>Ga0335078_10000002_pt1 | contig 877494 bp, 872 predicted proteins | sample Lox_Sample_32_FD_206711 | JGI IMG/M metagenome (GOLD analysis project Ga0335078, IMG submission 206711) | Soil microbial communities from Loxahatchee National Wildlife Refuge, Florida, United States - Lox_Sample_3.2 | ecosystem: Environmental > Terrestrial > Soil > Wetlands | place: USA...
TCCTGGAGTCGGCGCCGTCAAGCGGCGCCTCCGAGGGCGAGTGCGATCTCGTCGGCCTTCGTGCCAGCGTCCACACGGGAAGTGTAGGGACGCCGACGAGATGACTACAGACCCCGCCCCGGCTGGTCGTCTACTTGATCCGCGTGACGACGCAGGCCGAGGGGATCACGCAGAGCGTCCGCTCCGCCCCGCCCTCGGCGAGCCCGACCGCTTCGAGCGCACGCTGCTGGTCGAAGGCGAAGACGACTCCGCCGACGACGACGTTGTACTCGACGAGCACGCCGTTCGAGACGACGCCGGTGACGACCGGGCCTTGCAGGTGCCAGTGCTTGAGGAACGTCGAGAGCGTCGTGCCGCGCTTGTCGCCCAGGAGCGTGCGGAACATCCCGGCGAAGCGGAGCTCGGTGACCGTCGTCGAGGACGGGCTGCGGAGCGTCGCCGTCGCCCAGCCCGTCTTCGGGTTCGTCGTCCGCGACCACAGCATCTCGACCTTCGACTTCGACTCGAGCGCGCCGACGTAGTCCGGGATGCCGAGCTTGCGCACGTAGTCCGCCGCCGGCGCCTGCAGCTTGAGGCCGCCGATCGTGCCCTTGCTGACGTCGATCAGGAACGACTTCGGCGGCGGCGTCGAGAAATGGGCGACGAGCGCGACGATGTCGGCGCGAACGGGTCCAGCGCAAGCGAGCAGGCCGAGGGTGCCCACCCAGAGAGCCGCAACTCGCTTTACCCACGTCATGGGAGTCCTTCGCTCGCCTCTAATCGTTGCAGTACGCCGCGCCGAGCACAAATTCCTTTGATCAACTCCCCCCGTGAGCTTCCCCGGATGAGCGCCGCCGAGGCCCTTGCCATCTTCGCCGCCGGCGGCGCCGCCGGGACGATCAACACCGTCGTCGGCAGCGGCACGCTGATCACGTTCCCGGTGCTCCTCGCCTTCGGCTACAGCCCGGTCACCGCCAACGTGTCGAACACGATCGGCCTCGTTCCGGGCTCGGTGTCGGGCGCGATCGGCTACCGGGCCGAGCTGGGCGGCCAGCGCCGCCGCGCGCTCCTGCTCGGCGTCGCCTCGCTCACCGGCGGAATGACGGGCGCGATCCTGCTGCTCGTCCTGCCCGCGTCGGCCTTCAAGGCGATCGTTCCCGGATTCATCGCAGCGGCGGTCGTGCTCGTGATCGCGCAGCCGCAGCTCAACCGCATTCTCGCGGCGCGCCATCGGCATCCGCTGCGCAAGCGCGGTGCGCTTCCCGCAGGCCTCTGTGCAATCGGCGTCTATGGAGGTTACTTCGGCGCGGCGCAGGGAATCTTGACCCTCGCACTGCTCGGGCTCGCGATCGAGGACGGAATTCAGCGGCTAAATGCGCTCAAGAACGTCCTCGCCGCGCTGACGAACCTGATCGCAGGGGTCGTCTTCGTGGTCGCCGCCTCCCACGTGAGCTGGGAGGCGGCCGGCCTGCTCGCGGCCGGATCGGCGCTCGGGGGCCAGCTCGGCGCCCACGTGGGCCGCCGCCTGCCCTCGCCGGCGCTGCGCGCCACGATCGTCGCCGTCGGCATCGCGGCGATCGTCAAGCTCCTCGTCTGATGTAGAAGCGGCCGTCCGCCTCGCCGAGACGCAACGGCAGGCCGAAGGCCTCTGCAAGCGCGTCGCCGGTGAGCGCTTCGCGCAGCGGGCCCGCGGCGACGACGCGGCCCTCGCCGATGAGCAGCGCGTGCGTCGTCCGCGACGAGAGCTCCTCGAGATGGTGTGTCGCCGTCACGGTCGTGAGATCCGGATGCGCACGCAGTGCCGCGTCGAAGGCGTGCAGCAGGAGCTCGCGCCCGGGCAGGTCGAGGCCGGCGGCCGGCTCGTCGAGCACGAGCAGCGCCGCGTCGGCCGCGAGCGCGCGTGCGAGCAGGATGCGTGCGCGCTCGCCCTCCGAGCACGACGCGAACGGCCGCGACGCGAGCGAGCCGACGCCGGCCTCGTCGAGCAGCGCCCGGGCCCGCACCGGGTCGTGACCTTCCTCGGGCAGGATCGTGCCGGCGAAGCCGGAGAGGACGACGTCGAGGGCGGTCTGCACCGGATAGAACCGCCGCCCGAGCGCAGGCTCGACGACGCCGATGCGCCTGCGCAGCTCGGGCATCGAGACGCGCCCGAGCCGGCCGCCGAGAACCGTTGCCGTGCCGCGTGTCGGCCGGATCTGCGCCGAGGCGATGCGGAGGAGCGTCGTCTTGCCCGCGCCGTTCGGCCCGAGCACCGCCCAGTGCTCGCCGCCTGCCGCCGTCCAGTCGACGTCGGCGAGGATCGCGCGGCCGGACCGCCGCAGCGTCACCTGCTCGAAGCGGAGCGCCTCGCTCAAGCGCCGCAGCCTAGTTGCCCCTTGCCCGACACCGGCGTAACTGATATGACGGTGTCGCGAGGAAACGCCGTGCCCAATTATGACCTCCCGAACGCGGCCCCCGAGCCGCTCCGCCGCGTCCAGCTCTTCGTCAACTCGATCGACCGCGAGAACGACCGCGAGTGGCTGCCCGCGTGGCTCGAGGAGCGGGGCCTGCCGGCCTCCGACTTCGCGCGCGCCCTCCGCCTGCGCGAGGCGTTCCGGGCGCTCCTGCACGTGAACAACGTCGGCGGGTCGGCGCCGGACGCCGAGCACGTCGTCAGCGAGGCCGCTCGCGAGGTGCAGGTGGAGGTGCGTGACGGGACGGTCGCGCTCGTCGGGCGGACGCCGCTCGGCGAGGTCACCGCGATCGCCCTCCAGGCGATGCTCGACGGCACGTGGCGGCGGCTGAAGGTGTGCCGCAAGTGCGAGTGGTCCTTCTACGACTACTCGAAGAACCGTGCGGCGAGCTGGTGCTCGATGCAGCTCTGCGGCAACCGGCTGAAGACGCGCGCCTACCGGGCGCGGCGGCGGAGCACGGCGTGAACGGCCTGCGCCGGGTCCTCTTCCCGTTCCATCTCGCGCGCGCCCGGCTCGGCGCGGGCCGCGAGCGGCTGCTCCTCGTCGCGGTCGGGATCGTCGCCGGCTCGGCCGCGCTCGCAGCGGTCCTCTCCGGCCGGCTCGTGATGCAGGACCGCTCGCTCGCGCAGGCGACCGCCCAGCTCTCACCGTCGGAACGCTCGCTCGAGGTGGCGTGGTTCGGCGCGCTCGGCGGCAACTGGCGGGCGCTCGACCGCGAGGTGACGGCCGCACTCGGACGCCAGTCGGTGCGCGCGATGCTGTACCGCGAGTCGCAGATCGACGGGCGCCTGATCAACCTGCGCGCGGCGAACGGGCTCTCGCGCTTCGTCCGCCTGCGGTCCGGTCGCCTGCCGCACACGTGCGTGCCGTCGCATTGCGAGGTCCTCCGGCTTCAGGGCAAGGGCATCGTGCCGTCGGCGCCCGGTCTGCGCCTGATCCAGGTCGGCACGGCGACGCTGCTCCCGAGTGCGCCGTTCGCGCAGTGGATCCAACCGGTGGAGAGCTCGCTCGTCGCGCGCGCCGTTCGCTACCACACCCCGCAGCCGTCGCCGGTGCTCCTCGCAGACGGCGTCGACGGCCTCTCGCGGACGAGCGTGCTCGAGACGTTCTTCCGCTCGTACGCGTGGTTCGTGCCGGTGCAGCCGGGCGATGTGCACCCGTGGACGGTCGGCGCGTACGCGCACTACGTCGACGAGGTGCGCGCGGAGCTCGGCGCCCGATCGGACGCCTTCGAGGTCACCGGCCCGACGGACGCGCTCACCGCGGCCGTCGCGTCCTCGCGCGTCGCCGCCCGGCGGCTGCTGCTCCTCGGCGGCGAGACCGGTGCGCTCCTGCTCGCGTTCACGATCCTCGCCGCCGCGTCGCTCCGGCGCGGCGTCGCGGAAGCGCGGCGCCGGCTCCTCTGGGCGGGCGCGCAGCGCTGGCAGGTCGAGCTGCACACGTTCGCCGAGACGGGCACGGTCGCGCTCGGCGGCACGATCGCCGGCTTCGGTCTCGGCGGCGCGATCGCGGCGTTCGTCGCCGCGAAGGCCGGATCGCCGGCGTGGCAGGTGATCCGGCACTCGCTGCTCACGGGAGGGGGGATCGCGACGGCGGCCTGCCTCGCGGCCGCCGCAGCGCTGCTCCTCTTCCTGACCGTCCGCGCGCAGCCGGTCGACGCGGCCCGCTTCGGCGTGACGCCGCTCGACGTCGCGGCCGTTGCGGCGGCCGTCGTCGTCGCCGTCGGCTACGCGCGCGGCTCGATCGACACGAGCACGCTCGCGAACGGCAGCGGCACCGGCACGTTCGTGCTGCTCGTTCCGGCGCTCGTCACGTTCGCGGTCGCGGTCGGCGCCGTGCGATTGCTTCTGCCCGGCCTGCGCGCACTCGGACGGATCGGCCGGCGCGGACCGTTGACGCTGCGACTCGCGTCCCTCTCGCTCGCCCGCCATCCGGGCCACGCGACGGTCGTCGCCACGTTCCTCGTCGCCAGCCTCGGGCTCGCACTGTTCGCCGTCACGTATCGCTCGACGCTCTTGCAAGGCGAGCACGACCAGGCGTACTACGCGGAGCCGGCGCCCTACGTCGCCGACGAGGACTTGACCCAGCTCGTGCCGGTGCTGCACGGCTGGCACGGGGCACCGGCGAAGCAGGTGCTGCGGCTCTCCGGCGACGTGCCCGACACAGGCGGCTTCACGTTGCTCGGCGTCGGCGATCCGCAGCTCGCGCTCCATCCGAGCGCGTTCGTCTCGACGAAGCTGCCGCCCGGCAGCACGTTCGCGCTGCCGGTGTCGACGCACGGCGACGACGTCTACGTCCGCGCGTGGTTCCGCTCGCCGCTCGGAGACTTCCAGGTCGTCACGCTCGGCGAGACGCACGGCGCGCGGCGCGTCGTCCTCCACGGAAAGATCCCGTTCGCAGGCGCGACGCTCTCGTCGCTCGAGCTCGACGTGATCAACTCCGGGCGGCTGACGGCGAACGCCGGCACCGGCCTCCAGCCGACGGCGCACGGCGTGCTGCGGTTCGGCACGCCCTCCGTCGACGGCAAGCCGATTCCGGCGGCGTTCGCGGGCTGGGCCGGTCACGGCGGGCTCGCGCGCCACGGCAACTCGATCGACTACATCCTGCTCACGGGGACGACGTCGAGCTTCCGCCCGCACGAGCCGACCGACGGACAGCCGCTGCCCGTGCTCGCGACGCCGACCGTCGCGCACGCAGCGGACGCGAACGGCATCGTCGCGCTCTCGATCGAGGGCGACCAGATCGCGGCGCGCATCGTCGGGACGATTCCGCGCTACGAGTCGATCGACGGCGACGCCGTCGTCGCCGACCGCACGACGGCGGCGACGCTCCTCGATTCCAAGGTGCCGGGACTCGGCACGACCGACGAGCTCTGGGCGAACACGTTGCCGCCGCACGGAGCACCGGAGCTGACGGTCGTCTCGCGCGCGAACGTGCTCGCGGGCCTGCGCGCAGATCCGCTCGCGCGCGGCGCGCTCGCGACGCTCGCAGCGACGGCCGCACTCGCACTCGCACTCGCACTCGTCGGGCTGCTGCTCGGCGTCGCCGGCGACCGGCGCGACGAGCGCGGCGAGCTCTTCGACCTCGAGGCGCAAGGGGCGTCGCCGGCGACGCTCCGCACGCATCTCAGGCTGCGCGCGCTGCTCGTCGCCTCGTTCGGCCTCGCCGGCGGAATCGCCGCCGGCGCGATCCTCTCGCGGCTCGTCCTCTCGCTCGTGTCGGTGACCGCGTCGGCCGCGGAGCCCGAGCCGCCGCTTCGACTCGTGCTGAGCGCGCCGTGGCTCGCGGCCGCGATCGGCGGCTACGCCCTGATCGCATTCGTTCTCGTCGCGGCGGCGACGCGGCTCGGCGGCCGCACGCTCGAGCGCGCGGCGGAGGTCGCAGGATGACCGCGATCGAGCTGAAGGAGGTCTTCCGCGTCCATTCGACGCCGGAAGGCGACGCGGCCGCGCTCCAGGGCCTCTCGCTGTCGGTCGGCGAGGCCGAGGTCGTCGCCGTGCTCGGCCCGAGCGGCTCGGGCAAGTCGACGCTGCTGCGGCTGCTCGCCGGCGTCGAGCGGCCATCCGCCGGCGCGGTGCGCGTGCTCGGGGAAGAGCTCGGCAAGCTCTCGTCGCGGCGGCTCGCGGAGTACCGCGCGACGAAGCTCGGCTACGTCGACCAGCACTACACGCGCGCGCTCGCGCCCGAGCTCACCGCACGCGAGCTCGTCGCGCTTCAGCTCGGCCTGCGCGGCGCGACCGAGGCGGCGCGTCTCGCGCGCGCCGACATGCTCCTCGACCGCGTCGGGCTCGGTTCGAAGCGCGGCCGCCTGCCCACGCAGCTCTCCGGCGGCGAGCAGCAGCGCGTCGCGCTCTGCGCGGCGCTCGCGCACACGCCGCGCGTGTTCCTCGCGGACGAGCCGACGGGCGAACTCGACGCCGCGACGGCGGACCAGGTCTACGAGCTCGTCGGCGAGCTCGTGCGCGAGCACGGCTGCACGACGGTGCTCGTGAGCCACGACCCGCAGTCGGCGAAGGTCGCCGACCGGATCATCCGCATCCGCGACGGGCGAGTGTCCGAGGAATGGTCGCGCGACGGCGACGAGCCGGACACGATCGTCGTCGGCCGCGGCGGCTGGCTACGGCTGCCGGAGGAGCTGCTTCTCCGCGCCGGCATCGGCGAGCGCGCGACGGCGAAGCTCGAGGACGGGCGCGTCGTCGTCGCGGCGGCAGCGGGAGCTCCTTCGTCCCCCACCTATGTCAACGTGCCAACACGCGAAGACGAGGCCGTGGGAGCCGGGCCGGCGAACGAGGTCGTCGCCCGCGTTCGCGGCCTGACGAAGCACTACGGCGAGACACCCGTCCTCGACGGGCTCGACGCCGAGTTCCGGGGCGGGCTCCTCCACGCAATCACCGGCCCGTCGGGCTCCGGGAAGACGACGTTCCTGCACCTGCTCGCGGGACTCGAGCTGCCGGACGCCGGCACGGTCGAGGTCGCAGGCGTCGAGCTCGCTGCGCTCGATCGCGCCGCGCGCGCGGCGAGGCGGCGCGAGGCGATCGCCTACGTCGGCCAGCAGTCCGGGCTCGTGCCGCACCTCTCGGCGCTCGAGAACGTCGAGCTCGCGCTCACGATCCGCGGGATCGCGAACCCGCGCGAGCTCGCGCTGCCGACGCTCGAGGCGGTCGGTCTCGCCGAGCGGGTCGGCCAGCGCGTCTCCCGTCTCTCACAGGGAGAACGCGCCCGCGTCGCGATCGCGCGGGCGGTGGCCGCGCGTCCGAGGCTCCTGCTCGCCGACGAGCCGACGTCGCGGCTCGACGGCGCGAACGCGATCGCGATCGCCCACCTGCTCGCCCGCCTCGCGCGGGAGACGGGCGCGGCCGTGCTCTGCGCGACCCACGACCCGCTCGTGATCGAGCAGGCGCACGACGAGCTTGCGCTTTAGGGCAAACTGGAGCCGATGCGCAGGCTCGGATGCCTCCTGCTCGCCGTCGCCGCTCTCTCCGGCCTCGCCGCCTCGGAGGCGAGCGCGAAGCTGACGCCCGTCGAGCAGAAATGGGTGAAGCCCCTGCTCAAGACGTGGAACGTCCAGAACGCCGCACTCCTGAACGTGATCGCGCAGGCATCGGCGACGAACGCACTGGTCGCCGGCGAGAAGCCGCAGAACCAGAAGCTGACCCTGACGCTCGCCGCGCTCGTGTCGTGCGTGTCGCCGAAGAACGTCGTCAAGGCCGCCGGTACGCCGCCGTCTCCGCGGCTGAAGCCCTTTGCGACTGCACTCGCAGCCGGCTGTGCGGACGACTTCTACGGCGCGAACTACTTTGCGAAGGCGATCGGGGCCGTCGCGAAGGGCAACGAGACCGCCGTGGACACCGACCTGAAGAACGGTGTCGCCAAGTTCAAGCTCGGTTCGGCCCAGATCACGAAGGCCTACAAGGTGCTGATCGCGATCGGCGGCAAGAACATCTTCGTCGACTAGGGGCAGCCGGAGCGAAAAGCAGGCACACTGGCCCCTGTCATGCGGGGGCTCGTGACGATCGGCGCGGTGCTCGTCGTTCTGCTGACGAGCGTCGGGCAGGCTTCGTCGGACGCCCCGCCGATGCAGGCACTCGCCGTCACGCCGAGCGTGGTCTCCGACGGCTCGGCCACGGTGACCGGCGACATGTCGGACTCCTCGACGCTCCAGCTCAACGTCGGCCTCGGCGTCCGCGACTCCGATGCGCTCGACGCGCTGATCGCCGCCGCGTCGACACCGGGAAGTCCCGACTACGGCGACTACCTGACCCACGACGAGTACATGGCGGACTATGCGCCGACCGGCGACGACGTCGACGCGGTTCGCGCCTGGCTGACGTCGCAGGGCCTCGACGTCACGACCGTGTCGCCCGACAACCTGATCGTGGGCGTCCAGGGGACGGTCGGAGCGGTCGAGCAGGCGTTCGGGGTGTCGATCGACCAGTACCGCGCCGATGGGGTCAGCTTCCACTCGGCGACGAGCGACCCCTCGGTGCCGGCGACGCTCGACATCAGCTCGATCAGCGGCCTCGACAACCTGACGAAGTACACCGCATCTGGAATCGACTCGATTCCGTATGCCGGCGGCGCATTCGGCCGCGATTTCCGCTCGGGGTACAACGTCACCGGCAATGCAACCGGCCAGACGATCGGCTTCACGCTCTGGGGCGAGCCGGTGCCGCAGAGCGACCTGACGAACTACTACAACGCCGACGTTACCGCGACGGGAAGCAGCTTCGCGGCGCCGGAGCTCACGATCGGGACGTCAGGCGCCGACACGGTCGACTTCGAGACGGTCGACAACAGTACGCCGAGCACTGACACCTGCGTCGAGGACGAGACCGCGATGGACGTCGAAACGGCGCACGCGATGGCGCCGAGCAGCCACCTCGAGTACTGGCTCGGCTATACGACCCAGCCGGGCGACTGCACCAGCGACGGTGCATCCAACTCGGAGATGGAGGACGTCCTGGACGCGGCTGCGACCTCGACGGTCTCGATCATCTCGAACAGTTGGGGCTGCAACACGAGCTCACCCTACGACTGCCCCGTCGACTCGACGATGGAGTCGGAGCTCTAGGAGGGCGCCGCAAACGGCAAGACCTTCTTCTTCTCGAGCGGCGACTCCGGCGAGAACGCCGGGCCGTCGTATCCGGCCTCCAGCCAGTACGTCGTCGCCGTCGGCGGCACCACCCTGAACACCGACGGCTCGGGCAACTGGTCAAGCGAGACCGGCTGGGGCGTGAACAGCACCGACGGCTCGGGCGGCGGCTGCTCGACCGCCGAGTCGCGTCCCTCGTGGCAGACCGGCGTCACCGCTGCGAGCTGCTCGGGCCGGGCGATTCCGGACGTCGCCGCCGACGCCGATCCGAACACGGGGGCATACGTCGCGTGCAGCGCGCTCCCCGACTGCACCGGCACCGCACCACACGCTGAGTTCGGCGGCACGAGCCTCTCGGCGCCGCTCTGGGCCGGCATGGCAGCCGTCTGGAACGAGGCGAACTCGACCGCATCGCCGCAGCAGCCGGCGCTCGGCTTCGTCGCGCCGCTCCTCTACAGCCTCGCAAACGACTCGATCGCGTACCCGCAGGACTTCCACGACGTCACGAGCGGCAACAACGGGTTCGCAGCCGGCACAGAGTGGGATCAGGTCACGGGCTGGGGCTCGCCGAACCTCGGTGAGCTGATTGCAACGGTGGTGCCGGTCGTGACGACCGGCGCCGCGAGCTCGATCACGCAGATCGGTGCGTCGGTCACCGGGACCGTCAACGCGGAAGGTCTCGACACGAAGGCCCACTTCGACTACGGCACGACGACGAGCTACGGCAGCGTCTTGCCCACCTCTGACATGGGTACGAGCCACGGAGCGAGCCAGATCAACGGTTCGTTCCCCGCGCTGCAACCGGACACGACCTACCACTACCGACTCGAGGCGACTTCTGCCGACGGGACGGCATACGGCTCCGACGCGACGTTCACGACGCTCGCGGATCCGGCGACGCACCTCTCACTGTCAGCCTCGCCGACGACGCAAACGGCGGGCAGCGCCGTCAGCCTGACCGTGAACGCCCTCGGCTCGCAGGGCGACGTCGACAACACCTACCGCGGCACGATCCACTTCACGAGCACCGACTCGGCCGCGACCCTCCCCGCGAACTACACCTTCACCTCGGCCGACGCGGGCACGCACACGTTCTCGGTGACGCCGAACACCGCCGGCACGGTCTCGATCACGGCGACCGACACGGTGACGGCCTCGATCACAGGCGCGACGAGCGTGACCGTCAGTGCGCCGCCGCCCGTGAACACGGGTGGCGGCAGCGGTGGCGGTGGCGGCGGCGGTGGTGCGGCTGATGCGGCGGTGTCGCTCTCTGGTCCGACGACGCCGTCGACGGTGGGGACGGGGTTTCCGTTCTACATCACGGTGACGAACAGCGGCGGCGGCGCGGACGAGATGGTGCTGACGTTGAACCTGACGGGCTTCATCTACGAGGGGTATCAGGCGCCGTACGGGCCGGGGTGTTCGGCGTCGGGTTCGACGGTGACGTGTCCGATCTCGGGGTTCATCTCGTCACAGCAGGTGATCGTGTTCCTGCAGATCTCGTCGCTGCCCGCGAGCGTGCAGGCGTCGGTGTACGCCTCCGGCGACACCGACCTCGCCAACAACGACGCGACCTGGACGCCGGTCACCGCACCGCCGCCGGCACCCGCGCCCGCACCCGCACCGTCACCCGTGGCGAGCAGCGGCGGCACCACGGGATCGGCGGCTCGAGCGCCTGCGTCCTCCGTGGCTGCGGTCGTGTCGGCAGCAACCGTCAAGCCGGTCGTGCTGAGCTCGACAACGCCGTCGATCGCGCTGACGGTCGAGGTCTCGAAGAAGACGACGCTCACTCTGACGCTTCTCGGTGCGAACGGGAAGGTTCTCGCGCGCTGGCGTCAGGGCGCGAAGCCGGGCACGGCGAAGCTCACCTTGAAGCTCCCTCCCGGTGCGCGTCATCCCGGAAAGGACACGATCCGGATCGCCGCGGGAACGTCCAAGCCGAAGACGATCCCGCTCACGATCAAGCGCTAGCCGCGAGCTCGATCCCGCCGACGACCTCGCCGCGGCTGTTGTGGAGAGGCACGCGGGCGAACGCGTCGATGCCGAGCACCGCGGCGAGCGCGGGTCGAAGGCCGCGCCCGTTGCCGTCCGCGACCTTGAAGGCGTAGCCGCGGCCGTCGGGCGACGCCGCGCACAGGAGCCCCTCCGCGCCGCGCTTGGCGACGAAGCCGGGCAGGGCGCGCATCAACGCGGTGTCGTCGGCGCCGTCGCCCCCGACGAGGTCGGGCCGCGCGCGCATCGCCGCCGCGATCCGCTCCGGCGTGCGCAGGAGCAGCGCCGCCTGCGCCGAGAGCGGCTGGGCATAGGTCGGGATCCCGCAGCCGTCGACGGCGGGCTCACCGCCGCCGACGAGGGTGCGAATCCGCACCTGGAGTGGATGGTCCGGCAGGCGATAGCCGGCGAACGGCCAGCCGTTCGCGCGGCACGCGGCGAGAAAGCCCGCGTGCTTGCCCGAGCAGTTGTGCCCGAGCTTCCCTTCGGGCCGACCCTCCTGCGGTCCGTTCTCGAGATCGTCGACGCTCGCGCCCGCGCGGGCGAGCAGCTTGCGCACGGCGGCGAGCTGCGCCGGCTCGGCCTGGTGCGACGAGCAGGCGATCGCGAGCTCGTCGTCGTCGAGGTCGTCGTAGGAGTCGAGGAGCGGGATCGCCTGGATCGGTTTCGCCGCCGAGCGCAGGTGGCTGACGACGTCGTCGCCGTGCACGAGGCCGTCCGTCGAGGCGACGTGGACGAGGTGAACCGCCTCGACGACCCCGCCGCGCCGCACGACTACCCTGAGTGGCCCCACCACGAGGAGCGTACGTGCCCGAATTGCCCGAGGTCGAGGCCTGGCGCCGCCGGCTCGATCCCGACGTCAAGCGCTACCCGATCGCGCAGGCGGGGCCGGCGCACGTCGCCACGCTGAAGACGGTCGACCCGCCCCTCGCCGCGCTCGAGGGCGAAGGCCTCCAGGGCGCACGGCGGCGCGCGAAGCGCTTCCTCTTCCCGACCGACGACGGCGAGCTCATCCTCTACGTCCACCTGATGAGCGCGGGCCGGCTGCGGTACCTGCACGCGCAGGAGAAGGGCCCGAAGTCGCCGGTGTTCAGCCTCACGTTCGCCGACGGCGGCAAGCTCGTGCTCACCGAGGCGGGCGCGAAACGGCGGGCGGGCGTGTGGCTCCTGCGGCCGGATGCACTGGCGGCGGAGCTCGCGCACCTCGGCCCCGAAGCGGACGAGCTCGACGCCGAGTCGCTCGCGCCCATCCTCGCCTCCGATTCGCGCCGCCTCCACTCGCTGCTCCGCGACCAGCGGCTGATCGCCGGCATCGGCCGCGCGTGGGCGAACGAGATCCTCCACGCGGCGCGCCTCTCGCCGTACGCGCTCTCGACACAGCTGGACGACGAGGAGATCGAGCGGCTCGCGGTCGCGATGCACGACGAGCTCGCACGCGGGCTCGAGCTGCGAATGGCGGGCGCGAACGACGCGAAGACCTACCGCGTGCACGGGAAGCTCGGCGAGCCGTGCCGGCGGTGCGGCACGCCGCTCGCGCGCGTCGACTTCGAGGAGCACACGATCTTCTACTGCCCGGACTGCCAGACGGAGGGCCGCGTGCTCAAGGACCGGCGGCTGTCGCGCCTCCTGCGGTGATGAAATGTCTGAAGAGGCCGGTTTACAACCATCGCAAGCACGGCTAGAATGGATTTGCGGTCAGGAGGGCTGCCTTGTTTGGCGGTCTGTGCTCCTCGGAGCCCTGGCTGCATTTTTTTGGAATGTTCCTCCTCTATATCGACGAGAGCGGAAGCCTCGAAAATCCTGGTGATCATTTCGTCGTGGGAGGGATCGCAATCCACGAGGCGGATGTGCGCCGCTTCAATCGCCGGATTGAAGACATAGTCGCCCGCCACCTGGATGAGCATCTACGGCGACTAGAGCTTCATGCTCAAGCGATTCGCACTGGCAAAGGACCGTGGGGCGCAATTCCGCACCCTGTGAAGCAAGGCCTACTCGCGGACATGTGTCGCTTGTTGGGGTCGTTCGGCGGGCACCACGGCAATGGCCTCTTTGCCGTTGTTCGTGCTCCCAACGCTGTGCCCAGCGCAGACCCATTCGAGCGAGTCTTTGAGGAGCTGTTGCTGAGATTCACGCAGATGCTCATTCGCCTGCGCCACGCAGGGGACGATCAAATGGGGATCGTCGTCGCCGATGAGGCTCGCTACGAGGCCACCCTACAACCAATCGTCCAGCGGTGGCGCGATGAAGGGACACGCTTTGCAAGGCTCGGAAGGCTCGCCGAAGTGCCCCTCTTCATCGACAGTAGGGCAACACGCCTGACGCAGGCTGCGGATTTCGTTGCACACGCGGCCTACCGGATGTACGCCGCACAAGATCCCTCTCTATTTCAGCCCATGTTGAACCGGTTCGATACTGATCGCGGCGTACTTCATGGATTGCTGCATCTCATCGCCAATTACCGCACATGCATCTGCCCGGCTTGCGTCAGCCGGGCCACTGCTGCCGATCTTCGTCGAGTGTGAAGATCGAACATGTCACGACCGCAAGCGACGAGCTCGTCGAGACGATTCGCGCGCTCCTGCCGCAGCTCACCGAGGCGCGCACGCCGCCGACGCTTGCGCAGCTCCAGGAGGTCGTCTCGAACCAGACGCTGCTCGTCGCGCGCGACGACGACGGGAGCATCCTCGGCACGCTCACGTTCGTCCTCTACCGCGTCTCGTCCGGCGTCAAGGGCCGGATCGAGGACGTGATCGTCGACGAGTCCGCGCGCGGCAAGGGCGTCGGCGAGGCGCTCGTGCGCGAGGGGATGCGGCGGGCGAACGACGCCGGCGTGCTGATGCTCGAGCTCTCGTCGATGCCCTACCGGCAGGCGGCGAACCGCCTCTACAAGCGGCTCGGCTTCGTCCGCAAGCCGACGAACGTGTACGTCTGGTGGCCTCGCTAGTCTCGCGGACCGTGTTCCGGACGCCGCTCGTTCGCCATGGATCCCTCGAGGTCATCTGCGGGCCGATGTTCAGCGGCAAGAGCGAGGAGCTGATCCGGCGGCTGCGCCGTGCCGAGATCGCGGGCTACCGCGCGCTGATCGTGAAGCCGACGGTCGACGACCGCTACGAGGTGGGCCACGTCGTCTCGCACGGCGGGGCGAAGATGCGCGCCGTCACGGCGACGTCGAGCGCGGAGGTGCGGCGGCTCGCGGCCGGATACGAGGCGATCGGGCTCGACGAGGTGCAGTTCTTCGACGATGGGATCGTCGAGGTCGTGGCCGATCTCGTCGACGGCGGCGTGCGGCTCGTCGCGGCGGGGCTCGGGCAGGACTTCCGCGGCCTGCCGTTCGGGCCGATGCCGACGCTGCTCTGCATCGCCGACTACGTCGACAAGCTCGAGGCCGTCTGCCACCGCTGCGGCGGCCCGGCGACGCTCACGCAGCGCCTGCTCGACGGCAGGCCCGCGCCGTTCTCCGGCGCGACCGTGCAGATCGGCGCGCTCGACTCGTACGAGGCGCGCTGCCGCGCGTGCTACGAGCCCGGCGCCGACGTCGCAGCAGTCGCTTAGAGCTTCACGACGAGCGTCTCTCCCTCGACGGCGAGCGAGCCGCCGAGGCGCTCGATCGCGACCCGCGCGACGAGCGCGCCGAGGTCGCGCGGCGACTCGCCGGTGACGACGGCCGCCGCCTCGGCTGAGAGCGGCGACAGTGTCAGCCTGCGGCCGTGGACGTCCCACCTCACCGTCGCGACGCCGCCGTGGACGGCGGCGCACCGCGCCAGGCTCGCGAGCGCCCGCCGCACGACGGCGGGGTCGGTCTCGATCGGCTCGCCGCGACCCGAGACGGCGACGTGCTCGTCGTCCGTGGCCGCGAGCTCGAGCGTGTCGGCCTCCGCGAGCGCGGGCTCGTAGCGCCCGGACTCGATCCTCGCCGCGAGCCCGAGCTGGTCGAGCAGCGTGGTCATCTGCTCGGCGGCGGACTCGATCACCTCGACGAAGTGGACGTCCCGCGCGTCGAGCGTCCCGCCGCGGGTCAGCGTCTTCGCAAAGCCGTTGACCGTTGCGAGCGGCGTACGCAGGTCGTGACACGCGAGCGAGACGAGTCGTGCAAAGCTCTCCGGCATGAAGGACATGATCGCCGACCTCCAGTCTTCCGTGCCGGACGTGCAGCTCGGCCTGCAACGCGTCGGCGTGACCGGCGTCGCGAAGGCGATCAGAATCGAGCACGCCGGCCACGAGAAGACCTTCGCCGCCGAGATCTCGTGCACGGTCGACCTCGACCCGGCGCAGAAGGGCGTCCACATGTCGCGCTTCCCGGAGCTCTTCGGCGAGGCGATCGACGCGGTCGTGATCGGCGAGGCGTTCTACGTCGAGACGCTCGCCGAGCACATCGCCGGCCACATCCTCGGGCGGCAGCACGCCGTGCGGGCGGAGGTGCGAATCGAGGCGCAGTATCCGATCGAGCGGCGCACGCCGGTGAGCGGGCTGCCGACGCAGGAGATCGCGAAGCTGATCGGCATCGCCGCGGCGACGCCTTCGCAGGTCCGCCGCGTGATCGGCGTCGAGGCGACCGGGATCAACGCGTGCCCCTGCGCGCAGGGGCTGGTGCGCGGCGCCGCAACCGACCGGCTGCTCGAGGCCGGGTTCTCCGACCTGGACGTCGACCGCATCCTCGAGCTCGTTCCGCTCGCCACGCACAACCAGCGCGGCCGGGGCACCCTCCTCGTCGGCACCAGGGCGACGCTGAACGCCGAGCGGCTCGTCGAGATCGTCGAGCAGTCGATGAGCTCCCCGGTCTACGAGCTCCTCAAGCGACCCGACGAGCTCTTCGTCGTCGAGCACGCGCACCTCCAGCCGCGCTTCGTCGAGGACTCCGTCCGCGTCGCGCTGAAGGCGACGCTCGACTGCTATCCCGAGCTCGCCGACGGCGACTTCGTCTTCTCGCGTCAGGTCAACCTCGAGACGATCCACGACCACGACGTCCTCGCCGAGCGAGGCGGCACGGTCGGCGAGCTGCGCAACGAGCTCGCGAGCGGCAGGCCGGCGGCGACCCGCACCGAGCTCAGAGACTGGCTGAGCTCGTCCGGCTAGCCCGCCGCAGGCCGCGGAACCTGTTCTCGGTGCCCGCCCGCAGCCGGCGGAGGTTCGTCCTGTGCAGGAAGATCACCGCGGCGCCGGTGAACGCCGAGAACACGATCACCGAGGTCGGATAGCCGATCGCGACCGTGAGGATCGGGAGCGCGACCGCGGAGAGGATCGACGCGAGCGACGTGTAGCGCGAGATCAGGAAGACCGCGAGCCAGACGCCGGCTGTCGCGAGCGCGACCCACGGGCAGACCGCTGCGAGCACGCCGCCGCCCGTCGCGACCATCTTCCCGCCTTTCTCGAAGCGGAGAAACAACGGCCGCGCATGGCCGATCATCGCGGCGACGCCGGCAAGGATGCCGCAGAGGTGAGAGACGTAGACCACGCCGATGAGCGCCGGCGCGAACCCCTTCAGCGCGTCGAGGCAGATCACCGGGATGCCGAGGCGGCGGCCGTAGTTGCGCCAGACGTTCGACCCGCCCGTCGCGCCGCTCCCGTGCTGGCGGATGTCCTCGTGGCGGAAGATCCGCACGAGCCAGTACCCCCACGGGCACGACCCGAGCAGGTAGCCGGCGACGACGATGAGCGCGAAGGTCACCTAGGGATGTTGTACGCCTCGACCCAGCCGTCGACGACGCCGTAGTCGAGGTTGTCGAAGAAGGCGTCGATGTAGCCGGCGCGGTCGGTGCCGTAGTCGAGGAAGTACGCGTGCTCGTAGACGTCGAGCGCGACGAGCGGCGTCGCGTTCCAGACGGGGAACGTGTTCTGCGCGTCGCCGATGAAGTTGAAGAGCCGCTGCTCGTCCCAGTCGTACGCCGTCCACGCCCAGCCGCGGCCGGCCATCCCCGTCGCCTTCAGGTCCGCCTTCCACGCTCCGACCGAGCCGAAGTCGCGGGCGACGAGCGCGCCGAACGCGCCCTTCGGGTCGCCGCCGCCGCCGCCGAGGTGCTCGAAGTAGAGCTCGTGGTTCTTGATCCCACCGAGCGCGAAGGTGAGATCGACCTTGAGCGAGCGCAGCTCGGAGTAGGTCTGGTTCGCCGAGGCGAGGTCGACGTCGGCGAGCCTGGCGAGGATCTCGTTCCGCTTCGCGACGTAGCCCTGGTAGAGCCGGTAGTGCGCCTCGACGGACTGGCGCGAGATGCCCTCGAGCTCGTAGAGCGCCGGCTTCAGCTCGCGGGCGACCACCTCGTCGTGGTTGTAGGCAAGCGACATGGGCGGGCGCGAGCATATCCTCCGTCTGACGACGACCTAAGGAGAAGACGCCATGGCCTTCGAGCTTCCCCCGCTCCCCTACGCCTTCGACGCCCTCGAGCCGACGATCGACGCGAGGACGATGGAGATCCATCACGACAAGCACCATCAGGCGTACGTCACGAACCTGAACGCCGCCCTCGAAGGCACCGAATGGGCCGACAAGCCGATCGAGCAGGTGCTCGCGAACCTCGAGCTGATTCCGGAGGACAAGCGCACGGCCGTCCGCAACAACGGCGGCGGGCACGCGAACCACAGCCTCTTCTGGCAGATCATGAAGCCGGGCGGCGGCGGCGATCCCTCCGGCGACCTCGCCGAGGCGATCGCCGGCACCTTCGGCGGGACCGACGAGCTCAAGACGCAGGTGAACGACGCGGGCGTCAAGCGGTTCGGCTCCGGCTGGAGCTGGCTCGTCTGGGACGGGACGGGCCTCGCCGTCAAGTCGACCCCGAATCAGGACTCGCCGGTGATGGACGGAGACGTACCGCTCCTCGGCGTCGACGTCTGGGAGCACGCCTACTACCTCGCCTACCAGAACCGGCGCCCGGACTACCTCGCGGCGTGGTGGAACGTCGTCAACTGGGACGAGGTGGCGCGACGGTTCGAGCACCGCGGCGGCGCCTGACCTCCTCGCGACTAGTCGAAAACCGACTACCTGCCGGCCCGCGTAACAGGGTTGATGGCAATTGCCCTGCCGCAACCGAGGCCGAAGGCGTCGTTCGCACCGCCGCTTAGGATGCTCTCCGTGTGCTCGGACGCGGAGCTGATCCAGCGGACCGGCGCCGGCGACAGAACCGCCTTCGAGAAGCTCTACAAGCGGTATGCGCGACCGGTGTTCGGCCTCGCGCTGCGCCGGCTCGGCGACCGCGGCCGGGCCGAAGACGCGCTCCAGGAGACGTTCGTGTCGATCTGGCGCTCCGCAAACACCTTCAAGCCCGAGCGCGGGCCCGGCGCGCCGTGGCTCTACGGCGTCGCGCGCAACGCGATCGTCGACCGCAGCCGCGCCCGCAACGAGCCGACCGCCGAAGGGCCCGACGAAGCGGCGCTCGAGGCGGGGCCCGACGAGCGCGCCGAGACGTCGTGGCTCCAGTGGCGCGTGCACCGCGCGCTCGAGACGCTGCCCGAGCGCGAACGCGAAGTGATCTCGCTCGCGTACTGGAGCGAGCTCTCGCAGAGCGAGGTCGCCGAGAAGCTCGGCATTCCGCTAGGGACCGTGAAGACGCGAACGCGCGCCGCGCTCGCACATCTGGCCGAGGCCCTCGAAGGCGAGCTCGGATGACGCGCCGCTTCGAGGACCGGGTCGACGTCGACGGGCTCACGCCCGCCGAGCGCGCGCGTCTCGAACACGTCCACGATCTGCTCGTCGCCGCGGGCCCGCCCGCAGAGCTGCCGCGCGACCTCGAGCGCCCGCCCGCGCAGGTGATCCAGCTTCCGCTTTGGCAGCGCCGGCGCCCCGCCGCCGTGCTCGCCCTCGTCGCAGCCGCGGCAATCGCGGGTGCGAGCTTCGCGGGCGGCTGGTTCGCGAACGGAGGCGAGCGCATGCGCGTCACGCAAGTCGTCGCGCTCAAGGGCCCGTCGATGGAGGTCGCTTCGCTGCGCGTCGGCACGCCGGATGAGGTCGGCAACAACCCGATGGTGCTGACCGTCTCCGGCCTGCCCGAGCTCCAGCACGGCTACTACGAGCTCTTCATGGTGCGCGACGGCAAGCCGGTCTTCCCGTGCACCGGCTTCCGTGTGACAACGGGCGGCGCGATGAGCGTCCGCTTCTCCGTGCCGTATTCGATCCATGCCGGCACGAAGCTCGAGATCACGGCGGTCCAGCGCGGCAAGGCGAAGTGGCCGGGCCGCACCGTCATGCAGTCCGTCTAACCGGGCGCGACGTCGAGGCGCGAGTCCTCGAGGTCGATGTCGCGCTGGACGCGGTTCATCACGTCGTCGTTGATGTAGCCCGCGTTGCGGAGCGCGACGACGGCGCCCCGCTCCGCATCGAGCAGCTCGCGGCGGACGCGCTGGTAGCGCTGCGAGCGCTGCTCGGCCTCGCTGTCGCCGTCGCCGTCGAGCCGCGCCTGGAAGCGGCTGACGCGGAAGCCGTACGCGCCGCGCAGGCGGTCGGCCGAGTCGGGGTGCACGGCGCCGTCGGCGACGAGCTCCTCGAGCCTTGTGAGCGCCGCCTCGGCCGCCCTGATCCGCGCCTTAGCCTCCTCGCGCGTCGCGCCGCCGTCGTCGTCAGGCAGCCGGATCGCCCTGATCAGCGCGGGCAGGGTCATGCTCTGTCCGACGAGCGTCACGACCAGCACGCAGAAGGTGACGAACACGATCAGGTCGCGGTCGGGGATGCCGGTCGGCAGCGCGAGCGCCGCGGCGAGCGAGACGCCGCCGCGGATCCCGGACCACGCGATCACGGCCGGCGCCTGCCACGGCGGGTACGGGTCGCGGGCGCGGATGCTCGGGAACAGGTAACGCGGCAGGTACGTGAAGATCGGGATCCACACGATCCGGATCACGATCACCGCGCCGCAGACGAGCGCCGCGTCTCCGACGTAGTCGCGCGAGCCGGAGAGCGCGTGCACGATCGGGCGGAGCTGGAGGCCGACGAGGACGAACAGCAGGGCGTTGACGAGGAACGTGAGGATCTCCCAGAACGCGTTCCCGGAAAGGCGCGTCTCGACGGTCGTCAGCTCCGGTGTGTACCAGCCCATGTAGACGCCGGCGGTGACGGCAGCGAGCACGCCCGAGACGCCGAGCGCGGCGGCCGGCAGGTACGCGAGGTACCCCGTCAGCACGGCGAGCGCGACCTCGATCGGCGTGTCGTTGATCCGCCGGCGGACGTTCCGGATCGCGAAGCCGACGGCGAGCCCGATCGCGACCCCGCCGATCACGTCGAGCACGAGGTGGGCGCCGACGTGCAGGAGCGAGAAGCCGCTGCCCACCGCCGCACCGACGGCCGCCTTGTAGAGGACGAGCGCGGTGCCGTCGTTGACGAGGCTCTCGCCTTCGAGGATCGAGACCAGGCGGCGCGGCAGCCCGACGCGGCCGGCGATCTCCGTCACCGCGAGCGCGTCGGTCGGCGAGACGACGGCGCCGAGCGTGAACGCGACCGCCCACGGCAGGCCGAGCCACGCATGGGCGACCGCCGCGACGCCGGTCATCGTCACGCCGACGAGCCCGACGGCGAGGAGCGAGATCGGCCGGAGGTTCGTGCGCAGGTCGCGGAGCGACGTGAAGAACGCGGCCGAGTAGAGGAGCGGCGGCAGCAGCGCGACGAGAACGATGTCCGGCGGCAGCGCGATCTGCGGCAGGCCGGGTACGAAGCCGAGCGCGACTCCGCCGGTGACGAGGAGCACAGGCACCGGCAGCCGCAGGACCGGCGCCAGCGCAAGGAGCGCGCCGAGGGCGACGAGGAGGCCGAGGAGCTGGAGCTCTTCGTGCGCGCCGAAACTCACGCCGCGACTCTAATCGGCCGCTGAGAGAAGAACTACCGCTCGCGGGCGGCATCGCCGCCGCGCCGAGCGGTTACGCCGCGTCGACGATCGACTCGTCTTCGGCGAGGCGACGGAGCGCATCCGCCTCGATCTGGCGCACGCGCTCGCGCGTGATGCCGAGCTCCTTGCCGATCTGCTCCAGCGACGTCGGCTCGCCGCCGCGCAGCCCGAACCGCAGCGAGATCACGTCGCGCTGGCGCTCGGGAAGCTTCGCGACCGCACGCCGAACGGCATCGCTCGTCATCGTCTTGTCGACCTCGTCCTCCGTCGTCGGGCCGGCGGCTGCAAAGAGGTCGCCGAAGCTCGAGTCGCCGTCGGAACCGATCGGCGCGTCGGTGGACGCAACCGCCTTCGCGGCGTTGCGCACCTCGCGCACCTGCGTGAGCGGCAGCTTGGAGGTCTTGGCGATCTCTTCGTCGGTCGGCTGCCGACCGAGCTTCGCGAGCAGCTCGCGCTCGGTGCGCGCGACCTTCTGCTCGCGCTCGACGACGTGGACCGGGATGCGGATCGTGCGCGACTTGTTCGCGACGCCGCGCTGCACCGCCTGGCGGATCCACCAGGTTGCGTAGGTGGAGAACTTGAAGCCCTTGCGCCAGTCGAACTTCTCGGTTGCGCGGATCAGGCCGATCACGCCCTCCTGAATCAGGTCGCCGAGGGTGATGCCCTGCGTCTGGTAGCGCCGGGCGATCGACACGACGAGGCGGAGGTTCGAGGTGATCATCCGGTCCTTCGCAGCGAGGTCGCCGCGCTCGATCCGCTTCGCGAGCTCGACCTCCTCCGCTGCGGTGAGCAGCGGGTAGCGGCCGGCCTCGTTCAGGAACTGCTGAAGCGAGTCGATGGTGAGAGCGGGCTCGGTCGAGAGATCGAGGTCCTCCTCCTCGAGCTCGGCGTCGATCTCGTCGAGCACGTAGGCGGGAGCCTGGGTCTCCTCGTCGGAGTCCTCTACAACCTCCACGGTCACGGTTTCGTCAGTCATGTGCTCCTTCATTCGGATTTGACGGGCGCGCGGTTTGATTGTTATTCCACGCTCTTCGGCCGTCACCCGTATAAACGCCCAAAGAGGTCGCGTCATTCCCTAAGAATTCGCTTAAGAGGGTGTTAGGGGGCCGTACGGGCGTTCGCCACGAAGGCGGCGTGGGTGACCGGCATCTTCTCGGCGAAGAACACCTCGACGGCCTCGGCGTAGCGGCGGATCTCGAGCTGGGCGAACTCGGAATTCCTGAGCGAGAGGAAGTTCATCAGGGCCCGCGCGTTGACCGTCCAGTAGAACTGGGTATAGGCCCCGACCGGCAGGACCGACCGGGCGAGCTCCCGGGCGACTCCGGCCTCGACGAGTCCCTCGTAGGTCTCGTAGGCGTGGTCGTAGACGGCCTGGAGCTCCTCGCGCGTACGCTCGGCGAGCTCCGGCGTCACCGGCTCGAACGTGTACGCACCCGGCTTGCCGACCTGGGTGCGGACGTCGTCGGCGTCGGGAACGTAGAAGTCGTCGGTCGCCTGCGCGTACCGAAGACTGAACTCGTTGAAGGAGCCGATGCGGTGTCGGAACCATTCGCGCGCGACGAAGATCGGACTGCGCACGTGGTAGCGGAAGGCGTTGTGCTCGAACGGAGTGCCGTGCCTGTCTCGCATGAGGAACCGGATCAGGCCCTCGTCGGATTCGTCGAGCACTTCCTTGCGCCGGGCGAACGACACCCGGGCGGCGTTCGCGACCGAGAGGTCGTCGGCCATGACCCCGTCGAGCCTGACGAAGCCGTGGTCGAGGACGCGCACCGCGCCCTCGGGGATCACGTCGGTCGTCGCCGCCATCGGACTGGAGACCCTAGTCTGCCCCCCGGATGACCGTTCGCGTCGGCACGTCGGGCTGGTCGTACCCCTCGTGGCGCCCGGGCTTCTACCCGGAGGGGACGAAGCCGGACGCGTTCCTCCACCACTACGCGAGGCACTTCGACACGGTCGAGCTGAACACCACCGGCTACCGCCTGCCGGCCGAGGACCAGTTTCGCCGCTGGGCCGGCGCCGTACCCGACGGCTTCCGCTTCGCGCCGAAGCTCGCGCTCGCACGACTCGATCGCGTGCCGGTGTTCGTCGAGCGCGTCGCCGCGCTCGGCGACCGCCTCGGACCGATCCGGATCACGGTCCAGAACGCGCGCGACGAGGGTCTGCTCGCGTACGTCCTCGGCGCCGTCGATCCCGCGGTCGAGCTCGCCTTCGACTTCCGCCACGAGTCGTGGGCGGGGGTCGAGGACGTCGTCGCCGTCAACGACTTCGGCGCCGAGCCGTTCCGCTACATCCGGCTGCGCGAGCCGCTGTACTCCGACGACGACCTGCGGGACCTCGCCGCGCGCCTACGCGGAGGCGGCCCGGCTTACGTCTACTTCCGCCACGAGGACGCACCGACGGCGCCGGCGTACGCGGCGCGCGTCGTCGAGCTGCTCGGCGTCGGCTGAGGCGGCGGCTTCGAGTCGGTGAGGATCGCGGCGGCGAGGAGCACGGCGATGCCGACGAGCGTCTCGCCGGCGATGCTCCGGAAGACGCGCGCCCGCGGGAAGAACTTGTGCACGCCGCCCCACGCGACCGCGACCGCGACGAGGCAGATCTTGACGAGCAGCACCTGCCCGTAGCCGTAGCGCCAGAGATCGTGGAACGCGGGCAGCCGTACGATCGCGAGGTACGTGCCGGCGGCGAGGACGAGCGCGACGAGCACGGTCGCGAAGCGCGAGAAGCGAGCCAGCACCGTGCGGCGAAGCGCGGGCGCGGCCGGCCAGACGGCGACGACGAGCGCGACGAGCCCGCCGATCCAGAGTGAGGCCGCCGAGAGGTGCACGTAGTCCGCCAGCTCGCTCTTCCACGACGAGCCGGGATCGACGGCGTCGTGGCCGGAGAGCGAGAGCCCGGCCGCGAACGCAAGCGCGAGCACGAACGCCGGCACGAGCACCACCGTCCGCTCGAGGAGCCAGGCGAGGTAGATGAACGCCGAGACGAACGCGAAGCCGAGGGTCATCACGACGAAGGTCCTGCCGTAGCGCGTGCCGTTCGCGATCGGCGTCAGGTCGCCGTAGAGGAACTTGCCGAAGGGAAGCTGAAGCACGTCCTCGCAGCGGAGCAGGAACGCGAGGATCCCGACCTCGAGCACGCCGACGACTCCGGCGCCCGCCAGCAGGAAGAGCCGCTTCTCGAGCGCGGGCGGCACCTCGAGCCCGCGCAGCAGGAGCAGCCGGAAGCCGAGCGCGCCGATCATCGTCGCGAGCGCGGCGAAGTAGAGCCAGCGCACGACGTCCTCGGTGCGTGACGGGCCGCTCGCACCGTACGCCTCGGTCGGCGGCGCAGCCCGCACCCGCACGCCGAACGTCCAGACGCCCGAGACGACGTGGCCGTCGGCGGAGAGCGCGTGCCAGCGGATCGTGTACTGGCCGGTCGGCAGCGGCCGCACCTTGGCGCGGACGTCGAGGCCGCTCGCGACCGCCTGCTCGGCGAAGTTCCGGCCTTTGTTGTTCAGCACCTCGACGTACGGGAGCTGGACGAACTGGTCGAACTTGAGCAGCACGAACTTCGGCGCCGTCTGGAGCTCCTGCTGGAAGCCCGGGAACTCTTGCTTGAGCGTCGCGTGCGCCGACGCCGCGGCGGGCGCGACGAGCGCGACGACGAGCAGCAGCGCGATCAGGCGCTTCATCTGTGCGGCGGTCCCGCGACCGGCGAGAGGTGTCCGAACACGGGCGCGACGTCACGGTCGCAGAAGAGCATCACCGAGAGCGCGATCACCGAGCATGCAAACGCGGTTCTCATCACGACCGAGCGCGGCCGCAAGATGATCAGGAGGGCGACGGCCGATGCGCCGATCAGCGTCCAGCCCATCAGGTGGTGGAGGAACGCCGCCCGGGCGAAGAACCACGGGTTCTGCTCGTGCACGAGGAAGGCGACGCCCGAGACCCCGATCCCGACCGGCGTCGCGAGCCTCCACCAGCGGCTGTGCAGCTTCCCCTTCGCAAGCCCGAGCTCGGCGCCACCCAGCGCCATCAGCGCCTGCGCCCACGCGCCGTGGGCGACCATGTGGATCGCGGAGTTCGTGAAGAAGGTCATCACCGGCCACATCAGGACACCGAGCCCGAAGGCGAGTCCGGGCCAGAGGTAGATGCGCCAGCGGCGGCGCGCCCAGACCTCTCGGCCGACGATCACCTCGGCGAGCATCAGCAGGCCGAGCACGAGCACGCCCGTGGCGAAGAGCCAGTGCACCATCTCACTCCGTGGTTCCACTGTCCCCCTCGAGATCGGCGATGAGCGGACGTGCCACGAAGACGCCGAAGACGATCCCGGCGAAGCAGACGAGGAGCGGCGGCTCGACGGCGAGCCACCAGAAGCCCTGCCCGCGGGGATGGAGCAGCGTCAACCGGTACGGCTGGACGAGCGCCCAGCCGATCCCGGCGGCCACCGTGAGCGGTGCGAGCAGCGAGACGATCCGGAGGCGCATGCCGATGCGCGGCCGCGCGACCGAAACCGGTGTGACGACTTGTGAGTCCACTTTCCCTCCGCGGTCGAACGTCGAAGACGACCCGCGGCGCGCCGGGGGCGGCGAGCAGCCGCGGTTTGGCTACGCGGGAAGCGGAGGCGGTCGGGACTCGAAGACGACGCCGTAGAGGCGGCGCGGTGCGCGCTCGTCGGCAAGCCGGCGGCGTTGCGACGGGGGAGCCGTGGAGCGAAGCAGGCGCGAGGCGCGCGCGAGCGTCGAGGCGGTGTAGCGCTCGACGTCGGCGACCCAGCCGCGGACGGCGCCCCAGGCGAGCGCGAGCAGGAGCGAGCAGACGGCGAACACGGGCAGGGCGTAGGTGTGCAGCCAGGGCGCGAGCAGCGGCCAGCGTCCCTGCGAGAGGCCGAGGGCGTCGTTCTGCACGAGGTCGAAGAGCGTCGTCGCGGCGAACGCGTACGCCCACAGCCGAAGCGAGAACTTGACGCGGAGGCGCGGGCGGCGGCCGATCCTGCCGAGCAGCCGCTCGGCGGCGCCGGCGGCGACGTGCGCTCGCACGGCACGCAGAGCGACGGCGGCGACGACGCAGGCGGCGAGCGTTCGCACGCCGGCGAGCAGGAACGGGTAGTAGCCCGTCGTCGGCGCCGCGAGCGGCGCGACGTGGAGGCTGCCGTCCAGGCGATGCGTGATCGCCCGGCCGGTCAGCTCGGCGAGAAGCGCGAGCAACGCGAAGCAGGCCCGTCCGGTGATCCGGCGCCGAGACGCACCCATGGGCCGATGATACTCCCGGACTCTTCCGGGATCACCCCGGCTTCGTCAGACCGCGCGCGTGGCGACGAAGCGGCCCTCGTAGAGGCGCACGTGGCCTCCCGGGCTCACCATGCAGGGCCGGATCTGCGACTCCTTGACCTCGAGCCCGTAGCAGGCGCAGCGCTTCTCGGCGCACGCCTTCAGCTCTTCCGGCGAGAAGCCGCGGAGGGTCAGCTCGACGAGTTCGCTCTCTTCGGCCCCCATGTAAGGAACACCTTACACCGAACCGCGGCCCGGATGCCGCCGAGGGGTTGGATCACGGGACCGGCCGCGGCTTGCCGCACGCCTTCGCGAAGTCGGCGAGCTCGAGGAGCGTCGGCTTGTTGTGGTCGGCGAAGTGCTGGTAGAGCGCCCGGATCGTTGTCGCGAGCGGCTGCTCCGTGCGCGAAACCGAGTAGGGCCGCGAGTCCTCGATCTTCTTGCCGTACGAGACGATGAACTGGTGCTCGACGAGCTGCCAGTGCCCGTCGACGCAGCGGTAGAGGCGGCGGCACGTCGCGTCGACGTGCACGAGCGGGCACGAGAGCTCCCACTCGCCGTACTCGTCGCGCCGCTTCTGGACGATGTCGATCAGCTTGTGCAGGGCCTGGAGGACGCCTGTCTGGGCGGCTGAGGTCGGGTCGACCAGATTCGGCTGGTCGGCGGCGCCGAAGATCTGGTCGGTGCCGGTGGTGATGATGTTGAGGATGCCGTCGGCGTTCGTCGCCGACATCCCATCTTCGGTGACGAAGCCCTCGGCGAACTCGGCGAGCGAGGTGATCGTCTCGAACTTCTCGAAGCCCTCGAGCGCCTCCTCGACGTCCTCGGGATCCATCAGCAGCATGTCGCGCCCCTGGCTGAGCGAGCCGGCCCAGGTCAGGTAGAGCTGGAACTGCCGGGTCTGCGAGACCTCCCGCTCGGCACCCGGCTCCGGGCACCGCGTCAGCCGGTCGAGCTCGTCGGCCTGCGCCTGCTTCCGCTGTTCTCTCTTCGCCTCCGCCGCGGCCGAGGCGGCGTGGTCGGCGGCGAGCGAGCGCGCCACGTTCGCGTCGAGCTGCGCCTGTTCCTGCTTCGCCTCCTCTGCGAGCTGCGCGCTCTTCGCGTCGGCGGCGTCCTGCGCCGCCTTCGCCGCTGCTGCCTGGGCCGCCGCGGCGGCGGCGCGTTCGCACTCGTCCGCCGCCTTGCAGGCGGCGTCGGCCTGCGCCTCGGCGTCGGCGGCCGCCTGCTTCGCCGCGGCCGCCGCTGCCGCGGCCTGCTCGGCGGCCTGCGCGGCCCCGGTCTCCGCCGACCTGGCGGCGTCGAGCGCAGCGTGTGCGCGCTGCTGCTCCTGCGCGCGGAGCTGCTGGCGGACTGCCGGGTCGGCGCCCTGCTGCTCGGCGCCCGCGGCTCGCAAGAGCGCCAGATCGTGCTCGGTCACGCGCTCGCCGGTGTCGGCGTTCTCGACGAAGCTCCCCTCGTCGGGATGGTCGGCCGCCGCCGCGGCCTGCTCGGCGCTCTGGCGCGCGGCCGTGGCCTGCGCGAGCTTGGCCTGAGCGGCCCTCGCGGCTGCGTCCGCCTCCGCCGCGCGTGAGGCGGCGGCGTCCGCCGCCGCGCGAAGCTCCCGGCAGCGCGCACGCAGCTCGGCGCAGTCGTCGCCGCTCCCGCCGCGCCGCAGGACGAGGAACGCGACCGCGGCGGCGAGCAAGGCGAGCACGATCGCGATCGGGATCCAGATCGGGAAGCCGCCGCCGGACGACGACGTCGTCGCCGCGGTCGTCGTCTGAGCCGCGGTCGTCGTCGGCGTCGCGACGGTCGTCGCGGCCGGCGTTCCCGCCGTCGAGACGGCGAGCGACCGGCAGTGCGGAGCCGGGCCCTTCTCGGGGAAGGGGTTGAGGTTCGTGCCCTTGATCGACGCGGTGCACGAGAAGCCGCGGCCCGTGACCGTGACGGTGACGAGACCCTCGTGTCCGCTCGGCCCCATCTTCGTGTGGTCGCACCCGTAGCTCGAGCCCGGGTAGGCGCCCTGGTCGCCGTGGTACCAGATGAACGTCGAGCCGGCCGTCGACCACGCGTAGGTGTTCTTGGCGACGCGCTTGCCGTGCGGCAGGACGGCGTTGTCGCACGTCGGATCGACCGCAGCCGCGGCCCCCGGCTCGTCCGGCGACGTCGCCCCGGCCGGATCGACGAGCGTCAGCTTCAGCGTCCACTTGTACTTGGCGTGCTTCGCAGCCGAAGCCGAGAGGACGTGGACGCTGTAACTCGTCGCGAGCTTGCTCGGGACGAAGACGGCGCTGATCGGCGAGATCCGCGCCTTCGCGGCCGAGCCCGCGGGCACGCCGAGCGCGCACGCAGCCAGGACGACGACGCCGCACCCGATTCCGCGCTTCCAGGCCCCACCCATAGCCACTCCGTCCCGGTCTGGTCGCGCAACTCTGATCGAGACGAGCCGGGGGGTCAAGCGGGGCTTCTCGGGAGAGCCGACGCGCGGATTCGAACCGCGGACCCCTTCATTACGAGGGAGCCCGCGGTTCGGGTCTCTGTGCGTGATTTGGCTTGAAAGAAACGCGAACCGGATGTCGCCTATAACCTTCGATAACCCCATTTTTCGGACCCGTGCGACCCTGGTGCGACCTCGCAGCCGAGCAACCAGGGCGATCCCTTAGCGGGTCTCGAAGTAGGCACCCGACTCAATACTCGTCGGGAGGCCGAGCGGGGTCGGTCAGAGCGCTGGACTTGATCGGCCGCGTGCGCGCATCGGTCTGGGCCGCGGCTACTACACGCACCGCCGTCTCGCGTGAGCTGTCTGGCTCGAAGATCAGGGTGATGTGGGCCCCGCCGAGCGCATGCTCATCGCAGAGGAACGCGTCGGCGTCGGGCGCCCAGAGAGCCGAAGTCTTCTTCTTTCCAGGCACGGCGCTCGGCTCGTGCCACACTCGACAACGAACTCCGAGTTTGTTCTTGCCTGGGCGCTCGCAGCCGGGGACGACACACGCTTCGAGGCACCCCTGCTCAACGGAGCCCGAACCATCATGGAGTCTCTCGGCGGCAGCAGAATTAGATACCGAAGGCTGTGCGGCGGAATCGAGCTGATCGAGGAGCACTCGCATAACTTCAGGCCGTTCGACTGAGTCGCTCACATCCGGCTCAACTGTTGTGAGCGCGGAGGCGGTTCCTGCGAGCAGCTCGGGCCGACTGTTGTTGACGCCTTCACTCCTTGGGTCCGCTCGTTGCTCCGAACCATCCCGATCAAGTCGGGAGTTCGGATGAAGGGTGGGCTGTTCATGAAAAAGCTCGGATTGCGCGGGCAGCAATGCGTCCATACCCGACTCAGCCAGTCCGTCCGCATATGACGAATCTTCGAGGGCGTCTGGCGAGCGGTTCTCGCGATCGAGCAACTCGGGGCCGCCGACGTGGACGAAGCACTGCTGGGCCGCTAGATCGAACTCGAGCACGAGCACGTCGCCCGCCTCTGCGCCATAGCGACGCAACGCACGGCTTAGACCCCAGAGGTTCTGACCGTCTGTCGCGACATCGCCTAGATGCTGGTGGGCAGGTTGTACGACATAGCGGCCACTGAGCTCGTCGCGAAGAGCGCCGGGCACACCCACAACATGTGTGTCAACGACCGCCTGCGAAAGCGTGTAGCCGATCCAGAGCCGTCCAGCCTGGGTCCACCCGTATCCCTCTTGCACACGTTGGCGGTGGTCGACTCCGTGCATTGCCTCGAGCGTCCCTGCTGGTACGTCGGCACCCCGGAGGGCGTAGCGACTGATCGCAAGACGTTCGATCACGGGGGACCAACCGAGATAGAGAGCAGCGGTGTTGCGGTCTAGACCGTGTTCCTCCGCGAGGCCAACTGCCGTCGCGCGGTCGAGTACCGGACCGTGTTCGGCAAACACATCAACGAGCGTCTCCTCGGTGTTCTCCAGGACTTCACGGAAGTCGAGCGAGATCGTCGTAGTCACCACATCGCCGTTGACCTCAAGCCAGTCGACCTGCTGGCAGAAGCGACGGAGAACTTCACGCGGGAGGTTAATCGACCGACCGCGAGCGGGACGCCGAAGTCCATCCCGAACGTCGGCGAGCGTGAGTGATGGGCTGACGGAAAGCATCTTCCGCAAGTAGTTGAGGGCCCGGTTCTGTCGAGTCGGCAGGTAGAACCACTCTCGATCATCATCGAGCCAGACGACATCGTCATCCGCATCGAGTAAGCGTCGTGCGACCGTCTCGGTGACGTCATCTTCAGCGATCGTGTCGACGAGGCTTCCTACGTGGCCTGCGCCATTATGCGTCGTAAGCTTGCGCGCGATCTCGAGAATCCTGGATGCAACGTTTCGCTGACCGGTCGTGACAACGAGACTCCCAGCAACTATCACCCGTGGATTCAGTCCCGCCATTTGGGCCGCCTCGAGTACTCCGGCGGGGTCGAAGTCTCGCTGTGCCAGACCAGCTGCGTTCAGTCGGGCTCCCGCGTCAATACGACGTGCGGGTGCGATCCACTCGAGCATTTCGACTGCCGCCTCCAGAGCGGGTAGCTGCGGCTTGATCGCAGCGAAGTGGTCAGCCACACGGCGCACGAGCTGCCGAACTCTCTCTCGGGTGATTCCGACGGCGTTGCCGGCGGCCTCGAGTGTCGTGCCGCCCTTGCCATCCCAGCCGAGCCGCATTGCAACCGCCTTGGTTTGTCGATCGTCGAGACCGGCTCGCTGTAACACGTCGGCGAGTTCCTCCTCGAGAGTTCTCCGTGGAATATCGGGCTCAGTCTGCATAGAGACCAGCTGCCAGCTTGGCGACTCGATCGATCGTGTCGCGGATCTCGAACAACGCGTCGCCTGTGTCGCTGAACCACTGCCTCTCATCCAGTTCGGCCGCCAGGGCAAACGCGTACTCGGTAAGCGCGACCTCATACGCGAGCCGTCGGAACACCGGGTCACTTACTTCCCGGTTGCCCAGTGCGGCCCTGACCTGCGGGTGGTCGAGGTTGATGTAGATAGCCCGGCGCTCGGAGACGTATTTGGCGCGGTGGTCATTCGCGCCAAGGTGCTCGAACTCGACGCTGAACCCTCCTCGCGCACGTTTGCGCTCTCCGGCACCCCCAACGGGGTCGCCTATCGCCTCGCCGTCTTCCTTCGGCTCGAGCACAGGCCCTGCGGTTGGGGGGTCGCCTGTGCCACCGCCGTTGCCGCCGCCGTGCCCGATGTCGCCGCTAGCTGTGATGATCGCCGGGACGTCACCGCCGAGAATCAACTCGTCGGCGTCAGCGCCTCCCATTCCCAGCTTTCCGCCGGCGTCCGCACCGGCGCGCGCCTTGGCGAGCACCTTGGACACCCTCGAGCGCCAAGACTGGAAGTCTTCATTGATAATCGCCTCGATCTTTTCGGCCTCCCGCGCTAGCCGCTTAGCGTGCTCTGACTCTTTCTGCTCCTTCGCTTCAGCGGAGAGTTCGGCGCGCACCTCCTCAAGCGAGCGACCGATGAAAGGGACCAGCCGACGGACGATCGGGTTCTCTCGGTTGAGCTGTTGCCGTCGTGAGGAGTCGAAGGCGGACAACTCGTGCTCCTCGTCGAGCTTAGGTACGTCGAGGTCGCCGAACAGGTAGTCGGCGTACTCCTTGCGCTCGAGTCCCGCGAGCGTGGTTTCGTGCCAGACGCCATTCGCAAACACAGCGATTCCACGGAGTTCCTCATCAAGCGGGGCCTTGGCGACCTTGACGATCAGTTGCACGTCGCCGATCTCGGCCGCTTCTGCCTCGTTGGGTCGGAAGATGCGTTCGAAACGCGTGGGCGGCTCGTTGTACTCACAAACATGGCCGTTTACGATCACGACCGCGTCCTTGTTCGGCCAAGCGGCGAGGTGTCGCTCGACGAGGCCGACGATCGCCTGCGGATCAAGTTTTGGAAGCTTGATCCCGTCGATCGAAATCGTCGTCCCATTTGGCTCGCTCGCCGCTTCCTCGGAGACGAGGATACGCACCGGCACACTTTCGACGGGGCCGTCGCCTGTGCGGGCCTCGTCGATATCGGCTCGGGCCAACTCGACCACCGATCTCTTCCCCTCTCGCACAGTGGTGATCCGAAGCACCTCGGCGATTCCGAATGCGGCAGACTTTCCCGTGCCAAATCGACCGCGACCTGCCTTCCCTTGCTTCCGATCGACGTTTTCGCCGTGCATCACGAAGAAGTTGCGCAAGTCGTCCAGCGTCATCCCACGTCCGTTGTCGCTGATCACGATCCGTCTCTGCTTCGTGTCGACGACAACGTCGACGCGAGGAGACGTACCGGGGTCAACGTACTGGAGCCCATTTGAGATGTACTCCCACGCGACGAGTTTCTCGTTCGAGAAGAATGCCGCGGACTGAAGAAGGTCGCGCGCGGAATCGGTGACGACGCTCAGCGCGCCTGCTTCAGTTGCCATCGTTGTCCTCCTTCAGTAGGTGAGTCAGCACTTCGATCACATGACCGAGCTCAGGGTCGTCGCCGTGCGTATTGGCGACCATGGCTATCCGCCGCCGCCGGGCCTCTCCGCGCACATAGGAATCGACGCGGAAGAACGATTCGGCTTCGCGTTGGGTGACGTCGTCGGCCTGGCCGGATGCGACCTTGGCGTACGCATCGCTGGTCATTAGTCGCGCACGTTCACGCTGGAGGCGGACACGATCCTGCCCGACGGCTCGGCGCGGGTCTGACACTCTGAGCACCTCGAGCGCATCGAGGTTCGCGCCCGCGAAGGCGAGCCCAGCTTCCGAGAGCGTCCATCCGGCATTCCCTGAGCCGATCAAATAGGAACCCTTCGCCTTCTTTTTTGCGTCGGAGAGGTAGACGCGGACCATTTCCAGATTTATTTGATCTTTGTACTTCCGCCAGGTGAACCGCCCCGGGGCCAACTCGTTAGCCTTCTTGGCGACGTCTTCGGTGTCAACTGGCTGGCGGTCACCACCGAGCAGGTAGACAGCGATCGTGACGACCTCGTGATTTGCCAACTCGCGATTCACCGCAGAAACCTCTGCGCCGCAGTCTGCACTCCGCGCGGATGACCGGCAAGAGGGCCGACGCATGGATCGGCCTTCAGAACCGCTCGGGCCGGCACGGCTGGCCGCCCGCCATTTGGGCGACCAACCTGCCGGTGAATCAGCTCGGGAGTCATCTACGCGGCGACCGCGGCGGGCTCGACGACCTCCAAAACAATCTTGTCAGCAGCGCCCTCCCACGAGGGACGGCCCGATGCCGTCTTACGCGCCTTCTTCTTCACATCCCATACGACAAGCGTGCCGTCGAAGAAAGCCTCGCCAAATTCGGTCTCCGGAGCCGGTTCGCGGTGCCAGTCGATCGATGCGATCGCCTCGATCGCGTGCGCCGGCTCGACACCCGACTTTGTGGCCGTGTATACGGAGAGTGCGATCGCGTAAAGACCCGCAGCGGTTGCGTGCAGGTACTGCTCCCGAAACTCAGCCGAGGTCTCGGATCCGTCGATGATCGCGGCCCAGCCAGGCATCGCGTGCGCGAGGTCGTTAAGTAGCCCAACCACCCGCTCCACTTCCGCCGCGTACTTCTCCCCTGTGAGCGCTTCATCTGCGGACGACTCCCAGCCGGCGCGCGTGCGTTGAGCCGATCCGACCAAGAGGATGCCGACGGCCTGGCGAAATGCCTGAAAGCTGTAGAGCTTGCTGGACTTCTTGCCGACGGTGTCCGACAAGAACTCAATGCGCTTGCCGGCATCGAGGAGTTCGGCCCTCTTCGCCACGTCGACTGTGAAGCGGTTGATCGCGTGGCGCCGATCCATCGATGCTCCAAGACTGCCGGCCGGAGCTTTGGCATTCCGCTGAAGGTCAACGAAATCCTGAGCGCGACGTACCTGGTCAGTGTCCCGCACGATCAGCAACGGGATCTTCATCGAGTAGATCCGCTTCCGGAGAGGATCGTCGAGATCCGCGTCACGCAACTCCGCGACAAGCTCGGCGAGTGCTGCCAGCCGATGCTGGCCGTCCCCGACGTCGAATGTCGTGCCGACCTTTAGCTCGAGCTGGCCTGTGTCATCGAATCCGTCGGCCGTAACAAACGCCACCTCGTCTACGTCACGCGGATACACGACCAGAGCGTTCAAGATCGGGTTCTCCTCGTTCCGGAGGTACTCCACGATTCCGGCGACATGGTCCTTTGACCGGACCCGGTTGCCGTGCGGCTGTGGTGACAGAGCGTCCCATGTGCTCGGCTGCTCGATGATCTGGACGGCAGCTGGTACCTCGGCCGTCGCGAGATAGACCTCCCGCTTCCCCATCCCCAACCGCGTGGCCTCCAACGTTGTCTTCATGTCTCCTCCTTCCGCGCCGTCTATCGGCTCGATCGAGACAACGGTATCACAGAGCGACGGAGTACGTGCAATATCAGACGTACCGCACCAAGTATTGGGAGGACCTGGCCTTACTGGAGCGGCAGAGGCTCCTTTCGAGATTGGACGATATAACGCAAAAAGCGTTACTATGTCCGCATGCCTGGTCGGAACTTCAAGACTCTCTATGACATAGCCGAGGACAACTACGGCTTCGTCACAGTGGAAGAGGCGCGCCAGGCCGGTGTCCGTCCGCAGCGACTGGCGGAGATGGCTCGCCGCGGCGCGCTTCGCCGCGAAGGACTCGCGCTCTACCGGCTCGACCCGTTTCCGACCCACGAACTCGACAGCTACAGGAAGGCGACACTCTGGCCTTATCCGGTCGAGGGCGTCCTGAGCCACGAGACGGCGCTGGAGCTCTACGAGTTGAGCGACGTGAACCCAGCAAAGATCCATATGACCGTTCCAAGGGACTTCCGTATCCGTCGCCGCGAGGTGCCTACGTTGTATGTCATGCACCACGATGACCTCGAGCAGCGGGATGTGACTCGCCACGAGGGGCTGCCGATCGTGACGCCTGCAAAGGCGATTCGCCAATGCGATCAGGCTCACCTCCGCCGTGACCTGCTACGTCAGGCACTCGAGGACGCGAAGCGACGAGGTCTCATCACTCGCGCCGAGTACAGCCGACTCATGAAGGAACTCGACTTTGACCCCGCGACACGGCCCACGCGGTGAGTACACACCCACCACCTAAAGGCCAACCGAAGACGGAGAAGCACCTCGGCCAGCTTGTCTCCCGATACGCGGAGGCTTCAGGACTCGGCGTCAGGCGTGTCCGTCAGCGGGTGTCGGCGATGGCGTTCCTCGGCGCACTGGAGCGTGTACGTGAAGAGGACTCACCGGCGCGCTTCCTGATCAAAGGCGGCATGGCCTGCGAGTTGCGCTTCCAAGGGAGGGCACGGGCGACGCGCGACCTGGACGCGATCTTCCGCGGCTCGCTCGACGAGTTGCTCGCCGACTTGGACGCGGCCTTCGCTGAAAGCTACTCGGGCTTCTCTTTCAGTTACTCCGAGCCCGAAGCGATCCGCGAGACCGGCTCGCACCGCTTCGAGCTGAAGTTGCAGTACGCCAGCCGGAGTTGGGCAACGCTTCGCGTCGAGGTGTCTGCCCCCGAGGGCAAGGCATATGAGCCGGAGATCGTTCCAGCATTGACAGTGACCGAGTTCGGTCTCACCGGTCCGCTCGAAGTCGTCTGTCTTTCGCTGCGCTACCAAATCGCTCAGAAGATTCACGCCTGCACGGAGCGCTTCGAGGCACGCGAAAACGAACGCGTGCACGACCTGATCGATCTCCTCTTCATGGAAGAATTGATCGAGGACGATGCTCAGGTGCAGGCAGCCTGCAGAGAGATCTTTGAGCTACGTGGGGCCCATCCCTGGCCACCGACGTTGACTGTCGAGCCTGGCTGGCCGGAGGTGTACACCAATCTCGCCGCCGAGATCGAGTTCCCGATCCCGGACGTCACTGAAGCCGCAGCTCGCGTCCAGGCCCTGATCGACCGAATCGCCGCCGCCTAGAAACTCGGCCGGAATCGAGCGTCCGAGAAAGCCCGGCTCGACGATCGAAATGTCCGAATTTCGACCGCAGAGGACCTTACCTTCATGAGGAAATCCCTTGCGAGCGGCCACGCAACCGGCCTGTCATCGAGCAGCGCGACGTTGCGCAGGACGTGGCCGACCCTCTCGCTATGTCCCGGCGCCCGCGCTCCCGTTCAACCATGCGGGCTGGAGCTGCGCTCCCGCTTTCCGTCGCCTGCGGCTTGGAATCCGTGACCACCCTCACTCAACGTGCGAGCTCGGGTGGTCACGTACCGCGGGAGCGCGAGAAGGCCTGAGCGGAGCGGGAGCGCGGGCGCCGGAGAAGGTCGGACGAGGAGACGAGGGACGACCAGAACAACGACACCAACGAGAGAAAGGACAACGGATGGATTCCGAAGACAGGGGTTGCCCATGGAAGAGGTGAACAGGCCGCCAGTCGAAAGGGAGAAGAGGCCGAGGCGGCGGCGAAGCGACTACGGAGCAGTGTTCACAACCCAACGAGACTTGGAGCTGTTCCAGTTCGTAGGCGAGCAGTACGCCGTTACGTTGCCGCAGCTGGCCCGGCTGATCGATCGAAGCACTCATACAGCGAGGTCGCTGCGTGATCGTTGGAAGCGTGCCGGCTGGATCAACTCCGGCAGGCTCGCCGTCGATCTCCCCTCCTTCGTCTGGCTCACCGGTCGCGGCGCGGTCGGCTCGCCGTTCCGGGTCTGGCAGCCACACCACGGCCTCGCCGTCCACATCGCCGCCGTGACCGACGTGCGCCTGCTGATCGAGCACGACCTCGGGCTCGGACGGTGGGAGTGCGAACGCGCCGTCGCCCAAGCGATCGCACGCGAACGAGGCGGGCACCGCCGGCACCTCCCCGACGGCGTCCTCCGCACGCACAACGAACAGATCGCCATCGAGGTCGAGCTCACGCTCAAGAGCCGAGATCGCCTCGAGAAGCTCGTCGAAGACCTCTGCGTCGACTACACCCGGACCTGGTACTTCGCCAAGCCCCCCATCGCCGAGACCCTGCGGGAACAAATCTCCGAAACCGGCTACAGGAACATCGACGTCTACAGCCACCCGCCGCGGGCCGAAGAGTTCTCGTTCGCTCCAACTCGCATCGACGAGGAAGAGCCATGGGACGGCTCGGCGGAGCCTGGTTGGGAGTCCCCTTGGTAACCCCCGACCGTCGCCTCCTCACCGTCACCGAGGTTGCCGAAGCAACCGGCCTCTCGCCCAACGCGATCTACCGGGCGATCTGGGCCGGCGAGCTTCGCGCCGCCAAGCTCCGCGGGCGCATCCGCGTCCCGGCCGTCGAGCTAGACACCTGGATCGAGTCGAGCCTGGTCCGTCGCCGACCGACTCGCAAGACGCCCCCGACACCGGCCCGCCCATCGAGGCGAAACAGGCCGGGCCGGGGGCTCCGCGAACTGCTCAAAACCGAGTAGCCGCGGACCCGCGCAAGCGGGCACACTCCGGTCATGCCGACTCTCACTCTGAAGGGAGGTGATCCAAGAGTGATCGAGAAACGCACGCTCAAGAACGGGCGCAACGTCTACCGCGTCCGCTGGCGCGACGCAGGCCGCGGATCAGGCGAACACGTCCGCTCGTTCGACCGTCAGAAGGATGCGGTCACGTTCGAGACCGACATCCGCCGGCGCAAACAACTCGGCGAGCTCGCGGAGATGGAAAACGGCCGCGAAACCCTCGACGAGTGGGCCCGCGAGTGGTGGCAGAGCTACGCCGAGCCGAACCTCGCCGCCAACACGCTCGTCTACTACGCAGGAGCATGGGACAAGCACATCCTGCCCCGGCTCGGCGAGTACGAGCTACGACGCATCACACCAGCCGTGATCGCCGAGTTCGCCGACGAGCTCCGCAACGAGCGCGTCGGAGCCCCGACGATCCGAAAGGTGCTCTCGCTCCTCCAGGGCATCCTCGGCAGAGCCGTCGTCGTCGGACGGATCAAGTCGAACCCGGTCGCCGCAGTTCGCAAGCCCGCCCAGGCACGGAGTCGAGCGGTTCGACCACTGACACCGACCATGGTCGAGAAGCTACGACGGCGGATGCCAACCGAACGGGACGCGACGCTCGTGTCCGTCCTCGCCTATGCCGGATTACGACCCGGTGAAGCCCTCGCTCTCACCTGGGCCGACGTAGGCAAGCGGACGATCCTCATCGAGCGCTCCATCGCACTCGGCGAGGTGAAGGAGACCAAGACGGGGAAGAGCCGCTCGGTTCGTCTACTCGCGCCGCTCGGCAGCGACCTCAAGAAGCTGCGCCTGCGAGTCGGGCGACCAGGCGGCGAGGAGCTTGTCTTCCCTAGACCGGACGGCGGACCGTGGCTGGACACCGACTGGCGCAACTGGCGCGAGCGCGTGTTCCAACCCCAGGCAAAGGCGGCGGGGCTCGGAGCGATCCGGCCCTACGACCTCCGCCACTCGTTCGTGTCGCTCCTCATCGCGGAGCGGCGAACCATCATCGACGTGGCCCGGCAAGCGGGCCATTCACCGACGATGGCGCTCAATACCTACGGGCACGTCTTCGACGAGCTCGAAGGAACCAAGCCCGCCTCGGCGGAGGAACTGATCCGCAAGGCGCGTGTGTCCCAGGTGCGACCTCAGCGCCGGGCCGTTAGCTCGAAAGAAAACAAAAACCCCGCCGAGCGGGGCTTTTAAGAGAGCCGACGCGCGGATTCGAACCGCGGACCCCTTCATTACGAGTGAAGTGCTCTACCAGCTGAGCTACGTCGGCGGGAACGCCCAAGTCTAGCGCCGTCTCACGGCGAGACCCGTCCGCCTGTTAGAAACGAGCGATGACGCGACGCGGCTTCCTGCTCTTCGGGGCGATGTGCGTGATCTGGGGAGTGCCGTACCTGATGATCCGCGTCGCCGTGCGCGAGGTCAGCCCGGCGACGCTCGTCTTCCTGCGCGCGGGCGCGGCCGCGCTGATCCTGCTCCCGCTCGCCGGCGCGCGCGGCGAGCTGCGGCCGGTGCTCGCGCGCTGGCGCCCGCTGCTCGCCTTCGCGGCGATCGAGATCGCGATTCCCTGGCTCGCGCTCTCGAGCGCGGAGCGGCGCGTCTCGAGCTCGCTCGCGGCGCTGCTGATCGCCGCGGTGCCGTTCACCGGCGTCGCGATCGCCACCGTCACCCGCAGCAGCGAGCGCTTCGACCTGCGCCGCCTCGCGGGGCTCGTGGTCGGCATCGGCGGCGTCGCGGCGATCGTCGGGCTCGACGTCGGCTCGACGAGCGGCGTCGGACTTGCGGAGATGACGGTCGTCGTCGTCGGCTACGCGACGGGGCCGTGGGTGCTCGCCCGTTACCTGAACGACCTGCCGAGCCTCGGCGTGATCGCCGTCTCACTCGCCGCGAGCGCGGCCGTCTACGCACCGGTCGCGGCGGTGCAGTTCCCGCGCTCGCTTCCGTCGACCCACGTCCTGCTCTCGATCGCCGGCCTCGCCCTCCTCTGCACCGCGCTCGGGTTCGTCCTCTTCTTCGAGCTGATCGCGGAGACGGGCCCGGTGCGCGCGACCGTGATCACCTACGTCAACCCCGCCGTCGCGGCCCTGCTCGGCGTCGCCGTGCTGGACGAGCACTTCACCGCCGGGATGGGATTCGGCTTCGCCCTCGTCCTCGCCGGCTCGGTGCTCGCAACCGCCGCCGCGCGCCGGCCCGCCGCCGCGCAGACCTAGACGCGCTTTCGCGCCGCCGCGATCGCCTGCTCGGCCTCGCTGCGGTTGCCGAACCCGCTCGTCTTCACCTTGCCCTCGTGATCGAGGTCCTTGTACACCTGGAAGAAGTGCTCGATCTCGTCGCGCAGGCCGGCGGGGACGTCGTGGATGTCGGAGAGCGGGCCCCAGGTGGGATCGTTCAGCGGCACGCAGATCACCTTCTCGTCCGGGCCCTTCTCGTCGGTCATGTGGAAGACGCCGATCGGCCGCACGCGGATGCGGCAGCCGGGAAACGTCGGGTCGCTGACGAGCACGAGCGCGTCGAGGGGATCGCCGTCCTCGGCGAGCGTGCCCTCGAGGTAGCCGTAGTCGGACGGGTAGCTCATCGACGTGAACAGCCGCCGGTCGAGCACGATGCCGCCGAGACCGGCGTCCCACTCGTACTTGTTCCGCGATCCGCCCGGGATCTCGACGAACACGACGTATTCGTTCGCACTCACGATGATGCGGCCCGGCGAACCGCGCGCAGCGAGCCCAGCTGGATCGCGAGCGTGAGCGCGATCGCGAGGACGTACGCGACCGCGAGCGAGACGCGCGTGATCACGAGCGCGAGCGTGCACGCGAACCCCATCAGCGCGAAGAGCCCGACGAGCAGGCCGCGGTAGACGGCGAGCGCCGCCGGCGCTCCGTCGCTCCGGTGCGTGAAGACGGCGAGCGTCGTCGAGAGGAGCGGGTAGACGGTGACGAGCCCGGAGAGCCCGGGGCCGAGCGTCGTCGCGAAGGTCGTGATCAGGAGCAGCAGCGTCGTCGCGAGCCCCATGCGGAGTAGCAGGTCGTGGCTCGGCGGCGGGCCGGCCGGCGCGACCGGCTCGTGCGGCAGGTAGCGGAGCCCGAGCGCGAGCGCCGCGACCGCGCAGACGGCGACGAAGCCGAGGCCGAGGTGCGTCTCGACGATGGCGGTGCCGACGGCGGCGAACGACGCCGTCCCCGCCGCGAGCGCGACCGGCCACCGCGCCGAGCGCCGGCAGGCGGCGGCGTAGCCGATCGTGAACGCCGCCTGGGCGGCGACTCCCGCGACGAGGCCGACCGCGACGTGACCGGCGAAATGCGAGCCGTGCGCGAGCGCCAGGAAGACGACGACGGGGCCCGCCGTCACCGGCAGCCCGATCAGCCAGCCGCCGATCTGGGGGCCGAACCGGCGCGCCGCCAGGGTCGCGGCGGCGACGACGGCAGGCGTGAGCGTCAGCTTGAGCGCGAGGATCGCCACGCCTCAAGCTTGCCCGAAGACCGGGAAGCTAGCGGCGGAGAACGCGCTCGAGCTGCACGAACATCGCCTCGAGCGCGAGGACCGGCGCGAGGTTGAACTCCTCGAGCCGCCGCCAGAGCTCGCGCACGGCGCCGGCGGCCTGCTCGGCGCCGGCGAGGAGCTCCCGCGACGCGTCGGTGCGAAGCGCATCGAGCCGGTCGACGTGGATCGCGGCCGCGTCGGCTCCGACCGCGACGGCGACGAGGTCGCGGTACCACGCGGCGAGCTCGTCGAGCTGCGCGAGCAGCTCCTCGCGCTCCATGCCCCGCTGCGCGCGCCGCAGGCGCTGCTCGACCTCGCGCGCGGGCAGCTCGAGCTCCGAGATGCGAACCTCTTCCTTCTCGCGCGCCTCCTCGCCGCGCGCGGCCGCGTTCGCGACGAGCACCGCCGCGGCGGCGGCCGGGTCGAACGCGGGATCGCGGTAGACCGCGCGCGCCTGCTCGATCAGCGCGTCGCGCCGCTGCGCCTCGCCGGGGTCGAGGAGCCGCTCGAGCCGGTCGAGCCTGCCGGCGGCGACGCGGGCGAGCGCCGTGCGGCGCTCGTCGGAGAGCTCGGGCGCGCGGGCGTCGACCGCCGCGCGCACCGCGCGCTCGGAGAGCCGGCGGAACGGCACGAGCTGGCAGCGCGAGCGAATCGTCTCGGGAATCGGGCCGAGGTCGTCGGCGACGAGGACGATCACCGCGTAGCTCGGCGGCTCCTCGAGGTCCTTGAGGAGCGCGTCGGCCGCGTCCTCGTTCAGCAGGTGCGCGTCGTGCACGAGGTAGACGCGGCGATCGGCTTCGAACGGGCGCATGTGCAAGTCGCGGCGCAGCTCGCGGATCGCGTCGATGCGGATCATCTCGCCGAGCGCTTCGAGCTCGTACAGATCCGGGTGCACCTCGCGGTTCGTGCCGATCAGCTCGCGTGCGAACGCGCGGGCAAACGTCCGCTTGCCGACTCCGCGCGGCCCGTGGAAGAGATACGCGTGTGCGGGGCCTTCGGCGAGCGCGGCGTCGAGGAGACGCTTCGCCTCGGCCTGCTCGCTAAGGGTCTCGAAGGCCGTCGCGGACACGAGCGGCAATCTCCTCGGGTGGAAGGGCGCCGTCAAGTGCGACGACGCGTTCGGGGAAGAGCTCCGGCAGCCGGCGGAAGCCGGCGGCGACGCGGCTCCTGAAGTCGGCGTCCTCGCGCTCGATCCGGTCGAGCCCGGCGGAGTGGCGCGCCCGCGCGGTCTCGTGGTCGACGTCGAGGACGAAGGTGCGGTCGGGCAGGAGACCGTCGGTGACGGCGAGGTTGAGCGCGAGCACCCGCTCGGCGCCGAGCCCGCGCGCGATTCCCTGGTAGACGATCGACGAGTCGACGTAGCGGTCGCAGACGACCGCCGCGCCGCGGTCGAGCGCCGGCCGGATCACCGCCGCGACGTGCTCGGCGCGGGCGGCGGCGAAGAGCGCCGCCTCCGCCCACGCGCTCATCGCCGGGCCGTCGAGCACGAGCGCGCGAATCGACTCGCCGACCGGCGTCCCGCCCGGTTCCCGCGTCGCCACGACCTCGCGCCCGCCGGCGCGCAGGTGCTCGACGAGGAGCGCCGCCTGCGTGCTCTTGCCCGACCAGTCCTGTCCTTCGAAGGTGATGAAGATGGCGCGCGTACCATAGGCCGCCGTGCGCGCGGTCGTCACCGGAGGGGCCGGCTTCATCGGATCGAACCTCGTCGACGTGCTCGTCGGCCGCGGCGACGAGGTCGTCGTCGTCGACGACCTCTCCTCCGGGAAGCGCGAGAACCTGAACGCAGCGGGGACGTTCGTCGAGGGCGACATCCGCGACGGGATCGACGCCGCCGGCGCCGAGGTCGTCTTCCACCTGGCGGCGCAGGCCGACGTGCAGACCTCGATGAAGCATCCCGATCGCGACGCGTCCGCGAACGTCGTCGGCACCGTCCAGGTGCTCGAGGCGGCGCGGCGCGCGGGCGCGAAGCTCGTCTTCACCTCGACCGGCGGCGCGATCTACGGCGAGTGCGACGGCCCCGCGCGCGAGGACGGCCCCCGCGAGCCGATGTCCCCGTACGGCATCGCCAAGCTCTGCGCCGAGGAATACGTCGCCGGCTGGAACCGCATCCACGGCAGCGGCCACGTCGTCCTCCGGCTCGGGAACGTCTACGGGCCGCGGCAGGGCTCATCGCTCGAGGGCGGCGTCGTCGCGATCTTCCTCGAGCGGATGGCCCGGGGCACGGAGACCGTGATCTACGGCGACGGCCTCCAGACGCGCGACTTCGTCTACGTGGCGGACGTCGTCGACGCCCTGCTCGCTGCCGCCGGGGGCGACGGCGGCGTCTTCAACGTCGGCACCGGCGAGGAGACGAGCGTGCGCGCTCTGCACCGCTCCTGCGCCGGCGTCGCCGGCGTCGCCGACGATCCCCGCTTCGAGCCGGCGCGGACCGGCGACCTCCGCCGCTCCGTGCTCGACGTGTCGCACGCCGCCCGCGTGCTCGGCTGGCGCGCACGGACGCCGCTCGCAGACGGCCTCGCGCAGACCTGGGCGTGGTTTCGGGATGCGTAGGGCGATCCTCGCGCTCTCGCTCTGCCTGCTCGCGACCTCGTGCGGGGGCGGCTCGACCACGGCGAAGGTCGCGTCGGCGATCGAGACGAAGCAGGTCGCCGGCCTCTTCGCCCGCGCCACAGGGCTCGTCGCGGTCTATGCGCCCACCTGCACGAAGACGGCGCCCGCCGGCAACTACACGTGCACCGGGACGCCGACGTTCGTCCTCTGCCCGAAGGACGCCGGCCCGAGCCTCGCCTGCGCCTCGCCGACGGCGCCGACCAAGATCTGGATCTACTGCTACCCGAACAAAAAAGGCGGCGATGCGCTCTTCTGCCAGCGTGAGAACGCGCCGGCCGGCACGAACGTGTTCGTCACCCGTGCGCAGCGCGCCGCGGCGAAGACGGTCTCGTGGAAGTGCATGCGGCAGCAAGGCGGCCCGAACGGCCTCGACCTCGGACCGGTCACGATCTCGATCGCGAAGACCTACGGCCCCGTCGAGACGGAGCCCGAGTCGATGACGAAGGCGCGGGCGCAGGCGCTCGCCCGTGCGCTGCACCTGCCGTTCCACGGCGTCTGCCGGTAGGACTCGGCGGCGGACCGCCGAATCGAGACTGGCCTTGGAGGCTTCGCTCTCGCATCACGAGCTCGTGCGTCCCTGGCGCCGGGCGACGCTCGTCGCGTCGCTGATCGCGGGCGTCGAGCTCGTCCTCCTGCTCGTCTGCGGAGCGCTGCTCGTCGCGCGGCCGATCACGCACGCGCTGCGCCACCACGCCCAGCAGGCGGCGGCGACGTCGCACAAGGCCGCGACAGCCACACCGGCGACGCGGGTGCAGCAGGCGGTGAAGCACGCCGCCGCGACGCCCAAGCTCCCGGCGCGTTCGCACACGAAGGTGCTCGTGCTGAACGGCAACGGCCGGAACGGCGCCGCGCACACCGCGGCGATGCAGCTCCAGGCGCTCGGCTACCGCATCGCGGGCGCGACGAACGCGAAGCGGCAGGACTACGCGACGACGCTCGTCATGTACGCGCCCGGCTACCGGCCCGAGGCGCTGCGGCTCGCGCACGACCTGCACGTGAACGTCGTCGGGCCGCTCGACGGGCTGAGCCCGAAGGCGCTCGACGGCGGCCAGCTCGCCGTCGTGCTCGGCGCCTCGTAGATCAGCAGGTCGCCTTGCCGGAGTTCACCTCGGCGAGCGCCTTCGCGTAGTCGCGGTTGTCCTGGTTCTGTGGGTTCAGCGTCGTGAAGCGGTTGAGCGCCGGATAGGCGGCGTACGGGCACAGGCGGATGTAGAGATCGAAGATGCCGAGGGCGAACCACGCCTGCGCGTTCTCGGGCTGGAGGCGCGTCGCCTTCAGCAGCAGGCCGTACGCGTCGGCGAAGTGCGCCCGCCCCCGGAGCTCTTCGGCCTGCGCCTCGGTCTCGAGCGGTGCGATCGAGAGCGGCTGCACCGAACGCGCCTTCTGCGCGAGCGCGGCCGCATGCGCCGGACTCGTGTAGAGCGCGTTGGCGGCCTCGCTCGTCCACCTGTTCCCGAGCCAGACGGCCCCGAGCGAGGACAGCGCCGCGATCGCGACGCCGGCCGCGACGAGCCCGGCCGAGAACGAGAAGCGCGGCCGCGCGATCGGGCGCGCCGCGAGCGCGCCGGCGACGAGGAACACGGGCGCGGTCACCGCCGCGAAGTCCCAGTCGATGTCGATCAGGGCGTGCAGGAGAAACGCGGGCAGCATCAGCGCGAGCGCGGTCTCCGGATCGGTCGGGCGCCGGGCGCCGAACACGAACGCGGCGACCGCGAGCAGGAAGAGTGCGAGACCGACGACCCCCGTCTCGCTCAGGAACTGGAGCGGCAGGTTGTGCGGCTCCGCCGCGGTGTCGATCGACGAGGTCTGGAAGTGGAGATTCGTGAAGTTGAACGAGCCTGCGCCGGTGCCCTTCAGCTCGTCGCTCTCGAAGCCCTCCCACGCCTCCTGCCACCAGGTCCAGCGGTGGTTCGAGCTCGCCTCCGCGAGCCGGCCGGGGCCGTTCGTGACCTCGTTCGCGGCCGGCGCGGTGAACTGGTCCCACCACGTCTTCGCGTGGAAGCCGCCGACGAGGCAGACCGCGGCGGCGGCGACGATCGCGAGCACGATCGCCATCCGGCGCACGGCCGGCACGGGCTCGGGCGGCGGGATGCGCGAGAGCGCCGCCGACACGGCTGCTCCGACGACGAGCGCCGCGCCGAAGACGAGCCCGTCGCGCACGCGTGTCGCGTGCGAGGCGCCGTCGCTCGTGATCCCGGAGAGCGCGAACGCGAGGCCGACGACGGCGGCGGCCGGAAGGCACGCGGCGACGAGCGTCGCGAGGCCGTCGAGCCAGAAGCCGCTGAGGGCGAGCCAGGCGCCGACGACGAGGAGGGCGACGACGATCCCGCCGCGCGAGTACGTCAGCGCGATCGCGACCGTCCAGCCGTAGACGAGGAGCGTGCCCGAGGCCCGTCTGCGGGTGGCGAGCCAGAGACCGAGCGGGAGGGCGAGATCGCCGAGCAGCGCGAGCGCGTTCCAGTAGCCGACCGGCCCGCGCAGGCGCGCGATCCGCCCGTAGTCCTCGTAGAGGAACGGGAACACCTTGCCGAGAAGCGCCCAGACGCACACCGCACCGAGGAGGGCGGCGAGGCCGACCGCCAGTCCGCGCGTGCGCCCGGCGACGAAGGTGCCGACGAACGCGAATGCGACGTAGACGAAGGCCCGGTTCGCGTAGTCCCAGCTCCGGTCGGGCTCGATCGACCACTGGATCGAGACGGCGCACCAGACCGCGAGCGCGGCGAGCGGAAGGACGAGCCACCATCCCGGCGGCACGCCGCGGGCGGCGACGAGGCAGGCGCCGACGAGGATCGCCGCGCCGCCGATCCAGGGAAGCGCGTCACCTCCGAAGAAGAGGACGGCGGCTGTCAGGGCGAGCGCGGCACCAAGCGGGGACAACAGTTCCCGTGCCGCCCTCATTCGGGGCGACGCTAGCATTGCGGGCTGTCGTGTCGAGCGGGGCTCACAGACGCCTTACAGGCGTCGGGAAGACTTCCTAGGTCATCCGTGTGCCCCCAGTCTTGAACCGCGGCCCGTTCGCGCGCACGCTCCTCGTCGCCTGCGCCGCCGCGGGCGCGCTCGCGTTCCTCGCCATGCCCGCGCAGGCGTCGCAAAGCGCAACGACGCCGTGCTGGAAGAGCCTGCTGAACGAGTGGCTGGCCGGGCCGATCACGACGATCTTCCCGATCCCCTGCTACCACCAGGCGATCAAGCACCTGCCGCTCGACGTGCGCGAGTACTCGAACGCGGCAAACGACATCGAGCTCGCGCTCGAGCGGGCGATCGCCCTGAAGGAGCACAAGGCGGTGACGGCGACGATCGCCGGCACGACGACCACCATCCAGCCGGTCGCGCCGACACCCACCACCACGACGACGACCACGACCAAGAAGAAGACCAAGAGCCCGTTCAGCTCGGCGATCACGAAGATCACGCCGGGCGGGTCGGGGTCGTTCCCGCTGCCGCTCCTGATCCTCGGGCTGATCGCGATCCTGCTCGTCCTCGCCGGCGTCGGAGGCCTCGCCTGGCGCCGCTACCAGGACCGGCGCGGCACCGCCTAGGCGGACGGCCGGAACATCCGACGGCCGCCCTACCCTAGTCGGTCCGCTTACATGGACCGGAGGGAAAGGAAGAGACATGGCGTCGGTAGAGAGAGAAGTGCAGATTCAGCCTGAGGAGCTCCTCAATTCGGTCGCGAAGGAGGACGCCTCCCTCGGCGTTCGCCGCTACTTCACGATCGCCGGCCGCGATCCGTTCGGCGAGGTCGAATGGGAGACGCGCGACGCCTTCATCCCGGGGAAGGACAAGCCGGCGTTCGAGCAGAAGGGCGTCGAGTTCCCGAAGTTCTGGTCCCAGACGGCGACGAACATCGTCGGGCAGAAGTACTTCCGCGGCCGGATGGCCTCGCCGGAGCGCGAGTACTCGGTCAAGCAGATGATCGGCCGCGTCGTCACGACGATCGGCACGTGGGGCCGCAAGGGCGGCTACTTCGCCGACGAGGACGAGGCGCAGACGTTCGAGGACGAACTGAAGGCGATCCTCGTCAACCAGCTCGCCGCGTTCAACTCGCCGGTCTGGTTCAACGTCGGCTTCGAGGAGAAGCCTCAGTGCAGCGCGTGCTTCATCCTCTCGATCGACGACTCGATGGACTCGATCCTCGACTGGATCCGGCGTGAGGGGATCATCTTCCGCGGCGGCTCCGGCTCCGGCGTGAACCTCTCTCGCTTGCGCTCGTCGAAGGAGCAGCTCTCGAAGGGCGGCTACGCATCGGGGCCGGTGTCGTTCATGCGCGGCGCCGACGCGTCGGCCGGCACGATCAAGTCGGGCGGCAAGACGAGGCGCGCGGCGAAGATGGTGGTGCTCGACGCCGACCACCCCGACATCGACGAGTTCATCTGGTGCAAGGCGCGCGAGGAGGAGAAGGCGCGCGTGCTCGAGGCGGCCGGCTACGACATGTCGCTCGACTCGCCCGACTGGGCATCGATCCAGTACCAGAACGCGAACAACTCGGTTCGCGTCTCCGACTCGTTCATGACCGCCGTCGAGGGCGACGCCGACTGGAACCTGACGGCACGCGTCGACGGCTCGGTCGTCGAGACGATCAAGGCGCGCAAGCTCCTGCGCGACATGGCGGAGGCCGCTTGGCGCTGCGCCGATCCGGGCGTGCAGTACGACACGACGATCAACGGCTGGCACACGCTGCCGAACACGGGCCGCATCAACGCCTCGAACCCGTGCTCCGAGTACATGTCGATCGACGACTCGGCGTGCAACCTCGCGTCGCTCAACCTGATGAAGTTCCGCCGCGAGGACGGCGAGCTCGACGTCGACGCGTTCGAGCACGCGGTCGACGTGATGCTCCTCGCGCAGGAGATCCTCGTCGGCTACTCCTCGTATCCGACGCCCGAGATCGATCGCAACGCGAAGGCGTACCGCCAGCTCGGGCTCGGCTACGCGAACCTCGGCGCGCTGCTGATGGCGCGCGGGCTGCCGTACGACTCCGACGAGGGCCGTGCGTACTCGGCGGCGATCACGGCGCTGATGACGGGCCGTGCCTATCGCAAGTCGGCCGAGATCGCGGCGCGGATGGGCCCGTTCGCGGGCTACCGCCCGAACGCGGCCGCGATGATCGGCGTGATCGCGAAGCACCGTGCCGCGGTCGGGAACATCGGCTCGTCCGACACCGTGCCGGCCGATCTGCTCGGGGCCGCACGCCGCTCGTGGGACGAGGCGCTCGACCTCGGCGAGGTGCACGGCTACCGCAACGCGCAGGCGACCGTGCTCGCACCGACCGGCTGCCTCGTCGGCGACAGCCTCGTCTCGACGAGCCGCGGCCTGGTTCGGCTGCGGACGCTCGGCGACCCCGTCGGCTCGAAGTGGCAGGACCTCGACGTCCAGGTCGTGACGGACGAGGGCCCGCGCGAGGCGACGAAGTTCTACGTCAACGGCTTCGAGCAGGTCGTTTCGATCGAGACCGGCCGTGGCTATCGGATTCAGGGCACGCCGTCACACCGGATCAAGGTCGTCGACGCGGACGGCCGCTGGGCGTGGCGCCGCTTTGCGGAGATCGCCGAAGGTGACCGTGTGCCGCTGATGCTCAACGGCCTCGTCGGCGACCCCGTCGACGTCGATCTGCCGCCGCTCGGCGAGCTCTACTGGACTGCCGATTTCCGCACGCGCGTCCCGAGCCGGATGATCCCCGAGCTCGCAGAACTGGTCGGCTACTTCATGGGCGACGGCTCGCTCCACGCGAAAGGACTGCGCTTCTGCGTCACGAGCGGAGACCGCGACGTTCGCGATCGGATCGTCGATCTGGGCGAGGTCCTCTTCGGCGTTGCAGCTCACGTCTCCGAGAAGCAGGGCTACACCGAGGTCGCGTTTCATTCCGTGCCGCTCGTGCTGTGGTGGGAGGCCTGCGGCTTCGCGAAGCTGCCACCGTCGGCCGAGCACCGCGGCAAGGGCTGGGTCTCGCACATCCCCGATGCGGTGTTGCACACGAATGACCCGGCCGCCTACGCGGCATTCGTTCGTGGCCTGTTCGAAGCCGACGGCACGACAAGCAACGGCTACGCCTCCTGGAGCACCGTCTCCGAGACGTTCAGCCGCGACGTTCAGACGCTCCTGCTCGCGCTCGGCTTCGTGACCACACGCAGGATCGACGATGCGAGCTCGAACTGGGGCGAGCACGAGCGCTACGTCCTCCGTCTGCTCAACGTCGCCGCAGGCGAGCGTTATCTCGAAGAGATCGGGTTCATCTCGAGTCGCAAGACGAAGGCTCTCAGGACCGGCGACCACCGGCAAGCGTCGCGGCACGATCACATCCCGATCAGCCGGCAGCTCGTCGACGAGCTCGCGCCCGAAAACGACGCGAGCCGGAAGACGATGCTGACGGCCCTCAGCCGACGTGGCGACGTGTCTCGGCGGTCTGCAACGGCGCTGCTCGAGAGGACGGCGGATCCGGAGCTCGAGCACCTGCTCGGCTTCTACTACGACGACGTCGTGTCGATCGAGGTGCTCGACGACCAGCCGACCTTCGATCTCTCGGTTCCCGACAACGTCACGTACGTCGCCAACGGCTTCGTGAGCCACAACACGATCAGCTTCATGATGGATTGCGACACGACGGGCGTCGAGCCCGACTTCTCGCTCGTCAAGTCGAAGAAGCTCGTCGGCGGCGGCGAGATCACGATCGTGAACAAGACCGTGCCGCTCGGGCTCGAGAAGCTCGGCTACGCGCCGAACGAGATCGACGAGGTCGTCGCGTACATCGACGAGCGCAACTCGGTCGTCGGCGCGCCGTACGTGAAGACCGAGCACTACCCGGTCTTCGACTGCGCGATCGGCGAGCGGGCCGTCCACTACTCCGGCCACGTGAAGATGATGGGCGCGATCCAGCCGTTCATCTCGGGCGCGATCTCGAAGACCGTGAACCTGCCGGAGCAGGCGACGATCGACGAGGTCGCACAGGTCTTCGTCGACGCCTGGAAGCTCGGCGTCAAGGCGATCGCGATCTACCGCGACAACTGCAAGGTCGCCCAGCCGCTCTCCGGCAAGGCCGACAAGCAGTCCGCGCTCGCTCCGGCCGGTGCCGCCGGGCTCGTCGCGGCGCCCCGTCGCCGGCGCCTGCCCGACGATCGCACCGAGATCGGCCGCAAGTTCCGCGTCGGCGACTACGAGGGCTACATCCACGTCGGCGTCTTCGACGACGGCACTCCCGGCGACATCTTCATCGACATCGCCAAGGAGGGCACGACCCTCGCCGGCCTGATGAACTCGTTCATGATCGCCGTCTCGCTCGGCCTCCAGTACGGGGTGCCGCTCGAGGTGTACGTCTCGAAGTTCGCGCACATGCGCTTCGAGCCGAGCGGCGCGACGAACGACCCCGACATCCGCGCGGCGAAGTCGATCGTCGACTACGTCTTCCGCTGGATGGGCAAGAAGTTCCTCACCGTCGACCAGCAGGAGGAGATCGGCATCCTCTCGCCCGAGGTTCGCGCCCGGCTCTCGGCCGCGTACGCGAACGGCGCGCCCGAGCTGCCCGAGCTCGAGCACCCGACGCCGGGCCAGACAGCGCTCTTCAACACGCACGAGGACGCGATCGAGTGCTCCCGCTGCGGCGGCCGCATGGTGCGGGCGGGCACCTGCTACACCTGCCGCGACTGCGGCACGTCGACCGGCTGCGGCTAGATACGACACGAGAGGCAGCGAGGGAGGCCCGGCGGGGCTTCCCTCGCGTCCGGGCAGAGGTCAACCCTAGGAGCAAGCCGGGGCAAGCAACCCGCCGCGGTAGATGGTTGGGGCGATACTTGGCGCGTGCGGAGGCGCGTAGCCCTAACCGCTGTCGTCCTCGTTGCAGTCAGTGCTGGAGGCGCCGGTTCGTCTGCTTCTCCTGGCATTTCGCGCGCATCTCTCGAGCGGAGCGAGATCGTCGCGGCGTTCGCTCACCTGGTCGGGCCGTCACGTTCTGCGGTTGCTCTCCGCCCGTATGTGCAGGGCGTCGACGGAGCGATGGCGGCTGCCCTGGCAAGGGGAGCGGTGAATCAGCGGGCCGACGCGGCGTCCCTGCTTCCCGACGGCACGATGCATGTCTCAGCGGTTAGTCAACTGAGCGGCTCGGTTGCCTCGGTCGCGTTCAGCATCGCTGAGAGCGGCGAGGGAGGACGATACGCCTGGCGCTTCGTCGGCACGGCGGTCTACTCGACAGGACGTTGGCTGGCGTCCTGGGCGACCGTCTGCATGCTGGTGGAGCAAGAGGGTGTTCTGTGCCCGAATCCGCCGGCGGGCGTCGTGGCCGCGTTGCCGCTTCCGTATTCGGTGACCGCCAGGGAGGCGGGGGCGGAGCAGTCTCCCGATCTGATCAGGCCGGGCGCGTTGGCGTTGACCGCGAAGGGAGACCTCCTGATCGCCGACAGCTTTCGCGATCAGATCCTCGAGTGGCACCCGAACGGAGACCTCACGGTCTTCGCAGGTACGGGGCAGCCGGGCTTCTCCGGCGATGGCGGCCCTGCGGTGGACGCGAGACTCAGCAACGCCGGCGGCATGGCGATGTCCTCGACGGGGACGCTGTACTTCGTCGACGGCAACCGGGTTCGGGCGATCTCCCCGGGCGGGATCGTCACGACCATCGCGGGCAACGGCCGGCCAGGGCCCTCGACCGGCAACGGCCCTGCCCTGCACGAACGTCTCAACCCGTCCGACGTCGCGGTCGCCGGAGACGGGACGCTGTACGTCGCGAGCAACGCCGAGATCCTGAGGCTCTCGCCGAACGGCGTTCTCTCGACTTTCGTGAAGGGCAACCCGCCGTACGGTGACGTCACCACGCAGAGCGGACCGATCGCGTTCTCCCCGCAGAACATCGCCTTCGACGGCGCAGGGAACCTCGATGTCTTCTCCTCCTCGCCGAAGGAGATGTTCCAGATCTCGCCGTCCGGCGAGATCAGACTTCTCGGTGGCGCCTACACCGCGCAGATGGCAACGGCGCCCGACGGCGACGTCCTCACCGCCGGACACGGCGAACAGGTCGGGCGGATCACACCGACCGGCACCCTCGACCGCTACCTCAGCTTGTCGAGGCTCAGAATCGACGGACTCTGGTCTCCAGGCGATCAGCCGGGCCTCGAGCCGGGCGGGATCGCCGTCTCGCCCTCCGGTGTCGTCTACCTCGACTCGTTCACCGGCAACGGCTGGGCCGGAGGAACCTCGCTCGTCAGAGTCGTGGCCAAACGAACCCTCGACGCGCTCTCGATTCGGACACCGCTCCTCGACACGCTCCCGACGTTCGGATCAGCCGCCTTCCCCGCTTCCATTTATCCGAAGCCCTCCGCGGCGCGCGGCACCGATCTGCAGTCATGCCCGGCCGGCAAGGGCCTCGAACCCTTCAACGCGAACGCGGTCGCGGCTGCACGAGCGAGCGCGAAGAGCTTCAACGCGTTCACGTCGAGTTTCTACGGCGATCTCCAGTCATCGGACCGAGCCTGGTGGAAGAACGTCTTCGCCGAGTGGGTCGGCTACGGCTACGACCGCGACAACCACACCGTGCTCTCGATCCAGCCCGCAAGCCGGGACACCTTCGCCGCCGCCGTCGCACACGCCTGCGGCGGGAAGCTCGTGCACGACTCCCTCGTCATCGACATAGGGCCATCCGCTTACTCCTTCCAGGTCAGCCACCTCTACTTCCTCAACCGACGCGGCCACCCGCTCATCTACTTCCAAGCCTCTTGAGACCCCGGTGACGAACTCCGCGCGAGCCCGGCTACGAATGCCCCGCGTGAAGAACCGATCAAGGTCTTGACTATGTGAATCGCGGGCGGTGTCGCACTGTCCGGTCGACGAACGAGGTGACCGCCCAGTTGACGACCCAGAGGATCATGACCACGCCGACGTAGGTCCAGAACCCGTGCACGGTGAAGTTCGGCGCCACCCAGGCGGCGAGCGCGACCATCGCGATGTTGATCACGAGGTAGAAGAAGCCGAACGTGACGAGGATCAGCGGCAGCGTCAGCAGCGCGAGCAGCGGCTTCAGCACGGCGTTCGCGACCGCGAGCACGACGGCGCCCGTGATGTAGGCCGCCGCGCCGTGAATCCGCACGCCTCCGAACAGCCCGTTCGCGATGTAGATCGCGAGGGCGTTGATCGCGAGCGCAACGGCTAACCGAGCGGCGACACGCATGGAACCGCGACTATTGCAGACGATGGCCACCCGACTGCGCCGCATCCTCGCTCTCCCCCACCGTACCGCCGTTGCGTCCGACCTCGCCGCGCTCGCCGTGTTCGTGACGGTCGGGCTGCTCAACCATCACGGCGCGCTCTCCGCCGCCGGCTACGCGCGAGACCTCCTGCCGATCGGCGGCTGCTGGCTCCTCGCCGCGGGCGCCTTCGACCTCTACCGGCGGCCAACCTTCCGCGCGCTGCTTTCGACCTGGCTCGCCGGCGTCACCGCGGGCGTTCTCGTGCGCGCGCTCGTGCTCTGGCGGATCGACGGCGGCGACGGCGTCTTCCTCGCCGTCGCTCTCTGCTTCACGCTGCTCTTCGTGCTCGCGGCCCGGACCGCCGCCGCCTTCGCCGCACCTAGACTCGCCTGATGCTCTGGGACAAGATCAAGGACCTCGCCTTCGACGTCGGCGACGTGACCACGACCGTCTCGGCAATGGCGATCTCACCCGAGTTCGAGCGGCGGACGACGACGGTTCGAATCGGTGACGGCGCCGGCGAGGACGTCACCTACGACCCCGCCGAGCACGAGCCGAGCAAGTTCCCCTCGGTCGACCTCAGCGGCTCGTGGACGCTCGAGTCGTTCTCGCGCCGCCTCGACGGGATCGACCTCTTTCCGAACGGCGAGCCGGGGCAGGCCGCGTACCGCGACTACCGCCGCTGGGCGTTCGAGTCGGCTGCGCTCGACTGTGCGCTCCGGGCGAACGGCCTGAACGTCGCGGAGGCACTCGGCCTCGAGCCGCAGCCGGTGCGGTTCGTCTCCTCGAACCGGTCGTTCGAGCCGTGGCTCGAGCTCTACCCTGACCTCCGTTTCAAGCTCGATCCGACGCCCGAGTGGACCGACGAGCTCGTCGCACGGCTCGCCGCGAAATGCGTCCTCGACGTCGCCGATCTCAAGGGGCAGTACCACGACACGCCGGTCGACAATCCGCCCGACGCGGCGCTCTACCGTCGCGTCGCGGAAGCCTTCCCGGAGGCCTGGATCGAGGATCCCGCGCTCACCGAAGAGACCGACGCCGTGCTCGAGCCGCACCGCGAGCGCGTGACGTGGGATGCGCCGATCCACTCGTGGGTTGACGTCGATCGTCTTCCGTTCCGGCCGAGGTGCCTGAACAGCAAACCGTCGCGCTTCGGCAAGCTCGAACGCCTGCTCGAGTTCTACGAACGCTGCGGAGCGAGCGGCATCTCGCTTTACGGCGGCGGACAGTTCGAGCTCGGCGTCGGCCGCGGCCAGATCCAGGCGCTCGCCTCGCTCTTCCATGCCGACTCGCCGAACGACGTCGCTCCCGGCGGCTACAACGCGAGGGAGCCGCAGCCGGGCCTCGAGACGAGCCCGCTCGCTCCGAAGCTCGAGCGATTTGGCTTTCGCCGCACCCTCGGCTAGCCTGAAGGCGATGCGCAGGTTGCTGCCAGTCGCGCTCGGAGCCTTGGCGTTCGTTCCGGCCGCAACCGCCGGCGGCACGAGGAATCCGTGCGTGCTCGTCAATTCGAGCGACGCGAGCACGGCTCTCGGCACGAAGAGCGCCAAGGGCAAGGCGGAGACCCTCGGCCTGTACAAGGCCTGCGCGTACACGAGCGGCAAGAAGAGCCTGACCGTGCTCGTCCGCTCGATCGCGACCAAGGCCGCGTTCGAGAAGAGCGCGAAGGCGAATCCCGGCCCCGTTCTCCAGCTTCCGGGCATCGGCGACGACGCGTTCTCGGCCGGTGCCGGCTCGACCCTGCTCGTCTGGAAGAGCGGGGTCGAGATCACCTTCACCTTCGTCGGCACGAGTCCGGTCGTGCAGACGCAGAAGGACCTGGCGACCGCGGCGATCGCGCGTCTCTAGCGCCCTACTCGTACTGAAGAGCGTTCAGCACGTTCAGCCGTGACGCGCGGCGCGCCGGGAAGATCGCGGCGAGCAGGCCGACGACGATCGCCGCGATCACGAAGACCACGATCGTCCTCCACGGGACGACGAAGGGGACGTCGTGAATCGCCCGGTCGAACAGCTCGGCGAGGCCCATGCCGAGCGGGATTCCGAGTGCGGCGCCGATCAGCGCGGTCACGACCGACTCGTGGCGGATCATCCGCCGTGCCTGCCGGCGCGTCATCCCGACGGCGCGCAGCATGCCGATCTCGCGGGTGCGCTCGAACACCGTCAGCACGAGCGTGTTCACGATCCCGAACAGCGAGACGATGATCGAGAGGCCGAGCAGGATGTAGAGCAGGTTGAGGAAGACGTTGAGGCCCTGCTCCTGGTTGGAGATGAACTGCTGCTCGGTCTGGAGCTTCGCGTCGGGGTAGCCCTTGAGCACCCTCGTCAGCGCGACGGTGTTCGCCGTCGTGACGCCGCCGGGGGTCTTCAGGAACGCGTAGACGTTCTGGGGGGCCGGGTAGACGGCGTCGAAGGCGGCGGCGGAGCTCGTCACCTGCCCGAACGGAGAGCCGCCGTTCGGCGGTTTGAAGATCGCCTCCACCTTCAGGTCGAGGTACTTGCCGCCCGGCGTCTCGACGCGGATCGGCGAGCCGGCGACGAGGTGGTGGCTGTCGGCGTAGCTCTTGTCGACGACGGCGCCGTGCAGGCCGAGGTGGTCGAGCGACTGCGCGGAGCCGAGCGTCCACTTGATGTTGATCATCTGCGAGAGGCCGGGGTCGACGGCTGTCATCTGGATCGTGCCGCCGAATGCGCGGCCTTCCCCGGCGCGCACGCCTGCGACCACCGTCGCGAGCCCGCTCTTCCGCAGCGCCGTCGCCGAGTCGATCGAGGTCGGCGTGAAGTTGTCCTGCGAGGTGACCGCGTAGTCGGCGCGGAACTCGCTCTTGACGGCGCCCTCGAACGAGCTGCGGAGGCCCTCCGCGAGCACGGCGACCGTGGTGACGAGGGTGAGCCCGATCATCAGCGCCGCCGCCGTCGACGCGGTGCGGCCCGGGTTGCGCATCGAGTTCGACCGTGCGAGCACGCCCGCGACGCCGCCGATCTTCGTCGCGGGCCAGCCGAGCACCGCGGCCAGCGGCCGCACGAAGCGCGGCGCGATCATTGCGACGCCGATGAAGATCCCGAGAACGCCGACGCCGAGGAGCAGCAGGTGCCGGCCGGTCGACATCCCGTGCCCGAACGCGCCGAAGCCGACCATCGCCCCCGAAACGGCGCAGACGACGAGGGCGGCAAGCGGGCCGAAGCGCGCGAACCGCGACGGCGGCAGGATCGAGCCCTCGCGCACCGCCGCGATCGGCGGGACGCGGGTCGCGCGGATCGCCGGCCGGAGGCTCGCGGCCACCGTGACGAGCGTGCCGACGACGAGCGAGACGACGATCGTGCGGGTCGCGAAGACGAGTCCCGCCTGGGGGAGGTCGGCGCCGAAGGCCTTGAACACCTGCACGAGACCCTTCGCGAGCGCGAGCCCGAGGAAGAGGCCGATCGTGGCGGCGACGATCCCCGTCGCGAACCCTTCGGCGACGACGACGGCGAGCACCTGCCGACCGGTGGCGCCCATCGAGCGCAGGGTCGCGAACTCGCGGGTCCGCTGGGCGATCGTGATCGAGAGCGTGTTCGCGATCACGAACGCGCCGACGAAGAGCGCGATGCCTCCGAACGCCAGCAGGAAGTACTGGAGAAACGAGAGCGCGCTGCTCGTGTCCTTCGACGCCTGCTTCGCCTGCGCCTCGCTCGTCTGGACCTGTGTGTGCGGCGGCAGCACCGAGCGCACCTGGCTGAGGAGCGTCGAGGTCGAGTAGCCGCGCTTGAGCGCGATGTCGATCTGGTCGAGCTTGCCCTGCTTGTGGAACAGCTTCTGCGCGGTCGGCAGGTTGAAGATCGCGAGTGTCGCGCCGCCGAGCGTCGACGTGCCGAACTGCGCGATCCCGGTGACGCGGAACCGCTGCACCTTGCCCCCGAGCGGCAGCAGCCCCACCGTGCCGCCGATCGTCACGTGCAGCTTTCCCGCGGTCGTCTTGTCGACGGCCACCTGGCCCGGCCCGGTCGGCCACGCACCGGAGAGCAGCGTCAGCGGGTTGAAGCGCTGGTCGTTCGCGCTCACGCTGAAGGCGAGGCCCGGCGCGCCGTGCCCGTTCAGCACCTTGCCGTTCGGACCGACGTACTGCGCGAGGTCGCCGATCCCCCCGGCGGCGGCCGCGACCGACGGCAGCGCCCGCACCCGGGCGAGCGTCGAGGCCGGGAACGACGGCGCGTTCTGCGAGCCGCCGAAGACCGCTTTCCCGGTGACGACCGCGTCGGAGGTCGAGTAGGCGGTCTGGAAGATCGACGTGAACGCGGCGTCGATCGTGTCGGTGAGGACATACGTGCCGCTGACCATCGCGACGCCCATCACGATCGCGAGCGAGGTGAGCGCGAGCCGGAGCTTGCGCCCGAGCAGGTCCTTGATCGCGATCCGGATCACTCTGGGACGAGCGTGTCGAGCTCGTTCATCGTCTTCAGGATCTCCGCCTCCGACGATCCTGCTCGATCGAGCACGATCAGCCCGTCGGCGAGGTAGAGGATCCGGTCGGCGATCGCGGCGGCGCGCGGATCGTGCGTGACCATCACGATCGTCTGGCCGTACGCGTTACTCGACTCCCGGAGCAGCTGGAGGATCTCCGCGCTCGACTTCGAGTCGAGGTTGCCGGTCGGCTCGTCCGCGAAGACGACGGTCGGCCGGTGGACGAGCGAGCGCGCGACCGCGACGCGCTGCTGCTGCCCGCCGGAGAGCTCGGAGGGACGGTGCCCGAGGCGGCCGGCGAGACCGACCTTCGAGACGAGCTCCTTGAACCAGCTGCCGTCCACCTTCGTGCCCGCAACCGACAGCGGCAGCTTCACGTTCTCCTCGGCGGTCAGCATCGGCAGCAGGTTGTAGAACTGGAACACGAAGCCGATGTGCTTGCGGCGCAGGTGCGTGAGCTCGTTGTCGTTCATCTTCGTGATCTCCTCGCCCGCAATCGACACGGTGCCGCTCGTCGGCTTGTCGAGGCCCGCGAGGATGTGCATCAACGTCGACTTGCCGGAGCCCGACGGGCCCATGACGGCGGTGAGCTTGCCCGGCTCCACGTCGAGCGAGATGCCGCGGAGGGCATCGACCGCAGTCTCGCCTTCGCCGTAGCGGCGGGTGAGATCGTGCGCGCTGACGACCGCTGAGTTCGCGTTCACGGCCCGAGCCTACCTACGTCCGGATGGCCGCCAAGACGCTCACGAAGTTGTTACGGAGATGTTGCCGCCTGCGCCGTTCTTCAGTCGCTGGCTAAGACGTAACGGCCGCGAACCGCGGGATGATCCCGCGCCCGTAGGTCTCGAGCGTCTCCTCCTGGTCGTGTGTCATCAGGTAGACGTTGAACTGGTCGACGCCGACCGCCTCGAGCTCGCGCAGCTTCTTCGTGCACTCGTCCGCGTTTCCGATCACGCAGAACCGGTCGCAGATCTCGTCGGTGACGAACTCGCCGTGCTTGGCGCCGACCCGAGAGTGATCCTTGTAGTCGTAGCCCTTGCGCGTCTTCACGAAGTCGGTGAGCTCGGAGGGGATCTCTGAGTCCCAGCCGTACTTCTCGATCAGATCCATGACGTGGTTCGAGACCATCGCGGGGAACCAGCGCACCTCCTCGCGGCACCTCGCGATGTCGTCCGCGACCTTCGACGGAGCGCCGACGATGCACTCGAGCGCGTCAGGATCCCGTCCCGCCTGCTCGGCGGCCGCGCGCGCGGTCGCCATGATCCACTCGACGATCACCGGGTCGGCAAGCTGGATGATCACGCCGTCGGACGCGCGCCCCGCGACGGCGAGCGCCTTCGGCCCGTAGCCCGCGACGTACAGCGGGATCTCCGGCTCCGTGAGCGCCCACTCGAGCCGAAGCTCCTTGCCGTTCCATGCGACGCGACGGCCGTTCATGAACTCCTTGATCATCCGGCAGGCCTCTTCGAACTCCGCGACCTTCACCGGCTGCTGGCCGATCACCCGCCTCGCCGAGTCGCCCCGGCCGATCCCCATCACCATCCGCCCGCCGGAGATCACGTGCAACGTCGCGTACGCACTCGCGAGCACGGTGGGCTCACGTGTGCCGGGGTTCGTCACGAAGTGGCCGAGCTTCATCCGGCTCGTCCGGTCGGCGGCCAGCGCGAGCAGCGGGATCGACTCCTGCCAGAGGACGTGCGAATCGTAGGTCCACCCGTAGTCGAAGCCGTGCCGTTCGGCGAGCTCGAGCAGGTCGAGGAACCGCGTGAATGGGGGATCGGGCATCACCGTGACGCCGAACGAAATCGCCATGGGGCCAGCGTAACGCGAGAATGGCGGCGTTGAAGATCCTCTGCACCGGCCTGAACTACCTCACGCACATCAGGGAGATGGGCAACGAGCCTCCCGCGGAGCCGCTCATCTTCGGCAAATTCGCGAACACCGTGATCGGGCCGGGCGAGGCGATCGTGCTGCCGCCGGAGGCGACGCACGTCGACGCCGAGGCCGAGCTCGCGGTCGAGATCGGGCGAAGCGGCCGTCGGATCGCGGAGGACGACGCGCTCGACTTCGTCGCCGGCTATCGCTGTGCGAACGACGTATCCGCGCGCAACCTCCAGTACGGGGACAAGCAGTGGACGCGCGGCAAGGGCTTCGACACGTTCTGCCCGCTCGGCGACCGGCTCGTGCCGGCGTCGGAGCTCGGCGACGCAGGCGGTCTGCGCGTCGTGCAACGGCTGAACGGCGAGCTCTTCCAGGACGGCAACACGTCCGACCTCGTGTTCGGCGTCCGCCGCCTCGTCGCGTTCGCTTCGAGCTTCTGCACGCTCGCGCCCGGCGACCTGATCCTCACGGGCACGCCGTCGGGCGTCGGCCACGCGCGCACGCCACCCGTGTCGCTCGCGCACGGCGACGTCGTCGAAGTCGAGATCGACGCGATCGGGATCCTGCGTAACCCCGTCGTCGCCGAAGGTCGATGAGCACGCTGTCGGTCTGCATCCCCGGCGCGTCGCCGCGCTGGATGCGCGCCGTGAGCGAGCTCGTGCGGCCGGTGGCCGCCGAGATCGTCGTCGCCGTCGACTCGCGGACACCTGAAAACCGCCTCGGCCAGCTCGACGGCGTCGTCGACAGGCTGCTCCGTGTCGAATACGCCGATCCGCCCGAGCGCGTGCTCGCCTGGTTGCACGCGCAGTGCTCGGGCGACTGGATCCTGCGGCTCGACAACGACGAGGTTCCCTCGCCCGAGCTCGTCGCCGCGCTGCCGCGCCTGATCGAGGACGAAAGCCTGACCCACTACTGGCTCAGGCGCCGATGGGTGTATCCGACGGTCGCGACCTACCTCGACGAGCTGCCGTGGTCGCCAAACCACGACCTGCGCCTGACGCGAAACGACCCGCGCCTCGTGCACTTTCCGGGGGTGATGCACCGCGAAGCGGAAGCCGACGGTCCCGGCGCCTGGCTCGACCTCCCGGTCTACCACCTCGATCTCGTCGTCAACGACGCTGCCGCGCGCCGGCAGAAGGCCGAGCGCTACGAGCGCCTCCGTCCGGGCATGCGCCTCGGCGGACGCAACGTCAACGAAAGCGTCTACCTCCCCGAATCGCGGGCCGGCCTGCGGCTCGCGGCGGTGCCGCCCGAGCACGGCGTACTGATTCGTTCCGTCATCGACGCGTCAGATGAGATCGCGCCGTCGGCACGGGACGTGCCGCTTGTCACGCGCGCGGAGATCGACGCCTTCTGGCCGGGGCGTCCGCTGCCGGAATCGGCGTACCGGGCGTCGATCGAGCTTGCATCCCAGCTCGAGCCGATTGCCGCCGGCGAGCGGAAGCTGCTCGAGGCCCGTGTGCGCAACGACGGCACCGAGTGCTGGCCGTGGGGGACCGGCGGCGGGCCCGAGATCTGCCTCTCCTACCACTGGCTCGCGGCAGGCGGCGAGCCGGCCGTGTTCAACGGGCTGCGGACGCCGCTGCCGCACGACCTCGAGCCGGGCGCCGAGCTGCTGATGCCGCTGACGGTCGAGGCGCCCGCCGAACCCGGCGACTACGTCCTCCAGCTCGAGCTCGTGCACGAGCACAACCGCTGGTTCGGGGACGGGTCGCGACCCGAGGTGCGCGTGAGCCGGCCCCGCAAGCTCGCGCTGCTCTCGTTCGGAGATCCGTCGGAACGGCTCGTCGAGCTCGCGTTCGAGCGGCCGGAGCACGAGATCGTCGTCCTTCGCCGTCCGCGCGCCTGGCAGGAGCTCCTCTCGACGACCCGGGAGGCGCGCGAAGAGATCGCGAAGTGCGAGTCGCTGCTCGTCGAAGGCCGCCCGGAGCGCCGCCTCGACCGTGTCTTCGCGGCCTCGGCCCGGCTCGCCGCGAAGCTCAGCTGAGCCAGGCGAGCGTCTTCGACGCCAGACGGTCGAGTGCCGCGACCGCGAGCTCGAGGTGCTCGGGCTTCGTGTCCTCGAGCTTCGTGTGCGAGAGGCCGCGGAGGCTCTGCACGAACAGCATCACCGTCGGCACGCCCGCACGCGACACCTCGGCGGCATCGTGCAACGGCCCGGACGGGAGCCTGTGCGAGGAGCCGGCGACCTCGCGGACCGCCTCGTCGGCAAAGCCGACGAGCGTCTCGTCGAAGAGGATCGGCTCGATCGACCAGATCTTCTCCCACTCGACCTCGACGTCTTCCTTGCGCGCGAACAGCTCTGCGGCTTCCTTCGCCGCTTCGAGCATCTCCGCCAGCTTCGCCGCGTCCATGTTGCGCTGGTCGAGGAGGCATTCGGCCGTCTCCACGACCGACGTGACGATCCCCGGCTTCGTGACGACGCCGCCCATCGTGCAGACGCCGCCGAAGTGGGTGGCGATCGCTCGGATCTCGAGCGCGAGCCGCGCCGCCGCCGCGAGCGCATCGCGCCGCTTGTCCATCGGCGTCGAGCCCGCATGGGCGGCCTGTCCTCGAAACGTGACGCGCGAGCGCTCGACGCCGAAGGTCCCGAGCACGACGCCGAGGGGAAGCTCCATCGACTCGAGCACGGGGCCCTGCTCGATGTGGAGCTCGAGATATGCGCCCGCGCCGGCGAGCTGCGCCCGCGCGTCGAGCGCACGCTCGAGCGAGACGCCGTAGCGGCCGACCGCTTCGGGCAGCGACACGCCGTCGCGATCCTTCAGCTTCGCGAGCTCTGCCTGGTCGTGCATCGAGCCCGCCGCGGCCGACGAGCCGAAGAGCGAGCGGCCGAAGCGCGCGCCCTCCTCGTCCGCCCAGTTGACGAGCCGGACGGGAACGGGCGGCGGGCCGGCCTCGGCGATCCGCCGCTGCACCTCGAGGGCGGCGAGCACGTTCAGGCAGCCGTCGAGCCAGCCGCCGTTCGGCACCGAGTCGAGGTGGCCGCCGAGCAGCAATGCCCTGCCCCCGCCGCCGCCGAGCGTGAACCACTGGTTGCCGGCCTCGTCGATCTCCTCGACGGCGCCCGTCGGCGCGACCTTGTCGCGGAGCCAGGCCCGAGCGCGGTCCCACGTCTCCGTCCAGGCGACGCGCTGCGCGCCGTTCTCGTCCCCCGTCAGCCCGCGGAGCTCACGGAGCTCGGCGACGGTGCGGGCGGGGTCGAGCGGCACGGCTCAGGACTCTACAACCGCGATGTCTAGACTTTTCCGCGGATGTCCGTGCTGATCAGAGGCGGCCGCGTCGTCACCGCGTCCGACGACTACGTCGCCGACGTCTTCGTCGACGGCGAGCGGGTGACGCTGATCGGAGAGTCGCTCGACGTCGACGCCGACCGTGTCGTCGACGCCTCGGGCAAGTACGTGCTGCCGGGCTGCGTCGACCCGCACACGCATCTCGAGATGCCGTGGCGCGGCAAGACGACCGTCGACGACTTCTACCACGGCCACGTCGCGGCGGCCTTCGGCGGCACGACGACTCATGTCGACTTCTGCATCCAGGGCAAGGGGCAGACCTTCGGCGAGGCCCTGGAAGGCTGGCACGCGAAGCGCGAGGGCAAGGCGCTGATCGACAACGGCTTCCACATCATCGTCACCGATCTGAGCGAGAACGGCGGCACGCTCGAGGAGCTCGCGACGCTGCCGTCCGAGCACGGCGTCTCCTCCTACAAGCTGTTCATGGCCTACAACGACTCGCTGCGGATCAGCGACGAGGGGCTCTTCCAAGTGATGCAGGTGGCCGCGAAGACCGGCGCGTGCGTCATGGTGCACGCGGAGAACGGCGACGCGATCGAGGTGCTGATCGCCGACGCGATCGCCGCGGGCAACACCGGCCCGATCTACCACGCGCTCACGCGCCCGCCGGAGGTCGAGGGCGAGGCGACGAACCGCGCGATCCAGCTCGCGCACGTGGCCGGCGCACCGCTCTACGTGGTGCACGTGTCGTGCGAGGAGTCGCTCGAGCCGATCCAGGCGGCACGCCGGAAGGGCTGGGACGTCTGGGGCGAGACGTGCACGCAGTACTTCTTCGTCGACATCTCCTACCTCGAGCGAATGGAGAACTTCGAAGCGGCGAACTACGTGTACACACCGCCGCCGCGCCCGAAGCGGAACCAGGAGATCCTCTGGAACGCCGTGCGCCTGGACGAGCTCCAGGTGATCTCGACCGATCACTGCGCGTACACGCGCGAGCAGAAGCTGCTCGGCAAGGACGACTTCCGCCACATCCCGAACGGCGCCGTCGGCATGGAGAACCGGTTGCAGATGATCCACCACTTCGGCGTCCGGGAGGGCCGGATCACGCTGAACCGCATGGTCGAGCTGCTCTGCACCAATCCGGCGAAGCTCTTCGGCATGTATCCGAAGAAGGGCACGATCGCCGTCGGCTGCGACGCCGACATCGTCGTCTTCGACCCGGAGAAACGGCACACGATCTCCGCCGGGACGCACCACTCCGCCGGCGACATCAACATCTACGAGGGAACGGAGGTGCAGGGAGTGCCCGGGATCGTCCTGCGCCGCGGCGAGGTGATCGTCGAGGGCGACGAGCTGCTCGCCGCGCCGGGCAGCGGCCAGTTCATCCGCCGCGCGCGCTTCCGGGAGCCTCTCGCCGGGGCGGGTCGCCCCGTCGCCGCCTAAGCCGTCCGCGCGACTGCGGCGATCGCCTCGACGACGACCGGGTCGAAGTGCGTGCCCGCGCAGAGACGGAGCTCGGCGAGCGCGTCCCCGGTCGACATCGCCTTGCGGTAGGGGCGGTTCGTCGTCATCGCGCTGAAGGCGTCTGTCGCGCAGACGATGCGCGCGATCACCGGAATCGCCTCGCCGGCAAGCCCGTCGGGGTAACCGCACCCGTCCCACCGCTCGTGGCAGGAGCGGACGATCCGCCCGATGTCGCCGAGCAGCCCACCGACCTTCGTCAGCATCGCCTCGCCCTCGATCGTGTGCGTCTCGATCACCGCGCGCTCGTCGGGATCGAGCGGACCGGGCTTGTTGATGATCGATGAGGGAATGCGGATCTTGCCGACGTCGTGCAGCAGCGCGACGAACTCGGCGTTGCGCCGCTCACGCGCGGTGAGGCGGAGCCGATCGGCAACCTCGAGCGTGAGCGAGACGACGTCCCGGCTGTGTTCACCGGTGTAGGCGTCGTCCGCCTCGACGACGTCTCCGAGCAGCAGGGCGGTGCCGCGATAGGCATGCCCGAGCTCGAGCGCCGCGTCGATGCGCTGCTCCCGCTCGCGCGCGAAGAGCCTCAGCAACCCGACGAGCGGCAGGACGAGCAGGACGAGAATCGGCTGCCGATACGCGGCGAAGGCGACGAGCAAGCCGATCGGCGCCAGCGCGGCGTCGACGCCGTACGCGAGTCTCTCGTTCGCAAGCGGTGAGAAGGGCAGGCCGAGCCCCCACTCGCGCAGCCGCATGACGGCGAAGTCGACGGTGAACTGCGCCGCGAGAGCCGCGAGGTAGATCGGCCACGCGCTCCAGCGCGGAGCGACTCCCGCGTAGCCCGCGGCGAGCGCAAGCACGAGCGACGGCCCGAGGGCATGCCACGAGCTGACGAGCCGGAGCAGGGCGCGCGCCGGCGTGAGCCTGCCGGCGAGCAGCGCCCGCGGATCGCGAAGGAGGAGACCGGCGGCGACGCAGAGCGGCACCCACGGCAGGGGGAGCACGAAGAGCATCGGCACGAGCACGAGCTGCACCGGGATCGCGGACACGAGCCCGACCTCGAACGTCACGCGCGAAAGGAGCGCGTAGAGGCCCACGTAGAGCAGGACGGTGGCGACCGACGGATGACGGGTCGTGCTCGTGGTCGCGATGAACACGGCCGAGGCAGCCACGAACCCGGCGGCAAGCAGGAACGAGAGCACACGATCGCGTGGCAGAAGGAAGATCCCGCGCCGTACGCGCTCGCGGGTCCAGACGATCAGGTGCTCCGCTTCCGGGTGGAGCTCGGGAGAGCGCCGCAGCTCTGATTCCTCGGCGCCCGGGTACGCCTGAGGCGTCGCGGACGTCACGCCGGACCTATCGGCCGCAGCATCCCTCGCCCGGGTTCCCTCGATCGAGTGATCCTGCGCAAACTCCCGCAAACGGGGGATCGATACCGGCCCGCGGCGCGACCAAGCTGGGCGCGCTGGTCACTGCGGCATGTGGAGGGGACGTTGAAGCGGCGTATCGGATTTGCGGCTGTGCTGGTCGCTGCGGTCATCGCGGCGCTCTCGGTCGGCGCGACGCGCGGTCAGGCCGGCCTCGTCGGCAACCTGCTCAGCTGCTCGGGTTACAGCTACAGCCAGCCGTTCGCGCAATGGGGCGACGACGGCAGCTACTTCCTCATGCCCGGCGGCTCGTTCGAGGGAGCGAATTCGTGGAGCCTCGCCGGCGGAGCGACTGTGGTCTCCGGCAACGAGCCCTTCTTCCTGAACGCCCCGGCGGATTCGCATTCGCTCCTCCTGCCGCCCGGCAGCTCGGCGACGACGCCGGCGATGTGCCTCGCCACGCTCTCGCCCGACCTGCGCTTCGTCGGCAAGGCCTCGGGCGGGTCCGGTGTGCACATCGACGTCTACGCGACGGGGGTCCTGGGTCTCGTCAAGCTGCCCGTCTCGGCCGACGTCGACCTCTCCTCGTCGTGGGCGCCGAGCGACCAGGTCTCGCTCCTGCTCCAGAACGTGCTTGCGCTGACTGACCTCGGGAAGACGAGCATCTACTTCCGCTTCTCACCGATCGGCTCGGCGACCGTCCAGCTGGACGACGCCTACGTCGACCCGTGCCTGCACGAAGGCTAGCCGTCAGCGAGTCTGGGGAAAGCCCAGGTCGACCCTCGACGTCGCCGGATCGGGCCAGCGCGAGGTGACGACCTTCGTGCGCGTGTAGAAGTCGATTCCCTCGGGGCCGTAGATGTGGCGATCGCCGAAGAGCGAGCTCTTCCAGCCGCCGAAGCTGTAGTAGGCGACCGGAACCGGAATCGGCACGTTGACGCCGACCATGCCGGCCTGCACCTCGAACTGGAACCGGCGGGCGACGCCGCCGTCGCGCGTGAAGATCGCGGTGCCGTTGCCGTATGGGTTGTCGTTGACGAGCCGGACCGCCTCGTCGTAGGTGTCGACGCGGGTGACGCCGAGCACCGGCCCGAAGATCTCGTCGCGGTAGCTCGACATCTCCGGCGTGACGTCGTCGATGAGTGTGGGACCGAGCCAAAAGCCGTCGCCCTCGGGGCAGCTCTCGCGGCCGTCGACGACGACCGTGGCGCCCTCGGCGGGTGCGTTCTCGACGTAGGAGGCGACGCGATCACGATGCTCACGCGTCACGAGCGGGCCCATCTCGGCGCCGGGCTCGAGGCCGTCCGCGACCTTCACGTTCGGGATCCGCTGCTTGATCTTGCCGACGAGCTCGTCGGCCACCCCGCCGACGGCGACGACCATCGAGACCGCCATGCAGCGCTCGCCGGCAGAGCCGTAGCCGGCGGAGACGGCCGCGTCGGCCGCCATGTCGAGGTCGGCGTCCGGCAGCACGATCATGTGGTTCTTCGCGCCGCCGAGTGCCTGGCAGCGCTTCCCGTGCGCGGTCGCGGTCTCGTAGACGTACTTCGCGATCGGCGTCGAGCCGACGAACGAGATCGCGGCGACGTCGGGATGCTCGAGCAGCGCGTCGACCGCGACCTTGTCGCCGTGGACGACGGTGAAGACGCCCGCGGGCAAGCCCGCCTCGGCCAGCAGCTCGGCGGTGAGCATCGAGGCGGACGGATCCTTCTCCGACGGCTTGAGCACGAACGTGTTCCCGCACGCGAGCGCGGGCGCCCACATCCACATCGGGACCATCGCCGGGAAGTTGAACGGCGTGATCCCGGCGACGACGCCGAGCGGCTGGCGCAGCGAATACACGTCGATCCCGGTCGAGGCCTGCTCGGTGTAGCCGCCCTTGAGCAGCGTCGGGATGCCGCAGCAGTACTCGATCACCTCGAGCCCGCGCGCAACTTCACCCGTCGCATCGGAGAGGACCTTCCCGTGCTCGGCGGTGAGGAGCCGCGCGAGATCCTGACGGTGCGCGTCGAAGAGCTCGCGGACCCGGAAGAAGAGCTCGGCGCGCCGCGCCACCGACAGCGCGCGCCACGCCGGCGCCGCCGTCTTCGCAGCCTGGACGGCCGCGTCGACCTCCTCGACGCTCGCGAAGTCGACCGCGCCCGTCTGCACGCCCGTCGCCGGGTTGTAGACGGCGCCGCTTCGGCCCGACGCTCCCGGTCTCGCGGCGCCCGCGATCCAGTGGTTGATCGGCTTGACGGCGGGCGGTGCCTCGGCGAGCTCGGTCACGCGGGCAAGGGTAGCGTGGACGGCGTGGACGGGACGCTGCTCGAGCTCGCCGAGGAACCCGGTCTCTGGCTCCCTCCCGAGCCGGCGGACGACGTCGTCGTCGCCGACGGGTACTGCGTCGTCGTCCACGGACGTTCGTCCTGGGTGCACCGGATCCGGCTCGGCGAACGCGGCGTCCGAGCCGCCGTCGACGACGTTCGCGCGCTGCTCAGGGCGCGCGGCCTCGACGAGGTGACCTGGTGGGTCGGCGAGCGGTCGACGCCGGCCGATCTTGCCGCGCGGTTGACGTCGCTCGGCCTCGAAGACGGCGAGCCGGCAGAGCTGACGACGCTCGCGATCGCCTCGCCTCCGGCCGGCGTGCCGAGCGTCGAGGTGAGGCGGGTCGAGACGTTCGACGAGTACCTGACGGCGCTCGAGATCGACTGGGAGGCCTTCGACGTCGCCGAGGAGGAGCGGCGGCAACGGCGGACGGAGGCGCGCGCCGCCTGGCCGCTGATCGTGAAGGACGGCCGGTCGAGCGTCTACCTCGCCTACCTCGACGGCAAGCCGGTGGGCTTCGCCCGCGCCGTCTTCACGCCGTCCGCGGCGCTCCTCCTCGGCGGTGCGACGCTCCCGGAGGCCCGCGGGCGCGGCGTCTACGGCGCGCTCGTGCACGCGCGCTGGCAGGAGACCGTCGAACGCGGCGTTCCCCGCATCGTCGTCTCCGCCGGGCCGATGTCGGCGCCGATCCTCGAGAAGCTCGGCTTCGAGCGCCTCGGCACCGTCCGCCTGCTGCGAGACCGGCTGTAACATCGGCGGCGCGATGGCGACGGTCGAAAGGAACTCGGAGCTCGGCAGGCAGATCGTCGAGGACGCGAAGAAGCACGTCCTCTACTCGTGGTCGGTTCAGGACGCGATCAATCCGATCGCGGTCGCAGGCGGCGAGGGCCGCTACTTCTGGGACTACGACGGCAAGCGCTACCTCGACTTCGCCTCGCAGCTCGTGAACGTCTCGATCGGCTACGGGCATCCGAAGGTGGTCGCCGCGATCAAGGAACAGGCGGAGACGCTCGCCACGATCGGACCGCCGATGGCGACCGAATCACGTTCTCGCCTCGGCAAGCTGCTCGCCGAGGTGACGCCCGGCGACCTCGCGATGTCGTTCTTCACGAACGGCGGCACCGAGGCGAACGAGAACGCGATCAAGCTCGCGCGCTGGTACACAGGCCGGCAGAAGATCGTCGTTCGGTACCGCTCCTACCACGGTGCGACCGGCGGCTCGATCACGCTCACCGGCGACCCGCGCCGCTGGCCGGCCGAGCCCGGCATCCCCGGCGTCGTGCGCATGCTCGACCCGTACACCTATCGCTGCCCGGCGGGGCATCCCGATCCGTGCCCGGTCTGCACGGGCGCGCCGCACCTCGAGGAGATCCTTCAGTACGAAGGAGCGCACACCGTCGCCGCCGTCCTGCTCGAGACGGTCACCGGCACGAACGGGATCATCGTCCCGCCCGACGGCTACCTCCAGTCGATCCGCGAGGTCTGCGACCGCCACGGGATCCTGTTGATCTGCGACGAGGTGATGGCCGGCTTCGGCCGCACCGGCAAGTGGTTCGCGGTCGACAACTGGAACGTCGTTCCCGACATCCTGACGCTCGCAAAGGGGATCAATTCGGGATACGTACCGCTCGGCGCGATGGTCGTGCGGCAGGAGATCGCGGACTGGGTGCGCTCCCGCTACTTCGCAGGCGGCCTGACCTACTCCGGTCATCCGCTCGCGTGCGCGTCGGCCGTCGCCTCGATCGAGGCGTTCCAGGACGAAGGGATCGTCGAGAACGCTGCAGCGATGGGCGAGGTCATCCGCACCGAGCTCGGACGGCTCGCCGAGAAGCACCCGTCGATCGGCGAGGTGCGCGGCCTCGGCTGCTTCTGGGGGCTCGAGCTCGTCAAGGACCGCGGCACGCGCGAGCCGCTCGTGCCGTTCAACGGCACGGGCGACGCGACGAAGCCGGTCGCCACGATGGCGAAGCGCGCACTCGACCGCGGGCTCTACCTGATGACGCACTGGAACGTCGCGATGGTCTGCCCGCCGTTGACGATCACGCGCGACGAGCTCGACGAGGGCATCGCGATCCTCGACGAGGCGCTCTCGGTCGCGGACGAGTTCTGCACTTGAGCCGCCGCTAGCGGAACAGGTCGCGCTCCGGCGACATCACGAGCGCGCGGGCCGAGCCGTCTCCCCGCGTCTTCACCCCACGCACGACGACGACGGGAATCCCGTCTGCCTTCGTCATGCGCACGAGGTCGGCGGCCGCCGCGATCTCGTCCGCGATCGCGACCTGCGTCGAGCGGAGGATCGTGCCGGCGCGGTCTGCGGTGCCCCGCAGATCGCGAAGCGGCTCGAGCCCGGCGACGCCGATCGCGACGTCGGTCGTCCCGGTGCGAAACGGGCGGCCGAACGAATCCGTGACGACAACGCCGACGCCGACGCCGGCCCGCTCGCGGATCGCGTCGCGAATGCGCCGCGCGCTCGCGTCGGGATCGACCGGCAGGAGGACGACCGTGTCGGCCGCGGGCGCGTTCGAGTGGTCGACTCCCGCGGACGCGCACACGAAGCCGTGCCGCGTCTCGGCGATCACGAGTGAGTTGCGCATGCGCACGATACGCTCCGTCTCGCGCAGGATCACCTCCGACTCGCGGGGATCGCACCAGGAGCCGGCAAGCTCGTGCGCGTCCGGCGACGCCTCGACGTCGTCGAGCGCGACGATCCGTCCTTCCACCTTCGAGACCGCCTTCTGGGCGACGACGACGACATCGCCCTCCTCGAGCTGCGCGCGACCGGCGATCAACGCGCCGAGGTCGTCGCCCTCGCGAATCTCCGGCAGCCCTTCGACCGGGATGATCGAGATCACGCGCCGACGCCGCTGACACGCACGCCGGCATGCGCCTTGTAGCGCCGGTTCAGGTTCACGATCACGGCGGTCAGGCCTTCGAGCGTCCGCGCACTCGCGAGGGGCCCGGCATCGAGCGCCCGGCCGGCGACGACCCTGCCCGCAAGCTCGAGCGCGAGCGTTTTCGCAGCCGGATCGTCACCGCAGACGAGCGCGTCTTCGTCCGGCGGCGCGGCCTCGAGGTTCGTCGCCGCGATCGAGTGCAGGCCCGCGACGACGGGCCCGCGAACGAGGTCCTGGATGCGCTCGGCGAGAGATCGCGCATCGGGATCCGGCCGCACGCCGTCCTTCGAGAACGACAGCGCGCTTGCAACCGAGAGCAGCGGCGTGTCGCCGAGCGCGTCCACGATTCCCCGCGCCGTGTCGAGCGCCCCTTCCGCCTTGACCGCGAGCACCGCGAGATCGACGCCCTTCACGGCGTCGTCGTTCGTCGCGCCCGTCGCGCCGCCTCCAAGCTCGGCCGCGGTCGCGCGCGCACGTTCTGCGTCCCGCGATCCGATCACGACTTCGTCCTCACCGACCGCGAGCAGCCTCGCAGCGAACGCCCGACCGAAGCTACCGGTGCCGCCGAGAACCGCGACCTTCATGAGGCAAGCGCACCGGCGGCGTCCAGCACGTCTTGCGCGAGCCGCCGGCGCGCAGCGGCGTCGCTCATCAGCGTCTTCGTCACCAGAGGCCGCACGCCGACCGGAAGCTCGACGGGGTCGTCCGCCTCGTCGTAGACGAGCACGTCGACGAGCCCTGCGTAGCACGAGACGACATGCGCCGGCGTCGTCCCGCCTGCGATACGCGCGAGCATTCGGTCGGCAGGCCCTTTCACCGCGCGTCCGCCGATCAGCGGGCTGACGGCGACGCACGGGACCCGCCGTCGCTCGAGCGCGGCGCGGATCTGCTCGACGGCGAGGATCGGCCCGATCGACACGTACGGGTTGCTCGGGCTGATCACGATCACGTCCGCTGCGTCCAGCGCCTCGACGACACCAGGCGCCGGTTTCGCGAACGGAGCCCCGGCGTAGTGGACGGCATCGACCTCGTCGCGGTGCGCGCGCTCGACGAACCACGTCTGGAACGGGAACGTGCCCGCGGGCGTCTCGACGAACGTTCGCACCGGGTCGTCGGTCGCCGGCAGCAGCGCGCAGCCGAGACCGAGCGCGGCCGCGATCCTCGCCGTCGCCGCCGAGAGCGTCGCGCCCGATCGCAGGAGCTCGGTGCGGACGAGATGCAGACCGAGGTCGCGATCGCCGAGTCGAAACCAGCTCTCGCCGCCGAGCGACGACACGGTGTCGAGCGCGTTCCACGTCTCCGCCGCCCGCCCCCAGCCGCGTTCGTCGTCCGAAAGTCCGGCGAGCGCGTAGGCGACGCTGTCGAGATCGGGGCTCACGTGCAGGCCGAGGATCTCGATGTCGTCCGCCACGTTCCCTACGATGGAGATGTTGTCCATCATGACTACAGAGGACATGCCCAGAAGGAACCGGGCTCCACCGACTCCACCCGAGAGCACGGTCACCTTGATCACGCGGCCGCTCCGGCCTGAAGGCGTACGAGCGCCTCCCGGGTGTGCGGCCCGAGCCGCCCGTGCAGGCGCTCGAGGTCCTCGACCGTGTCGACGTCATCGATCAGATTCGGCGTGCCGACGAGGCGCGACGAGGCGAGCGCCGCGAAGCGCGCGGCGCTGCCCGGGCCGTAGACCGGCGCGAAGAGCTCGGGCGTCGCAAGGGCGAGCGCATTCGTCGTGCCGTCTGCGGCGGCGGCGAGAGCGAGCCCTCCGTCCGGCATCGCGCCGGCGAGTCCGCGCACGTCCCACGTGGTCGCGCACGGGAGGTCGGCGTTGACGACGAGGTACGGGGCCGACGCCCCGTCGGCGACGGCTGCGTCCAGCCCGGCTCGGACGGCCTCGGCCTGGCCACGGCCGCGGTCGAGCACGACCTTCGCCCAAAGGCCGGGCGGCGGAGCCGGCGTGACGACGTAGACGGGTCCCAGCGGGGCGCAGGCGTCGAGCACGTCGGCCAGCATCGCCTCTCCAAGCGCCTCCCGGACCTCGGGCGGAAGCTGTGCGAGCCGGCTCTTGCCCTCTGCCCCGTGGAAGGGCACGACTACGGTCGGCATCGCACGGACACTACCGTCCGGGCGGTACGACGGCGCTCAGGCTGCGGGCGCGCCCGGCGAGCGCGAAGCCCACTCGCGAAGATCGAACCAATGCGACGCGCGAAGCGCGTCGGCGACCGACGCCGCCGTGTGCTCGGGGTTGAAGACGTGTGCCTCGAGGTCGCAGCAGATCGCGACCTCGTCGAACTCGACCCCGTCGACGTTCACGAGCGCGTCGGCGGGCAGCTGCGCCTCCCGCAGCGTGTAGTGCTTGAACTGGAGCTCGGGCGCGACCTCCATCAACCGGGGCCAGTCCGGGCAACTGCGTGAGCTCATGAACGTCCGATTGGCTCGGAAGCCCCGATCTCCTCCACCGACCAGCGACCCGTGAGCAGGACCGAGCCCGTTTCGCCGCCCGCCGGGAAGACGAAGAAGCTGGCGGCGTCGTCGAGCGTGTGCAGGAGCCGGTCGCCGTCGCCCGCGACGAGCGCGGCCCGCAGGTGAAAGCGCCCGTCGGCGAGGGGCAGGCGCTCGATCTCGTAGCGGAGGATCCAGCGGCCGGGCTCGCCCGACCAGCCGAGCTCGTCGGTCGGCTGCATCAGCCCGGCGAGGACAACCCCGTCGTCGTCGCGCAGCTCGAGCGAGACGCGCGGCGGCTCGATCGGGGCGTCCGCGGCGACGACGAGCTCGATCGCGAGCGGCTCGCCCGACGCGTACTGGCCGCGCTCGTCGCCGTCGGCGTCGAGCATCCGCGCCGAGACGATGCGGGCCTCGCCGCTTCCCCACTCGCGCAATCCGGCCGCAAGCTCGTCGGGGCTCCGCTCCTCGGCGAGCAGCCGCCGGTAACGGGCGATCGCCTCGCGCGTCGGCCCGTCGAAGGCGACCTCGCCCTGTCGCAGCAGCACGGCACGGTCGCAGAGGCGCTCCACCGCGCGTGCGTCGTGCGAGACGAAGACGATCGTGCCGCCGCGGCGCTTGAAGTCGGCGATCTTCGCGAAGCACTTGCGTTGGAAGTCCTCGTCGCCGACGGCGAACACCTCGTCGAGCAGCAGCACGTCCGCCTGAATGTGCGCGGCCACCGAGAAGCCGAGACGCATGTACATGCCGGACGAGTACGTACGCACGGGCAGGTCGATGAACTTCTCGAGCTCTGCGAAGGCGACGATCTCGTCCATCACCTCGCGCAGCTGCGCACGCGAGAGGCCGTGGATCGAGCCGTTCAGATAGACGTTCTCGCGGCCGGTGAAGTCGGGATGGAACCCCGCGCCGAGCTCGAGCAGCGATCCCACCCGGCCGCCGACCGCGACGCGTCCCGACGTCGGCCGGAAGATTCCCGAGAGCAGCCGCAGCAGCGTCGTCTTACCCGAGCCGTTGCGGCCGACGAGCCCGAGCGCCTCGCCGGGCTCGGCCTGGAGGGAGACACCGCGCAGCGCCCAGACGTCCGTCGTCCGCGCGCGTCCGCGCGCAACGACGAGGTCCTTGAGCGTCCGGTGCGGCTGCGACGAGACGCGAAACCGCTGCGAGACACGGTCGACGAGGATGCGGCCGGGCTCCATCGCCCCTCTAGGCTGACGCGGCGACCGGCGAGAGCTGGCGGCGGACGATGCCGGCGAGCACGGCGACGAAGCGCGGGTCGGCATTCGGCATCTCGATCCGGTGGAGCCGCATGCCAAGCTCGGCGGCCCGCTCGCGCGCCTCGTTGTCGATGTCCCAGCGGATCTCGAGGTGGTCGGAGACGAAGCCGACCGGACAGACGAGCACGTCGCCCTGCCCCGCCTCGTGCAGAGCGGTGAGATGGTCGAGGATGTCCGGGCCGAGCCAGGGCTCCCCCGTCGGCGACTCGCTCTGGAACGAGAACGACCAGTCCGCGACGCCCGCCTCGGCGGCGACGGCGCCTGCCGTCGCGAGCAGCTGGTCGCGATACGGATCGCCCTCGTCGAGGATCCGCGCCGGCAGCGAATGGGCGGTGAAGACGACGTGCGCGTGCGTGCCGCGGATCCGGTCGGCGAGGAACGCGATGAAGCCGGGCTCGTCGTGCCAGGACTCGACGAACGCGAGCTCGGCGCGGCCTGCGATCGCCTGCTCGAGCTGCTCCCGGTAGCCCGCGATCGAGAGCCGCGAGTAGTGCGGCGCGAGCGCGAGGCCGACGACGAGCGCCGGGTCGGTCTCGAGTGCGCGTTCGGCCGCCTCCGAGATGCGCGGCCGCCAGTGCTTCATCCCGGTGAAGACCGGGATCCCGAGCTCGGCCTCGAGCGCCGCCCGCGTCTGCTCGGTGATCGCGTTCAGCGGATTCGAGCTTTCGATCCCGAGTTGGCGGTAGCGCGCGACGAGGTCGTCGAGGTGCGCCGGCGCGATCGGCCGTCCACCGCGGATGTCGGCGTAATACGCGGGAACGTCCTCGAGCCGCTCGGGCGACCCGTATGCCATCAGGACGACTGCCGCGCTCATCACCGGGACGCTAGCCGACGGGTTTGCTCGTGCACGAGCTCGCGCAGCCGGCCGAGCACCGCCGGATCGGTGTCGGGGAGCACGCCGTGGCCGAGGTTGAAGATGTGGCCGGGCCGTCCGCCGGCGCGCGCGAGCACGTCGCGGGCGGCCGCCTCGACCCGCTGCCACGGCCCGAGCAGCACCGTCGGATCGAGATTTCCCTGCACGCCGCGGCCTTCGAGCCGGCTCCAGCCGTCGTCGAGCGGGATCCGCCAGTCGAGGCCGATCACGTCGCCACCCGACTGCGCCATCTCCTCGAGCAGCGTGGCGGTGCCGGTCCCGAAGTGGATCGTCGGCACGCCGGCCTCGCTCAGCGCTGCGAGCACGCGCGCGGACCACGGCGCGACGAACTCCGAGTAGTCGCCCGGCGAGAGCGCGCCCACCCACGAGTCGAAGAGCTGGACGACGTCGGCGCCGGCGCGAGCCTGGGCGAGGGCGTAGTCCGCGAAGACGCCGCTCAGCCGGTCGAGGAGCGCCGCCCACACGGCCGGCTCGCGGTACATGAGCGCCTTCGTCACCGCGAAGTCGCGCGACGGCCGTCCTTCGACGAGGTAGCCGGCGACCGTGAACGGGCCGCCGCAGAAGCCGACGACCGCCTGGTCGTCGCGGAGCTCGCCGCGCACGACCGTGATCGCGTCGAGGACGGGCGCGACCGCGTCCGGGAACTCGGGGACGCGCAGCCGCTCGATGCCGGCCGCGGTGCGGATCGGCTCGGCGAGCACGGGCCCGACACCCTCGACGAGCTCGACGTCCACTCCCATCGCGAGGACGGGCGTCATGATGTCCGCGAAGATCACGGCCGCGTCGACGTCGTGGCGGCGAACGGGCTGGAGCGTGACCTCGGCGGTCAGCTCGGCCGAGCGGTTGATCTCGAAGAACGCATGCCGCTCGCGCAGCTGCCGGTACTCCGGTAGCGACCGCCCCGCTTGCCGCATGAACCACACCGGTGTGCGCTCGACGGGCTCGCGCCGCGCCGCGCGGACGAGCAACGGTTGCACGAAGCTAGGCGCCGCTTGTCGGCGCCGCCCTCAGGGCGCGCGGCCAAGGCGTCGCTTGCGACGCCGTTGAAGACCATGCCGGCTTCGCCGGCGTGGCCGCCCGCATCTGCGCGCGCCCGTCTGCGCCGGGAACCTCCCACGCATGAAACGGATCCACGCTCCTAGACTAGCCGCCGATGGCGAAAGGGCCGCTCGCAGTCCGCTGGCTCGACTGGGAGCTCGAGCCGCCGCAGGCCGGAGCGCTCGGCAGGGCGCGCGTCGAGCTCGAGAACACCGGCACCGTCACCTGGGGCAAGGGGATCCGCATGGGGTACCACTGGCTCGACGAGCGCGGCAATCCGCTCGTCTGGGACGGCGTGCGGACCGAGATCCCGCACCTCGCGCCGGGCGAGCGCGGCACCGTCGAGACGCGCGTGCGCGCGCCGATTCCGCCGGGCAGCTACCGGCTCTCGCTCGACCTCGTCGCCGAGCTGCGCGCGTGGTTCTCCGAGCTCGGCGGTGAGCCGCTCGAGACGAGAGTCGACGTCGCCTCGCGCGGCGGGCATGCCCGCGCCGACCTGCCGGAAGGCGTGACACCCGCGGCCGGATGGCAGGAACGGGTGGACGCCGCGCACGCCGAGGGATACGCCGTCGTCGCCGGTGCGATCGAGTGGGACGGCGGGCTGCTGCATCCGCGCCCGCGCGCGCTCGACCCGTACAAGCCGGGCTCGGGCCGGATCCCCGGCTTCACGCACCCGCTCGTCTGTCCGTCCGTGCTGGAAGGCGTCGAGCTGACGCGCGTCGCGGACGTCGCCGGGTTGCCGGCGTACGCGGCACCGGCGGACGAGCCGTGGATCTACGACGGGCGGATCGTTCTGACGGTCAGCGTCAGCTAGACGGCTGCATCAGCCGCACTGGTTCGCGCCGGCGAGCGCGAACGCCGACTTCGGGCGGCCGTCGTTCAGGTACCGCTTGAGAATCGTCACGAAGAGCGCGGCGTTGCCCTGGTCCCACGCGGTGATCGACGAGCCGATCTCCGAGATGTCCACCTTCACGGCCGCGAGCGCCGCCGTGCCGGTCGCGGTCGGGCCGGGGATCTGCTGGAGAGCAGCGAGCTCCTGGCCCTCGAGCTTCTTCGCCTTGACGGCGAAGCTGTACAGCTGCGCGGTCGTGACCGGCGAGCCGAACTCCTTCTTCGCCTTGGCGAGCCAGACGACACAGACCTTGTTCGCCTGATCGGCCCACGAGCTCTGCGACGCGGGCGAGGATGCAGCCGGCGCGGCCGGCGCGATCGCCACGGCGATCGCCACCGCCGCCAGGAGGAAGGGGAATCCGCGCATGGCAAGACGGATCGGGCCGGCGCCGGGACCGGCGGACCCCCATACGGGGGAAACGCGGAGTCCTGCCCTTCGGACACCTCGCTCCAGATCAGAGCTCGACCGCGATGCGGTCGTCGAGGCGCTCGAACAGCAGCGCCCCCGCGCCGAGGGCGACGGCCGCGGCGACGACGAGGTAGATCACGTCGGCGAGGCTCGGGATGTCGCCGAGCCAGATCGTCTCGCGCACCGCGATCACGGGCGGTGCCACGAAGTTCCCCCAGTGCAGGACGTCGAGGAGCTTGTGGTGCCCCTGAGCCGAGGCAGGGGCGTACTTGCCGAGCGACCAGAGGATCGGCGTCAGGAAGAACCACGGCAGCAGCGCCGCCGCGAGGATGTGCTCGATATCCCGGAAGAGGACGTTGAGACAGGCGACGACGAGGGAGACGCCGGCGACGAGGCAGACGAAGAGCGCCGCGAGCGGAATCGAGAGCCACACCGTCGCGCGCGCATGTGGAACGAAGACGAGCGACAGGACGATCAGGATCGCGAGCATCAGCGCGAAGGTGACGAGCTGCGTCGCGACGACGGCGAAGGCGACGAGCTGGCGCGGGAAGCGGACCTTCTTGATCAGCTCGGCGCTGTCGACGAGCGAGCGCGAGCCGGCCTGGAGCGAGGTTGCGAAGAGCGTCCAGCAGGCGATCCCGGAAAGCAGGTACAGGCCGTAGTGCGGGATCGTCTGCTTGATGATCACGCCGAAGACCAGCAGGTAGACGCCCATCAGGGCGAGCGGGTTCACGAGCGACCAGGCGAGGCCGAGCACCGAGCCCCGGTACTTGGCGTGGAAGTTCCGGCGGAAGAGGTTCGCGAAGAGCTCGCGGTAGCGGACGAGGTCGGTGTAGACGGCCATGCCCGGCCAGTGTAGGCCCGCCGAGGAATGGACTACCGTGCTCACATCGTGCTAACGGCCCTCCATTACGCTCCTTCCTCGTGAGCGCCGCCGTTGCGATCGTCGCCTTGCCCGCGTCGGCCGCGGCGATCTGGCTCCTGCTCCGATCGCCGCTCGCGGCCCGGCTCGTTGCTCTGCCGAAGAGCGATCGCTGGCACGAGTCGCCCACGCCGATGCTCGGCGGGGTCGGCATCTTCATCGGGTTCAGCTGCGGGCTCTGGCTCGCCGTCGCGGCCGGCGCGCTCAGCGCCGACGAGTCGCTGCTCGGCATCTTCGGCGGCGTCGCGCTCGTGTTTCTCGCCGGCCTGGCCGACGACCTCTGGAGCCTCCCGCCGCTCGCCAAGCTCGCCGTCCAGATCGGCGCCGCGTTTCTCGTGCTCGAGACGGGCACCCGCGTTCAGCTGATCACGAACGACGTCGCCGCAGACGCGCTCGCGATCGTCTGGCTCGTCGGCGTCACGAACGCCTTCAACCTGCTCGACAACATGGACGGCCTCGCCGCGACGATGGGCGCGATCGCCTTCACGTTCTTCGCGATCGACGCGGTCACGGTCCACGCAAGCGACTTCAGGCTGGCCTTCGCGCTCGCCGGCGCACTGGCGTGCATAGGTTTCCTGCCGTTCAATCTCCGTCCGCACGGGCGTGCGCTCGTGTTCATGGGCGACTCGGGCAGCCAGGCAGTCGGCTTCGCGCTCGCGGCACTCGGGCTCGCGTCGAGCTGGCGCGTCGCGGGGACGACGGTCGCCACGCTGATCCTGCCGATCCTCGTGCTGGCCGTGCCGATCCTCGACACCACGCTCGTGACGATCGCGCGGCTGCTCGAGGGAAGGCCCATCTACCAGGGCGGGCGCGACCACAGCTCTCACCGCCTCGTTCGCTACGGGCTCTCCGAGAAGCACGCGGTCGCCCTCCTCGCCGTGATCGCCACGTGCATCGGCGGCTCGAGCCTCGCCTACAACGTGCTCGACAACACGAGGTACACGATCGCCGGCGTCGTCCTGACGTTCGTCCTCCTCATTCAGTTCGCGAGCTTTCTCGCCGACGTCGAACACCGTCCTGCGACCGGCGAGCCGGTGCCGCTCGCGGACGCATTCGCGGTGCACTGGCGCCGGATCGTCGAGGTTCTGGCCGACTTCGTCGTGATCACCGGCTCGTTCGGCGCGGCGTACCTGATCGAGTTCGGCTGGCCCGGGTCGACGAGCGAGCGGTTCATCGGCGGGCTGACGCTGCCGGTGCTCCTGGCGGCGAGATACCTCGCCTTCATCCCCTTCGGCCTCTATCGCTCGGTGTGGCGCTACGCCGGCGCCCGGGACGCCTTCGCGATCGCCTGCGCGGTCGTCCTCTCCGAGGTGGTCACGCTCTCGTTCATGGTCTTGACGCAGAACATGCGCGACTTCTGGCGCTCGTTCTTCATCGTCGACGCCCTGATCTGCATGGTTGCGATCGGCGCATCTCGCTTTGCGGAACGGGCGATCGTGATGAGCACCCGCTCGGTGCGCGACCGCACGGGCCGCCGCACGCTGGTCGTCGGAGCCGGCCGAACCGGACGCAGCCTGATCCGCGAGCTCCGCGAGACGGCCGGCGAGCGCGTCGTCGGCTTCGTCGACGACAACCCGAGATTGCGCCGCCGCCGAGTTCACGGCGTGCAGGTCGTCGGGACGACCTACGAGATCCGCGATCTCCTCAAACGGACGAGGCCCGACATCGTTCTGATCACGATCCCGAACGCGCCGCGCGACCGGCTCGACGAGATCGTCGACGCCTGCGCCGACTCCGGCGTGTCGTGCCGCTTCGTCCGCCGCGAGATCGATCTCGATCCCCGCGTGGCGCTCGGCTCGACAGCCGAATGAGGTCCCGCGCCGACCGCGCGCTGGCGCTCGTCCCGACCGCGCTGATCGCCATCTCCGTCCTCACGCTCTACTTCGTCGAGGCGTGGCTTCGCAAGACGCCGTGGGTGTTCACGGACGAGGCCGAGTGGACGCAGATCTCGCGCGCGATCGCCGCCACCGGCCACGCTGCGCGCCGGGGCCAGCCGATCTACTTCAAGTCGCTCTACGCGTTCCTGATCGCGCCGGTGTGGTGGATCCATTCGACCCCTGCCGCCTACGCAGCGCTCAAGTACCTGAACGCCACGGTGATGTCGCTCGCCGCCGTTCCCACCTACCTGCTGGCCCGCATGTTCGTGTCACGGCGAAGTGCAGTCGTCGTCGCGGTCCTCGCCGTGCTGATCCCGGGGATGTCGTACGCGGCCTCGATCGAGACCGAGGTGCTCGCCTATCCGTGGTACGCGCTGTGCTCCTGGCTGATCGTCCGGGCCCTGTACCTGCGGCGGCCGCTTCCCTACGCTCTTGCGATCGGCGCCTCGATCGCCGCCGTGCTCGTCCGCTCGCCGCAATTCGACACGGTCGGCGCGTCGTTCGTGATCGCCGGCGCCGGCCTCTGGGTGACGGGCGCGCGCGGCAAGGCATGGCGGGCGAACTGGACGCGAGGCGAGACGTTCGGCGCGATCGTGCTCCTCATCGGCGGGCTCATCGTCTTCAACCGCGTGGTCCTCCAGCACATCCAGATCTGGCAGCTCTCCACCGAGTACTTCAAGCGCAAGATGATCGACCTCGGACTGAAGGCCGGCCTCGCGTTCACGGTCGGCATCGGCGTCCTTCCCGTAGTCGGCGGCTTCGCCTCGCTCTCGCTCCGCGAGCGTCGCGGCGACCCTCGCTACCGGGCGTTCGCCGCGTACCTCGCGGCGTCGATCCTCTGCATCTCGCTCTACACGGCGGTCAAGGCCGCGTATCTCTCGACCGTCTTCTCGACGCTGACCGAAGAGCGCAACCTGATCTACCTGAGCCCGCTGATGCTCGTCGGGACTGCGATGGTCTTCGAGTCGCGCCGGATCGACTGGCGCGTCGTCGCTGCGGCCTCGGCATTCGTCGTGTTCCTGATCCTCGACAAGGAACCGAACCTCACGTTCCCCTACTTCGAAGCACCGGGCTACGCGATCCTCGACCTCTTCAACCGCGACCTCCGCTGGACCGTCCACGACCTGCACCTGCTCCTGCTCGGGGTGCTGGGCCTGAGCCTCGTCGCGCTCGCCGTGCGCCGGGTCCGCGCGGTCGCCGCCGTCGCCGCCGTCCTCGTCGCCGGCTGGATGATGACCTCCGAGATCTACACGACCGACGGAACCGTGCACTACGCCGACCAGTTCCGCGCCAACCTGCCGGCGAACCTGACCTGGGTCGACGACGCCGACCACGGTCGACCTGCTACCTACGTCGGCGATGAGATCGTCGACACGAACGGCGTGCTGCTGACGGAATTCTGGAACCGCTCGATCAAGCACGTCGACAGCCTCGTCGGGGCCGATATCGCACCAGGCCCTACCTTCAGGCCGAGTCTCGTCAACGCCAACGGCCTGCTCTCGGGCATCGACACGCCGTACGTCGTCGGCGACTTCGGCTTCACACTCGACGACAAGGTGGTCGAGAGCAAGTCGACGCTCTTCGGCAATCACCTCGTGCTCTACGAGCGGACCGGTCCCTGGCGGCTGCTCGACGAGGACCAGCAGGTCTACGACGACTCGTGGGTGCCGGGGTGGTCGACATACACGTACTTCAAGCCGGGCCAGCACGGAGACCTCGTGATCATGATCGGGCGGGAGGGTTACTGCGGCAACGCGCCGCCCGGGCGGGCCACCTTCTCCGTCGGCACCGTGGCGATACGCGAAGGCGAGCCGGTGATCAAGAAGCTGCTCACCCAGCGTCGCACGCTCGTGCGCGACTGCTCCTCCCAGGTGGTGAAGATCCCGGTCGCGCAGACGCCGGTGCGGGTCGTGCTGACGTTCCCGCCCGGCAACACCTTCCACGCGTCGCCGTCCGATCCGCGCAACCTCGGCGCGCAGGTCTCGTTCTCGTTCGTGCCCTCGCCCACGCGCTGATGCCGCTTCGCGTCGAGCAGGCGCGGACGCCGGACGACGTCGAGCGGCTCGGAGCGCTGTGGGACGGCGTCGCCTGGCGCCGCGAGGAGGCCGAGCGCGAGTATCTGCTCGCGCGGGTCCGGCTCCGCGCGGAGGCGATCGCGCCGTTCGCGGGGTTCGCGCTCGACGGTGAGCGCACGGTCGCGGCGGTCGCCGGGCGAATCGAGGAGCGGGCGCTGCCCGTCGGCATCGGCTACCGGACGGTCTACGCACCGCATGCCCGCCTCCTCCAGCTCGTTGACGGAGGCGTCGTCGCCGAGAGCGGCGACGCGGCGCGGCCCGTGCTCGACGCGCTGCGCACGATGCTCGAACGCGGCGAGGTCGACGCCGTCGCGGTGCCGCCGTTGCCCGTGGACTCGACGCTCCGCCGTTCGTTCGCGGCGCTCGGCGGGCCGCTCGAGCGGCAGCCGTTCATCCGGCCGTGGCCTCGCCGCACGCTCACGCTGCCGGAGTCCTTCGACGAGTTCGTCGACGCCCGGCCGAGCAGGGTCCGCCTGAAGCGATACGCGAAGAGGCTCGACAAGCAGCTCGGCGACGAGCTCGCGGTCGAGATCACCCGCGACCCATCCGGCCTCGACCGGTTCGCACGCGACGCAGAGGCGATCGCCGCCGCCACCTACCAGCGCGCGGTCGGAAGCGGGTTCGCGGACACACCGGAGCAGCGCGAGCTGCTGCGGATCTCGCTCGAGCACGGCTGGCAGAGGGCGTACGTCCTCCGCATTCGCGAGGCGCCGGTCGCCTACTGGCTCTGCTCCACCTACCACGGCACGATGACGACTCGGGTGACGGGCTATTCACCGGAGCGCGAGCACGACCGGGCGGGGTCGTACCTGCTGCTACGCGTGATCGAGGATGCGTGCCGGGACCCCGGCCTGCACACGCTCGACTTCGGGCCCGGCGACGCCGACTACAAGCGTCACTTCTCGAGCGACAGCCACCTCGAGCAGAACATGCTCGTGTTCGCGCCGACGGTGCAGGGGCGCCGACTCAACCTGACGCGCGGCGCGATCCTCGGCGGCGTCGAGCTCGCGCGCAGGCTCACCGACGCCACTGGCTTCACCGGCGGGATCAGGAAGACGTGGCGGAAGCGCCTGCGCAGGCAGGACTCGTGACCCTCCACCGAGCCTTGCGAATGCTACGACGGGCGCCGACGACCGTCCGCAACGCGATCCACGACCGCCGCTACGGCGCATTCCTCGGCGGCTCGGTGAAGACGCGCTTCGGGCACCTCGGCGCGTACAACGCGAGCAACACCGCGTACGAGGACCTGCCGCCGCTCTTCGCGCCGGCGGACGTCGGACCCGGCGACGTCCTCGTCGACGTCGGCGTGGGCAAGGGAAGGGCGATCAACTGGCTCCTCGAGCGTTACCCGGCGAACCGCATCGTCGGGATCGAGCTCGACCCCGAGATCGCCGAGCGGACGAGAGCGCGGCTTCGTCGCTTCGAGAACGTCACGATCCTCACCGGTGACGCCGTCGAGCTCTTGCCGCACGACGGGACCGTGTTCTTCCTCTTCAACCCCTTCGACGAGAGCGTCGTGCGCCGGTTCGCGGCGGCGTTCCTCGCCGAGGGGATGCATCCACGCCGCCGCGCGATCTACCACAACGCCAAGCACGCGCAGGTCTTTCACGACGATCCCCGCTTCGTCGTCGACGAGATCGAGCTGCCGTCCGGGAGCTTCCGTTCCATGCTGATCAGGCCGGCGGGCTGACGCCCGGCTCGTACTCGCGGCGGAGACGCGCGAACAGGATCGACCACACGACGCCGTGTACGGCGGAGGCGACGACAACCGCGGCCGCAGCGCCCGTCACGCCCCAGAGCTTCCCGAAGACGACGATCAGCACGAGCAGCACCGCCGTCTCGATCGCGTGCGCGGCAAGCCGCAGGCCCGGGCGGCCGATCGTGACGGCGAACGACTTCGTCCAGCCGAAGACGAGCTGGATCGCGGCCGAGCCGAAGATGAGCCGCATTGCGGTGACGGCGGGGAGGTACTTGCTCGTGAGCAGCAGACGGATGAGGAACGGCGTCAGCCAGATGAGCGGCGGCAGCAGCACCGCCATCGCGACCACCGAGCCGGCGACGTAGCGGCGCAGGCCCGCGAACACGCGGTCGGGGCGGTTCTGCTCCCAGTCGCGCGTCTGGTCGGTGAGCAGGATCATCCGCACCGGCGCCGAGAGCGCCGCGAGCCCCGTCTGCGGCGTCTGTGCGCCGCGAAAGAGGCCCATCTCCGCGGCATTGCGGACGACGCCGAGCGTCAGCGGCGCAAACCAGGTGCGCAGCGAGATCAGGCCGGTGTCGACCGAGCTCTGGAGGATGAACGCGCGAAGCGCCGGCCGGTCCTCGTCGAGCGGACGAGGCCGCGCGTGCGGGAAGCGGCGCAGCGCGGCGAAGCCGATCGACCCCGTCGTGACCGAGGTGAGCGCCTGCGCGGCGACGAGCCCGACGACGGCGGTCGTCACGCCGTGCGGCGCGCCCGCGGCGAGGCCGGCGAGGCGGAGCGCCATCGAGTACGTGAGCAGCACGCCGCGGACGTCGTAGCGGCCGTGCAGGATGAGCATCGCGGCGCCCATCACCTCGGCCGTCTCGAGCAGCGGTACCGCCGCGGCTATGAGGAGCGGCGTCTCGAGGCCGCTCGCTCCGTGGAAGATCGAGTCGGCGACGAAGGCAACGGCGGCGATCAATCCGCCGGAGAAGAGCGCGGCCGCCGCTTCGAACGAGAACGCGAGCCTGATGATCCGGTGGAACCGGCCCCAGTCGCCGCGCGTCGAGTAGCGGAACCCGAACTTGACGAGCGCCTCGTCGCTCGTCAGCTCGAGGAGCAGCGAGACGAACGACATCGTCCCGAGCACGATCGAGAAGTCGCCCGCGCGGGTCGGGCCGAGGAGGCGGAAGACGACGATCGACCCCGCGATCCCGAGCGCGGCCGAGGCGTAGATGCCGGAGGTCGCGACGAGCCGCCGGCGCGGCAGGGCGCTCAGCCGGAGGCGGCGCAGAACAGCCTCCCGTGGCGGCGGAGGAGAAGCCGCGCGAGCGGCCCGGTGCGCTCGAGCGCGGAGACGGCCGGCAGCAGCGGCGATGGCACGCTGCGGCTCTGGGGCAGGAAGAACGGCCGCAGGTCGACCCGCCCGAAGCCCGCGGCGCGGAGGTCGTCGGCGATCGCACCGACGTCGTCCACCTCGGGCCGGCAGTCGAGGACGAACTTCGTGTGCGTGTAGGCGCGCACCTTGGCGAAGAAGGCCTGGCGGTCGGCGGCGTAGTAGAACGCCCGCAGGCAGATCGTGCAGTCGACCGGCTCCCGCGGCTCGAACTCGTCGATCGTGCCGACCTCGAACGAGAGGCCGGGATGGGAGGCGCGGGCCTCCGCAACCATCGACGAGCTCGCGTCGACGCCGGCGTAGTCGAGACCGGCCGCGACGAAGGGCGGCGCCATGATGCCGTCGCCGCAGCCGAGGTCGAGCAGGGACGCCCCGGGGGCGAGGCGCGGGCCGAGCCCGAGCACGATCTCCGCGCGCCGGCGCGCGTAGAGCTCCGGGTCCGCGTACTCGTGCTCGGAGAAGTCGCGGGCGATCCCGTCGTACTTCTCGACCGGGTCCGTCACAGCGCCCTCAGCCGCTCCGGATGCTTGCGCACGAAGCGGGCGATGCCGGCCCAGTGCCAGAACGTGCGGCGCGTGAGGAGCGTCCGGTCGGTGACCGCCTGGTGCTCGTGGCGCACGACCGCCGCCGGCACGTACCAGCGCTCCCAGCCCGCGCGCATCGCGCGGTACTGGAGGTCGATGTCCTCGCCGTAGAGGCGAAAGCCGGAGTCGAAGCCGCCGAGCTCGTCGAGCATCGCGCGGCGGAGGAGCAGGAAGCCGCCGAGCATCCAGTCGCATTCCACCGGCTCGGTCGGCTGTGGCTCGTCGAGGTGGTAGTGGTGCCGCTGGTGGACGAGCCGGCGCAGCGGTGTGCGCCGGATCACGGTGCCCGTCACCGTCGGGAAGCGCCGGCGCGACGGCTGCGGGCGGCCGTCGGGAAAGACCATCCGCGGCCCGGCGACACCGCAGCGCGCATGCGCCGCCATGAAGTCGCGGAGCGCGGCGACCGCGCCGGGCTCGGGCACGGCGTCGGGATTGACGGCGAGCACCGCCTCCCCCGTCGTGCGCGCGATCGCGAGGTTGAGATTCGCGGCGTAGCCGAGCGGCCGCTCGTTCTCGACCGCCGGGACGCCTTCGGGCACCGAGCCGGGGGTGTTCGCGACGACGACGAGCTCGTCGACCTGAGGCTCGAGGGCCGGCAGCAGCTCGGCAACCCGCTTCGCGGTTCCGTGCGAGACGACGACCGCCGAAACTCTCATCGCGCCAGCAGCTTCCGGTAGACGTCGGCCGTCTTGCGGGCCGTCTCCGCCCACGAGAACAGCCTCGCGCGCTCGATGCCGGCCGCGGAGAGCGCATCCGCGTGCTCGAGCGCGCGGCGGACGGCGGCGCCGAAGTCGCCGTCCGCCGCGTACTCGGCGGCGTCGCCGGCGACCTCGCGGAGCGCAGGCTCCGGTGCCGCGACGACGGGCGTCCCGCATGCCATCGCCTCGAGCACAGGCAGGCCAAACCCCTCGAACCGCGACGGCAGCACGAGCGCCGCCGCGCCGCGGTAGAGGTCGGCGAGCTCGGTCTTCGAGACGTAGCCGCGCAGGTCCGCGCCGCCGTCGCGAAGCTGCCGGGCGAGCGCGGGCTCCTTCTCGGGGCCGGCGACGACGAGGGGCAGGCCGACGGCCCGGGCCGCCGCCAGCGCGGCAAGCGGATCCTTCCGGCGCTGGATCGCGCCGACGAACAGCAGGTACCCGCCGTCGGCGCCCCATCCCGGCGAGAACGCGGGGTCGACGCCGTTGGGCGTCACCGTCACCTTCGCCGCGTCGATCCCGTAGACGCGCTCGACGTCGAGCCGCGTGCGCTCCGAGACGACGAGCAAGTGGTCGGCCCTGCGCGCCGCGCGCGGGACGACCGCACGGAAGACGAGGCGGTCGATCCGCCCCATCGCGCCGGGATCGGTCTCGAACGAGAGGTCGTGGAGCGTGACGACGGAGCGCCCGCCGAAGCCGAGCGGGAGTGCGTGCTGGAAGTGCGTCACCTCGGGCCCGAGACGGCGCAGCAGGCGCGGTAGCGACCAGGCCATGCGAAGCTCCTGCGAACGCGCCCGGAGCTCGACTGGCTCGACGCCGTCGGGAACGAGCTCGGGCCGGCGGGTCACCGCGGCGAAGCGCAGCTCCGGCGCGACTTGCGGAAGCTCGCGCAGCAGGTTCATGACGTACGTCTCGTCGCCGGTGCGCTCACGCCCGAGGACGTCGGCGTCGACGACGATCACGCGAGCGCCTCCTCGTAGACTTCGCGTGTCGCGCGCGCGACGTCGCTCCAGCTCGAGATGCGTCGCGATGCCGGGCTGAACGCCGCCGCGATCCCGGCGCGAATCGACTCGGCGTCCGCCGGATCGACGTACGTCGCATCATCGCCGGCGATCTCGGCCATCGCGCTGCCGGCGCTCGTCACGATCGGGCAGCCGCACGCGAGCGCCTCGGCGACCGGCAGGCCGAATCCCTCGTAGAGCGACGCATAGACGAGGCAGCGGGCGCCGCGGTAGAGGCGCGCGAGCTCCTCGTCGTCGACGTCGCCCAGCCAGGTGACGTTCGCGGGCGGGTGCACGCCGCCCCAGCCCTTCGTCCCGACGACCCGCAGCTCGCCGTCGACCGCGGCGGCGATCCGTTCGAGGTTCTTGCGCGGCTCGAGCGTGCCCACCGCGAGGACGTACCGCCCCTCGGCACGCGGCCCGTCCGGCGTGAAGACCTCTTCGACGGCGTTCGGCACGACGCGGATCTTCGCCTCCGGCGTTCCGAGCAGGTCGACGAGCTCGCTCTTCGTGAACTCGGAGACGGCGATCACGCGGGTCGCGGCGCGAACGACGCGCGGCACGGCGAAGCGGGAGTACGTGCGCGTCCAGCGGTTGAACCAGGCGGGCTCGCGCAGGACGGCGAGATCGTGCACGGTGACGACGAGCGGCGTGCGCGCCGAGAACGGCCCGCGGAAGGTCGGGCAATGGAGGACGTCGACGCCGTCGACGGCGAGGAGCGGATACCAGAGGACGTCGGCCGCCACGCTCCGTGCGCGCGAGGTCGCCGGGAACGACACCTCGCGAACCGGCACGTCCAGGTGGCCGAGGAGTCCGCGCAGGTAGCGCGCCGTGCCGGCGCGCGTCTGCCGGAGCGGCGTCGTGTCGATCGCTACGCGAATCGCCGGTACCCCTCGAGGAAGATCGCGCCGGTCCGCGCCCACGAGAACCCGGCCGCATGGGCGAGACCTCCGGCGCGAAGCTCGTCCCGGCGCTCGAGCGCCTCCCGGATCCCGGCGGCGATCGCGGCGGCGCTCTCGGGGTCGACCCGGACGGCGGCGTCGCCGCACGCCTCGTCGAGCGACGGATGGGACGACGCGACGACGGGCGCGCCCGATGCCATCGCCTCGGTGATCGGCATTCCGAAGCCCTCGAAGCGCGACGGGTAGACGACCGCTGCGGCGCCGCGATAGAGGCGCGCGAGCCGCTCGTCGGAGACCCGGCCGAGCCGGATCACCCCCGGCCGGTCGAGCTCCGGCTGCTCGCCCCAGCCCTGCCCGCCGGCGACGGCGAGTGCAAGCTCGCCCTCGCCGAGAAGCTCGTACGCGGCGACGAGCGTCCCCAGGTTCTTCCTCGGCTCGAGGTTCGCCACCGTCAGGACGTACGGCCGCCCGAGATCCTCGGCTTCGCCCGCCGCCGAGAAGTCGGCGCCGATCCCGGGGTGCGCGACGACGACGCGATCGCGTTCGAAGCCGAGCGTCGCCGCGACGTCGTCCGCCGTGAAGGCGGAGTTGGCGAAGATCACGTCGCAGGTGCGCGCCGCGTTGGCGTACTTCCGGCCGTGCATCGCGCGCGTGCGCGGCGTCACCCATTCCGGGAAGTGGAGCGGGACGAGGTCGTGGATCGTCGTCGCGCGCACGCCCGAGCGCTGGGGCGGGTACATCCAGTCGGTGAAGTGGAGGACGTCGAACGCGCCGAGCCAGCGCTCCGCCGGCGGCCAGCCGAGCCGCGACCACGCCGTGCGCCACGCGTGCGCGCCGACGAACGTCTTCAGCTCGAGCTCGACGGGCACGCCGTCCAGCGTCTCCGGGATCACCCGGCGGCCCGCAGGCGAGGTGGGAGCGAACGCGACCACCTCGTCGCCGCCTGCCTGCGCAGCCCCGGCAAGCCCCCGCAGCGAGCCGAGGATGTAGTTGTTGACGCCCGACCGCTCGTGCGAGAGCGGCGACACGTCGAACGCGATCCTCATCCCGACGGCGTGAAGGAGTAGAAGTGCGCGCCGAGGTGGCGCGGATCGCCGTGCCCCGGAACCTTCGTCCGTCCGACCGCGAACTCGACCGAGCAGACGCCGCCCCGAACGTGCAAGGGCACGGCGAGCGACACGAGCTGTGTCGGCGCGATCGATGCACGGCCGACGATCCGTCCGCCCTCGCTGGCGACGACCGTCTGCGACGTCTTGAAGAGCGAGGCGTCGCTCCCGAGCTGCACGGTGAGCGTGCCGCCGTTGCAGTGGTTCTCGCTCCAGGTGACGCGCTTCCCGGACCAGGTGTCGTTCGGATAGAGGCCGGTGACGTGCGTGATCCTGACGTACAGAGGCCCGTCGACCTCGTAGAGGTCGACGCCGACCGCATCGGTCGCGACGATCTTGCCGACGACGTCCTGCCCGAGCACGTAGTGCACGTGGATGCCGAGGTAGCCCGACCGGTCAGCGGTGAGCGCCTTCTCGGGGAGCGGATCGGGTACGCGCGTGACGCCGTAGGAGTCGACCGCCTTCACGCTCCGGTTGAAGAACTCGTCCTCCCACACGACCTCGTCGGCCATCGACGCGTTCCGCAGGATCGTCACCGAGGCGTTCGCCCCGACGGCCTCGTCGATCCAATCGGGCTGGTTGTGCGTGCCCGCCCAGAGCTTGCCGAGCGAAGCCTGGTGGATCCCATGCCGCCCGTTCTCGACGACGGCGGTCGTGAGCACGAAGTAGACGGCGACGAGCCCGACGAGCCCGAGCGTGTATCGCCGTGGGACGAGGACGAAAGCCGCCGCCGCGACGAGCGACACGCCCAGCGCGACCCAGCGCACCTGGTCGAGCGTGATCAGGTGGTCCTGCATCCACCACCACGGCAGGAGCGCGAACGTGTCGGCGACCGCCGACGTCGTGATGAAGCGCGGGAAGTCGACGAGCACCGGCAAAACTCCTGCAATTGCGGCACCTATCAGTACCGCCCGCCGCCGCTGCGGCACGGCGAGCAGCGCGATCAGCGCGAAGGGGGCGACGTAGAAGAGGTTGCGCTCCTCGATCTTGTCGACCGACGTCTGCGACGCGAACGCGGCCACCTCGATCGTGAGGAAGACGAAGACCGGCAGCGTCGCGGCCGCGAACGCGCGGGCCCGGCCGGGCGCGAGCCAGAGCGCGACGAGCGCGGCGAAGGGAATCACGCCGAGATAGAGGTCGATCTCGCCGAGCTGGTAGCCGATGAAATGGACGACCGCGCCGGCGCTGTAGCTGCTCGTCGTCGCGGCGCGGTAGGCGCCGAGGAGCGTCAGCGGCGAACGGCCCCGCGCGACGGTGCCGAGCAACGCCACGACGGCGCCTGCGGCGACGATCCCGTACAGCGTCACGTAGGGCCGCAGCCGGCGTCCGGATTGCAGCACCGGCGCGACGAGGAACGCCGGCACGAGCGCGACCGCCTGCTGGCGCGTCGCGTACGCGAACGCGAAGAGCGCGAGCACGAGGAGCTGCCGCGTCACCGTCGGCCGCTCGAGCATCAGGACGAGCGCGAGCGCGAACGTGACGAAGACCGGATAGAACGCGTTCTCCGTCATCACCGTTCCCGTGTAGAGCATCGACGGCACGAGCACGGACATGACGGCGGCGACGAGCGCGAGCCGCTGCGACAGGAGGCGTCGCGCGAGAAAGTACGCGGGAATCGCCGTGAGCGACATGACGACGCCGTTGATCGCCTTCGCCGCGGCGTAGGCGTCCGGTATGCGGGTGAAGATCGCCCAGGCCGGAGAGATCAGCACGGGGTAGACGAACCCGTAGCCGTGGCTCGGCACGCCGCGGACGAGGAACTCACCGTGCGCGGCGAACGACTTCGCGAGCTCGGAGTAGACGAGCTCGTCGATCATGATCCACGGCGCGACGAGCCGATGCCCGAGCGCGATCCGGACGGCGGCCGACGCGACGACGATGCCCGTCAGCCAGAGCCAGGCGGGAATCGCGACGACGCGCGCCCGGACCGCGGCCACCGCGGTCAAACGATCCCGGCCGCCCGGGCTGCCCGGGCGAGCTCCGGCGCGTCGTCGAGCCCGACCTCGGCGGCGGCCTCCGCGATCCGCAGCAGGACGGCGTCGGCGACGGCTTCGTTCCCGGCCGCTTCCTCGAGCGCCTTCGCGTAGCCGTCGGCCGACCGCGCGAGGTCGTGCTCGCGGCGGACGTACTCCCGCGCGGCGACGCCGAGCTCCGCCGCGTGGTCGGCGGCGAGCTCGAGCGCTGCGGCGATCGTGGGCACCTCGTACTCGTCGACCGGGATCCGCAGGGCGACGCCGTCGGGGAGCTCGGCGAACCAGCCGACGTCGGAGACGAGCATCGGCTTGCCGAGCGAGAGCCCGCGGATCACCGAGCCGGACGTCTCGCCCATCGTCGGCGAGCGCAGGTTGACGAGGACGTCGCACGCCGCCATCAGCGACCAGAGCTCGCTCTCGTCGACGTACGGCCTGCGGACGAGACCGCCCGCGTCGAGACCGAGACGCTCGACGCGGCGATCGAGATCGAAGCGCTCCGCCTCCGCGCCGACGAGCAGGAGCTTCGCGCCGGGCCGGTAGCGGCGAAGCAGCGCGAATGCTTCGAGGAGCTGCGGGATGCGCTTGTTCACGTTGAGGTAGCCGAAGCAGCCGACGAGCGGCTCGCCCGCGAGCTCGAGCCGTTCGAGCGGCGGCTCGGGCCAGGCCGGATGCGGCACGCGCCAGATCGGACCGGCGTACCCCGCCTCGCGCACGCGCTGCTCGACGTAGTGCGAGTGGACGATCAGGCCCTGCGCGAGATCGAGGATCGTGCCCGCGAGCGGAAAGCGCTCCGGCTGCGTCTCCCAGAGGAGCGGCAGCAGGTTGTCGGCGACGCCGAGCGCGAGCAGCCGTCCGACGACGCCGAGCTCACGCTCCATCGCGTCGAAGTACGCGCGTGCGTCGCCGCGGCCGAGCGTGATGCCCGAGATCAGGTGGTGCAGGACGAACTCGTGCAGGACGACGACGCCCGGACGCCGCCGCAGCGCGTCGACGATCCAGCCGTGCGCGTCCGGATCGTTGCCCACGTGGTAGATCGCGACGTCCGCGTGCGGCGCCCGGCGGCCCGGCTGCGCGACGACGATCTCCTCGACCCGTTCGCGCAACGCGGGCAGAAGGAGCGCGGAGTAGTCCGCGATCCCGGACCGCGACGGCGGCATAGGCGAGTAGTAGGCGACCCTCATGCGAGCAGCGCGTCGAGGCACACGTCCCAGGTGACGCGCTCGGCAACGGCCCTGCCCGCGCGACCCCACTCCTTCGCCTCCTCGAGGTGGCCGGCGAGATAGGCGCAGGCCTGCGCAAGCGCCGAGGCCTCCGGCGCGACGACGACTCCGGTCTCGCGATCGTGGACGATCTCGAGCGGGCCGCCGGCGTCCTCCGTCGTCACGACCGGCTTCGCGGAGAGGAACGCCTCGTACGGAACCATCCCGAAGTCCTCGTCGACGGGCGCGTAGAAGACCGCGAGGCAGCGCGCATAGAGGTCGACGAGCCGCTCGTCGTCGACGCGGCCGGCGAACTCGATCTGGCCGTTGAGACCGGCGGCGAGACGCTCGAGCCGCGCGCGGTCGGGGCCTTCGCCGGCGATCACGACGCGCAGGCTGCGGTCGAGCTTGGCCGCCTCGATCAGCAGGTCGATCCGCTTCGCCGGGTCGAGCCGGTTCACCGAGAGGACGAACGGCTCCGGGTCCGCCGTGCGGAACGCGAGCTGCTGCGGCGGGTGCGGCAGCACCTCGGCGTGGACGCCGGTGAAGCGCGCGAGCCGGTCGGCGACGTTGCGCGACGTCGCGAACACCTTCCGCGCCTCGCCGAGCGCGGTGCGGTCGAGCCGCTCGACCGCGCGGATCGCGGCGCGATCCTCCGGCGCTTCGGAGAACTGCCCGAGCTCCGTCCGGTCGTAGTCGTAGGCCTGGCGGAACTGGTGGAGCACCCAAACGACCTTGTTCGGATGCCGGACGCAGTACGCCGGGAACTTCGTCGCGATCACGCGGTCGATCGGGCGCCCGTCGGACTCCGTCAGGTCGACGAGCCGCCAGAGGAACGCCTGGTCGAGGACGCGCGTGCCCGGATACCACTTGAACGGGATGCTCACGGTCTCCGCCTCGTGCCCGCGCTTCGCGAGCTCCGCGACGAGCTGGTCCGCCATCAGCTCCGCACCCCCGTAGACGAAGGGGACTTGCGGCCGACAAACGGCAATCCTCATTTGCGCTCGAGCCGGGAGATGCGCTCGTCGAGATCGTCGATCAGCTTCAGCACGGCGTCGTTGAAGGCGCGCTGGTCGGCGAGCGCCGGCTCGACGTACCACCGCATCAGGCGGCGGAGGACGAGCTTGACCGGGCCCGCCTTGCCGACGAGCGGCCGCTCGGCCGAGACCGCCCAGAGCCGCTCGGCCTGGTCGCGCACCGAGAGACGCACCTGCGCGGGCGTGACCTCGACGCCGCGGGGCCCGGCGCCTCGAATCTCCTCCTTCAGGCGCGCGAACAGCGCGGCCACGTCCGTCCGCTCCTCAGGCATGGCAGAAGTCTAGGGCGGGCCCGTTACGGCGCTGTAAGCGGCGGTCAGGCCTTGTCGTCGTAGACGACTTCCACCGTCGGCGTGCAGCCGTAGAAGCCGGAGCAGGTCTTGCCCGCCGCGTAGCCCACGACGAGGCAATAGGTGGTGTCGGAGCTCGGACACTCGGCGCTCGCGCCCGGCGAGACGAAGGCGGCACGTCTGCGTGCCGGGCGACCAGAACCCTGACCCCGGCCGGAGCACCTTTCAGCTCGAGCTGGAGGAGCGCCGGCGCCTTCGCCGCCGCCGGCCCCTCGAGCCGCACCTTGGCGGCCGCCAGGGTGACGTGGCCGGCTCCCGGCAGCGGCAGCTTCGAGATGACGGGCGTCGCCGCGGCGTGCTGCTCACCCGCTTTCGCGGCACGACTCCGGCCTCCTGTGCGATAACCGGTTGAGCCGATGATCGGAATCTCGCTTCTCACGCTCGTCCCGGGCGAGCTCGGCGGGAGCGAATCGGCGACGAGCGGCCTGCTCCACGCGCTCGCGCGCACGGGAACGCTCGAGTATCGGGTGTACCTGCCGCCCGTCGCGCCCACCGCGCACGAAGGGCTGCCGCACGAGCTCGTCCCCGAGTACCGCGCCGCCCGGACGATCCCCGAGCGTCTGCTCGCGATGGGGCTCGCGGCGACGCGCCCCGGCCCGCTTCGGCGCAGGCTCGCCGCAGCCGACGTCGTCCACTACCCGCTGACGATCCGGCTGCCGGCCGTCGAGGCGCCGTCCGTCGTGACGATGCACGACCTCCAGCACCTCGACCTGCCCGCGCTCTTCTCACGCGGCGAGCGTGCGTTCCGTGTGCTCGCCTGGCACCGCTCGATTCGGGGCGCGGCAAGCGTCGTCTGCCCGAGCATGTTCGTGCGCGATCGCGCGGAGTCGCTCCTCGGCGTCGAGCCGTCGAGGCTTCGCGTCATCCCGCACGGCATCGACCACACGCGCTTCTCGCCCGGCGCTTCGGAGCACGAGCCGTTCCTGCTCTATCCGGCTCGCCGGTGGCCGCACAAGAACCACGCACGGCTGCTCGAGGCGTTCGCGCTCCTTCGCCGCGAGCAGCCGGAGCTGCGGCTCGTGCTCACCGGCGGCGGTCACAGTCACGCGGTGCTCGACGGCGTCGAGGTCCGCGGCCACGTGGAGCCCGACGAGCTCGTCGCCCTCTACCGCTCGGCGGCGGCGGTCGTGTTTCCCTCGCTCTACGAGGGTTTCGGGCAGCCCGTGCTCGAGGCGATGGCGTGCGGCTGCCCCGTCGCCTGCTCGGCGATCCCGGCGCTCACCGAGGTCGCGGGCGGAGCCGCCGTCACCTTCGACCCGGACGACGCCGAGTCGATCGCCGCCGGCGTGCGCGAGCTCCTCGCCGACCGCCCGCTCCATCGCGAGCGCGGCTTGGCGCGCGCGGCCCAGTTCACCTGGGAACGCGCGGCCGCCGAGTACGAGGCCGTCTACCGCGAGCTTCTCTGACCGAGGCGGCCGGCGCGCGCGTCGCGCCAGCCCGCGAGCACGGCGCGGATCGCGGCGAGCCGCCGCTTGCTCCTGACGGCCTGGACGAGATGCGCGCCGACGATCGCAGCGCGGCGAAGCGCACGCGCGCCTCGCGGCAGCCGGCGGTGCCGCTCGCAGACGACGATCGTGTTGCGCGTGTCGTAGTAGAGGTTGTGCGTCGAGGAGCTGCCGCCGGTCGACGCGCTGCCCTTGTGCCGCACGACCGCGTCGGGGACGAAGACGACGGCGAAGCCCGCAGCGCGAACGCGTAGCGAGAGCTCGACGTCCTCGGCGTACGCGAAGAGCGCCTCGTCGAGCAGGCCCGCACGCTCGAGAGCCGGGCGGGAAACGGCCATCGCCGCGCCGTCCGCGCGAATCGTGTCCTGCCGTTCGAGGAACGCATCCGGCTTCGCGTGGCCGCGCGGCCGCCCGGAATAGCCGAGCAGCGCGTTGAACGACGCACCTGCGTACTGGACGAGCTCACCGTCCTCATGGAGCACCTTGCACGCGAGGATGCCCGCGTCCGGCCGTGCCGCCGCTGCCGCCGCGAGCGCCTCCGCGATCCCAGGCTCGGCCTGCGCGTCGTTGTTCAGGAGCAGAATCCAGTCGGCGCCTCGTTCGAGCGCGCGACGGATGCCGACGTTGTTTCCGCCAGCGAAGCCGAGGTTGGCGCCGTTGCGAATCAGCTCGATCTCGGGGAAGCGGCGCTCGACCTCGGCGTCGGAGCCGTCGTCGGAGCCGTTGTCGACGCAGATCGTCTCGACGCCGGCGAGCGACTCGAGCGCACGCGGCGTGTCCGCACCCCCGTTCCAGTTGAGCACGACGGCGACGAGCCTCATCGCAGCGCCCTCGCGTAGGACCAGGCGGTGCGCAGACCCGCGGGCCGCCACACGAGGAGCACGGTGACGTAGAGCACGAGTCCGACCGCCGCCGCAGGCACGGCTCCGAGCACGATCCGCGGCAGGCCGAAGACGAGCGCCGCGAGCCCGCCGCACACGAGCGCGGCCGCGAGCAGGCCGCGCAGCGTGCCCGCAAGCGAGCCGAGCGGCACGAGCAGCACGGCGAGCGTCGCCGCGGTCGTCACCGCCATCCCGGCGGCGATGCCGGCAAGCCCGAAGGCGGCACGGCCGGCCCACTCGACGAGCACGTGAACGCCGAGGATCGAGACCGCGAGCGCGGGAAGCCGGCGCGCGCGTCCGCGCACGAAGAGGAGCGGAAACGTGACCGACACCGCGACCGAGACGACCATCCAGGGCGCGAGGTAGACGACGAGCCGGCCGAGCTCGGAGCCCGTACCGCCGCCGTAGTGCGAGCCGAGTGCGGCGCGCGCGACACGCTCGCCGGCGAGTGCGAACACGCCCGCGGCCGCAGCGACGACGGCGAGCGAGAGCCATGATGCGGCGACGACGTGTCGCACCGCGCGCTCGGGTGTCAGCTCGCCGCGCACGAGCGGCACCGAGGAGACGAGCGCGAGCGAGGTCGCCGTCACCGCGACGAGCAGCGCGGCGATCAGGTACGCGTAGGAGAACGTCGTCGGCCGCCCGGCGCCGAGCCCGCCCGCGAACCGGTAGCCGATCACGTAGAGGCCCTGAAGCGCGAACGGCAACGAGACTCCCTGCGCGAGCTCGTTGAGACGCGAGAAGACTCCCATGTCGGGCAGCGCGAGACCTCGCCGGCGGACGAGCAGGGCGAGGGGCAGGCCGAGCGAGACACCGCCGTTCACGGCGAGGCCCCAACCGAAGGCCTCGACGCCGTGGCCGGCGAAGACCGCGATCACCGCGAGCCCGGCGAGCGCGCCCGAGCCGAACCCGACCGCCGCGGTGCCGTAGTCGTCGAAGGCGGCAAGCGCGCTTGCCGCGACGCCGGCGTAGATCTGCGCAGCCGCCGCCGGAACGAGCCACGGAAGCAGCGACGCCGCCGCCGACCGCGTCGACGCGTTCCCGGTGAGCAGGCCGGCGACGGGGCCGGGCACGGCGACGGCCACGGCGACCGCCGGCGCAAGCGGGAGCGCAAGCGCGGCCGCCCATGTGCCCACCTCGGCACCGAGCCTCCCGGCCGCACGCGCACGTGCAAAACGCGGCAGCACGACGACGCGTAACGCATTCGCGACGAGAACGAGCGCCACGTAGACCGCATAGGCGGCGAAGAAGCCGTCGGTCTTTACACCGTGCCCAAACTTGCGCGAGAGAATGGCGCCCGCAACCGCCGCGGAGCCGCTGACCGCGGCGGTCGAGATGCCGGTGACCAACCCGCTCCGAACAGCGCTCCGACGACCAAGTGGACTACCCTCTGCCAATGCCGCGCGACGATAGCGTCATCTGGACCGGGAGCGAGCTCGACGAGCTGAGACGAGAGTTCGGCGGGCTCTACGAAGGTCGGACCTGTCTCGTCACCGGCGCCGACGGCTTCATGGGCTCGCACCTCACCGACGCGCTCGTCGAGATCGGCGCAGAAGTCGTCGCCTTCGTCCGCGCGACGTCGTCGGGCGCGCTCAACAACATCGGACATCTCCGTCCGAGGCTCAACCGGGTCGTCTTCGCCGATCTCACCGACAAGACGTCGATCGACTACCTGATCCGCGATCTCGTCAAGGTCGACGACAAGCCCTACGTGTTCCACCTCGCCGCGCAGGCGCACGTCGGCGAGTCGTGGCACAGGCCGTTCGAGACCGTGATGGCGAACACCGTCGGCACGCTGAACCTGCTCCAGTCGATCGTCGACTACGGCCTCGAGCTCGAGAAGTTCGACACCGCCGGCACGTCGGAGGAGTACGGCAACGTTCGCGAAGCGGTCGCCCACCACCACGACTTCGACGATCTCGGGAGCTTGATCCTGCACGAGCGCTCGCCGATCAACCCGAAGTCGATCTACGCGACGAGCAAGGTCGCCGCCGACTTCCTGACGATGAACTACTACGACGCCTACGCGGTCCCGGCGCTCGTGACGCGCATGTTCAACAACTACGGGCCGCGGCAGAACCCGCGTTACGTCACCGGCACGATCATCACGCAGGCGCTCGAGCGCGAGCAGATCGAGCTCGGCCAGCTCGAGCCCCTCCGCGACTTCTGCTTCTGCACGGACGGCGTCCGCGGACATCTCACCGTCGCCGGCTACGGCACTCCCGGCGACGTCTACGTCTACGGCCAGGGCGAGAACATCTCGATGGCCGACTGGGCGTCGATGATCATCCGCATCGGCGAGGAGGGCGGCTACTGGCCGGCGGGACGCGAGATCGTGACGACACCGGCGCGCTATCGCCCCGGCGCGAGCGAGGTGATGGCGCTGCGGGTCGGCTACGACAAGCTGAAGGCAGAGACGAATTGGGTTCCGCGGATCTCGTGGGAAGAGGGGGTCCGCCGCACGATCGCCTGGTACGCGGCCAACCGCGACAAGTGGCTCGGACGCGTCGACTGGCTCGCCGCGAGCTCCGCACGGCCGGCACGCACGTGAGGCTCGGCGCGCGGGCGCCGCTCGCAGCAGAGCTGGCCGCATTCGCGGCGATCGTCGGCGCGCACGTGTACATGCTCACCCGCACGCTCCACGCCCGGACGTTCTTCGACGAAGGCGTGTACCTGCTCTCGCTCGACGGCCTGCGTCACGGCGAGGCGCTCGGCCGTGACGTGTTCGCGTCGCAGATGCCCGGCTTCTACGTCCTGCTCCAGGGAGTCGGCGCCGTCTTCGGCGTCTCGATCGCGGGCGTCCGCTCGGGGATGGTCGCCGTCGCGGCGATCGGCGCGCTGCTCGCCTACCTCGCCGGCAGGCGCGTCGGCGGCCCTCTCACCGGTCTTGCCTGCGCGGGGATCGTCGTGATCGCACCGAGGCTCTCCACGCTCGGCTCGCGCATCTACGCCGACCTGCCGGCGATGGTGCTCGCGCTCGCGAGCCTCTGGGCGGCGACATGGCGGCGGACACTGCCCGCGGGTGCTCTCATCGCCGCGGCGTGCCTCGTGAAGGTGAGCGCGCTGACGGCGCTGCCGGCGCTCGCAGGGCTGCTCCTGCTCGAGGGAGGTCGCCGCCGGCGTCTGCTCGAGGCGGCGCTCGGCGCGGCCGCCGTCGTGGCCGTGACCGCACTCGTCTTCGTCCGCGACCTCGGCTCGCTCTGGACCGACGCGGTGATCTACCACCTCCGCGGCCGCTCGCAGCTCAACCAGGTGTCGCCGCGCCACGAGATCGCGGCGTTCTTCGACCCGCACACGCCGTTCTGCTGGCTCGTGATCGCCGGCCTCGCTGCCGCAACCGTCCAGGGGCGCCGGCTCTGGCCTTGGCTCCTCTGGCCCATTGCCGCCTGCGGCTTCATGCTCGAGTACACGCCGCTGCGCGAGAACGAGTCGCTCGTGCTGCCCTACGCACTCGCCGTCCCCGCCGGGCTCGGCCTCGGGCTCGCGGCCGCTCGCCTGCCGCGGCAAGCGCTCGTGGTGGCGACCGTCCTCGCCGCCGCCGTCCTCGCCGCCGGCTGGGTCCAGCAGCTGCACCTCGTGCAGAGCAACCTCGTCCAGGGAGAGGATCCGACGCTCGTGCACGCGGCCGCGGTGCTCGACACCGTGACGAAGCCGGGCGACGTCGTGATCAGCGACCAGCCGATCGTCGCGTTCCTCGCTGACCGGCCGGTGCCCGGCAACTACGTCGACACCGCGAGCCTGCGCTGGAACACGCACACGCTGAGCGACGCCGAGGTCCTTCGGGACGCGGGCGACGTCGCCGCCGTCGTCGCCGGACGCGCCTTCTACAACCGTCCGCAGCTCATGTCCGGGCTCGCCTCCCAGTTCCGCTACGAGGACAAGCTTCCGGGCGCCGACATCTTCTACGGACGGAAACCACTAGGCTCGGCCGGATGAGGATCCTCGTCACCGGCGGCGGCGGCTTCCTCGGCTCGCACCTCGTCGAGCGGCTCCGTGAGGAGGGTCACGATCCCTTCGTCGCCCGCCGCGGCGACTACGACCTCACCGTCTGGGACGACGCGGCGCGACTCTTCGACGATGCCCGCCCGCAGCTCGTCTACCACCTCGCCGCAGAGGTCGGCGGCATCGGCGCGAACCGCGAGAACCCCGGACGCTTCTGGTACGCGAACCTGATGATGGGCGCGCACGTGCTCGAGCTCGCGCGCCGGCACGGCGTCGAGAAGCTCGTCGTCGCCGGCACCGTCTGCGCGTATCCGAAGTTCACGCCCGTTCCATTTCGCGAGGACGACCTCTGGAACGGCTACCCGGAGGAGACGAACGCCCCCTACGGCGTCGCGAAGAAATCGGTCCTCGTCGGCACGCAGGGTTACCGTGAGCAGTACGGTCTCCACTCGATCTTCCTGCTGCCGGCGAACCTCTACGGCCCGCGCGACAACTTCGACCTCGAAAGCTCGCACGTGATCCCGGCACTGATCCGGAAGATGGTCGAGAGCCGCGACCAGGTCGTCCTCTGGGGCGACGGCTCGCCGACGCGCGAGTTCCTCTACGTCGACGACGCCGCCGAGGCGTTCATGCTCGCGGCCGCGTCGTACGACTCGGCCGAGCCGGTGAACGTCGGAACGGGTTCGGAGATCTCGATCCGCGAGCTCGCCGAGCTCGTCGCCGAGTTGACCGGCTTCGAGGGCGAGCTCGCGTGGGACACGTCGATGCCGAACGGCCAGCCTCGCCGCGCCCTCGACGCCTCGCGTGCGGAGGCCGCCTTCGGCTTCCGCGCCAGAACCTCGCTGCGCGAGGGGCTCGAGCAGACGATCGCGTGGTACCGGGAGCATGCGGCGGTTGCCTAGGATCAAGCCGGCCGACGCCGCAGTGATCGCCGGGCTGATCGTGCTCCAGCTCGCCGTCGTGGTGTGGCTCGGCCAGGGTCAGGGCTGGCACGCCTCGCCGGGGAGCAAGGTTCTCGCAGCCGTGCTGCTCGCAGTGCAGACGGTGCTCTTCTACGCCGTCGCCGAACGGCTCGGCGGGACGCGCTTCGGGCTGGCCGCCGGCCTCGTCCTCACGCTGACGCCGGCGCTGCTCGCCAAGTGGTACTTCGTCACCGGCGGGCCCAACCTCGACTTCAAGCCCGTGTACCGCCACCAGGTGCTGCCGACCGAGTACGGGCTCACGGACCGCTCTCAGGTGATCGCAGCGTGCCTCGTGCTCGCCGCGGTCTGGCTGGCGCTCGCCCGCGCACCGATGACCTTCTGGGCCGCGATCGCGTCAGCGTGCGCCATGGGCGGCGCGGTGCTCCTCTCGCCCCGGACCTGGCCCGCACTGCTCGCACCCGTGTTGGCCGCAGCCACGACGCGCAGGGCAGCACCCGTCGCCTCGGCGGTCGCGACCGCGGGCGTCGCCCTCGGGGTGCTCGCGCTCGCCCGCCACGTTCCCCACATCCCGCTCGGCTGGCACCGGATGGGTCTCGCGCTCGGCGGCCTCCACGAGTACACGTGGAGCAGGCGCATTCTCGAGTACCTCCCGCTCGCCGGTGTGGTCGGCATCGCGCGGCGCTCGAGGCCGGCCGGGCTTTACGTCGGGACGTTGCTCGTGACGCTCGTGATCTTCCCGCTCGCGCGCCCGATCTTCTTCACGAACTACCTGCTCGCGATCGTTCCTGCCCTGCCGGTGTACTTCCTCCTCGCGGCGAGCATCGGCTTCCTCTGGCCCCGAGGCGAGGCTCGGCCGGAGCCCGCCGGCGTTCAGGTCACGATCCGCCAGTAGAGCCGCCAGCGGTCGTAGATCTGGTTGCCGAGCTCGGAACCAAAGTGCTCGACGCTGTCGGACGGGCCGATCACCTTCCTGAAGCTGGTCACGATCGTCACGACGGAATCCCGGCTGCTCTCATTGCGGTAGCCGTTGAACTGCACCAGACCGACGAACACCGAAAAGACCGCGCACAGCGTGAGCAAGGCGACCCCCAACCGGCGTGTGCGACGGACGAACTCGGCGGATCCGACGAGAAAGAACGGGAACAGTGCCGTGAGGAAGCGCTCCGAAAACGAACCGCCACCGTCCCAGAGCCCGCCGCCGTAGAAGACGTGCACCTCGAGTAGCGCCAGCGCCCCGCAGCCGAGTCCGAGGAGAAAGCGGCGATTCCTCCGATCGCGCCGCAGCAGAAGCAGAAACCCGACCGTCGCAAACGCGGTCAGCGGCGTCCAGACGAAGAGGCCGCGATGCAGCGTGAAGAGCATCTTGTAGGGGGCGAGCAGATCGAGCCTCGCGTTGTTGGCAAGGCTGACCGGGCCGACGCCGAGCGCCTCCCTCACGGACACCGATCCGGTCAGCAACCCGTCGCTTCCGATCATCGTGGTCGGCATGTCGGGGGGCCGGTGGTAGGGAATGCCGCGGACGACCGGCAACACGAAGAGCACGAGGGCGAGCGCCGCGGTCGTCGTCGCAAGCACGGGCAGGCCTTGCCGCCACCGGCGTGGCGCGAACATCAGCAGCGCGCCCACGAGCAGCCCTGCGTTGGCGTACCGGGTGGCCAAGAGCAGGGCGAGGAACGCGCCGGCGCCGATCAGATAGCGCCGAGCCGGCAGCTCGGTCGCCCGCAGCAAACACCAGAAGGCGGCAGTCGCATAGAGCGTGTCAGCCGCGTGCTTGTACGAGGGACTCGCGACGCCGTAGTACCAGAGCGGCGTGCCGAAGACCGTCAGGAGCAGGACGGCGGGGCCGCGGGGCAGAGCGAGCTGCTTGAGGATCGACCAGCCGAGGTACATGGTGACGAGCACGGCGGCGCTCGAGGCAACTGCCGTGCCCATCTCGCCGGCGTGGTAGTAGTCGAACTGCCCGCGCACGGCGACGAGCTGTGAGACGAGCCAGAACGGCGCCGTCCAGAAGACGCTTCCGAATTGATACGCCTCCGCAGGCGTATGGACACCGAACAGACGCCGCAGGAAGTAGAAGTAGTAGATGCCGTCGTCGTGTACCGACGGGGCGACGAAGGTCAGCGCAAAGAGCGTGAACGCTGCAACAGCGATCGTCCGGCCGGGCGAGAGGAAGCGCTCGGTTGGGCGCGCGTGTTCGCGCGTCGCAGCGATCGGCAACGTCACGTCGACTGCGCCCTGCGTCACTCGTGCTCGCGCTCGCGAAGCTTCGCTTCGAGCAACGCGACTCGCTGCGCGAGGATCGTGCTCTGATCCGCCAGGCGCGAGATCACCGTCGAGTAGTGCAGCAACACGAGGATCACGAACAGCAGTCCGACCGCGAACAGGACGGCGGGCGGGTAGCCGCGCACGCCGAACCAGCCGGCGATCGTGTTCAGGCCACCGCGCCATGCAGAGAGGACGACCAGAACGACTCCGGTGGCAAGCCAGAGCAGTGCGTAGCGCTCGCGCAGGCGGCGCGACCGGATCAGCTCGAAGACGCCGAGGAGCAGCAGAAGCGACACGACGGTCGCTGCGATCGAGACCTTGAGCGGTGTGACGGCGCTAAGCATCGAGCGGTGGGACGTCGCGGCGGAAGAGATCGACGAACAGGGCAAGCAGTATCTTGATCATGTAGTAGATCGAGGCGAGCGCGCCGATCGACGACCGGCCGTGCTCACGCTCGCGCATCGTCACCGGCACCTCGACGACACGGACGCGGTGTCTGATCGCGAGCACCATACCCTCCACCTCCGGGTAGTCGTGCGGCAGGTCGCTTGCGTACACGGCGATCGCGCGCCGGTTGCACGCCTGGAAGCCCGAGGTCGTGTCGGTGAGACGCTGTCCCGCGATCATCGAGACGACGCGGGCGAGGATCCGGATGCCGACGCGGCGTGCAGCGGAGGACCGGTACCCGCCGGCTGCGACGAACCGCGAGCCGACCACCAGGTCGGCCTCGCCGGCCGCGATCGGAGCGACGAGGGCGGCGAGCTCGGCCGGGTCGTGCTGGCCGTCGCCGTCGAGGCGCACCGCGAGCTCATAGCCGCTCTCCCAGGCATGACGAAAGCCCGTCTGCACGGCGCCGCCGATGCCGAGGTTGAACGGGAGCACGACGACGTGGGCGCCTCTCGACGCGGCGACGTCGGCGGTGCGATCGGTCGACCCGTCGGAGACGACGACGACGTCGAGCCCCGGATCGAGCGCATGGAGCTCGTCGAGCACGCGGCCGACGTTGCGCTCCTCGTTGAAGGCGGGAACGATCGCGATCCGCCTGACGGTCGCCAGCGGCGTCGCTGCGTCGGAACGCACGCCGATCACCTCAGTCGACATGCGCTCGCATTCCGATGCCCAACAGCTCGAGAAGACGACGGGCACGGTGTCGATACGTGTGCTCGTCGAGGACGCGCTCGCGCGCGCGACGTCCCATCTCCTCCGCCTGTCCTGGATCGTCGAGGAGCTCGCGGTAGGCAGCCACGGCCTCGCCGGCGTCGTGGACGACGAGGAGCTCGCTGCCGGGCTCGAACCACCGCTCGATGCCGTCGGCAGGGTTCGCAACGATTGCCGCGCCGCACGAGGCGAGCTCGAACGGCCGCGCCGACGACGACGCGTAGACGCTCGCGTGTGAACGGCGCGTGATGCAGAGGTTGATGCGCGCCGCCGAGATCGCGCGCGGGAAGGAGTTGAACGGCACGTCGCCCACGAGGTGAGCGCGACCGGTGTCGCCGAGGAAGTCTCTGCCGCCGAGCGCGAAGCCGACATCGGAGAGCTCTCGCGACGGCTCGCCGACGAGCGCGCTCATCCACTCGCGGCGGAACTTGTCGCCGTAGCCGTAGAAGAAGACGTCGTGTTCTTTGTCGACGGCCCGCGGCGCGAAGAAGTCCGGATCCGCACCCCAGAAGACCGTCTCCGCCCGGCGGGCGCCGAGCTCGACGAGCCGCTCGAGCCCGCCCTCCGAATTCGAGACGAGGAGGTCGTACTCCGCCGGATCAGCGCCGTGGTAGTAGTTGAACCCGGTGTCCATGCCGCCGAACTCGGGCAGGCTCATCGGCACGTCGCCGTCGTAGAAGACGACGGGCACGCCGAAGCGATCTCGCAGCGCCGTCGGGATGCCGCGCAGGTGCGCCATCGGCACCGTGAAGACGATCACGGCGTCGGGGCGCTCGTGCTCGACGAGCCGTTCGAGGTGGTGCCGCCAGCGCGGGGTGACCCAGCGCCAGATGAGAGCGCGCGCGATTCGGTCCGAAGCCGAGTCGTCGGGATCGCTCTCAGCGCGGCGGAGATACCGGTCGCCGCGGAGACGTGCGGCGGCGTCGCGGACCCACGCGTAGGACTCGCCCTCGAGCTGGGTCGGGTTGGGCGCCGTCCGCCACCACGGGGTCTCGACCGGCCTGCCCCGATACGGCGTCACGACGAGATCGGCACCTTCGTCGTGCAACCCCTTCCAGAGCTGCCACCACGCGGGCGTGCAGCCGTAACGGAAGTCGAGATCGACCGCAGAGGCGACACAAAGGAGCTTCGGGGCCCGCATGCAACAGTAGTGTCGCAGGAGCTGGTTACGACGCTGTTAGAGCCCGGAGTTGCTGCGCCCGTTCGTCGAGTTCAACAGCGGCAAGCCCTACAGCGACCAGGTCAAGCCGTTCAACTTTCTACTCGTCGCGCACGTCGCGCCCGGCGGCCACCCACCCGACACCGACCCGAAACAGTTTGCGCTCGTCGCGCCCTACGAGCCCGACCCGCGCCGCTGGCAGCAGCTCGGCTGGCGCAACGTCCACGACCCGGCAGGGCCCGCCTATGTGATCAGCGGCAAGACGCTGATCAGCCGCGCCGGCCGACCCCTTCCAGCCGGCGTCGTCGGCGTCAAGAGCTACCGCGACGTCGTCGATGCCTACCGCGTCCACCCCGAACCGAAGAGCCTCGGCCCCGACGGGCAGCCCTGCACCCGGCGGACCGTCGGACTGCTCAGCCGGCGACCCGTCCGAGCGCTCACGGTCACTCACGTCGGCAAGGAGACGAACCTGCTCGACGAGATCCAGGCCGGACTCGTCGGCGAGGAAGAACAAGCGCTCGTCGAGTACACCGACTCCCGCCGCGATCCCTGGAGCACGCTCGTCGTGCCCGTCCTGCGCACGATGCCGCAGCGGAAGACCGCCGCTGCAGCCGGCATCCACCGCGACACGCTCGCCGACATCACTGCTCACCGCTCCAAACCGAGAAGTGCGACGCGAGAGCGCCTAACTTCACTTGCCGTCGCTCACGCGCGGAAGACGCTCATAGCCTCAGGCATCGAAGAGCCGAGAGATGTGCACGTCGCTTTACTCAATTTCGCGTCACTCAAGAATGTCCACTAAGGCCGGAGCACCAGTCGAACCCGCCCGGGCGATCTCGAGCTCGGCTCTTGCGGCCACCTCAAGCGGCAGACGGCCGGAAACCAAGTAGGCGTGTGTCAGGCGATCCATTCCAGCGCCTGCAAGCGGGGGAACGCTGCGAAGAGTCGCGTTGAGGGCGACGGGGCTGACTTGGCCCCCGTGGAGAATGATGTTCCTAACCCGGTAGAGACGTCGGAACGCCTCCGAGACATGAAGTTGCACATCAACCAGTACGGACTTGGGATCTGCGAGAAGTTTGCTCATCCGCTTTGCAGCCGCGACATCTGACGCCTCCTGGAGAACGACTTCATTGCCCACCTGTAGTTCCTTACTCAGCCGCAGCGCCTTCTCGCGGTTTGTCTTGAGCCTGAACAGCTCAGTGCAGAGTGCATCATCTTTCTGACGTGCTTTTCCCCAGGCGAGATCGGTGAGTTCAGCGCGTGGCCAAGAGCACGTAACCAAGCTCGCAAGTCGATCACCCGCAACAACGTTCGATCGCGTCCCCGGCCCGACGAGTAGGGACTCAATCGCGGACCAGCCCGCGGCCACGGCAACCGGGGGAGCGGCCGTTTCGAGATGGGCAAGGAGTTCAAGCGCCGAATCGATCGGACCTGCTCCGCGCAAGTCGTGTACGGCATCCGCGCGTGAAAGAGCGTGAACCTCGACCCAACGGCGGGGCCTGGTCCGCCGAACGATCTTCCCGCCCGCGAAGTAAACGTTCTCGTGAAACTGAAACCGGGAAGCAGATCCAACAACGACGCGCGCCATAAACCGGTCGATCGTGTCTGCGATGGCCGAGAGAGCCGCCTCCTCATCACAAGCATCGATCTCGAGGAGTAGGCCGCCCTTTTGACTCAATCGAAGATCGGAGAAGCCGTTTCCTCTCAACCACGCGATCGCGAGTTCGGAGCGGATCCATTCGGCTGGCCGTGTCGCGGGATTCGCGTCAACGGCTGCGAGCGGAACAAGCACCCGAAAATGCTCACGGGGTGCGTCGATAAGACTCTGAGCGTCATCACACAGATCCGCGATATCGAGAGTTGGATGCCCCGCTTCGAAACCATCCAGCCAATTTGTCAGCGTCGAGGGCCCGAGGCCGGAGTCAAGGAGATGTGCCGCCAGCGCACGAGCGGTCCGTTCCGGCCCCGGAAGGGCGGTTGCGTTTCGCAGCTCAGCAGCCCACCGCGCCAGGTAGTTCGCGCTGACGTCGTCGGTGATCTGACGGAGCACGAGATAGCTCAAGCCGTTCATAGCCAGATCACGCTTGAGATACTCAATCGCAGCGCCGCGTTCACGGGCATCCCCCGCGCCGGGATCGGCGGCGACGTGCCGTCGAACGCGCTCCGTGAGCCAGCTCAGGGCCTCCTGCGAAAGCACACTCATGGCAACCGCGTCGGATGCCTCGATCACTTCTCGCAGCTCCAAAGCGAGCCCGACGGTCCACAGGCGTCGCTGCCAGTGGGTCTTCGCACTTACAAAGTCACGAAGGCGGGCCAGTACGTCTGCCGCGTAGGCACCGGTGGCCGGCATCCCTTGATACACTACGGCTAGATCGGAGAACCGATCGCGGACTAATGGGGGAGACGCCTCCGGGCCGATCCCCCTAGGGATCTGGAGGGCTCGCGTCTCGCGGGCCCTCGTTCTTTCTCCGGAAACATCCCGCGTGTAACGCCGCAGCTATCTGACCGGCGCGAAGGCCACGGGTTGGTGTCGACCACCGATTCGCTCCACCTTGAAGCTGGCCCGATGCGCCACGTTGTCCGCGGGCTTGAGGTGACCGGGCGGCTCCGTTTAGAGCGTCAGACCCCGTCCTCGAGCTCCCAGCCCGGGCTCACCTTCGGCGGCCACACCACGCCACACGCCACCCCTCCGAGGATGGAGAACGTCACGAGGATGGAGAACGTCACGCGCAGTGGGGATAATGCCCCCACCGCCGTGTCCAGGAAGCCACCACAGAAGATCGCCGAGAATCAGCCAACCGAGATTCAAGCACTCGTTGCCAATCGAGGTAAACCGCTTGCTTCCGCATCGCCACTGTTTGTGTGGGGCGATCACTACAGTCTCAGCGGCAAGATCTATCCGATCGCTGGCGCTAAGGCCGAAGTCGTCGTCACCGGCCAGGTCGGAAGTCGCATCACGGCGACGAGGCTCGCGACTGTCGGCGTATTCGCTCTTGCTGCGAGGAAGAAGAAGGACGAGCGCAAGTTCACTCTGCTCATCACTGGCACAGCATGGAACGGAGAGCCGCACGGCGGTAACACGTTCCGATTCCCACCCAGCGCTGAGGTAAAGATCCGCAAGATCGCTGCGTTGATTAATCAGCTCTCCGCACAAGCTAGTTCAGCTGTTCCTCTTTCGACACAAGCCGAGTTCGCGGGTCCGACGTTGACGCCACGGATGGCAGCGGGAAGCGAGGTCGACGACTTGGCGCGGTTGGCCGAGTTGCACGACTCCGGGGCGCTGACCGATGACGAGTTCAGCGCTGCGAAGGCGAAGCTACTTAATCTGTAAGTAGAGCCGGCTAGCGGACAGCCAACACCCCGGAATATGGAGTTTCGGGGCTCTGTCGGCCGATCTGCTCCATAGGCGCACATGGGACGCCCCCCAAGCTCCCGCGAGCCGCGGGCGCGGGCGCGGGCGGGGTCCTCGCGACGTTCATTACGGGCGCGTGCGGCGGGATGGTGGTTTTCGTGCGCGGGAGGGTCTTGGCTTCTCGAGACGGTCGAGATAATGGTCTGTTTCGTGTGACATCACCTGCTCCCAATGTTCGCCTTGCCCGAAACGCATCTGCAGCGTGTTTCCTCTGTGCTGCGTCCCGATTGATTGGATCAAGAGGGCCTCAAGATCGCGGATCGCCCATTTGGAGTCAGTTAGCAGTTTGGGCGGCACCTTCCCGAGCGCCAGCGTCCCGTCCGCGTGCGGGCGTGCCTGGAGAACGGGCGCGAATCCGAACCAGGAGAAGCGGCCCCACTTTCCAGCGTGGCGGTCTCGACGGTGCTGCTTCAAACGGCCACCCAACGTGCCGACACGTGTGAGACCGACGTAGTACGCACCGTAGTCGTCATAAAGGACGTAGATTCCCCTCTGGTACCGGAAGTCACAGACTTGGAGGTTCTCGCCACGCTTGCCCTGTCTCCCGAGCACGCGAAAGCGGTCAGGAGTCTCGGCATCACGGAACCAGTTGATCTCATCGGCGTTCCAGAACAAGCCGTACGAGTGGATGAACCCCCGTCGCTGGATGTCCCGGCTCTGTGACCTGCGTCTTCCGGTCGGCATTGAACGTCCACTATGCGAAGTCACCCGGACAAGCTCCTACGCGGATTCAGGAAATCGAGGGGGTCAGGCACCGCGCTTGAAGCTCAGACCGCCGACCAAGACCTGTCGAGGTCGACCCGGGCCGGACGAGCTTGACCCCGCCGGCGAACCTCTCGCTTCGTCATGGCATCCATGCGCCGATCGTAGAGCCGGCGGGCGGACAGCCGAACACCCCGGGATGCGGAGTTTCGGGCGCCCTGTCCATTAACCCGTTAGAGCCCGGAGCGCGGTTCTGGACGCTTCCAGCCCGTCGGCGGTACCGACGATCCGTCGATCGGCGGGATACGTTCTTCGGATCGTCGGCTGGATGAGATCCACTGCTGGCGCCACCACGGGCGGGCGCCGGACTGCCGGACCGCTGACGTCGGGTCACTTGTCGCATGGCCGGCGGGCGGATATTCAGGGGCTGCGCGGCATTGCCGTGCTGCTCGTGGTCCTGTACCACGCCAACCTCCACGTTCCCGGCGGCTTCATGGGCGTGGACGTCTTCTTCGTGATCTCGGGATTCGTGATCACAGGAGTGCTGCTGCGCGAGCTCGAAGCGACTGGTTCGCTCAGCCTGCCGCGCTTCTACGCGCGTCGTATCCGGCGTCTCCTCCCGGCGCTCGCGACGATGCTGATCGCAGTCGCGGTGATCGGCGTGCTCGCGAGCCCACGCGGTTCGCAGGTGGTTGGCGCCCATACGGGCATCGCGGCGTCGCTGTTCGCCGCGAACGTCTACCTCTCCCGGCTCGGTACGGGGTATTTCGATATCGGGACGGGATTCGATCCTCTCCTGCATACGTGGACGCTCGGGGTCGAGGAGCAGTTCTACGTCGTGTTTCCCACCTTGCTGTTCGTCTGCTGGAAGCTGGCGAAGCGCGGAAAGAGAGTGGTGGTGTTCGTCGCGATCGCGTCCGTTTCGGCTGCCTCCTTCGGCACCGCTCTGGCCCTGGGAGGTAGCGGGGCGTCGAGCGCCGATCAGCAGTTCGCGTTCTACGGCTCTCCGACACGCGCTTGGGAGTTCGGCGTCGGCGCTCTTCTTGCGCTTGCCGGCATGCGTGTTGCTTCGCTGAGCTCGGTCACTCTCGGCCTCCTCGGACTCGCGGGCCTTGCTCTCGTGGGCACGGCGGCCTTTGTCATTCACGGAACATCCGGCTTCATCGGCTGGCCGATGCTCCTGCCGGTCGCGGGTGCACTCGCGCTCCTGACAGCGGGGGTGAGAGAACGAGCACCGACGACGTATCTGCTTTCCGCGAGGCCTCTCGTCTGGGTGGGGGATCTGTCCTATAGCTGGTATCTGTGGCACTGGCCCACGATCGTCTTCGCCCGGGCGCTGTTCCCCGGCGCTCCGGTTTCTGCCGGTGCAGCGGCACTTTCGATCGTCCCGGCGTGGCTCTCGTACCGTTATGTCGAAAACCCGATCCGGTTCGGCGCCCGGTATCGGGGCATGCGCACTGTTGCCCTGGCTGCGGTCTGCATCGCCGCTCCTATCGCCGCGTGTGTCGCCCTGCTCGGCGCACACGACTTGATCTGGCGTACGTCGGCCCTCAAGCGATGGGAAGCCGATCGCGCGGTTTACCTGAGCTCCGTTCGGGGATGCGAGAGCTCGACACCGCTCGGTCGGCGCACGGCAGCGCGATGGTCACGCTGCACCTGGAGGGTCCCGCACCCACGCGGAAAGATCGTCCTTCTCGGAGACTCGAATGCGGCGCAGTTCACCGAACCGGTTGTCCGCGCCGGGACCCGCGCTTCCTACGACGTTACGGTGGCGCCACGCACCGGCTGCCCGTTCATCGATCTACGCGGGTACTGGCTCGGCGTCGCAGAGAACAACTGCTACCGCTTCGACTTGGCCACTCTTTCGGCTCTCGTGCGAAACCCGCCCACCATCGTCGTCCTCGCCAACCGTGATGACCTCAACATCTCCAAGCCGGAGCAGGGTTACGCGCGGCCCAACGGCACCGTCACCTACAACCAAGCGGAGAAGGAGCGACTCTTGCAACAAGGTCTGAGACGGGTGCTCGTCCGCCTGGCTCGCGCCGGGGTCCGGGTCGAGCTCGTTCGACCGGTCCCTCTGATGCCACTCGCGCCAGCCGATTGTGCAGTCATTCGCGTCCTGCTCGGGAACTGCGAGAGCTCGATCTCTCGCGCCGATGTCGACCGCGAGCTCGAGCCGGCCGCCCGAGTCGAGCGGCTCGCTGCGCGTGCCGCGCCACTGACCCACATCGTCGACTTTGAACCTCAGCTCTGCGGCACGACGCGATGCTCAACCATTCGAAAGGGCACGATTCTGTACTTCGACCGAGACCATCTGAGCCCGGCCGGAGCACGAACGCTGACCGAACCATTCGAACGAATCTTCGCGGCCGCTCAGTAGGCCCCGCGCCGGCTGGCGACGGCGGGCACGGTGCGCACCAGGATCGTGATGTCGAGCCAGAGCGACCAGTTCTCGAGGTAGTAGAAGTCGAGGCGCACGAGATCGTCGAACGGGAGGTTGCTCCGTCCCGCGATCTGCCAGAGACCAGTCATCCCGGGCAGCACGTTCGACCGCTTGCGATGCCACGCCTCGAGCTTCGCGTAGTCGCGGACGGGCAGCGGGCGCGGGCCGACGAGCGACATCTGGCCGCGGAGCACGTTGACGACGTTCGGCAGCTCGTCGAGCGAGTAGCGGCGCAGCCACCGGCCGACACGCGTGACGCGCGGGTCGTCGCGAATCTTGAACAACGCGCCCGTCGCCTCGTTCGCGTCTTCGAGCGCGGGCTGGGCGCGCGCAGCGCCTTCCACCATCGTCCTGAACTTCAGCATGTCGAACTCCTGCTCGCCGAGGCCGACTCTCCGGTCGGCGTAGAACACCGGCCCGCGCGAATCGAGCTTGACGAGCAGCGCGATCAGCAGCCAGAGCGGCGAGCCGACGACGACGATCGCCGCCGAGACGAGCAGGTCGAACGCACGCTTGAGGGCCCAGTCGGTGCCGGCGAAGATCGGCGCCCGCAGCTCGAAGAGCGGCACGCCCTGCCCCGGCACGTACTCGCCGCGCTCGATCAGCAGCTCAGTCGTCCGCGGTGCGACGCGCACCTTGACCCCGTACCGGTGCGCCTCTTCGACGATCGCGAGCAGCTCCGGCTCGTCGAGCCCGGAGTCCGCGACGATCAGCTCGTCGAGCTTCTGCCGCTCGAGCTCCGCCCGCAGAGCGGGGCCTGCCGTCACCGTTCCCGTGAAGTCGTAGTCGATCCCGCCGCGGGCTGCACCGAGCGTGCGCTTCAGCTGCTCGACCTGAGCGCTGTCGCCGACGAGCAGCACCTTGCGCTGGACGCCCAGCGAGCGCATGACGGAGCCCGTGACGTTCTCGTAGCTCCAGCGGAACACACTGATCAGGATCGCCACGAAGAGCGCCGAGGCTGCGTAGAGCCCGAGGGTGTAGATGTGCTGGCCGGTGCCGATCGCAAACGCAAGCGAGAAGAGCGCGACGAGGAACACCGACTGCGCGATGCGCCCGGCGCCCTCGCGAAGCTCGCGCGGGCCGTAGAGGCGGTTGCGCCAGAAGACGAGCAGCAGGAGCAGGATCAGGAACGGCAGCCAGTTCGTCTCGAGGTTCCAGAGCAGGTTCCAGAGGATCGGCTCGGGGCCGCGGATGAGCGCCCGGACGGCGAGCGCGGCGAAGACCCCGATCACGAGCCCGGCGATGTCGATGGCGACGAGCACGGCGGCGCTCGCGGTCCGCCAGGCGAGCGTCTTCAGCGGGCTGCGGGCGAGGAGGTAGGGCCGCGTCGCACGGATGTCCTCGGTCTGGACGGGCGGGCGCTCCTGGGCTTGCACGGCTGAATCCTAGGAGGTTGTGCCTGTCAGCACGACTTTGCCCCGAACGAGCGGACCGCGGACGCGGATGACGACGCCCGGCAGCGGGCCTGCGTTCCAGCTCCACGACACGGCCTTCCCGCCCAGCGTGACCGCGCGCGGCCGGCCCGGGGCCGGCACGTAGATCTGGACGTCGTGCGGCTGACCGTGGAGGTCGAGCTCCGCCCCGTCGGTTGCGAGGAAGCCGGCACGGCCCGGATGCGTCAGCTCGTCGACGCCCCACCACGAGGACGACGCGGTGCGGAGGTCGAACGGGATCACGGCCCCGGCCCGCGCGTAGAGGGGCAGCGTGTCGAGCGGGGTGATCCGCGTGAACGCGGTCGGGCCCTGCACGGTCGCGCCGGTTGCGAGGTCGATCCAGGTCCCGGCCGGGAGGTAGACGCGCGGCGTCGTGCCGGCGCCCGTCACCGGCGCCGCGAGCAGGTCCGGCCCGACGAGGAGCTCGAAGTCGAGCGGGCTCCACGCCTGCGGATCGTCCGGGAAGCCGTAGGCGAGCGGCCGCAGTACGGGCTGCCCCCGGCGAAGCAGGCCGTAGAGGTACGGGAAGAGCTCGTAGTGCAGGACGGCGGCGTCGCGAAGCGCCGTCATCGCGGCCGGACCGAGCGTCCAGGGCGTCGCGTTCGCCCCCTGGCCGCCGACCTCGAGCACGGGCGAGATCGCGCCGAGCTGCGCCCAGCGGGCGAAGATCTCGCCGGTGAGGCCTCCCGTGTTCTCGTAGCCGCCGACGTCGGAGCCCCAGGTCGGAAAGCCGCTCATCGCGGCGGTCTCGCCGGAGCGAATCGCCTCCTCGAGCCCCGCCCACGTCTCTTCCTGGTCGCCCGCCCAGATGCCGGGGACGACCGCCTGCGAGCCCATCACCGCCGCCCGGAAGATCGCCGCGTCGCTTGCCGGAAGCGCCGCGAGAACGTCCTTCGCGAATAGGAGCGGGTACTCGTTCTGGAGCGACTCGCTACGGGACTCGAGGTCGACCTCGTCGCCGCGGTCGGCCTTGACGCCGTCGATCCCGAGTGCGACGAGCTTGCGCAGCAGCGACTGGAACTCGCGCACGACCGCGGGCTGGGTGAGATCGAGCTCGCGGTTCGCCGGCGTGCCGAGGAATTGCGACGCCTTGTAGCCGATCCCGCAGATCACCTTCGGCGAGACCCAGAGCATGAAGCGAACGCCGAGCGCGTGCACCTCGCGGATCAGCGCGGCCGGATCGGGGAAGCGCGTCCGGTCGAAGGTGAGCGTTCCGACGCACGTCTCCCACGGGTTGTCGACGAGCACCCAGCCGATCGGGACGTGCGCAGCGCGCAGCCGGTGGATGTCCTCGAGCACCTGGCCGGGGCCGGTGTCGACGTCGCGCCACTTGATCAGGGCGAGCTCCGACGGCGGCGGCACCTTCGGCTCGCCCGCGTCGCGCTCGTAGTCCGAGAGCACGTGCGAGAAGTCGCCGACGTAGACGTCCTCGGCGAGGCTCGCGCCCTTGACGCACACCTCGACGCGATTCGCGAGCGCCGGGAACGCGCACTGCGGCTCACTGCCGAAGCGGCAGCCGCCGCCGCCGGGCGAGCCCGGGAACGCGAGCGCCGCGACGTTCTCGGTGGCGAGCCGCAGCCCCCAGCCGGCCGAGCTCGCGAAGTACGGCACCGGCGCGTACGAGCACGCCGACGAGACCTTCACCGGGACGATCTGCCCACGCAGGTCGAACGACGAGCTCTGCTCGCCGCCGCCGAGGAAGTGGTCGGACGGTGATGCGTCGAAGGCGTCGTAGACCTGCTGAACGTTCGTCGCCGGATGGAGCTGCACGTCGATTCGTGCGCCGGCTCGCGTCTTCTCCACCGACACGGTCGCGTACCGGCCGGGCTCGTCGGTCGCGACCGTGTACGAGTCGCCGCGCTGCTTCACCACCTTCGTCAACTCGTACTGGTCGCCGTTCGACGCGAGCTGGTAGCGAAGGCGCGCGTCCTTGTCCTCCGAGACGACGACCTTGCCGTTGTCGAGCACGGTGATGCGAAACGGATTCGTGTCGACGCGCACGCCGATGCCGGCCTGCGGCGGCCCCGATCCGCAGCCTGCGAGCAGAGCGACGGCCGCCAGCGCCGTCAGCCTGCGCATACGTCGGCCCACGCCACCTCACGCTCGGCGACGAGCTCCTGAAGCTCGGCCGGACGTCGGCGGCGGGCGAGCAGCGTCAGCACCGCTGCAAGCGCCGCCCGCCGCTTGCCGTCGAGGAGCTCGTAGTCGTGGAAGTGCACGTGCACGACGTGCGGCAGCCTGCGCGCGAGCGACCGCGCGGCGGCGCCGAGCGAGTGCGTCGTCGGCAGCTCGAGCACGCGCCTGCCGTCGGCGAGCTTGATCCACGCCGGCTGGTCGAGCGATGCGCGGGCGGCGCCGGCGGGAAGGTACGGCGGCCGCCAGGCGGTCGCCGTGCAGTCGGTGTAGCCGAGATCCGCGACCGCGTTCATGACGTCCGCGTCCATGTACCAGCCGCCGCCGCAGAAGAAGCGGGGCTCGAGCCCGTTCGTGCGAAGCCATTCGCCCTCGCGCCGCACGGCTTCGGCGGGATCGCCGCCCGTCGGACGCGCGTACGTCGGCGAGGTCCAGTGGGTGTGATGGCCGAGGGGCCCGTGCGCCGCTGCTTCAGCCGCACGTGCTACGAACAACGTCTCGTTCTCTCCGACAGTGGGCGGGCGCAGCAGCGAGGCGATGCGGAATCCGCCCGGCCGCCGGGCAAGCAGCGCGCAGTAGCGGGGCCAGATCGTGTCGTCGAGCGGTCTCTCGACGTGGCACGAGACGACCGCGTAGCCTTGGGTGCCGGACATGTGCGGGATCTGCGGACTCCTCGGCAGCGACGCGCCCGATCCGGGCCTCGTCGAGGGCATGAACGCCGCGATCGTACATCGGGGTCCGGACCACGGTGCCGTCGAGTCGTTCGGCCGCTGCGTGCTCGGCTATCGCCGCCTCTCGATCATCGACCTCCAGACCGGCGACCAACCCGTGGCGAACGAACGCGGCGACGTCGTCGCCGTCTTCAACGGCGAGATCTACAACTTCCGCGAGCTGCGGAACGAGCTCCAGGCGGCCGGGCATTCGATCCGAGGGACCGGCGACTCGCCGCTCGTCCCGCACGCATACGAGGAGTGGGGACCTTCGTTCGCAGAGCACCTCGACGGAATGTTCGCGATCGCGCTCTGGGATCGCGCGCGCGAACGGCTCGTGCTCGTACGCGACCGGCTCGGCAAGAAACCGCTGCTCTACGCGTCGCTGCCCGACGGGTCGCTCGCGTTCGCATCCGAGACCAAGGCGCTGCTCCAGCTGCCGCGGCTCGCGCGCGAGCTCGACCTCGCCCAGATCGACGCCTACCTGGCGTTGCAGTACGTGCCGCGGTCGGGATTCCGTGCGGTCGAGAAGGTGCCGCCCGGATCGATCGCGATCGTCGAGAACGGCGCGATTCGCACCGAGCGCTACTGGTCGGCGCACTCAACCCATAGCAACGTGCCGAAACGAGAAGAGGAGGCGGTCGAGCAGGTACGGGAGGCGGTGACGGACGCCGTGCGCCGGCGGCTCGTCGCAGACGTGCCGCTCGGCGCGTTGCTCTCGGGCGGGCTCGACTCCTCGGTCGTCGTCGCGGCGATGGCACAGTCGCAGGCCGAACCGGTGCGTACGTTCACGGTCGGCTTCCCGGATCGCCGCTACGACGAGCGCGCGTATGCCCGCGCCGTCGCCGAGCGCTACGGCACCGCGCACGAAGAGCTCGAGATCGAGGAGGCGCCTGACCTCGACCGGCTTGCGCACGTCTTCGACGAGCCGTTCGGCGACGAGGCCGCGCTTCCGCTGCTGCACGTCTGCGAGGCGACGCGGCGGCACGTGAAGGTCGCGCTCGTCGGCGACGGGGGCGACGAGGTCTTCGGCGGCTACGAGCGCTACCGTGCGCATGCACTCGGCGGGCACGTCCCGAGCTTCGTCGCCGCGCCGCTCGCGAACGCGCTCGGGCTCTGGCCGGGCGCACGCCGCGAGCCGCGTTCCAACCTCTACCGTGCACGTCGCTTTCTCGCCGCTGCGGCGCAGCCGCCGGAAGAGCGCTACGCGCAACTCGTCGAGGTGTTCCCGCTCGAGCTCCGCCGCCGCCTCTGGACCGAGGAGGCGCGTGCGCACGCGACGGCAGCGCTGTTGCCTGACGGCGACGACCTCCGCCTCGTCGACATCGAGTCGTACCTGCCGGGAGACCTGCTGCCGAAGTCGGATCTCGCCTCGATGGCGGTCTCGCTCGAGCTGCGCTCGCCCTACCTCGACCATCGCGTCGTCGAGCTCGGACTCGCCTTGCCGCCGCAGCTGGCACGCGGGAAGATCGCCCTCCGCCGCGCGTTCGCGGCCGATCTGCCGGCAGAAGTGCTGGCCCGCCGCAAGAGCGGCTTCGGCGTCCCGCTCGACCGCTGGTTCCGCGAGGAGCTGCGACCCGTCGCGCACGAGCTGCTGCTCGGCGGGCCGGACCGCGGCCTCTTCCGTAGAACCGAGCTCGAGCGCCTGCTGCGCGAGCACGCGGGACGGCACGCCGACCACGGCCACCGGCTCTGGTGTCTCTGCATGCTCGAGCTCTGGCAGCGCACGTACGTCGAAGCGACGACGCCGGTGTACGCAGCCGCTTGACGCGCCGTCGCACCTATCTCGTCCTCGCCGCGGCGTGCGCGCTGCCGCGCCTCGCCGTGCTCCTCTACGAGCGCGGCTCGATTCTCGGCTCGATGGAGAAATCGGACCTCATTGCGCGCGTCTTCCTGAAGAGCGGCACGTTCGGCTATGTCCCCGGCGAGCCGAGCGCGTACACGCAACCGATGTACGGCTGGTTCCTGATCGCCGTCTACTGGATCCTCGGACGGCACTGGTGGTCGGTCGGCGGCGTGCAGATCGTCGTCGCGTGCTGCACGGCGATCGTCGTCTACGAGATCGGCCGGCGCTTCCTGTCGCGCAACATCGGCCTCCTCGGCGCGCTGATCGCGACGCTCCAGCCGTACCTGATCTGGCATGACGTCCACGGAAACCGCGAGATCCTCGACCAGCTCCTCGGCGCCGCGATGTTCGGGCTTGCGCTCTACGCCGCGGAGAACCGCTCGCCGTGGATCGTTGTCGCGCTCGGCGCGGTCTCGGGGCTCGCGATCCTCTCGAACACACGGCTTGTCGCGCTCCCGATCGTGTTCACGATCTTCTTGATGTGGCGAGGGCACAAGCTCGCCCCCGCGCTCCTCGTGCCGGTGCTCGCCGGGCTCGTGATGTCGCCCTGGGTGATCCGCAACAAGGTGGAGGTCGGATGCTGGGCGATCACGACCGACGCCCGCGCGCTCTGGAAGGCGAACGACATCTGGACCTATCCGATCCTCGCCCACGGCGGCTGGATCGACAACGTCGCCGACCAGCACGACATTGCCCCTCGGCAAGTGCACCCGATCCCGTTCAAGTGGTACACGGCCGAGGAAGCGGGCGACTACTACGCCGCGCACGGCGTCAAGATCAAGATCGACGAGTGCATGCAGATGACCCACTACGAGCACCTCGTCGAGCAGTTCTGGGAACACCATCCGGGCGCGAAGGCGAAGCTGATGGTGCAGGCGACGCGGATGCTGTGGACACCGGTCGTGGCGGCCGACAACAGCTCGGCGTCGGGGGTCGGCAAGGCGATCGTCGAGCCGATCTTCGTCGTGCCGCTCTACCTGCTCGCGCTGATCGGGCTCTTCGTCGTGCCGCCGGCCTTCCGCGTGCTCGCCCTCGCCTTCGCGGGCTACGAGACGCTGGCCGCGTGGGTCTTCGCCGGAACGACGCGCTACCGCGTCCCGTGGGACTTCGTGCTCGCGCTGCTCGCCGCCGCGGCGATCTCTGCGATCGGCCGGTCGATCGCGAGGCGGCGGTCACCGCCGATCCAGTAGCGGTAGACCTCTTCCGTCCGCTCGGTGCAGCGGTTCTCGGGGAACCGCTCGAGCGCGCGGACGCGCGCCTCGACGCCCATCGCAGCCGCCCGAGCCGGATCCGCGGCGAGGGCGAGCATCGCCTCGGCGAGCGGCTCCGCCTCCCCGGGCGGCACGAGCAGGCCGGTCTCGCCGTCGCGGACGAGGTCCTCGAGGCCGCCGATCGACGCGGCGATCACCGGGCGCGCCCGCTCCATCGCCTCGAGCGCGACCATCCCGAAGCCCTCGCCGAGCGACGGCACGACGACCGCGAACGACGCCTCGATCGCCGGCTGGATCGGGGAGACGTGCCCGAGGAAGCGCACGGCACCCGTCAGGTCGAGCTCGCGCGCCAGATCCTTGAGGCCGTGCTCGAGCGCGCCGCGTCCCGCGATGTCGAGACGGAGGTCCGGGCGCTCGTCGAGCGCCTGCCGGAACGCGCGGAGCAGGACGACGTGCCCCTTGATCGGGATCAGGCGCCCGACGCAGAGGAAGCGGAGCTCGTCGCCGCGGAACGGCTCCGGCTCCGGGCCGGCGACGATGCCGTAGTGGACGATCTCGAAGTTCGGCTCGGCGAATCCCTCGGTCTCCGCGAGGTAGCGCGCGAGGCCGCGTGAGATCGCGATCTGGCGATGCGCGAGCCCGCCGAGCGCGCGGTCGCCGAGTGCGAACAGCCGCCCTTCGCGGAACTCGTTGAAGCCGTGCTTCGTCGAGAGCCGAACGGGCGTGCCCGCGATCATTCCCGCCGTCTGTCCGTAGGCGTCGGCATGGATGAGATGCGTGTGCAGGATCGTCGGGCGGTGCTCGACGAGATAGGCGAGCACCCGGGCGAAGGTCCCCGGGTCGACGTCGGTGCGCATCGCGATCGCGTCGACCGGAACACCGTCGGCTTCGAGCCGCCGGGCGAACTCCCACGCGCCCGGCTCGTGCTCGTGCAGCATCAGGAAGCGGACGTCCCACCCGCGCCGTCTCAGGTCGGGAAGGAGCTGGAGCAGATGCGCCTCCGAGCCGGAGATGCCGGCCACCTTCTGCACGTGCAGCACCGTCACTGAAGCACCAGCCGCGCCACCTCGTCGGCCCAGTGGTCGACGGAGTGCCGCTCCTCGACGACGGCGCGAAGCCGGCGGCCGATCTCGCCGCGGTCCGCCTGATCGAGCCGGCGCAGCTTCTCGGCGAGCTCCTCGTGATCGGTTCGCGCGAAACGGAGCTCCGGCGGCAGCAGGTCCTCGAAGCCGCTGTTCGACGCGAGCACGGGCATGCACGTGGCGGCCGCCTCGTAGACGACCTTGTCGAGCGCACCTTCACGCATGTTGTTCACGAGGACATCCTTGCTGAAAAGGAGTGCCGGAACGTCGCCGTAGGGAATCGGATCCTCGATCCGCGCACCGAGCGCGACCAGGCGCTCGCGCTCCGCGCGCTCTTCGGGCGTGCTGGACGAGCCGCGCACCTCGAGATCGACGCCGGCGAGCCGGGCGGCGCGCACGATCGTCTCGTACCCCTTCGCCGGCGAGGTCCGGCCGAGCGCGAGGACGCGCAGCGGGCTGTGGGGTTCGCGAGGCGTGCACGGAAACAGCTCGAGGTCGATCCCATGGCCGATCGGAACGACCTTCGGCGACGGGAACGGGAACGACCGCCGGTCGACGGTGAGCACGACGTTCGAGAGCCGCTCGGCGAGCGCGAGCGTGCGCGAGTTCTTCCAGTGGGTGAACCAGAGCAGAACCGGAACGCCCCGTGGGCGCGCGAGCGGAGCCGCGAGCGCCGCAAACGGCGGCACCATGTGCGCGAGCACGGCGGCGGGCCGTCCGGCGAGCTCGCGGTTGAGCAGCGTCAGGTACTTCGCGCCGCGGCCGAGACGCGAAGACGCACCGAACGTCTCGACACGGCAGTTGGGTGGAAGCGAACCCGGCTTCGCCGAGAGGGCGAGCACGGCCAGCTCGTCGAAGCGCCGGGCGAGGGCGGTCACCATCGGGACCGTCGCCGCAAGGAACGGATGATCGGGATCGATCGTCTGCGTGACGAAGACGAGCGTGCGGCTGCGACCGCTCACACGAAGTCGAGATCGCCGAGCTCGAAGTGCGGCCGCGGCGGCAGCGGCGTGCCGTCGAGCGACTTGCCGAGCACCGTGAAGGTCTTCGGCGTCGGTACGAAGCCGGCCGCCAGATACCGCTTCCGCTCCCAGGGCGGGGGGATCGCGATCGTGACCGGGGCGCGGGCGTTGCGAGCCGCACGGCCGAGGCCCGGGCCGTCGACGGCCGCGACCGTGCCGACGCGCCCGCGGCGGCCGGAGACGGCCAGGCCGCCCTCCCGGACGACCGTGTACGGACGCGGCGCGTCGACGAAGCGCCAGCGGATCCACGCGTCGTCCCGGAGGACGCGGTCGTGCCCGGCCGCCGGGCGCGGCCCCGAGTCGAACGCCGGCAGCAGGCCGGCGCGCGCCCACACCCGCAGCGACGGCAGGGCCGTCCAGCCGAGCCGCTCGAGGAAGACGGGCGCGGACGCCGCGTTCGGCACCGTCAGCAGAAGCGGCACGCCGAATCCGCGCACCCGCTCCTCGTTCGCCTCCTCGAGCCTGCGGAAGACGCCGCGACCACGAAAAGCGGGGTCGGTCGCGAGGCGCACCGACATACCGACCTCGATCGCCGCGCCCGCGACCGACATCCGCTGGAAGCTGACCGCAACCGTTGCGATCACGCGTCCGTCCTCCTCGCCGAGCAGGACCGAGGCGGGACGGACCGGGTTGCGCTCGTAGAACCACTCCAGCTCGCGCTCGTCCGGCCGCTCGCCCCAGACGCGCGCCATCAGGTCGGCGACGTCGGCCCGGCGCGAAGCGTGGTAGTCAACGACCCTCACGAGACGTGGACGTACCGAGCACCTGGTTGAACAGGCGCCGGGCGTGCGTCCCGGTGACGGTGTCCTTCAGCGAGATCAGGTCGCACGCGCCGGCGAGCACGAGCTCGAAGGTGCGCAGGGGATACGGCTCGACGTTGTAGCGACCGAGCCGGAACGGATTCGTCGCCTCGCCGTTCGAGCGGGAGATCGACGTGAACGCCACCTCGTAGCCGGCCTGCTCGAGCAGGCTCTCGTGGACGGGATGGAAATGGGCCTCGGATCCCTTGACGTACGCGTACGCGAGGACCGGCCGCCCGAGCTCGTCCTCGAGCTTGAGCTTCGAGACCGCGATCTCGCGCACCGCCTCGTCGAGCGACACCTCGGCCAGCGGCCGGTGGGCGATGCCGTGCGATTCGACGCGCACGCCGGCGGCGTCGAGCTCGCGCATGAGGCCCCAGTCGAGCGTCGGGTTGCGCACGCCGCGTTCGACGAGCAGCGACTCGTGCGGCAGCGGCGTCTCGTCCTCCATGTACGCAACCGGCACGAAGATCACGGCCGGATAGCCGTGCTTCTGGAGGATCGGCAGCGCGTTCTCGAGCGTGTCGCGATAGCCGTCGTCGAACGTGATCAGCACGGCCCGCTCGGGGAGGTGCTCGCCGCGCGTGTAGTGGTCGATGACCTCCTCGATGCCGACGACGCTGTAGCCGAGCCCGCCGAGCTGCTCGAGCTGTTCGTCGAACTGCCAGATAGGGACCGTCGTCGGATTCTCGGGGATGTCGTTGACCTTGTGGTACATGAGCACGCGCAGCGTGCACTCGCCGTTCGGCGTCAGCCCCAGGGCCGTCGACGTCTCGCCGATCGTCCGGTAGAGCGCGTTCTTCACGAGCTGCTTCGCCTGCTGAGCCTTCACGCGCGTCAAAGTCTACGGCGCGACGACCGCCGCCATGCGCTCGGCGTACCCTGCGGGCGTCGCAAGCCAGCGTTCGGCGGCCTGTCGCGCACCCGCGGCGAGCCGCTCTGCCAGCTCACGGTCGGTCAGGAGACGGACGAGCGCGGCCGCGAGCTCGTCGTCCGAGGCGACGAGCAGGCCGTTCGAGCCGTCCTCGACGATGTCGCTGATCCCGCCGACGCCCATCGCAACCGCCGGGCGCCCGCGCAGGAACGCCTCGACCAGCACGCGGCCGAACCCCTCCGAACGCGAGGGCAGGACGAGGCAGCTCGCCTCGTCGAGCGCCTGCGCGACCTCGGCCTGCGTGAGCCGCTCCGTCCACGTCGTCTGCGCCGGCAGGTCGCGGACGAGCTCCTCGACGACATCGCGGCGCGACCCGCGACCGACGATGCGCAGCTCCACCCCGGGCAGCTGCGGAGCCGCCAGCCGCCAGGCCTTCGCGAGCCCGTCGACGTTCTTGTACAGCTCGAGCACGCCGACGAAGAGCGCCGCCGGCGCGGCCGGCAACGGCACGGGCGGGCGGGCGCCGAAGAGCTCGAAGTCCATGAACGCCGGGAACTCGGCCGCCGGTTCGACGCCGATCGCGCGCACGAGCCCGCTCGTGTAGGGCGAGATCGTGCGGACCGCGTCGGCGCGCCTGACGCCGATCGCTCCGACGGCGTCCGCGAGCGGTGCGATCGCGCGCCGGAGCGGGGAGCCGTACAGCCGGGTCGCGGTCCGCCAGTCGCCGTGGAGCTCGACGATCACCCGCGCACCGGTCCGGGCGAGGAGGACCGAGACGGCTTCGTACGGGCTCTGCGTGACGATCGCGGCAGCGCGGTGCTCGCGCGCCAGCCGGCGAACCCGAAAGGGAAGCAGGACGTAGAACAGCGGTCCGTCGAGCAGCGGCAGCCGGCCGACGAGCCGAAACGTTCCGTCGTCGTGCGGCCCTCCGTCCGCCGACGTCGCCAGCACGCGCACGTCGAACCGCTCGCCGAGCGCCGAGAACTTGCGCGCGAGGCTCGGCGAGAGCGGCAGCTCGTAGCGCGTCCTCGCGACGAGCAGCAGCCTCGGCTTGGCGCTCTCGGTCACGACACCCGCCGCACGACGTCGAGGACGCGGTCGGCGTACTCGCCGGGGCTCGAGAGCCAGCGCGCCGATGCATCGTGCGCGGCGGCGCCGAGCCGCTCGGCGAGCCCTGGCTCGACCAGCACGCGCTCGACTGCGCGCGCGAGCCCCTTGACGTCGCCGGCGTCGACGAGCAGCCCGGTCTCCTCGTCCTCGACGACGTCGGGGATGCCGCCCGACCGCGCGCCGACGACGGGGCGCCCGCGCAGGAACGCCTCGATCACGACCCGGCCGAGGCCCTCGGCCGGCGACGGCAGGACGAGCGCCCGCGCCGCGTCGAGCGCGGCCGCGACCCCGGCCGGTTCGAGGCGGCGGTCCCAGCGGACGCCCTCACGCGCGAGCGATTCCGCCACCGCCGCCTGCGTGCCGGCGCCGACGAGGTGCAGCTGCGCCCCGGGGACGCGTGCGGCGACGAGCCGCCAGGCGGCGGCGAGCACCTCGACGTTCTTGTAGCGCTCGAGCACGCCGACGAACACCACCCGCGGCGCCGACGGCACCGGCACGGGCGGACTCGTGAACGAGCTCAGGTCGGAGTACGTCGGGAAGACCCCGAGCGGCTCGCGGCCCTCGGCCTCGACCAGGGAGGCGGTGAAGCCCGAAATCGCGCGATGCCCGTCCGCGCGGCGGAGCGCCCAGCCTGCGAGGGCGTCGGCCACCGGCGCCGCCGCGGCACGGGCCCGCGAGCCGTAGAGACGCGTCGAGAGGCGCCAGTCGCCGTGCACCTCGACGACGAGCTTCGCGCTCGAGCGCGTGAGCCGCCGTGCGAGCTCGGCTGCGACCGCTTCGTACGGGCTCTCGGCCACGATCACGTCCGGTCGAAACGTGCGGAGCTCGCGCGCGACCTCGAACGGGAGCATCGCGTAGAACCGCGGACCGTCGAGGCGCCTCGGCGGCACGAGCCGGAACCGCGGGTCGCGCCCGGTGCCGCTTGCGAGCACGCGAACCTCCATGCGGTCCGAGAGGGCGTCCCACTTCCGCGCGAGGCTCTCCGGCAGCGGCAGCCGGTAGCGCGTGCGGCCGACGAAGAGCACGCGCGGCGTCATGTGCGAGCCGCCTCGACGAGGATCTGCTCGAGCCGGCCGTAGACCCGCTCGGCGCCGTACTCGGCAACCGACGGCGCCGCGTTCGCGCGCAGCGACTCGGCAAGCCCCGGCTCCGCGAAGAAGCGCCGGATCGCCTCCGCGAGCGCGTCGACGTCACCGGGGTCGACGATCAACCCGTTCTCGCCGTCACGAACCACCTCCGCAACTCCTCCGCTCCTGGTTGCGATCACCGGCGTCCCGACGGCGAGCGCCTCGACCACCGTGTGCGGGAAGTTCTCCCACGACGACGAGAGCAGCGCGGCGTCGGCGGCGCGAAAGAGCTCGAGCACGCCGAGCCGCGGGAGCGAACCGAGGAACCGGGCGTGGCCGAGCCGCTCCAGCGCCGCCCGGTCCGGTCCTTCGCCCGCGACGAGGAGCGCAACCCCCGCGCGCCGCGCCGCCTCGATGCCGACGTCGAGCGACTTCTGCGCCGTCAGCCGTCCGGCGAACGCGAGCGTCGGCCCGTCGATCCCGAGCCTCGCCCGCAGCTCCTCGCGAGCGGCGAGCTCGGGCAGCGCGGGCGCCGGATTGGGGAGCACGGTCACCCTCGCCGCCGGCACGCCCCAGCCGAGCGCGAGCTCGCGCAGGTAGGCGGACGGCGTCAGGACGTGCGCGGCGCGACGTACGTCTGCGTCACGCGCGAGCCGGAGGGGCAGCGAGGCAAGCGGCGGACGGGACTGAAACCGCTCGAGGCTGCCGTGCCAGAGACCGAAGCGGCGCGCCCGCTCGAATGCCGGGTCGGCCGTCAGCTTCAGGACGAAGGGAGTCCCGGCAAGCAGCGAGCCGAGCGACGAGCGGCCGAGCATCCCGGTCGTGTACACGACATCGGCCGAACGTGCACGCTCGCGAACGAGGCGCACGCCCTCGATGTGCCGCACGCCGGGCGGCAGCGACCGCCTCACCCATCGCACCGGATAGGCCTCGGGCGCAGGCGCTGCGTCCGCCGTCGTCACCACCTCGACCTCGTGGCCGCGCGCACGCAGGAACGACGCCACCTCGGGCGCGTGCGAGGCCGGCCCGCCGACGTCCGGCGGCCAGATCCCGGTCACGATCAGAACCTTCAAGCCGGCGACGCCTCGGGACGGGGCAGGCGCGTCAGACCGACCGTCCAGAACGCGGCGAGCACGGCCGAGCCGGCGAGCATGCCGCAGGCGGCGCCCGTCGCCCCGTACAGGGCACCGAGCACGAGCACGGCCGGGATGAGCACGGCGACCTCGAGCAGCTGGCCCGCGGTCCGCATCCCGACGCGGCCGATCGAGACGGGGAATGTCTTCGTCCAGCCGAAGACGAGCTGGATCGACGCCACGAGCAGCATCACGCGGAAGGCAGGCGTCGCATCGGTGTACTTGGCGAGATGCGCGAACCGGATCAGCGACGGCATGAAGACCCAGATCGGCGGGCCGGCGACGCAGGCGAGCGCGACGGTGCCGCCGATGTAGCGGTGCAGTAGCGCGAACGCGCGGTCGGAACGGCCGTGCTCGACGTCGCGCGTCTGCTCGGCGAGCAACACGAGCCGCGCCGGAGCGGAGAGCGACTGGAATCCCGTCTGCGGCGCCTGCGCAGCGCGGAAGTTCGCCACCTGAGGGGCCTTCGCGACGACGCCGACGAGAACGGTCGGCAGCGACGTGCGCAGCGAGGTGAGACCCGACGCGATCGTCGACTGGATCGCGAAGGCGCGAATCGCCGCGCGGTCGTCGCCGAGCGGCGCCGGCGCCGCGCGCGGGTAGCGCCTGAAGGCCGCGAGCGCGACGACGCCGATCGAGCAGGTGGACACGGCCTGCGCGGCGACGATCCCGATGAAGACGGGCAGCAGGCCGTGACGCGCACCGATCCAGATCGCCGCGAGACGAAGCCCCATCGCCCACGCGAGGAACGCGCCGCGAACGTCGTACCGGTTGCGCAGTGTCAGCACCGCTCCCGCCATGCCCTCGGGTTGCTGGATCAGCGGGATCAGCGACGCGATCAGCATCGCGCCCTCGACGCCGCCCGTCCGCCAGATGTAGGGCGAGAGCAGCGCCGCGCCGATCACGGCAACCGTGCCAAGCCCTCCGCCGGCGAGCTTGACGAGAAACCCGACACGGAAGAGGCGGTGGAAGCGCGGCCAGTCTTCGCGCGCTGCGTAGCGGTTGCCGTACTTGATCACGACCTCGTCGACCGTCAGGTCGACGAAGAGCTGGAGCAGGCTCGTCGTGCCGAACGCGATCGCGAAGCGCGCGAAGTCCGCCTTCGAGAGCTCGACGGCGGCGACGATCGACGCGAGGAAGCCGAGTGCGGTCGAGCCGTACACCCCGACGGCCGTCGCGAGGCGACGGCGGAAAGCCCGGGAGCGCATCGGTGTCGCGGAGTATAGTGGCGCTCCTTGGACGCCCGTTCGCGCGCCGCGGACCTGCTGGCGCTCGTACCCGCGGGTGCCGTCCCGTTCGTCTTCCTGCACGTGCGCTACCAGCCCGGCCTCACAATCGGGCCGGCGCACGCCTACGTTTCTGACTTCGCCATCGCGCTGACGGTCCTCGCGGCGCTGACGGCGGGCGTGCGCTTCGGCTTCGCGCCACTCCTGCGCCCGCGGGTGCTGTGGTACGTCGGGGGCGCGTTCCTGCTCTTCCTCGGCGCCTCGTGCTTCTGGCGTCCGATCGAGGCGCCGACGACGCATCTCGTGACGTTCGCGAAGTTCGTCGAGTACGCGCTGCTCACGCCGTCGCTCGTTCTCCTCTTCAGGCGGCGCGAGCATGTCCGGCGGTTCCTGATCGTCTTCACCGCGTGGTGCGTCGCCGCTTCCGGCTGGGGCGCACTCCAGTTTCTCGGCGTCGTCAAGGAGTTCGAGGGATTCCGGCCCGGCCAGCGTGAGGTCTCGTTCCTCGGCATCTACGACTTCGCGGTGTTCGCGGGCGCCACGCTCGCGATTGGGCTCGCGGGCGTGCTGCTCGCCGAGCGCGGGAAGCTCGTGCCGGTGGCCGTGGTCGCGGGCGGCGTCGGCGTGACGCTCGCCGCATCGGTCTTCTCGTACGGCGCCCAGCTGCTCGCGGCGGGGGCGGTCGCCCTCGTGGCGTACCGCGCACGCACCGCGACCGCGAAGCGGTACGCCGTCGTCGCCGCCGTTCTCGTCCTCGTCGGCGCCGGGGTCGGCGTCCTCCGCGGTGGCGACATCTCGAACTACCTCTCGTTCCTCGGAGTTCAGCCGACTCCGAAATCGGCGAAGTCGCACATCGAGACCGGCCCCCAACGCACGATGCTCTCCTACATCGGCCTGCGCATCTGGGAGGACCATCCGTGGTTGGGCGTCGGCTTCGAACGCTCGGCCAACCGCTACCAGCCGTACCTCGCCGCCGCCAAGCGGGAGTTCCCCAACCAGCCCCCGGGGGCGTTTCCCTCCGCGGCACACCCCTGGGGCGTGCAGGATTTCTGGATCCAGCTGCTCTCGGACACCGGCGTCGTCGGCTTCGCCCTCGGGGTGGCGACGTTCGCGACGGCGCTCCTGCTCGCGCTGCGCGCGCCGCCGCGCGTGAACTGGTTCAAGCTTGTCGCCGCGGGCTGGATTCTCGTCGCCGCCGGAACGTGGCTCGGCGAAGGGATCGTGGCGGGCATTCCGCTCGAAGCCGTCACGTGGCTCGGGTTCGGGCTCGCCGCGACCGTCGGGGGGCTCGAGTGAGCCGCGTGCTCGTGACGGGCGGAGCCGGCTTCATCGGCTCGAACCTCGTGCGCGCGCTCCTCGAGCGCGGCGACGACGTGCGCGTGCTCGACAACTTCTCGACCGGCAGCCGCGCCAACCTCGCCGGGCTCGACGTCGAGATCGTCGAAGGCGAGCTCCGGAGCTACGAGCGCGTCCACAACGCTGTGCGAGGGAGCGAGGTCGTCTTCCACCTCGGCGCTCTCGGTTCGGTGCCGCGCTCGGTGCAGGATCCTCTGACCTCGAGCGCGGTGAACGTCGAAGGGACGCTGAACGTGCTGCTCGCGGCCCGCGACGAAGGCATCCGGCGGGTCGTCTTCTCGTCGAGCTCTTCGGTCTACGGATCGTCGGGGACGCTGCCGCGAACCGAGGCGATGCCGGTGGATCCGATCTCGCCCTACGGCGTCGCCAAGCTTGCGGCCGAGCGCTACTGCGTCAGCTTCAGCCGCGTCTACGAGGGCGTCGAGTCGGTCGTGCTCCGCTACTTCAACGTCTTCGGCCCGAGGCAGAGCCCGTACTCCGAATACGCCGCGGTCGTGCCGCTCTTCATCACCGCGATCGGGCGCGGCGAGCCGGTGACGATCTACGGCGACGGTGAGCAGTCGCGGGACTTCACGTACGTGGCGAACGTCGTCGACGCGACCCTCCGCGCCGCCGACGCTGCGGACGCGAGCGGCCGCATCTTCAACATCGCCGCCGGACGGCCGGCAACGGTCAACGAGCTCGCCGACGAGATCGGGCGCCTCCTCGGGAAGCCGGTCGAGAAGGTGCAGCTGCCGCCGCGGCCCGGCGACGTGCGCGACTCGTGGGCGGACGTGAGCGAGGCGAGGGCGGCGCTCGGCTACGAGCTCTCGGTTCCGCTCGAGGAGGGCCTGCGCCTGACGGCGGAAGCGCTCGGTGTCTGAGCGCATTCGCATCCTCAGACTGATCGCGAGGCTCAACATGGGCGGGCCCGCGCTGCACGTGAGCTACCTGACGAAGGGCCTCGCCGACCGCGGCTACGACACGACGCTGCTTGCCGGCTCGCTCGCCCGCGGCGAGAGCTCGATGTCCTTCGTCGCCGACGAGCTCGGAGTGGCCTGGCAGCCCGTCTCCCAGCTCCACCGGGAGATCTCACCGGTCTACGACACGCTTACGGTCGGACGTCTCGTCAAGTGGATCCGCGGCGTGCGGCCGCACATCCTCCACACCCACACGGCGAAGGCCGGCGCGGTCGGTCGAGCGGCGGCGGCGCTCGCGGGAGACGCACGGCCGCCGATCGTCGTCCACACCTTCCACGGCCACGTCCTGCGCGGCTACTTCGATCCCGCGACGACGGCGCTCTTCCGCGGGCTCGAGCACACGCTCGCCCTGGGTGCGTCGAAGCTGATCGCCGTCAGTCCCGAGGTGCGGGACGATCTCGTCGCACTCGGCGTCGCACCGGCGGAGAAGTTCACGGTGATCAGGCTCGGCATCGATCTCGACGCGCGGATCACGAGCGACGGCGACGGCAGCGAGCTCCGCCGGCTCTTCGGCGTCGGCGAAGACGAGTTCGTCGTCGGCTGGATCGGGCGCATGACCGGGATCAAACGCGTGCCGGACGTGCTGCTCGCGTTTCGCGTGCTCCTCGACCGCGGCGTGAAGGCGCGGCTCTGCCTCGTCGGCGACGGGCCCGACCGCGAGGAGATCGAGCAGCGGGCTCACGACCTCGGCGTCACGAGGCAGACGCTGTTCGTCGGCTACCAGAGGGACGTCGCGCCGTACTACGCGTTCTTCGACGCGCTCCTGCTGCCGTCGGCGAACGAGGGCACTCCCGTCGTCGCGATCGAATCGCTCGCCGCCGGGTGCCCGGTGGTGGCGACGCGGGTGGGCGGCGTACCCGACGTCGTCGAGGACGGCGTCGACGGCACCCTCGTCGACGTCGGCGACGTCGACGCGATCGCGCACGCGCTGGAGCGGCTCGCCGGCGAGCAAGACCGCGGCCGGCTACCGCGAGACCGCCGCGACCGGACCGTCGAGCGTTACCGCGTCTCCCGCCTCGTCGACGACGTCGACGCGCTCTACCGCGAGTTGCTCAGCGAACGGGGGCTGCCGCTTCCAGACCGCGCAGCAGCAGGCTGAGGCCGTCCTCGAGCGAGATCTCCGGCTGCCAGCCGAGCACCTGCTTCGCCCGCGTGATGTCCGGGCGGCGCTGCTGCGGATCGTCGACCGGCAGCGCCTCGAAGACGATCTCGCTCGCCGTGCCGGTCAGGCGCTTGATCGTCTCGGCGAGCTCGAGGAGCGTCCGCTCGTCGGGATTGCCGATGTTGACCGGAAGGTGCTCGCCGCTCTCCGCGAGCAGCACGATCCCGCGGATCAGGTCGTCGACGTAGCAGAAGCTCCTCGTCTGCGAGCCGTCGCCGTAGACCGTGAGCGGCTCGTTCGCGAGCGCCTGGCGGATGAACGTCGGAATCGCGCGGCCGTCGTTCGGCCGCATCCTGTTTCCATAGGTGTTGTGTGCCATGACACCCGTCCCTGCCCAGAAGTTCTCGAGCTCCGGTACGGAGAAGTCGTAGACGAGCGGCGTCGGCTCGATCTCTCGGATTCGCTTCACCGGAGCCCACACGAGGTCGCCGGTGCGTCTCGCCTGAAGCGTCTGCTCGACGCCGGCATCCCACTCGAGCGGACTCCAGGGCGAGACTCTCGAGAGCGTCAATCGCCAGAAGGGATACCTCCGCTCACCTGTCTTCTTCTTGAACGTCGTCTCGTACCGCCCGACCGCCGGAACGAGCCCAAAGCGGGCAAACGCGACGACGAGGTCGTCCTTGAGCTCATCGGAGACCGTCGAGAACTCGTGGCGAACCCCTTCGCGCAGCTTGACACCCGAGTGGACGCCGTCGCCTTCGCGATACCCCTCGAGAAACCACTTCAGGCGACTGAGCGGTAGTCCGAGGATCCAGCCGGGGATGCGCTTCCGATTGCCGTCGAAACCGAGGTAGTCCATCAGGCGTAGCAACAGCCTCGAGTGCACGACGATGGACGCAGCCCGCGCCGGGCTCGCCGAGCCCCAGACGACGTGCAGACCGAGCTCGAGGTCGATGATCCTCGCAGCGCGCGCCAACAACTTCCGGTCGCCGCTGATCGAGACGAAGGAGTCTCCTCCACGCTCGAACGTACAGCCCTCGGCAACCCAGAAGCCGAGCAGCCAGAGGAACCGGTCACTCATCTCGATCCGCGCCGGGAGCGGCGCCGTAGGCCCGGGCCGGTGCATGCGCACGAGTGCGCCCGGCGGCACCCCGTTCGCGATTCGCCGAAGAACCGGGAGTGGCACGCGATCCGTCTCGCGCATTCGGATCAGCCTCGTCCAGGCTCCGTTGCGCCAATTCGGACCTGCGTTTCGGCGTTCGCTCACGAGCAGGCCGTGGAGATCGAAGCGGTTCTCCCAAACGAGCGCCCCGAGGCCCGGGGATTCAACAGTCAGAAGCCACGGATCACCCTCGGCATGCCGCCAAACGTCGAGCATGTCGATGGTCCTCCGGTCTCGCTCCGGCACCGAGATCCGGCCGGCGATCGCAACGCGATCGCCGATCTCGAGCTCTTCGACCTCCCGCGGCACCGGCTCGCCCTCGGCCCCCTCGATGAAGATCGAGTGGTCACCCGTGACCCGGATCGACCGTCCATACCTGGTCGTGACCTCGTAGCAGCGTCCGCTCGGCGGATGTGCAAGGAGGGCGACGGTCTCGCCAGCGACCATGCGCCCTCCCTCGGCAAACGCGGGAACCGAGTACGTCTCGAGGGGATATTCGGTCGCACCGACGAGCGCAGCTCCGCCATGCCGCGACGCGTAGGCGGCGACGCGGTCCGTCAGCGCCAGCCGCTGCGCAAGTTCATCGACTCGCTCGCGACGCAGCTCGGTCCCGTCGTCGTAGAGGACCTGCTCGTCGGCGAGCACCGAGTTGAAGATGCGCACGATCGCGGTGTCGACCCCCTGCTGGCCGTGGTAGGCCATCGTCAAGGCCTCGGCGTACCGCTTCGCCTCGTCGTAGACGCCGCGCGGCCCGATCGGGTTGACGTGGCCCCAGTAGGTTTCCGGCTGCGGGTGCACCTGCGGGTCGCCGTAGACCTCGCTCGTCGAGGCGAGCAGGAAGCGGGCGCGCTTGAACTTCGCGAGGCCGAGGGCGTTGTGGGTCCCGTACGACCCGACCTTGAGCGAGTGCAGCGGCATCCGGAGGTAGTCGACGGGGCTTGCGAGCGCCGCGAAGTGGAAGACGAAGTCGACGGGCCCGGCGACCTCGATCCGCTCGGTCACGTCGTGGTTTTCGAACTCGAAGGCATCCCCCCGGAGGTGCTCGATGTTCCGGAGCGAGCTCGTGACCAGGTTGTCGACGCACACCACCCGGTGGCCGCGCTCGAGCAGGTACTCGCAGAGATGGGAGCCGAGGAAGCCGGCGCCGCCCGTCACGACCGAGGTGGACACCACGCAAAGGGTACTCGTAGAGCCGGAAATCGGCCCGGGCGCGGCAAATTCCTTACGTACTCCTTTCATACCGGCTCCAGCCCGGGAGCCAACGAACGGGATGGAGGATGCCCTCACATGAAGCGGCGGACACTCACCCTCCTGATCTCGATCGTTGTCGTCCTGGCAACGGCCGCGGCCGCGGTCGCGAGCAACATCACGGCGACGGCGACCGTCACGGGCGCAGGCTCGGTCTCGCTGGCCGCGGGCTCCACCGCGTCGCTCGCGGACACGCTCACCGGCAGCGACCAGACCGTGACCTACCAGCTCCCCCTCACCATCGTCGACGCACGCGGCACCGGCGGCGGCTGGAACCTCACGATCACCTCGACGACCTTCACGACCGGGACGCACTCGCTCTCGACGACCGCCTCCTCGCTGACCACGGTCGCCACCGCCTGCTCCTCCGGCTCGACCTGCACGAGCCCGACCAGCTCGATCACGCTCCCCGTCACCGTTCCGGCGGCCACCACGGCCCCGGCGGCGGTCAAGTTCTTCAACTCGGCCGCGAACACCGGCATGGGTTCCATGACCGTGACGCCCACCGTCTCCGTCAGCATTCCGGGGAACAGCTATGCAGGGAGCTACCAGAGCACGGTCACCGTTGCGATCGCGGCCGGTCCTTAGCCTCGCGCTCGCCCTCTTCGCGGCCCTCCTCGCCGCCGCCCCCGGGCTCGCCACGCTCTCGATCAGCGCCGGGTCGACCGCGAGCTTCTCGGTTGCCCTCTCCGGCGCGGATCAGACGCCGACCTACTCGGTCGCCTTCACGATCTCGAACACCGGCTCCGGCACGTCCAGCGGCTGGCACGTCACGGCGTCCGCGACCCAGTTCGTGAACGGAACGCACACGTTTCCGGCGACCGCGTCGGTCGTCACGGGCGTCTCCCCGCCGTCCTCGTGCTCGGGCTTCGGCTGCTCCCTGCCGACGGCGAGCGGCTCGGTGACCTATCCCGTGACGCTGCCGAACACGGGCGGCAGCTCGATCTACAGCGCCGCCGCCGGCTCCGGCAAGGGCTCGAACGTGATGACGGCGACGGTGCAGGTCGCCGCCCCTGCGAACATCTACGCCGGCACGTACACGAGCACCCTCACCTTGTCGGTCGCCGCCGGGCCGTAGGCTTAGCCCATGCGCTCCTTCGCAGCGTTCCTGCTCGCCCTGGCGCTCGCGCCTGCGGCCGCAGCCGCGACGGCGCCGGTCGGCCCGGTCTTCGGCCTGCGCGCGGTCGGGAACCCGAAGCTCGGCTACTTCGTCTATCCCGCGAGCGCCGGCACGACCCTGCAGGGAGCGGTCACGGTGACGAACACCGGCGACGAGTCGGGGACGGTCAAGCTCTACCCCGCCGACGCGACGACCGGCGCGACGACCGGAACCGTCTACCTGACGGACACCGCCCCCACCGGCGTCGGCACCTGGATCAGCCTCGGCTCGTCGAGCCTCACCCTCCAGCCCGGGCAGCACGAGCAGGTTCCGTTCACGGTGCACGTCCCGGGCCGCGCCGCCGCCGGGCAGTACGTCGGCGGCATCGTCGCCGAAACGGTTCGCGAGGCGACCGGCCCGAAGTCGAAGCGCAAGACGAACGTCCAGATCCGCGTCCGCAACCTCTCGATCGTCGCCGTCGAGGTCGAGGTCCCCGGCGCCCAGGTGGCGAAGTTCACGATCGGCAGTGCAACCGTCGGCGGCTCGGAGGGGCGCCAGCAGGTCTTCATCACGATGTCGAACGACGGCAACGTCCTGCGCAAGCCCACCGGCGCCGTGACCATCCAGAGCACGAAAGGCACGAAGATCCAGCGGATCCCCTTCCACATGGACACCTTCCTGCCGCACACCTCGATCCAGTACCCCGTGCAGCTCAAGAAGGCGCTTCCGCCCGGCCAGTACGTCGCCGCCGTCGAGATGACCTACAGCGGGACGGGCAGCGCCGGCGTCGAGACGTCCTCGGCGGCGCCGCAGTTCTCGGTGTCGAGCCAGAACGTGCAGAAGGTCTTCAACCCCGGCAAGCCGACCCAGGTCGGGCCGGGAGGCGTCGTCGCCGCCTCGAAGAGCTCGAGCAAGCTCTGGGAGTACATCGCGATCGGGCTCGGCGCGCTGCTCCTCGCGGGCGGCGGCTACTTCGCCGCCGTCTTCCGCCAGCGCCGCCCGGTCACGGTCACGGCCACACCCGTGCCCGCTCCGCCTGCGGCGGCACCGCCGCCGGCAGAGCCCCCGGCGGCACACTGCGAGGGCTTCCACTACTGGCAGGTCGACTGGGACCGACCCGAGGCCGGGCCGGACGGCGCCCTGACCTACCCGCACCGCTGCCGCAACTGCGGCCTCGAGGTGAGAGCGACCGACATCGGGGACGCATCCGCCCGCGCCGCCGCCGGAGAATCGGCGGGAAAGTAGGAACCGGGTATGGCGGAGGTATGGACGCCGGCCTCCCGAGGGTGTAAAACGAGGGTGGATGCGGCGTCTGCTCGTCAGCGGCCTCGTTGCCTCGCTCCTCACGGCGGCTCCCGCGCTCGCGGGAAACGTCCAGGTCGGGCTCGCCCTGCACGGCGGCGGACTGTCGCTCGAGGCACCCGCTGCCGCCGCGCTCGCAGGCAAGGCGGTTCAGGTGCCCGTGACGGTCGCCGACGCGCGCGGCAGCGGCGCCGGCTGGACGCTCCAGCTCGTCGCGGGGTCGCCGGTGACGATCACCGGCATCTCGGCACGGTGCGCCGCCGGCTCGACCTGCACCCTGCCCCGTGCGACCTCGGGCGCCGGCATCCTGCACGTGGCGGCTGATTCGGGCATGGGCGTGATCGACCTGGTCGTGACCGTCGCGCCGCTCCGCGCCGGCAGCGCGAGCGTGCCGCTCGCCTTCCGCGTCGGCTAGACGCCGGGCGGCGGCGCGTAGACGACGAAGACGCCGACGACCGTCCTCGCGTACCCGTGCCGCGCGAGCGCCGGCCCGATCGGCGGCACCGCCCGCTTGAAGAAGACGAAGCCGTGACGGCGTGACGCGGCGACCGTGCGCTCGTACGGCTGGTATCTCGCCTCGGGATCGTGTGGAAGCACCGCCTCGCCGTTCCGGAACGACACCTCCGTGAACTGGTTCTCGACCGCAGTGACGTGCTCCTTCGTCACGAAGTCGACGAGGTAGGCGATCCAGTAGTCGGCGTAGACGCGGTTCAGGTGGAGCCGGTCGAGAGTGGCGACGAGCGGCGAGAGATTGCGCGGCGCGCGCGGCACCGGTTGAGGCACGTGGTAGTACGCGTTCATCCGCGGAATGCTGACCAGCTCCATCGCGCAGGCCAGGGCGAGGACCGCGACGGCGAGGAGATAACGCTTCGCGAACTGCGTCACGAGCAGCGCGAGCACCGGCGTGAGCACGAGCGTGTACTGCGGCCAGCCGGTGATGAACGTGGTGCGGCGATCGAGCGCGTACACGAACGGAAACAACGCGGTCACCAGATAGAGCAGCGACACCGCTCGACGCCGTGTCCTGATCGCGTAGTACGCGAACACGACGTACAGGCCGGCGTAGACGACATACACGAGCGCCGTCGAGGGGACGATCAGCTTCTGGTCGAACGGCGTGCGAAGCCCGAGCGTCATCGGCAGGATCGGCGAAACGAAGAGACGCAGGCTTCGTCCGTAGAGCGACAGGTCGGTGTGAACCGACAACGAGGCCCATGCATGCCGAACGTTCCAGACGAACCACGGCAACGCGCCGACCAATCCGAGGAGGGCGGCGAGCCAGGCGTGGCGAAGGGCACGCGGTGCCTTCCAGATCACCCAGACGACGGCGGGAACGACGACAGGGACGATCTGCGGCGTCTGCCAGAACGCGAAGCCGAGGACGAAGCCGAAGATGCCCACACGGACGCGATCCGGCCGTTCGACGACGCGAAGCGCGAGGAGGACGATCAGCGCGCAGTAGAGGACGTTCGTCGCGAAGAAGCTCTGCTGCTGGGTCAGCTGGAAGAGGTTGAACGGGGGCCAGACCCAGAGCAGCGCCCCCGCGACGGCTGCGGGCCGGTCGCCGACGATCCGCCGCCCCGCACGCCAGAGGACGAGGGAGGCAACCGCGTTGAGGGCGATCGGGACGATCCGCAGGGCGAGGTAGCCGCTGCCGAGAATCCAGAAGAACGGCACGCTCAGGATCACCTCCTGCGGACCGCCGTACGACGATCCCCAGTAGAACGTCGAGATGTCGCCGCGCAGTGCGTGGAGCACCATCAGTCCGCAGATCGCCTCGTCGGAGTTCGGGATGCCGAGCGCCGACCGGTAGATCCAGACGCGCAGCGCGATCCCGGCGACCGCGACGAGTGCGAAGAGCACGGGCCAGCGCGTGAAGACCGGACGGCGGCGAAGGGCGACTCTCATGCCGGGGCGCCCGCGGGGAGGGAACGCCGTCGCGGCAGCGGCGCCGTCGCGACGAGCCACGCGACGAGCTCCACGAAGAGCAGGAGCTGCGCGAGCACGACAACGGGCAGCGCGAGCGAGTCGGGGCCGACCTGCGTCGTCCGGTCCCACCAGCCGAGCAGCCGGCCGAGGAGCGGCGGTCTCGTCCACTCGTCGAGCCACGTGACGACGACGGCGGTCGCGATCGTGAGCGTGGCGAACCAGGATCCGGAGCGCGCCCAACGTACGAGCTGCGGCACGACGGGCAGCAGGAAGACGAGCTGATAGTCGAAGCTGCGCGCGACCGGATAGGTGAAGACGTAGACGCAGGCGCCGGCCCAGAAGAGATCGAGGTCGCGTGCGTGCCCGGCGCTGAGTGCCCGCACCGGCGGGGCAAGCCGGCGGGCGAGCACGACACCGACGGCGAGGGCAACGACGACGAGAACGACGTCCCAGGCCCGGTAGGACGTCAGCCGCCTGCTCACGCTTTCGCCCGCCGCCGCACTGATCCACTCGGAGACGCGCCTCACGCCGTACGCGAACAGGTCGCTCTGCGGAACCGCGGAGACTTCCTGGCGGATCTGATGGAAGAGCGCGAGCACGTAGACGCCGAAGACCGCGACGACGGCGACCGCCGCGGCCCGCGCGCGTCCGCTCCGCCGCGCGAGGAAGCCGACCGAGAAGATCGGGAAGAGCTTGAGCACCGCGGCAAGGAGCACCGACCCCGCCGAGACGAGCAGGCCACCGGTTCCGCGCCGAACGACGAGCACGGCGAAGACGACAAGTGCGAACAGCGTCAGGTCGACGTTCCCGCGTTCGACACCGAGCATGGCGGCGGGCGAGCAGGCGAAGACCGCGTACGCCGCACCCAGTCCGAGAGTCGCGCGCTGAGGAACGACCATCACCGCGGCAGCGAGAAACGCTGCGCCGACGACGAACCCCAGCGCCATCGTGTCGCCCTGCCCGAGCCCGAGGTGTGACGGCAGGAGCCAGAGCCGCGGATAGTTCGCCGGCCGCCTGAAGGGATCACACGGATTGATCGGGAGGACGGCGATCCCCCGGCGTGTGCACTCCCAGGCGCTCGTGACGCCGCGGAGATCGCCGAACCAGGTCGTGCTGCTCGACACTCCGAGCCGCGACCAGCGGCTGTAGCCGCCGAGCGCCGAAAGAAGCGCGAAATAGGCGCCGAAGGCGCCGAGCACGAGCAGGCGGGCGCGGTTTCGTCCCAGCACCGCGAGCGCTTCGCTCGTGCGGCTCAGTGCGTCGACCCCGGCGGCGCGTAGACGATGAAGCGCCCGACGGTGTACCGGCGATATCGGTGGCGCTCGAGCAGCGGCACCATGAGATCCAGACGCTCGGCTCCGCGCAGGAAGACGAACCCGTGCCGAGCCCGATCGACCTCGTGTGCGTAAGGCGGATACCGCCAGAGATCGGCACCCGGGGTCACCTGGCCGTCCACGAAGCGAGCGCTCCGGAAGCTGTTGTTCGACGCGATGATGCGCTCACGCGTCTCGAAGTCGAGCCGATAGGCGACCCAGTAGCTCGCGTACAGGCGCGTGACGCCCACGCGATCGAGCAGCGTGATCAACGGCCGGAAGTCGGCCGGCGGCGGGGCCGTTGCGGCCGATGCTGCCGGGACCGGCTCATTCATCCGGTGCAGCGTCACGACCGAAAGAGCGGCCGCAACCGCCAGAACGAGGATCGCACGCACGTAGCTCGTCGCGAGCTGCGCGAGGAGAAGCGTGAGGACCGGTGTCGCGATGAGGAGGTATCTCGGTTCGGAAGAGAGGTTCGTCAGGGGCTGGACGGCATACACGAACGGATAGGCGATCGCGACCCAGTAGAGGAGCGAGGCCGATCGTGACCGAGCCCGGATCGCACCCACGACGAAGAGCACGAGCAGAGCGAGGTAGACCACGTAGGTCAGCAGGTTCGGGAGCAGCAGCTCCTGTGAGAAAGGGGCGCGCAAACCGATCGTCATCGGGATCAGAGGCGACAGGAAGATGCGGAGGCGGTGGACGTAGGTCGAGGTGTCCGCCGGCAGCGAGAGCGATATCCAGTCGTGCCTCGCGTTGTAGGAGAGCCAGGGTGCGGCACCGAGAGCGGCGAAGACCACCCCCAGCCAGGCGCGGCGCAGGATTCCGGGCCGGCGCCAGATCATCCACGCGACGACTGGTACCGCGATCGGAACGATCTGAGGCGTCTGCCAGAAGGCGAGCCCGAGAACGAGCCCGAAGAGGCCGATGCGGAGCCGGCTCGGTTGCTCGACGGTTCGCAGTGCGAGCAGCAGGATCAGCCCGCAGTAGGTGATTCCGGTCGCGTAGAACCCGTAGGCATGGCCGAGGTGGAAGAGCAGAAAGGGCGGCCAGATCCAGTACGCGCACGCCGCCACTGCCGCCGGCCGGCTGCCGATCGTGCGAAGTCCGACCCGCCAGACGACGAGAGCGGCGACGCCGCAGAGGATGAACGGAACCATGCGCAGGGCGATCCAGCTCGAGCCGAACACCGCGAACAGCGGCGCCGCCAGGAGCGCCTCCTGAGAACCGCCGTACGTCTGGCCCCAGATGAACGTCGTGAACTGCCCGTGGAGGGCATGGACGGCCATCAATCCGAGCACCGCCTCGTCCGAGTTCGGGACTCCGAGCGAGGACCGGTACAGCCAGATGCGAAGAGCGACGCCGACGGCGAAGGCCACCCCCGCCAGCACCGTCCACCGAGAAAGTGCGAGCCGCCCGAGACTCGCAAGCTGCGCCCGTTGGACCGCAATCATGCTGCAACCACTGTATAAGCCGGGTCTGTGGGCCACGCCGTTCGCTCATCGCCCCGTTCGCGCCGCGTCCTGGGTCTTTTGAGCGAACGGCGTTATCCCGCCGGACTCGCAGCTGCCTATCTCGCCTCGCAGGCCGTGCTGCGCCTGCTCGGTTTCCGCTTCGAGACCGGGCTCCTCACCTCCGCGGTTCAGGACGTCGACCCGCGCCTGCTCGAGACGCATCTACTCCAGAGCCTCTGGTATCTCCACGGGCAGCCCCCGCTCTGGAACGCACTCATCGGAGCGTCGTTCAAGGTTTCCCACTGGCCGCAGCTGTGGCACGTCGTATACGTGGGCCTCGGTCTCGCCGAGATTCTCATGCTTTTCGCGCTGCAACGGGACCTCGGGCTTCCGAAGCGCGCATCGGCGGTGCTCGCGCTTCTCTTCTCGCTCTCACCCGAGGTCCTGCTCTACGAAAACTTCTTCTTCTACGACTACCCGACCCTCGTCGCGGTCACGGCGGGCGCTCTCGCCGCCGGGCGCTTCACCGCCCGCCCGTCGCTCGGACGTGGGCTTGCCTTCTTCGGCGTGTGCGGATATCTGACCTTGACGCGAACGCTGTTCGAGCTCCCGTGGCTCGTCGCGGTAATCGTGGTGACGCTCGTCGCCTGTAGACGGCAACGCCGCCTCGTCCTCGCCTCGTGCGCAATACCGCTCGCGCTGCTCGTCGGCGTCTACGCGAAGAACTGGTTCATGTTCGGCGTTCCCTCGACGACGTCGTGGACCGGCATGGGACTCGCGAGAGTGGCCGTCGAGGCGCTGCCGCTGAGCGAACGCCGGCAGCTGGTCGCGGAGGGAAAGCTGCACGCCGTCTCGCTCGTCACACCGCTCGCGCCGCTTCGTTTCTACGAGGCCGTCGGCGTCAAGCTCGACCCTCCGACCGGGATCCCGCTCCTGGACGAGACCGAGGGACCGAGCGCAACCCGCAATCTCGAGAATCGCACCTACATCCGGATCTCGCGCGAGTACTGGTCCGACGACCTCTGGATCATCTTTCACCGCACGACGGCGTACCTCGCCGCGGTCGGGCGCGGCTACGCGGACTTCTTCGCGTCGCCGACGAACGCGTGGCAGGGCGGCGGGAACGACGGACACATCCGCAGCTACGACCACTGGTTCACGAGAATCGTCTACGGGCGCCTCGGGCCCGGCAAGGTCGGCTTCTTCCTCGTCGCTGCGTACATCCTTGCGCTGGCCGCGGGGATCGTCGAGTGCGTGAGACGCCTCCGGCCCGGAGCAGACCCGATGACGGTCACGATTGCCTTCGCAACGCTGACACTGCTCTACGTCGGGACGATCGGCAACTTCGCGGAGGTGGGCGAGAACTTCCGGTTCCGGCTCGTGGTGGACCCGCTCGTGCTCGCCATCTGCGCCGTCGTCGTCCAACGGGCCGGGAGGCGATGGCTGAGCCGATCCGTCAGCCGCGCGAGGCCGCCGCGTTGACGGCGTCGAGCACGCGACCTGCCCAGCCCTCGACCGAGTGCGCCGCCTCGACGCGCGCGCGAAGCGCCTCGCCCGCACCGGCGTCGTAGTCGCGGATCCGCGAGGCGAGGGAGTGCGGATCGCCGGCCTCGAAGCAGAGCTGCTCGGGCAGGAGCGTGTCGAACACGGGCGAAGCGGCGAACACCGGCAGGCAGGAGGCCGCCGCCTCGTAGACGACCTTGTCGGCGGCGTTCCCGAGCGTCGTGTTGACGAGAGCGTCGGCCTCGCCGAGAACGGCGGGAAGGTCGCGGTACGGAACCGCGTCGGCGAACGTGACGCGGTCGCGCACGCCGAGCTCCGCCGCGAGCGCCTCGAGCTCGGGCCGGTGGGCGCGGTCCCGTTCGGTGAGCATCGGCCCGTGGATCGCGAGCGACGCCTCTGGAAGCTCGACGAGCGCGCGCAGCGCGGTGTCCCATCCCTTCACCGGCGCGTACCGGCCGAGCCCGAGCAGGCGCCGTAGCGGCGGCCGCACCTCGCCGAGGCAGGGGAAGGCGGCGACGTCGATCCCGTGGCCGATCGGCACGACCTTCGGCGAACGGATCGGGACGCTCCGCTCGTCGACGGTCAGGATCGCGTCGACCGCCGGCACGGCCCGCCCCAGCCGCTCTCCGCCCGCCTGCTGCGTGAACCAGAGGAGGAGCGGCACGCGGAGCGGCCGGGCGAGCGGCGCGGCGAGCAGGACGTAGATCGGCGACATGTGCACGACGACCGCGAGCGGTCTCCGCAGCAGCTCGGGCGTGAGCGCCGTCGCGTAGCGCGCACCGCGGAGGGCCTGGGTCGGCGCGGCGAAGCTGTGCGCGACGCAGTTCTCCGGCAGCGCGGCGGGGGCGATGCGGCCGGCGAGCACGACGAGCTCGTCGACGCGCGCGGCGAGTGCGCGGATCTTGGCGACCGTCGCACCGAGAACGGGATCGGACGGGTCCGCCGCCTGCGTGACGAAGACGAGCCGGCTCACGCGCGCCGGAGACCCTCGCGAAGCTGCGCGAGCAGGAACCAGAACGTCGCAACGAGGAACAGGTCGCGCCCGAAGAGCGCCCAGACCGTCCAGTTCTGGTGGCGGAGGCCGTACTTGTCGACGATGTACTCGGGCTGCGTGAGCGCGAGCGCGCCGAGCCACGCGAACCCGGCGTTGCGTCCGTTGCGGCCCGCGGCGAGCGGGGCGAGCGGCACGAGCCACGTCAGGTACTGCGGCGACAGGACCTTGGCGAAGACGACGACGGCGGCCACGCACGCCGCGAAGGCGATCACGAGGCGCTCGTCGGTGTCGTCCCCCCGCACGTAGGTCCAGACGACGTAGAGGACCGCGAGAACGGCGACGGCAGTGGTCAACGCGCCGACCACGCCGGCGAGATGGCCGGTGACGTCGATCGACGACCGGCCGATCCAGCCGACGTGATGGATGCCGAGCTTCGAGAGGACGAGCAGGATCGACGCGCCGAGGCTCTCGATCTCGAGGTGCCGCTCGAGCTGGGTCTTCAGGCTGTAGCCGACCCCGCCCGGTGCAAGCGCGACGAACGGGAGGACGAGCACCGCGCCGGCCACGATCAACGCGATAGTCGCGGCCTTGAGCTCGCGCACGCGCCGCGCCGCGGGAAGCACCACCGCGAGCGGAAAGATCTTCACCGCTGCGCCCGCGCCGAGCAGCGCACCCGTCGTACGGTCGCGCGCGCGGAGCAGCGCGACGAGGGCAAGCGCGGCGAGCAGCGCCGGCACAGGGTCGTACCGGTTCAGGAAGACGGGGCCGAGGAGCGCCGGTGCGGCGACGACCGGCACGAGCCGCCAGCGCGAGAGACCGAGACGCCGCACGATCCAGACGGCACAGATCGTGAAGCCGACGCCGCAGGCCGTCATCAGCAGCTTGAAGGTGAGGATGTAGTGCGCGTTCCAGAGGAGCGCCGGCAGCACGAAGATCGGCACCGAGCCCGGCGGATACTCGTCGTAGAAGTCGCGGTAGGGAATGCGCCCGTGGAGGAGCAGCGCCCGGCCGTACTGCGCGTACGTGCCCGCGTCGCCCGGATAGGCGTGGCTGAAGAGCCCGCCGTAGGCGACCGCGCACGAGACGACGAAGAGGCCCGCCGCCACAAGCGTCGTCCGGTCGCGCCACCAGGGCGGCGGGTCGGCGTCCACGGCGTCCCACCCTACCCGGGTGCCGGAACGGGGCCTCCGTATCATGGGCGGCCGTGCGCGCGATCAGGACGCCGGGCGGCCCGAGGATCGTCGCACTCGCCGGCTACTGCCTGATCTCGTTCCTCTACTTCGGCCTCCGCCTGCTCGTCGAGCCGGGACAGCACTACATCGGCGTCTCCGACGACCCCCAGATCCCGATCTGGTCGTTCGCCTGGTGGCCGCACGCGGTGTTCCACGGGATCAACCCGTTCGTCGCGCACGTGATCTGGTCGCCGCCCGGCGTCGACCTCGCGTGGGCGAACACGCTGCCACCCGTCGCGCTCGCGCTCTCGCCGGTCACCTGGGCGGCCGGGCCGGTCGCGGCCTACAACGTCGCCGCGATCATCCTGCCGGCGCTCTCGGCCTGGACCGCGTTCCTGCTCTGCCGCCACCTGACGCACAGGCTCTGGCCGTCGCTCCTCGGCGGCTACCTCTTCGGCTTCTCGAGCTACGTGCTCGGGCATCTCGCCGGGCAGCCCCAGCTCACGGCGGTGTTCTGCCTGCCGCTCGTCGCCCTCTTCGTCCTCCGGTTCGTCGAGGGCGGGCTGAGCGGAAAGGGGCTTGCGCTCCGGCTCGGGCTCGTGCTCGGCCTTCAGTTCTACCTCGCGCTCGAGGTCGCGTTCTCGGTCACGCTCGCGCTCGTCTGCGCACTCGTCCTCGCGGTGCTCTTCGTCCCGGACCGCCGCCGCCGCGTCGTCGCAGCCCTCCGTCCGATCCTCGCCGCCTACGGCATCGCCGTCGTCATCGCCGCGCCGCTCGTCTACTACGCGCTCACGAACCTGCGCCGCACGGGGTTCACACCGCCCCAGGACTACGTCGCCGATCTGCTCAACTTCGTCCTGCCCTCGCACGTCGAGGCCGCCGGCGCCGGGTGGACGCAGGCGCTCCACTATGCCGCGAACGACACGGAGCAGGGCGCGTTCCTCGGCCCGCTGCTCGTCCTCGTCTGGCTCTTCGCATGGCAGCGGCGAAGGCGGCCGGGAAGCCGCTTCCTCGTCGCGTGCTTCGTGCTGGCGGCGTACGCGTCGCTCGGCCCGAAGCTGATCGTGGCGGGGCACTCGCTGATCCCGCTGCCGACCGTCTTCGGCCACGACAGCGTCACGCTGCCCGTCGTCGGCACGAAGTCGCTCTCGATCTTCAACAACACGCTCCCCGCGCGCTTCGCGGTCTACACGTCGCTCACGGCGGCGGTCGCCGCCGCAGTCTGGACCGCGTCGAGACGCGGCGGCGCGCTCACGTGGGCCCTGCCCGCGGCGTCGGTCCTGCTGCTCTTCCCGAACCCGACGACCTGGACGACGCGGTACTCGATTCCGGCCTTCTTCACGAGCGCGCGCTACCGCCCCTGCCTGCCCGCCGGCGCGAACGTGCTGCCGGAACCGGTCGGCTCGGGAGGCGAGTCGAACCTCTGGCAGGTGGCCGACGCCTTTCGCTTCAGGATGGCCGGCGGGCGGCTCCAGACCTCGCCGCCCTCGGTCTTCCTTCATCCGCCCGCGACCGCGCAGATCTCCGTCGGCTACCCGCCGGTGCGAAACCAGGCGCAGCTTCTCCGCGCCTACGCGCGCCGGTGGGGCGTGACCGACGCAATCGTCGACCCTCGCCAGGCCTCGATCTGGACGCCGGCCCTCGACCGGATCGCAACACCGCACGAACTCGGCGGCATCATCCTCTATCCACTCTCGGGGCAGCTCCCGCCGGGCTGCCCGACAAGTTAGTGGCCCCGTCCGCAAGTACGGTTGTGTGCCTGGGCGGCTGCAAACCGTCGCATGACTGCGTCCTCGCTCGGCCCCGTACCTTTGGGTACGTGGCCTCCCTGCGTCCTTGTCCTGCTCGGTTTTCGCCGCCCATCCACGAACGAACCTGCGGACGGAACCACTGAACGGCGTGGACGACAACCGCTACGCGTCCGTCGCCGCCGCCTTCGACGATCTCGCCGACGGCAGCGCACGCCGGCCGCGCACGAGCCGGCCCTACCACGAGATCCTCGAAGCCCTGCACTGCGCGCTCGTGTCGCCGGGTGCGTCTGTCCTCGAGATCGGGAGCGGCGACGGCGCGCTGCTCGCAGCCGTTCGTCCCTCCCGCGGCGTCGGCGTCGACGTCAGCGCCAACATGGTGCAGCTCGCCCGCGAACGGCATCCCGAGCTTCGGTTCGAGCACGCGGCGGGCGAGCGTGTCCAGCTCGGAGAGACGTTCGACTACGTCCTGCTCTCGGACGTCCTGCCGTACGTGGACGACCTGCTCGCGCTCTTCCACAACGTGAAGCGGCATTCGAACCGCGAGACGCGCGTGATCGTCCATTCCTACAGCCAGCTGTGGCGTCCGGTGCTGCGCCTGCTCGAGCTCGCACGGCTCAAGGCACGGACGCCGCTCCGCAACTGGGTTTCGCAGTCGGACGTCGAGTCGCTGCTTCGCCTCGCCGGCTTCGAGACGGTGACGAGCAAGCGCCGCATCCTCCTGCCCCTGCGCATCCCCGTTCTCTCCGCGTTCGTCAACGGTGTCCTCGCCAACCTCTGGATCGTCCGTCAGCTCTGCCTGACCTGGTGGATCGTCGCCCGGCCGCAGCCGCCCGACGAGAAGCGCGAGCTCAGCGTCTCGGTCGTCGTCCCGGCGAGGGACGAGCGCGGCATGATCGAGCGGATCGTCGCCGAGACACCGGAGTTCCCGGCGGGGAGCGAGCTGATCTTCGTCGAAGGCCACTCGACCGACGGCACGCGCGAGGCGATCCTCGAGCAAATCGAGCTCCATCCGGAGCGGCGCATCGTCTACGTCGAGCAGGCGGGCCACGGCAAGGGCGACGCCGTCCGCCTCGGCTTCGCACGCGCGACCTGCGACGTGCTGATGATCCTCGACGCCGACCTGACGGTCTCGCCGTCGGACCTTCCGTCGTTCCTCGAGGCGATCGCCACCGGCCGCGCCGAGTTCGTCAACGGCTCGCGCCTCGTCTACGGGCTCGAGCCCGGCGCGATGCGATACCTGAACGTCGCCGGCAACAAGGCGTTCTCGCTCCTCTTCTCGGCTCTCCTCGGTCAACCGCTGAAGGACACGCTGTGCGGGACGAAGGCGGTCGAGCGAAGACACTACGAGCGGATCGCCGCAGGGCGGTCGTATTTCGGCGACTTCGATCCCTTCGGCGACTTCGACCTGCTGCTCGGTGCGGCGCGCCTTTCCCTGAAGATCGTCGACCTGCCGATCCGCTACCGGGCGCGCACGTACGGTGAAACGAAGATCTCGCGCTTCCGGCACGGGTGGCTGCTGCTGAAGATGTCGGTCTTCGCGTTCCGCAAGCTCGAGATCGACATCTTCAGCCGCTGACGCGGACGCGGAGCAGCACCCAGATCGCGCGGAAGCCGTCGCGCCAGGTGATCTTCTTCCCCTCCTCGGAGGTGCGGCCGTAGTAGGAGATCGGCAGCTCGTAGATCCGGAGCTTGCGCTTGCAGACCTTCGCGGTGATCTCGGGCTCGATGCCGAACCGGCTTTCGCGGAGCTCGAGCGAACGGAGCACGTCGGCGCGAAAGGCCTTGTAGCCCGTCTCCATGTCGGACAGCGTCGTGTTGTAGAGCATCGAGGTCAGCAGCGACAGGAACCGGTTGCCGACGAGGTGCCAGAAGAGGTACGCGCGCTGCGGCTTGCCCCCGCGCAGGCGCGAGCCGTAGACGACGTCGGCGACCCCGCGAAGGATCGGCTCGATCAGCTCGGGCACCTCGGCGGGGTCGTACTCCATGTCGGCGTCCTGGATGACGGCGATCTCGCCCTCGATCGCGCCGATCGCGGCCCGGATCGCGGCCCCCTTGCCGGCGTTCGCCTGCCGGATCACCGTCGCTCCGTGCGACTCGGCGATCGCGGCGGTCCGGTCGGACGAGCCGTCGTCGACCACGATCACCTGCACGTCGAGGTCGAGTGCGGCGATCCGCTCGAGCACCTCGCCGATCGTCGCCTCCTCGTCGTACGCGGGAACGAGGAACGACACCTTCATCGTCGCGCGCCGAGAGCGCTACGCCGGGCGAACGCGTCGCGCACGGACGTCGGCGACGATCGCGGCGATCGCGCCGACGATCAGGCCGATCAGCGCGCCGACGAGGATCGAGTTGCGGCGCGAGCGGGCGGTCGTCTTGCCTGCGCTGACGCCGCCGACCGGCGTCGGATACTCGACGCTCTGGGCAAGCGCGAGCTGCTGCCGCACCGTCGCGAGGTTGTTCGAGAACGTCGCGTACCGCTGGGCGGCACCGTCTGCCTGGACGGCGAGAATTGCCTTCAGAACGGGGTCGCTGGTGCTCGTGACCGCAGCGTTCAGCGTCTTGATCGAGTCCGTGAGCGAGGCGATCTCGGTCTGGTAGCTCGTGATCTCGCTCTGGAGCACGCCGACCGACGCCGTCACGTACTTCGACGTCGTGTCCCGGATGACGATCGTCCTCAGCGCCTCCGCAGCGTCCTCGGCCTTCTTCACCTTGGGCAGCTGGACGATGATCTGGATCAAGACCGTCCCGCGGCTGGCCGCCGTACCCGAGCCGGTGAGCACGGTCGCGGTCGTGACGTGACCTCGCAGCTGCGAGGCAGACACGTGCGCGAGCTTCGCGGCCGAGTCGAGGGTGGCTCCGAGGGTGACGATGTCGTTGACGCCGCGCGGGCTCGAGTAGTAGTTCTGCACCGGCGCGCCGCTCGGGGAGAACGCCTGCCCGGGCGAGATCAGCACCGAGGCCTGGTAGAGGCTTCCGCCCGAGAGCGAGTAGACGGCGCCGAGGATCGCGCCGACGACGAGACCCGCGGCGATGATCCACCAGCGCTCCGCTGCGGCCTCCTTCCAGCGGCCGAGGTCGATCTCGCGTTCGACGTCGCTCATCGGGCGCCGACTCTACCGGCGGCCCACTCCCACTGTCTGCGGAGACCGTCCTCGAGCGAGATTCGCGGCTGCCAGCCGAGCTCGGAGCTGATCCGCGTCGTATCCGCCTTCGTCCGCCGCTGGTCGCCCGGCACGGCGGGCTCGCGGGCGACGTCCAGAGTGCAGCCCGAGATCAGCTCGAGGAGCTCGATCGTCCGGTTCATCGACGCCTCGATCGCCCCGCCGACGTTATAGGTGCCGCTGCCGCCGTCCATCGCGAGGATCGTCGCGTCGACGACGTCCGACACGTAGGTCCAGCCGCGCGACTGCTCGCCGTCTCCGTAGAGGTCGAAGCGCGTGCCGTTCGCGAGCGCGCCGACGATCCGCGTGAACGCCATGTCGGGTCGCTGCCGAGGCCCGAAGGCGTTGAAGTAGCGGAGGATGACGCAGTCGAGCTCGAACTCGCGCGCGTATGCCCGCGCGAGGTGCTCGCAGGAGAGCTTCGTGATCCCGTACGGCGAGAGCGGGTGCGGCGGCGTGTCCTCCGGCGTCGGATAGCGCTCGGCCGCGCCGTAGACCGACGACGACGACGAGAAGACGACGCGAGCGCCGTCGCGCGCAGCCGCCTCGAAGACGCGCTGCGAGGCGAGCACGTTGCGGCGGAGGTAGAGCGGAAACACGTCGCCGAAGCTGCGCACCCCCGGCTGCCCCGCGAGGTGGAAGACGCCGTCGAGCCCGCCGAAGTCGAGCTCGTCCTCGGCGAGGTCGACGCGGCGGACGTCGAGACCGCGCGCGTTCTCCTCCTTCAGCGCCGGGTCGTAGTAGTCGGTGAAGCAGTCCAGCCCGACGACGTCGTGCCCGGCGGCGACGAGTGCTTCGGCGAGGTGCGACCCGATGAAGCCGGCTGCCCCGGTGACCGCATAGCGCATGCCCGAAGCCTAACGACGCTTCTCCTCGAGCCCGTAGATCTTCCCGTAGCCGGTCAGGAAGAACCGCGTCTTGTCGGCCACGACCGGCGAGTACTTGCCGTCGGGGAACGACCAGAGCAGGTGGCCGGTGAGCGCGTTCAGGCCGTAGGTGCGGCCGTCGAGAGTCGCGAAGTAGACGCGGCCCGCGACGACGGTCGGTGCCCCGGAGATCGAGCCGTCCGCGTGAAACTGCCACAGGACGTTGCCCGTCGCCGCGTCGAAGCAGTAGAAGGTCCCGTTGTACGACCCGACGAACACACGCTTGCGCCAGACGGCCGGCGACGAGTACACGTAGTCGCCGGTCGCATACGACCAGCGCAGCTTGCCCGTCGTCGCGCCGAACGAGTAGACCCGGCCGTCGGTCGAGCCGACGAACACCCGGTCGTACGCGACCGCCGGTGTCGCGTAGAACGTGCCCGAGCTGCCGAAGCGCGGCTGCGCAGAGGCCTTCCAGATCAGCTTGCCGGTGACGGCGTTCAAGGCGTAGACGTGCGAGTCGTACGAGCCGAAGTAGATGCGGCCGCCCGCGTAGGCGAGCCCGTCCTTCACCGCGCCGCCGGCGTGGAACGTCCACCAGCGCCGGCCCGTCGTCGCCGAGAACGCGGAGACGTCGCCGTTCCAGTCGCCGACGTAGACCACGCTTCCGTGCAGGAGCGGAGACGACTCGGACGGCCCGATCGTCTTGCGCCAGCGCACCTGTCCCGACCCGGCCCAGAACGCCACGAGCTGCCCCTGGTGCGGCCCGCTCGCGTTGCACGGCGGATGGTTCAGGAACGTCGCGTAGACGGTGTGGAAGCCGACCGCGGGCGACATCGCCTGGCAGCGGTTCGAGTCGTAGCGCCAGGCGCGCTTGCCCGTCTTCGCGCTGATCGCGAAGAGCACGCCGCTGTTGTTCGCGAAGTAGAGGCGGCCGTACGCGACGACCGGCGGAAACTCGACGAGGCTCTGGGCGTGGAAGGTCCAGAGCCGCCGGAACGGAGGCGCCAGCGAGCTGTCGGCGACGCGCACGCGCGCGGCGTCGCCGCCGTACATGGGCCAGAGGACGCCCGCCTCGGGCGCAGGCGGCTTCGGCGGCGCCGCGGTCGGGATGAACTCGACCGTGGACGAGCCGTGGATGTTGCGCCCGGCGTGCTTCACGTGCAGGTACCACGCACCGCCGGCTGCGACGAGCACGAGCAGGACGAGGCCCGCGCCGCCGAGCAGCCACCTCTTCATAGAGGTTCGACCGGCCTGCCTTGGTCGAGGACGACCTGCCAGAAGTAGCGCGTCATGACGAGTCCTTCGCGGAACTCGCCGAGCGCCGGCTCGGGCCGCTCGCCGGCGGCGAGCGCGAGCGCGAGCTCCGGGAAGTGCGAGCCGGCCGCCGTCGGCAGGGGGAACCCGCCGCCGAAGCGCGGGTTGACGTCGGTGACGGGCAGCGAGCCGTCGGGCTCGCGGAAGCACTGGATGTTCGCAGGGCCGACGATGCGCAGCGCCTCGGCCACACGCCGCCCGTGCTCGATCAGCTCGAAATCACGGATCGTCATGCCCCTGATCGATTCGCCGCCCTTGGACTCGATCATCGTCCTCGGGATCGCGTTCAGGCAGCGGCCGCCGGTGTCGCAGAAGACGTCGACCGAGAACTCCTCGCCCTCGCAGACCTGCTGCACCATCGACGCCTGCGTCGTGTAGCCGAGGAAGAACTCGAGCTCGCCCCGGTCGTGCGCGCGGTAGATGTGCCGCGAGCCGAACCCGCGCCGCGGCTTGACGAGCACCGGGAAGCGGAGCTCGGCGGGAAGCTCGCCGGGAAGCCAGGTCGGCGGCGTGGCGATGCCCTGCTCCTCGAAGAACTCGTGCGCGGCGAACTTGTCCTCGCAGATGCGGATCGCCTCGGGTCCAGGCAGGAGGACGAGCGCATCGAGCCGGTCGCGCTCGGTGGCGAGCAACAGGTGGTCGACGTCGGCCAGCGGGACGATCAGGGACACATCGTGACGGGCGACGAGCGCCTCGAGCGCGTCGACGTAGCCGGGGTCGTCCACCGGCGGCACGAGCGCGTGCCGGTCGGCCGCGTAGAGCGCCGGTGCCAGCTCGTTCGCATCCGCGGCGACCGTCGTCGCACCGGCCTTGGCGAAGGCGGTGACGATGTCCACGCGCTGGCCCGCGCAGGTGAAGAGGACGACCGCCACCTCGAGGGAGCCTACGCGCTGTAGACGAGGAACGGCAGCTCGGCGAGCACGCACACGCCGAGCACGGCGAGCGCGATCGTCCAGGCGCGTCCGCGCAGCCGGTCGAGCGCGTAGCCGAAGCCGAGCGCCCACCCTCCGAGCGTCGTCAGCATGTACGTCGCCTTGAGCGTGTCGCCGCCGGGGGTCGGGTACGAAACCGTGAAGTAGAGGTAGCCGAGGAGCCCGACGAGCGGCAGGAGCGCGACTGCGAGTCGCGGGGGCCGCCTGATCGACGAGCGCACGAGCGCGAGCCAGCCGGCGACCGCGAGCAGCGTCGGCAGCAGGCCGACGAGCGACTGGACGACCAGCCTCGCCTTCTCGTAGCCCTTCGGCACGTTCTCGTAGTGCACGCCCTGGGGCGTCTGGAGGAGCTGCCCCTTCCAGTCCCAGACGCCTTCGTAGTCGCCCCAGAGCTCCGAGTAGGTGATCGGAATCGCGAGCCCGCCCGACGAGCTGCCGAAGCTCGGTGCATATGGCGCCGTGATCACCTTCGGCAGGCCGGGGTCGAAGTAGAACTGCCACGGCTGCCGATCCCAGATCGGCTTCGGCTTCCCGGCCTCCACCTTTCCCTTGCGCGCGAGCGGCGTCGGCGGCCGCGGGAAGATCGGGTCGCCGCCGTAGCGGTCGTACTGGTGGACGTACCAGGGCAGCGGGATCAGCACCGCGAGCACGACGACGGGGACGAGCGCGCGCCAGCGACGTCCGGCGACGAGCGCGACGAGCACGGCCGCGACCGTCCAGAGCGCCGCCTGCCGGACGAGCTGCCCGGCGCCGAGTGCGGCGCCGAGCGGGACGGCGTAGCGCGGGTTTCGGAACGTGCGCACACAGAGCCAGAGCGCGAGCGTCGCGAGCGCGAGCGACATCGTCTCGGGGTGGAACATCGCCTCCGTCTTCACGGTGACCGGGAGCAGCGCGGCGAACGCGGCGGCGCCGAGGGCGACGCGCGGGCGCCCGGGCCAGAGCTCCCTCGCCGTCCCGTAGACGAGGAGCACGGTCGCGAGCACGAAGAGGACGTTGAGCGCCATCCCGGCACGGTGAGCGCCGTAGGCGCTCGCGCCAAGCCCTCGCGCGATCCAGTCGGCGAACCCGGCGACGGCGTAGTAGCCGGGCGGCGTGTAGTACTCGGTGATCACGCCGTTCTGCTCCGGCGGCGGCAGGTGGCCGCCGGGCACGAGCCCGTCGGCGTACTGCATGTGCGCGACCGCGTCGTAGCCGAGTCCCGGCGGGTAGCGCGCGGCGTTCACGATCCCGAGCGCAACCGTGAACGCGCAGATCGCGACGAGCGCTCGGTTACTCCGCAGGCTTCCAGCCACCCGTCTCGCCCTTGTAGGTGCCGCCGAGGAGCGCGCGCGGCGTGCGCGCGAGGATCTTCGCGTCGAGCAGCGCCGAGCGGTGCTCGACATACCAGAGGTCGAGCTCGATCCGCTCGGCCCACGAGAGCTTCGCGCGGCCGTGGATCTGCGCCCAGCCGGTGATTCCCGGCCTCACGTCGAGGCGGTGCCGCTGGCGCTCGTCGTACTGCTCGACCTGGTAGCGCAGCGTCGGGCGCGGGCCGACGATCGACATCTCGCCGCGGACGACGTTCCAGAGCTGCGGCAGCTCGTCGAGCGAGAGCCGGCGGAGCACGCGGCCCGCGCGCGTGATGCGCGGGTCGCCCTCGTTGACCGCGTAGCCGGCGCCGAGCTTCTCGGCGCCGACGACCATCGTGCGGAGCTTGAGGAGCTCGAAGTCGCGGCCGTCCTTGCCGACGCGCGTCTGGCGGTAGAGCACCGGGCCGCCGTCGAGCTTGACGGCGAGCGCTGCGGCGATCAGGAGCGGGCTCGTGAGAGCGAGGCCGGTGCCCGCGATCACGACGTCGAGGGCGCGGTTCAGCGATCCTCATCCCGTATCGATCGCACGTACAGGCTGTCTGCCACCGTTGAGAGCCACGGAACGACCGATGCGGCTGCGCGCAAAGCTTCGGATGTGCGCACAACCGCTCGGGCGCCTGGTCGCAAGAGCCCCATGTCGGTGCGCTGCGCGTTGAGCGAAAGGAATCCGTCGACCTCGATCACCGATGGCCCGATCAACTCTTCGAAGGTTTCCTTCAACTCCCGCGGCGTCCAGTATCGGACGTCGAAATCCGACGCGTCTCGAAACCCGGCCCGCGCCCGGTTGTAGAAGCTCCGCACCCCCCATTTGTTCGCGAGCTGGATCAGCGACCTCCCGGACGGCCGCAACACGCGATGCACCTCCTTCAGCGTCGCGCGAACGTCCGTTCTCGAGAAATGCTGAAGAACGCTGTACGAGAACACGACATCGAACGTCTCGTCAGGAAAGGGCAGGCGCCGACCGTCGCCGACGACGAAGTGGGCATTGACCTCGAGCTGGGCTGCAACACGACGCGCAGCCTGAATCCCTTCGAGTGAAGGGTCGATTCCGACGACGTCGTAGCCTTTGCGGGCGGCGCTGACACACCAACGTCCCCAGTGGCAACCGACCTCGAGAAACCGCTGGTCGTGCGTGGCCGGCGGCAGGCGAAGCTCGGGAATCGGGTATTCGAAGACGCCGCCGATGAGGTGCTTGTAGAGGTTGCCGCAAGTCCCGCGGATCAGGTCTTGAACGACCGGGTCGGTGCCGGAATCCGAAAGCCGTTGCGTCTGAGGGTGCCGACCGCTCGCGACCCCGAGGGCGTACTCGTAAACGGCCGGAAGTGTCGGTGTGTCATCGTCGACCATCAGCACGGGGATCCCGTCAACCAACGGATACTCGTCGCCCGCCGGGCAGGCAAGTACGTCTCGACCCAGTCTCGAAAGCCGCCGACGGTGGCGTGGACACACGACATCGTCGAGAAAGACGCCCTGTCCGCTCACGCGCACGATCGTATTCGCCTGCCCATGCCGAGGCGTGGATGTCGAACGACTGGCAGACTCTGTCGCGGCCGAGCGCCCCATCCTCCGAGCGTCGTGAGCATGTAGGTCGCCTTGAACGTGTCGCCGCCGCGGGTCGGATAGGAGACCGTGAAGTAGAGGTAGCCGAGGAGCCCGACGAGCGGCAGGGACGCGACCGTGAGCCGGGCCGGCGTCCGCCGCAACAAGCGCACGACTGTACACCGCGAGGCCCACCTAGTGCCAAGGTGAGATCGACGAGACGCTGGAGCACGGGCCGCCGCGTCGTCACCGCGGCGGAAGGCGGTGCAGACGAACCCCATCCACCCAGAACGTCAGCGGCGTCTCCTGGGCGTTCAAGACCTCGGCAGCGTTGATGCTCGTCACCCCGGCCGCGGTCACGAACGTGAACGAGAGATGCCTCCAGACGCCGCTCGCGACACCGAATGTCCGCTCCTGCTGAAAGGTCGGCGGGGTGGAGAGCCCGCACCGCAGCACGATCGCCGCGGTCTTCCCACTGCGCTGAAAGACCCAGGCGGAAAACGCGTAGCGCGTCCGTCCGACGGCCGGAATGTCCAAGACCCTCGCACCCTGGAAATACGACGACGTAACGACCTTCATCGACGACACGCCGAATTTGTGGACCGCCGTGTCGCGGACGAGAACATTGCCGCAAGCACTGCAGTCCGGCTGCCAGCCGTCCACGTTCGCTTCGAACCCGCCGTTCATGATCAGCACCGCGTTCAGAGGCGGGGGCGGCGGCGGCTTCACCACGTGCGGCGTCGCTCGGTGATGGATCGGCCAGATGCTCTCGCGAAGGCCCGCGACGAACTGCGCGGCTACGAGCAACCCGAGCAGCATCAGGCCGTATCTCGCCAAGGACACAGGTCGGGCGACGGTCGTAATGCGAGCAGACTAGACGCAGCAACCGACGAGCACCTGGCCGTCGGACGAACGAAGAAGCGTGTGGCAATAATGACTCGTGGCCAACGAGTCGCGCGCCGGCCTGAAGCTCCACCTCGGCTGCGGTTCGACCGTCGTTCCCGGATGGGTGAACATCGACAAGTCGCCCTCGATTCTCCTCGGCCGCGTGCCAGGATTGCGGTCGGCGCTCGCGGTCGCCCGGGTGCTCACTCGAGACCAGACGCGGGCAGTCTTTCCGGCCGGAATCGTTCGTGCCGACGTGCGGGGCGGGCTCTCCTATCCGGATGAGTCGGTCGCCTACGTCTACAGCTCGCACATGATCCAGCACATGTCGCGATGGCAGGGCCTCGAGCTTGTTCGCGAGTGCCGTCGCGTGCTCGAGCGGGGTGGCGTGCTTCGACTGGCCACGCCGAACTTCGAGGCGATGATGACTGCGTATATCCGAGGGTGGTCGCGAAACGGGGAGCCGCCCGCAGACGCCGTGATGAGCGGGCTAGGACACTTCGTCGATCAACCGGGAACGCGATCGTCGATGATCCTCCGCCGCCTGTTCACCGCACCCACGCAGTGGCTCTACGACGCCACTTCGTTGACGCGACTGCTGAACGAGGGAGGCTTTCCCGACGTCGAGATCCGCAAGTTCAGGGAGTCGGCGTTGCCGGAGATCGATCAGCTCGAGCACCGCGAGGGAGGCCTCTACGCCGAGGCGCGACGGCCCTGAGCCGCACCCCGAGTGACGTCCCACGTGGCCGGCACTCCCCGTCGCAGGTAGTTCGCGAGCGAAGCGACAGTCGCCCAGGTGACGAGCGTGTAGTACCGCGCAACACCAACGCCCACGGCGGCCGCAGCGAGCAGGGCAACCTGCACAGCAAGGGCGGCTTGATACGGCCAGCCACGCGTCACGAGGACGATCGAGGTCCCGAGCAGGACGATGTGGAGGAGGCCTGACGCATAACGCAGATGTCGATGTGAGAGGACCTGAAGCGCGTAGAGAGGTCCGATGCGCCTCAGCATTCCGCCGTGAGCCACGATCAGCCAGCAGTGCTCGAACATGCGAACCTTGCGCCTGTATTCCGTCTCGTTCGAGGGAGTCGGCTTCTCATAGGCGAGCGCCTGCGGGACGTAGACCGCCCGCTTCCCGCGCTGCACCATCCGGTACGGAAGCGAGAGATCGTGTCCGAAGCGCGGGTCGACCTCGACGTAGTCGCTCCGCCGAACCGCGTAGATCGCGCCGTTGCCGCCGGTGATCGAGCCGAGCCGCGATTCGGCCTCGCGCACAGCGAGCTCGTAGCGCCAGTAGAGGCCTTCCTTGTTCGCACCGTCGGGGGCCTGGAGTCGAAGCTGTCCGCAGACGTACCCAATGTCGGGATCCGCGAACGGCGCGACGAGCTTGCGCAAGGCGTCGGGCGCCCACGTCGCGTTCGCGTCGGAGAAGGCGACGATCTCGGAGTCGGTCTCGCGCACCGCGTGGCCCTGCGCCGCGACCTTGCCGCCGCGAGGATTGCGAATCACGCCCGCGCCGGCGGCGGCGGCGAGCTCTTCGGTGCGGTCGGTCGAGGCGTCCGACGTCACGACGATCTCGAGCTTGTCCGGCGGGTAGTCGAGCGCGCGCAGATTCGCTACCCGCCCTTGGATTACGGGCTCTTCGTTGTGTGCTGCGACGATGACGGCTACCGAGGGAGTGTTGTGAAGAGCAGCGATCGGCTTCGTTGCCACACGCGCCAGCAGCATCGCGAACAGTGGATAGACAACGTGCGTCCATGCCAGCGCCGCAAGTGCAAGCCAGAAGACGACGACCACCGCGGTCATGCTGCCTCAAGTGCAGTCAGCTCAAACAGGAGTTGCTTGTACTTGCCGACCGCGACGCGTCGGTCTCCGGCCTCGAGCACATATGCGCGACCGAGCTCGCCCATCCGCTCGAGATCGTGTCTGCCCCCGTGCATCTCGCGAATCGCCTGCGCGAGGAGATCCGGCCGGCCCGGAGGCACGACGAGCCCACAGCCGATCTCCCGCACCAGACGCGCCGTCTCGCTCTCGTCATCCGCGCAAACGATCAACGGCCGTCCCACCGCGAGGATGCCGTAGACGCGGCTCGGGACGACGTACCCGGCGAGGCCTTCTGCGAGGCCGACAAAGTGCACGTCGGCGGACGACAAGCTCAGCGAGATGGCGTCCCGGGGTTGGTACGGGAAGAAGCGAACAGCGTCCGCTTCGACTCGGGTCGCCTGCTCGACGACAGCGGCATGCCGCGCACCAGTTCCGATCATCGCGATCGTGAGCTCTTCGAGATCCCGGAGGAACGTGCCTGCGCGGACCAGCGTCTCGAGTCCCTGAGCGTGCCCGATGTTGCCCGAATGCATGACGACGAAGCGGTCGTCCAGGCCGTGGTCGCAGGCCCACGGATTGTCGCGCGGCATGGGCGTGACAGACGACGTGTCGACCCAGTTGGGAATGACGATCAGCTTGTCTGCGCGAACGCCCTTGGCCTCAAGCCGTTCGCGCATCGTCTCACCGATCGCGACCACCCGGTCGGCACGCTGGAGATAGAACGCGATCATGCGCCGCAGCAATGTGACAAGCATCGGCTGCTCGAGCCGGCGGAGCTCCACGGCGATCTCGGGAAACACGTCCTGCGATATGACGACGAGCCGAGCGCGAAACCTGCGCGCCACCGGAAGCGCGACGCTCCCGATGATCGGCGGATCCGTCATGCAGAGCACGACGTCCGGCCGGTCCGCGCTGAAGCCCGCACGAAGCGCCGCTGCCAGAAACGTCGCATAGTTGATCGCTCGAGGTCCGAGCTGCGCACGGTCGAACATCGTCGATGCCACGCGCACGATCTCGACGCCGTTGTGAACCGTGCGGCCCGGCTTCTCGGCGCGGTCTCGGAGCCGGCCGGTCACGACGGTGACCTCGAAGTCTGCGGCGAGCTCTTCGCAGAGCTCCGAGAGGAGATGGGCCGTGGCCTCGATTCCGGGCCAGTAGTACTGGTTGAAGACGAGGATGCGCTTACGCCGAGGGCCGTGTTCGGGCGTCACGTGCCCCTCCTGGCGAGCATGACCGGCGAGTAATCGGTGCCGCTGATGGGCAATCGGTCTGCGGAGAGGGGCGTCGCGAGGAAGAAGCGCACTCGGTGGAACACACGCAGGAGCACGGCAACCGGAGGATGGACGGGTGAAGCCTCCGGCTCGTAGCGAAGGCTCAGAAAACGGGGCACACCGCTCCCACGTCGATCGATTGCCTCGCCGAGATGGCCGTCGCCCGAGAAGCAGAACTCGAGGCCAAACGGGTTGCCCGCGGCCGCGTAGATCAGGCAGTCGAATCCACGAGCGATCCGCGCGCCCGACAAGTGCGACGTGAACTTCGGGCCGGGAACCGAGGCCAGCTGCTCCATCTGTCGGCCCGTTGAAGCGATCGCGCGATGCTTCTGCCAGATCGCAACCGGGACCGCCGCGCCGACGAGCACGATTGCCAAGCCCGCGGCGCCCAAGACGTTGCGGCGCCTCGCGAGCCACGACGAGCGTCGAGCCGGCCGGGGCACGTGTACGCCCTCGACCGCCCCGATGCCCACGCAGAGCCAGAACGGGAGTACGGAGAGATCTCCGGGCGAGTAGACGAATGACTGGACCACCATCACGACGGCGCCGGCGCACAAGACGCCGACGAGCGCCGGCAACGGCGCGTCGGGCGAGACACTTCGCACACCTCGAACGGCGACGAGTGCAACGAGCCCGAGGAGCCCGACGAGCGCGAGCAGACCGACCATGCCGAGTTGCAAGTACATGCCGATGTACGAGTTCTCGACGAGATCGCTCTCGAACACCTGATAGTGATCGAAGAACACATCGGACTCCGTGCCGAAGCCGTAGCCCAGCAATGGACGTTCGTTGCCGAGATCGATCGCACCGCTCCAGGCCTGCACTCTTCCGCTCGAGCTCAGCAACGGTCGGCCGTGCTGTGGAAGCCCGACTTCGTCCGTGAGCAGACCGTCCGGGTGGTCGATCGAGGCTCCTGACGGAACCGGCTGCGTCTCAACGCCGGTCTTGCCGCTTGTGGTGCTCGAGGACGTGTTGGCCCCTGCGACCGTTGTTGCAGGTGAAGGGACCCGAGACAGACCGAGACTCGAGACACCCAGGAGGATGACTACGCCCGCAAGCTTCAACGCCGGGCGAAGGTCACGTCGCACGACATAGAGGCACGCCGACATGGCGAGGCTCCCGGCGACCGCCGCTGCGAGAGCTCCGCGCGAGCCGGACAGCGTGATGGCCGCGTACGAGAGAACGATGCACGCCGACCACGCCAGGCGGCCGGCTCTGTCTCGTGCCGACAGTGCGAGCCAGATTGCGAGAGGCATCGTGATTCCGGCGAGCATCGAGACCGTGTCCGGGTTCTCACCGATTCCCCGGAAGCGCCATGGCGAAGACGTGCTCGCGCTTTGGGCCGCCTCGTGAGCGTGCACCAGCAGCAGGAGCAACCCCGCTGCGTTGAGTATCCCAACGCTGACGACGATGCCGACGAGCGCGGCGCGGCCAATCCGTGGGTCGTCCGACGCCGCCGTCCCCAGCGCGGCGACGGTTCCGAGCACGAGCGCGAAGGCCGCGGCCCGGTGGAAGGTCTGGCGAGGGTCGCCGGACCATGAAGTCGAAGCGAGACCGAGGCCGGCCAGGAACGTACCGAGCACAAGGATCCCGGCGCCGGGCCCAACCGGAAAGCGAATGTTGCCGCGACGGACGTGGAGCGCGATCGCGATGATCGCGAGCACGAAGAGCATCACCCATCGTGCTTGCCCGCCGAAGGACTTCAGCGCGGGGACGGAGGCGCTTCCGAGGGTGAAGCAGACAACGGCGACTGCGACGCTGCCGCCGACGATGCCGCCGATCGATAGGTTGAATCTTCCGCCCCGGATCGCCCGACGATACCCAACGTGGCCGCCGCCCTCCCCCGCATCCTCGTCCTGTCGGAGATTCCGACGCCGTACCGGCTGCCGTTCTTCGCACGGCTTGCCAACCGGCCCGAGTTCGACCTCGAGCTCGTCTTCTGTGCGAGCGAAGAACCGGATCGACCGTGGGAGATCGACGCGGCCCTCGCCGACGTACCGCATCGGGTGCTGGGCGGAATCAAGGTGCCGATACGTACGCGGCGCGACATCTTCGTCTACGAGATCAACCCCGGCATCGTGAGCCTTCTCGCACGGTCCCGATACGACGCCGTCGTCGTCGGCGGATACTCCGTCTTCGCAGAGCAGGCGGCGATCGCAATCGCCCGGCTTCGCAGGATCCCGTACGCGCTCCACAGCGAGACGACGCTCTTCAAGCCGCGCTCGCACGCGGTGCGGCTCGCGAAGCGTGCGCTCGTGGGCCCGCTGATCACGAACGCAGCTGTCGGTCTTGCCGCGGGAACGGCCGCTGCTGCCTACCTCGAGAGCTACGGGCTCCCGACCGCTCGAATTCGTATCGTCCCCAACGCCATCGACGTCGAGAGCTACGGACGGCGGGCGGACAGCGCGCGGAAGCGCGCAACAGCGATCCGCGTCGAACTCGGCCTACCGGATCGTTTCGTCGCTTTCGTCGGGCGGCTCGTGGAAGGGAAGGGCGTCACCGACCTGCTCGAGGCGATCCGCACCCTAGGGCCCGCCGCGCCCACGCTTGTCGTCGCCGGAGAAGGGCCGCTCACGAATGAGGTGCGAGGGACGCCGAACGTCGTCCACCTCGGCTTCCTTCAGCAGGAGCGGGTCATCGAACTGCTGGCACTCGCCGACTGGACGATCGTCCCATCACGGTTCGAGACCTGGGGCGTCGCCGTCAACGAAGCGCTCGCATGCGGGTGCCCCGTCATCGTCACCGACGCGGTGGGGTCTCATGTCGACCTCGTCGTCGACGGCGTGAACGGCCGTGTTGTTCCTTCGCAGGCACCGGCCATGCTCGCGGCTGCGATCGCGGGGCCAAGGCCAAGTGGCGACCCGAGCCGCGGCCGCATCGAGCAATGGAACTACGAGTTCGCGGTCGAGCAGTTCGTCGACGCGATGCGACTCGCTCTTCACGGCAAGCTCACGGCCGCCTGAGCACCTCTCGACGCGCTCCCATCAACCCATGGCGCGCCTGAGCTCCGGGAGGAGCAGCTCGAGATGCCGCTTCATCGAGTGCCTGGCGGCTGCTTCCGGACCCTTCTCCGACAGTCTCGCACGCAGAGTCGGGTCGCCCACGACGCGCCCGAGGGCGTCCGCGAGTCGAGCCGGGTCGGAGGCGGGGACGAGCAGCCCAGCTTCGCCGTCGCGAAGCCACGAGGGAATCCCGCCGACCGCACTCGCAACGACCGGCACGCCCGCTGCGAGCGCCTCGAGGCCGACGATCCCGAACGGCTCTTGCCACAGCGAGGGCATGGCGAGGACCGATGCCCGGGCGAAGAGCCCCGACCGCTCGGGAGGCGACACCCAGCCGACGAACCGGATGCGCTCGGCGACGCCGAGACGTCGCGCAAGCCGTTCGAGACTCTCTCGAGCAGGGCCGTCGCCCGCAATCGTCGCCGAAACGCTGTCGAGTCGCGCGAGCGCCTCGATGAGCACGTCGACCCCCTTCGACCCGGTGAGCCGGCCGACGTAGAGAACGGTCGGCGCCGGGTCGTCCGGCCGTGAAGTCGACGCTGCAGGGGGAGCCACCGGATACGGAACGATCGCGATCTGCTCAGCGGCGACACCGCCGGCTTCCAGCACGCGCGCGACGAACGGGGATGCGACGAGCACGCGCCGCGGCCCCGGAACGAGCGCGTACCACGAGCGCACGCGCCCGTATTCCCGAAGAAGTCGATCCGGGCGTCGATTGGTGCAGCGCTCGAGGTACGCCCGTCCCAAGCAACGGAGGCCGGGGCCCTCGGCGCAGAACGCTTGGCGCGTGTGAAGGTAGCGCTCGCTTCCGGGACAACGCATGAAGTAGTCGTGCGCGTAGACCAGCGTCCCCACCGCAGCGCAAGCCTCGGTTACGACCGCCGGAGAAAGCACGTAGTGCGCATAGACGACATCGGGCCTGGCATCGGCGATTGCCGCGCGGAGCTCGAGTCGATCCCGCTCGGTGAGCTTCGCCCGATCCGAGCCGACGGCACCGACGTGGAGCACCGGCGCGCCTTCGAAGTCGTCGGCAGAGCGCTCTCCGGCGATGACGACGCTTCGGATCCCTCGTTCCGCCAGTGCCGGCACCAATCCCCGCAGATACGTCTGGACGCCTCCGATCGCGCTGAACCTGTCGGTTAGATGGGCGACGAGCATCGGCTGCGAGGATAGTGAGGGCCGTCGACCGCCGCCCGATCTCCACCAGTGAACGCCAACCGAATCGTCTACATCTGTCAGACCTTCCCCTGGGTGACGCAGACGTTCGTCATCCGCGATGTCGATCTCTTGCGCAAGCAGGGGATCGACGTCCAGGTGGCGTCGTTCCGACGCCCTCCGGACGACCTGATGGACTCAGCCGCCCGCCGGATGCTCTCCCATACCACGTTCTTGCCGCCGCCGCTCAGCGTGGACTTCGCCCGCGGAGTGCTGCGGGTCTTTCGACGAAAGCCGCTGGTCATCATCCGCCTGACTGCGGTCGGCCTCTTCTCGCGCGGGCTGCTTCGGACGACGTGGCGGATGCGGATTCGCGGTGGGCTCGCTGCCCTACGAGGAGCATGGATCGCCGATCGATTCCCCGACGCCTCACACTTTCACGGCGAGTTCGCGGACGAAGCGGCCACCGCCGCCATGGCTGCCGCCGAGCTCGCCGGGAAGAGCTTCTCCTTCAAGAGCCACGCTTCGTTCAACCCGCAGCAGCTCGAGCGCAAAAAGGCGCGCGCCGCGTTCATCGTGACCGAGAGCGAGTTCGACCGCCGCTACTATCTCGCCGACGTCCCCCGCGAGCGAGTGCTCGTCAACCGAGGTGGCATTGCGGTACGGCCCCGCCCTGGTGAGCCTAAGCCCGGCGCATTCCTGCGCATCCTTTCCGTGGGGACGCTGCAGGAGAAGAAGGGCCATCGGTTCCTCATCGCCGCACTCGCGCTGCTTCGAGACCGGCAGGCGCCGTTCCGCTGTCTGATCGTCGGCAGTGGGCCTCTCGAGGCAGAGCTTCACGCACAGATCGAAGAGGCCGGGCTCGAGAGCCAGATCACCCTCGAGCCGTACCGCCGGCACGACGCGGTCGCACAGCTCTATCGGGAAAACGACGTCTTCGTTCTGCCCTGCGTGGTGACACCGGACGGCGATCGAGACGGCATCCCGGCAGTGCTGATCGAAGCCGGCGCCGCCGGATGCGCGCTCGTCTCCACCCCGGTCTCGGGCATACCCGAGCTGATCCGCGACGGCGAGAGCGGGCTGCTCGTCGCCGAGCGTGACGAGAATGGCCTCGCCGAAGCGCTCAGCCGCCTCGTCGACCCGGAACTGCGGGCGGCACTCGGACGCGGCGCGCAGAACGCGGTCCGAGAGCGGTTCGACATCAGGCGGAACGCAGCCGAGCTCGCCGATCGCTTCCGATCCGAGATCAGCCGGTCACAGTCGTAGTCTCGACTCCGGCGAACCCGGCTGCGAGGAGCAGATTCTGCTCCAGCGGCATATCGGGCGCTTCCGCGTCGACGACCACTCCGTTCGCGCCGGCGATCGGGTGCGTCATCAGCTCAAAGTCGGAGAGATCGAGCGGGGTCGCTCTGCTCGCACGGAGACTCCGAAGGTCGTCGAATCCACCGAAGTAGCGACTCCCGCGAAGTCCGCGCGCTTGCAGATGGAGGTTGTAGAGCCGCTTGTAGAGGGACCGTGCGGGCCCGATCCCTTCACCGCAGTTCCGAGCGATCCGGACCGTCCGAATGCCGAGCGACCGCGCCCGCCGCGCGATCACCATGCCTACGACGGGCTCGACGTGCACGTGATGGTGGGAGTCGAGATGGGTGACGGGAAGACCGTTCTCACGGCATCTCGCCAGCTGCGCGGAAAGCTCCTCCGCAATCGCGTTCCGCTCGCTCCGAGTCATCATCAACGCACCCCACCCGTCGGACCTCGCGCGCAACCTGCCGTCGGGACCGCACAACCGAGGTTCGCCCCGAAGCTCGGACGACAAGGGCTCCCCCTCCGTCAACACCAGGTGCAGTCCGACACGATCCTGCAGACGGCGCTCCCGCATGAGTGCGCATGCTTCCTCGAACCCCGGCATGTTCGCCATGATCGACGTGCGCGTCACGAGGCCCCGCTCGAAGGCCCACGCGATCGCGGCATTCGTCTGCGCGGAGTAACCGAGGTCGTCCGCGTTGACGATCAATCTCTGCCTCCGGGTGGTTCGATCGCAAGTCGAACGGCACGCTCGAGACTTCGTCCGGTCACGGGCCAGGTGAACCGCTCGCGGACCGCTCGCTGAAGCGCGCCGCCGAGCGCCCGGCGCCGCTCTCCGTCCAGGACGAGACCGGCGAGGACGTCGGCCAGAGCTGCCCGATCCCCCGATGGGAACGGCGCGTACTCGCTCCCGGCCGCCAACTGGCGATCGAGGCTCTCGCTGCGAGGTGCGACGACCGCCAGGCCGGCCGCGCCGAACTCGACGAGCTTGACCGGAAACGCGTAGTCGAAGACAGCAGGGATGACACCGATGTCGACGTCGGCAAGGAGGCCCGGCACCTCGTCGGATGGCACCGTTCCGGTGAACCGAAACCGGCCCGCGAGCCCGGCTCCGGCGACTCGCTCCTTCAGCTGCTCGAGGCCCGGCCCGCCTCCGATCACGACGAACTCTGCACGGGGGGCGCGACGCAACACGTCCGGAGCAATCTCGATCAACATCCCGAGTGCCTCGCGGTGCCACTGCATGAGATGCCCGACCCAACCGATGGTCACGCTCGGTTTGTCGGCGGCGATCCGGGGGCTCGCCAGGCGCTCCACCGACACGCTGTTCGGCACGACCACGACCCGGTCCCGGACGGCCCCGAGCTCGACCAGTGCGTCGGCGAGCCCCGGCGACACCGTCACCACCACGTCGGCCGACCGCAGCTTGCGGCGCTCGAGCGCAGCGCCGTACGGCTCCGCCAGCGACCGATACATCGAACGAACGTCGTTTGCCAGCAGCCCGTTCACCTCCATCACGAGCGGGACGCCGAGCGAGTGAGCGACGACGAGCCCGCTCCGCGAGAGGTACTCGTTCCGCCAGTACACGACGTCGGGCCCAAACTCGCGCCCCGCTGCAAGCGCATGTCTGCTGAACGATCGGTCAGCGACGCACCTCAACAGGTCCTGACGCAACCCGCGCATGCGTCCAGGTACGAGACGGCGGAGGCGGCTCAACCCCGGTAGCGAGTCGCCCTCCGCGCCGGCTCCGAACAGCGTCGCCACGTCGAAGTGGTCTCGAAGCCCGGCGAGCGTCGCCGCCATGTGAGCGCCGCCCCCGTTCGGGGGCGCCTCGCCGTCGGACAACGAGATCTCCTCGGAGAGGAGCAGCACACGGTTCGGGCGTGTCATCCGATCAATTCTCGGTAGAGAGCCTCGAGTCGCGGGCCGACGTTGCTCCACCAGAATCGCTCCGACGTCGCGCGAATCTCCTCCGGTGACCAGTCGGTCGCCAACGCGGCCCGCAGCGCATCGGCAAGCGCGTGCGCGTCGCCGGCCGCGACGAGCAGTCCGTTGCGACCCGGCTCGACCTGCTCGGGGATCCCTCCGACGGTGGTTGCAACGACGGGACGACCTGCCGCCAGCGCCTCTGCAACCGATACGGGCATTCCCTCGCCGAAGCTCGGGAGGCAGAACAGATCGGCAGCGCCGAGCCACATAGCCACTTGCGCGGACTCGATGACACCCAGCCGGTGAATGTGCGGGGATTCGAGCGGTCCGGGCCCGGCGGCATAGCAACGGACACCGTCCAGTCTTGCGAGCGCCTGCGCCAGGATGTCGAAGCCCTTCGCCGCGACGGCGCGCCCGACGAACAAGACGATCGGAGCGTCTTCGTCGAGCCCGAGCGCGCTGCGAGCGCGCGATCGATCTTCGAGGCGAAAGGTCTCCGCGTCGACGCCCATCGGAATCACCGTCACCTTCGAAGCCGGCACGCCGGCGACGCACAACCCGTCAGCCATCTCCCCGGAGACTGCGATGACTCGGTCCGCATCGCGACAAGCTGCGAGCATCTCCTGCCTCAGGCGCTCCTGAACACCGCCGAAGCGGAGCCAGCGAGAATCGGTTCCGTGCGCCGTCACCACCGCCGGCTTGCCGAGCTTGCGCGCGAGCGAAACGGCAGCCGGTGCGACACCATACAAGAAGTGCCCATGCACGAGATCAACGTGCTCGTCGAGCCGGCGCAGCGCGCGCGCCGCACCCAAAGTACGCGGCAGGCGCTCGCTTCCCTTCGGAATGCGGATCATCGAGTACGTTGCGAGGACATGGGGCCCGGGCGCCTGGTGCCAGTCTCGTTGCCAGCCTGGGACACCGTCGCGCCAGATCAGGCGGTGGGCGCGCGGAAACCGCAAGTCGGGGACGAGCACCACGTGCTTGAACCATGCTCCGACGGCACGCACCTCCTCACGGACGAAGACACCGGAGGTCGGCTCCGACCGAGACGGCCAGAGATCGGTCATGAGCGCGACACTCGGCAGCCCGCTCTCGGTAGGTGGAATCGGCATCTGGCGGAACCTGGACCGGAAAGCGTCTCCCACGGAGACGAATAGCATGACCCGGATGCCCGTGGCGGACGAGCCGAGAAGACGCATTCTCTTCGTGCATCACCGAAGCGAGCTCGGCGGCGCGCCGACGAGCCTCTCTTATCTCCTCGCGGAGCTGGACAGGAATCAGTTCGAGCCGCACGTCTACTGCCCTGGCGGGCTGGCTGCCGAGCTCTTCCGCGAGTCGGGGGCCACCGTGCACGAGGGGCCGGTTGCCGGCTTCACACACATCTGGGCGAGCACGTACGGAGGGCGCCGGTGGCTCCTCTTCGTCCGCGAGGTCGGACGACTGCCGTTCCATCTCTTCAAGTTCGATCGCCTCCTGAAACGCGGCCGGTTCGACATCGTCCACCTGAACGACTCGCCGATGCTGCCCGCGGCCTGGCTCGCGCGACGGCGACGTGTCCCCGTGGTGTGGCACCTGCGCTCGGCACTCCCCGAGGGCGGCGGTCGCCGCTCGCGGCTCGTGCGCGGAGCGGTGGCGCGACTCTCTGACATGACTATCGCCATCAACCGGGACGTGGCCGAGATCTGGGACCTGCCGGCGCACGTGGTGCCGAATTCTGTCGAGCTCGAGCGCTTCCGGCCCGGCGATCCGCTTGAAACGCGCGAGCGGCTCGGACTCGCCCCTGACAAACCGGTGGTCGCGTACTTCGGATTCCTGTATCCGGCCAAGGGTTTCCGTGAGTTCATCCAGGCAGCGGCACTGCTGCGCGGCCGCGGGGTCGACGCGACCTACCTGATCGTCGGCGGCGGCGTCCGCGGCGAGGAATTCTTTCGGACCCCGCTCGGGCGACTCCTGCGGCTATTCGACCTCGCACGGAACTACGACGCCGAGGCCAGGCGACTCGTTTCCGAGCTCGAGCTCGAGGACAGTGTGCGGTTCGTTCCCTTTACGCGCGAAACGGAGGAGCTGTACCGGGCGAGCGCCGTCGTCGTCGCGCCGTCGCAGGGCCCCGAGATCGGCCGGCCGATGATCGAAGCGGCGGCGAGCGGCGTCGCCGTGATCGGCACGGGCACCCGAACCGGCGGCGGCATTCTGGAGCCCGGCATAACGACGCTGCTCGCGGACGACTATCGCGCCGAAGCGCTCACGGAGCAGATCTTGGCTCTGTTGATCGACGAGGGGCGCCGCGACTCGATCGGAATCGCCGCCCGAACGCACGCTCTCGCAATGTTCGATCCGGTGCGCAATGCACGACTGGTTGAGGCGCTGTACGAGAAGCTCGTCCCGAGCGCAGAGCGCGTGCCGGTGCTCTTCGTCCATCACCGTCCTCAGCTCGGCGGCGCGCCGACGAGCCTCGCACAGCTCGTGCGGCACCTCGACACCAACCGCTACGTGCCTCACGTGTTCGTTCCCGACGGGCCCTCGGCGAAGCTCTTCGCCGATGCCGGCGCCGTTGTCCACGTCGGCCCCGCCTCGATCTTCGCGCATGCCTGGGACAACCCGTACTCCGGTCTCAGATGGCTCGTGCTCGGTCGCGAGTTCGGCCGGCTGTGGCCACACATTCACGCACTGAACCGGGTGATCAAGCGCTACCCCTATCCGATCGTGCATCTGAATGACTCGCCGCTGCTGCCGGCTGCCTGGGTCGCCAGGCGCCGGGGAGCAAAGGTCGTCTGGCATCTTCGGTCTGCGCTCGCGGCGAACGGCGATGACCGGCGCAGTCGTGCGATCGCGCGCCTGATCGACCGCTGGGGCGAAGCGGCGATCGCAATCGACCAGGACGTCGCGGCTCGCTTTCGTGTCCACTTGCCGATCCGGATCGTCCACAACAGCGTGTCACTGCCAGACACGGCGGGGTCGCAATCGGAGCCGGGAGAGAAGCTCGGCATCCCGCCCGAGCGGATCGCGATCGGTTACGTCGGCTTTGTTCGCAGTCAGAAGGGCTGGCCCGACCTCGTCCGGGCGATCCGGAGGCTCGTCGACGACGATCTGCCGGTCCACCTCGTGATCGTCGGTGGTGGCGTACGGCCACCCTCGTACTTCAAGACCTTCAAGGGCAAGCTGCTCGAGTTCACGGGGCTGCTGACGGACGAGGAGTCGGCGATCAGACGCCTCGTTGCGGAGCTCGGTCTCGACGAACACGTGACGTTCCTGCCCTTCAGGCCGGGCCTGGGCACGGTGTACAACGCGCTGGACGTCGTCACGTTCCCGAACCCCGGTGTCGGGCTCGGCCGGCCCGTGCTCGAGGCCGCCGCGTACGGCAAACCCGTCGTCGCCTCCGGCTCCGCCGACGGAGCGGGCGTCCTCCTCCCCGAACAGACCGGAATCCTCCTCGCGCAGACGACGCCGGAGTCGATCGCCGCCGCGCTGCGGCGCCTGATCGTCGATCCCGAGCTGCGCGAGCGACTCGGGGCCGCAGCGGCTCGCCACGCCCGAACGAGCTTCGATCCCGAGCGCAACGTCCTGCGGATCGAGCGGATCTACGACGAGCTATTGCGCCGCGAGCGCCGCGGGCCTGCACGCCATGAGGAAACCCGGCGACCGCCCGTCGCCTCGAGGGTCTGAGCAGCGGCGATGTGCGGGCTCTGCGGCGTCGTGAAATTCTCGCGGCCTGCTGAGACGGACACGGTGAGGGCGATGTCAGAGCTGATCGCACATCGTGGTCCCGACGGAGAGGGCATCTACGCCGATGCCTACGTCGCGCTCGGCAGCCGCCGACTTGCGATCATCGATCTCACGCCTGCGGGTCATCAGCCTCTTTCGTCGGCCCACGGTCGCTTTCACCTCGTCTACAACGGAGAGATCTACAACTATCGCGAACTCCGCATCGAGCTCGAGGCATGCGGTCATCGGTTCACAGGAGCAAGTGACACCGAGGTGCTGCTGGCGGCGTTCGAGGAATGGGGCGAGAGCTGCGTCGAGCGCTTCAACGGCATGTGGGCGTTTGCGATCTGGGACACACGCGACGAGCGCCTCTTCTGCGCACGCGATCGCTTCGGGGTCAAGCCGTTCTACTATCGCCTCGATGACGGGCGGTTCGTCTTCGCAAGCGAGCTGAAGGCCTTCAAGGCCGACCGGAACACGCGCCTCGCCGCAAACGATCGCATCGTGCGCGACTTCGTCCTGCACGACTGGTTCGACCACACCGACGAGACGTTCTTCGCGGGTATTCGCAAGCTGCCCGCTGCCCACACGCTCGTCTTCGACCGCGATGGGCTGCGCCTCCGACGCTTCTGGGACCTCGAGCTGCGTGACCCGCCGCCCACGGCACCGCAAGAGGCCGTTCGAGAGCTGTTCCTCGATTCCGTGCGGCTGCGGCTGCGCAGCGACGTCCCCGTCGGCACTTGCCTCTCGGGCGGTCTCGACTCGTCAGCGGTTGCTTGCACGATCGACCATCTGCTCGACACCGAGGCGGAGACCGCCAGGCCCGTGGGTGAACGCCAGCAGACATTTACGGTCTACTTCGACCAAGCCGGCTTCGACGAGCGGCCGTACGCGGAGGCGGTCGTGCAGAGCACGCGCTCGACCCCTCACTGGATCACCTTCACCGCGTCGGATCTCGTCGCGAACCTCGATGCGATCGTCGAGGCGCAAGACGAGCCTTTCAGGTCGACGAGCATCTGCGCCGGCTGGTACGTCATGCGCGCCGCCGCGCAATCGGGGATCAAGGTCGTGCTCGACGGCCAAGGCGGGGATGAGGTCTTCGCCGGCTACCACGCCTACTTCAGCGCGCGCTACGCCGATCTGCTCGCACACGGACGGCTCGCAGCGCTTGCGACCGACCTGGTCCAGCACGCGCGTCTCCACGGCGGCCGGCGTGCGATCGAGGCAGCCGCGCGGCCCCTCGTGCCCGGCGCGCTCGAGCAGCGGCTGCGCGACCGGCGCGCGGGATCGAATCGGCTCCTCCACGCCGACCTGCAGCGCATCGGCCCCACCGGCGGCACCGACGGCTTCCCTTTCCCGGACCGCCTTCGCCGCCTGCTCGGGAGGATCCTCACCGTACGTGGGCTTCCCGAGCTTCTCCATGCCGAAGACCGGAACTCGATGGCGCATTCGATCGAGGCACGCGTCCCGTTCCTCGACTATCGCCTCGTCGAGCTTCTCCTTTCGCTCGACGGCGGCCAGCTGATCGACCGCGGGCAGACGAAGGCGATCCTGCGCCGCGCCCTCGCCGACCTGCTTCCGCCCGCTGTGGCGGCGCGCACCGACAAGCTCGGCTTCGTCACGCCGGAGGCTTCGTGGTTCCGCGGGCCTCTCGGCGAGGTTGCGGCCGATGTCTTCGCCTCACAGCGGTTCCGCGAGCGCGGCCTCGTCGATGCCGGAGCTGCGCGAGACCGGCTGGAGCGGCACCGGCGCGGCGACCTCGAGGCCGGCTTCGAGCTCTGGCGTGTGCTCAACCTCGAGCTCTGGGCACGCGCCTTTCTCGACGCGTGAAGGTCCTCCACCTCACGTTCGCGTACCCGACTCCCGAGAACCCCGGCAACGGCATCTTCGTCCGCGAGCACGTTCGCGCGACGGCCGGATCGAACGCGGTCGCGCTCGTCCATCTGGATCGCGGAGGTGGAAGCTTTCGGATCGAGCCCATTCCCGAGGAGGGGTTTCCGGCATTGCGTGTCCGCTATCCGCGATCACGCCTCGGATACGTCCTGCACTTTGCCGGCGCCTATGCGGCTCTCCGGCGTCTCCGCCGCTCGGGCTTCCACCCAGACGTCATCCATGCGCACTTCTTCCCGGCGGCGTTGCCGCCGCTCCTCTTGAGGCCGCTCTTCCGCGCACCTGTGGTCGTGACCGAACAGTGGAGCGTCTTCCTTCCCGAGGATCCAGCAACGCTGCCCCCCTCAGTCCAACGACTCGCAAGGTTTGCCCTCCGCCGCGCCGCTTTCGTGATCCCGGTGAGCGACGCGTTGCGCCGGGGAATGATCGCAGCGGGCATCCAGGCCCGGTACCGCGTCGTGCCGAACGTCGTCGACACGGAGCTCTTCGCAGCGAGACCGCACGCACCCGGCCGCCCGAGCCGGCTGGTCTTCGTCGGGCTGCTCTACGAGGCAAAGGGCGTCCCGGACCTCTTGCAGGCAGTCGCGCTTCTCCTCTCGCAAGGTCGCGACGTCTCGCTCGAGATCGTCGGGGACGGCCCGCGGCGCGCGGACTACGAGCAGAAGGCGCGGACCCTGGGCGTCGAACACGCGGTCGTGTTTCGCGGCTTCGTGTCCAAGTCCGAGGTGGCGCACATCCTCCAGAGCTCGGACCTCTTCGTCCTGCCGAGCCTCTACGACAACAACCCGAACGCGCTGCTCGAGGCACAGGCGTGCGGGCTGCCGGCAGTGGCAAGCAGGGTCGGCGGCATTCCCGAGATCATCGGAGAAGACACGGGGCTGCTCGCCGTACCCGGGGACGCAGCCGCACTCGCCGCGGCGATCATCGAGGCACTCGGCGACCCTGACCGGTTCGACCGGGCCGCGATCGCGCGCGAAGCGAGAGCCCGCTTCGGCCCCAACGCTGTGGGCGCACTGCTCGCGGAGATCTACGCCGAGGCCCGAGAGCCTCGCAGCCGCTCCTAGCCGGAAGGAGCCTCACGTACACTCGATGGGTGCAACACGTGCCCCGCCGGGAGGGTTCGTTGTGAGCGAACTCGCCGATACCGGCATCCAGACACCTCTGCCCGTCACGGTCGTGCGGCCGTCCAGCGGCTGGATCCGGCTTGGGTTGATCGACATCTGGCGCTTTCGCGAGCTCCTCTACTTCCTTGTGTGGCGAGACCTCAAGATCCGTTACAAGCAGACCCTCGTCGGCGTGCTATGGGTGATCCTCCAGCCTGTCTTGACGATGATCATCTTCAACTTCGTGTTCGGAAGGCTCGCCGGTCTGCCGTCGCAGGGCGTGCCGTATCCTCTCTTCGTCTTCTCGGGGCTCCTGCCGTGGCAGCTTTTCGCCAGCGGCCTCTCCGCGTCGAGCCTCAGCATCGTCAGCAGCTCCAACGTAGTCAGCAAGGTCTACTTCCCGCGCCTTCTGATCCCGCTCGCGGCTGTGCTCGGCGGCGTCGTCGACCTTCTCGTCGCACTCGTGGTCCTGTTCGGCCTGATGGCGTACTACAACTTCCATCCGGGCATTGCGTTCGTCACGCTGCCGCTCTTCCTGCTGCTCGCGGTCGCAGCGGCGTTCGGCGTCGGCCTCTGGCTGTCGATGCTCAACGTCAAATACCGCGACATCCAGTACACGATCCCCTTCCTGACACAGATCTGGATGTTCATGACGCCGGTCGCATACGCGAGCCTCTTGATCCCGCCGAAGTTCCGGCTGCTCTACCACCTCAACCCAATGGCGACTGTCGTCGACGGTTTCCGCTGGGCGCTCCTCGGTATCAAGCCCGAGTTCGGAGCGCCCGCACTCGGATCCTTGAGCATGGTCGTACTCATCATCTTCAGCGGCCTGATCTACTTCAGGCGCGCCGAGAAGACGTTCGCAGACGTGATCTGACCTTGGACGAGCTCGCCATCCAGACCGAGCACCTCGGGAAGCTCTACCGCATCGGCATCCATCCCCGGTACCTCGCGATGCGAGACACGATTGCGAACCTGGTCTATGCGCCGGTGCGGCTTCCACGCCTTCTCCTGCGCGGCCGCCGCGACGCCCGGCCCGATGAGCCGAAGACGATCTGGGCGCTGCGCGACGTCAACCTCGAGCTCCGGCATGGAGAGGTGATGGGCCTGATCGGCAGCAACGGGTCGGGAAAGTCGACGCTGCTCAAGGTCCTGAGCCGGATCACAGAGCCCACCGAGGGCACAGCTGTCCTGCGCGGTCGAGTGGGTAGCCTGCTCGAAGTCGGAACCGGCTTCCACCCCGAGCTCACGGGCCGGGAGAACGTCTACCTCAACGGCGCGATCCTCGGGATGCGGAGGGATGAGATCCGGCGCCGTTTCGACGAGATCGTCGAGTTCGCGGACATGACGAGGTTCATCGACACTCCGGTCAAGCGCTATTCCAGCGGAATGCAGGTGCGACTCGCGTTCGGCGTTGCCGCACATCTCGACACGGAGATCCTGCTCGTCGACGAGGTGCTCGCAGTGGGAGACGCCGCCTTCCAGAGGAAATGTCTCGGCAAGATCAACGAAGTCACGGCGGCGGGACGAACCGCGATCTTCGTCAGCCACAACATGTCCTCGATTCGTCAGCTCTGCCCCACGTGCCTCTGGCTCGACAATGGAACCATACGGATGACCGGTAAGTCGCCGGAGGTAATCGAGAGCTACCTCGCCGTCGCCAACGCGACGGCCGACCAGGTAGAGACCGTCTTCCCGGAGCTGCCGAACACCGACTTCCAGGTGCGCTCGGTTCGCCTCGTGGACACCGAAGGCCGCCCTCGACAGAACTTCGAGGTCAGCGAGACTCCCGTGATCGAGATCGACTGCGAGGTCAGGAAGACGATTCCCGGACTCTTCGGCTACATCCGCTTCCGAGCGGCAGACGGCATCGACGTCCTCGAGGGAGACAGCTTCGACCTCGGCGGCAACCCCCTCGAACATCTGACGCCGGGCCGCCACGTCCTGCAAGTGCAGATTCCGCCCTACACGCTCGGACACGGGGCGTACGCGGTGTATCTGAAATTCGGAACGCCGTTCGAGGGTGGCGGCGGGCGTATCCACGCACCGCTCGACGTCGCGATGCTCCACCTCGACGATCTCAGCTCGCGCAAGGGAAACAACCGCATCGGCTACTTGAGCACCCGGCTCGGCTGGCACGTCACTCCCGAGCTCGAGCTGGCTGACGAGCGCCGAAGAGACACGAGCGACGCGCGCAGACAGTGACGGCGCTCGCGTTCGTCGAGCGGCCCGAGCAGCTGCGGCTCGTGCCTCCCGGCCACCGCGTCGTCGCCCTCAACCCGGCCGTCACGGTCGAGGCGGAGCTTGCGGGCCGCGAGTTCACGCGGCCCGAGGAATACGTCCCCGACGAGGAGATCGAGAGCGGGGGACTCGCAAACTTCGCCCATGTCGAAAGCATCGCGCGCGCCATCGACGAACTGGCCGCGCAAGTTACGAAGGACGAAGAGATCACACCGGGCACATGGGGCTTCTTCTGGCTGAAGATCCTCTTCGACGCCGTGTGGCTCCGCGCGCGATACGTCGAGGCGATCCTCGACCGCGACCAACCCTCCAGCATTCTCTACTTCCGCCTCGAACCTGCTCCCGACGACGATCCCGTGACGACGAAGGGCTCGATCTATAACACCGTAGTCGCGTCCGCATCCGCGAAGCGCGGACTCGCCACGCGCCGCATCGACTCGCCGCCGGCCGGCGCCAAAGCCACTCCACCGATTCTGTCGCGCCTCATCCGAGCAGCGCGGGCGAGAGCCGGCAGCGCTCGCCGGCGTGCGCACTTGGAGCTGGCAGGGCGGCGAAAGGGCAGGTCGCGCGTTCTCTGCCTCGACTACGGGTACCACGTACCTCACGTCGCCAAGGAACTCAGGCGTGCAGGTTGGGATGTCGAAGTCTGGACGGGACTCGATTCAGCCGATGCCCCTTTCGCCGAGCTTCTTTGGGCCGCAATGCTTGCGAGTCCGCAGATGCGCGATCTCTTCGTCCGGAACGACATCGATCTCTGGGAGCCCGCCTTACCCCATCTCCGCCGGCTCGTCGTCACGGAACTGTCCGCTGCTGCCGCCGAGTACAAGTACGCACTGGAGTACCTGCAGCAGAACCCGGCGGACGTCGTGCTCACCTCAATGGTGTTCAACGGCGTACAGAACGCCCGATGCACCGCCGCTCGGCGCGCATGGATTCCGACCGTCGTCCACCGCCATGGGGCGGTGGGCCTGAGGGATCTCCCGCTCGGAGCATTCGTCGACCTGACCGACTGGGCCCTCTGCTGGGGCGACTGGGAGGCATCGTGGGTCACGCACCACACGAACGGACGGGTCACTCCCGTCGTCACAGGAGCGCCGTTCGTCGAAGCCGCAGCCGCTGCGGCTCGTTCACGGCGCACGATGCCCCGCAAGCTCGGCGAAGGTCAGGAGACCGTCGTGGTCTACGCGCCGACTGCGCTGAGCGGAAACGGGTGGTACGCCAACCGCCGAGCTCCTAGTGACGGAAGCTACTTCGATCAGCAGAAACAGATCGTCGCCGACCTGACAGCACTCGACGTGAGCGTCGTGGTAAAAGAGCATCCCGGGGAGGACGACCCCTCGCCCCTGGCCCGCTGGTGCGCTCATGCCTACGGCGGCAGCGTGTCGATCATTCGTCGACCTCCCTTCGCCGACCTCGTCCACCTGGCAAACGCGGTCGTCATCGACGCCCCGTTCACGACTCTCGTCCAAGCGATGTTCGGGACCGCACACGTCTACGTGGTCGACCACCCCGTGATCGATTGGTCGCCGGGCGTGGTGAATCACCTCCGTGCGCACGGCGTGAGAATCTGCGCCACGGAGGAGCTCGGCGAGCAGATTCGAAGGGACGCCGCAAACGGACGGTTCGAAAAGCCGGCTCTCTACGACGACGAAGCTCGCGGGCCGATGATGTCGGGAAGCGCTCCCGGAAGTGCTGTTCGAGCCGCTCGCGCGCTCATCGCAATCGGCAACGGCCTCGATCCTCGGGCGAGCTAGGTTGCCGCAGAGAACAGCCTGGCCGTGACGCCCGGGCCTTTCTTCGGACCGGTCGGAGTAATGAAGACCGAACGGATCTCCTCGCAGCCGAGCCGTTCGAAGACACGGCGGTAACTGCGCGGGAAGACGTATGCCGCCCTGGCGTATTCGCCCTCGATCACTCAGATGTGGCGTCGCGCGATCCGGGCGATCTCGTCGAACAGCCAGTTGCTCTCCGGATGAACATGACTGAGCACGCCGACAGCGAACACAAGGTCGTGCGATCGGTCCGGAAGTTCCGGCAGAACGTCCTCCAACGGCCCGATGCGGATGTCCGCCACCGCCGCAAGCACCGGAAGGTACTCGCGCATCCCGCTGACCGCGGCGCTGTTGATCTCCACCCCCGCAAGATTCCGGTGGCCAAGCTCGAACAGACGCTGCAGGTTGGCGCCGGCATTTGGTCCGAGCTCCAGGATCGAGTCGTCCGGCGTGACCTCGGGACTCCAGAAGTGGTGCTGGAAGTCAGTGATCGAGCGATCCCGGGTGGCGTACTGCGACGGAGAGTTCGCGTGGCCTTCGACCCGGCTGGCCCAGTAGGCGCGACACTCTTCCGGAGTCATCGCCCAGGCGTTTGCCTCACCCGGCTTCCACCGTTCCCTGGTTGATCCGCGCCTTTACAGCGACGACGCCGCGCGGGATGATCAACTGACCATCGGCACCTTCGCGGGCCTGGGACATGACGGGCCTGACGATTCCCCAAGCGATCGAGCGGCGCAGGCCCAAAGCGTGGCCACCCTAGCGGAGAGCCGAGCGCGCTTCACCGCGGGCGAGGAACCACGGATCGCGCGCGATGTTCTCCGAACAGACGTCCCAGAGTTCGCGAAACCCGATCGTCGTGAGCTCGCCACGCCCCACTCGTGCCGTGCGCACGAGGCCGCGGTCGACCGCCGCGCGCTCGAGCCGGCCGAGGTCGGCTAGCGCCGCTGGATCGCCCAGATCGCGGACGTTGTAGAGCCAGGTCTCCGTGCTCAGCTTGTCGCCTGCCTTCGTCTCGCCGGTGAACAGCTTCGGAAACCGATAGGGAACTCCGACGAGCTGCTCGACGTGATGGACGAAGGTTGCGTAACGAAACCCCACGCCCACGTTGCACAGGGTCGCCCCGAGCCTCCGCAGCCGGTCGTAGACCGAGTCGCGGCCGAAGCAATCGTGCGGCAGGTCGTCGACGAGCTCGCCAGATCGGGGGCCGACGACGGCGACCGAGAAGATCGGGTCAAGGCTGCGCCGGGCCCCCGGAAGCTTCCTGAAGAACTCGGGAAACGGCCCGATCGTCGCGATCGTCGTCTCGGGGTCGTAGACGACCCCCTCGCAGTAGCTGTAGCTGTACGTCGGAACGACCCAAGTGCCGTGCGGCCCGAGAACGTCGAGGAACGCGCGAGACAGAACCTGTGCGGCCGCGTCCTCCGTCCGCCCCTCCCGGCAGACGCCGAGCATGCCGAGGCCGACGTGCGAAAACACCACGTCTCCCGCGCCAACGTCGACCTCGTTCAGAGCGGCGACGAGCTGGTCGTAGCCGTAGCTCGACGGGCGGGTCATCTGATCGAGAGCTCGTAGAGCTGCCAGAGGGGGAACTGGCGTGCGAAATGGTAGGCGCGCGCATCGACGCTCTCGTAGCTCGGGTCAGGCTTCAGCTCCTCCATCCAGTTGATCGCAAAGCCCGAGCTCGCAAAGGCCTGAACGAGCGATCCCGGTGTCGGCGTGACTGCAAACCAACGTTCCGTGTACTCGGTCAGCACGGTGAGTGGCCGGTCGGCGTCACCGAGCCACGGCGCCAACCAGAAGACGTAGTGCGGCTCGACGCTGACGAAGCGGCCTTTCGGCTTGAGAATGCGCCGCACATCGGCAAACAGCACGGCGAGGTCCGCCGTCTGGCCGGGAGCGGCTGGGATGAAGTAGAAGAGCAGCGCATCGCTCATGAACACGGCATCTGCATGCGCGGTCGGAAGGCCGTCGAGCGCACCTGGCGTGCCGACGTCGGCGACCTCGAATGTCGCACCGTCGACGGCGTTTCGCCGCGCAAGCTCGATATAGCTCTCGTTCGGATCGAGCCCGATCACGCTCGCACCGGTTCGTGCGATCAAGTTGGTGTAGTACCCCGGGCCACAGCCGAGATCGATGACGGTCTGGCCCGGGCCGAACGCCTTCGGGATGTAGCGCTCGAGAAAGCTGGCCTGAACAGCCCGGTAGAGGTTGTCGCGGATGCCGCTCATGTCGTCGGTGAACTTCTGGCGAACCCACCAGTCGCCGGGCGACTCGCGGTGGACGAGCAGGAGCTCTTGGCCGAGCTGCTGGTGAAAGTTGCCGAGATGCTCCCGGTCGAGAAGCGACGCCTTGACAGCGAGCCGTGCGCGATAGGCGGCCTCGTCGTCCACGAGGAGCAGACACTGCTCGAGCCTCTCGACGAGCGACGCTGCTCCGACCCGCTCCGGCGGCGGCCACGAACCCGCGTCGCGTTGGAAGCGAGTCGGATCGCTCAACAGGCCTTCGTAGTTGGAGAAGTAGCCGATGTCCCAGACCGAGAACTCGCGCCCGTCAAATCGCTCGGCCACCGACTCGTCCGAGACCTCGGCTGCGCGGAGCACCTCGAGTCCGTCTGTCTCCAGGCCGAGCGAAGTGCGGGCAACGGCATTCCAGACCACCCATCGTCCCCGCTGCTCGGGCAACACGAGGACATCCCCCGGGACCCTAGGCATCGCCCGACTGCGCCACCAGACGCTCGACGATCGCGACCAGGCCTCCGATCGTTCGGAACTCTTCCGACTGCATGTCCTCCGGCTCGAAGTGAATGCCGTACAGCCGCTCGAGCTCGAGCACCAGCTCTACCATGCCCATCGAGTCGAGGACGCCTTCGTCGAGATACTCGCACGCGAGCCGCTCCGGCTCGCTCTCGCCGGGAATCTCACCCCTCGAGGTGATCGCCGCGATCACGGTCATCTTGACCGGGAGCTCCCGGTCGCTACTCAAAGCTCACCCCGAACTCCCTCAGCTTCCCGTCGAGCCCCAGTACATCGACCGTCGTCTCGCCCGCCTCGATTCGGCGGCGCCATCCGCTTTCGAGCTCGACACGCCCCTCGCAGTGCGAAGGCACGTCCGCAGCCAGCTCCAGCGGCACGACAACGACGCCGTCGTTGTCGCCGATAACGACGTCGCCCGGGCTCACCGCAACACCGCCGAACGCGATCGGATAGCCGACGTTTCCGCCCCAGCCCTTGAGCGGCCCGCCCGGAGACAAGCCGCGGGCATACACCGGGAGCCCGAGGCTCACGATCTCGTCGAAGTCACGCACCGCTCCGTCGACCAGGACGGCGCGGGCGCCGCGGTCGATCGCGACCTTGGTCTGGATGCCTCCCCACGATGCCCGCGTCGTGATCCCCTTCGCGGCGATCACGATCACATCTCCCGGCTGCAGGCAGCCGAGGGCAGCGTGGCTCATCAGGTTGCCTCCTTCGGCTTCCTCGACGGTCAGGGCGGTCCCGCAGAACGGACGGCCGGCGACGAGCGGACGGATCGCAGCGTCGATCGCTCCCATCCGGTTCAGGGCATCGGAGACGATGCCTGTCGGAAACCCGCCTATCGCCTCGACAGTCGACGCCGGCGCACGGGGAAAGTCACCGCGGACACGGCCGCCGATCACGAGGCGTCCACCGGCGCTTCGGCGAGGAGCGCCCGGAGCTCCTTCTTCTGGATCTTGCCGGACGAGCTGTGCGGCAGAGTGTCGACCTGGACGATGCGGGTCGGCCTGCTCATCGCTCCGAGGCGGATGCGACACAGCTCCGCCAGCTCCCGCTCGACCGTCTCGAACGAAGCGCCGTCGGCCAGTCGCACCACCGCCACCGGCACCTCCCCATACCGTGCGTGAGGAACCCCGACGACCGCGCACTCGGCAACCGAGGCGTGTTCATGGAGGACGTCCTCGACGGCGGCGGCGCTCACGTTGACACCGCCCCGGATGATGACGTCCTTCAATCGGCCCGTGACGAAGAGATTGCCCTCCGCATCGAGCGCTCCGATGTCACCGGTCGGGAACCACGAATCTCTCTCGGCGGCCTGAAGTCGCCCATGCGCCGGATCGTAGTAACCCTCGAAGAGGGAAGGCGTGCGCACCTCGATCTCGCCATCCTCTCGGGCGGGCAGGACAGAACCCGACTCGTCGGTGATCCGAAGCTCGACGCCGGGGATCGTGCGGCCGACCGATCCAGGAGCGACTGGTCGTCCGGGCAGATCCGTGGTGAGGAACAGCGTCTCCGAGAGCGCGTAGTTCTGCAGCAAGGACAGCCCGTAGCGCTCCTCGAATGCCGTCCGGAGAGGCTGCGGAAGCGGCGCCGTACCGACGAGCGCGAGCCTGACGCCCTCGCGACAGAAGTGCACGCCCTCTTCGCCGCGGTCGAGCTCGAGCAAGATCGACATGATCGTCGGCACCAGCCAGAGGGTATTGACGCCGCTGTCCCTGGCCGGGCGCCAGAAGTCGACGGCGGCACGAGCGCCGAACGCGTCGACTAGCGCAACGCTCGCCCCGGCCACGTACGGAAGCATGAGCAGGTTGTAGTAGCCGCCCAGGTACGCCATGGCCAGGATTCCGTAGAGACGGGTCTCGGGGTCGACTCCGACGAGGCTTGCAAAGAGCCGTCCGTTGTCGACGAGATCGGCAATGCGGTGCACGACACCGGACGGTCTTCCGGTGGTCCCGGAGGTGTAGATGATCGTCATCGTGTCCTCCGGCGCGACACCGGCGAGCGGCTCCATCCCAGCCTCGGAACCCGCCGACCAGGGATCGAAGCCCGCGCCGCTCGCAGAACCCTGACCGGGTCCGCGACCGTCGAGCACGACGAGCCGCCGCGCACCGGCTGCGCGAACGTCCTCAAGCTCGAGCAGTGCGCTCGTCTCGGGCGAGCACACGGCGAGCTTCGCGCGGCTGTGACGAACGATGAACGAGATCTCCGGGCGCGCGAGGACGGGATTGACCGGGACAGCCACCGCGCCCACGTAGAGGCATCCGAGATACATGGCGGCAAACGCAGGCGAATTGTTGAGCAGCAGCACAACTCGGTCGCCTCGCTCCACGGCCTGGCGCCGAAGCTCGCCGGCACAGCCCATACCGGCCTCGTGGTACTCCGCGTATGTGAGCGTATGACCCGTGACGCCGTCGACGATGAACGTATGGGTCGCGAAGCGACGGGGCAATTCCAAGAGCCATTCGACCGCGTTCACCCGAGAACGTCCGTTCGCGCCAGGGGCAATTGAGCGCCGTCGACCTCGAGCACCGCTTCGCGTAATACGAGATCGAGGTGAAATGCAAGCTGACTCGCGCCCCCGATCGTCGCGTTCCCACCGAGACCGACGTGCGCGGTCCCGCGGCACCCTTCGTCCTCGAGCATCACGCCGGAGAGAGATGCCAGCGGATTCAGGCCGACGCCGATCTCGGCGACCGTGCGTGCCTCCGGGTCACCTGCGGCGTCGAGCATCGCGCGCAGGCGATCCGCCTCGATACCGCCGCCGACGTCGACGACCCGCCCGTCTCGAACGGTGAGCTCGATCGCATGGTCGAGCAGCCCCAGGCCCGGCGCCGGAATGCTGCCGTCCACGACGATGACCCCCTCTCCCGAAGCCTCGAGTGGGGCGATGTTCGCCTCCGAGTCCGGCGGCGAGGCGAGAGTGCCGGGTCCTGCGCACCGTCCCGGCGCGGAGTTGCCGCTGCGCCCTTCAACCGCGCACGAGAGATCCGTTCCGCCGGCAGCGCGGATCCGGACCGCCTTCGCGCGGGTGAGCGCGCCGGCCAGCATCGCAGCCTCCTCGCCCAACGCCCGGAAGTCGGCAAGGAGCGCAGGGCTCGCGAGGACCGAGAGCGAGTAGTCCGGCAGGCTTAGGCAACGGGTGCCGGCGGCGAGCGCCGCCCGGCACGCGGCGCTGTGGGCGAGTGACATGTTCGTGGCGGCGAAGACCACATCAGCGGCAGCCATCGCCGCACCGACCTCGGCTGCAGGCTCCTCGCCGTGGAAACCCAGCTCCGGAATCACGGCCGTTTCCACACGTGCGCCGGTTGCTTGGGCGACCGATGCGAGCGCCTCCCCGACCTCGCGCGTCGTGCGGTCGACCACGATCAGGGCACGCTCGCCGGCCGACAGGTTCGCGCACACGCCGACCAGCGCCTCACACCCCCGTCTGACCGCGGCGTCCTGCGAGGACGTCGCGATCACACCAGCACCTCGCGGAACCGCGCCGCTGCCCGCCGTTGCGTTTCGATCCCGCCCCCGTACGAGATCCGGACGTGATCGTCGAAGTCCGTCCCGAACACGCCCCCGGCGACCACGGCGATTCCATGTTCCTCGAGCATGACGGCGGCGACATCCGCTCCCCGAACGCGCGAATGAGAGATTCGAGGGAACAAGTAGAACGCGCCCGACGGCATGACGAGCTCGACGGCCGGACACCCGGCCAGCGCCTCGACCCACACCTGGCGGCGGCGGGCGAACTCCGTCCGTAGCTCGGCGAGGTACCGCCCACGCTCCGGATCGCGAAGTGCCGCCAATGCTCCTCGCTGCGCGAAGGGCGCGCCGCACACGGTGAGGTACTGGTGCACCCGGTTGACGTCGGCCGAGACCGGCGCCGCCGAAGCGACGTATCCGATTCTCCAGCCGGTCATGCCATAGCTCTTCGAGAAGCCGTTGACGTAGACCCACAGCTCCGAGTCGGACATGAAGCCAACAGGTGAAATGTGCTCGCCCTCGTACACGAAATCTCTGTAGATCTCGTCCGAAAGGACGGTGATGCCACGGGAAAGGGCGAGCTCGGCGAGTCCCGCGAGCCGCTCCGCCGGTTGCACTGCACCTGTGGGGTTCCCGGGCGTGTTGAGAACGAGCAGGCGCGTGCGCGGCGTAACCGAGGCCGCGATGCGGTCGGGATCGATGAGGAAGCCGTCGCCGGCCGACAAGGGCACCGTCACCGGTACCGCACCGGCGAGCATGATCGCTGCGGCGTAGTGGTTCCATGTGGGCTCGAGCACGATCGCCTCGTCGCCTGGACCGAGAAGCGCGAGCATCGTCGCGGCAATCGCCTCGGAAGCCCCGACCGTGACGATCAGCTCCGTCTCCGGGTCGAACGTCCGACCGAGCTGTGCTTCGAGTCCGCCTGCCAGCTCGGCGCGCAGCTCACTCAAACCGCGGTTGGCGATGTAGTGCACGTCGCCCTCCTCGAGCGCAGCTCGCGCCGCATCGACCGCGCCTGGAGCGGAACGCCACTCTGGCCGGCCCAGCTCGAGGTGGAGGATCTCCCGTCCCTCCGCCTCGAGTGCGTTGGCGCGCTCGAACACGGCCCGGATTCCTGATGCCGGAACCGCGCCTCTGGCCGAGCCCGGCACGCGACTCAGCGCGCGACCTCGAGCGCGACGACTCGTGCGGGCGAGCTGCTCGCAAGCTCAGGCGTGGCGGGGAGCGCAACCAGGAATACCTCCGGCGAGGCAAGCTCATCGAGATGTTCGAGGCGCTCCACGATCACCGCTCCGCGCGAGAGGAGCAACTCGCGGTTCGGCTCGGGTGCGGCCTGGGGGTGCCCGCGATCACCCCCGTTGGTCGCCGGCGACGCGATCCCTAGGAGAACCAATCCCTGATCGAGCAGCCAGAGGCACGCCTCCCGAGAAAGAGACTGCAGGCCGACCGATCTCGTCGAGAGCAAGATGCGCGGGTGCACGAGCGTTGTGCCCAGTACAGCCCGAAGGTCCTCGACGCGGATCTCGCCCTCGTCGCCGGCCGGTGGAAGCCGAACGACAATCGCCGGCCCGACGAGCGACTTGAACGGCAGGCCGCCGGATGGGCTCGGAAGAGCGATCTGGGTGCAATCGCGTCCTGCAGCGCCCGTGAGATCCACGACCAAGGCATCGGCGAACTGGCGCCACTGCATCGTCGGATCGGCGCCGCGCTCGAGATCGACCATGAAGCCCTTGGTCTGTGGCGAAAGCCCGAGGTGGTCGATCACGAGGTCGCGAAGAGCAGCCTTCCTGACCTTGCCGGTGGAGGTCGTCGGCAGCTCGTCGATCTGGACGAAGGTCCCCGGTTGCTGGACGATGTCAAGCTGGGCCTTGGCCTCGGCCCGAAGTTCCTCCTCGATCGCGTTCAGGGTGACTCCCGGCTTGCACGTCACGACGGCCACGATGTCCTCCCCGAAGATCTCATGCGGAACGCCGACCACGGCCGCGTCCGCGACACCCCGGTGCGAGCGAAGCACGCGCTCGATCTCGATCGGGCTGATGTTGACGCCGCCGCGAATGATCACTTCCTTCTCCCGGCCTGTGATCCGCAGCTCCCCCGCATCGTCGATCAGGCCGAGGTCGCCGGTCTCGAGCCACCGGCCGTCGACAAGCGGCAGCACGAACGGCTGCTCGACTCCGTACCTCCGAAGGTATCCGACCATCGTGTCGGGCGAATCCACGAGGATGAGTCCGTCGCGCTCGTGTCCTTGAATTCCGTCGAACTGGTCGATTCGCAGCTCGACACCCTCGAGCGGTCGACCGACGGCGCCCGGGGAAGCAGGCATTCGCGGCGTCGCCGTGGTCAGGAGCAGGGTCTCGGCGAGGCCGTAACTCTCACACGTCGTGATGCCGTACCGCTGCTCGAATCGCTGCCGAAGCTCCGCAGTCAGCGACGCGGTGCCGACTGCGGCGAACCGGAGTTGCTCTCGACAGTACGCGGCGCCGGCCGGATCGCGATCGATCTCCATCAGCATTGCCATCATCATCGGGACGAACCAGATCGTGTCCACCTGCCGTTCGGCCGCCGTCTTCCAGAAAGCCAGCAACGAACGGGCGTCGAACGCGTGGTCGACGACGATCGCCGCCCCCAGAGCCAGCGGTAGCAACAGCAGGTTGTAGTAGCCGGCCAGGTAGGTCATTGGCAGGTCCGCGTAGAAGCGGTTCGCCTCGCCAAGACCCGTCGCCGATCCGAAGCGCTCTGCGTTGCCGAGAAAGTCGCCCAGCCGGTGGCCCACGCCTCGCGGCGGGCCGGTGGTTCCCGAGGTGAAGTGGATCGCAACGACATCGTCGTGCTCCCATGCGCCGAGCTCGACTCTGTCACCGCCGGACGCGCGCGACGGGTCAAACCCGTCGGTGTCGAGAGTCCAGGCTGGGATTCCGAGCTCGACGCCAATCCGGGTCGCGCGGTCGAACCCCGGGCCCGAAAGGATCGCCGACGGCTTTGCGCGTTCGAGTATCGAGCGGAGCTCGCGACGCCCGAACCCGGCACCAAGCGGAACGACGACGATCCCCGCGAAGAGCGCGCCCAGGTAGACGATTGCGAGGTTGACGGAGTTCGGCGCAGCGACGGCTATCCGGTCGCCGCAGCGCAAGCCTCGCTGCACCATCTCCGCACCTGCACGGGCTGCCAGCATCCACGTCTCGTCATAGCTCAGCGTCCGCCCCGTCGGTGCGTCGATCAGACAGTCACGACCGCCATGGCGCTCGAACACGTCCGCGAGGGATGTCACCTCCGGCATCAGGCTTGTCTGGGGCCGACGGCGTCCCGGAGGACTGACGCTGCGAGATCGAGGCTCTTGTCGACGCGCGGGAGAATGTTCCGATACGCCTCGGTTCGATTGAGGACGACGACGGAATCGTCGACGGGATCCTCGTCGAACCGCTGCTCGCCGAGATAAAGGGCGAGTGCGACACCACTCGGCTTCTGCAGCCGTCGGGCCGGCTCCGGCACCACCGCAAGCTCGACGTGCCGCCCGGCGGGAAACTCCGAGACAAGCTCGACCGCGACGATCGCAGCAAGCCGTGCGCGAAGCATCTCGACCTCGTCGGCTGAGTACCAACCGCCCCCGCCCTTGACGATGACGACGGAGTCGACCTGCGACACCGCCGTGATTGCGACCGCCGCATCCGCCAGAAACTCGAGCTCGAGCTCGCGAGCGCGATAAGCGAACGGCGGGCGCGACGACAACCGACCTAGTTCGGCAACGACACGCCGGACGTCGGAAGACGAGAGGCCGTGCACGTCGAGGAGGAGCGAATGCACGCGTTCGACATGAGGCGCAAGCGCGTCGAGCAGGCGGTTCGATTCGCCTGCGCGGATCCTTCCGAACGCCATGAATTCATCCTCGAGCACGAACTCGGCCGTCACCGTCTCCTCGTCGAGAAGCGGTGACACGACCAGGTCGAGCACGACCTGGAGGCCCCGCTTTGCGGCGACGACCTCGAGCCCGTCGATCAGCTCGGCCACGGCCTGTGGGCGGTTGGCGATCCGGCGTGGCTGAAAACGGGGATCGGAGAAGCCGGCGATCCCATCGCCCGGAGAAGGTGCGGCCTCGCGAGTGCGCTCGGTCACCACCTCGGCGAGCAGCTCATCCGAGAGCCGCATCGGGTCGCGACGACCGAGCTCGATTACGAGCGCGAACGGGTTCACCCCGGCTTCGCGCGCAGCGGCCAAAGCCCTCGGCAGGTAGCTCGAGTGGAAGCGCCCATAGCCGAGCGAGACGGCGATCATGTCGTGCGGATGCAGATGGGCCATCAGCGGCTTCAAGTACGAGTCTGCGATCGCCATGATCGAAAGGAGATCGACTCCGGAGTCGATGCCGAGGCGATCGAGAACGGCGACGAAGACCTCGGTCGGCGTATTTCCCGAGCTGCGGCCGATGCCGTAGACGCTCGTATCGACGAACCGAGCTCCCGCATCGACAGCCGCCAGACTGTTCGCCACGGCAAGGTGGAGATTGCTGTGCCCGTGAAAGCCGATGTCGAGACCGGAGGCGGCCCGAGCGGCCTCCACATACTCCGCCACCTCGCGGGGCATCATGCCTCCGGCCGAGTCGACCACGTAGAAACCCCGCGCACCGACGGTCTCCGCCTGCGCGGCATCCCGCGCGAAGTCGCCGACGGAGATGCCGTAGGTCTTCATCGCGTTCACGAACGGCTCGAGTCCCAGCTCGCGGGCGAGCTCGACGAACGGCCACGCCTGCTCGATCTCGTCTGCGTTCTGGCCGATCCGTACGAAATCGAGACCGGCGGCCGCTGCGCCCCTGAGATCGTCGGCGGTGCCGATCCCGGGGATGAAGAAGCAGCCGAGGCGGGATCGGGGAACGCGCGCCCGGGTCACCCCGATCACCTCGAGATCGTCGGACGCGCCTCGCCCATGCCCCGCCGCTCCCGCACCCAGCCCGAGCCCATGACCGATCTCGATGTACGGAACGCCGGCGCCGTCGAGCAGCGAACCGATCAGCGCGGTGTCCGCCGCGGTGAACTTGAAGTCGATCGCATAGCTGCCGTCGCGGATCGTGCAGTCGAGGATGAGCGGCGGCAGAGTCGTTTCAGCCATCAATGCACGAGTCTAGAGACCGATGAAATGCTCAAGCACCGGCTTGCCGGGCGCCTTCCGGCAGGCGGCGGGCCGCACGGGCATCCCAGGAATTCGTCGACGCGTAGAACCGGTCCGCCGGCGACCATTCGACCAGCCCGGCAGCCGCCATCTGCTCGACGAACGCCGCGACCTGCCCGAACGGCAGGCCGACGGCGGCAGAGATGTCGAAGAGCGACTGCCGCCCGTCGATGCCGTGGCAGATCTCTTCGAGCGCGGCATTCAGGCCGGGGTCGAGCCGCCAGTCGACCCAGAGTCCGTGCTTGCTGAGGAATGGCTCCCCCACGTAGGTCGGCACCGGCACGCGGTCGCGTTCGAGAACGTCGCAGAACCGCACCAGCACGGACAGCGTCTCCTCGACTCCCTTCCAGTCCACGCGTTCCGGCGTATCTCGATCGGAGTGATATTCCGGAAAGTGGCTGAACGGTCCCTCGGGCGCCGAGCGGCTGACCGAGGCCACCGGCAGATCGACACCTGGAGCGTTCAGGAACCCGTCGTCGTTGACAACGTGCTTCCAGCACGGGAGCACGGGCGCAGCCGGGTCGATCTCCCGCAGCAGTGCCTGGAGCACGCGATCGATCTTCGTGTCGCCCCACTTGCTGAGCTGGAGGGAGAGCGACTGACCACGGACACCCGGCATCTCGCAGACAACACCGCCGAGAATTCGAGGCAGGAGCTCCTGTGACCGCGACAGCCAAGCGATCGTGCCGATGCGCTCGGGCACGAACAGGAAACGATAGGTCCAGGTCAGCGATCTGCGCCCGGCGAGCAGCCGAGCCAGCTCGGCGAGCACGAGCGCGCCGAGCACACCGTCGTTTGCCTGCATCGCGTGGTCGACGTGGCCGACGAACAGAATCGTCTCCGAGCGCTCGCCGGGAAGGACGAGCTCACCCACGTGCAGGTCGCCCGGAACGTCGGCGGCGTCGATCTCGACCTCGTACCACTCCTGGTCGAGCGACTGCTTCTGGCGCTCGCTGCAACAGAGTCCCCAGTCGCGCTCGTAGAACGCATACCGGTAAGGCACGACATCCGGCCGCGCGGGATCGCTGTGGAGATGCTCGAGCAGTTCCGCACGAGGCACACGACCGCTCTTCGGTAGCGAGTAGCTGACGACGTGGAGCGGCTGGGCGGCAGCGTCGATCACAACTCGACCCGCCGGATCGCGAACCGTCGCGCTCCGTAACTCCCATCGCTCCGGAACGCGCCAGTCGAACACGCTGCTCCCACTCGGGAAGCCCTGGACTTCGAAGCCCGGAAGCGAGCCCCCGATCTCCTCGAGCGCGCGATCGAAGTCGTCGTTCGCCAGTGCCCGATTCAGGAAGCAAACCCGTTCCAGGGTCTGCTCGATGCGCTCGACGTGAGCCCGCAGGCCCGTATCGCCGACGGCCGCCGACAGTGTCGACTCACGAGGATGCACCGGGCCGCTGACTATAGACCGGCTCGTCGGCGATACGGCTGATCGACTCGCTAGAGTGCCTGCGGCCCGAACAAGAGGGGAGTTCTTTGCACGCACCCACCGAGGCACCGGCACTGCCCGACTTCTCGCGCTTCGCGATCGGCTTCGATCAGCGCGACCGCGCGCGCGTCCATGAGCTCTGGGACGAGATCTTCGACTCGCAGCGCTGGTCGGAAGGCCCCCTGACCGAGCGATTCGAGCAAGCTTGGGCCGCGTGGAACGGCGTTCCGGCAGTCGGGATGGCTAGCTGGGTCGGCGGCGCGCTTGCGGCGCTCGACTTCGCCGGGGTCCGCGGCGAGGTCGTCCTGTGCCCGTCGAACACCTTCATGGCGTCACCCCTGGCGGCAATCAAGCTGGGGGCGCGCGTCGAGTTCGTCGACTGCAATCGCGAGGATCTCTGCATGTCGTTCGACGACTTCGAACGGCGCGCCGAGAGGCACAAGCCGAAGGCGGCGATCCTCGTCCACATCGGCGGCCACATCGCCTTCGACACCGAGCGCATCGCGGACTACTGCCGCGAGCACGGCATCTTTCTGTTCGAGGACTGTGCACACGCGCACGGAGCCGAGTGGAACGGCCGCAAGGCCGGCTCCTGGGGCGACGCCGGCGCCTATTCGTTCTACGCCACGAAGACGATCTCCACGGGCGAGGGGGGAATGCTCGTCAGTCGCCGTCCGGAGCTGATCGAGTACGCGCGCAGCTATCGCAACTACGGCAAGTTCGACTACAAGGTCCACGGCCTGAACCTCCGCATGAGCGAGTTCACCGCAGCGCTCGGGGTCGTCGCAACGGAACGCCTTCCGGAGATCGTCGCCCGCAAGAACGAGATCGCGAAGACCCAGCTCGACCGGCAGTACCCTGGCCGCTTGGAGCTTCCCGAGGGAATGGTGTCGGGCTACTACAAGTACGTGATCTTCGACCCGATCGAAAAGTCGACGGGGAAGGTGTACGACGAGCCGTGCCATCGCATCCTCGGCCACGACGTCGACCTGCCGAACAGCGACTGGGTCGCGCAGAATCATTGGTGCGTTCCGCTCTACTACGACGGAGGCCGCTCGTGAGGGTCCTCGTCACAGGCGGCGCGGGCTTCATCGGATCACACGTCGTCGACAAGCTGCGTGATCGCGGGATCACACCGCGCATCTTCGATCTCGTCCATTCGCCGCACCATCAGCCGGGCGAGATCGAGATGTTCGTCGGCAGCCTCATCGACGCCGAGGCTCTTCGGCTCGCGATGTCCGGCTGCCACGCGGTCGTCCACCTCGCGGCTGTGGCAGATGTGAAGGACGTCTTCGAGGACCCCTCTTATTCGGAGAACATCAATACCCGTGGAACCTTCAACGTCCTCGAAGCCGCTCGCAGAGCGGGCGTGAAGCGCGTCGTCTACGGCAGCACGACGTGGGTCTACAGCGACTGCCGCGAGGACCACGTCGACGAAGACACCGTCATCGCGCATCCGTCTCACCTCTACACCGCGACGAAGCTTGCCGGGGAGACCTACTGCTACAGCTACGCAGCGCTCTACGGAGTTGAGTACACGATCCTCCGCTTCGGCATTCCCTACGGACCGCGCGCACGCGAAGGCGCCGTCGTCCCGATCTTCGTGCGCAAGGCCCTGGCCGACGAGCCGCTCACGATCGCCGGAGACGGCCTTCAGTACCGCAAGTTCGTCTACGTCGAGGATCTCGCCGAGGGCGTCGTGCTTGCGCTCAAGCCCGGGGCCGCAAACCGCATCTACAACCTCGACGGCCGCGAGCGGGTCTCGATCCTCCAGATCGCAGAAACCGTTCGCGAAGCGGTCGGCAGCGCCGAGATCGTCCACACGGAAGCCCGGCCCGGCGACTTCTCGGGCAAAGAGGTCTCGAGCGTGCGGGCCGAGGAAGAGCTCGGTTGGACCGCCTCCACCCCGTTCGCGGAGGGGCTCCGCCGCTACGTCGAATGGCGCCGCGGCAAGATCGCGAGCGACGAGGCCGACTGGGCCTCGGTCGATCGCGAACTGCTGGTGTGAAGCGCGTCACGGTTCTCGTCTGCGTTCACAACGACGAGGAGACGATCGGCGCGGCGCTCGAGAGCGCGCTCGACCAGACCTGCGACCGGGAGACCTACGACATCCTCGTGGTCGACGACGGCAGCGACGACGGCACCGCAGAGCTCCTCGAGGGCTTCCGCAGCCGGGGGATCCAACTCGTGCGCTCGGACCGCAATCGCGGGCTCGTCGCGTCCTGCAACGAAGGTCTGTCGCTTATCGCGACGCCGTTCTTCGTCAGGCTCGACGGCGACGACGCCCTGGAGCCCGCGTCGCTGGAGAGCCTACTCGCAGCGAGCGACGAGCACGGAGCCAACGTCGTCACCTCTGACCGCTGGGAGGCTTCGCCGGAGCGCCGGAAGCTGCGGCGAGTCTCGTCCGGTGCCGACGTTTTCGAGCTCGTCGCCGCGGGGGTTCTGCTCCCGACTGAGCTGGTGCGCGAGCTCGGCGGCTACCGCAACCTCTTCTGGGAGGAGTACGACCTGTACCTGCGCCTGCTCGAGTCCGGCCGGGCGCGGTTTGCGCACGTGGGAGAGCCTCTCTACCGGTACACCGTCGGCGCGACCGGGCAGCTCACCTCGAACCCCGAGGCGATCGAGCGCGGCTGGTCGGAGCTTCGCGAGCTCTGGGGCGATGCGCTGCTCGCGCGCCATGGGCTGCAGCACGCCCACGGTTAAGCTGGCGGACAGAACGATGCCCGGCGTCACCATCATCGCCGAGGTCGGCGAGAATCATCTCGGAGACCTCGACCGGGCCCGCGAGATGGTCGTCGAGGCTGCCCGCGCCGGCGCCGACGTCGTCAAGTTTCAGTCGTACCGGGGTGTGGACGTCGCGGCCGACGACCCCGAGCGCGAATGGTTCACGCAGGTGGAGCTCTCGGACGCGGCTCACCGCGAGCTCGCCGGGTTGGCGGAGCGCGAGGGAACACGGTTCCTGAGCGCGCCGTTCACGGTCGAGCGCTGTCGCTTCCTCGTCGACGACCTCGGCCTCCGGGAGATCAAGATCGCCTCCTCCGAGATGCTGAACTTCAAGCTGCTCGACTTCCTGAACGGGCGGGTCGAGACTGTCTATCTCTCGACCGGGCTGGCCGACATCGACGAGGTGCGCGCGGCCGTCGCACGCCTTGCCGACGTGCCGGACGTCGTCGTCATGCACTGCGTGACGCAGTACCCGCTTGCCGACGAAGACGCGAACCTACGCGCGCTCCAAACGCTGGCGGCGGCCCTTCCGGAGCGCCGCATCGGCTACTCCGATCACACGATCGGCATGCTCGCGCCGCTCCTCGCGGTGGCGCTGGGTGCGGTTGTGATCGAGAAGCACTTCACGCTCGACCGGTCGCTCCCGGGCACAGATCACGTCCTGTCTCTGACCCCTCCCGAGCTCGCCGAGCTCGTCCGCCGGGTGCGCACTGCGGAAACGCTTCTCGGCTCGGCCGAGAAGCGGCCCTCGGACGCGGAGCTCGAGATCCGCGACTTCGTGCGCAGCCGCTTTCCGAAGTAACCGTGCGAGTCGTCGCGATCGTGCAGGCACGCATGGGCTCCTCGCGCCTGCCCGGCAAGTCCCTGCTGCCCGTCTGGCGGGAGATGCCGCTGCTCGAGCTGGTGCTGCGCAGGGTCATGGCGGCCCGACGGGTGAGCGAGGTCGTTCTTGCCACCACAACCGCCGATCGAGACGACGAGCTCGTCGTCCTGGCGGAAGGAATCGGAATCGCGGTCGTTCGCGGCCCGGAGGACGACGTGCTCGCACGTATGGCGCAGGCGCTCGAGTCCCACCCCGCCGACGCGGTCATCCGAGTCTGCGCCGACAACCCGTTCGTCGATCCGCGTGAGCTCGATCGCCTCGTCGAGTACTTCCAGGCCTCGGATCTCGACTATGCGACGAACGCCGCCGTGACGAGCGGCCTACCCGACGGCGCCGGCGCCGAGATCCTTCGCGCGGACGCGCTGCGACGGGCCGCCGCCGAGGCGACCGACCCTGCAGAGCGGGAGCACGTCACGGTCTTCGTCAAACGGCGCGACACCGAGTTCCGCCTCGGAGCCGTCCCACCGCCCGATGTCCCATGGCCGCTTCTCAAGCTCGACATCGACAGCGTCGATGATTACCGTCGGATACAGGCGCTCGCAAAGCTCCTGCCTGAAGACGATGCGCCGCTCTGGCCGCTTTCGCGGATCGTCGCAGCCTATCCGGATTGACGCCGCTCAGGCAGTCGCCCGCGTCGCTTCGTATTCCTCTCGGTACGAATGCCAGAGATCGGCGTGGGCAGCGTTCTCGCAGCCGGCAAGCCAGGGACCGCCAGAGGTGTAGTGAAGGAGCTTGGTCGGCCCGTGCATCTCGTCGAGCACGTTCCATTCCTCCGAGATGTCGCCGATCCTCTCGTCCGGGATCGGCTCGAAGCGATGGAGCCAGGCGCCCGATTGCGTCTCGACGGCCTCCTTCGTCCACACCTTCAACTCGGGCGTGTTCATCAGCATCAGGCTCGACCAGTTCTTTCGCGGGTACTGGGTCTGAACCTTGCCGCCCATCTTCACGGTTTCGGTCGGGTTGTAGTCGTGCTTGCGCACCCGCAGTGCGAGCCCGTCCATCGGAAGGTGAAAGAGCTCGCTCACGTCCCCGAGGGCAAGCATGTCCGAATCCATGAACAGGGCGATCCCCTCGTAGTCGCACAGCCACGGCACGAGGAACCGCGTGTAGGTGAACGGCGTCGATGCGAGCGGATCGACGGGTCGGTCGAACTCGACAAGCCTGTCTGCGTCGATCGGCTCGATCTCCAGCGGCTCCGTCGTGTGCTTCTCGAGCGAGTACCTCAGCACCTCGTACGCGATGTCCTGGCTTGGGTCGTAGCCGATGAAGATCCTGTGTGCCATTTTGCTCATCTCCTCGCTAGAGCGGTTGCCGTGGAACGCGACCGTACGGCCTCGCCGTGAACGCGGGCGAGTTCGGTCAGACGCCGATAGTAGAAGCCGAGAACGTCGTACGGCTCCGGTTGCGATGCATAAACGCACACTCGCAGGAGTTCGTCGTAAGCAGCAGGATCCACCGTGAAGGGCCTGCCCTCCCAATGAGAGCGCAGATACTCGACGACTTCAGCAGTCGTGGTCGCAACGACGCACGAGCCCGTGATCTGGTCGAACAAGGTCGTGATCTCGTGAAGATAGGTCGGGTTGACCAGCACCTTTCCCTGCATCAGGACCTCGATCCCGATCGACGAGCCGACGTCGATGACGACGTCGGCGGCTTCGATCAGCGGCACCGAGTCGACTGCGCTGACGTCGTGAATGCGACTCCAGTCGAGTCGGCTATCGGTGCGAAGGGGCTCGATGCTCCCGTCCTCGGGACGAGGGTGTTGCTTGATCGCAAGCGAGACGAAGTCGAGGGACTGGAGCGCGGCGACCAAGCCGACGACGGCTGCCGCGTCCACCCGCTTCTCCCACTTGGGAACCATGAAGACAACGCGCAGCAGACTCCGTCTTCCCCCGGGCCATTCGAACGGCTTCGCGATGCTGCGGTTGAGCTCCGCCCAGACCGGATCCCAGCGCGCCGAACCCCAGGTCTGCATCACCGCAGGGTCGCCGATCGCGTAGTCCAGATGCCACTGGCGGTGATGCTCGGTGTTCAGGACGTACGCGTCGAAGCGGTTGCGGTCAGGCCATTGGTGTGGCCGCTCACGCAGCGTCTCCGCCTCCTTCGTCGTGATCGCGTCGAGCTTCACGTTGAGACCGTGCGGCAGGCAGACGAGAGGCCGCCGGAGCAGCTTCGCGGCATTCATGAAGTCGTTGCGGGTCAGCCCCGGGCTTGGGCGGCCCTCGATCGTCGCGAGACGTTTCCCCTCACCGAGCACCCATCGAAGCCACACGCGCGTGAACGGCCGATCGAGACCCTCGGGGACGCCGGAGCCCCACTCGACCACGACCAGCGACACGCGGTGGCGGATGAGGTACAGGCCCGCGGCGACGACGTTGTCTCGCAGGAGATTCGAGATGCGCCGACGTTCACCGGCGACGCCCTCGACGACGCGCAAGTGGTACCGCTCGTACCTGCGGAGGTAGGCCAGCCGGTAATCCGAATCGGCGTCGTAGCCCCCGGTGACGATCGCGTGCACCTCCTCGCCCTCCTCGAGCAGCTTCCACATCACCGGTGACAGGTGATCGACGTCGGGCGACACCCGCAGGACGAAGAGGAAGCTCACGACGCGGTCGGCACGGCGAGCCGGTGGTGAGCGACACAAGAGCGAAGCACGCCCTCCAGCTCGCCCAATGGGAGCATGTTCGCGCCGTCGCTCAGCGCCTCATCGGGCCGCGGATGGGTCTCGAGGAAGAGGGCGTCGACCCCGAACGCGACTGCGGCCCGCGCGAGACCGGCAACGTAGCGCCTGTCGCCGCCGGAGCTGCCGCCGGCACCGCCGGGCGACTGCACGCTGTGCGTCGCATCGAAGACAACGGGCGCAAAGCGGCGCATGACGTCGAGCGAACGAAAATCGACGACGAGGTCCCGGTAGCCGAACGTCGATCCACGCTCGGTCAGCGTCACCCGGGCGCCGCCGTCGGGTGCGACCTTGCGTACAGCGAACTCCATGTCCGCCGGCGCCATGAACTGGCCCTTCTTCACGTTCACCGCACGCCCGGTCTGACCCGCCGCGCGCAGCAGGTCGGTCTGTCGGCACAGGAATGCGGGTATCTGCAGCATGTCCACGACCTCGGCGACCGGTGCGGCCTGCGCCGGTTCGTGAATGTCCGTTACCACCGGCAGCCCAAGCTTCTCGCGCACTTCGCCGAGGATGGCCAGCGACTCGTCGAACCCGAGCGAGCGGAAGGAATCCGCCGACGTTCGGTTCGCCTTGTCGAAGCTCGCCTTGAACACGAGTGGGATGCCGAGCTCCTCGCACACATCTCGCAGGCGGATCGCGACCTCGAACACCAGATCGCGGCTCTCGATCACGCACGGCCCCGCGATGAGGGCGAGCTTGCCGTCGCCGATCCTGACCCCGGGGGCGATGTCGACAGCGGCCGCGGTCATTCGCCGAGGTGAGCCTGAACGGTGTCGTGGAGGCGAAGGAGCCCGATGCACCGGCCATCGGGAAGGACGACGGGCGCCGTGAGATAGGCCTTCTCCCGCTGCTCCAGGACGAGCAGGGCCTGGGCGAGAGGTAGCTCCGGCGTGACCGTGAGCGGCGATTTCGTCATCACTTCAGCAACGGGCACTCCGGCGAGGTTGTCGACCTCGAGCAGCAGCCGTCGCACGTCGCCGTCCGTCAGGAAGCCGACGAGCCGCTCTTCGTCGTTCAGCACGCACACGGCGCCGTAGCCGGTGCGCGTCATCTCGATCACCGCCGCCTTGAGCGTCGCGTCGGCGCCCACGCGAGGTAGCTCTCCGCCCCGCCTCATCACGTCATTCACCGTCAAAGTCAGGCGTGCCCCAAGCGTGCCGCCCGGATGCAGCCTCGCAAAATCGTCCGCAGTGAAACCGCGCGCCACGCAAATCGCGGCCGCGAGGGCATCGCCGAGCGCCTGCGCGGCGATCACGCTCGCCATCGGCGCGATGTCGAGCGGACATCCCTCGCGCTGGACGGACGCGTCGAGCACGACATCGCATTCGCGTGCGAGAGTGGAGCCCTCCGTCCCGATGATCGCGATCAGGGACACGCCCAATGACCGCAGGTGCGGCACGAGGGCCATCAGCTCCTGAGTAGAGCCGCTCTTCGAAAAGAGAATCGCGACATCGCCCTCGCTCAACATGCCAAGGTCGCCGTGCAGCGAGTCAGATGCGTGTAAGTAGAACGCCGACAGGCCGATCGACCTGAACGTGGCTGCGACCTTCTGTGCGGCGTGGCCCGACTTGCCGACGCCGAGCGTGACGGCCTTTCCCGGGAGCTCGATCAACAGATCCACAGCCTCGTCGAAGCTCGACCCGAGCCGGTCGCGCACGCGCTCGAGCGCCGCGATCGCGTCGGAGATGGTGCGGCGCCCCACATCACGCGAGGCGGACGACGGAGCGGTCCCTGAGTGAAGCTCGGTCATCGAGTCCCAGCGTGCGCAATCAGCAAGCGCACTTGGTCGAGCTGGGCCGGAGTGTCAACGGACGGCCCTTGCGGGTCGACCTCGAAGCTCTGGAGTCGAAAACCGGCCTCCAGCCAGCGCAGTTGCTCCAGCCGCTCGGCTTCCTCAAGCGAGCTGGCAGGCATCTCATCGAAGCGACGCAAGAATTCGAGGGTATATGCATAGAGACCGACGTGGCCCCAGAATCGGACCGCCTGCGGCCACGCCTGCGGATCGGCCCCGCGGACGTGTGGAATCGCGCTCCGAGAGCAGTAGAGCACTGTGCCGTCATGGGCTCGGACGACCTTGACGACGTTTGGATCGTGCACGTCATCCGGCCGCTCGAGCCGGTAGACCGGCATCGTGACGGCCGCGCTCCCGGCGACCGCATCCAGCGCCGCGCGCCGGACGACGGCCGGATCGGTGAGGGGTGCGTCTGCTTGAAGGTTCACGACGACCGGGGTCTCGAAGCGGTCGGCCACAGCCGCGATCCGCGCCGTGCCGGAGGCGAGCGCCGCATCCGTCAGCCACGCCTCGCCCCCGAAGGAACACACCTCGTCGACGACCTCCTCCGCATCGGTCAACACCACGACCGGCCCGCAGCCGGCAGCAGTCGCCACGTCGTACGTCCGTCGCACGAGCGTTTGCCCGCAGACGTCCGACAGCACCTTCCGGGGGAGACGCGTCGACTCGAGCCGCGCCGGAATCGCAACGGTCGCCCGGGTGGCATCGCTCTCAGGCATCGCGTCGATAGCGTACGGAAGCGACGTGACCGTTCCTCCGCCAACCGCGTCGTTCGGAGCGCGCCTGCGCCGTGCGCGGGAGCGCGGCCTGAGAAGAACGACCGCTTCACTCCTCCGGGCGAGGCTCGACCTGTGGCTCTGGCGCGGACGGCTCACCCCGATCGCGGTCGCCGCAATCCGAGCCCGCCTTGCGACGGGGCCCGGTCCGAAGTCGAGCGAGGGACCGCCGCTCACCGTGATCACGGCGGAGTACAAGGCACTCAACCAGCAGATGCACAGGGCACGCGAGGCGTACGGCGTACAAGGCAAGTATCACATCGGCCAGGTGCGATTGATCGCGAAGATCGTGTCCGATGACATCCTCGACTACGGCTGCGGTAAACGGCTCCTCGAAGCCGGGCTGGGCTTTCCGATCCACAACTACGACCCGGGCCTGCCGGAGTTCGATCAGCGCCCCGAGCCGGCTGACGTCGTCGTATGTCTGGACGTACTCGAGCACATCGAGCCCGACCGGTTGGACGACGTGCTCGCCGACCTCGCCCGCGTTACACGCCGGGTCGGTTACTTCACCGTCTCGACGGTTCCCGCGACCAAATCGCTGCCCGACGGACGAAACGCCCATCTGATCGTCCAGCCGAAAGAGTGGTGGAGGAGCCGAGTCGAGCGCACCTTTCGGATCCTGCTGGCCACCGCCTCAGACGACCACGTCACGTTCGTGGTTCGTCCGCGCGCGTGAGTGGACCGGCCACAGTCGAGCCCGCAGCACCTTGAGACGCCGAATGGCGTCGGTGCCCAGCAGTGACAGCAACAGCCACTTCCAGGCCTTGGTGTCAGAGGGCCTCGCGCGCACCGCACGCCAGAGCTCGCGCCTCCCCGATCCCTCCATCCCGGCAAGCAGGCGGTTGATCCCGATCGTCCGGTCGAGCTCAGGAAAGCGACGCCGATCGAGCTGCGGGTTCTGCCGAAAGGTCTTGTCGACGGCCATCGAGATACCGACGGCGACCTGCGTCCGATTGGTCGTGACGTTCGTGTCGTGCATCCGGTAGACGAGGAGCGGCTCGGGGATATAGCCGAACACCGTGTGGGGGGCGAGCCGAAGCCAGTGCTCGTAGTCGGGTGTGGCCCTCAACTCGAGCGCCTCGTCCTGGCCGCCGAACTTCTCGAGGAGCTCGCGCCGAATGACCACCGACGACGCAAAGACGAAGTTGCGGCGAAGGAGCCTCGCGAGGAGATCGTCCTCCCGTAGGGCGTCAGGATCTGGATCGGGCAACTCGAGCTTCCCGTCGCGAAGGATCTCGGCAGCGGTGTGGGAAAGACCAACCTCGGAACGCGTACCCATCAATTGGAGCTGCCGCTCGAGCTTCACAGGTCGCCAGATGTCGTCGTGGTCGAGAAGCGCCACGTAGTCGCCGCGCGCGACCGCAAATCCGACGTTGCGGGCCGCCGCCGGAAGCCCGGTACCACCCGCCTCGGCGACCTGGATGCGGGGATCACCGTACGACCGTACGAGCGCCACCGTGCCGTCGGTCGAGCCGTCATCGACGACGATCAGCTCCCAAGTCGGATAGGTCTGGGCGAGAACGGACTCGACCGTCTCGCCGATGAAGCGCTCGGCGTTGTAGGCCGGCGTGATCACTGACACGAGCGGCGGGCTCACGCGCCAAGCCTACTCGGCTCCCGCAAGAGCAAAGCGGTGGCGAACTCATCCGCCCCACCTTCTGCGAAGGCATCTGCAATCAACCGGCGGCCGGCGTCGATGTGCGCCGCGCGCTCCGCCGAGGCTGGATCGAGCAGACGTGCCGCGAGCCGCGCGATCTCATCGGAGGTTCGCGCCGATCGCTCAGGCCCCGCTCCGGTCGGAATCGAGTCGAGATCGAACCAGAAATCGGACTCGACGAAGATCACCGGGACGCCGGCAGCTAGCGCCTGGTACGCGACCGACGTGGTGTTGTAGAGGGCGAGACCGACACCGGCGAGCGCATCCTCCACCGATCCGGTAACGAAGGAAACGCGTTCGAGTCGACGGTCGTGCGCAGATTCGATCTCCGTGGCGAACGCCTCAGGCGTGATGCCCGACTTCGGATGGAGCTTGATCCGGACGCCGACGCCGTCGACAGGCTCGAATGCACGAAGTGCCTTCACAACGAGCTCAATCGAGTCGTCCATGCCGATCGAGCACGCGACGAGAACGTCCCGAGACGCTGCCGGCGCACCCGGCTGTCCGAGCTCGTACCGCAATGCCGGAGCCACGGAGAGGCGATCGTTTGCCCAACCCAGGTCTGCGAACAACCTTCTCCAGAGCTCTCCGATGACGAGCACTCGGTCTGGGACCTGACCCGTCGCGAAGTCCCGCCTCGACGGGTAGAGGGAGAACCAGCGGGCCGAGATCGGCGTGTGCTGAAAGCCGACGACCTCGAGCGCGGGGAACGCGGAACGCAACCCGATGCGGAGCAGCTTCTCCCACGATTGGTTCTCGTAGGGATGGACGACGAGCTCCGGGCACACCCCGCGACCTGCGAGAAGCCTTCCAACGCGCTCGAACTGCAGCGCCCAGAGCTGACGCGGCTTCGACCACTCACGCCGCAGCTCATCCTGCAGCAACACACTCAGATCGAGTTGCCCGACGAGCAGGGGCCGCCGGATGCGAGCCGGCGCACGGAGCGTTCGCACCGCGATGCCGAGAGCCGCTCGATATCCCAGAGTCTGTTCGGCCACGATCAGCGGGTCGCGGGCAGTCGCGAGATTCGACAGCAGCGTCGGCAGCGGGTTCACCCAGCGCGTGAGATTCGCCAGGTAGACCGTCTTTCGGCCCCGGCGCCGGAGGGCGAGGGGCAGCGCGCCGAGGAAGGTGTCGCGGTCGATCGGCCCCGCGGGGTCGAACGTGTCCGGATCGACCCAGGTGACGAGGAGCGTGTCCGCCGACTCCCCCGCCGCGAGGTCGGCGACAGCGTTGTCGAGCGCACGGCGCATCTGCCCCGCCTCGCGCACGAAGCGAGCCCTATGAGCGAGGCCGCGGGCTCGAAGCCCGAGCTGACTCCTTGCCCGACGGCCCGCAGCCCGGACACCGCTTCGCTCTGTCTGGACGTCGTGGCCGAGCTGCCGCGCGACTATCTCGAGCCGCCGGGCATGCACAGGCTCGTCGACGAGCACGAGCAGACTGCCCTCGAGCGATGCGAGCAGCTCAGCCAGAGCCAGCGCGCTGGAGCAGCGGTGCAAGAATTTCGACGTGAAGACGCTGCGCTCGGCGAAGTCTGTCGCCTGCCAACGGAGCTCGTCACGAATGTCGAGCGACTCGTCGAAGTTCAGTAACTCGAAGCGATGCTCGTCGACGGCCGCGTTGAGCAGCGGGCCGGCCGCGATCTCAAATGTGGGCCCGAGCTCTGCCCGGCGAGCGTAATAGAGCGACGCGTCCTCCCCGAAGTAGACCCAGGACCATCCGTGTCCGAGAGGCGCGCTCTCGCCTTGCGCCAGCTCGACGCGCACGACCACGGAAGACCCCCGGCGCGATTGCCCGGCTAGCGACGCCACGTGAGCACGGCGCGTTCGATTGCCTCCCACCTGTCGTCCAATTCCTTGAGGTCGAACACGGTCGCGACGGGATTGGTCCCGGGAAAGACCTTCGGATCGCCTGGCCGCTCGCGCCCGACGAACGGAACGCCGGCGGTGAGCGCGCCGTCATAGTCAGTCCGCGAGTCACCGACGAACAGCAGGCGGCCCGGAGACACGCCCTCGGAAGCGGCGATCGCGCTCAAGATTTCAGCCTTCGACGCCGGGCTTCCGTACACACCGGCGAACAGGTGGTCGAGGTCGCGGAGCCGAACGATCTCACGCATCTCGTGCTCCGGGGTTCCGGACGCCACGAACAAGCGGTAATCCGACGCAAGGCGCTCGAGAAGCTCGTCGGCCCCCTTGACGAACTCGCACCGGGAGACTTCGTCGACGACGAGACGGGCAAACTCGTCGCCAAGCCGTGTCGAGTCCGCTTCTCCGAACGGTATCCGCAGGATGTCTCGGTGGATCTGCTCGAACTTCGTGTAGCGGGAGATACCAGCGTTCTCGACGTGCAGGCGAACAATCTCGTCTACGTGCTCGGGATACCCCGCGAACAACGTGGCGAACGCACGCGTCTTGATGTCCGCCGACTCGAGCACGACACCGTCGAAGTCGAAGACGACTCCGTGAATGCGCTCGTGGGTGCTCGTCACGCGGGAAGCTCGAACGTGACGCTCTGCTCGTGAATCTCCTGCAACGAGTCGAGCAACCCCTGCCCGATGTCGATCATGCGACGGTGGGCGAGCTTCCGGGCAAGCTTCGGGCGGAAGACGTACGGCGTCATGCTGTAGTGACCAGCTGCGACGACATCCTGGTCTCCGGAATCGAGAGGACGAATCTCGACGTCGACGTCCTTCCCGACGATCTCCTGGATCAGCGCGAGGAGATCGCGAAGCCGCATCCGCGGCTCACCGGTGAGAATCACCTGCTCGTCGGCGAACTCATCGGCAAGGATCTCGACGCTGAGCCTCGCAGCGTCCTCGACATGGATGTACTCTCGAACCTGGTCGGGATCGCCGTAAGCCACGATACGGCGCTCCTCGAGGGCCTGCTTCAGATACGCGTAGACAGCGTTCTTCTCGTTGGCCCGCCGTCCGTAGAGCGTTCCGTAGCGGAGAATCGTGTACGGCACCCCGTACTCTCGCCGATACTCTTCGACGTACAGTTCGCTCGCCTGTTTCGAGGCGCGATAGAAGCTCCCCGCCTCGCTATAGACGTAGATCGTGCTTGCGAAGACGAAGCGACGAACGCCTGCCGTCCGCGCGGCGTCGAGAAGATTGACGTTGCCGAGTACGTTGAGCGTCACCGTGTCGCCTGCCCGCGTCCGCGATTCGTCGATGTCGGCGAGGCCGGCGAAGTTGTAGACGACATCGTGCCCGGCAACGACGGCGGAGACGGCTTCCGGGTCGCGGATGTCAACCTCCTCGAACCTCTGCGGCGACTTCAGATACACCGATTCCGCGATATCGGCAACGGTCGTCTCGTAACCAGCCTCGACAAGCGCATCTGCGACGTGACTGCCGACGAAGCCGGAACCCCCGAACACGACCGCCTTCACGACATGGATCCCCGTAGGGCGCCGAGGAGGTTCTCGACCGCTTCGGACTCCATCCGCGCCCTGGCTTCGCGGGCATACGAGCCGACGTGCGGCGTCAGCAACGCGTTCGGCAGCTCGGCCAATGGCCCCTGGTACGGCTCGCGTGCGAAAACGTCGACGTAACAGCCTGCGAGGTGTCCGGACACAAGCGCATCGTAGAGCGCGTCCTCGTCGACGAGGCCTCCTCGAGCGACGTTGACCACGAGAGCCTCGGGCCGAAGTCTCGCGAGCTCGGTGGCGCCGACAAGACACTCGCTCCCCGAGGCGTGGACAGTGAGGATGTCGGCTTCGCTGAGAAGATCGTCGAGCGTCGTCAGCACGACACCGTGCGCGGCAGCCCAGACGTAGTCCGGTTCGGCATCACATGCGAGGCGACGAACACCGAACGGCTCGAGGAGCTGTGCGACTCGCCTGCCGATCCGCCCAAGTCCGACGATGGCCACCGTCTTGCCCCGGAGCAGCCGACCCATGTGCTTCTCCCAGCTGCCAGCGTGCATGCCGGCGTTCATCTCGTGTATCCCGCGCAGCAGCGAGAGCATCCCCCCGAGCGTCAGCTCGGCGACGGCATCCGTCAGCGCGTCGGGGGTCGTGAACACCTGGACCCCGCGGCGCTCAGCGGCGTCGAGATCGATTCGCTCGACCCCGACGCCCACCCGCGAGATCACGCGAAGCCGCCCCGCCCGCGCCAACACCCGCTCGGACAGGGACTCGGTGCCGGCGATCACGCCGTCCATGTCGACCAGCAAGTCGGCCACCTCGTCCTCGGTCATGACGCGGCCGTGAGGATTCAGCTGGTACTCGAGCCCTGCCTCTTCGAGCCGTTCGAGCGGAGCGCGATCGGCAAGCCCGAAGGAGGAGGTGGAGATGAGCACGCGGAGGCGTGTCACGGCGTCCCGGCAGGAGCGACGGGGGAAGGCTGCCGTGCAGGCTCGACGCCATGGGCGAGGAGCCAGTGCTCGACCTGAGGGATCTGCCACTGGTAGTCGACGTCGCATCCACCCCACGACTCGATTGGAGCGATCTTCCGTCCCATCCACTTCTGAGGGAGCAGGCCGGAGTCGAGGTTCTCCAGACAGCGAGGGCGCACAACTGAGACGCCCATGTCGGCGAAGAAGACGTCGCCTTGCGAGTCGCGGTCGCAATTGAGGGTTGCCGGATCGCCGAAGGTCTCGAACGGGACGAACGGTTCCAGCGTGCCCGCGTCCGTGAGCCGCCTCGCGCGCAACGGACTCCACATGTTGTAGCGGGAGACCGACACAGCCGAGTCGAGCGACGGATCGGAACGGAGAAGCTCGACCCCGCGGTCGATCATGGCCGCCGTGACCGTCGCGGCGTTGGCAAAGAGAAGCACTACGAGCTCAACCGCTTCGTGTTCGGCGGCCAACCTGTCGCGTATGACCTCGTATCCATGCTTGAAGGCGTCCTCGCCAAGTGCGTCGGGCGTGCTCAACTCGACCGGCCGTTCGATCAGCTCCGCGCCGTGTTCCGCACCGATTCGCGCGATCTCGTCGGAGTCTGTCGAGACGTAGAGTCGATCCACCGACGCGCTCTCGGAGGCGGCGATGAGTGGATACGCCATCAACGGCCGGCCGAGCACCGGAGCGAGATTCTTACCCGGGAACCCGGTGCTGCCACCGCGCCCGAGGAGGAGAGCCGGAATCACACCGTCACCGCTTCGACGAGATACAGAACCGTCCCCGGCTCGCTCCCATGGCGCGGTGCGCGAGTCGCGTCGACGAGCCTCGGAAACGCGCCCGCACCTTCGAAGGTCATGCCCGGATTGTAAGAGCGACGATGCCAGGCTCTCATAGTGGGTCTGTCGGCGCCGCCTGAAGCTCGCTGAAGACTTCCTCGAGTGCGTCGGCGAAGGCTCCCATCAAGTCGGGCGGCCCCAAGGTCACGCGAATGGACCCGGCGAGACAGAGCTCGTCGAACGGGCCTCGCACGAGGTAGCCCAGCCGACGCAGCCCTTCGACGACGTCAATGGGCGACGCCGAGCCGGGCAAGCGCAGGTTCAGGAAGTTCGCAGCTGTCGCAAGAGGCACGACGTCCAGCGCCTTCACCCTCTGCTCCAGGACTCTACGGCCTTCGTCCACGAGGCGCACGTAGTCATCCACGACCTCGGGATGAGCGACGACGAGTCTCGCCGCCTCGATGCCGACAGCGTTGACCTCACCTGCCGAGCGTACGTTCCCCAGCGCCCGCACGACCGCGGGGGATCCAGCGGCGTAGCCGACACGCAACCCGGCGAGCCCGGCGGCCTTCGAGAACGTCCGGAGCACGACCACGTGCTCGCTCCGCGCGAGCAGCGGTACACCCGTAACCCTCGAGAAACCGTGATACGCCTCGTCGAGTACGAGCAAGGCGCCGGTTTCCGCGCATCGACCCGCAAGCTCCTCGAGCACTCCGCCGTCGAGGACCGTCCCTGTGGGCTGGTTCGGGTTGGCGAGGATGACCAGTCGGGTTCCGGGCTCGATCGCGTCGAGAAGTGCGCCAGTGTCGAGCTCGAGTTCCCGGTTGAAACCGACGGGTACATCATTCGCCCCGAACATCCGGCCGTAGACAGGGATCATGGCGTACGTCGGATCGAGTCGAACGACTCGGGCGCCCGAATCCACGAACGCGAGGTGGACAGCGCGCAGCGCGGCGTCCGTCCCGGGTGTGACGAGAAGCGACTCCGGCGGAAGGTCGAGCGCGTCGGCGAGCTCGTCGCGGAGTACGACCGGTGTCGGGTAGATCGAGGCGGTCGCGCTCGTCAAGCGGCTTTGCAGTTCAGCCACGAACCAGTCAGGCAGCGGAGCAACGCGCTCGTTGCGGTCGAGCCCGACCAGCCCGTCGCGCTCGCTTCCCGGATCCGGCCACCGTTCGACGGCGGCGACCCCGGGTACGGGTTCCGGCGGCGCGCCGACGGTCAAACGACCGTGCAGCGGCTGCACGGTTCGACTCCACGGCGCTTCCGGGCAAGGTGCAGCCGGCGAAGGGTCTCGTAACGCTCCCCGCGCCAGATCGCGCTGACCGATCCGTCCTTGACGTTTCCAGGCGTTAGCGTCGCCTTGTAGTCGGTGTCACAGGGGTTCATCGTGCCATCCCAGAGAACGAAGGCGCGGCGCCAGTACTCGGAGCAGGGTGAGTCGATCTGGTTCACCGGCTGCTCGTAGGTGTTCTCCCACGGGTTGTACTTGACGAGCGCGACCTGATCGACGAGGTCGCGCCAAAAGCCCTCCATCTCGTCGAGATCCTGCTCGTCCGAGAACTTCACGCCCGAGACTCTGGTGATCGTGCGCGAATGCGGATAGTGCTTCTCCCGGATGTCATGAAAGAGCCTGACGTTACCCAGCACCTGCTCGAGGTCTCCACGTACACGCAGCCGGCTGTAGAGCGGCTCGGAGGCGGCATCCGCCGAGAAGACGAGCGTCTGGACGCCGGCGCCGAGAATCGCGTGGCATTTGGCTTCGTCGAGCATCGAGGCGTTCGTGTTGATCTTGATTGCGAGAAATTTGCCGGCAAGGTAGTCGACCATCTCGGAGAACTGCTTGTGCAGCGTCGGCTCGCCGCGCGATGCAAGTGTGACCGCCTCACAGCGACCTTCGGCCTCGTCGACCACGCGCTTGAACAGCTCGAGGCTCATCAGCCCCATGTGGCCGTTCTTCGGATTCGTGTAGGCCGTGTCCGTCTGGTAGCAAAAGACGCAACGGAAGTTGCAGATCGAGGTCGGCTCGATTTGAAGCAATGGTGGAAAGTCGTCGAGCCGGTGCTCGACTGGGAATACCTCGTACCGGAAGCGGTAGAAGAGGTACCGCTCCAATTCCTCGTCTTCGAGCCTGGAGATCTCGTCGATTACGAAGTCGCGAAGAGCAAACCGCGCCGCGTCAGGGGCGAGCAACTCCTGGCACGCCTCGCGCACGATGGCCGACCGGTAATCGGTCGCCCCAACGGACTCCATCCGCTCACCCAGCGCCTCGATACGGGCATGGACGGAAGCGTGCTCGGGATGAGTCCGCCGGATCTCGACGAAGCTGCTGCTCTTGTCATAGACCGCTGGTGTCGTCGTCATGCAGATTCCGGCCGCTTGCCGGCGCCGTGCCGACGAACAACGGTACCAGCCCTCGCGGGCAGGCAAGCGGGGCCGCACCGGGCGCACGCAGAAGCTGCCCGTTCTCGATCGCGCATCTCGTCTCGAACGCGCTGCCACGAGGCTAGGCTGATCCCATGGCCGACGCCGCTCGACAGCCGGAACCGCTCGCACATTGGATCGAGGACGTCCCGTCGAAGCGGCTAACGGCACCATGACGACAATTCTCGGGTTGAATGCCTACCACGGCGATGCGGCGGCCGCGCTCGTGATCGACGGCGTGCTCGTCGCCACCGCAGAGGAGGAGCGCTTCAACCGCGTCAAGCACGTGGCCGGCTTCCCGGCGCTCGCGGCGGCCTGGTGCCTCGCCGACGCGGGCATCTCGCCCGAGAACCTCGACCACGTTGCGATCGGCCGCGATCCGAGGGCAAACGTCGGCGCGAAGCTGCGCCGGACGCTGCGACACCCGCCGCGTGTCGACTACGTCGTCTCCCGCCTCCGGAACGCCGGGCGCATCCGTGACGCGAGGTCGGCGCTCGAAGAGGCGCTCGGCGCGCGCATCTCGGCGACGTTCCACAACGTCGAGCACCACCAGGCACACGTTGCGAGCGCCTTCTTCGTCTCGCCCTTCGAGGAGGCCGCGGTGCTCTCCGTCGACGGCTTCGGCGACTTCGCCTCGACCATGCTCGCGCACGGCCACGGCAGCCACTTCCACGTTCTCGACCGCGTGCTGTTCCCGCACTCGCTCGGCATCTACTACACGGCCGTGACGCAGTGGCTCGGCTTTCCGCACTACGGCGACGAAGGCAAGGTGATGGGCCTCGCGCCGTACGGCGACCACGCACGGTTCCTGCCCGCGATGCGGGAGATGGTTCGCACCGACGGTGACCTCTTCGAGCTCGATCTCTCGTACTTCACCCATCACCGCGAAGGCGTCGAGATGACGTGGGACGAGGGCTCGCCGACGATCGGCCGCATCTACTCGGAGCGCATGAGCGACGTCTTCGGACCGCCCCGCGAGCCGCGAACCGAACTCACGGCGACTCACAACGACGTCGCCGCCGCGCTCCAGGCAAGGCTCGAAGAGGTCTACCTGCACCTGGTGGGAACACTGGCACGGAGGACCGGCTCGACGAACCTCGCGCTGGCCGGGGGCGTCGCGCTCAACGCGGTGGCGAACGGGCGCATCCGACCCGAGACGCCGTTCGACGAGCTCTACGTGCAACCGGCGGCCGGGGACTCGGGTACCGCCGTCGGAGCCGCCTACCACGTCTGGAACCAGATCCTCGGCGGCAAACGCAGCTTCGTCATGGAGCACGCCTACACGGGCCCCACCTACTCCGACGCAGCCTGCGCGACCGCCCTACGCAATGCCGGCCTGGCCGGCGAGCTCGTGGACGACGAGACACTCTTCCCGTTCGTCGCCGAGAGGATCGCTGAGGGCGACGTCGTCGGCTGGTTCCAGGGCCGGATGGAGTTCGGGCCTCGCGCGCTCGGCAACCGCTCGATCGTCACCGACCCGCGCCGTCACAACATGAAGGACATCCTCAACGCCCGGATCAAGCATCGCGAGGCGTTCCGGCCGTTTGCCCCCTCGGTCCTCGCACACCGAACGGGCGAGTGGTTCGACCAGGACTACACCTCGCCGTTCATGGTTCTCGTCTACGACGTGCTCCCGGAGAAGCGCGACCTCGTTCCGGCGATCACCCACGTCGACGGCACCGGCCGCCTGCAGACGGTGGAGGAGCACGTCAACCCTCGCTACCACCGGCTGATCTCCGAGTTCGAGCGGCTGACCGGCGTGCCCATCCTGCTCAACACGTCGTTCAACGAGAACGAGCCCGTCGTGATGTCGCCGCAGCACGCGGTCGAGACCTTCCAGAAGACGCGGATGGACCTGCTCGTGCTCGGGAACTACGTCGTGCGGCGCGACGCGGCTTCGTACGCGGCGGAGAGCGAGTCGGTCGCCGCCGCCCACGAATAGGCGACGCGCGCTCGCTCGCGAGCGGCCGTGCCGAGTCGCGTACGGAGCGCGGCATCACCGAGCAGCCGCTCGATGGCCGGCCGGACCGCGCCGGGTTCGACGAGGAGCCCCGTCACACCGTCCTCGACCGCATCCGCGAGGCCGCCGACCGGCGTCGCGACCACCGGCCGCCCGTACGCCAACGCCTCCCGCGCAACCACGCCGTAGCCCTCGCGCCGCGACGGCACGCAGACGACGGCCGCACGCTCGTAGTACGGACCGAGCTCGGCGTGCGGGACAAAGCCGACCGCTTCGGGAACGCGCGCCCGCAGCGGCCCGTCACCCACGATCACGCGCGGCAGGCCCTCGGTCGCGGCGAGGAACTCGAGGATCCCCTTCTCCTCCGAGAGCCTGCCGACGAAGAGCACGTGCGGCGGGTCGTCGGGCTCGCCGACCGTCTCCGGCACGTCGACGCCGTTCGGGATCACCCGGACCTCCCGCGCGCCCAGGGCGCGCGCCTCGCCGGCGAGGTACGACGACGCGGCGACGACGACCCGCGCCCGCCGCACGATCGGCCGTGCGAGCCAGGGCGCGCGACGGGCGAGCTCGACGTCCGTTCCCCACACCTGGAGCACGAACGGCTTGCCTGTCGCGATCGCGGCGAGCCCGGACGGGATCCAGTGCGCATGGACGACATCGGCGCCTCGCGCAGCCCGCCGCGCCGCCCGCGCGAACGAGAGCAGGAAGAGCGGCACGCACACGACGAGCCACGGCCGGGCGCGCAGGTTCTGGACGATCCCGCCGCCGAACGCGATCCCGAAGTGCCGAAAGGACGCAGGCGAGACGACGTCGACGTCCACACCCGCCGCGCGAACGTGCTCGACCGCGTCGGCGACGAAGCGGCCCGCGACGTCGGCCGCGTCGCGCGGGTAGGAGGTCGAGAGGACGCAGACACGCACGCCCCCTATCCTCCCAGGCGTGCCCGCGAGCCTCGCCCACGACCTCGACGCGATGGCGGGGGCGAAGGCGTACAACGCGTGGCTCGTCGACCGCGCCCGCCCGTGGCTGCACGGCCGCGTCCTCGACGCCGGCGCGGGGATCGGCACCCACACACGGCGGCTCGCCCAGCTCGCCGACGAGATCGTCGCCATCGAGCCGGAGCACGACCTGGCCGAGATCCTCCGCTCCGCGGTGGCGGGCGTCGAGGTCGTCGAGGGCGGCGCCTGGGCCGTCGAGGGCCCGTTCGACGCGATCGTCTGCTTCAACGTGCTCGAGCACATCCGCGACGACGAGGGGACCCTGCGGCGCTTCCACGAGCTGCTCGCCCCGGACGGCGCGCTCCTCCTGCTCGTGCCGGCGCACCCGTTCCTCTACGGCACCGTCGACGCCGCCTTCGGGCACGAACGGCGCTATGAGAAGGCTGAGCTCGCCAGGAAGCTTCGCCGCGCGGGCCTCGAGCCGCACGTCCTCCGCCACGTGAACCCGGTCGGCGCGCTCGGCTGGCTCGCACAGTCGCGCATCCGGCGGCACGCGCACATGAGCTACCGCGGGCTCGACGTCTACGACCGGCTCGTGCCGGCGCTGAGGCTGCTCGAGCTGGTGCCGCTGCCGCTCGGGCTCTCGCTCTGGGCGGTCGCGAAGACGAGCGGCACCGCGAGCGCGAGCGCCAGGAACGCGTAGAAGTAATAGAACTGCATCGTCAGGTAGAACGCGTTCGACGCCATCGTTCCGGCGAGGGCCGCCGTCATCCCCCACGCGAGCGGACGGACACGGGCGGCGAGTGGGTCGCGCACCTGCGTGAGCCTGCGGCCGAGCAGCCGCGCGACGCGAAGCCGCGCGAACACCCAGACGAGGAACACCGCGAAGAGCGCCGTTCCGACGAGCCCGGTCTCGACGATCAGCGACACGTAGAACGAGTGCGGCCCCCAGTTCGTCTTGCCGGTGACGAACTGGTAGTAGATCGAGAAGTTGTTCAGGCCGAGACCGAACAGCGGATGGCTGTGCAGGATCTGCGGGATGAAGCTGTAGACCTGGAAGTGCGCGGACTCGCCCGAGGTGCCGCCGGTTGAGAGCCGTGACTTGATGATGACCTCGAAGTAGTGGAGCCGCGTCAGCACGACGACGCCGAGCACGGCGAGCGCGCCGGCGAGCGGAGCGAGGAGCGCGCGTGAACGCAGGTACCTCCGGTAGGGAAACGCGAGCACGATCGCGCCGACGGCGAGGCCGAGCAGGCCGCTGCGCGAGAGCGTCGTCAGCTCGACGACGAACAGGAATGCGATCAGGAGCGCGAGCTTCCGCTTCAGCGCGTGGCCGCGCTCGAGCCGCAGGTAGATCGGCGTCAGCACGAGCAAGGGGACGATCAGCATGATCCCGAGGTGGTTCGGATCGCCCGTGATCGCGTTCGGCCGGAAGACCTTGCCGCCCTCGACCGCGCCGTAGATGTTGATCTGGCTCGCGCCGCCCGTGATCGGCGAGAGCACGTCGGCGTCGAGGTTGCCGCCGCTCCGCGCGACGAGCAGCTGGACGACGCCATAGGCGGCGTTGACCGCCATACCGGCGCAGAAGTAGGTCAGCGCACGCCAGTAGTACCGCTGTCCCCGCCGCCAGAGCCACGCCACGCCGGCGGCCAGGAACCCGAAGTGGATCACGAACTTCACGAATCCCTTCACGTACTGGTCGAGCGCGGCGGCGGTCTCGAGGTTGTAGAAGCCGATCAGGTAGACGAGGACGAACGCGGCGAAGAAGCCGAGCACGACGGCGGTCGTGCGCGGCACACGCGGGCGGGTCAGCACGACGAAGCAGGCGAGGAAGCAGAGCGAGAGGATGTCGGTGAGCTCGATCGCGCCGCCGAAGCGCCAGTGGATCTTCTCGAACGTGCAGCAGAAGAGATCCGCCAGGAAGAAGAAGCTCGTGAGCTTGCGCAGCGTCACTCCAGCCCCTCGAGCAGATCGACGAGCTCCTGGGCGCGCGCCCGTCGCGACACCCGCTCCCGCCACTCGTCGGAGAGCCGCACCGGCTCGAGCTTGCCCGCGCGCCAGCGATCGCGCATCGCCTCGAGCTCCCGCGCGATCCCGTCGACGTCGTCCGGCGCCACGACCACGCCCGCGCCCGTCTCGCGCAGGAGCGCGGCGGCGGCGCCGTCGGGCGGAACGACGGCGAGGATCGGGCGGCCCGCCGCCAGGTACTCGAAGACCTTCCCGGAGAGGACGCCGCGGCCGCGGCCGTCCGCCTCGGGAATGAGGAGCAGCAGCGCCTCCGAGTCGCGCTGGAGCTCGAGCGAGCGGCGGTGAGCCGCATACGGGTGGAGCTCCATCCGGTCGAGAATGTTCGCGGACCACTCGCGGTCGGCGGTGCGGAAGTCGCCGACGAAGCGGGCGACGACCCCGTCGACGCGGGCGAGCGCCGTCAGGAACGGCCTGGGGTCCCGCTTCCCGAAGAAGGACCCCGCGTGGGTGATGCGGAACCGCTGGGCGCCCGGGTGGTACTCGAGCCCGTCGAAGTCGTCGAAGTCGGAGCCGTTCGCGATCGTCACGACCGGCCCGCGCGGCTCGCGCTCGCGCATCTCCTCCGCGATCGCGTCCGAGACGGCGACGATCGCGTCGGCCTGCGAGTTGACGAGCTTCGCCACCGCGTGCTGGCCCTGCTCCTTGACCCGCACGAGCAGCCGCTGCGCGTCGCGATGCGGATGCGCGACGAGCGAGTCGCGCAGGTCGGCCACCCACTTGACGCCCGTCGCACGCTTCGCCGCCGCGCCGACGAGGTGCACCGAGCCCGGCGGCGAGGTCGTGATGACGACGTCGATCCCCTCCTGCTTGACGAGGCGGATCGCAGCGGGGATCGCGGTCAGGTTCCACGACACGCCCTCGTCGGGGACGAGCAGCCGCCGGCCGAAGAGCTCGAGCTGCCGCGAGTAGCGCTCGAGGCCCGTCGTGCCGTGCAGCTCCTCGGCCGGACGGCGGCCGCGCGGGCCGACGAAATGCGCACGGTGCACCCACGCGAGCGTCGGCATCGGCAGGTGCTCGTCGCGGTGGACCCACTTCGGGTCGTCGGGAGCGAGCACGTGCGTCTCGATCCCGAGCTCCGGCAGGTGCGTGGCGAGCTTCAGCGGGCGCTGCACGCCGCCGCCGCCCGCGGGCGGAAAGTACATCGTCACGAGCAGGACTTTCATTCGCTCAGAGGCTAGTGGCCGTCGGCCGGGAGCAGCCGGTACGGCCCTCTCGGGCCGGGGAGCACGCGGAAGTGCCGCTCGTCGAGCGTGAGGATGTCGTGGCTCCCGTATCGGCGAGCAAGGACCACGACCGACGCGTCGGCGAGGCTGATCCGGAGGTCGCGGTAATCGCTGACGATCGCGCGCGCCTCGTCGATGTCTGCGGGCCCGAACGACTCGAGCTCGTAGACGTGCGCTGCCACCTCCTCCAGCAACTCGAGCTGTGCGCACTGCCCGGCCTCACGCCGAACGAGATACTCGAGCTCAGCGAGGACGAACGGCGAGAGCAGAAGCGGCGGCTCGGCGACCGCGAGCGACGCGGCAGCCGCCTCGTGGTCGTCCTGGTCGGGATCGAGGGCGGCCAAGAGGCCGCTCGTGTCGAGAAGGATCAATCCTCGCCGAAACCCTCGAGCAGCTCGTCGACCCGCTCGGCGAGGTCGGGCCTCCCGGTCCGGAAGAGTGGGATTCGGGGCTTCCGCGGAATTCGGAGGGCAACGACGCGCTCGACGCCCTCGCGGATCAGCTCGGCTTCGCTCTGCCCCGACACGGCAGCGGCACGTTCGAGGTCGCGCTTCAGCTCCTCCGGCAGGTAGACGGTCGTCTTCCTCATGCCATACATAGTGCCATACCTACCTCACCGGGGCAGCGGGTACAAGCGGCCCTTGCGGACGGCCCAGGTGGCGCCGTAGAGCCGCGGCACGCCCGGGGCGCGGCCGGCGAGCCACTCGGCGACCTGCTTCACCCGGAGCTTCGGCATGTTCGCCCTCGTGTTCGCGACGTGCGTGATCGGCGCCGCGACCACGTACACCGGGGCGGCCGCCTCGAGGCGGTAGCTCGTCTGCGGCGGCGCGATGATCACCGCCTGCGGCGGCACCTCCTTCAGCTCGCGCCTGATCGCCGGAGAGAGCGCGTACGGGTCGCGCGTGACGAGCGGCGTCCAGCGCAGGAACCCGTGCACGGCGACCGGCAGAACGAAGAGCGCCGCCGCGAGCGCGGCGACGCGGTGCCGCTCGACCGCCTGCCTGCGGCGGAGCACGGTCGCACCCAGCGCAAGCGCCGCGATCGCGCCGCCGAAGGCGAACCACGTCACGGCTCGCGGCCCGCTTCCCGCCAGGCCGTAGGCGAAGTTCCCCGGCCACTCGACCTCGAGTGCGATCCCGGCCGCGAGCGAGGCAGGCAGCACGAGCGACGAGCGCGAGAGCAGGGCGAGTCCGCCGGCGAAGGCGAACGGCAGCGGCAGGAAGCCGGCCGCCCGCCGTGACTGCGAGAGCGACACGAGCTTCGTGAACGGCACGAAGAGCGACGGCACGAGGAGCAGCGCGAGCAGCACGATCGTTCCCCCGAGCACGAACGCACTCCAGCGCCGCCCGACCGCGAAGCCCGCGAGCGGGACGAGGACGAGCGCCGCGATCGCGACCGCGCCCGTGCGCGACACGAGCGCGGGCTCGATGCGGAAGCGGTGCACGGACCACACCTGGAGCTGGCCCGCGTACTTCTGGAGCTCCGCCTCGAGCGCCTTCGGCCCCGGGTTGTGTCCGAGCGTCTCGTCGGCGAGCGGCTTCAGCCAGAGGACCACGCCGAGCGCCGGTATGCAGGCGGCCGCGAGCACGACGGCCGAGCGCCCCCACTCGCGCACGCGAACGACCGCGTAGCCCGCGAGCGGGATCAGCGCGAAGAGCGAGTAGGTGACGTGTACGAGCGTCAGCTCGCCGAAGATCGCCGCGACCGCCGCGACGCGGACACGCGAGCGTTTCTCGACCGCCGAGAAGAAGAGCGCGATCGCCGCCGGCAGGAGGATCTGCCGCGCCGCGGTGGCCGGGAGCCCGAGCTCGGACCACGAGCCGCCGTGGCCCGCGGCGAAGCAGAAGATCGCGAGCTCGGCGGCGAGGACGGAGAGACCGGCCGCCGACGAGCCGAACACCGCGGTTCCCGCCTCCCACGTGACGAGGCACGCGATCGGCGCGAGCACCGACGCCTCGTGGTTCACGACCACGGTGGGGTCGAGCCCCGAGATCTTCGCGACAAGCGCCTCGAAGCAGTGCCAGAGCGGGAACGCGTAGCCGGGATGGAGCCCGCCCTTGGCGAGCTCGTCGACGGAACGCAGGTGGAGCCCGCCGAGGTCGACGAGCTTCCGGACGACCGCGATGTGGAAGAGCTCGTCGCCGAACGGCACGCCCGCCACGTGCCAGAGGGCGATCCCGAGCACCGCTCCGGCGAGGAAGACGAGCCCGCGCAGGCCGCGACGGACGACCGGCGGCCGGCGGCGACGGCCGGCGAGCAGCGCGACCACGCCGATCGCCGCCAGCAGCCACGCGGCGGCTCCCAGCGAGCTGTGGATCGCGAAGACGACGGCCCAGGCCGAGAAGACGGCGGCGAGGCCCCACGCAACGGTTGCGGACGTCGATCGCGTCCCGAGTGCCCGCGCGACGAGCGCACCCGGCAGGAGCACGACCGCCGTCGCGAACGCGAGCCGGAGGTAGTCGATCAAGAGATCAGGGTCCGCACGTCGCCGGAAGCGAGGAACTGCGCTCCTTCGCGATACGAGCGCCGGCGCGCGCCGCGAAACACGAGGGCGCGCAGACGGAGCGAGGCAAGCAGCAGCCGGCGCGCGCGCTCGGCCTCGCGCAGGCCGCGGTGCTTGGCGAAGAAGCGCAGGATGCCGCGCAGGTTCTCGACGTACAGCCGGCCGCCGTGCGTCGCGCCGCCGACGTGCACGACCTCCGCGTCCGCGACGAAGACGACGCGCCAGCCCGCCTGCCGGAAGCGGTACGTCCAGTCGGTCTCCTCGCTGAACATGAAGAAGTCCTCGTCGAAGAGCCCGACCGCGTCGGCCGCCTCGCGCCGCACCATCAGCGCGGCGCCGTAGAGCGACTCGACGTCGCGCGTCTCGTCGTGGCGGAAGCCGCCCGCGTAGAAGGCGTTCAGCGCCTGCGTGTGCGGCGCGAGCTTGCGCAGGAAGAGATACTCGGTGGCGAGCCGCCAGAGCGTCGGAAAGCCCCGCACCGAGCGCTGGAGCGTGCCGTCGGGATTGAGGAGCCGCGGGCCCGCGATCGCGACGTCGGGATGGGCGTCCAGGTACGCAGCGAGCGTCTCGACGGCGTCGCCGGTCGCCCACGCGTCGGAGTTGAGCAGGAAGGCGTGCCGGCCGCGGGCGGCGCGCATGCCGGTGTTGTTGCCGCCGCCCATGCCGCGGTTCTCCTGCTCGATCACGCGCACGTCCGGAAAGCGCTCGCGGACGAGCTCGAGCGTGCCGTCGGTCGAGCCGTGGTCGACGAGGATGGCCTCGTAGCCCTGCACCGACTCGAGGCAGCGCTCGATCCAGGGCAGCGCGTCGAAGGTGACGACGACGACCGCGACGTCGTCACGCATTCGACATTGACACCCGTGTTCGGCGCAGTCCCTCCCAGAGGATGACCGCGAGCCCGGGAAGCGCGAGCACGATCGTCATCACGAAGAAGAGGAAGCCGGTCGCGAACGCCGGATCGTGACTGACGTGCAGCTGGCCGAGGAAGCTGATGAAGAACGCCTCGCGCACGCCGAGTCCGTTGACGGTGAACGGCACGAGCATGACGAGGAAGAGCAGCGGGCCGAGGACGACGAAGGGCCGAACGGAGAGGTGAATCCCCACCGCCTCCGACGACGCCCAGATCGCGAAGATGCGCGAGAGTTGCGCGCACGTCGTCACGCACGCGACGACGAGCAGCGTGCGGACGTGGGCGCGGTAGCCGTGGATTCCCTCGTACGCCGCCCGGATCGGCCGGTCGGCGCGGATCCGGGTGAGGAACGGCACGGCGAAGCGGAGGACGCGGCGGGCGCGGCGCGAGAAGAGGACGACCCCCGCGAAGATCGTGAGCACGACGAACAGCGCCTCGATCCAGAGGTAGGCGCCGATCGAGTAGCGCCCGATCGCGAGGACGAGCCCGACCGCCGCGAGCACGAGCGTGACCGCGCCGCCGAGCGCGCGTTCGAGCAGCACCGAGCCTGCGACCGGCGAGCCCTGCCCGGGGTGGCGGCGCGTCGTCTCGAAGATGCGCGAGGCGTCGCCTCCGACCGACGTCGGCAGCACCTGGCCGACCGCATACGAGACGAAGTAGGCCCGCGTGAGCCACGAGAGCGGCTCGTGGATGCCGCGGACCTCCAGCAGGCGCTGCCAGCGCCACGCCTGCGGCGGGACCGTGACGACGGTGAGGAACAGCGAGAGCAGCAGCCACCACGGGCTCGCGTCCCCGATGATGTGCGCCGTCTTGCCGATGCTGATCTTCGAGACGATGTAGAGCGCCGCGAGGCCGGTGACGACGAGCGTCGCCCCCAGCCGAACCGCACGCCGCTGGAGCAAGCTCACGAGAAGCGCTCGTGCACGCGCCGCAGCGCATCGATCGCGTCGCGAATGTCGCCGGGCGAGTGCGCGGGCGAGAGCGGCAGGGAGAGCACCTCGCCGCCGGCGCGCTCCGTCTCGGGAAGCGGCGGCTGCCGCGGCGAGAGCCGCCCGCGGTAGGCCGAGAGCAGGTGCACGGGCAGGAAGTGGATCGAGGTGCCGATGTTCTCCTCGGCAAGCGCGCGCCGGTAGTCGTCGCGCGTCGCGCCGGCGCGCTCGGCGTCGATCCGGACGACGTAGAGATGGAAGGCATGCGTGTCGCGCGGGTCGCGGGCGACCGGCTCGATCCCGTCGAGGCCCGCAAGAGCCTCGTCGTACGCGGCGAAGTGCGCCTGCCGGATCTCGCGGTGCCGTTCCAGCTTGTCGAGCTGCGCGAGCGCGATCGCGGCGAGCACGTCGGAGAGATTCGCCTTGTAGCCGGGCACGGCGATGTCGTAGAGCGAGCCGTGGCCGCGCCGCATCACGCGCAGGTCGTCGACGGCGTGTGCGACCGCGTCGTCGTTCGTCGCGATGAGTCCGCCCTCGCCGGCGGCGACGTTCTTCGTCGCGTAGAGCGAGAAGCACGTCGCCGCTCCGATCGAGCCGATCTTGCGGCCGCGGTAGCGCGACTCGAACGAGTGCGCGGCGTCCTCGACGACGGGCAGGCCGAGCGCAAGGAGCGGGTCGAGATCCGCCGGCTGCCCGTAGAGGTGCACCGGCAGGATCGCGCGCGTCTTCGGACCGACGAGCTCCGCGACGGCGGCCGGGTCGACGTTGAGGTCGCCCGCCCCGACGTCGGCGAAGACGGGGGTCGCGCCGCAGTGGACGATCACGTTCGCGGTCGCGGGCCAGGTGAGCGAGGTGGTGATCACCTCGTCGCCCGGCCCGACGCCGACGGCGAGCAGCGCGAGATGGAGCGCGGCGGTTCCGGACGAGAGCGCGAGCACGTGCTTCGCCTCGAGCAACTCGGCGCTCCGGCGCTCGAGCTCGGCGGCGCGCGGGCCGCTCGTCAGCCAGCCGGAGCGGATCGCCTCCGCCGCCGCCGCGACCTCCTCGTCGCCGACGGCGGGCGGCTGGAACGAGAGGAAGGTCGAGCGGATCGTCTTAGACGAAGGCACCGGCATCGGCCGTGACGAAGCGTACGCGCTCGGCGGCCGCCTCAGCCCTCGTCACGGCCTCCTCACGCGTGAGGCCGACCACGAGCAGCGCCCCGGCACGGTCGGAGCCGCGGCGAAGCACCGTGAACACGTGGCCCGCGTCACGGTAGATCCGCGTCCGCACGACGCCGCTCGAGCCCTGCGGCACCTCGACCGACTCGAGCAGGCCCGGCGGTGCGACGAGGAACCGCGTGACGGCGCCGCCGACCCGCTCGCGGTAGCCGGCCGTGACGTCCGCCGCCGTGAGCGGCCGGCCGAGCGCAGCCGCGAGCGCGAGCCCGTTCAGGTCGACGCCCGTCGCCGCCTCGACGAGCTCCGCGTCGTGTCCGCCGCCGAGCCGGGCGGCCACCTCGATCACCTCCGGCCCGCCCGCGCTCAGGCGAAGCTGCGTGTACGACGGGCCGTCGTCGATCCCGAGCGCCGCGATCGCCCGGCGTGTCACCTCCGCCGCCGCCTCCGCGTACGGCGAGGGCCACACGTGCGCGAGCGCGACGCCGAACGCAGGCGGGTCGGCGGTGATCCGGTCGGTCGCCGCAAGCGGGACGAACTCGCCGTCGCAGGAGAAGCCGATCACCGTGACCTCGGGACCGTCGACGTACTCCTCGACGAGCACGACGCCGCTTCTCGACACGCCGCGTGCGACACCGAGCGCCTCCTCCAGGTCGGCGTCGTCGGTGACGAGCGAGAGGCCCTTCTGACCCTGACGGTCGGGCGCCTTGACGACGCACGGCGCGCCGAGCTCGGGCGTGCCGTCGCTCAGCACCTCCCAGTGCGGCTGCGGCACGCCGGCCGCCGCCAGCGCCTCGCGCTGCCGCTGCTTGTTCGTCACGAGGACGGCGGTCGCCGGCGAGATCGGGTGCGGCAGCTTCAGCTTCTCGGCGATGCGCGCGGCGACGGCGACCGGCCAGTCGGTGCCCGGCGCGATCACGCCGTCGAGGTCGAGCGCCGCCGCGAGCCGCTCGATCGCGGGCTCGTCCTCGGTGGAGACGAGGCAGCGCCGGTCGGCGAGCTCGAATCCAGGCGCCGCCGGATCGCGGTCGCAGACGGCGGTCCACACGCCGTGCGCGCGCGCAGCCTCGAGGAGGCCGAGCTGCGCCGGTCCCGCGCCTAGGACGAGAAGGCGCGAGTTGCTTTCGCCAGGATGCCCCTCCACCAGACCTCATTGTCGCGGTACCACGCGACGGTGCGTTCGAGACCGTCCTCGAACGCCGTGCGCGCGCGCCAGCCGAGCACGCGCTCGGCCTTCTCGGTCGAGCCGATGTGGCGATCGACCTGGCCGAGGCGCTCGTCGACGTGCTGCTTGAGCTCCGGCGGCTTGCGAAGCAGCCCGAGCACGAGATCGGCGACCTCGGAGACGGAGACGTCGACGCCGGTGGCGACGTTGAGCACCTCGCCGGCGACGTCCTCGAGCGGGGCGTCGATCACCGCCTCGATCGCCTCGGCGTCGTCGAACACGTACAGCCAGTCGCGGCTGGCGTGGCCGTCGCCGTGGATCGTGAGCGGCTCGTCGGAGAGCGCCTGCGTGATGAAGCGCGGCACCACCTTCTCCGGATGCTGTCGCGGTCCGTAGTTGTTGAACGGGCGCACGATCACGATCGGCAGGCCGTACGTGACGAAGTACGAGTACGCCAGCCGGTCGGATCCAGCCTTCGTGCCCGCGTACGGCGAACGCGGGTTCAGCGGATGCTCCTCGTGCATCGGCACCGACTCTGCGGTGCCGTACACCTCAGACGACGAGATCAGCACGAACCGCTCGACGGGCGTGTCGCGGATCGCGTCGAGCAGGATCTGCGTCCCCTCGACGTTCGTCCGCACGAACTCGGACGCTCCGTGCTCGATCGACTTCTCGACGTGGGATTCCGCCGCCGCGTTGACGATCACGTCGACGCCGGCGACGAGCTCGCGCACGAGCTCCCGGTCGCGAATGTCGCCGTGGACGAACGAGAGGCGCGGATGGGCGAGGACGTCGGCGAGGTTCTCGAGGTTGCCCGCATAGGTGAGCGCGTCGAGCGAGACGACCTCGTGACCCGTCTCGTCGAGCAGGTGGCGGATCACGTTCGACGGGATGAAGCCCGCCCCGCCGGTGACGAGGACCCGCTTCATGACCTGGGGGAACCCATGGTTCCCCCATGGGCCCCCTCCTTTGCGGATACGACCTTTCGACCGGCACTTGCGCTCTCGCCGGGCAAAGCCCGGCTTCGCGCATCCAGGTCTCCGAACCATCCCCGGTTCAAACTCACGAGACCCTTCAAAGCTCTTCTGCGACGGTGTACAACGGCCGGCCCTCCACGTCCCGCTGGATCCGATTCAGGTACTCGCCGATCAGCGCCAGGATGAATCCTTCCATGCCGAGGATGAAGACGACGCCCGTGCCGGCGAAGAGCGGCCCCGGGAAGTTGCCGTGGTCGGCCCAGTAGGCGACGCCGTAGCAGCCGAGCACGACCGCGGCGGTCGTGCACACGAGGCCGAGGGCGACGCCGATCCACTGCACGGGCTGCGGCCAGAACCCGGCGATCACGTGGAGCGCAAGGCGCACGAGCCGCAGCGGCGAGTAGCGCGAACCGTTGCGGGCCGCGCTGTGGGAGACGTCGACCTCCTCGACGCTCGCGCCGCTCGCGAGCACGACCGCCTTGGTGAACTTCTGCTTGCCGATCGCGCCGAAGAACGGCTCGATCGCCTCGCGGCGATAGGCGTTGAACGCGCAGCCGAAGTCGGAGATCGGGACGCCGGTGAAACGCCGCAGCATGCCGTTGATCAGCCGTGAGGGAAGGGTGCGGCCGACCGAGTCGCGCCGTGCGACACGCCGCCCGGAGGCGACGTCGACCCGAGCGATCGCGGCGACGAGCTTGGGGATGTCCTCCGGCGCGTTCTGGAGATCGCCGTCCATCGTCACGATCGTGCTGCCGCGCGCGCGGACGAGCCCCGCGTGCATCGCCGGGTGCTGGCCGAAGTTCCGCTTCAGGCGAACGGCGCGCACGCGCGGGTCGGCCTCGTGGAGCCGCGCGAGCTCGGCGAAGGTGCCGTCGGTCGAGCCGTCGTCGACGAAGACGAGCTCGAACGCCTCGCCGTCGAGCGCGGCCGCGGTTCGCGCATAGAGCTCGGAGACCGTGCCCGCCTCGTTCAGCACCGTGACGACCACGGACAGCGAAGGGTCCCCCACCATTTGCGGAGGACCCTAGCCACGTGCCTGCCGAGCGGCCACCGTCACTTCCTGTCGAGCGTCCGGATCGGCCGCGCCGGCACCCCGGCCACCACCGTGTACTCGGGCACGTCGCCCGTGACGAGCGCGCCGGCGGCGACGACGGCGTGGGCGCCGATCCGGCAGGGCCCGAGCACGGTCGCGTTCGAAGCGATCCAGGCGCACTCGCCGACGACGATGTCGCGCCCCGCCTGCGGGATCGCGTCCTTGCGGCCGGCGCCGGTGACCTCGAGCTCGTGCGTGCCGGTGAGGAGCGAGACGCCGTGCCCGAAGAACGCGTCGCGCTCGACGCGGATCGTCCCCGAGGAGACGTTGAAGAGCGCGTCGTTGACGACGGCGCCCTCCGCGATCGTCACCCGCGCGGGGTCGCCGAAGATCGCCGGGTGGTAGAGCATCGCCTCGCGCGCGAACCGCCCCAGCGGCCCACGGAGCAACTTGTCGCGGAAGGTCAGAGAAGCCTCCCGAGGACCTCGACGACGCGGTCGAGCTGCGACTCGGTGAGCCGCGAGTGGAACGGCAGCGCGAGCGCGTGCTCGTAGGCGTGCGTCGCGCCCGGGAAGAAGCCCTGGTCGCGATAGGCCGACAGCAGCGGCAGCGCATACGTGCCGATCTGCGCCTCGATCCCGGCCGCCCGGAGGCCGGCGAGCACGTCGTCGCGGCGGTCGACCTGGACGACGTACGCCTGCCAGCCGTGGACGTCCCCCTCGTCCGCTTCCGGCAGCACGACCGGCAGCCCGTGCAGCCGCTCGGTGTACGCGGCCGCGAGCCGGGTGCGCGCGGCCAGGAGCTCGTCGAGCCTGCGGAGCTGCGGCAGGCCGACCGCGCAGAGGAGGTCGGAGAGGCGGTAGTTGAGGCCCGGGTGCGGCATGTCGTCTCCTTGCCAGCCGTGGTGGCGCAGGGAGCGCACGCGGTCGGCGAAGCGGTCGTCGTCGGTCGTGACGGCGCCGCCCTCGCCCGTCGTGACGATCTTGCGCGGATGGAAGCTGTGGCATGCCGCAACGCCGAGCGAGCCGCACGGGCGCCCGCGGCGTCGGGCGCCGAGCGCGGCGGCGGCGTCCTCGAGGAGCGGCAGGTCGGGCGGAAGCTCCTCGAGCCTCGCCGGGCGGCCGAACAGATGCACGGGGAGGATGGCCTTCGTCCGCGGCCCGACCTCGACCAGTGCCGGGTCGAGGTTCATCGTCACCGGGTCGACGTCGACGAGCACGGGCTTGAGCCCGGCAAGCGCGACGACGTTCGCGGTCGCGGGGAAGGTGTAGGCGGGGACGATGACCTCGTCGCCGGGGTCGAGACCGAGCGCGATCACCGCGAGGTGGAGCGCCGCCGTCCCCGACGAGACGGCGACCGCATGCCGCGTCTCGCACGCGCGCGCGAGCTCGGCCTCGAACGCGGCCACGCGCGGGCCCATCGTCAGCCGGCCGTCGGCGATCACCTCGGCGAGCGCGTCGAGCTCGGCCTGGCCGACGTCGGGCCAGGCGAGGCGGATCGGATCTAGCTCTTCCGGTACCACGCGATCGTCCGTTCGAGACCGTCGTCGAGCTCGACCTCGGGTTCCCACGCGAGCAGCTCGCGTGCCTTCTCGACGTTCGGGATGCGCAGCTCGACGTCCGTGTAGCCGAGCGGAGCGAAGACGATCTCGCCCTTGCAGCCGGTGAGCCTTCGCACGCGCTGCGCGAGGTCGTAGATCGTCACCGAGGAGCGCGGGTTGCCGATGTTGAAGGCCTGCCCCACCGCCTCCGGCCGTTCGAGGCACGCGAGCACTCCCCTGACCATGTCGCTCACGTAGCACCAGGCGCGGATCTGCGAGCCGTCGCCCCGCACGGTCAGGTTCTCGCCCGCGAGCGCGGCTTCGATGAAGGCGCGGATCGCGCCGCCGCCGATCTGCCCCGGCCCGTACACGTTGAAGGGATGGACGGTCACCGTCGGCAGCGAGAGCTCGTCGTGGTAGGCGTGCGCCATGTGCTCGCCCGCGAGCTTCGAGACCGCGTACGTCCAGCGCGCCTCGCCGACCGACCCGATCGTCGACACCTGGCCCTCGCTGACGTTGTAGGCGTGCGTCCCGAAGACCTCGCTCGTCGAGAAGTCGATGAACCGCTCGAGCGTCTCCTTCGTCGCGAGCGCGGCCTCGAGCGCGTTGTAGGTGCCGATCACGTTCACCCGCATCGTGCGCACGGGGCTCTCGAGCACCGTCTCGACGCCGGCGATCGCGGCGCAGTGGACGAAGTGCGTCGCCCCCGCGGCGAGCTCGGCCAGCCGAGCCCCGTCGAGCACGTCGGCCTTGTGGAAGGTGAAGTTCGGGTGCCCGGCGAGCGCCTGGAAGCCCGGTGACTCCCGGTGCAGGTTGTCGATCGCGACGATCTCGTTTCCGTCCACGAGCTCGCGGGCCAGCGTCGTCGCGATGAAGCCGGCCCCACCCGTGATGACGACGCGGCCGCCCTGGAGCATCGGCAGGACTCTACTGGCCGTATCGTCTTGCCCATGGATCCGCGCGCCGAAGCCGATGCCCAGCGGGGCCTGCCGGTCGCCGGCTGGCGCCGGCGCGTCCTCGAACCCCTGGCACGGAGCCAGCGCGCCTTCAACGACGCGGTGCTGAAGGTGGCAGACGGCCTCTCCGAGCGGATCGACGCCGTGATCGGGAGCCTCGCCGCCGGCGACCGCCGCGTGCGCGAGCTCGAGGAGCGTCTCGTCCGGCTCGAGCGGCGCGAGGGCGGAGTGCCGCAGACGGTCGCCGCGCAAGCCCGGCAGGATGCGCTGCCCGACTACTTCGCGTTCGAGGCGCGGATGCGCGCGCCGACCGAGGAGGTGCGCGAGCGCCAGCGCGTCTACGCCGAGCTGCTGGCGGGTCACGCGCCGGTGCTCGACGTCGGCTGCGGCCGCGGCGAGCTGCTCGGCCTGCTTCGCGACGCGGGCATCGAGGCCCGCGGCGTCGACGCCGACGCGGACATGGTCGCGTTCGCGCGCGGCGAGGGACTCGACGTCGAGCAGGCGGACGCGATCGCGCACGTCGGTGCGCTCGAAGACGGCACGCTCGGCGCGATCACGGCGCTCCAGCTGGTCGAGCACCTACCGCCGGCCGCGCTCGTGACGCTGCTCGAGACGGCGGCGCGCAAGCTGCGTTCGGGCGGGCTGCTCGTGCTCGAGACGATCAACCCCGCCTCGCCGCAGGCGCTTCGCAACTACTTCGCCGACCTCACTCACGCGCAGCCGCTCGTGCCGGAGACGCTCGAGCTGCTCGTGCGCGGCGCGGGCTTCACCGACGTCGAGCTTCGCTACCTGAACGAGCCCGGCGAGCGGATCGTCGAGGTCGAGCTGCCGGCCGGCGAGGAGTGGGACGCCGCCCGCGCCGCGCTCGCCGCGAACACGCGCACGCTGAACGAGACGCTCTTCGCGCCGCTCGACTACGCCCTCGTCGCGCGGCGGCCGTGAAAACCGTCCTGTTCGTCGGCGCGGGCCGCCACCAGCGGCGCGCGATCCAGCGCGCAAAGGAGCTGAAGCTCCGTGTCGTCGCCGTCGACCGCAATCCCGACGCCCTCGGCTTGCAGGAAGCCGACATCGCCAAGGTCGTCGACTACGCCGACACCCAGGCCGTCCTGCACGCGATCAGGCGCATCAAGATCGACGGCGTCCTGACGGTGTCGGCCGACAGCGCCGTGCCCGTCGTCGCCGCCCTCGCCGAGGAGCTCGGCCTGCCCGGGATCGGCGTCGAGACCGCGCACCTGATGACGAACAAGATCGCGATGCGGCGATGCTTCGCCGAGGCCGGCATCCCGCAGCCGCGCTTCGCGGCGCTGCGCACGCTCTCCGAGCGCCGCCGCGCGCTCGACGAGGTCGGCCTGCCGGCCGTGCTCAAGCCCGCGGACTCGGGCGGCCAGCGCGGCGTCTTCCGCGTCGAGTCGGTCGGCGACGTCGAGTCGCACCTGCACGAGGCGCTCTCGGTCTCACCGACCGGCGAGGCGATCCTCGAGGAGTTCGTCGACGGCACCGAGATGAACGGGATCGTGGTCGCGCGCGAAGGCGAGCCCATCCCGCTCACGCTCTCGGACCGGCTGCGGCCGCCGGGGATCGGCTTCGGGGTCGGCTGGATCCACGTCTACCCGGCGAGCGTGTACGGCGACCAGCTCGTCGAGTCGGAGCGGGCGGCGACGCACGCGGTGAAGGCGCTCGGGCTCGAGAACGGGATCGCGTTCCCCCAGCTCATCGCCGAGCCCGACGGGCGCGTGGCGATGGTCGAGTGCGCGGCGCGGATCCCCGGCGGACAGATGGCCGACCTCGTGCGCCATGCGGTCGGCGTCGACCTCGTCGAGGTGCAGCTGCGGCTGGCGCTCGGGGAGACGCTTCCCGACGAGCTCGTTCGCCCTCGCTTCAGGCAGCCGCTCGCGATCCGCTTCCTGACCGCGTCGCCCGGGCCGCTGCCGACCGGCCGCGTCGTACGCGTCGGGTCGCTCGAGAAGGTGCTCGCCTTTCCCGGCGTCGTCCAGGCCGAGACGTACCTTCAGGTCGGAGAGGTGATCCGGCCGGTCCGGCTCGACGGCGACCGGCGCGGCTACGTGATCGCGATTGCCGACACGAACATCGAGGCGCTCGAGCGAGCGGAGGCTGCCGCCCGGCTCGTCGAGGTGGAGGTCGCAGCCGCGTGACGTGTGACTTCTCGGTCGCGCACTACCGCGAGCTGCTCGAGGCGGCGAGGGCGGGCGGCTACCGCTTCGCGAGCTTCGAGCGGCCGCCGGAGCCGGGCGACCTCTTCCTGCGCCACGACGTCGACCTCTCGCTCGCCGCCGCCGTCGCGATGGCGGAGCTCGAGGCCGAGGCGGGCGCGCGTTCGACCTGGTTCCTGATGACGCGCTCGGTCTTCTACAACCTGCGCTCGGCGGAAGGCGACGACGCGGTCGAGCAGTTGCGTGCGCGCGGCGGATGGATCGCGCACCACGCAGTGTGGCCGCACCTCGATCTCGACGACCCGGTCGGGTTCGAGCCGGTCGTCGCCTGGCACAACCCGGACCCGTCGTACATGAGCAAGCCGATCGGGCACGCGACGAACGTGATGACGGCTCCGTGGTTCGACCCGGACTGCTACCGCTCGGACTCGAACCAGCGCTGGCGCCACGGCTGCCCGCACGACGAGCTCGCGCGCGGCGAGTTCGAGTGGCTCCAGCTCCTCGTCCACCCGGAGATCTGGATGTACGAGGGGAAGACGATGGGCGAGACGATGCGCTCGTTCCTCGCCGCCGACGGCGACGCGCGGCTCGAGCAGCTGCGCGCAGACAGAATCGACCTCGAATGAGGCCCATCACCGTCGTCGTCACGGCATCCGGCGCACCGGGCACGGCCGCGCTGCTGCGCGCGCTGCGCGAGAACGGCGAGCGCGAGGTGCGGCTCGTCGGCACCGACATGTCGGAGCGCTCGGTCGGGCGGCACCTCTGCGACGCCTTCCATCTCGTGCCCGAGGGATCTTCGCCCGACTTCCCCGGTGCGATCCGTCAGGTCGCAGAGCACGAACACGCCGACGCGATCCTGCCGCAATCGTCCTTCGACCTCGAGGGGCTCGCCGGCGCGATCGACCGCTTCGCCGGTATCGCGGTTCTCGTCTCGCCGGCCGACGCGATCCGGCGCTCGAACGACAAGGCGGAGACGTACGCGCTCATGCACCGGCTCGGCCTGCCCGCGCCGCAGTTCCGTCGCGTGAAGGGCGGGCGTGAGGTCGAGGCGGCGGCGCGCGAGCTCGGCTACCCGGAACGGCCCGTGTGCTTCAAGCCGGTGTTCTCGTCGGGCTCGCGCGGCTTCCGCGTGCTCGATCCGACGGTCGACCGGGCGCAGGTCCTGCTGCGCGAGCGCCCGGGCTTTCTCGCGATGCGGCTCGAGGAGGCGGTCGAGATCCTCGACTCGGCCGGCGACCGGACCGAGCTCCTCGTGATGGAGCTTGCCACCGGCCCCGAGCGCACGATCGACGGGATCGCGAACGGGCGGGAGATCGTGCTCGGACATCCGAAGACGCGCGAGGCGATGCGCGCCGGGCTTGCGATGCACTTCGTCACGCTCGCCGACGACGAGCTGATGGCGCTCGCGAACACGATCGTCGGCGAGCTCGCGATCGAGCACTTCTTCAACATCCAGCTCGTCGGCGAGCACGTGATCGAGATCAACCCGCGGATCTCGACGATCGTCTACCAGGAAGACCTGAACATCCCGTACCTCGGCGTCAAGCGGGCGCTCGGCGAGATCACCGACGAGGAGCTGCGCACGCTCGAGTCGCGAATCCGTCCGGGGCGGACCGCGCTGCGCTACTTCGACCAGCTCGAGTTCGACGCTTGACCTTGCGGGTGACGCATTGCCCGGTGAACGTCGCGGGCATCCCGTGGTCGAACGTCGAGGCGCTGCGACGAAAGGGCGTCGACGCACGGCTCGTCGTCTTCAACCGCGCACAGCTCCACCCGGAGGCGGACCTCTCGCTCGACCGGCACGGCCCGCTGCCGGTGAGGCTCACGACGCAGTTCGCGGCGCTCGCGCGGCTGCTGCCGGCGACCGACGTCTTCCACTTCTACTTCGGGTTGACGCTCGTGCCGAAATCCCTGCAATTCCCGGTACTCCGCGCCGCCGGAAGGAAGAGCGTGATGCACTGGCTCGGCTCGGACATCCGCGGCCGAGAGCCGGCGGAGCTCGCCTGGGCGAGGCGCGCGGACGCGCAGATCGTCGGCTCCTACGATGCGATCCGCTGGGTGCCGGACGCCCAGGTCGTGCCGCCGGGGCTCGACCTCCGCGACTACACGCCGCGTCCGCCGTCCGACGCTCCGCGGCCGCTCGTCGTGCACGCGCCGTCGAACCGCGCGAAGAAGGGAACGGCGCAGGTGATCGAGGCCTGCGCACGACTGCCGGTCGAGCTCGACGTCGTCGAAGGCGTCCCGCACACCGAGGCGCGCGAGCGCTACGCGCGCGCCGACATCGTCGTCGACCAGCTGAACGCGGGCTGGCACGGCGTCTTCGCGCTCGAGGCGATGGCGCTCGGCAAGCCCGTCGTCGGCCGTCTGAAGCCGGACGTCGTCGAGCGGAGCGCCGAGGCCTTCGGCGTGCGCGTGCCGATCGTGCCGGCGACCGCGGACACGCTCGTCGAGGCGCTCCGCCCGCTCGTCGAGGACGCGGCGCTCCGGCGACGGATCGGCGCCGAGAGCCGAGCCTACGTCGAGCGGGTGCACGACGTCGACACCGTCGCCGACCGCCTGATCGACATCTACCGTTCGCTCTGAATGAGCCTCGCGCGCGAGCTGAAGCGCCTGACCCGCCACACGGCGATCTACGGGATCGGCGGGCTCGTCTCGCGGATTCTCGCGGTCGTCCTGCTCCCGCTCTACACGAGCTACCTCCCGACGAGCGCCTACGGCAAGGTCGAGATCGTCACCGCGGCGACGGCCGTGCTCGCGATCCTGCTCCAGCTCGGGATCGCGAGCGCGTTCTTCCGCTTCTACTTCGACATGAAGAGCGCAGCGGAGAAGCTCGTCGTCGTCCGGACGTCGTTCTGGTTCACGATGGGGATGTCGACGCTCGGGCTCGTGCTCGGGCTCGTCTTCGCCGCCCCGTTCGGCCACTGGATCGGGCTCGGCCACGACCCGACGCTCGTGCGGGCGGGCGCGGTGGGGCTGTGGGCGCAGACGAACTACAACCAGCTGACGGCGCTCTTCCGCGTCGAGGAGCGCTCCGTCGCGTACGCGATCGCGAGCGTCGCGAACGTGCTGATCACGATCTCGGCGATGGTCGTCTTCGTCGCCGTCTTCCACTGGGGAGCGGTCGGGCTCGTCGTCGGCAACTTCGTCGGAACGCTCTGCGTCTACTTCGTGCTCGTCGCCTATCGACGCGAACAGCTCGGCCTCCAGTTCGACCGCGAGCTCCTCCACAAGATGCAGGTGTTCGGGCTGCCGCTCGTGCCGTCCGCGCTCGCCCTCTGGGCGATCAACTTCATCGACCGCGAGTTCGTGAGCTACTACAACGGCGACGGTGAGGTCGGCATCTACTCAGCCGCGATCAAGATCGGCTCGGTCGTCACGTTCGTCATGCTGGCGTTCCGGACTGCCTGGCCGGCGTTCGCGTACTCGATCGAGGACGACCGGGCCGCGAAGCGCGCGTACGCGTTCGTGCTGACCTACCTGCTCGCGTTCGCCTCCTGGCTCTCGCTCGCACTCGGCGCGCTGGCGCCGTGGCTCGTCCACGCGCTCCTCAGAGCCAGCTACCACCGCGCCGAGAAAGGTGTCGCCCTGCTCGCGTTCGCCTTCGCCGTCTACGCCGGCTACACGGTGCTCGCGATCGGCAGCGGGCGCGCACGGCGAACGCAGATGAACTGGGTCGTGACCGGAGCCGGCGCCGCGATCAACGTCGCGTTCAACTTCTGGCTGATCCCACGCTACGGCATGGTCGGTGCTTCGATCTCGACTGCGATCGCGTACGTCGCGCTCTTCATCGGCATGGCGATCTACGCGCAATCCGTCTACCCGGTTCCGTACCAGTGGCGGCGCATCGTCACTGCGGTCGGAGCCGCCGTCGGACTGAACGTCGCCGCACGCGCGGGCCACCTCTCGCTCGTGCCGTCGTTCCTGCTCGTCGCGGCGTATCCGCTCGTGCTCTTCGCGCTCGGCTTCTACCAGCCGGCCGAACTGCAGCGGCTCCGGCGGCTGGCGCCCGGTTGGTAGCTTGACTTCGCGATGGTGATGAGCGGGAACCGGCGCTGGTATGCGCTCGCCCTGATCTGCACCGCCCAGTTCATGGTCGTGCTCGACGTCTCGATCGTGAACGTCGCGCTGCCCTCGATCAAGCGGGCGCTCGACTTCTCGGAGGCGAACTTGCAATGGGTGATTAGCGCCTACACGCTCGTCGCGGGCGGCTTCCTGCTGCTCGGCGGCCGCATCGCCGACATCGCCGGACGCCGCCTCCTCTTCATGCTCGGGCTCGCGATGTTCACGAGCGGCTCGCTGATGTGCGGCCTCTCGTGGACGCACGGCGCGCTGATCACCTTCCGCGCCGTCCAGGGGTTCGGCGCCGCCTTCGTCGCGCCGGCCGCCCTCTCGCTGATCACCGCGCTCTTCGAGGAGGGCCCCGACCGCAACAAGGCGCTCGGGGTGATGGGCGCGATCAGCGGCTCGGGTGCGGCGTTCGGCGTGCTGATGGGCGGCGTGCTCACGAGTGCGTTCTCGTGGAAGTGGATCTTCTTCGTGAACGTCCCGGTCGGCGCCTGCGCGATCGTCGCCGCGTTCTTCCTGATCCCCGAGAGCCACGGTGAGCTCGGTCACCGCCGCTTCGACCTCGCGGGCGCGATCACCGCGACCGCGAGCCTGACGCTCCTCACCTACGCGATCGTGAAGGCGAGCAGCTACGGCTGGGGCTCGGGCAGGACGATCGGCATGCTCGCGGGCGCCGTCGCGGGCCTCGGCCTCTTCGTCGCGATCGAGCACCGGTCGAAGGCGCCGCTGATGCCGCTGCGGATCTGGCTCAACCGCACGCTCGCCGGCGCGAACGTCGTGGGCTTCATGATCGGCGCCTCGATCTTCGCGATGTTCTTCATCCTCTCGCTCTACATGCAGCAGGTGCTCGGCTACTCGGCGCTGAAGGCAGGCGTCGCGTACCTCGCGTGCGCCCTCACGGTCGTTGTCGCCGCCGGCATCGCGGGCAAGCTCGTCACGATCTTCGGCGTGCGCAACGTCCTCGCCACGGGTCTCGTGATATCGGGCGGCGGGCTCTACTACTTCACGCACATCTCGGCGAACGGGACGTACTGGCGCGACCTCTTCCCCGGCTTCGTGATCGCGGCGATCGGGCTCGGGTTCTCGTTCGTGCCGGTGACGATCGCCGCCCTCTCGGGCATCGAGAACCGCGACGCCGGGCTCGCTTCGGGCCTGATCAACACGACGCAGCAGATCGGCGGCGCGCTCGGCACGGCGATCGTCACGAGCGTCGCCGTGTCTCGCATGCACCACCTCGTGAGCCTCGGCGACCCGCAGAACGTGGCGTCGACGGACGGCTTTCGGTGGGCGTTCTGGGTCAGTCTCGCGTTCTGCGCCGTCGGCGTCGTCGCGGCGCTCGGCTGGATCCGCCGCGTCGCGGTCGCGCCCGAGGCGGAGCCGGTCTTCGCGACCGACTAGCGCGCTACTTCGACTCGAAGAGCGCCGCGGCGTCGGCTGCTGCCTGCCGCAGCGCGATCGCGCGGTTGACCGCGTTCACGATCGCACGCAGCGACGCGGTGACGATGCTCGGATGCAGACCGACGCCCCACACGGCGTCGTCGTCGACGTCCGCCTCGACGTAGGCGGCCGCCGTCGCATCCGCCGAAGCCGCCATGGCGTGCTCGTGGTAGTCGCGGATGCTCACCGAGATGCCGTAGTGCCGCTCGAACGCGTCGACGAGCGCGGCGATCGGCCCGTTGCCGAGACCGCTCACCTCCTGCGGCTCGCCGTCGACGTCCATCCGCGCGACGATCCGGTCCTCCTCGGCGCTCCAGTGCGTGTAGGAGACGATCTCGTACGGGCGCGTGTGGGCGAGGTAGTGCTCGTGGAAGGCGGCAAGGAGCTCGTCGGCGGTCAGCTCGTCGCCGCGCGCGTCCGTGATCGCCTGCACCTTCTGCGCGAAGTCCACCTGGAGGCCGCGCGGCAGCTCGAGGTTGTGCTCGGTCTCCATCAGGTAGGAGACACCGCCCTTGCCCGACTGCGAGTTGACGCGGATGATCGCCTCGTAGGTGCGGCCGAGGTCGACGGGGTCGATCGGCAGATAGGGAACGTCCCACTGCTCGGAGCTCGAGCGCTGCTGGGCGTACATCCCCTTCTTGATCGCGTCCTGGTGCGAGCCGGAGAACGCGGTGTAGACGAGCTCGCCCGCCCACGGGTGCCGCGGGTGCACGGGAAGCTCGTTGCACTCCTCGACGATCCGCTTCGCCTCGTCGAGCCGCGAGAGGTCGAGCTGCGGGTCGACTCCCTGTGTGAGCAGGTTGAGCGCGATCGTGACGAGGTCGACGTTGCCGGTGCGCTCGCCGTTGCCGAAGAGCGTCCCTTCGACGCGGTCGGCGCCGGCCATCAGCCCGAGCTCGGCGGTGGCGACGGCGGTGCCACGGTCGTTGTGCGGGTGCACGCTGAGGACGACGTGGTCGCGGCACGACATGTGGCGCTGGAACCACTCGAGCCTGTCGGCGTAGACGTTCGGCGGGAACGCCTCGACGGTCGTCGGCAGGTTGACGATCATCTTCTCGTCGCGCGTCGGGCCCCACTCGGCGATCACCGCCTCGCACACCTCGAGCGCGTAGTCGAGCTCGGTGCCGTGGAAGCTCTCGGGGCTGTACTCGAACATGATCTCCGTGCCGGCGGTCTCCGCGAGCTCCTTGCAGAGCGCGGTTCCGCGCACGGCGAGATCCTTGATCCCCTCCTTGTCGAGCCGGAAGACGACGCGCCGCTGCGTCGTCGAGGTCGAGTTGTAGAGATGCACGATCGCGCGGCGGGCTCCCTCGATCGACTCGTAGGTGCGCTCGATCAGCTCCGGCCGCGCCTGCGTGAGCACGGCGATCGTCGTGTCCTCCGGGATCAGCTCGTCCTCGACGAGCCTGCGCACGAAGTCGAAGTCCGTCTTCGAGGCCGACGGGAAGCCGACCTCGATCTCCTTGATCCCGAGCTCGAGCAGGAGGTCGAACATCCGCTGCTTGCGCGCGGCGTCCATCGGCTTGACGAGCGACTGGTTGCCGTCGCGCAGGTCGGTCGAGCACCAGATCGGCGCGCGGTCGACGACGCGGTCCGGCCAGGTTCGGTCAGGCAGGTCGACTGTCGGGTACGGACGGTATTTCCAGTACGGCATCGGCATCGGGGCTCGGCTCCTCGGAGGACGTGGTTCTCCCTTGGTGCAGGGAGCAGGAACGGGTATGTCGCGCGAAAGCCTCTCCCCTAGCGGGGAAGGAGGAGGATTCCGAGGGCGAGCCCGGCGCGCATCGCTCAATCACGATACCTGGGGCCTGCGCGGGCCGCAACGCGAATTGCAGGGGTTATCCTGGGTGGTCGTGGATGAAGCCGTTGTGGCCGAGGTTCGCGCGATCGGCGCGGCGACGGCGGACGCACCCGGCGTGCACGAGCGCGACCAGGTCGCGACGCGCGTCGAGTCCCTCCTCGCCGATCCCGACGACCCGGAGCTCCAGGACGAGTTCGTCCGCTGGGCCGAGAGAACGGCAGCGCGCGCTCCGACCGCGGAGATGCGCTCCGCGGCGCGGATGCTGCTCGTCCTGCTCCGCGACGGCGCACCGCCGGCGGTGCTGCACACGGTCGATCCGCCAATCAGCTTCCACGTCAACCCGCGCGTCGCGGTCGCGGTCGGCATCGTCGTCGCCTGCCTCACGGCCGGCGGTGTGATGGCGGCGCGGGTCGTCTCGACGCCGACGCTCCACGTCTCGGGGCCGCCGACGGACGTGCCCGTCGGCCCGGCCACGGACGGCCGCCTCGTCTTCAAGGCGAGCGGCAGCCCCGCACTGCTCCGGCGCGAGCGCTGGACGTTCGACGGGCACGACGTCACGAAGCTCGTCCAGCACGAGAACGGGACGGCGGTGTTCCTTCCGGGTCACCTCCCGGAGGGCGCCCACCAGCTGTCGGTGACCGCGGGCGGCGGCTTCCTCGGCGCGAGCGGGCGCAAGACGATCGACTTCACGGTCGACCTGACGCCGCCGTTCCTCGACGTCCCCGGACCGTTCCACACGAACGCGTGGCAGCCGCTCCACGTCAGCGGCCGCACGGAGGACGACGCCCGCGTCACCGTCGCCGGCTACAAGGCGATCGTCGACGACGGCGGCTTCTCGGTCGTCGTGCCGGCGCCGCAGCCGCGCGTGATCACCGTCGTCGCCACCGATCCCGCAGGCAACTCGACCGTCGAGCAGCAGCCGATCACCGTCACGCCACGCCGGCCGCCGGCGCCGATCCGCGCCGTGCACGTGACCGCGGACGCGTGGGCGAACGCCGATCTCCGCCGCGGCGTGCTCGCGCTGATCAGGCAGCACCGGATCAACACGGTCGAGATCGACCTGAAGGACGAGGGCGGGATCGCCGGCTGGAACCCGCCGGTGCCGCTCGCGCGCACGATCGGCGCGGCCCAGCCGATCTTCGACCTGGCGGCGACGGTGAAGCGGCTGCACGCGATGGGCGTTCGCGTGATCGGCCGGCTCGTCTGCTTCCGCGATCCGATCTTCGCGACCGCCGCCTGGAACGGCGGGCGGCGCGACGAGGTCGTGCAGACGCCGTCGGGCGCCGAGTACGCCGGCTACGGCGGCTTCACGAACTTCGCGAATCCGGTCGTACGCGCCTACAACATCGCGATCGCGGTCGCGGCGGCGAAGGTGGGCGTCGACGACATCCTCTACGACTACGTGCGCCGCCCCGACGGACCGATCTCGACGATGCGCTTCCCCGGCCTGCACGAGAGCCCGTCCGCAGCGATCGTCGAGTTCCTGCGCGAGTCGCGCATCGCGTTGCGGCCCTACCACGTGTTCGTCGGCGCGTCGGTCTTCGGCATCGCCGCGATCAGGCCCGCCGAGGTGGCGCAGGACATTCCGCAGATGGCGCGCCAGGTCGACTACATCGCGCCGCTCGACTATCCCTCGCACTGGGGGCCCGGCGACTACGGCGTCGCCGACCCGAACGCGGAGCCGTACCAGATCGTCGTGCGCACGCTCGGCGACTTCGAGCGCGAGGTCACCGGCACACCCGCGCGCGTCGTCCCGTGGCTCCAGGATTTCTCGCTCGGCGTCACCTACGGGCCGTACCAGGTGCGGCAGGAGATCGCCGCGGCGCGGCAGGACGGGATCGACGAGTTCATCCTCTGGAATCCCGGCGCCGTCTACACGAAGGACGCGCTCGACCCGAATGCGCCGAAAGAGTCGCCGTAGGCAACTCTTTCTCAGGACGCGCGGCCGCAGGCTGCACGTCCGTCTGCCCCGGCAGCCTCGCGCGCTTCGGACAGTTCGCTCGCTGCGCTCCCGGCCCGCGCGCCGGGAACGCGCTTGTCCTGGACCCCGGGGGCCGGATTCGCACTCAGAGCATGTTTCGCGGATACCCCGCGGCGACTGGTTTTCGCACCAGAAGTTCCTGAGTGGCTCTAGGCTAGGAGCGGTGTCCCGAGTCGTGTTCGTAGTCGTGGCCGCCGGGCTCGTCGCGGCGGCGGCATCGGCGGACGCTGCTGTGCCGCGCTGGCCTGTGTGGATCTGCCGGCCTGGATCGACGAGGAACTGGTGTGACAGCAGCCTGACGACTACGGCGGTGCTCGAGAACGGGTCGCGGCGCGTGTTCAAGCCGTCTGTCTCGCGGAGACCGATCGACTGCTTCTACGTGTACCCGTCGGTCAGCACGGAGAAGCGTCCGAACTCGGACCTCGTGATCCATACCGCTGAGGCGTACACGGCCGTCACGCAGGCGGCGCAGTTCGCACCCGATTGCGCTGTCTACGCGCCGATGTACAACCAGGTCACGTCCTACGCCGGCAAGGACGGGGTCCCCCAGGGGAGCTTCAACCTCGAATACACAGACGTGCTCGCTGCCTGGCGCGACTACCTCGCGCACTACAACCACGGCCACGGGGTCGTGTTGATCGGCCATTCCGAAGGGAGCTTCATTCTCGAGCGGCTCTTGCGCGCCGGCGAAGTCCCGAAGAAGCTGCTCGTGTCCGCGATTCTGCTCGGCGGGGACGTGCAGGTCGACTCGTCGAACCGCTTCGCCGGGTTCCCTGCGTGCAGCTCCTCGACGCAGACGGGGTGCATCGTCGCCTATTCGTCTTGGGACCGGACGCCGCCACCGAACGCGAGCTTTGAAAGCGCCGCATCGGGAAAGCACGTGCTGTGCGTGAATCCCGCTGCACCCGGGAGCAGCGCAGGTGCGCCAGTCACGCCGCTCTTCACTCTCGTCGAGGTCTCCGGGATCATCACGAAGCTGTTCAAGCCGATTCCGAAGACAGTGTGGGTCTCGTTCCCGAACATGTACACCGCGCAGTGCGTCCAGCAGGGTCGGCAGGCATGGCTTCTCATCAAGCGCATCCCCCACCCTGGTGACACACGCCAGACGGTGAGCGAGATCCAGGGCCCTCAGCGGGGACTTCACCCGGCGGACGTAAACATCGCGCTCACCGAACTCGTACAGCTTGTCGGCGATCAGGTCGACGCCTACCTCCACCGACGATGACCAGCGCCGGAGACCCAGCACGGGGCCGTGCCCCTGCGCGGCGTCTACTTCCGGACCGAGGCCGTGACGATGACTGTGTGTGAGGTTGAGTAGGTTGTGCCGCCCGCGTCCTGTGCCGCGACGATGCATTGGATTCGGTGGTGAAGTTCGGCAGGCTTGATCGCGTATACGGGACGCGTACCGTTTTGCAGGACGACGTTTGAGGTCGTGTCGACGAATTCGAAGGTGACCTTCGGGTTTCCTGACCAGTTCGGTGTCCCGCAGGCGAGTTCGCCGTTGACTCGGGCTGGGCTCGTGAGGGTCGGAAGATAGGACGTTCGCGGTGCCAAAGGCGGGTTCGAGTTGCCGTTGAGCCAAGCGATGATCCCTGGAGAGGAGAGGTCGGCGTACACGTTGACGTTTCCCGGGACGCAGTCTTTCCCGACCGTGGCGTCCTCGATGCCGACCAACGTGGGCTGCGGATCGAGCGCAACCAAACCGGCGCCGCTGTCTCCTTGGCATCCGGTGCCGGTTGGAGAGCTCGCGCACATCACTGCCGGAAGGCCACTCCTGCAGGTCGAGGTTGAGTCGATCTGCAAAGCGACCGAATGTTCAAAACCGTCAGGGCCGGTCGTCGTTGTCCAGCCCCATCCGTAAAGCGTCACCGCCGTGCCGGCATCTGGGGGCTTCGCGGCAGCGACTCGGGCAATCGGGGCAACATCCGGCCCGTCGAACGTGAGCGGTGTCGCCAGCGTGATCAATCCCAGATCGTCTCCCTGCTGGCCGAGCACATAGCCCGGGAACACCGACGCCGTGCTAACGGGTGGTTGCTGAAGAGTGCTGAGATCGGCATTCGAGTCGTATTCGTCGATCCCCGCGCTGACGAGGTACTGGCTCAGCGGTATACGAACACCTTTGTAATAAAGACAATGGGCGGCAGTCAGGATGTGGGTCGCATCGATGATTACGCCCGAGCAGACCTGCTCGGTCTGCGTACTTCCGGGCTCGTCGATTTCGACGATCACCGACCACGGCGCCTCCGATGGCGATGACACCCGCGGACCGGTATTCGCACCTCGACCGAACACACCCGCGGCGAGGACAAGCACGCACACAGTCGTGATTACCACAGTGGCTGTGGCGACCCCTACCAGACGCACGACGCAAAGCCTAGAGAACGAGCGACCGTAGAACAACCCGCCGCCAACACAACGCGCTAGACCTCGTTTCCCAACGAGTCGTCAAGCTCCGGGGCGATAACGCTCCGCTGCGCCAGCGTCTAGATGACGCCCGAGCGTGTGGTACTGATCCGAGGGTGAAGCAGCGATATCTCGTCTGTTACGACTACGGGATGGGCAGACGATGAGCAGACTGCATTTCACTTCTCTCAGTCAAACCCTCGGGGTCAGGGACAAGATGACGTACCGGCGCTGCTCCGGCGGGTCGCGGACACGCTGTCCGACGTGGGCGACGTGAGAGTCCTCGACATCACGTTCCAGAATGAAGTCACTGCCGAAGGCGCCTGGCCCTCGATGACGGTCTATTACCGGCGTCAGGCGTAGCCGCTCTCAGCTGCCCGAGCGTTGCGCAATGACACCCGAGCTCCGGGATCCACATCACTACTCGAGCAGCAAGGTGAACCGTGACGCTGACGTCTATTGCGTCTTGTCACGAGGCCCTATCTTGTGGTGCCAGCGAGCGGATGTCTGGCTATTCGGCGGGCCAGACCATCAGGTCGAGCATCTGTCCGCCCTCAGGGTCTTCCGTCGGCGCCTTGCTGACGCGCCAGCGTTTCCCATTGTGCTCGATCTCCTCGCCGACCTTGTAGACGTGATCGCTGTCGATCACGGAGGTAGACGTGTTTTCGATCGCGGTGTCCGAGGCGACAGGGAAGATCAGACGGTAGGTCGGCATGCGCATGCAGCTTACTCCTTCAAAGCATCCGTCGAGGCAGTGATCCTTGCGATGGGTCCAGCTGCACCAGGTACCGAGAGCCCTTAAGAATCAGTCTGAGTAGCGGCTAAGACTTGGCCGAGGGCTTGAGCCTGTTTGATCGCCTTGACGAGCGCGTCACCGATTCCGCCACGTAGCTCGGGAGGGCATCGCTCGACCGAGAGCATTGCCGCCGTGTCCATCTCCTTGTCAACTCCTGCGAGTTGCTCACGAACGGCCGCTAAGGACGGCGTCTCGCCCGTCAAGCTCTGCAGATCGAATGCAACGTAGGTGCGAAGCGTATCGGCGGTCTCGCGAATACCGACGAGCTGCTCTGGCGAGCGGATCGGCGTGTGGAAATGCGGCAGTTCTGCAGCTTGCTCACTCGCTGGCGCAGTCGATGGGTTAGCAGCGAGCGCTGACGCTTGTTGAACCCAGAAAGCTGAGAGCGAAAACAACCGTGCTACCACCGCGAAGGTGTCGTCCGGCAGGTACTTCGGACCGCTCGCCTCAATCAACTTGTCGCCGTAGGTCTGGAAGACGTACGCATTCCAGGCTGCAGCCCGTGCTGCCCCACGCGGTAGCTGATCGACTAACTCGTACGCCTCCGACCCTGGCAGCCGGAGAGCATCGATATCCAAAGTTAGTTCCTCTTCTCGTCGCCCGAAAAGACCGCGCCAACAGGCTGAACGATCTTCCCTTGCGCCAGACCCTCAGCGATCTCCTCAAGAACACGGTCAGCGGAGCCCTTGGGCGTCGTCCAGACATACGACTCGACCGGCGGATTCCAGTTCACAGCCCTTATACGGACGCTAGTCACTTTCCGGTTGGTCCACATCGTGCGGAAGAAGTCGATGATGTAGTTGCTCAGCGCGAAGGAGAAGATCGGGCGTTCAGCGCTCTGGAGCTGGAGCTGGAGCTGATCGTCGACGCTCGTCGACTCGCCGAACTCAGGCCCTCCGAACTGCGGTCCTTCCGGGTCGAAGTTCCCGTCCCGCTTCCACTTCGGCAGCTCCAGCGCTTTCGTCACGATCAACTCAAAGCTGCCCATCGGTCCTGTCACCGTCCGGTCCGCCACCGACCCAGTATCCATCCACATATGACCGTTTTCAAGAAGTGTCCCGCGAGTGCGCGTTCAAGCTTGGTAGGACCGCTCCGCTACCGTACCCCTACCCAACAGAAGGAGCACCAGTGGCTGACGAAGATCTGTCCGGCCTCGACGACGAGGACCGCGCGTTCCGCAAAGCAGAAGAAGTGCGCGATCAGGAACAAGATCAGGCGGACGATGACGGCATCTCCCCTGAAGCCGTTAGCGAGGACGAAGATTAGGTCTCTCGAGACTCAGCGCATCTTCGTCAGCAAGCACGACGATCGCGTGCGCGGCTCACGGGTTCAGGGCCAACCCTAGAGCCCTCAGAAGGCCGTTCGGGCGAGAGTTCGCCCGGCTGGGCCAGCGCCCTTTACGCCAGAGGGGCCGGATGCGCGGCGCGCGAACTGTCCGGACCGCTCGGGGCTGCCCACGCAGACGGACAGGCGCTGCGCGCGCGTGTCCTGACACGGCGTCGCCGCAGGCGACGCCTCAGGCGATCACGCGGTAGACCTGGAAGACCTCGGCGTACTCACGGTTGACGTTGATCCCGTGCGTGCGCGCGAGGTCCCAGATGTACTCCGGGTTCGCGTAGCGGCGGTGCTGCTGCGACGCGTACTTCTCGAGCGCGCTCGCCTTCCGCTCGATGTGCCGCTCGTCGAGCGCGAAGTACGCCTGGTAGGCGAAGTCGAGGTTGTTCCAGGGGATCTCGTAGCCGAGGATCGTCGTACGCTTGAACGCGCGCAGGCCCTCGGCCGCGACGGTCTGGTGGTCCTGGTGGATGTCGTGCAGCGACGGCTGGAAGACGACGTCCGGCTCCCAGTCGTGCCAGAGCTCGATCAGGAGCTCAAGGATCTCCTGTCTGCGCTCCGGGAACGTGCGGACGTCGAAGTCGTGCACGGTGAGGTTCTCCGCCGGAATGCCGAGCTCGGCGGTCGCCTCGCGCACCTCGCGCGCCAGGGTGTCGGGCGCGAAGCCGTCGGGCAGCGAGCGCGTCGCGATCGAGAACGCGACGTAGCGCACATCAACACCCTCCTCGACGAGGCGCGCCATCGTCCCGCCGCAGCCGAACTCGCCGTCGTCGGTGTGCGGCGCGAGCACGAGCGCCTTCTTCCACCCCATCATTCGAGTGCCACCGCCCCCGCGCGCGCCGCCACCGCCGAGAGGGCGAGCGCGCCCCAGAAGAGCGGATCCTCGAACAGGGCGTCGTAGAAGAGGCTGTCGACCACGATCGCGACCAAGGCTAGTCCGAACGCGAGACGCGCTCGCCCGACCGGCCCCCGGACCGGGTTCGCGCGGAACGGCACCGTGAAGGCAACCCAGAGGAGCCAGGCGAGCAGGGCGAGGCCCGGAATGCCCGTCTCGGCGGCGACGGTGATCGGCGTGTCGTGCGAGGCGGCGGCCTTCGGCTCCTTCGACCTCCTCAGGTGCGTGAGCTTCGCGTAGGCGCCCTCGAAGCCGCCCGTGCCGACGCCGATCAGCGGGTGGTGGAGGGCGACCCTGATGCCGTTCGAAACGAGCTTCGACCGGCCGCCGGTGGCGTGCGAGAGGCCCGCCTTGCCGAGGATGCGGTTGCGCGCCTGCGGCACGCCGAGCGAGACGACGAGCAGCGCGGCGACGGCGACCGTGATCGGAACCACGGAGCGCCGGCGCCAGAGCACGGCCAGGGCGACGACGACGCAGACGCCGAGCGCGACGAAGCTCGACTGCGAGAAGCTCGGCACGAGCCCGACGAACGTCGCCGTGATCACGACGAGCGCGAGCCACGAGCCGAGGCCCTTGGCGAACAGGAGCAGGACGAGGCCGGCGACGATCGCGACGACGAGGAACCTCCCGTAGATCGAGGGGTCGTAGAAGACCGAGTTCACGCGGTAGAACCAGTCGACGGGCGTGTACGCGTTGTCGACGATCACCTTCGGGTTCCAGAAGATGTTGCGCGTCGCGTACTGCCAGATGCCGATCACGGCGAACGCGAGCGCCATCCCCGCGAGCTGGACGTAGATCGCGGTCGCCCAGCCGACCCTCCATTCGAGGCGCGCGAGCGAGACGGCGAGCAGCGCGAACGGCAGGACGTAGAAGAGCAGGTAGATCGCGCCCTGCTTGACGTCCTGCACGCCGTTCACGTCGCGTGTCCACAGAAAGGCGATCCCGGACCACGCGACGAACGCCGCGAGCGGCAATGCGAACGGGCCCAGCTCGCGCGAGCGCTCGTCGTCGCCGTAGAGCTCCCACGCGAGCGCGAGCGCCGCACCCGCGACGACGACGTACATCGGCAGCAGGAGGTTCGCGGTCGTGTGGCCGATCGAGACCGGGATCCGGGCGGGAGCGAAGCCGAGCACGGCAACCGCCAGCAGCCACGGCATCCGGACGAAGAGCCACGCGAGCCCGACGGCGACGATCGTCCCGCCGACGGCGGCGGCGGCGTAGGCGCGGTGATGGCCCGCGGGCGCGAGCCAGATTGCGAGCGCCGCGCAGCCGGCGGCCCACGCCGCGAGCCCGCCGACGCGCCACGTGCGAGTCGTCCCGAGCAGCAGTGCGGCAATTCCGAGCGCGCCGACGACGCCCCCGAGCCGCGCCAGGTCGGCGCTCATCCGACCACCACGAGCGCCCTGGCGGCGTGGCCGGAAGCGGTGACGTAGAGCCGGTAAGCACCGGTCGCGGACGGGGCGCGCAGCCTCACCGTCACGTGACCGCGCCGGGTCGCGAACTCGCGCCGCCCCCCGTTGAAGAGCGTCTCGACGTGCGGAGCGTCGGCGAGGACGAGGATCGCAAAGCGGGCGCCCGGCCTGACGACGATGCGCGTGCGGCCGAGAACGACGTACCTCACCGTCACGACCGCGAACGGGAGCGGCTTCGACAGGTTGCCGGCGGTGTCCTGGGCGGAGACCGTCAACACGTACTTCCCGGTCGGAACCACGCGGCCGCCGATCCTGCCGTCCCACTGGAGGAAGCCGGCCTTCGCCTCGCGCGTCCGTTCGACGCGGTGGCCGTCGACGTAGAGGAGCGCGTGAGCCTTCTCGCTGAGGACGTAGTGGACGCGGAAGAGATCGTCGTGGTGGTCGCCGTCAGGCGAGATGTGGGTGTCGTAGCGCCGGTGAATGCGGACGACGGACGGCGGCTTCGTGTCGATCACGATCGTGTTCGGGAGCGTGAACGTCCGATGGGGAAGCCGGACGACGGGCCGGTAGCCGCCGTCGGGAAGCGTGAGCCCGTCGTCGGCGACGCCGTCGAAGCTGAGCGAGACTCTGCTGCCCTTCGCAAAGGTGCGACCGGGCACGAGCGTCTCGGCGCGCGTGCCGTCTCGCTCCATCCAGACCTCGATGTGCTCGCTCTCCCGTAGCCGGAACGAGATCGGCGCCTTGTCGGTCGAGCACCTGCACGTGGGCGAGAAGACCTTGAGCGGGATCGACGTCGCGTAGATCGGGGAGAGCTCGACCTTCGCGCCCTGGGTGAGGGCAAACGCTCCCGCCGTTGCCGCGAGTAGCGCCACGCAGAACGCGGTCGAGAGCACCCGGGCCACGCCCGGGCGATTCTACGTCCCTTCTTGAGCGGCGATCCGGCGAACGAAGAGCTGCCGCGCCGACCAGGCGAGGAACGCCGCCGCGAGGACTCCGACGCCGACCTCGAGGATGAGATTGGCACCCGGGACACCCACGATCTTCACCCCGGAGAGGATGAGGACGGCGCCGAAGGCGACGCGCAGCGCGCGCTCCGGCACCTTGATCGACAGCTGCGAACCGAGCAGCACCCCCGGGATCGAGCCGACGAGCAGCCAGGCCATCGCGTGCTTGTCGACGTCGCCGTGCAGCAGGTGCGAGATGCCGGCGACCCAGAGCAGCACAGCGGCGTGGAACATGTCGGTGCCGACGATCTTCGGCGCCGTCAGCGGATAGACGAGCAGCATCGCGAGCCCGAAGAAGGTGCCGGATCCGACCGACGTCATCCCGACGACGAAGCCGCAGCTCGCACCGATCGCGATCGCGATCAGCTTGTCGCGCTTCTCGAGCAGGAACGGCGCGTCGTCGCCTCGGCCGTGCACGAACGTCTTGATCAGCCAGCCGAGGCCGCCGAGGATCAGCGCACCGCCGACGATGCGCTCGAGCGAGTTCATGCTGTTCGTGCCGACGCGGTCCGCGACCTCGACGCCGACGAGCGAGAGCGGGCCGGAGCCGGCGAACATCCAGAGCGCGAGACGCGCATGGACGGTGCCGAGCATGCGGTGGCGGACGGCGCCGAACGACTTGAAGACGGCTCCGTGGAGGATGTCGGTGCCGACCGCGACCCTCGCGTCGAAGCCGAAGACGATGATCAGGATCGGCGTCATCAAGGAACCGCCGCCCATGCCGGTCATGCCGACGAGAATCCCCACGAGCAGACCGGCAAGCGAGAATTGCCAGGTCATGAGCGCACTCCCGGGATCGGGCAGGAGACGAACGGCCTGCCGGTGAGGCGGCAGCCGAGCTTGTACGCCTCGCAGCCGGTGCAGAAGCCGGTGGCGGCCGCGAGGAGGGCGAGCGCGGCGACGAGCCCGCCGAGCACCTCGCCGACGACGTCCGCACCTGCCACGTAGGCGAGGGACGCCACCCACAGGAATGCGAGCCCGACGACGTTCGCGGCGCGCGGCGGCCGCGAGTCCTCGAGCGGGCCCTCGCCGAAGCGCGGCTGGATGAACTCGAAGTAGAAGAGGCACGTCGGGCAGAACTGACGGCCGAGCGTGAGACCGGCGAGCAGCATCGCCGCGAGCGCCGCGAGCAGGAACCACCAGCCGGTCGCGATCGCGATCACGGAGACGACGCCGATCACGGTCTGGTTGAAGCGCGGCGCGCGCGAGTCGATCACCGCGAGGTCGCGGTACGGATCGGCGAGCCGCTGCGTCACGACGCCTCGAGCACCATCCCGGCGGCGACGGTGTCGTTCGTCGCCTCGTCGATCAGGATGAACGCGCCCGTCGCCGGATTGCGCGCGTAGTCGTCGACGAGAAGCGGCTCGGCGAGCCGGAGGCGCACGACCGCGAGGTCGTTCAGCTCGAGGCGCTCGGGCGAGGGGCGGTCTTCGAGCGAGTCCATGTCGACGACGGAGACGAGCTCCTCGACGACGGCGCGCGCGCTTCGCGTCGTGTGCTTGACCGCGAGGCGGGCGCGCGGCTCGAGCGGCCGTTCGCTCATCCAGCAGAGGTGTGCCTGGAGGGTGCCGGCGACGACCGGCGGCCGGTCGGGATCGGCGAGCATGTCGCCGCGCGAGACGTCGACGTCGTCCTCGAGCCGGATCGTGACCGACTGCGGCGGCGCCGCCGCCTCGAGCGGGCCGTCGAGCGTCTCGACCGCCGCGACGCGGCTGCGCAGCCCCGAGGGAAGCACGACGACCTCGTCGCCGGGCCGCCACACGCCGCCGGCGATCTGCCCGGCATAGCCGCGGTAGTCGTGGTGGTCGCCGGACATGGGCCGGATCACCCACTGCACCGGGAAGCGGCGGTCGTCGAGGTTGCGGTCGCCGGCGATCTCGACCGTCTCGAGATGCTCGAGCAGCGTCGGCCCCTCGTACCACGGCATCGCGTTCGTGCGGTCGACCACGTTGTCGCCGCGGAGCGCCGAGATCGGGATCACCTTGACGTCGCGGAGCCCGAGCCGGTCGCTCAGGCGTTGCAGCTCGACCTCGATCTCCTCGAACCGCGCGGCCGAGAACTCGACGAGGTCCATCTTGTTCACGGCGTACGTGATGTGCGGGATCGCCAGCATCGACGTGATGTAGCTGTGGCGGCGCGTCTGCTCGATGACGCCCTTGCGCGCGTCGACGAGGATCACGGCGACCTCGGCGGTCGAGGCGCCGGTGACCATGTTGCGCGTGTACTGCACGTGGCCGGGTGCGTCGGCGAGCTGGAAGCGCCGTCTCGGCGTCACGAACGAGCGGTAGGCGACGTCGATCGTGATCCCCTGCTCGCGCTCGGCGCGCAGCCCGTCGGTGAGCAGCGCGAGGTCGACGTAGTCGTGGCCGCGGCGGCGCGACGCGTCCTCGATCTGCTCGAGCTGGTCGACCATGATCTGCTTCGTGTCGTAGAGCAGACGGCCGATCAGCGTCGACTTGCCGTCGTCGACCGAGCCCGCGGTCACGAGCCGCAGCAGCTCGGTGTGCATCAGCTCAGAAGTAGCCAACGCGCTTCCTGTCCTCCATCGCCGCCTCGCTCGCACGGTCGTCGGCGCGCGTCTCGCCGCGCTCGGTGAGGTTCGTCGTCGCGATCTCGGCGACGACCGCGTCGAGCGACGCCGCCGTCGACTGGACGCCGCCGGTGCAGCTCATGTCGCCGACGGTGCGGAAGCGGACGGTCGCGGCGAACGGAACCTCGTCCGGGTAGCGCTCGACGTACGCGCTGACCGCGTAGAGCATTCCGTCGCGCCGGAAGACCTCGCGCTCGTGCGCGAAGTAGATCGACGGGAGCTCGAGCTGCTCGCGCGCGACGTACTGCCAGACGTCGAGCTCCGTCCAGTTCGAGATCGGGAAGACGCGGATCTGCTCGCCCTTGCGGATGCGCGCGTTGTAGAGGTTCCAGACCTCCGGGCGCTGCGCGCGCGGGTTCCACTGGCCGAAGTCGTCGCGGAAGCTGAAGATCCGCTCCTTTGCGCGCGCTCGCTCCTCGTCGCGGCGCGCACCGCCCATCGCGGCGTCGAACCCGTGCTCCTCGATCGCGTCGAGCAGCGTCGTCGTCTGGAGCTGGTTGCGCGACGCGCGCGGCCCGGTCTGCTCGACGACGCGTCCCTTGTCGATCGACTCCTGGACGCTCGCGATCACGAGCCGCTCGCCGAGCTCGGCCACGCGCCGGTCTCGGAACTCGATCACCTCCGGGAAGTTGTGGCCCGTGTCGACGTGCATGACCGGGAACGGGAACTTGCCGGGGCGAAACGCCTTCTCGGCGAGGCGGAGCAGCACGATCGAGTCCTTGCCGCCCGAGAAGAGCAGCACCGGCCGCTCGCGCTCGGCGGCGACCTCGCGCATGATGTGCACCGCCTCCGCCTCGAGCTCGTCGAGGTGCGAGAGCGTGAACGGCCTCGTGGCGACGCTCACGCGACGACCTCGTCCGGGATCAGCCCGAGCTCCCCGAGCCTCGCGACCACGACCGCTGCGGACATCTCCGGCGTCAGACCCTCGGTCTGGAGCCGCAGCTCCGGGTCGGCCGGCTCCTCGTACGGATCGTCGATACCGGTGAAGCCCGTGATCTCGCCCGCATGCGCCATCGCATAGAGGCCCTTCGGATCGCGCCGCTCGCACTCCTCGAGCGAGGTGGCGACGTGAACGAGGACGAAGCTCGCATGCTCCTCGACGAGCGCCCGCGCCCGGCGGCGCGCCTCCTCGTACGGCGAGATCGCGGAGACGACCACGGCCGCGCCGCTGCGCGCGAGCCGCGACGCGACCCAGCCGATCCGCTCGATGTTCGTGTCGCGATCCTCCTTCGAGAAGCCGAGGCCCTTCGAGAGATGCGTGCGGACGACGTCGCCGTCGAGCACGTCGACGAGCACGCCGCGCAGCTCGAGGTCCTCCGCGACGATCGCACCGATCGTCGATTTCCCGGCCGCCGAGAGGCCGGTCAGCCAGACGACGAAGCCGTTCACTCCGGCGCCGTGTGCAGGCCGCACTCGGTCTTCTCGGTCCCGGCCCAGCGGCCCTCGCGGCCGGCGCCGGGAAGCGTCGAGTGCGTGTCGCCGATCGAGGCGTAGCCCTGGTCGTGAAGCGCGTTGTACGGAAGGCCGCGCTCGCGGATGTACGTCCAGCAGTCGTCGTCCGACCAGCCGGCGAGCGGGTTCGCCTTCCAGAGCTCGTGCGCGGCGTCCCAGCCGAGCTTCTGCGCGTTCGCGCGTGTCGGCGACTGGTCGCGACGCACTCCCGTGATCCAGCAGTCGAGATCCATGAGCGCGCGGTTCAGCGGCTCGAGCTTGGCGACCGCGAGGTAGAGGTCCGGCTTCGCCTCCCAGAGGCTCTCACCGTGCTTCGCGGCGAGCTCGTCGGGGGCCGGGCCCTCGAACACCTCGATCTTCGTCCCGTAGCGCCGCTCCACTTCGCGCCAGAGCTCGTAGGTCTCCGGAAAGAGGTAGTGCGTGTCGAGCGCGAAGACGCGTGCCTGCGGGTCGAGCTCGAACAGCATGTCGAGCAGCACCGACTCCTCCTTCTGGAACGAGCACGCGAGCGAAACCCGGCCGGGGAAGGTGTCGAGGCAGAAGCGCACGATCTCCTGCGCCGTCATCGACTCGACGTCACTCGGCAACTGCAGGCTCGCCGCCAAGGAGCACCTCCTTCAACGTGTCCGCCCGCAGCCCGAGACGGAGCGTCTCGAGCGCGATCACCTCGTCGGGCGGGATGTTCCCGAGATTCACGTTCGGGCCGAAGTGCTTGACGAACCAAGCCTGCGAGCTCTTCGTCGGCGCTTCCCAGATCAGGTCGTGGAAGTCGATCGAGTGCTCGATCTCGTCGACGAGCCCCGTGCGCAGCTCGCCGGTCGGGCGGTAGATGCCGGCGGTGCCGCCCTCCCGCCCCTCGGCGATCACCTTCCACGCGCCGGCGTCGAGCTCTTCCTTGATCCACTCGACCCACTGGTACGGCGCGAAGACGACCTCCGAGTCCTTCGACCCGACCTCCGAGAGGACGACGAAGTCGCGTGCAAACTCGGAGATCAGCTCGAGCTTGCGGTCACGCGAGACCTCGACCGTGCCGTCCGAGATCTCGACGTGCGAGAACCGGTAGTCGGTGAGCCAGGACTTGAACTCGTCGACCTTGCCGAGCGCGTAGACCGCCTCGAACAGCGTGCCGCCGCAGACGACCGGCGTGTCAAACGACCGGTAGAGGGCGATCTTCTTCTCGAGGTTGTTCGTGACGTAGCCGGTGCCCCAGCCGAGCTTGACCACGTCGACGAACCGGCCGGCGGTGTCGAACAGGCCTTCGATCTCGCGCAGGTTGAGGCCCTTGTCGATCACGTGCGTGAGCCCGCTCGCGCGGGGCTTGCCGGGCCGCTCGGGCAGGTCGAGGAAACCGTCGCTAGAGGCGGGCATAGAGCTCCTTCAGCTTCTCGGTGGCACGGGTCTGGACGTCGTGGTAGAGCGAGCCTCCGTGCGCGTCGATCCCGACCGTGAGCGGACCGAAGTCCTTGACACGGAAGCGCCAGAGGCACTCGGGCATCAAGTCCTCCCAGGCGACCTCTTCGATCTCCTCGATCTGCGTCGTCTCGAGCGCGGCGGCGCCGCCGACGATCGCGAAGTAGACCATCCCGAGCCGCTGCATCGGCTCGATCGCCTCGTCGGGGAAGCCGCCCTTGCCGCAGATCGCCCGCACGCCGTACTGCGCGCCGAGCGGCTCGGTGAAGCGCACCATCCGCGCGGAGGTCGTGGTGCCGATGCAAATTTTCTCGTACCTTCCGGGAGCGACCTTTCGAACATTGGGTGCGGTATGAAGCAAGAAGCTCCCGGAGAGATCCATCGGCGGCTCGACGCCCTGGTCGAAGATGCGAATCTGCGTCCGGTCGCGAATGCCGATGATGTGGCCCTGGACGGTGACCTCGTCGCCGGCGCGAAGCTTCAGGATCTCCTGCGGGTCGGTGATCGGAAACGTGACTTCGTGCGTGGCCACTAAGACTCCCTGTCGTAGTCGATCTCGCCGTCGGCCGAGATGTGCGCCGAGGCGCGGCGCGCCGCCCAGCACTGGTAGTTGACGGCGACCGGGTTGAGCGTCATGTGCGTGTCGGCGTGCTCGATGTGGCACTGGAGAACGGTGACGTCGCCGCCGAGCCCCATCGGGCCGATGCCCGTCTCGTTCAGCAGCGCATAGAGCTCGTCCTCGAGCTGGGCGACGATCGGATCGGGGTTGCGCGTGCCGACCGGGCGCATGATCGCCTCCTTCGCGAGGTGCATCGCGTAGTCGGCGGAGCCGCCGATGCCGACGCCGACGATCCCGGGCGGGCACGGCTTGCCGCCCGCGCCGACGATCGACTCGAGCACGAATTGCTTGATCCCCTTCACGCCGTCGGCGGGGACGCACATCTTCAGGAAGCTCATGTTCTCGGAGCCCGAGCCCTTCGGGACGCACTTGACGTCGAGCCCGTCCCAGTCGGCAACGAACTCCCAGTGCACGATCGGCAGGCGGTAGCCGATGTTCGGGCCGGTGTTCTCGCGCGTGATCGTGTGCACCGCGTTCGAGCGCAGCGGATGCTCGAGCGTCGCGCGCGCGGTGCCGTCGCGCAGCGCCTCGTAGATGCGCGCCGGATGCAGTGGGAAGCCTTCGCCGACGCGGCAGTGGTAGACGGCGATGCCCGTGTCCTGGCAGACGAGGTTCTTCTCGTTGTCGGCGACGTTGACGTTCCGGTGGATCGTCTCGAGCACGCGCTTGCCCGCCACGCTCGTCTCGCGGAAGCGCGCGGCGTCGAGCGCGTCGCGCAGGTCCTGCGGAATGTCCTTCAGCGACCAGACGTAGAGGTGCGCTGCCGCGTCCTCGACGGTCTGCTGGAGATCGGTCGTGATGTCGGTGCTCATGCCGCCTTTCTCGCAGCGGCGCGACCGGCGCGACGGCCGAAGACGACGCACTCGAGCAAGGAGTTGCCCATCATGCGGTTGCGTCCGTGCGTGCCGCCGGCGATCTCACCGCACGCGTAGACGCCCTCGAGCGTCGTCTCGGCGTTCGTGTCGATCACGAGGCCGCCGTTCTGGTAGTGGAGGACGGGATAGGCGAGGATCTTCTCGGCGAGCGGGTCGATTCCCGCCGCGCGATAGCGGCGCAGCATGTACGGCAGCGACACCTCGGCGTCGGGCTCGGGAATGCGGGTCGTGTCGAGATAGACCGCGGGGCGGCCGTCGGGCGTCTGCACTCCGCGCCCGGCCTCGACCTCGTCGAAGATCGCCTGCGAGACGGCGTCGCGCGGGCCGAGCGAGTCGGTGAACTCCTCTTCGTCTGCGTTGAGCAGCACCGCGCCGTAGGCGCGCGTCGTCTCCGGGATCGAATACCCCTGCATGTTCGCCGGCCACGCGCCGCCGTTCGGGTGGTACTGGAGCGCGTCGAGGTCGCGCGACTCGGCGCCGAGGCCGAGCGCGATCTTCGTCACCTCTCCGGTCGCGCCGGGATGGTTCGTCGAGAGCTCGCCGCGCTCCTTCGCCTCGGCGTAGCAGCGGCCGCCGGCCGCGAGCACGACCGTGCCGGCGTCGATCACGTGCTCGCCGCACGTCGCGCGCCAGCCGGAAGAGGACGGGGTCAGGTCTTGCAATCCGGCATGCTCGAACGTCGTGCCGGTTCCCGCCTCCCACGCTTCGCGAAGGCCCTTCGTGATCGCATGGCCGGTGCGGTCGCCGACCTGGAGCAGCCGCTTGCGCGACGCGCCGCCGCAGCGCGCGAGGCGATAGCCGCCGTTCTCCCGCGTGAACTCGACGCCGAGCTCCTCGAGCCAGTGGATCGCGTCCGGGGCCTCCGAGGTGAGCACCTCGACGAGGCGCATGTCGGCCGTCTCGTGGCTCGAGCGCCAGACGTCCTCGGCATGCTGGTCGGGGGAGTCGTCCTCGCCGAACGACGCCTGGATCCCTCCCTGCGCCTTCGCCGAGTTGCACGACTGGAGCGAGCCCTTGGCCGCAACCGCGACGCGCGCGCCCGCGCGCTCGGCGGACACCGCGGCGGCAAGGCCGGAGGCCCCGCTGCCGATCACGAGCACGTCGAAGTACGGGCTAATCTCAGTGATTAGCCGATGTTATCAGTAGATCGAGCGGAGCAACGCCTCGATCTCGGCCGGCGAGGCCGGCTGCGGCATGTTCCGGTTGCCGGCCCTGCCGGCCGCCGCGGCCGCCACCTCGGGCAGGTCGGCCTCGGGCACGCCGAGCCCGCGCAGACTCTCGAAGCCGCCGAGGCCGGCCAGGCCGTCGACGGTCTCGCGGCCGAGCGCGGCGCGAAAGCGGGCCACCGCTTCCGGCTCCTCGCCCTCGGCGAAGCGGAGGCCGGGCGGCAGGCAGAGCGCATTCATCGTCCCGTGCGGCAGGCCGTAGCGGCCGCCGAGCGCCTGCGCCATCGCATGGGCGATCCCGAGGCCGGCGAGCGCGAGCGCCTCGCCCGCGGCGGCCGCGCCGCCCAGCAGGGCCTCGCGCGCGTCCCGGTCGCCGGGCCGCTCGACGACCTGAGGCAGCCATTCCGCGATCAGCGCCGCGCCCTCGAGCGCGCGTCTGTCGCCGGCGTCGCTGCGGCCGCGCACGTAGAGGGCCTCGGCGCAGTGCGCGAGCGCGTTCATGGCGGTTCCGACGGTCTCGGCGCGCGGCAGGTCGAGCGTGAGCTCGACCTCGTAGACGATCCCGGCGAGATTCGCACCGCCGCCGCCGCCGACCATGCGCCGGTCGGGCGTGCGGATGCCGTAGCCGGGCGTCCACTCGGCGCCGGAGTAGGTCGTCGGGATCGAGACGAGCGGCAGGCCGCTCTGCGACGAAGCGTGCTTCGCGCTGTCGATCGCCGAGCCGCCGCCGAGCGCGAGCAGCGAGTCGGCGCCGGCCGGCACCTCGATCTCGGGCGAGGGCACGACCGGCCATCGGCCGATCGAGGGCAGCTCGAGCGTCCAGCGGGGACTCGCGACGAGGAACGGACGCTCGAGGCCGAGCTCGTCGAGAACCGACGGAAGCTCGTCGAGCGACCAGCGGACGATCACAGCCGGTCGTGCGCGAACTCGATGAACGCCTTCGCGGCGCGCGTCTCGACGCGTCCGGTCGCACGGACGACGAACACGTCGCGCTCGAGCTCGAGCCCTTCGACGCGCGCCTCGGCGAGCGTGCCGGCGGCGAGGTCGGCTTCGACCGAGCGGCGCGAGATGAACGTCACACCGTGACCGGCCCGCACCGCGCTCAGCACCGACTCCTGGAGCCCGAGCTCGAGCCGCACACCGAGGTCGCGCAGGCGCGTCCCCGCCTTGCGGAGGTCGTCCTCGAGCAGCTGCCGCACGCCGGCACCCTCCTGCATCACGATCAGGTTGCCGTCGCGCAGGTCGTCGAGCGAGACGGTCTTGCCTGCGAACGGATGCGCCGGCGGGCAGACGAGGACGACCGGGTCGCGGAAGAACGGCTCGAACGCGACGCCGCGGTGGCGCCGCGCGGCGCCGACGACGCCGAGCTCGAGCTCCCGCGCGGCGACCCGCTCGACGATCGTCTGCGTGTCGAAGACCCAGAGCGTGACGCGCAGCTCGGGGTGGAGTTCGGCGAACTCGCAGAGGAGCTGGGCGACGACGATCCCGCCCGGGCCGGTCGAGGCGCCGATCTCGAACGCGCCCGCGAGCTCCTCGCCGCCCTCGAGACCCACCTCGGCGACGACCTGCTCCTCGAGCGCGAGCAGCCGCTGGGCGCCGCGGTAGAGCCGCAGGCCCGCCTCGGTCGGCTCGACGCGGCGGCCCGAGCGGTCGAGGAGCTGCGTGCCGAGGCGCTTCTCGAGCGCCCGCACCTGGAGGCTGACCGCCGGCTGCGTGACGCCGAGCCGTTCCGCCGCCTGCGAGAAGCTCCGCCGCTCGACGACAGCGCAGAAGGCGGCGAGCTGACGTGTGTCCATAAGGGAATCTTATGCACGCGCACGGGCACCCGCGGAGCCCGTCTACCATCGCCCTGTGGCGGCACCGCTCGAGGACACGCTCGTCGGCGGCTACACGCGCCTCGCGGCGGAGACCCCACGCCGCCGCATCGACGTCGAGCTCCGCCTGCTCGACGTCCTCTTCTCCGCGGTCTTCGGCATCGTGCTCCTGCCGGTGGCGGCCCTGATCGCGCTCGCGATCGCGCTGAGCGACGGCCTCCCGATCCTCTACCGCGGCGAGCGTGTCGGCCGGCATGGGCACTTCTTCTCGATCGTCAAGTTCCGGACGCTGCGCCGGGATGCCGAGTCGCGGCTCGGACCGTACCTCGGCGAAGAGCTCGTGCGCCGGACCGAAGCCGAGTACACGAGGCTCGGACGCCGGCTGAAGGCATCGCAGCTCGACGAGATCCCCCAGCTCTGGAACGTGCTCCGCGGCGAGATGTCGTTCGTCGGACCGAGGCCGATCCGGGCGCGCTTCTTCGCCGAGCTCGTGCACGAGCTGCCCGCGTACTGGCAGCGGCTCGTCGTGCGGCCCGGGCTCACCGGCCTCGCGCAGATGCGACGCGGCTACGAGACCTCGATGGCGGAGAAGCTCGCGCACGACCTCGAATGGATCGCCGACCGCTCGACGCCGCTCTACCTCCGCACGCTCTTCGTCACCGCCGTGCGCGTGCTGCGGCAGACGATCGGGCGCTGAGCGCTACTCGTCGAGGTTCGAGCGGATCCGCTCGAGAATGCCGCGCAGCTGGAGGCAGTCCTTCGCGCTGAGCCCTTCGAGCGTCTTCGCCTCGCAATCCTTCGCAGCCTTCATCAACCGCGTTTGCAGCTTCGAGCCGGCCGGTGTGAGCTCGAGACGGCGCACGCGGCGGTCGTTCGGATCGGGCACGCGGCGGACGAGACCGAGCTGCTCGAGGCGATCGATGTGATGTGTGATCGTCGCGCCTTCGAGCCTGACCCGGCTCGCGAGCACGGACTGGTTGATGAAGCCGACCTCGCTGCCGATCGCGCTCAGCACGATCCACGTCCCGAGCGAGCCACCCGCCTCGGCGAGTGCGGCCTCGAACGCGTCGCGCATCGACTTGGCCGTGAACACGAGCTGGCGCGCGAGCGGTTCCTCCACTTCGTTACATGTTAAACGATTTGACATCTTATTGTCATAGATCTAATCTCCGCCCCCGATGCTCGAGCGCCTCGCCCATCTGATCGTGCGCCGGCGCCGGGCCGTGCTCGGAATCTGGCTCGCGCTGACGGTGTTCGGGATGTTCTCCGCGCAGCAGGTGTCGAAGCGCTGGTTCCAGAGCTTCTCGATCCCCGGCTACTCCGCCTACGAGGCGAACCAGCGGACGCTCCACGTCTTCGGCAGCGGCGAGCAGCCGCCGTTCGTCGCCGTCTTCCACTCGAGCGGCGACGTGACGAAGATCACGCAGCTCGGCGCGGCCGTCGCCGCCGCCGCCCGCGTGAACCCGGGCTCGCGCTACTCCTCCTACTGGTCGACCGGCAGCCGCGCCTACGTCTCGTCCGACTCGCACACGACGTTCGCCGAGATCTATCCGCCCGGCAATGCGAGCTTCACCTCGTCGCTGCACCTCGACCAGGTGCAGGCGGCGCTGAAGGCGCACACCCCGGCCGGCGTGACCGCGAACCTCACCGGCCTCCTGCCGCTCGAGGCCGCGGCCGGCGGCGGCAACGGGCCGAGCGTGCTCACGGAGGCGCTGATCGGCGGCCTCGGCTCGCTCGTCATCCTCTTCTTCGTCTTCGGCACCCTGCCGGCCGTCCTGATGCCGATCGCCGTCGCCGCGGCGGCGATCCTGAACACGTTCAGCCTCGTCTGGGCGCTGACCTACGTCACGAACGTGTCGATCATCGTGCAGTTCCTGATCGCGCTCGTCGGGCTCGGCGTCGCGATCGACTACGCCTTGCTGATGATCTTCCGCTTCCGGGACGAGCTGCGAGAAGGCCGCGACGTCGAGACCGCCCTCGTCGAGACGATGACGCACGCGGGCCGGTCGGTGATCGTCTCGGGCTCGACCGTCGCCGTCGGCCTCCTCTCGATGATCATCCTGCCGCTGCCGTTCATCCGCTCGATCGGGATCGGCGGCATGCTCATCCCCGCCGTGTCGGTCGTCGCGGCGATCACGCTCCTGCCGGCGCTGCTCGCCACGCTCGGGACGCGCATCAACAGCGTCCGGCTGCTGCCCAGGCGTCTCGTCCACGACGGTCATCCCGAGGACGGTCCGTGGGGGCGCTGGGCCGGGCTCGTGATGCGGCGGCCGCTGCCGCTCGGCGCGCTCGGGCTCGCGGTCGTCGGCGTGCTCGTGTACTCGGGGCTCCAGCTCAACCCGGCCGAGGCGCAGGTGAAGGACCTGCCAGGGACGGGCGACGCGATCGCCGGCCGCACGGCGCTCGCCGCCGCGGCGATCTCGCCCGGCGTGATGAAGCCGTTCGTCGTCCTGTTCGAGCACGGCATGAAGCCGAACGCCGTCGTCGCGAAGCTCCGACAGACCCCGGGCATCGCCGGCGTGGTCGCGCCGCCGCAATGGCGGAAGGACGGCGACAGCCTCGTCGAGGCGTTCCCGGCGACCGACGGCGACTCGAAGCAGGCGCAGGGCACGATCAAGACCGTCCAGAAGATGCTGCGCGGAACGAACGCCGCGCTCGGCGGTGTGCCGGCCGAGGATCGCGACTTCGTCACGGCGGTCTACTCGAACTTCCCGTACGTCCTAGGCTTCGTCCTGTTGCTGACGTTCTTGCTCCTCACGCGCGCGTTCAAGTCGATCGTGCTCGCGTTCAAGGCGGCGGTGCTCAACCTGATCTCGCTCGCAGCCGCTTACGGGATCATCGTCTTCATCTTCCAGAAGGGCCACGGCTCGGAGCTGATCTGGCACGTCCATGCGACTCAGTCGATCATCGCCTGGATCCCGCTGATGATCTTCGCGTTCCTGTTCGGTCTCTCGATGGACTACGAGGTCTTCATGCTCACGCGCATGCGCGAGGCCTACGACGAGACGGGCGACACGGTGCAGGCGGTCTCGCTCGGGCTCGCCCGCACCGGCAAGCTCGTCACGAGCGCGGCGCTCGTCCTCATGTTCGCCTTCTTCGTGCTCTCCTCGAGCCCCGGCACCGACATCAAGCAGTTCGGGATCGGGCTCGCCGCCGGCATCATCTTCGACGCGACCGTGATCCGCGCCCTCCTTGTGCCGACGATCATGCGGCTGCTCGGACGCTGGAACTGGTACCTGCCCGGCTTCGCCGCACGCGCGCTGTTCGTCAAAGCGGCGCCTGGCTCCGCCTAAGTCGGGCGACAACTAGACTCGGTCCCGTGTGCGGGATCTGCGGGATCGCCTCGACACGGGGCGCCGTCGACCGCGACCGCCTCGCATCGATGTCTGCCACGCTGACCCACCGCGGGCCGGACTCGGGCGGGATGTTCGTCGACGGGCCCGTCGGCCTCGCCGCACGCCGCCTCGCGATCATCGACCTCGCCGGCGGCGACCAGCCGATCGCGAACGAAGACGGCACGTGCACCGTCGTCCAGAACGGCGAGATCTACAACTATCCCGAGCTCACGCGCGAGCTCGAGCGCGCGGGCCACCGCTTCCGCTCCCGCAGCGACACGGAGACGATCGTCCATGCCTACGAGGAGTGGGGCACGGCGTTCGCGGAGCGTCTGCGCGGGATGTTCGCGATCGCGATCTGGGACGCGCGGGAGCGCCGGCTCGTGCTGGCGCGCGACCGGTTCGGGATCAAGCCGCTCGCCTATCGCGCCGTGGACGGCGAGATCGCGTTCGCCTCCGAGCTCGACGCCCTGCCGCAGGGCGAGCTCGACCTGGACGCGGTCGAGGCGTTTCTCGCCTTCAACTGCGTGCCCTGGCCCCTCTCCATCTTCCGCGAGATCCGCAAGCTGCCCCCGGGTCACGTCCTCACCTGGCACGCGGGCGAGCTCGCGCTCGAGCGCTTCGCGCGCCCCGGGCCGCTCGAGCCGCGGCACGGAGACGACGAGGCCGAGCTCGTCGAGGAATGCCGGGCCCGCCTTCGCGACTCGGTGCGCGCGCACCTCGTCTCGGACGTCCCGGTCGGCGTCCTGCTCTCCGGCGGCGTCGACTCCGGGGCGCTCGCGGCGCTCGCCGCGCAGGAGAGCTCCGAGCCCGTCCGGACGTTCTCGATCGGCTTCGAGGAGACGTCGTTCAACGAGCTCGACGGCGCCCGCGCCGTCGCCGAGCGCTACGGCACGACGCATCGCCAGCTCGTCCTGCGGCCCGACGCCGCGTTGCTCCTGCCGGCGCTCGCCGACGCCTTCGACGAGCCGTTCGCCGACTCGTCCTCGCTGCCGACCTACCTCGTGTCGAAGCTCGCCGCCGAGGACGTCAAGGTCGCGCTGTCCGGCGAGGGCGGCGACGAGCTCTTCGGCGGCTATTACACCTACGTCGCCGACCTGCTCGCCGAGCGGTTCGGCGCGCTCGCACGGGCCGGACGGCCGCTCGTCGAGCTGCTGCCGAGCTCGAACGGCAGGGCGAGCTTCGACTACCGCCTCAAGCGGTTCGCGCGCGCCGCGCACCTGCCGCCGCTCGAGCGCCACCACGGCTGGAAGGAGATCTTCGCCCCCGACGCGCGTGCGGAGCTCACCGGGCGCCGCCACGGCTGGGATCCGTTCTCGCTCGTCCAGGACCGCTTCGCCGAGACCGAGGGCCACGAGCTGCTGACGCGGCTCCAGGACGTCGACTTCGGGACGTACCTCGTCGACGACCTGCTCGTGAAGACCGACCGCTCGTCGATGGCCTGGTCGCTCGAGGCGCGCGTGCCGTTCCTCGACACCGTCGTCGCGAACTTCGCGTTCTCGCTCCCGGCGTCGCAACGCGTGCGCGGCTTCGAGAAGAAGCGGCTGCTGCGCCGGGCGCTCGAGCCGCTCCTTCCGGCAGAGGTCGTCCACGGGCGCAAGCGCGGCTTCTCGATTCCGGCGGCGAAGTGGCTGCGCGGCGAGCTCGAGCCGTTCGCGCGCGAGACGCTCTCGGCGGCGACGCTCCGGCGCCAGGGCATCCTCGATCCCGCCGCCGTCACGCGCGTCGTCGACGAGCACGTCAGCGGCCGCACCGATCTCTCCCGCCAGGTCTGGGGGCTGCTCGCCCTCACGCTCTGGTACGAGCGGCACGTCGAGGGCGTCACCCGCGACACGTCGCTCGACCGCGTCGTCGTCGGATGAAGGTGTGGATCGACATGACGGCGAGCGCACACCCGCTCGTCTTTCGCCCGCTCGTCGAACGGATGCAGGCACGCGGCGACGAGGTCGAGATCACCGCGCGCGAGTACGCCCAGACGCTTCAACTGATCGAGCGTCACGGGATGCACGCGACCGTGATCGGCCACCACGGCGGTCGGTCGCGATTCGGGAAGGCCCGCCAGATGACGTCGCGGCTCCGCGCGCTTCGCCGCTGGGCGCGCGGGCGCAACTTCGACATCGCGCTCGCGCACGGATCGCACGAGCTGACGATGACCGCCCGCAGGCTCGGCCTGCCGAGCTCGACGACCTTCGACTACGAGTGGGCCTGGCTCCAGCACCAGCTCGGCTGCCGGGCGGCGACGAAGGTGGTCGTGCCCGACTCGATTCCCGTCGAACGGCTCGCGCGCTACGGCGCGTCGCCGCCGAAGCTCCGCCAGTACGCCGGGCTGAAGGAGGAGTACTACCTCGCCGACTTCGAGCCGGACGAGAGCGTCCTCGAGCCGTGGACGATCGACCCCGACCGGGTGCTCGTCGTGCTCCGGCCTCCGCCCGACGTCTCGCTCTACCACCGCCACGCGAACCCGCTCTTCCCCCAGACGCTGCGCCATCTGGGCTCGCTCGACTCGGTCCACGCGATCGTGCTGCCGCGGACGGACGAGCAGCGCGACTACGTGCGCTCGCTGGCACTGCCGTCGGTGATCGTCCCCGAGCGGGCGGTCGACGCGCAGAGCCTGATCGCGCTCTCCGACCTCGTCGTCTCCGCCGGCGGAACGATGAACCGCGAGGCGGCCGCGCTCGGCGTGCCCGTCTACACGACCTACGGCGGCCGCCTCGGCGGCGTCGACGAGGAGCTGATCCGGCAGGGCCGGCTGCGTCCGCTGACCGACGCCCGCGCGCTCGACCTGCACAAGCGCGCGCGCGGAACGGGCGAGCGCGTGCGCCGCAACCCTGACGACCTGTTGGCCCTCCTAGTGGAGGGTGTCCTCGAGGACCGCTGAGCCCGTTCGGCTCGGCGCGGCGACCATCGCGCGCAGCTTCGCAACCACGCCGAGCGTGTCGGCCTCGGCCACGAGCTGCTCGAGCTGATCGAGCTGCGCGTGGAGCCACTCGCCGTCGATCGGCGGGCGCGCGGCGCGCATGATCTTCGGATGCGACGTCGGGCCGACCGCCTCGCCGTCGTTCCAGAGCTCCTCGTGCAGCTTCTCGCCTGCGCGGGCGCCGATGTAGCGGATGCCGATCTCGTCCTCCGTCCGGCCCGACAGCTCGATCATCTGCCGGGCGAGGTCGAGGATCTTCACCGGCTTGCCCATGTCGAGCACGTACACCTGGCCGCGTCCGCCCATCGCGCCCGCCTGCACGACGAGCGACACCGCCTCCGGAATCGTCATGAAGAACCGCGTCATCTCGGGGTGGGTGACGGTGATCGGCCCGCCGCGCTCGATCTGCCGCCGGAAGATCGGGATCACGGAGCCCGACGACGCGAGCACGTTCCCGAAGCGAACGGCGACGAAGCGGGTTTCGACGTCGTTGCGAAGCGCGAACGACTCGACGATCCATTCGCACACCGCCTTCGACTGTCCGAGCAGGTTCTGCGGGTTCGCCGCCTTGTCCGTCGAGATCAGGACGAAGCGGTCGACGCCGAACTCGATCGACACCTCGGCGATCGCACGCGTCGAGAGGACGTTGTTGGCGACGGCCTGGAGCGGGTTCGACTCGAGCATCGGGACGTGCTTGTACGCCGCGGCGTGGAAGACGACGTCGGGCGGGTAGCGCTCGAAGACCTGGCGCATCTTCGGCCGGTCGCCGCAGTCGGCGAGGACCGGCGGCGCGGCCGTGAAGTTCCGCTCGTCGGTGAGCTCGCGCTCGATCGCGTAGAGCGCGGACTCGTTCTGCTCGACGAGGATCAGCCTGCCGACGCCGAGCCGCGAGAGCTGCCGGCAGAGCTCCGAGCCGATCGAGCCGCCCGCGCCGGTCACGAGCACGGCCCGGTCGCGGACGTAGGAGGCGACGTCGCCGAGGTCGACCTCGACCTGCTGGCGCCCGAGCACGTCCTCGACCTGAACCGGCCTGATCCGCGTGGCGAGGTTGAGCTCGCCGCTGATCAGCTCGTGCAGCGCGGGAAGCGTCTTGACCGCGATCCCTTCCGCGCGGGTGAGGTCGACGATCTTGCGGCGCACCTCGCCGGGGGCCGACGGCATCGCGATCAGCACCTCGTCCGGGCGGTTGTCGCGCAGGATGCGCGGCAGCTCGTCGGTTGCGCCGAGCACGCGGATCCCCTGGATGCGGGAGTTGCGCTTGCGTGGGTCGTCGTCGACGAACCCGATCGGGGTCGCGCTCAGCTGCCGGTTGCGCTGGAGCTCGCGGACGATCAGCTGTCCCGCGTCGCCGGCGCCGGCGACGAGCACCTCGCGCCCGCGGGCGACGATGCCGCCGGGCGGCCGCTCGATCAGCGACCGCGCGAGCAGCCGCGAGCCCGCGACGAACGCGAGCAGCAGCAGGTAGTCCAGCGCGATCACGCGCCGCGGCAGGTGCGAGGTGTCGTGAGGCGGGAATGCGTAGAGGACGAGATCCGAGAGCAGGCAGGCCGCGGTGACGCCGCGCACCGCCCCCCACATGTCGCGCGTCGAGACGTACCGCCACCATCGCGTGTAGAAGCCGGAGAGAACGAACACGCCGAGGCCGATCCCGACGACGATCGCGAACTCCTGCCACGAGAGGAGGTGCCGGTAGTACACAGGCACCGCCTTGTCGAAGGTGAGGAAGAACGTCAGCCGCCAGGCGGCGGCGATGAGCGCCGCGTCGAAGACGACCTGCCAGATGCGGTGCCGGTTGATCGGGAGGGCGTTCACGCGTTGACGAGCGCCGCCGCCTTGCGCAGGACGCGCACGACCTCCGCCTGCTGCTCCTCGGCGATGCCCGCCCACAACGGGAGGCAGAGGTTCTCGCGCGAAGCCTTCTCCGTCTCGGGGAAGTCGCCCTCGCCGTAACCGAGATGGCGAAGCGCCGGCTGGAGGTGGAGCGCCGGCCGGTAGTAGGACTGATGTCCGATCTCGGCTTCGGCGAGCGCTCGCGAGAGGCGGTCGCGCTCGGTCGAGCGCACGCAATACATGTGGTAGACGTGGCCCGGCTCGTCGGCCGGCAGCTCGACGATCTCACCGAGCCCGAGCTCGGCGTAGCGCGCAGCCGCCTCGCGACGGAGGCGCGTCCATTCGTCGAGGTGCGGCAGGAAGATGCGGAGCGCGGCAGCCTGGATCGCGTCGAGGCGCGAGTTGTAGCCGATCAGCTCGAAGTCCTTCTTGTCGCGCGACCCGTGGAAGCGCAGCATCCGCACGCGGCCGGCGAGCTCTGCGTCGTTGACCGCGATCAGACCGCCGTCGCCGAGGCCGAAGAGGTTCTTCGTCGGGAAGAAGCTGAACGTCGAGACGATGCTCGTCGCGATTCCGGGCGAGCCGAACGCCTGCGCCGCGTCCTCGACGATCGGAATGCCGAAGCGCCGGAGCTCTTCGACGGGCGCCGGCCTGCCGAACAGATGGACCGGCATGATCGCCTTCGTCTTCGACGTGATCCTGCGCTCGACGTCGAGCGGATCGACGTTGAGCGTCTGCGCGTCTATCTCGGCGAAGACGGGAGTCGCGCCGCGCCTCGCGATCGCCTCCGCCGTCGCGAAGAACGTGAACGCCGGGCAGACGACCTCGTCACCCTCGCCGATCCCGAGGGCGTCGAGGGCGATCACGATCGCGTCGGTGCCGTTCGCGACCCCGATCGTCTGCTCGGTGCCGAGGTACTCGGCCGCCTCGCGCTCGAAGCCCTCGACCTCCGGCCCGAAGATGAAGCGCCCGGACTCGAGGGTCCGCGCGAATGCCTCCTGAAGCTCCGGAATCAGCGGCGCGTACTGCGCCTTGACGTCAACGTGGGGAATCGGAGACACGGCGAGCCATGGTAATCGAGCGGCGGCGGCGCAGGATCAAATACGCCGCGAGCACCACGATTCCCGCAACGACCGCGTACTCCACGTAGTCGACGTCGTGCCGGGCCGCGTGCCAGCTCGATCCGACCGCCCAGCCGATCCCGGCCAGACCGGCGCAGAACGCGACGATGCCGGCCACGGCCAGGGGGACGAAGCGGGCCAGGCGAAGCTCCGAGAAGCCGGCCGGGATCGCCACGAACGACCGGATCACCGGAGTGGCGAAGCCGAGCGGCACCGCGACCCCGCCGAACCGGGCGAACCAGCGTTCGGCCCGCGCGATGCGGGCGGGGGTGACGTGGAACAGGCGCATGTGGTGCTCGACGAGCGGCCGGCCGCCGTAGACGCCGATCGCCCAGCCGCCGATCGAGCCGGCCGTGTTGCCGAGGACGCCCGCCACGACGAGCGCGAGGTAGGCGGACGTCCCCGCGCCGAAGCGGTGCCCGAGGATGCCGACGTGACCGGCGAGCGCTCCCGACGCGAGCGCGCCGCCGTAGAGCATCGTCAGCTCACTTGCCACGGGCAGCACGGCGGCGACCGCCATCAAGAGGAACACCGCCACGACTCCGTGGTTGCCGATGAACGCGGTCACGCGAAGACGCGGACCTCGCGGTACAGCGTGTCCCGCTGAACCGGGATCTTCCCGAGGCCCTTGATCGTGCGGACGAAGTCGTCCGTCGAAGCGCGGTAGGTCGTACCGGCGGCCGAGACGACGTTCTCCTCGATCATGATCGAGCCGAGGTCGTCCGCGCCGAACTCGAGGGCGACCTGGCCGATCCTCATGCCCTGCGTCACCCAGCTCGACTGGATGTGGTCGACGTTGTCGAGATAGATGCGCGAGACCGCCTGCGTCAGCAGGTAGTCGAACGACGTCGGCATCCGCTCTCGCGGAACGCGTGCGCCGAGCCGGTTGCCGTCGTCCTGAAACGTCCACGAGATGAAGGCGCGGAAGCCGCGCGTCTCGTCCTGGAGGTCGCGGATGCGCCGCATGTGCTCGACGCGCTCGGCGAGCGTCTCGACGTGGCCGTACATCATCGTCGCCGTCGTCGACATTCCGAGGCGATGCGCGTGGCGCATGACGTTGAGCCATTCGGAGCTCTTGGTCTTCTTCGGCGCGATCACGTCGCGAACACGATCGACGAGGATCTCGCCGCCGCCGCCCGGAATCGAGTCGAGGCCGGCGTCGCGCAGCCGCGACAGCGCATCGGGGATCGAGAGCTTCGAACGGCGCGCGATGTGCTGCACCTCCGGCGGCGAGAGCGCGTGGAGATGGATCGGATAGCGCCCCTTGATCGAGCGGAAGAGATCCTCGTAGTAGTCGATTCCGAGATCGGGGTGGTGGCCGCCCTGCATCAGCACGCCGGTGCCGCCGAGCGCGAGCGTCTCCTCGATCTTCTTGAAGATCACCGGCTTCGGCAGCAGGTAGCCCTCGCGGCGGTCGCCGGGACGGCGGTAGAACGCGCAGAAGTCGCAGTCGGTGACGCACACGTTCGTGTAGTTGATGTTCCGGTCGACGATGAAGGTGATGCGAGCCGGGTCGGTCCGTCGCGCGCGCAGCTCGTTCGCGGCCTTGCCGACGGCGACGAGGTCGCGCGACTCGAGGAGCGAGAGCGCGTCGGCGTCGTCGATGCGCTCTCCCGCGAGTGCCTTCTCGACAATCTGTCCGGTGCCGCGATCCTCGGCGACGACGCCCATCAGACGGCAGCCCCGGCGGAGACGAAGCGAAGCTCCGGAACCTCGTCGAGCTCGCCCACCTCGTGCGCGAGCTCCAGGAACGTGTAGAGACCGGCGCGCTCGCGGGGCCCGAAGCGGTAGCGCAGCTTCTCGAAGTAGCGCGCCAGGAAGCCGGCGGGATAGCCGTACCGCGCCGACGACTCGAAGGCGAGCGTCTCGGGATCCTCCCGGGCCGCGCGCACCGACGCGACGAGTGCATCCTCGACCTCCACGAGGTCGGGGTGCGGCGGCTCGGGCGCGGCCCACACGGCGAAGACCATCGGCAGGCCCGTCCGCTCGAGCCAGAGACGCCCGAGGTCGTGGTGCGGCGTCGGGTCCTCGAAGGCCGACTTCAGCGCGGCGTCGCCGATCAGCAGCTTCGCGTCGGCGTCCTCGCCGAACGGCACGTGCCGGGCGTCGGGTACGAGCACCTTCGTGAGGACGACCGAGGTCGCCGACTCCGGCGTCACCGCCACCGTGCGAATCGCGTCGAGCGGCAGCCGCGACACGAGCTGGATCGAGTCGACCGCTCCCTCGGAGGAGACGCAGAGCCGCGGCAGCAGGCGGAGGCGGTCGGCGTGGCGCGCGTACTCGATCGAGGAGATCGGCGCCGTGTCGAGCTCGCCGGCCAGCAGGCGGCGGTTGAGTTCGGTCGGCACGCCGGTGACCTCCTCGAACTCGACGTCGACCCGGAAGAAGACCGGCGCCATGTTCGCGTACGAGATGCGCCCGAGCCGGATCAATCGTCCCACCGCTCGAGCTCGTTGTAGAGCGTGTCGCGCTGGACGGGAATCCGGCCGGCGGCGCGCACGTACCGCACGAGCTCCTCGAGCTTCTGCTCCGTCCCGGTGGTCGCGCCGGCCGCGCGGAAGATCTCCTCGCGCACGAGCGTCCCCTGGACGTCGTTCGCCCCGAAGTGCAGCGCGACCTGGGCGACGGGCAGCGAGAGCGAGATCCAGTACGCCTTCACGTTCGCGATGTTGTCGAGCATCAGCCTCGACACCGCGATCATCTTCAGGTCGGCTGCGCCCGTCTGGAACTTGAAGCCGCGGCGCTCGAACACGGTGTTCTCCGGATGGAAGGCGAGCGGGATGAACGCGAGAAAGCCGCCGGTGCGGTCCTGCTGCTCGCGCAGGCGAAGCAGGTGGTCGATCCGCTCCTCGTAGGTCTCGACGTGCCCGTAGAGCAGCGTGCAGTGCGTCGGGATGCCGAGACGGTGCGCGGTGTCGTGGACGTGGAACCAGTTGTCCGGGTGCTCCTTGCCCGGCGCGACGAGGCGCCGCACGCGGTCCGCGAACACCTCGGCGCCGCCGCCCGTGAGCGCACCGAGCCCGGCCGCCTTCAGCTCCGCGAGCACCTCGTCGTGGCTGAGGCCCGAGAGCGTCGCCATGTGGTGGATCTCCGACGCCGTGTAGCACTTCAGGAACACGTCCGGCAGCGCCTCGTGCAGCTTGCGGATCGTGTCGACGTAGTAGTCGAAGCCGACGTGCGGATTCTCGCCGTTCACCATGTGCACCTCGGTGAAGGGGATGCGCTCGCGATCGGCGACGACCTCGGCGACGAACTCGTCCGGCGACTTCGTGTACGCGTGCTCCTGCTTCTGCGTCGCGGCGAACGCGCAGAACTTGCACTTCACCCGGCACACGTTCGTCTGGTACAGGTAGAGGTTCTGGACGAAGTACACGCGGTCGTCGCCGCCGCGGACGCGGCGGGCGAGATCGGCGAGCTCTCCGATCGCGAGCAGGTCGTCGGACTCGAGTAGCGCGAGCCCGTCCTCCAGCCCGAGGCGCTCTCCGGCCTCGACCTTCTCGCGGACGAGCTCGAGGGTGCTGTCGACGGCGACGGCCATCACGCCTAGCTCGCCCGGTCCACGACGGCGTAGGTCAGCGACTCGAGCTCCTCGCGGTGCGCGCCGCCTTCGAGATGCGCCCGCGCCTTCGCCGCGTAGTCGAGCGCGGCCTCGCGCGAGCGCTCCAGCGCATCGGTCGAGGCGACGCGCGCGAGCGCCCCCTCGAGCGGGCCGCCGGCGAGAGCCGACCGGACGACTCGATCCTCCTGCGCGGCGTAGAGCAGCGGCATCGTCGGCGTTCCCTCGCGCAGATCGGTGCCGGGGATCTTGCCCGTCTCCTGCGTCTGCCCGGCGCAGTCGAGGATGTCGTCGGCGATCTGGAAGGCGATCCCGAGCGCGAGGCCGTACTCGCCGAGCGCGGCGTCGCCGCCGGAGCCGAGGAGGCACGCAGCCTCGAAGAGCTTCCCGGTCTTGAGCGCGCAGCGCGCGAGATACTCGTCGATCGTCGTCCCCGCGTTGCGCGTCTGGCTCCGCTGCATCGCCTCGCCGCGTGCGAGCGCGAGGCAGGCGTCGGCGAGGAGCCCGACCGCGCCGGGCTCGCACGTGTCGGCGAGCTCGGCGAAGGCGCAGGCGAACAGGTAGTCGCCGGCCGACAGCGCCCCGCCCGAGCCGAACACCGACCAGGCGGCCGGAACGCCCCGGCGCATGCGCGCGCCGTCGACGAGGTCGTCGTGCACCAGGGTCGCCATGTGGACGAGCTCGACCGCGACGCCGGCGGCGAGCGGCGCCTCGGACGCCGGTGAGGACGCCAGGAAGCAGAGCAGCGGGCGCAGGCGCTTGCCGCCCGAGCTCAGCGCCCTGCCCGCGACCTCCGCGACGAATCCGGGCCGGCGCTCGACCGCACGCGCGAGGCGCACCTCGAGCTCGGCCATGTAGGCGGCGAGCCCGGGGGTCGTGTCGACGGCGGCGAGCGCGTTCATGCCGCGGTCCCGGTGTGGAGGGCGACGATCGATCCGGCGAGCAGCCGGAACTGCACGTTCGCGAAGCCGGTCTGCCGGAGGAGCTCCGCGAGCTCCTCTGCGCGCGGGAACCGCCGCACGGACGCCGGCAGATACGTGTAGGCGCGACCGCCGGGCACGGCACGGCCGACGAGCGGCACGATCAGGTCGAACCAGAGGGCGAAGAACGGCCTCAGCGCTCCGCGCGGCCGGGTGATGTCCAGCACGGCGAGACGACCGCCGGGCCGCAGGACGCGCCGGAGCTCCGCGAGCCCACGCTCGAGCTCGGCGAGATTTCGCACACCGAAGCCGACCGTTGCCGCGTCGAAGCTCGCGTCGGGAAACGGCAGCGCGAGCAGGTCGCCATGGAGCCACTGGATCGCGGGCGCCTTCCGCCGCGCACGGTCGAGCATCGGCGCGGAGAAGTCGACGCCGACGACCTCGCGCGCGCCCGCGCGCTCGTCGGCGACCGCGAGGTCGCCCGTGCCGCACGCGGCGTCGAGCACCCGGTCGCCGGGCCGCACGACCGCGGCCGCCGCGAGCTTGCGCCAGCGCACGTCGAGCCCAGCGCTCATGACACGATTCATCGCGTCGTAGACCGGCGCGATGCGGTCGAACATGGTGCGCACGGCGTCGGGAGCGAGAGTCACGAACACACTCCGCCGACAGCCTATGCGAGACGAACCTACTTGCCGCCCTTCGAGGCCTCGAGGAAGGTCGCCAGCGCCAGCAGGTTCTTGTAGGGCTGGTCGGCGAAGGGAAGCATCTGGCTGCCGGGGTGCACGCAGGCCGGGCACTTGAGATGGGCGATCTGGAACTGGATGCCGTTGTTCTTCGCGCCTTCGGCGGAGAGATCAGGAGCGCCGGTGTGGTTTCCCTGGCCGAGGTAGGTGTGGCAGTTGAGACAGCCAATCTGCGCGAAGAGCCTCGCGCCGGCGACCGCCTCCTTGTTGTTCGCGAAGCCTTCCTTCTGCGCCCACGACGGGACCAAAGAAATTTCCTCGCTCGCGAGGGGCTCCTGGGCGGTCGCGCCGCGGTAGGTGAGGAGTGCCATCGAAAGGATGGCGAGCACCCCGGCGACCATCGCAACCGGCCGGCGGCTCGGCCGGCGCTCCGCGCGGAGGTCGATGAACGGAAGCGCGATCAGGAGCGCGAGACAGATGGTCGGGATGCCGACCGTGGCGAGGATCACCGACTCCGGCCACCTGAAGACCCGCAGCAGGTAGAAGAGGAAGTAGAAGTACCAGTCCGGCCGCGGGACGAAGCTGATCGTCCCGGGGTCGGCCGGCTGGTCGTAGAGCTTGCCGAGCCAGCCGGCCTGGTTGGGAACGTCGGTGCTCCCGTGCGGCCCGAAGCCGGTGTGGTGGCCGGGCGTCGTGAACTTCCAGATCACGGCGAGCGAGACGATCACGGCGACGACGACGAGCGACATCACCGTGTCGTGGAACATCGCGTAGGGATAGAACGGCTTCCCCCGCTCCTTGACGTCCTGCTTGTACTGCGCGAAGACGCGCTGCCGCTTGAGGATCCGGTCCTCAGCCACGAACCGTGCCTCCGCGCGGTGCGGGACGGGTCAGGCCCGTGCGCGGCGGCGCGGGCTGCGGCTCGACCGGGCCGGACCCGGCCGGGTGCTTCGACCACGGCGGCGAGGTGACGCCGAGACGGATGACGAGGTAGAGGTGCAGGCCGATCAGCGCGAAGATCGCGGCCGGAATGACCAGCATGTGGATCGCGTAGAAGCGGCTCAGCGTGTCGGCGTTGATGTAGGTGCCGCCCTGGAGGAACTGGGCGAGGAACGGCCCGAGGAACGGAGCCGAGCCGTTGATGTTGATGCCGACCGTCGTCGCCCAGTACGAGGTCTGGTCCCAGGGAAGCAGGTAGCCGGTGAACCCTTCCGCCAGGCCGAGCGTGAGCAGCAGCACGCCGATGATCCAGTTCAGCTCGCGCGGGTACTTGTACGCGCCGAACAGGAACACGCGTCCCATGTGCAGGAACATCAGGATGATGAACACCGACGCGCCCCAGCGGTGCATGCCGCGAACGAGCCAGCCGGCGAACACGTCGTTCGTGATGTTCACGATCGACGGGTACGCCTCCTTCGGGTCGGGCTTGTAGTACATCGCGAGAACGACGCCCGTGATCGCCTGGACAAGGAACGCGGTGAGCGTCGCCGATCCGAGCGTCTGGAACCAGTTGGTGTCCGACGGCACCTTCCGGTAGAGGAAGTACCGAACCGCGCCGACGATGCCGGAGCGCTCTTCGAGCCAGTCGACCGGATACATGATCCGGTCCTGACGACTGCTGCGGGCGGCCATCAGTGGGGAGGCTGGATCGGATAGAGCCAGGACTCGATCCCGCTCACGTGCTCACCCGGGAACGAGAGCGTGTACTTGTAGATCCGCGCGGTCGCACCGGTACCGACGACGTGCGAGACGGAGAACGGCGCACCGATGTAGAGGTGGCCGTTGCGGATCGAGAAGGCATAGCGGTCGAGCGCGCGCACCGGCGGCCCGACGATGCGGTTGCCCTCGCTGTCGTACCCACCGCCGTGACAGGGGCAGCTGAAGCCCGACGGCGGCGAGGGCAGCGGAATGAGCGTGACGTCGTGGTACTGGATGTGCTTGTTCGGGACGATCGTGGTCGGCTGCACCGGGCAGCCGAGATGTGCGCAGTGGTTCGAGATGATCGTGAAGCTCTGCTGGTCGTCCATCGTCCCGTTGTTGCGCACGAACGCGGTGCGCCGGGAGACCTCGCCTTGCGACGGCTGAGTCATGAACGTCGCGACGACGAATTCGTTCTCGGGGAAGTCGGTGAGCGGGCCGATGTCGTGCTCTCCCTGCTTCTGCTTGAGGAACGCGGGCAGGACCATGAAGGCGAGCGGCGGCAGGCTGACGAGGCCGCCGATGACGCCGCCGAGCCCGAGTGTCGAGAGCTCGAGGAACGCCGAGCGGCCGTACGTCCGAGGCGCTGCCGGCCGGCGCGCGGGACCGCGACCGTCGCGGCGCTCGGGCTCGACCTCCTCCGCCTTGGCGAGTCCGCGCGCACGCGCGAGCTCGCGCACCCAGAGGAAACCGAACGTGAGCGCGATCGCCGCACCGGCGACGGAGATTCCCCAGTTGACGACGATCCCGACGAGGAGCGCGACGACGCCCACGGCGAAGCCGACCGGCCATAGGCTCGGGCCCGGGACGCGCGGATGTTCACGGCTCGGCTCCAAGTCGTCTAGCGGCAAATGTTACAAATAGCCGCTCACCGAGGGGGATCAGCGGCGCAGCAGCCGGGACAGACTATGACGGATCGGGCCGTCCGGCGCGCCGGTTGCCGTTTGCAGGCCGTATTCAGCCCACCGGCGCGTCACGAGCCCGCGCACCTCGGCGCTCATCTCGATCTCCGGCGGCCACTCGCGGGCGCCCTCGTCCGGCCCCTTGGCGGTCGCATCGATCCCGAGCTTGCCGCTCAGGAACTGCAGCGTCGTGGCGTGATCGAGGTGGTCTGCCGGCCCTTCCGTCAGGACGACGTCGCGTGCGGGATCGACGTTCGCGCCGGCGTAGAACACGACCTGCGCATAGTCGTGGACGTCGACGTGCGCGTCGACGACGATCACCGTCTTCGTCAGCGACAGCATCCCGAGGCCCCAGATCGCGTGCATGACCTTGCGTGCGTGGCCGGGATAGGCCTTGCGGATCGAGACGATGCAGCAGTTGTGGAACGCCCCCGCGACGGGCAGGTCGTAGTCGACGATCTCGGGAACGGTCGCACGCAGGGCAGGCAGGAAGATCCGCTCGGTCGCCTTGCCGAGCCACGCATCCTCCTGCGGCGGCTTGCCGACGACGATCGACGGGTAGATCGCGTCACGGCGCATGGTCATCGCGGTCACGTTGAAGACCGGAAACGGCTCGGTCGGCGTGTAGTAGCCGGTGTGGTCGCCGAACGGGCCTTCGTCGACGAGCTCGCCGCGCTCGACGTAACCCTCGAGCACGATCTCCGCCGCCGCCGGGACCTCGAGATCGACGGTGACTCCCTTGACGACGTCGACCGCCTCTCCTCGCAGCAGTCCGGCGAACATCAGCTCGTCGATGTGCTTCGGCAACGGTGCACTGGCCGCGTACGCGCTGACCGGATCGAGACCCAGCGCGACCGCAACCTCCATCCGGCCGTCGCCGGCGAGGTAGTCGGCGCGCCCGTCCTTGTGCAGCTGCCAGTGCATCGCCGTCGCGCGCGGCCCGAGCACCTGCATGCGGTACATGCCGACGTTGCGACGGCCGTCGCGCGGGTCGCGCGTGATCACCGCCGGCAGCGTGATGAACGGGCCGGCATCGCCGGGCCAGCACGTCTGGATCGGCAGGCGGCGGAGATCGACGTCGTCCCCGCGCAGCACGATCTCCTGGCAGACGCCGCTGCGGACCGTACGCGGCGGCGAATCCGCGATCGACTTCAGCTGCTTGAGCCCGCGGAGCTTCTCGCCGAGCCCCTGCGGCGGTTGCATCTCGAGGACGTCGGCGAGCTTCGCGGCAGCGTCGTCGAGCTGCTCGACTCCGAGGGCGAGGCACATCCGCCGCTCCGTGCCGAACTGGTTGACGAGGAGGGCGTGGCTGCTCCCCTTCGGATGCTCGAAGAGCAGCGCGGGGCCGCCTTCGCGAACCGTGCGCGCGACGATCTCCGTCACCTCGAGGTACGGGTCGACCTCCGCCCCGACGCGCACGAGCTCGCCTTCGCGCTCGAGCAATGCGACCCACTCGCGGAGATCGGCGAGGGCCACGTCTAATAGGGGTACGCGTCTTGCTTGCGCGCCCGTCGGCGCTCGGACACCCGGTGAGCGAGCTCGCCGAGCGCGATCACGGCGAGGAACACGAGGCCGACGACGAGCATCGCCAGGATCACGTGCTTCCCGTCGGAAACGGGGTCGAACAGCATCTAGGTCTCGACTCTAGCCAAATGCCGCTCGAGCGCCTCCTCGATGGCGCCGCGATCGGGATCGCCTCCGAGTGCGCGGACGGCATGCACCCACGCCTCGCCGTCGCCTGCTTCGCCGGCCGCGCGCAACGCAGCGCAGTGCGAGATCAGGTCGGCCATCGCCGCGACTGCGTCGACGCCGCCGGCGGCCGCGATGCGAACGAGGCCGTGGGCGTAGAGGTAGTCGCCGAGCAGGATCCGCTCCCGCTCGCCCGCGGGTGCGAAGAGACGCGGGGTGCCGTAGTGCACGAGATACGCCTCGTAGACGGTCTCGAGGCCGAGCTCGAACTGCGGCGGCGCGAGCGGCGAGAACACCGCCTCCCAGTCGGGTCGGTCGCGCAGGGCGGCGGCCCAGAGCTGGCTCTCGAGCCGGGCCTCGGCGGCGATCGTCTCAGCCGGCGTCGAGCTCACCGACCGCCTCGATGGTCGCTTCGATCTCCTCGTCGGCGTGCGCAAGCGACGGAAAGAGGCATTCGTACTGGCTCGGCGCGAGGTAGATGCCGCGCGCGAGGAGCTCGCGGAAGACCTCGCCGTAGCGGTTCGTGTCGAGCTGCTCGAACCTCGTGACCGGGTCGTGCGCACCCGGGAAGAACGTGAGCATCGCTCCGACGCGCTGAACGCGACCGTACGGCGAGAGCCCTGCCTCGAGGAACGCACAACGCCGTTCCAGCTCGTCGTAAACGGCGGGGTCGCGCAGCCGGCGCAGAACCGAGAGGCCCGCGGCGGTGGCGAGCGGGTTTCCCGAGAGCGTGCCGGCCTGGTACACGTCGCCGGCCGGAGCGAGGCGCGACATCAGCGACGCGGAGCCGCCGAACGCCGCGAGCGGCAGGCCGCCGCCGACGATCTTGCCGAGGATGGTGAGATCGGGACTGACGCCGTAGCGCTCCTGCGCGCCGCCGCGACCGACGCGAAAGCCGGTGATCACCTCGTCGAAGACGAGCAGCGCGCCCGACGCGTCGCACAGGGCGCGCAAGGCCTCGAGGAACCCGGGAGCCGGCGGGACGCAGCCCATGTTGCCGGCGACGGGCTCGACGAACACCGCCGCGAGGTCATCGGCATGCCGCTCGACCGCGGCCGCGACCTGATCGACGTCGTTGTAGGCGACGACGACCGTGTCGGCGGCGATGTGCTGCGGCACGCCCGGCGACGCCGCGATCCCGAGCGTCGCGAGCCCGGAGCCTGCCTCGGCGAGAAACGGATCCGCGTGACCGTGGTAGCAGCCGGCGAACTTGATCACGCGCGCACGGCTCGTCGCGGCACGCGCGAGGCGCAGCGCGGACATCGCCGCCTCGGTCCCCGACGAGACGAGGCGCACCTGCTCGACGGAAGGGACGGCGTCGACGATCTCTGCGGCGAGCTCGATCTCGCGCTCGGTCGAGGCGCCGAAGGTCGTGCCGTCGAGCGCGGCTTCGCGGACCGCCTCGACCGTCGCGGGGTCGGTGTGGCCGAAGATCAGAGGCCCCCACGACTGCACCCAGTCGAGCAGCCGCCGCCCGTCTGCGGTCTCGAGGTAGGCGCCGTCCCCGCGGGCGACGAAGAGGGGCTCCTCGAGGCCGACGGCCCGCATCGCGCGCACCGGCGAGTTGACGCCGCCGGGGATCAGCTTCTGGGCGCGATGCCAGAGATCGGAGCGCGTTAGCGCCATAGGACGTTCCTGGGGCGCCGCTGGCCAAGGAGCCATGCCCGAGAGCCGCAGGACAGTACAAGAGGTACGGCCGAGGAACGAGGGCGCCAGCTCCTGCCGCCGGCGGCGTCAGCGTTCGACGGAGGGCGGCTCCGCCGCCCGGGAGTCGAATGCGCCCAGGGGCGTCCTAGAGCCACTGGGCGAGCTCCTTCGCCCAGTAGGTGATCACGACGTCGGCGCCCGCGCGCCGGATCGCCGTCAGCGCCTCAAGCGCAGCGCTTCGTTCGTCGACGTCTCCCGCCGCGGCGGCGGCCTTGAGCATCGCGTACTCGCCGGAGACGCTGTAGGCGGCGAGCGGAAGCTCGAAGTGCTCCCGTGCCGCGCGAATCACGTCGAGGTACGGGAGCGCAGGCTTGATCATCAGGACGTCGGCGCCCTCGGCGATGTCCAGCTCGCACTCGCGCATCGCCTCGCGGACGTTGCCCGGATCCATCTGGTACCCGCGCCGGTCGCCGAACGAGGGCGCGGAGCCTGCCGCGTCGCGGAAGGGCCCGTAGAACGCCGAGGCGTACTTCGCCGCGTACGAGACGATCGGCGTCTCGGGCAGCTCGGCGCGAATCGCTGCAACACGGCCGTCCATCATGTCGCTCGGACACACGACGTCCGCGCCCGCGTCGACGTGGGAGACGGCGGTGCGCGCGATCAGCTCGAGCGAGGCGTCGTTGTCGACCTCGTCGCCGTGAAGAACCCCGCAATGTCCGTGCGAGGTGTACTCGCAGAGGCACACGTCGGTCAGCAGCAGGAGCTCGGGAAATCTCGGCCGGAGGGCCCGCAGCGCCTGCTGCACGATGCCGTTCGGGGTCCACGCACCGGACCCCTCGTCGTCCTTCTCCTCGGGGATCCCGAAGAGGATCACGGCCTTCACGCCGGCGCGGAGCAGGTCCTCGCACTCGCGGACAACGCCGTCGACGGTCAGGCGCGAGAGCGCCGGGAGCCGCTCGTTCGGCAGCGGGTCGGGGGCGACGAAGAGCGGCTGCACGAGGTCGTCGAGCGAGAGCGTCGTCTCGCGGACGAGGTCGCGCAGGGCGCCGCTGCGCCGGAGGCGCCGGAGGCGCGTGACCGGGAAGGTGCTCACAGCGAAAGGGTACGCGCCCGCGGGGCATCCGGCGACTCGGCCGGCTCGACGCCGACCGGAACGGTCCCCGGCTCCCACGACTCGAACGCGAGGCGCTCGGAGAAGAACTCCCACGTCGCCCGGACGCAGGCGAGGAGCGGCAGCGCCATGAGGGCTCCGACGATGCCGTCGATCTCGAGCCCCGCGAGCAGCCCGAAGATCACGAGCAACGGATGGAGGCGCAGCGCTCCGCCCATCACGTTCGGCACGACGAGGTGGCCCTCCAGCTGCTGAATGGCGACGAAGAGCACGGCCACCCAGAGCGCCGAGAGCGGGTGCACGACGAGGGCGTAGATCACCGGCGGCGCCCCGCCGAGCCATGGACCGAGGTACGGCAGCACCTCCGTCACCGCGACCCATGCGCCGAAGATGAGCGCGTACGTCTGCACGTTCGGCAGGAGGCCGGTCAGGCCGAAGATGTACAGCCCGAGCCCGGCGCTCGCGCCGATGATCAGCGACAGCAGGATCTGGCCGCGCACGTACGCGACGAGAGCGTGCTCGATGCGCGACACGAGCGGCCGGCCGCCGTGCGGTGGGAAGCGCCTGTCGACGAATCGGGCGAACCGGTCCATGCCGAGCAGCATGTAGATCGAGACGACGAGGACGAGGACGCTGTCGAAGAGCACTCGTCCGATCGAGACGGCCGCGCCCTCGAGGAAGTTGACAATGCGACTCGTGTACTTGCCGACGTCGCGCTTGCGAATCCGGTTCACGAGCTTGTGGCCGCTCTTCTCGATCTTGACCCCGCTCAGGTGGTGGCGGTCGAGCCAGAGCTGCAGCCGGTCGACGTCGCGATAGGCCGACGTCTGGCCGCTCTGTCCGTGCGACACGGTGAAATACGCGTTGAAGCGATTCGCCGCCGTCTTCGCCTGCCCGACGACGACGGTGCCGAGAGCGACGAGGATGACGATGAGCGCCACGACGAACGTCACGTACACGAACGCCACCGCGAGCCCTCGCCGCACGCGGGCGAGGCCGAGTCCCTTCACGATCGGATCGAACAAGAGCGCCACCAGCGCGGCGACCAGGAACAGGAACAGGACGTGACCGGCCGCGTGTCCGAAGATCCACGCGAACACGAGCAGCAGCGGCAGTCCGACCAGCTGAATCCAGCGCGGAATCAGAATCCGGGGCGGCCGGCCCGCCGGAGCGTTCACGAAAACGATGCTACAAGCGGCTCCCCCCGGAGGCGGGGATTCGGCCGTGGCGCGGATTCCGACTGGTTCGACGGCTCCCTGGCGCTCGATCCGGCAATGGCCTGGGACGACCCCCGGTTGAAGCCCCGGCGGAGGTCCGCTACGGTCCGCCCGATGTCGCCGCCCGCAAGACCTGGGCGCGCCGTACCTCGAGGTCGCCGTGGACAGCAAGAAGTTCGCCGGCGGCGTCTCGCGGTTCTGATCGCAGTCTCGGTCGTCGCGCTCGGCACGCTCCTCGTCACCGCCTTCGGCGGCGGCGGCCATCCGACCGTCGCGGTCACGCCGCCCGCCTCCGCTGCGCGCCTCCTGCCGGCGGGCCCGCCGGCGCCGCTCGTGATCGCACGGCTCGGCACGCTGCGCATCGAGCTTCCCGTGAACAAGAGCCGGATGACCGCGATCGGCTACTTCGGCTCGGAAGACGGAGCACTCGCACTGGCGCCGGTCGGGACGCAGGCGAACGAAGGACTCCTCAAGCGGCTGATCCACGACGTCATCGGCGGCGGCGGCGGCTCGCCGCGCTGGTATCTGCTCCCCGGCGGACACGGACCGTCGACGACGGCGCTCGACGTCGGAGCACCACCCGGCACCGACGTGTACTCGCCCGTCGACGGCTCGATCGTCGGAATCGGCAAGGTCGTGCTCAACGGGCGCACCTACGGCGAGCGCGTGGACATCCAACCCGTGGACGCACCGTCGCTGATCGTGTCGGTCTCGCACATCAACGCGGATCCGTCGCTCACCGTCGGCGAGATGGTCACCGCCGACGCGTCGAAGCTCGGCGTCGTCCTCGACTTCTCGAACGCGGAGCAGCAGGCGCTCGCGCACTACACGAACGACGCCGGCAACCACGTGCTGATCGAAGTGCACCCCTCCGCGACGCTTCAGGCGCCCTGAGGCGACGCTTGACGTCGCCGGTCCTCAGGGCGGCGCAATGAGAATCCTCTTCGTCGCCGACGTGTTCGGCACGCCGGGCCGCCGGGCCGTCGAGACGGGCCTCGCCGGTCTCCGCGAAGAGCTGCACGTCGACTTCTGCATCGTCAACGGCGAGAACGCCGCCGACGGCCGCGGCATCACCGCGAAGATCGCCGAGCGGCTGCTTGCCGCCGGCGCCGACGTGATCACGCTCGGCAACTGGGTCTGGGGCCAGCGCGACTTCGCCCCGTACCTGTCGGGGACCGACCGCGTGATCCGGCCTGCGAACCTCTCACCGAACTCGCCCGGGCGCGGGCTCGCGATTCACGACGGCGTCGCCGTGATCAACCTCCTGGGACAGATGACGCTCTCGCCGTTCGAGAGCCCGTTCATCACCGTCGAGCGGTTGATCGAGGAGGCGCGACGGGTGACCCCGGTCATCGTCGTCGACTTCCACGCCGAGGCGACGAGCGAGAAGGTTGCGCTCGCCTATCACCTCGACGGCCGCGTGACCGCGGTGCTCGGCACGCACACGCACGTGCAGACACGGGATGCGCGCGTCCTTCCGGGCGGAACGGCGGCGATCACCGACGCCGGCATGACCGGCCCGCACGACTCGGTGATCGGCAGCGTCCCCGAGGGGGCGGTTCGGCGCTTCGTCACCGGTTTGCCCGTGCGGCTCGAGCCGGCGACGGGAGACGTCCGGATCGAGGGCGTCGTCGTCGAGTGCGGCGAGGACGGCCGGGCTACGAGCTGCGAGCCGGTTCGCGTTCAGGCCGGCTGAGCGTCACGAGGAGCGCGATCAGCAGCAGGTCCCGCGTGAGCACGAGCCAGGCCAGGTGAAAGCCGAAGATGTACTCGAAGTACCGCTTCGGGAAGAAGACGTCGGTCGCGATCCACGCCGCCGTGAGCAGCGCCGCAGCCAGATAGCCGCGCCGGCCGCGCACGAGCGCGACCACCGGCACGAGCCAGATCAGGAACTGCGGCGAGAGCACCTTGCCGAGCGCGATGAACGCGCAGAGGCAGGCGGCCGAGTAGCGGAAGAGCCGGTCGACGGTTGCCGGCCCACAGGCGAACCCGACCCAGAGGAAGAAGAGCACGAGGATCTCGACGAAGGTCGTCGCGGCCGCAACCGTCCCCTCGCCGGCGAGGTTGAGCGAGCCGTGCGTCGCGATCACGGTCGGGTGGCTGAACGTGGTCAGAAACGCCGCCGCGAGGCTCTCGACCTGAAGCGGCCGCGACGCCTCGCCCCACAGCGAATCCCACAGCCCGTGCGGCGCGAGCACGAGGAACGGAACGAACGCGGCCGCGAGGACGGCCAGGCCCCAGGGCACCGAGCGTGCCAGGGCGCGGCCGCCGCGGCGGTGCAGCGTCCACACGACCATGAGCGGTACGAGGGCGAGCGCGAACAGCTTCGCGGCGACCGCTGCGCAGACCGCCGCCCAGCCGATGCGATGACGATCGTGGGCGAAGGCCGCGAGCGCGGCGACGACGAACATCGTCGGCCAGAAGTCGAACCGCGAGAGCGCAAGCGATCCGATCAGCAGCGGCGAGACCGCGATGAACGCGAGCGCGCGAAGCTGCGCCCCTGCGAGCGCGGCGAGGACGAGGCACGCGACGCCGCACCCGGCCATCATCCAGCCGAAGCTCTCGACGTAGCCGGTGAAATACGTCGGAGCGAGAAACACCGGCAGCGCGCCCGGCGGATACTCGACCGGGATGTCGCGGTAGGGGAGCAGGCCGTGGCGCATCGCGAGTCCGTCGCCCTGGTACGTCGGCGTGTCGGAGATCACGTGGTGCGCGTAGAACCAGTGGTGCAGCACCTCCCAGCACCCGAGGAAGACGACCGCGAGCGCGGCGACCGTCAAACAGCGAGCAGCGTGATCGCGGCGAAGGGGAAGAACCATGGGAGGTAGAGGTAGAACCAGTGTGTGAGCACGAACTCGAAGCCGACGAGCAGCACCGTCGTGTAAGCGGCAAGCTGGAGCGCAGATCGCCGACGCGGCCACCAGAAGAGCGCGAGCGCGCCGGCGGCGAGGACCACCTCGAGTGCGATCTGCACCGCGTGCAGGTTGGGAAGCCCACGCGCGTGGTACTGCCGCCAGTCCCAGAGCGAGAACGGCGACGAGCGGCCGAGCTGGTAGCCGAACGTCCGGTGGACGAACGTCACGGCGGCGTGCCACGGCGACGGCTCGAGGAAGAGCACGAAGAACGCCGCGATCGTGGCGGCGAGGAACCCGAGCACGAACACGAGCCGCGGCTTGAAGCGGCGGGCATCGGGATAGCCGGACCACAGCGGCAGCACGATCAGCGACGCGAACTTCGTCCACGACGACAGAGCGGCGAACGCACCGCGCGCGGCTGGCGACGAGGCGAAGTAGAAGCCCCAGACCAGCAGCGCGGGCTGGATCGAGTCGTTCGTGTTCGAGCTCGAGACGTACTGCGAGAACGGCCAAGCCACCCACGCGAAGGCAAGCGTCGCGCCGAGTCGAGGCCCGCCGAGCCGCCGCCCTACGAGACCGAGACCGAGCAGCGTCAGCAGGTCCCAGAGGATCGAGGTCGCGTGGACGGCGGGAAGCGAGTCCCAGAGGCCGCTCCAGCCGAAGGCCCAGTAGCCGGGCAGGTAGGCCTCGTACGACACGGGGCCGTAGGTGTCGCCCTGCGGCTCGGCGACCTCGCAACGGCCGTTCGTCTGGATGCGGTCGCGGACCTCCCCGCTCGCGTCGGGCAGGCCGCACTTCGGCCGGTTGTCCTCGACCGGGAAGTTGCCGTACGGGCTCTCGCCGTGCCAGATCAGGTCCGCGCCGATCACGCCGGCGAGTCCGACGTCGATCACGTTCGAGTCGCGGACGTTCAGCCCGATCCGAAAGCCCGCAACGAACACCGTCACCGCGAGCATCAGCCACATCGGCCACACGACACGGTCGCGCACAGGCCGGTCGCGCCGGCCGATCCACAGGCAGCGGGCGATCAGCCAGAGGAGGCCGGGATACACGAGCGGCATCGCCGTGAAGACGTTGCCGTGGTTGAAGAACCAGAGCGAGACCGACCATGACAGCAGGACGAGCAGGTCGGCGTTGCGGACGGAGAACGGACGGCGCCAGTCGGCCAGCCCGATCAGGAAGAGCGCGCAGAACGCGAGCCAGATCGGCGCGCTGTTGATCTTCGTCCCGCCGAAGGCACCCGGAAGCCCGCGCGCCATCGTCCAGGCGACCTGCGGGCCCGTCCACGCCTGCAGCACGGTTCCCGTTGCGTCGTCGACCGTCCCGGTCGCGATCTCGCCCGCCTTCCCCGACCAGACGTCCACCGTCCAGCAGGCGACGTTCACGTCGGGACAGTTCGTCGTCGCGTACGTCGCCGCCGTCTGCGGATTCGGCGGGTAGCGGGAGAGCCAGTGGGCGACCTTGCCGTAGCCGAGGAAGATCTGGGTTGCCTGGGCAGACGTGAGTCGCGGAGCGGCGGCGTTCGCCGGCGCCGCAAGCACGAGCACGAGCAGGACGACGAGGCCGGCGGACCGAAGACCCTTGCTCACGGCGTGCCGCGCCTCGAATTCAGCGCCGAAAGGACCAGAGCTTGTTCCCGATGAAGTTGAGGGGAGTCACGAAGACCACCGCGATCGCGGCCGAGACGATCTTCCCCATCCCGAGCGTGTCGAGGAAGATGAAGAGCCAGAACTGGTTGGCGACGAACGCGACGGCGGAGACGACGAAGAACCGGAACCCCTGCTGGCCGAAATGGCCTTTCGCATCGGCGAAGGTCCAGTGCCTGTTCCACCAGTAGTTGTTCGCAGCCGAGATGACGAACGCGATCGCGGCGGCCGAGTGCGCACCGATCCCGAGCAGCACCGAGTAGATGCCGAGGTAGATGACGTAACCGGAGACGCCGACGATGCCGAACTTGGCGAGCTGAACCCAGTTGTGCGGACGCCGAAGCGCCTGGATGGTGCGGTTCTCGAGCACGACCAGACCCGGCGAGGCTAGCCGATCGCCCGGCCGGGATCGGTGGACGGCACGAGCGGCACGAACCGAACCGGGACCGACGTCACGAGGAGACGCTCGTCGCCCGCTCGCTCGAGCACGCAGAGCTGCTGGCTGCGCCGGCCGCCGAGCGGGAGCACGAGCCGGCGGCCGTCCTCGAGCTCCGCCCAGAGCGCGGGCGGGACCGACCCCGTCGCCGCCGCAACGGCGATGCCGCCGAACGGCGCGTGTTCGGGGAGGCCGAGCGTGCCGTCGCCGACGTGAACGTGGACGCTGCCGTAACCCGACTCCGCGAGCACCGCGCCCGCGCGCCGCGCGAGCTCCGGGATCACCTCGATCGAATGCACCTCGGCGGCGAGCTCGGCGAGCACGGCGGCCTGGTAGCCGGAGCCCGTGCCCACGTCCAGGACCCGCTCGTGGCCCGCGAGCGCGAGACCCTGGCAGATGAACGCCACCACGAACGGCTGCGACACGGTCTGGCCGTGGCCGAGAGGGAGTGCGGCGTCCTCGTAGGCGTAGTCGCGAAGCTCCGGCGGAACGAAGCGCTCGCGCGGAACGCGCGACATCGCGTCGAGCACTCGTTCGTCGTCGATCCCTCGACGGCGGAGCTGCTCGTCGATCCAGGTCGAGGTGCTCACGCGGCGTGCGCCACTCCGACGCCGAAATGGGCGGCGACGAGAGCCTTCAGGCCCGTGATCGAGGCCGGCGGCTCGCCGAGACCGATCGTCAGCATCGGCACCTCGGAATCGCCGAGCTCGAGCGAGCCGTGACTGCCGCCGCCGACGTGGGTCCTCCCGGCGAGATCGGTGAACTCGAAGCCGGGAGCAGCGGAGACGATCACCTCGCCGGCGTTCGGATTGCGGAGCGCAGCCTCGGCACGCGTGCGGCCGTCCGGATACTCGTCGAGGATCGCCGGGTCCTCGTCACCGCCCCGGCGCGCGACGAGCGTGCCGCCGTCGAGGAACACGGCGACTCCGACCGACGGCTCACCGTCGAGTGCGGCGGCGAGCGTTCTTGCGTCGCCGCCTTCGCTGTAGAGCATCGCCGCGCGGTTCGAGCCGGTCACGAGCGCGCCGTCGACCTGAAGGCTCGCGGCCTGCTCGATGCGGGACTGGCCGTGGTCCGAGCACAGCGCGACGGCGTAGCGCTCGAGGAACTCGTCCCGGCCGCCGGCCGCTTCCACCAGTGCCGCGATCGCCGAGTCTGCACGGCGGAGGGCGTCGTACGCGGCATCCGGGCCGACCGCGTGCGAGGCGTAGTCGTAGTCCGGCAGGTAGAAGACCAGCAGGTCGAAGGCGTCTCGCGTGACGAGCCACCGGCCCACCTGCCCGGCGTAGGCGTCGATCGATCCGCCCGCGCGGTTGCGCCAGGCCACGGGCGCGCCGGTGCGATCGGACTCGTAGATGCTGTAGAAGAAGAACCGCTTCGGCCCGTGCACCGGCGGCAGGCCGGGGACCGACGACGTGTGCAGGGTGCGGCCGCGATACGTGGTGATGTTGATCGCGGCCGTCGTCAGCCCGGCGTCCTCCAGCAGCTCGTACACGGTTTCGGCCCTGGTCGAGAGGTGACGCTCGTTCAGGTTGACGATCGTGTCGCGGATCCCGCGGGCGAGACCGGAAGCGACGAGCGCACCGAACGACGACCCGTACTCGACGAGCCGACCCTCGGCGCGGTTCCACCAGACGAGATGCGGGATGCCGTGCACGTCCGGGTGGGCGCCGGTGGCGATCGACGCGAGACAGACCGGTGTGAGCGACGGGAAGGTCGAGGTCGCGCGGCGGTAGCTGCCGTTGTCGAGCAGGAACCGCAACGTCGGCGCGTCGGTCGCCTCCAGCATCGACGGCGTCAGGCCGTCGATCACGATCAGGATGACCCGCTTGCCGTCAGTCACGGGCGAGCGTGCGCAGACCGGCATGACGCTCAGGCTCGCGACGTCGCGCGCGAAGCGCCAGCAGCGGCAGCACCGCCGCCTCGACGTAGCCGAGCACAGGCACGAATGCCAGCCCCGCCAGCACCGCCGCTGCGAGCCCGACGAGCGCGGCCGTGCCGCCCCGCGTGCCGCCGCGCCGGAGCGATCCCGCCACGACCGGCGCCGCGCCGAGCCCGCCGAGCGCGCCGCCGACGCCGCCGCCGACGGCCTCGTCCCAGTCGAAGGCCAGGAAGCCGACGGCGATCCCGATCACCGCCGCGCCGGCGACGACGAAGACGAGCCGCGGCACCACCCCGGCGGCGAGCACGCCGATCGCGGCGCCGAGACCGACCAGGATCCCGATCGTGTACCAAGCACCCATCGGCAGGTCACTCTATTTGACACCCACGGCCGCGCAGACGACCATCGGGGAATGCGCCGCAGCGCCCTAGCCGCTTGCTGCGTGGCGCTCCTCTTCGCCGGCGCCGCGCGTCCGGGCACGTCGACGAAACAGCGGTGCGACTCGAAGAGCCCTCCGGCAGGAAGCTTCGCCGACTGCTTCTCCGGGCTCTACCACGGGACCGGCTTCTACCCGGCGATGGGGCAGTCGATGACCTTTCGCATCGTCACGCCGGCGACGCTCCACGCGAATGCGCTCTGGCGGCTCTGGGTCGCGGACTCGAAGAAGTTCCGAACGCCGGCGCCGTGCGCGAACGCGAACGCGATCCCCTACGTCGGCACGTTCACGTTCTACGGCAGCGGGACGTTCATCGGGTGCTCGCTGGCGAAGCCCTACGTGCTCTACGGCTACTACCGGGTGAAGCATCCGTATCCGTTCCCGAACGACGATGCAGGCATGGTCCTGACGCACGGCCCGCTCTCCGCGACGACCTCAGGCGACAACGTCGTCGAGCTCGTCTTCAGCGACCCGCTCCACGAGCACTTCGCCCAGCCCGAGGTCGCGCTCGGGCCTAACCCGTCAGCCGGCTGATCAGCGCGAGCGTGAACTCGGCGGCGCGTGCGCCGTCGACGACGCGGTGGTCGAAGGTCAGCGAGACGTTCCCCATCTGACGCACGACGATCTCGCCGTCCCTGACGACGGGGCGCGGACCGATGCGATGGATTCCGAGGATGGCGACCTCGGGGAAGTTCACGAGCGGGGTGACCATCAGCCCGGCGAGCTTGCCTGCACTCGTGACCGTGAACGTCGATCCGTGCAGCTCGTCGGGTGCGAGCGTGCCGGCGCGCGCGCCGTCGGCGAGCCGGTCGATCTCGGCGCGCAGCTCCTCGCGCGAAAGCGTGTCCACCGCACGCACGACCGGGACGAGCAGCCCCTCGTCCGTCTGCACGGCGATCCCGATGTCGTGGCGATCGAGATAGACGATCTCGCTTCCCTCGAGGCGCGCGTTCAGCTCGGGGTACTCCGCCAGCGTTCGTGCCGTCGCCTCGAGCACCGCCGGTAGCAGCATCCCGAGCTCGACGCCGGTGAAGTCGCACTCCTCGACGTACGTCACCGCCGGGATCTCGCGATGCGCGCGCGTGAGGTGCTCGACGATCTGCCGGCGCACACCGCGCACCGGTACGCGCCTTCCCTCGTCCAGCTGAGGAGCGGCGCCGCGAACGTCGGCCTCCGTGACGCGCCCACCGGGACCCGTGCCCCGCACCGACCCGAGCTCGACGCCGAGCTCCTTCGCGATCCGGCGCACCGCCGGCGTCGCCTGCGGTGCGGTGCCGGCCGCCGGCACCACGGTGCCCTCCTCGCCGATCACGACGAGCAGCGTCCCGACCGGAACGACCTCACCCTCGCGAACGTGGATCCGGGCGACGCGACCGCTTGCCGGCGACGGGATCTCGACCGTCGTCTTGTCGGTCGCGATCTCGACGAGCGGCTGGTCCTCGGCGATCTCGTCGCCCTCCCGGACGAGCCACCGCGCGATCTCGCCCTCGGTCAGGCCCTCTCCGAGATCCGGAAGCTTGAACTCGTAGGCCATCGACCGCCGAGGATAGGAGAAGAATGTGCGCCGATGCCGAAGCTGCGTGCACCCCTTGCAATCTTCCTCTGGTCGCGGGCCGCGATCTGGATCTTCGCGCTCTTCGCCTATCTCGTCTTCGAGGCGCGCTACGCGCAGCCGATGCACCCGCCGATCGGCGCGCCTGCGACTCCGCACGGCGACGGTTGGGGCTTCGACATCTGGGCGCGCTGGGACGGCGGCTGGTTCGTGCACGTGGCGCAACAGGGCTACACCGATCCGAAGACGACGACGGCGTTCTTCCCGGCCTATCCGATGCTGATGCGCGCGCTCGGCTGGGTCGTCGGCGGACACGACGTGGTCGTCGGCGTCCTGATCTCGCTGCTCGCTTGCGCGGCCGCCTTCGTCCTCCTCTACGAGCTCGCGGAAGAGCTCGTCGGCACGGACGCCGCACGGCGCACGATCGTCTATCTCGCCGTGTTCCCGGCGGCGCTCTTCCTCGGCGCGGTCTACAGCGAGTCGCTGTACCTCCTGCTCGGCATCGCCGCCTTTCTCGCGGCGATCCGGGGGCGCTGGGCGTCTGCCGGGATCGTCACGGGGCTCGCCATCCTCACGCGGCCGTCCGGCGTCATGCTGCTGCCGGCGCTCGCGATCTTCGCGTGGCGCGCAGCGCGCCGTCGCCGCGCCTTCGCCGGGCTCGCGCTCGCCGTTCCGATCGCCGCGGCGTGGCCCGCGTGGCTGTGGGCGACCTTCGGGCATCCGCTCGAGTTCCTCACCGCCGAGCGAAACGAGTGGTATCGGCACCTCTCGCCTGCCGGGCCCTTCGGCGGGATGTGGGACGGGCTCGTCGCCGGCTGGAACTCGATCGTGCAGCTCCTGGCGGGCGGCGACCGGTTCGATCCCACGATCGACCCGCTCCAGGCCGCCGGCATCAACCTCGAATGCCTGGCGGCGGCGATCTTCGCGCTCGTCCTCGGCGTCGTCGCCTGGCGCCGGCTCGGCGCTCCGTTCGGCGTCTTCGTCCTGCTCAGCCTGGCGCTGCCGCTCGCCTCGCCGGCGCCGAGGCACGTCTATCCGCTGCTCTCGATGCCCCGCTTCGTCCTCGGCGTGTTCCCGGTGTTCATCGCGCTCGCGACGATGACGCCGCGGTCGCGCTCGAACACGGTCCTCGTCGCCGTGTTCTCGATCCTGCTCGGGATCGACCTCGGCCGCTGGGTGATGTGGCAGTTTGTCGCTTGAGGGCCGCGAAATGACCCGCGAGGTCAGAACTCGAGCAGCCGGCGCACCGCCTCCGCGACGCGCTCGGCCGAGGGCACGTACAGATCCTCGAGCTGCCAGTACGGGTAGGGCACGTCGTAGCCCGTCACCCGGACGACCGGCGCCTGCAGGTGCAGGAGCGCCTTCTCGGCGATCAGGGCGGCGAGCTCCGCGCCGAAGCCGGCCGTCCGCGGAGCCTCGTGCACGATCGCGACTCGTCCGGTCTTCTCGACCGACGCGAGGATCGCTTCCTCGTCCAGCGGTCGTAGCGAGCGGATGTCGACGACCTCGCACGAGATTCCGGTCACCTCGGCCGCCTGCTCGCACACGGCCACCATCGCGCCGTAGGCGATCAGCGTCACCTCGTCGCCGGGACGCGCGATGCGCGCCTTGCCGAGCGGCACGACGTGCTCTCCCTCCGGCACCTCACCTCGTGCGGTGCGGTAGACGAGCTTCGGCTCGAAGACGACAACCGGATCGGGGTCGCGAATCGCCGCCGCCAGGAGCCCTTTCGCGTCGGCGGGCGTCGAGGGAATCGCCACCTTGATTCCGGGCGTGTGCACGTAGTACGCCTCGGGCGAGTCGTCGTGCAGCTCGGGCGCGCGCACGCCGCCGCCGTAGGGCATCCGGATCGTCACCGGGAACTCCATCGCACCGCGCGTTCGCCAGCGATAGCGCCCGACGTGCGTGATGAGCTGGTCGAGGCACGGGTACGAGAACGCGTCGTACTGCATCTCGCACACCGGCCGCAGCCCCGCCATGCAGAGACCGACCGCCGCTCCGAGCATCCCGGCCTCCGCCAGCGGCGTGTCGACGCAGCGGTCCGCGCCGAAGCGGTCGCGCAGCCCCGCAGTCGCACGGAAGACGCCGCCCGCCCGGCCGACGTCCTCGCCCATCACGAGCACCGCCGCGTCACGGGCGAGCTCGGTGTGAAGCGCGTCGTTGACCGCCTCGACGAGCGTGAGCTCAGCCACGACGCAGCTCCCGCTCGATCATCGCCGCGATCTCGGGCGGCGGGTCCGCGTACGCGTGCTCGAACACGAGCCGGGGATCGGCCGGCGGCTCGTCCTCCGCCTCGGCGATCGCGTTGCGCATCGCATCCTCCGCGGCCGAGCGCATGCTCGCTGCCAGCGCGTCGTCGAGAACGCCGACCGTGCGCAGGAACGTCTCGTAGCGCCCGACGCACTCATGCGCGCGTGCCTCCTCGACCCGCTCGAGATCGATGTATGCGCTCGGATCGTCTGCGGTCGCGTGCGGCGCGGCGCGATAGTGGACGGCCTCGATGAAGGTCGGGCCGCCGCCGGCGCGCGCGCGCTCGACGGCCTCGCGCGCGGCCTCGTGCACCGCGAGCACGTCGAGCCCGTCGACGCGGATCGACGGCATCCCGTAGCCCCGAGCCTTGTCGGCGAGAGTCTCGGCTCGCGTCTGGGCGGAGAGCGGCGTCGAGATCGCCCAGCCGTTGTTGTTGCAGACGAGCACGAGCGGCGCCTGCATCACCGCCGCGAAGTTCGCGCCCTCGTGGAACGAGCCCTCCGACGTCGCGCCGTCGCCGAAGAACACCATCGCGACGCCCGGTTCCCCTTTCAGCTTCTTCCCCCACGCAAACCCGGCGGCGTGCGGCACGTGTGTCCCGATCGGGACGCAGATCGACGCGACGTTCCAGTCGAGCGGGTTCCACCAGCCCGTCGGGTGGCCGCGCCACCACTGGAGGATCGTCGCGGGCGGCATGCCCCGCACGAGCCCGATCGGCGACTCGCGGTAGCTCGGGAAGATCCAGTCGTCGCCGCCGAGCGCGAACGTCGCGCCGGCCTGGATCGCCTCGTGGTTCCAGGCGATCGCGTAGGTGCCGATGCGGCCCTGGCGGTGGTACACGACCGCGCGCTCGTCGAACACGCGCAGCAGCACCATGCGTCGGTAGAGCTCGAGCAGGTCGCTCTCCGTCAGTCCTGCCGGAACCGTCCCGCCGTCGAGGACCCGCTTCAGCTCCGGCATCACGCGAGCACCGTAAGCGCGTTGCGCTCGGCCGTGAAGGTCACCTCGTCGACGTCACCGAGGTCCTCGCCGTCGGCCTGCACGGGCAGCGGTCGGTCGCAGCGCACCACGATCAGGTCGAGGTCGTGGCCGGCGAGCACGGCCGGATCGTCGGGTGCCGTGCCGCGGACCATGCCCACGAGCATCCGCGGGAAGGTCCGGGGCGTCACCTCGCGCGGCGCGACGAAGGCGAGACCGCGCTCGAACGACGACGAGCGCGAGAGCGTGAACGGAAGCGGCCCCGCGTACGTGTAGGGTCGCCCGTTCGCGACGAACACGAAGGCGGCCCGTCCGTAACCGTCGATCTCGAGCTGCGACTCCATCCGCAGCCCACGCTCGAGGACGGAGCCCGCGATCGTCAGCGCGAACACGAGATTGCTCGCCCGCCGGCCGTCGGCGCTGCGACCTCGCTTGTCGACGCGCCGCACCGCCTCGGCGTCGAAGCCGATGCCGGCCGAAAACAGGAAGAGCCTCCCGTCGACCCGCCCGAGCGAGATCGACCGCGTCCTGCCGGCGGAGAATGCAGCGGCGATCGCCTCGGCCGCGGCGGCAGGACGGCGCGACAGCCCGAGCGCGCGTGGCACGACGCTCGTGCCGCCGCCGGGAACGAAGCCGAACGGCACCTTTCCGGCCGCGCCGTTCACCGCCTCGTTGTAGGTGCCGTCACCCGAGTAGACGACGATCGCGTCGAACGAGGAGGCCGCCTCGGCCGCAAGCGCCGTCGCGTGGCCCGGCCCTTCGGTCTGCATGCGCACGACCTCGCCGGACGCGCGCAGCGCCGCCTCGACCTCTCGAACCTGCGGCAGCGTGACGCCGCTCGAGTACGGATTCACGATCAGCGCAAGCCGAGGCACCCGAGGAGGCTAACTCACGATTCGCGAGTAGCTTCCTCGGGCCTTCGGCCCTCAGGCGTCGCGTAGCCGCGCATCCCGTCGAGCAGCACAGCGTAGAAGCGGCCGGCGAGCTCCTTCGTGTCCGCGTCGGCACGGAGCCACGTGTACGCCCAGTTCGCCGCCGAGAGAAAGAGCAGGACGGCCGTCTGCACGTCGAGATCGGTGCGCAGCTCGCCGCCCTCGACACCCTCCCGGAAGAGCTCGCGGATCCGGCCCTCGTACCGGCGGCGCTCGGCGACGAACCGCTCGCGCCGCTCACCCTCGAGCGCGCGCCATTCGCGGGTGAAGACGGTCGCGGCGGCGAGCTGCTCCGCGACGACCTGGAGGTGGCCCTCGAGCGCGAGCCGGATCTTCTCGGTCGCCGGCAGGTCCTCGGGGATCGCGTCGAGCGAGTGGTGGAAGGCCTCGGCGCCGGCCCAGGCGACCTCCCAGAGCAGGTCTTCCTTGGAGGCGATGTGGTGGTAGAGCGAGGCCTTCTGGATCCCGAGCGCCTCGGCGAGATCCGCGAGCGAGGTGCCGTGGTAGCCGCGCTCGGCGAAGAGCCGGGCCGCGGTGCGGGTCAGCTCCTCGCGCCGTGCGGACATGCCTGCGCTAGCCTACCGATCGGTAGGTTCGCGCCCCATGACCGAGTCCGAGTTCATCGAGTACCTGCACGCAGGCGGCCAGGTCGAGGCCGGCGACTGGATGCCGGACGAGTACCGCGCCCGGCTCGTGAAGTTCATCCAGATGCACGGGAGCTCCGAGCTGATGGGGGTGCTGCCCGAGCGGGAGTGGATCCTCCGCGCGCCGACGCTCCAGCGCAAGCTCGCGCTCACGGCCAAGGTGCAGGACGAGGCAGGCCATGCACAGCTCATCTACCGCGTCGTCGAGGATCTCGGCAAGCCGCGCGAGCAGTGCCTCCGCGAGCTCGTCGACGGCGAGGCGAAGTTCCACAACGTCTTCCATTACCCGACCAAGACGTGGGGCGACGTCGGCGTGATCGCGTGGCTCGTCGACGCCGCCGCGATCATCTCGCAGAAGGCGCTCCTCAAGTGCTCGTACGCTCCCTACGCGCGGATCATGAAGAAGATCTGCTGGGAGGAGTCGTTCCACATCCTCCACGGCCGCGACGTCGTGCTCGCGATGGTCAACGGCACCGCGACGCAGCGCGAGCTCGTCCAGGAAGCGCTCGACCGCTGGTGGGGCCCGCTGATGCAGTTCCACGGCACGAAGATCCCGCCCGACGAGGATCCGATGCTGCACTGGCGGATCAAGTCGCAGGGGAACGAGGAGGCGCGCCAGCAGTTCCTCGAGGGCTACGTGCCGCAGATCTGGGAGATCGGCCTGAGCGTGCCGGACACGAAGCTCCGGCGCGGAGACGACGGCGTCTGGGAGTACACGGAGCCCGACTGGGACGAGCTCCGGTCGGTCGTCACCGGGCACGGGCCGAGCTCCGCGGAACGGCTCGCGCTGCGCCGCCGGTTCCTCGACCAGGAGCGCTGGGTCCGCGAGCTGGTGCTGGCCGCATGATTTACGAGGTGTTCCGGCAGGAGAGGAAGGGGCAGGCGTTCCAGCACGCCGGCTCTCTCGACGCACCCGACGTCGCATTCGCCGAGACGTGGGCGCACGAGCAGTACGGCCGCCGCGGCGAATCGGAGGCGCTCTGGGTCGTTCCGCGCGACGCGGTCCACGAGGTGCACGACTTTCCCGACGAGTTCGACCTCAAGTACCGGCGCGTGGACGGCTACTCGCTGAAGGTGCGGCTGAAGGAGGCACGTGAGCGAGCGGGTACGGATACTGCTCGAGCTGGCTGACGACGACTTGGTCGTCGGCTGGCGCGACTCGGAATGGACGGGCATCGCCCCGACGCTCGAGGAGGACGTCGCGTTCTCGTCGATCGCGCAGAACGAGATCGGACACGCGCGCGCGGCGTACGAGCTCGCCGCGGCCGAGCTCGGAACGACCGCCGACGAGCTCGCCTTCGACCGCGCCCCCGAGGAGTACCGCTGCTCTCCGCTCGTCGAGCTGCGCCTCCTCGACTGGGCGCACACGATCGCGCGCCGCTGCCTCTACGAGGAGGCAGACCGTGCGCGGATCGAGGCCCTGATGGCGTCGGACGACCCCGAGCTCGCGAGCCTCGCGCGCAAGATCGATCGCGAGGAGGCCTACCACCGGATGCACGCCGAGCTCTGGGCCGAGCGGCTGCGCGACGAGCCGCGCTTTCAGCAGGCACTCGCCGAGCTCCGCCCGTACGTCGACGGCGACCGCAGCTCGCGCACCGCCGAGTTCCGTCAGCTCTGGGACGAGATGACGAGCGTGCGCCGTTCGGAGCCGGGCGCGGAATGGTGAGCGCCGGCGAGGTCTGGACCGCGCTCGGGGAGATCGCCGACCCCGAGATCCCGGTCATCTCGCTCGTCGAGCTCGGCGTCGTCCGCGACGTCGACGTGGAGGGCGATCGCGTGAGCGTGACGCTGACGCCCACGTTCCTCGGCTGCCCGGCGCTCGATGCGATGCGGCGTGCGCTGGAGGCGAAGATCGTCTCGCTCGGCGGCGAGCCGGTCGTCACCGTCGAACGCGGCGACGCCTGGACGTCCGACCGGATCACGCCCGCAGGACGCGAGAAGCTGCGCGCCGCGGGCTTCGCTCCTCCTGCGCCGCGCGACACGTCGGCGCCGCGACTCGTGCAGCTCCAGGCGAACCGCTGCCGCTGTCCGTATTGCGGCTCGAGCGAGACGCGGCTCGAGAACCTCTTCGGGCCGACGCCGTGCCGCTCGATCCGCTACTGCGAGAGCTGCCGGCAGCCGTTCGAGCAGTTCAAGACGCTGTAGTCGTCGTCAGTTCGAGTTCGTGCAGGAGGTCATCGACAGCCAGATGACCACCGAGATCAGGCCGATCACGCCCATGAGCGCTCCGCTGACCCACCAGATCGAGCTCGTCGCGAACACCGCGCCCATGAAGATCGCGGCGACGAGCGACGGCAGGCCGAGCCACATCATCCAGCGGTACATCTCCTGCTCGGCGACCTGCGCCGGCGAGGCGGCGACGACCTCGAGCGACGGCGGGGAAGCGGCGTACTCGGCGGTTGAAGCGACTGCGCTCATGTCTCTCCTCTGACGACGGGCGCAGCCAAGGCGCCGATGGATAGGAAGCACTTTCTAGCAAAGAATGAAATGTTACGTTAGCTACAAAGTGTTACTATCGTGACGATGCGCACGAGCGGCATCGCCGAGCTCCTGCACGAGGCGGCCGAGACGCACCACCTCGTCTACCGGATCGTCGACGGCGACGACCCCGACTGGGCGTCGTGGTACGCCGACTGGCTGCTCGAGCTGTCGGAGCTGCCGGCGGAGCTCGGGACGAAGCCGGTGCGCAGCCACCTCGTCCACGCGCTCGTCGAGCTCGACCGCGAGTACGTCGCGGCGTCGCCCGCCGAGCGCTGGGAAGACTGGTACGCGCGCGGACTGCTCGAGCGCTTCGCCGGCTAGGAGCCCTCGAAGCCCGGGCGGCGCTTCTCGAGGAACGCGCGCACTCCCTCGGCGAAGTCGCCGGTGGCAGCCGCCTCTTCCTGCGCCTCCACCTCCGCTTCGAGCTGCGCTGCCAACCCGGCGGTCTCGGCGCCGTCGAGGAGCCGCTTCGTCAGCGCGACCGAGCGCGTCGGCATCGCGGCGAAGACCTCGGCCAGCTCGGCCGCCCTGGCCGCGAGCTCGGCGGCGGGGACGACCTCCGAGACGAGCCCCCACTCGAGCGCCTCGGCCGCGGTCAGCTTCCGGCCCGTCGTCAGCCACTCGAACGCGCGCGCGTAGCCGAGCAGGCGTCGCGCAAACCACGTGGCGCCGGTGTCGGGGACGAGCCCGATCGCGCCGAAGGCGGGAACGAAGCTCGCGGCATCGGAGGCGATGCGCACGTCGCACGCGAGCGCGAGCGAGAGCCCCGCACCGGCGGCCGGCCCGTTCACGACCGCGAGCACCGGCTTCTCGAGCGCGCGGATCGCGAGCGCGTGCCCGTTGTACGTCGTGCGCAGCCGATCGCCGACGTCCGCGGCGCCGGCTCGGAGCTCCTGGAGGTCCTGGCCCACGCAGAATCCGCGTCCCGCCCCTGTCAGCACGACGGCGCGGACGTCGGGCTCGCGCGCGCGCTCGAGCGCCGCTGCAAGCGCGGCGTGCGCGGCAGCGTCGAGCGCGTTCAGGACGTCGGGACGGTTCAGCGTGATCGTGAGGACGGCGCCCTCGCGACTCGTCTCGACCTCGGCCACGACGGGACCCTAATCGCTAGCGGTCGAGGAACTTCTGGATCGCGTCCTTCGCCTCGTCGCCGAGCATCGAGAGCGCGAGCCACTCGCGCGCATGGCCGACGGTCTCGTGCCACGAGATGTCGCGCCACCAGTTCAGCTGCTGCTTCGTGTAGCGGACGGTCTGCGGGAGCTTCGCGGCAAGCCGCTCGACGAGCCGGTCGACGGTGGCGTCGAGCTCGGCGGCGGGAACGGCCCAGTTGACGAGGCCCCACTCGACCGCCTGCCGCGCGGAGATCTCGTCGCAGAGGAGCAGGATCTCGCGGGCGCGGCGATCGCCGACCATGATCGGCAGCCACTGCGTCGCGCCGCCCGCCGGCACCGATCCGTGCTCGGGGCCGACGTGCCGAATGAACGCGTCGTCGACCATCACGGCGAGGTCGCAGGCCATCTGGAGCTCGTTGCCGCCGCCGACGGCGATCCCCTGGATGCGCGCGAGCGTCGGCTTGCCGATCTCCCGCAGCCGGTCGTGCATGTCCTTGAACGCGCCGAACCACTTCCAGTACTCGCCGGGCCTGCCGACGAGCTCCCGGCCCCATGCCTCGAGATCGGCGCCCGTGCAGAACGCGCGCCCGGTGCCGGTCACGACCACGACGCGGACCTCGTCGTCCCAGCTCGCGTCCTCGCACGCACGCGCGATCTCGCGCAGCATCAGGAAGTCGAACGCATTGAGCACGTCCGGCCGGTTGAGCCGGATCGTCGCCCGCGGCGGCTCCTTGGTGTAGACGATCCGCTCGAACCCGAGCTCGTCCGGGGAAACCGGGCGCGGTGAGTCAGTCGACATCGGCGAAGAAGACCTCGAAGCTGCCGCCCATCGCGACGGCGTCGACCCCGGTCGCCCTGAACTCCGTCGAGGCCGCCGCCGCGTCGAAGCTCTCGCGGTCGGGAAACTCGAACTCCGCGTAGTAGCGGTAGCGCGGCTCGCCCGTCGGGGCGCCGAAGATCAGACCGTGCCGGAACGTCGCGCCGCCCACCCGCCGGCAGAGCTCCACGTGCTCGCCGAACCTCGCCGGGTCGGGGACGTCTGCATACAGTACGAACGCTCGGATCATCGTCACCTTTCGTCGACCGGAGGAGCCTAAGCGATGCCAGGAAAACTCGTTCACTTCGAGCTGCCGGCAAAGGACGCCGCGCGTGCAAAGACCTTCTGGAGCGGCGTCTGCGGCTGGGAGTTCGGCGACTCGGCGATGCCGGGGATGGAGTACTACATGGTGCGCACGGGGGAGGACCAGGGCGGCGCCGTCTTCCCCGCCGACAAGGCGGGCGTCATCGTCTACTTCGACACCGACGACGTCGACGGCTCGATCGCCAAGGTGCGCGAGCTCGGCGGCAAGGCGGAGGTCAAATCGCCGATCCCCGGTGTCGGCTGGTTCACGCGCTGCACCGACACCGAGGGCAACGAGTTCAGCCTGTTCCAGAGCGACGAGTCTGTCGCGGGGTGACGCCCGCCGCAGTCGCACGCACGCAGTGAGCCACCGCGCGAAGGTGTGGGGCGCCCTCTGGGCCGTCTACATCATCTGGGGCTCGACATACCTCTTCATCGCGATCACGGTCGAGACGGTGCCGCCGCTGACGGCCGTCTCGACGCGGTTCATCGCAGCCGGGTTGATCCTGTCGGCGATCGTGATCCGCCGCGGCGGCACGATGCGCGTGTCGCGGCGGGAGCTCGCGTCGTGCGCGCTGATCGGCTGCCTGCTCCCCGGCGCGAACGCGGTGCTCTTCTTCGCCGAGGAGAACGTTCCGACCGGCCTCGCGTCGCTCCTGATCGCGTCGGTCCCGCTCTGGGTCCTCGTGCTGAGGCTCTGGGGGCGCGAGCGAATGCGGCTCCGGACGCTCGCCGGCGTCGCGTTCGGGTTCGCCGGCGTCGTCGTGCTGCTCCGGCCCGGGGGCGGCGCGACGACCGGCGGCATCCTCCTGTGCCTGCTCTCGGCGGTGATGTGGTCGGTGGGCTCGGTCGCCTCGGCGCGGCTGACGCTGCCGCGCGACTCGTTCGCGGGCACGGCGTGGGAGATGCTCGTCGGCGGCGTCGTGATGCTGCCCTGGGGACTGGCGAGCTCCGGCGGGCTCTCGCCTTCGCTCGGCTCGTCTCTCTCGTGGCTCTACCTCGTCACGATCGGCTCGGTCGTCGGCTACACCGCGTACACCTGGCTGCTCGCCAACGCGCCGCTCTCGACCGTCTCGACCTACGCGTACGTGAACCCGATCGTCGCGATCCTGCTCGGCGTCCTCTTTCGCAACGAGCACCTGACCGTCCCGATCCTCGTCGGCGCGGTGATCGTCGTCGCGGCGGTCGCCGTCGTCGTCCGCCAGGAGTCGCCGACGGCCGCGCCGCAGGGAGAGCGAGTCGGCTAGGTCGCGAGCGCGATCTCGTCCAGCCGCACGGGCGCGCGCGTCAGCGGAAGCCCGGTCGCCTCGCGCAGCGCCGCGACGACGGCGGCGGTTGCGGCCACGGTCGGCGGCTCGCCGACGCCCTTGACGCCGTACGGCGCGTTCGGCTCGGGGTCTTCGATCAGCACCGTCTCGACGGCCGGCATGTCGAGCGCGGTCGGGATCAGGTAGTCGGTGAAGCTCGCGTTCGCGATCAGCCCGTCGCGGGTCTGGATCTCCTCCATCAGCGCGAGCCCGAGGCCCTGGGCGATCCCGCCTTCGATCTGACCCTCGACCGCGCGCGGGTCGATCGCCCGGCCGATCTCCTGCGCCGCGCCGATCCAGACGACGCGCGTGAGGCCGAGCTCGACGTCGACCTCGACGGCGACCTTCATCGCGCAGACGCCGAAGGCGACGTGCGCGCGCTCGCCGGTGATCTGGCCCGTCTCCGGATCGAGCGGCGACGTCGGCAGGTGGCGGTAGACGCGCTCGACGTCGACCTCCCCACCTCCGAGCCGAAGCTGCTCGGCAAGCGCTGCCCGGCACGCGTCGCGGACCGCGCCGACGACCATCATCGTCTGACGTGACGCCGACGTCGATCCGGCGGAGTCGACGGTGGCCGTCGAAGACGGCGCGAGCCGGACGTCGTCGATGCCGGCCTCGGCGAGCTCGGTGCGCGCGACCTGGAGCATGACGTTCGTCACGCCCTGCCCGACCTCGGCGGCGGCGCAGTGCACCTCGGCCGAGCCGTCCGCCAGGAGCCGCACGCGCGCGGCGCAGTAGTCGTCGAAGCCTTCCGAGAAGCAGACGTTCTTGAAACCGGCGGCGAACCCGACGCCGCGTCGCACGCCCTCGCCGCGTGTCGTGTTACCGGCGGCGCCGGGCAGGCGCAGCGGATCGCGAGGAAGCTCCTCGGGCGCCGGCGGCTCGAGCGCCGCGGCGCGCCGGATCACCTCCGCCACCGGCAGCGAGCCGTCGATCCGCTGGCCGGTCGGCAGCGTGTCGCCGGGTGCGAGGGCGTTGCGAAGACGAAGCTCGACGGGATCGATGCCGAGCTCGGCGGCGAGCCTGTCCATCTGCGCCTCGGCGGCGAAGCAGGTCTGCACGGCACCGAAGCCGCGCATCGCGCCGCACGGCGGGTTGTTCGTGTAGAGGGCGGTCGCCTCGAGGAGTGCGTTCGGCACCTCGTAGGGACCGCATGCAAACGACGCGGCGTTCGAGCAGACGGCGGTCGAGCTCGAGGCATACGCGCCGCCGTCGAGCAGGATGCGCATGCGAACGCAGACGAGCTTGCCGTCGCGTGTCGCCCGATGCTCGGCCCAGACGCGCGACGGGTGCCGGTGCACGTGCCCGGTGAACGACTCCTCGCGGCTGTAGACGATCTTGACGGGGCGGTTCGTGTGCAGCGCGAGCAGCGCGCCGTGGATCTGCATCGACACGTCCTCCCGGCCGCCGAACGCTCCGCCGACGCCGGCGAGGTGCACGCGCACACGCTCGGGCGCGAGTCCGAGACACGGGGCGATCTGCGCGCGATCGACGTGCAGCCACTGCGTCGCGACGTAGATGTCGACGCCGCCCTCGCCGTCCGGCACCGCGAGACCCGACTCGGGGCCGAGGAACGCCTGGTCCTGGATGCCCGTCTCGTAGACGCCGCTGACCGAGACGTCGCCCTCGGCGTCGGCATCGCCGTGCCTGATGACGATGTGACGCACGACGTTTCCGCTCCCCGCGTGCAGCTCGGCGCCTTCGCGAGCCAGCTCCATGTCGGTGACCGGCGGCAGCGGCTCGTAGGCAACGCGGACTCGCTCCGCCGCGCGCCGCGCCTGCTCCGGATGCTCGGCGGCGACGAGCGCAACAGGCTCGCCGAAGTAGCGGACGCGGTCGATCGCCAGCACGGGCTGGTCGCGAAACTCGAGCCCGTAGGTCTTCTCACCCGGCACGTCCTCATGCGTCAGGACACCGTGGACGCCGGGCATCGTCACCGCCTCCGAGACGTCGATCTCGACGATGCGCGCGTGCGCGTGGGGACTGCGGACCGTGTGGCCCCAGAGCATCCCGGGTGCGACGAGGTCGCTCGAGTACGCGAACTCGCCCTTCACCTTCGGGATGCCGTCGGCACGCGCGACGACGTCCCCGATGAACCCGACCTCGAGCGTGCGCGGCGTCGCAGTCGTCGTCATGCCCGTGCGGCCAGCCGAACGGCGTCGAAGATCTTCTCGTAGCCCGTGCAGCGGCAGAGGTTTCCGGAAAGCGCCTCGCGGATCTCGTCGTCGGAGGGATCGGGCGTCCGCTCGAGCAGGTCGACGGCGGCGACGACGAGACCCGGCGTGCAGAAGCCGCACTGCACCGCGCCCGTCTCGACGAACGCGCGCTGCACCGGATGCAGCTCGTCCTCGCCGGCGAGCCCCTCCACCGTCGTCACCTCGTGGCCGTCGGCCTGCGCCGCGAGCACGAGGCAGGAGCAGACGAGCATCCCGTCGAGGAGCACCGAGCAGGAGCCGCACTCGCCCTGCTCGCAGGCGTTCTTCGAGCCCGGGTAGCCGAGCTTCTCGCGCAGCGCGTAGAGGAGCGACTCGCCCTCCCAGCAGTCGGCCTCGGTTTCGGCGCCGTTGACCCGCAGCGAGATCCTCATGCTGCCGCGGCGAGCGTCCTCTCGAGCGCACGGCGCGTCAGAACGCGCAGGGCGTGGCGGCGGTAGGCGGCGGTGCCGCGGACGTCGTCGATCGGGGACGCCGCCTCGGCGACGAGCTCCGGGAAGGACGCCGCATCGGCGCGCGGCGCCGTGACGACGACGGGCCGCGGCGACGCCGAGCCGATCGACGCGCGCAGCTCGTCTCCCGCCGAGACCGCGAGAGCGACGACCGCGATCACCATCGCGTTGCGCGGGCCGACCTTCATGAACGTCTGCGGCGCACCGGACGGCGTCACCCAGACCGCCGTGATCAGCTCGTCGGCGGCGAGCGCCGTCCGCTTCACGCCGGTGACGAAGTCGGTGAGCGGCACGCGCCGGACGCCGCGCGCGGAGGCGCACTCGACCTCCGCGTCCTCGATCGCGAGCGGCGGCAGCGCGTCGCCGGCAGGCGACGCGGTGCCGAGGTTCCCCCCGATCGTGCCGCGGTTGCGGATCTGCGGCGAGCCGACGGTGCGCGAGGCCTCGGCAAGCGCGGGCAGCAGCGCGGCGAGCTCGCCTGTCATCGCCTCGGCGTAGGTGAGCCCTGCCCCGAGGCGCAGGGATCCGTTCTCGCGCGACCAGCCGCGCAGCTCCGCGACCTCGTTCAGGTTCAGCACCGTCGCGGGGCGCGAGCGGTCGAAGTTGAGCGTCACCATCACGTCCGTCCCGCCCTGGATCGGCAGCGCATCGGGATGCTCGGCCTTCAGCCGAAGCGCCTCGGCGAGCCCGCGCGGAGACAGAACCTCCATGCGCCGAACTGTACGGTTTTCGTTCACGATGACCTCGACGCTTTCCCGGCGGCTGGCAGTGGCGAGAGGTGACGAACCCGCCGACCTCGTCGTCCGCGGCGGGCGCGTCTTCTCCGTCTTCACGCGCGAGTGGCTCGAGACCGACGTCGCGATCGCCGACGGCTTCGTCGCCGGCCTCGGCGAGTACGACGGCGTGGAGATCCTCGACGCTTCGGGCCGCCACGTCGTGCCCGGCTTCATCGACGCGCACATGCACCTCGAGTCGTCGAAGCTGCTCGTCGACGAGTTCGCACGGCTCGTGCTGCCGTTCGGCACGACCGCGGTCGTCGCCGATCCGCACGAGATCGCGAACGTCCTCGGCACCGACGGCGTCCACTGGCTCCTCGACGTGTGCGGCCGGCTGCCGCTCGACGTCTGGTTCATGGCGTCCTCGTGCGTGCCGGCCTCGCGCTTCGAGTCGCCCCGTCGCGAGCTCACCGCCGGCGATCTCGACGCGCTTCTCCGCCGGCGCCGCGTGATCGGGCTCGCCGAGATGATGAACTTCCCCGGCGTCATCGCCGCCGACCCGCACGAGCTGGAGAAGCTCGAGCTTGCCGGGCACGTCGACGGCCACGCGCCCGGCGTGCACGGCCGCGCGCTCAATGCGTACGTCGCCGCCGGCATCCGCTCGGACCACGAGGCGTACACCGCCGACGAGGGGCGCGAGCGCCTCCGTGCCGGCATGTGGCTGCTGATCCGCGAGGGCTCGGCGGCGCGCAACCTCCAGGCGCTGCTCCCGCTGCTCGCCGAATACGGCCCCGGACGGATCGCGTTCTGCACGGACGACCGCGAGCCGGAGCACATCGCCGACGACGGTCACGTCAACTCGATGGTCCGCGACGCCGTCGCGGCCGGAATCCCGCCCGAGGACGCGCTCACCTGCGCGACGGCGAACCCGGCGCTCTGGCACGGCCTCACGCACCTCGGCGCGATCGCACCGGGGTATCAGGCCGACCTCCTGCTGCTGCCGGATCTCGAGCGCTTCGTCCCCGAGGTCGTGCTCAAGTCCGGCCGGCCGGTCGCCGAGATCCCGCGCGCCGACGTGCCCGACTGGGTGAGGCACACGGTCCGGATCGGCGCCCTCGGGCCCGAGGTCTTCCGCATCCCGTGGCGCGGCGGCAAGGCGCGCGTGATCGGGCTCGTGCCGGGGCAGATCGTCACCGAGTCGCTCGTCGCCGAGCCTCCAACCCGTGCAGGCGAGGCACTGGCGGACCCGACGTGCGATCTTGCGAAGATCGCGGTGATCGAACGCCACCTTGGCACCGGCCGCACGGGTCTCGGCTTCGTGCGCGGCTTCGGCCTCAAGCGCGGCGCGCTCGCCTCCACCGTCGCCCACGACGCGCACAACGTCGTCGTCGTCGGGATGAGCGACGCGGCGATGGCGTTCGCCGTCCGGCGGCTTGCGAACATCGGCGGCGGGATCGTCGTCACCGACGGCGCGAAGGTGCTCGCCGAGCTGCCGCTCCCCGTCGCCGGGCTGCTCTCCGACGCACCGCTCGACGAGGTCGTCGCGCGAAGCCGCGCGATCGTCGCCGCCGCGCGCGAGCTCGGCTGCACCGTCGAAGCGCCGTTCCAGCTCCTGTCGTTCCTCGCGCTCTCCGTGATCCCGAGCCTGAAGCTCACCGACCGCGGCCTCGTCGACGTCGACCGCTTCGAGCTCGTGCCCCTCGAGGTACCGGAGCGGTGCGTCTCGTGATCCTCGAGAACGCGTGGGTCGTGACGATGGACGACGCGGGCAGCGAATACGCGGGCGGGTGGCTGCGAATCGAAGACGGCGTGGTCGCGGCGCTCGGTGCGGGCGATCCGCCGGAGCGCGGCGAAGATCTGCACGGCGCGGTCGTCACGCCCGGCCTCGTCAACACGCACCACCATCTCTACCAGACGCTCACGCGAGCCCGGGCCGCCGACGCGGAGCTCTTTACCTGGCTGAAGACGCTCTATCCCGTCTGGGCCCGCATCGACGACGAGATGCAGTACGCCGCCGCACGCTGCGGGCTGGCGGAGCTCGCGCTCTCCGGCTGCTCGACCGTCTTCGACCACCACTACGTGTTCCCGCGTGGCGTCACCGGGCTCGTCGAGGCAGAGGTGCGCGCGGCGCAGGAGCTCGGCCTGCGCATCGCCGCAGCGCGCGGATCGATGGACCTCGGCGAATCTCAGGGCGGCCTGCCGCCCGACTCGCTCGCGGAGAAGATCGACGACATACTCGCCGACACCGAGCGCGTCGCCACGCTCCACGACGGCAACCGCGTGCAGATCGTCGTCGCGCCGTGCTCGCCGTTCTCGGTGACGACGCGGCTGATGGAGGAGTCGGCGGCGCTCGCGCGCAGGCTGGGGCTGAGGCTCCACACCCACCTCGCCGAGACCGTCGACGAAGCGCAGTACTGCCGGGAGACCTACGACTGCACGCCCGTCGAGTACTGCGATCGCGTCGGCTGGCTCGCGGAGGACGTGTGGTGCGCGCACTGCATCCATCTCTCGCCGGACGAAGTCGCGCTGTTCGGCGAGCGCGACGTCGGCGTCGCGCACTGTCCGACGTCCAACCTGCGGCTCGGAGCGGGGATGGCGCCGGTGCGCGAGCTCCTCGATGCCGGCGTCCGCGTCGGGCTCGGCGTGGACGGCTCCGCCTCGAACGAGCGCAGCGATCTCTTCCACGAGGTGAAGCAGGCGCTGCTCTTGGCCCGCGCCCGCGGCGGCCCGACGGCGATGTCCGCGCGTGAGGCGCTCCGACTCGCGACGCGCGGTGGGGCGGCCGTGCTCGGCCGCGACGACATCGGATCGCTCGAGCCCGGCAAGCGCGCCGATCTCGCGATCTGGCGCACCGACGGCCTCGAGCTCGGCGGTGCAGAAGACCTCGTCGCCGGACTCGTCCTCTCAGGGACCCATCGTGTGGACACCTTGTACGTCGGCGGCGAGAAGGTGGTCGAGGGCGGGTCGCTCGTCCGGGCAAACGAGCAGGAGATCGCCCGCGAGCACCGCAAGGAAGCGGCCAGACTGTGGCGATGACTCTCTCCACGCACGTCCTCGACACCGAGCGCGGGCAGCCGGCCGCGGGCATCCGCGTCGAGCTCTGGCGCGACGGCGAGCTCGTCGGCTCCGGCGAGACGGATGCCGACGGCCGCATTCGCGAGCTCGCCGAGGCGGCGCCGGGCGTCTACCGGATCGTCTTCGCGCCGCGCTCGCCCTTCTTCCGCCGCGTCGAGCTCGAGGTGGAGCTGGGCGACGGCCACCACCACATCCCGCTGCTCGTCTCCTCGTACGCGTGCGCGACCTACCGCGGCAGCTGAGCGTCGAGGAGCTGGCCGAGCTGTTCGAGGGCCGCACCGTGTTCGTCGAGCGGCTCGCAGCGCTCGACGATCCGCTCGGGCGCGCACGCGAGGTCGCCGCGCAGCTCACCGACGCCGAGAAGAAGGAGGTGCTCGACGCGCACCCGGCGATCGGCGCGAAATCGCTGTCGGCGCGATCGGCGGCCGAGCAGGGGACGGACGAGGCACCGGAGCTCGACGAGTTGAACCGCGCCTACGAGGAGAAGTTCGGCTTTCGGTTTGTCGTCCATGTCGACCGCCGCTCGAAGTCGGAGATCGTGCCGATGCTGCGCGAACGACTCGGGCGCACGCGTGAGCAGGAGCTCCAAACCGCACTCGACGAGCTCGTCGCGATCGCCCAAGACAGGTATCAGCGGTGCAACTCCTAGCTCTGAGCGACTACTGGTGGGGCTGGGGCGACCTGCTCTTCCGCTGGCTGCACGTGGTCGCCGCGATCGCGTGGATCGGGTCGTCGTTCTATTTCATCGCGCTCGACCATCACCTCGCGCCGCCGGCGAACGAGAGCGACGCCGAGCGCGGCGTCGGCGGCGAGGCGTGGGAGATCCACGGCGGCGGCTTCTACCGCGTCGAGAAGTTCCGCGTCGCGCCGCAGAAGCTGCCCGAACCGCTCTACTGGTTCAAGTGGGAGGCGTACACGACGTGGCTCTCCGGCTTCGCGCTCTTCGTCGTCGTCTTCTTCGCCCATCCGCAGACGTACCTCGTCGACCCGTCGGTCGCAAAGCTCTCGAGCTGGGAGGCGATCGTGCTCGCGGTCGGCGGGCTCTTGGTCGCGTGGGTCGTCTACGACGCCGTCTGCCGCGTCTTCGGCACGAACGAACGGTTGATCGCGATCGCCGTCTTCGGCGGCGTCGTCCTCGCTGCGTTCGGCGCCGCCCGTCTCTTCCAGGCGCGCGCCGCCTATCTCGAGGTCGGCGCGATGCTCGGAACGATCATGGCCGCGAACGTCTTCTTCGTGATCATCCCCGCGCACCGGGAGCTCGTCCGCGCGAAGCAGGCGGGCCGCGAGCCCGATCCGCGCTGGAACGCGCGCGGCAAGCAGCGGTCGGTGCACAACAACTACTTCACGCTGCCGGTCCTCTTCGCGATGCTCTCAGGACACTTCCCGTTCACCTATGGCCACGCGCACGCGTGGGTGATCCTCGTCTGCCTGATGGCGATCGGCGCCTGGGTGCGGCACTTCTTCAACCTCCGCCACAGCGGACGGAACGCGTGGTGGATCCCGCTCACCGCCGCGGCAGGGATCGCCGGGCTGGCGATCTGGCTCGAGCCGCAGACGACGGCCGCGTCCGCCGCCGGACCCGCGCCGCCGTTCTCTCAGGTGCAGTCGATCGTCGCTGCGCGCTGCGCCCCCTGCCACTCGCTCCATCCTTCGCTCGTCGCTGCCGCACCGCTCGGCATTCGCTTCGACACGGCGCAGGAGATCGAGCAGCGGGCTGCGCAGATCGACACGGTCGCCGTCGAGACTCAGGTCATGCCGCCGGCGAACGTCACGCACATGACGCAGGCCGAGCGCGACGTCCTCGCCCGCTGGCTCGCCCACAGGTAGCGGAGCCGCTGGAACCCGCTACCGTGCCGCTTCAGCTCATGCTGGAAATCGTCGCCGCCGGCTTCACCTTCCGCGCACGCTTCCTCGAGGAGGCCGCGCCTGAGACGGTCGCGGCGTTCCGCGCGATCCTGCCGTTCGAGGACCGGATCATCCACTGCCGCTGGAGCGGCGAGTCGAACTGGATCCCCTGGGGCGACCGCGCGCTCGGAGTCGGCCCCGAGAACGCGACGTGCTACCCCGCACCGGGCGAGCTGCTGCTCTACCCCGGCGGCGTCTCGGAGACGGAGCTGCTCTTCCCCTACGGGCACTGCGCGTTCGCGTCGAAGGCAGGCGCGCTCGCCGGCAACCACTTCGCCACCGTCGTCGAGGGCGGCGAGAGGCTGCCCGAGCTCGGGCGGCTCACTCTCTGGCACGGCGCGCAGGAGATCTCGTTCCGCGAGAGCTAGCGCGTGCCGGGCCGGCGGCCGGCCAGCCGGAGCCCGATCTCTGCGACGCTCTCGTCTCGGCCCACCTCCGAGAGCTCGCCCTCGTACATGACGAGGATCCGATCGTTGAGCGCGAGGATCTCGTCGAGGTCCTCGCTGACGAGCAGGACGCCGGCGCCGCGCTCTGCCGCCTCGACGAGCAGCGAATGGACGGCCCGGACGGCGGCGACGTCGAGCCCGCGCGTCGGCGAAGCGGCGACGAGCACCTTCACCCGGTCGGAGAACTCGCGCGCGAGCACGAGCTTCTGGAGGTTGCCGCCCGAGAGCTCGCTTGCCGGCGCGCTCGGCCCGCGCGTCTTGATCTGGTAATCGCTGATCGTCGTGATCGCGTCCGCGTACATCCGCTTCAGGCGGAGAAACGGTCCGGAGGATCGCTCCCGGTAGTCGCGCAGATCGAGGTTCATCGCGATCGCGAGGCTGGGCGCGACGCCGGTGCCGAGGCGGTCTTCGGGGATGAAGCGGACACCCGCCTCGAGAGCGGCACGCGCGTCGCCGCTTCCGAGCGCCTTGCCCGCGACCGAGACCGAGCCTCGCAGGTGCGGCCGCAGACCGGAGATCGCCTCCGACAGCTCGCGCTGGCCGTTGCCCGAGACGCCGGCGACCGCGACGATCTCGCCCGGCAGCACCGAGAACGACGCGCCCCGGACGGCCGGCCGGCCGCGGTCGCCCTCGACCCACAGGTCTTCGACCGCGAGCGCCGGCGCCGCGTCTGCACTGCGCTCGTCCCGCGCGCGGGAGACCGCGTCCACCTCGCGTCCGACCATCAGCGCGGCGAGCGATTCCGGCGACGCGTCCGCCGTGCGCACCGTTCCGACGAGGCGCCCGCCGCGCAGCACGGTGACCCGGTCGGACACCGCCATCACCTCGTGCAGCTTGTGCGAGATGAAGATCACCGTCCGGCCCTCTCCCGCCATCCGGCGGAGCGTCCCGAAGAGCGTCTCCGCCTCGTCGGGCGTGAGCACGGCGGTCGGCTCGTCGAGGATCAGGATGTGCGCGTCCTGGTAGAGCGCCTTCAGGATCTCGACGCGCTGCTGCTCCCCGACCGAGAGCTGCCAGATGCGGGCACGCGGGTCGACGGGCAGCCCGTAGCGCTCCCCGAGCTGCCGCACCGCGTCCTCCACCACCGCGGGATTGACGAGCAGCCGCCGGCCGGCGCCGCGGGTGTCGCCGAGGATCACGTTCTCGGCGACGGTGAAACGCTGGACGAGCCGGAACTGCTGGTGAACCATGCACACGCCCGCGTCGATCGCCTGCCGCGGGGAGGTGAACGCCACCGCCCGCCCGTAGATGCGGATCTCGCCCTCGTCGGCGCGGTAGAGGCCCGTGAGGATGTGGGAGAGCGTCGTCTTGCCGGCGCCGTTCTCGCCGAGCAGCGCGTGCACCTCGCCGACCGCCGCCTCGAAATCGACGCGGTCGTTGGCGAGCACCCCGGGGAAGCGCTTCGTGACGCCGCACATCGAGAGCGCCAAGCCGTCGGTAACCACTAACGCTCCTCGCGCGCGTAGGCGAGTCCGAGCGCAGCCGGTGCGCCGAGCCGGCGCCGGCCGCTGCTCGTCGAGACGATCACGAGAACGGCGATCGTCGCGACGTAGGGAAGCGCGTTCGTCCACAGGACGGTCGGGCCGAGGCTGATCTCCCGCGCCTGGAGATTGGGTGCGAGAGCCTGCAGCGCGCCGAAGAAGTAGGCGCCGACGAGGCAGACCTCGGGCCGCCAGAACGCGAAGATGACGAGCGCAATCGCGATCCAACCTGCTCCGCCGGTGATCCCGTTGACCCACTGGGGGGTGATCGCGAGGGTGTAGGTCGCACCGCCGATCCCGGCGAGCGCGCCGCCGGCGAGCGTGTGCGCGTAGCGGTAGCGGGTGACGTTGATCCCCATCGCATCGGCCGCATCCGGTGCCTCGCCGACGGCGCGGACGTTGAGGCCGAAGCGCGTCCGACCGAGGTAGAAGATCAGCCCGATCACGAGCAGCCACGATGCGTAGACGAGCACGTTCTGCCCGAACACGATCGGGCCGACGATCGGCCAGTTCTGCATCGAGGTCGGGAAGACGGGGTTGAACGTGTGGTTGGCAGGCTGGTCGGCGAGGTTGAGATCGTTGCCGAGGTAGCTCGAGAGGCCGACGGCGCCGGCGAAGATCGTCAGTGCGAGCCCCGACACGATCTGGCTCGCGCGCAGGGTGATCACGAGGAAGGCGTGGATCGAGGCCATCGCCATGCCCGCGAGGGCTCCAACCGCGATCGCCGCAGCGAGGGTGACACCGGTGTTCGTGTGCAGCCGCTGGACGGTCCAGAAGCCCATCACCGCGCCGACGAGCATCATCCCCTCGACGCCGAGGTTGAGCACGCCGGAGCGCTCGGCGAGGAGCTCGCCGAGCGCGGCGAAGAGGATCGGCGTCCCATAGGCCACTCCCGAGGCGAGGACGACGACGAGCAGCGAGTTGTTCACGCGGTCTCCGCCGCGGTCGAGGACGACCTGGCCGGCTTCGAGCGGCCGAGCCGCAGGCGATAGCGGACGAGCACCTCGCCGCCGAGCGCCGAGAAGAGGATGATCCCCTGGATCACGCCGACGAGGCCGGCCGGGAAGGCCGCGCTCTGGAGGGTGTTGCCGGCGTTCTCGAGCCCGCCCAGCAGGAACGCGATCACGACGACGGCGAACGGGTTGTAGCGGCCGAGCGCCGCGACGACGATCCCCGTGTAGCCGTAGCCGAGCTTTTGCAGCCCGTTCGGGTCGCCGTCGAGCGCGTGGCTGAAGTCGCCCTGCTGGCTCGCACCGCCGAGGCCGGCGATCGCGCCGGAGATCGCCATCACCGCGAGGATCTTGCGGCGGACCCGGACGCCGCCGTAGCGCGCCGCACGCTCGGAGTCCGCGAGCACCTGCACCTCGAAGCCGAAGCGCGTGCGCTGGTAGAGCCCCCAGAGGACGATCGCAACCAGGATCGCGAGGCCGAATCCGAGCGGAACCGGAATTCCACCCTGGAGGTGGATCGTCCAGGGCGGCCAGATCGCGGAGCTCGGCAGCGGCTTCCCGGTCGGGAAGACGGATGCGTTGAAACCCTTGGTCTCGCGCCAGTACGACTCGCTCTGGAAGACCAGGTACGTGAGCAGGTACCCGGCGACGTAGTTCATGAGCAGCGAGGTGAGGATCTCGTTCGTGCGGAAGAAGGCGCGCAGGATGCCCGGGATCAGCGCCCAGCCCACGCCGCCGGCGCAGCCGGCGACGACCATCGCCGCGATCACGAACGCGGACGGTCCGCCGCGGCCGCCGAAGTAGAGCCCCGCCGCCGCGGCGGTGATCGTGCCGATGTACATCTGGCCCTCGGCGCCGATGTTGTAGAGCTTCATGCGGAACGCGGCCGCCGCTGCGAGCCCGGTGAAGGCGAGCGGCGTGGCCGTGATCAGCGTCTGGCCGAGCGCGCCGCTCTCCGTGAACCCGGCTTCGAAGAGCTGCTTGTAGGCCGTCAGCGGATTGTGATCCGTCGCGAGCAGCACGATCCCGGCGGCGAAGAAGGCGAAGACGAGCGAGCCCGCAGGCACGGTCGCCCGCAGGTGCCGGGGCTGGCTCAGACGCCGCTCGATGCGAAGCTGCAACCCGCTCCTCCTAGAGGCCGTAGCACCGGGGCGGCCAGCCCCGGTGCTAACGGCGTTGCGTCACAGTGTCCGAAGAGGCTAACCGGTCGCGCTGCCGATGACGCCCTTCACGAGCCAGTTCATGCCGTAGAGGCTGTTCGTTCCGCCCTTGAGCACCTGCATCTTGACGCCCTTGGCGACGCGCAGCTTGCCGCTCTGGTCGTAGAGCGGGCCCGTGAACTCGTAGTACGAGCCGTTCTCGATCTTCGTCTTGTAGCTCGCGATCAGCGCCTTCGTCTTGGCGGTCACGCCCGGGCCGTACGGCGCGAGCGTCGTGAAGCCCGACTTCATCGAGCCGTAGTAGAAGCCCGACTTCCACGTGCCGTTCATCGCCGCCTTGACGCGGCTCAGGTAGTACGGGCCCCAGTTGTAGACCGAGGCGGTGAGCCACGACTTCGGCGCGAACGACGAGGAGTCGGAGTCGTACCCGACCCACGGGATCCCGACCGACTCGGCGTACTGACCGGTGGCCGGCGAGTCGACGTTCTGACCGAGCACGCACGCGCCGGCGGCCTTGAGGCTCTCGGCGGCCTTCTTCTCGGTCGCGGGTGCGAACCAGCTGTTCGTCCACACGATCTTGACCTGGATGCCGGGGTGCGTCAGCTGAGCGCCGAGCGTGAACGCGTTCGTGTGACGAATGACCTCAGGAATCGGATACGCGACGACGAACCCGATCGTGTTGCAGCTTGCGGGTGCCGCCGCTCCGGCGGCCATGCCGGAGAGGAAGATCGAGTCTTCGGCCGCTCCGAAGTACTCGGAGACGTTCTTCGTCACGAGCGTTCCGGTTGCCTGCTCGAAGTCCACGTCCGGGTACTTCGCGGCGAGGGCCTTCGTCACGTAGCCGTACGACGTCGCGAAGATGAGCTTGTAGCCCTGGGAGACCAGGCTGGCCACGGTCTGGCTGAACTGCGCGCCGACGGCGATGTTCTCCTTGTAGGTCGTCTGGACCTTCGAGCCGAGCATCTTCTGGACGTAGTTCATGCCGGCAACGTGGGCCTGCGACCAGCCGCCGTCATTGTGCGGCCCGACGAGAATCCAGGCCGCCTTGAATGGTGTCGCGTTTTGCTTCGCCGAGCCCGTCGTCGCAGCGACGAGCGAAACGGCGATCGCGGCGATCGCCAGCAGGAGCGCCGCAAGCGCGATCTTGGTCCTGTTCATATGTTCCTCTCCTCGGTGCGCGGGGGGACGAAAGCCGACTATAAACCCATTCGCCGGAGCAGCCCTACGGGATTAGTACGCAGCGGGACGACGTGTTTTCACGCCGTTTCGAGCAGTGCTTCGCCGACCGCCGACCGCGCGCTCCAGGGGAAGTCGATCCACCTGTCGGTCCGGCGCCAGACGTATTCGCAATTCACGATCGAGCGGGGCTTTTCGTACAGGACCGCGCAGCGGACCTCGGCCACCTTCCCTTCGCAGAAGTCCTTGACGAGCGCGAGCGTGGCACCGGTGTCCGCGACGTCGTCGGCGATCAGGACGCGCTGCTCGTGGAAGTCGACGAGGTCCGGGACCGGAGGCAGGAGCATCGGCATCTCGAGCCGCTCGTCGATCCCGGTGTAGAACTCGACGTTCATCGTGAACGTGTTCTTGACGCCGAGCGCGTACCCGATCGCACCGCCGACGAGCAGCCCGCCGCGCGCGATCGCGAGGACGATGTCCGGCCGGTAGCCGTCCCGGTGCGCCTGCTCGGCGAGGTCGCGGGCACCCTCGCCGAGGTCGCCCCACGTCATCACCTCGCGCTCCTCGTTCATCCGCCGATCCTAACGGCTGCGCGCTCGAGCGCAGCAAGGGCGAGCGCGACGTCGTCCCCGGTCGTGAGCTCGAGCGGCGAGTGGCTCGCGCCGCCGTTCCGGCTGCGCACGAAAAGCATCCCGCACGGCACACCCGCAGCGGCGAGGACGCCCGCGTCGTGGCCCGCGCCGGAGACGAGCTCGGGCGCGCCGGGCACCGCCTCGCGCAGGGCGGCGAGCGGTGGGCCGCTCATCGCGACCGGCTCGGTGCGGTAGTCGGGGGCGAGTCCGAGGCGGGCGACGAGCTCGTCGAGCCGGGCCGTCGTCGCGGCGCGTGCGTCGACGGACACCGTGACGCGCGCAGGCACGACGTTCGCCGCGCCGGGCTCGACCTCGAGGCGGCCGACGGTGACGACCGCGTCGGCGCCGGCGGCGGCCTGCGCGTCGAGCACGAACCTCGCCGCTTCGACGAGCGCATCCGAGCGCGACGCCATCGGCGTCGTGCCCGCGTGGTCAGCGCGCCCCTCGAAGACGACCTGCCCACGCACCTGCCCGACGATCGCGGTGACGATCCCGAGCGGCGCGTTCGCCCGCTCGAGCACCGAGCCTTGCTCGACGTGAAGCTCGAGGAACGACGCCGGCAGCCGGCCGTCCTCGACGCATGCGCGGCTGCCGGCGCAGCTTCGCTCCTCGTCGCGGAACGCGACGACGGCGAGCGGCACGTCGGTGCGCGCCGCCACCTCGATTGCGGCGACGACGCCCAGCACGCCGTCGAAGCGTCCCCCGTTCGGAACCGAGTCGAGGTGCGACCCGAGCCAGAGGCGCGCGTCGCCGCGCGTGCCAAACGTGTTGCCGGCGCGATCCGTCGTCACCTCGAGCCCCGCCTCGCGCAGCCAGCGTGCCGCGAGCTCGTGCGCGGCGTCCTCCTCGGCGGAGTAGCCGATCCGCGTCGCGCCGATCGCGTAGAGCTCGTCGAGGCGCTGCATGACGGTGTCCACGGCGAAACCGTACGCTGGCCGGGTGGCGAAGGTGATCCTCTACGTCGCGACGAGCCTCGACGGCTTCATCGCAGAGGCGGACGGCGGCGTCTCGTTCCTCGAGCCGTTCCAGGTCGACGGCGAGGATCACGGCTACGCCGCGTTCATGGCGCAGGTCGACACACTCGCGCTCGGCGCCCGCACCTACGAGCAGGCTGTGAGCTTCGGCTGGGAGTACGGCGCGCGCCCGGCGTTCGTCTTCAGCCGCCGCGAGCTGCCGGTGCCCCCGGGGGCGGACGTGCGCTTCGTCTCCGGAGCGGTCGCGGACGTCCTGCCGCAGCTCGACGGGACGGTGTTCCTCGTCGGCGGTGCCGACCTCGTCCGGCAGTTCCTCGAGGCGAGGGCGATCGACGAGCTGAACCTCCACGTCGTGCCGGTGCTGCTCGGCGGTGGGATCCCGCTCTTCGCCGACCCGCCGTTCGCCGAGGCGGAGCTCACCGGCACCGAGGCCTACTCCACCGGCGTCGTGCGCCTCTCCTACAGGCTGAAGGGATTCGACGGCCGCGTGCCGGTGTAGGTGAGCACCGACTTCGTCTCCAGGTAGAGCTCGAGCGTCTCGATCCCGAGCTCGCGGCCGAAGCCCGACTGCTTGTAGCCCCCGAACGGGATGCCCGGGAAGGCCGTGTACGGCGTGTTGATGCCGACCGTGCCGGCCTCCAGCCGCTGCGCCATGCGGTGGCCGCGCGCCGGATCACCCGTCCAGACAGTCGCCATCAGGCCATAGCGGACGTCGTTTGCGAGCCTCACCGCGTCGGCCTCGTCCTCGAACGGAATCGCGACCACGACCGGCCCGAACACCTCCTCCTGCGCCACGCGGCTTGCGTTCCCGACCCCGGCGATCACCGTCGGCGGATAGAACGCGCCCGGCCCTTCGCCGATCTCGCCGCCGGTCGTGACCTCGCCGCCCGACTCCTCGACGAACGCGTGCACCCGGTCGCGGTGCGCGGTCGAGATGAGCGAGCCCATCTGCGTCTCGGGATCGAGCGGGTCACCGACCTTGACGCGCCCGGCGAGCTCGGTCACGCGCGCGACGACCTCCTCGTACACCGACGACTCGACGAGGAGCCGCGACCGTGCCTCGCACGACTGCCCCGCCGAGGAGAAGATCGCCCAGGCCGCGCTCGGAATCGCGTCGGCGAGGTCGGCGTCCGCGAAGACGACGTTCGGGCTCTTGCCGCCGAGCTCGAGTGTCACGCGCTTGAGCGGATCCGCGGCGAGCCGCATCACCTCGGCGCCCGTCGCCGTCGAGCCCGTGAACGCGATCTTGTCGACTCCGGGGTGGCGCACGAGGTGCGCGCCGACCGTCGGCCCGTCGCCGGGGACGACGTTCACGACTCCCTCGGGGAAGCCGACCTCGCGCGCGAGCTCCGCGAGGCGAAGCGCCGAGAGCGGCGTCAGCGGATCGGGCTTGAGCACGACCGTGCAGCCGGCCGCGAGCGCCGGCGCGAGCTTCCAGGTGGCGAGCATCAGCGGGTAGTTCCAGGGCACGATCTGCCCGCAGACGCCGACCGGCTGCTTCAGCGAGTAGAAGAGCAGCGACCCGCCGATCGGGTTGGAGCGCCCGGCGATCGACCCGACGGCGCTCGCGTAGAAGCGGAGGGTCTCGATCGACTGCGCGAGCTCGGCCTTGACGGACGAGATCGCCTTGCCGACGTTCCGCGCCTCGAGCTCGGCGAGCTCCTTGCGGTTCGCCGCGAGCGCGTCGGCGAGCGCGTGCAGGAGCCGCGAACGCTCCGCCGGCCCCGTCCTGCGCCAGTCGCGCGCGAGCGCCGCCCCGGCAGCGGTGACCGCCGAGTCGACGTCCGCCTCGGTCGCGAGCTCGATCTCGGCGAGCGGCGCGCCGGTGGCCGGCTCGAGGAGCTGCGTCATGAGCCGGGACGATAGTGGCTCGCCCGTCTTGGATCCGAGCTATGCTCCGGAGGTGAGCGAAACCGTGCCCGTGACCGCAGCTCGGATCCCAGACCGGGACCGCCTGCTCGGCGAGCTTCGCCGGGCCGGGCTCGCCGCCGAACCGGTCGGCGAGGTCGAGATCGTCGTCCGCTGCCAGGACGGCGACGACGTCGTCTTCGCGCAGGCCGAGCAGCTGATCATGGACATCGGCGATCCCTTCGTGCCGATCAAGCACGAGGGCGTGATCTACATCAGACCCCCCGTGGGTTGAGGCTCGCCGCCGCGAGCTCTACCGCGTGGCGGCCTAGGCGTACGCGGCCGCGCGTCTGAACAGCTCGTCGACGGCGCGCCTTCCCCGCTCGCCGTAGTCCGTCGTCAGCTCGTTCACGTACATCGCGACGAACCGGTCGGCCGTCGCGCGATCGATGCCGCGACCGAAACCCTCGGCGTACTCGAGCGCCTCGTCTCGATTCTCGAGCCCGACGCGAATCGCCTCGCCGAGCACGGCGGAAACGTCGTCGAACCGGTCGAGGTCGCGCCGCGCAACGTTGACGCCGAGAGGCAGAGGCAGCCCCGTCTCGTCGCGCCACCACGTGCCCAGGTCGAGCAGCTTGCGCAGGCCCGCGTCGGCGTAGGTGAGCTGTCCTTCATGGATGAGCAGACCTGCTTCGGCGCGACCCGAGCACACCTCGTCGAGGATCCTGTCGAACGGAAGCTCGCGCACGCGCGGCTCGCCGAGCGCGAGCCGAAGAACGAGGTACGCCGTCGTCAGCCGTCCCGGGATCACGATCTCGACCTCGCGCAGGTCGACCTCGTCCCGCGCGACGACGACGGGGCCGTAGCCGTCGCCCATCGACGCGCCGTGCGGCAGGAGCGCATAGCGGTCGGCGACGTGCGGATAGGCGCCGGCCGAGATCGCCGTCACCTCGAGCCTGCCTTCCAGGGCCCACTCGTTCAGCGTCTGGATGTCCGACACGACCTGCTCGAACTCGAGCCCGCGCGTGTCGACGCGACCGGCGTCGAGCGCCCAGAACATGAACGCATCGTCCGGATCGGCGCTGTGCCCGACGCGAATCGCCATCGTCTGACGCTATCCAACTACCATGAGGCGGTGACGAAAGCGCCGCTGTCGGAGTCGATTCAGGACTACCTGAAGGCGATCTACAAGCTCGAGGATGCGGGCGGCGGACGCGTGACGATCACCGCAGTCGCCCGCGACCAGGGCGTCTCGGCCGCGTCGGCCTCGGCGATGCTGAAGAAGCTCGGCGCGCTCGGGCTCCTCGATCACGAGCCGTACCACGGGGCCCGTCTGAGCGACGCCGGCCGGAGAGTCGCGATCGAGGTGATCCGTCACCACCGACTGCTCGAGCTCTACCTCGCGGAGACGCTCGGGCTCGACGTCGACGACGTGCACGACGAGGCCGACCGGCTCGAGCACGTGATCTCGGAGGAGCTGGAGGCGCGCATCGACCGAGCACTCGGCTTCCCGACGCACGACCCGCACGGGGATCCGATCCCCGATGCGAACCTGGAATGGCCGGCGGCCGACCGGCGGGCCGTGTAACAGGAGGCGAGAGTCGGTCCCGCGGCCGGCGCATAGGATGCGCGTGTGGCACGCGTGCGGGACATCCTTCGCAGTCCGTTTGCGTTTCTCTTCACCCGCCCGCAAACGGAGGAGCTCGTCGCGGAGTACGTCGTGCGCGAGCACCGCAGCGGTCGCTCGCTCGACGACATCCTCGACGATCCCTACGTGAGGAACCGCTGCTCGGCCGAGCAGATACGACGCGTGCTCGAACGGCCCGAGCTGATCAAGTCGATCGGCGACGACACGGTCGCCGCACATCTCTCAAAGCTGTGAGCCGACGCCGCGCTCGCGGGCGAGCTCGACGACCCGGGCACCGGCGGCGAGATCCCACGCGGCGATCCCGTTCGACTTGAAGACGACGATGTCGTCGGGTCGTGCGCGCCCGCTCACCTCGCCCGCCACCACCTCCTGCAGCTCGTGCACCTCGAGCCAGTCGAGGATCCCCTGCTCGACGGGCTCGATCAGATCGCCCGACTCGCGACGGGAGTCCTCGCGCGAGTCGCAGCAGACGAACGCCGCGCGCTCGAGCACGGCGTTGTCGAGCTCGCGCCGCCGCGGGTCGTTCGCGCCGACGGCGCAGACGAGCGCGCCGGGCCGCAGCCACTCGCCGCGAAGCACCGGATCCTTCGACGTCGTCACCGTCACGACGACGTCGTGCTCGGCAGCGTCCCTGTTCGTCTCGCCCGCCTCGCAGCCGTGCTCCTTGCAGAAGGCGGCGAGACGCTCGGCGTTCCGGCAGTAGGCGACGACGCGGCCGATCGACGGCACGGCTTCGCGAATCGACGCGATCTGCGTCGCCGCCTGCCAACCGCAGCCGATCACGCCGAGGCTCTCGGCGCCCTCCTTCGCGAGGTATTTCGCGGCGACGCCCGAGGCCGCGCCTGTTCGGAGCCGGCCGAGCTTGTCCGCCTCGATCACCGCCTCGAGCCGGGCATGCGCGAGCGAGAAGAGCAACACGACGAACGGCGTCCCGTCGGGCAGCCACGCGTACGACTTGAGCCCCGCGTAACCGAGCTCACGGTCGACGCACGCCATCACCGCGAACATGCCGTCGTCGAGCGGCAGGCGCTCCCGCGGCCGGTTGTCGACGACGCCGCGCGCGAGCCGCTCGAAGGAGCCTTCGACCGCGGCGAGCGCGTCGGCGGTGGTCAGCAGCTCGGCGACGTCTGCTTCGGTGAGGTAGAGCGGCACCGCGGGAGCATGCCGGAATCGTTCGATGCGCCCGGCAAGATTCGAACTTGCGGCCTCTGCCTCCGCAGGGCAGCGCTCTATCCCCTGAGCTACGGGCGCGGGGAAGGCTCAGTGTAGCCGCGCCCTGCGGCCGCCAACCTCGAGCTCCGCGCCGCTCGGCACCTCGACGCGCACGTATGCAAGCGCGAGACCAGGCACCGCGCTCGTCACGCGGCCGACGGCATTCCCTTCGTAGCGAACCTCGTCCGCCTGGTGCGCTTCGCCGTCCAGCTCGAGCACGCGGAGCGTGCGGTTCACATGGCCGCGGTTGTGCAGGCGGGCGAGCGGCTCCTGTCCCGGATAGCAGCCCTTGGTGAACGACACCGCGCGCTCGTCGAGGCCTGCTTCCGCGGGCAGGATGCCGTCGTCGAGCTCGCGGCCCCACCGAGGCGTGCGCGCGAGGATGCGCAACCGCTCGAGCTCCTCGTCCGGTGGATCCGCCTCGAACGGAGGATCGAGCACCTCGACCGCGGGCACACCGTAGTCCGCGGTCGGAATCCCGTCGACGGCGTCGAGCACGATCGCAGACGAGTGCTCTTCCGGCTCGACCTCGCAGCGCGACGCGACCCGCATCCTGCGCAGGTGGTCGAGGACGGCCGAGCCGAGCTCCGGCTCGGTCAGGAGCAGGAAGTCGTCGACGCCACGGCGCCAGACGAGGAGCGGCGCGATCACGCGACCCTTCGCCGTCAGGAGCAGCGCCTCGCACGACTCGGCGGCGAGAACGTCGTTCGAGACGATGCGCTGGAGCAGGTCGGCGGCGTCGGGCCCCTGGACGCGCACGTACGCGCGCGGTCGGACGTACGACTTCGTCACGGCTGTCGAGCCCACGCGATTAGTGTTGCAGCGATGTTCAGGTCGACCGCGGAGAAGAAGGTGCGCGATGCCGGCTTCGATCCGGCCCGCCTCCCGCCCGGCCAGTACCTGACGCAGAAGTGGCCCGTGCTGCACGCAGGCGGCATACCCGGCGTCGACCTCGCCACCTGGACGTTTCGCGTCTTCGGCGAGGTCGAGCATGAGATCACGCTCGACTGGCGCGAGTTCAACGAGCTGCCGCGTTCGTCGAATGTCCAGGACATCCACTGCGTCACCCGCTGGAGCCGCTTCGACGCGGCGTTCGAGGGCGTGCACTGGCGTGAGCTCGCGAAGCTCTGCGCGCCGAAGCCGGCTGCCCGCTTCGTGATCGCGCATGCCGAGCACGAGTTCACCTCGAACGTTCCCCTCTCGTTTCTCGAGGACGACAAGGCGCTGCTCGCGACGCACGCGGACGGCGAGCCGCTGCCCGTCGAGCACGGCGGCCCGATGAGGCTCGTGATCCCGCGGAAGTACTTCTGGAAGAGCGCGAAGTGGCTGCGCGGGATCGAGCTCTCGCCGGTCGACCGGCTCGGTTTCTGGGAGCGCTACGGCTACTCGAACGACGCCGATCCCTGGAAGGAGGAGCGCTACAGCTTCTGAACGAGTGAGGCCCGCTTGCGCGGGCCCCACAGGTACTGCCGAAGGCGTCTCGCGCCTACATCATCCCCGACATGTCGGGCATGCCCGCGCCGGCGGCGGCGCCGGGCTTCTCGGGCGCCTCGGCGACGATCGCCTCGGTGGTGAGGATGTTCTTCGCGATCGACGCCGCGTTCTGGAGCGCCGAGCGCGTCACCATCGTCGGATCGATGACGCCGGCCTTGACGAGGTCTTCGACCTCGCCGGAGTCGACGTTCAGGCCCTGACCCGGCTTCGCCGAGCGAACCTGGTTGATCACGACCGAGCCCTCAAGGCCCGCGTTCGTCGCGAGCTGGCGGAGCGGCTCCTCGAGCGAGCGCAGGATGATCTGCGCGCCGGTCTTCTCGTCGCCCTCGAGCCCTTCGGCGACCTTCTTGACGGCATCGGCCGCGTTCAGCAGCGCGACGCCGCCTCCCGGGACGATGCCCTCCTCGAGCGCCGCGCGGGTCGCCTGGAGCGCGTCCTCGACACGGTGCTTCTTCTCCTTCATCTCGGTCTCGGTGGCCGCGCCGACCTTGACCACCGCGACGCCGCCGGAGAGCTTCGCCAGCCGCTCCTGCAGCTTCTCGCGGTCGAAGTCGGAGTCGGTCGTCTCGATCTCGGACTTGAGCTGCTTGATCCGGCCCTTGATCGCCTCCGCGTCGCCGGCACCGTCGATGATCGTCGTCGAGTCCTTGTCGACGACGACCTTGCGGGCGCGGCCGAGCTGCGAGAGCTTCGTGTTCTCGAGCTTGAGGCCCATCTCCTCGGTGATCACCTCGCCGCCCGTGAGGATCGCGATGTCCTCCAGCATGCGCTTGCGGCGGTCGCCGAAGCCCGGCGCCTTGACGGCGACGGCCTGGAAGGTGCCGCGAAGCTTGTTGACGACGATCGTCGCGAGCGACTCGCCCTCGACGTCCTCCGCCACGATCAGCAGCGGCTTGCCCGCCTGGATCACCTGCTCGAGCAGCGGCAGGAGGTCCTTGATGCCGCCGAGCTTCTGGTTCGCGATCAGGATGTACGGGTCGTTCAGGACCGCTTCCATCCGCTCGCTGTCGGTGATCATGTACGGCGACAGGTAGCCCTTGTCGAACTGCATGCCCTCGGTGAACTCGAGCTCGAGGCCGAAGGTCTGGCCCTCCTCGACGTTCACGACGCCGTCCTTGCCGACCTTCTCGATCGCCTCGGCGATCACGTCGCCGATCTCGCGCTCGCGCGAGGAGATCGTCGCCACGCGGGCGATGTCCTCCTTGCCGGAGATCTCGGTCGACTGCGACTGGAGATTCGCCACGACCGCGTCGACGGCCTTCTCGATGCCGCGCTTGAGCGCCATCGGGTTGGCGCCGGCCGAGACGTTCTTCAGGCCCTCGCGGACGATCGCCTGAGCGAGAACGGTCGCCGTCGTCGTACCGTCGCCGGCGACGTCGTTCGTCGCCGTCGCCACCTCGCGCACGAGCTGGGCGCCCTGGTTCTCGAAGACGTCCTCGACCTCGATCTCGCGCGCGATCGTGACACCGTCGTTCGTGATCGTCGGTGCGCCGAACTTCTTGTCCAGGACGACGTAGCGCCCCTTGGGGCCAAGCGTGACCTTGACCGCGTCCGCGAGGGTGTCCACGCCGCGCTGGAGCGAGCGGCGGGCTTCCTCGCTGAACTTCAACTCCTTGTGAGCCATGTCTCTCTCTAACCTCCTCTAGGCCTTGACCTTGGCCGGCTTGCGGGCGGCGACGACCTTGGCGAGGACGTCGCTCTCGCGCAAGATCAGGTAGTCCGTGCCCTCGACCCTGATCTCGGTGCCGCCGTACTTGGAGAAGACGACGACGTCGCCCTCGCTGACATCCATCGGAATCACTTCGCCGGTCTCGCTGCTACGCGCGCCGGGGCCGGCCGCGATCACGGTGCCGCGCTGCGGCTTCTCGACCGCGGTATCGGGCAGGACGATCCCGCCGATCGTGGTCTGCTCCTCCTCGAGGGGCTCCACGATCAGGCGGTCGCCGAGCGGCTTCAGGTTCATACGTGCCTCCACTGGTGACAGATTGCGGAACATGCAGAACTTTCGGCACTCCAGGTGGGAGAGTGCCAGCCCCGACAGGATAGCCGAAAGATCTGAGTCTGCAAGGCTGAGGTTCTGCTCCCCCGGAGTCCTCCATGCGGCGTGAGTTCTCGGCCGGCGGGGTCCTCGTCCGTCGCCTGCGCGGGCGCTGGATGCTGGCCGTCATCCGGCCGGCGGGCCGGCCCGAGGGCCTCTGGGCGCTCCCGAAGGGCCAGATCGACGAGGGCGAGCGCGGCGAGGAGACCGCCCTCCGCGAGGTCTTCGAGGAGACCGGCGCCCGCGGCCGCTCGCTCGGCAAGCTCGGCGAGACCCGCTACTGGTTCAACTGGGAGGGCGAGCGGATCTTCAAGGTCGTCTCGTTCTTCCTCGTCCGCTACGAGACCGGCAAGCTGGGGGAGATCGCCGAGGCGTTCCGCCACGAGGTCGAGGAGGTGCGCTGGCTCCCCCTCGATGACGCGCCGCGCGTGCTCGCCTACCAGGGCGAGCGGCGGATGGCGGAGAAGGCGCTCGCGGTGCTCTCCGGCGACGAGGAAATATGATCGGCCGGGCGTGCCGGCGTTTGCGCTGAACTTCTATTCACCCGTGGTCGAGGCGCAGCTGCGCTCGCACCGCAAGACGGCGACAATCCGGCTCGGCGACAAGTCGCGCAAGTACCAGAAGGGGATGATCGTCTCGGTGCTCGTCGGCGCCCGCTACGGGCCGCGCGAGCACGTGTTCGACGCCGTCATCGACAGGGTCGAGGTCAAGCGCCTGGACGAGCTCTCGCCGCGCGAGATCGAGCACGACAACCCGGAGATCCGCAGGCCCGAGGAGATGGCCACCTTCCTCGGCCAGCTCTACAACCGCCAGGTCTCGCCGGAAGACACGGTGACGGTGATCCGCTTCAGCGCGATCAGGTGAACGCTCCGGACCGTTCGCACGGCCGCCCGCCGTCCCTCGCCGCGAGAGGCGTCGCCCGGTGAGCGAGCATTCGAGCTGCTTCAGGCCGCCAACGCAGAGGAACGGATCCGCCTAACGGCGGATCCTCAGGCCGAACAGCTCCGGGTCGCGGAGCTTTGCCCCACAGCCCTCGCACTCGACCGCGAACATCGACGAGAAGGGCGCCGAGCAGGCCGGGCAGCGATGCAGAAGCCGGCCGCCGCAGGCCGCACAGGCGGCGGGCAGCTCGGCCTCGTGCTCCTCGAACCAGCGCTGGGCGCCGCCGCAGTCGAGGCAGAAGGCGGCCCAGTCGCCGAGCACCTTCCGGCGCTCCTCACGCATCCAGTCGGCGGCCTTGCCCACACGCATACGTTAGTGGCATGACGTCCGTCTTCGTCCTCGGCGGCACGGGACAGATCGGCGTCGCGGCCGCGCGCCGGCTCGCCGAGCGAGATTTCGCCGTGACTGTGGCCGCTCGCGGCGCCGGCGCCGACGTCCGGGTCGATCGCGACGTCCCCGGCGAGCTCGAGCAGGCCGCCGATGGGTTCGACGTGCTCGTCGACGTGATCCCGTACACGCTCGACCACGCGCACCAGCTCGCGTCGCTCGCAGGGCGCATCGGCTCGGTGATCGCGATCTCAAGCGCCGCCGTGTACGGCTGGGGCGACGCAGACGACCCGCTTCCCGATCCGATTCCCGAAGACCGGCGGACGGTTGCGCCGGGCGACGGCGACTACGCCGCACGCAAGCGGGCGATCGAGCTGATCCTCGAAGAGGCGGACTTGCCCGCCACGTCGCTTCGCGCCGGCGCCGTCTACGGCCCCCGTACGAAGCACTCCCGCGAGTGGTACTTCGTGCAACGCGTGCTCGACGGCCGCCGGGCGATCGTCCTCGCCCGGCGCGGCGAGGGGCGCTTCAACACCCTGTCGGTCGAGAACCTCGCCGAGCTGATCGCGCTCGCGGCGGCGGAGCCGGCGAACACGATCCTCAACGCCGGTGATCCGTCACCCCCGACGGCGCTCGAGATCGGGCGTGTGGTCGCCGGGACGATGGGCCACGAATGGGACGAGGTGCTCCTGCCGGGCCCGGAGGAGGGCACCGTCGGCGACCACCCGTGGAACGTCCCCTCGCCGTTCGTCCTCGACATGACTCGCGCCCGCGACGATCTCGGCTACGAACCGGCCGTCACCTACGCGGAGGCCGTGCCGGAGACGGTCGAGTGGCTCGTCGAGGCGGTCGGCGACCGGCCCTGGCGCGACGTGCTCACCGCCTCGCCCTACCTCGAGACGATGTTCGACTACGCCGCGGAAGACGGGTTCCTCGCGCGCCGCGAGCGGGAAAGTGCCGGTTAGAGTGTGAGCGGAATGGCGACGGCACGCGTGGCCGAGCCCAGCGGCTCGCTCGGCGAAGTCAAGGAGTGGGGCCTCGACCGCGAGGACCTGCTCGGGATCTACCGCAACATGCTGACCACGCGGTCGATCGAGGAGCGCGGTCACATCCTCTACAAGCAGGGGAAGATCCCCGGCTCCTTCTACACGGGCCGCGGCAACGAGGGCGCGTCCGTCGGCGTCGCCACGGCGATGGGCCCCGAGGACGTCGGCACGCCGCTCCACCGCGACATGGGCGTGCACATCACGCGCGGTGTCGAGCCGTGGCGGATCTTCGCGAACTACATGGCGCGCATCGACGGCCTCGCGCACGGACGCGACGGCAATGTGCACATGGCAGACGATCACCTCGGCCTGATCGCGATGGTCTCGCACCTGCCGGCGATGCTCCCGGTCGCGGTCGGCTGCGCGCTCGCGTTTCGCATCCGCGAGGAGAAGCGCGTCTCGGTCGGCTGGTTCGGCGAGGGCTCCTCCTCGCGCGGCGACACGCACGAGGCGATGAACTTCGCGGGCGTGCGCCGGCTGCCCGTGGTGTTCATCTGCGACAACAACCAGTGGGCGTACTCGACCCCGACGCATCTCGAGTACGCGGTCGAGCATCTGGCCGACCGCGCCCAGGCGTACGGCTTCGAAGGCGTCGTCGTCGACGGCACCGACGTGCTCGCCGTCCATCGCGAGGCGAAGCGCGCGATCGAGAAGGCGCGCGACGGCGGCGGCCCGACGCTGATCGAGTGCCTGACCCTCCGCATGGAGGGACACGCCGTGCACGACGACGCGTTCTACGTCCCGAAGGAGCTCTTCGAGCGCTGGGCGGAGAAGGACCCGATCGAGCGCTACCGCGTGTGGCTGCACGAGAACGCCGACTTCAGCGACGCCGAAGAGGAAGAGATCAAGCTCAGCGTCAAGAAGCACCTGAACGACGCGCTCGAGCGCGCGGACCAGTCACCGCTCCCGCATCCCGAGAGCCTCACCGTCGGCGTCTACGCCGACCCCGAAGAACTCGACACGCCCCACCACAAATGAGCCTCGCGTCCCTGATCGCCGTCCGCTCCCGCCCGGCAAAGCCGGGCTCCGCCGACGGCTCGCGAATCTGATGAGCGAGATGACGTACCTCCAGGCGATCTCGGACGGCCTCCGTCAGGAGATGCGCCGCGACAAGCGCGTCTTCGTGATCGGCGAGGACGTCGGCGTCTACGGGGGCGCGTTCAAGGTCACGCTCGGCTTCCAGGAGGAGTTCGGCCCGTGGCGCGTGCTCGACGCGCCGCTCTCGGAGACGGCGATCCTCGGCGGCGCGACCGGCGCGGCGATGATGGGCATGCGGCCGGTCGCGGAGATGCAGTTCGCGGACTTCATCTCGTGCGGCTGGGACCATCTCGTCACCGTCGCGGCCAAGCAGCACTGGCGCGCGGGCTCGCCCGTGCCGATCACCGTGCGCCTGCCTTCGGGCGGCGGCTTCTCGGGCGGGCCGTTCCACTCGCAGAACCCCGAGTCGTCGTTCGCGCACATCCCCGGGCTCAAGTGCGTGTGCCCGTCGACGCCTGCGGACGCGAAGGGGCTGCTGATCGCCGCGATCCAGGATCCGAACCCGGTGCTCTTCTTCGAACACAAGCACCTCTACCGCCGCATCAAGGGCGAGGTGCCGGACGAGCGCTACACGGTGCCGATCGGCAAGGCGCGCATCCACCGCGAGGGCGAGGACGTCACCGTCGTCACCTGGGGCGCGATGGTCTACACCGCGGACGAGGCCGCGACGCAGCTCGGCGACCTCTCGGTCGAGATCGTCGACCTGCGCACCATCCTTCCCTGGGACAAGGAGGCCGTGCTCACCTCCGTGCGCAAGACGTCGAAGCTGCTCGTCCTGCACGAGGACACGCACACCGGCGGCTTCGGCGCCGAGATCGCGGCCACGGTCGCGGAGCAGGCCTTCGAGGATCTCGACGCGCCGATCAAGCGCCTGACGGCACCCGACACACCCGTCCCGTTCGCGCCCGTCCTCGAGCAGGCGTTCATCCCGCAGGTCTCGGACGTCGTCGCGGCGCTGCGCGAGTTGGCAGAGTATTAGCCGGTGGCAACGGGGACGGCAGTCGAGGTCGTGATGCCCCAGATGGGCGTCTCGGTCTCGGAGGGCACCGTCACGAAGTGGCTGAAGAACCCGGGCGACACCGTCGAGGCCGACGAGTCGCTGCTCGAGATCTCGACCGACAAGGTCGACACCGAGGTGCCCTCGCCCGGATCGGGCGTGCTCAGCGAGATCCTCGTCCAGGAGGGCGAGACGGTCGCCGTCGGCACGGTGCTCGCGCGGATCGGCGGCGACGGCGCGGCCACGCCGTCCGGGCCGCCGGCGCCGCGGGTCGAGGCACCGCCCCCGCCGCCCGCACCCGAGCCGGAGGCCGTCGCCGAAACGCCGGCGCCGGCGCCGGAACCCGCGACAGCGCCCGCGCCGGCCGGAAACGGCCATGCGGCGGGCGAGCACACCTTCGTCTCGCCGGTCGTGGCGAGGATCGCGGCCGAGCACGGCATCGATCCGGCACGCGTCGCCGGCACGGGCGCCGGCGGCCGCGTGACGAAGAAGGACATCCTCGCCTTCGTCGAGGCGGGCACGCAGGCGCCGGCCGCGCCGGCAGCCGCCCCCGCAGCGGCGCAGGCCGTCCCGCCTCCGGCGCCGGTCGCGCCCGGCGAGCTCGGCCCGGGTGAGCAGCTCGAGCCGATGAACGCGATGCGCCGTGGCATCGCCGAGCACATGCGCCGCTCGCTCGACACCGCCGCGCACGTCACGAGCGCGATCGAGGTCGACATGTCGAAGGTGGTCGCGATCCGCGAGAAGCTGAAGGCGGAGTACGTCCGGTCCTACGGCGTCAACCCCACGTATCTCGCCTTCGTCGCGCGCGCGGCCGTCGACACGCTCAAGGACTGGCCGTGGGTGAACGCGGAGCTGCGGGGCGAGTCGATCGTCACCCACAGCCACGTGAACCTCGGCTTCGCGGTCGCGCTCGAGGGCGGCAAGGGGCTGATCGTCCCGGTCCTGAAGAACGCCGAGGGCCTCAACCTGCTCGGCATGGCCCGCGGAGTCGCGGACCTCGCCGAGCGCGCACGCACGAAGCGGCTGACACCCGACGACGTGCAGGGCGGCACGTTCACGATCACGAACCCCGGCAGCTTCGGGACGTTCCACGGGACGCCGGTGATCAGCCAGCCGCAGAGCGGAATCCTCGGGACGTACGCGGTCGTGAAGCGACCGTGGGTGGTGCAGGACGAGCTCGGCCAGGACGTGATCGCGATCCGGCCGATCATGAACCTGACCCTCACCTACGACCACCGCCTCGTCGACGGCGCCTACGCCGGCCAGTTCCTGCACGACCTGCGCGAGCGGCTCGAGAGCTGGGGCGAGTCCGACTACTGAACGCTGCGCGACGCTCTCAGAGCGGCAAGCGGCGAGAGGCAGAGCAGCCCCGCCCCGGTGAGCTCGACGTAGTTCAACAGGCCGTGCCGAAAGCCCGGCAGCGTCATGTCGTTCGCGATCCTCGAACCGAAGCCGTAGTGGTGGGCGACCGTGCGGAACCCGTCGAGCCCGACCGCGACGCCGGCGAGCCCGAGGACGGCGAGGAAGAGCCAGATGACCGGATGCGCGACGCCGCGTCGGGTGAGCCCGACGATCGAGAGCGCGACGGCGCCGAGCAGAGCGGCGGCGAGCCTGAACTCGAGGTCGGAGGGATGGGCGATCAGGTTGGGCACACCGTCGGTGTAGGACGGCCAGGCGATGCGCGCCGGCTCCGTCCAGGAGGCGACGGCAGACACGCAGAGCACGACGCCCCCGGCGGCGGCGAGTGCAAGCGCGAGCCTCCCCCTCTTCGTCCGCGGCCCTACCACCTTGGGCGCAAAGGCTACCCTCGCTCTCGGTGAGCGGCGCCTACCTGATGAATCTCGGCCGGGTCGAGTACCGGGAGGCCTGGGACCTCCAGCGCTCGCTCGCGGCGGCCGTCTCGCTCGGTGCGATCCCGGACACGGTGCTCTTCCTCGAGCACCCGCCGACGATCACGCTCGGCCGGCGCACCGAGAACGGCGAGGTGCACGTGCCGGAAGCCGCCGACGTCGCCGTCGTCGAGACCGACCGTGGCGGCCGCTCGACCTACCACGGGCCGGGCCAGCTCGTCTGCTACCCGATCCTCGACCTGAAGCGGCACGGCAAGGACGTGAAGAGGTTCTGCCGCGATCTGGAAGAGGCGATCATCCGAACGCTCGCGGCGTTCGAACTCGAGGGCACCCGGTTCGAGGGGCTGACCGGCGTCTGGCTTGCCTCGCCTCCCCGAAAGATCGCCAGCATCGGCGTGCACCTGTCGCGCTGGGTCTCGACGCACGGGTACGCGCTGAACGTCGACCTCGACCCGACCCCCTTCACGGACTGGATCACCGCGTGCGGGCTCGACGACGCCGTCTTCACCTCGATGGCGCAGGAGCTCGGCCGCGCCGTGTCGGTCGACGACGTGCGGCCCGCTGCGCGCGAGGCATTCGCGGAGGTCTTCGACCTCTCCTTCGAGGAGCTTCCCGGCGACGAGGCCGGTTTCTGGCCGCAGCCGCTCCACGAACAGCTCGCGGCTTCCTAGACTGAGCGGGATGCAGGGATCGCTGCCCGTCGCCGAGCGCCCGCGCCGACCGGAGTGGATGAAGGTGCGTGCGCCGAGTGCGAACACGCGCTTCTACGACGTGAAGAAGCTGATTCACGGCGCGAGCCTGCACACGATCTGCGAGGAGGCGCGCTGCCCGAACATCGCCGAGTGCTGGGGCCGCGGCACAGCCACGTTCCAGATCCTCGGCGACACCTGCACGCGCGCCTGCCGCTACTGCTACGTGCACTCCGGCAGGCCGGACGCAGTCGACCCACTCGAGCCGCTGCGCCTCGCTCAGACGGCCGCGCAGATGGGGCTCGACCACGTCGTCGTCACCTCCGTCGACCGCGACGACCTCGCCGACCGCGGCGCAGGCCATTACGCGGCGACGATCCGCGCGCTCAAGCGCCGGCTGCCCGAGGCGACGGTCGAGGTGCTGACGCCCGACTTCCTCGGCGTCGAGGAGCAGGCGCTCGAGACCGTCCTCGCCGCCCGGCCCGACGTCTTCAACCACAACATCGAGACGGTCAGGCGGCTGCACCGGCAGATGCGCGGCGCGAAGGGGGACTACGAGGGCTCGCTCTCGCTCCTGCGCCGTGCGCGCGGGCTCGCCGGCTATCCGGTGCTGACGAAGAGCGGGATCATCGTCGGCCTCGGCGAGCGGAACGACGAGGTCGTCGAGACGATGCGCGACCTGCGTGGCGCCGGCGTCGACGTCGTCACGATCGGGCAGTACCTCCAGCCGAGCGAGCAGCACGTCGCGATCGACCGCTGGGTGCACCCCGACGAGTTCGACTGGTTCCGCGAGCAGGGCGAGGCGCTCGGCTTCGGGTCGGTGTTCGCGGGTCCGCTCGTGCGGTCGTCCTATCGCGCCGACGAGCAGCGCGCCGCAGCGGTCACCGCCTCCCGCTGACGGGAAGCTAGCCCGTGAGGAAGTGGTGGGGGTTGCGGCCCCCGTGCCCGTTCGGCCCGGGACCGAAGTTCCCGAACTGGAACGACTGCCCGACGAGGTCGCCGATCAGGTTCGAGACGTCGGGCGTGCCGAGGCCGGTCGGGATGTCGTACCCGGGACCCGCCGGGAAGCCGATGTCGGTACCGGGGCCGGTGTCGACCGCGTTCGAGCCCACCGTGATGTCGTTGAAGTCGTCGCCGTACTCGTGCCGGTTGGACGCGACGTTGTAGAGAGCCGGGTTCGCCTGGCCGAGCGGACCCTCGCCGGCGGCTGCGCGCGACTGGTCTGCGAGCGCGAAGATCGCCGACCAGGGCGGCGGGCCGGCGCTCGTCCCGCCGAAGTTGCCGAGCTCTCCGTCGAAGACGACGAGCTCGCCGCCGTTGATCGACGCGTTGAAGGCGACGTCGGCGACCGTGCGGACGGACGAGTGGTTGAACCCGCGCTGGTAGCTGGGCTCGCCGAAGAGGATGCTCGGAGCGCCGCCGGTCCCCGCGTCGAACGACGGCTCGTTCCAGACCTGCTCGGCGCCGTAGTTGTTGCCGCGGAGGAGCCCGCCCGGATAGGGGAGGCCCATCGTGCCGCCGACCGCCGTCACGAGCGGGTCGGAGGCCGGATACGAGGCGATCGCGTACGTGTCGCCGTCGGTGGCGCCGAAGTCGCCCGTGCCGGCGACCATCGTGCCGCCCGCCGCGACGGCAGCCTGGTACGCGGCGTGGAACGTGTTGACGGCCGACGTCGGGATCAGATCCTCGTCGTCGCCGAAGCTCTGCGACACGATCGCGCCCGGGTAATGCGGCAGGCAGGTGGCGACGGTGCCGGCGACGGTGTCGTCGTCGTCATCCGGCGACACCGCGAGGACGATCCTCGCGCCCGGCGCCATCGCGTGCGCGTACTCGACGTCCGCCGAGGTCTCGACCTCCCAGCTCGGCGCGTCCGGATCGTCCTGGTTCACGCCGTTCGTTCCGCAGTACGTGATCGTCGTCGACGGGATGTTGAAGAGCGAGTCGAACGCCGCGAGATCGGACTCGAGCTGCGGGTTGCCGTAGGCGACGACGACGACGATCGTCTGGCCGGCGCCGGTCGGCGCGCGCCAGCCCGTCGGGAAGTCATAGGCCGTCTGGAGCTGCTGCGGCGTGTAGCAGGAGAGACCCTGCGCGCAGAGGGACCTGCCCCTGCCGGCCGCACCGCTGAAGCTCGACACCGGCCCGTTCGGAACGAAGGTCGAACCGTCCGGATGGAACGTGGCCGACGAGGAAGAGCCCGTGGAAAGGAGCGCGGGCGCGACGACGCACGCAACCGCTGCACCGATGACCGCCACCGCATGACGTACCGCCCGACCTGACCGCAAAGCCCTTCGCCCCCTCCCAGAGACTCAAGCTGCCGCGTGAAGCTGCCGCGGCTCGGATCCTGATCGATGTTCGGCGAAGATGCAAGTACCAGGGGCGACGAGATGATCCCTCTTTCGAGGGAAATTTTGAAGCGCTAATCGTGAGGCTTCGCCATCGCGCGGTAGTCGAGCGCCTCGTCGAGCACCGCGTCGTCGACGCCTGCCTCCCGGGCCACCTCGCGGAGCGAGCGGCCGGACGCCGCCGCTGCCTTCACGATCTCGCTCGCCTTGTCGTAGCCGATGTGGGGGTTCAGGGCCGTCGCCGCCGAGAGCGTCAGCTCGGCGTACCGCTCGCACTGCTCGCGGTTGGCCTCGATGCCGTCGACGCACTTCTCGGCCAGGAGCCGGGACGAGGAGGCGAGGAGCTTGATCGAGTCGAGCAGGTTCCGCGCCATCAGCGGGACGAACACGTTCAGCTCGAAGTGGCCCTGCATGCCCCCGATCGCGATCGCCTGGTCGTTCCCGATCACCTGCGCCGCAACCTGGGTGACGACCTCGGGGATGACCGGATTGACCTTGCCGGGCATGATCGACGAGCCCTTCTGGAGCTCGGGCAGGAAGATCTCCGCGAGGCCGGCGCGTGGGCCCGAGCCCAGGTAGCGGAGGTCGTTCGCGATCTTCGTCAGGCTGACGGCGACGACCTTGAGCGCGCCCGAGGCCTCGACGAGGCCGTCGCGGGCGGCCTGTGACTCGAACGGATCGGCCGGCGGCCCGATCGGCAGGCCGGTGTCGGCCACGAGCCGGCCGCGAACCCGCTCCGCGAACTCGGGGTGGGTGTTGAGACCCGTGCCGACGGCCGTGCCCCCGAGCGGGATCTTCCCGAGCCGCACGAGCGTGTCCTCGACCCGGGCGCGGCCCTCACGCACCTGCGCCGCATAGCCGCCGAACTCCTGTCCGAGCGTGACCGGCACCGCGTCCATCCAGTGCGTCCGCCCCGACTTGACGACGTCGTCGAACTCGCGCGCCTTCGCCTCGAGCGAGCCGGCGAGCCGGTCGAGCGCGGGCAGCAGGTCGTTGACGATCCGGTCGAGCGCGGCGAGGTGGACGGCGGACGGGAAGACGTCGTTCGACGACTGACCCATGTTGACGTCGTCGTTGGGGTGGACGTCCTCACCGGCAAGCGCCGCGATCACCTCGTTCGCATTCATGTTCGAGGAGGTGCCCGAGCCGGTCTGGAAGACGTCGATCGGAAACTGGTCGTCGAGCTCGCCGTTCGCGATCCGGTCGGCGGCGGCGGCGATCCGCTCCGCCTTGTCCGGATCGAGCAGGCCGAGCTCCGCGTTCACGCGCGCGGCGGCCGCCTTGATCCGCCCGAGCCAGCGCGCGACGCCGACGGGGATCGGCTCGCCGGAGACGGGGAAGTTCTCGACCGCCTTGCGGGTCTCGCCGCCCCAGAGCTCCTCGCTCACGACGCGGACTCTAGTGATCGTGCCGTGGCCAGAAGCTCGTCCCGGCTCGTCAGCTTCACGCGCGGCCGGCCCTCCCGCTCGCCGGACGCGCGCTCGTACGCGTCGATCGCCTCCCAGCCCGCGTACGGGACGAAGTCGACGCCGCGCGCCCGGAGCACGTCCTCGAGATCGCCGCCCGCCGACGAGAGTGCTCCGGCCTCGGCGTCCTCGAGCAGGTGCTGAACCGTCTCGGCCGCGTCCTTCTTGTTCGTCCCGATCACGCCGCTCGGCCCGCGCTTGATCCAGCCGGCGCTGTAGACGCCGGGCATCCCGACGACGCGGCCCTGCTCGTTCGGGATGACGCAGCGGCGCTCGTCGAAGGGCAGACCGGGAAGCGCAACGCCCCGGTAGCCGACGCTCCGCAGCACGAGACCGCACGAAATCACCTCGTGCCGATCAGTCGGAACCGCCTTGATCTGACCGTCATCGCTCGAGGTGAGCGAATTCCTGACGACCTCGATCGCCTCGACCTTGTCCTCGCCGACGATCCTCACCGGCGAGACGAGGAAGCGAAGCACGAGACGCTTCGGCTTACCCGACGTGGGCCGCGACGCGAACTCGCGCAGGATCTCGACGTTGCGCCGGGTACGCGCCGTGTCGGCCTCGAGCGCCGCCGCGCTAGCCGGATCGAGCTCGAGGTCGGCCGGATCGACGACGACGTCCGCGCCGGCGAGCTCGCCGAGCTCCTTCAGCTCGGCCGGAGTGAACGAAGCCTGCACGGGACCGCGGCGGCCGAGCATCACGATCTCCGTGATCCCGGAGGCGACGATCGCCTCCTCCGACCGCTCGGTGATGTCGGTCGGGTCGAGCTCCTCCTCGGTGCGGGCGAGGATTCGCGCCACGTCGATCGCGACGTTGCCGTTGCCGATGACGACGGCGCGGTCGCAGGAGAGGTCGAAGTCGAGTTGCTGGTAGTCGGGATGGCCGTTGTACCAGGCGACGAATTCGGTCGCGGCCCACGACCCGGGAAGATCCTCGCCGGGAATCCCGAGCCGGCGGTCGCTCTGCGCCCCGACCGTGTAGACGACGGCGTCGTAGAGCGCGGTCAGCTCGTCGTGCGTCACGTCGCGTCCCACCTCGACGTTGCCGAAGAAGCGGAAGCCGCCCCTTGCCGCCGTCTTCTCGAAGACACGCGACGCGCTCTTCAGCTCGGGGTGGTCGGGGGCGACGCCGAGACGCACCAGGCCCCACGGCGTCGGCAGCCGCTCGAGCACGTCGACCTCGGCGCCGGCGGCGAGCAGCTGTTCGGCCGTGAAGAACCCCGCCGGACCGGAGCCGACCACGGCGACGCGAAGCCTCTTCACGCTGGGCGGGCTAGTGGCTGCAGCCGGCGTGCGCGTCGCCTTCGGCGACCTGGAAGCTGTGACCGCAGCCGCACGAGCCGGAGGCGTTCGGGTTGTCGATCTTGAAGCCCGACTCCTGGAGCGACTCGACGAAGTCGACGGTCGCGCCCTTCAGGTACTGAGCGCTCGCCTGGTCGACGACGACGTGGATACCGTGGAACTCCGCCTCGGTGTCGCCGTCGGCAGCGCCGCGGTCGAAGCCGAGGGCGTATTCGAAGCCGCCGCAACCGCCGCCGCGAATCGCGACGCGCAGCACCTCCGCCTCGCCGGCGGGCTCCTGCGCCATCAGCGCCCTGACCTTGTCGGCGGCGCGCTCGGTGAGCGTGATTGCAGCGGTTTCGCGAGTCTCGATCGTCGCCATGCCCTCAGTGTACCCACGGCCTCCGGCGAGGGAACCTTGGTAGGTTCCAAAGGCCGGAACCGCCCGCGGGAGGGGACTCTTGTTCGACGACTGGCTGCCGTTTGCGATCTACGGGTTGCTCGCGCTTGCGATCCCGTCGTCGATGGTCGCCTTCAGCTTCATCTTCTCCCAGCGGCCGAGCAACCGGGTCCGGGCCCGTGGGGTTCCCTTCGAATCCGGCGTCTCGCAGGGCCCGCCGAAGGCGCAGCGGTTCTCGGTCAACTTCTACCTGACGGCGATGCTCTTCATCCTCTTCGACATCGAGATCGTCTTCCTCTACCCGCTCGCGGTCATCCTCCACGAGCTCGCATGGTTCGGCTTCCTCGAGTTCCTCGTCTTCCTCGCGATCCTGCTCCTCGCCTACGTCTACATCTGGCGCAAGGGGGCGCTCGAATGGCGCTAGACGAGCCGCTCGCAGAGCTCGGGCTCCACTCGGAGCGCGTGCTGTGGCCCGACAAGGGGCCCGGCAAGTTCGAGCAGGAGCTCGCGTCGCTCGAGCGCAAGGTCGGGCTGACGACCCTCGAGAAGGCCGTCGCCTGGGCCCAGACGAGGTCGATGTGGCCCGACACGTTCGGGCTCGCGTGCTGCGCGATCGAGATGATGTCGATCGTCTCCGCGCGCTACGACATCGCGCGCTTCGGCATGGAGGCCTTCCGCTCGTCGCCGCGCCAGGCCGACCTGCTGATCGTCTCCGGCCGCGTCTCGAACAAGATGGCGGCGCCTCTGCGGCAGATCTACGACCAGATGCTCGAACCGAAGTGGGTGATCGCGATGGGCGCGTGCGCAAGCTCGGGCGGGATGTTCAACAACTACGCGATCGTGCAGTCGGTCGACAAGGTCGTCCCGGTCGACATCTACGTCCCCGGCTGTCCGCCTCGCCCGGAGCAGCTGATGGAGGGGATCATCCGCCTGCACGAGGCGGTCCGGGCAGGCGTGCCGCCGGCGTACGAGATCAGGAGCGTCGCCACGTGAGCTTCGAGGCGGTACCGGGTCTCGTCGAGACGATCGAGGCGCACGGCGAGACGACGCTCGTCGTCGACCCGGCGCGGCTCGTCGAGGCGTGCACGCACCTGCGCGACGGCGAGCGCTTCAACTTCCTCGCGGACATCTCGGCGGCCGACTACCTCGGTTGGGGCGAGAAGGGCGCCTCGGGCTACATCGGGAACGCCTCGGGACGCGACCTGAACACCCCCTCGACGCAAGGGTTTCAGGCGACGCCGAAGGCCAAGCCGAAGCGCTTCTCGCTCAGCTACCACCTCTCGTCGGTGACCGACGCGCCGAGACGCGTGCGCGTGCAGATCTGGGTCGACGACGGCGAGGCGGTGCCGAGCGTCGTCTCGGTCTGGCCGACCGCCGACTGGCACGAACGCGAGGCCTGGGACATGATGGGGATCCCGTTCGTCGACCACCCGAACCTGAAGCGGCTCCTGCTCGACGACGACTGGGAAGGCCACCCGCTGCGCAAGGACTATCCGATCGGCGGCGAGCCCGTCCGCTTCTCGGAGGAGGAGTAGTGGCCGCGGTATCCGACAAGACGCGTGCGCCGATCTACGAGGGCACGCGCATTCCGCAACCGATTCCGACGGTGCTGCGGGTGTCCGACGAGCTCCGCGCGACCGGCGACGTGATGACGGTCAACTTCGGCCCGAACCACCCGTCGACGCACGGCGTGCTCCGCCTGATCGTCGACCTCTTCGGCGAGGACGTCGTGGGGCTCGAGGCGATCGTCGGCTACCTGCACACGGGCTTCGAGAAGAACATGGAGCAGAAGACGTGGTGGAAGGCGATCACGTACCCGGAGCGGATCGACTACGTCTCCTTCCAGAACAACGAGCTCGTCTTCGTGCTCGCGATCGAGAAGCTCCTCGAGCTCGAGACGCCGCCCAAGGCGTCGTGGATGCGCACGTGCCTCTGCGAGCTGAATCGCATCCACTCGCACCTCGTCTGGCTCGGCACCTCGGCGCTCGAGCTCGGCGCGATCTCGATGTTCTGGTACTGCTTCCGCGAGCGCGAGCAGATCCTCGACCTCTTCGAGATGGTCTGCGGCACGCGCATGCACACGCGCTACTTCCAGGCGGGTGGGCTCGCCGAGGACATCCCGATCGGTTTCTTCCCCGAGGCGCGCAAGTTCGTCGACTGGATGCCCCACGCCGTCGACGACTACGAGGCGATGCTCAACCGCAACAAGATCTGGCTCGAGCGCACGCAGGGGCTCGGCCTGCTCTCGGCCGACGACGCGATCGCGCTCGGCCAGTCCGGCCCGGTGCTGCGCGGTTCGGGCGTCGACTGGGACCTCCGCAAGGTCGCGCCCTACCTCGCCTACGGCGAGGTCGACTTCCGCGTTCCCGTCTACCACGAGGGCGACGTCTACGCACGCTACCGGGTGCACATCGAGGAGATGCGCGAGTCGACGCGGATCGTCGCGCAGTGCCTCGACAGGCTCGAGGGCATGGCCGGCGAGCCGTGGATCGCCGACGACCGCAAGGTCGTGCTGCCGCCGCGCGAGGAGCTCCACACCTCGATGGAGTCCCTGATCCACCACTTCAAGATCGTCACCGAGGGCTACCGCGTCCCCGAGGGCGAGGTCTACGTCGCCGTCGAGTCGCCGCGCGGCGAGCTCGGCTGCCATGTCGTCTCCGACGGCGGCCCCCGGCCGTGGCGCGTCAAGTTCCGCGCGCCGTCGTTCGTCGCGCTCCAGGCGACGGCGACGTGCATGTCGGACGCGCTGATCGCCGACATGATCGCGATCGTCGGCTCGCTCGACACCGTCATGGGAGAAGTAGACCGGTGACGTTCACGGAGGAGGTTCGTGTGCTCGCGGCGCGCTATCCGGACGCGCGCACGGCGACCCTGCCGGCGCTGCGCCTCGCACAGGAGCGGCACGGCTGGCTGCCGCCCGAGGCGTTCCGGGAGGTCGCGGACGCGCTCGGCCTGACGCCGGCGTACTGCCACGCCGTCGCCTCGTTCTACGACATGTACCACCTCGCGCCGGTCGGCGAGCACCTCGTCGAGGTGTGTACGAACCTGTCGTGCGCGCTCTCCGGCGCGCAGAGCGTCGTCGACGCGTTCGAGTCGGAGCTCGGCGTGCGCGCAGGTGAGACGACCGCCGACGGCGAGGTGACGTTCCGCGCCGTCGAATGCCTCGGCGGCTGCGGCTACGCCACCGTCGTCGCCATCGACCATCACTACCGGCACGACGTCAAGCCCGAGGACGTCCCGGCGATCGTGGAGGCCGTGCGTGGGCGCTAGGTCGATGCTGCTCGCGCCGGAAGGCGAGCGCTACGCACAGGTCGCGAAGGCGCGCGCGATGACACCCGACGCGCTGATCGCGGAGCTTCAGGCGGCGAACCTCCGCGGGCGCGGCGGCGCCGGCTTCCCGATGGGACGCAAGGCATCGCTGATCGACCGCGCGAGCCCGCGGCCGAAGTACCTCGTCGTCAACGCCGACGAGTCGGAGCCGGGCGCGTTCAAGGACCGCGAGGTGATGGCGAAGGTGCCGCACCGTCTGATCGAGGGCTGCCTGATCGCCGCGCACGCGATCGAGGCGAAGGACGTCTTCATCTACATCCGCGGCGAGTATCTCGCCGAGTACGAGATCCTCCAGGCGGCGGTCGACGAGGCACGCGTGACCGGCGTCTTCGGCGACGTCGAGATCACCGTCTACCGCGGCGCGGGCGCGTACATCTGCGGCGAGGAGACGGCGCTGCTCGACTCGCTCGAGGGCCGTCGCGGCCAGCCGCGGCCGCGGCCGCCGTTCCCGCCCGTGCAGGGCCTCTACAACGCGCCGACGCAGATCAACAACGTCTGCACGATCGCCACGGTGCCGTCGATCCTCGAGCTCGGCGCCGCCGAGTTCGCGAAGATCGGCGTCGAGACCTCGCCCGGCACGGCGGTCTTCTCGATCTCCGGCAACGTCGTCCGGCCCGGGAACTACGAGCTCGAGCTCGGGACGCCGATGCGCGAGCTGATCTACGACCTCGCCGGCGGCATTCCGGACGGGCGTGCGCTCAAGGCGGTCATCCCCGGCGGATCGTCGGTGCCGGCGCTCACCGCCGACCAGATCGACGTCCCGCTCGACTACGACTCGCTCGCGCAGCTCGGGACGTTCTTCGGCGCCGCGTCGCTGATCGTCGTCGACGACCGCTGCTGCATGGTGCAACTCGCACTGCGCTCGACCAAGTTCTACATGCACGAGTCGTGCGGCAAGTGCACGCCGTGCCGCGAGGGAACGCGCTGGATGGTGCAGCTGCTCGAGAAGATCGAGGCCGGCGAGGCGGAGCTCGCCGACGTCGAGTTGCTGCGCTCCGTCTGCGACCGCATCCTCGGCAAGTCGCTCTGCGCGCTCGGCGACTTCGCCGTCTATCCGGTCGCGAGCTACATGAAGCACTGGGGCGACGAGTTCGTCGCGCACGTCGAGCACGGCGGCTGTCCGTTCGAGGGCGAGTCCTCGCTGGAGGGAATCGTCGCGCCGAGCGACGCGCACGCACACACGGAGGCGCACGCATGAGCGGGACCGAGACCGTCACGCTCACGATCGACGAGCGCGAGGTGACCGTGCCGAAGGGGCTCGGCCTCGTCGAGGCGGCGCTGCACGCCGGTATCGAGATCCCCGTCTTCTGCTACGAGCCGCGCCTCGGCCCGCCGGTCGGCGCGTGCCGCATGTGCCTCTGCGAGGTCGCACCGGGGCCGCCGAAGCCGCAGGCGGCGTGCACGCTCACCGCCGCCGACGGGATGGTCGTGAGGACCGCGCGCACCTCGGCGATCGCGGCCGAGGCGCAGAACGCGACGCTCGAGTTCATCCTCGTCAACCATCCGCTCGACTGCCCCGTCTGCGACAAGGGCGGCGAGTGCCCGCTCCAGGACCTGACGTTCCGCTACGGGCCCGGCAACACGCGGATGGAATTCCAGAAGCGCACGTTCGAGAAGCCGATCCCGATCTCGCCGACGATCGCGCTCGACCGCGAGCGCTGCATCCTCTGCTACCGCTGCACGCGGTTCTCGGAGGGCGTCGCCGAGGACGGCCAGCTCGTCGCCGTCAACCGCGGCGCGCTCTCGATGATCGCGACCTTCGAGGACGAGCCCTATCGCGCGCCGTTCTCCGGGAACGTGATCGAGCTCTGTCCGGTCGGAGCGCTCACCTCGACGCAGTACCGCTTCGAGGCGCGGCCCTGGGAGACCCAGCAGGCGCCGACGGTCTGCGGACTCTGTCCGGTCGGCTGCAACGTGAGCGCGACGACACGCGAGGGCAAGGTGAAGCGCATCCTCTCGCGCAACCATCCCGAGGTCGACGAGGGCTGGCTCTGCGACAAGGGCCGTTTCGCATTCGGACACCTGCACGCTCCGGATCGGATCGAGGATCCGCTGCGCAGGGTCTCGCAGCATCGCTTCGAGGCGCTCACGTGGAGCGACGCGCTCGACGAGACGGAACGCCTTCTGCGCGACGCGGGCCCGTCGATCGTCACCGCGCTCTCGGGCTCCGAGACCGTCGAGCAGGCCTATGGCCTCGCGAAGCTCTTGCGGCAGGGCCTCGGCGCACACGCGGCCGTCCTGCCGGAGCCGATCCCCGACGCGCTCGACGCGTTCCGCGCACCGCTCTCGACGATCCGCGACGCACCTGCCGTCGTCGTGCTCTGCGACGAGCCGGTCGTCGAGCGGGCGCCCGTCGTCGACCTCTGGATCAAGGCCGCGCGGCGGAACGGCGCGCGCATCCTCACCGAGATCCCCGAGGAGCGGATCGAGGGTGCCGTGCTGATCAGCGACGACGCCGACCGCTGCGCGTGGTTCGCGCGCGACCTGGACGCGGCGGCCGCGTTCTACCTCCCGCGGACGCCGAATGGACGCGGTGTGTTCGACGCGTGGAGCGCGGCGTCCGACGGCGAGCCTGCCGACGGGCCGCCGAAGCTCGTGATCGTCTCGCGCGACCTCGCGGCGAGCGACCCGAACGTGCGCGCGCTCGCAGAGGCCGCGGACGCGGTGATCGGGATCGGCATGTTCGAGGGCACCTTCCGCGGGTGGTGCGATCTCGTGCTGCCCGGGACGAGCTACCTCGAGCGCGACGGCACGACCGTCAACCTCGAGGGCCGCCTCCAGCGCCAGCGCCGCGCGGTGATCGCGCCCTGCCCGGACGAGCTCGCGTGGATCGCGAAGCTCGCCGAGCGCTTCGAGGTCGAGCTCTCGCCGCACGCGCCGATGGTCTTCGAGGAGCTCTCGGAGCTCTGCTACGGCGGGATGAGCTTCTCGGAGGTGTCGGAGCAGGCGGCGCTGCCGCCGGCGGCGGCTTCGAGCGCGCCCGTCTCGCAGCCCGCTCCCACGATGGTGTCGGCAGACGGCGGGCTTCGCCTGGTCACCTACCGACCGCTCTTCTCGGGCGCGGCGGTCGAGCGCACGCCGGAGCTCGCGTTCATGCGCCCGAACGGCGAGGTCGAGCTCGCACCCGACGACGCACGCGCACGCGGGATCGGCGGCGGCGACACCGTCACGGTGCGCTCGAACGGCACCGCGCGCGAGCTGCGGGCCCGGATCGCGCACGACCTCGCACCGGGCCTCGTGCGCATCCCGCGCGACGACGCCGCCGGCCTGCACGAGGACGTCGAGGTGAGCCGTGCATCCGCATGAGCTCTGGTGGATCTCGTTGATCAAGGCGGCCCTGATCGTCAACCTCGTCATGGGCGCCTTCGCGATGACGACGTGGCTCGAGCGCAAGCTGCTCGGGCGGATGCAGCTGCGCTACGGGCCGAACCGCGCCGGCCCGAAGGGGCTGCTCATCCCGATCGCCGACCTGATCAAGCTCGTCCGCAAGGAGGCGTTCTATCCCGACTCCGCACACGAGCTGCCGTACATCGTCGCGCCCGTCGTCTCGTGCTTCACCGCGCTCGCGGCGTTCAGCGTGATTCCGTGGGGACCGGGCTGGACGATCGACGGCTACTACGTCGCCGGCACGGTCGTGGACGTGCCGATCTCGCTGATCCTGATCTTCGCGCTCGGCTCGATCGGCGTCTACGGCTTCATCGTCGGCGGCTGGGCCTCGGACTCGAAGTACTCGATCCTCGGCTCGATGCGCACCTGCGCTCAGCTCGTCTCCTACGAGGTCGCACTCGCGCTGTCCGTGCTCGGCGTCGTTCTGATGGGGCGCTCGCTCAACCTCGTCGACATCGTCGCCAAGCAGCAGGCGACGCTCTGGTTCTTCGTGCCGCAGTTCGTCGGCCTCTGCGTCTTCCTGCTCGCCGGCATCGCCGAGACCTCGCGGCCTCCGTTCGACCTGCCCGAGGCCGACACCGAGCTCGTCGCCGGCTACCACACCGAGTACTCGGGCATGCGCTGGGGACTCTTCCAGACGGCCGAGTACATCAACATGATCGTGCTCTCGAGCCTCTGCGTGACGCTCTTCTTCGGCGGGTGGCACTTCCCGTGGGTGCACTCGCTCGACCGGTTCGGCCCGATCTGGTTCCTGGCGAAGCTCGGCATCTTCGTCTGCATCTTCATCTGGCTGCGCGCATCGCAACCTCGTCTTCGCTACGACCAGCTGATGCGCTTCGGCTGGAAGGTGCTCCTGCCCGTCGCGACGGTGAACGCGATCGTCACCGCGCTCCTGGTGGTGTGGGTGTGAGCGCGCTCGTCCCGAACACGTTCAAGGGCTTCGGCGTGACGCTGAAGCAGGTGTTCAAGAAGCCGATCACGCAGCAGTACCCGGAGTTCAAGCGCGCCGTCTACCCGCGGTTCCGCGGCCGCCACCGCCTCTGGCGCCACGAGAACGGCCTCGAGAAGTGCGTCGGCTGCTCGCTCTGCGCGGCCGCGTGTCCGGCCGACTGCATCCGCGTCGTCGCTGCCGAGAACACACCCGACAACCGCGTCTCGGCGGGCGAGCGGTACGCGCGCATCTACGAGATCAACATGAGCCGCTGCATCTTCTGCGGCTACTGCGAGCTCGCGTGTCCGTTCGACGCGATCACGCTCGGCAACGACTTCGAGATCTCCGAGTACAACCGCGACGACCTCATCTACACGAAGGACATGCTGCTCGCGGAGCCGATCAAGCAGGTGCCCGTGGCCGACGCCGAGCTCTACGACACGCCGATCCCCTACTACAAGTCCAACTCCTAGCGTGGCGAACTTCATCGTCTGGGTCGTCTGGTGCGGCGCCGCGTTCTCGTGCATCGCGAGCGCGCTCGCCGTCATCAGCTTCAGGAACCCGTTCTTCTCGGCGCTCTCGCTGATCGGGAACCTCGCGTCGCTCGCCGTTCTCTATCTGCTCCTCGGCGGCGAGTTCGTCGCCGCCGGGCAGGTGCTCGTCTACGGCGGCGCAGTGATGGTGATGTTCCTGTTCGTGATCGCCTACCTCGGCGACCGGACCGACCAGGCGCCGTGGGCAGGCGGCCCGTCGTGGCAGGCGGTCGGCACCGTGCTCGCCGCCGGCGCGATCCTCGCCGAGGTGCTCGTCGCGCTCGCGCTCACGACCGGCGGCCACCTGAGCCACGAGGCGCACATCGGCCGCTCGTTCGGCTCGCCGGCGTCGGTCGGCCGGCTCTTCCTCACCGATCACCTGCTCGCTTTCGAGGTGACGTCGATCGTGCTGCTCGTGGCAGCGGTCGGCGGCGTCGTGCTCGGCTCGCACGCAAGGGCGCTGGAGGACGATGCACGGCCCTGACGTCGCCTGGTACCTCGTCCTCGCCGGGATGCTCTTCGTCACGGGCGCGCTCGGCGTCCTCGTGCGGCGCAGCCCGCTGATCATCCTGCTCTCGGTCGAGATCATGCTCAACGGCGCGAACCTCGCGCTGATCGCGTTCGCGCGCCACTACGGCCACGAGGACGGGCAGGTGTTCGCGATCGCGGTGATGGCGATCGCCGCATCCGAGGTGGTCGTCGGTCTCGGCTTGATCGTCGCGATGGGCAGGCGCGACATCGAGCTCGACGTCGACAAGCTGAGGACGCTGCGCGGATGACCGCGAGCGCGTGGATCTGCCTCGCCCTGCCGCTCGCGTCGACTGCCGCGATCACGGCCGCCGGCAACCGGATCTCCCGCCGCGGCGCGGGCTACCTCTCGACGGCGACGACGTTCGGCTCCTTCGCGGCGGCGATCGCCGCGTTCGTGCGCATGCTCGGCGAAACCGCGCACGAGCGCGCACACGCCACGACCTCGTGGACGTGGCTCTCGGCCGGCCCGTACCACTTCGGCCTCACGCTCCTGACCGACCAGCTCAGCGTGATGATGATGCTGATCGTCACCGGCGTCGGCGGCCTGATCATCGCCTACTCGATCGGGTACATGGACGGCGAGGACGAGGAGCGCCGCTACTTCGCCTACATGTCGCTCTTCGTCTTCTCGATGCTCCTCCTGGTGCAGAGCGGGACACTCTTGCTCCTGCTCGCGGGCTGGGGCATGGTCGGGCTCTCGAGCTACCTGCTCATCGGCTTCCACCAGGACCGCCCGTCGGCGGTCGCGGCGGCGAAGAAGGCGTTCGTGATGAACGCGTTCGGCGACGCGACGCTGGTGCTCGCGCTCTTCCTGCTCGTCCAGCACACCGGGCGCCTCGACTACGCAGGCGTCTTCGCCACCTCACCGCGCGGCGGCACGGTCGCGAACCTGATCGCACTCGGCCTGCTCGGCGGCGCGGTCGCGAAGTCGGCGCAGATCCCGCTGCACACGTGGCTGCCCGACGCGATGGAGGGCCCGACGCCCGTGAGCGCGCTGATCCACGCCGCGACGATGGTCACCGCGGGCGTCTACCTCATCGCGCGCACGCACGTCCTCTTCGAGAACGCATGGTTCGTCGAGGATCTCGCCGCCGCGCTCGGTGCGGCGACGCTGCTGATGGCGGGATTGATCGCGCTGGTGCAGGTCGACATCAAGCGCGTGATCGCCTACTCGACGATGTCGCAGATCGGCTACATGTTCGTCGGCGCCGCCGCGGGCGCGTATCCGAGCGGGATGTTCCACCTGATGACGCATGCCTTCTTCAAGGCGCTGCTCTTCCTCGCCGCCGGCATCGCGATCCACGCGCTCTCCGGCGAGCAGGACATCCGGAAGATGCGCGGCCTCGGCCGGACGATGCCGCACACGCGCACCGTCTTCCTGATCGGCTGCCTCGCGCTCGTCGGCATCCCGCCGTTCGCCGGCTTCTTCTCGAAGGACTCGATCATCGCCGCCACGCTCTCGCGCGGCGCATTCGGCGACGTCCTCTTCGCGTGCTGCATCGCCGGCGCTCTCCTCACCGGGGTCTACACGTTCCGGCTCTTCTTCACCGTCTTCACGAAGGAAGGCGATGCGCAGCCACACCTTCACGGGAAGCGAGAGGGGCCGTTCTCGATGGTCGCGGTCGTGACCGTGCTCGCCGGGCTCTCGGTCGTCGGCGGCTTCCTCCAGTTCGGGCCGGTCTGGACGCCGCTCACCACCTGGCTCTCGCCGGTCGCCCAGCCGTTCGCGCAGGCGTCGAGCTGGCAGGAGGCGGCCGCCTCCGCCGCCGCCGTCGCCGCCGGTGCGCTCGGCATCTGGGTCGCGTACGCGGCGTACGTCAAGGGGACGATCCGCGTGCCGAAGGCACTACCGCTGCTCGAGCGGAAGTTCTACTGGGACGTCTTCTACGATCTTGCGTTCTACAACGTCGCTGACTTCGTCGCCCGCCGCCTCAGGACGGTCTTCGAGCTGCCGCTGATCGTCGGCTCGATCGGAGAGATCCGCGCGGGCTTCACGTTCGGCGCCGGCGAGGCCAGCCGCGCCCAGAACGGGCTCGTCCGTTCGTACGCGCTCGCGCTCGCCGCGGGTGTCGCCGTCCTCGCCGTCGTCTTCCTCACCACGCGATGACCCACTGGCTGACGACGATCCTGATCGTCCTCCCGGTCGCGGGGGCGCTCCTCCTGTGGCTCGCGCCGGTGCCGCGGCAGTGGGTCGGCTCGCTGGCGACGCTCGTCTCGCTCGTCGAGGTCGGAGTCTGGATCGAGGCCGTGCGGCGCTTCGACTTCGGCAGCAGCGCCCTGCAACTCGGCCAGCAGCACGCGTGGTTCCGCGACCTCGGCGTCAGCTGGCACGTCGGCCAGTTCGGGTTCTCGATCTGGCTCGTCGGGCTGACCGCGGTCTGCGGCGCCGCCGCGTCGATGTACGCGTGGTGGGCGGGGCGCGAGCGGCCGCGCGCGTACTTCGGCCTGCTGCTCTTCCTGACCGGGGCGGTGGTCGGCGTCTTCTCGGCCCAGGACCTGCTCGTCTTCTACGCGTTCTTCGAGGCGATGCTGATCCCGCTCTACGTGCTGATCGGGGTCTGGGGCGGCGCGGGCCGGATGCGCGCGACGATCACGTTCGTCGTCTACACCGTCGCGGGCTCGCTGCTCATGCTGGCGGCGATCGTCGTCTACGGCCTCCAGCAGGGGACCTTCGACCTGACGAAGATGGGCCCGAGCGGAAACGACTGGCTCTTCCTCGGCTTCGCGATCGCGTTCGCCGTGAAGGCGCCGCTCTGGCCGTTCCACGGCTGGCTGCCGGATGCCTATCGCGAGTCGCCCGCCGAGGTGTCCGGACTGCTCTCCGGCGTGATCTCGAAGGTTGCCGCCTACGGCTTCCTGCGGATCGCGATCGACAAGTTCCCGGGGCCGACGCACGACTTCCGCGTGCCGATCCTCGTGCTCGCGTCGATCGGGCTCGTCTACGGATCGCTGCTCGCGTTCCGCGCGCCCGACATCCGCGGCGTCGTCGCGTACTCGTCGCTCTCGCAGATGGGGCTGATCACGTACGGCCTCTTCGCCGCGAACGACCTCGGCTTCAACGGCGCCGTGCTCCAGATGGTGAACCACGGCCTGATCTCGATGACGCTCTTCCTGCTCGCCGGGATGGTCGAGCGGCGAGCGGCGACGGGTGAGCTGTCGCTGCTCGGCGGCATGGCACGCGGGCGGCCCGCGCTCGCGACGGTGCTGATGACGACCGGCATCATCGCGCTCGCCGTCCCGCTCTCGTCGAACTTCGCCGGCGAGTTCCTGATCCTGGCCGGTGTCTTCCAGCAGGGTTGGGGATGGGCCGTGATCGGCGCCGCCGCGATCGTGCTCGCGGCGATGTACATGCTTCGCCTGATCTCGGCGGTGCTGCACCGTGAGACCGGCCCGGCGGTGTCGGACGCAGCGCTCGACCTACGCGGCGCCGAGCTCGCGATCGTCGTGCCGCTCGTCGGCATCCTGCTCGTGCTCTCGGCGTGGCCAGCCGCGGTCAGCGGCCATTCGTTCCTGGGGCTGCCGTGATCCAGAAACCGCACATCGACTGGTTCGCGCTCTCGCCCTCCCTCGCGATGATCGCCGCCGCCGGGGCGCTGCTCCTCGTCGCCGTCTTCGTGCCGCGCCGTCGACGCAAGCAGGCCGCCGCGACGCTCGCCGGCGCAGGCTTCCTCGCCGCATTCGTCTTCGCCGTCGTGCTCGCCGCGAAGAGCCCGCACGGAACGACCGAGGTCGTCGACGCAGTCTTCCGTGACCGCTGGTCGGCGGTCGCACAGGTCCTGATCGCGGGCTGCGGCGTCGTCGCGGTGCTGCTCTCCTACGGCGAGCACTGGCGCGACGAGCATGTCGCCGAGTACTACGCGCTGCTCGCGGCGGCGGGCGCCGGGATGGCGTTCTTCGTGCAGGCGGCGAACCTGATGACGCTGTTTCTCGGACTCGAGTGGTTCTCGATCTCGCTCTACGTCCTCTGCGCGATCGACATCGACCTCGTCGGCTCGTTGGAGGCCGGACTCAAATACCTCATCATCGGCGCGGTCGGATCGGCGACGCTGCTCTTCGGCTCGGCGCTCCTCTACGGCGCCACCGGGCAGCTGAGCTTCGACAAGATCGGCGCCGCGGCGCACCCGCACGACTCCCTGCTCGTGCTCGGGCTCGCACTGGTCCTCGCCGGCCTCGCGTTCAAGAGCTCGGCGGCCCCGTTCCACATGTGGACGCCCGACGCCTACACGGGCGCGCCGACGCCGGTGACCGCGTTCATGTCGTCGGCGACGAAGGTCGCCGCACTCGTCGTCACCTATCACCTGCTCGTCACCGCGTTCCCGACCGAGCAGCACCTCTGGACGTGGGCGGTCGCCGGGATCGCCTGCGCATCGCTCGCGATCGGCAACGTCGCCGCGCTCGCGCAGCGAAACGTGAAGCGCCTCCTCGCCTACTCGTCCGTCTCGCACGCCGGCTTCATGCTCATCCCGATCGCCGCCGCGAACGCGCTCGGCGAGCGGGCGCTCATCTACTACCTGATCCCCTACTGTGCGATGTCGCTCGGCGCCTTCGGCGTGATCGCGGCGCGCGAGCGCGAGCTGAACGCACCGGTCACGCTCGAGAACCTCGCCGGCTTCGGCTGGGAGCGCCCATTCCTCGGCGCGTCGATGTGGGTCTTCATGCTCGGCTTCCTCGGCTTCCCGCTGACCGGCGGCTTCATCGGCAAGTTCTACGCCTTCGCCGCCGCCTACCGGCACGGCTGGTGGTGGCTGATCGTCGTCGGCGTCGCCGGGACGATCGTCTCGGCCGCCTACTACCTGGCCGTCGTCCGCGCGATGTACTTCCGGGACTCGGCCGAGCTCCAGCTCGCGCCGGCCGGCGGCTCGCCGCCGAGGGACGCGGCATTGGCCGTCGGAGTAGCTCTGTGCCTCGCGATCACGGTTGGGTCCTTTTTCGCCGTTCAGCCCTTGATCGACGTGGCCCATTCGGCGGCGAACGCGCTGCCGTTCTAGGTGCTAGGGCCATACTCGTGGTGCGCGAACTGTTCGAATCGCTCGAGCCCGGCAGCGCAGACGGACGAGCCGGCTCCGCCGGCGCGTCCTGACACGCCTTAGGCTGCGCCTAAGGCTTAGCGGGCCGGAGCGCCGCCAGCCGGCGCACGTGCGGCGCGACCGCGAAGAAGGCCTTGATCGCGAAGATGCCGATGCAGGCGACGAGCGAGGAGGCCGCGAGCGGCGGAACGCCGTGGATCGCGGAGCTCCGGACCTCGCACGAGACGATCAGGAGCACGAGCACGACACCCCAGAGGAGCGCCTGAAGCGCGACGACGGCGTCGTGCCGCTTGTCGAGGTAGGCGCCGAAGGCCGCGATCGCGCAGACGGCGGCGAACGGCACGGCCGCGAGCAGGGCGTCGAGCGCGAGGTGGTGCCTGCCCTGGCCGTCGGCGAAAGCTGCAACGGTCACGAGCAGCCCGGGGAGCACGCGCCTTCCCATTGGGGTTGTAGCTTCGCGCCGGAGTCGGACGATCCTTCTCTCTATGCTCCCCTTTCCGACGGAAAGGAGGCGGTTTGGCAACCATCACCTGGCTCGGCCACTCGGCGTTCATGCTCGGCAGCGACCGCGGCAAGCGGATCTACGTCGACCCCTTTCTCTCCGGCAACCCGAAGGCCCCGGACGACGAGAAGAGCCCTGATCGCGTCGACGTGATCTGCGTCACGCACGGCCACAGCGACCACGTCGGCGACGCCGTCGAGCTCTCGAAGCGCTTTCCCGAGGCGGAGATCGTCGCGCAGGTCGAGCTCAAGGCCTGGCTCGGCGACCAGGGCGCCAGCATCGGCGAGATGCCCGGCCTGAACAAGGGCGGCTCGAGGGAGATCGACGGGATCACCTACGGACTCGTGAACGCGTTCCACTCCTCGAGCGCGCCGGACGGCGCCTACCTGGGCGAGGCCTGCGGGATCGTGATCCGCCTCGAGGAGGGGGTCACGGTCTACTTCGCCGGCGACACCTGCGTGTTCGGCGACATGCAGCTCATCCGGCACCTCTGGGAGCCCGACTACGCGGTCCTGCCGATCGGAGACTGGTTCACGATGGGCCCGGCCGAGGCGGCGGTCGCGATCGACATGCTCGGCAACCCGCGCGTCATCCCGTGCCACTGGGGCACGTTCCCGGTCCTCACCGGCACGCCGGAGAAGCTGCAGAAGGAGAAGCCGGACGCGACGATCGTACGCCTCGAGCCCGGCAACACGATCGAGCTCGAGTGACGGCGCTCGGAAGCGAGGCTTCATCTCCCGCGGGAAACCGGCGCGTCCTGATGGTCGGCGCCGACAAGCGGCGCCTCGTCGCAACGTACTCGATTGCCGCGTGCGACCTGGACGCGGGGCAGTGGGGCGTCGCCACGCAGTCGAAGTTCCTCGCCGTCGGGTCGGTCGTCCCCTGGGCCGAGCCGCACGTCGGCGCGATCGCGACGCAGGCCTACGCGAACCCGCGCTACGGCCCGGAGGGCCTCGCGCTCCTTCGCGGCGGGCTCTCCGCGACCGAGGTCGTCGACCGCCTGACGAGCGCGGACGAGGGGCGCGACCACCGCCAGCTCGGAGTCGTCGACGCGAGCGGCGGCAGCCGGAGCTACACCGGCGGCGAATGCATGGAGTGGGCGGGCGGTGTCGCCGGGCCGTGCTTCGCGGCGCAGGGGAACATCCTCGTCTCCGAGCACACCGTGGGCGCGCTCGCCGACGCGTTCGCGTCGACCGCCGGCAAGCCGCTCGCCGAACGGCTGATCGAATGTCTCGCCGCCGCCCAGGCCGCCGGCGGCGACCGTCGCGGGCAGCAGTCGGCCGCGCTGCTCGTGGTCGAGCGAGACGGCGGCTACGCGGGGCTGTCCGACACGCTCGTCGACCTCCGCGTCGACGACAGCGCGGAGCCCGTCGCCGAGCTCGCCAGGCTCTATCGCCTCCACCGTGCGCTCTTCGGCGAAACCCCGCGCGACGAGTGGGTCGAGGTCGACGACACGCTCGCCGCCGAGCTCCGCGACCGGCTCACGCGGCTCGGCTACGACGACGCGCTCGAGTCGGCCTTTCCACGCTGGGCGGGAACCGAGAACCTCGAGGAACGCGTCGACGGCATCGAGTGGATCGACCCGGTCGTGCTCGAGGAGCTGCGCAATCGCTAGTCGCTTCGACGTGGTGCACGTGGACGAGCTCGATTCGATTCCGGTCGCGGGCGTCGTCTGGCACCCTCTTCGCCGCCGCCTCGGGATCACCGCGTTCGGGATCAACGCGTACACGGCATCGGCGGTCGGAAGGCATGTCGTCGAGGAGCACGACGAGTCCTCGAGCGGAGCCGGCGGTCACGAGGAGATCTACCTCGTCGTTCGCGGGCACGCGACGTTCACCCTCGACGGCGAGACGGTCGACGCTCCCGCCGGAACCTTCGTCTTCGTCCGCGATCCCGCGGTGAGACGCAGCGCGGTCGCGAAGGACGGCGAAACGCTCGTGCTCGCGGTCGGCGGCGAACCCGGCCGCGCCTACCAGGTCTCGCCGTGGGAATTCGCGTTCGCGGCCGAGCCGCTCCTCGCCGCCGGGCGATTCGACGAGGCGCTCGAGCTGTTCGCGGAGGGCCTGCGCGACCATCCCGGCAACCCGTCACTCCTCTACAACCTCGCCTGCGCGGAATCCCGGGCCGGGCGCTCCGCCGGCGCGATCGATCACCTCCGGCAGGCAATCGGCGCGAACGCGAAGTACGCCGAGATCGCCCGCAAGGACTCCGACTTCGACCCGATCCGCGGCGAGCCGGGCTTTCCCGCCTAACCGCCCGGGAGTCGCACCCCGGCGGCGAGCTCACGGAACGCCGGCACCGGATCGGCCTCCGGCCGCGCGACGAGCAGGACGGCGCCGAAGGCCTCGCTCGGAGTGAGCGCGTCGACGAGGAGCTGGAGACCGGCCGCGAGCGCGAACGCCTTGTAGGCGTGCTCGCCGCCGAACGGGCGAAGGTCGTCCTCGCTCGCGCGGCCGGCGAGCACGTCGCCGTAGGTGAGGTTCCCCATCGAGACGTCGGCGACGACCGGGCGGCGGTCGGAGGACGGAATCGCGATCGCGAGCGGATTCGTGCCGGTGAGCTTCGCGCCGCCTTCCGGATGGCCGAGCCGACGGGGCGAGGTCGCCGTCACCACCGCCACGAGCCCGCCCTCGGCGAGCTGCCGCGCCCAGTAGCCGAGCATTCCCGTCGGAAACGTGTCGTCGCAGACAACGACCCGCGCGTGGTCGGGTGGGCCGGCGAGCTGCGCGCGTACCGCCGCGGCCAGCACGAGGTAACCGACCGCGCCGTCTCCCTGCCAGCGCTCGTAGCCCGGCTCCGAGACGACACGGCGCGGCTTCGCCTCCGGCTCGAGCTTCGTCCACGTCTCGAGCCACTCGATCCGCCGAACGCCGTGACCCGTACGGCCGCTCGCCTCCGCGGCGAGAAAGTGGTCGGCGAGGACGTCCGTGTCGGCCGCGTCGAAGCCGAGCGCCGCGAGGCGGGACCGCGCCTCGTCAGGAGACAAGCGGCAGCGTCTTCGTGAAGCCGGCGCTGCGGCTCTCGTCGAGCGTGCGCGCAAGCTCGATGATCGTCCGCGCCGGCTCGGAGTCCGGGTCGGAGATCACGAGCGGCACGCCGGCGTCCGCTGCCTCGCGGATGCGCGCGTCGAGCGGAACCCGGCCGAGCAGCCTGACGCCGAGCTCGTTCGCGAGGTGCTCGCCGCCGCCGCTCCCGAAGACGTCCGAGGTCATGTTCTCGACCACTCCGAGGAGCTGCATGCCGGTCTTCTGCGCCATCGCGGCGGCGCGGCTCGCCACTTCCTGCGCGAGCGGCTGCGGCGTCGTCACGACGACGGCCTCGGCGCGCGGAAGCATCTGGCCGAGCGAGATCGCGACGTCGCCGGTTCCCGGCGGCATGTCGACGAGCAGCACGTCGAGTTCTCCCCAGTGCACGTCATGCAGGAACTGCTCGAGCGCGCGGTGCAGCATCGGGCCGCGCCACATCAGCGGCTCGTTGTCGTCGAGGAAGAAACCGATCGACATCAGCTTCAGGTCGTGCTTCACCGGCGGGATCATCAGGCGATCGACGAGCACGGGCTTCTGGTGGAGGCCGAGCATGTGCGGAATCGAGTGGCCGTAGATGTCGGCGTCGAGCACGCCGGCGCGGCGGCCGAGCGCGGTGAACGCCGCCGCCAGGTTGACGGTGAGCGACGACTTGCCGACACCGCCCTTGCCGGAGGCGATCGCGAGCACGCGCGTCGCCGCGTCGACCTGGATCGCCTTGTCGCCGGCAGGCCGTCCACCGCGAAGCTTCGTCGTCAGCGCCGACCGCTCGTCGGGCGTCATCACGTCGAAGTCGAGCCGTACCGACGCCACACCCTCGAGCCCGCCGACTTCCTTCGCGACCTGATCCTGGAACGACGAGCGGAGAGGACAACCCGCGACCGTGAGCGCGATCCGGACGGTGACGTCGCCACCGTCGACGACGACGTCGCGGACCATGTCGAGCTCCGTGACGGGCTTGCGCAGCTCGGGATCGATCACCTTGCCGAGTGCTGCGAGAACTGCCTCGTGCGACGGCATCACCTTGAGCCTAGCGCGCCGCTCACTGTCCGGAGAGCGCCGTCGCGAGGCGGCGGCACAACTCCTCGGTTCGCGCCGCAACGACGCGCGACCGCGCGACGAGGTCGAGCGGCGAAGCGCCGATCGGCGGAGCGTCGAAGAGCTCGATCGCGAAGCCGGACTCGCGGACGACGAGCTGTGCGGCGGCGAAGTCGACCGGCCGCGACGGCTTCAGGCAGACGACCGCGTCGGTGCGGCCGGCCGCGAGGTGACAGTACGTGATCGCCTGCGCGCCCATCACGCGCACGCGGTCGGTGAGCGGCGCGAGCACCTTCAGGCTCTCGCCGACGAGCGTCGCCTTCGTCGCCTCGAGCGAGAGCATCTCGATCTCGTCCTTCGGTGCGCCCGCCAGGGGCCTGCCGTCGAGGAACGCACCGCCGCCCTTGACGGCGTACCACTCCTCGTTCGCGCCGAAGTCGTAGACGTAGCCGAAGAACACGTCGTCGACCGTGTCGCCGTCGGCCACCGCCACGCAGAGGCCGAAGTACGGGATGCCCCGCTCGGCGTTCTGCGAGCCGTCGATCGGATCGACGACCACCGTGAAGTGGCCGGCTCCGAGAAAGCCGACCTCCTCCGAGACGATCTTCACGTCGTCTCGGTCGAAGTGCTTCAGCACGGCCGTCTCGGCCGCCTCGTCGAGCGCAGCCGTGTCGTCGCCGCCCTGGCCGCGCCCGACGACGCGCTCGCGCTCCTCGCGCGTGGGCATCGCCGCCAGCACGTCGCGCACGTCCGCGACAGCCGCGCGGCAGAGCTCCAGCCACGGGCTCACGGCAGCGGATACAGCAAGAGGCCGGAGGTGAGCTTCGGATAGAAGAACGTCGACTTCTGCGGCATCGTCTCGCCGCGCTTCGCAAACTCGGCGACCTGCTCGACCGTGGGTGCGCGGACGAGAAACGCCGCTTCGTACATGCCGGAGTCGACCGCGTCGATCGCCTCCTCGGCCTTCGGCGTGTACTCGAACTCGCTGCCGTAGCGGTCGACCTCGCGCGCGTCGAGCTCGTCGGAGGAGTCGAGGCGGAAGAAGCTGCCCTCGCGGTAGAGCGCGAGCGAGTCCTGGTCCCAGGTCGACGTCATCAGGCCGTCGGGCTCGTCCTCGAGCGCGAGCGCGATCCGATGCGTCGGGAAGATCTCGAGCCCGGGGCTGCGCATCGAGACGAGCACCGCGAAGGTGTGCGTCGCCGCCGGATGCTCGGCGCGATAGGCGACCGCCGTCTCGTAGCGATGGTGGCCGTCGGCGATGAGCAGCGGCCCGGGGAGGTCGAGCTCCTCTGCGGGCAGTCGCCAGACACGCGTGCGCACTCCGCTCTCCTCGACCTCGAACGCCGGTTCGCCGTCCGGCCGCGAGACCGGCGGGTCGCCGTCGTAGAGCAGGAAGATCGGCTCGAGCTGGGCGTTCGTCGCGCGCAACAGCGCGAGGCGGCCCTCCTTCGGCCCTGCGTGCGTCCGCTCGTGCGGCAGGACGTGGCCGGCCGAGTACGGCGTCGCCTCGATTCCGCCGGCGATGCCTTCGCGCGTCCGCTCGACGCCGTCGGGCCCGGTATAGGTCTGGGCGATCCACCAGAGGGCCGGCTCCTCCTCGCGGAGAACGCCCTCGTCGCGCCACTCGCCCAGGGCCTCCGCAGCAGCGGCCGGGTCGTCCGCGAGCGTCAGGTGGACGACGTTGTGCGCGTTCCGCGAAGCGAGCTGCTCGCGAAGCTCCGGGCCGATCACGTCATACGGCGGAGCGGTCAGATCGGCCAACGGCCCGGCGCTCTCGTCATAGCGGAGCGCCCGGAACGGCGAGACGACGGGCACGACCTGAGGCTACCGTAGACTCGGTCCGTGATCTCCGATCTCGCCGAGGACCGCGTCGTCGAGGGCATCTTCGCCGTCAAGGCGAAGCGCAAGCTGCGGACGAAGGGCGGTGCGCCGTACCTCGCGCTCGAGCTCGTCGACCCGACCGGACGCATAGACGCGCGCGTCTGGAACGACGTCGAGCTCCTCGACGGCCGCTTCGGTGAGGGCGACGCCGTGCACGTGCTCGGCCGCGTGGAGCGCTTCCGCGACCGGCTCCAGCTCGACGTCCGCACGCTCGAGTCGACCGACGTCGACCCGGCCTCGCTGACGCCCGCGGCGCGCCGAAACGTGGACGAGCTCCAGGGCTTCCTCGAATTCCTCGTCGACGAGCTCTCGCATCCGGGTCTATCGGGCACGGTGCGGGCCGTGCTTGCCGATTGCGACCTCGCCGCCTACCCGGCGACCCCCGACGACCACCACTCCTACGCCGGCGGCCTGCTCGAACACACGGTCGGCGTCGCGACGCTCTGTCGCGAGACGGCGCAGCTCCACCCACGGCTGCGCAGCGAGCTCGTGGTGGCGGCGGCGCTCGTCCACGACGTCGGCCGGACGATCGAGCTCTCGCGCGGGCCCGCGTTCGCGCCGACCGACGAGGGCCGCCTCCTCGGCCACGTGCACCTGGGGCTGCGGTTGATCGACGAGCGCGCGACCGGCCTCGCGTCCGCCCAGAAGGCCGAGCTTCTGCACTGCGTCGCCGCTCATCACGACGCACGCGCCGCGCGAACCGCGGAGGCGTCGGTCCTCTACCACGCGAACCAGCTCGACGCGATCGCAGCAACGCGCCCTGTCGAGTAGCCGGGCGTGACTGCGGCGCTCTCGCTCGCGGCGGCGACGCTTGCGGCGCCGCTTCCCATGGCGAGCCGGCTACACCGGCGCGCCCTGATCGGCGCTGCGAGCAGCGCCTGGCGCCGCGGCGGCAGGCCACGGTCTCGTCAGCCTCACCTCGGTGCTGGCGTCCCTCTACCCGATCGTCACGGTCATCCTCGCCGCGGTCGTGTTGAAGGAGCGCATCGCGCGCGTTCAGCTCGTCGGCGTCGTCCTGACGCTCGCCGGCGTCGGCTTGATCTCGAGCTAGACGTTGAATCTGATGTTGAGCACGTCGCCGTCGCGGACGACGTAGGTCTTCCCCTCGAGCCGCACCACTCCCCGGCGGGCGGCCTCCGCGTGAGAGCCCGAATCGACGAGGTCCTGCCAGTCGATCACCTCGCAGCGGATGAAGCCACGCGCGATGTCCGAGTGGATCGCGCCCGCGGCGTCGAGAGCCGTCGCACCGTTGCGAAGAGGCCAGGCGCGCGTCTCCTTCTCGCCCGCGGTGAAGAACGTCACCAGGTCGAGCGCGTCGCGCAGCCGTCGCACCACCTCTTCGAGCGCGGAGGTGCCGCCGTCGCGGAACGCGGCCGCCTCCTCGTCGGGAAGCTCGGCAAGCTCCGCCTCGAGGCCGAGGTCGATTCCACCGGGTCCGTTCTCGACGACGATCAGCGGCAGCGTCGTCAGCGGCTCCAGCTCTCCGGGCAGCTCTTCCGGGTACTCGGACAGGGGAGCTCCGGTTTCCGCGTGTGCGAGCACCTTGCGCAGCTCCTCGACCTCCGCGCGCAGCTTGGGATCGCCCGACTTCGCCTGCTTCTCGACCCGCTCGAGGCGACGCTCGACGTGGTCGCGGTCGGCGACGAGCAGCTCGAGCTTCAGGTTCTCGAGGTCGCCGGCCGGATCGGCGCCCGGCGAGAAGCCGTCGAGGACGACGAGCAACGCGTCGACCTGCCGCAGCGCTCCGAGCAGCGCGGGCCCCGTGCCGTGAACGTCCTGCACCCGAATCGCCGCCGGCGTGACCTTCTTCGCGGAGACGACGCGGGCGAGCATGTCGAGGCGATCGTCGGCGACGTGCGCCATCCCGACGTTCGTCTTGCCGTATTCGCCGGCTCCGGCCTTGGTCAGCGCGGTGAACAGCGTCGTCTTGCCCGCGCCGGGCAAGCCGACAATGCCGACCTCGAGCGCCACGGACGCTCCGCCCTACGCCGCTGCGCCGAAGCCGACGGTCGCCTCGCGCGCGTACCGCTTCACGAAGACGAGCTTCCGCAGGGCAAAGGTGTAGCGGCCGTCGTCTGCCTCGAACGAGAACGAATCCTCGCCGGCGGAGAGCGCACGATCCAGGTCTTCGGCGGTCGAGAGCGGGACGACGACGCGCAGCGCCTGGCCGCCCTCGAAGGCAACCTCGAGCCAGACGCGGTCAGTCTCGGCCACGGCTCACCAACTCTGCCAGGACCCCGTCCGTCGCGTCAGGATGAAGGAACGCGACCTCGAGGCCGAAGAGCCCGCGCCGGGGGCGCTCGTCGACGAGCTCGACGCCGTCCCCCGCCAGGCGGTCGAGCTCGGCCCCGACGTCGGCGACCTCGAACGCGACGTGGTGCATCCCGGGACCGCGCTTGGCGAGGAACTTCCCCACCGGCGTGTCGGGACCGAGAGCGGCCAGGAGCTCGACCCGTCCGTCCCCGACACGGAGGGAGGCCGCCTCGACGCCCTGCTCGACGAGCCGCTCGCGGTGCTCGAGCTCCGCGCCGAAGAGGCGGCCGTACGTCGCGACCGCTGCGTCGAGATCCTCGACGGCGATCCCGACGTGATGGATGCCGCGCACGTGACCGATGCTATCCGGGCCCGAGCGCCAGAATGCGAACGATGAAGCGCGTCCTCGTCCTCGTGCCTCTCGCGGCGGTGCTCCTCGCCGGCTGCGGCGGAACGAAGAGCAACGGCGAGGCGGCGAAGTCGGCGGCGCAGGTCGTCGCCGACACCAAGGCGGCTGCGATCACGGCGACGAGCGTCCACGTCTCGGGCTCGGGCACGAGTGCCGGCTCGCCGATCGCGTTGAACCTCTACCTCGTCGGCGGCAAGGGCGGCAAGGGCACGATCACCCTGAGCGGCCTGACCTTCCAGATCGTCCGAATCGGCGACACCGCCTACTTCAAGGGAAGCAGCACCTTCTGGCGGCACTTCGGCAATGCCGCGGTGGCCGCGCTGCTCCAGGGGCGATGGCTGAAGGCACCGGCGACCTCGGGCCGATTCTCATCGTTCACGCCGCTCACGGACCTCAGCAGGCTGTTCGACGCGATCATCGCGCCGACCGACACACTCAAGAACGAGGGGACACAGAAGGTGAACGGAGCGTCCGTCGTTGCGATCGAGGACTCGACAAAGGGCGGCACCCTCTACGTCGCGGCAACCGGCAAGCCCTACCCGGTGTCGGTGGCGAAGGGAAGCTCCGGAAGCATCACGTTCGACTCCTGGAACGCATCGGTGACGCTGAACGCGCCGCCGAACGCGGTGGACATCTCGGCGCTCGCCGGGTAGAGCCCTAGGCTTCGGCGTTCAGCGCGCGGACGACGCCGACGGTCTCCGAGGCGCGCGACTCCGGCTCCGTGTCGCGGAAGAGCTCGATCAGCTCCTCGCGCGAGAGCGTCTCCTTCTCGAGCAGGGCGCCCGCGACACGGTCGAGCAGGGCGCGGTGCTTCGTCACGAGGCGAAGGGCCTCGCTGTAGGCGTGATCGGTGAGCGTGGACTGCTCCTGGTCGCGCAGGCGCTTCGTCTCCTCGGAGAGCGCGTAGTTGTCCGCGCGCATGGTGCGCGACGTCACGGCCTCGCCCATGCCCCACTCGAACACCATCGACCTCGCGATCTGCGTCACCTTCTCGAGGTCGTTCGCGGCGCCGTTCGTCACGCGGCCGAAGACGACCTGCTCGGCCGCGCGGCCGGCGAGCGCGACGATCAGCCAGTCGAGCAGCTCCTCGCGCGTCTCGAGATGACGCTCCTCCTCCGACAGGTGGAGCACGAACCCGAGTGACGCGCCGCGCGCGATGATCGTCGCCTTCTGAGCCTCGCGACCGACAAGATGAATCGCAACTGCGTGGCCGCCCTCGTGATACGCGAGGATGCGCTTCTCCTTGTCGGTCACGACCCGCCGCTGCTGGAGACCCGCGACGACGCGTTCGAGCGCGCTGTCGAAATCGACGCTCGTGATCTGTGTTCGCTGTGCACGCCCGGCCGCGATCGCGGCCTCGTTGCAGATGTTCGCGAGGTCGGCGCCCGTCAGTCCCGACGTCTGCCGCGCGATCCCCGGCAGTTCGACATCGGCGGCGAGGGGCTTCCCACGCGTGTGGACCTTGAGGATCGCCTCGCGGCCCTTGAGATCGGGCTGGTAGATCAGGATCTGGCGGTCGAAGCGGCCGGGGCGCAGCAGAGCCGGGTCGAGGTCCTGGAGGCGGTTCGAGGCGCCCATGACGACGACCTGCTCGCGCGCACCGAAGCCGTCGAGCTCGACGAGCAGCTGGTTGAGCGTCTGGTCCTGCTCGCGGTTGAAGGAGTGACCGCTGCGCGCCTGCCCGACAGCGTCGAGCTCGTCGATGAACACGATCGACGGCGCGTTCTTGCGCGCCTCCTCGAAGAGCGTGCGAATCCTCGCAGCGCCGAGGCCGGCGAACATCTCCACGAACGCGGATGCACTCTGCGCGTAGAACCGCGCGCCGGACTCGTTCGCGATCGCCTTCGCGGCGAGCGTCTTCCCGGTACCCGGCGGGCCGTGCAACAGGATTCCCTTCGGAACGCGGGCGCCGAGCGCCTCGAAGCGCTTCGGGTCGCGCAGGAAGTCCGCGACCTCCTGGAGCTCCGCCTTCGCCTCGTCGAGGCCGGCCACCTCGCTCCAGGTGACCGACGAGGACGAGCCGGGCGTGATCCTCATCGGCTTCACGCGCGGCATCAGCTTGATCGTGCGCCAGAGGAGGTAGACGACGACGATCATCAGCGCGAAGAACATCACCGGCAGCCAGGTGACGGCGAAGTCGCGCGCGAACGAGCCGAAGGAAGCGACCATCGAGAGGCTCATCGGCACCACGCCCGGCAGCCTAAAGCGCGGTCGTCTCCGGCGTCAGCGGTCAATCGACGCGCTCCAGCCGCGAAGTCGGCCGCAATCCGCGTCCGACCTTGGCGCAGGGCCGGTCGTCGACCGCGACGATGTCGGCGGTGAAGTCGTTGGCGCCGCGAATCAGCGACGAGCCGATCCCGTAGGCGTCCACAGGCACCTCGTCCCGCTCGAAGGCGCGGATCTTCTCGACGTTGAACCCACCGGAGACGACGATCCGGACCCACTCGAATCCCGCCCCATCGAGCGCGTCGCGGACGTTGTGGACGAGCCGCGGATTGACGCCCGTCGGCCTGAAGTCGCCCAGCTCGTGCCAGAGCGAACGGTCGACGAGCGTCTCCGCCGTGTCGAGACGCACGCCCCAGAGCCTGGTTCCAAGCTCGTTCGCGACGGCAAGCGCGGTCGCGACCGAATCGTTGTCGAAGTCGACGAGCACGGTGACGTTCATGTCGGGCGGCGCCCAGTCCGCAAACCGCCGCGCCGCGAGCACGGTGTCGCCGCCGTACGCGGCGATCAGCGCGTGCGGCACGGTGCCGACTCCGACACCGCCCCACCAGGACGCCTGGTCTTCGGTGGTGACGCCGATCGGCGCGCCGACGATCTGCCCGGCGACGTAGGCGGCATAGCCGTCTCCGGTCTGGACGCGGTAGTGGTCGTGCCGCGCCGGCATGAAGATGATCGGCTTGCCGTTGGCCGCCTCGAGGACGCGGACGACGTTCGTCGTGATCAGCGTCCGCCGCGCAAGGGTGCCGAGGTAGACGGTCTCGAGATGGGCGAACGACGTGTAGTCGCCCTCGATCGTGAGCACCGCCTCGTACGGCTCGATCGCGTCGCCGTCGCGGAGCGCGTGAACCGTCAGCTCGTCCCAGTCGTGCGCGCACAGCTTGAGGATCGCGATCGCCTCGTCCATGCCGCCGAGGTACGAGCTCTTCTTCTGGAACACCTGCATGACGACGTGCGGGTGGGCACCGTCGGCCAGCAGCGCCGCACGCGTGTGGTTGAAGTACGCGTCGGTGTAGTACCCCGCGCGCAGCTTCTCGACCGGCAGATCGAAGACCGCCGGGTCGAGCCGGTTACGAATCCTCGAGCTCGAGACAGGCACGGAGTGCAGCCTCGGCGACGTCCAGCTGCTCGCGGGTCGGCTCTTCGGTGGCAAGTCGGTGCTGGAACTCGTGGCCGGGCCTGGCCAGCGCACGCGCGACGAGATGGTCCGGATGCCGCTGCATCCAGCCGAAGATCTCCGTCGACGCGGCGATGGCTCCGAGCGAGGCGGCAGCACGCGCAGCCGGCCGGAAGCGGAGCGGCATGCGCGCGGCAAGTGCGTTCCCCGCGGCGGACGTCGCGATCAGCGGCCCGACGAGATGCGTGCCGCAGCGCTCGTGCTCCCGCGTGCGCTGCGTCCCGTGCTCATACGTTCCGATCGTGATGTGCTCCGCGCCGTGATAGGCGGCGACCGATCCTTCGCGCAGCGAGAGCACCGCGGGAGCAACGCTGAGCAAGCCGGCGGCGACCTCCTTCGCCGTCGCGCCGAGCCTCGAGCGCCGCACACCCTGAACGGCGATCACGCTCACGAGCATCGCACCGGCAACGTTGCCACGTGCAAACGGGAGCTGCGCCTCGGGGAGCGCGCGCTTCACGTCGGGTAGAAACGCGACGGACTCGAGAAGCTTCGCCGGACCGCGCAGGAGCGGGGTACGCAACGTCGAGCCGATCACGCGCTTCCTCTGCGCGGCGACCTTCACGAGGCCGTCGTCCGTGCGGACGGCGCAGGCCCACGAGGTTGGACCGTGAACGAGCACGCCGTTCGCGAGTGCCATGCCACCGAGCCGGTGCTTCTGCTTCGACCTCTTCTCCTTCGCCATAGCGGACAGGGTAGCCAGTGGCCGCTAGTCGATCGCTTCGAGCAGGCCCTGCAGCTCAGCGGCGACGGCGCCCCGCCGAAGCTCCTGCCCGTCGATGCTGACCACGGGCACGATCTCGCGCACCGCCGAGCTGACGAAGACCTCCTCGGCAGCGAGGAGGGCGGGCAGCTTGAACGACCCCTCGCGCACGCGGTAACCCGCCGTCCGAGCGAGGTCGGCAACCGCGGCCCGCGTCACACCGGCGAGCACCCCGGTCGAGAGCTCCGGCGTCGTCAGCTCGTCGCCGTCACGCCACCACACGTTCGACGTCGTCGCCTCGAGCACCGTCCCGTCCTCGTCGACGAAGAGCGCGTCGCCGGCGCCGCGGCTCTCCGCCTCGGCAACGGCGGCCATGTTGACGCCGTAGCTCGTCGACTTGATCCCGCTGATCGCGGTCGGCGCCATCACCCGCACCGTGACGAGGGCCAGTCCGTGCCGGCGCAGCTCGTCGAGGCCCGGCGGCAGCGTGGTGACCGCGGCGACGAGCGACCGTGTCGTGCGATAGAGCCGGAGTGCGCCCTCGTCGACAGCCGCCGCCTCGATGGCCTGGACGGCGAGCTCGTACGCGCCCTCCGGCGGCGGCAGCCGCAGGGCCTGCGACGAGCGGAAGAGGCGCTCGACGTGCCGGTCGAGCATGACACCGCGGCCGTGACGGACGCGTGCGGTGTCGAACGCCGCGGTGCCGCGGACGACCGCCTCATCGTCGGCGAAGAACACGGGCTCTCCCGGATCGACGAGGCCGCGGCCTGCGACGGCAAGCGCAAGCAGTGTCACGCGCCGGCCGCGACGGGCGCTGCCAGCGACGCGAGCAGCGGGCGCGCCTTCACCCACGACTCCTCGATCTCCGCCTCGGACTCGGAGTCCCAGACGATCCCGCCGCCGACCCAGAGGTGAACGCGGCCCTCGGCGACTGCGAACGTCCGGATCGTCAACGCGAGCTCGAAGTCCCCGTCCGGCCGGACGACGCCCAGTGCACCCATCGCCGCACCGCGGCCGACCGGCTCGAGCGACGCGATCACGTCGAGCGCGGCGATCTTCGGCGCGCCCGTCACCGAGCCGCCGGGGAACGTCGCGGCGAGGATCTCGGCGAAGCCGGCATCCGCGCGCAGCCTCCCCTCGACGGTCGAGACGAGGTGTGTGACGCCGGCGAGCTCACGCTGCTGCTGTAGCTCGGGCCAGCGGATGGACCCGGGCTCGCAGACACGCGCGAGGTCGTTCCGCTCGAGGTCGACGATCATCACGTGCTCCGCCGCATCCTTCGGATCGTCGACGTCGACCCCGATCGGACGCGTGCCCTTGATCGGCTTCGTCACGAGCCGGTCTCCGCGCCGCGCGAGGAAGAGCTCGGGCGATGCCGAGACGATCGACCAGCCGTGGCCGCAGAAGGGTCGCGGCGCGAGCGGGCGGAACCGTCTCAGCGCACGCGCGAGCGCACCCACGTCGCCTTCGAACGACGCCGACAGATGCTGGACGAGGTTCACCTGATAGACGTCGCCGCGCTGGATCGCGGCTCGTACGTCGTCGATCGCGCTCGCGTAGCCGGCGTCGTCCCAGCTTCGTTCCCACTCGCCGATCCTCATCGACCCGTGCCCGCCGGGCGGGGCCGTGCCGTCACGGCGAATGCGGCAGGCGAGGACCGGCAGCGGGCAGGGCTCCGGCGGAGGTGGTGACGCCGACCGCCGGAGCGGCTCGGACAGCCCGTAGCCGAGAAAGAGGTCGGCGACGACGCCGGGCCGGCCCCAGAACGCCTCCTCGTCGAGGTACCCGGCAAGCGCGGCGAACGCGCCTTCGGCGTGACGAAGCTCGAAGATCAGCGCCGCCGGCCGAGTGTCAACAGGTAACGGCGCGGGGCGCGCACGCGGTCACCCTCGCGATACGACTCGAAGAGCTCGACGAACGCAGCGTGGAACTCCTCGCCCCTCGATTCGCCGAGCTTGCGCAGGAGCGAGACGACCGGCGGCGAGGACAGCGAGAAGAGCTCCCACAGCTCCTCCCCGGACGAGGCGTCGATCCAGAGCGTCCCGTCCTCGTACTCGAGCTCGAAGTCGGTGCCGAGCATGTCCTCGACGTGGTCCTCGCGGCCCCATTCGGTCGACTCGCGTCCCTCGAGCGGCTCGTCGGTGAAGCGGCGGTAGAGCTCGCCGAGCTTCGGGTTGGGCTTCCACGCGGTGAAACCCAGACGGCCGCCCGGCTCGGTCACCCGGGTGAGCTCGGCGGCCACGTTCGCGTGGTCGGGCGCCCAGATGAAGCCGAACGCAGACGAGACCACGCTGAACTCCTCGTCGTCGCACGGCAGGTATTCCGGGTCGCCCTCGAAGGCCATCACGTCGGCGCCCGCCTCCGTCGCGCGCTCGCCGATCGTCGGATGCCCGTGCGTCAGGTCGAGCCAGCGCTCGCCGGCCCGCGGCGCAAGGAGCTCGACGAGCTGCACATGAACCGGCTCGAGCACGCCTGCGATGCGGTCGTGCGCCGCCTCGTCCCAGGCTTCCCTCACGACCGCGAGCATACTGCCCGGCAATGCCCGACCTCTTCGACGAGGCCGCCGGCCGGCACCTGGCGCAGCTCGCACCGCTCGCGCAGCGCCTGCGGCCGCAGACGCTCGACGAGTTCGTCGGCCAGGAGCACGTGCTCGGCGAAGGCCGCGCCCTCCGCCGCGCGATCGAAGCGGACCGCGTCCCGTCGCTCGTGCTCTACGGCCCGCCGGGCTCGGGCAAGACGACGCTCGCGCGCATCGTCGCGAACGTCACCGGCGCCGAGTTCGAGGAGCTCTCGGCAGTCTCGGCCACCGTCTCGCAGGTGCGCGAGGTGCTCGCGCGCGCGCGAGAGAGGCTCGGTGCGAGCGGGCGCCGGACGATCCTCTTTCTCGACGAGATCCACCGCTTCAACAAGGCGCAGCAGGATGCGCTGCTGCCGGGGGTCGAAGAGGGCCTGCTGACCCTGATCGGCGCGACGACCGAGAACCCGTACTTCGAGCTCAACTCCGCACTCCTCTCGCGCACGCAGGTCTACGAGCTCGAGCCGCTCTCCGAAGGCGAGCTCGAGGAGGTAGTGCGGCGCGGTGCGAAGGAGCTGGCGGTCGCCATCTCACCCGGGGTGGCGCAGCTGATCGCACGCCGCGGCGGCGGCGATGCGCGCAGCGCGCTCGCCGTCCTCGAGCTCGCCGTCCAGACGGCCGGGGACGAGGGGGTGGAGGTCTCGGCCCACCACATCGAGGACGCGGCGCGAAAGCGCCCCCTCGTCTACGACAAGTCGGGGGACGCGCACTACGACTTCATCTCCGCCTGGATCAAGTCGACGCGCGCAGGCGACGTGCAGGCGTCGATCTACTACCTCGCGGTGATGCTCGAGGCAGGCGAGGACGCGCGATTCATCGCCCGGCGCATGATCGTGCTCGCGTCAGAGGACATCGGCAACGCCGACCCGCAGGCGTTGCTCGTCGCGGTCGCGGCGGCTCAGGCGGTCGAGCACGTCGGGCTCCCCGAGGCGCGACTCAACCTCGCGCAGGCCGCGATCTATCTCGCGCAGGCCGCGAAGTCGAACGCGTCCTACCGGGCGCTCGAGGCCGCGACCGCCGACGTCAAGGAGCACGGTCACCTGAAGCCGCCCGACGCGCTCCGCTCGGCCGCGTACCCAGGCGCCCGCAAGCTCGGCCGGGGCAAGGGGTACGTGTACCCGCACGACGATCCGGCCGGCTTCGAGGTCGACTGCCTCCCCGACGAGCTCAAGGGTCGCGTCTACTACGAAGGCGAGCGCGGGACCGGGGACGGCCCCGCTTGAGCCTCATCTCTTGGCGTTGGCGCACACGCCGCTCGGCAACGCGTTCGTGATCGGACCGCCATTCGTCGCGAAGTCGCCGATGATCGAGAACACGGCGGCTCGCGATCGAGGCACCACCTCGAACTGGTCCGAGAACGGGTTGACGTGCATGCCCTTGGCGGCTGCCGGATTCTTCTTGCCGAACCGCTCGAGCGCGAGGCCGCTCGACACGAACGAGACCTGAGCGACGCCCTTGTTCGCCAGCAGACGATTCTGCACCGACCTGATCTGGGCCCTGGTCGCGTCCTCGATCAGGAACACGGTGACGTAGCAGCCCGACGGCGGCTGGAGCCCGGCGAGCACGAGCCGCCCCCTGGCAGGAGACGACGCCGACTTCGTCGACGTGCTCGAAGAGCCGCCGCCGCCGCAGCCGGCGAGCGCGAGCACGCCGACGCCGAGGAGTGGGAGCCAGCGCACGGGCCATTCCTACAGGATTCGCGCGCCGAGCGCACTCGCGGCGAGCTCGACGGCGAGCGTCCCCGTTTCGTTGGCGCGGTCGAGCACCGGGTTCACCTCGACGAGCTCGAGCGAGTCGAGCAGGCCCGACTCGGCAACGAGCTCCGCCGCGAGATGCGCCTCCCGGTAGGAGAGCCCGCCGCGCACCGGCGTTCCGACGCCGGGCGCGAACATCGGGTCGACCACGTCGAGGTCGAGGCTCACGTGGACGAACCGGGAGCCGCTGACGAATTCGAGCGCCTCGGACATCGCGTGCTCGAGGCCGCCGCGGTCGATGTCGCTCATCGTGAACACGCGGACGTTCAGCTGGCCGATCAACTCGCGCTCGCCGCCGTCGAGCGAGCGGACGCCGACGAGCGCGGCACGCTCGACCGACGGCGTCGGCCAGGCGTCGGTGGCGAAGGCGTCGCCGGCGGCGCCGAACGCCGCCGCGAGCGGCATCCCGTGGACGTTGCCGGTCGGGGACGTCTCAGGCCGGTTGAGATCGCCGTGCGCGTCGATCCAGAGCACGGCGCCGGGCCCGGCCGGCCGCGCGAGGCCGCCGAGCGTGCCCATCGCGATCGAGTGGTCGCCGCCGAGGACGAGCGGCAGGTAGCCGTCCTCCCGGGCCTCGCCGACGAGCGACGCAACCCGTTCGCACGAACGCATGATGGATGCGAGGTAGCGCGCGTGCGGGTCGCCGACCTCGGTCGCCTCCGGCACGTCGACGGCGACGTCGCCCCAGTCGGCCCAGCGGCGGCCGAGCTCCTCGATCCGCTCGTGGAGCCCCGCGTAGCGGATCGCCGACGGCCCCATGTCGACACCACGCCGGCCCGCGCCGAGGTCGAGCCCGGCGCCGATCACGGCCACGGGTCGGAGCGTTTCCGAACCTGCCACGACGCAAGGCTAGACCCACGGTCCATGAGCCGCGCAAGAGCACGAAGCTAGACTGGAAAGCAGGGCGAGGTAGCTCAGTTGGTAGAGCACACGGCTGAAAACCGTGGTGTCGCCGGTTCAAATCCGGCCCTCGCCACTCGCTCTACTCCTCGGGCCCCTCGGCGATCCTGATCCGCACTCGAGCGCCCGGCCCCGACGCGGTGAGGCGCGCCGCATTGCCGTCGCGGATCGCGAGCGCGACCGCGCCGTAGGAGTCCTCGTAGAGGATGAGCTCGCCGGGCGGGGCATCCGCGTAGGTCTCGGCGACCTGAGCGAAGTACGGCTCGAGGGCGAACTGCACCTCGACCCAGTCGCCGGGCGCGAGCGTGAGCTGGGCCAGATGCGCGCCGGTGAGGTTGAGGGCGAGATTGCCGAACCGGTCGACGGTGAGCACCTGGCCGGTGATCGTCCGCTCGCCCACCTCCGGCTCGGGCACGTCGACGCGCACGAGCTTCGACGGGTCGAGAGCGTCGCCCAGATCGTCGAAGTCGGACCCCGCCGCGAGGTGGGCGGCCACGGGTGCGAACACGTCGCGCGCGTGAAAGGTGTGCGAGACCGCGGTCAGGTGGTAGCGCGGATTGCCCAGGACTCGCGTCGACTCGATCCCGTCGCTCTCCGCCGCCTTCAACAGGAGGCCGTTGTCGGGCCCGACGAAGATGCGGCCGGTGTGCGTGCGCACGGCGATCGGACGCCGATCGCTGCCGACACCCGGATCGACGACGGCAAGATGCACGCAAACCGGCATGTACGGGATCGCGCGCGCGAGCACGACCGCCCCTTGCACGACCGCCTGCGGCGGGATGCCGTGCGTGATGTCGATCACCGTCGCGTCGGGCGCGATGCCGCGCATCACGCCGCGGCACACGCCGACGAAATCGTCCTGGAGGCCGAAGTCGGTCAGGAACGTGATGTAGCGAAAGCTCACGCTGCGGCGAACTTCTGCACCGCCGCGACCAGCCCGTCGAGGTCGTGCTCCTCGGCCTCGACGGCGACGTCGATTCCGACCGACTCGGCAACGCGCGTCGTCTCCGGCCCGATCGAGACCGCGGGCGCCTTCCCGCCGGTCCAGGCGTAGGCGCGCGCCGCCGAGCCCGATGCGAGCACGACGACGTCGCCGGCGGGCGGCTCCGGCTTCAGCAGCACGGTCCGGTAGAGCGGAACGTAGTCGGCACGGAGAGCCTCGATCGGCCGGCGGCGGGCGTTCTCGGCGGCGAGATAGACGATTCGCCCCGCCGGGCGAGGGAACTCGGCGAGCAGGCCGTCGACCGAGGAGACCTTGGGCACGAACGCCGGCTCGATCCCGTGGCTGCGCAGCTGCTCCGCGGTGCCCGGTCCCACGGCGGCCACCTTCGGCAGGTTGCGGGCGCGGCGCGCGACCTCGTCGGCCCCGTTCGGGCTCGTCACCACCGCCCACTCGTAGCCGGCGCAGTCGATCGGCTCGTCGGAGGTGCGCTCGATCTCGATCAGCGGGCACTCGACCACCTCGTACCCGAGCTGCTCGAGCCGATCGACGAGAGGCCCTGCCTGAGCACGCGGACGTGTGACGATCACCTTCATCACGCGGCCCGCCCGTGCGCAGCCTCGAGCAGCGCGGCCGCGACCGCTGCCGCATCCGTTCCGGAGCGCCGCTCGACCCACGACCCGTCCTCGGCCGCGATCAGCGCCTCGAGCCGATCGCCGTCGTGGTGGGCGGCAACCGGTGCCAGGCAGCCCGCCCCGATCGACGCCACGCACGCCCGCTCGGCCTCGACACGGCGCCTCGTCCCGGCCGAGTCGCCGGCAGCGACGAGCTCCTCCTCGCCGGCGCGGACCTGAAGGGCGAGCGCGCCCTGCGCCGCTTCGGGCAGCATCGTCTCGACCGGGATGCGCAGGCCGATCTCCGCGGACAGGCCGAGGCGGTCGAGCCCGCACGACGCGAGCACGAGCGCGTCCAGTCCGCGCTCGCGCGCCTTTCGCAGGCGCGTCTCGATGTTTCCGCGCAGAGGCTCGACGGAGATCGTCGAGTCGAATGCGAGCAGCTGGGCCTTCCGCCGGACGGACGCCGTGCCGATGCGCATCCCCGGCAGGATCGCATCCGCGCCGACGAGCGCGTCCCGCGGGTCGTCGCGCTCGAGATACGCGCCCACCGCCAGGCCCTCGACGTCGGTGGAGGTCATGTCCTTCGCAGAATGTACGGCGACGTCGATCCTGCCGGCGAGGAGAGCCTCCTCGATCTCCTTGACGAAGACCCCGCGCTCCCCGATCTGACCGAACGGGTTGGAGCGGTCCCGGTCGCCGGCGGTCGTGATCGGCACGAAGGCGATCTCGTGCCCGGCCTGCCGCACGACGGCAGCGGCGAGCTCGGCCTGCGTGAGGGCGAGCCTAGACCCGCGCGACCCGATGCGAACGAGCACACAGCCTCCCCGTCACCGGCCTCGGCCGGCACCGACCTCGCCGCAGCCGAACGCGCACGAACGCAGTGGGGGCCTGAACCGGCAGCGGCCGCACCCACAACGGCCGGTCGGTCACTCGGCCTCCCCGTCCAGTCCAAAGAGCTCCCGGATGGTCTCGGCGTAGCGCGTGCCCTCGGTGCCCGCCGCCGCCTCCTTCATCCGCACGGTCGGCAGGTGGAGGAGCTTGTTCAGGATCTGAGCGGTCACGGACTCGATCGTGCGGCGCTCCTCGTCGGGAAGGGCGCCGAGCTTCGCGAGCTCGGCAGCGCGGATCTCCTCGGCGTGTGCACGGAGCGACGCGATCGCGGGCACGACGTCGAGCGACGCACGCCATTCCGTGAAGCGCTGGGCCTCGAGCGCGACGAGTCGCTCCGCATGCTCGGCTTCCACGCGGCGGCCGGCGAGCGTCTCCGAGACGACCGCCTCGAGGTCGTCGATGTCGTACAGGTAGCAGCCTTCGAGCTTTCCGACCGCCGGATCGACGTCGCGCGGAACGGCGATGTCGATGAAGAAGAGCGGACGGCGCCGCCGTGACGGAATGTCCGCCGCGCCGATCAGAGCCGCGGGCGAGCCGGTCGACGCGACGACGACGTCGACGTCGGCGAGCCTCCCGGGAACCTCGTCGAGCCCGATCGCCTCACCGTCGAAACGCGCGGCCAGTGCGGCCGCCGTCTCCCGGCTGCGATTCGCGACATACGCGATCGTCGCCCCGCGCGCTGCGAGGCTGCCCGCCGCCAGCTCGCCGACACGGCCCGCGCCGACGACGAGCACCCGCCGGCCGCGAAGCTCGCCGAACACCTGGTGCGCGAGAGCGGCAGCCGCAGCCGGGACCGAGGCCGGGCTCTCCCCGATCGCGGTCTCCGTCCGGACCCGCTTGCCGAGCGCGATCGCCTGCTGGAAGACACGGTCGAGGAACGGCCCGGGGCGGACCGCGTCGTACGCGGCGCGAACCTGACCGAGGATCTCGCTCTCGCCCGGGATCAGCGAATCGAGGCCCGCGGACACACGGAAGAGATGAATCGCCGCCTCGTCGTCGTGGAGCCGGTAGGCGACTGAACGAAGAGGCTCGCCGGCGATCTCCTCGAGGGACGACAGTGCCGCAAGCTCGTCCTCGTCCGCGACATAGACCTCGGTTCGATTGCACGTCGAGAGGCAGACCGCGTCGCCGAGCGAGCGCGCGAGCGTCGCCGCGCGGTCGAGCGGCAGCGCAACGCGCTCACGCAGCTCGACCGGAGCGACGTGGTGCGAGATACCGACGAGCGACAACCTCAAAAGTGACTCCCGGCGAGAGCGATCCGGGCGACGATGACGAGCGCGAAGCCCGCGAGCGCGAGGTGTGCGCCGGTCCGCGCGCTCGGTCTGAAGGCGAGAAAGGACGCGTAGACGAACCACGTCGCGATCGTGGCGCCCATCAGGGCGTCGACACCGCCGCCGCGCTCGCGCAGCCGGACGAACCCGGCGACGAGACCGAGGGTGAGCAACGGCAGCGAGACGGCGATCGTGCGCCGCATCAGGTGCTCGAGCACGACGAGCGACGGCAGCTTGAGCCGGAGGATGTCGGCGGCGTGGCGCTTCAGGCGGCCGTCCTCGAGCAGGTAGAGCCCGGCAAGCCCGGCCGCCAGCGTGAAACCGGCGAACGCGGCAAGCACGAAGCCGACGTGCAGCACGAGGAAGAGGTTTCCGTAGCCCGATCGGTGCCCGGCGCCGGTGCCGCCGCCGACACGAGCTGCGACGAACAGCGTGACCGCGAGCGGCATCACCGTCAACCCGAGCAGGCGGAACCGCGGACGGCATCCCCAGATCAGATACGTGCCGACGACGAGCCAAACGAAGAGATTCAGCGAGCCCGCCCACGACGACCACGGGAAGCCGTCGGCGCGCGAGGCCTGCACCGCGAGCAGTGCCGTCTGCGCGAGCCAGCCGAGCCGCACGCCCCAGGTGCCGAGGCGCGTGAAGCGCGGTGACGCGTACGCGATCACGGCCTCGCCGTAGGCGACGACCGCAGGCCAGAACAGCACTTCAGCCATCAGTGCCATGCACCCTCTGTCGATCACGGACCTTGTCCGTCAACTCACTCACGTCGCGTTCGAGCCGCTGCAGCTTCGCGGCGATGATCAGCACGTACGCGAGCAGCGCCACGAAGACGACGAGGTAGGCGGCCGCGGTGTACTTCTCCGACGGGCTCATGCGAGCAGCTCTCGCAGCTCGCGCAGATGGGCATCGAGACGCTTGCCCGCAAGCTCGAGCTGATAGAGCGAGGCGAAGAGCAAGAGCATCCCGAGCAGGGCGACACAGAACGTGAAGAACATCGCCCCGGTCATCGCGTACCCGTGCGAGGCGCTGAAGACCTGCGGGTGCAGGAACGGCTTCGAGATGCGGATCGCAAAGAACGACATGGGCACGAGGACGACGCCGAAGAGGGCATAGACCGCGCACATGTTCGACCGCGCCGGACCGGGATCGACCGAGTAGCGCAGCATGAAGTAGGCGCAGTAGAAGAGGAACAGGACGAGGAAGATCACGAGCTGGTCGTCGCTCCACGCCCACCAGACGCCCCACGAGATCTTCGCCCAGATCGAGCCGGTGAGCAGGACGAGCGAGCCGAAGATCAGACCCTGGTGAATCGCGACGTAGCTCTCCAGGTCGGCGCGCTCATCACGCTTCCAGAGGTAGCGCAGCGCCTTCCAGGCACCCCAACCGAAGCACGCGTACGAGGTGAACGCGATCGGGACGTGGAAGTAGAAGATCTTCTGCGAGAGGCCCTGGTTCGCGTCGATCGGCGCGTAGAAGAAGATCAGCGCGATCGCGGCGCCGAGCGCGGCGATCGTCAGGCCGACCAGTTGGGGCAGGCGAATCGCCTTCACACCCGGCATGGTAGTCCGAGTCTTCGAGTTCCAGCCCTCACTATGTCTCGGAAACGACGAACTCGAACGTCGCCCAGGCGAGGAGCCCGAAGATGGCGTCATAGAGCGCGAGGAAGCCGAGGTAGTGGCTTCCGGCGCCCACGCTCGCGCCGACGCCGCCGACGACGACCGGGATCGCGAGCGGCAGGAAGAGCAGCGGCAGGATCAGCTCTCGCGCCCGGCCGGCGACGGCCATGGCCCCGGTCAGCGTGCCGACAGCGCAGATGCCGACGTCGGCGAGGGCGACCGCGGCGACCGTCTCCCAGCCGACGCCGGAGAAGAAGAGACCGAACGCCGGCAGCGCGATCACCTCTGCCAGGCCGAGGAACGCGAGCACGGCAATCGACTTCGCGAGCCAGATCGTGCTCCGGTCGCACGGCGCGAGGACGAGCGCGTCCATCAAGCCCTGTTCGCGCTCGGGAACGAAGGCACGCGTGAGACCGAGAAGCGCCGTGAAGACAAGTGCCGTCCACAGCAAGCCGAGCGTCGCGACGTGCTTGGTGCCGCCCGGAGTGACGAAGTGGAAGATCGTCAGCGCAGCAAGGACGAAGAGCAGCATCGCCGGCACGGTTTCCTTCGCCCGTAGCTCGAGCAGCAGGTCCTTGCGGGCGAGCGCGACGACGTCGGCGAAGTACCTCATGCGAACGCGAGCCGCTCGGTGGCGAGATGCCCAACGCGATCGGGGTCGTGCGTTGCGACGACAACGGCGCGGGCGGCGAGCTCCTCGAGCGTGCCGTCCAGCAGCTCGGCCCCGGCCGCGTCGAGTGCGTTGAACGGCTCGTCGAGGACGAGCAGCTGCGGATCGTGCAAGAGCAGGCGGCAGATGCCGAGCCTCTGCTGCATCCCGCGAGAGAAGGTCTGCACGCGCTGACGCCGCACCTCCCAGAGGCCGAAGCGCTCGAGCAGCATCCCGATGCGCTCGCCGCGCTCGGGCACGCGGTAGAGGCTCGCGAAGAGCTGGAGGTTCTCGAGCGGCGTCAGCTCGCGATAGACGAGCGGCTCGTGGCCGAGGTACCCGACGAGCTCGCGTGCAGGCAGCTGCAGCTCGCCGCTCGTCGGAGCCGCGAGTCCTGCGAGCACGCGCAGCAAGGTCGTCTTGCCGGAGCCGTTCGGTCCCGTCACGAGCAGGAAGTCGCCCGCTGCGAGCGAGACGTCGACGCGTTCGAAGACGCGCTTGTCGCCGAATCGCTTGGAGAGGTTGCTGGCCGTGAGCATTGAATTGTTGTCGCGCGCGCGCGTGTAAAAGGGGGCCCCTACGAAGCGCCCTACTCGAACGCTAGCGGGAACTTCGTGACGTGTCTGAGCCGAGATCGTGACGGAAGCGCACGGCCGCGGCCGGAAATTCGCCGACGGCGGCAAGCGGGCGGGCGTAGGGTTCACACCGAGTGTTCGAACGATTCACCGAGCAGGCCCGTCAGGCCGTCGTCCAGGGCCAGGCGGAGGCGCGCAGCTTCAAGCACGGCTACATCGGCACCGAGCACATCCTGCTCGGCCTCCTCCTCGTCGAAGAGGGCCTCGCGGCCGAGGTGCTCACCTCGCTCGAGGTGACGCGCGAGGAGGTCCGGCAGCGCGTCTCGGCGATCGTCGGCGAGGGCGACGTCGTGCCCGCGGGCCAGATCCCATTCGCGCCGCGCGCGAAGAAGGTGCTCGAGCTCGCGCTGCGCGAAGCTCTCAGCTTCGGTCACAACTACATCGGCACCGAGCACATCCTGCTCGGCCTCGTCCGTGAGAACGAGGGCGTCGCCGTCAGGATCCTCCTCGACCTCGGCGTCGACGGCGAGCGCATGCGCGATGAAGTCGTGAGGGCGATGCCGGTCGCCGCGCGCAAAGCCGCGATGCGCCCGCGCGGCGCTCGCGGGTTCCGCCGGCCGCCGGCGATGGTGGGGGCCCAGGCCGGGTGCTGGGAATATCGCCTCGAGCGCCGGGACGCACTCGACCAGCAGTGGCTGAACGAGCTCGGCGAGCAATGGTGGGAGCTCGTCGACGTGCGGCCGGTCGACGACGCACTCGAGTTGATCTTCAAGCGCCGCAAGCCGATACCGGGCTCGCTGCGCACAGCCGGGTAGCCAACCGCAACCAGCCTTCGGCCCTCAGGTAGCTCACCCTTCGCGAGTAGCTTCTACGGGCCTTCGGCCCTCAGCTAGAGGACGTCGAACAACACGAACACCAAGAACGCCGCGCTGATCACGCCGTTCATCGTGAAGAACGCCGCGTCCAGCCGGCCGAGGTCGCCCGGGCCGACGAGCGAATGCTCGTAGGCGAGCAGGGCCGCCACGACGACCAGCCCGAGCCAGTACCAGAACCCGACCGACAACCCGAGCCCGGCGACGAAGAGGAGCCCGATCGTCGCGACGTGCAGCGCACGCGCACCGGTGAAGACGCCGTCCTCACCGAATCGCACGGCCCACGAATGGAGGCCCTGCTCGCGATCGACCTCGACGTCGAAGAGCGAGTAGAAGAGATCGAAGCCGGCGACCCACGTCGCGACGGCACCGCCCAGCGCCCACGCCTGCCACGGCAGGTCGCCCTTGATCGCCGCCCAAGCGCCCACGGGCGCGAGCCCGTCCACCGCACCGAGCCAGAAGTGGCAGAGCCACGTGAAGCGCTTGAGGTACGGGTAGATCACGAACGCGGCGACGGGAACCGGCCAGAGCCAGTGCACGAGCGGCTTCAGCTGCCAGACGGCCACCAGGAACACGAACAGCGAGGCCGCGCAGAAGCCGATCACGGCCCGGACGCTGAGAGCGCCGGACGGAAGCTCCCGGTTCGACGTCCGCGGGTTGCGCGCATCGATGCCCGCGTCGATCAACCGGTTCAGCGCCATCGCCAGGGAACGCGCGCCGACCATCGCGACGGTCACCCAGAGCAGATCGTGCGCCGAGGGAACGCCGTGGACGGCGAGCACGGCACCGACGTACGCGAAGGGGAGCGCGAAGATCGTGTGCTCGAACTTGACGAGCCGCGCGAAGAGGGCGGCGCTTCCCGACGGCTGCGGATAGAGCTCGCTCACGTGTGCACGTGGTCGGTTGCGGTCTGCGCGTCGGCGAGCAGCTTGAGCGCGTGCGGCAACGCGGGCTTCAGCACCGCGTAGCCGTCTCGGCAGGCACCGGGCGAGCCCGCCAGATTGACGACGAGCGCGCGGCCGACGGTGCCGGCCACTCCACGCGAGAGCAAACCGTGCGGCGTCTTCGCGATCGAATCGGCACGCAGCGCTTCCGGAATGCCCGGCGCCTCACGATCGAGCACCGACTGCGTCGCCTCTGGCGTCACGTCGCGCACGGCGAGACCGGTGCCGCCGGTCGTCAACACGAGCGAGACCTCCCCCGCGAGCTCGCGAATTGCGGCCGCGATCTCGCCGGCCTCGTCCGGGACGAGACGACGCGTCACGTCGAATCCGTCGTTGCGCAGCAACTCCTCGAGGGTGTCCCCGCTTCCGTCCTCGGCCTCGCCGCGCGAGACGCGGTCGGACACCGTGACGACGGCTGCTCTCACTCGACCTCTTGCTTCTCTTTCTTCACGAGCGTCACCTCGGAGATCACCATCTGCTTGTCGATCGCCTTCGCCATGTCGTAGATCGTGAGCGCAGCGATCGCGACGGCGGTCAGGGCCTCCATCTCGACACCTGTCTGTGACGTCACCTCGGCAGAGGCGGTGATGTCGACGCGGTCCGCCCGCACGTCGAACTCGACGTCGGCATGCGTGATCGGCAGCGGATGGCAAAGCGGGATCAGGTCGCTCGTCCGCTTTGCGGCGAGGATGCCGGCGATCTGGGCGGTTGCGAGCGCGTCGCCCTTCGGCAGGTCGCGCAGCCGCTTCGCCGTCTCGGGAGCCATCAGCACCGTCCCGCGCGCGATCGCCCGGCGGCGTGAGAGCGGCTTCCCGCCCACGTTCACCATCTGCACGGAACCCGACGCCTCGTCCACATGGGAGAGCTCGCTCACTGCGAGAGGATCGTACTCGCGTGGCGATCGAGATCGGCGAGCTGGGCGTCGATCCAGGCCTCGATGCCGCAGCGCCGGACGTGCCCGTCGATCGCCTCCGCCCGGCGGCGCCGCTCGGCAACCCCCATCGTCAGGCCCTCGTACAGCGCGCGCGCCTGGGCCTCGATGTCGAAGGGGTTCACCCCCAGGGCCCACTCGCCGAGCTCGTCGTATGCGCCTGCGTTCTCCGAGAGGACAACGACGCCGTCCCGCTCGTTCACGAGCGGCGCCTCCTTCGCGACGAGGTTCATGCCGTCGTAGATCGGGTTCACGAGCAGCACGTCGTATTGCTTGTACGCCGCAACCGCCTGCGGGAAGTTGTCGGAGATCTGCAGGTCGACGGGCTCCCAATCCGCGCCACCGAAGCGGTCGTTCACGATTCGCGCCTCGTGCTCGATCGCAGCGAGGTACTCCGCGTATTGCGCCACCTCCTGCCGCGATGGATCGAGCAGCGCGAGCATCGAGACTCGCCGCTCGAGCTCCGGATGCCCCTCGAGCAGCGCGGCAAAGGCGCGGAAGCCGCGCACGATGTTCTTCGCAGGATCGGTGCGATCGACGCGGACGACGAGCAGCTCCCGGCGCCGCTCGACGATGTGCGCCTCCTCTTCGAGCACCGCCGCACTCCCACGCAGACGATCGAACTCGGCCGGATCGACCCCGATCGGGTTGACGGCGGTCGCGGTCCGGGCATCACAGAACGCCGCACAGCTCTCTAGGAAGTTCCGGCGCCAGCGCTCCGTGTGGAACCCGACGACGTCGTTGGCGCAGAGCCCCTCGTGGATGTCGCGCCGAACGTCCGCGGGTAGGACGCCCCAGTAGTCCGATTGGACCCACGGTATGTGGACGAAGTGCGACAGTGCGGCGCCCGGGCGCTGCCCGCGGACGATCGCGGGCGCGAGATACAGGTGGTAGTCGTGGAAGCAGACCGCCGCCCCGGGCTCACGGTCGAGCTCCTCGACGACCGCGCGCGCAAACCCCTCGTTGACGACGGCGTACCCGTCATTCCACGCCGTGCGAAACCCGGCTCCGAAGTCCGGCTCCGTCGCGAGCCCCCACAGGTAGTGCTGCAGGAACCAGAGCGTGCCGTTTGCGACTCCGTTGTAAAACCGGTCGTACGCAACGGGGTCGTGAGCGACAAGCCGCAGCCGGAAGCCCTCGACGGCGGCGGCATCCTCCTCGGCGACGCGCCTGTCCTCCTCGCTCATCGCGCTCGCGATCCAGGTCACGTCGTGGTGGGCGAGGAGCCCCCGTAGCGCCGTGGCCAGCCCGCCGCCCCCGCGCCGGGCAACGCGGTTTCCGCGGGCATCACGCGCAAACGTCACCGGACCGCGATTCGAAACCACGATCAGCTTCCGTCGCACGACGGAAACCGTATCCGTCTCAGACCGACGCTGAAACCGTCACGAGCTCCGGCCCGGCGGACTCGTCACCCGACAGCCGGTTGAAGAGCGCGAGCCAATCGCGCAGAAGACGCGGCGTGAGGAACCGGCCCCGCACGAACTCCTTGCCCCGTAGCGCCCGCTCGTGCGCGGCGGCCGGGTCGTCGAGGATCGCGCAGCATGCCTCGGCGCATGCCTCGCCGGAATCGACGAGCCAGCCCGTCACACCGTCTTCGATCTGCGTCACGATCCCGCCGACGCGGCCGGCGACCGTCGGCCGCCCCTTCCAGAGTGCTTCGGAAACGGTCAGCCCGAAGCCTTCGCGAACCGACTTCTGGATCGCCGCGGCAGACTGCACCTGGAAGGCGTTCACCTCGACCGCGCCGACGTTGTTCAAGTTCGAGAGGATGAAGAGGTCGGGGTCGCCCGCCGCATACTCGACGGTGCGGTCGTGGTAGTCCCAGCCCTCCGGATCGTCGTGAGCCATCGAGCCGACGAGCGCAAGCTGCACCTCGGGAGCTCGCTCCTTGACCAGGCGATAGGCGTCGATGACGCCGAGCGGGTCCTTCCACGGGTCGAAACGCGAAACCTGTGTGAGCAGCGGCCGCGAAACGTCGATTCCGAATTGGTCGACGATGTAGCGCGCGTCCTCGGCAGACAACGCCATGTTTTTCGGCGTCAGCGGATCGATCGCGGGCGGCCAGATGAACGCCGGCGGCAGGTCCCGCGCCCGGGGGACGTACTCGGGGAGGTGGAAGATCGCCGCGTCGTAGCGACGAATCGACGGCAACAGGACGTCGAGAACGTCTTCGTTCGGCGTCGAGAAGTCGATGTGCCCGCGCCAGATCCACTTCGCCCGACGCCCGTCGAAGTGGTCGATCACGGACACCGGCTGCGGATCGTGGACGATCACGAAGTCGTAGTCGTCGAACGCGAGCGCCTCGGCGTTCTCGGCGTTGTAGCGCCGGAAGACCTCGACCTCGCTCGGAGTGAGCGAGCGGACGTCGCCCTGCAACGCGTTGTGGATCGTCTTCGTCACGCTGAAGAACTCTTCTGCACCCTTCATGATCCGCCACTCGACGTCGAGACCGACGTCGGCCATCAGCGGTACCAGCGTGTAGTTGATCTCGGCGACGCCGCCGCCGAAGGCCGTCGCCGACAGGTGGACGACCCGCTTCCCGCGCAGCGGCTCGGCGAGCCGATGGATCTCGTCGATCAGTCCGCGCCCGACGATCGAGGCGTAATCGGCAAGGCTCTTGTGCCCGGTGTTGACGGCCAGCAGCACGATCGCGGAGCCTAACGAGCAGGGTGGTCGCCGGTTCGGAAGCTAGACCTTCGCGACCGGACGGGACCGGCGGCGGGCCTCGTCGAGACCTCTGACCTCCGGCGCCGGCTGAGCGCCGAACGCGTCGGCGCGCAGCACCAGCGTGAACCGGGTCGCGCCCGCCCGTGATTCGAGCTCGATCCTGCCGCCCATCAGCTCCGCAAGCTCCCGGGCGATCGCGAGTCCGAGCCCGCTCCCCGAGGCGACACCGCCCTCGAGCCGGAAGAAGCGCTCGAAGACCTGGTCGTGCGCCTCGGCCGGAATGCCGGGGCCGTCGTCGCAAACCGACAGCTTCGCCTCGTCGTTGTCCACAGCGACAACGACCTTGATCGCCGTGCCGGGAGCCGTGTGCACGATCGCGTTGTCGACGAGCACGCGGCCGACCTGCAGCACGCGCTCCTCGTCGGCGATTGCAGGCGCGGAGATCGGGCCTTCGTACGTGAGCTCGCGTCCCGACGCGGTCGCCCGCGCGCTGAACTCGGTCAGCAGCAGCTCACCGACAGTCGCGAGATCGAAGCTGTCGTTCAAGACGGCAAGCTGTCCCGCATCGAGCCTCGTCAGGTCGAGGAGATCCGTCGCGAGCTTCTGGAGCCGCGACACTTGCCCGCGCGTCTCCGTGATGAACTCCGCCCGTGTCTCCGCATCGAGCTCTTCGCCGGCGAGCAGCTCGAGGAAGCCGCCGAGCGAGAAGAGCGGAGTGCGCAGCTCGTGCGATGCATTCGCGATGAAGTCGCGCCGCGCGCGATCGAGCGACGCAAGCTGCAGGCGCATGCGCTCGAACGCGCGCGCCAGCTGGCCGAGCTCGTCCGGCCCGTCGTCGACGACGGACTCGTCGAAGCGCCCGCCCGCGATCCTTTCCGCCGCGCGCTCGAGCCGGCGGATGCGGCGCGCGAACAGCGTCGCGAGCGCATAGCCGAGCAAGATCGCGAACACCGTCGCAAGCGCTCCGGCGATGATCACCCGCCGCCGAACGACGCCGACCGAACGAAGGTCGTTGTGCAGGGACGACGAGAGCAGCACGACCTGACCCGTTGCCGGGACCGAGACCGCCGCCTCGGCATAGCTCTCCTCGCCGCGCGTGATCTCACCGCGAACGACGCCATGATGCGAGAGCGCGCGCTCGGCGATCGGGTCGTTCTCGATGTCGGCCGACGAGGCGCGAGGCGGTGCGTCGGCGACCGGCGTGAGGACGTGCTTCGAGAGGACGTCGAAGACGACCACGCGCGCACTCGCGGCTGCGTTCGACGCCGGGTAGGCCGTGTCCTGGGCCCACGCCTGATCGAGCGTGCCGTCCGGCTCGCGGCGAAGCTGCATGATCGAGGTGAGCGCCTTGTCGATGTCCGAAAGGCGCGCAGTGATCAGCGAGTGCTGGTACGACGGGACGACGACGACGTAGACGATCCCGATCACGCCGGTGACGACGACGAGCAGTGCGAGCGCGAGACGGCCGCCGACTGTGCGAAGCGGATTCACGAATCGCGGAAGCGGTAGCCGACGCTGCGTACCGTGAGGATGTGCTCCGGACGCGACGAGTCCGGCTCGAGCTTCTCGCGCAGGTGGCGGACGTGGACGTCGATCGTCCGGGGATCCCGGAAGTCGGCGCTGCCCCAGAGCACCTCGAGCAGCATTCGGCGGCTGTAGACCCGGCCGGGGTGCGCCATCAGCGTGCGCAGGATCTCGAACTCGACGTACGTGAGCTGGACCTGCGAGCCGCCGAGCGACACGGTCCGCCGCCCGACGTCGACGACCAGCCCGGCGGCTGTGAGCGTCTCTTCCTGGATCTCCGCTCCCTGGCGCGGCGCCCGCGCGCGGCGCAGCAGCGCCCGCACCCGCGAACGGAACTCGCGGATCGAGAACGGCTTCGTGATGTAGTCGTCCGCTCCGAGCTCGAGGCCGAGCACCTTGTCGAGCTCGTCGTCGCGGGCGGTGAGCATGATGATCGGCACCGAGCTGCGCGCGCGCAGCTGCTTGCAGACCTCGAGGCCGTCGAGCTTCGGGAGCATGATGTCGAGCACGACGAGGTCGACCGGCTGGTCGCCGAAGCGGGCGAGCGCCTCCTCGCCGTCGGAGGCCTGGACGACCGTGTACCCGTCACGCTCGAGCGGGAAGGTCAGCACCTTGCGGACGGCTTCTTCGTCGTCGACGAGGAGGATTGTCGATGAATCGGCCATTCTCTTCCCGTGCCTGAGGGCTCCACGCAAGGGGCCCGACGAAGCTTCGCGCGAACGCCCCCTCGCGAGCGGGGTTGCCGGCCTCTTCTTACTATAGCCCCGACATGGCGGCACCTCTCCAGCCGGTTCGCCGCCGTCGCCGGCCGCGCCGCGGGTCGCTCGAGCGGCCGGTGTCGAGCCAGCTCTACCGGAGCGCGTTCCTCATCTGCGCGCTGCCGCTCCTCCTCGCCGCGTTCACGATCTCGCGGCCGGGTGCGCTCCAACAGCCGCTGCTCCCGCCGGCCTTCGACGCCCGCGCCACGCTCCAGCTCGCCCAGGAGCTCTCGAGCAACTACCCGGACCGCGCTCCTGGAACACCCGGCGCGCTCCAGGCCGCCCGGTGGTTCTCGCAGCAGCTCGCGCCGTTCGGCCTGCCGACCTCGACGGACGCGTGGACGCAGAAGCTCCCGGGCGGCCGAACCGCCCTGCTCGAGAACGTCGTCGCGGTCGTGCAGGCGGCGCCGGCGAACCCGAACGGCGTCATCGTCGTCATGGCGCACCGCGACGACACGGGAGCCGGGCCCGGAGCAGACGACGACGCGACGGGCACCGCCGCCCTGATCGAGATCGCCCGGGCCTATGCGCGGCCGGCGAGCAACACCCAGGGCGCGGTGCAGTCGGCGCACACGATCCTCTTCCTCTCGACCGACGGCGGCGCCTTCGGCGGCCTCGGCGCCCTCCGCTTCGCGACCCATTCGGCCTACCGGGGCCAGATCGCCGCTGTGATCGACCTCGACGCACTCGCGGGCCCCGGCCCACCCCGGCTCGAGCTTGCAGGCGACCGGCCACGATCACCCGCACCGACGCTCGTCGCCACCGCGGCGGCACGCATCCTCGAGCAGACGGGCAGGCAGCCCACGCACGCCGGCTTCTTCGGCCAGCTGATCGACCTCGGCTTCCCGTACTCGCTCTACGAGCAGGGTCCGTTCCTCGCGCGCGGCATTTCCGCGATCACGCTGACGACGGGCGGCAACCGTCCCCCGGCCGCGTTCGGCGACACCGCGGGCCGACTCGACACGGCGAAGCTCGCGCAGATGGGACGCGCCGCACAGGAGCTGCTCGGCTCGCTCAACCAGGGTCTCGAGACGGCGCAGGCGACGACGAGCGCGGTCTGGGTCGGCAACCGGCTGATCCGGGGCTGGGCGATCGAGCTCGTCCTGATCGCGCTGCTGCTGCCGTTCCTCGTCGCCGCCGTCGACCTGTTCGCGCTCGGCCGGCGCTACGGCGTCCGGCTCGGCCCGGCGCTCCGCGCCCTGCGCAGCCGGCTTGCCTTCTGGGCCTACGCCGGTCTCGTTTTCACGTGTTTTCGCCTCCTCGGCGCCTACGGCAGCGGGCCGGCGCGGCCGCCGAACCCCGACACGAAGAGCGCGGGCGACTGGCCGACGCTCGCACTCCTCGGCACGCTCGTCGTGATCGGGCTCGGCTGGATCGTCGCCCGCCACCGGCTCGTCCCGCGCCGGCGCGTGACGGCCGAGGAGCGCATCGCAGGACAGACCGTCGCACTGCTCGCACTCGCGATCGTCGCGCTGCTCGTCGTCGGGACGAACCCGTTCGCGCTCCTCTTCGTCCTACCCGCGCTCCACGTCTGGCTCTGGCTGCCGCAGGTGCAGCGGTCGCGGCTGCCGATCCGTCTCGGTCTCTTCGCCCTCGGCCTGCTAGGTCCGGCGATCGTGCTCTTGTCGCTCGCCTGGCGGTTCGGACTCGGCTTCGACGCGCCGTGGTACCTCCTCGAGCTCGTCGTCGTCGGCTACGTGAAAACGACGCCGGTGCTGATCGTGCTCGCCGGTGCAGCGGCCGCGTCGCAGCTCGCTGCCGTCGCCGCCGGACGGTACGCGCCGTATCCCGACGTGCGCGAGCGCGGCCGGCGCGGGCCGATCCGCGAGGCCGTCCGCATCGTCGTGCTCGGCGTCCGCGCCCGTCGTCGGGCGGGCGAGCCGAGGCTCAGAGCGACAGGTAGCTGACCGGGCTGCCCGCGGCGAGCTCGCCCTCGCCCTGCGGTACGAGCACGAGTGCGTCCGCGGTCGCAGCGTGCGCGATCATGTGCGACTGCTGGCCGGTCAACGGGTCGAGGACGACCGCGTCCCCGTCGACCCGCGCGCGCGCGCGCAACAGCGCGTCGCGGGCAGCCAGCCGCTTGGCCGGAGCGCCCAGCCGGCCGGGACGGAACTGCGGCCTCGGCTCCGCGAGACCCTGAAGCGCGAGCAGCGCAGGACGCACGAAGAGCTCGAAGCCGACGAGCGACGAGACGGGATTCCCCGGCAGGCCGAACACGAGCGTGCGCTCCCGCACGCCGAACGCCACCGGCTTGCCGGGCTGCATCGCAACGCGCCAGAAGACCTCTTCGACGCCGAGCGCCGCCTCCGCCGCGCGAACGAGGTCGTAGACGCCGACCGACACGCCTCCCGTCGTCACGAGCACGTCGAACTCGAGCCCGCGCGCGATCGCGCCACGGGTCGCGTCCTCGTCGTCGGCCACCGCGGGCAGGCGTTCGACCTCGGCGCCCGTGCTCCGCAACTGCGCCGCGAGGATGTACCCGTTCGAGTCGTAGATCTGTCCCGGCTCGAGCACCTCACCCGGCGTGCGAAGCTCGGTGCCGGTCACGATCACCGCAACCCGCGGGCGCCGCCCGCAACGGACGCTCGTCGCACCGGCAGCCGCGAGGGCGCCGAGCTGCGCCGGGCCGAGTCGCACCCCAGCTTGGACGACGACGTCACCTGCCCGGAGGTCGCCTCCGCGATGACGGACGTTGTCAGCATAGCCAACGTTGCCAGGTACGACTACAGTGCCGTCACGCTCCTCGACCAGCTCGATCGGGACGACGCTGTCAGCTCCCTCCGGAACGACGCCGCCGGTGGCGATCGCGATCGCCTCTCCCGGCCCGAGCGCACGTGGCGCCGGGCGCCCGGCAGCGACGCGGCCGGCGATCGGAAGCGTTCCCGGCGTATCGGCCGCGCGCAGCGCGAAACCGTCCATTGCCGAGGCGTGAAACGGCGGCAGGTCGACCACCGCGAGCGCAGGCTCTGCCGTCACACGGCCGGCGGCGGCGTCGAGCGCCACGTCCTCGGCGTCGAGCGGCGCGACATGCGAGAGGACGAGAGCGACCGCGTCGTCGATCGAGAGCAGCGGATCGCTCGTCACGGGCCGCCCTCATCCGTGCTCGTCGTCGTCGTCGGCGACGCGGGTGGGGTCGTGACGATCAGCGGCGGCGGCGTGGTCGTCGTCGCGGCTGTCGTGGTCGTCGCCGGCGGCGGCACCCGGACGGGCGTCGTCGTCTTCGTCACCGTCGAGGTTGCAGGCGGAGCGGGGCTCGTGTTGAGCTGTGACGGCTTGGCAACCTGGGCCGGCGCGGTCGTCGTCGGCGCCGTCGCGGTCGTCGTGGTCGTCGACGTCGAGACCGAGCTGAGGTAGCCGTCGACCACCGGTTCGAACGGCTTGAACACGGGATAGGACGACGGCGTCAGGAATTGACGGACCGGCCGGTGAGCCTCGGCGGCCGCCATGTACAGGTGCCAGATCGGCACCGGGAACGTCGCACCCGCAACCTCGTAGCCGTGCACGTCGAGCATCGGGATCTCGCCGGTCGGATAGCCCATCCAGACCGCGGTCGAGAGATCGCGCGTATAGCCGACGAACCAGGCATCGGCGTGGTCCTCGGTGGTTCCCGTCTTGCCGGCGTTCGGATGGATGCCGTCGCCCGAACCTGCGCCCGTGCCGTAGAGCGCGTTCTCGGCGAGCACCTGGTTGACCTTCCACGCCACACCCTCGGAGAGCGCGCGACGCGTCTGCGGCTTGCCCCAGCCCGCCGTGGTGTCGACCTTGCCGTCCGGGAGCACCACCTTCGTGATCGCCATCGGACGCGCGTAGATCCCTCCCGACGCGAACGTCGCGTAGGCGGCGGCCATGTCGAGCGGGCTCACCGAAAGCGAGCCGAGCCCGATCGAGGGCACCGCCTTCTGCGTCAGGTGAACGCCGAGCCGCGTCGCCATGTTCCACACGTTCTGCGGCCCGACGTCGAGCGTGAGCTGCGCATAGACCGTGTTGTCGGATTGAAGAGTTGCGCTCGTCACCGAGATCGTCCCCGCGTAGGTGTGGGAATACGTCGTCACCTGCCACGGCTGCCCGTTCGTCAGGCAGGCGGGAATCGTGCAGGTGAACGGCGCCGAGGTGTAGTAGGTCGTGTCGGGATCGATCCCCTGCTCGATCGCGGTTGCGAGCACGAACGCCTTGAACGTCGAGCCGGCCTCGCGTGCCGACTGCGCCGCAAGGTTGAACTGGTTGTTCGCGTTGCCCGGTGTGACAGTGGTCATCGCGCGGATCGCCCCTGTGCCCGGCTGAATCGAGACGATCGCCGCGGCGGGATCGTTGCGAAGGTACAGCGTCTTGCGGATCGCCTGGCCTGCGGCGGCCTGCAGTCGCGGCTCGATCGTCGTGTAGACACGCAGCCCGCCCTCGCGCACGACGCTTGCGCCGTAGACGCTGACGAGCTCGTCCTGCACGTACGAGAAGAAGTACGGCTGCTTGATCTTCGTGTAGAGACGCCCTGGATCGAGTCGCAGCTTTGCGTTGCGGGCGTACCGGTACTGCGCAGAGTCGATGTCGCCGTTCTCGAGCATCGCGTAGAGCACCTCGTTGCGGCGCACGATCGCGGCCGACGGATTGTGCAGCGGGTCGTAGACCGAAGGCGCCTGCGGCAGCCCGGCGAGCAGGGACGCCTGAGGAAGTGTGAGCTGCGACGCCGGCTGCGAGAAGTACGTCTCGGCCGCGGCCTCGACGCCGTAGGCGTGGTTGCCGTAGTAGACGGTGTTCAGGTAGTCGGCGAGGATCCTCTTCTTCGACCACTTGTTGGCGAGCTTGATCGCGAGACAGGCCTCCTTCAGCTTGCGCTCGAGCGTCACCTCGCGGCCGGTGTAGAGATTGCGCACGAGCTGCTGGTCGATCGTCGAACCGCCTTCGACGATCTTGCCCGCGCTGACGTCACTCCAGAGAGCGCGGGCGATCCCGAGCCAGTCGACGCCGCCGTGCTGGTAGAAGCGCCGGTCCTCGATCGCGACCGTCGCCGTCGGAAGCCACTGCGACATCTTCCCGAGCGCAACGGGCTCGCGGTTCTCGTCCGCCGGAATCGCCCCGAGCAGCGTTCCGTCCGCTGCGTAGACGAACGAGGTCTCGCCGATCCGGGCCGGCTGGAGGCTCGCGAGGTTGCAGCCGAGCGAGAGCGCCGTCCCGGCGCCGAAGCCGGCAAAGACGACGATCCCTGCAACCGCCGCGACGAAGAACCCGGCGACGGTGGCGGCGCGGCGGCGGCGGCGCTGGCGGTCGAGCCGGTGGCGTCGCAGCAGCCGGTGCTCGATCAGGTCGCGGAGGTCGTTGTCGCGGGGGCTCATCGCTCGCTTTGTCCGCCCTCAGGTTTGCACGATTCCGCGCTCGATCAGGCGATCGTGAACCATGAGCCGCAACTCGCTCTCCGCCTTTTCGAGCGGCACGCCGGCGTCAACCCAGCGGCGCAGCACGATCGTCGCGTCCGAACCGAGATCGGCAACGTAGGCCTCGCTCACATCTGCCGCCAGCGACGCGACGAGCCCGCGGACGTCACCGCTGAGCGGTACGTGGACGGTGACCTCCGCGAGACGGTTCGCGCTCCGGATGGTCGAGTTGCGCAGGGTCTCGGAGACGAGGCGGTCGTTCGGGATCACGAGGCGATCGCCGTCCGGCAAGCGCACCCACGTGTACGTCATGCCGATCTCCTCGACGACGCCCCGACCGCCCTCGACCTCGACCTCGTCGCCGAGGCGAAGCGGCTGGCTGAACGCGATCAGGATCCCCGCGATGAAGTTTCCGATCGTCCGTTGCGCGGCGAGACCGAGCACGAGGCCGATCACGGCACCGGAGGCGAGGATCGCGCCCGCGACCGCACGCACCTGGGGGATCACGAGCAGCGCCGAGAGGACTCCGACGAAGACGATCGTCGAGAAGATCGCCCGGCGCAGCACCCGGTAGCGCGTCGTCGCGGCCGCGTCGAGCTTGCGGTGAGACATCCGCGCGTCGATCAGCTTCGCCGCGGCGGCAGTGAAGGCGATCACCGCGGCGGCGATCACGATCCGCCACCAGAAGCCCGACATCAGAAGTCGATCCTTCGACGGCCGGCGAAGCCGTCGCCGGCCGTGTGCCACCACTCGACCGCGTCCTCGCCGATCCGCCAGCAGAGCAAGACGTCCTCGCCCTCACGGACGGCCGGAAAGTCGAGGAGGCCCGTATCGGGGTCCTTGATCTGGACGCCGATCAGCGCCAGCTCGTCGACCACCTCCTGGAGCTCGCGCGCGTGCTTCGCGAACTCGGGCGTGCGCGCGTCGCCGACGCCCTCGCCGCTGCCGTTGCCCGCGACGATCCGGACGACCTCTCGCTGCTCGCTCTCGAGCTCCGCAAGACGAGCGCGCAGCTCGACCATGCGCTCGGCGAGGGGCCGCACCTGCGCAAGGGCGCTGTTAGCCTCGTCTGGAGTGAAGGTGCGCTCGGACACGGTGCCGGAATCATCACTGAGGCGCGGCTCGTCCGCTCCCTCGAGTCGCCGGCTCGCCGCCTGGATCTCCTTCGTCGCGCTGATCTCGGCGATCGGCTACGCGGGCCGGTTCGCCTCGGGCCGCCCCGACCGCAACGCGCTCTACATGTGGAGCACCGCGGTCGGCGAGCTCGTCGTCTACCTCGTCATCTTCGCGGTCACGCTGGCGATCACCGGCTCTCACAGGGAGCTGCTTGCGCTTCGGCGGCCCGCCTCGTGGCGCCGGGCGCTCCTTCTGTGCCTCCTGCTCCTCGCGATCGTCTACACGATCATCGCCGTCATCGACCCATACCTCCACGGCGGCCGCGAGCAGGGTCTGACCCCGACCGGCTGGGAGCCCCGGCACGCCGCCGCGTACGGCGCGAACTTCGTCGTCGTCGCCGGCATCGCGCCGTTCTGCGAGGAGCTGCTCTTCCGCGGCCTCGGCTACTCGCTGTTCGAGCGATTCGGCCGCTGGCCGACGATCCTCGCGATCGGCATCTCGTTCGGCCTCTACCACGGCCTCGTCCAGGCGCTGCCGGAGCTCGCGCTCTTCGGCTGCGCGCTTGCGTGGCTGCGATCGCAGACCCGGAGCGTCTATCCCGGGATGCTCTTGCACGCGACGTTCAACGCCCTCGCGCTGATCGCCGCCGTCACGGTCCGGTAGCTACTCGTCGGCCTCGTCGCCCTCGACCTCGGCCTCGGCAAGGCACCGCTTGCGGTGCCGACCATCAGGACGTGGCGGCTTTGCCGGCACGTCCGTCTGCGGTCGCTACTCATCGGCCTCGTCGCCCTCGACCTCGGCCTCGGCGAAGTCCTCCGCGGACACCTTGTCGAGGAACTTCTTGAACTCGTCGACGATCTCCTCTTCGTTCACCTCGTCGCCTTCGAACTCGATCGCCGACTCCTCGATTACGGCATCGGCGGCGTAGATCGGCACCTGCGCGCGCACCGCCACGGCGATCGCGTCGGACGAGCGCGAGTCGATCTCGATTTCCGACCCGTCCTGCTTGACGGTGATCGACGCGTGAAACGTGTTCTCGCGAAGCTCGGTGACCGTGACGTGCGAGACCTCGACGTCGAGCTCGCCGAGGATGTTCACGAGCAGATCGTGGGTGAGCGGCCGGGGAGCCGTCGCGCCCTGAAGCTTCATCAGGATCGCCGCCGCTTCCGGGTGGCCGATCCAGATCGGCAGGAACTTGTTTCCCTCCGCCGTGCGAAGGAGGACGATCGGCTGCTTCCCCACCAAGTCGAACGAGACCCCGTAAATCGTCATCTCGACCATCGCTCTAGCTTACCCCCGCTTTTTCGCCCCGGCGCACACACACGGGAGGGTTACGCCGCGGGCGTGAGGTCTTCTTCCTTGCCTTTCGCATCGCTGATCTCGCACTGATCGCAAAGCCACAGGAACGGTACGGCAATTCGCGTGGCAACACGCTGCCCGCACGCTTCGCAGATTCTGGGAGCCGGGCGGCCGGCCTGGCGGATCGGGGGAAGCTCGTCGTCCACACCTCGAGGGTACGAAGGTGAGCGGACGGTGCGGTCCGGACCCCGCGGTCCGGACCGCGCGCTATCCGGAAGCCCTCCTAGAATCCTCCTCGTGAAGGAACATTTGCGGCAAGCAAAAGATCTCCGGCTGAGCGCACAGCAGGTGGCTGATCGGCTCGGCGTGGGAGAGCGAACCGTCAGGAGGTGGATTGAGCGCGGTTTGCTCCCAGCGGAGAAGCAGGGCAGGACCTTCCGGATAAGACCGGCTGATTTGAAGGACATTGCCGGCGCGACCGCCCCGTCCAGAGTCAGGGTCGTGGAAGCCCTTGCGGCACGCGAGGACTATGAACACGCGCGCCTCGCTCTGGAGCGCCTCCAGGGGAGATACGACGAACTCAAGGCGCAGCTCGCCGAGACCCGGCGAGAACTCGAGGCCGAACGGCAACGACGTCAGCAGTTCACGACTCCTCGAGCTGCGTAGGCGCCGGCGCTACACTGGCGCGCTGCGGGCGATTAGCTCAGTTGGTTAGAGCGCCGCTCTGATAAGGCGGAGGCCCCTGGTTCGAATCCAGGATCGCCCATTCCGGCCCACTAGTAGTTAGGTGCCGCGCTCGTGATGCTTCCCTGAGTAGGGAATCTCGCTCGGTGAACTTACGCGCATCACGATCAGCTGGGCGATTGGCTGCCCTGCCTTGAGTTCCAAGTCGGCCGGCCCGTGGTTCACGAACTCAAGCGTTATCCGCTTCGGACTAGGAACAAGGCCAGCCTGAGGCGCCACCGCTGCGGCCGTGCCCCAGCCCGGCGCGATGTGCGGCGCCGTGCAATGAACAATCAGGCCATGTCGCGCGCGCCCACTCTTTCCCTCAACCCAGCCACATAGACCCGGCGGAATAGTCATGGCCTCTGCCGTCTCCCCGAGCGCAAAGTCGCCGTGCTTGAGCAGAAGCGAGTCGGCCTCGACCATATCCATGTACTGGTACGACTCGGCTTGGTCGGGCTCAACGGTCACGGTGATCCCTGGACCGCTAGGCAAGCGTGGACGGTAAAACACATTGTGCAACGCAAGATCTATGGATGCACTCTGTATTCGGGTCTGAGAAAGCGGGGGTTCGAAGACAAGCTCGCCTGCCCCAATTGCTTCGCGCAGCTCAGTGTCTGAGAGAACCACCGATCATTGTCTAGCTCACAAGTCGGCTAGACACGAGCACTCGTGGGCCGACCGAAATCGCCTCGCCAGGCACCTCTACAAGCGCCTCGCCGTTCTCAACACTGAGAACAAGGACGCGCACGCGCCCGTCAACCTCAGACGTGGCAGGGAAATCGGCTGGATCCACCAACTCGCGATCAACGAGAAACCCCGCAGGCGTAGGGGGATCGAGAACATCGACCCTCACCAGCACCTCGTCGGGCCTGTAGGTCGCAGCCAACTTGCACACCAAACTCCCCGGCGCAAACCTCTTAGATGCTTTCGGTTCGTCCTTCATGTGTCTCTCCGTTTCCGGGGCCAGACGAACCAATCAACCAGTGTCTGGTTAATGGCTCCCATGGATTCATTAGAATGTAAAGATGGGCCCGGACGGCGACCTCTTCGGGGATCTCGTCTTCTACGGGACTGGACCTGTGAGTTCAAGCGGCCAGATCAGCGTGCCAAAGGGGGCACGCGAGCTCGTTGGGGCAAAGCCCGGCACGCCGATGCTTGTTTTCGCGAGCGAACGGACCAAGCAAATCGTGCTTGCGGTCCCGCCGAGTGAACTCCATCAGCTTGTCACAGAACACCACGCGAAGAAAGCTACGCGATCACACCGGTCAAGACTGTGACAACTTCGAACCAGTGTCGGTCAGTAAGTAAGGCGTACAGCTTGAGGCGCTCATCCGCGTGAGCGAAACCGATCGGTCGCACGCAACGCCGACGAAAGCTTGCCTCGTTTCGGTGTCGAGCTCGTCACTCTCCGCAATCCAATCTCGACAAGGGCCGGGTCCGGGCGACGTAGTGCGTGATCCCCAAGCCGGTGACGGTCAAGGGCCTTCGACGCCGGCTCGCGCCGAGCATGCCTAGATGCGCTCGAGTGCCTCCGCCAGCTCCTCGAGGTCGTGCTCGTCCTCGTAGGCGAGCTCGATCTTCCCCGGCGCCACGCGTGTCTCGAGGCCGGTGAGCCGCTGGAGCCCCTGCTTGATGCGCGCTGCGAGCGCCGGGTCGACCGGCGTCTTCGTCCGCGGCTTCGTCTTCGCGCCGGACCACCGCGCCGCCCGCTCGGCTGCGCGAACCGACAGTCCCTGCGAGACGATCTTGCGCGCCAGCTTGCGGCGGCCGACCTGATCCGGGACCGCGAGCACCGCGCGCGCGTGCCCTTCGGTGAGCTCGCCGCGCTCGACCATCGCGAGCACGTCGTCGGGAAGGTCGAGCAGCCGCAGCTTGTTCGAGATCGCCGGCTTCGAACGGCCGACGCGCTCGGAGACCTCGCCGAGCGAGAGCTCGAACTCGTCGATCAGCACGGTGTAGCCGCGCGCTTCCTCGACCGGCGACAGATTCTCGCGTGCGACGTTCTCGACGAGACCGAGGAGGAGCGTCTCGCGGTCGTCGGCCTCACGGATCACCGCCGGCACCGACGGCAGGCCGGCCTCGCGCGCTGCGCGCCAGCGGCGCTCGCCCGCGATCAGCTCGTAGCCGCCTTCGAGCCGGGGGCGCAGCACGACCGGTTGGATCAGTCCCTGCGCGCGGAGGGAGTCGGCCAGACCGGCCGTCGCCTCGTGCTCGAACCGCTTGCGCGGCTGGCGTGGGTTCGCGTGTATCTGCTCGAGCGGCACGTGGGCGAGCTCGGGCGTGCTGCCGCCCATCAGCACCTCGAAGCCGCGCCCAAGGCCGCGGCGGCCGGGATTAGGCGCGCTCGACAAGCTCCATCGCCACCTTCCAGTAGGCCTCGGCGCCGGGCGACCGCCGGTCGTAGTGCGTCACGGGCAGGCCGTGGCTCGGCGCCTCGGCGATCCGCACCGACCGCGGCACGACGGTGCGAAAGACGAGGTCGCCGAAGTGCTTGCGCACCTCTCGCTCGACGTCCGCGGACAGGTTCGTGCGTCCGTCGCTCATCGTGATCAGGACACCGGCGACGGCGAGGCGCGGATTGAGCCGCGAGCGGACGAGGTTGATCGAGCGCATGAGCTGCGCGAGGCCCTCGAGCGCGTAGTACTCGGCCTGCACCGGCACGATCACGCGGTCGGCGGCGGCGAGTGCGTTCACCGTGAGCGGACCGAGCGACGGCGGGCAGTCGAGGAGCACGAAGTCGAAGCCGTTCGCGTGCGCGAGCGACTCGGCGAGAAAGCGGTCTCCTCCCTCCCGGCCGGCGAGCTCGACGGCGGCTCCGGCGAGCTCCGGCTTCGACGGTACGAGATAGAGATTCGCAAAGGCGGTCGGCTTCGCGAGCTCGTCCAGCGGGGCGCCGTCGAGCAGGTCGTAGCTCGACGTCCCGTTCGCCCGCATGCCGAGCCCTGAGGTCGCGTTCGCCTGCGGGTCGAGATCGACGACGAGCGCGCGCTCGCCCGCCTCGGCGAGGCAGGCGGCCAGGTTGACGGCGGACGTCGTCTTCCCGACGCCGCCCTTCTGGTTCGCGAATGCGTAGACCTTGCCCGACACGGCCGCTGCCAAGTCTCGCGATCAGAGCGGACGTCTCTTCGCAACGCCCGTGCGGCGCGGGAACCCCTCGGGCGTCGGTCCCGTCTTCCGCAGCACGAAGAGACCGGATTCCGAATCTTCGAGCTCGGCAGCGAGCAATCCTGCGACTCGGGCGACGGCCGCGCGATCTGCCGTCTCGCCGACCCAGAGAATCGCGACGCCTCCGGGGCGCACGAGCGGCAGGCACCACTCGGCGGCGACCGGCGGCGCCGCCAGCGCCTTCGCGAGCGTGACGCCGCCGAAGTCCGTCGGCTGCTCCTCGGCCCGTCCCCAGACGACCCGCGCGTTCGGCGGCGCCCACCGCTCGAGGAAGTCGCACTTGCGGCGTTCGGCGTCGAGCAGGACGAACTCGCGATCCGGCAGTGCGAAGGCGAGCGGAAGTCCGGGTGCGCCGCCGCCCGAGCCGACGTCGACGACCGGTCCTTCCGTGGCGCGCACGAGCTCGAGCGCGCGAAGCGAATCGTCGAGCAGCACGCGGCGCGCGTCGTCGAGCGAGAGCGCCGTCAACCCGGGCGTGTCGACGACGGCCCGGAGCCAGCTATCGAGTGAGCTGGACCACGACGTAGCGATCGGGCTCGTTTCCTTCGCTCGAGGTCTCCACGCCCTCGTAGTCCTTCAGCCGCTCGTGGACGATGCGGCGCTCGGCGGAGCTCATCACCTCGAGCTCGACGCGCTCGCCGGAACGAATCGCCTCTTCTGCGCTCCGCACGGCGATCGCCTCGAGCGTCCGCCGGCGGCGGTCGCGATAGCCGGCGGCGTCGACCACGACCTGCTTGCGCTCGTCCTCGGAGTCGCCGTGGAGGATCGCGTTCGCGAGGGTTTGCAGGGCGTCGATCGTCTGGCCGTGACGGCCGATCAGCAGGCCGAGCTCGCCGCCCGTGCACGTGCCGGTGATCACCTCGACGGACTCCTCGATGTCGATCCGGCAGCGCAAACCGATCGCCGCCGTCACGTGCTCGAGGAGATCGCGGAGCCGCGCCGCCGACTCGCTCTCGTCGTGAACCTCGGCCTGCCGCGGCTCGATGCCGTCGGCGGTCGCCACGACGCGGGCCGGCGCCGCGCCGACTCCGAGCAGGCCGCGCTTCCCCTCTTCGAGCACCTGGAAGCGCACGGCGTCCCTGTTCAGAGACGGCTCGATCCGCTCCAGCTCGCGCAGGGCGTTCCATTTCGCCTCGCTGACGGTCTCGCCCGTCGCCTCGACGGTCGTCGGACTCACCGCCGGCCGCCGCCCTTCTTGCGCTTCACGCGCCTCACCTGCGGCTGCTGCCTGCGCGGCGGCGGTGACGGGCGCTTCTCCTCGACCACCGCCGGAGCCGGCGCCGGCGCCGTCCGCGACGAGCGCCGCGGCCCAAAGCTCGGCATCGGCGTCTTCGGCACGAGCCGGCGGGTGATCACGCCCTGGCCGACCGTCCACAGGTTCGTCGTCACCCAGTAGAGAACGAGGCCGGTCGGAAACCGCGCGACGACCGTGATGAACACGACAGGCAGGAACATCATGATCCTTCGCTGGGTCTTGTCCATCGCCGCAGACATGAAGTAGCTGGACAAGATCTGGCTGCCGGCGTAGATCGCAAGGAGCAGGAAGCCCGACCAGTGGGAGTCCGCCTTCGCCGTGATGCTCGGGACGATGTGGAGCCACGACAGCGACCCGGTCTGCGCGTGCCTCGAGAAGTGCTTCAGCGTCAGGTAGAGGGCGAAGAAGACCGGAAGCTGGGCGACGAGCGGCAGGCACGACGCTGCCGGGTTGATGTGATTCTCCTTGTAGAACTTCATCAGCTCTTCGTTCAGCTTCTGGCGATCGCCCTTGTACTTCTTCTGGATCTCCTTCATCTCGGGCGCGTGCTTCTGCAACGACTGCATCGAGTGGATCTGCCGGACGGTCAGCGGCACGAGCACGATCCGGACCACGACCGTCGTCGCGACGATCGACCAGGCCCACGGCAGCCCGACGTTGTAGTGGAAGCGGTCGAGCAGCCAGCGCACCGCGTTCTCGAGCGGCTGCAGGAAGCTGAAGACGAGCATTGCGATCATCGCGCCGTCATGGGTAGTCGACTCCGCCGCGTGACCAAGGGTTGCAGCGCAGGATCCGCCAGGCCGCCTTCAGCGAGCCCCGCAGCGGGCCGTGCTTCCGAAGCGCGTCCGAGGCGTACTGCGAGCACGACGGGTGGTACTTGCAGGTCGGCGCGCCGGGCACGCCGTGGGCAGGCATGAGCGAGCGGAGGGCGAGGCTCAGAAAGCGGATCATCACGCGCCGGCTTTCCCGAGCACCTCGTCGACGCGCTCGACGAGCCACGCGTGGCCGCGCGCCTCGACCGCCTCGGGCAGGCCGGGCCGAACGACCAGTACGTAGTCGTGCGCAGTCGAGAGCGAGCCGGCTTCGAGCTTCACCCGCCAGATCTCGCGCAGCTGGCGCTTGATCCGGTTGCGCACGACGGCGTTTCCCGCCGCCCGCGGCACCGCGAGACCGAGACGCGGCTCCTCTGCCGTGTCCTCGACGCCACGCTCGAACCAGTGCAGCGTCAGAAACCGCGTCGACGCGGAGCGCCCGTGGCGATAGACCGCGTCGAAATCGCGCGAGCGGGAAAGGCGGTTCTTCCGCTGCACGCTACGCCGAGAGGCGCTTGCGGCCCTTCGAGCGGCGGCGCTTCAAGATCAGGCGCCCTGCACGCGTCGCCATCCGCGCGCGGAATCCGTGCTTGCGCTTTCTGCGGCGCACGTTTGGCTGATAGGTCCGTTTCATACCCTCGAAAGAGTGAACCGCCGAGGCAGTTCTCGCGCGGCGCGGAGAAAGTATAGACGGCCGCTTTCGGCAGGGGTTGTCCACAGGCGCCGCGGCGCACAAAAGGCGTGGAAACCCCGGTTGCGGAGTGGTGAACGAAAGGCACTTTCCACAGCTGTGGAGAGTCGTGTGGAGTCGAGGCTTTTCCCTGGAAATTAGGCCTTTCCAAACAGTCCGCCGAGCCGGGAATCCTCATTGCTCGGCGCCGGAAGACGCTGCTATTGTCGCCACTCGTCGGGTCGACGCGAGGGAGCTGCAGGAGGCTGTGAATCATCAGATCGAGCTGACCGCCGAAGGCCTCTGGGAAGACGTGTCGGCTCGTCTGCGCGGCGCCCTCAACGAGAAGACCTACCGCAACTGGTTCAGCGACGTCGCAGGTCTCGCGGTGGATACCGAGACCTTCGTCCTCGCCGTTCCGAACGACTTCACCCGGGAGTGGATCGAGGGCCACTTCGTCGAGCTGATTCGTGCGGCGATCAAGGACGCCACCGGCACCGACCACCGCCTCCAGCTCACCGTCCGGCCCGTCGAGGCAGTCGCGCCGGCGGTCGCGCTCCCACCGCCGCTCCCGCGGCCCGACCCGGGCGGAATCAACCCGAAGTACACCTTCGACTCCTTCGTGATCGGGTCGTCGAACCGGTTTGCCCACGCCGCCGCGCTTGCCGTCGCCGAGGCACCGGCGCAGGCGTACAACCCGCTCTTCATCTACGGGCACACGGGCCTCGGGAAGACACACCTCCTCCACGCCGTCGCGAACTACATCGGCCAGCACTCGGCCAACCTCACCGTTCGCTACGTGACCTCGGAGACGTTCGTCAACGACTTCATCAACTCGCTCCGCGACAAGCGTATCGAGGGATTCAAGGGCCGCTACCGCGCCTACGACGTGCTGCTGATCGACGACGTGCAGTTCTTCGAGCACAAGGAGCGGATCCAGGAGGAGTTCTTCCACACCTTCAACTCGCTCCACGAGGCGGGTGGACAGATCATCATGAGCTCCGACCGGCCGCCGCGCGACATCGCGACGCTCGAGGACCGCCTGCGGTCGCGGTTCGAGTGGGGCCTGATCACCGACATCCAGCCGCCGGACCTCGAGACTCGCGAGGCGATTCTGCGGCGAAAGGTGAAGTCCGACAACATCGCCGTCAGCGACCCCGAGGTGCTGACGTTCGTCGCCAGCCGCGTGTCGACGAACATCCGCGAGCTCGAGGGTGCGCTGACCCGAGTCGTCGCCTTCTCGTCACTCACGGGACGCCAGATGAACGTCGAGCTCGCGCAGGACGTCCTCCGCGACGTCTTTCCGCAGGGTGAGGCGCCGGCCGTCTCGATTGAGCGGATCCAGGAGCTCGTCTGCGAGCGCTTCTCCGTCACCCATGACGAGCTCGTGGGCGACCGCCGATCGCAGAACATCGTCTACCCGCGACAGGTCGCCATGTACCTCGCCCGCGAGCTGACGGATTCGTCCCTACCGAAGATCGGCCGTGAGTTCGGCGGCCGGGACCACACCACCGTGATCCACGCCACGGTCAAGATTCACCGCCTGATCCGTGAGGACAGGTCGGTGTACAACCTCGTCCAGGAGCTCACAGCTCGTGTCAAGCAGGCGCGCTGACGAGATGAAGCTGTTGGCAAGACCGAATTCGTCCCCGTCCGGGGCCACACGGAAAATGGCTTCGCACCACACCGGAAGGCGGTTTTCCCCGCTGACCACAGGCCCTACTACAACGACTGGTCTTATTACTTCATGATCGAGTCAGAAACAATGCTGGCGACAGACATGTTGAAGCTGAACGTCTCACGTGACGCTCTCGCCGATCGCCTCGCCCTCGTTGCCCGCGGCGTGTCGACGCGAACTGCGGTTCTCGTCCTCGGGGGTATCCAGCTGCGCGCGGTTGACGGACAGCTGCATCTGGCGGCGACTGACATGGAGCTCTCGGTCCGGTCGTCGGTCGACGCGGAGATTGAGAGCAGCGGCGAGGTGGTCGTGCCGGGGCGCCTGCTCGTGGACATCGTCCGTGCGCTTCCCGACAGCGAGGTTGTAATCGAGCACAAGAGCGACGAATCGATGCTTCTCGTGACGTCGGGGTCTGCGAGTTATCGAGTCCATACGTACGCGGCAGAGGATTTCCCGCGCCTGCCGGACCTGGAGAGCATCCAGGTGAGCCCTGTAGAACGCGACGCGCTCCTCGAGACGATCAACCGCGTCGGCAGGTCTGCCTCTCGTGATGAGAGCCGGCCGGTGTTGACGGGGATCCTCGTGCGCTTCGAGGCCGACAAGCTCGTGATGGCGGCAACCGATTCGTATCGCCTTGCCGTGAAGGAGACGCCGGCCGCCGGCGGGCTGCCCGACCTCGAGGCGATCATTCCGGCGCGCGCCCTCCAGGAGCTCGCGCGAATCGCCGCTTCGGCGGACGAGGTGCAGCTCGGCGTTCAGGAGAACCACGTGGTGTTCGGGGCGGACGGCGTCTGGCTGACGACGAGGCGTATCGACGGGCAGTTTCCGAACTACCGCCAGCTTCTCCCGGAGCAGTTCGAGCACGAGCTCCAGCTACCGCGGGAAGAGCTGCTCGACGTGGTGCGGCGCGTGTCGCTCATGGCCCAGCGGAACTCGCCGCTCCGGCTTCGCTTCGGCGAGGGCGAGCTCACCGTCTCCGCCCAGACTCCCGACGTCGGCGAGGCCCGCGAGGCGCTGCCGGCGCCGTACAACGCGGACGCGATGGAGATCGGATTCAACGCCGAGTTCCTTCGCGACGGGCTCGAGTCGGTCGAGTCGTCGACGGTTCGGCTCAAGCTGATCAGCCCGCTGCGGCCGGCCGTCCTCGAGGGCGAGGCCGCCGACTACACGTACCTGATCATGCCGATCCGCCTCGCGGGCTGATCGTCGAGCGCATCACGCTCCGGAACTACCGCTCCTACCCGGCACTCGATCTCACGCTCTCACCGGGGATCGTCTTCGTGGTCGGCGAGAACGGCGCGGGCAAGACGAATCTGCTCGAGGCACTCCACGTCGGCACGCAGGGCTTCTCACCGAGAACGCGCGCCGAGGGCCAGCTGATCCGCTTCGGCGAAACCGGCGCGTCACTCGAGCTACAGGTGCTGAAGGAGGACGTGCATCACCGCGTGCGCATTGCCATGTCGGCCGGCACGGCGAAGGTCGCGGAGCTCGACGGAGCGCGGCTTCCGTCGGCAGAGGCACTCCGCCGCGAGCTGCCGGCGCTCGTCTTCACGCCTGACCGCCTGGCTGTCGTCAAGGCGGGCCCGGCGGCACGACGGGCGTACTTCGACCGCGTTCTGGCGCGGCTCCGGCCCGTCCGGGCCGGGCTGCCGCAGGACTACGCCGCTGCGCTCGCGCAGAGGAACGCGTCGCTTCGCCGCGTGCAGCTCGGCCTATCCGCTCGCGCCGCGCTGGAGCCGTGGACGGAGCAGGTGGCGGCGATCGGCGCCGAGCTCGTCGCGGAACGCCGCGAGACGCTTGCACGGCTGGAGCCGTACTTCGCCGAGCGGGCTGCGGAGCTCGGGCTCGCCGGCGGGACGCTCGCCTATGACGGCGATGCGCCCACGCTCGACGTGCTTCGTGCGCGGCTCGATGCGGACGTTGCGCGCGGCTCGACCGGCCTCGGACCTCATCTCGACGACATCCGGATCGCCGCGGGTGGCCGCGACCTGAGGAGCTTCGGCTCGCAGGGTGAACAACGGCTCGCGCTGCTCGCCCTCCTGCTCGGGGAAGCGGAGCTGCTCCAGCCGGAGCCGCTCCTGCTGCTCGACGACGTGCTCTCGGAGCTCGACGGCCGGCGCCGGCGAGCGCTCGCCGAGCGGATCGCGAGCATGAGCCAGACCGTCGTGACGGCGACCCACCGCTCCGCGCTACCGATCGAGCCCGCGCAGCTGGTCGAGGTGACTCCTGGACAGGCTGTCTGACGAGCTGCGCCGCGAGCTCTCGCGGTTCGGTGCGCCGTCGGGCCTTGCGGACATCGTCGAGCGATGGCCGGCGGTCGTCGGCGAGGGCATCTCGCGCAACGCGTGGCCGGCGCGGATCGCGCGGGACGGCACGCTGCACGTCGCGACGTCGGATTCGGTCTGGGCGTTCGAGCTCGGCCATCGCGCCGCCGAGATCGCGGAGCGACTCGCGGTGGCAAGGGTGAAGTTCGCGCCCGGACCGCTCCCGTCGACGGACGACGCGGCCGTCTCGGCCGTGCCTCCTTCGCCTTCGGCGGACGACATCCGCCGCGCCGCCGAGATCGCTGCCGGAATCGACAACGAGGAGCTCCGCCGGAGCGTGCAAAAAGCGGTGAGTTTGAGCCTCGCGAGGGGCGCCGAAGACCGCCCGTTCTGATACACTTTTTGTGCGCTGCGAGACGGCTAGAAGTGGCTGGTTTGCAGGCATTTTCTCTATGGCGAAGTCTCCGGCGAAAGCGTCTTACTCCGCGAAGGACATCACGGTCCTCGAGGGTCTCGAGCCGGTCCGGCTCAGGCCCGGGATGTACATCGGCTCGACCGGTCTCAGGGGTCTCCATCACCTCGTCTACGAGGTCGTCGACAACGCGGTCGACGAGGCGATGGCCGGTCGGAACGACCTGATCGAGGTCACGATCCACCCCGACAACTCGGTGACCGTGCGGGATCGCGGCGGCGGTATCCCGGTCGACCTGATGCCGGAGCAGGGCCTACCGGCGCTGACGGTCGTGTTGACGAAGCTCCACGCCGGCGGCAAGTTCGGCGGCGAGGGATACAAGGTCTCGGGCGGATTGCACGGCGTGGGCGTCTCCGTCGTGAACGCGCTGTCCGAATGGCTGATCGCGGATGTCGAGCGCGACGGGAAGGTCGTCCGCCAGGAATTCGCGCGGGGCGTCCCGCAAGGCGAGATGAAGCAGATCGGCATCTCGCACGAGACGGGAACGACGATCTCGTTCCTGCCCGACTCGGAGGTCTTCGAGGAGCTCGAGTTCTCGGCGGACACGCTCAGGCAGCGCTTCCGCGAGACGGCGTTTCTGACGCGCGGGCTGCGGATCGTCTTCAGCGACGAGCGCGTCGGCGGCGAGACGGTCGAGTTCCACTACGAAGGCGGCATTCGCGACTTCGTCGGCTACGTCAACGAGTCGAAGGATCCCGTGCACCGGCATGTCGCGTACTTCGAGGCCGACAACGAGGCCGGCTACGTCGAGGTCGCGATGCAGTGGAACACCTCCTACCAGGAGTCGGTGTTCTCGTTTGCCAACAACATCAACACGATCGAGGGCGGGACCCACATGCAGGGCTTCCGCTCGGCTCTCACGCGCACCCTGAACAAGTACGCACGCGACAAGGGACTGCTGAAAGAAAAGGAAGAGAACCTCGACGGCGAGGACGTACGCGAGGGCCTCGCCGCCGTGATCTCGGTGAAGCTCCAGAACCCGCAGTTCGAGGGCCAGACGAAGTCGAAGCTCGGCAACCCGCCGATCGCCGGCCTCGTCGAGTCGACCGTGAACGCGAAGCTCTCGGAATTCCTCGAAGAGAACCCGACCGACGCACGCCAGATCGTCAACAAGGCGATCGCGGCGTCACGTGCTCGGCTCGCCGCGCGGAAGGCGCGCGAGCTGACGCGGCGCAAGTCGGCGCTCGAGAGCATGTCGCTGCCCGGCAAGCTCGCCGACTGCTCGATCAACGACCCGGAGGCCGCTGAGCTCTTCATCGTCGAGGGCGATTCCGCCGGCGGCTCCGCGAAGCAGGGCCGCGACCGCACCTACCAGGCGATCCTGCCGCTGCGCGGGAAGATCATCAACACCGAGAAGAACCGCATCAACAAGGTGCTCTCGAACAACGAGATCCAGGCGATGATCACCGCGATCGGCACCGGCATCGGCGACGAGTTCGACATCTCGAAGCTGCGATACCACCGCGTGATCGTCATGACGGACGCCGACGTCGACGGCTCGCACATTCGCACCCTCATCCTCACGTTCCTCTATCGCCAGATGCCGGCGCTGATCGAGCGCGGCCACATCTACATCGCCGCCGCGCCGTTGTACAAGGCAAAGCTCGGCAGTCAGGAGTTCTACTTCGAGAAGGAGACGCAGCTCGAGGAGCTCCTCGCGCGCGAGCGCATTCCTGCCGTCGAGATCACCGACCGCAGCGGCAAGAGCGTCAAGTTCACCGAGGCGAGATGGGCTCGCTTCGCAAAGGAGATCACGCAGTACGACGGCGTCACCGCACGTCTGCGTTCGGACTTCGGGCATGCGGCGGCCGACCTGATGATCCACCACCGTCTCGTCGAGCACGAGATCGAGCAGCCGTCCGACGTCCCGCGCGCGATCGCGGCGATCGCGCCGAACGGCTACGAGCTGTCCGCGCTCGAGGGAACCGACGAGACCTTTCGTGTGCGCCTCGTCGAGACGGAGACGAGCACCGCGCGCAACATCCCCGTGCCCGTCGAGCTACTCGGCTCGCCGATCTACGGCTACGTGCGCAAGGCGTACGCCAAGCTCGCCGAGATCGTCGGCCTGCCGCCGTTCACCGTGACCGTCGGCAAGGATCAGCACGTCGCGGAGACGTTCGGCGAGATGCGCACGTACGTGATGGACGCGGCCAAGGTCGGGATGCAGCTCTCGCGCTTCAAGGGCCTCGGCGAGATGAACCCCGACCAGTTGTGGGAGACGACGATGGATCCCACGAACCGGCTCCTGATCCGCGTCGACGTCGACGATGCGCACGCCGCGCACAGCACGTTCTCGATGCTGATGGGCGATGCGGTCGAGCCACGGCGCCTCTTCATCGAGCAGAACGCCAAAGACGTCAAGTTCCTGGATGTCTGAGCTCGACACCGGAGCGCTCGGACCCGGACGCATCGAGCCGCGCGAGCTCGAGCAGGAGATGCGCTCGAGCTTTCTCGACTACGCGATGTCGGTCATCGTCGCCCGCGCCCTCCCGGATGCGCGCGACGGACTGAAGCCCGTGCACCGCCGCGTCCTCTACGCGATGTGGACCGACGGCAACCGGCCCGGCCGGCCCCACGTCAAGTGCGCCGCCGTCGTCGGCGAGGTCGTCAAGCACTACCACCCGCACGCACCCGAGGCGATCTACGACACGCTCGTGCGAATGGCGCAGCCGTTCTCGCTGCGCTACCCGCTCGTCGACGGTCAGGGCAACTTCGGCTCGGTCGACGACGACCCTCCGGCTGCCATGCGCTACTGCGTCACGGGCGATACGCGTGTGGCGACTACGCGCGGGACGATGCGAATCGCCGACCTCGCAGAGGTCGAGCCGGAGTCCGATCGCGAGGTCGATCTCGAGGTCCTCGATCGCCTCGGCCGGCCTGTCAAGGCGTCGAAGCTCTTCCATTCAGGCGAGCATCCGACGCTCCGCCTTCGGACCCGCGAAGGGTATGAGCTCACCGGCACCCACAACCATCCAGTGCTTTGTCTCGTCGATCTTGGCGGCGTTCCGATGCTGCTCTGGAAGCTTCTCGACGAGGTCTTGATCGGCGATCGTGTCGTTGTGGCACGCTCACCACGAGCGATTGAAGTCGAGCTCGACGAACGGGATCGCAAGACCGCTCTGTTGCTTGGCGCGTTCGTCTCTGAGGGCTTTGTCTCCGCGAACCGCGCCGGATTCAACAACGTCGACCCCGGCTTCTTCGCCGAAGTGCTGACTGCGTACGACGAGATCGTCGGCGGCCCCCGTTATGTCTACGAGCGGACGATTGCGTCCGGGAGCGCTCTCCGTGAGCTCGACATTCAGCAGCTCGACTGTCTCGAGCGCAGCCCGCTTGCCGAGCTCACCGGCCTCAAGAGTGCGCAGAAGCGCGTGCCGGACCGCATCTGGCGTGGCAGCCAGGGATTCAAGCGCGCTTTCCTTCAGGCGCTCTTCACGGGTGATGGCTCGTCTTCGCTCCTTCCCCGCAGCACGATGCAGATCTCGTACTCGACCTACAGCGAGCAGCTCGCCAAGGGGGTCCAGCTTCTGCTGCTCGAGTTCGGCATCGTCAGCAGGCTTTGCAGGTACGACAAGGGAGAGACGAAGGTCGTGATCACAAACCGACGCGATGGGCGGCTCTTCTTCCGAAACGTCGGTTTCCTCGGTGCGAAGCAAGCCAAGCTCGAGGCTCAACTGAGTGCGGTCCCCGAGTCGAGTCGGGCGCTCTCGCGTGACCACATTCCCTACGTCGCGGAGTACATCCGCTCGGACTGTGGGTCACGATGGGTGGACAAGGACTGGCTCCGGCGGCACAACATCGACCGGGTCGACCGCTGGGAGCGAGGCGCGAGCACGATTCTCGAGCGCGTCGCCTCGGATGAGGTGAAGCGCGTTGTGGAGCCGCTTGTGAGCGGCGGTTACTACTACGCGGAGGTCGCCTCGCTGGCCGATGCCGGCGTTCAGCCCGTCTACTCCCTCAAGGTCGAGACGGCCGACCACGCGTTCCTGACGAACGGTTTCGTCAGCCACAACACCGAGGCGCGTCTCGAGCGGCTCGCCGAGGAGATGCTCAACGATCTCGAGTCGAACACGGTCGACTTCGGCCCGAACTACGACGAGACGAAGCGCGAACCGCTCGTCCTTCCGGCCCGGTTCCCCAACCTGCTCGTCAACGGCTCCGCCGGCATCGCGGTCGGGATGGCGACGAACATGCCGCCCCATCATCTCGGCGAGACGATCGATGCGGTCGTCGCGCTGATCGACAAGCCCGAGGCGAACGTCGAAGACCTGATGAAGCACATCAAGGGGCCCGACTTCCCGACCGGCGCGATCATCGTCGGCCGCTCGGGCATCCGCGACGCCTATCGCACCGGCCGCGGCCGCATCGTGATGCGCGCACGTGCCCACATCGAGGAGTTGCGCGGCGGCAAGAGCGCGGTCATCGTCACCGAGCTGCCGTACGGGGTGAAGAAGGGCGGCGAGAACGGTGTGATCAAGAAGATCGCCGACCTCGTCAACGACAAGGTGCTCACCGAGGTCTCGGATCTCGCCGATCACAGCGACCGCACCGGCATGCGCATCCAGATCGAGCTCAAGCGCGACGCCCGGCCGCAGGTTGCCTTGAACAAGCTCTTCAAGCACACGGGCCTCCAGGCGACGTTCGGCTACAACGCTGTCGCGCTGGTCGACGGCGTCCCGCGCACGCTGTCGCTGCTCGAGCTGATCACGTACTACCTCGACTTCCAGCGCGAGATCGTCACGCGGCGCTCGCAACACGAGCTGCGCCGCGCGGAGGAGCGCTCGCACGTCCTCAAGGGCTACCTGATCGCCCTCGACAATCTCGACGCGGTGATCGCGCTCATTCGGGCTGCCAACGACACCGACGAGGCGCGCACGCAGCTGATGGAGCGCTTCGAGCTCTCCGAGCGCCAGGCCTCTGCGATCCTCGACCTTCGGCTCGCGCGTCTGACGAATCTCGCGCGCAAGGAGGTCGAGCAGGAGTACGGCGATCTCCAGGAGCGCATCGGCGAGTTGCGCGCGCTGCTCTCCGACGAGGCGAAGATCGACGCGTTGATCAGGGAAGAGCTGCTCGAGCTGAAAGAGCTCTACGGCAAGAGCGACGACCGCCGCACGGAGATCGTCGCCGCCGAAGAGGAGCTCGAGCTCGAGGACATGATCGCGGAAGAGGACATGGTGATCGCGATCACGCGGTCGGGCTACATCAAGCGGCTGCCGGTCACTGCGTATCGAGAGCAGCGCCGCGGCGGCGTCGGCGTGATGGGGATGGACCTGAAGGAGGACGACTACATCGAGCACCTGTTCGTCGCCTCGACGCACGATTACGTGCTCTTCTTCACGTCGGTCGGCAAGGTCTACCGGCTGAAGGTGCACGAGCTGCCTCTCGGATCGCGGCAGTCGAAGGGCCGCGCGATCGTGAATCTTCTCCCGTTCCGTCAGGACGAACAGGTTCGCGCGGTGATCCAGACCCGCAACTTCGAAGAGGCCGAGTACCTCGTGTTCGCGACGAAGAACGGCGTCGTCAAGAAGACGAAGCTCGGCGAATACAACACGCCGCTCAAGGCGGACGGGATCATCGCGATCAAGATGCGCGAGGGCGACGAGCTCGTCGCGGTGCGGCACTGCTCCGAGGGCGACGACGTCTTGCTCGTCTCGCGCAAGGGGCAGGCGATTCGTTTCGCCGAGAAGGATACGCGCCCGATGGGTCGCGCGACCGAAGGCGTGCGTGGCATGACGCTGCGCGGCGACGACGAGGTGATCGCGGCTGAGGTGGCGCGCGACGATTCGGATCTGCTGGTGGTGACGGAGAACGGGTATGGCAAGCGGACACGCGTTGCGGACTACCCGCGCAAGGGCCGCGGCGGGATGGGCGTGAAGACCGTGCAGCTCACCGAGGCCCGCGGCTACCTCGTCGGTGCGCGAGTCGTTCGCGACGGTTACCAGGTGATGTTGATCTCGAACGGCGGCACCGTGATCAAGATGCCGGTCGAGGACGTGAAGCGGCTCGGGCGCGCCACCCAGGGCGTGATCGTGATGCGCCTCCGTGAGGGCGAGCACGTCTCGGCGCTGGCGCCGGTGATCGACTCGGGTGAGGACGGGGAAGACGCTCCGATGCCCGTTCCGGTGGCCGATTAGTCCGAATTCGGACGAATTTTCCGCCGACACTCTTCCCTTTTTCGAAACAGGCCGTTATAAGTTGCCCCGGGGGGTCGGGGGTAGCTCCGTGGGGGGAAGAACAAGATGGCGTACATGAAGCAAGTCGAGCTGCTGGATCCGATCGACCTTGCCGAGCACCTCGACAAGGTCGAGCTGTATCTCGGACAGGTGTGCCGTCTCGCCGGCATCTCGAAGATGCAGCTCGACTACTGGACGAACAAGGCGCAGATTCCCACCAAGGGCAAGAAGCAGCGGATCTACGACATGGACGCCGTCGAGACGGTGATGCTGATCAAGCAGGCGAAGGACAAGGGGCTCAACCTCGGCGCCGCAATCGACGCCGCTCGCCGGTTCCGCGAGCAGCAGGTCGGTTAGCCGCCCTCACGTAGGGCCGCCGCCGCCGCTTCGGGCGCCATCGGGTTGACGTAGACACCCGCGCCGAGCTCGAGCCCGGCGAAGCGCGTCGTGCGTGGAACGAGCTCGAGATGCCAGGGAAGGCCCTCGTGCAGCCAGGCGTTGAACGGCACCGGCTCTGAATGCAGGCGCTGGATTCGGCGGACGAGGTCGGCGAGCAGGCGCAGGGCCGGTGCGAGCAGGTCGCTCCGCAGCCCCTCGGGCTCGGCGTGCACCGGCGTGATCTGCACCTCGTACGGCGTGCGGCTCGCGCGCGGGCAGGTGGCGGCGAGGCCGTCGCGCTCGAGGATCGGCTCGCCCTCGGGAAGGCCCCGCTCCGCGAGCAGCGCCGGCGGCGGCCCCGGCAGCCAGGCGAGCTGCGAGTGCGAGTGAGGGAGCGACGCGCCCGCCTCGTAGCCCTCGTTCACGATCGGGAAGACCGTTCCGCCGGCATCGCGCGCACGCCGCTGCCACGCCTCGGCGACGAGGTCGATCGTCCCGTCGTCGAGCTCTCCGAACGAACGCCGGTGCTCGGGGCCGTGGACGACGACCTCCTGCCGTTCGAGTGCCGGAAAGAGGTTGGGCACGACGCGAACCCGCCAGCCGGCCGGCCCGTCGCCGAGGCGAAGCGTCTCCGGCGGCGTCCGGTCCTCCCGGCCGGCGCAGAACGGGCACGACGCGAGCTCGTCTTCGACCTCCCTGTCTGCGCCCGGCCGTACCGCGCGCGCAGGAGCTATTGCAACCCAGCGCCCGGCGACCGCGTCACGACGAAGATCCGTCACCGTGTGTCGGCGACTGCTTGGGCAGGAACGCGGAGATGATGTCGACCGGCGCGGGGAAGACGATCGTCGTCGACTGCGACGAGCCGAGCTCGAGCAGCGTCTGGAGGTAGCGGAGCTGGAGCGCCACGGGGTGATTCTCGATCACGAGCGCGGCGTCCTTGAGCCGCTCGGAGGCCTGGAACTCGCCCTCGGCGTTGATCACCTTTGCGCGCCGCTCACGCTCGGCCTCGGCCTGGCGCGCCATTGCGCGCTGCATGCCCTGCGGAATCTCGACGTCCTTCACCTCGACGATCGAGACCTTGATTCCCCAGGGCGCCGTCTGCTCGTCGATGATCGCCTGGAGGATCGTGTTGATCTTCTCGCGCTCGGAGAGCAGCTCGTCCAGCGAGTGCTGGCCGAGCACCGACCGAAGCGTCGTCTGCGCGATCTGGGAGGTCGCGACCATGTAGTTCTCGATCTGGACGATTGCGGCCTTCGGGTCGACGATCCGGAAGTACGCGACAGCGTTCACGCGCACCGGCACGTTGTCCTTGGAGATCACTTCCTGCGGCGGGATCTGCAGCGTGATCGTGCGCAGGTCGATCCTGACCATGCGGTCGACGATCGGGATCAGGAGAAAGAGTCCGGGACCCTTCGGGTTCGGGAACAGGCGCCCGAGTCTGAAGACGATCCCCCGCTCGTACTCGCGTGCGACCTTCAGCGCGCTGATTGCGAACAGCACCAGCAGGAAGACGATGACGGCGAGAATGACGAGGACGACGGTCACGGCGTGAGCCTATACCCGGTGAACGCGCAGGGTGAGCCCGTCCAGGGCGTCGACCTTGACGTGCTGTCCTTCTGCAAGGGGCTCCTGGGAGGCGACGCGCCAGAGCTCGCCGCGCACGAAGACGAGCCCGTTCTCGCGCACGACGCCCTCCATGCCGACGATCTCCTGCGGTCCGACGAGCACCGGCCGCCGGCGGGCGGCCACCGCCTTGGTGATCGCGATCGCCCAGAACCCCCCCAGGAGTGCGGTGAGCGTGACGATCAGCGGAGTCGAGACGTGCGCGCCGCCGGGGGCGCTGTTGAAGAGTGTCGAGAGGCCGACGGCGAGTGAGATCAGGCCGCCGACGGTCAAGACGCCGTGCGTCGCGACGTGGGCATCGATTACGAGCAGGGCGATGCCGACGATGATCAGCGCGAGACCGGTCCACGACACCGTCAGCACCGAGAGCCCGAAGAGCGCCCCGACCATCGCGATCGCCCCGACCGTGCCCGGCAGGATCACTCCGGGGTGGAAGATCTCGAAGCCGATGCCGATGATGCCGGCGAGGAAGAGCAGCGACGCGACATTCGGGTTGATCAGCACGTCGAGGAATTTCGTGACGAAGCCGGGGCTCGTGTTGACGAGCTCTGCATTTGCGGTGTGAAGCGTGAGGTGACGTGGGACGGTGACCCGGCCGTTGATCGTGTTCAGGAGGGCGGTCAGGGAGGGTGAGGTGAGGTCGATGATGTTCATCCGCAGCGCCTCCTGCGCGGAGAGGCTCGACGCGACGCGCACCGCCTTGGCGGCCCAGGCGACGTTCCGGTCGTGCGACTGCATGAGGCTGCGGAGTGACGCGACCGCGTCGTTGATCACCTTCCGGCGCAGGTCGCTGCCGGTGATGTTCCCCCCGGTCGACTCGATCGGCGTCGACGCGCCGATGTTCGTTCCGACGGGCGACATCGCCAGCACGTCGGCGGCCTCGGAGACCCAGACGCCCGCGGAGGCTGCACGCGACCCGTCGGGGACGTACACGATCACCGGCACCTTCAGGTTGAGCTCGGTCTGGACGATCGTCCGCATCGAGTCGAGGTCGCCGCCGGGCGTGTCGAGCTCGATCACCGCTGCCGAGTAGCCGCCGTTCTCGGCGCGGTGGAGTTGACCGTCGATCCATCCCTGGGTGACGGGATCGATCTCGAGATCCGTGCCGAAGTGGATCACGAGCACCCGCGGCGCCGTTGCTGCGCCCGCCCGCCCGGCGAGGACGGCCAGGAGCAGAAATCCGAGCACCACGGCTTTTTTCACGCTGTAAGGATTGTATTCGGAGAGGGTCTTCTGCCTTGTTGGCGAAGCCGTGCTCAGGCACGGTTCGCCCCAGGGGTCACCATGAAGAGAGCGCTGCTCGTTCTCATCCTCGTCTTTTCGCTTCCCGCCACGGCCCGGGCGGGGAACGTGACGATGGTCTGGCGCAACATCCCGCTCGGCCCGCGTGCCCTCCAGGCGGCCGACGCTCCGATTCCCTTCGACATGCTCGGCCTCCACTGGCAGGGCTCCGGGACGGTCAGCTACCGGACGTTCGGGAAGGCCGGCTGGAGCGCGTGGACGGCGGCGGACGACGACGACGGGCCCGACAGCGGATCGCCCGAAGGTCGGAAGACCGCGGGCTGGCACGACGGCAGCCCCATCTGGACCGGTCCGGCCACGCACGTGCAATTCCGCACCGTCGGCCGGGTGAGCCGGCTGCGTGCTTACTACCTCTCGTCGCGCGTCGTCAACCGGCCGACACGGTCACTTGCGATCGCGGGATCGCCGCCGATCGTCACGCGCGCCGACTGGGAGGCGGACGAGAAGATCGTGCGCGCGGATCCGCTGTACGCACCGAAGCTTCAGCTCGCGATCGTCCACCACACGGCCAACACGAACGACTACACACCCGCGCAGGCGGCTGCGATCGTGCGCGGCATCGAGGTCTACCACGTCGAGGCGAACGGCTGGAACGACATCGGCTACAACTTCCTGATCGACCGCTACGGCCGGATCTACGAGGGCCGTGCAGGTGGGATGACGCGCAACGTCGTCGGTGCGCACGCACTCGGTTTCAATTACGGCACCGTCGGGATCGCGCTGATCGGCGACTTCCAGAACGCGACCCCGCCGCCGGCGATGCAGGCCGCGCTCGTGAAGCTGCTCGCGTGGCGCCTCGATGTGGCGCACGTCAATCCACTGTCCAAGGTGGCGTACGTTCCTGGAGAGAACGAGAAGTGGCCGGCAGGAAAGGTCGTGATCCTGCGTGCGATCTCCGGCCATCGCGATGTGGGGCCGACCGAGTGCCCGGGCAACGACGCGTACAAGCTGCTGCCGTCGATCGCCGAGCGCGTCGCGAAGACGGGCCTGCCGAAGCTCTATGCCCCGGTCGTCAGTGGGAAGCTCGGCGGCGACGTGCGCTTCCAGGCGCAGCTCTCGAGCAGCCTCCCGTGGACGGTGACCGTCACGAACGCGGCAGGGTCCGTCGTCGCGAGCCATGCGGGCAGCTCTCAGCTCGTCGACTGGACCTGGAGCTCCGCGGGAGCGGGCAGGGGGCCGTTCGCCTGGACGATCGCATCCGGGAACGACCTGCTGCCCGCGACGGGAACGCTCGGCGGCACGCTCCCCGCGCCGGCACCCGCACCGGCACCCGCACCGGCGCCGCCGCCGGCGGTCAACCTACTGACCGGCCTCGTCGCCAGCCCGAGCGTGCTGACGCTGGGTAGCGCCGGCGCGGGGCTCGTCTCGGACGTCGAGTTCACGCTCGGCGAGCCGGCTCAGGTGACGGCACGAGTGGGGAGCCTCCAGCTGATGAACGCCGCCGCCCCCGCCGGCGTCGATCACTTCCAGTGGGACCTGAGCCAGCTCGCCGACGGGAGCTACACGCTCGTCGTCACCGCGACGGCGAACGGCCAGTCGGCCACGCAGTCGGCGACGATCGTGATCGACCGCACCCTTTCGGGTCTCACGGCGACCCCGACCTCGTTCTCGCCGAATGCGGACGGGGTCGAGGACACGATCTCGCTCGGATTCGTGCTCACGCAGAACGTGCCGGTCCAGGTCACGGTCGAGCGGGCCGGGGTTACCGTCGCGACCGTCTTCAACGGGCAGCTCGGCCCGGGGTCGCAGACGATCGGCTGGGACGGGACGTCGGGCGGCGTCGTTCTGCCGGACGGTCAGTACACCGCGGTCGTCACCGCCCCCGATCCGCTCGCGACGGTCTCGCTGCTCACGCCGTTCGCGATCGACACCGTTCCGCCGGTGCTGACGGTCGTGAACGGCGCGGCGCTCCAGTTCCAGCTGAGCGAGCCGGCGACCGTGACGGCGGTGATCAACGGTCAGACGCTCGTCTCGAGCGAGCCGGCGGGCGTCTTCTCGTTTCCGTACACGGGTGCACCGCCGACCTCGTGGAGCCTGTCGGCGAAGGACGCGGCGGGCAACACGAGTACCACCGTCAGCGGGCCCTGACAACCAATCGCGCGGGCCCTGACTCAGCGGATCTCGATCCAGGTCTCGTAGCCGCGCTCGAAGCGTTCGAGTATCTCGACGAGCAGCTCGAGACGGTCGGCGTCGACCGAGCCCGCTCCGGGCCACGGTGCCGCGCCCACGTTGACGCCGATCCCGAGCACGACGCGGTCGGTCGCCTCGGCAAGGATGCCCGCGACCTTGCGCCCGTCGAGCAGGACGTCGTTCGGCTCCTTGATCGTCGCGCCCTCGCCGATCGCGTCGGCCACTGCCCGGGCGGCGACGAGTGTCAGCTCCGGCCAGCGCTTGACCGGCGGCGGCGGGTGCAGGACGACCGAGAACGTGAGCCCGGTGCCGGGCTCGTCCACCCACACGCGCCCGAGGCGGCCCCGCCCCTCGGTTTGATGCTCGGCGAGGGCGACCGAGCCGTGTGGTGCATCTGCGGGGAAGGCCCGCTGTGTCGAGGCGACTTCGGGCGCGTGATAGTAGATGCGACCAAAGCTCCCGCGTAGCTGCGGGAGAACGGCGTCGGGTGTCAGCTCCACCGGACTAGAGTAGGCGTGTGGCGGCGTCCCTCGACAAGCACGCGATCGAGGAGATCTTGCCGCACCGCGATCCGTTCCTCTTGATCGACGAGGTCGTCGAGCTTGTGCCGGGTGAGCGCGTGGTCGCGCGCAAGACCGTCACCGACGACGACTGCGCCGGGCACTTCCCCGGCAATCCGATCATGCCGGGCGTGAAGATGGTCGAGGCACTTGCACAATGCGGCGCGGTGGCGGTACTCGCGCAGCCCGAGAATCGCGGCAAGCTCGCGCTCTTCGCAGGCATCGACGACGTTCGCTTCAAGCGGATCGTGCGGCCGGGCGACGTGCTCGACCTCGTGTGCGAGGTCGAGGCAGTTCGCGGTCCGATCGGCAAGGGCAAGGTGCGTGCGTCGGTCGGCGGCGAGCTCGCCGTCCGCGGGACGTTGACCTTCGCGGTTGACGCATGAAGTCGCGCGCGGCCGGCCATCCGATCTCGATCACGGGTCTCGGCTGCCACGTCCCCGAGCGGGTGGTGACGAACGCCGAGCTTGCCGGGATCGTCGACACGACGGACGAGTGGATCTCGACCCGCACCGGCATCAAGGAGAGACGCATTGCTGCGAAGGACGAGGCGATGTCCGATCTCGCGTTGCCCGCGGCCCGGGCGGCCCTCGAGCAGGCCGGCGTCCGCGCGCAGGACCTCGACGTGATCATCGTCGCGACGGTGACGCCGGACATGATGTTCCCGTCGACAGCTGCGATCCTCGCCGACGAGCTCGGCAGCGCCGACGCGGCCGCGTACGACCTGTCGGCCGGCTGCACCGGGTTCATGTACGCACTCGCGCAGGGGTACGCCGTCGTCGCCGGCGGTCTCGCGAAGCGTGCACTCGTCGTCGGCGGCGACATCCTCTCGCGCATCCTCGACTGGAGCGACCGCTCGACGCTCGTGCTCTTCGGTGACGGCGCGGGCGCGGTCGTCCTCGAGCGCGTCGACCACGGCGGCTTTCTCGGCTTCGAGCTCGGCGCGGACGGCGGCGGCGGGAAGGAGCTGCTCCTCCCCGGCAGCGGCTCGCGCGTCTCGGGCAACGGCAGGGGCTACCTGACCATGAACGGCCGCGAGGTCTTCAAGTTCGCGACGCGGGTGATGGTGAGCTCGGCCGAGGCCGTCCTCGAAGAGTGCGGCAAGACGGTCGACGACGTGGACGTCTACGTCCCCCACCAGGCAAACGTCCGGATCATCGACCACGCTGCCAGGAAGCTCGGGATCCCCGAGGAAAAGGTGGTCGTGAACGTGGATAGGTACGGAAACACGTCTTCCGGCTCGATTCCGCTCGCCCTGGCTGATGCCGGCCGCGACGGACGGCTGAAACCTGGGAAACTGGTGCTGATGACGGGCATGGGCGCGGGGCTGACCTGGGGCTCGGCGTTGATCGAGTGGACTCACGAGACGAACGGAGCCTGAGATGACCACCAAAGCGAAGATCGCCTTCATGTTTCCGGGGCAGGGCTCCTTCGACCCCGGGATGGGCCGCGAGATCGCCGAGTCCGAGCCGGAGGCGATGGCCGTCTTCGAGCAGGGCAGCAGGGCGTCGGGGCTCGACCTGCGCCGGCTCTGCTTCTCCGGCACCCACGAAGAGCTGATGGAGACGGAGGTGCAGCAGCCGGCTCTCGTCACGACGAGCCTTGCGATCAACGCGGCGCTTCGCGCGCGCGGGATCACGCCGGACTACGTCATCGGCCATTCCGTCGGCGAGCTCTCTGCGCTCGGGGCGGTCGGTTCGATGGGCATCGCCGAGACGATTGCGCTCGTGCGCGAACGCGGGCTCGCGATGGCGGCCGCTGCGAAGGAGCGCCCGGGTTCGATGGCGGCGATCCTCGGGCTCGCGGACGAGGTCGTCGAGACGCTCTGCAAGAAGATCCACAACGTTTGGCCCGCGAACTACAACTGCCCGGGCCAGCTCGTGATCTCGGGCCAGACTCCCGCGGTCGACGAATGCTGTTCGGAGGCGCAGCGCGAGGGTGCGCGTCGTGCCGTGCGCCTGCGCGTCAGCGGGGCGTTCCACTCGCCTCTCGTCGCGCACGCGGCCGACCGGCTTCGTCCCGCGCTCGACCGGATCGAATTCAAGATGCCGAGCGCGCACTTCATGTCCACCGTCACCGCGAAGCTCGAAGAGGCTCAGCGCTACCGGTCCCTGCTTCTCGAGCAGCTCACCGCCCCCGTGAAGTTCACGCAGGCGGCGCGCGAGCTGATCGGCCAGGGTGTCGAGACGTTCGTGGAGGTGGGGCCGGGCAATGTGCTGAGCGGTTTACTGAAGAGGATCGACAGCTCCGTGCGTGCGTTCCCGGTCAACGACCTCCAGTCGCTGAACGCCGCCGTGCAAGAGCTTGGCTGACGACGCCTTCTGCTCCCTCGCGGGCAAGACAGCGCTCGTCACCGGCGGTTCCCGGGGGATCGGAGCGGCGATCGTCCGCGAGCTCGCGGCTGCCGGGGCGGCGGTCGTGCTCGGCTACCGAAGCGGCGCCGACGAGGCGACGGCTCTCGCGGCGGAGGTCGGCGCGCGGGCTCTCCAGGCCGACGTGTCCTCGGCCGAGGATGCGGCGCGGCTCGTCGAAGAGGCGGGCGACGTCGACGTGCTCGTCAACAACGCCGGGCTGACGCGGGACGGTCTGCTCGCGCGGATGCCCGACGAGGACTGGCGCGAGGTGATCGAGACCAACCTCAGCTCCGTCTTCTACACGTGCCGCGCGGTGACGCGCCCGATGATGAAGAAGCGCGCAGGCGCGATCGTGAACGTGAGCTCGATCGTCGGCCTCCACGGCAATTGGGGTCAGACGAACTACGCTGCATCGAAGGCCGGCATCATCGGGTTCACGAAGTCGCTCGCACGCGAGCTCGGATCGCGTGGCGTCCGGGCAAATGTCGTCGCGCCGGGATACGTCCAGACGCGCCTCACCGACGTACTGCCCGACGAAGCCAAGGAGCTGATGCTGAAGAACACGCCGCTCGGGCGGTTCGGCGATCCGGCCGACGTGGCGCGGGCGGTACGGTTTCTCTGCTCGGACGACGCGTCGTTCATCACGGGCGAGGTGCTTCTCGTCGACGGGGGGCTGGGGATGTGAGTAGTCAAGACGGAGACAGGCGCAGGGTGGTGATCACCGGAATCGGCATGCTGAGCCCGCTCGGAAACGACGTCGACACGTCGTGGCGGAACCTCGTCGCCGGCGAGTCGGGCGTCGGCGAGATCACCCTCTTCGACCACGAGAACTATCCCGTCCACTTCGCGTGCGAGCTGAAGGACTTTGATCCGACCGTCTGGATCGACCGCAAGGCGGCGCGGCGGATGGACCGATTCGCGCAGATGGTGGTCGCTGCTGCGCGGCAGGCGGAGCAGGACTCTGGGATCGACGTGTCGGTGGATCCCGAGCGCGTCGGGGCGTCGATCGCGACGGGCATCGGCGGCCTCCGGTCGTTCCAGGACTGCTACGACGTGCTCAAGGACCGCGGCCCCGACCGCGTGAACCCGTTCTCGATCCCCTGCATCATCCCGAACATGGGCGCGGGCTGGGTTTCGATCGAGCTCGGCACGAAGGGCCCGCTGATGAGCGAGTGCACGGCCTGTGCGGCGTCGAACATGGCGATCGGCGACGCCCTCGACGAGATCCGCCTGGGCCGTGTAGACGCGATGTTCGCCGGCGGCACCGAGGCGCCGATCACGAAGGTCGGGATCGCGGGATTCGACGCGATGCGGGCGCTCTCGCGGCGCAACGAGGACCCGAAGCGCGCCTCGCGGCCGTTCGACAACGGGCGCGACGGGCTCGTGATGGGCGAGGCGGCCGGCGTGCTCGTGCTCGAAGAGCTGGAGTATGCGAAGCGTCGCGGGGCCCGCATCTATGCCGAGCTGCTCGGCTACGGGATGTCGGCCGACGCGTCGCACATGACCGAGCCGGATCCGACGGGCGCAAGTCCCGCGCGCTCGATGAGGATGGCGATCGAAGACGCGGGGGTGGATCCGGCTGAGGTCGGCTACGTGAACGCGCACGCGACCTCGACGCCGCTGGGCGACGCCGCGGAGACGCGTGTGCTCAAGATCGCGCTCGGCGAGGAGCAGGCGTACAAGACGCCGGTCTCGTCGACGAAGGGCGCGACGGGCCACACCTTCGGCGCGGCCGGCGCGATCGAGGCGATCTTCACCACGCTCGCGCTGCGTGACCGTGTCCTGCCGCCGACGATCAACTTCGAGGAGTCCGATCCCGATTGCGACCTCGACTACGTTCCGAACGAATCGCGTGCCGTGCCCGATCTCGAGGTCGCCGCGTCGAATTCGTTCGGCTTCGGCGGGCACAACGCCACCCTCGTCCTGCGGCGCTGGCACGAGTGACACGCTGGGCGACCTTCGACTGCTACGGCACGCTGATCGATTGGAACGGCGGCATCCGTGCCGAGCTGGCGCGGGTGTTCGGCGAGGACCGCGCGGACGAGCAGCTTGCCCGCTACCACGAGCTCGAGCCCGAAATCGAGGCGGACGGCGCGCTCGGCTACCGCGAGGTGATGATCGAGGCGATGCGCCGTCTCGGCGCCGAGCCGGGAGAGGAGGCGGGCCTGGCGGACTCGCTGCCCCGCTGGCAGCCGTTTCCCGAGGTGCGCTCCGCGCTCGCGGAGGCCCGCGCCCGCGGCTGGAAGCTGGCGATCCTCTCGAACAGCGACCCGCCGCAGATCGCCGCCTCGAAGGAGCTGATCGGGGTGCCGTTCGACGAGACGGTGGTGGCGGGTGAGATCCACTCGTACAAGCCCGCGCTCGGGCACTGGCGCGAGTTCACGGCGAGAACGGGCGCCGACCCCTCGCGGCACGTCCACGTCGCGGCGAGCCTCTTCCACGACATCGCGCCGGCAAACGAGCTGGGGCTGCCGAGCGTCTGGATCAACCGCCTCGGCGAGCGGCCCGGGCCGCCGCCGACGGTCGAGCTGACCGACCTGTCCGGCCTCCCGGACGCCCTCGACTCGCTCGTGACCTAGGAGTGGCGCCCGGGCCACTAGGATCCCCTGGAAATGGCCGAGACTAGGATCGACGTCACGGTCGAGCAAGTGCAGCCGTCCGGGGCGGAGAAGAAGCATCCGAACACCTGCCCGAGCTGCGGGTCGCACTATCGCGACGACGAGCTCGAGGCGCTGCTCTACGTGTGCGGTCACTGCGGGCATCACTTCGCGATGCCCGCACGCTCGCGCATCGCGTGGCTGGCCGACGGGGGCTCGTTCGTCGAGGAGGCCGCGGACGTGCGCTCCGCGGATCCGCTCGAGTTCTTCGACCTCCGTCCGTACGTCGAGCGCCTGACCGAGGCCGAGCTCAACACGGGGCTCGGCGAGGCGATCGTCGTCGGTAGCGCGACGCTCGACGGGCATCCGCTCGAGCTCGCGGTGATGGACTTCGCGTTCCTCGCCGGTTCGATGGGAAGCGCACTCGGCGAGCGTTACGTTCGCGCCTGCGAGTCCGCGATCGAGCGCGGCACGCCGCTGCTGACCGTGTCTGCGTCGGGCGGCGCGCGCATGCAGGAGGGGATCCTCTCGCTGATGCAGCTGCCGAAGACGATCTGTGCGCTCGACGAGCTGCACGAGGCCGGGCTGCCGATGTTCAGCGTGCTGACCCATCCGACGACAGGCGGGGTGATGGCGAGCTTCGGCTCTCTCGGCGACGTGATCGTCGCCGAGCCCGGTGCGCTGCTCGCCTTCGCGGGCCCCCGTGTCGTGCAGTCGATCGTCAAGGAGAAGCTGTCCGACGACTTCGGCCGAGCGGAGCAGAACCTCCGCTTCGGCCACCTCGATGCGATCCTGCCCCGATCCGAGCAGCGCCTGTACCTGGCGAAGCTGCTGAGGCTCTTTGCCCGGTGAGGCCGAGCACCGGCTGCGCGAGCGGCTGAGCAAGCTCTCGCATCTGCCGCTCCTGCGCGGGACGAAGGTGGCGGGCGAGAAGCAGCGGCTGCGGCGGCAGCTGCGCTCTCTGCGCGACGAGCCTTCGTCGAGCGAGGACGAGATCTGGGAGATCGTCGAGCTCGCGCGTCACCCCGACCGTCCGTACACGCTCGACTATGTCGAGCGAATTCTCGACGACTGGGTCGAGCTGCACGGCGATCGCGGGCGCGCGGACGACGGCGCGATCGTCGCCGGCATCGGGCGGCTGAACGGTCACACCATCGCGCTCGTCGGCCATCAGAAGGGCCGTGACGTCCAGGAGCGCGTCGACCGCCAGTTCGGCATGCCGCATCCCGAGGGCTACGCGAAGGCGATGCGGGTGATGGACCTCGCCGAGCGGTTCGGCTTCCCGCTCGTCTCGCTGATCGACACGCCGGGGGCCTACCCGGGCGTCGCCGCCGAGCAGCACGGCCAGGGCGGGGCGATCGCGCGCTCGCAGGCGAAGATGATCGCGCTCGGCATTCCCACCGTTGCATGCGTGATCGGCGAGGGGATGTCCGGCGGTGCGGTCGCGATCGGGGTCGCCGACCGCGTGCTGATGCAGGAGAACGCGATCTACGCCGTCATCTCGCCCGAGGGCTGCGCGGCGATCCTCTGGCGGGACATCGCCGAGGCGAAGAAGGCCGCGGCCGCCTTCCGTCTCGACGCCGCCGACTGCCTCGAGCTCGGCGTGATCGACGCGATCGTCCCGGAGCCGCCCGGCGGGGCGCAGGAGAACGTCGACGGCGCCGCGCGGCTCCTCGGCGACTCGCTGCGCGAGGCGCTCGCCGAGCTTCAGCCCCTGACCCCCGAGGAGCGCCGGCGCCGCCGGCGACGGAAGTTCCGCGAGATGGGCGTCTATGCGTGATTTGCCGGGCTTTTCGGTGATGCTCTGAGTCGACCGGACGGGCTGGAGCGGTCTCGGCGCTGCAATGTCAACAGTGTCCACAGCTTTTTCAACGTCTCGGTGGAAACCCCGTGACCCGCCTGGATCGGGCCTCGATCTCGCGCCTCCGTGAACCCCGGCCGACCTGTGGAAAACGTGGCCGGGCTCGAGTCCTACAAGCGCAAGCGTGATCCCCGGCGAACGCCGGAGCCCTTCGGCGGGCGGCGCCGGCCCGGGCCGCCGATCTTCGTCGTCCAGCGCCACGACGCCAGGCGGCTCCACTACGACTTCCGGCTGGAACGGAACGGCGTCCTCGCCTCGTGGGCCGTGCCGAAGGGCGTCCCGCTCGAGCCGGGCGCGAAGGCGCTCGCCGTCCACGTCGAGGATCACCCGCTCGAGTACGCGGCCTTCGCGGGCGAGATCCCGGCCGGCCAGTACGGCGCCGGCACGGTCGAGATCTGGGACAGCGGCACCTACGAGCTCGTCGAGGAGAAGCCCGACGGCAGGCTGACGGTGCGCCTCGCCGGCGGGCGGCTCCGGGGTGTCTGGACGCTCGTGCCCGCGCGCCTCGACGGCAAGGACGAGAACTGGCTGCTGATCCGCCGGAGCGAGGCGGGCGAAGGGGCCGAGCCGGGCGCGTACCGCCCGATGCTCGCGACGCTCTCTGCCGAGCTCCCGCACGGAGCCGGCTGGCGGTACGAGGTGAAGTGGGACGGCTACCGCGCGCTCGCCTACGTGCGCGGCGGCGAGTGCGAGCTCGTCTCCCGGAACGACAAGCCGCTCACCGGCCGCTTTCCGAGCGTCGCAGCGGCGGTGCCGCGGGCGCTGAAGACGCCGGACGCCGTGCTCGACGGCGAGGTCTGCGCGCTCGACGAGAGCGGACGGCCGAGCTTCTCCGCGATGCAGCAGGGCACCGGCCGTATCGTCTTCTACGTCTTCGACCTGCTCGAAGCCGACGGCGAGCCGCTCGTCGACCGGCCGCTCGAGCTGCGGCGGGCTCGGCTGGTGGAGCTCGTCGACCGCCGCAGCCGGATCGTGCGGATCTCGGAGAGCTTCGACGACGGCGTCGCGCTCCTCGAGGCGGCGAAGGCACAGGGTCTCGAGGGCGTGATGGCGAAGCAGGCCGGCTCGAAGTACTGGCAGGGCAAGCGCACGCGCTACTGGCTGAAGGTGAAGACGCACGGCCGCCAGGAGTTCCTGATCGCCGGCTACACGCGTGGCGAGGGTCGCCGCGCGGGCTCCTTCGGCTCGCTCGTGCTCGCTCTCAACGAGGGCGGCGACCTGCGCTACGTCGGCAACGTCGGCACCGGCTTCGACGCCGGGGAGATCGACCGTCTGCTCGCGTTGCTGCGGCCGCTGCAGCGGAAGGAGCCGCCGTTCGCGGTCGTGCCGAAGATGCCGCGCGTACGCAAGGGAGACATCGTGTGGGTCGAGCCGTCGCTCGTCGCCGAGGTCGAGTTCAGCGAGTGGACGCACGACGGCCGCGTCCGGCAGCCGTCGTACAAGGGGCTGCGCGAGGACAAGCCCGCGCGCGAGGTTCGCCGCGAGCTTCCGCTCGGCGACATCGTCCGGAAGGGGAAGCGCGAGCTCCGGCTCTCGAACATGGACAAGGTCTTCTGGCCGGCCGAGGGGATCACCAAGGGCGACCTGCTCGAGTACTACCGCGAGATCGCGCCGGCGCTCGTGCCGCACCTGAGGAACAGGCCGTTCACGATGCGGCGCTATCCCGACGGTGCGACCGGGAAGGCGTTCTTCCAGAAGGACGCGCCCAAGCACATGCCCGACTGGATTCCGACGCATCGCGCGCTCGTCTCGACGCGCTCGCCGGGCGGTGCGAAGAAGTGGGTCGACTTCCCGGTCGTGAACGACGAGCTTGCCCTGCTCTGGATGGTGAACATGGGCTGCATCGACATGAACACGTGGTACTCGCGGGTCGACAGGCCTGACCGCCCCGACTGGGTGCTCTTCGACCTCGATCCGACGCCGGAGGTTCAGTGGCGGCAGACGATCGAGGTCGCGCTGCTCGTCAAGGAGCTGCTCGACGGTGTCGGCCTCGCCTCCTTTCCGAAGACTTCGGGCGGGAAGGGCTTTCACGTGCTCGTGCCGCTCGACCGCCGCTCCACCTACGACGACTCGCGGGCGTTTGCAGAGCTCGTCGCGGGCACGATCGCCCGCTCGCGGCCGAAGCTCGCGACGACGCAGTGGGCGAAATCGCGCCGGCGCGGCGTGCTGATCGACGCGAACCAGAACGGCGAGGGCAAGACGATCGCGTCGGCGTACTCGGTGCGGCCGCATCCCGGAGCGCCCGTGTCGACGCCGCTCTCGTGGGACGAGGTGGTGCCCGACCTGGATCCGCGCAGGTTCACGATGCCGGCCGTCCTCGAGCGCGTGATCGCGCGCGGCGATCTGCACGCAGGCGTCTTGACGACGCGGCAGTCGCTCAGGAAGGCGCTTGCGACGCTAGGCGGTTGAGCAGCTCGAGGGCGCCCGCCTTGTCGAGCGTGTCGTTGAGGTTGCCGCACTTCGGGCTCTGGACGCACGACGGGCACCCGTCGTGGCACGGGCAACCGCCGATCATGGCCGCCGTGTCCGCCACCCAGCCTTCGAACTGCTCGAAGCCGCGCTCGGCGATGCCGACGCCGCCCGCGTGGCCGTCGTAGATGAAGACGGTGGGGCGATCCGTCTGCGGATGCAGGTTGGTCGAGAGCCCGCCGATGTCCCAGCGGTCGCACATCGCCCAGAGCGGAAGCATCGCGATCATCGCGTGCTCGGCCGCGTGGAGCGTTCCGAGCAGGCTGCGGTCGGCCGGCCCTTCGAGCTGGCCGGGCTCGGGGACGAACCAGACCGCCTCCGTCGCGAAGGTCGTGACCGGCATCGCGAGTGGCACGAGCTCGATGCGCTCCTGCGATCGGACGGTCTTCCGCTCGTAGCCGACCACCTGCTCGGCGACCTCGATCTCGCCGAAGACGAGCGGCAAGCCGAGCCGCCGCTCCTCGCGAAGCGGCGAGACGATCGTGGTCTGCGTCTCCTTCTTCGCCTGGGTGTACCAGTCGACGTCGAGACGTTCGACGTCGGCGCGCAGCGCTCGCTCGTCGAGCTCGCGCACGAGGTACGACTCGCCGAGGTGGAGGTAGAGCGCGCCCGGATGCACCGTTGTGTATGCGCGCGAGCGCTCGGTGACGCCGAGCACGGCACCGGTGGCGGCGTCGACGATCGTGAACGCGTCGGCGTCGGCCGACCTCAGCGGAACGCGTGCCGACGGGTAGTCCTTGCCGGCCCACACGATCCCGGCGGAGGTTCGCTTCAGCTCCGGGTCGGCGGCGGCGAGCTCGAGCGCCCGCTCACCGAGGATGTCCGCGTCTGCTGCCTCGAGCGGTGCCTCGAAGGCGGCGGCGCGCACGTGGCCGGCAAGCACGCGCGGGTTCTCGTGGTCGAGGATCGCCGCCTCGACACGACGGCCGAGCAGCTTGCCGGGCTCGCGCATGAAGTACTGGTCGAGTGCGTCTTCGGTCGCGACGAGGACGGCGATGCCGTGCCCGCGCCGCCCGGCACGGCCCCACTGCTGCCGGAGGGAGGCCACCGTTCCCGGAAACCCGACCGAGATCACCGCGTCGAGCACGCCGACGTCGATGCCGAGCTCGAGCGCGTTCGTCGCCGAGACGCCGAGCAGGTCGCCGCCGGCGAGGCGCTGCTCGATCTCGCGCCGCTGCGCGGCGGTGTAGCCGGCGCGGTAGGGCGAGAGGCGGCGATCGTCTCCGAGGCGCTCGGCGGTGAAGCGGTGGATGAGCTCCGCTGCCTTGCGGCTCTTGGCGAACGTGAGCGTCCGGAGCCCCTGCTCGATGAACCCCGCCTGGAGCTTCGCCGCCTCGGCCAGCGCGGAGCCGCGTAAGCCGAGCTCTTCGTCGAGGAGCGGCGGGTTCCAGAGGACGACGGTTCGCTCGGCCCGCGGCGCCGCGTCGTCGCCGATCACGGTGACGGGGACGCCGAGCAGCGCGGAGGCGAGCTCGCCCGGATTCGAGATCGTCGCGGAGGCGAGGAGGAACTGCGGATCGGAGCCGTAGATGCGTGCCAGTCGCCGAAGGCGGCGCAGGACGTTGCCGACATGCGATCCGAAGATGCCGCGGTAGACGTGCGCCTCGTCGATGACGACGTAACGGAGGTTTGCGAGCACGTCGCCCCAGCGGTCGTGGTGGGGCATCACGCCGACGTGGAGCATGTCGGGGTTCGAGAGGATGACGTTCGCCGAGCGGCGGATCTCCCTGCGCTGCTCGCCCGGCGTGTCCCCGTCGTAGATTCCGACCCGAAGCCGCGGCAGGTTCTCCCCCAGTGCCCGCAGAGCGCGGAACTGGTCCTGTGCGAGCGCCTTCGTCGGGTAGAGGTAGAGCGCGCGGCATTTCGAATCGCGCGCGAGCGCGTCGAGCACCGGAAGGTTGAAGGCGAGCGTCTTTCCGGACGCGGTGCCGGTGGTGACGATCAGATGGCCCCCGCCGGCTGCGGTGTCCCAGGCGACGCGCTGGTGGACGTACAGCTCGGGCACGCCGGCGGCGGCGCGAACGCGTGCGTCGAGCTCGTCGGGAATCGGCGCCGTGCGGGCCGCGCGCGCCGCCTCGTCGCCGCGGTAGGCGAGCTCTTCGCCTTCGAGCAGCGATGCGGTGAGCAGGGTCGCAGCCATCGAACGATCGTACTGGCGCCTCTTCCGGTCGAGTTCTGGGCTGCGCCCACGGTCCGCACCCCGCCCTCCCAGGGGGACCCAACCCAAATTTCAGACTAGCGAGCGGGTCGCGCCGCTTCGCACCAACTTCGTGACGATCTCCCCACAGCCGCCCCGCTCGGCCGGTGCCTGTCCTCAGCGGAAATGCTCGCGGCGAGTAGGCTTGTCGCACCGGGGTGCCCCGTTCGGGGGCTGAGATCACACCCGTCGAACCTGATCCGGATCATGCCGGCGAAGGGAGTGAAGGTGTCCGTTCCGAGAGCGCTGACGATCGCGACCTCCGACTCAGGCGGCGGCGCCGGCGTTCAGGCAGACCTGAAGGCGTTCGCCGCCGCCGGCGCGTACGGAGCGTCCGTCTTCGTCGCGCTCACCGCCCAGAACACGGTCGAGGTGACTGCGATTCACGAGCTGTCGTCGGAGTTCGTGATCGCGCAGCTCGATGCCGTGTTCGGTGACATCGGCGTCGACGCGGCGAAGACGGGGATGCTCTTCTCGCGCCGGCTGATCGAGACGGTCGCGGACTACCTCGATTCGCACCGTGTGCCGCTCGTCGTCGATCCGGTGATGGTTGCGAGCTCGGGAGCCCGGCTCCTTCAGGACGACGCCGTCGACACGCTCGTCGGCAGGCTCTTTCCGCTCGCGACGGTGATCACGCCGAACCTCTTCGAGGCGATTGCACTCGTCGGCGAGGGATCCCGGCGCGAGCTCGCCGAGCGGCTGCACGCTCTCGGGGCTGCCGCGGTGATCGTCACCGGCGGCCACGGCCCGGACGCGGTCGACCATTTCTTCGACGGACGAGATCACGTCGACATCCCGGTCGTGCGGTTCGAGATCGCCGCGACCCACGGTGCCGGTTGCACGCACTCCGCCACGCTGGCGGCCCTGCTGGCCCGCGGCATGCCGCTCGAGCGGGCCGCGTGGAAGGCGGCCGAGGCCGCCGTCGAGGCCGTTCGGCACGGCCTGGTCGAAATCGGCGCGGGCGAGGGGCCCGTCGACGTCCTCAACCTGAAAGGAGTCTCGCGATGAACGCGGGGGAGTCGTTGCGGCGGCTGCGTGAACGCAGGCCGCTCGTCCATCAGATCACGAACTACGTCGTCATGAACGAGACCGCGAACGCGACGCTGGCGCTCGGCGCGCTGCCGGTGATGGCGCACGCGCGCGAAGAGGTCGAGGAGATGGTCGGCCTTGCGAGCGCCCTCGTGCTCAACATCGGCACGCTGTCGCCTCGCTGGGTCGAGTCGATGTTCGCCGCCGGGCGTGCGGCGAACGAGCGTGGAATCCCGGTCGTCCTCGATCCGGTCGGCGCAGGAGCGACGCGGTACCGGACCGACACCGCCCGCGCCATCCTCACGGAGGTCGACGTGACGGTCCTCCGAGGCAACGCGGGCGAGGTGGCGACGCTCGTCGGCGTCGACGCCGAGGTGCGCGGGGTGGAGTCGATCGGCGCAGGGGGAGACCCCGGCGAGCTCGCACGGGCGGCCGCGCTCTCGCTCGGCGTCGTCGCGTCGGTGACCGGAGCCGTCGACCACGTCTCGGACGGGAAGTCGGTGGTCGCGATCGCCAACGGCCATCCGCTGCTGGCGGCGATCACGGGTACCGGGTGCATGTCGAGCACAGTCACGGGCTGCTTCCTCGCCGTCTCGGAGACGCCGTTCGACGGTGCGGTCGAGGCGCTCGTGGCGTTCGGCGTCGCCGGCGAGGACGCCGCTGCGGGTGCGAGGGGTCCGGGCAGCTTCCACGTTGCGCTGTACGACGCGTTGGCAGCGCTCGATCCGGGGACGCTCGACGCGAGGGCGAAGGTGTCGTGAAGGTCCACGCGATCGTCGAGGACCTGGAGACGGCGCGTCGTGCGATCGTCGCGGGCGCGACGGTCGTTCAGCTGCGCGTCAAGGGTCCCACGGACGAGGTCGTGGCCGCAGGTCGTGGGTTCCGGGCGCTCGGCACGACCTTCGTCGTGAACGACGACGTCGAGGCGGCGTTGGAGCTCGGCGCCGACGGTGTGCACCTCGGGCAGGACGACCCGGGAGCCGCTCGCGCGCGGTCGCGTGGACTGCTGCTCGGCCGATCGGTGGTGAGCTTTGCGCAGGCCGTGGCGGTCGACGCGGACTACCTGGGCGTGGGACCGGTGTGGCCGACGCCGTCCAAGCCCGATGCCGCCCCGGCAATCGGGCTCGCCGAGCTCGAACGAATCTGCCGTGGCGTGTCGATACCGGTGATCGCGATCGGCGGTATCGACTCGTCGAACGCCGGCGACTGCATCCGCGCCGGCGCCGCCGGCGTTGCCGTCATCCGCGCTGCGACCGACCCCGCCCTCCGAGAGGCCGTCGATGAGGCTTTCGCGACTCGGTGAGGTCGGGCTGCTCGCGGAGCTCGAGCAGCGAGGTCTGATCGTCGGCGTCGAGCACGATGCCGCCCAGCTCGCCGGCGGCCTCGTCGTGACGCAGGACGCGCTCGTCGAAGGAGTTCACTTCCGGCTGGACTGGCTCTCCTGGCGGGAGCTCGGTTATCGGGCGGCAGCCGTCAATCTCAGCGATCTCGCTGCCTCGGGAGCAACGCCCGACGCGCTCGTCGTCACGCTCGCCGCACCCGCGGCGACCGAGGCGGAACGCATCGTCGAGCTGTACGAGGGGATCGCCGAGGCGCGGGTGCCGGTGGTGGGCGGCGACACGAGCTCGGCGGCGCAGGTCGTGATCAGCGTGACCGCGCTCGGGCGTTCGGAACGCGTACCGGGACGGGCCGGTGCGAAACCGGGTGACGTGCTGGTGGTGACCGGTCCGCTCGGTGGGTCCGGGGCGGCGTTCAGACACGGGCGGTACGTGCGGCCGCCGATTCGCAGCGAAGAAGGCAGGCTGCTTGCCGCCCGCGCACACGCGATGATCGACATCTCCGACGGTCTCGCGGTCGACGCCGGACACATCGCAGGCCGCTCTCGCGTGCGCTGCGTCCTCGATCTCGACACGGTGCCGCTCGCGGAGGGTGCGACCGTCGACGACCTCGGCTTCGGCGAAGACTTCGAGCTGCTTGCGGCCGTCCGGAGCGCCGACGGCCTGCCGGTGATCGGACGCGTCGAGGCCGGCCAGGGTCTCGAGCTGCTCCGTGGCGGCGCTCCATCGGCGCTCCGAGGCTACGAGCACTTCGCGCGTCCCTGACGCCGCTGGACACTGCAGGAGCGCGCGATTACAGGTAGGACTCGAACGCGGTGCGGAAGTGCGCGGCCGGGCGTGCGCCGACGATGGTCTCCTTCGCCTCGCCGCCGTCGAAGAGGATCACAGTCGGAATCGAGAGCACGTTGTAGCGTGAGGCGGCCTCGGGGTTGTCGTCGATGTTGAGCTTCACGAACTCGACCTTCTCGGTCTCGCCGGCGATCTGCTCGAGCACCGGCGTGACCGCACGGCAGGGACCGCACCAGGGAGCCCAGAAGTCGACGACGACGGGCTTTTCCGCCTCGAGCACGTCCTGCTCGAAGCTGGTGTCGGTGACGTCACGCACGACGCTCAGGTTACAGGCGGCGGGCGAGTGCCCGGAGACGGATCAGCGGCACCTTCCAGACCGCCTCGAGGACGATCGCGCCGCTCATCTTCGAGTGGCCCTGCTCGCGGTCGACGAACGCAATCGGCACCTCGACGACGCGGAAGCCCGCACGCGTGACGCGATAGGTCGTCTCGATCTGGAATGCGTACCCGCGCGAGTCGATCGCGCCGAGATCGATCGTCTCGAGAACCCGGCGGCGGAAGCACTTGAAACCGCCGGTCAGGTCGCGAAGAGAGCTCTGGAGGATCAGCTGCGCGTACAGGTTGCCGCCGAGGGAGATCGCGCGCCGTAGGAACCCCCAGCTCGGGATCGAGCCGCCGTCGACGTACCGCGAGCCGAGCACGAGATCCGCTCCGTCCTCCGCAGCTGCGATCAACCGCGGCACGTCCTTCGGGTCGTGCGAGAAGTCGCAGTCCATCTCGAGCAGGAGCTCCGCGCCGTCCGACAGCGCCTTGCGAAAGCCTGCCCGGTAGGCGGGGCCGAGGCCCTCCTTCTGCTTCCGGTGGAGAACGCCGACGTAGCCGAGCTCGGCCGCGAGGCGATCGGCGATCTCGCCCGTGCCGTCCGGAGAGCCGTCGTCGATGACGAGCACGCGGTCGCCGTCGCGCAGCACCTGGCCGAGCGCGCGCACCATCCGCTCGAGGTTCTCGCGCTCGTTGTACGTGGGAAGGCAGACCGTTGCGCGCAAGCTCAGGGCCAGATATACGGCAAACCGGCGATTCCGGCCCCGAGAAGCGAGATCGAGCCCACGATCACGGCACGTTCGCGGCGGCGTGTGCGCGCGAAGATCGCGAGCGCCCAGTACAAGGGGAAGGCGATGAGTCCGAAGCGGCCCTCCGACTCGAACGTCCCCGAGAACAACGGCAGCACGACGACGGCCGCACCCGCGGCGACCCAGGCGCGTCCGATCCCCGCGCGTGCGGCGACGATGAGCAGCGCGGCGTAGACGGCGAAGAGCACGACGTCGCGGGCGAGCCCCGGATGACCGTTGATCATGGCCGGCACGTGGACGATCGCGCGTATCGGGCCGTCGATCCGGAAGGAGCGGCCCCAGCGGCGCTCGGCCTGCGACCAGGCGTGAACGTCGCCGAGCGCCCACTTGAGATAGAGCGGATAGGTCGCGACGGCGACGGGGGCTGCCAGGACGGCCGCCACGGCGACGCCGCGGCGGCCTTCGCCGAGCGCGCGGCGGCGGGTCCACGCTCGTTGCGCAATCGGCAGCGCGAAGGCGATCGCCTCCGGCCGGGTGAGTCCCGCACCCGCCGCGCAGGCGGCCGCGGCCAGCCAGCGGTCCTCGTAGGCGAACAGCGTCGCCAGCGCACCGAGCGCGAAGAGCGCACTCATCGGGTACGTCATCGAGTAGACGAACGACATCGGCGCCACCGCCGCGAAGATGGTGGCACGGAGGGCGACGCTCTCGCCGACGACGTGCCGGCCGAGCTCGTAGAACGCGACGAGGGCGACTGCGAGTGCGAGGTTCGAGACGATCGGACCGCTGACGTGCGGCGGCACGCCGATCGCGTTGCCGGCGCGCAAGACCAGTGGATAGAGCGGAAAGAACGCCGTGTCGCTCTGCCGCCCGGGCACGAGCAGGTAGCCGTGCTGCGCGATGCGCGAGTACCAGACGCCGTCCCAGCTCGAGAGGATCGCCAGCGGCCGGCTGTAGAACGGCGGGCCGAGCGAGCCCCGCGGACCGAGCAGCTCGAGGATGCCGAAGGCGGCGAGGGTGACGAGCCGCGAGAGCCCCCACCAGCGAAGGACGGGCCGCCAGCGCTCGGCGATCGCCGCCGTCCGCGTCACGGGGACGGCGGTCATCGGAGGGTGCCGTACGTGAGCAGGCTCGTGCCGCGCAGCCGGCCGAACAGTCCGAGCTCGAGCGGCAGCTTCGTCTTCTGCGAGATCACCACCTCGAACTGGGGACGGCGCTGCGGAGAGCGCAGGATGTAGACGGGCCGGCCGAGCCTCGTGCCCGCGGAGGTGGCCATCGAGCCGCCGTCGATGAGCTGCTGCGCCACCTTCTTCGAAAGCCGCAGTGGGCAGCCGGCGAGTTGGAACGTGGCCCACCTGAGCGGCGTGTCATCGACGATCCTGCCTTTGACGGCGAGGATGGGGGCACGGCCGCCGATGTCGACGTCGCTGACGTGCGCATCGCCGATCCAGCTGTCGCGGCACGTCGTCCGGTAGCTCCGCCCGTACAGCGCGATCGTCGCGTGCGACACCGTGTACTCGTTCAGCGAGTGAAGCGTCTGGGTGAGATCGAGCTCCGCGGGAGACGGCTTGCCGAGCCCAGCCGCCTGGAGAGCGAATGCGCCGCTCCCGATCGCGCCGAGGATTGCCACTGCGACGAGGGCGCTCCGGAGCACTGCGACTCTGTAACAAACGGTCTGCGTATCATCGGTTAAGTGACGTTGAAGCTGCCGAGGAATCCCGACCTCGCAGCGCAGTTCGACTTGCTGGCCGACCTGATGGAGCTCGAGGGGGCGGACGGATTCCGGATCGCCGCGTATCGCCGTGCGGCGACGCGGATTCGTGAGACCGGCAGCTCGGTCGCCCAGCTTGCGCTCGACGGCAGGGCGAAGGAGCTCCAGGGGATCGGCAAGACGATCGAGCAGAAGATCGTCGAGGTCGTCGAAGACGGCGAGATCCACGCACTCACGAAGCGCAAGGCCGAGGTGCCGGTCGAGGTGGCGACGTTCATGCGGCTGCCCGGGCTCGGCCCGAAGACCGCCCGGCGGCTCTGGCAGGAGCTCGGGATCACGACCGTTGCCGCGCTTCGCGCGGCGGCCGAAGGACAGCAGCTGCGTGGCCACGCCGGTCTCGGCGCGAAGTCCGAAGAGAAGATCCTCGCGGCGCTCGCACGTCCGAAGGCGGCCGAAGGCGCGCAGCGCGTGTTGCTCGGGAATGCGCTGCCGAAGCTGCGCGCGGTGGCCGACGAGCTCGCCGCGCACCCGGCCGCGATGCAGGTCTCGATCGCGGGATCCGCGCGACGCTTCCGTGAGACGGTGCACGATCTCGATCTGATCGCGACCGCGACCGATCCGGCCGCGCTGGTCGACGCGTTCTGCACGGCGCCGTGGGTCGTCGAGGTCGCCGCGCGAGGGGGTACGAAGGCGACTGTCGTCGCGCAGAGCGGTCTCCGTTTCGATCTGCGCGTCGTGCCGCCCGAGTCGTACGGAAACCTGCTCCAGCATTTCACCGGCTCGAAGGATCACAACGTCGCCTTGCGCGAGGCGGCCGTGCGACGCGGTCTCTCGGTCTCCGAGTACGGGATCGCGGAGGTCGAATCCGGGGAGGTGCACGCGTTCGCCGCCGAGGAGGAGGTCTATGCGTTTCTCGGGTACGAGTGGATCCCGCCCGAGCTGCGAGAAAACTGCGGCGAGCTCGAGGCGGCTCGAAGCGGCGGCCTGCCGAAGCTCGTCGAGCTCCGCGACCTGCGCGGCGACATGCACACGCACACGACGTGGTCGGACGGCAAGAACACGCTCGAGGAGATGGTCGGGCGGGCGGTCGAGAAGGGATACGAGTACTACGCCGTCTGCGACCACTCGCACCGGCTGCGCGGCGACCTGCTCGCGCGGCAGTCCGCGGCGATCGACGCCCTGCAGGAGCAGGTGCCCGTTCGCATCCTCAAGGGCGTCGAGGTCAACATCCGCGCGGACGGCCGTCTCGACGTCTCGGACGACGAGCTGGCGACGCGCGACTGGGTGGTCGCGTCGGTGCATTCGAGCTTCGACAGCGATGCGACCGGCCGGGTGCTCGCGGCGATGGAGAGCCCGTACGTCGACTGCATCGGTCACCTCACGAACCGGAAGATCGGCCGGCGCGATCCTGCGCCCGTCGACGTCGAGCGCGTGATCGAGAAGGCGCTCGAGACCGGGACGTTCCTCGAGATCAACTCGCAGCCGGACCGCCTCGACCTGACCGACGTCCACGCCCGCGCCGCCCGTGAGGCGGGACTTCGCCTCGTGATCGACTCCGACGGCCACCAGCTGTCGGCGCTCGACTACGTCGAGCTCGGCGTCGGCCAGGCGCGCCGGGCGTGGTTGACGAAGGGAGACGTCGTCAACACGCGCACGTGGAAGCAGATCGAGAAGCTTCGGAAGAAGCGATGAAGGCAGTCGTCTTCGATCTCTGGGACACGCTCGTCGACTGGCCGGTCGAGGAGGCAGACGTCCTCAAGGAGCGGCTGGCCCGGGTCGTGCCGATCGAGGCGGGCGAGTTCGAACGTCGCTGGCGCGAGGGCTACCGCGCATCGCAGACCGGGCCGCTCGCCGATGCCTACCGGACGCTGGGGCTTCCCGAGGAGCACCTCGAGGAGCACGTCGCCGCGCGGCACGAGCTCGGCCGGCGTGCGTTGCAGAAGGTCGACGCGGGCGTGCGCGCCACGCTCGAGCACCTGCGCAGGCGAGGCGTGAAACTCGGGGTGATCACGGTGTGCTCCGAGGAGGTTCCGGCGGCGTGGCCCGACAGCGAGCTCGCCGGCCTCTTCGACGCGGAGACGTTTTCGTCCGACTGCGGCCTGATGAAGCCCGAGCCCGAGATCTACCTCGAGACCGTGCAGGCGCTCGGCGTCAGTCCGGGCGAGGCGATGTTCGTCGGCGACGGCGCCAACGACGAGCTCGGCGGAGCGGCCCGCGTGGGAATGACGCCCGTGCTGTTCGTTCCGCGCGGCGTGCCCCACTGGCAGGGGCTTGCGGACTGGAGCGGGCTCCGGATCACGTCGCTCGAGCAGGTGCTCGAGCTCGTATGACAGGTCACTGATGGCGAGGGCACGTAGGCCGCGCCGGGAGGCGCCGGTGCTCGAGCTGCTCGCCGCGACGTTGCCCGAGCTTCGGCGCGGGCTCTCGGAGCGTGCTGCGCGCACCCTCGCGTACGAGCTCTTCGAGAAGCTCGGCTTCGGCGCGGTTGCCGTCACCGATCGTCACGAGGTGCTCGCGTTCGTCGGTGCCGGCGCCGATCATCACGCTGCGGGCGATACGCCGATCAGGCCGGTGTACGAGTCGCTTGCGGCCGACCGGCCGCTGCTCGCGCCGCTGGGCATCCGGGTCGAGTGCGGCCACCCCGCCTGCCCGCTCGGCGCGGCGGCCGTCGTTCCGCTCCGTCTCTCCGACGGCCCCGCCGGCGCTGTCGTCGCCTATGCGACTGCGGGCTCGCCGCTCGACCAGAGCTCCGTCGACATGCTCGCCTCGCTCGGCGACCAGCTCTCGGCGCAGCTCCAGCTCTCCGAGCTCGCGAACGCGACCACCGCCGCCCTGCAGGCGCAGATGGAGCCGCACTTCGTCTTCAACTCGCTGAACACGATCGCGTCGCTCGTTCGCACGGAGCCCGACCGGGCGCGGAGCCTCGTGCTCTCGTTCGCCGATTACGTCCGCTCGAAGCTCGCACGGCCCGCGGACTTCGTCACGCTCGAGGAGGAGCTTCGCCACGTCCAGAGCTACCTCGACCTCGAGCAGGCGCGGTTCGGCGACCAGCTCGTGGTCACGATCGACGTCACGCCGGAGGCGCTCGCCGTCCGTCTCCCGCCGTTTCTCGTCCAGCCGCTCGTCGAGAACGCAGTGAAGCACGGCAAGGCGGAACGCCCGCTGCGTCTCGTCGTGCGCGCGAGGGTTCGGCGCGGCCGCCTCCGCGTGACCGTGCGCGACGACGGCCGCGGGATCGCGCGCGAGGCGCTCGAACGGGTGCTCGAGCCCGGCGTCTCGGAGCGTGACGGCACGGGGCTCGGTCTCGCGAGCGTGCATCACCGGCTGACCGCGTTCTACGGGGAAGGCGTGCGGCTGCGGTCGTTCCCGTTCGGAACCGTGGTTCGACTCGAGGTGCCGGTCTCGTGAAGGTCCTGATCGTCGACGACGAGGCGCCGGCACGGTCCGAGCTGCGCCACCTGCTCGGCGCGCATGCGGGTGTCGAGATCGTCGGGGAGGGGGCGAACGCGGCCGAAGCGCTCGCGCTCGTCCAATCCGCCGCCTTCGACGTCGTCTTCCTCGACGTCGAGATGCCCGGGCTCACGGGGATCGAGGCCGCTCGGCTCGTGCACGGCCGCGGACGCTCGCCGGCCGTCGTCTTCGTCACGGCACACGAGGAGTACGCCGTCGACGCGTTCGCCGTCGAGGCCTTCGACTACCTGCTGAAGCCCGTCGATCCGCAGCGACTCGCCCGCGTCGTCGAGCGGCTCGCGACGGCTCGAAGGACGCCGCGCGAGCTGCGAAAGATCGCCGTGGTCGCGGGCGGCGGCACCGAGCTGATCGAGCAGGAACGCGTGTGGTTCGTCCGCGCCGAGGGCGACTACAGCCGCATCCACACGTTCGACCGGTCGTATCTGTGCACGGCGTCCTTGCGCGAGCTCGAGGAGGTGCTCGAGGCGGATCGCTTCCTGCGCATCCACCGCTCGTACGTCGTCAACCTCGCGAAGGTCGCATCGGTGAGGCGCGCCGGGTCCGATCGGCTCCGGCTCGTGCTGGACGATGCGGAGCGCACGGAGCTCGACGTCTCGCGCCGTCAGTCGGCGCGGGTGCGGTCGGCGCTAAAGCTCGCGTAGCAGCCGGGCGAGCGTCTCGGGGGAGTCGACGACGACGTCGGCGCGCTCGCGCAGCTCCGGTGGTCCCTCGGACGAGACGATCGCAACGCGAACGGCGAGCTCGAGTCCGTCGAGAGCGGCAAACCCGTCCAGATCCGTTGCGTCGTCGCCCGCATAGAGAGCGCGGCGGAGGCCGTGGTCGTCGAGTAGCCGACGGACGGCGGTCTCCTTCGATCCCGCGACCGGCGGCAGCACTTCGAGCACGAGGCGTCCCCAGCGCGTGCGGAAGCCCTCTGCCTGCGCGGCCGCTTCGACCTGCTCGAGCTCGCGCCGCGCCGCCGCCTCGTCCGGCGCGGTGCGGAAGTGAAAGGCCGCCGAGAGCGGCTTCTCCTCCGCCGGCCACGGCGCACGCTCGGCGAACGCCCGGATCCTGCCGGCCCACAGAGCGGCGCCGGCATCGAGCCCGAGGCCGTGCTCGCCGACGTACGTCAGCTCGGGGACGCCGACGACGTCTCTCGCGAGCTCCTCCGTGCGGCCGCTCACGCAGGCGACGAGTCCGTATCGAGCGGCGAGGTGCCGCAGCGTCTCCCGCGTCGGTTCGGGAACGCGGGCCTCGCGCGGGTCGGCCACGATCGGCGCCAGCGTGCCGTCGACGTCGAACACGAGAGCGGCCGCGTCCGGTTTCGCGGCGAGCTCCGAGAGGGCGTTCACGCTTCGATCATGACCTACACTGGCGTGGTGACCGGGGCCGTCCGGCTCGCCGCCGCTTCGCTTGCGCTTGCACTTGCGCTTGCTGCGGGCGAAGGTGCGTTCGCATCGCTCCCGCGGTCGTCACCGACGCACGCCTCGGCTTCCTCGGTCGCACCGGCGGCCGGCGACCGTCCGCAGCTCCTGCCCGCGGCCACCGGGCCGCTCGTCGGCGTCCCGCAGATCGTGACGCCGGTCCTCGACGCCGGACCGTACGTCTTCCCGGTCTACGGGCCGTCGTCCTACGCCGACAGCTACGGGTCCGACGAGCCCGGGTTCTCCTACCAGCACGGCGTCGACATCTTCGGCGAGCTCGGGCAGCCGGTCGTCGCAGTCGCCGGCGGAACCGTGTTCTCGGTCGGCTGGAACCGGCTCGACGGCAACCGTCTCTGGCTACGCGACCACCAGGGAAACCTCTTCTACTACGCGAACCTCTCCGCGTTCTCCACGGCAGTGCGGAACGGCGCACACGTGACCGGGGGAGAGGTGATCGGCTTCATGGGGAACACCGGCGATACCGGCGGCGCGGCGACGCATCTTCAGTTCGAGGTGCACCCTGTCTCGCTTCTCTATCTCGGCGACGGCGGCGCGGTCGATCCGACGAGCTACCTCGAGTCGTGGCAGCGGCTTGCCGGCCTGCCGTTCCCGGTCGCGACCGGCTGGGCCCCGAGTCCCCCCGGCGTCGTCAAGGCACCCGAGCCCGGAGCGATGCTCCTCGGCTCGTCTGACATCGCTTCGGGCGGCCTCGGCGTCGCCGAGCGGGGCTAGCGGCCGCCCGGCAAAGCCGGCCGGCCTCTTCAGCGGCGTCGCAAGCGCCGCCTTGTCGGCTCGTCTGACGTCGCTTCGGGCGGCCTCGGCATCGCCGAGCGGGGTTAGCGGCCGCCCGGCAAAGCCGGCCGGCCTCTTCAGCGGCGTCGCAAGCGCCGCCTTGTCGGCTCGTCTGACGTCGCTTCGGGCGGTCTCGGCATCGCCGAGCGGGGTTAGCGGCCGCCCGGCAAAGCCGGCCGGCCTCTTCAGCGGCGTCGCAAGCGCCGCCTTGTCGGCTCGTCTGACATCGCTTCGGGCGGTCTCGGCATCGCCGAGCGGGGTTAGCGGCCTCGCGAAGCGCTAACCGCTGCCGCGCCCGTTCGAGCCGCCGGCGCTCCGGTCGGGCTCATTGTCCGAGGCGAGCATCTCCTTGATGAAGCGGCGCGTCTCCGGACCCGTGATCGGGTTGAAGAGGAGCCCGAGCGCGATCCCCGCGACGAGCAGTGTCGTCGACCGGCCGGACTTCTCCCGCTTTCCCTGGAGGCGCTCGCTCGCGTTGCGGAGATCCTCGATCGCGTTGCGCAGCTTGTCGCGGATGTCGTCGTCGGTCGCGACGCGGCTCGCCAGGGTGACGGGGCTCTTCTCGCCCATCAGGTCCTTGTAGATCTCGCGCGCCGTGCCGAAGGCGCGCATCACGTCGTCGCGCAGCTTCTCGTCCTCCATCGCCCGCTCGACATACGGTTTGAGGTTCTCCGCCGCATCCTGGACCTTGTTTCTCGCTTTCATCACACGCCTATCCTTTCCGAGGCCTCGAGGGGCCAAGCCGTGGTTCCTGCTTGCCCTCATCCTTGCAGGCTGTGGGGGTGTGGGAGCTGCCCAGTGGCAGGAGGTGCAGGGAAAGGGCTTCACGTTCGAGGCGCCGGCCGGCTGGACGGTGAACGGCGCCGCGGCGTCGAACGGCGCCGTCGACCGCGTCCAGGTCAGCATCTTCGAGCTCGAGCACCCGTACACACGCTCGAAGCGTGCCGCGGTCGCGGGTGAGCTCGACGGCGATGCGGCCAGCCTCGCGCAGCAGCTGAAGGGCGCGGTGTCGAGCAAGGCGGCGCTGGAGGTGAGCGGGCTGGACGGGCGCACGTATGCGATCGCCTACGACGGCAAGGTCGAGGAGATCACGTTCGCCTTTCGGGGAATCCGGGAGTACGAGCTGTTGTGCCGCCGTCCGGCCGGCGAGGCCAATGCCGCCTGCGCGAGGCTCGTCAGCAGCTTCCGCCTCGCCTAGGCCGACTTCCGCGTGACCGCGTGGAACGTGAAGACCTTGGACACCCGCTCTGCGCCGCGCGTGTAGTGGAACTGGATGCCGATCCCCGCCGGTTTGCCGTCCACGTACTCGTAGAGGTAGACCGGCGTCCGGCAGAGCTTGCTGATCCGGGCCGTGCAGAGGACGGGGTTCTCCCCGAGGAGAGCGCCGACCTGCTTCTGGGTCTCGCCGACGTGGATGCGCGAGATCGGGCTCGCGCTCGCCCCCGCGGCCGGAAGGCCGGCGAGCAGGAAGACCGTCACCGCCGTGAGCGGCCGGCGCATCGACGGAATCCTACGAGCCGTTGCGGCCTCTTGCGGCTTGCCGCTCCACGCCGCGCGGCCCGCGGTTCCGCGTCCGCGCCGGGCGCGCGCTGTCGAAAGCGGCTGTGAAGACGTCCTCGATCGTGTCGGCGGGGATGAACTCGAGCGCCTCGCGGGTCTCGGGCGGGAGCTCGGAGAGCTCCGCCACGTTCTCCCGCGGCAGGATCACGCGCTTCAGGCCGGCGCGCTGGGCTGCAAGCGACTTCTCGCGGATGCCGCCGATCGACAGCACCTGCCCGGTCAGCGTGATCTCGCCGGTCATGCCGACGTCCTCGGCCACGGGCTGCCCGCGCACGAGCGAGGCGATCGCGGTCGCCATCGTCACCCCCGCCGACGGGCCGTCCTTCGGCACCGCGCCGGCCGGCACGTGGATGTGGATGTCGTGCTCGGAGAACCAGTTCTCGTCGACGCCGAGCTCGCCGGAGTGCGAGCGCACCCAGGAGAGAGCCGCGCGCGCGGACTCCTGCATCACATCGCCGAGCTGCCCGGTCACCGTGAGGTTGCCCTTGCCCGGATAGGCGGCCGCCTCGATGAAGAGCACGTCGCCGCCGGCCGCCGTGTACGCGAGCCCTGTCGCGACGCCGGGATCGGCCGTTCGCCTGCGTACCTCGCCGCTGAAACGCCGCGGGCCGAGCCATTCGCGCAGCCGCTTGTCGTCGACGCGCGGCTTCTGGGCCCTGCCCTTCGCAACCTGGGTCGCCGCCTTGCGGCAGATGTCGGCGAGGCGGCGCTCGAGGTTGCGGACACCTGCTTCGCGCGTGTACTCGCGGATGACGGTGCGGAGCACGGTGTCCGAGAGCGTGAGCTGCGAACGCTTGAGCCCGGCCGCCTTCAGCTGCTTCGGCAGCAGATACTTCTTCGCGATCCCGAGCTTCTCCGCCTCGGTGTAGCCGGAGAGCGAGATCGTGTCCATCCGGTCGAACAGCGGGCCCGGGATCGTGTCGATCGTGTTCGCCGTGCAGATGAAGAGCACCTTCGAGAGGTCGAACGGCAGATCGAGGTAGTGGTCCCGGAAAGTCCTGTTCTGCTCCGGATCGAGCACCTCGAGCATCGCGCTCGACGGATCGCCGCGCCAGTCGGCGCCCATCTTGTCGATCTCGTCGATCAGGATCACCGGGTTCATCGACTCGGCGTCGCGCAGCGAGCGGATGATCGTGCCCGGCATCGCACCGATGTACGTACGCCGGTGACCGCGGATCTCGGCCTCGTCGCGCACGCCGCCCACCGACATGCGCACGAACTTGCGTCCGAGCGCGCGTGCGATCGACTGGCCGAGCGAGGTCTTGCCGACACCGGGCGGGCCGACGAAGCAGAGGATCTGACCCGAGATCTCGTTGCGGAGCTTCGCGACGGCGAGATACTCGATGATCCGGTCCTTGACCTTCTCGAGGTCGAAGTGGTCCGCGTCGAGGACCTTGCGTGCGTTGTCGAGATCGAGGTTGTCGTCGGTGTGCGCGCTCCACGGGAGCGTCAGGATCCATTCGAGGTAGGTGCGGATCACGCCGTACTCGGCGGCCGCGGCCGGCAGCCGCTCGAGGCGCGCGAGCTCGCGCTCCGCGGCCTTGCGCGGCTCCTCCGGCAGCGTCAGCTGATCGAGCCGCTCGCGCAGCTCCGTGATCTCCGCCTGGTCGGGGTCGCCTTCGCCGAGCTCGTTCTGGATCGCCTTCAGCTGCTGGCGGAGGAAGTACTCGCGCTGACCCTTCTCCATCTCCGACTGCACCTGCGACTGGATCTTCGAGCCGAGCTCGAAGACCTCGACCTCGCGCGAGAGAATCGCCGAGATCTGCCGAAGCCGCTGCTCGACGTCGACCGTCTCGAGGAGCTGCTGGCGCTCCTCGGTCGAGATCGTGCGCAGCGTCGAGGCGACGAGATGCGCGAGTGCGCTCGGATCGTCGACGTTGGTCGCGGCGAGCTGGAGCTCCTCGGGCAGGTACGGAGCGAGGCCGATGATCTTCGCGAAGAGACCCTGGACGTTGCGCGTCAGCGCCTCGACCTCGGGCGTGTCGCCGTTCTCGTCGGGGACGGCCTCGAGCTCGCCGACGAGGTACGGGTCGTCGGCGACGTGGCCGACGACCTTGATCCGGTGCAGGCCGCCGACGAGGATGCGGAGCGTCCCGTCGGGAACGCGGATCATCTTGTGGATGACGGCGACCGTGCCGATCTCGTAGAGGTCGTTCCATCCCGGCGACTCGATCGACGAGTCCTTGGCGGTCACGAGCGCGACGAGACGGTCGCCGGCGACGACGTCGTCGATCAACCGGACCGAGCGCTCCTGTCCGATCGCGAGCGGCGTCATCGACTGCGGGAAGACGACGGTTTCCTTGAGCGGCAGCACCGGCAGCGTCGCCGGCAGCTCGATCTCGGTCTCAACCGGGGCGTCGAACGTGAGGTCCGTCACTCCGCCCCCACCTCGATCGTGACGCGGCCGCGTGGCGCGGGCCGCTCGGTGACCGGCAGCGTGATCGTGACGACGCCGTGCTCGTACCGCGCCTGCGAGCGTTCCGGATCGACGTTCTCGGCCAGGCGCACCTGGCGCCGGAACGGGCCGTATTCGATCTCCATCTGCTGGTAGGAGACGCCGCCGTCCACCTTCGGCCTGCGCCGCTCCCCCGCGATCACGAGCATCCGCTCGCCGACGACGAGCGAGAGCGACCCGGGATCGACGCCGGGCAGCTCGATGACGACGGTCAACTCGTGCGGCTCGTCCGTGTGGAAGGAGTCGACGTTGGGCCTGAACCCGCGCCGGGCCCCCGCGAAGCGGGGAACCTGCCACAGGTCGGCGAAGAGCTCCTCGATCTCCTCGTGCAGCTTGTCGACATCGCGTCTGGTCACAGTCCGGAAAAGGTACCCCGCCGGGTGGCGTTGGAGTCGTGGCGGCTCATCGACTGCGGCGCGTAGCATCGACGGCGTGAAGGGCCTCATCTGTGCCGGCGGCTCGGCGACGCGGCTGGCCGAGCTGACACGCGTCACGAACAAGCACCTGCTGCCGGTCGGGCGGTGGCCGATGGTCTACTACCCGCTCCAGCTCCTCCAGCGGATCGGCGTTCGCGAGGTGCTCCTCGTCACCGGCCAGCAGCACGCCGGCGACTTCATCGATCTGCTCGGCAACGGGCGCGTGCGCTCGCGGGACGGCGAGGAGCTGCTCTTCGACCTCGACCTCACCTACAAGGTGCAGGTCGAGCCCGGCGGGATCGCGCAGGTGGTCGGGATGGCGCGGGACTTCGCCGCCGGGGACCGGCTCGTCGTCTGTCTCGGCGACAACATCTTCGAGTACGCGCAGGTCGACGCGATTCGCGGATGGACCGACGGCGCGCTCGTCTTCGTCAAGGAGGTGCCGGATCCGGAGAGCTTCGGCGTCGTCGTCTACGACGGGGAGGGACGCGTCACGGACGTCGTCGAGAAGGCGGGAGTCGTCGACAAGCGGTTCGACTCGCCGCCGTCGAACGACGCCGTCGTCGGTCTCTACTGCTATCCGCCGGACGTGTTCGAGATCATCGACGGACTCGTGCCGTCGAGCCGCGGCGAGCTCGAGATCACCGACGTCAACCGCGCGTATGCAGAGCAGGGCCGTCTCGCGGTGCACAGGGTGGACGGGTGGTGGCACGACGGTGGCAAGCACTGGCGCGACCTCGCCGAGGTGGGCCGGCGGATCGAGGAGACCGGCGTCAACAAGTGATCGTCGCTCGCCTTCCCCTCGAGCGGCACGAGGACGACCGCGGCTGGTTCGCCGAGCTCGTGCGCGCGAGCGACCTGCCGAAGCCGATCCGGCAGGTGAACCTGTCCCGGTCGCGCAAGGGCGTGATCCGCGGGCTTCACTACCACGAGCGTGGGCAGGACGACGTGTTCGTCTGCCTCGACGGGATGGTGCGCGTCGTCGTCCTCGACCGGGTCACAGGCGAGACGTTCACCGAGGACATCGGCGACGACAATCCCGTCGCGCTGTACGTTCCCGGGCAGCGCGCGCACGGGTACGAGGCGCTCACCGACGCCGTCTTCGCGTATCTCGTCACCGAGGAATACGACGACGCGGCACCCGACGAGAACACGCACCCGTGGAACGATCCACGTGTCGTCGACCTCTGGAGCACCACATCGCCGATCCTGTCGCAACGGGACCGGGACGCGGGATACTGATCACCGGCGCGGCGGGCCAGCTCGGCTCGGCGCTCGCGGAGATCTACCCGGATGCGACCGCGGTCGACCTCGACGAGTGGGACGTGCGTCATCCCGCGCCCGAGGAACTCGCTCGACGGCGCTTCGAGCTCGTCCTGCACGCGGCGGCATGGACCGACGTCGACGGAGCCGAGCGCGATCCGCAGGGCGCGGCTGCTGTGAACGTCGGCGGCACGAAGCACGCCGCCGAGCTCGGTGCTCCGCTCGTCCACTTCTCGACCGACTACGTCTTCGACGGACGCAAGCGCGAGCCGTACGTCGAGTCGGACGCGCCCAATCCACTCGGCGCGTACGCGCGGACGAAGCTCCATTCGGAGGCGGTGGCCGGCGAGCAGGCGTGGATCGTGCGCTCGTCGTGGCTCTTCGGACCGACAGGCCGCAATTTCGTCCGCACGATGCTGCGGCTTGCTGCCGACCGCGACGAGGTTGCGGTCGTCGACGACCAGCGCGGCTCTCCGACCTACGTCGGCCACCTCGCCGCCGCCGTCCGGGACGTCGTCGAGCTGCCGTACGGCGTCTACCACGTCGCCGGCGGCGGCGACTGCACGTGGGCCGACTTCGCCGAGGCGATCTTCGCCGAAGCGGACGTCGCCTGCCGCGTGCGGCGGATCGCGAGCGCCGAGTACCCGACCCCCGTCGAACGGCCTGCCTACTCGGTGCTGCGATCCGAGAAGGGCGCGCCCCAACTGCCTGACTGGCGCGAAGGGCTCCGCGAGTGCATCGCGCGGATCGGCCGGTAGCGTTTCGGCCATGAGGGTGCTCGTCGCCGGCGGCGCCGGCTTCATCGGCTCGCACTTCGCCCGCCGGCTCGCGGCGGCGGGCGACGAGGTCGTCGTCCTCGACAAGCTGACCTACTCGGGCAACCGCGCAAATCTCGAGGAAGTCGAGCACGAGTTCCACGAGGGCGACGTCGCGGTGGCGAAGGACGTCGAGAAGGCGGCGCGGGGCTGCGAGGCGATCGTGAACTTCGCCGCCGAGACGCACGTCGACCGCTCGATCATCGACGCCGCGAGCTTCGGTCGCACCGAGTTCACCGGCACGCAGGTCCTGCTCGAGTACGTCAGGGAAACCCGGGTTCGCTTCGTTCAGGTGTCGACGGACGAGGTGTACGGCGACATGCCCGAGGGGCGCTCCGCGGTCGAGACCGATCCGCTGCGGCCCTCGAGCCCGTACAGCGCAGCCAAGGCGGCCGCCGATCTCTGGATACCCGCGTACGTGCGGACGTTCGAGGTGAACGCGTCGATCACGCGCGGAGCGAACACGTACGGCTCGCACCAGTACCCGGAGAAGATGATCCCGCTCTTCACGACGAACGCACTCGACGGCGAACCGCTGCCGGTGTACGGCGACGGTCGGCAGCGCCGCGAGTGGTTGCACGTCTCCGATCACTGCGCGGGAATCGAGCTCGTGCTGCGGGAGGGCGAGCCGGGCGAGATCTACAACATCGGCGGCCAGGAGCGCGAGAACCTGGACGTGGTACGACGCGTGCTCGAGTTGACGGATGCCTCGCCGGATCTCGTCGAGCTCGTTGCAGATCGGCCGGGCCACGACCGTCGCTACTCGATCGACTCGTCGAAGCTGAGCGCTCTCGGCTGGAAGCCGGCAACCGCGTTCGATGCGGGGCTCGCGGAGACGGTCGAGTGGTATCGAGCTCATCGCGACTGGTGGGAGCCGATCAAGTCCGGCGAGTTCAAGGCGTATTACGAGCAGCAGTACGCCTCGCGCCTGCGCTCGTCGCGCTGAATGCGCATCGCCTAACAAAGGCTTCAGGACCGGTTGCTACCGTGGACCGGTGCTCCGGCGCGCCGTGCTTCTCAGCTTGTTCGCGCTGCTCGGATTCGGCGGTGTCGCATCGGCGAAGCTCGTCACCGATCCCGCGACCACGACGACGACGACGGAAGAGCTCGCGACGGGTCCGACCGGGGTCGGCGTCACGACGCCCGGCGCGACGACGACCACGGCCGCTGCGACCACGACCGTGCCGTTCACGACGAGCACCGTCGCGACGGTCACGGCTCCCGTTACGACCACCCACCCGGCAACGACGACGCATCCGGTGTCGACGACGACCGCGTCGACGACCACGACGACCGCAGCGCCGTCGATTGCGACGAGCGCAGCGTCGAGCACGCTCGTGATCGACGGCCACGGCTGGGGTCACGGAGTCGGGATGAGCCAGTGGGGCGCCGACGGCTACGCACTGCATGGCTGGAGCTACCGGCAGATCCTCGTGCACTACTACCAGGGCACGACGATCGGGACCGAGCCGGACCCGCCGATTCGCGTGCTGCTCGCCGGCGGCCGCACACGGGTGACGATCGCCTCGGACTCTCCCTGGAGCGTCACCGACGCCCAGGGGACGACGCTGTCGCTTCCCGCCGGCCCGCTCGTCGTTCCGGCCGATCTCGTCGTCTCCGGACACACGCTCGTGTCGCCGCTCACGTTCACGCCCGGCTCGACGCCGCTCCGTGTCGGCAAGGCGCCCTATCGCGGAAGCTTCCTGATCGTCTCGAACGGTACGACGCTTCAGCTCGTCAACAAGCTGCCGCTCGAGTCGTACGTGCTCGGCGTCGTCGGTCGTGAGATGCCGGCGTCGTGGCCGGCCGCGGCCCTCGAGGCGCAGGCGGTGGCCGCGCGCTCGTATGCGCTCGCCGAGCTCGAAGACGTCGTCACCGTCCGCGCCTTCGACGTCTACAGCGACACCCGGAGCCAGGTCTACGGCGGGATCGACGCGGAGACGGCGAGCGTCGCAGCGGCTGTCGCTGCGACCTCGAAGCAGGTCGTCCTCTACCAGGGCAAGGTCGCGACGACGTACTTCTCATCCAGCTCCGGCGGGCGGACGGTCTCGTCGGCGGAGGCATGGGGCACGGCGGTGCCGTACCTCCAGTCGGTCCCCGACCCGTACGACACGCTGTCGCCCTACCACGACTGGGGCCCGGTTCTCTTCAACGCGACGAAGGTCGCCCGCCTGCTGAAGGTGCCGGGCGACCTGGTCGGGCTCGACGTCACTCCCGGACCGTCGGACCACGTGGCGACCGTCGACGCCGTGGGCACGGAAGGTGAGGTCGAGCTGACGGGCTCGGATGTTCGCGCGGCGCTCGGCCTGCGCTCAACGTGGTTCTCCGTCGGCTTGCTCGCACTGACGGCGCCGACGCCGCCGATCGCGTACGGCGGCGGCGGCCTGCTCACCGGGATCGCCCGCGGCGTCGGCGGCGCCGTCTCGCTCGAGGAGAAGAGCCCGGCCGGCACCTGGCAGCAGGTCTCGACCGTCGCTCCCGGCGCGGACGGCACCTTCTCGGTCGCGATCAGCCCGACCGCGACGACGCAGTACCGGCTCGCTGCCGGGCTCGTGCGGGCGGCGCTCGTCAAAGTCCCCGTCGTTCCGGTGGTGACGGCGACCGCGGCGGCGGGACAGGTGCAGGGAACCGTTCGTCCGGCGCTCGCCGGGGCGGCGGTGCAGATCCAGCGCGAGGACGGGACGGGCTGGACGACGGTTGCGAGCGGCACGACGGACGTCACGGGCGACTTCGCCGTGGTTGCCGACCTCGTCCCGGGCTCGTACCGCGTACGCTGCGCCCCTGGGCACGGGCTCTCGCCCGGCGTCTCGACGCCGATCCTCCAGTCGTGACAAGACATCTCCTCTGCGCCATGGCCGCCGCACTCGCGCTGCCGGGTATCGCGCTGGCGTTCCCGAACAACGCGTCGCTCGCGTCCGACCAGTGGTACCTGGCTATGGACCGCGCCTGGGATTACTGGCCGCAACCTCCCCAACTGAAGGAAGTAAAGGTCGCGGTGATCGACTCGGGAATCGACTACGGACATCCGGAGTTCGCCGGTCGCATCGCCGCCGGCCGATCGTTCGTCTCCGGAACAACCTGGAAGCGCGACACCGACGGCCACGGCACGTTCGTCGCCGGCCTCATCGCCGCCAATCCCGCCGGCGGCGAGGGCATTGCGGGGCTTGCCTTCAACGCGAAGCTCCTGATCGCGAAGGTCGTCCCGCCCGACGACGAGGGCGTCAGCCTCGAGGCGGAGGTCGCCGCGATCAAGTGGGCGGTGCGCGAAGGCGCGAGGGTGATCAACCTGAGCCTCGGCGGCCAGCGTGATCCGCAGGACCTTCGTCTCGACCAGTACTCGGCCGCGGAGCGGAACGCGATCGAGTACGCGGTGTCGAAGGACGTGGTCGTGGTCGCGGCGGTCGGCAACGGCACGTCGGCGCCCTCGATCCCGTGGATCTACGCGGACTATCCGGCGGCGCTGCCGCACGTGATCGGCGTCGCCGCGCTCCGGCAGAACGGCTCGGTGCCGGCGTGGTCGAACCGCGACGCCGTGTACGTCGACATCGCCGCACCGGGGGACGACATCGTCTCGACGATCCCGCGGAACCTGATCGACACGACGCAGCCCGATTGCGTCGGCGTTCCGTACTCGACCTGCGGCTCTCCGGAGTTTCGCGATGCGATCGGCACGTCGTTCGCGGCACCGCAGGTGTCGGCTGCGGCGGCGCTGCTGCTCGGCGTCGACCCGAAGCTGACAGCCGATCAGGTGATCTGGCTCCTCGAGCGGTCAGCCACCGACGAGAATCCGAGCACGGGTTGTCCGAACTGCGCGGCGGGCCGCGACTCGCTCACCGGCTGGGGACGTCTCGACGTCGATCGCGCCCTGACGATGCTCGAGGACGGCAAGCTTCCGGTGCCGGACCGCTACGAGCCGAACGACGAGGCCGGCGAGAGCGGCCCCTATCCGTACAGCGGTGCGCATCCATTCGGTCCGCCGCGGACGATCAGCGCTTCGCTCGACTACTGGGACGATCCGGTGGACGTCTATTCGATCAGCCTGACCAAGGGCCGCCGGCTCTTCGTGCGCCTCTCGCCGTCGACGCGCGACGCGGCGGGCCTCGTTCTCTGGAAGCCGGGGACGCAGCGGGTCGACGGTCCGACGGCGGAGACGTCCGAGCAGGCTGCGACGGGGGTCTCGACGGGGAATCAGAAGCTGCTGACGTACCTCGTGCCGGCGACGGGCACGTACTACGTCGAGGTGCGATTCGCGCCGCACGCGCAAGGGCACATCACCTACGCGCTCTCGGTCGCGACGAAGCCGGGCTAGAGGCTCGGTAGGAGCTCTTCGGGCGGCACGTCGCGCAGCACGCGCGCCGGGTTCCCGACGACGACGGTTCTCGCCGGCACGTCCCTCGTCACGACCGCACCGGCGCCGACGAACGCGTCCTCGCCGATCTCGACTCCGGGACAGAGGATGGCGCCGCCGCCCACGCGCGCCCCACGCCGGATCGTCGGCCCGGCGATTCGCTCGTGACGCTGCTCGGTGCGTCCCATGAAGTTGTCGTTCGTCGTCACGACGCAGGGTGCGATGAACACGTTGTCCTCGAGCGTCGAGTAGGCGGTGATGTACGCGTCGGCCTGGATCTTCGTCGTCGCCCCGACGGTCGTGTCGTTCTCGATCAGCGAGCCGCGGCCGAGCACGACGTCGTCGCCGATCGTCACGCGCTCGCGGACGCAGGACTGGTCGCCGAGGATCACGCGCGCGCCCACCTTCGCCCCGGCGAAGACGATCGCTCCGGTGGAGACGATCGTGCCTTCGCCGATCTCCGCCGGCGCCAGCGGCTCGCGCTTCGCCGTCGAGCGCGGCGACAGCGACGGCTGCTTGCCGACGACCGCGTGCTCGAGCACCTTCACGCCTTCCCCGAGCACAGTGCCCGGATACACAACGGCTGTCGGGTGGATGTCAGCCACGCAGCGACTCCGTCAGCCGCTCGAGCGCGTTGACGACGAGCAGTCCGTCGCGGGCCTCGCGACCGTCGCCGCCCTCGCGGACGAGCCGCAGGAAGTGCTGCATCTCGAGCCGAAGCGGCTCGTCGTTCGGGATCTTCGGGCTGAAGATGTCGCCGGTGCGCGTTCGCCACTCGCCGTAGCTCTGCGCGGGTTGCTCGGGCGCCTTGTCGTAGATCGTCACCTTGCGGTCGAGCTCCATGTCGTCGAACACGGCCATCTTGTCGCGGCCGACGACGGTGAGCTTCCGCATCTTGTGGGGGTCGAGCCACGAGAGATGCAGGTGGGCGATCTTCCCGCTCGGGAAGTGGAGGTAGCAGAAGACGACGTCCTCGACGCCGGGGGTGAGGAACGCGTTGCCGTGCGCCCACACTTGATCCGGCTCCTCGCCGATCAGATGGAGGATGACCGAGAGGTCGTGGACGCCGAGCGACCACAGCGCGTTCTCGTTGGTGCGGATCGTGCCGAGGTTCTGCCGGTTGCCGTAGACGCACAGCACCTCGCCGAGCTCGCCGGAGTCGACGAGCTCCTTCAGCTTGCGCACCGCCGGGTGGTAGAGGAGGAGGTGGCCGGGCATGAGCACGAGCTTGCGCTCGGCGGCGAGGCGGACCAGCTCGACCATCTCGATCTCCCGCATCGCGGGCGGCTTCTCGACGAAGACGTGCTTGCCGGCGTCGAGGGCGGCGTGCGCCAGCTCGTAGTGTGTCGGAACGGGTGTGGCGATCACGACCGCCTCGACCGACGGATCCGACAGGACCTCGCGGAAGTCGGTCGCCGTCTGCGCACCGGGGTACCGGCGTGCGAAGGTGTGGAGCCGTTCGGCCGACGTGTCTGCGATCCAGGTGAGGTGGGCGAGCTCGTCGAGGTTGCGGACGAGGTTCGTACCCCACGCGCCGAGGCCGACCTGGCCGACGCGCACGCTGGTCAGAGCTTCCACACCTTGTCGCTTTCGATGCCCTTGGTCGCGTTGCGGAAGTCGACCACGACCTTCGCGCCCTCGACGAGTGCCGCATAGTCGATCGACGAGTGCGCCGTGACGATCGCCACGCAGTCGTAGGCCTCGACCTCGAGCGCGGCCGAGCGCATTCCGTCGAACTCCGGGACGTGCGGGTCGTGATAGTCGACCTCGGCCCCCGCGGTCCGCAGCAGCTCGACGAGCTTCTCGGCGGGCGTCTCGCGCGTGTCGCCGATGTCTGCCTTGTAGGCGACGCCGACGATCAGGATGCGCGAGCCCGAGAGCGAGCGCTGGAGCCCGTGGTTCATCGCCTGTGAGATCACCGAGCGGCAGAAGTACGGCATGTTGTTGTTGACCTCACCGGCGAGCTCGATGAAGCGCGTCGCGAAGTCGAACTCGCGCGCCTTCCAGGCGAGGTAGTAGGGATCGAGGGGGATGCAGTGGCCGCCGAGGCCGGGCCCGGGCTGGAACGGCATGAACCCGAACGGCTTCGTCGCGGCCGCGCCGATCACCTCCCAGACGTCGATGTTCATGCGGTCGCAGAGCTGGGCGAGCTCGTTGACGAGCGCGATGTTCACGGAGCGGAAGATGTTCTCGAGCAGCTTCGTGAGCTCGGCCGCATCCGGAGTCGAGACCGTGTGGATCGTGTCGACGGCGCCGCGGTACACGGCGGCCGCCGCCTCGGTGCATGCCGGCGTCAGCCCGCCGACGACCTTCGGCGTGTTCTTCGTCGTCCAGTCGGTGCGGCCCGGATCGACGCGCTCCGGTGACATCGCGAGATGGAAGTCCTTGCCCGCCTCGAGCCCGCTGTGCCCCTCGAGGATCGGCCGGACGATCTCGCGCGTCGTCCCGGGGTAGGTCGTCGACTCGAGGATCACGACCTGGCCGGGCCGGAGCACGTGCCCGATCGCATGCGATGCGTGCTCGACGTAGCTGAGATCAGGCTCGCGCTGCTTCGTCAGCGGCGTCGGCAGGGCGATCAGGATCGCCGCCGCGTGACGCAGCTGGTCGTAGTCGGTCGTTGCCGTGATCCGGCCCGAGGCGACGTGCGGCGCGAGCCGCTCCGAGGGGACGTCCTCGATGTGGCTGCGCCCCTCGTTGAGCGCCTCGACGAGCTCGGGTACGACGTCGAGGACAAGGACGCGGCGGCCGGCGTCGGCGAAGGCCTGGGCGAGCGGTACGCCCACGTAGCCAGCGCCCACGACGGCGACGTCGTAGGTGAAGTCGTCCTCCCTGGTCACGGCCGCGAAGCGTACAGAGCCCCTGCAATTCGGCCGCTTGCACACCCGTCGCCGTAGAGCTGCGGTGCGCCCACGGGGAACCTCGCCGCCGCCACCGCCCGCACGATCGCCGTCGCGTCGTCGTCGACGAGCACGTTGGCGCCGGCCTCGACCGTGTCGACCCATTCGGTGCTCGGCCGCAACGTCACGCACGGCACGCCGTACCAGTACGCCTCCTTCTGCACGCCGCCCGAGTCGGTGAGGATGACGCGTGCCTGCGAGGAGAGCGCCGAGAAGTCGAGATAGCCGAGCGGGTCGATCGTCTCGAAGCGGTGCGGTATCTGCTCGAGCCGGGCGCGCGTGCGCGGGTGCGCCGGGAAGACGAGCGGCTCGTCGAGCTCGTCGAACGCTCGGGCGATGCGTGCGAGTCGTTCCGGGTCGACGTTGGCCTCGCGGTGGACCGTTGCGAGGAGGTAGCGGCCGGGTTCGACTCCGAGCTCGTCCAGGACGCGCGATCGCCGGCGCGCGATCGGAGCGAAGAGGCGGTTCGCGTCGGCCATCACGTCGCCGACGACCTCCCGCCGGCCGGACACCCCTTCCGCTTCGAGCTGTGCGGAGGAGCGCTCGTCGGGGCAGAGGAGCAGGGCGGCGATCCCGTCGACCGCGATTCGATTTCGCTCCTCCGGCATCGAGAGGTCGAAGCTCCGCAGGCCCGCCTCGACGTGCGCGACGGGAGTGGCGCCCGCCGCCTGCGCTCCCGCCAGCGTCGAGTTGGTGTCGCCGTAGACGAGCACCCAGTCGGGCCGTTCGCGCTCGACCGCCTCGCGGATCCCAGGCACCATCGCCGCCGGATCCGCCCGCCGGACGTCGAGGTCGTAGCGTGGCGCCGCCAGTCCGAGCTCGTCGAAGAAGACCTGCGAGAGCTCGGCGTCGTAGTGCTGCCCCGTGCGGACGCCGATCTCTTCGATTCCCGCCTCCTCGAGCGCGACCGAGAGCGGAGCCGATTTGATGAATTGCGGCCGGTTCCCGACCACCGAGAGGACGCGCAGCACCGGCGCTAGTACATCCGTCCGTGAGTTCGTTCGTGCATGGGCGGCGAAAACCGAGCAGGACAAGGACGCAGGAAGGCCACGTACCCAAAGGTACGGGGCCGACCGAGGACGCAGTCATGCGACGGTTTGCAGCCGTCCAGGCACACAACTGTACTTGCGGACGGGTGTACTAAACTACGCGCGCCCTGCGGGCCGTTAGCTCAGCTGGTAGAGCAGGGGACTCTTAATCCCAAGGTCGAAGGTTCGAATCCTTCACGGCCCATCTTCCGAACGGCCGCGCGGCGGCGCGTCGGCCGAGCAGCTACCCTCCCTGCTCCGACGGGGGGAGCGTGAGCGAGCTCACTTCAGAAGGCATCGCGGAGCAGCTGGGCGCCGCGCGCGAGAAGGCCGGCGAGGAGAACGCTCGGGCGGCACGCATCCTCGCCTCGATCGGCGACGGTGTCGTGCTCCTGGACGACTCGGGGATCGTGCGCTACTGGAACCACGCCGCGGAGAGGATCACCGGCCTCTCCGGCGCCGCCGTCGTCGGCCGGCCCGCCGTCGACGCCGTTCCCGGTTGGGGCACGGTCGTCGAGCGTGTGCCGGTCGCGGTCGGTCCGGGCTCGCCGCTCCGGGCGCAGTCCCTGCCGCTCGCGGCGGCCGGGCGCGAGCTCTGGCTCTCGGTCACCGCGGTCGCGGTCGCCGACGGGACCGTCTACGCCTTCCGCGACCTCACCGAGGAGCGCGCGCTCGAGACGATGAAGGCCGAGTTCGTCTCGACGGTCTCGCACGAGCTGCGCACCCCGCTCGCCGCGATCTACGGCGCGGCGATGACGCTCCGCCGCGACGACGTCGTGCTCGACGCGGATCAGAGCGCGACCCTCCTCAACGTGATCACGAACGAGTCCGACCGCCTCGTGCGAACGGTGAACGCCATCCTCTGGGCGAGCCGGCTCGACATGGACGCCCTCGCGACGACGATCGAGCCGTGCGACGCCCGCGCCCTCGTCGGCGACGTCGTCGACGCGCAGCGGGCCCACCTTCCCGGCCATCTCCGGCTCGAAGTGGCCGTCGACCGGGAGCTGCCGCTCGTCGCCGCGGATCCCGACAAGGTGCGCCAGGTCCTCGTGAACCTCCTCGACAACGCGGTCAAGTACTCGCCCGACGGCGGCGAGGTGAGGCTCGAGCTGCGAGGCGAGGGCCGGTGCGTTCGCTTCTCGGTGACCGACGAGGGGCTCGGGATTCCGTACGACGAGCAGCGCAGGATCTTCGACAAGTTCTACCGCCTCGATCCCGACCTGACCCGCGGGATCGGCGGCACGGGGCTCGGGCTGTACATCTGCCGCGAGCTGATCAGGCGGATGGAGGGCCGGATCTGGGTGACGTCGGAGCCGGGCCTCGGCTCGACGTTTGCGTTCGAGCTGCCGGTGGCGTCAGACCGCCTCGCCGACTCGGGGAGCGTCGCACCGACTACGTGATCTTTGAGACAACGAAAAGCCAGTCTCAATCGGTTCTCACCGTCTCGCTTGTGACGATCCAGTAGGGTTCCGCCTCGGTGCGCAGGGGTTCGCTCCTCCAGCTGATCGCCCTTACCCTGGTTGCGTTCGGCATCGGGGCCTGCGTGGCGCTTTTCATCCCGTGGCTGCCCGCCCCCGACTCCAGGGAAGCCGGCCGCATCTGGTTCATCTACTGGTTCGCGACCTGGATCTGCCTCGGGATCTTCGCGATCGTCGCCGCCGTCCTCGTCTTCTCGGTGCTCAAGTTCCGGGTCAAGAAGGACGACCTCTCCGACGGGCCCCCGATCCACGGCCACACGACGCTCGAGATCGTCTGGACGGCTGTCCCGTTCGTGCTCGTGACGGCGATCGCGATCGCCAGCGCGGTCGTGCTCGCGAAGGACGGGAACGCGGGCTCGAATCCGCTCCGGATCACGGTCACGACGCAGCAGTTCGCCTACACGTTCACATATCCCAACGGCGCCACCTACGGCGTCCTGCGCCTGCCGGTGGACCGGCACGTCCTGCTCACCCTCCACTCGAAGGACGTCATCCACTCGTTCTGGGTGCCGAACTGGGGGCAGAAGTCGGATGCGGTACCCGGCCTCAGCAACCAGCTCGTGGTGACGCCGGACAAGCTCGGTACCTACCCGATCATCTGCACCCAGCTCTGCGGGCTCGGGCACGCGCTGATGCGTAGCCAGGCGATCGTGATGACGCCCACCGACTATGCGACCTGGTACAAGACGGCCGGCACGACGACGACCACCACGCCCGCCTCGGCGGGCACCACTGCGAACGTGGCGACGCTCTTCAAGACGACCGCAACCTGCGGCGCCTGTCACACGTTCACGCCGGCGGGTGCGACCGGCACGCTCGGGCCCAACCTCGACGATCTCACGGCCGCCGCCGCGAAGGCCGGGCAGCCGCTCGAGACGTACGTCCGCCAGTCGATTGAACAACCCGACGCGTACATCACCCCGGGCTATCACGCAGGCGTGATGTCGGCGAGCTGCTGCAAGCAGCTCTCATCGACCGAGATCGACGAGCTCGTGCAGTATCTCGTCCAGAACACGAAATGACAGAAGTCGCCCACCCGGACCATTCGCACGAAGAGCACGCGTACGCGGGACGGCCGCCCGCGCGCGGCTGGCACCGGTTCACGTACCCCGGTTGGCTGCGCGTCATGTGGGTCATGCCGCTCTTCGGCTTCGCGCTCCTCGGCCTGACCGTCCTGATCCGCTGGGCGGCGCACTGGTATCCGCTGTGGCAGAGCGGACCGATCGTCGCCGTCTCGCTCGTCGTCTTCCCGTTCGGCTTCCTCGGCGGCCTCGGCGCTTTCGACTACTGGCTCTACTACATGGCGGGCAAGAGGACACTGCCGGAGGACCACTCCACGCACGGCGGCAGGACCTGGCGCGACTACTTCCGGCCCAACACCGATCACAAAGTGATCGGGATCCAGTACCTGGTGACGACGATGTTCTTCTTCGTCGTCGCCGGCTTCCTGGCGCTGCTCTTCCGTGCCGAGCTCGCGAATCCGGGCGACCAGTACTTCAACCCGCAGACGTTCAACGTCCTGCTCTCGGTGCACGCGGGGCTGATGATCTTCCTCGTCGTCGTTCCGGTCTTCGCCGGGCTCGGGAACTTCGTCATCCCGCTGATGATCGGCGCGGCGGACATGGCGTTTCCGAGACTCAACGCCCTCTCCTACTGGTTGCTGCCGATCGCCGGGACGATCATGCTCGTCGGGATGATCACCCCCGGCGGCGGGCCGTCGGCCGGCTGGACCTGCTACGCGCCGCTCTGCTCGCATCAGCCGCTCGGGCAGATGTTCTTCAACATGGGTGTCCAGTGGGCAGGCGCGAGCTCGATCCTGACCGCGCTGAACTTCCTGGTCACGATCATCACGATGCGCGCGCCGGGCATGACGTTCTGGCGGATGCCGCTGCTCGTGTGGGCGAACTTCTCGACCTCGATGCTCGTCGTGCTCGCGACGCCCTTCATCGCCGGCTCGCAGTTCTTCGTGATGTTCGATCGCGTCTTACACACGAACTTCTTCGAGTCGGGCCGTGGCGGTTACACGCTCGGATACCAGCACATCTTCTGGTTCTACTCGCACCCGGCGGTGTACATCATGATGCTGCCCGGGTTCGGCATCGTCTCCGAGGTGATCGCCGTCATGAGCCGCAAGCCGATCTTCGGCTACCGGCTGATGGCGCTCAGCCTGCTCGCGATCCTGATCCTCGGCTTCTCCGTCTGGGCGCACCACATGTTCGTCGCGGGCATGGCGAGCTGGCTGCGCGTGCCGATGATGGTGACGACGCTGCTGATCGCGGTTCCGACCGGGATCAAGGTGTTTTCGTGGTTAGCGACGATGTGGGAAGGGCGAATCCACTTCACCACGCCGATGCTCTTCGCGGTCGGCTTCCTCGCCAACTTCGTGATCGGCGGGCTGTCCGGCATCTTCCTCGGCGCGGTGCCGATCGACATCCAGGCGAGCGGTACGTACTTCCTCGTCGCTCACATCCACTACGTCCTCTTCGGCGGCTCGATGATGACCGTGTTTGCCGGCATCTACTACTGGTTCCCGAAGATGACCGGCCGGATGTACAACGAGAAGCTCGGCCAGCTCCACTTCTGGCTCACGCTGATCGGGTTCAACCTGACCTTCTTCCCGATGCACTACATCGGGCTTCAGGGGATGCCGCGCCGCGTCGCCGACTACGCCTCCCGCTTCGCCGATCTGAACCTCTTCATCTCGATCGCGTCGTTCGGACTCGGCATCTCGACGGTCTTCTTCCTCTACAACATGATCTGGTCGTGGTCGCACGGCCCCAAGGCCGCGGCGAACCCGTGGCGCGGCATGACGCTCGAGTGGCAGGTTCCGTCGCCGCCGCCGTACTTCAACTTCGACGAGATCCCGCAGGTCGTCGGCGGGCCGTACGAGTACGGCGTGCCGGGGGCGCGCCACGCGATCTTCGGTGCTGCAAAACCCGAGCCCGTTCCGGCCGACTGAAGTGGCCGTCCGCGAAAGCAACCGGCTGGCGTCGTGTCGCACGTGCTCGTGATCGCGAACGAGACCGCTGCTTCGCCGGCGCTGCTCGACACGCTGCGGGACCGCGCGACCGGCCTCGACACCTTCGTGACCGTGATCGCGCCTGTCACCGCGCCGCGGCACGGCCACGTCGTCTACCAGGACACGCGCCGCGCGTCGGCTCAGAGGCGCCTCGACCGCACGCTCGGTCTGCTGGCGCAGTCGTCGGTGCACGCGCAGGGCTTCGTCGTCGAGACGAGTCCGGTGCAGGCGGTCAAGGATGCGCTCGCCCAGCTCGAGCCGCCGCCCAACGAGATCATCGTCTCGACCCACGCGCCGCAGCGCTCGGGCTGGCTGCGTCGCGACGTCGTCCGCGAGATCGAGAAGGCGGCCGGCGGGGTTCCCGTCAAGCACGTGGTCGCCGGCGGCGCCGCCACAGACGAGGCGAACGTGCTCGTGATCGCGAACGAGACCGTCGTCTCGCCGGAGCTGCTCGACCGGATCCGCGCGCGCGCGAAGCGGGGCCCTGCGAGCTTCCTGCTCGTCGCGCCGCAGAGCGACGCCGTCGACACGATCGAGGCCGACCGTCGCCTCCGCCGTGCGCTGTCGCTGCTTCGCGTCGAGGGCATCGACGCCCACGGCCAGGTCGTCGACCCGGATCCCGTCACCGCCGCGCTCAACGCCACGCACGACGAGCGTGTGGACGAGATCATCGTCTCGACGTTCCCGCAGGCCCGCTCCGGCTGGATGCGCCGTCACCTGGTCGAACGGCTGAGGACCGAGACCGGACTGCCCGTCGACCACGTGGTGGCGGAATGACCGCCGCCGCCGACGCGCACGGCCACGGGCACGGCGATGCGAACCTGCATCCGCCGCCGATTCACTACAGCTCGCGGATCGCGCCGTCGATCGTCGGCATCTTCCTGTTCATCGGCTCGGAGATCATGCTGTTCGGGTCGTTCTTCACGGTCTACTTCTTCGACCGCGTCGTCAACCACACGCACCCGTGGCCGCCGATCGATCCCGCGACCGGACATCAATTCGAGCGGCCCTGGTTCGTCGCGCTCGTCAACACGTGCATCCTCGTCACCTCGAGCTTCACGATGCACTGGGCGACGGTCTCGGTGAAGCGCGGCAACCGCGCGGGCCTTCAGGCCGGCATGGTGCTGACGATCCTGCTCGGCCTCACCTTCCTGCTCACGCAGGTGATCGAGTACCACCGGATCGGCTTCAACACGAGCGACTCGTCCTTCGCGGCGACGTTCTTCGGCCTGACCGGCCTCCACGGCTGCCACGTCTTCATCGGGCTCGTGATCCTGACCGTGATGTGCATACGTGCGTTCCGGGGCCACTTCAGTCCGGAGCACCATCACGGGATCGAAGTGGGCGGCATCTACTGGCACTTCGTCGACGTCATGTGGATCGTGGTCTACGTGACGGTCTACATCCTGTGAGATGAAGAACCCGTTCAGGACCGAAGAATCCGCCTTCCGGTTCCTGGTCCTGACGATCGCGTACGGCGCGCTGATCGTCATCGGGTCGAAGATCAACACGTGGGTGGGGCTGGCCGTGTTCGTGGTCGAGACGGGTCTCGTCGGCTGGTGGATCCTCTCGAGGGGCCGTCGCGAGCAGCCGATTCCGCAGGCGCCGCCGCCTCATCCGGCCGGCGAGCGGCGGATCCTCGTCGTCGCGAACGAGACCGTCGGCGGCGCGCCGCTCCTGAGCGAGATCAAGCGGCGCTCGGAGGGCGTGCGCGAGCACGTGCTCGTGATCGTTCCGGCGCTCAACTCACCGCTCAAGCACTGGGTCTCGGATGAGGACGCCGCCCGCGGCGCGGCCCAGCAGCGGCTCGACGCCTCCCTCGCGGCGATGCGCGCCGCCGGGATCCAGGCCGACGGCGAGGTCGGGGACAGCGATCCGCTTCAGGCGATCGAAGACGCCCTGCGCACCTTCGCGCCCGACGAGCTGATCATCTCGACGCATCCGCCGGATCGTTCGAACTGGCTCGAGCGCGGTGTCGTCGAGGGCGCACGCGAGCGGTTCACCCTGCCCGTCACGCACGTCGTCGTCGACCTGGGCGCCCCGGCAGCGGGCTAGCCGGGCGGCGGCAGCGGTGTCTGGACGCCGCTCGGCGTCGGGCCGACCTTGCAGTGCGGCACGTCCGCGCACTGCGCGACGAAGACCGCCACGTCCCTCGCCTGCTGCCCGTGCAGCAGGTTCGCGGTCATCCCTTGAGTCGGAGCGCCGGTCGCCGGGTCGACCGTGCCGGGATCGGTCTCCGGATACGCGATCTGCCCGCGGACGACGTCGCGGATCGTCTCGATCGTCGCCATCCCGGAGCTGAACGTCGGCGACTTGTCGGCGGCGAACGCGGCGTCGAGGTTCGGCCCGATCGTCCCGGTCGTGCCGGCCGCCGCGAGCGTGTGGCAGGAGCCGCACTTCTGCTGGAAGAGGGTCTTGCCCGCCGCCGGGTCCCCGGTCGCGACGTGACCCACGGCGCCGCAGCCGGCGGCGACCACGGCGAAGACCGCGATCAGGACGACCTTACGCAAGGGTCGAGAGGCCCCTCGTGCCGGCGTAGGCGTTTCCCGAGCGCTGGTCGGTATTGGTGTCGAAATTCACGATGTGCACCCCGGTTGCGGAACGGCGCGAGTTTACTTTTTCGTCGTCGACGGTGTCGCAGTCGCCTTCTCCGAGGCCTTCAGCTGCTTGAGGGTCTTCCGGGCCGTCGGGGCGCTCGGGTCGTCTGGCGCGAGCTTCAGGAACTTCGTGTACGCCGCGATCGCGACCTTCGTGTTGCCGGCAGCCTGCGCGACCTGGCCGAGCTGGAGCTGGGTCTGTGCGTCCTTCGGGCTCAGCTTGACGAGCTGCTGGTAGGTGGAGACCGCCGAGTCCTCGAACTGGACGAGCGCACTGTAGGCGCCGCTCCCGGTCGTGCCGATGACGCCCGACACGGCGGACTGGATCGGGTTCGTCAGCGACGCGAGCGCCTTCCCGAGGTCGCTGGTCGACGGTGGGGAGTTCGGCAGGATCGGCGCGAGGACGCTCGTCCGGGTCTGGGAGTCCGCGTAGACCTGCTCCTCCTCGTTCGCGCGGCGCAGGTAGAGGCCCGCGAGCTCCTGGAGCGAGTTCTGGTCCTTCGGCTTCAGGGTCGTGTAGTGCTGGAGCGCGGCGATCGCGTCGTCGATCCGGCTGTCCGCCTCGAGCTTCGTCGCGAGGTTCCGCCAGTCCTGGGCGTTGCTCGGGTTGGCGTCGGCCTTCTTCTGGAGCGAGGAGATGGAGGCGCCGCTCGAGCCGGAGTTGGAGAAGAAGTTCTGGAGGACGCCGCTGACGCCGGTCGAGCCCGAGCCCACCCCGAAGAGCACGAAGCCGACGGCGAAGACGAGGATCAGCAGTCCGAAGACCCACTTCGCGTGGTTCCGCAGGCGCGAGAAGAAGAGCTGGTCCTCCCACCGCTGGTGCTTCGGGCGCCGCGCCTTGGCCGGCGCCGCCGCTACGCGAGCATTCGGCTGCGGGCGGCGCTTGCGGTGCTGCGTACCTCTTGCCACGCGCGTTCTCCTTGCCGGTAGCGGGTTTGTCCGTCGACGATCGTCTGGACGATGCCGGCCGGAGAGCCGCCGAAAACGGCTCCGACCACGGGATCTTCGACCGGATCGTACGGGCTCCCGGCGAGCGAGAGGACGATCAGGTCGGCGCGCTTGCCGGGAGCGAGGCTCCCGATCTCGTCGGCGCGGCCGAGCGCCCGCGCGGCGTCGATCGTCGCGAGGGCGAGGGCATCGGCGGCGCCGAGCGCGTCCGGCCGCCGCTCGCGGGCCCGCGCCGCGTAGACCGCGGTGCGAAGCTCCTCCCAGGGGTCGATCGACGGCGTCGATGCCGGCGAATCGGTGCCGAGCCCGACGCGCAGGCCGGCCTCGCGCAGCTCGACGAGCGGCGCGATGCCGCAGCCGAGCATCGCATTCGAGCGGGGGCAATGCGCGACCGGAACGTCGTTCGCCGCGAGCAGGGCGATCTCGTCCGGCTCGACCTCGACGCAGTGCGCGCAGAGGAGCTCCGGACAGAGGACCTCCTCGAGCGTCGCCACCGCCCGCTTGCCGGTGGGGGCGACGAGCACCGCCGCATTCACCGCCATCGGGCCGCTGCCGTGCTCGAGCCACGCCTGCTCGTTCGCGCTCTCGGCGAGGTGCGTTCCGACGGGAAGGCCCAGCGAGAGCGCCCAGTGGTACACGTCGACGCTGCACGTATAGGGCGCGTGCGGCGACACGCCGATGCGCACGAGCTCGGTCTCCTCGACGCGTTCGCGTGTCGCGGCGAACTGGCGCTCGGCGTCGCGCACGTCGGTGGCGAACACCTCGAGGTAGACGGTGGCGCGCAGGCCGAGCCCGGCGGCGGCGGCCGCGGCCGCGCCCGAGAAGCTGTAGTCGGCCGTCGTCGTGATCCCGGCGGCGAGCGAGTCGGCGGCGCCGCGCCGTGCAATCGCCAGCATCGCGTCGTGGTCGAGCGCGCGCTTGCGCAGGATGTGCGTCTGGAGCCAGCCGCCGAACGGGAGGCCGTCGCCGAAGCCCGCGTACACCGCGTACTCGAGATGCGAATGCGCGTTGACGAGGCCCGGCAGGATCACGGCGCCCGCGTGGTGCTCCTCGGCGCGTCCCTCGCCGATCTCGGCGATCCGTCCGTCCCGCCAGGCGACGAACGCGTTCGGAAGCGGCGGACCGTCAACTGGAATCACCCAGTCGGCGGAAACCGCGCCGGTCACGTCTGGACGGCCGTCTCTAATCGCCGCGAGCGCCGGTCGAGCAGCACCGCGAGCCAGATCGACGCCTCGAACAGGACCCACAACGGCGCGACTTCGAAGAACGTCGAAACGAAGTCGACGCCCGGCAGGCACAAGCCGACCACCGTGCAGATGAAGTAGCCGATGCGACGGTTCTTGCGGAGCTTGGCAGTGGTCAGGATTCCCAGTTGCGTCAAGCCGACGACGAAGAGCGGCAGCTCGAACACGAGCGCCATCGCGAGCAGGATGTTGATGCAGAAGCTGAGCAGCGGCTTCGCCTGCGGGATGTAGTGGAGCTGGACCTTGTCGAAGTTGGTCAGGAAGTGCAGGGCGGCGGGAAGCACGACCACGTAGCCGAACGCGATCCCGCAGACCGCGAGAAAGGATGCGAAGACGATGAACCACTTCATCAACCGCACGTGGATCCGGTTGACGGCCGGGATGAAGAACGACCACGCCTGCCACAGAATCACCGGCAGCGCGACCACGAAGCCGAACCAGATCGAGATCCAGAGCACCGTCGTGAACGCCTCGAACGGCGAGAACACCCTGAGCTGACCGCGATCCTGCTCAGGCAGTGTCAGCTGGAGCCAGTGGATCAGGTGCGCGTGGATCGTGAAGCCGATGACCGCGCCGACGACGAGCGCGCCGATGACGACGAAGATGCGCGAGCGCAGCTCGTCGAGGTGCTCGACGAGGGACGCCTCTTCGCCGTGATCGAGCCGACGCGGAGGCCTGAGCCGCGACAGCCGTACCATCGCCGAGCCTGCTAGGAGACCGACTCTGTTTCGCGCTGCTCAGGCGCAGGAGCAGCGGCTGCGGGGGCCGCGGCCTCCTGAACCACAGGTGCAGGCGCAGCAACGACCGGAGGCGGTAGCTCCGAATGCGTCTCGACCTTGTTGTCGGCGCCCGAAACCGAGTCCTTGAACTCGCGCATGCCGACGCCGAGTCCGCGGCCGATCTCAGGAAGACGCTTTGCGCCGAAGAGGAGCAGCGCCAGCAGGAAGAGAATGATCAGGTGAGTCGGGGAGAAAAGTCCTGTTCCCATGGGGTCAGCGTACCACCTTTCCGAGTTGGTGCCTTGCGGCGGTTAGGACTGCGAGGGAGTGGCGGGCTCGCCGGCTGCGCCGGTGTCGAGTGCGCCACCCAGCGGGTTCGCCAGGTCCTTTGCCGCTGAAACCGACTCCTGGAGCTCCTTGACCCCCGGCACGAACGCTCCGGCGAGGTTCGAGGGCTTCATCGCGCTCTGTACCTGCTGAACGTTGTCGACGACCTCCTTCGCTGCCGTCACGCCGCTCAGGGAGTCCTTGAAATCACGCATCCCGGTGCCGAGCGACCGCCCGATCTCCGGAAGGCGCTTCGAGCCGAAGAGCAGGACGGCGATCAGGCCGAGGATGATCAGATGCGTTGGAGAGAGGAGGTCTGCTCCCATCACGGGCAATGTAGCACCCCCTACCTGCGCCGGCAGCGCGCCAAGGGGCGCGGTTTAGTCAGCTAGCGCCCTAATTCGCGGCCGAGCAACCCTCGGTACGATGTTTCGAGATGGCTCTCCTGGAGCTCAGAGACCTGCGCGTCGCACTCGAGGACGGCACCGAGATCGTCAAGGGCGTGAGCCTCGCGGTGGCGACGAACGAGGTGCACGCGGTGATGGGGCCGAACGGCTCGGGCAAGTCGACGCTCGCCTATGCGATCGCCGGCCATCCCGGCTACGAGGTCACGGGTGGGCAGATCCTCCTCGACGGCGAGGACATCACCGAGGCGGGAGCCGACGAGCGCGCGCAGAAGGGCCTCTTCCTCGCGTTCCAGTATCCGCACGCCATCCCCGGCGTCACCGTCACGAACTTCCTGCGCACCGCGATCAACGCCGTGCGCAAGTCGAAGGCCGGAGTGGACGACCCGATTCCGGTGAAGGAGTTCCGCGCCGATCTCTTCGCCGAGATGGACCGGCTCAAGGTTTCACGGGAGCTCGCCTCCCGTTATCTGAACGACGGCTTCTCGGGCGGCGAGAAGAAGCGCGTCGAGATCCTCCAGATGGCGATGCTCCGGCCGCGGATGGCCGTCCTCGACGAGACCGACTCCGGGCTCGACATCGACGCGCTCAAGGTCGTCGCGGGCGGGGTGAAGGAGCTCGTCGGCCCCGAGATGGGCGCGCTCGTGATCACCCACTACCAGCGGATTCTCGACTACATTGAACCCGACTACGTCCACGTCTTCGTCGACGGGCAGATCGTCGAGGAGGGCGGCCCCGAGCTCGCGCTCGAGCTCGAGAAGTCCGGATATGCAAAATGGGACAAGGAAGAAGGGAAGGAAGCAGCCTGATGGCGCAGACAGAGACCGAGATCGTCGAGGGGATTGGGTCCGACTACGCGACCAAGTACGGCTTCTCCAACCCGGACGAGGCGAAGGACTACTTCTTCAAGTCCGGCCGCGGCCTCTCGCACGAGCTCGTCGAGGCGATCGCCGAGCACAAGAACGAGCCGGCATGGATGCGCAAGTTCCGCCACGACTCGCTCGAGAACTTCCTGCGCCGGCCGCTGCCGATGTGGGGCGGCGACCTCACGGGCATCGACTTCGACAACATCTACTACTACATCAAGCCGACCGAGAAGCAGGCCGAGTCGTGGGAGGACCTGCCGGCCGACATCAAGGACACGTGGGACAAGCTGGGCATCCCCGAGGCCGAGAAGAAGTACCTCGCCGGCGTCGGCGCGCAATACGAGTCCGAGGTCGTCTACCACAAGCTCCAGGCCGACCTCGAGAAGAAGGGCGTCATCTTCCTCGACATGGACTCGGGACTGCGCGAGCACGAGGACCTCGTCAAGCAGTACTTCGGGACGATCATCCCGAACAACGACAACAAGTTCGCGGCGCTGAACAGCGCCGTCTGGTCGGGCGGTTCCTTCATCTACGTGCCGAAGGGCGTCCGCGTCGAGCTGCCGCTCCAGGCCTACTTCCGGATCAACGCCGAGAACATGGGCCAGTTCGAGCGCACGCTCATCCTCGTCGACGAGGACGCGTACGTGCACTACGTCGAGGGCTGCACCGCGCCGATCTACTCGAGCGACTCGCTCCACTCGGCCGTCGTCGAGATCGTCGTCAAGAAGGGCGGCCGCTGCCGCTACACGACGATCCAGAACTGGTCGAACAACGTCTACAACCTCGTCACCAAGCGCGCCGTCGCGTACGAGGACGCGACGATGGAGTGGGTCGACGGCAACCTCGGCTCGAAGCTGACGATGAAGTACCCGGCGATCTGGCTGATGGGCGAGCACGCGCACGGCGAGGTGCTGTCGATCGCGTTCGCGGGCGCCGGCCAGCACCAGGACGCGGGCGGCAAGTGCGTGCACGTCGCACCGAACACGACGTCGGTGATCACGTCGAAGTCGATCTCGAAGAACGGCGGCCGCGCCGGCTACCGCGGGCTGCTCGAGGTGGCGAAGGGCGCGAAGAACGCGAAGTCGAAGGTCGTCTGCGACGCGCTGATCCTCGACGAGGATTCGCGCTCCGACACGTACCCGTACATCCGGATCGACGAGAACGAGGTCGACATCGGCCACGAGGCGACCGTCTCGAAGATCGGCGAGGAGCAGCTCTTCTACCTGATGTCGCGCGGGCTCTCCGAGGCGGAGGCCTCGGCGATGGTCGTCTCCGGGTTCGTCGAGCCGATCACGAAGGAGCTGCCGCTCGAATACGCGGTCGAGATGAACCGCCTGATCCAGCTGCAGATGGAAGGGTCGGTTGGCTAATCCCGAGGCGGCCGCCCGCTACGCGGAGCTGCCGCTGCCGGACACAACCGAGGAGGCGTGGCGGTTCACGGATCTCCGCGACTTCGACCCGAACAATTTCTTAACCGAACGTCGTACGGGACGAGGTTCAAGCGCGCAAATACCGCGTTTTCTCGAGTTGGACGTGGCCGGGATGGCCACGGTGACCGAGGACGGGATCGAGGTCGAGCGCGCGCCCGAAGGTGTCACGTTCGAGCCGCTTTCGGAGAGCGAATCCCTGCTCTACTCGCTCGTCGGCTGGGACGAGAAGTTCGCCGCCCACAACGCGGCCGTCTGGCAGCACGGGCTGCTCGTCCGTGTCCCGAAGGGCGTCGTCCTCGAAAAACCCCTCTACGTGCGGATCGCGAACTCGATGCCGGGCACCGCGCTCTTCTGGCGCCTGCTCGTCGTCGCCGAGGAGGGCTCCGACTTCACGGTGATCGAGGAGTACGCGTCCGCCGCCCCGGATCTCCCGGGCTACTCCAACGCGGTCGCCGAGCTCTTCGTCGAGCAGGCGGCGAGGCTCCAGTACGTCTCTGTGCAGAACCTCTCGCGCGAGACGTGGCACTTCGCGTCCCACCACGCCCGCGTCGAGCGCGACGCGGAGCTCGACTGGGTCGCCGGCGGCTTCGGCTCGAAGAAGGGGAAGATCCGGATCCAGAACGACCTCAACGGGCCGGGCGCCACGAGCCGCGTCACCGGGGCGTACTTCGCGGACGGCGTGCAGCACCTCGACTACGACACGTTCCAGGAGCACATCGCCCCCTCGACCGAGTCGGACTTCGCCTTCAAGGGCGCGTTGCGTGAGAGCGCCCGGGCCGTCTGGCGCGGGATGATCCGCGTCGAGCCCGAAGCCCAGAAGACGAATGCCTACCAGGAGAACCGCAACCTCCTGCTCTCCCCCGACGCGCACGCCGACTCGATTCCGGGGCTCGAGATCATGGCGAACGACGTCCGCTGCACGCACGGCGCGACGCTCGGCCGCGTCGACCGCGACCAGCTCTTCTACCTGATGGCCCGCGGGCTCTCGCGGGCCGAGGCCGAGCGCCTGATCGTGCGCGGCTTCTTCCAGGACGTGCTCGACCGGATCGAGCTCGAGCCCGTGCGCGAGGCGCTCGGCGCCGCCCTCGAGGCGCGCATCCCGCAGGCTTAACTCTTCGGCGCCGCAGCCTGCACGGAGGTTCGCTCGAGGGTCGCTCGCTACAGTTAGGCCATGGCGGTTCAGGTCGCGCCGGCGCTCGACGCAGCAAGGCTGCGTGCCGACTTCCCGATCTTCGAACAGCGCTTCCACGGCAAGCCGCTCGTCTACCTGAACTCCGCCGCGACCTCGCAGAAGCCGCGGCAGGTGCTCGACGCGATGACGACCTTCTACGAGACGTCGTACGGCAGCGTGCATCGCGGCGTCTACGCGCTCGCGGAGATGGCGACGGCGGGGTTCGAGGAGGCCCGCGAGAAGACCCGTGCGTTCGTCAACGCGCCGAGCGAGCGCGAGATCATCTTCGTCCGCAACACGACCGAGGCGATCAACCTGGTCGCCTACGCATGGGGCCTCTCGAACCTCGGCCCGGGCGACGTCGTGCTCGTGACCGAGCTCGAGCACCACTCGAACTACGTGCCGTGGCAGTACATCGCCCGCCGCGCCGGCGCAGACTTCCAGGTGCTGCCGGTCAGCGAGGGCGGCGAGCTGCGCCTCGACCTGCTCGACGGCTTCGAGAACGTCAAGGTCGTCGCCTCGGGTCTCGTCTCCAACGCGCTCGGGACGATCAACGACGTCACGCGGATCGCCGCCTGGGCGCACGAGCGCGGCGCGATCCACGTCTGCGACGCCGCGCAGGCTGCGCCGCACCTGCGGATCGACGTCCAGACGCTCGGCACCGACTTCCTCGCCGTCTCCGGCCACAAGATGTGCGGGCCGAGCGGCATCGGCTTCCTCTGGGGTCGGACCGAGCTCCTGCTCGGGATGGAGCCCTTCCTGATGGGTGGCCACATGATCCGCAAGGTGACGGCCGAGGAGACGACGTGGGCCGAGCTGCCGGCGAAGTTCGAGGCGGGGACGTCGCCAGTCGCCGAGGCGGTCGGACTCGGCGCGGCGATCGACTATCTCGAGGCGATCGGGCTCGACGCGATCGCCCGTCACGAGCACGCGCTCGCGGCGTACGCGCTCGAGCAGCTCGGCGACGTTCCCGGCGTCGTGCTCTACGGCCCGCCGGCCGATCGCCGGGCGGGCATCGTCAGCTTCAACGTCGAGGGCGTCCATCCGCACGACGTCGCCCAGATTCTCGACCTCGACGCGATCGCGATCCGCGCCGCGCATCACTGCTGCCAGCCGCTGATGCGGCGGCTCGGCGTGCCGGCGACGAACCGCGCGAGCTTCTACCTCTACAACACGACCGACGACGTCGACCGCCTCGTCGCCGGCGTGCGGAACGTGCTGGAGCGTCTCGGATGAGCGACTTCGACGATCTCTACCGCGAGAACATCCTCGACCACTACAAGAACCCGCGGAACTACGGCTCGCTCGACGAGCCGCACGCACACGCCGAAGGTCAGAACCCGCTCTGCGGCGACGAGGTCTCGATCTCGGTGCGGTTCGGCGAGGACGGCGAGACGATCGACGACGTGCGCTTCGAGGGCCGCGGCTGCGCGATCTCCCAGGCGGCGACGTCGATGCTCACCGACCTCGTCAAGGGGCGGAAGGCGGGCGAGGTGGCGGCGCTGCCGAAGGAGGAGCTGCTCGAGGAGGTCGGCATCCAGCTCACGCCGATCAGGCTCAAGTGCGCGATTCTCGGACTCGGCGTTCTGAAGGTCGCCCTGCACCGCGCCAAGGGCACGCCGCTGCCAGACGAGTGGCAGGGCCTCGACTTTGCCTGACCTCGTCGTCGGGCCGGTCGACGAGATCCCGCCCGGCGAGATGAAGCTCGTCGAGGCCGAGCCGTACCAGGTCGGCGTCTACAACTGCGACGGCGAGCTCTACGCGATCGAAGACCGCTGCTCGCACGACGACGGCCCTCTGTGCCTCGGCGCCTGGGACGCCGAGACGTGCGTCGCGTTCTGCCCGCGGCACGGCGCGAGCTTCGACATCAGGAGCGGCAAGGCGCTCTCGCTTCCCGCCTACCTGCCGGTGCGAACGTTTCCCGTCCGGGTCGAGGACGGGATCGTGAAGGTCGACACCGGCTAGTCGAGCCGGCCGCGCCTGAAATACAGCCAGAGGCGCCGCCAGAGGTTGATCGGGTGCGCGTGCTTCTCCGGCGGCTCGATCTTGCTCTCGATCTCGTGGAGGCCGGCGCCGAGGTGCTCGCCGATGCCGCGGTGGTCGTCGGGCTCGATGCTCACGTTCGTTGCCGGCTCGAGGTACTCGCCGAGCCCTTCGTATTCGGCCTGCGTGATCGTCAGGTGGACGACGCCTTGTTCGATCATGCCGACCTGCTCGGCAGGCACGTACCGCGGCTTGCCGAGCGCGCTCGCTGCGACGGCGAGCCCGTCGAAGATGTCGACCCCTTCGTCGCCGGCAACCTCGTCGACGCGGCCGAGCTCCCGCCCGTCGGACGACACGACCTGCCAGCCCGAGCGGATCAGGAACCAGGAGACGGGATCGCCCACACCCGGAGTATGCGCTACTTGACGCAGTAGCTGTTCGAGCCGGTCACGCGGTCCCACTTGTAGTGCGGGGCCGTGACCGCCGTTACCCGCGTGTGGTAGCAACCCTTGGCGAGCTTCTTCCCGGCGGTGAGCGCGAACCAGCCGTTGCTCCGCGTCCGCCCCGCGCCCGATGCGTATCTCGCGGTTCCGTGGAAGACGACGAACGAGACGCGCGCCGCGATCGCGTGTCCCGAGTCGTCGACGATCCGCACGCCGATGTGGAGATGCCGGTTCTTGCGGCCGTAGGCGACCGCTCCGACGCGCGCGGGCAGCGTCGTCACGCAGTACGTCTGGGCCGGAGAGGCCTTGTTCCAGACGTACCCGGTCGCGACGACCGAGCGGACGACGGCCTTGTAGCAGCCGAACTGGAGCCGCGGGAAGCCGGTGACGGCGATCGTGCCGTTGCTGCCGGCCTCGCCCACCGTCGTCAGGAAGGTGCTCGAGTTCCGCAGGACCGCGAACGAGACCCGCGCCTCGACCGGCTGGTCCTCGGAGCCCGCGACCTGGAGTGCGACGTGCAGGCGGCCCTGCTGCGCGGTGAAGGTTGCGGAGGTCACCTGGACGGTCGGCGGCGGCGGCGGCGGCGCGGCGGGTCCGACGATCGTCTCGACCTGCGTCTCGGTCTGGGTTCCGGTCGTCGCCGAGACGGTCGGCGTACCGGCCGTCGTGTCGAGCATGTAGATCATCGTCGAGCCCGTGCCGGCGGGCAGCGTCAGGGCGAGCGTCGGCGACCACGGGCCGGTGGGCGCCGTTGCGAAGGTGGCCGTCGAAGAGCTCGACGCGACCGACACCGCCGTCGGGTTCGGCAGCTTCGTGTTGACGTTGCCCGTCTGGAGCTGGAGCGTGATCGCGCTCGAGGGCGTGTTGATCCCCGTCGACACCGGTGCGCTCGTGAAGTCCGCAACCGTGGGCGTCCAGGTCGAGAAGGTGTTCCAGCCGGTCACCGCCGTCGCGCCGTCGACGACCGCGCTGCAGCCCGTCGCCTCGCACGCCTGGGTCGGGTCGCCGCCGTCGGTCTCGTGGATCGAGCCGGCGAGGCGCGCCAGAATCCCGGAGACCTGGTTGGCGAAGTCGGTGGCCGAGAGGCTCTGCGTGTTCAGCGGGTTCCAGGCGAAGCCGATGTGGGCCTCGCCGGTCAGCCGCATGGCGTACGTCTGGGCGGAGATGTAGTCCGCCATCACGTCTGACCCGACCTGGGTCCAGCCGTAGGACGAGTTCCACGCCCACGATGCGTTCGCGAGCGGGCCGTAGGCGGTGGTCAGGAAGTTGAGCGCTCCCTGTGCCGCCGGCGGCGCGCCGGGCGCCTCCACGAGGTCGAGTGGATGCTGCAGGAACGCGTTCAGCAGGCCCGCGCGCGTCGGCGGATCCGCGCCGGCGATGGCGTAGTTGCGCACGTCGCCGTACGCCTCCTGGTAGAAGGCGCTCACGTACGACGTCATGTCGGCCCAGAAGTTCTGGTCCTGGAACCAGGACTCGAGGTTGGCCTTGTACTGCGGGAAGGAGAGGCCGTTCTGGCCGACGCCGACGACGAACACGATCCCCTTCGTCGTCGGTTCGGAGCCGTCGCCGTAGAAGAGGCCGCGGACGAGGTCGCGGACGTTCTGGCGCGCCGAGCCCGTGTTCGTGCGCACGGCCGACGTCAGCTCGTTGACCGCCCAGGTGTCGCCGGCCGAGACGCTGAAGCCGGCCGCAGTCATCCGCTGGCGGGCCGTGACGCCGGCGTCGTACCACGTGTTGCCGGTCGAGGTGACCCACTTCTGCCAGGCCGCGTAATTGATCTCGGCGGCCGCGTGGAAGTTCGGGCCCAGTGCATCGACGACGCTCGCGCGCTTCGCCACCATCTGGGTCTTGTCGGCGGCGAGCGCCGGGATGGTGACGTAGTAGCTCGCGCAGGCGGAAGGGTCGGCCGCGAGGCCCTGTGCGAGCCGCTGCCAGTCGCTCGACTCGTAGAAGACGGCCTGGACCGGCACGCAGTCCGTCGAGTGCGCCGGCGCGCCCTGCGCCCCCGCGAGGACGGACGCGAACGACGCGCCGAGCGCAAACAATTTGCACACGAGGCGACCCATGGAGCCTTCGCGCCGACCCGGACGCGATCCGCCATCGTAGCGGCCCGTCCCGACGGCACTCCGTCTTGACCGGCTCGCTAAACTTGGGACAACCGCGGAAAGGGGGTGGTCCGACTACATGGAGATTTCCAGTACGGGCAGTGGAGGTACCAGCTCGTAGGGGTGCGTCCCCGGACCAGAGATGGGAACCGCCTAGCCAGCGTGGGGGATTCGCGCGGGAAGCGCTGCGAAAGCGCCTCTACGAAGTCCAAGCTGGTAACCGACGAAGGCCGCCTCTCGGGCGGCCTTCGTTTTTCCGGATGAGCATCATCGGCATCGACCACGTCCAGGTCGCGGCGCCGCCGGGCTGCGAAGCCGAGGCACGGCGGTTCTACGGCTCGCTGCTCGGATTCGCGGAGGTCGAGAAGCCCGAGCCGTTGCGCTCGCGAGGCGGCGTGTGGTTCGCAGTCGGCTCGCAGCAGCTCCACGTCGGCGTCGAGGAGAAGTTCAGGCCGGCGCACAAGGCACACCCTGCGCTCGGCGCTCGCGACCTCGACGCGCTCGCGGCGCGCCTCTCGGCGGCGGGCGAGCAGGTGGAGTGGGACGACGCGCTGCCGGGCGTTCGCCGCCTCTACACCGCGGATCCGTGGGGGAACCGGATCGAGCTCGTCGCCGCCGAGGACTAGACGGCGCGTCGAAGCTGCTCGTCGAGTGGAACGAGCGGCAGCCGGAACGTCGGGGCCGCGTCGCGGCCCCTCACGACGTTGTCGCCGGACTCGAGCATCGTCACCTGGTCTGCGCTCAGCGGTGACCCGGGGATCCATTCCGTCAGTCGCGCACCGGCGCGCGCGAGGCCGGCGGGAACATGCACGAACACGCGCTGCCTGCCCATCGTCCTCGCGAGGCGGTGGTACAGCTCGTCCCACGTGACGACGTCCGGCCCGCCGAGGTCGAACGTCCCGTTCGCTGCCTCCGGCAGGTCGAGCGCCGCCGCGAAGCAGGCCGCCACGTCGTCGGCCCAGACCGGTTGGAACCGAGCCGTCCCCGAGCCGATGATCGCGACGACGGGCGAGAAGCGCACCTGACGGACGAATGTCGGCAGCACGCCTCCGGTCGTGCCGAAGACGAAACTCGGCCGGAGGATCACGTGCTCGAGGCCGGATGCGGACACGTCGCGTTCCATCTGCCACTTCGCGGCGAAGTACGGCGTCAGCGTGCGCGTGTGCTCGTCGACGCCGAGCGCGCTCATCTGGACGAAGCGCTGCACGCCGGCCGCGCGCGCCGCGGCGATCACGTTGCGGGTGCCTTCGACCATCACGCGTTCGAAGTCGGCGTCGCGCCCGCGGATGATCGCGACGAGATGGACCGCGTGCGTGCAGCCGCGCGCGGCGGCGAGCACGCTGTCGGCGTCGGCGACGTCGCCGAACGCGGCCTCGACGCCGAGTCGCTCGAGTCGCTCCGCGTTGCGCACGCTGCGGACGAGCGCGCGGGTCTCGATTCCCCGCGCCCGCAGCTCGCGCACCACCGCCGATCCGACGAAGCCGGAGCCGCCGGTGACGAACACCTTCATTCGAAATTCTTGTAGTAGCGGCTCGGAGTCGGGCCCTTCTGCCCCTGGTACTTCGATCCGAGCGCGCCCGACCCGTACGGCGACTCTGCAGGCTCCGAGAGCTCCATGAACGAGAGCTGGCCGATCTTCATCCCGTAGTAGATCGTGATCGGGAGGTTGGCGACGTTCGAGAGCTCGAGCGTGACGTGGCCGTCCCAGCCGGGATCGATGAAGCCGGCCGTCGAGTGGATCAGGAGCCCGAGTCTCCCCAATGAACTCTTTCCCTCCAACCGCGCCACGAGATCGTCGGGCAGCCGCACGCGCTCGAGCGTCGAGCCGAGCACGAACTCGCCCGGGTGGAGCACGAACGGCTCATCGTCGATCTCGACGAGCTCGGTCAGCTCCTCCTGCGCCTGCTTGACGTCGATGTAGGGGTAGAGGTTGTTGCGGAAGACGCGGAAGTACCGGTCGACCCGCACGTCGACGCTCGAGGGCTGGAGCAGCGCAGGGTCGTAGGGGTCGATCTCGATCCGGCCCTCGGCCAGGAAGCGCGCGATCGTACGGTCGGAGAGAACCATGCCGTTCTCGATTCTCGCAGCTACCGTTATGGGTATGGCTGCGACACGGACGATCCAGCTGCGCACGGAGATCCCGGGCCCCCGCTCGCGCGAGATCCTCGAGCGGATCGACCGCGCCGTCGCGGCGGCGCTCGCAGTGACCTTCCCCGTCGTCGCCGAATCGGCGCGCGGGGCGACTCTGACCGACGTCGACGGCAACACGTTCATCGACTTCGCGGGCGGGGTCGGCTGCCTCAACGTCGGCCACTCGCATCCGGAAGTCGTCGCCGCTGCGCACGAACAGCTCGACCGGTTCAGCCACACGGACTTCACCGTCGTTCCCTACGAGGTCTACGTCACGCTCGCGGAGCGACTCGCCGCGCGTGCTCCGATCTCCGGCCCCGTGAAGGCGGCGTTCTTCAACGCCGGCACGGAGGCCGTCGAGAACGCCGTCAAGTTCGCGCGGCTCGCGACGAAGCGTCCCGCCGTGATCGCCTTCGAGGGCGGCTTCCACGGCCGCACCTATCTCTCGCTCGCGCTCACCTCGAAGGCGAAGCCGTACAAGGAGGGCCTCGGCCCGTTCGCGCCCGAGGTCTACCGCGTGCCGTTCCCGTACGAATACCGGGGCATCAGCGCCGCCGCCGCGCTCGCCGCGCTCGAGCGCGCGTTCGTGATGCAGGTCGCACCCTCGTCGGTGGCGGCGATCGTCGTCGAGCCCGTTCAGGGCGAGGGCGGCTTCGTCGTCGCGCCGCCCGAGTTCATGGCCGGGCTGCGGCGCATCTGCGACCGGCACGGGATCGTGCTCGTGGCGGACGAGGTGCAGACGGGCTTCGCCCGCACCGGTCGCTTCTTCGCGTGCGAGCACTACGACGTCGAGCCCGATCTGATCTGCGTCGCGAAGTCGATCGCGATGGGGCTGCCGCTCTCCGGTGTGCTCGGCCGTGCGGAGCTGATGGACGCCGGCCCCCCCGGTTCGGTCGGCGGGACGTACGTCGGCAATCCGGTCGCGCAGGCGGCGGCGCTGGCCGTGCTCGACGTGATCGACGCCGAAGGGCTCGTCGAGCGCTCCGAGCAGACGGGCGAGACGATCAGATCGCGGATGCTCGGCTGGCAGGAGCGCTGGCCGGCGATCGGCGACGTGCGCGGGCTCGGCTCGATGCTGGCGCTCGAGTTCGTCGGCGACGGCGCCGCGCCCGCACCAGAGCTCGCACACGCGGTCGTCGACGCGGCTCTCGCGCGGGGCCTGCTGCTCATCACGTGCGGCGTCTACGGGAACTGCATCCGCGTGCTCGCGCCGCTCGTCGTGACGGACGAGGAGCTGGAAGAGGCACTCGGCGCCTGGGAAGAGGCGCTTGCGGCTTCCCTCGGCTAGCAACCCTCGACCCGAACGACGGGTCGCGAGTTGAAAGTCGGCGACGTCCTGGCCGGTCGGTACGAGCTCGAGGAGGTCGCCGGCTCGGGCGGCATGTCGAGCGTCTACCGCGCCCACGACTCCGTGCTCGACCGGACGGTGGCGCTCAAGGTCATGCACCGCCCTCTGACGGCCGACGACGAGCACGTCGAGCGGTTCCGGCGGGAGGCGCGCATGGTCGCCGGGCTCCTCCACGAGAACATCGTCACCGTGATCGACCGCGGCGAGGAGGACGGCTGCCCGTTCATCGTCTTCGAGTTCGTCGCCGGCGAGAACCTGAAGCAGCTCGTCGGCCGGGCGGGGCCGCTGCCGGTCGAGCGGGCGCTCGAGCTTGCGGTCCAGGTCGCCCGCGGCCTCGCCTTCGCGCACACGAACGGCGTCGTCCATCGCGACGTCAAGCCGCAGAACGTGCTCCTGAACGGCGAGGGCAAGGCGAAGGTGACCGATTTCGGGATCGCACGGTCGCTCGACGTCGAGCACGGCGTCACGCAGACGGGGACGGTGCTCGGTACGTCCGACTACATCGCCCCCGAGCAGGCGCAGGGGCGACGCGTCGACGAGCAGACCGACACCTATTCGCTCGGCGTCGTCCTCTACGAGCTTCTGACCGGCGAGCTGCCGTTCGTGGGCGACAACTTCGTCGCCGTCGCGATGAAGCACATCAACGAGCCGGCGCCGCGCGTGTCGGCCCTGCGGCCGGACGTCTCGCCGCGACTCGACGCCGCGGTCGCGCGGGCGCTCGCGAAGCGACCGGGAGACCGGTTCCGCTCGATGGCCGCGTTCGCCGCTGAGCTCGAGGCGTGCCTCGCCGAGCTCCGGTCGGCCGGCGGCTCGGAAACGGTGGTGATGCGGCCGCCGAGGCGCAGGCGCACACGCGGGATCCGGCTGTCGGTGCTGCTCGCCGCCGCCGGGCTGGCGCTCGCAGTTGCGGTCGTGCTCGTGCGCTACGGCGGGGGCTTCGGTCCGTCTCGCCGGTCCGGGGAAGGAACGCCGGTCGCGCTCAGCGGCATCGGAGACTATCCGGCCGGCGCAGGCGACACCCACGCGGACACCGCAAGTCGGGCCACCGACGGCAATGCGCGAACCTACTGGTATACGCAGACCTACGACACTCCCGACTTCGGCGGGCTGACAAGCGGGTTCGGCCTGTTGCTCGACGCCGGCGGGGCGGTGAAGCTGGCTCGGATCACCGTGACGACGACGATCCCAGGGTTCGTCGCGCGGATCCTGGCCGGCGATTCGCCCGGCTCGCTCAGCTCCGACTCGAAGACGCAGACCGTCGGGACGACGACGACGTTCACGCTCGACCGGGCGAGTGCGCGCTACTACTCCGTCTTCATCACACGGCTGCCGCCCGGTGGCAAGGCCGAGATCGACGAAGTCACTGCGACGAGCTAGAGGCCGCTAGAAGCGCAAGCTCGCACGCCGCGCATGTCGCTCGAGCGCGAGCGCGCACAGCCGCTCGAGCAGTTCGCCGTAGGGGACGCCCGACGCCTCGAAGAGCTTTGCATAGACGCTCGTCGAAGTGAAGCCCGGAATCGTGTTCAGCTCGTTGACGAGCACCTCTCCGTCGTCGCGCACGAACATGTCGACGCGCGCCATCCCCTCGCACTCGGCGGCGACGAACGCCGCGCGTGCGAGGTTGCGCACCCGTTCGATCTGCGCGGCCGAGACCCGCGGCGGCACGACGAGGTCCATCTCGCCTTCGTCGTACTTCGCCTCGTAGTCGTACCATTCGTTGTTCGTGACGACGATCTCGCCCGGAAGCGACACGGTCGGGTCGTCGTTGCCGAGGACGCCGACCTCCACCTCGATGCCCGAGACGAACTCCTCGACGAGGACCTTCTCGTCGTGCTCGAAAGCGAGCGCCACCGCGCGCTGGAGCTCGGCGTCGTCGTGTGCCTTCGAGATCCCGACCGACGAGCCGAGCCGGGCCGGCTTGACGAAGACCGGATAGCCGAAGGGATTCTCGGTCGCCGTACCGGCCCGCAGCGTCACGTTTCGCGTCACCGGGATCCCGTGATCGCGCAGAACCGACTTGAAGAGGTCCTTGTCCATCGCGAGCGCGGATGCCGTGACCCCGGCGCCGACGTACGCGACGCCCGCGAGCTCGAGCAGGCCCTGGACGCTCCCGTCCTCGCCGAACGGCCCGTGCAGGACGGGAAAGACGACCTCGGCGGCCGTCAGCGCCGAGGCGGTGGAGGCATCCGGCAGCCAGCTCCGGCCGCGCGCCAGCTCGACGGTGACGACGTCGTGGCCGCGCTCGCGGAGCGCCGCGACGACGCTCTCGGCCGACGCGACCGAGACGTCGTGCTCGCTCGAGCGTCCGCCCATCAAGACGGCGACGCGCGTCACGGGACGGGTGTGGTCGTCGTTGCCGAGGTGGTCGTCGTCGCGGCCGTCGTCGTCGTGCTCGTTGTCGTCGTCGCGGGCGTCGTCGTCGTGCTCGCGGTCGTCGTCTGCTGCACGAGCTGGCCGACGTAGATCGTCACCGACGATCCCGGCTTCGCCTTGCTGCCCTGAGGCGGGCTCTCCCTGAGCACGATCCCCGCCTGGCTCGGATCGGTCACCGGCGTCGGCATGATCGTGACGGCGAAGCCGGCCGCCTGGAGGAGGCTCACGGCGTCGGCCTGCTGCTGCTCGGTGACGTCCGGGACCTGCGACGCGGTCGGGCCCTGCGACACCGTCACCGTGATCTTGCTGCCCGGCGCCGCCGTCCCCTGCGGGTTGGTCGAGACGACCTCGCCCTTCGGCAGGTCCGACGGCGCGTTCTGGCGGACGACGACGAAGCCCGCCCCTTCGAGCGCGCTCTGGGCGTTCAAGAACGGCTGGCCGACGACGCTCGGGATCGCGACGAGCCTGGGCCCCCGCGAGACGTAGAGCTGGACCGTCTGCCCGGCGACGGCGGTGGTGTTCGGAGCGGGCGCCTGGCGCACGACGGTCGAGACGGGCGCCGAGCTGTAGACGTTGTGGGGGTTGGATTGGAGGTGCACGTCGTTCAGGCGGGCGATCGCGTCGCTCAGCGTCAGGTGGCGGACGTCCGGCACGGTCACCTTCTGCTTGCCGGTCGAGACGTAGATCGTCACCGTCGTGCCGCGGGTCTCCCGGCTCCCCTGCAAGGGCGACTGGGAGACGACGTCGTTCTCGGGGACGGAGCCGTTCGACTCGTGCTGGATGTTGACGGCGAAGCCCTGCGCCTTGAGCTTCTGCTCGGCGAGGTTCCAGAGGAGGCCGCGCACGTCCACGACGGCGACGGGCGTGCTCTTCGAGAGCTGGCTCTCGATCTTCTGGTAGATCAGGTAGCCGCCGACCGCCGCAATCGCGCAGGCGAGCAGGCCGAGCAACCACGGCCAGAACGAGCGTCGCACGGGCGCCTCTTCGTAGTAGCTCGACGGCGGCCGGTAGACGGGCGGCGCCGTCACCGTCCGCGGGCTCGTGACCATCGTCGCTGCCGCCGCGGCACCCGCGCCCGCGAGCACGTGGGTCATCGCCTCTTCGGTCTTGTGCGAGACGGCGACGCCGCGCGCGACGCGCGCGAGATCCGCGTCCATCTCCTCGGCCGACCCGTAGCGCTGGTCCGGATCCTTCGCGAGCGCGCGCATCACGATCGCGTCGAGGTCGTGCGGCACGCCGGGACGCAGCTTCGACGGCGGCTCGGGAACGGCGGTCAGATGCTTCATCGCGATCTCGACCGGAGCGTCCCCGGTGAACGGAACCTTGCCGGTCAGCATCTCGTAGAGGACGATGCCGAGCGAGTACAGATCGGAGCGCGCGTCGACGGGCGCTCCGCGCGCCTGCTCGGGCGAGAGGTACTGCGCCGTGCCGACGATCGATCCCGCCTCGGTCATCTGCGACGCGCCCGACCGCGCGATGCCGAAGTCGGTCACCTTCAAGCGGCCGTCCTGCCGCACGACGATGTTGTGCGGCTTGATGTCGCGGTGGACGATGCCGTTGCGATGTGCGAACGCGAGCGCGCTGAGGATCTGCCGCGCGTAGTCGATCGCGATCGGAACCGGCGTGGGCCCGTTGCGGACGAGCAGCTCCTTGAGGGTGCGCCCGTCGAGATACTCCATTGCGATGTAGTAGGTGCCTTCGGCGCGGCCGCGGTCGAAGATCGAGACGATGTTCGGGTGGTTGAGGCCGGCCGCGCTCTGCGCCTCGCGCCGGAAGCGCTCGACGAACTGCTCGTCGTTCGCGTGCCGCTCGTTCAGGAGCTTGAGCGCGACGCGGCGTCCGAGCTCCTGGTCCTCGGCGAGGTAGACGTCGGCCATGCCGCCCGAGCCGAGCTTGCGCTCGATGAGGTAGCGGCCGTCGAAGAGCTTGTTGAGCCAGGAGTCAGTGGCCATTCGTCACGGCTGCGAGTTCGACGTCGGCGGAAGAAGGGCCTGCATGATCTGCCTTGCGATCGGGGCGGCGACGGCGCCGCCGAAGCCGTTCAGCTGGCGCTCGACGAGCACAGCGCCGGCGACGACCGGATCGTTTGCGGGTGCGAAGAAGATGAACCAGGCGTCATAGGTCGTGCAGTTCGCGCAGAGCTCGGCCGTTCCGGTCTTGCCGGCGACCTCGACGCCCGGGATCTGCGCCTCGGTTCCGGTTCCGCCCTGGACGACCTCGACCATCATGTTCCCGATCGCGGCCGCCGTCTGAGGCGTCGTCGCCACCCGCCAGGTCTGCGGGTGGGTCTTCATGATCACGCCGCCGCCGGGCTTCTCGACCTCTTTGACGAGATGTGGGACCGGGATCTTCCCGTTGTTCGCGATCGCAGCTGCGACGAGTGCCATCTGGAGCGGTGTCGCCAGCATGCACGCCTGGCCGAACGCGAGCCGGCCGGGGTCGACGGCAGTGTCCGCGTCCTTGGGGTCGTAGAGCTTCGTCCCTTTGTAGCAGCCTGAGGGGCTGCGCTCGGCCGACGGCGTCTCGAGGGGCGGTGTCGAGTAGAAGCCGAACTTCTTCGCCTCGTCGAGGATCCGCTGCGCGCCGAGCTTGATGCCGATGTTGCAGAAGACCGCGTTGATCGAGTGCTCGTAGGCCTCGATGAGATTCACCTCGCCGTAGGCCTCGGGAGTCGACTGGTCGAGGGCGTTGTGGACTTCCTTGCCGTACTCCGTGCAGTAGCCCGGGTCGTAGAAGGTCGAGTCCGGCGTGTAGACGTGGTCGTCGAGCGCCGCCGCAGCCGTGATCGTCTTGAACGTCGAGCCCGGCGGCGCGAGGGCCTGGGTGGCGCGGTTGAGGAGAGGGGACGCCGATTCGGGAGCACATGGGGAGTGAATCTTCTCGATCTTCGCGAAGCCCTTCGAGCTCTGGATCAGGTTCGTGTTGTACGTCGGCGAGGAAGCCATCGCGTAGACGGCGCCGGTCTTCGGATTGAGCGCGACCACGGCGCCGCACGTCCCCTGGAGCAGAGACTGCGCGAGGTCCTGCGCCTTGACGTTCAGGTTCAGCACGAGGTTGTTGCCCGTGATCGTCGTGCCGCGCAGCCTGGCGCCGAGCGTGTCGAGGATCGTCCCGATGTTCTCGTCGGACGCAGTGAGATAGGCGTCCTCCTGGCGCTCGATGCCGGCGCGTCCGTAGCTCTGTGTCGCATAGCCGATCGTCTGCGACGCGAAGCCGTGCGTCGGATAGACGCGGTAGTACAGCGTCTGCCCGTCGACCTTGCGCTTGACGTCGGCGGCGAGCACGGTCTTGCCGTCCGAGGCGTAGATCAGGCCGCGCTTGATCTCGAGCTGTGCGACGACCTGGATCTCGTTGTCCTCGCGCGCCGCCAGTCCGCCGGAGGCCCATGTCTGCCAGTAGGTCGTCGCGACGACGAGCGAGGCGAGCAGGATGAGCGCGACGATCGCGACGCGTGAGATCTGCCGGTTCATCGCTGGGCGTTGGCGCGGTCGGAGACGAGCAGCAGGCCGGCGAGCACGAGGAAGTTCGCGACGACCGACGAGCCGCCGTACGAGACGAACGGGAGCGTGATCCCCGTCAGCGGGATGATCCTCAGGATCCCGCCGACGATGATGAACGTCTGGAGCGCGAAGCCGAACGTGAGCCCGGCGGCGAGGAGCTTCGAGAAGCCGTCGTCGACCTGAAGCGCGATCTTCATCCCGCGCGCGACGAACAGCATGAAGACGAGCAGCAGCGCCGACACGCCGATCAGGCCCAGCTCCTGGGCGAGCGCGGAGTAGATGAAATCCGTGTTGACGTAGGGGATGAGCGGCTGCCCCGAGGGCGTCGTGAACGTGCCCTTGCCGAGACCCGCGCCGAGCCAGCCGCCGTTCGCGATCGAGTAGAGGGACTTGACGACCTGGTAGCTCTGGCAGTCCTGCCGCAGCAGATAGGTCCCCGTCGACGGGCAGAAGACCTTGTACGTCGTCCACGGGTGCAGCCAGATCGTCACCCGCTCGGCGATGTGCGGCACGGCGCGGACGATCGCGTAGCCGCCCGCGAGCATCAGCACGATGCCGGCGACGACGTACGAGAGACGTGCGGTCGCGATGTAGAGCAGGGCGAGGAACGTGCCGTAGTAGAGAAGCCCCGACCCGGTGTCGTTCGTCGCGACGAGGACGAGCATCGTCCCGCCCCAGATCAGGAGCAGCGGACCGAATTCCTTCAGCCGCCCCTGCGCGAGCACCTCACGGTTCTCGCGCAGGTAGGCGGCGAGGAAGATGACGAGCGTGATCTTCGCGAGCTCGCCCGGCTGGAACTCGAACGGCCCGAGGTGCACCCACAGGCGGGCTCCGTTGACGGTGGTGCCGAGGCCGGGCAGGCGCGGCAGGAAGAGCAGCGCGATCGTCCCGATCCCGAACAGGTACTTGTACGACTCGAGCACCCGGTAGTCGCGGCGAAGGCCGATCAGCGCCGCGGCGAAGAACACGAGCCCGACCACGATCCAGAGCCCCTGCTTGAAGGCGTCGGCGGGCCCGAGGCGGTAGATCTCGGTCAGGCCGATCGCGGTCAGGAAGCCCGCCATCGGCAGCAGGTACGGGTCGGCGTTCGGCACCGTCCTGCGCACGATCAGGTGGGCGGTGAGGTAGAGCGCGATGAAGAACCCCGCGTAACCGAGCGATCCCCACGAGATCACCGCGCGGCGCGCGATGTACACGCTGGCGAAGCCGACGACGGTCAGGCCGCTGACGGCGATCAGGTAGGCCAGCTCCCTGTTCCTCTCGGTCATTGCGCGAGCCCCCGCACGACGAGGAAGACGACGAGCGCGGCCAGCGCGGCGATCAGGAGCGTGGCGAGTGCGTACTGCAGAAGCGACGCGCGCGGGACGTGCTCGGCGTCGTCGTCCTCGCCGGCTTCGGCCCGGGCGGCGAGGGCGCCGCGGATCTCCTCGACCGAGACGACCGCCGTGTCGCCCGAGGACGAGCCGGCCGGCTCGGGATGGAGCGTGTCCTCCTCGGCGTCCGCGGCCGGCGGCGCCTCGGCGGTCTGTTCGTCGGGCTCGCCTTCGGCGATCTCGAACAGCAGGATCGTGATGTTGTCGTCGCCGCCGCGCTCGTTCGCCTCCTTGATCAGCGCGTGCGCGGCTCCGACGAGATCGTGGCGGCCGCGCTCCACGATGCCGTTGATCGTCTCGACGTCGACCATGGTCGTCAGCCCGTCCGAGCAGAGCAGGAAGACGTCGTTCGCGTGCGCCTGAACCGTGAACGTGTCGACGTCGACGTCGGCCTCGGTGCCGAGCGCGCGCGTGATCACCGAGCGCTGCGGATGGACCTCGGCTTCCTCGGGCGACAGCTCCCCGCGTCGCACGAGCTCGGCGACGAGCGAGTGGTCGTCGGTGAGCTGGTCGAGCGCGCCGTCGCGGAGGAGGTACGCGCGCGAGTCTCCGACGTGGCCGATCGAGACGGATCCGTCGTCCTGAAAGAGCGCGACGGTCATTGTCGTGCCCATGCCCGACGCGGCGACGTCGTCGAGCGCTCGCTGGTGGACGCGGCGGTTTGCCTCCTGGATCAGCTCGGCGACCCGGCCCTCGCCGCCCCGGTCGTCGTCGTCCCGCTCCCTGAGAGCGGCGGCGGCCAGCGAGGAGGCGAGCTCCCCGGCCTGCGCGCCGCCCATGCCGTCGGCGACCGCGAAGAGCGGCGGGTCGCAGACGTACGCGTCCTCGTTTCGGCGGCGCTTCCGCCCCGGGTTCGTCTCAGCGGCTCGCTGGCCGATCTTCACGATTCGAACCGCAGGTCGGTTTCCCCGATCCGCACGACGTCGCCCGGTGCCAGCCGGCGCTCGCCCGTGAGCCGGATCCCGTTCACGAACGTGCCGTTCGTCGAGCCGACGTCCTCGACGTAGACGCCGTCGCGGCGCGGCTCGAAGCGCGCATGGTGCGACGACGCGAACTCGTCGCTGCCGATCGCCAGGTCGTTGTCGCGGCCGCGCCCGACGCGCAGCGCGTGCGCGTCGAGCGTGACGACGTCGCCTTTGGCGAGCGTCGGGCTCTTGACGACGACGAGCCGTCCGAGCGCGCGTGCGACCGGTTGCGGCAGGAGCGCCGAGACCTGCTGCGGCGAGAGGATCATCGACTCTTGCGGCAGCCGGAGGTCGCGCGCCGCGGATCGCACGATCCGCCAGATGAAGAGGTAGAGCAGGACGAGGAAGGCGATCTTGAGGAGAAGAAGGGTGGTCTCGACGTTCGCGGACGCAACAACCACTAAGCGGTCTCCTCGATGAAGACCGCCTCGGTCGAGCCGATCGTGAACCGCGACCCCTCGGTGAGCTCGAGCCGCTTGACCCGCTTGCCGTCGACCTCGATCCCGTTCGTCGAGTCGAGGTCGACGACGACGAACGACTCGCCCTCGCGGCGGACCTCCGCGTGGCGGCGCGAGACGTTCGGATCGGAGATCTGGATGTCGCAGTCCTTGGAGCGGCCGATCACGGCCCGCTCGCGGTCGAGCTCGTAACGGTGCCCGCCGACGGTGAGCACGGCCGTGGGCCGTGTCTCGGCGCTTGCCTCGTCCGGCTCCACGCCGGCCTCGGCTGCGGGTTCCGCAGGCTTGTAGACCATCGTCGCGCCCGGGGCAGCCTCCTCCGCGGGCGCGTCCTTCGGCGCGGGCTTGGTGCCCCGGACGAGCCGGGTGGCGATGCCGAAGACGCCGATGTCGAGGTCGGGGTCGCTCTCGAGCTTCACCGTCGGCGCGGTCAGCAGCACGTAGCGCTCGCGGCGTGCGTGCTCGGCGAGGTAGTCCTGGAGCTCTTCGCGGAGCGAGTCCTCGAAGCCCGAGAACTGCTCGCGGTCGCCCGGGGAGAGGTAGACCGTGTACTCGTTCGGGACGTACACACGCGAGACGGAGACGTTTCGGTGGTCGTCCATCTCCTTGACGAGCTTGCGCGCCAGCTCGACCGGCTGCACGTTTGCCCTGAAGGCGCGCCCGAACACGCCCTCGAACAGGGCCTCGAGCTTCGACTCGATGGTTCTGAGAACGCTCATGCGGCCGGGGAATCCCCGGCGAGCCAGTCTAGTTGTGCCGTCTTCCGGCACGCCTAGGCTGCAAGGCCGTTGATCAAGTACATCGGCTCGAAGCGCACGCTCGTGCCGCTCCTGCGGGCCGTTGCGGCGCAGCTTCCCGTCCGCACCGCCTGCGACCTCTTCGCCGGCACGACGAGGGTCGGCCAGGCGTTCCGTACGCTCGGGCTCGAGGTCGTCTCGAACGACCTCGCCACCTATTCCGAGGCGCTCGGCCAGGCGTACATCGCCGCGGGCCGCTCCGTCGACCGGGGCCGGCTCGCCGCGATCCTCGCGGAGCTCGACGCGCTGCCCGGCCGCGACGGCTACTTCACCGAGGCGTTCTGCCGCCGAACCCGCTACCTCCAGCCGCACAACGGACGGCGGGTGGACGCGATCCGCGATGCGATCGACACCTATGAGCTGACGGCGGTCGAGCGCGGGATCGTGCTGACGGCGCTGCTCGAAGCGGCCGATCGCGTCGACAGCACGACCGGACTCCAGATGGCCTATCTCAAGCAATGGGCGCCGCGCTCGTTCGCGGAGCTCGAGCTGCGGCTTCCTGCGGCCGTGCCGGGCCCGACCGGGACGGTCGTCAGGCAGGACGCGAACGAGCTCGCGGCCTCGCTCGACGTCGATCTCGTCTACGTCGACCCTCCCTACAACCACCACTCGTACTTCTCGAACTACCACGTGTGGGAGACGCTCGTCCGCTGGGATGCGCCCGAGCAGTACGGCATCGCCGGGAAGCGCGTCGACTGCCGGGTGCAGAAGAGCCGCTACAACTCGCGCCCCGCCGCGCCGGTCGCGCTCGAGGAGCTGCTCGCGTCCCTGCGTGCGCCGTGGCTCGTCGTCTCCTTCAACGACGAAGGGTTCCACGAGCCAGAGCGCGTCGAGGAGCTCCTCGCGGATCGCGGCTACGTCGGGCGGATCGACGTCGACTCGAAGCGTTACGTCGGCGCCCAGATCGGGATCTACAACCCGCGCGGCGAACGCGTGGGGCGGGTGTCCCGCCTGCGCAACCGGGAGCACGTCTTCGTCGTCGGCCCCGACCAGGCGAGGATCGCGGCGGTGATCCACGCTGCGGCGGCGAGCGGGGCGACGCTTGCCGCGGGGGCGACGAGCGCCGTTGCGGCGAGCAGGCCCGCCGCATAGATCGCCGCCGGCCAGACGCCGCGGACATGAGGGAGGACGACGGCCGCCGCGCCGACGAGGAGCGCCTCGGCGGGCAGCACCGGGTGCTGTGCCAGGGCGCGCCAGAGCGCTTCGGCGACCGCGAGCGGCTGCTCGCTGCCCGCGATGCCGAGGCCGAGCGGCGCCTTGCCGGCGCCGAAGGGCAGCGGTGCGTGCTCCCAGCCCGCGACGACCGCGGCGAGCAGGACGGCGGCGCCCGCCTGGAGGCCCCGGCGCACGGGACCGCGTGCCGCCTGCGCCACGAGCGGCAGGAGCAGCAGCCCGCCGAAGGGCGCGAGCAACGGCCCCGCGACGAGCACGAGCGAGGCGCGGGCGTCCCGCCACGTGAGCGCGAGCCAGGCGACGGCGAGCGCGGCGAAGACCAGGGCGAGTCCGAGCGACACGTTGGCGAGCGGGAAGAACGTCGCGCCGAACGCGAACGCGGTGCCGGCGCGCGGCGAGAGCAGCGCGAGCGCGCCCGCCGTTCCGGCGAGCGGCGCCGCCCAGCCCGCAGGGAAGAACGCGAGCGTCGCCGTCGCCCAGCCCGTCCAGACTGCGGCGAGGCCGGCCGGCGCGACGCGCGCGAGCAGGATCGACTGCGCCTGCGCGCGCAGCTGCGGTCCCGCGGCTTCCGCCTGCTCGCTGCGCCTCGCCTTGCGGCGCCGCTGCGGCCGCAACCTCGCGGCGAGCTCGTCGGCGGCGGGCCGCCGCACCGGATTCAGCGCGAGCGCGGAGCCGACGGCGCGCTTGATCTCCACGGGCAGGTCGGCGCGCACGGTGTCGAGCGGCGGTGCGCCCGCCTGGATCCGGCGCGACGTCTCGCCGAGGCTCTCCGTTCGAAACGGATGCCTGCCCGCGAGCGCCTCCCAGAGCATCACTCCGACCGCCCACACGTCGGCCGCCGCTGTCGCCTCCTTGCCGAGGAGCCGTTCGGGCGAGACGTAGGCGAGCGTTCCCGGAACGTCGCCGATCGCGGTGAGCGTGTCGAACTCCTCCATCTGCGCGAGCCCGAAGTCGAGCAGGCGCACGTCGAGCACGTCGCTCTCGGCGAGCAGCACGTTCGACGGCTTCACGTCCCGATGGACGATGCCGCGGCCGTGCGCATGCGCGAGCGCCTCGAGGACCTGCGCCGCGACCTCGACGGCGCCGCGGTCGTCGAGCTCGCCCGCGGAGAGAGCCTGGCGCATCGTCCGGCCGGGGACGTACTCGTAGGCGATGAAGACGTGACCGGGGTCCCGCGCGAGCGCGTAGATCCGCTGGCAGCGTGGATGGCGGAGCGACGCCGCCGCCTTGGCCTCGCGCTCGGCGCGGGCGGCGGCCTTGCCCTCGCGACCGACCATCTTCAGCGCCACGTCGAGCCCCGTCTCCTCGTCGCGGGCGAGCCAGACGTGGCCCATTCCCCCGGAGCCGAGCGGTCGAACCGGCCTGTAGCGGCCGAGGATCAGCTCCTGCGCAAGGGCCGCTGTTGGCACCTTTCGGTTCTACGGCAGCCCGGCGGGAACTCCTTTCCGCAGGAATCCTTACGATAAGCCGCTGACGATGGACGTCGACGACGACATCGAGTTCGACTTCTTCGAGGACGACGGGGCCACGACCGAGGCGCCGCCGCCGCGGGTGCGGCTCCCGCGGAGGCCTCCCGGGCCCCGCCGGCGGATCGGGCCGCCGCGCGGCCTCGCCCCGCTCGTGCGCCTGCTGCTCCTCGTCGCGTTCGTCATCTTCCTCGTCCTCGTCTTCGGCCTCTTGATCCAGTCGTGCGCGAGCGCGTCGAAGCACGACGCGTACGCCCACTACATGAGCGCCGTCGCCACGATCGCCACGGCGTCGGCGGCGGACGGCGGGAGGCTCACGACCGATCTGACGACGCAGGGCCGATCCGTCACCCAGATCGAGCAGAAGCTGCGCGGCATCGCCGTCGCCGAGCAGCAGAACGTCGCGCAGGCCGAGAACCTCGACCCGCCGGGCCGACTGCGCGACGACAACACGCACATCGTCGAAGCGCTCGAGCTTCGTGTGAGCGGCGTGCAGGGCCTGATCACCGCGCTCGAGCAGACGGCGCACTCGAAGAACACGACGGAAAGCGCGACGCTGCTCGCCGACCAGGGGCTGCGGCTCACCGCGAGCGACGTCGTCTGGGACGATCTCTTCAAGGCTCCTGCGACCGCGCAGCTCGAGCACGACGGCGTCAGCGGTGTCGACGTCCCCGAGTCGCACTTCGTCGCGAACCCCGATCTGATGACCGCGAGCTCGATGCTCCTCGTCCTCCAGCGCATCGCCGGCTCAGCCACCGGTGCGCCGGCCGCCGGCCTGCACGGCACGAACATCGGCATCGTCACGGCCGAGCCCGGCGGGCAGGAGCTCTCCTCGTCGTCGCTGACGACGGTCACGGCGACGACGAACCTCGCCTTCACCGTCGACGTCCACAACGGCGGCTCCTTCCAGGAGGTCCAGATTCCCGTCACGCTGACCGTGCCGCAGAGCACGGGCGGTCCGCTCGTGAAGACGAAGACGATCCAGGTGATCAATCCCGGGCAGGACGTGACGCTCACCTTCACCGACCTGGGCGCACCGCCGTTCGCGTCGCAGACGACGATCAAGGTCGACGTCAAGGCGGTGCCCGGCGAGACCAACCTCTCGAACAACTCGTCCTCGTACCCGGTCATCTTCTCCTTGCCCTAGTGCACTTTTCGGCGAACGTCGCAGCGGTGATCGCGCTCGCGGGCGTTGCAGCCGGGCTCGTGGGCATCGTCGTCGGCTGGCTCGCGTGGGTTCGCGCGCGGCGGGTGCGCGAGGCGCAGCGCGTCCTGATCGGCGGCGGCCGCAAGGACCTGGTCGAGTTCGCGGTCTCGCTCCAGGGCCGGATCGACGACCTCCACAAGGCCGTCGACGAGGTCGCCGCGGGCCTCGCCCGGATCGACCGCCGCATCGACGCCTCGGTCGCGAACAGCGCGATCGTCCGCTACGACGCCTACGAGGACACGGGCGGCCACCAGTCCGCCTCGCTGGCGCTCCTCGACAGCGGCCGGTCGGGCATCGTCGTCACGGCGATCCAGGGCCGCGACTACGCCCGGATCTACATGAAGGAGCTCGACCGGGGCAGGCCGTCGGTCGCGCTCTCGCCCGAGGAGCAGGAGGCGGTCGAGCGGGCCATGGCCCGCTGACGGCAGGCCGACGGGAGGGTCCGGTACTTTTCCGGCCAGGGTGCAGCAAGTTCTCGTCCTGAACGCCAGCTACGAGCCGCTCAACGTGTGCTCGCTGCGGCGCGCCCACGTGCTCGTCTACAAGGGGAAAGCGGAGGTCATCGAAGAGCTCGACCGACCACTTTGCTCGGCCACGCGGAGGTTTGCGTGGCCACACGTGATCCGGCTCGTGCACTACGTCCGCGTTCCGCGGATCGTCCAGCGCAAGATCTCCAGGCGGGCCCTCTTCGCCCGTGACGGCTGGCGCTGCGTCTACTGCGGCACCTCGAGCGGCCGGTTGACGCTCGACCACGTCGTCCCGCGGTCGCGGGGAGGCGAGTCGATCTGGGAGAACGTCGTCACCTCGTGCGCGCCGTGCAACCTCCGCAAGGGCAACCGCCTGCCGCACGAGGTCCACATGGAGCTCCGCCAGCAGCCGAGACCGCCGGCGCCCGTGCTCTTCATCAGCCTGGCGACGCCGAAGATCCCGACGCGGTGGGAGCGCTACCTCGCCGCGCACGGCGGCGCGACGGCGACCGCGGCGGCGTAGTCAGCCGGAATCGCGCGGGAGCTCCGGATGCTGCTCCCAGTCCGACCACGAGCCCGGGTAGAGCCTGCCCTCCCGCCCTGCGAGCCGGAGCCGGTGGAGGACGACGCACGCGGTGATGCCGGAGCCGCAGTAGGCGACGAGCTCGCCGTCCGGTAGCTCGGGCAGCTCGCCGCTCCAGGGTGCGTTGACCGCGCCCGGGACTCGACCCGGCACGCGGTCGATCGGGTTCGGCTCGCCCCGGTAGCGCCCGGGGAGGCGGGCGTCGACGACGACAAGCTCTCCGAGGCTCGCGGCGAGTGTGTCGCGGTCGATCGTGTCGCCGGTGCGCTCGGCGGGCACGAACTCCTCGGCAGCGGTGTGCTCCTCGCCGGTGGTGAGCGGGCCGTGCCAGGCGGCGAGGTCGATCACCGCGCAGTCGTCGTGGCCGAAGTGGCGCAGGAGCCACCAGAGGCGCTCGGCGCCGCCGAGCGAGCCGTAGGCGACGACGAAGACCCCGGGGCCGATGCCGGCTCGACCTGCCGCGCGCGCGAAGTCGGCCGCCAGCGGCAGGGGATGACGGCCGCCCGGCCCCGCCGGTGCGGCGAGGTCGCGCTCGACGTCGAGGAAGACGGCGCCCGGAATGTGGCCGGCGAGGTACTGCGCGTGTCCCCACGCCGGGTCGTCGAGCGACCAGCGGCAGTCGGCGAACAGGTAGCGCACGCACGGAGACTACGGCGAGCGGCGCTCCAGCAGGACGACGTCGCGCCAGACGCCGTCGAGCTGCCCGATCCGCTCACGCCTGCCGACGACGCGGAAGCCGCAGCGGCGGTGGAGCGCGAGCGAGGCCTCGTTCTCCGGGAAGATCCCCGCCTGGAGGGTCCAGATGCCGGCGGCCTCGCTCTCCGCGACCGCCTGCTCGAGCAGCGCCCGGCCGATGCCCTTGCCCTGCGCTTCGGGGTCGACGTAGACGGAGACCTCGGCGACGCCGCGGTAGCAGCAGCGATCCGAGTAGCCGCTCAGGGCGACCCACCCGACGACGCGGTCGTCCTCCGTGGCGACGAGGCGGTGCTCCTCGAGATGCCCGGCGTCCCATTCCGCCTGCGACGGCACCTCGGTCTCGAACGTCGCGTTCCGCGTCGCGATCCCCGCCTCGTAGATGGCGGCGATGCGCGGCCAGTCGCCTGGCCGCGCACGCCTGATGACGACGAGCGGGAGTGTCGTCGCCAACTCGTCCCCTACGAGTCGTAGTAGAGGAAGAACTCGGCCGGGTGCGGGCGCAGACGAACGAGGTCGACCTCGTTCGACCGCTTCCAGTCGATCCACGTGCGGATCAGCTCCTCGCTGAACACGCCGCCCTTCGTCAGGAACGCGTGATCGGCCTCGAGCGCGTCCAGCGTCTCGCCGAGCGAGCCGGGAACCTGCGCGATCTCGCCGTGAGACTCCTCGAAGAGGTCGAAGTCGGCGGGAGCGCCCGGGTCGAGCCCGCGCTCGATCCCGTCGAGGCCGGCCATCATCATCGCCGAGAACGCGAGATACGGGTTCGCGGTCGGGTCGGGGCACCGGAACTCGATCCGCTTCGCCTTCGGCGACTGCGAGTACATCGGGATGCGGATACAGGCCGAGCGGTTGCGCTGCGAGTAGACGAGGTTGACGGGAGCCTCGTAGCCCGGCACGAGCCGACGGTACGAGTTCGTCGTCGGTGCGCAGAAGGCGAGCAGGGCCGGTGCATGCGCGAGCAGCCCGCCGACGTAGTTGCGCGCGGTCTGCGACAGGCCCGCGTAGCCCGACGGGTCCGCCATCAGCGTCGCGCCTTCTTTCCAGAGCGACTGGTGGCAGTGCATTCCCGAGCCGTTGTCGCCGAAGAGCGGCTTCGGCATGAACGTCGCCGTCTTGCCGTACTTCCGCGCGACGTTCTTGACGACGTACTTGTAGGTCATCACCTGGTCGGACATGCGCGCCAGCGGCGCGAACCGCATGTCGATCTCGCACTGGCCGGCGGTCGCGACCTCGTGATGGTGGAACTCGCACGGAATTCCGAGCCGCTCCAGGGTCAGCACCATCTCGGTGCGGATGTCGTTCAGCGAGTCCGCCGGGGACGGCGGGAAGTAGCCCTCCTTCGGCCTGACGGTGTAACCGAGGTGCGGCAGGCTCGAGTTCCAGTGCCCTTCGGCCGAGTCGACCTCGTAGTGCGCGCCGTTCACCTTCATGTCGTAGGCGACCGAGTCGAAGACGAAGAACTCGCTCTCCGGCCCGAAGTAGGCGGTGTCGGCGATTCCCGTCGACCGCAGGTACTCCTCCGCGCGGCGCGCGAGGCGGCGCGGGTCCTTCGCGTACGGCTCGCGCGTGATCGGGTCGATCACCTCGCAGAGGATCGAGAGCGTCGGCGTCTCGGTGAAGGGATCGAGGATCGCCGTCTCGGCCTGCGGCATCAGCAGCATGTCGCTCTCCGAGATGCCCTGCCAGCCGCGGATCGACGAGCCGTCGAAGCCGAGGCCCTCCTCGAACGCGCTCTCGTCGAACGCCGACAGGGGCAACGACATGTGCTGCCAGGAGCCGAGCAGGTCGGTGAACTTCAGGTCGACCATCTTCGCCTGCGTCGAGCGCCCGAAGTCGAGTGCCTCGGCGGGTGCCGTGGCCGCGTCCGGGCCGTTCGAGACGTAGTGCTTCTCTTCGCTCGCCATTCCGTACCTCCCGCGTTTCGCTTGTGTTCTACTTGGGCGGCGCCAGACCGTCAGCTCTGGCACCGCGGACCAAACAAAAAGGCCCCACGACTCCCTGAGTCGCGAGGCCTCGTTGCCTCCGCGCCGCGCTTCGAGCGCGGCACAACCAGGCGGAACGTTAGCGTACGCGCGGCTTGGCGTCCAGGTGGCCCGAGCGGGCGCGTCGATGCGGTTCGTTCCTCGCTGCGAGCTCAGTGACCGCTGCTCGCGAACTGTTCGGATCGCTCCTGGCCGCCAGGGCCGACGGACGTGCCGGCTTCGCCGGCGCGTCCTGAAGCGGTCATTGGGCTAGAGAAACGTTCGGATGGTTTCGCGGTCTACGCGAAGCCCAATGACCTTGGACCCGTCGTCGATCTGCTCGATCGAGTCGGCCGGCACGAGCCGGCGCCGCCGTGCGAGGAAGCCCGAGCGGACGCTCAGCGCGTCGGGCTCCTCGGGCGAGCTTCCGTACATCGGGCACTCGACCCGCCCGACGATCCGGCCCCGCGCATCTGCGACGAGGAAGCCGGCGGTTCCGCGGAGGTCGACGGCGAACGCGCTCACCTTGCGAACCTATTCCCCTCCTGCAAGGAAAATCCCACCTGGCCGGTAATTGATTTGTAAATCCTCCACGGCGAGGCCGCGACGGTCGCAACGTACGCTTTGTCCCGATGGACGCCCGCGAACGCCATGTGCGGCTCTTGACCGAGACGATCGAGGCCGTCAACTCGACCCTCGATCTCGAGGAGGTCCTCTCGCAGGTCGCGACCAAGGTCGCTGACGCGCTGCGTGCCGACGCGTGCTTCGTCTACCTGTACGACGACCGGGCCGACGAGCTCGTCCTGCGGGCGACCCACGGCTCACGCGTCGAGAGCATGACCCAGCGCCCGCGGATGCGCCCCGGCGAGGGGATCACCGGCTCGGCGGCCGCGGCGCGCGCGCCGGTCGCGATCTCGCGCCAGGCGAACCTCGACCCGCGCTTCAAGAACTTCCCGAACCTGCCCGAGGACGAGTACGAGTCGATCCTGGCGGTCCCGATCCTCGCGCGCGGCCGGCTGCTCGAGGGGGCGCTCAACGTGCGAACGCGCGAGCCCCGCGAGTTCACCGACGAGGAGATCGAGCTCCTGCTCGCGATCGCCGCCCAGGTGGCGCAGTCGATCGAGCACGCCAAGCTCTACAGCGAGGCGCAGCGCCGGGTGCACGAGCTCGAGGCGCTCGCGCGGATCTCGGAGGCGGTCTCGGAGTCGCTCTACCTCGAGGAGTCGCTCGAGGCGATCGTCAAGACGACGATGGACGCCCTGGCCGCGACCGGCGCCGCGCTCGTGCTCGAGGACGGCAAGATCGCCTGGCCGGAAGGCCGCGCGGACGCCCATGCGATCCGCCAGCCGCTCCGCTGGCGCGGCCGCCAGATCGGCGAGCTCGTCGCCGACCGCGCGTCTCCCTTCACCCAGCACGACCGCGAGCTCCTCGCCTCGATCGCCCAGCAGGCGGCGGTCGCGCTCGAGCACGGCCGCGCGGTGATGCGCGGCGTGCTCGCCCAGGAGATCCACCACCGCGTCAAGAACAACCTCCAGACGGTCGCATCGCTCCTGCGCCTCCAGGCGCGGGCGGCCGGCGCGATCGATCCGCGCAAGGCGCTCGAGGACTCGGTGAACCGCATCCTCGCGATCGCCGCCGTCCACGAGCTGCTGACCGAGCGCCGGGACGACGACGTCGATCTCGCCGACCTGCTCGGGCGGCTGCGTGCGACGCTCGTGCAGGGAGTTGCCGACGGCCGCGCCGTCGACGAGCGGCTCGAGCCCGTCTCCCTGGCCGGCGCCCGCGCGACCGCGCTCGCGCTTGTCTTCTCGGAGCTGCTCGGGAATGCGCTCGAGCACGGCGGGAGCCACGTCCACGTCGACCTCCAGCGGCGAAACGGCGACGTCGTGCTCGCGATCAGCGACGACGGCCCCGGGATCGACGAGCACTCGGCGGAGGGGACCGGCCTCTCGATCGTGCGCGCCCTCGTGCGCGACGAGCTCCGCGGCACGCTCGAGCTGACCGCCGACGGCGGCACGCGCGCTGAGGTGCGGTTCCCGGCATGAGGCTCCTGATCGCCGAGGACGAGACGATCATCCGCCTCGACCTGCGCGGGCTGCTCGAGCGCGCCGGCCACGAGGTGGTGGCCGAAGCGCGCGACGGCGAGGAGGCGGTCGAGCTCGCACGCAAGCACGAGCCGGATCTCGCGCTGATGGACGTGAAGATGCCCCGGCTCGACGGGATCGACGCGGCGCGGCGGATGCTCGAGGAGCGGCCGATCCCGATCGTGATGCTCACGGCGTTCGACCAGCGGGAGCTCGTCGAGCGGGCCGCCGAGGCCGGTGTCTACGGCTATCTCGTGAAGCCGTTTCGGGAGCAGGACGTCGTCCCGGCGATCGAGCTCGCCAAGGCACGGCACGAGGAGCTCGTCGCCGTGCGGGCGGACGCCGACTCTCTGTCGCAGGCGCTTGCCGACCGCAAGGTGATCGAGCGCGCGAAGGGTCTCCTGATGGATCGCGACAAGCTGAGCGAGGGGGACGCGTTCGCCCGCCTGCGCAAGGCGAGCCAGGTCTCCGGCCGGCCGCTGCGCGTGATCGCCGAGGCGGTCATCGCTACGTTTGACGTCTGATGAGACGTCCATGAGCACCGTCACTCCTCCCAAGGAGCGGATCGACCAGGGCACCGGCTCCGGCACCGGCGACGCGTGGCGGGTGATCGTCCTGAACGACGACCACAACACGTTCGACGGTGTCGCGTCCGCCCTCGCCGGGACGATCCCCGGAGTCGATTACGACAAGGGCATGCGGCTTGCGAACGCGATCCACAACGCCGGGCAGGCCGTCGTCTGGTCGGGCCTCCGCGAGCCGGCGGAGCTCTACCACTCGCAGCTCGCGGGTCACGGGCTGACGATGGCGCCGCTCGAGCGGTGACTAGCCCTCGAAGAGCTTCTCCCAGCGTGTGAGCAGCGCGGCCAGGTCGTCGCGGGCGGCGCGATGGGCGGCGACGAGGTCGACGTTCGTCCAGTCCTGCGCGAGCTGCCGCTCGAGCTCGGCCACCCGCTCCTCGCCGCGCGAGATCTCCCGCTCGACGAGGTCGAGCGGGCTCTGCTCTTGCTTTGGTGTTCGTCCTCTCCTCTTCGCTCTCGGAGCCCGAGGAGGTTCGGGTGCGGCCTCAGGCTTTTGCCGCTGCCGGTAGTCCGCCCAGCCGCCGGGGTACGAGACGAGCCTGTCGCCTTCGATCGCGAGCAGCCGGCCCGACACCGCGTCGAGCAGGGCCCGGTCGTGCGACACGAGCAGCACCGTCCCAGGGAATGCCTCGAGCGCGGCCTCGAGCGATTCGCGGCTCTCGAGATCGAGGTGGTTCGTCGGCTCGTCCAGGACGAGCAGGTTCGCGCCGCTCGCGACGACGTGGGCGAGCGCGAGCCGCCGCCGCTCCCCTCCCGACAGCGCGACGACCGGCTTCTCGTGCTCCTCCCAGCCCGAGAAGAGGAACCGTCCGAGCAGCGACTGCGCCTCGGGGCGCTTCAGGCCCGTCGCGGCCATGGTCGCCTCCAGCACCGAGCCCCGCTCGTCGAGCTCGGCCTCGTGCTGGGAGAAGTAGGCCGGCTGCACGCCGTGACCGAGGCGCGTGTGTCCGGCGGTGGGCTTCCGCAACCCGAGCACCGTCTCGAGCAGCGTCGTCTTCCCGGCGCCGTTCGGCCCGACGAGCGAGACGTGCTCGCCGCGCTCGAGCGCGAACGACGCGTCCCGCAGGAGCGTGCGGCCCGGCACCGCGATCTCGAGGCCTTCGGCCTCGACGACGACGCGACCCGAGCGCTTCGGCTTCAGGAACTCGAAACCCAGGACAGGCCTACGGCCCCTGGTGACGGACCCACCCTCGGTTGTCTGCGTTCTGAGCTTCTCGATCTGCTTGAGCTTGGACTGCGCCTGCTTCGCCTTCGAGGCCTTGTAGCGGAAGCGTTCGACGAAGCGCTCGAGCCGGGCGAGCTCCTCCGCCTCGCGTTCGGCGGTGCGGGCGGCGTGCGCCGCGCGTGCGGCCTGCTCGCGCCGCCAGACGTGCCACTCCCCGGGGAAGAACGTCGAGCGTCCGCCCTGGAGCTCGAGCACCGCGGTCGTGACGGCCTCGAGGAACCAGCGGTCGTGCGCAACGAGGATGACCGCCGCGTCGATCGTGCGCAGCAGCTCCTCGAGCCACTCGATCGACTCGATGTCGAGGTGGTTCGTGGGCTCGTCGAGCAGGAGCAGGTCGGGCTGGGACGCGAGCGCGCGCGCAAGCGACGCGCGGGTCAGCTCGCCCCCCGAGAACGAGACGAGCGGCCGGTCGAGATCGGCATCGGTGAAGCCGAGCCCGCGGACGACCGACGTGGCCCGCTCGCGCCAGTCGTAGCCGCCCGCGTGCTCGAGCCGGGCCTGCGCCGCTCCGTACCGCGCGAGGGTCTGCGGGTCGTGTGCGCCGCCGGCCATCGCCCGCTCGAGCTCCCGCAGCTCCCGCTCGACCGCTGCGAGGTCGGCGGTGCCGGCGAGCACGTAGTCGCGCAGCGGCTCGCCGCTTCCCGCCGGCGGCCGCTGGTCGTGCAGGGCGACCCGGCTCCCCTTCTCCCAGGCGATCTCGCCTCCCTCGAGCGAGAGCTCGCCCGCCAGGGCGCGCAGGAGCGTCGTCTTCCCGGCGCCGTTCGGCCCGGCGAGGGCGAGCCGGTCGCGGCGCTCGACCTTGAAGGAAACGCCGTCGAAGAGCGGAGAACCGGCGATTTCCTTGCGGAGATTGGCTGCGATGACGACCGCCATGGCAACAATGTGCACGATGCAGCGGAGTCTTCAGCGGCGGCTCCTCTTCGCAAGCGCTGTGCTCGGCGTCCTCGTGGGTGCGGCCTTCGTGGTCCTGATCGTGACGCTGGTCAACTTCCGCCACCAGCAGTCCCAGCGCGGGCGCTCCGAGAAGATCATCGCCGAGGCGAACCAGCTCGAGCAGCTCGTGCTCGATCTCGAGAGCGACGCGCGGCGTTACGCGATCACGCGCAACGGCGTCTACCTCGGCCCGCTCGTCACCACGAGCAAGGCGTTCAAGGTCGTGTCGAAGCAGCTCGTCGAGCTGTCGGAGGGTGACGCGCTCCGCGAGGCCCGTGCGAAGGCGATCCAGCAGGGCGTCCAGCAGTACGCAAACGCGTGGGCCATCCTCGTCGTCCAGATCGCCGCCCGCAATCCCGCGAAGGCGAACCAGCTCGTGCTCAACAGCGCCGGGTTGCGAGACGAGGACCGCCTGCTCGCCAAGTTCAAGACCTTCGTCGACACAGAGCAGGCCCGGTCCGACAAGTCGCGCTCGAGCGCCGAGCGGACGGAGCGGTACGCGATCACGCTCGGCGGCATCGGCCTGGTCGGTTCGCTCCTGCTGATCACCCTCTACGCGTTCTACGTCTCGCGGCGGGTAGTCGCGCCCGTCCGGCGTGTCGCCGGCGCCGCGCAGCGGCTCGCGTCCGGCCGGCTGCAGGAGCGTGTCGCCGTTGCCGGGGAGGACGAGATCGGCGAGCTGGCCCGCAACTTCAACACGATGGCCGAGTCGATCGAGCGGCAGCAGCGAGAGCTCGCCGGCCAGAACAAAGACCTGGCACGGCTCGCGACGGAGCTGCGCTCCGTCCTCGACTCGACGGTCGACGGGATCGTGCTCACCGACCTCGAAGGCAACGTGCAGATCGCGAACCGGCCGATGCGGCGGCTTGCCGTCCAACTCGGGATGCGCGGCGGGCGAAACGTCATCGACCAGCTGCTCTCGATCTCCGCGAAGGTGAGCGAGCCCGAACGCTACGCCGAGACCATGGAGCGTCTACGCGTTCACCCCGAAGAGCCGTCCGCCGACGAGTTCGAGCTGACCGAGTCTTCCCGCTCCTTCATCGGCTACACGGCGCCCGTGCGCGGCGAGGGCGAGCTGATCGGACGGATCTGGACGCTTCGTGAAGTGACGCAGGAACGGGAGCTCGACCGGCTGAAGGACGAGTTCGTCGCGACGGTCTCGCACGAGCTGCGCACTCCGCTGACGTCGATGATGGGCTTTCTCGAGATGCTGCGCGAAGGTGAGGCCGGGGAGCTCTCCGCCGAGCAGGAACGCTTCCTCGCGATCGTGCACCGGAGCTCGGAGCGCCTCCAGCGGCTCGTCGGCGACCTGCTCTTCGTCGCGCGGCTCGACGCCGGCGGGTTGCACCTCCAGCTCGAGGACGGCGTCCGGCTCGAGGAGGTCGTCGCCGAGGTCGTCGAGTCGGCGGGCGCAGAGGCCCGCTCGCACGACGTCGAGCTGCGGCTCGAGCGCGACGGCGAGGTTTCCGTCCGCGGCGACCGCGAGCGGCTCGGGCAGCTCGTCGCGAACCTCGTCTCGAACGCGGTCAAGTTCACGCCGGCCGGCGGACACGTGACCGCGCGCGTGTTCACCGACGACGGCAACGGCGTCGTGGAGGTCGAGGACACGGGCATCGGCATCCCGCGTGCGGAGCAGGAGCGGCTCTTCCAGCGGTTCTTCCGTGCGTCGACGGCGACCGATCAGGCGATTCCGGGCACGGGTCTCGGCCTGGCGATCACGAAGGCGATCACCGAGGCGCACGACGGCCGCATCACATTCCGTTCGCAGCCGGGCCGGGGGACGTGCTTCCGGATCGAGATCCCTCTTTGAACCCTGGCTCCGGTCGCGGACCAGAAAGAAGGCGCCCGGCCTGACCTTCCGGACGCCTCTCGCATCTTCGGCGCGCGCGCGGGCCCTGTCGCTCCCCCGATCAGGGGAAACTCGATACTGTCGGGCCGAAGCGCGAAATCGGGAGGCAGCATGCCGAAGACGGACAGCACGGAGCTCTCGATCGCCACGATTCCGACGCTCTCGCGTGGAGCATGCGCATGAAAGTGGCGGTTGCGTTCGACCATCGCGGCGTCGCGTTGCGGGAGGTCGTGCTCGAGGCGCTCGCGGGTCACGACGTCGTCGATCTCGGGACGCACGACGCGTCGGTCCGCGTCGACTATCCGGACAAGGCGAAGCAGGTCGGCGAGGCGATCCTCTCCGGCGCCGCGGAACGCGGCGTGATCGTCTGCGGCTCGGGCGCCGGCGCGGCGATCGCGGCGTGCAAGATCGCGGGCATCCGGGCCGCGATCTGCCACGACCTCTACAGCGCTCACCAGGCGGTCGAGCACGACGACATGAACGTCCTCTGCCTCGGCTCGGAGATCGTCGGCGCGTCCGTGGCGCGCGAGCTCGTCGCCGTCTTCCTCGCCGCCCGCTTCGACGGAGGCGACAGGTACGTCGCCCGGTTGGAGAAGGTCGCCGAGATGGAAAGAGCGATGAAAGGTGGCTAGGTCACGGCTCGAGAAGCTCGCGGCTCGCGGGCAGTCGGTCTGGATCGACAACCTCTCGCGCGACCTCGTCCACGGCGGCGGGCTCCAGCGGCTGATCGACGACGACGCCGTCACCGGTGTGACCTCGAACCCGACGATCTTCCAGAAGGCGATCGCCCAGGGCGCGGCGTACGACGACCAGCTGCGCACGCTGCTCCAGCGGGTCCGGGATCCGCGCGAGATCTTCTTCGCGCTCGCCGCGGACGACGTGCGCGACGCCTGCGACGTCCTCCGGCCGGTCTGGGAGCGCACGGCAGGCATCGACGGCTACGTCTCGATCGAGGTCGATCCCGGTCTCGCGGATGACGCGACCGGGACGTTCGACCAGGCCGCCGAGCTGCACGCGGCGATCGACCGGCCCAACCTGTACGTGAAGATCCCGGCGACTGCGGCCGGCCTGCCGGCGATCGAGGAGAGCATCGCCGAGGGCCGCTCGATCAACGTCACGCTGATCTTCGCGCTCCGGCGCTACGAGGCGGTCGCCGAGGCCTACCTGCGCGGGCTCGAACGGCTCGTCGCGGCGGGCGGCGATCCGTCGCAGGTCTCGTCGGTCGCGTCGTTCTTCGTCTCCCGCCTCGATACCGAGACCGACCGCCGGCTCGAGGAGCTCGGCAACACGAGGTTGCAGGGGCGGCTCGCGGTCGCGAACGCGAGGCTCGCCTACCGTCACTTCCGGGAGGCGTTCAACGGGCCGCGCTGGGAGCTCCTTGCCGACAAGGGCGCACGGGTGCAACGGCCGCTCTGGGCGTCGACCTCGACGAAGAACCCCGCGTATCGCGACGTTGTCTACGTCGAGGAGCTGATCGGGCCGGATACCGTCGACACGATGCCGCCGGAGACCGTCGAGGCGTTCCAGGACCACGGCGAGGTGCGGGGCGACACCGTTCTCGACGGCGTCGACGAGGCCGAGCGGCTGCTCGAGGAGCTTCGCGAGGCCGGGATCGACTACGACGACGTCGTCGACACGCTCGAGGACGAGGGCGTGAAGAGGTTCGCGGATTCGTTCGACGAGCTGATCGCCGGCATCGAGGCCAAGCGCGGCGCCTTTGCCGCCGCGTAACGTCTAGATGTGACGACCGAACGCCGCGAGCTCGTCGAGCGCATCTGGTCGCGCGATCCGACCGTCTGGACCGCGAAGGACGAGGGGAGGTGGCTCGGCTGGCTCGACGAGCCCGCCCGCAGGCGCGAGGACGTCGATCTGCTGCTCACGCTCGCAGACGGCGTGCAGGGGCAGATCGACGACGTCGTCCTGCTCGGCATGGGCGGGTCGTCGCTCGCACCGGAGGTGCTCCGGCGCGCCTTCGGCGGCGACCGCCTGCACGTGCTCGACACGACGCACCCGCAGGCGATCCGCGCGCTCGCCGAGAGCCTGAACGTCCATCGGACGCTCTTCATCAGCGCCTCGAAGTCGGGGACGACGCTCGAGACGCGGTCGCACACCGACTTCTTCTGGAAGCGCGCCCCGCACGGCGGGCTGTGGGTTGCGATCACGGATCCAGGCTCTCCGCTCGAGGAGCTCGCCCGCAAGCGAGGCTTCCGGGCGATCTTCCCGGGCGAGCCGACGATCGGCGGGCGCTATTCGGCGCTCTCCGTCTTCGGGCTCGTGCCCGCGGCACTGCTCGAGGTCGACCTCGAACGGCTGCTCGACCGCGCGCTCGAGATGGCCGAGGCGTGCCGTCTCGACGAGGGCAACCCCGGCCTCGAGCTCGGCCTCGCGCTCGGCGAGGGCTGGCGCGAGGGCCGCGACAAGATCTGCTTCGAGGACGTCCACGGCTTCGGCCTCTGGGGCGAGCAGCTCCTGGCCGAATCGACCGGCAAGGAGGGGAAGGGCCTGATCCCGGCTCCCGGCGAGACGCCGGACGGCCGCGACCGCCAGCAGCACGACGTGCGGCTGCCCTCGGCGTACGAGCTCGGCCAGGAGTTCTTCCGCTGGGAGTTCGCGACCGCCGTCGCCGGTTCGATCCTCGGCGTCAACCCGTTCGACCAGCCGGACGTGCAGTCGGCGAAGGACCGTACGAACGCGGTGCTCGAGAGCGGCGACGTCGAGCTCGCAGACGTCTCTTCTCCGGATGAGCTGTTCGCGCAGGCGAACGAGGGCGACTACGTGTGCATCCAGGCGTTCGTCGCGCCGACTGCCGAGAACGAATCGCGTGTCCTCGCGCTTGCCGACCGCGCGCGCGGCGCGACGGGCTGCGTGGTCACGCACGGCTTCGGCCCGCGCTACCTCCACTCGACCGGGCAGCTGCACAAGGGCGGCCCCGACACGGGGCTCTTCCTGCAGGTCGTCGAGGACTACGGCAGCGAGTTGAAGATCCCGGGGCGCACGTTCGGGTTTGCACGGCTCATCCGAGCGCAGGCCGCCGGCGATCTCGAGTCGCTGCGCGAGCGTGGCCGGCGCGTGGCACGGGTCCACATGGACAATCTCTGACCATGCAGCTCGGGATGATCGGGCTCGGCCGGATGGGCGGCAACATGACGAAGCGGCTCGAGCAACACGGGCACGAGGTCAAGACCTACGACCCGAAGGTCGAGTCGACGGCGTCGTCGCCGGCGGAGCTGCGGGACCAGCTCGCCGCGCCGAGGGCGTTCTGGTTGATGGTCCCATCGGGTCCGATCACCGAGCAGACGTTCCGACAGGTGCTCGACACCGCCGGTTCGGGCGACGTGATCGCCGACGGCGGCAACTCGAACTTCCGCGACTCGCAGCGCCGGCATGCGGAGGCGGCCGAGCGCGGGGTCGGCTTCGTCGACGTCGGCGTCTCGGGAGGGATCTGGGGACTCGAGCTCGGCTACTGCCTGATGGCCGGCGGCGACGACGACGCGATTGCGCAGCTCGAACCGGCCTTCACGGCGCTCGCGCCGAAGGACGGCTACGCCCACGTGGGCCCGTCCGGTGCGGGCCACTTCGTGAAGATGATCCACAACGGCATCGAATACGGCCTGATGCAGGCGTATGCGGAGGGCTTCGAGGTGTTGAAGAAGTCCGAGTTCGACCTCGACCTCGAGCAGGTCGCGGGAATCTGGCGCTACGGCTCCGTCGTGCGGTCGTGGCTGCTCGAGCTGCTGCACGAGGCGTTCGTCGAGGAAGGTGCGGATCTGAAGCGCATCGAGGGCTACGTCGAGGACTCGGGCGAGGGCCGCTGGACGATCGCCGAGGCGATCGCCGAGGACGTCCCCGTGCCCGTGATCACCGCGGCGCTCTTCGCCCGGTTCGCGTCGCGCGAGGGCGAGTCGTTTGCCGCGAAGGTGAACGCCGCCCTCCGCAACCAGTTCGGCGGTCATCGCGTGCACGAGGCGCCGAAGTGACCGTGCTCGAAGAGAACCCCCTGCTCGAAGGGCTCCAGGTCAGGCGGCGGCCGGAAGCGTGCGTGCTCGTCATCTTCGGCGCGTCGGGTGACCTGACCCAGCGCAAGCTGATGCCCGCGCTCTACGCGCTCGCCCATCGCCGGCTCCTGCCGGAGCGGTTCGCCGTGGTCGGCGCCGCGCGCACGAAGGAGTCGGACGAGGCTTTCCGCGAGCGGATGAAGCAGGCGGTGCAGCAGCACGCCCGCGACGAGTTCCGGCAGGACGTCTGGGACGAGCTCGCATCCGGAATGCGCTACTGCACCCTCGACTTCGCGGACGACAGGGCCGAGGACCGCCTCGGCCTGCTCCTCCGCGAGCTCGACGAGCAGCGCGGAACGCTCGGCAACCGCGTGTACTACTTCGCGGTCCCGCCGAGCGCGATCGAAACTCTCGTGCGCGAGATCGCCGGGCGCCGCTCGAGCGAAGGGTGGCTGCGGCTGATCATCGAGAAGCCGTTCGGACACGACCTCGAGTCGGCCAGGCGGCTCAACGCACAGCTCGCCGAGGACTTCAGCGAACGCGAGGTGTTCCGGATCGACCACTACCTCGGCAAGGAGACGGTGCAGAACATGCTGGCGCTCCGCTTCGCGAACGGCATCTTCGAGCCGATCTGGAACCGCCAGTTCATCGACCACGTTCAGATCACGGTCGCCGAGTCGATCGGCATCGAAGGGCGCTCGGCGTTCTACGAGCGGGCGGGCGCGGTGCGAGACGTCTTTCAGAACCATCTCCTCCAGCTCGTGGCGATCACCGCGATGGAGCCGCCGATCGACTTCACCGCCGACGCGGTCCGCAACGAGAAGGTGAAGGTACTGCGCTCGCTCCACACACCGGGGCCGAGCTCGGTTGCGCGCGGTCAGTACGGCCGCGGCTTCATCGAGGGCAAGGAGGTGCCCGGCTATCGCGAGGAGGAGGGAGTCGATCCGAGCTCGCTGACCGACACGTTCGTTGCGGCAAAGCTCTACGTCGACAACTGGCGCTGGGCGGACACGCCGTTCTACGTGCGCACGGGCAAGCGGCTGCCGCGGCGCGAGACGACGATCGCGATCCAGTTCAAGCGCGCTCCGCACCCGCCCTTCGAGGAGGCCGCGGCCGGTGGGCTCCGTCCGAACGTGCTCCTGATCCAGGTGCAGCCGAACGAGGGAATGTCGCTCGCGATCGGCGCCAAGGTGCCGGGTCTCGGGATGTCGATCCGGACCGTGCACATGGATTTCCTCTACGGCGCCGCGTTTCGCGAAGGGCTCCCGGAGGCCTATGAGCGGCTGATTCTCGATGCCATGGTCGGCGATGCAACGCTGTTCACCCGCGCCGACGAGATCGAGGAGCAATGGGCGCTCGTCGACGCGATCACGGCGGCGTGGAAGCGCGACCGGCCGGCGTTCCCGAACTACGCGGCGGGGACGTGGGGACCGCCGTCCGCGGATGAGCTGCTCCACAGGGACGGCAGGTCGTGGCGCAGGCACTGAGCGAGGAATGGAGCGGGCACGACGTCACGCTCGGCGAGGTCGAGGCCGAGCTCGCGCGGCTGCGCGACGGCTTGCCCGGCGAGCAGGGCCAGCCGCATCAGCGGACGAGCCTGATGACGCACGTCGCGTGGGTCCCGCCGAGGTGGCTCGACGCGGCGGAGCGCACGCTCGAGGGAATGGCGGAGCGCCACCCGTCGCGGACCGTGATCCTCGTTCCGGAGCCGGATGCCGACGAGAGCCGCATCGACGCGGAGCTCGCGGTGCGGTGCTTCCCGGCCGGCAACCGGTCGATTTGCGGCGAGGTGATCGAGCTCTATCTGCGCGGCGACCGCGCGCTCGCGCCGGCCTCGATCGTCCTTCCACTTGCGATCTCGGACCTACCGGTGTTCGTCCGTTGGCGCGGCGAGCCGCCGTTCGGCGCGCCGGAGTGGGAGCAGCTCGTCGCCGTCGCCGACCGCGTGGTCGTCGATTCGTCCGAGTGGGAGGAGCTCCGCTACCCGGAGCTCCACGAGGCATTCGAGCGGGCGGCGGTCTCGGACATCGCCTGGGCGCGCACGTACGACTGGCGCCTCGAGCTTGCGCGGTGCTGGCCGGAGATCCGCGAGCAGGAGATCCGGATCGGCGGTCCGCGTGCAGAGGCGTCGCTCCTGCGCGGCTGGCTCGGATCGCGCCTTCACAGGGCGATGCGGCCGGTCGAGCCGGCGGGTGAGCTCGGCGTCCGGCTCGGCGGCGAGGAGCTCGCGCCCCCGGGCGAGCCGGTGCGCTCGCCGAGCGACCTGTTGAGCGACGAGCTCGACCGGTTCGCCCGCGACCCGGTCTACGAAGCCGCCGTCCTAGCGGCGTCGTAGCGCGGCGACCGCCTGGTCGTGCAGGAGCCCGTTGCTCGACAGGAACGACGCCCCCGGTGACGGCGAGTCGCCCTCGAAGGTCGTGCAGCGGCCGCCTGCCTCTTCGACGATGACACCGATCGCCGCGTAGTCCCACAGTTGCAGCGCCTCGTCCGTCGCGAGGTCGACGGCTCCTTCGGCGACGAGGCAGTGCTGCCAGAAATCGCCGAATCCGCGCACCGACCATGCACTCTCGGTGAGGCGCGCCCAGGATGCGGGCATGTCACGCGCGGACGTCGTCGAGACGGCGGCGTCCTCGACTCGCGCGACCGAGGACACGCGGCAACGCGTGCCGTCGGCCCAGGCGCCCTTGCCTCGCTCGGCCCACCACCGGCGGCCGAGTGCGGGCGCCGACGCGAGTCCGACGACGACGACACCGTCGCGCTCGAGCGCAAGGAGCGTCGCCCACACCGGCCCTCCGCGTACGTAGTTGCGCGTCCCGTCGATCGGATCGACGATCCAGCGTGCGTCGCCGCCGTCGCCGCCGAGCTCCTCGCCGAACACGCTTTCGCCGGGGCGGCGCTGCGAGACGAGCGCGCGGACGGCCTCCTCGGCGGCGCGATCGGCCTCGGAGACGGGCGTCAGGTCGGGTTTGGTCTCGACGCGAAGATCGAGCGCGCGGTACCGCGCGAGCGTCACCGCGTCGGCGGCGTCGGCGAGCTCGTGTGCGAAGCGAAGGTCGGGCCCCACGGCCCGCCCACGCTACTTGACGACAGAGAACTGGTTGCCGGTGATCTTCAGCTTGACCGGCGTCGACCACGACATCGCCCGTCCGCCGACCGGCAGGGTCTCGTCGATCCCGCGCACACGGTAGTACCAGGTGCCGACGTCGAGCCGCGAAAGCGGGAGGACGGCCGACGTTGCCGGCGTGCCCACCGACTTCGTGGTGTGCCACGGGTAGAGCGTGCGCGAGAGCTGGACCTGGTACTTCGTCGCACCGACGGCGGGCTCCCACGCGGCGATCGGGGAGGAGTAGACCTGCGCGTGGACGCCGGCGGCCTCGACGTTACGGCTGTCGGGAGCGACGCCGGAGAGGAACGGCCTGCCCGCCGCCGTGACGACTGGACGCGAGACCGTTCCGAAACCCATCAGGTCGCCGGCCTGGCATGCGTCCTGCGGGACGGAGACGTCCTGGTAGCTGACCGGAACGGTGACTGGGCCGGTTCCGCCCGTCTGAGTGGACTGGCCGGGGATGACCGTCACCGGGACGACCGTCCAGTAGTAGCGGCCGCTCGGCCAGCCCGAGTCCCAGAGGTCGACCGCAGCCGGGGTCGAGGACGCAGAGCTCGACGAGGACGACGAGCTCGACGACGACGACGAGGACGACGAGGACGACGACGACGAACCGATGATCCCCTCGTTCGGCGTCACCGTCGCGCCGGTCGCGTCGGTCGCGTTGCCCTCGCTCCCGACGGTGAGCTGCGTCGTGCCGCTCTGGATCGCGGCGATCGCCGTCTCGGACTGCGGCAGCGCGATCGGGCCGCCGACGGCGCGGGGTGCGAACGCGGGCGATCCGACGATCGAGCCCGTGAAGATGCGGTTCACGCAGTTGCTGTCGCTGAACACGTAGACGCGATAGAGCGGCGAGCCGGGGTCGTAGCCGCCCGTGAGCACGGGGTTGTCGGGGTTCCACGCGAATCCGGGCATGAGGGTGTACGCGTGCCCGCCCTTCTTCGTCTTGTCCCAGACGTTCGAGATCGTGTCGGTCGGCGCGAGCGTCCCCGCCGTCTGCGGGGTGTTCGTGCTCGTGAAGGTCGGGCTCCACGGCCCGTACGAGACGACCGGGAGGCCGTTCGTCGGCCCTGCCTGCTGGCTCACGTCGCGAATCGCGCGCACCCGCCAATGGATCGTCGCCGAATAGCCCTGGGCCGAATTGAAGGTGAAGAACTCGCGCTCGTCGGCCACGTTCGTCGTCGTGAAGAACGAGTGCTGCGGCCGAAGGTCGGTGTACAGCACTTCGTATTCGGTCGCGCCCTCGATCGGCTTCCAGCGGATGAGCCCGTCGGGTGCCGCGAGCTGTTGCGGCACGTCGTCGGGATTCCACTGCATGTTGAAGCCGAAGGGCGTGCTCCAGCGGGTTGCGCTCATCCCGTCATTCGAGATCCAGCGCACCTGCGCCCAGAGCGCGTAGGGGTCTCCGGTCATCCAGGGCAGCTCGCGCGGGATCGTCTCGGCGGGAATCGGGACGTCCATGTCCTTGAAGACGATCGACGAATCCTCGAACTGCGGCGACGTCGCGAGCTCGAACTGGTAGTGGCCGCCCTGCTCGGGTGCAGGCGTCCAGGCGAACGAGGGGGTCCTGTCGAACGCGTGCGTGACGGGCTCGTCGGCGGTGAGCAGGAACGCGTGGAGGTCGCTCGGCACTCCCTTCGCGACCCCTGCCCTCGTTGTCTGCGAGTTGGCGGCCGGGACCGTTGCGAGTGCGACGGCGAGGCCGAGGATGAGCACGAAACGAGGCATTGCCTCGATTGTCGGCAGGCCGCGGCTAGGCCTTGAGTGCGGCTTCGAGGGCGACGGCGGCGCCGAGCACGAGGCCGTCGGCGCCGTGCCGCCCCACGACCTGGATCGAGCGCTCGCCTACAGGCAGGGAGAGCGCGGGCCAGCCGAGGGCGTTGAAAGGGAAGGTGAAGCGGACGAAGCGCTCGCGCTCTGCCACCTCGTCGACGTCGGCGGGCGGCGGCGGAAAGCCGAGCGTCGGCACGAGCAGCAGGTCGAATCCCGCGAGCGCCGCCTCCGCCCGCTCCGCGTGCTCGGCGCGGGCCCGCACGGCCGCCTCGTACTCGGCGTCGGAGAGGGCGATGCACCGCTCGATCTTTCCGCGGACGTTCTCGCCGTAGAGATCGGCGTTCTCCGCGTACAGCTCGCGATGGACGTCGGCGACCTCGCGCATGAACGCGGGCGAGACGTCCTCGGCCGTCGGAAACTCGATCGGTGTGGCGGCGACGGGAGAATCGGCGCCCCAGCTCGTCGCGATCGCCAGGTCGCCGAGGGCGACGTCGGCGGCGTCGACGTCCGCGAGGACGCGCATCATCGCCGCGCACGTCGCCACGTCACGGGCCATCGGCCCGGCATGGTCGAAGCTCGGCGCAAGTGGAAACACGCCCTCGGTCGAGACGAGTCCGTACGACGGTTTGAAGCCCACGACCGCACAGCATGCGGCCGGAATCCGGATCGACCCGCCGGTGTCCGTGCCGAGCGCCGCATCGGCGAGCCCCGCTGCGAGCGCAGCCGCGGAGCCGCCACTCGAGCCGCCCGCCGTGCATCCCGGGTACGTCGGGTTCGGGACGGTGCCGTAGTGGAGGTTCTGCGAGGTGACGCCGTACGCGAACTCGTGGAGGTTCGTCTTGCCGACGCTCGTGTAGCCCGACCGTTCGAGCCGCGACACGGCCTCGGCCGTCTCCCGCGGAACATGTTCGGCGAAGACGGCCGAGCCGTACGTCGTCCGCACGCCGGCGGTGTCGAAGAGATCCTTGACCGCGAGCCGAATCCCGTCGCCGGGCTCGAGCTCGGTGATGAAGATGTCGGCGAGGCTCTTTGGTTCCCTCACTCAGGAAAGCCAGAGGTACACGAACGCCACGGCGAAGGTGCCGCCGAAGAGGACGAGGAAGATCGCGACCAGTCCCCAGGCCCAGCGCACGTTCTTGCGCGCGAGCGCGGCGTCGGGCTCGATCGCCTCCTGCATCGTCTCGGGCGGACCGACCTCCGCGACCGGTTCGGTCACGGCACTAGCGTCCCGTGCTCCGATGGACAAGCACAACGAATGTCGAGCCAGATCTCAAACCAAACCAGGCGCGTAGCGCGTCGTCATACGACCGCGTCGAGCGCCATCGCGACGAAGAGCAGCGCGAGGTAGAGCAGCGAGTAGTGGAACAGCGCCGCGGCCCGCGCCTTCGTCAGCTCACGCCAGAGCCGGATCGCGAACAATGCGAACACACCGCCGAGCACGAGAGCGGAGATCGCATAGACGAGGCCGAACACGCCGAACGCGACCGGTACAAGCGTCGCCGCGACCAGCGCGATCGTGTAGACGACGATCTGCCGTGCCGTCTCGCGCTCGCCGCGGACGACTGGCAGCATCGGCACGCGCGCCTTCGCGTAGTGCTCGCGGATCATCAGCGCGAGCGCCCAGAAGTGGGGCGGCGTCCAGAGGAAGACGATGCCGAACATGACGAGAGCCGCCCACCCGAGATGCCCGGCCGCGCCTGCGTAACCGACGAGGGGTGGAACGGCGCCCGCCGCGCCGCCGATGACGATGTTCTGCGGCGTCGTGCGCTTGAGCCAGCGCGTGTAGACGAAGACGTAGAAGAGGTTTCCGGCGAGGGCGAGGAGCGCCGTCGGCAGGTTCACGAGCGAGTCGAGCAGGACGAACGACACGGCCGACAGTGCGACGCCGAACTCGAGGGCGAGCTCGGGTGCCATTCTCCCCGACGCGATCGGGCGCCGCGCGGTGCGTTCGCCCATCAGCGGGTCGATGTCGCGGTCGAGGTAGTGGTTCAGTGCGGCCGCTCCGCCGCACGCGAGAGCGAGCCCGATCATCGTCAGCGTGAAGACGCTCCAGGCCGGCACGCCTCGCGCGCCGACGAAGATCGCGGCGCCGCCGGTGAGGAGGAGCAGGGACATGACGCGCGGCTTCGTCAAGGTCACGTAGTCCTTGACGGACGCAGAGACGGGCGTACCTGCGCGAATCGTTCGGCCGGAGAAGACGCGCACGCACGCCCACGCTGCCGCCGCGAATGCAAGCGACGCCGCCGCGAGATGCACGTCTCGCTCGGTGAGCAGCGCCGCCAGCCCGAAGAAGACGAGCGCCGTGAGCGACGACGGCAGGAGCCGGCGCGCCGAGCTCCAGGCGACTGCGGCGAGCCCGACGATCCACGGCAGGGCGAGCCCCGCGAGCAGGCGGTGCGCGGTGTTCCACCCCGCCGCGCCGGAGATGACGGCGAGCCCCGTGCCTCCGACTGCGCCGGCGGCCATCAGCCGCGTCCAGGGACCGGTCACAGCCGCCCCTGCTCGGCGAGCCGCCGGCGCCAGTCGCGCAGCGGCCTCGCGCTCGTGACGTACGGGACCCGGTCGAAGTTCCACGGCGGCGGAGGCGAGGTCGCATACCACTCGAGCGTGTCGGCGGACCACGGGTCGTTGCCCGCGCGGCGTCCGGTACGTGACGTCTTGATCACGTTCACCACGAAGATGAGCATGCCCAACGCCATGACGTAAGAACCGATCGTCGAGATCATGTTGTAGATCTCCCAGAGCCCGTGCTCATTGTATGTGTAGACGCGCCGCGGCATGCCGAGAAGGCCGAGCAGGTGCTGCGGGAAGAAGGTGACGTTGAAGCCGACGAAGACGAGCCAGAAATGGGCCCTGCCGAGCCGCTCGTCGAGCATCCGCCCGAAGATCTTCGGCCACCAGTAGTAGAGGCCGGCGAAGATCGCGAAGATCGAGCCGCCGAAGAGGACGTAGTGGATGTGGGCGACGACGAAGTAGGTCCCGGTGAGCTGCCAGTCGACCGGGAACGCGGCGAGGAAGATGCCGGACAGGCCGCCGACGGTGAAGACGGCGATGAAGCCGATCGCCCAGAGCATCGGCGTGTCGAACGAGATGTTCCCGCGCCAGAGCGTGGCGAGCCAGTTGAAGATCTTCACGCCGGTCGGGACGGCGATGACCATCGAGGTCATCATGAAGAACGAGTCGAGACCGGTGGGCAGTCCGACTGCGAACATGTGGTGTGCCCAGACGAGCATCGAGAGGAACGCGATTCCGACCGTCGACCAGACGACCGCGCTGTAGCCGAAGATCGGCTTTCGCGCGAAGACGGGGATCACCTCGGAGATGATCCCCATCGCCGGCAGGATCATGATGTACACCTCGGGATGCCCGAAGAACCAGAAGACGTGCTGGTAGAGCAGCGGCGCACCGCCGTGCGCGGGATCGAAGAAGTGCGTCCCGTAGTGGCGGTCGAGCAGCATCATCGTCAGCCCGGCTGAGAGCGTCGGCAGGACGGCGACGAGCATCCACGCGTAGGTCAGGAGCGCCCAGATGAAGAGCGGCATGCGCGTCCACGTCATCCCGGGCGCCCGCATGTTGTGGATCGTCACGATGAAGTTCACGGCGCCGGCGAACGACGAGAGCGTGAGGATGTGGAGGCCGAGGATCCAGAGGTCCTGGCCGCGGCCCGGCTCGTGCAGGGTCGAGAGCGGCGCGTACGACGTCCAGCCTGCGGCGGCGGCGCCTCCCTTCGCGAAGAAGCTGGCGAAGATGACGATCCCGCCGAGCAGGAAGAACCAGTACGAGAGTGCGTTCAGTCGTGGGAACGCCATGTCTCGCGCGCCGATCATCAGCGGCGCGAGGAAGTTCCCGAAGCCGGCCAGGATCGGGACGATGACGAGGAAGATCATCGTCGTCCCGTGAATCGTGACCATCTGGTTGTACGTGGAGCCCGACAGGAGGTGCTCGTCCGGCTTCATCAGCTGCGAGCGCATCATCAGCGCAAGTCCGCCGCCGAGCGCGAAGAAGCCGAGGCACGTCCAGATGTAGAGGATCCCGATCCGCTTGTGGTCCGTCGTCGTCAGCCACGTCGTGAAGCGGCCGAGCCGCCAGTCGGCTCGGAAGTGCGGGACGCTGTCGACGTTAGTTGCCATTCGCCTTCGGGACCTTGATCGTCTTCGTGTACGCGATCAGCGCCTTGATCTGGTCGTCGCTCCAGTCGCTCGCGACCGCGGGCATGTTCCCGACGCCCTCGCGCAGAATCAGGGTGATCCCCTTCACGTCCTTCAGCAGTGGATTGCCTGCGAGCGCCGGCCCGACGTACGCGGTCGTGAGGTGGTGGCACGTCGAGCAGACGTACTGGAACTCCTCCTTCCCGAGTGCGATGCCCGTTGCGTCCGCCTTGCGCGCGGCGATGAAGGTCTCGTACTGCGCTCGGGGCACGACGTCCACGTGCGCGATCATCTTCGCGTGCTGGATGCCGCAGAGGAGCGCGCAGCGTGCGATGTAGTCGCCCACGGGCGCCTCGAACCAGCTGTGGTTCGTCTGTCCCGGAATCGCGTCGATCTGGCCGGCGAGATTGGGCACCCACCAGCTGTGGATGACGTCGTCGGCGGGCGCGTAGACCGACTCGTGCACGACCTCGTTCGCCGGTGCGACCATCGTGCCGACGGACACGGCGCCGTTCGGGTAGCGGAACATCCAGTAGAACTGGCGGCCCTCGACCTTGATCGTCGTCTGGTCGGCTGCGGCGGCGGCCGGTGGGCCCGTGATGCCCGGCAGCTTGTAGAAGACGAAGGTTGCGATCGCCGCCAGGATCAGCGCGGGTACGACCGTCCAGATGATCTCGAGCCTCGTCGCGCCGTGGATCTGCGGGCCCTCTGCCGTCCGGGCGCGCTTGCCCCGCCGGTAGCGGACGACGAAGGCGAGGAGCGCGCCTTCGACGAGGACGAAGATGACGACCACGAAGACGAGCACGAACTCGTAGGCGTCGGTGATCCGGTGGGCGTTCGGCGAATGCGGGGTCGGCGGCAGCAGTCCGCCTGTCCCGGCTCCGGCTGCATGGGCAAGGACGAGCGTGCAGACAGCTGCGAACAGAAGAAGACCAACCCGGGGCACGCCAGGTGGCATCGTATTAAGAGTGGAGAGCCGCTCGCGGATTGACCTGCCGCAGTACGTTCGGCCGCCGTATGACGTGTTCGTGAACGGCGTGCCGCAGACGGAGGGCACCGACTTCGAGGCGATCGGCCCGACCTTGCTCTTCGCGCGGAGCCTCGAACACGAGGGCAAGCTCGGCTTCTGGCGCTGGCTCTCGATGCTGCTGGGCGTCGCCGGCACCTACCGCAGGCACGACGCCGTCACCGTGGTCTACTTCCACGAGGGACGGCGCCTGGTGGCGAACCTCGACGCGTCCCACCGGAACCACTCGTGACAACCGCCACGCAGGCGGTCGAACGCGCGCGGCTCGGCTTCGACGCCGCGGCGATTCCACGCTGGACGACGGCGATCGCCCTCGGAGCCGTCTGCGCGATCTCGCTCTGGCTCCGCACACGGGTGCTCGGCGCCGGCTTCTGGATCGACGAGGGCATCTCGGTCGGGATCGCCCACCATCCCCTCACGGCGATTCCGCACCTGCTGCGGGAAGACGGCTCGCCGCCGCTCTACTACCTGCTGCTCCACGTCTGGATCGGCTGGTTCGGCGACGGCGAGCGTGCGACGCACGTGCTCTCCCTCGTGCCCGCGCTCGCGTGCATCCCGGTGGCGTACTGGATCGGGCGATCGCTTTTCGGACGGACCGCGGGCTGGGTGTGCGCGCTGCTCGCGGCGATCGATCCGTATCTCACGTACTACGCACAGGAGACACGGATGTACTCGCTGGCGGCGTTCCTCTCCCTCGTCGTGACGGGTGCGTTCGCGCGGGGCGTGATCGAGGGCAGGCGTCGATATCTCCCGCTGCTCGTCGTCTCGCTCGACCTGCTGCTGTACACCCACAACTGGGGTCTGTTCTTCTGCGTCGGGCTCGCCGCTGCGACCGTCGTCTTCGCACGCAGCCGCTGGCGTGAGGCCGCGGTTGCGGGCGCCGCCGTCGCGCTCCTGTACGCGCCGTGGGTGCCGACGCTCGTCTACCAGGTGCGCCACACGGGCGCGCCGTGGGCGCAGGCACCCGGCGTGGACGCGCTCGTGCTCGCACCGGCCTCCGTCTTCGCCGGCGACATCGCGTTCGGCGCGCTCGTGCTGGCGGCCGGGGCAGGACTCGTCGCCCGGCGGCGCGAGCCGGTGCCGATGGCGCTGCTCGTCGCCGCAGGGGTGACGATCGTCGTCGCCTGGACCGAATCGCAGATCTCCTCGTCGTGGACGTCGCGTTACTTCGCAGTCCTGCTCGGCCCGCTCCTGCTCGCGCTCGGCGCCGGTCTCGTCCGCTCGGGGAAGCTCGGCATCGCCGCGCTCGCGCTCGCGGTCTTCCTCTGGTGCGGCTACACGCTGCACGACGACAAGTCGAATGCGCGCGCGATCGCGCGTGCGGTCAAGCCGTACCTGCGTCCGGGAGACCTCGTGATCTCGACGCACCCCGAGCAGGTCCCGGTCCTGCGGTACTACCTGGGCACGGGCTTCCGCTACGCGACGCAGCTCGGCCCGGTTCCGGATCCGCAGGTGATGGACTGGCGCAACGCGCTCCACCGGATCAAGGCCGCAACCGTGCAGCGCGACCTCGAGCCGGTGCTCGCGTCGGTGCGCCCGGGCCAGGACCTGGTCGTCGTCTCGCCGGTCTTCCGCGACTACCAGGCGTGGGAGGCGCCCTGGACACGCCGGGTCTACCTGACCTCGCTGCTCTGGACGCACACGATCGCGGACGACCCGCGCTTCGAGCAGATCGCGACCGTGAAGCCGGACGAGATCCTCCAGAAGCGCAACTACTGGAAGCCGCTCCAGGCCGTCGTCTACGTCAGGCGCGGATAGCTTGCCTTGATGGAGAAGCGGACACTCGTGCTCGGCGCCGGCCCCGCCGGGCTCACCGCCGCGTACCTGCTCGGCCAGGCCGGACGGCCGGTCACCGTGCTCGAGGCCGACAGGCAGGTCGGCGGTCTCGCCAAGACGGTCGAGATCGAGGGCTACCGGTTCGACCTCGGCGGCCACCGCTTCTTCACGAAGGCCCGTGAGGTCGAGGACCTCTGGAACGAGATCATGGGCGGCGAGTTCCTGCTCCGGCCGCGCCAGTCGCGCATCTACTGGAACAAGCGCTTCCTCGACTATCCGCTTCGCGGCCCCGACGTCGTCCGCAAGCTCGGTCCGGTCGAGCTGACGCGTTGCGTCGCGTCGTACGCCAAGGCGGCGCTGACGCCGAACGGAAACGAGGAGTCGCTCGAGGACTGGGTCTCGAACCGCTTCGGCCGCCGCCTCTTCGAGCTCTTCTTCAAGAGCTACACCGAGAAGGTCTGGGGCGTGCCGACGACGGAGATCCGCGCGGAGTGGGCCGCTCAGCGGATCAAGGGGCTCTCGTTCTTCTCGGCGGCGCGGGCGGCGTTCCTCGGCAACCGCGGCAACAAGGTGACGACGCTGATCACGCAGTTCCACTATCCCCGCTACGGGCCCGGTCAGATGTGGGAGACGATGACGCGCCGCGTCGAGGAGCGAGGCGGCGAGGTGCTGCTCGAAACGCCCGTCGAGCGGCTCGAGCTCGAGGGCAACCGCGTCGTCCGCGTCGCGGGCGGCGGGCGCACGTTCGAGCCCGACGCCGTGATCTCCTCGCTGCCGCTGCGCGAGCTCGTCAAGATGACCGAGCCGCCGCCTCCGCGCGAGGTCGTCGACGCCGCGCTCGGCCTGCGCTACCGCGACTTCCTGACCGTCGGGCTCGTGATCGCCGGCGGGGATCCGTTTCCCGACAACTGGATCTACATCCACGAGCCGGACGTGCGCGTCGGCCGCATCCAGAACTTCCGTGCCTGGAGTCCGTGGATGGTGCCCGATCCGGAGAAGTCGTTCCTCGGCCTCGAGTACTTCTGCTTCGCCGGCGACGACCTGTGGACGATGGACGACGACGCGCTCGTCGAGCTCGCCGCCGACGAGCTCGACCGGCTCGGACTCGTCGATCGCAACCGGGTCGAGCGAGGCTTCCCCGTTCGCGTGCCGAAGGCCTACCCGATCTACGACGCCGACTACGTCGATCGTGTCGCGACGATCCGAACGTGGCTCGAGACGATCGACAACCTTCAGCAGGTCGGACGCAACGGCCTGCACCGGTACAACAACTCGGACCATTCGATGCTCACCGCCATGCGTGCGGTCGACAACCTCCTGCTTGGCTCAGGCCACGACCTGTGGGCCGTGAACGCCGAGAGCGCCTACCACGAGGAGCACGAGGAGCCGGAGCAGCCGTACCGCAACGCACCGGAGACGCCCGAGCTCGCCGCTCGCAGGTGATCCTGCATCAGCTCTGGCGGGCGCTCTCCTTCAGCGCCGGGATGACCTGGGAGATCCTCTGGGCGCTCGTGCTCGGCTTCCTGCTCTCATCGATCGTGCAGGCGCGAGTGCCGAAGGAGCGAATCGAGCGGCTCCTTCCGGACGACTCGCCCCGCTCGCTCGCCACCGCTGCCGGGCTCGGCATCGCCTCGTCGTCCTGCTCGTACGCCGCGGTGGCGCTCGCGCGCACGCTCTTCCGGAAGGGGGCGAACTTCACTGCCGCGATCGCGTTCGAGATCGCGTCGACGAATCTCGTCGTCGAGCTGGGGATCGTGATCGCGATCGTGCTCGGCTGGCAGTTCACGCTCGGCGAGTTCGTCGGCGGCCCGGTGATGATCGTGTGCGTCGCTCTCCTCTTCCGCGGCCTGCTCACGAAGCGACTGGTCGAGGAGGCACGTGTCGAAGCAGGCCGCGGACGGCTCGGCGCGATGGAGGGCCACGCCGAGATGCACATGACCGACGTCTCGCACGTGTACGTGATGGAGTGGGCGGCGATCCTGCGCGACGTCGTCGTCGGGCTCGTCGCCGCCGGTGCGCTGGCGGCCTGGGTGCCCGGCTCGTGGTGGCGCTCGCTCTTCCTGACCCACCACGGAGCGTGGGCGAAGGTGTGGGGGCCGGTCGTCGGTCCGTTCGTCGCCCTGCTCAGCTTCGTGTGCTCGGTCGGGAACGTGCCGCTCGCGGCCGTGCTCTGGAACGGGGGGATCAGCTTCGGCGGCGTGATCGCATTCGTCTTCGCCGACCTGATCATCCTGCCGATCCTCGACATCTACCGCCGCTACTACGGACTGCGCGTCGCTGCGCTCCTGTTCGCGACGCTGACGGCGTCGATGGTCGGCGCGGGGCTCGCCGTCGGCCTCGTGTTCCCGTGGGCGGGGCTCACGCCCGGGACGCGCCACGCCAAGGTCGAGAGCGCCTCGGCGGCGTTCACGCTCGGGCCGACCACGTGGCTCGACCTCGCCGCCCTCGCCGTCTCGGCCGCGCTCGTCTGGCGCTTCTTCCGCTCAGGCGGGGGCCCGATGCTGCGCATGATGGACGAGCCGATGGGCGGAGGGCACGACCACCCTCACGGCCACGGCCATCACCACGCTCACGCGCACTAAACTTCCCACGTGAAGGGAGAGACAGCGTCGTTCACGTTCCGCGCCTAGCCCTCACCACGCTCGGGCTGGCGATCCTCACGATGATCGCGCCGGCAGGCGCATTCGCACACGGCCGTTCGCCGACCGTTGCGATCGACTATCGCCTCACGCTCGAGCCGACGCCTCCCGATCTCGCGGTGAAGATCCTCGACGGCGATCGCGACCTCGACGCGCGTGTGACGCCGGGGACGACGCTGGTCGTGCGCGGCATCCTCGGAGAGCCGATGCTGCGCATCGGTGCCGGCGGCGTCTATGTCAACGCCGCCTCGCCGACGGCGCAGTCCGACAAGATCGTGACCGGCGGCAAGGGGTGGCTGCGCGTCCGGTCGGGCAGCTCGTTCACGTGGCACGAGCACCGGCTCGCCCCGGCGGGGGCGGGCGGTCTCTTCCGGATCCCGATCGTGCTCGACGGACGGCCCGCGGCGATCGAGGGCACCTTCGTCCGCGTGCCGCGCCCCGCTCTCTGGCCGTGGCTCGCCTTCGCGGCCGCGCTCCTGTCGGGCGTGACGCTGACCGCGCGGCGCCGTGAGCTCCGTGTGGCGCTCACGCTCGCGCTCGGCCTCGTCGCCGGGCTCGCCGCGCTGGCCGCGACGATCGCGTTCGCGCTTCGCGACCGCCCGACGGGCGGCGTCGCGTGGGTCACGGTCGGCGGCGCAGCGGCGGTGGCGGTGGTGTTCGGCGTCCCGTTGCTTCGCCTCCGCGGCCGCCGCCGCGGGCAGGCGGCCGGCCTCGTCGGCGCCGCCTCGGCTGCGGTCACGATCGCCGTCCTGCCCGTCTTCTGGCACGGCGTCGTCATCTCGGCGCTCCCGGCCGACGCCGCCAGGCTCGCCTGCGCGCTCGCGCTCGTCGGCGGCGCGTGCGCCGCCGCCGTCAGCCTGCTGCCGGAGCTCGACGGATGAAGCGGCTCGTCTCGCTCGCCCTCCTCGCAATCGCCGCCGCCGGCTGTGGGGGCGGCGGCGCCGGCGTGGTGGCGCCGACGATTCAGGCCGCCCGCGTCTACAGCCTCGTCGGCTTCGTTCCGAAGGGGCCGATCACACCCGGGAAGCCGACGACGATCTCGTTCACGATCGAGCAGCCCGACGGCACGCCGCTCACCAAGTTCAAGCGGGGCCCCGGCCCGCACGTCGGCGTCCACATGATCTACGTGCGCAAGGACCTCTCGACGATCATCCACCACCACCCGCCCCTGAACGGCACGGCCGGGAAGATCGTCGACCACGCCACCTTTCCCGCGGCCGGCCCGTACCGGCTCGTGATCGACGTCTATCCGGCGTCCTGCCCGGAAAGCTCCACGCCTGCTCTGCCGGGAGCGCCGCCCGTCGCCTGCAACTTCCAGCTCTTCCGCTGGATCGACGTGTCGGGGGCGTACAAGCCGCGGCCGGTCCCGTCGCCGGTGTCGGCCGAGACGGTCGACGGCTACCGGTTCGTCCTGACGGGCGCCGGGCATCTGGCGGCGGTCCAGGCCAAGCTCGTGCAGGTGACCGTCACCGCTCCGGACGGCCGCCCGGCCACGTTCACGCCGTGGTACGGCGCGCTGGCGCATGCGATCTTCTTCCGCAAGGGCTCGCTCGACTACTTCCACACCCACATCTGCGCCAAGAACGCGGTCGGCTGCACGAGCATCCTCGGCTCGAAGACGGTCACCGGCGTCTCGACGACGCCGGGCAAGCTGAACGTCGGCGTGCTCGTGCCGGTGGCGGGGACGTGGCGGCTCTTTCTCCAGTGCCAGGTGAACGGGCACGTCCTGACCGCGCCGTTCACACTTCACGTGTCATGAAACGGACGGCGGTCTGGGCGGGGATCACCGCGGCCGTCGTGCTGACGACTCGAACGATCGTCTACGCCGTCGCGCCCTCGCAGGGGCAGATCCTGGCCGAGCTCGAGCACGAGACGGGCTCGCCTCGGCTCGCCGAGGCGCTCGCCGCGATCGCCGTCATCGCAGGCCTGCTCGCGGTCGTCGTGCTCGGGCTCGCCGTTCTCGCCGTGCGCGAGCGGCTCGTCCTCGAGCGGCACGAGCTCGTCATGACGCCGCGCATCCGCCCGCTGCTGCTCGCAGCGCGTGCGCTCTTCCTGTTCGCCGCGATCGAGCACCTGCTCGCGTGGGCGCGCCGGCTCGTCGGACTCCTTGCCGCTCGGTTGCCTCTGCTTCGCGGCTCTGCCCCCTTGCTCGACGGGTCTCTGCGGCCCCTCGTCTCGCGCGTCGTCTCGGCTGCGCGTCCGCGTGGGCCGCCGGTCGGATCGCCGACCACGATCTGATCCAGCGACCAGAAAGGAGTCGAGATGAAGGCACCCACACGGGTGCTCGTGTTCGTGCTTGCAGTGACGGCCGCGCTCGGTGCGGCTGCGTCCGCAGCAGCGCACGCGCGGATGAACCCGGCCGTCTCGCTCTCGAACGAGCTCCAGCTCTACAGCCTCGCCATCCCGACGGAGCAGGCGAACGCGACGACGACGAAGATCGTCCTCACTCTCCCGAAGGACTTCTCGATCGATTCCTTCGTGCCGAGCCCGGGATGGAAGCGCGTCGAGCAGCAGACCGGCTCGGGAGACAGCGCGGTGATCACGCAGGTGACGTGGACCGGCGGGAACGTGCCGACGGAGGAGGACTCGCTCTTCCAGTTCCTCGCGCAACCGGCGAAGCCGGGCACGTACACGTTCCAGGTGCAACAGACGTACTCGAACGGCCAGATCGTCGACTGGAACCAGGCCGAGACGGGAGCCAACCCGGCGCCGACGATCAAGGTCGTGAGCTCGGTCGGCGGCGGGTCGACGATCCTGCCGATCATCGCGCTCGTCGTCGGCGCGATCGGCGTCCTCATCGGCGGGGTCGCGCTCGCGAGCCGCGGCGGAGGACGGAACCTCGCATGACCCGGCGGGGGCGGATCGCCTGCTACACGGCGCTGGCAGTCGTCGTGCTCTGCCTGCCCGCGGCGGCGTCCGCCCACGCGTACCTGATCAAGACGTTTCCGGCGGCGAGCGTGATCCTCACCGCGCCGCCGCCGGACGTCGCTCTCACCTTCGACGAAGCGGTCGAGCCGCGGTTCGCAATCATCTCGGTCACCGACGCCGCCGCGCACTCGGAGACGACCGGCCCCGTGACCAGGTCGGCGTCGAATCCGGACACGCTGATCGTTCCGCTGCGCCGCGTTCCGGAAGGCTGGTACCTCGTCTACTGGCGCGCGATCTCCGTCGACGGCCATCCCGTCCAGGGAGCATTCACCTTTGCCGTCGGGCCGAACGAGGGTCCGCAGCCGCAGTTCACCGTGCCCCACATCTCGCAGAGCGCGACGACGACGCCGCTGCTCGTGGCGAAGTGGGCGGCGTTCCTGACCGTGATGACGACGATCGGCCTCCTCGTCTTCCGGCTGCTGATCGCGCGTCCGCTCGTTCGCCGAGTGCGGGGGACGCAGCTGCGCGCGGTCTCGATCGCGTTCTTCGTCTCCTGCGTGCTCGGCCTGATCGCGGTCCCGGCCTACCTCGAGGAGGCGACGGCGATCGACTCGCTTCGCTCGTTCTTCGCCTTCGGCACGCTCGTCCCGCTCTGGCGCACGACCGCGTTCGGCCGCGGCTACGTTGACCTCGAAATTTGCTTCGCGCTGTTCGCGTTCGCGGGAGCGGTCGCGATCTGGGTCGACCGGCCCGAACGCCCGCACCGCTCCCTCGCCGCGATCTTCGCCGCCGCCGGTGCGCTCGCGGCGGCGGCCGCGGTTCTCGCCGTCCCCGGCGCTGCCGGCCACGCTGCGCAGACGGCCCCGCGCGGCGTCGCGCTGACGCTCGACTGGCTCCACCTGATCTCCGGCGCCGTCTGGATCGGCGGTCTCGTCGGCCTGCTCGTCCTCTGGTCGAGTCTTCCTCGCGCCCGGCGGATCGCGGGCCTGAGCGTCTGCGTTCCGCGCTTCTCGAACGTCGCACTCGTCTCCGTGCTCGTGCTGCTCGGGACGGGGACGTGGGCGACCGTGCTCCACCTGCCCGTCCTGGCGGCGCTGTGGGAGACCTCGTACGGCAAGGTGATCCTGCTCAAGATCGGGCTGCTCTTCCTGGCGGTGCTGCTCGCGGCCGTCAACCTGCTGCGGTCGAAGCCCCGTCTCGTCGCCGCCCGGACGCGGGCAGAGCTCGGCGAGCCGGCGGCACGCCTGCTGCGCCGCCTCGTCGGCGGCGAGGCCGCGATCCTCGCCGGCGCGGTCTTCGCCGCGGCGACGCTCTCGAGTCTCGCGCCGCCGCCGCCCGCCTTCGCGGAGGAGGGCAAGGCGCTCGCACAGGTCGGCCCCGGCAAGGTCGCGGCGATCGTTCATCAAGCCGGCTACACGCTCGAGCTGATCGTCGCCCCGAACCTCGCCGCCGCGCCGAACTCGTTCGAAGTCGAGCTCTCGAAGGGCGGCAAGCCGGTCACCGGTGCCGACGTGACGCTCACCTTCGCGATGCTCGACATGGAGATGCCGACCCAGGAGTACCAGCTCACCGAGGTTCGCCCCGGCGTCTACTCCCGCGCCGCCCCGGCACTCGTGATGGTCGGCCACTGGGGCCTCTCGTTCAACGTTGCGCCGAAGGGCGCCGAGCCCTTCACCGCCCTCGTCGTCGACCACGCGGCCGGATGATCGTCAGGCTCGCCGGGGCGCTCCTCGCCACTTCCGCCGGCATAGCCGCGGTGGTCATCGTCATCCTTCTCGTGCAGCGTGCCCTTTCGTAGCTCACTCGTCGCGGCGTCGCTCCTCGCCTGCATCCTCGTTCCGCTTGCGATCGCCGACGGCGATCCGGCGAGCGACTACCTGATCACGCAGCAGGACTTCCTGCCGCTGACCGCCGGCTACTCGACGGCAGAGGGCGGTCAGCTCACGGACCTCCTCGCCGACTCGAAGTTGAAGAAGTTCCCGTTAAAGGTGGCCGTGATCGCCCGCCGCGCAGACCTCGGCTCGGTACCGTCCCTCTATGGGACGCCGCAGCGCTACGCGAGCTTCCTCGGCCAGGAGGACTACTACTTCTTCAAGGACGAGCTGCTGGTCGTCATGCCGCAGGGGTACGGGCTCTACAAGGCGACCGGCGTGCCGCCCGGGGACCGGCGCGTGATCGCGAAGCTGCCGCCGCCGAACGTCACCGACGGCAACGGCCTGATCGCGGCAGCGGTGCGTGCGGTGCGGGCGCTCGCCGCCCGGCGCGGTCTCGTCCTGTCCGCGCAGCCGACCGCGACGTCGACGGCGACGAACGACCGGATCGAGATCGTCGTCGGGGCACTCGTGCTCGGTGCGCTCGCCGTCGGGGTGCGGATGCTGGTGCGCCGCCGTTGAAGCGGGCTGCGCTGCTCGCGGTGCTCGTGCTCGCCGGCTGCGGCGGCGGCGGGACGAAGACGTCTCAGTTCTCCGGCACCGTGCTGACGCCTTCGTCGCAGGCGCCGAACTTCGCCCTCGAGGATCAGTCGGGTCACATGGTCTCCGTCGCGCAGCAGCGCGGCCACTGGTTCGTCGTCACGTTTCTCTACACGCGGTGCCCCGACGTCTGTCCGCTGATCGCCGCGAACCTGAACGGCGCGATCGGGACGGCCGCAGGAAAGAAGGCCGGGCTGCGCGTGCTCGCCGTCAGCGTCGATCCGGCACACGACACGCTCGCGGCCGTTCGGCGGTATGCGGTCGTGCACCGGCTCGCGCCGTCGTTTCACTTCCTGATCGGGTCGCGCGCGGAGCTCGAGCCCGTGTGGAAGGCGTATCACGTGGCCGCGCGTCCGGGCCCGAAGGGGACGATCACGCACTCGACCTACGAGATGCTGATCGACCCGCAGGGCAAGGAACGCCTCCTCTACGACGCGACGATCACGAGCGCCGAGCTCTCCGGCGACCTGGCCAAGCTCGGCGTCTGATGACGAGGCGGTCCGGGCAGGCGGCCCTCCCGCGGCTGCCGCTGGGCCCCGGCCGTCCGGGGATGTCGAAGCGCGCGCGGGCGCGGTTGGGCGTCGCCCTCGCCCTGACGATCGCCGCGATCGTCGCTGCGGCCGTGCTCCTGGCCGTGTTCCCCCCGAACGGCAAGTCGTTGCTTCGCGTCGGCGCGGCGGCTCCCGACTTCACGCTGCACTCGTCCTCCGGGGTCGTCACGAGCCTGCCGGACCTTCGCGGCTCGCCCGTGCTGCTCGAGTTCTGCGCGACGTGGTCCTCGCCGTGCACGCGCGCGGTCGCGAGCCTCGACGAGCTCGCCGCGCAGGCGCCTGCCCGCGCAGCGGTGGTGTCGATCGACGGCGACTCGGAGGATGCAGCGAGCGTCGCGTCGTTCGTGCGCTTCAACCACGTGCGCTTTCCGGTGCTGCTCGATCCGGGCGCGAAGACGGTCAGCTTTCCGGCGCACGGCCCGCGCGGACCGGTGACCGGCCGCTACCGGGTGAGCGAGTTCCCCACCTTCTACGTGCTCGACCGGCGCGGGAAGGTCGCCTGGACGGCCGTCGGGCCTCAGCCCGAGGCGCTCCTGGCGCGGGAGCTCCGCCTGGCTGCGCGATCGGTACCGTAGAAAACCGATGCCCGGGCACTGGGGAGCGTTTTCCGGCGGCGAGAAGGTCGAGCGGCCGGCCGACAAGGAGGTTCGCCGCGCCAACCTTCGGCGGATCGCGCGGCTGTTCCGCCCCTACTGGTTCAAGCTGTCGGTCGTCACGGTCCTGATCCTCGTCTCGTCGGGGCTCGGCGTGATCCCGGCGTTCCTGATCAGGACGCTGATGTCGTCCGCGATCTTCAAGGGGAACGTCCGCCTGACGACGGAGCTCGCGGCCGGCATCGTCGTGATCGCGATCGCGACGGGAGCGATGAACGTCGTGCAGTCCTACCTCTCGACGCAGGTCGGACAGAGCGTCATGCACGACCTGCGCACCTCCGTCTACCGCCATCTGCAGCGGATGTCGCTCGCCTTCTTCACGAAGACGCGAACGGGAGAGGTGCAGAGCCGGATCTCGAACGACATCGGCGGCGTCGACAACACGCTGACCTCGACGGCGACCTCGGTGATGGGAACGGTCACGACGGTGATCGCGACGGTGGCGGCGATGTTCCTGCTCGACTGGAAGCTCGCGGTGCTCTCGCTCGGGCTGACGCCGCTCTTCGTCTACATCACGCGCAAGGTGGGCGAGGCGCGGCGGAAGCTCTCGATGACGCGCCAGGAGTCGATGGCGGACATCTCCTCGCTCGTGCAGGAGTCGCTCTCGGTCTCCGGGATCCTGCTCGGCAAGACGATGGGCCGCTCGGCCGAGCTCGCCGACCGCTTCCACGCCGAGTCGCACCGGCTCGCGGGCCTCGAGGTGAGGAGCCGCATGACCGGTCGCTGGGTGATGGCGATGATCCAGATGACGTTCGCAGTGATGCCTGCTGCGATCTACTGGTTCGGCGGCTACGAAGTCGCACATGGAGCGACCAACACTCGGGTGATCGGGACGGTCAGCGCCTTCACGCTCTTGCAGACCCGCCTCTTCGCCCCGATCGGCAGCCTGCTCTCGATCCAGATCGACGTCCAGAGCTCGCTCGCGCTCTTCGACCGCATCTTCGAGTACCTGGACCTGCCCGTCGACATCGTCGAGGGGAAGCGCGACGTGCGCGGCATCCGCGGCGAGGTCCGGTTCGACCACGTCTGGTTCAAGTACGAGAGCGCCGACACCTGGGCGCTCGAGGACGTCAGCCTGGAGATCCCGGCCGGGACGACGACGGCGATCGTCGGCGAGACGGGCGCGGGCAAGACATCCCTCGGCTACCTCGTCTCGCGCCTGTACGACGTGACGAAGGGTCGCGTGCTGATCGACGGCGATGACATCCGCGGGCTGACGTTCGAGGCGCTCGCGGCGGCGGTCGGCGTCGTCTCGCAGGAGACGTACCTCTTCCACGCAAGCGTGCGCGAGAACCTGCGCTTCGCAAAGCCGGCCGCGACCGACGAGGAGGTCGAGGAGGCGGCACAGGCCGCTCAGATCCACGGACTGATCTCGACGCTGCCCGAGGGCTACGAGACGATCGTCGGCGAGCGCGGCTACCGCTTCTCAGGCGGCGAGAAGCAGCGGATCGCGATCGCGCGCGCGATCCTGCGCAACCCGCCCATCCTCGTGCTCGACGAGGCCACCTCGGCGCTCGACACGCAGACCGAGCGCGCGGTGCAGCAGGCGCTTGCACGGCTCGTCGAGGGACGCACGACGATCGCGATCGCGCACCGGCTCTCCACCGTTCGCGACGCCGACCAGATCGTGGTGCTCGACGGCGGCCGCGTCGTCGAGACGGGGACGCACGACGAGCTGATCGCGCGTGGTGGACGCTATGCGGCGCTCGCGGCTCGCGATGCCGACACCGCGCGGCTCCCCGAGATCGCCGAGCTCGTCTAACAGGCGAGCGTCTTGCCGGATTTCAGATCCGTGCAGGACACCGACTTCTCCTGCCACGTGATGTTTCCCGTCGAGCGGGCGATCGTGACGTCAACGTGGAAGACGCCCTTGAGCTGCTCGCCCGTGTTCGTGAAGTAGGCGTTGCAGGTCGCGCGTGTCGCCTTCATGCTCGGGACGTCGCAGGTGACGCGCGAGAAGACGTCTCCGTTCGTGTAGCGCTTCTGGATCGCGGGCTTCAGCACCGCCGCGAGCTCCGCGTTCTCGCCGCCGGCGGCCTGCGCGGCGCCTGCCAGGCAGAGCACCGCGAACGCGACGGCGGCCGGCCTCAGCACGCCGTGTAGGTCTTCTTGGTATAGAGGCACTTCGGCGAGTCTGCCGTCCACTTGATGTCTCCGCTCGTCTCGATCGTGGCGGTGACCGGGTAGTAGCCCGTGACGCCGGCGTCGGTGAAGTTCGCCTTGCAGTGTGCGGTGACGCCGTTCTTCGGGAGCGTGCAGGAGACGGTGGCGATCACCAGCTTGGGCGCCTGCTTCTTGAAGGTCTTCACCATGTCGGCCTTCAGCGTCTTCTCGAGCGACTGGGCGGGCGTCGCCGCGCCGAGCGCCGGAGCCGCCGCGACCGCACAGACGGCGAGGAGCGAGGCAAGGAGGCGCACCGGGTCATGGTAGCCCTCCAGGCGCTTGAATACGGCGCACGACGAGCCTGGTGCCCGAGTACCGCGGGCCGTTCGGGAAGCAGCAGGCGGAGCGCCTCCTCTGGCGCGCCGGCTTCGTAACCGGGTTTACGCGGTTCTCATGCACGTCCCCGCGCTCGAGGAGTAGAACAGTCGCATGAAGAGAACCAGGCTCCCTCTCGTGATCCTCGCTGCCGCCGCGTGCATCGCGGTGCTCGTCGGGTTCGCCTCCGGGCGCGCAGCGAAATCGACGCAAGCGACGCAATCGTCGGCCAACACCGGCGTGGCGCTCCAGAACACGTTCGTCAGCGTCTTCAAGAAGGTCTCCCCGTCCGTCGTGCAGATCCAGACCCCCGAGGGCCTCGGCTCCGGCATCGTCTTCGACTCGAAGGGCGACATCGTCACGAACGATCACGTCGTCAGCACGTACAAGACGTTCACCGTGCTGACCTCGACGGGCAAGCGGCTGACCGGCAAGCTGGTCGGCGACTTTCCGCCAGACGATCTCGCCGTGATCGAGGTTCCGGACACGAACCTCCAGCCGGCGAGGTTCGCGAACTCGTCGAACCTCCAGGTCGGCGACATCGCGATGGCGATCGGCAACCCGCTCGGGCTCGCCTCGAGCGTCACCGAAGGCATCGTCAGCGCGCTCGGGCGCAACGAGTCCGAGGGCAACGACGTGACCCTCGTCGGCGCGATCCAGACCAGCGCGGCGATCAATCCCGGGAACTCCGGCGGCGCCCTCGTCGACATCGTCGGCAACGTGATCGGGATTCCGACGCTGGCCGCGACCGATCCTCAGCTCGGCGGCGCGGCGGCCGGAATCGGATTTGCGATTCCGAGCAACACGGTCAAGAGCATCGCCTCGCAGATCATCGAGCACGGGCACGTCGTCAACTCCGGCCGGCCGTACATCGGCATCACGATCGGCGACACCGGCAACGGCGTCTACGTCGCGTCGGTCAAGGCGAAGACTCCGGCGGCGCAGGCGGGTCTCAAGGTCGGCGACGTGATCACCGCCGTCGACGGCACGCCGACGCCGACCTCCAACGATCTCGGCACGGTGCTCGCGGGCTACAAGCCCGGTCAGACCGTCACGCTGTCGATCACGCACCAGAGCGGTGCGAAGGCGAAGATCAAGGTCACGCTCGGCCAGTACCCGGGCACGCCGTAGCAACCTCGTCGACGGAGGCGCCGCGCGGCCGGCGCCTCCATCGCAATGCGCTTCAGTGCGTGCGGCGCAGCAGGTAGACGGCGGCGCCGGCGGGAAGCAGCGGCAGCCACAGGTTGAACAGCCGGTAGGCGAACACGCAGACGACCGCCGCCGGCAGGGCGATCCCGGTCCACATCAGTGCGAAGGGCAGCATCGTCTCGACGGCGCCGGCGCCGGCCAGGGGCAGCGAGCGTCGGGTCAGCGCGTAGCCGCTCGCGTAGCCGAGGACGATCACGGCGACGCCCGGGTGGCCGTGCGGCCAGAAGACGGCGAGGCACGCCCAGAGGACGAAGATGTCGCCGGCCCAGTAGACGGTCATCCCAAGGAGCGCGAGCGCTCCCGCGCGGACGTCGCGGACGAGCGAGCACGTCTGCGCGATCCCCTCAAGTGCGTGCGCGAGCCGGGCCCTCCAGCCGGGCGTGCGTGCGAGGTTCCGGCGTCGGTGCATGAGGGACAGCGCGCCGACGGCACCGGCGGGCACGCCGACCGCCCACGAGAGCGGGACGCCGACGCGGTTGAAGCCGTGGAGCAGCAGGAGCAGCGAGATCGAGAAGGCGACGGGCGCGAGCACCGCGTACTCGAGCGTTCCGAGGCTGAGGGTCCGCAGGCGCGCCTCGTGTCGCGGCAGGCCGGCGAGCTCGAGTGCGTCGACGTCGAGCGCGAAGCCGCCGCGCGGGATGAAGAGCCCGAAGCCGCCGGTGACGAGCGCGCCGACGTGCGAGAGCGGAAGGGCGGGTCCCGATCCGGCGCAGGCGCACTCGCGATAGGCGAGCATGTAACCGAGATAGCTGGCGACGGTTGCCGCGAACGCGATCGGCAGCCAGAGGAGACGAGGGTGGGCGAACTGCTCGACGACCTCGGCGGGTCCTGCGACGAAGGCGACGCCCACGAGCGCGCCGGCGGCGAGCGTCCCCGCGATCAGGACGAACACCGCGGTGTGCGCCGGTTGCTGCTCGAGGTACGACGACGCCAGCACGTGGCGAAGCCGCCTGCCGCGGCTCGAGGCGAGGATGGTGGAGCGCAGCGAGGGGGCGTACGGTTTCACCGTGCCTCTACACATCGACCTCGCCCGCGGAACACTTGACGGTCGCCCCGTCTTCGGCCTGAGCGAAGCGGCGATCACGTCGAGCCTCGGGCCGCCGAGCTACGTCGAGCACTACACCCGCCGTGTCGATCTCGGCTACGGGAGCCGCTCGCGGCCCCGCGTCGAGGTGATCGTCACCGGAACGGCCTGGGCGATCGAGCTCGAGGATCCGGCCGACGTCGAGGCCCGCCTCGGACTGCTGCTCGCCCTGCCCCCGACGGCGCTTCAGGCGCGGATCGCGGCCCGCTACGCCGGGGTCTTCCGGCTCGTCCGCTCCTACCACTGCGACGCGAAAGGATGCTTCGGTCTCTTCTGGAACCGCGACGGAAGCCGGCGGATCATCTTCGGCACGTCCCGCGGGCACCGCTACGTGGGCTTGCAGCTCACGCAGCACCCCTGAACGGCCGGCGGCCTACGGGCCGGGCGAACCGGCGGCCGCCGCCCGGGCCTCCGCCTCGTAGGGGTTCCGGGCGTAGCCGGTGCGGAGGTACGAGAGCGGCATCGCGATCGGCCGGTGCTGCATCTGCCAGACGTGACACAGCTCGTGGCAGACGAGGTCGTCGGCGGCCGGGCCCGGCGGCTTCCGCAGGAAGATCGCGTTCCAGGCCGCGTAGCCGTCGAACCGCCGAAACCACGGCAGCCGGAAGAGGAGCGGCCACACGAGCACCCGCACGCGCTCGATCCGCACGGGCTCGGGGTAGAGGGACAGCAAGTCGAGCCGGGCCTTGGCGCGCCGCAGCGCGGCCTTTTCGTCGTGCATCCGAGTAGCATCCTTGCATGGTGGATCGTGAGGAGACCGTGGAGGTCCTGGAGGGGGCGCCTGCGGGCGCGATGCGGCCGGCCGACCCGGAGCCGCTGCGTGATCTCCGCGGGCTGATCGACGAGCTCGAGCTCCTCGGGCGGGAGCAGCGGGCGACGATCGAGCAGCAGGAGAGTCGGGCAACGCGGATCGTCGCCGCGCTTCGCGGAACCGAGGCCGAGCTTCGTGAACGAAGCGGCGCGCTCGCAGAAGCCGAGCGCCGGCACTCCGCCGTCGCCGAGGAGCAAGACCGCCGCGCGTCGCAGCTCGCCGAACGCGAGAAGGCACTCGGAGAGCGCGAGGCCGCCCTCGACGCGGCGGAGCGCACCGCCGCGGAGCACGAGCGGCAGGTCGCGGCAACCGGGCAGGAGCTCGACGCGCGCTCGCGGGCGCTGGCCGACCGGGAGCAGGCCGTGCGAACGCGGGAGACGGAGCTCGCCGCGCGGGAAGCGGCGGACGAGGCGCAGGTCACCCGCCTCGCCGAGCTGAGCAAGCATCAGGCCGCACGCGACGCACAGCTCAAGGCACGGGAGGCGAGCGTCGCGGAGCGCGAGGCGGCGGTCCAGCAGAAGGAGAAGGGCGTCGTCGCACGCGAGCTCCTCGTGCAGAGGCTCACGCCGACAGGCCCGACGGAGCCCCAGGCCGCGGGCAGGGTCTACAACATCGACACGCTCGAGCGTCTGGTCGAGTCCCGGTCTGCGGATTTCCCGCACAGGGTCGCCGAGTGGGAGACGTACCTGTTCGAGCTCCGCTCGAAGGCCGGCACCGACGGCTCGCTACCCGGTAGCCTGAACGGACTCGTGGAGGACGTCTTTGCCCCGCTTGTCTGAGTTGCAGGTGTCGCCGGGACGCGGTACCTTGGTGGGGCTCTTGGTCACCCTCCTCGTCGCGCTGGCCCTCGCTTTCACCAACCACGCGCACGCCCAGCAGGCGCGCGTGACGCACTCGTCCGGTCACCTCCCGACCGTCGGCATTCTCGTGCCGGGCGTGTCGCTCGCGGGCATCAAGCTCGGCATGACCGAGAAGCAGGTGGGGAAGATCCTCGGCGAGAACCCCGTGCTCTGCACGGTCGCGATCAGCAAGCTCTGCGCGGAGCCGGTGTTCCTCTACGAGTACACGCACGGAGAGCCGCTCGGGGTGGGCGTCAAGTTCCACGCCTTCGAGGGCAACGAGCTGGTGAGCGCCGTCTTCACCCTGGGCACGATTCAGGGCTGGCACACGAAGGAAGGCCTGAAGATGGGCGATCCGGTGAGCAACATCTACAACTTCTACTCGACGCCGATCAACACGAACTGCATCGGCTTCGCGGCTCTCTCGGCGAAGTCGGGCAAGGTGACGACCTCGTTCTACACCGCCGACGGCATCGTCTCGGGCTTCGCGCTGACTCAGCCGCCCGAGGGTGTTTGCCAGTAGCGCGCGCCGGCTACAGCGCGAACCGCTCGACGTGGAGACGCCGCCGCGGCACGCCGGCGCTCCGTAGCCTTCGCCCGGTGACGTTCGTCATCGCGGGCGGCCCGCACAGGTAGACCTCGCGCTCGGCGAGGTCCGGCACGAGCTCGCCGAGGTGCTCCGGCGAGAGCAGCTCGTGCCCGTCGGGCGCCGCATGGTCGCCAACCACGTAGTGGAGCGCGAAGCCCCGTCGCCGCTCGAGCTCCGCGAGCTCGTCGGCGAAGACGATGTCGTCCGTGGAGAGGACTCGGTAGATCGCGACGACGTCGCCGGTCATCCGCTCGAGGAGCGCGCGCACCGGGGTGATCCCGATTCCGCCGGCGACGAGGAGCACCTTGTCTCGCTTCCGCGTGCGCTCGGTGAAGTCCCCGAAGGGCCCTTCGACGACGACCCGCGTCCCGACGGGGATCGCGTCCATCTTCGCGGTGTGCCCGCCGACCGACTTGGCCGTGATCCGGAACGAGTTGCCGTCGGGCGCGGCCGAGAGTGAGAACGGGTGGGCCGCCCACCAGTGCCCGGGGGCCAGGAAGCGCCAGATGAAGAACTGGCCGGGGACCGCGCCGAGCCGGTCGAGGCGCCGGCCGGTGATCCGCAGCGAGGTCACGCCGTGTCCCTCGGGACTCACCTCGGCGACCTTCAGCCGGTAGCGGAACGACGAGACGAACGGCGCCAGCAGGCGGTACGCGAGCACGGCGAGCGTCACGATCGCCAGACCGCGCCAGTAGTTTGCGTGCCAGTTCACCGGCTTGCCGAATCCGGTCGGCGTGAGGCCTTCGAGGCTCGACGGGTTGAGATCGCCGCCGGTCGGGATCTCGTGGAACCACGCAAGCGCGATCCCGGCGTACGCGGTGAGGTGCACCGCGTACCAGAGCTCGTAGCTCAGGTGCCGCCTGGCGATCGCGAACGAGCTCCAGGCGACGACGAGCAGCAGGACCGTCCCGATCGTCGCCGTCACCATTCCGGGGAACGCCCCCCGTCCGACCATCTCCCAGAACTCGCGGAAGAACGAGCGGTTCGTGGGCATCGAGTAGCCCTGGATCTGGAGGACGACGTGCACGACGATCAGGTCGATGCAGAGGTGGCCGTTCCAGCGGTGCCACTGTGTCAGCCTGTCGAAGCCCGCGACGCGCTCGAGCACCGGCAGCCGTGAGAGCAGGACGACCTGGACGAGTGCGAGGTAGGCGCCGATGAGCCCGGCGAGCCCCGCAGTCCGCGCGAGCACGTCCGCGGTCGTGTGCATCGACAGGTTGTGGTCGTGAACCCAGATCCAGACGAGGAACGCGATGTTGCCGAGGTAGACGGTCCACGCGACGGCGAGGGCGACGACACGGGTCGCCGTGCGCCTACGCATCGCGGCTGCTAAGTGGTACGCGCCGTCGTGACGAACTTCGCCACGTCATAGAGCTGCGCGAACTTCAACACGCGCAGCAGGTACTCGGCCTGGATGCCGCCGACGCCCTGGACGACCGCGTTCACGACGTTCGTGTAGTCGGGGTTGTCGCGGTCGAGGTTCGGCCCGATCGTGCCGTGCGTTCCGGCGGCCTTCATCGTGTGGCACTTCCCGCAGAAGACGACGAAGAGCTTCTTGCCGATGGCGGCGTTGCCGGGCTGGTCGTACGAGGGTCCGTCGCCGACGCCGTTCGACTCCGTGATCGGGTTGTTGCCGGCGAGGCTCGGAAGCGCGACCGCCAGGATCCCGGCCACAACCAGGGTCATCAAGACGAGGAGTCTCGCGCGGGACACCGGGACGGATTGTAACCACCAGGCCAGGTGGAGTCCATACCGAATCGGCCGCAAGGAACGGCTTCGGAAAAGGCTTGGAAAGGCCCGGGCGGGCCCCCCTTGGAGGCCGGGCGCTCCGGCGCCCCGGGCCCCGGCCGCGGGCGGTTCCGTCCGGAGGCGCCCGGGCGCCGCGCCGGCGCTACACTGCCGTCGCAATTGTGAGCGGTTCGGATGGTGCTCGTCGCACTTTCTTGCCCGTTCAGTGGAAGTGGCAAGGAGGTGAAAGAGATATGGCAACCGGCACCGTCAAGTGGTTCAACGCCGACAAGGGCTACGGGTTCATCACCCCGGACCAGGGCGACAAGGATCTGTTCGTGCACTTCAGTGCGATTCAGGGCAGCGGCTACAGGTCGCTCGCCGAAGGCGCGAAGGTCGAGTACGAAGAGCAGCAGGGCGAGAAGGGCCCGCAGGCTGCGAACGTCACCGTGATCTCCTAGCTCGGTCGGTTGTCGCCGGTGCCGGGTTCTCGACCCGGCACCGGCCGACTCCCGCGGCTATCGGACGGTGACTGCGAGCCCGTTTCTGGGCACGACGAATTGCACGCCGCCGTATTGCTGCTGCTGTGCGACGACGAGGAACGCGAGGAACGTTCCCGCCTTGGCGTATGTGTGGGACACAGTCGCCGGCGGGCGGCCCGAGCCGCCCGTTTGCTGCCCGTCCCCGAACTGGAGCTGCCAGGAGACCACCGTGCCCGGAATGTTCGAGCCGAGCGTGAACGTGACGTGGAGCGGATGCGATCCCGACGTCGGCGTGACGCTGAGGCTGAGTGTGGGCGGGGTGCCTCCTCCGACCGTCACCTGCGCGAACGCGATGTCGGCGGCGTAGGCGCCGGGCTTGACCACGAAGTCTGCGGCATAGGTTCCCGCCTTGGCGTACGTGTGCGAGACGGAGGCGGGCGGCTTGCCGGCGCCGCCCGTGTGCTGGCCGTCGCCGAAGTCGACCGTCCAGGTGGTGATGCTCTTCACCGATGTCCCGAGCGCGAACGTGACCTTGAGCGGCGGGCTTCCCGACGCGGGCGTCGCCTTGAAGCTCATCAGGGCGGCGCCGACGGTGATGCTCGTGCTCGCGCTCGAGGCCGCCGTCGCGGTCGGCGAGGCGAGAACGGTCAGCACCGGCTTGTAGTCGCCTGCCGTCTTGTAGGTGTGGGTGATCGTGCTCGGCGGCGTGCCGATCGCAACCTTCGACTGGCCGTCGCCGTAGTCGATGCGCCACTGCACGACCTTCGGTGACGAGAGCGTGAACGTGACCGTCAGCGGCGGGTTCCCGTTGTCGGGCGAGGCCTTGATCGAGAGCTTCCCGCCCTTTGTGCTCTTCGTCTTGGTGGACGACTTCTTCTTCGTGGCGGCAGGCTTCTTCGTCTTCTTCGCCGCCGGCGTGGTCTTGGCGACGGCCAGCTGGCCGTAGACGATGCAGAAGCCGGTGCCGTGGCTCTGCTGGTTCTGCGACCACGTTGCGGGGTTGGAGTCGACGCACGAGTACGCGCCGTCGAGGATCACCGGCGTCTTCGTCGAGACGTTCACCGACCAGTTCACGTTCTTCGCGCCGCCCTGCCCGGAGCTCCCCGTGGCCTTGTACGGCCCGATCGTCCCGGAGCTTCCCTTGAGCGCGATCGTGCCGGGCGCCGCGCCCTGGCCGTTGTTCCAGTGGTAGGTCGTGATCGAGGTGAGGCAGTAGGCCTTGAGTCCGGTCAAGAAGCTCGGCGGCCGGCCGCCGTTCAGCACGCCGTAGACGTTGCTCGTATCGAGCAGCTTCACCTGCGGGCCCGTGCACGTATACGTCGTCTTCGTGAGCGAGGTGGCGCCGTCCGTTGCGGGGCAGGATGAAGCGGCGGCGAGGACGGCCGCAACGACCGCGAGAACGACGGCCCGCCCCATTGGCGCGATTACCTCACGTGCCCCGGGGACTGTCAATTCCCGGCCGCTCTTAGGAGCTTCTTAGCCCAAGTTCAACGAATGCTCATCGGGTGCGTCCAAAATGAGGGCTATGAGTCACGGCACCTTCCTTCGCGCTCTGGCGGTGGGAGCTGCGGCCTCGGCCGCGCTCGCCGCCGGCGGTGCCGTCCACACGGGCAGCGCCGGCGCAGCGCGCCTGGACGTCGCCGCGCAGGTCGATCCGGCCGTCGTCGACATCCGCACGAACCTCGGTCTCGAAGACGAGGCGGCGGCGGGCACCGGCATCGTGATCGGGTCGAGCGGCCTCGTCCTCACGAACAACCACGTGATCCGCGGGGCCACGAGCATCCGCGTCACCGACATCGGCAACGGCAAGACGTACAAGGGCACCGTGCTCGGCTACGACGTCACGAACGACGTGGCCCTCGTCCAGCTCAGCGGCGCGTCGGGCCTCACGACTGCGACGATCGGCGGCACCGCGAAGACCGGTGAGGCCGTGACCGCGATCGGCAACGCCGGCGGCGTCGGCGGCACGCCGAGCACCGCGGCCGGCACCGTGACGGGCGTCGGCAAGTCGATCACCGCAAGCGAGGAGGGCGCGAATCCCGAGCAGCTCAAGGGCCTGATCGAGACCGACGCGGCTCTTCAGCCCGGCGACTCGGGCGGCCCGCTCGTCGATTCCACGGGCAAGGTGCTGGGCATGGACACGGCGGCCTCGACGAGCTTCTCCTTCGAGGGTGAGACGAGCGGTGACGGCTACGCGATCCCGATCGCGCATGCGCTCACGATCGCGAAGCGGATCGAGGCGAAGCAGTCGACCGCGACGACGCACATCGGCGCGACGGCGATGCTGGGCGTCAGCGTCGAGTTCCCGAACGGTCTGGACGGCTACGGCTACGGCGACGGTTACGGCGTTCCCAGCACCGCCGGCGCGACCATCGTCGGCGTCGTCTCCGGCTCGCCGGCCGCGAAGGCCGGCCTCCAGGAAGACGACGTGATCACGGCGATCGGGGGCCATGCGGTGACCTCCGAGAACGCCCTCACGAACCAGATCCTGGCGCGCGCCCCGGGAACCTCGGTCTCGCTCACGTGGGTCGACGCGTACGGAACCACGCACCACTCGACCGTGAAGCTCGCGTCCGGCCCGCCGCAGTAGCGGAAACGGAGCATACGTTCCGGTTCTGGTAGGTTGCCGCGGTGGCGGTGACCGAGGCGACACGCGCGCGCAGCGACGCGCGGCGGAACCGCGAGCGACTCGTGTCGGCTGCCCGCGAGCTCTTCGCCTCCGCCGGGCTCGACGTTCCCGCCCGCGAGGTCGCCCGCAGCGCCGGTGTCGGCGCCGGCACGCTCTACCGGCACTTTCCGACGCGCGACGACCTCGTCGACGCGGTCCTCGAGGACGCGTGCGAGGAGCTCGTTGCGATCGTCGAGGCGGCGCTCGCCGAGACCGATCCCTGGCGCGGCTTCACCCGGTACGTCGAGGACGCGCTCGTCCTCTACGCGCGCAACCGCGGGCTCAAGGACGCGATCGAGGCGCAGACCCAAGGGTGTGAGCGGATCCGCCGGCTCGGCTCGCGCATGCGGCCGCTGACGGCGAAGATCGTGGCGCGCGCGCATGACGCCGGTGTGCTCCGGCGCGACTTCGCGGTCGGCGACATCAAGGTCGTCCTCGCGGCGAGCGACCGCGCCGCCGAGGTCGATCCGCGGCTCTCGCAGCGCTACCTCGGCTTCGTCCTCGACGGCCTTCGGAGCGAGGCGTCGTGAGCGAGCAGGCGCACCGCCAGCACTACAACGTCACCTTCGCGCTCCTCGCCGCCGCCGCGGTTGCGTACGCCCTCCTTCAGTCGCTCGTCCTGCCCGCGCTGCCGACGATCCAGCACGACCTGCACACGAACGCCGCCGGCGCCGCCTGGATCCTGACCGCCTACCTGCTCGGGGCCTCGGTGGTGACGCCCGTCGCGGGCCGGCTCGGCGACATGTTCGGGAAGAAGCGGCTGCTCGTCCTCGTGATGGTCGTGCTCGCCGGTGGAACGGTTCTCGCCGGCCTCGCGACGTCGATCGGCCTGATGATCGTCGGCCGCGTGATCCAGGGCGCGGGCGGGGCGATCTTCCCGCTCGCGTTCGGGATCATCCGCGACGAGTTCCCGCGTGAGCGCGTGCCGCACGGCATCGCGCTGATCTCCGCGATCCTGGGCATCGGCGGGGGGCTCGGCATCGTCCTCGCCGGGCCGATCGTGCAGCACTTCTCGTACCACTGGCTGTTCTGGCTGCCGCTCGTCGCGATCGTCGTTGCGACGGCCGGGATCGTCGCCTTCGTTCCCGAGTCCCCGATCCGCGCCCGCGGCCGGATCGACCCCGCCGGCGCGGTGCTGCTCTCCGCGTGGCTCGTCGCGCTGCTCGTGCCGGTGAGCGAGGGCCCGACCTGGGGCTGGACGTCGGCGAGGACGGTCGGCCTGATCGCGGCCGCCGTTCTCCTCTTCGCCGCCTGGGTCTGGGCCGAGTCGCGCAGCGCGGCGCCGGTCGTCGACATGCGGATGATGCGGCTGCGGACGGTGTGGACGACGAACCTCGCCACGATCCTGATCGGCTTCGGCATGTACGCGTCGTTCATCCTCGTCCCGCAGTTCGTCGAGCTGCCGACGTCGACCGGCTTCGGCTTCGGCGCCTCGATCACGGGTGCCGGCCTCTTTATGGTTCCCGCAACGCTTGCCATGCTGCTCGCCGGTCCCATCTCGGGCCGGTTGTCGAGCACCGTCGGCTCGCGGGTGCCGCTCGGTCTCGGCGCGCTCGTGTCGTGCATCTCGTTCGCTCTCCTCGCCGTCGCGCACGGCGCGAGGTGGGAGATCTACCTCGCGATGCTCGTGATGGGCGTCGGCATCGGACTCGCTTTCGCCTCGATGGTGAACCTGATCGTCGAAGCGGTTCCCGCCGATCAGACCGGCATCGCCACCGGCATGAACACGATCGTGCGCACGATCGGCGGCGCGATCGGGAGTCAGGTGGCGGCCGTGATCGTGACGGCGACGGTCGCGAGCTCGGGGCTCCCGACCGAGCACGGGTTCACGATCGCCTTCGCGGCGTTGGCGGTCGCCCTCGGGATCGGCTTTCTGGCCGCGCTGCTCGTGCCCGGCCGTGCGGTCGCGATCCACGGAGAAGCATTCGCGGAGGCCCGATGAGCGCGCAGAGCGCGCAGCAGACCGACACCCGGCGGGTGCGCCTGATCTTCGGCGCGCTGCTGCTCGTGATGCTGCTCGCCGCGCTCGACCAGACGATCGTGTCGACGGCGCTGCCGACGATCGTCGGCGACCTCGGCGGCATCCAGCACCTCTCCTGGGTGGTGACGGCCTACCTGCTCGCCTCGACCGTCGCCGGCCCGCTCTACGGCAAGCTCGGCGATCTCTACGGGCGCAAGAAGCTGCTCCAGTCCGCGATCGTCATCTTCCTGATCGGCTCCGCCCTGTGCGGCCTCGCGCAGGACATGACGCAGCTGATCGCGTTCCGCGCGCTGCAAGGTCTCGGCGGCGGCGGGTTGATGGTCCTCGCGATCGCCGTCGTCGGCGACATCATCCCGCCGCGCGAGCGCGGCCGCTACCAGGGGTTCTTCGGCGCGGTCTTCGGTCTGGCCACGATCATCGGGCCGCTGCTCGGCGGCTTCTTCGTCGACAACCTCTCGTGGCGCTGGATCTTCTACGTCAACCTCCCGCTCGGCGCGCTCGCCTTCGCCGTGATCGGCGCGGTCTTCCACGCGAGGTCGGCGCACGTGGAGCACAAGATCGACTACCTCGGCGCCGTCGTCCTCGCGGTCGGGCTCTCGTCGGTCGTCCTCTTCACGAGCCTCGGCGGAACGACGTACGCATGGCGCTCGGCCCCGATCGTCGCGATGATGGTCGGCGGCGTCGTGCTGCTCGCGCTGTTCCCGCTCGTCGAGGCCCGGGCGTCCGAGCCGATCCTGCCGCTCGGGCTCTTCCGCAACCGGATCTTCGTCGTGACGAGCGCGGTCGGCTTCATCGTCGGCCTCGCGCTCTTCGGCTCGATCACGTACATGCCGCTCTACCTCCAGATCGTGAAGGGTCACAGTCCGACCTCGTCCGGTCTCCAGCTGACGCCGATGATGGGGGGTCTCCTGATCACGTCGATCTTGAGCGGCAACCTGATCTCCCGCTTCGGCCGCTACAAGCCGTTCCCGATCGCCGGCACGGCGATCATGACCGTGGCCGTCTATCTGCTCTCGCGCCTCGAGGTGGGGACGCCGACGTGGGTCGCCTCGGTGTTCATGGTGATCCTCGGCCTCGGGCTCGGGATGGTGATGCAGGTCCTCGTCCTCGCCGCGCAGAATGCGGTCGACTACAAGTTCCTCGGCGTCGCCACTTCCGGCTCGACGCTCTTCCGGCAGATCGGCGGCTCGATCGGCGTCGCCGCCTTCGGTGCGATCTTCGCCAACCGGCTCGGCCACGAGCTCGCCGCGCGGCTCCCGGCCGGGGCGAAGGTGCCGCGTGCGGCGAACCCGGCGGTCGTCCGCCATCTGCCGCCCGCGATCCACAAGCCGTACGTCGAGGCCTTTGCCGCGTCGCTGCATCCGATGTTCGTCGCCGCGACGGGGATCACGTTCGTCGCGTTCCTGCTGACATGGCTGCTGCGGGAGGTGCCGTTGCGGCAGGTGTCGCGCGCGGAAGGCATCGGCGAGACGTTCGCGTCCCCTCACGAAGCGAGCTCGGAGCGCGAGCTCGAGCGAATCGTCAGCGCGATCGTCGGCGACGACGGCGAGCGCGCGCGCATCTACGACCGCCTGATCGCCCGGTCCGGCCTCGACCTCGTACCAGCCGAGGCGCGGCTGCTGAGCCGGCTTTGCGACGGCGCGCCGGTCGAGACGCACGAGGCCGGCGCCGAGCGGTCGCGCCTGCAGGCGCGCGGGTACCTGACCGCCGACGGCGCGGTCACCGCCGAAGGGCGCCGTGCACACGACCGCCTCGTCGACGCCGGCCGCGAAGAGCTCGCCGCTCTTCTTCCCGATCAGGATGGGGACGCCGTGCCCGCCCTCGCCCGGCTCGCGACGTCATTCGTCGAAGACCAACCGAAGGAGGCGTGATGTTCGAGAACGAGATTCGTGTCCCGACGGCCGACGGGGAGATGACCGTGTTCGTCGCCCATCCGGACGGCGAGGGCCCCTTCCCCGTCGCCGTCCTGTACATGGACGCGATCGGCTACCGCGAGCAGGTGAAGGAGAACGCGCGGGTGTTCGCGGCCGGCGGCTTCTACTGCGTGGCGCCCGACCTCTTCTACCGCTCCGGCGACGGGCTGACCTTCGACATGGCGAAGCTCGCCGCCGAGGAGTTCAAGGGGCCCGAGTCGCAGCGCCTGATGGGAATCATGAAGAGCGTGACGCCGGACCTCGTCGCGGCAGACACGGAGTCGATCTTCCCGGCGATCGCGTCCGACCCTGCGGCCGGCTCGGGCCCGAAGGTCTGCGTCGGCTACTGCATGGGCGCGCGGTTTGCGCTCCACGTCGCGTCGGCGCTCGCCGACGAGTTCGTCGCCATGGCGGGCATCCATCCGGGCGCGCTCGTCACCGACGATCCCGATTCGCCGCACCACGACCTCGCGGGTGTGCGGGGCGAGCTGTACTTCGCGTTTGCCGAGAACGACCGGTCGGCGACGCCCGAGCTCGTCGACCGCTTCCGCGACGAGCTGGAGCGAAACGGCGTCGAGGGCGTGGTCGAGCGGCTTCCCGGAACGGCGCACGGGTTCGCGATGGCCGACCTTCCCGTCTACGACCGCGCCGCGGCCGAGCGGCACTTCGAGCGCACGCTCGATCTCTGGCGGCGGAACCTCTCGCCGGAGCGCGTCGGGGCGTCGTAGGCCTAGCCGTGCGGCAGCACGAAGAAGGCGATGCTGCCGTACTGGAGTGCGACGGCGACGAGGACGAGCGCGTGGAAGAGCTCGTGGTAGCCGAAGACCGCCGGCCGCGGGTCTGGCCGCCGGAAGGCGTAGACGAGGCCGCCCGCCGTGTACGCGAGGCCGCCGCCGACGAGAAGCAGGCAGGCGGCCAGTCCGGCGTGCCGCTCGACCTGGGGAAGGGCGAAGACGCCGACCCAGCCGAGTGAGATCGCGATCAGGGCCGCGAGCCACTTCGGCGCCGCCACCCAGAAGACCTTGAGCAGGATCGCGGCGGCCGCTCCCGACCAGACGACGCCGAGGATGACGAGGCGCCAGCTTCCGTGCAGCACAAGCAGGCCGACGGGTGTGTAGCTGCCGGCGATCAGCGCGTAGATGCCGGCGTGATCGATCCGCCGCATGCGAAGGCGCCATCTGGTCGACCACGTGATGCGGTGATAGAAGCCGCTCGCTCCGAGCATGAACGCGACGGCGGCGGCGTACGTGATCGCGGCGGCGCGTGCAGCCGTTCCGTGTGTCGCGAAGCCGAGCGCGACTCCGAGCGGCAGCGAGCAGTAGAACGCGATCTCGTGGCTCAGGCCGCGCAGCCGCGGACGAGCCTGCGCAGGCGTCGTGCTACTGCTCTGCGGGCCGAAAGCGGTAGACGATGCGTCCACGCGTCAGGTCGTACGGAGAGAGCTCGAGCTTGATGCGGTCGCCGAGCAGGATGCGAATGCGGTGGCGGCGCATCTTGCCTGCGGTGTAGGCGAGCGCCTCGTGCCCGTTCTCGAGCGCGATCCGGTACATACCGCTGCGGTATGCCTCGACGACTTCGCCCTCGAACACGAGCTTCTCTTCCTTTTCAGCGATGACGATCCTTTCATGGAGAGGAGGGCGCGCCCGAAGGCGCGCCCGTCGACGCGACGAGCTAGACGCTCGTGACCACGCGAACGTTCTGGGCCTGTGGGCCCTTCTCGCCGTCCGCGACTTCGAACTCGACCTGCGCACCTTCGGCGAGAGTCTTGAAGCCCTCGCCGGTGAGCGCGCTGAAGTGGACGAAGACGTCCTTGCTGCCGTCGCTCGGGGCGATGAAGCCAAATCCCTTCGCGTCGTTGAACCACTTGACGGTTCCGGTTGCCATAAAAAAACACCTCCTCCTGCCAATCGTGAACGGGCAGGGGAGGCGCCTTGTGCGCATCCGGTACTCGCTCTTGTACGGGGACACCGTAGCAGCTGGCCGCCGAGGGCCCTGGAAACGCCGTACACTCCAGCAGTGGAGCTGGCAGTCGGCCAAGTCGTCGTCTACGGCGGTCACGGAGCCGGGCGGGTCGTGGCGAAGGAGCAGCGCGGGTCGGGTGAGGCTCGCAGCGAGGTCGTCGTGCTCGAGCTCGCGGCGACCCTGATGGTGACCTTGCCGGTCGCGCTCGCGCACGAGTGCCTCCGGCCGCTCGCGAACGAACGCGAGATTGCGAGCGTGCAGCGGACGCTGCGGACGAAGGCTCCGGTGAGCGACCTCGTCTGGCTGAAGCGGCACAAGGCGACGCGCGCGAAGCTGTCTGTCGGCGAGGCGGTCGGTCTCGCCGAAGTGGTCAGCGACGGGGCCCGCCGCCATCACGGCGACAGCGCGCGGCTGTCGGTGAGCGAGCGGGAGCTCTACCTCAGGGCGCGGCGGCTGCTCGCCGACGAGATCGGCCACATTCGAGGCATCGAGTCGGCGGAAGCAGAGAACTGGATCGCCGACCAGCTTGCGCACGCATGACGTTCGCCGGAACCGATCTCGCCTACGACCGCTTCATGGGCCGGTATTCGAGCCGGCTTGCGCCGCTGTTCGCGGATTTCGCAGGGATCGAGGCGGCGATGACGGTGCTCGACGTCGGCTGCGGCCCGGGCGCGCTCACCGGCGAGCTCGTACGCCGCGCCGGCGAAGAGCGGGTCGCCGCCGCCGACCCGACGGAGCAGTTCGTGTCGGCGTGCCGTGCGCGATTTCCCGGGACCCGGGTCGAGCAGGCCCCGGCCGAGGAGCTTCCGTTTGCCGACGGTGACTTCGACGCTGCGCTCGCGCAGCTCGTGGTCGCGTTCATGAGCGACGGGGTGGCGGGTGTGCGCGAGATGGCGCGGGTGACGAGGGCGGGCGGTGTCGTCGCCGCCTGCATGTGGGTCATCGGCCCGGAGATGGAGCTCCTGCACGTCGTCCACGGCGCAGGCGCCGCGATCGCGCCCGATCATCCGTACGTGAACGCGGCTCAGCGCTATCGCAGCGAGCCCGAGCTCCTGGAGCTGTTCGAGGCAGCGGGCATTCGCGACGTCGAGAGCGGATCGCTCGTCGTGAGCTCCGAGTACGCAGACTTCGACGAGCTGTGGGATTCGGTCGTCGGCGGCGCGGGCCCGATCGGCGACCTTCTCCGGACACTCGATGCCGACGGCGTGGAGAGCTTCCGCAGCGAGGTGCACGAGCGGCTCGGCGACCGCGGTGCGCCGTTCACCCTCTCCGGCCGCGCCCTGGCCATTCGCGGCGTTTCAAGGTCTTAACACAGTCTCGTGTTAGATGTGCGCTCAGACCACGACCGTCAGGAGGGAGCGCCATGATCGGCGAAAAGGTGATGCAGTTTCAGGGCAAGGGCACGGACCTCGGTGCGCTGCAGGGAAAGATCGAGAGCTATCTTCAGTCGGAACACTTCACGGTTCAGACGTCTGCGCCCAGTGAGCAGGGTGTGGTCATCCAGGCGAAGAAGGGCGGATTCCTCGACAAGGTGATCGCAGCCGACCGTGCTCTGACGATTGCCATCTCCGGCGACTCGAACGACCTCACGGTCCGGATCGGAATCGGCAAATGGCTCGAGCACCTCGGTGTGGCCGCACTCGAGACGTTGCTGCTTTCCGACCTGTTCCTCGTCGTCGACGTCGCCGAGACGGCGTGGAACCTCGAGATCGAGGACAAGCTCGCGAAGCAGATCGAGTCGTTCGTCGGCTGAGAGCGCCTCAGCTCAGCCGGCGCTGCTGACGACCAGGGTCAGGTTCTCGACGGCGTCGATCACGAGGCTCTCGCCGACCCCTGCTCCGGCGGCGCAGCGCGCGCGCCAGGATTCGGAGCCGAAGCGCACCCGCCCGTCTGGCCGGCACGCCGAGATGGCGGTCACCGGCCGGCCGACCATCGTCTCGACGCCGACCGCGATCGGGATCCGCCGCGTGTACCAGATCCAGAACCCCTTCTCCGCGAGCTCGACGGCGCCGGCGGCGCAGAAGAGGATCACGCCCAGCTCGGCGGACACGACGTGCAGTCCGACGAGCAGCAGCGGGGCGGCCAGGATCAGCATCGCTGGAGAGGGTAGCGCTCGCGGGCAATCCGATCTGCCGGCCGGGTGGGTATCCCTCGGGGTGAGGATGTCCTCTGACCGCCGCAGGGTCGAAAAAGTCGCCGAAAGCACAAACTCGAGGAGGCCCCCGTCCCCATGAAGCGTCTCGTGACCGCAGCTCTGTGCGCTGCCCTCATCTTCGTCGTGACCGGCGTTGCCGGAGCCGATCCGCTCCGGGTCGGGATCGCCGACGACTGGCCGGAGTCGCATGCGTGCGGCGACGTCTTCTGGCAGGCGATGAACGACATCAACTACTCCGACCTGCGCATCACGGTGCAGTGGGACGGCAGCGGCGCCACGGTCCCGATCTCCGACGCAGCGAGTGCCGCGAACTGCGCGGTCAAGAACGGGGTCACGCCGATCGTCGCGATCTATCCGTCGAAGCCGACGCTGATCGGCTCCAACGCAAGCGCGCAGGCGGCTTTCGCGCAGTTCTCCGGCAGCGTGGTGCAGCAGCTGCCGATGGTCGACAACTTCATCGTCGGCAACGAGCCGAACGTGAACCGCTTCTGGCAGCCGCAGTACGTGGGAGGACAGTCTGCGGCGCCGATCGACTACGAGCACACGCTCGCCCAGGCCTACGACGCGATCAAGGCGGCGCGGTCCAGCGCAATCGTCTGGGGACCCGCCATCTCGTCGCGCGGCAACGACAACCCGACTGCCTCGAGCAACCCGAGCCACTCGCCGGTCTGGTTCATCATCAAGATGGGACAGGCCTACCGGGCGTCCGGACGGACGAAGCCGATCTTCGACGAGTTCGACATGCACCCGTATCCGCCGATCCAGGACACGGATCCGTACTCGACGCCGTTCCAGTGGCCGCAGGCGGGCGCTGCGAACCTCGACCGGATCAAGCAGGCGCTCTGGGATGCCTTCAACGGCACCGCTCAGCCCGTTCCGGCCGAGCAGGCAGGCGGGCGCATCGCGCTGTCGGCGCGCTTCGCGAATCAGGGACTGCCGATCAACCTCGACGAGGTCGGGTCGCAGACCGACGTCACGGGTCACGCCGGCTACATCGACTTCCCCGAGAGCATCAAGCCGATCAGCGAGGCGACGCAGGCGCAGTACTACACGCAGCTCATCGGCATGGCCGAGTGCGACCCCGACGTGCAGGCGCTGCTCTTCTTCCCGCTGATCGACGAGAACGACGTCCACAACGGCTTCCAGTCGGGGAATCTCTACGTCGACTTCACGCAGAAGCTGTCCTACGCCGCGGTCAAGAGCGAGATCGCGTCGACGCACGGCAACTGCCAGGGGACGCAGGCGGCGTGGGTCCACGCGACGCACGTGATCGGAGCGCAGGCGTTGTGGAACGGGCCGCATACGAGCCCGACCGCGCAGCCGACGAGCAAGAAGGCGACGCAGAAGTACTGGGCCTTCAGCCTGACGGCGACCGAGGACGCAACCTACAGCGCGTCGCTCGTGAACCTGCAGACGAAGAAGCCGGTGCTCACGACCTCCGGGACGGTGAAGGCGTACTACACGCCGCTCGTCCATTTCTCCGGGAAGACGCTGCCCGCCGGCTGCTACGCCTACCAGGCGGTGCTCACCGCGGCGGTGAATGCGCAGCGGACGTCGACGCTCACGAGCGGCTCGTTTGCCGTCGGCGCGGGTAGCTGCACCGGCGTCGCCGGGCTGAGCTCCTCGGCGACGACGTCCTGACGACGAGCTGAGGCGGCGCAAGGCCGCGGGTCGCTGCCCCTCAGTGGGGCAGCGGCCCGCCGGCGAGCGCGACGATCACTCCTGTCGCACCGGCAAGGAGAAGCGTCGGAACGATTCCGCGGCGCAGCACGAACAGGACGATCGCGGCCGCGGCGAGGACGCCGTACTGCCAGCCGAGTTGCAGCGCACGCGCGAGCGGTATCGCGGAGCCGAGGATCGCGCCGATCGCGGCCGGGCCGGCGCCGTCGAGGAAGCTGCGCGCGCGCTCGTCCCGGCGGATGAGGTTGAACCGGCGCCCACCGAGCGCGATGAAGGCGAACGAGGGCGTGAAGGCGACGAGCGCAGCGAGGAGGGCGCCGCCGACTCCTGCCGCTCCGTAGCCGACGACCGCGACCGTCTGCACGACCGGGCCGGGCGTGATCTGGCCGAGCGCGACCGCGTTCAGGAACTGGCCGCCCGTCAGCCAGTGGTAGTGGCCGACGGCGTCCGCCTGCATCAGCGGGACGATCACGAAGCCGCCCCCGTACGCGAGCGCACCGACCTTGAACGCGACCCACGCGAGCGCGAGCAGCCCGCCGCCGGCGACGGACGCCGTCGCGAGCAGCGGCAGCGGGATGACGGCGGCCGCGCGCCCGGCGAAGAGGGTTCGCCGCAGGCAGAGCTCGACCGCGCCGCAGGCGAGCAGGACGAGGACGAGCCATGGACCGACGATCACCGCCGCAGCGGCGCCCGCGGCGACGTAGGCGACCCAGCGCACTCGCCGCGTCTCGCCGGCCTGTCCCCAGCTTGCCGGGACGAGGCTCCACCCGGCCCTGACGGCGACGGCCGCGACGGCCGCGCCGGCTCCCGCGCCCGCGCCGAGAATCCACCGCGGCGGCGCCGATTCGAGGAACAGCGCCGCCAGGCAGACGATCAGGACGAGGCCCGGCACGACGAAGGCGATGCCGCCGGCGAGCGCGCCGATGCGGCCGCGCAGCCGCCAGGCGCAGTAGATCGCGAGCTGCGTCGAGGCGGGGCCGGGAAGCAGGTTGCAGGCCGCGATCGCATCCTCGAAGTCCGTCCCGGTCAACCAGCCGCGCCTGCGCACGCACAGCTCCCGCAGCAGCGCGATGTGCGTCGGCGGCCCCCCGAAGCCGATGCAGCCGATGCGACCCCACTCGCGCAGGACCGTTCCCAGCGAGACGTGCGGTGTCGGCGCCGACGCCATGCCGCGCGAGCGTACGGGACCGGGCGCCGTGTGCGCACCCGACTCGGTACCCTCGCAACATGAGGGGCGTGCACGTCTTGCTGCTTGCGTGTCTCGCCGGGAGTGCTCTCCTTCCCGGCGCGGCGGCGAGTGCAGCCGCCGTCGAGGCGAGCGTGCCGGTCTGCTCGCCGGGCGGGCTCGCCGCCGTCTACGTCGACTCCTCCGGAGCGGCCGGGTCGGACATCGTCGAGTACGGGTTCCGGAATCTGACGACCCGGCGCTGCGAGCTCACCGGCTATCCGGCGGTGCAGATGCTGACGACGTCCGGCGGGAAGCTCTCCACGACCGACGAGCACGCGGCAGCCGGCGCGTTCGGGATCACGATCAAGCCCGTGCCCATCGCCCACAACGCAGTGGCGTACTTCGGCGTCGTCTATGCCTCGGCCACCGGCTTCGCCAACCTGAGCTGCCCGTCCTCGGCCGCGCTCAGGCTGACCCCGCCCGGTGCGACGACGGGTCTCGTGCTGAAGGGCAGGGGCGGCCGGATCCAGCCGTACGGCGGGACGACCGTGCACCTCCAGTGCGGGATCGTGCACGTCGGCCCGGTGACGGCGAAGCGCTTCCAGTAGCCGAGCGTCTGACCCTCGCATGAGGGACGGGACGACTTGCGGCGGCGCCGATACAGACGGCGTGATCAAGACGCTTGCCGCGGTCGCTGTCGCGGCCGCCGTGCTCGTGCCGGCGGCGCTCGCCGCCGATCCCGGCGCGGCGCTGACCGCGGACCTCCAGAAGCTGTCGGCCGACCGCGCGACGATGCACGCGGCGGTGATGAGCGACATTCAGCAGGTCACGGCGGACGCGCAAGGGAAGCAAACCTCCGCACTCCGCACGGCGCTCGAGGCCGACATCAAGACGCTGGAGTCGGACGTGTCGAGCAACCACACGGTGCTCCAGGCCGACCGGGAGCAGGCGCTCTCCGACTACGCGGCGGCGAAGGCCGCGCATGTCAAGGCATCGCAGCTCGCCTCGCAGCTCAAGCAGCTGCTGGATCTCTGGCAGCAGGACGCAAAGGACGTCGCAGAAGACGCCCAGGCCGCGCAGCAGGCGATCGCCGCGGTCGAAGCGCACGTCCACAGCTAGCGTTCCGCGACAATCGCGGCGTGCGGGTGTTCGTGACCGGCGGTGGGCTGGGCTTCATCGGCGGCCACGTCGTGACGGCGCTCGAGCGCGGCGGGCACGAGGTGAATCGGGAATGGGCCGACGTGCGAGACCGCGTGGCGCTCGTTCGGGAGATGCAGGGCTGCGAGGCCGTCCTCCACGTGGCGGCGCTCTACAGCTACACGGCGCCCGCCGCGGAGATGGAGGCGGTGAACGTCGACGGCACCCGGAACGTGATCGCGGCGTGCCGCGAGGCCGGCGTGAGGCGGCTCGTCCACACGAGCACGGCCGGGACGTGCGGGCCGGTGCGGGGACGGGCTGCGACGGAGGAGGACGCGCCGCCCGCCTGGGAGCTCGGCGTCCCGTACAAGCGGACGAAGCTCGCGGCCGAGCGGCTCGTGCTCGCCGCGGCGGCCGACGGGCTCGACGCGCTGTGCGTCAATCCGACGACGCCGATCGGAGAGGGCGACCGCGTGCCGACGCCGACCGGGCGAATGGTGCGCGGCGTCGCCTCCGGCCGCTACCGGGCGACGCTGCGAGGCGGCGGGCTCAATCTGGTCGACGTTCGCGACGTCGCACAGGGCCACGTGCTGGCGCTCGAACGCGGACGCGCAGGCGAGCGCTATCTCCTCGGCGGAGTCGACCTCACGATCGCCGAGGTGTTCGCGCTGATCGCGCACGCTGCGGATCGGCCCGCGCCGCGCATCGGCCTTCCGCACGCCGCCGCGCGGGCGCTCGCCCTGGTCGGCGTTGCGAATGCCCAGGAGGTCTCGCTCGCGCGACTGCCCGCGTGGTTCTCGTCTGCGAAGGCCGGGCGCGAGCTCGGGTACGAGCATGCGCCGATCGAGCCTGCCGTCGAGCGCGCCGTCGCAGACGCGCTGGCCGTCCGGTGAGGTGCGCTCCGTAACCGATTGGACACGAGCTAGGCTGCCGGTCCGTGGGGCGCCTGCTCTCTTCCCGGATGCGCCGCTCGCGGCGCCGTGCGGCCCGCGAGGCAATCGCGAGATCGCTCGACATCCCGGCAGTCGCCGACCACTCGAGGAGCCGTCGCGTTCACCGGCGCAGACGGCATCGGAGGTCGGTTCTCGCAGGGTGATGCCGCGTCTAGCGGATCGCGAAGACGGCGGTGATGTCGGCTTCGATCTGGATCGTGCCGGCGGCGACAGGCGTCGACGAGCTCCTCGCGGCCGAGATCGGCGTGAACGGGAGCGGGGTCTGGCTGCTCGTCTCCGAGATGGAGACGACGCCGCCGAGCGCGACGTGGGCGGCGGCGGCGATCGCTTCGGCGCGGGCGCGCGCGTCGGAGACCGCCGCCTCGAGCGCCCGACGCGAGAGGCTCTGCGAGTCCGCGGCGGTGAGCGAAGGACCCTGGACGTCGTTTGCGCCGGCGTGCACTGCCGCGTCGATCAGCGGCCCCGCCTTGGCGATGCTGCGCACGAGCGCAGACACCGAGTTCGTCGCCGTGTAGTTGAGGATCACGTTGCCGGCCGAGTTCTCGTTCGGAGTGAGCGAGATCTCGGCGGTCTGGATGTCGGCCGGCTTGACTCCCTGCGCCTTGACGGCGGCGATCAGCTTGTTCATCGCGGTGGCGTTCGCTGCGATCGCAGAGGTCGCCGTCTTTCCCTCGGTCGTGACGCCGAAGGTGAACTCGGCCTGGGTCGGGACGGCGTTGACGATGCCGGTGCCGTCGACTGTGATCGTCTTCGCCTGCGACTGCGCGTCCGCGCCCGCGGCCGCGAGTCCGGCGATCGCAACGGCGAGAGCAACGGCCCAGAGGCGGCTGGGCGGGTTCATGCTCGACCTACGCCGCCGAGGGCAGTCTGCGTCACACGGCAATCGTAGAGCGCCCACCGTTCGCCCAGCAGAGCCGTTCGCACCGGCCGTGCGCTGAGTCGCGTGGCGCTCGCTCGGCGTCACCGTCGGCTACCACCGGCTCTTCAAGTGCATGCTAGGGTGAAGGCACGGTCGTCTGTTCGGACGGCCGGGAGATTCAGCTTCTCGTTCCTCCTCCTTGTAGGCGTTTCGAGGCTCTTGCATCTCGAAGACGTCAACGACGGAAGGAACCAATGTCTCAGTCTTTTGCCGCGCTCGGAGTGAGCTCGCCTGTCGTCGAAGAGCTTGCCCGCCTCGGGATTCGGTCCCCGTTCGCCATTCAGTCGCTTGTCTTGTCCGACGCGCTCGCCGGCGTCGACGTCCTCGGGGCATCGCCCACCGGGTCCGGCAAGACGCTCGCCTTCGGGATCCCGATGATCGAGCGGACGGCCGGCGCCGGCGGCCATCCCAGTGCGCTCGTGCTCGTCCCGACGCGCGAGCTCGCCTCGCAGATCGTCGACGACCTGCGGCCGCTCGCGCGGTCGCGCAACCTGCGCATCGCGGCCGTCTACGGCGGCACATCGGTGAGCGGGCAGGCGAGGGAGGCGCGCGGGGCGGAGCTTCTCGTCGCCACCCCGGGTCGCCTGCACGACCTCCTCGATCGCCGGCTCGTCTCGCTCGCGTCGGTCCGCGTCCTCGTGATCGACGAGGCCGATCGCATGCTCGACATGGGTTTCCGCCCCCAGGTCGACCGCATCCTCGAGCAGATTCCGCAGAACCGGCAGACGCTGCTCTTCTCGGCGACGCTCGACGGACCGGTTGCCGACCTGGCGCGGGCCTACACGGTGAATGCGTCCCGGTTCAGCACCGGTGCTCAGATCGAAACCGGAGCGGCCGACGTCGGGCACGAGTTCGTCGCCGTGACCGCAGAGGACAAGATCGACCGGCTCGCCGATCAACTGCGGCGCGAACGAGGGCTCGCGCTCGTCTTCGTCCGCACCAAGTACGGCGCGGACAAGCTCGCGCGCAAGCTGGTGCGCCACCATGACGTTCACGCGGCGGTCATGCACGGGAACATGTCGCAGAACGCGCGCGAGCGCTCGCTGGCGCAGTTCGAGTCGGGCTCCGTCTCCACGCTGATCGCGACCGACGTTGCAGCGCGCGGCCTCGACGTCGACGACATCACCCACGTGATCAACTTCGACCCGCCGCACACCGACGACGACTATGTCCACCGCGTCGGCAGAACCGGGCGTGCGGGCCGGACCGGAACGGGCATCACGCTCGTCCTGCCGGAGCAGCGTCTCGACGTGAGCAGGCTGGCCGGAAGGCTCGGCCATGGCGCGGCGTTCGCCGCGTCCGGCATCCACGTTCCCGGCGCCGCGCCGCGGACGCGAAGGCGGAGGCGTCGGGCGTGAGCGCGAAGCGCAACCCGCAGACCGCTGCCAAGCGAGAGCGCGAGCAGGCGTTGAGAGAGCGCCGTGAACGCAAGCGTTTGAAGAAGCAGGCCCGCATCGAGGCGCACTCGCTCGAGCCGACGCCTCCGGACGCGGCGGAGGAAGATCGCTGAGCACGCTCGGAGAGTCGAGGCTCGCCGTCGACGATCTCGTCGTCTACGCAAGCCACGGCGTCGGCCGCGTCGCGAGCCGGCGGCAGGAGAGCGTCCTGCTCGAGTTCGAACACGGTCTCTCCGTGACCTTGCCAATCGCCCGCGCCCTCGAGTGCGTGCGGCCGGTATCGACCGAGGTTGAGCTCGCCGGCATCGGCCGAACTCTGGGCGGCCCGGAAGTGGTCACCCAGGAGAACTGGCAGCGTCGCCTGAAGACCACGAGGAGCAAGGTGGCTGTCGGTGACGCGTCCGGACTCGCGGAAGTCGTTCGAGACGCAAACCGGCGCGAGGAGCGCACGACTGCGCGGATGGAGCCGGGCAGGCTGTCGCTGACCGAGCGGCAGCTCTACGTAACGGCACGCAGGCTGCTCGCCGACGAGATCGGCGCTTCGCGCGGGATCGACTCGTCGTCGGCGGACGCGTGGATCGGCGATCAGCTCGCCAAGAACCGGGATCACAAGCCTTTGAGCGCGACCGGTGCGGCCGCGAAAGCCGCCGCGCCGGTCAAACCCACGCCCGCGCTCTCGGGAAGCCGCGCGCGTCGCCGAAGACGCTGAGCCTGATGCTCGCGTGACCTCGCGACGCGGCTGAAGGCGCTTGCGGATCCGGCGACGCCGACACGTCGTCGTCTCGTGCTCTCTCGGTCCGAATCGCGGGCTCTCCAGCGGGTGATCGAGGGTCAGATCGAGTCGACCGACCAACGCGGATAGGGTCGCACGGTGGGCGTGAGAGCGAACGTCGACGAACGTCGCCGTGTGGACGAACTGCTCGTGCGCTACGGCCGCAACCCGCTCTCGTTCTGCATCCGCTACGACGCGCGGTGGCAGTACGTCTTCGGCGAGGCGGTCGAGGGGGCGGTCGCGTACCTGGAGGGCAAGGGAGTCGCGCTCGTCTGGGGCGATCCACTCGCGACGCAGCGAGCGTCGGGCCTGCTTCTCAACGAGGCGACGGCCGCTCTGCGCGGCCGGAAGAAGCGCATCTGCCTTCTGCTCGTCGGCGAGGAGGTGGCCGCGCATGCGCTCGAGCGCGGCTACGGCGTGCTGAAGATCGGCGAGCAACCAGCCTTCGCGCTCGGGGAGTGGCAACTGCCGCGCGGCGATCCGGGCAAGCGCCTCCGCTGGTGCCTGAACAAGGCGAAGCGCGCCGGCGTTCGGGTTCGGCCGTACGAGCCCGCCGACGAGGGGCTCGTGATCGACGTGACGGCAGCCTGGGAACGCGGCCTCGGTCGTGGTCGCTCTCCCACAGACTCGTTTCTGCGCGCTTCTCCTCTGACTCTCGCAGGAGAGAAGCTGCTTTTCGTCGCGCTCCGCGCCGGGCGTGCGGAGGCGGTGCTCGCCTGCGCGCCGATCCCGGCCGCGAGCGGCTGGTTCCTCGAGGATCTGATGCGTCGGCCCGATGCGCCGATGGGCGCGACCGAAGCCGTCGTCGTCGAGGCGCTCCGCGCCCTCGCAGCCGATGGGGCAGAGCGCGCGTGGATGGACATCGCCCCGCTGCGCGGCGTGCAGGCGCAACTCGACCGCCGCGCAGGCATTCTCTTTCACGCCGCTGCGCCGGCGCTGTCGTTCTTCGACTCCCGCTACCACTTTCGGGGACTGACGACCTACCTCGACAAGTTCCAGCCCACGGAGTGGACGCCGCGCTACGTCGCGCTCAACCCGCCGCTACCGACCGTCGGCCTCATTCGCGCCGTCAGCGCCTTGCTCTGACACCCGGGCGTTCGAGGGCGGCTCGCGACAGCGGTGGTGTGGCGGTGTGTGGCCAGACGTGCCAGCGCGAGGCTCTGCGGCCGATCTGCCGTTCGCGGCGGCCGACGGTGCGGGCGAGCGAGCGGCCGCCCTGCGGCTTGAAGAAGAGCGCGACGCCGAGCTGGGCGAGCGCAAGGTAGGTGACGATCATCCCGGCCAGGACTGCCAGGAACGAGAGCGGCAACGTCTGGAAGCCAAACAGCCGGGCGAACGGACCGATGTACGGCAGCGCGACTCCGAGCACGGCACAGGCGAGCGTCGCTGTCAGCAGCGGTGGGCTGGGGCGGCTCTTGAGGAAGGGGACGCGCCGAGTGCGAATCACGAAGATCACGAGTGTCTGGGTCGTGAGCGACTCGACGAACCACCCCGAGCGAAACAGCGTTGGGCCGGCGTGGAAGACCCGCAGCATGACGGCGAAGGTGAGGAAGTCGTACACGCTCGAGATCGGACCGAAGAAGGACATGAAGCGGCGGATCAAGCTGATGTCCCACTGAGAAGGTCGAGCGAGCAGCTCCTCGTCGACGTTGTCGGTCGGGATCGTCATCTCGCTGATGTCGTAGAGCAGGTTGTTGAGCAGGATCTGCGTCGGCAGCATCGGCAGGAAGGAGAGAAACAGGGAGGCGCCGGCGGCGGAGAACATGTTTCCGAAATTGGACGAGGTGCCCATCAGCACGTACTTGATCGTGTTGGCGAAGATGCGCCTGCCTTCGACGACGCCGTCGGCGATGATGCCGAGGTCTTTGTCGAGCAGGACGACGTCGGCTGCGTCCTTGGCGACGTCGGCTGCGGAGTCGACGGAGATTCCGACGTCGGCGTCGTGCAGCGCGATTGCGTCGTTGACGCCGTCGCCGAGAAATCCGACGTCCGTTCCGACGGTGCGCTGTGCACGGATGATGCGGGACTTCTGCTCCGGGGTGACGCGGGCGAAGATCGTGGTCTTCGGCAGCAGCTCCAGGAGCGCGGCGTCGTCCATGGCTGCGATCTCCGCGCCGGTCACGACCGTCCCCGGATCGACGCCGACTTCCCGGCACAGGTGCGCGGCGACCTGGCCGTTGTCGCCGGTGATGATCTTGACCGTGATCCCGAGGCGGGTGAGACGGGCGAGCGACTCCTGGACGTTCGCCTTTGGCGGGTCGGTGAAGCAGAGGAAGCCGTCGAGGGAGAGGTCGCGTTCGTCGTCGTGACTCAGACGCTCGCGCGTCAGCGGACGGCTGGCGACCGCGACGACGCGGAGGCCGGAGGCGAACAGTCCGTCGAGAGCCGACCGGGCCTCGCCGGAGACGTTCGCGCAGCGCGCGACGATCGCCTCCGGTGCTCCCTTGGCGATCAGCAGCCTGCCCTGAGGTGCGTCGACCAGGACGGAGGCGAGCTGGCGCTCGTGGTCGAACGGGAGCCGGTCGAGGACGGGCCAGCCGCGGCTGTCGCCGTCGGCCGCAACCGCGGCGACGTTCAGCGCCCGGTCGAGCTCGTTGCCGGTCGCGTCGCTGCAGGCCAGGCCCAGGAGCTGGACGCCCTTGGTCGGCGTGCTTCGCCAATCGAGCGCCTGCGTGAACGAGATGCGGCCCTCTGTCAGCGTGCCGGTCTTGTCGGTGAACAGGACCTGGACGTTGCCGAGGTCTTCGATGCAGACCAGACGCTTGACGATCACCTGGCGTCTCGCCAGGCGGCGAGCCCCCGTTGCGAGGCTGACCGTCACGATCGCCGGGAGCAGCTGCGGCGTCAGGCCGACGGCGATCGCCAGGGCGAAGAGAGCCGACTGGAGCAGCGAGCGGCCGAGGGCGGCGTTGATGACGAAGATCGAGCCCGCGAGCACCGCGGTCACGATCGCCAGCAGGCGCGAGAACGCCTGCAGCCCCTGCTGGAAGGATGTCTGCCCTTGCCGTTCGCCCAGCCGAAGCGCGATCGCGCCGAAGGCGGTGCGCGAGCCGGTGCGAACGACGACGCCGCGCCCGTCGCCGGCGCGCACGAGCGTCCCCATGAAGGCACACGAAGCGAGGTCGAGCGGCGACTCACCGGCCGCGTGCGCCTCGCTCGTCTTCGCCGAAACCTGCGATTCGCCCGTCAACACCGACTCGTCGCACTCCAGCTCGTGGACCTCGAGCAGCCGCAGATCGGCCGGGACCACGTCGCCGACGCGAAGATGGACCACGTCGCCGGGAACGATGTCCGTGACGTTCACCTCGGTCGATTTCCCGTCCCGCTCGACGAAGGCGACGCGATGAATCTGCGAATGCAGCGCCTCGACGGCCTTCTCCGAGCGGTACTCGTTGAAGAAGCTCAGGCCGACGCTCATCAGCATGATTCCGCCGATGATCAGCGCCTCGGTTCGATCGCCGACAACGGCCGAAACGACAGCCGCGACGAACAGCAGCAGCAGGAGGTAGCTCCGCACCTGCCGGACGAGAACCGAAAGCGCGCTGACACCGTGGGTCAGCAGTACGTTCGGCCCGTAGGCGGCCAGGCGCCGGCCTGCTTCGGCGCTGGAGAGGCCGACCTGCGACGAATCGAGACCGCTCAGCGCGTCGGCTACGGGCAGCGCCGCAGCCGCGGCCAGCTCGAGCTGCGGCGGCCCGCCCGTCGCAGCCGGTCGGCGATGCCCGACCAAGCGCGCAGTGGTTGTCGCAGGCTTCAGAAGGTGAAGGGTGTCAAACCCCTCGGCTCCCTGTCATGTGGCGACGCCTTCGTAGCGGCGAAATGGTGGCATGCACGAGGAGCGCATTCGCTCCAACGCCCAACTACGATCAATGCGTGACCCGGCGCGCCGGTGGGCTGATCGCGGTTGCGATCCTCGGCGCCGCGGCGGCGGTCGCGGCGGTCGTCGTCGCGCGCATGGGGAGCAGCAGCAGCGTCGCGGCGACGATGAGAGCGGCGGGCTGCACGTATCGCGACGTGGCGCCCTATCCCCCGAAGGACGCCGCCACGAAGAACAACTACCACGACGACTTCCCGACGCTCGCCGCGAAGCCGCATTGGTCCACCTTCCCGCCGTCGGGCGGCGGGCACTACCGGCTCTGGGCGGTCTGGGGCTTCTATCGCAAGCCGGTCAACCCCGCGATGGTCGTCCACAACGAGGAGCACGGCGGCGTCGTCATCTGGTGGGGGCCCGAGGTGCCGAAGTCGACCGTGGACCAGCTCGAGCGCTTCTACGACCAGGAGCCGGTCGGCGTGTTCGGTACGCCGATCGCGGGTCTCGGCAAGAAGATCGCCCTCACCGCGTGGACCGGCGATCCGGCCTGGAAGGGCGATCCGGGTCTCGCGTTCCTGCACCACGACTACGGGATGGGTCACATCGCAATCTGCTCGGCCTTCAACGAGAAGGCGTTCACGACGTTCCGGAACGCCTACCGCGGCAAGAGCCCTCAGGGCTTCCCGCTCGTCGCCGACAGGCCCGGCTGCGGGCCCGAGACGAACTGCCTCGTCAGCTGACGCTGAAGTACCGGATCGTCGCCAGGCTCGTGTAGTACGTCCAGCGGCCGGGTGTGAGCGCGATCGTCTTCGTCTTCGTGCCCTTGTAGGCGGCGCCGGTGAGGACGATCGGCGCCGTCGACTTGGGACCGAGGATCTTGAGGCCTGCCTTCGCGTCCTGGTCGGCGACCCGGAACTTGTACCGTCCTGCCGCCAGCTTCGAGATCGCCTTGCCGCCGCTCGTCAGGGTGGCCTTTCCCGCCACGCTCACGGTCGCCTCGAGCGTGCTCCGAATCGCCAGCGAGCCGACGATGTCGGTGGACACCTGTCCCGTTCCCTTCCCGCCGCCATAGGTCACGACGGGCGCCGTGGGCGTTCCCGAGGCGAGCGTCGTAAAGCTCGCGCGCGCGACCGACGGCTGATTCAGGTCCGTGGCGACGTAGGTCGCGCTCGGCTGGAACGTCTCCGGCACGACCAGGTCGTCGACGCAGCCCGCGCTCATCGTCGTGAAGAAGTTGACGCCCGGACCCGTGAGCTGGAACTGCGGGATGCCGTTACAGGCGGTCATGCTGTCCGGCGCAATGTCGCCGAGCGGCAGAGTGGCGAACGGCACCGGCGTGCGGATGTCCACCTGGTACGCACCGGGGGCGATCGACGTCACCGGCTTGCCGGAGTCGTCGACGATCGAGAGCGTGCAGTTCATCGCGTACATGAAGTACAGGGTCGGCTTTGCGGTCGTCTCGACGGTGCGCAGGCCCGCATTGCCGATCGAGACGAGAACTGCGGCCGTCGCCGTTGCGAGCACCGTGATCGTTGCGAAGCGTCTCACGTGACTTTGAAGTATTCCTTCTGACTGCCCGTACTGGATTTGAAGAACCACCGGCCCGAACTGAGCGTGAGCTTGTGCGAGGTCGCTCCTTCGGTCATCGCGGGAAAGCCGACCTTCTCGACGATCAGCTGGGCACGCTTCGAGTGATCCGCGACCGTGAGCTCGTACACCCCGGCTTTGAGCGTCTTGACGATCCGGCCGCCGAAGGTCAGCGTCGCCTTGCCGGCGGCGCTCACGGTTCCGGCGAGCGTCCCGGCCGTACCGGAGCTGGACGACGACGCGACAGAGGTCTTCCCGCCTGACGAACTGCTTCCGCTGCTCGAGCTCGAGCTCGAGGTCGTCCCCACGCTCGACGACGATCCGCTGCCCGAGCTGCTGGACCCGCCGGACACGCTCCCACCGGCGGTGACGGAGAGGCTGATGGTGCTCGCGGGGCCCATGTTCGTGTCCGAGGCCGTATACGTCGCGCCCGCCTGGAAGTTGAAGGGGCCGAAGAAGGCCGGCCGGTCGATGCCCATCCCGGAGCTGTTCAGGTTGCTCGACACGCTGACGCCGGGGCCGTTCATCGTGAACATCGGATTCGAGTCGTCCGGGTCGTCCACGAGCACTTGGTACGAGCCGGCTGCGAGCGACTTGATCGGATTGCCGTTCGCATCCTGGAACTGCAGCGAGCTGCTCTCGATGTATTCGACCCGGATCGTGCCGCTGTCGAGCGTTCGCGCCGTCGCGCCGGCTGCCGCCACGCAGGCACACGCCGTCGACGCGAGAAGAGCCACGAACCGCACGAACATCCCTTGTAGCACCCCCGAGAGCGAGTGGGAAGGGCCCGCCGCGCAGGGCCCTTCCCACCGTTGGACTGCCGAGATCGCCCCCTTACGCGATCCCTGCTGCCTGGAACGCACCGCGGACGTTCGCCGGGTTCAGCGGCGACTGCCGCACGCGGACGCCGGTGGCGTCGAACACCGCGTTCGCGATCGCCGACCCGATCGCCGCCATCGGCGGCTCGCCCGAGCCGGAGAGGGCCCAGCCCTCGTTGAACGCGTTGGTGTTGCCCGCGGTCACGTCCGTGTCCGTTGCGCCCGGGACGACGACCGTGTACTCGCTCGGGTGGGCGTTCACGAGCGTCACCGACGGCGAGTCCTTGAAGCGGAGGATCGGATAGAGGACCCAGTCGAGGCTCGTGATCCGCTCGGTGTTCCACGTGGGCTGCTCCACCATCGCCCGGGAGAGGCCCATGATCGCCGCGCCGCTCATCTGGTTGCCGACGAGCTGCGGACCGATCGTGACGCCGTTGTTCTGGGCGATCGTGAGATGCAGGGGCGTGATCTTGCCGGTCTTCTTGTTCACCTGGACATCGGCGACGATGGAGACCTGGCTCGATGCGTACGTGCCCATGCCGACGCCGCGACCCGTGACGATGTTGCCGCTCTGGAGGTTGGAGGCAGCTACCTTCGGCTGCCAACCGGCAGCGATCGTCGAAGCATCCAGGACCGACAGCCACCGGGCGCCGATCACCGACGTACCGTCGATGTTCACCCGGCGGAACGCGACCGGATCCATGTTCACCGCATGCGCGAGCTCGTCGACGATCTGTTCACTCGCGAAGTACGACTGCGGTGCACTCGGGGCGCGGAGGAAGTTGCACTTGAGCGCCCCGCCGTACAGCGGCTGCGTCTTCGACGTCACCCGCCGCGGGTACTGGTAGCTCGCCCCGTAGCCGGTGTTCGCATAGTTCCCGGTGTCGGACGGCGCGATGCCGCCGGCGCCGGGTGTCGCCGGCCAGGTCACCTGGCCGAGCGCGCGACGTGCCTCGTCGATGTTGCTCTGCACCTGGCCGTAGGTCTGCCAGTTCGCAGCCGTGATCTTGCCGGTCGAACTGGCACCCATCGTGACGTCGTACATGTTCGCCATGCCGTACTGGTCCCACCCGTGCATGTCCCACCGCATCAGCTGCAGGCGCACCGGCTTGTTGACCGTCGCCGAGATGACCGCGGCCATCTCGACCGGCTCGTGCCCCGACGTGCCCTGCATGCCACCGCCGAACGAGCTCGCACCCTCGTACCAAACGATGCGGTAGTTGGCGGGGTTGCTGGTCCACTTCGAGCTGGGCAGGCCGGTCATCACGTTCACGATCATCGCCGGGATGACGTTGATGCCCTGAGACGCCGTGAAGAGCGTTCCGCCGCTGAAGTCCGACTTCATGTCGGCGACCGCGCAGTGCGGGCCGATCTCCATGAAGCCGTTGTAGTGGTAGCGGTACGTTGCCGTGACCGTCTTCGCCGCGGCGGCGAGACCGGCCTCGACTGCCGAGCCGGAGTCCGCCGTGAGGCGAGGCGGGTTGACCGTGTTCGTGTCGCCGGCGGTGCGCAGCCAGCTCCAGAAGTTGCCGCTTCCCTGCGGAAAGCCCTGCTTCGTCTCCCAGGTCACCTTCAGCTGGGCGGCCGCCTGGATCGCGTCGTACTCCTTGGGTGCGACGACGGCGAGGAACTGGCTGATCTGCACGATCTGCACGCCCGGGATGTCCTTGATCGAGGTCGGATCGACGCTCAGCGGGTTCGCGTTCTCGACCGTGTTCGCACCGGCACCGCGCGGCCGCACGATGCGGGCGTGGACCATCCCCGGGACGCGGACGTTCTGGATGTAGGTGTACGTCCCCATCACCTTCGCGGGGATGTCGATCCGCGGGAACGCCTTGCCGACGACCCCATACTGGCTGACGGGCTTGGCGATCGTGCCGGGCTGGCCCGGCGTCGCGGTGGGCGGATTCGCGGTCGAGCCGGTGTTTGCGGCCGTCATCTGCGTCAGGAACAGCTTGTCGCCGAGCAGATCGCCGTACTTCACGCTCTTGCCGCCGCCGGAGATCACGCCGCTCGCCACCGAGAGGTTCGCCACGGGGACGCCAAGCTGCGTCGATGCCATGTTCACCAGCGTGTTCTTCGCGAGCGCCGCCGCCAGGCGGATCGTCGTCGAGCGGGCCGAGATGCCGGAGCTGCCGTTGCCGCCGCCGATCGCCTGAAGCCACGACTCGACGTGCGCGAACTTCATCTGGCTGAAGTCCATGTTCAGCTCTTCGGCGACCAGCATCAGGATGCCGGTCGGCGTGCCGTGACCGAGCTCGCTCTCACCGTGGGTGACCGTGACCGTGTTGTCGGCATGAAGCGTGATCCACGAGTCGATCTGCGTCTGGTCCGGCAGGTAGTCGGCCGGGGTCCGATCCGCGAACGGCGTGTCCGCGTTGGCCGCCTGCGCCTTGCCGGCGGTGCCCGCGAACATGCTGAAACCGACGACCAACGCGCCGCCGCCCTTCAGGAACGAGCGCCGGGAGAACTCCTTCTCATGCATGAAGCCCGTCATGATCAGCTCCCTCCCTTCGCCATCGCAGCGGCAGCCTGCTGAATCGCCGTCAAGATGCGCGGATACGTGCCACAACGGCACAGATGCCCGTTCATCGCCGTCCGAATCTGATCCTCCGTCGGATTCTTCGTCGACGAAAGCAGATCGGCAGCCTGAATCATCATCCCGTTCTGGCAATACCCACAATGCGGCACCTGCACGTTGATCCACGCCTGCTGAATCGGATGCAACACCGGCGTCGCACCAGACGAACCACGCTCACTCGCATACAGAGCCGGAAGCCCCTCGAGCGTCGTGACCGCCCTCCCGCTCACAGCCGCGACCGGAGTCACGCACGAACGGATCTCCTTCCCGTCCAACAACACCGAGCACGCACCACACTGCGCCAGACCACAACCAAACCGCGGCCCATGCAAATGCAACTCGTTGTGCAGAACGTAAAGAAGAGGAGTGTCAAGGCTCGCGGACACGCTATGAACGAGCCCGTTCACCTTGATCTTCAACTTACTCGCCATCCCCACCCTCCTTCAGACATCGCCTCGCAGAGGATCGCAGCGGCCATTGCTTCCCTGCCGGCTGCTCACAAACGAGCTTACGTCGCTTTCGGGCCGGACTCAACCCGGCGGCGCCGAAACGGAGGGCTCCGCGGGTCGGCCGGGCGCCGGTAGACCGCTTCGCAAGGGCGGATTCCAGCGGTTGCGAGCTGAGAATCCGTTCCGTGGTCCGAGGTGGACGCGGCGGCCGTTGCCGGCCACCGCGTCGACCCCGGGGATGTGACGGGTCAGGCGCCGGGGGACATCGTGTCCGCCTGATGGCGGCCGCCCCACGGAGCTTGGAACGGCAGGTTCGGGAAGCCGGGCCAGCCGAAGCCCGGATTGCCGCCGGCCTGCGCGGTCGCGAGATCGTGCACGAGGTTGGCGACATCGGGCGTCCCGAGGCCGGAGGCGAGGTCGTACCCCGGGCCGGCCGAGAAGCCGATCGGCGAGTCGAGCGCGTTGTTGCCGACCGTGATGTCGTGGAAGTCGCTGCGGTTGTTGCCGTTGTGGGAGTGCCCGCCCGAAGACTGGGCGAGTTCGTAGAGCGCCGGGTTGGCGAATCCGATCGGCCCGCGCCCGTTCTGCGCGCGCGCCTGGTCGGCGAGAGCAAAGATCGCCGCCCACTGCGGCGAGCCTGCGCTCGTGCCACCGACGAGGTAGATGTACGGCGTGTCGAAGACCTCGACACCGCCGTCGACCGCTGCGTTGTAGGAGACGTCCGGGACGGTCCGCATCCGGTAGCCGGTCAACCCCTGCTGCCACGGCGGCGCCTGGAAGAGGATGCTCGGCGCACCACCGGTGGCGGCGTCGAACTGAGGCTCGTTCCAGACTTGCTCTCCACCGTACCCGCCGTTCGCGTAGAGACCGCCCGGGTAGGGCAGTCCTTGCGTACCGCCGACACCCGTGACGAGCGGGTCGGAGGCCGGGTACGAGGCGATCGCCGGCGATGTCGTGCCGGTGTACTGCGTCCACGTCGCCCCAGCGTCACCCGCCGAGGCGAGGATCGTGTCGCCGAGTGCCGTCGCGACCTCGAAGATCTTGTGCTGGATCTCGTAGGAGTTGCCGGCCGTCGGATCGGTCTCCCAGTCGCCGAAGCTCTGCGAGACGATCGCGTGCGGGTACAGGGGGAACACCTGTGCCTCGGCGGCGTTGATGTCGTTGTTGTTGTCGGTTGCCGCGACGGCGAGGACGATGTTCGCGCCGGGCGCCATAGCGTGGGCGTACTCGACGTCGAGCGAGGTCTCGACGCCCCAGTCGGCCGTGTCTCCGGAGCCGGTCGCGCCGGTTCCCCTCGCGGTGATGATCTTGAACGACGGCGGGGCGGGCACGCCGAAATACGTGTCGAACGCCGCCAGATCGCTCTGAATCGTCGGGCTGCCGTAGGCGTCGACGATGACGATCGTCTGGCCGCGGCCGTCGAGGTTGGACGGGAAGTCGTACGCCTTGCCGAGCTCATACGGTCCGTAGCAGGTCAAGCCCTGAGAGGCGAAGAGGCATCCCTGGCTCTGGGCGTTTGCTCCGTTCAGGGAGCTGATTGCCGGGCCCTCCACCGCGGGCAGCGAGAGCTGACTTCCGCTCCCCGACGAGGCGGACACGATGGATAGCGCACAGATTGCCGCGAGTGCCATGAAGGCGGCGAGAACGCCGCCCAGGTTCCTGGATCTCACAACACTCCTCCTTCTTGCTGAGACTGACGACGGGACGATCCTGGACGATGTCCGCGCCGCTCGCAACCGGTCACGATCGATAGGCTTTCGTCAGGCCTATGAACCGCCTCGCCGGCCTGCTCGCGCTGCTCGTCGCCGGCCTCGCGATCGGGGATGCCTGGGGCGCGGCGCCTCCGATCGTGACCGGCTCGTCCGTTCCGATGACGACGGCGGCGGACGCGACCTCGACCCCGACCCCGGTCTCGCCCGAGACGGGCGCGTCGCTCGTCCTCTCGAACAGCCGCGCGGGCGTCCGGCCGGTCGCGCTCACGCTCGAGCTCCGCTACGAGATGCAGTGCGGCAACCCGGGAACCGGATCGCTCCTCGTCGATCTGCCGTCGCAGATGCAGGTGCCGAGCCGGTTCCCGAGCGGCTCGGCACGGCTCGACGGCAAGAGTGTCGCTCTGACGTTCGCCGCCCGCAGCGAGCTACGTATCCCGCTGCCGCCCCGCCCCGGCATCCTCTGCGACCTGATCGGCCCCGGGACGCTGACGCTCGTCGTGACCAAGCAGGCCGGCATCGGCAACCCGACCGCGGCGGGAACGTATCCGGTGGTCGCACGACCGGCGTCGCACACCTTCCGCACGACCATGCGGATCACCGCCGACTAGCCCATGCTTCGCCGCGGTTCGGGCCACCGCTGCTCGCGCAGCCAGGCAACCGCCGCCTCGCGCGAGGTGAACACGCGGTGATGTGAGAGCGACCCGCCGAGATGAGCGACCATCATTCGTGTCGGAACGAACGTGGGCAGGTTCGAGGCGACGATTGCAACTGCGCGCGGCGGAGACTCCCAGTCGCTCTCGGCGATCGCCGCCGCGACCCGTTCGATGTCGCGATCAGTCAGATCGGACATGTCGAGTCCGGAGTAGTCGGCGAGAATCAGCAGACCGGCGCGGTAGCGCGGGTCCGAGGTGAGCCCGGTGTGGAGGCGCGTCAATCCCGCCGGGTCGGCGATACCCCAGGCGGTGACGGCCACGTCCTGCGGCTCGCCGCCGAAGTCGATCGCGAACTCCATGGCCGCCAAGGTATTCCGGGGCCGGATGACTCATTTGAGGCTGTGGCGGCCTCACTACCTTGGCCGCGTGCGGTCCGTGGTCGAGCCCGGCGTCGTCTGCCGCAGGGCGGGCCGGGCAGAGATGCTCTCGCCGGCATCGCGCCCGGGCCGCACCCCCGTCAGACGATCCCGAGCTCGTGCGCCTTCGCGACCGCCTGCACCCGCGAATGCACGTCGAGCGCGCGCAGCAGGTCGCGCACGTGGTTGCGCACCGTCTCTCTCGAGAGGTTGAGCTTGGACGCGATCCTGTCGGTCGAGCACCCGCCGGCCAGCAGCTTGAGCACCTGGAGCTGCCGGGCGGTCAGGTGCACGTCGGGAGCAGCCTCGGAGTCGACGAACTTCTCCACCTCGAGGATCCCGAACACGCCGACCGCTTCCGCGTCCTCCTCGAGCCGGACCGTCTCGACCTCGGCCTCGAACCGCCGGCCGTCGCGCGCGATGAACACCGAGTCGTACGACGTCGTCCGGAGCCCGCCGACGATCTTGCGCGCAAACTGCTCCTTCGCGACCTGAAGGGCCTCCGGGGCGAGGACGGTCGAGAAGTGCCGGCCTCTCCGGTCGCCGAAGAGCTCGAGCGCGTCCGCGTTCTGCCACTGCAGCATCCCTTGCCGGTCGAGCACGTAGACGGGCACGCTGATCTCGGCGAGTGCGACCGGAATGTTCGGGGAGAGCCGACGCAGCTCATCGGCAAGCGCCTCGCGAGGCTCGGAGGGGAATCGACCATCTGAAGGGCGCTCGCCCGTCTCGTGGCGAGCATACGCCTCTGCCTCGAGCCCGCAAACCGGCGGTCATCCCTTCGCCCCTCCAGTCGGTTGCTCGGCGTGCCCGGGCGCCCGGCGGATCAGTCCGACGGCCTCCGGCCGTCCGAGGCCGAGCGCGCGCAGGAGATCCGCGCCGATCGACCGCACCTGTCCGATCAGCGCGCCGATCGCGAAGCCCATCCCGTCCTCGAGCGAGTTGGTCGCCTCGGCGGAGGCGCGTCGCGCGGCCTCCCGTACCGCGGCGTCGCCTTCGCCGCTGTCGAGCGCCGCCTCGAGCTGACGGACGGCAAGCGCGAGGTCGCGAATCGACGCGATGAGCGGGGGTGGGACGGACGGCTCGAGCTCGACCGCGCGCACGGCGGCGCGGGCGAGCACCCGCGTGTTTCGAAGGGCATAGCCGACGTGGGTGACCGCCCGCGCGTACCGCTCGACGCGGCCGCGCTCCTGCCGCTGGAGGGGCGCGAGGCGTACCGTCTCGGTTGCGAGCTGGACGGTGGAGGCGAAGGCAGCGATCTTCGGGTCGATTGCACGCGCTCGCGCGAGGGCGCGATTCGCAGCGTCGGCGTCCTTCGCCTCGAGCGCGGCGCCGATCTCGTCGAGCGCGGTCGCGAGACCTGCGAACACGGGTGCGGCGGCGCGCTTGAGGATCTTCCCGGCGTTGCGGGGGATGACGGCGAGCACGGCCAGTCCGACCGTGCCGCCGACGATGGCGTCGACGAAGCGGGTGGGAACGGCGCCGGTCGTGGAAGCCGAGACCGTCGCCACGAGGACGGCCGAGGCTGCCGCCTGCGACACGACGAGCGCGCCGCCGCCAAGCAGTAGCGAACCGATCATCGCCAGCAGGACGACGAGCCCCACCTGCCAGGCGCCGTGTCCGATCGCGGAGATGAGCAGATCGCCGATCGCGATCCCCACACCGACGCCGAGCACGATCTCGACCGCTCGGCGCACGTGGTTTCCGGGGATGACGCCGAGCGCGATCACGGCGGCGATCGGCGCGAAGAAGGCACTCTTGTGTCCGAGCAGGTCGTGCGCGACGTACCAGGCGAGTCCGGCTGCCAGGGCCGTCTGCAGGAGCTGCACGGAGGTCGCCCGGAGAACCCGAAGGCGGCCGGTCACGTAGGTTGCGAGGCGCCGGTAGCCGCCCCCTTCGAGGCGTCCCAGCGTCGAGGGCCGAACCTGCAGCATCTGGCTATCTTCCGTCATGCGCCCGGCAAGAATCGAACTTGCGCACGCGGTCCGGCAACCCCCGTCGCTCGTCGACGGGTTTGACTAATCCCAGATCTCGTGCGCGACCTCGACGACGAGCCGCAGCTTGGCGAGCTGTTCGTCGATCGTCAGGTCGTTGCCTTCGACGGTCGACGAGAAGCCGCACTGAGGCGAGAGGCACAGCTGATCGAGGTCGACGTGCCGAGCGGCCTCCTCGACGCGCCGCTTGATCGCGTCCTTCGCCTCGAGGTTCCCGCGTTTCGTCGTCACGAGGCCCAGCACGACCTGCTTTCCCTTGGGGACGAAGCGCAGCGGCGCGAACCCTCCCGAGCGCTGGTCGTCCCACTCCATGAAGAAGCCGTCGACCTCGAGCTCGTTGAAGAGCGCCTCGGCGACGAAGTCGTACCCGCCCTCCGCCGCCCAGGACGAGCGGAAGTTGCCACGGCACATGTGCGTCGTCACCGCCATGCCGTCGGGCCGCGACGCGAGCGCCTCGTTGATGTGGTGGATGTATTCGACGTGCTGGCGTTCTGGATCGCCCCCGATCGACGCGACGTACTCGCGTTGGTGCGGATCGTTGAGGTACGCGAGGCTCGTGTCGTCGAACTGCAGGTACGTACAGCCGATCTCTCCGAGCCGACGCACCTGTTCTCGGTACGCGGTCGTCAAGCCGGCCCAGAACGAGTCGAGGTCGGGGTAGACGTTCGGATCGATCGCCGCCTTGCCGCCGCGGTAGTGGACCATGCTCGGCGATGGAATGGTCAGCTTGGGGACGGCCGTCGTCACGGATTCCCGCAGAAACCGGAAGTCGTCGCCGAAGATCGTTCGCGAGACGCCGAGCTCGCCGTTCACGTGCAGCGCGGCGGGTGTGAACTCGATGTCGCCGTCCGGGTTGTGGAACGTGACGGCGATGTGCCCGGCCTGCTTCGTGATGCCGTCCAGCTGGTAGATGAAGTCCATGTGCCACGACGCGCGCCGGAACTCGCCGTCCGTGGCGGATTGCAGCCCGACGTTCTCCTGAAGCTCCACGACCTCGCGGATCGCCTCGTCCTCGATCGCCCGCAGCTCGGCGTCGTCGATCCGGTCGGCAGCGTGGTCGTCGCGTGCCTCGAGCAGGCGCTTCGGCCGCAGCAGGCTGCCGACGTGGTCGGCGCGGAACGGGGGTGAGGTGCGCTGCGCCATGTCTAGAAGCCCGGCTGGCGGTAGCCGAGACGGGCAGAGATGTCGGCGGCGGTGCGCATCAGAACGCGGCCGAAGCGATCGCCCAGATCGGCGCTCGAGACCATCGAGCTGTGCACGGCGAGATTGATCGCGCCGACTGCCGATCCGTCGTGCGCCACGACCGGTGCGGCGATCGAGCGGAGACCGTAGGCGAGCTCCTCGTTGTTGACCGCATAGCCCTGCTCGCGCACGAGCATGAGCTCGGCGGCCAGGGCGGCTCGTGACGTGATCGTGTTCGGGCCGCGCCGCTGGAAGTCGATGCGCTCGAGTCGCGACGCGCGCTCGTCGTCGCCGAGGCCGGCGAGGAGGACCTTTCCGAGCGACGTGCAGTACGCAGGCAGGCGCGCGCCGACGTGCAGGTTGAGGTCGATCTCCCGCTGGCGAGCCTGAGCGCTGCGGCAGCGGTCGACGTAGACGATGTCGAGGTCGTCGAGGATCGCCATGTTGACCGTGTAGCCGGTGGCATCCGAGAGCTCTCGCAGGTGCGGTCCAGCGACCTCGCGCAGCTCCATCGAGTTGATCGCCGAGAAGCCGAGGTCGAGCACGCGCGGACCGAGCCGGTACTTCTTCGTGCCCAGGTCTTGTTGGAGGTACCCGAGCGAGACCAGCGTGGTGACGTAGCGGTGCGTCGTCGACCGGCTGAGACCGACGTCGCGCCCGAGCTCGCTCACACCGAGGAGCGGCCGCTCGGACCGGAACGAGGAGAGGATCGCCAGCCCCCGCTGGATCGACTGGGAGAACGCGCCGTTGGCACCCACACCCGGTGTTCTAGTAGACGGAACGCCGTCTTGACAAGTGAACGAAGACAGGCGTAGCGTCCGCGCCATTCCGTCATCCGCGGTTGGGGAGGTTCAATGACTGAGGAAGCGCGTAGAGGCAGCGGCAAGGCGATCACGCGTCGGGAGCTGCTCAAGCGCGGAGCCCTCGGCGCAGGCGGGCTCGTCGTTTCGGGTGCCTTCGCGGAGCCGATCTGGGCGAGGCCGCTCGCCCGTGACGCTTCGAGCACGATCACGTTGGGTTTCGTCAGTCCGCTCACCGGCGCCGCCGCAGGCTTCGGCGAAGGGGACCCGTACATCATCGGCCTCGCGAAGAAGGCGTTCGCGAAAGGCCTCACGATCGGCGGCACCCACTACACGGTGGACATCGTCAACAAGGACAGCCAGTCCAGCTCGGCGACTGCCGCGCAGGTCGCAAACCAGCTCATCCACGGCAACAACGTCGACCTCATGCTGACCACGTCGACCCCCGAGGTGGTCAACCCGGTCGCCGACGCCTGCGAGGCAGCGGGCGTTCCGTGCGTCGGAACGGTCGATCCGTGGGAGTCGTTCTACTTCGGTCGCGGCGCCAAGCCGGGCGGTCCGAACCCGTTTCACTATTCGTTCCTGTTCAGCTTCGGGACGCAGCAGTTCGCGAGCGCGTACGAGGATCTCTGGCCGCAGGTGAAGACGAACAAGCACGTCGGCGTCATGTATCCGAACGACACCGACGGCAACGCCTTCCGCTCGAGCCTGATCCCGTTGCTCGAGAAGGGCGGGTACAAGATCTTCGATCCCGGCGGATACCAGGACGGGCAGACCGACTACACGTCGCTCATCTCCTTCTGGAAGAAGAACAACTGCGAGATCTTCCACTGCGCTCCGATCCCGCCGGACTTCACGACGTGCTGGAAACAGGCCGCGCAGCAGGGCTACACGAAGATGTGCAAGATCGCCCAGCTCGCGAAGACCGGGCTGTTCCCGTCGCAGATCTCGGCCTCGGGCAAGCTCGGCCCGTACCTGGCGAGCGGCGCGTACTGGACGCCCCACTTCCCGTACTCGTCGCCGTTGACCGGACTCTCGTCGAAGCAGATCGGTGACGGCTACACCACGGCCACCGGTCGGCAGTGGAACCAGCAGCTCGGTGCGTCGATGTCACTGTTCGACGTCGCGGAGGCAGTGCTGAAGAAGAGCGGCAACCCCAAGGACAAGAGCGCAGTCGTCACCGCGATGAAGACCCTGAACGTCATGACGCCCTCGGGCCGGCTCCACTGGGGCACCGGCGGGGCGAAGAACCCGGTGCCGCCTGTGGTCACGACGCCGATCATCGGCGGGCAGTGGGTTCCGTCGACGGGGAAGTTCCCGCTCGACTTCGTCCTCTGCGAGCATGCAGACGATCACAATGTCCCCATTCAGGCGAGGCTCAAGCCCTATCCCGGTTGATGCCGGAAGCTGACGGCACGGCGCTGCTCGCCGCGGCCGGATTGAAGAAGCGGTTCGGCGCGCTCGTCGTGGTTGACGGCGTCGATTTCTCCGTTGGGGCCGACGAAGCGGTGGGGATCGTCGGCCCCAACGGCGCAGGTAAGACGACGTTGTTGAGCCTGTTCGCGGGGTCGCGGCGCCCGGACGGAGGGAAGGTGCTCTTCCGCGGCGCGGACATCACGTCCACAGGCGCGGCCTCGCGCTGCCGCCTCGGTATCGCCCGGGCGTATCAGGTGCCGAAGCCCTTCGGCGGGATGACCGTGTTCGAGAACGTGCTGGTCGGCGCGTCCACCGGCGGCGGCCGGCGGCGGGGCGACGCCTACCGGCGGGTCGTCGAGGTCCTCGACCTCTGCGAGCTCACCGCGATCGCCAACCGTCCGGCCGAGTCGCTCGGCCTGCTGCACCGCAAGCGCCTCGAGCTCGCGCGTGCGCTCGCGACAGAGCCGCAGCTGCTCCTGCTCGACGAGATCGGCGCAGGGCTGACCGACGAGGAGGCCGCGCAGCTCGTCGAGACGATTCGCGAGCTCCGCCGTCAGCGGGTCGCCGTCGTGTGGATCGAGCACATCGTCCACGTCCTCGTGCAGGTGGTCGGCCGGCTCGTGGCGATGGACGGCGGCCGGATCATCGCGGACGGCGAGCCCGAGGCGGTCATGAAGGATGCGGCGGTGATCGACGCGTACCTCGGAGTGGCAGCGGTGTGAGCGCGTTGCTCGAGGTCGACGCGCTCGACGCCAGGCACGGGTTGCTCCAGGCGGTCCGGCAGGTTTCCTTCGAGGTGGCCGAGGGTGAGTCGCTGGCGCTCGTCGGGGCGAACGGCGCCGGCAAGACGACGCTGCTGCGGGCGATCGCGGGTGCGCACCGGCCGGCAGGCGGCCGCGTCTTGTTCGCCGGCCGCGACATCACGCGCCTGGCCGCGCACCGCCGGGTCAAGCTCGGCATTGCCCTCGTGCCCGAGGGCCGCCGCCTGTTCCCGAACCTCACCGTCGAGGAGAACCTCCGCGTCGCCGCCGCCTCCCGTCGCAGCGGGCCGTGGACGGTCCAGGCCGTGCTCGAGGCGTTTCCGCTCCTTCAGCCGCTGCGGCACAACCGGGCAGCGAGCCTCTCCGGCGGTGAGCAGCAGGCGACGGCGATCGGGCGGGCGCTGATGACGAACCCGAGGCTCCTGCTGCTCGACGAAGTCTCGCTCGGGCTCGCGCCGGTCGTCGTCGACGGCGTGTACCGGTCGCTCGCGAAGCTGCTCGAGAGCGGCTCGACGATCGTGCTCGTCGAGCAGGATCTCAGGCGGGCGATGGGCGTCGCCGACCGCGTCCTGTGCATGCTCGAGGGCCGCATCGTGCTCGAAGGCGCGCCCGCGGATCTGACGCGCGAGCAGGTGACCGAGGCGTACTTCGGACTTCGCCAGGTGGCGGGCGCGTGATCTGGGTCAGCGTGATCGTTCACGGAATCCTGCTCGGCGGGGTGTACGCGCTGCTCGCAAGCGGGCTCGCGCTCATGTTCGGGGTGATGCGGATCATCAACCTCGCGCACGGATCGCTCGCGCTCATCGGCGCGTACATGGCCTACCTGGTCGCCGAGCACTTCCACTTCTCGACGTACCTGGCGCTCGTCCTCGTGCTTCCCGGCGCGCTCCTCGTGGGCTACGTACTCCAGCGCTCGATGCTCGAGCGAAGTCTCCGCGCCGGGCAGCTGATTCCGTTGCTGACGACGTTCGGCCTCCTGATCGTCATCGCAAACCTCTTGCAGTACTTCTTCTCGCCCAACGTGCACTCGCTCAACATGGGTGCGATCGGCTCCGCGAGCTGGCAGGTCTCGAGCACCCTCACGATCGCATGGTTCGACGTCCTGACGTTCGGCGTCGCCGTCGTCGTCCTGGTCGGCCTGGAGCTCGTCCTCCACTACACGCAGCTCGGCCGCGAGCTACGGGCCACGGCCGAGGACGCAGACACCGCCGAGCTCGTCGGGATCAACGCCCGGGCCGTCTACGCGCGCGCCACTGCGATCGCCGTCGCGACGGCGGCGCTCGCCGGCGTCTTCTACGGAATGCGATCGTCGTTCGACCCGACCACAGGCGCCGACCAGCTCCTGTACGCCTTCGAGGCGGTCGTGATCGGCGGCATCGGATCGCTTTGGGGCACGCTCTGGGGAGGGGTCGCGCTCGGCGTCGCGCAGTCGATCGGCGCCCAGATCGATCCGGAATACTTTGCCCTCGCCGGCCACGTCGTCTTCCTCGCCGTGCTCGTGGTGAGAGCGACGGTTCAGGGTCGCGGGCTCCAGCTCAGCCTGCGGGGCGCGGGATGAGTGCGCTCGCCGCGCCCGGCCCCGTTCGCGTTCAGCGGTGGACGCCTCTCTCCGCCGTGTTCACCGGCGGCCTCGCCGGCGTCGTCGTCGTGCTTGCGTTCGCGCCCGTCGTGTTCGGCGAGAACACGCAGAACAACCTCATCCAGCTGTACTTCCTCGTCATCCTCGCGGTGATGTGGAACGCGCTCGCCGGCTACGGCGGGCTCGTGTCCGTCGGCCAGCAGGGATTCATCGGCATCGGCGCATATGCCACCGTCTTCTTCTCGCTGCAGCACTCGCTCAACCCCTACCTCTCGATGCTGATCGCGACGCTGGTCGGCGGCGCCGTCGCGATCCCGGTCGCGCTCGTCGTCCTCTGGCTGCGCAGCGGCGCGTTCGCGATCGCGACCTGGGTCGTGGCAGAGGTGTTCGCGATTCTCGTCTCGCTCGATCCGAACCCGGCGATCGGCGGCGGCACCGGCACTTCGGCGCTCCTTCCCTTCACCGCGCGATACACGCCGACGGAGCGGCTCCACTACACGTACTGGGCTGCACTCGTCGCGGTCGCCGCTCTGCTTCTCCTTCTGTTCGCGCTTCTTCGCAGCCGGCTCGGGGGCGCGCTCCAGGCGATCCGCGACGACGAGGAGGCAGCCGCATCGGTCGGCGTCCGAGTGCTGCTCGGCAAGGGGATCCTGTTCGTCGTTGCCGGCGCGGGGTGCGCTGCGGCCGGGACGATCATCGTCGCCTGGCAGCTCTTCATCCAACCGCTCGGTCCGGACTCGATCTTCGGCGTCGACTGGACCGCGAAGATGATCTTCATGGTCCTCGTCGGGGGTCTCGGTACCTTCGAGGGGCCGATCATCGGGGCTGTCGCCCTGTACCTCCTGCAGACGTACGGGCCCAACGACGGCGTCTGGTACTTCGTCCTCCTCGGCGGGGTCGCGATCGGCTTCGCGCTCCTGCTCCCGCGGGGAATCTGGGGGACGATCCAGGAACGCTTCAACGTCCAGCTGCTGCCGGTCGGGCACCGGCTGCGCACCGTCTCCAACGGAAAGGGCACGAGATGATCGCCACGCAAGAGCTCAAGCAGTTCATCGGCGGCGGCTGGGTCGACGCCGCGGACGGCCGCACCTACGAGGACCGGGATCCGTTCACCGGCGAGGTCGTCGCGAACGCGTCGGCCGGCGGCCCCGAGGAGGTGGCCCGCGCGGTCGAAGCGGCTTCCGCCGCCTTCGAGAGCTGGAGCGCGACGCCGCCTGCCGAGCGCCAGCGGATCTTCCTGAAGGCGGCCGACCTGCTCGAGGGGCGGCGCGACGAGGTCGTGTCGATGCTCGCGCGCGAGACCGGCTCCACGTTCGGCTTCGGCATGTTCCAGTCGTTCTTCGTCCCGAATCTCTTCAGGCAGGCGGCGGCGCTCGCGTACGCGCCGCTCGGCCAGGTGATCCCGTCCGACACCGGCGCGTTTGCGATGGGGATCCGCCGGCCCGCCGGTGTCGTGGGCGCGTTCGCGCCCTGGAACGCGGCGCTCATCCTGTCGGCCCGTTCGATCGCCGCACCCCTCGCGCTCGGCAACACGGTCGTGCTGAAGCCGTCCGAGTGGTCGCCGTGGTCCGGCGGCCTCCTGTGGGGCGAGATCTTCGACGAGGCCGGACTGCCGGCAGGCGTCCTCGACATCGTCACGCACGCGCCGGGCGAGGCCGCGCCGATCGGCTCCGCGCTGATCGAGCATCCCGCCGTCCGGCGGCTGAACTTCACGGGTTCGAGCGCGGTCGGACGGATCATCGCCGAGAGCGCCGGCCGTCACCTGAAGCGCGTCGTGCTCGAGCTCGGCGGCTACAACCCGCTGATCGTCCTCGCGGACGCCGATCTCGAGTACGCGGTGAACGCGAGTGCGTTCGGCTCGTTTCTCCACCAGGGCCAGATCTGCATGTCGACGCGGCGTATCGTCGTCGAGCGGTCGATTGCAGAGGAGTTCACCGCGCGCCTCGTCGAGAAGACGAAAGGCCTGAAGACCGGCGATCCGAAGGAGCACGACACGATCATCGGGCCGCTCATCAACGCAGACGCGCTCGAGATGGTCAAGGCGCGCGTTCAGGGCGCGGTGGCGGCGGGCGCGACCGTGCTCGTCGGCGGTGAGGCGACCGGGCCGTGTTACCAGGCGACGCTGCTCGCGAACGTCCCGCCCGGCTCCGAGTTCGCGCGAAACGAGACGTTCGGCCCGGTGGCGTCGATCGAGGTCGTCGAAGACGCTGATGAGGCGGTCGTCCGGGCGAACGCGACGACGTACGGGCTCAGCGCCGGGATCATCACGAGCAACCGCGAGCGTGGTTTCGCCCTCGCGCAACGGATCGACTCGGGCATCGTGCACGTCAACGACCAGACGGTCGCAGACGAGCCGCAGATGCCGTTCGGCGGGGTGAAGGACAGCGGCTTCGGCCGCTTCGGCGGGCAGGCGGTCGTCGACGAATTCACCGAGCTCCGGTGGGTGACGATGCGCGGCGAAGGGCATCCCTTCCCGTTCTAGTAGTGGCGATCGGCTCGCTCAGCGAAGCAATCGGGGGCCTCGTGCGCGACGGCGACGTCGTCGCGCTCGAGGGCTTCACCCACCTGATCCCGCATGCTGCCGGGCACGAGCTCATCCGCCAGGGGCGGTGCGAGCTGACCCTCGTCCGGATGACGCCCGACATCGTCTACGACCAGCTGATCGGGATGGGCTGCGCGCGCAAGCTCGTCTTCTCGTGGGGAGGCAATCCCGGCGTCGGCTCGCTTCATCGTCTGCGCGACGCGGTCGAGAATGGCTGGCCGCGGCCGCTCGAGCTCGAGGAGCACTCCCACGCCGGGATGGCGGCCGCCTACGCCGCCGGCGCTTCCAACCTGCCGTTCGGTGTGCTGCGCGGCTACCGGGGCGGCGATCTCCGCTCGCGAACGCGCGTCGCGACCGTGACGTGCCCGTTCACGGGCGAGGAGCTTGCGGCCGTGCCCGCACACCGGCCCGACGTCGGGATCGTGCATGCCCAGCGTGCCGACCGGCGCGGCAACGTCCAGCTGTGGGGGATCCTCGGGGTGCAGAAGGAGACCGTGCTCGCCTCGCGACGGTCGATCGTCACCGTCGAGGAGATCGTCGAAGAGCTGGCGCCCGTGGCAGGTGGGATCGTGCTTCCCTCGTGGACGGTAGACGCCGTCTGCGTCGCGCCGCGCGGTGCGCATCCGTCGTATGCACACGGTTATTACGACCGCGACAACGACTTCTACGTCGCCTGGGATGCGATCAGCCGAGATCGTGACGCGTTCCGGGCATGGATGGACGAGCACGTGCTCGCGGCGGTGGCAGCGTGAGCACGTATACGGCGGACGAGATGATGGCGGTCGAGGCGGCACGCCGCCTCGACAACGAGACCGTGTGCTTCGTCGGCATCGGATTGCCCAGCCTGGCGGCGAATCTCGCGCGGCGCGCGCACGCGCCCGGCTGCACGCTGGTGTACGAGAGCGGGACGATCGGGTCGAAGCCGCGCGAGCTGCCGCTCTCGATCGGCGACGGTGAGCTCGCTGCCACCGCCGACGCCGTCGTCACGGTGCCGGAGATGTTCGCGTACTGGCTCCAGGGGGGTCGCATCGACGTCGGGTTCCTCAGCGCCGCGCAGATCGACCGGCACGGAAACCTCAACAGCACCGTGATCGGCGACTACGATCACCCGACCGTGCGCCTTCCCGGCGGCGGCGGCGCGCCGGAGATCGCGCTCGGCGTGCGTGACGTGTTTGTCATGCTTCGCCAGTCGAGACGCGCCTTCGTCGAGCGGCTCGACTTCACGTCGAGCCTCGGTGAGCGGGTGCGCGTCGTCGTCACCGATCTCGGCGTGCTCGAGCCCCGCGACGGCGAGCTCGCGCTCACGCAGGTTCATCCGGGGGTCGTGCCCGAGCAGGCGCGCGAGGCGACGGGCTGGGACCTGAAGATCGCGCAAGACGTCCACGAGTCCGAACCGCCGACAGCGGAGGAGCTCGCGGCGCTACGGTCGCTGAAGACGAAAGGGGAAGAGTGAGCGCCGGGTACGAGGTCGAGGTCGACTGGCCGGAGTACAGGTCGACCGAATGGCGCGCGCCGAAGCGTCCGCTCGTGACGCTCCCGGAGGAGCTGCTCGCGCTCGACGGGCCCGTCTTCGGCGAGGACTGCCTCCAGCCTTCCGACAACGACCTGACGCGCCAGCACGGCGGCGAGCCGATCGGCGAGCGGATCCTCGTCCACGGACGCGTGCTCGACGAGGACGGCAGGCCTCTCCGCGGCACGCTCATCGAGATCTGGCAGGCGAACGCCGGCGGCCGGTACCGCCACGAGGTGGACCGTCATCCCGCGCCGCTCGACCCGAACTTCTCGGGCGCAGGCCGGTGCCTGACCGACGGCGACGGCCGGTATTCGTTCACGACCATCAAGCCCGGCGCCTACCCGTGGCGCAACCACGAGAACGCCTGGCGCCCGGCGCACATCCACTTCTCGGTCTTCGGTCGAGTGTTCGCCCAGCGGCTCGTCACCCAGATGTACTTCCCCGGCGATCCACTGTTCCCGTACGACCCGATCTTCAACGCCGTGCGCGAGCCGGCGGCGCGCGAGCTGCTCGTCGCCCGCTTCGACCTCGCCGCGACGGCGCCGGAGTGGGCACTCGCATTCGAGTGGGACATCGTCATGCGCCGAACGCCGGTCGAGGACCCGTGAGAACGCCGTCCCAGACCGTCGGTCCCTACTACTCGATCGGCCTTTGCCGCCGTTCCGAGAGCGAGCTCGACCCTGACGGCGTCGAGCTCGTCGGCACGCTCTTCGACGGGCACGGCGAGCCGATCCCGGACGGCGTGATCGAAGTGTGGGACACGGCGGGCCGGCGCTGGGGCCGGTGCGGCACCCATCCCGCCGGATCCTTCTCGTTTCGCGTCCCTCGCGAAGCCTCCCGGCTCGAGGTCTACGTCTTCGCCCGCGGCCTGCTCCGCCACCAGTGGACGCGTGTCTACCTGAGCGAGGAGCAGGACGAGCTGCTCGCGTCGCTCCCGCCGGCCGACCGGGAGACGCTCGTCGCCGCGCACGAGGACGGCCGCATGCGATTCGATATCCGCATGCAGGGCGACCGGGCCACCGTGTTCTTCGCGCATTGACGGCGTTCGACCGCCTGTTCGTGCCGCGCGCCGCCGCCGAGGCGGTGTCGGACGCCGCCTGGCTCGCAGCGATGCTCGACGTCGAGCGGGCGCTCGCGCGGGCCGAGTCGGCGACCGGCGTGATCACCGCGAGTGCGCTCGCGGCGATCGAATCCGCGTGCGATCCGTCGGCATACGACGCCGGCGAGCTGCTGGAGGCCGGAAGAGCGCCCGGCAACCCCGTCGAGCCGCTCGTCCGCACGATCCGTGAACGCGTCGGCCCGGACGAAGCACCGTACGTCCACGTCGGAGCGACGAGCCAGGACGTCCTCGACTCGGCGGCGATGCTCGTCTCGCGCCGAGCGGTGGCGCTCCTGCGAGGCGAGCTCGACGGCGTGGCGGCGGCGTGCGCGCGACTCGCGCGGGAGCACCGCTCGACGCCTGCGATGGCCCGCACGCTGCTCCAGCAGGCGGTGCCGACGACGTTCGGCGCCCGTGTCGCCGGTTGGCTCGACGGCGTGCTCGACGCGCGCGACGGCCTTGCGGGACTGCGCTTCCCTGCGCAGCTCGGCGGCGCAGCGGGAACGCTCGAACCGCTCGGCGCGCACGCGCTCGACGTGATGCGGGCATTCGCGGCGGAGCTCGGACTCGAGGAGCCCGTCGCTCCCTGGCACACCCAGCGCGGCCCCGTCGCGTCGATCGCGGCTGCGCTCGGCCGCTCCGCGTCGGCCGGTGCGAAGATCGCCGGCGACGTCGTGCTGCTCGCACAGAACGAGGTGGGCGAGGTCTCGCCGCGGGAGGGGGGCAGGTCGTCGGCGATGGCGCACAAGCGCAATCCGGTCGATGCCGTGCTCGCCCGCGCCTGCGCGCGGCTGACCCGTGCGAACGCGGCCGTCCTCGAGGGCGGCGAGTACGAGCTCGAGCGGGCCGCCGGCGCCTGGCACGCAGAATGGCCGGCGCTGTCCGCCGCGCTCGCCTACGCAAATGGTGCGGCGGCTGCGGCGCGCCGATGCCTCGAGGGTCTCGACGTCCATGCCGACCGGATGCGGGCGAACCTGAACGGAGAGCCGAACGTCGGAGCCGCCGAGGCATTCGTCGACCGTGTGCTCGCCCGCTACGAACCGTGACCACCGCCACCAACGTGCGACTCGAGGAGCATGCATGAACGAGGAAGGAATGAAGATTCGTCGCGAGGTGCTCGGCGACGAGCACGTCGACCGGGCGGTGGCGGAGACGACGGAGTTCACCGCCGCCTTCCAGGACCTCATCACGCGTTACGCGTGGGGCGAGATCTGGAGCCGGCCGGGCCTCGACCGGCGCACGCGGAGCATGGTCACCGTCGCCGTGCTCGTCGCCCTCGGCCGCGATCGCGAGCTGGAGATGCACGTGCGGGCGGCCCTGCGCAACGGCGTCGCCCCCGACGAGCTTCAGGAGGTGCTGCTCCACTGCGCGGTCTACTGCGGCGTACCCGCCGCGAACGCCGCGTTCGCGGTCGCGCAGCGGGTTCTGGCCGAGGAATGAGGACGGAGGTCGGCATCGTCGGCGCCGGCCCCGCGGGGCTGACGCTTGCGCGGCTCCTCGAGCTCGAAGGCATCGAGTCGGTCGTGCTCGAGAGCCGCAGCCGTGAGTACTGCGAGCACCGTATCCGGGCAGGCGTGCTCGAGCAACGGAGCGCGGAGCTCCTCCGGGACGCAGGCGTCGGCGAGCGGATGGAACGCGAGGGAATCGTCCACGGCGGCATCAACCTCCAGTTCGACGGCGAGCGCCACCACGTGCCGATGTCGGAGCTCACCGGGCGGACGATCCTCCTGTACGGGCAGACCGAGGTCGTGAAGGACCTGATCGCCGCGCGTCTCGAGAGCGGTCTCCCCATCCGCTTCGAGTGCGAGGTCGAGAACGTCGATCCCGAGCGCGGGATCGTCCGCCACGGCGACGGCGAGCTCGAATGCGATCTCGTCGCCGGGTGCGACGGCTTTCACGGCGTGTGCAGGCAGTCGATCCCGGCCGCGGAGCTCAGGATCGTCGAGCGCGAGTATCCCTTCGGCTGGCTCGGCGTCCTTGCCGCGGTCGCGCCGTCGATGGAGGAGCTCGTCTACGCCCATCACGAGCGCGGCTTCGCGCTCCTGTCGCTGCGCTCTCCGCAGCTCTCGCGCTACTACCTGCAAGTGGCGCACGACGAGGACGTCGGCGAATGGCCGGACGAACGGATCTGGGAAGAGCTACGGGTGCGCACGGCGCTCGACGGCTGGACGCTCCACGAGGGCCCGATCCTCGAGAAGGGCGTGACCGGGATGCGCAGCTTCGTCGCCTCGCCGATGCAGCACGGGCGCCTCTATCTCGCCGGCGACGCCGGGCACATCGTGCCGCCGACCGGTGCGAAGGGGCTCAACCTCGCGCTCGCCGACGTGCGGCTGCTCGCCGAGGCGATCGTCCACCGGCGCCGTACGGGTGACGGCGCTCTGCTCGACCGCTACTCGCAGGCGTGCCTTCGCCGCGTGTGGCGCGCCGAGCACTTCTCCTGGTGGATGACCTCGATGCTGCACCGTCTGCCCGGCGACGATCCGTTCGACCTCGAGCTCCAGCGCTCGCAGCTGCGGTACGTGACCACCTCCGAGGCGGCGGCGCGCAGTCTCGCCGAGAACTACGTCGGCCTCGAGACCGTCTGAGGCGAGCGGCTCTAGCCGAGCCGTTCGGCGAGCGCACGGACGTCGATCGCGCGGCGGAGCACCTTGCCCGTCGCCGTCCGCGGGAGGTCGTCGACGACGGCGACGAGCCGCGGGTACGCATACGCCGCGACCCGTTCCCGCGTGAACTCCTTCAGCTCCTCCGGGTCGCACGCATCGCCGAGGACGACGAGAGCCGCCACCTCCTCGCCGAGGGTCGTGTCGGGGACGCCGACCACGACCGCTTCCCGCACCGACGGATGTTCGAGGAGCGCCTCCTCCACCTGCCGCGGATAGACGGTGTAGCCGCCGCGGAGGATGACGTCCTTCTTGCGGTCGAGCAGGAACAGGTATCCGTCCTCGTCGAGGCGGCCGAGGTCGCCGGTCGCGAGCCACCGGCCGCCGCAGTCCACGAGCACCTCGCCGTCGTCGGCGATCCGCAGCTCCTGCCCGGCGACCGCGGTTCCGACCGAGCCAGGCTTGCGCGGGCGGCCGGCGTGCTCCACGGCGACGGCACCGCCGACCTCGGTCATCCCGTACCCCTCGAGCACGGTCGCGCCGAAGCGCTCCTCGAAGGCGAGCTTCAGAGCAGGCGGGAGCGGCGCGGCGCCCACGTGGGCGAGCCGCATCTGCGGCGCGCGGCCGGTCTCCGTCGATGCGGCGAGCAGGGAGGCGAGCATCGCCGGCACACCCATGAAGACGGTGACGTGCTCACGCTCGATCACGTCCAGCGCTCCGTGGGGATCGAACCGTCGGACGAGCGCGAGCGTGGCGCCGGCGGCGATGGTCGCGTTCATGCATCCGGTCATCCCGAAGACGTGGGAGAGCGGTGCTGCACCGAAGAGCACGTCGTCCCGGGAAAGTGCGAACGCGTCGCGGACGAGGTACTCGGCGTTCGCGAGCAGCAGTGCACCCTGGAGTTCCACCCGCTTCGGCTCGCCCGTCGTACCCGACGTGTACAGAACGACCTCAGTCCCAGGCTCCGGATCGAACGGCTGCCGGCGCAGGGTTGCCTCACGCTCGCTCAGGAGCGGGTTGATCGGAACGACGACCGCTCCATGCCGCAATGCTCCGTGGAACCGTGCGATGGAGTCCGGGACGTTCGGCATGTGCAGCGGCAGCACCGGTGACTCAGGTGGCGCGGCGGCCGCGAGCGCGTCGAGCTCCGCATACGTGATCCGCGTGCCCTCGAATGCGAGGGCCGATCGCTCCGGCGTGCGCGCAGCCGTCTCGGCCAGGAGATGCCTGAGCGTCACTCGCCGCGGCGGTACGTCTGCAGACCCGGCCGGATCGACTTCTCGTCGAGGAACTGGGCGAGGCCGTGCTCGCGGCCGCGTTCACCGTCGACGAACTGCGACTGGTCGAGCTTCGCGTACAGATAGTCCTCGGCGGTGTCCCAGCTCATCGTCTGCGCGTGCTTGAAGCCGAGCTTGGCGGCGCGCAGGACGGCCGGGTTCTTCTCGAGCAGCTCGCGAGCGAGGGCTTCCACCTCGGCACGGAGCTGCTCGCGCGGGACGCTTGCGTTGACGAGCCCCATCGACGCGGCCTGACGACCGTCGAACGTGCGGCCCGTCATCACGTACAGGAGCGCGTCGCGAGGCCGGATCAGCTCGGAGAGCGCGCGGCTGACGACGCTTCCGGGCGGGATGCCCCAATTGACCTCGGAGAGGCCGAACGTCGCCTCGTCGGCGGCGACGGCGAGATCGCACGCGCAGAGCGGTGTGAACGCGCCGCCGAAGCACCAGCCGTTCACCATCGCGATCGTGGGCTTCGCATACGTCCGGAGGAGGCGCCACTGCCAGTAGTTCGCGTCCCGCCGGACGCGACGCTGGACATGGTCGGGCTGCTCGTCGACTTCGCGGAAGTACTCCTTCAGGTCCATTCCCGCCGAGAACGCATCGCCTGCGCCGGTGAGGACCAGGACACCAACGCGGTCGTCCGCGTCGAGCTCGAGCAGGACCTCGACCATCTCCTCGTTGAGGCGTGGATTCATCGCGTTTCGCTTCTCGGGTCGGTTGAGCTCGACCCATGCGATCCCGTCGTCGTGCTCGACGCGGACCGTCTCCCAAGATGTCATCGGCTCCTCCAGATCGCTTGCCTGATATTAGGAGGAGCGCGACCCCGGGTGGCCTCGTGCACGGACCTGGCTCGGCGAGAATCTGCGCAGAGAACAGGGGCCCGTCGTCCGGCCCCACGAGGCCGGAGCTACTCGAGCCCGGTGTCCGAGATCGGCGTCGCGTTCACGGGTGCCCCGATCTTGATCCGCTCGTTCCAGCGACTGAACCTCGTGGTCGACTGAGAATTGCCCTGCATCACGTACTCCTCGAACGGGAGGCGGCCGGCCGGTCCCGCGTAGAGAGAGACGATCATGGAAGATGAGCTCGAGGTCGCCGGTGCCGTTCCCATGACGCCGATGACGACTCTCCCGTTCACTTCCATGCTGGGACTGTCAACGAGCGGCGTCGGCACGTCGAGCTCGCCGACCGACGACGGCAGCGTCACATTCGCCGTCACTGCCTTGAAGTCGGGGTCAGTGGGTGGAATCTGAATCCACTGATCCGAATACGCAGCGGCCGCAGCGGCGTTGTAGCCCATGTAGTTGACGAGGGTGAAGGCGTCGCCGAGCACGTACGCGTTTCCGCCCGTGACGGCAACGAGCACGTGTCCGGTCTGTCCGTTCTTCGTGTAGGCGATTCGCTGGATCCCCTGAGTCGCGGCAACGTCTGCGGACATGACGACACGGTCGGTGCCGACGTTCTGGATGCTCGTGTAATGGACGGACTCTTGCTTCTTGCCGGCGGCGATCATCGCCGTGTAGAGGTTCGTCGGCGACGACGTCGCCGAGCCGGCGGCCGGGACGAAGACGATCGCGCCCGCACAAGCACAGAGAAGCGGTCGAAGAATCCTGTGCAACTCATCAGTGACCATCGGCACCGCGGCCGGACGCTCAGACACCCGAATAGGTGAGTGGTGGCATGGTGGTCGGAGCCGGTCGGTGCTCCCGGCCGGTCATCGGACTCGGGTTCGTCGATGCTCGCCGGTGTGCCCTGCGGCTCCGGGGCAGCCGGCGCTAGGTGACGTCGCGGCGCGCGGCGAGGGCGGTGGCGGCGATCGCGAATGCGATCGTCCACGCGAGCAGGACGGCGCCGCCTGCTGCGGCGGGAAGGAGATGGTTGCTGGTCAGTCCTATAAAGGCGTCCCCGGCGTGGGCGGGTGCGAAGCGGCCGACGGAGGGGACGAAGGCGAAGAGCAGGTTTTCCGCGACGAAGCCCCAGGCGAGGAGGCCGACGATCGCTCCGGCCTGGTTGCGGACGGCCATGCCGATGCCGACGCCGAGCGCGCCCCAGAGCGCCACCCCGGCGAGCGTTCCCAGGACGAGCAACGCCGTTTGGCCGGTGTCGAGCACGTACGTGATGCCGCGGCCGGCGAGGCAGGCGTAGCCGATCGCGAAGCCGAGCCCTTCGCCGACGATGCCGAACAGCATGCCGGCGAGCAGGCCTGCTGCGAGCTTCGCATCGACGACGCGCGAGCGTCTGGGCGTGACGAGAAATGTGGGGCGGATCGTGCCGTGGCGGTACTCGCTCGTCACGAGCATGATTCCCGCGAGGGCCGAGAAGACGCCGGCGAGGCTGCCGACGCTCAGCAGTCCGCGTTGATCTTCTGTGCTCGTGAGGTCGGGCGCCTTCGTCAGGAGTCCGGAGAGCAGCGAGAAGAGAAGGACCAGCGCGACCATTCCGAGCACGATCCCGACGGTGGTGCGGGTCGTGCGAATCTTCAGCAGCTCGGCGCGAGCCTGGGCGATCACGTCTTCGGCTCCGCGGTGAGCTCGAGGAAGATGTCCTCGAGAGAGGAGCCTTCGGCGACGAGCTCGTGAATCGGGACGCCTGCTGCGAACGCGACATCGCCGACTCTCTCGCTGCTCACCCCGTGCACGAGCAGTCCTTGCTCGTTCACGATCGTCGCCTCGATCCGCTCGCGCACCAGGGCCTCATGGAGCTTCGATCGTTCCGGGGTGCGGACCCGCACCGATCCGCCGACACGGGCGGTCAGCTGCTCCAGCGAGGTTTCGACGACGAGCTTGCCCCGGTTGATGATCAGTACCTGATCGACGGTCTGCGCGACCTCCGCCAGTACGTGGCTGGAGATCAGCACGGTCTTCTTGCCCGCTGCGAAGGCCCGTAGAAAGTCGCGCAGCCAGCGCACACCCTCGGGATCGAGCCCGTTCGCCGGCTCGTCGAGGATCAACAGCTCGGGATCGCCGAGCAATGCGGCCGCGAGCCCCAGCCGCTGCCGCATCCCGAGCGAGTACCCCTTGACGCGACGGCGAGCCACGCCGTCGAGCTCGACCAAACGCAGCACCTCGTCCACGCGCGAGTCCGGCAGCCGGATAGCTCGGCTCAACGTCCTCAGGTGGTCGCGGCCGGAGCGGCCCGGATGGAAGTCGGTCGCCTCGAGCACCGCTCCGACCCGCAGGGCAGGCTCATCGACCTCGGCATACGAGCGGCCGAAGATGAGCGCGTTTCCGGCGCTCGGCTTGGCGAGGCCGAGCAGCATCCGCAGCGTCGTCGTCTTGCCGGCCCCGTTCGGGCCGAGGAAGCCGGTGATCGTGCCCGGTGTGAGCGCGAACGAGAGCGAGTCGACAGCAAGCACCGACCCGAACCGCTTCGTCAGCGAATCGGCGACGACCGCCGGCATCGAGCCTCCGGCGGTCCCGGCTGGAACCGGCGTGTGTGCGTCTTGGGCTCTGCTCATGGTTTGTGACGTTCGCTGGGATTTGGTTCGACCACCGTCAACCTCGCGGGCGGTGGCGAGCTCGCTGATTTGCTCGATCTCTCGAAACGATATGCTCCCAGCCGTCCACAATCCGAACCAGGCCGTGACGGTGGGCGGAGTGATGATCGGTCTCAGCTGCTACGCGAGAGGGCCGCGAAAGGTCGCCGCTGCCTCTAGGTATACCAATGGCATGATTGGCAGCCCGAAGGTAAGCGTGCCCCGTCCACCTCCCTGATGGAGAGGTTTTTGAAAGATCGGCACGAGGCTCCTGAGATCAGTGACTCGCCGATGGGGGGGTTGGGGACTGGACGTCGGGCACTGGGTATTTGGACCCTGGCGGTTGAGCCGTCCGTGCGGGTGACCGTGATGGTGAGCGAGCTACCCTCGGAGGAAAGCGGGGCGTCGAGTCGGTGTTGAGGCCGAACACGAGGCCCGCGGCGGTTACGGCGACTCCCGCACCTGCGGCGACAAGCAGCAAGGTCCGTTGCATCTTCTGGCGGTCGCGGACTCGTGGCCGAGTGGCGGTAGACGCGGTTGCCGCCCGTCGGAGGATGTCAGCCCAGTCGGTGTCGTTATCAGTGTCGGGGCAAGTTTGCGGATACGGTCGGCGAAGCGCCTGCTCGTTCATTCATGTAGCTCCTTGGTCGGTGAATACGCGCGAGAGGTCGGCGTGGGCCTTGGCCAGTGTCGCGGCGACGGTGCCTTCGCTGATCTCACACAGCTCCGCGATCTCGGCTTAGGAAAGGTCGGCGAAGTAACGCAAAAACACGACCGCCGCCGTGGCGGCAGCGCCTGCAACGCTTCGACGAGCTCCGGGTCGCACTCGGCACCAACCACTGGTGACTCGATAAGCGCCTCGTCGAGCGTCCGCACGTCGCCGTTCTGGCGCGAGCCGAGCGCGGCCCGAAAGACGATCCGCCAGACCCAACCTTCCAATGCGCCGTCACCGCGGAACTGGTCGCGGTCGTGCAGAGCACGCGCGAATTCTTCCCTGCCTCGAGGCTCCCAGTCAACGGGAGCACGCCGTTGCGGAAGGCGACGAACCGTTGCCGGTAGAGCTCCTCAATATCCTGGGCCGGGCGCCCACGCTGCCTAGTAGGGGGAGGAGAAGCTGTCTTTCTTTATCGGCGTTGGCTTCCGTGCCTCTGGTCTGGGCCCAGTTGAGCGTGGCGCGAACCCTTGCTTCGTGTATCTAGCTTCCGTGCGCGTGTTCACACTCTTCGTCCACTTAGAGGTCCTAACTCAACGAGCCCTCCAGCTGCCGCCAGCAGATGAGGCAGCACGCGAGGGCGAGGAAGCCTTCGTGGATGTCGTCGCTGCGGTCGGTGCGGATGAGTAGGCGGCGGCGGTTGTGGAGCCAGGCGAAGGTGCGTTCGACGACCCAGCGGTGGCGGCCGAGCCCGGAGCCGTGCTCGGTTTGGCGGCGAGCGATCACTGGCTTGACGCCACGCTGCCAGACGAGACGGCGATACTTGTCGTGGTCGTAGCCGCGGTCGGCAACCAGCATCCGCGGTCGGCGTCGTGGTCGGCCGACGCGGCCGCGCGCCGGCGGTACTCGGTCGAGCAGTTCGACCAGTTGCGTGACGTTGTTGCGGTTGCCGCCGGTGAGCGTCCAGGCGAGCGGGATGCCGCCGCCGTCTGTCGGCGGCGTGCAACTCGGCGAGCAACACCTCGTGCAACCTGTCCCACACGCCGGCCTGCTGCCACGCTCGCAGCCGACGCCACGCCGTCATCCCGCAACCAAAGCCGAGCTCCTGCGGCAGATGCTCCCAGCCGATCCCTGTGTGCAACACAAACAAGATCCCCTGCAGCGCCAGGCGATCATCGAACGGCTTACGACCCGGATACCGGAAGCGACGCGGCTTCTTCGGCAGCAGCGGCTCGATCCGCTCCCACAACCCGTCCGGCACTCCACGGCTTCGCCCTCATCGACATCCCCTCCAAAGGTTGACGACGGATGCCGACGGAGTTCGCTACAGCCGAACGGGTCCCTGCATTCAGTTAGAGCTTCTTAGTGCAGGCGCAGCCTGGTGAAAATGGGCGGGCGACGAGATCACCCGTGTTCGCAATCCAGGGAGGTCAAGCCGCACCGCCCAGATAAGCCTAACTCTGCGCCGGGTGTTGCATCAAGCGGGCCGGTGATGACATTTGTTCTTGACATCATCGTCTCGGGCATATAGCGTCACGACTGTTCGCAGTCCAGGTTGTAGTTCGACTCTCAAAGAGAAGAGGTCGGACTCGGAGGTCGGTTTGTCCGGTCCGTTTCGGTTCTCGGCTGTGCGTTGCTCACGCTCGTCGGGTTCTGCCATTCGACTCGCTTGGAGCGGGAACGGGCTCCAAGACCTTCAAACGGGATTCCCAACGGGGCGCACCGGGCTCACTGAGGTCGTCTCAGTGGCGCGTGGCGTTGTTTGGGATCGAGCAGGCGATGATCGAGCAGGCAATAGGCGCGTGCATGGTCAGTGTTCTTCTCATCCCTGATTGCGCGATCGAGGGTGAAGCCCTTGCATCGACCCTGTGCGGCTACGACCAGCTTCATGTCGTGGGTATTAGGTATGCCGAGGATGACGAGTCCACGGCACGGCAGCTTGCATATGACGTCATTCTGATTGATGTGCCAGTGCCCGATGGGCCGCTGCTCGCTAAACGTATTCTCGACTATGAGCCGAACGCGAAGATCGTGGCAATGAGCGTTCCCGAGACTGAGCACGAGATCCTGCTTTGGGTTCAGGCGGGAGTGACTGGCTGTGTGGGTAGACGTGCGCCGTTGAGTGAGCTAATCGCCGTGACCCAGGCGGCCGCGAACAACGTGCGCCAATGTTCGGCCGGTGTTGCTCAAGCCCTGTTTGGCGGAGCGAACCGGCTTGCGCGGACGGTCGATGCGCAGAATGGCGTGGCGTTGACTAACCGAGAGACTGAGATTCTTCGATTGTTGGTGTACGGGTGGTCGAACAAGAAGATTGCAAGAACTCTGGGGATCGAGGTGTCGACGGTAAAGAACCATGTACACAACGGTTTTCAGAAGCTCGGAGTTCATAGCCGAGCAGCAGCGGCGCGGGTTCTGCTCGATGGAAGACAAGCTGGGATAGAAAGCCATGGTGCTGCATTGGCGGCCAGAGAAGGAACGAGAGTCCATTAAGAACGAGTCTCCGGCGTAGCGCGACTAAAGAAGGCGCTCCTCCGGCTGGGAAAATGTCAGAGGCAGTTGCTCGTGGAGGTCATGTACGCGCCAATGTCGAATCGCGATAAGGTCGAGCCACGTACCCGCGTGCGCCGCTTTGTTTGCTTGCTAGGGATCATGACCGCCTTGGTTGCAGTTAGTGGAGCGCAGAGGGTCGAAGCGTTCCCAAACACGGCGGTATATGCCTCCCATCAGTGGTATCTGACCGCAGATCGTTCCTGGAGTGCGTGGCGAATGCGCCCGAGACTTGCCGCAGTCAAAGTGGCCGTACTTGACTCGGGGATTGATGCTGGTAGCCCGGCTTTCGCTGACCGCATTGCTGCCGGGCGGTCGTTCGTTGGAGGATCGTGGGCCGTTGACACTGTTGGTCACGGCACGTTCGTTGCGGGAGTCATCGCCGCGAACCCAGCCTCAAGCAGGGTCGCTGGTATCGCCTTTAACGCGAGACTCTTGATCGCGAAGATCGTGACCGCGACCGGCGCGATACCGATTGCTGCCGAGGTTGCTGCAATTCACTGGGCGGTGAAAGCGGGCGCTCGTGTCATTAACATCAGTTGGGGTGCGCCGCGCGACCCCAGGGATTCTCGACTGGACAGTTATTCGTTTTCGGAGCGAAGAGCAGTCGAATGGGCGTACTCAAAAGACGTCGTCGTGGTGGCGGCTGCTGGCAATGGTGGCCCACGTGGGGGGATGCCGTGGCCTTATGCCGACTATCCGGCCTGGCTCCCGAACGTGTTAAGCGTCGCTGCGCTCGCACAGAATGGATCCATTCCTGCGTACTCGAACCATGATCTGCGACGAGTCGACCTAGCGGCTCCCGGGACCGGGATCTTGTCGACTATCCCTCGAGCCCTCGAGAACACGGCCAATCCTGAGTGTCTCGGAGTCTCGTACTCGAACTGCGGCCCTGAGCGGCTCCGGGGTGGTGATGGCACGTCGTTCGCAGCCCCGCAGGTGACGGCGGCCGCGGCGCTTCTCTTAGGAGTCGATCCAGCGCTCCGCCCTGACCAGGTGATGTGGCTTCTTGAACGGTCTGCGGTGAGGTCGAGCGAATCGAGCAAGTGTCTCGACTGTCGCGACGACGTGCACAGCTCGGCGCGTGGTTTTGGCGAGCTTGACATTCAGGCTGCCGTCGATCTATTGCGGTCGAAACGTCCCCTTCCGCCGCCGGATGTGCTGGAGCCTGACGACGACACAGGGAACCAAGCGCATCCGCTACGAGCGCCCGCTCTGGTATCGACGTCGGAGGACTATTGGGACGATCCGGTTGACGTTTTTGCGATCAGGGTGAATCGTGACCAGAGGCTCCGAGCAGTAGTCCGCGCACGCGGAGGAGGGGCGCTAACACTCCGAATCTGGAAGCCCGGGACCCCAGACCTGATCCGGGCTCGTCCCTCGTACCTTGGAGCATCTTCTGTAGTCGAAGCCAATGTCGATCTCAGCTATCGGGCAGCGTCGACTGGCACTTATTACCTAGAGGTGGTCGACGAGAGGCGTGCGATTGGCCGAAACGCCTATCGGCTTTCGGTCACGCTAGGGTAGAGAGCAATTAACCGGGCGTGACGCGCGTAGTGAAAGCGCTCCAGACGTATCGTGCCTCGGGCAGCGATTGGAAAGGCAGAGAGCTCTAGGGGACAACGCTCCACCGCTAAGAGCTCCGGCCTGCCGTCGTCCCGGCATGGCACAACGACCACGCTCTGGTCAGCGCGTGTGGGGCTGATCGAAAGGATCGGGCGGGACGGCCGGATTGGGTTCGCACGTTGCGGTGTATGCGCCATAGGCCCTTGGATCTAGGCCCGCTGACTACATCTCATGTTGGGGCTGATTTAGACCGTTGAGGTTCATTTACATCGACCCTCGCCTGGGCGAAAGTTCAGGTCGTGGTTGGTGTCTCGCACTCTGAAGACATCGAGGTGATTCGGGGGGTTACTCAGCGGCCGAACGTGCCTGCGGCAAGCGGTTTTCTGACGGATAGGGCGGCACCCGTCTTCGTCCTCTGCATGGCGCGCAGTGGGTCGACTCTACTTCGCGCAGTCCTTGATTCACACCCTCATCTCGCCTGTCCGCCGGAGCTCAGCTTCGCCGGGATGGTTGACATGCTCCGCCGCGCCTTCTACGACGAAAGAGGGAGCGAGGATGCTCACACGGGCGATCGGGAGCAGTTCATCCACGTTGCCCATCTTCTCGGCGACAAGCTCATGGGCGACTACGCTCGTCGGCAGGGCAAGTCACGGTGGGCAGAGAAATCGCTCGGCACAGTCCATCATGCTGCTTTGCTGTTGGACGTTTTCCCCGAGGCGCAATTCATCTGCCTGTATCGGGAATGCAGTGACGTGATCGCCTCGCTCCTCGAGGCGTCGCCGTACAGCTACGGCGCTTTTGGCTTGGCGCGCTACGTGAGTCGCATGCCGGAAAATCTTCCACTCGCGTGCGCGATGCTCTGGCAGGACGAGGTTTCTCAGATCTCAAAGTTCGAGGAAGCACACCCAGACCGATGTCATTGTCTCCGTTACGAAGACATGGTGACGAATCCGGAAGAAGTGCTCGCCGACCTGTTCCGTTTTCTTGGGCTCCAGATCAACGAGCTGTCCCGGGCGGACATCTTCTCGCAAACGAGAAGGAGCGAGAGAGGCGACTACAAGATCTGGTACACAAGCGACTTTGATCCGCTCTCGGTTGGCCGCGGGCGGGTGTTGCCGCTGAACATGATCCCTCAAGAGTTTCGAGAAAGACAAGCTGAACTTAGCGCAGCGCTGGGATACGAGAGCATCAACGCGATCATCGATTCGGAGAAGGCGATTCTCTTCTCGGATGAGCGATCGTCTCAAACTGAAGAGATGGAGCGAGCCGGGCGCGGTGACGTTTCCGACTTCACGTCTCAGCTACGCGATGAGGAGCGCGAGTCGGTTGCGATGGGCGATGCACATGGAGCCGAGAGCGACAACGCCCCTGTGTTTGAGGAGATCATCAGTCGCATGAAGGAACGGCTTGGCTCAGAGGACATGGCAGGCCATCTGGCGGCTCCGGATGGAGTGATGAAAGTGGTGGTCGCAGACAAGCAGACCGCCTGGCGAATCGACTTCAGGTCGACCGAGATCGATGACGACGATGGAGAGGCTGCCGATTGCGTAGTGACCACGGACGTCTCAACCCTCCTCGCGCTCGCAGACGGCACGTGCAACCCGGGTGTCGCTATACGCCACGGCCGACTTGCGTTTCGGTTTCGCGAGAGCGAGCTGTTTCCGCCTGATGCAACTCCGGCCTGGTTGTACGAAGCACCGAAGTATCGAGAGGCATTCGTATCGCTCTTGGCGCCGGCAGTAGTCGCGGGCGCCGGACCGCGTGGAAGCCGCGACTCCCACGTGTAACTGAAGCCGTGTTTCACACCGATGGACAACAACAGAAAGGACGGAGGCGGAACATGAAAGGTCAAATGAAAGAATCATCTCCGCGTCGGACAACCCTGGGCAAGAGTCTGCTGCCTCTTGCTGTTTGTGCAATCGGGGCGGGGTCGGCAACTACAGCAGCGGCGAAGCCTGAGGCCGTAGCTGCCTCCGGCAAGACATCCCTTCCCCCTGCGCTGGCAAGTTTGTCGGCGACGAAGCGGCAAGCGTTCCTGAAGGGGCTTCTTGAGAATAGGTACCAGGGTCGCGAGTCGGTCACTGAGATCGGAAATGGACTTGCCGATTTCCGTTACCTGCAGTCGTATCCAAGTGGCACCCAGTCCGGATGCAAGTACGGCGCCACGATCCAGCCGATGCCCGGCTCAGTCATTGAGCACGTCATCGTGAACTGCAACAGCACCCAGTACTTGTCAGGCAATGCCAACTATCACGTCGGCACTTGGCATACGACCTCGAGCCTTCCTTGGGGCAACGAGCGATCGATCTTCACAACCCAGGGCGCCGGTTGCACGGCGGGAGCGCACGACTATGTGTCTGGCGCTGTTTACATCAACCAGTTCTGGAGCGATTCCTTCTACGCAACAAAGACGGCCTGCTAAGTCATACAAACGCAAGGGATACGCAGTGCACACAGGGAAACCTAGCTCGACCGGAGATCAGCGGGCGCTGCGTGGCCAGGCACGGCGATTTCTTGGACTCGTCAGTTGCGCGGTATTCCTAGCTTCGTTTAGCCCCAGTCCCGCTGTAGCGGTGAAATGGCATCAGCGAGGGATGGTGACTGTTGCAGCGGGACGGTGGGGCAAGACGGTCTGGGCGCTTGGTGCAAGCGAGAGCGATGGAACGTATTGCGTCAATCTCGCAATCAATGGCAATACCCACATCTCGGCGCGATGCCGAGTCCCAAACGGCACTCCCTTCATCCATCTCGTTGAGCAGTCCGGTCCTAATGACCCACGTCCGGCGCTATTTGGCTTTACGGTTTCAGCGAGTTCGCATGCGCAGGTGACCTCGGTCGTTGCCACGCTCTCAAGCGGTCAGCATGCGGATGCCACTGTCGCTGTTGCCCCGCGAGGGTTGCCATCCCGGTCGACCTTCTTTGTCGTACCGGTGCCGTGCAACACGTATCCCACGAGCGTAATTGGAACGGGTGCCGCTGGTGTTACCCTCACGGAATGGCCAACCACAATGGCGCCGGTGCGTGACCCCTGGCTGGTGCGCTGCTGAGGGGGTGCTGTCGAGGGTGCGCGCATTGGGGCCGATCTTCATAGTCACCGCGCGCGGTACGGGTGCCCCGATTCTTGCCCAGATCCTTGACGGCTGCTGCTCCGAGATCGTTGTGAAGTCAGAGCCGAGGCTCACGCACCTTGTACGGAGTTTGAGCTTGGATGCGCGAAACGACTCCGATTCCGAACAAGGCACCAACGGAGCGGCCGCGATCGAGTTGGCTCGCCACGCCGAGTGGCTCGAGCGTTTGTTCGGTGTGGATGCGTGCTGCGCAAGCAATCGTCGATGGCTTACTCTCGTGTACGGGTCACCGGCCGAGCTCAAGCTTCTGGCGGATCTTTGGCCCGACTCGCAGTTTTTGTTCGTGTATCGCGAGTGCTCTGACACGATCGCCACGCTCCTTGAGCAGTATCACTTCGGCTATCCAGATTCGGATGACCTTTCCCGATTCATCGCTCGGTTTCCGCGAAATTTCATTCACGGAATAGGTCTTTACCTAACCGGCATATTCGAGGGAATGACTCGGACGGAGATCCTTGAGTCACAGCGGTGTCTCAGGATCAGATACGAGGACATCGTGAGGTCTCCGGAGGGAGAGTTAGCGGCGATTAGCGCGTTCACTCAGGTCGAGACCGGAACTAACATCAGCCGTGCGCTTGCCTACGGTAGTCGTTCGAAATTCGAGGAGATCAGTAGGCGACCAGCGCTAGATGAGACATCAATTGGCTCTGGCTGGTTTCTGCCGATCGACCGCCTCGGGCCTAGGCTTCGAGAGCGCATCGACGATCTTCATCGACGGCTCGGTTATCGCGATCTGGGTGACGTGCGAGACGAATACGCCGCCCGTCTAGAGCGTCCCGCTGTTACGTTGGGCGGGATGACGGTTCAGCTGAGGCATAGCCGCAACGCGACTGGGCCTCAGGCGGCGGCGGGCGTTCGTCGGGCGACTAATAGCATCGTAGTAACCAAACCGCACCATCCGCTGAGCACTCTTCTTCTTGAGGCGGTACCCCTTCGGTTGAACCAGGCGCCGGCGGACGTTCCAGCGGTTCGGATGGGCGCGTCGATTCGACTCATCTTCGCCGATATTGATGAGGCCTGGGTTATCGACTACCAGAGTCGAGAAGCATACGAAGGTTGGGGTGGTCATGCGACCTATGTTGCGATTACGGACAGCCGAACAATCGTTGGCGTTGCGACCGGTGCAATGGAACTGTCGCTGGCTATGCACCACGGACACATAAGGCTTATCACCGCCGGTCAAGGCGTGCCAGGCGAGGTATCCCAGCCGGATCTCCTCGACGCATTCCTCGACGCTTTGGCGGTCGCTCTCGTAGACGCTAGTGACGATCTCGGCGGGGCTATTGGTTGCGCCAAGACGCCGAGGACCGTGGACGCCGATGTCCATGAGGTCGTGGTTCCTGAACTGATGCCCTAGCAAGCCCGAGTTACGGTCGCCAATAAGGAGGTAGGATTGAAGGCGCTGTCTGGCGCGACGTTAGGCTATATCCTCCAATCGGATGGAGCCGGCGGGAGTCGCCCATGTTCAAGCAACCGGCCGGTAGGTCACCTTCAGCTCTGACCTCGAACGGTGACATGGGCATCCGTCGCAAAGGGATGACTATCAGGTGACGCTCCGCCGTTATTTGATCGCCCTGAGCACCCTTGTGCTGGCTGCGCCTGCGAATGCGTTTGCGGGAACCTTCCCGGTTCAGAAGGAATTCGAGCTCAAAACGTGGATCCCGATCCATCTCGGCCCGCTCGATCTCTCGATCAACAAGGCCGTCGTCTACCTCTTCATGGGCGCAGCCCTCACGTGCCTGCTCGGCATCGGCCTGATGCGGTTCCGGCTCAAGCCGAAGCCGGGACGGCGCGAGACGCTCGGCGAGATGATCTACGAGATCGCACAGACCCAGGTCGCCGAAGCCGGGCTGCCGTCGAAGGCGATCGGCCTCTGGTTTCCCTACGTCGCGACGCTGATGCTCTTCATCTGGTGCGTGAACCTGCTCGGCTTCCTGCCGCTGCCGCTCACCGGCGATACCTGGCACCACATCCCGGTCTGGGGGATCTACGCCGCGACGTCGTCGCTCTCGGTCACGCTCGCGCTCGCGCTGATGACCTGGGTCTTCACGCACATCGAGGGCATCCGCTACAACGGCCCGGTCAAGTACTTCAAGTCGTGGATCCCGCCGGTGCCGAAGGTGCTGCTGCCGATGATCACGGTCATCGAGGTGCTCTCGCAGTTCATGCGCCTGATCAGCCTCTCGGTCAGGCTCTACGCGAACATGCTCGCGGGCCACATCCTGATCCTCACCTTCATCGGCCTCATCTTCGTCTTCGAGAGCTACCTCGCGATTCCGCTCGTCGCTTTCTCCGCCGTCTTCTACATCTTCGAGGTCGTCATCGTCGTCTCGATCCAGGCGTTCATCTTCGCCGTGCTGTCGGCGATCTACATCGGCTCGGCGATCGAGCCCGAACACTAAAGAGCCAGCTTCCGTCTGTCTTCCGTTCGCTTTCGACAACATGTTCACGAGATTGTCGCGCCTCTTCGGAGGACGCCGCGGTCGAAAGTAGTAAGCGACTCTAAGTTGCAGTCAGTGGTCATCCAAGGGCCGGCCCCGAGGCTTCGTGGCTTTCGCTTGAGCCAAGCGGCGGTGGAAATGGAAGACTGTCGCTGCCTAGCGTTCCCAGGGGTCATTGAGTTGGCGGGGTGTGCGGATGCGTGGTGTGCCGCGGGTGGTGAGGTTGGGGTCGAGCCGGTCTTGTTTGTAGTAGTCGGGGTCGGTGGGGGTGAGGCGGGTGCGGACCCACCAGTGGTGTTGGAGGTCTTGTAGCCAGAGCTGGAGGTCGATCAGCGGTTCGCGGCTGATGTCGTAGACGCGGGCGCGGCCGTCGCCTTCTGCGCGGCTGACCTGGACGAGTCCGGCGTTTCGGAGCTGGCGTAGGTGTTTGCTGACCACAGGTTGGGTCTGGCCGACGCGACGCGCGAGTTCGGTAACGGGGCAAGGTTCGTGGGCGAGTTCCCAGATGATTTGGCGCCGGACTGGGTCGGCGAGCAGGTCGAGGGCGGGTAGCGCTCGGAGCGCTCCGAGGTCGCGGTGCCGGTTTTGCATATCGGTGGCGGCACGTATCGGGTGGTGTCGCCTCTGTGATGGTTTCCCCAAATCGCGAGGTTTGATGCGGGAACCCGGCGCTGCTTCCGGCGGGTGCGCGGCGGGCTGTGACACCGAGGAGTCATCTGAAGCCTCTCTCTAGTGGATGCATAGAAAGCGAAAGAGGCTGACGCAATCGTCGCGGCGCAGAGTTCTGCGTCGTCGCTCGCGGCGGATTTGCGTCGAGTGCCGTGCCGCCGGCGGAAGTGCATGCCGGTTGGTTATGCAGTCGTGCGTTGCGCGCCGCGGTTCAGCGCCCGAAAGCGTGTGCCTGTGCGGGTTTCTGCGGCGCGACATGATTGGTCGCGATCGCGTGTCCATTTCGGCGGCCTTGTGTCGCATATGTCCATTGCGATGCGATCGAGAAGGTGTCCGTTTGTGCGCGCAGCGAGCGAGTCGCTCGGCGGCTCTGCGAGCGAGGGCGCGGACGCGATGCCTTTGATGACGAGGGGGGGTGTTCAGGATGAAAGGGGTGATGGGAACGGAACCGAGAGTTCGGCTTGACCTGATGGCAGCGTCGACGCCCGCGCGCGGGCGCCGTTTGCCGTGGCTTGTTCGTTTCCCGAACCGGCTGTCGCAGGAGCTGTCACATGTGCGCCTCGGCGAGCTCGAGCGGCTGCTTGTGCACGCGCTCGAGCTGACCGCCCTCGTAGCTGCGCTGCTCGTTTTCGTTGTGCTCGCGCAGCGCACGTTCGCGGGTTGGCAGCGGCGTCGGCTCGCGCAGGGTGGTTCGTCTCTGGAGCTTGTGTTGCCGGAGCGCGTGGAGCGGAGCGCGCTTGCGAGTTTGTGCGAGAAACTGGCGGCGCAGCTGCCGCGACGGTCGTTCGGGGCGGCGCCGTGGATCGGTCTGGAGGTGGTCGTCTGGGGGCGGCGGCTTCGGCTGCGTGTCTTCTGCTCGCGGGGCGTGTCTGAGAGTCAGGTCGGCTCGGCGCTGGTGGCGGCCCTGCCCGGCTGCGCGCTCGAGCCGGTGCGGCCTTTCGAGGCGGCGAGTGAGCCGGGTGGTGAGCGGGTGCGGGTGGTGCCGTCGGGGTGTGCGCTGTTTCCGGCTGGGGATCCGATGTTGCCGTTGCGGGTGAAGCAGGAGAGCGATCCGGCGCGGCAGGTGCTGGCGGCGCTCGCCGGCGAGGCGGAGGGTGAGGGTGGGATCGTGCAGCTGTTGCTGGCGGCGGCGCCGGGTCGGGTGCGGCGGCGTGCGTGGAAGCGGGCGCGGCGGCTGCTCGATCCGCGTCCGCGCTCGGCCTGGCCGGCGCCGCTGCGTCTGCTCGCCGACCTCGCAGCCGAGCTACTTGACGTTTTGCTGCCTGGTGGCGGTCCGAGCTCGCCGTCGCCGTCGGCGCGGATGGGTGCGGTTGATGGTTGGCGGCGGGAGCGGGCGCAGCTGTTGCAGCAGAAGGCTGGCGAGCCGCTGTTGTCGGTGAGCGTGCGGCTGGCGGCGTTTGCACCGGAACGGACGCTGGCGCGGGAGCGGTTGCGCGGGTTGGCGGCGAGCTTCGCCTGCTTCGACGCCGAGGGGAAGTTGCGCCGCGGCCGCGAGCCGTTCTTCTGGCCGCGCTTGTGGGGCTGGCTGCCGCCGCTGCGACCGCGGCTGGTCTTGACCGCGGCGGAGGCGGCGGCGTTGTTGCCGCTGCCGGAGCAGCCACTCGAGTCGTCGCTTGCGTTGGCGGAGCTGCCGGCGCGCAAGCTCGCACCGGTCACCGAGGCACCGCGCCGGGGGTTGCTGCTCGGCCGCGCTGATCGCGCCGGCTTCGGTGAATCGGTGTGGGTGACGCCGGAGGCGCTGCTTCGCCATGCCCATCTGCTCGCACCGACGGGGAAGGGCAAGTCGACGCTGCTTGCCAATCTCGTCCTCGACGCGCTCGAGCAGCAGCTCGGGCTGTTCTTGCTTGACCCGAAGGGCGACCTGGTCGGCTACCTGCTCAACCGGATCCCCGCCGAGCATCTGTCGCGGGTGGAGCTGCTCGACCTCGGTGATCTCGAGCACCCGCCCGCCTTGAACCTGCTCGCCTGCAAGGCCGGTGAGGCCGACCGTCAGGTTGAGGCGCTGCTGGCGATCTTCCGCCGCCTGTTCAGCCGCTACTGGGGACCGCGCTCCGAAGACCTGCTTCGCGCGGCGCTCGCGACGCTGTTGACGACCCCGCGGGCGGTGGGGGAGCCGGCGCCGACGCTCGCCGACGTGCTGCTGTTGTTGGGGGATCGTCCGCATCCGGTCGCTCCCGCCGGTGCTGATCCGGTCGCGCTGGCACGGTTCTGGGCGCAGTGGGGCAGGCTGTCTGCGGGGCAGCGGGAGCAGGCGTGGGCGCCACTTGCGAACAAGCTGCGGGCGCTTCTTGGCTCGCGGATGCTGCGCAACCTGCTCTGCCAACCCGGGGCGCCCGGGTTCGAGCGGATCATCCGCGGCGGCCGTGTTGTTCTCTGTTCGCTGCCGCTGGGGCAGCTCGGCGAGGATGCCGGCAGCCTGCTCGGGTCGGTGCTCGTGCATCGGCTCTGGCAGACCGCCGCCCAGCTCGGCCCCCACCACCCAGGCGAGCGGCCGCCGTTTCTGTGTCTGCTTGATGAGTTCCACCACTTCTCTCATCTGCCGCAGGGGCTCGCGGCGGCGTTGGCGGAGGCGCGCGGCTACGGGCTCGGCTTCCTGCTCGCCCACCAGAACCTCGGCCAGCTGCACGACAACCCGGAGCTCTATGAGGCGATCGACGCCAACACGCTGACCAAGCTCTGCTTCGCGCTGCCGCCGTTGGATGCGAAGCGGATGGAGCCGCACTTCGCACCCCGCCTCACCGCCGCCGATCTGAGCCGGCTGGGTGCCTACCAGCTCGCCTGCCGGATCGAGCACCAGGGCCGGCAGCTGCCGGCCGCCACCTGCCTGGCGCAGCCGATGCCGATTCCGGTTGGCGGCCAGCCCGCGACGCTGATCCGGGCCGCGGCCCACACTCAGACCAGGACACGGCTGGAAGTGGAAGCGGAGATCAGCCGCCGCTACGGCCTCCGCGACGAGCAACCGCCTGCCGAGGGTCGCGGCGAGGCCGATACGTCACCACCCGCAGGGCCTGCTCCGTCGGGTCCTCCGTTCGGACCTCCCCCCGAGGGAGGACCCGCGCCTGGCGGAGGGCGGCATGACGACGACGGTCGCGGCGCAGACGGCAACCCCGACGAAGATCAATCGATCTTCTCCTCTCTCCGTTGACCCGGCCGGTGCGCGTACACCCGGCCGCGCTGCTAACGCCGCGCGACCGGGCGATCCTCGAACGACTCGCTCAGCACGAACCGCTCACAACCAGCCAGCTCCGTCTGCTCTTCTTCACTGGCGAACGCACCTGCCGGGCACGGCTGAAGCTCCTCACCGATCACGGGCTGCTGAGTCGTGTCTTTCCGGCGCGGACATCTCGCGGCGGCACGAGCGAACCGCTCTACTTCCTCAGCCCGCAGGCGCGCGGACTGATCGCGGCGCCCGCGCGGCGGCCGCCCGGGCTCTCGCTCCCCGACCTCGAACACCGCCGCGCCGTCGGCCGCTTCTTCCTCACCCTCGTCGAACGCAGCCTCCGCCAAGGCAACGAGGGGTTGTACTCGTGGCTCGGCGAGCGCAGCAGCCAGGCCGCCCTCGGCGGCAGCGTTCGCCCCGACGGCTACGGCCGCTACCTCTTCCCCGACGGCGAGCTGACCTTCTACCTCGAACTCGACCGCAGCACCGAACCAACAAAACGAGTCGCCGACAAGCTCGCCGCCTACCAGCGCGCGCTCGCCAACGACCCCGAGCCGCGCCTCTGCAACATCCTCCTCGTCGTCCCCGGCAGGCGCAGGCTCGCAAGCCTCGCCCGCGTCGCACCCGCCGGGCCGCCCTGGACCTGGGCGACCGTCGACGGTAACCAGTACGAGCTACTCCCGGACAGAAGCCCCGAGCGCACCCTCAACAAGCTCCCCCTGCGCCAGCGCGATCCCGACCGTCGCGCCGCGGACTGTCTTGGACGGCGATGGCAGCAGCCCGGCCCGAGCACGGCGGAGGCAGCCTGAGCAGCGGACGCCGGCGTCTTCGCTCGGTCCCCGAACCGGACGAGACGCATGCCACGTCCGGTCATGCCCAAGCCGACCAAGAGCGCACGCCGTGCGCAACCAAGCGCCGCAAATGTTGCACCGCGGCGCCCGTCGACGAACCAGCCGTACCTGCGTCCTCTGCAACATCGGCCAGCGTAGAGAGCCGCACACGGCGCCTCAGCGGCCACGACGGCGGCAACGCCGGAAAGCCGCCAAGTCCTGTCGCCCGCGCCGGAAAGACGCTCGGCGTACGACCAGCAACGGTGGTGCCGGCGACCGAGGAGCAGTGGGCAGAGACGCGGCGCGCGCTGCGGGTTCTCTACCGGGACTTCTTTGCCGGTGGTGGACTTGACTCTGTGCGCGATCGACGGTCTCATGTCCACCCCGCCGAGACTGGCAAGGAAAGGAAAGCCGCATGAGGATCGCGACCTACACCCGTATCTCCACCGACGAAGACCACCAGCCCTACTCGCTCGAGGCGCAAGCGATGAAGCTGAAGGCATACGCAGAGAGCCAAGACGGCTGGCGGATCGTCCGGCGCTTCACCGACCAGGCCTCCGGCGCCACCCTCGAGCGCCCCGGCCTCGAACGCGCATTGAACGAAGCGGAGGCGAAACGCTTCGACCTGCTGCTCGTCTACCGCGTCGACCGGCTCTCACGCTCGGTCAGAGGATTGGCGCAGATCCTCGACCAGCTCGACAAAGCAGACGTCCTCTTCCGCTCGGCAACCGAGCCATTCGATACCGCCTCCTCGGCGGGCCGGATGATGGTGCAGATGCTCGGCGTCTTCGCCGAGTTCGAACGCGCGACGATCGTCGAGCGGGTGATCGCCGGGATGGAACGCAAAGCCGCCCGCGGCGAATGGACCGGCGGCGCGCTCCCCTTCGGCTACCGCCTCGACCCCGACCGGCGCTTCCTCGAAATCGACGCGGCCGAAGCAGCAGTCGTACGCGAGATCTTCGAGCGCTACGCCGAACGGCTCGAAGGCGCGCAAACGATCGGCCGCTGGCTTTCCGAGCGCGGCTACCGGACCAAGAACGGCAAGCCGTTCAACCCGCAAGCCGTGCTCACCATCCTCCGCAACCGCGCCTACCTTGGCGAGATCTACTTCCGCGGCACCAACCATCCGGCGCCGCACGAGCCGCTCATTGACCCGACGCTCTTCGAGCGGGTACAGGCGATCCTCGAAGAGCGCGGCGAGGACCACGCGCTTCGGCGTTCGAACAACTCCGACTACCTGCTCACCGGCCTCGTCAAATGCGCCCGCTGCCGCAAACGCTACGTCGGGGCTGCCGCCAACGGCAACGGTGGCCGCTACCGCTACTACGTCTGCTTCAGCCGCCAGCGCTACGGCAAAAGCGCCTGCGACGCCCAATCGGTCCCGGCCGATGAACTCGAAGACGCGATCCTCGACCAGCTCGGCGACCTGCTCAGCCGCGAAGACCAGATCCGCGCCGAGATCCAACAAGCCTTCGCCGAACTCGACGCCGAAAAGCCGAAACGTGAAGCCGAACTCGAACGCCTCGACGCCGAGCTACGCAAGACCAACGACACACTCGACCGCTACTTCCAAGCCTTCGAGCACGGTTCGATGCCCGAGAAGGCCTGCGCCCCCAGAATCGCCAAGCTCACGCAGCGGCTCAGCGAACTCGACGCGCGCCGCGCCGAACTCGCCGCCGCCGACGAAGACGAACTCGAACCACTCAACGACGACGACCTCCATGCCCTCCAAGCCCACGTCGCCCAGGTCGTCGCAGAAGGTGACCCGCGCGCCCGGAAGGCGCTCCTCCAGGCACTCGTGCAAGAAATCCGGGTCGTCAGTCGCGCCGAGATCTACCCGTTCTTCAATTTGCCCGTGGTTCGACCACCATACGGGTCAGTGCCCCCGACAAGAATCGAACTTGTGCACGCGGTTTAGGAAACCGCTGCTCTTCCACTGAGCTACGGGGGCTCGCACCAAGGGTAACGGCGAGGTCGGGACGTTCGGGGCGGGGCGTAGCGTTCTCTCACGCGATGGAGCGTGACCACAGCCTCGGCGTCGTGCGCGGCGCGGCGCTCTACGTCGGGGCGCTGGTCGGCCCCGGCCTCCTGCTCGTGCCCGCACTCGCGGTGCAGGCGGGCGGGCCCGCGTCGATCATCGCCTGGGGCGCGCTGCTCGTCCTCTCCGCGCCGCTCGCGATCACGTTCGCCGCACTCGGCGTCCGCCATCCGGTCGCCGGCGGCGTGTCGGCATACGCGCGCGAGGGCTTCGGCGCCCACGGCGCGGCTGTCACCGGCGGCTGGTTCATCTGCGCGGCGTTCCTGGGCGGTCCCGCGGTGGCGCTGATCGGCGGGTACTACGTCGCCGATCTCACCGGCTCCGGCACCGCGGTTGCGGCGGCGGTGGGGCTCGCGATGTTCGCCACGGTCCTCGTTGCGAACGCGTGCGGGCTGCGCGTCTCGTCCGGTTTCCAGCTCGGGCTCGTCTCGGTGCTGATCGTCGTGCTCGCGATCGCGATCTCCGTGGCGCTTCCCTCCCATGCGGCCGACAACTGGCATCCGTTCGCGCCCCACGGCTGGTGGGCCGTGGGAACGGCGGCAAACATCCTCGTCTGGCTCTTCGTCGGCTGGGAGGCGGTCGCGCAGCTCGCCGGCGACTTCCGCCGCCCTGACCGCGACCTGCCGCGCGCGATGGCGCTCGCGTTCGCGATCGTGAGCGTTCTCTACGTCGGACTCGCGGTTGCGACGATCGGCGTCACCTCGGGGACGAACTCGCGCGTGCCGCTCGCGGATCTGATCGCCGTCGGCTTCGGCCATGCCGGCCGCGATGCAACCGCCGTCCTCGCGGTGGCGCTCACGATGGGAACGATGAACGTCTACCTCGGCGGCGTCTCGAAGCTGATCGCCTCGCTCGCAAGCGAGCGGGCGTTGCCGAGCTGGCTCGCCGGCGACATCCACCGCAGCGTCCCTCGTCGCCCGCTGCTGCTGATCGGCGTCGAGGGGACGCTCGTCCTCGCGCTCCTGATCGCGGGCTTCAGCAGCACGGCCGAGCTCGTGCGCGCGACGTCGGCGTGCTTCATCGCCGTCTACGTGATCGTGCTCGCCTCCGCCGTGCGCATCCTCGAAGGGCGCGGACGGGTGCTCGCCCTCGTGACGCTCGCGCTGACGGTCGTGCTCGCGGTCTTCTCGTCCTGGTACCTGCTCGTCCCGGCCGTCGCCGGCACCGTGGCGCTCGCCGTCCGCAGGTCGTTGCGACCGAGGAGTACCCTCCCGGCATGAGCGACCGTGCGGAGCGCCGCTACGGCCGGGCGACCTTCCTCGCGCTGCTCGGCGGCGGGCTGTCGTCGCTGTGGTGGGCGCCGCAGGTCAGCGGCTTCATCTCGCCGGTCACCTCGTCGTTCTCGCAGCTCCTCGGCAACCTGTTCCCGGTCGGCGGCTGGCGCATCTACACGGTCTCGGGCTCGATGCCGATCTTCGACCCCGCGTCGTGGCGGCTCGAGATCGGCGGCCTCGTCCGCAACCCCCGCAGCTTCACCTACGACGAGGTGCTGGCCCTGCCGCAGTCGAGCCAGGTCTCGACCTTCCACTGCGTCACCGGCTGGACGGTGAAGAACGTCCACTGGTCGGGTGTGCGCTTCGAGCATCTCCTCGACCTCGTCCAGCCGATGCCCGAGGCGAAGGCGATCCGGTTCGACTCGCTCGAGATCCCGTACAACGACTCGCTGACGCTCGAGCAGGTCGGCCTGCACGACGTGATGCTCGCGCTCGAGATGGACGGGCAGCCGCTGTCGCGGCCGCACGGCTCGCCGGCGCGCGTCGTCATCCCGGAGATGTACGGCTACAAGGGCGTCAAGTGGCTGACGTCGATGAGCCTCGTCGCCACCGAGCCGATCGGCTACTGGGAAGGGCTCGGCTACGACCAGAACGCGTGGGTCGGCCACTCGAATGGCTACGGCAACTCGCTCTGAGCCACGCGTCGAGCGCTGGAACCGAACCGAGCGCGCGGTGCACTGGGTGCACGCGGCGGCGTTCCTCGTCCTCCTCGGCTCCGGCCTCTGCCTCTACCTGCCGAGCCTCTCGGAGGCGGTCAGCCGCAGGCCGCTCCTGAAGCACATCCACATCTACACCGCCCTCGCGTGGGCGATCGCGCTCGTGCTCATCTTCGCGCTCGGCAACCGCCGCTCGCTCCGCGGGACGCTGCACGAGCTCGACACGCTCGACCGCGACGGGCGGATGAACCGCGGCCAGCAGCTGAACACGATCGCGACCGCCGCGTTCGCCATCCTCTTCGCGGTCTCCGGCTTCCTGCTCTGGTACGGCGAGCGCGACACGCGCTTCCGCTTCGCCGGCACGCTGCTCGTGCACGACTGGCTGATGTACGTCTCGCTCGTGCTCTTCCTCGGGCACCTGTACTACGCGCTCATCCTGCCTTCGACGCGTCACTCGCTGAACGGGATGACGCGCGGCTGGGTGCGCGAGGATTGGGCCGCTCGCCGCCACCCGGGCTGGGTGGCGGCGCTGCGATCCGACGACCGGTCTACGTGACCTTCAGCACGCCCTTCATTCCGCCGAGCGCGTGCCCGGGGACGGTGCAGAGGTACTCGTACGTGCCCGCCTTCGTGAACTTCACCGTCAGCTTCGCGGACTGACCCGGCGAGAGCAGCTTCGTTCCGTGCCCCACGCAGGAATTGGCGGCGTCGTTCTTCACCGTCGCCGAGCAGACCTTGAAGTCGTGCGGGACGGTGCCGCCGTTCGTGACGTTGAACGTCACCGAGCCGGTCTTCACCGTCTTCGTCGAGAGCTTGAAGCCGAACTCTGAAGGCTTCCCAGCGGTCACCGTGACCGTCGTCGCGACGCGGGCCGGCTTCGCCTGCGCCGTCGCCACGGCCAGGAGTGCGAAGACGGAAACCGCGAGCAGCGAGATACGTGCGTGCTTGGTCATGCGTTCCTCCACCGGTAGGGACCTGGAGCAGCCTCCTGCCGAAGGCCGCCTCCGATTTCGCCTCCAGTGTCGCACAACGTTGTTAAGAAGAGGGGCGGGCCCGAGCTCCTGCGGCGTAGCCCGGGCCGCCCTTCGACCCATAGTTCTCGGCCGGAGATCGATCGGATTCCCCTATGCCTCGCGGGGCTGCCAGCGGAAGCCGCGGATCGCGCCGACGGCGCCGATCACGCCCCAGACGACGACGACCGCGATCGCGCCGCTGTCGCTCCAGAAGTGCTCGTTCCGGAGCATCACGTCGCGGGTCAGCTTCGTGTAGTGGGTGAGCGGGAGCACGTCCGCGATCACCTTCAGGAACTCCGGGTACGTCTTCGGCGTGAAGAAGGTCCCCGAGATGATCGCCATCGGCAGGTAGACGGCGTTGATCACGGCGGATGACCCCTCGGCCGAACGCACGAGCCCGCTGATGCCGAGCCCCATCGCAGCGAACGCCAGCGCGCCGAGCACGAGCACGAAGAGCAGCGAGCCGAGCGCGTTCGGCACGGCGACCGAGAAGAGGAGCCGCCCGATGGCGATGATCAGCGCCGCCTCGATCAGGAAGACGACGAAGGTCGACGCGAGCACGCCGAGCACGTACGTCGCCGGCGGGAGCGGCGTCGCGCGGATGCGCTTGAGCACGCCCGACTCGCGACGCACGACCAGCGAGATGCCGAGGCCCGCGAAGCACGTCGCCGCGACGCCGTAGCCGATCATCCCGGCTTCGAGGAACGGCGACGCCTTCATGTGCTCCTGCTTGATGTAGTCGCCGCCGTACACAGCGCCGAAGATCAGGAAGAAGATCACCGGCAGGAAGAACGTGAAGAACGCCGCCTCGCGGTTGCGCCAGAAGAGCAGCTGCTCGACCCGGAGCTCATGGAGCCACAGCTTCATTCCTCGGTCAGCTCCAGGTAGACGTCCTCGAGCGTCGGCCGGCGCACCTCGAGCCCCTCGATCTCCTCGCCCCGGAACTCGTGGATCAGCTCGTGGAGCCGCTCCGTCGGCGCCGCCGTTCGCTCGACGACCGCGTGCCCGTCGCGGCGGAAGCGAATCTCGGTCTCGACCGCGCCGCCCGTCAGCTCCGACGGCTTGCCCTCGCGGACGATCTCGCCGTCGCGCAGCACCGCGACCCGGTCGGCGAGCTGCTCGGCCTCGTCGAGGTAGTGCGTCGTCAGCAGGATCGTCTTCCCGAGCTCGCGCAGGTTGCGGATCGTCTGCCAGGCGGTGCGGCGCGCGCCCGGGTCGAAGCCCGTGGTCGGCTCGTCGAGGAAGATCAGCTCCGGATCGCCGACGAGCGCGAGGCCGAGGTCGAGCCGCCGCTTCTGGCCTCCCGAGAGCGTCCGCACGCGCGCGTCGGCCTTCCCGCCGAGCTCGACGATCTCGACGACCTCGTCGACCGCACGCGAGTGGCTGTAGTAGCCGCCGAACGTGCGCAGGCTCTCGCGCACGGTCAGGTTCGGGTAGAGCGACGACGACTGGAGCACGACCCCGAGTCGCTCCCGCCACGCGCGGCCGCCGCGCTGCGGATCGACGCCGAGCACCTCCACCTCGCCGCCGTTCCGGTCGCGGTAGCCCTCGAGGATCTCGATCGTCGTCGTCTTGCCCGCGCCGTTCGGGCCGAGCAGCCCGAACACCTCGCCGGGCTGGATCTCGAAGTCGATGCCGCGCACGGCCTCGTGCTCGCCGTAGCTCTTGCGCAGGCCGCGCACCGAGACGGCGCTCACAAGGCGACCTCGTGGAAGGAGCCGACCGGGAAGCGAACCTCTTGCCCCGTCAGCGCGAGGACGATCTCGGAGCAGTCCGGCTGGTGGCCGACCGCGACGACCGTCTCGCCCTTGTCCGCGACCGCGCCGCGCAGGTCGTCGGCGGTCGCGCCCGGCGCGAGCCGCTCGTCGGCCTCGGCCGCGAGTCCCGACGCCTCGGCGATCGCCGCCGCCGTCTCGCGCGCCCGCAGCAGCGGGCTCGAGACGACCGCCTCGGGATGCTCCTCGGCGAGGCGCGAGCCGAGCTCGCGCGCGACGTTGCGGCCGGCCGCGCTCAGCGGGCGCAGCTCGTCGGGGTCGCCGGGCAGAGCCTCGGCATGGCGGACGAGAAACAGGCGCATGCCGTGGAGGCTACGTCAGGCCTTGCGGACGCGCACGGCCGTGCCGTACGCGCAGATCTCCGTCCAGTTGGAGCCCATCTCGGAGGTGTCGAACCGCATCGCGAGGATCGCGTTCGCCCCCTTCGCCTCCGCCTCCTCGACCATCCGCCCGATCACCTGCTCGCGGCTGTCGACGAGCGCCTTCGTCATCCCCTTCAGCTCGCCGCCCAGGATCGACTTCAGGCCGGCGCCGATCTGCGAGCCGACGTTGCGCGAGCGCACGGTGAGCCCGAACACCTCGCCGAAGACCTCTTCGATCGTGTACCCGGGCAGGTCGTTCGTCGTCGCGATCAGCACGTAGGCGATCATACGCCTATGAGCCGCCGCTTCCGGTACGTCGTCTGCGACGTCTTCACCGACACGCCGCTCGAGGGCAACCAGCTCGCCGTCTTCACCGACGCCCGCGACCTCGACCCGCTGACGATGCAGGCGCTGGCCAAGGAGATGAACTTCGCGGAGACGGTCTTCGTGCTGCCGCCGCAGGCAGACGGCGCCGACGTGCGGATCCGCATCTTCACGCCGGGGAGGGAGCTGCCGTTCGCCGGCCACCCGACGCTCGGCTCGGCCTTCGTCCTCGGCGGGCCGCTCCAGAAGGTGGTGATCCGCCTCGAGACGGGAGCGGGCGTCGTGCCGGTCGAGCTCGAGCGCGAGGGCGCCGAGATCGTCTTCGGCCGGATGGAGCAGCCGATCCCCAACTGGCAGGCGTTCGCGCGGACGGCCGAGCTCTTCGCGGCGGTCGGGGTCGCCGGCTCCGGCCTGCCGGTCGAGGAGTGCGACCTCGGCCCGACGTTCGTCTACCTCGAGCTCGGGTCGCCCGCCGAGGTGGCGGCGCTCGCGCCGGACTTCGCGGCGCTCGCGCGCGTGACGAGCGCGGGCGCCTACTGCTTCGCTCGCGACGGCGGTGGTTGGAAGGCGCGCATGTTCGCGCCGGCCGTCGGCGTCTCGGAGGATCCCGCCACCGGCTCGGGGGCCGGCCCGCTTGCCGTGCACCTCGTGCGCCACGGCCGGATCGCGTTCGGCGAGGAGATCGAGATCAGCCAGGGCGCCGAGATCGGCCGGCCGTCGAAGCTCTATGCGCGGGTCGAGGGCGAGGGCGGCCGGATCGACAAGGTGCTCGTCGGCGGCTCGGCGAAGATCGTCGCGCGCGGGGAATTCAGTCTGCCGTGAGCGCCACGGCCTGAACCTCGGGCAGCTCGAGCGCGAGCGCGTTCCAGAAGACGCCGCCGTCGCGCGAGAGGTAGAGGCGGTTGCGGGCGGCGAACACGATCACGTCCGGGTCCGCCGCGGCAACGGCGACCGCGCGCCCGTCCGGCAGCCCGCGCCCGGACTCGCGCCACGTCGTGCCGGCGTCGTGCGAGACGAGGAGCGGCGGCTTCGCGTCGACGAGCGCAACGACCGTCGAGCCCGCCTCTGCCGCCGCGATCACGCGCGGCAGGTTGAGCGGCGGCTGCGGCGGCGGTACGAACGGAGCCGCGGCCTCCACCTCGTCCGTCTCGAGATCGACGGCGAAGGTTCCGTCGAGCGTCGCCACGAGCAGCTTCATGCCGCGAGCAGATCCCCCACGACGGCCGTCGCACGCCGCGCTGCGGCGGCCGGCGCGAACCCGCCCGCACGGGCCGCGACGTACGCGACCGCGAAGGCGTCGCCCGCGCCCGTCGGCTCTGCCTCGAGCCGGAACGCCGGCACCTCCTCGGCGCCGCCGCCGGTGTAGAGCGTCGCTCCGCGCGGCCCGTGCGTGACGATCACCTCGGGGACGCCGAGCGCGGCCGGATCGCCGAGCACCTCGGCCTCCTCCTCGGCGAGCTTGAGCACCCTGACGTGCTCGAGCATCGCCCGGTCGTAGGCGCCGTCGAGCCGCAGCTCGCCGAGATCCGGCACGCGCACGAGCCCCTGCCCGTCGAGGGAGACGAGGTGGTCGCGTGCAACCCGCGCGAGCGTCTCGGCGGGAAAGTCGGAGCGGAGGAGCGGCGCGACGTGCACCCAGCGCACGCCGCCGTCGAGCTTCGGCACGTCCTCCGGCAGCCAGGTGTCGCCGATCGACTCGACCTCCATCAGGCGGCGCTCGCCCTCGTAGTCGATGCGGAACGTCGCCGTCGATGCGCCCGGGACGTAGTGCACCGGCGTCCCGAGGCGCGCGACCGCCGTCACGAGCGCGTCCCGGTCATCGGCCGCGCAGCGCACGTAGAGCTCTGCCCGCGTGTCGATCAGTCGAAGCGCCCGCGCGGCGTGGAACGGCGCGCCGCCCGCCGTCGGCTCGCGGCCGGGGAAGAGATCGCGCGACAGGTTTCCGAGCAGCGCGATCACTCGCCGACGGCGTCACCCAGCGCGAGGACCGGCTTCCGGGCGAGTGCGCGCGCTGCGGCGGCGAGCGTGAACGACAGCGCGAGGCTCGGCAGCGAGGCGGTGAAGGAGACCGAGGCGGGATGGGTGTGCTCGACGAGCCTCGTCCACCAGCCCGGCCCGACGGGCGCGAGCCACTGGTAGAGCACGAAGCCGGCGAGCCAGGCGAAGACCTGCCCGGGGCGGACCGCCGACCCGGTGAAGAAGTCCTCGCTGCGGTAGCGGCAGCCGGAGGCGAGCCAGTCGGCGATCAGCACGCCGAGGAGCGGCACGAAGAACGAGCCGAGCAGGAACAGGAAGCTCTGGTAGCTCCCGAGGTCGATGAGCAGGGCGCCGGCCGTCGCCGCCGCGGCGACGAGCGCGATCAGCAGGCGCTGCGAGACGCGCGGCAGCACGTTCTGGATCGAGACGGCCGTCGAGTAGATGTCCGCGAACGCCTTCTCGCTCTCGTCGACGGTGATCGCGAACAGCGCCACGAGCGCGATCGCGCCGCCGGCCGCGACCGCGGTCGGAATGGCCTCGACGTCGGTCAGGTGCCGGGAGAGCACGAGGAACGCGCCGAGCGCGAAGACCCAGAGCGTCGGGACGAAGTAGCCGACCGCCGCGCCGATGCCCGCGCTTCGCCTGCTGCGCGCGAAGCGGGTGTAGTCGGCGGCGAGTGGCGTCCACGAGACGACGCTCCCGATCACGAGGTCGACCGCCTGCGAGAAGGACGGGAACCCGCCCTTCCCCGGGGCGCTCCAGTCGCGCTGGACGTGCGCCTTCGCCAGCACCCACCACGTCAGGTAGGCCATCGCCGCGAGCAGGGCATAGGTCGCGAACTTGCGGAGGTAGCGGCGGACGAAGCCGATCGGGCCGAGCAGCCCGAGCGCGAGCGAGACCGCCCCGAAGACGAGCGTCCAGATCCACTTCCCCTCGAATCCGAACAGCCGCTTCGAGAGCGCGGCCGCCGCAGTCGCGATGATGATCAGCTCGAAGACCGACCAGCCCAGGTTCTGCGTCACGTTCAGCGCCGTCGGCAGGTAGGAGCCGCGCCGGCCGAGCGGCGCCCGGAGGAGGACCATCCCGGGGACGCGCGCATCCGCGCCGATGAAGGCGGCCACGCCGAGCAGCAGGTTGCCGGCGACCGCCCCGACGGCGATCGCGAGCAGGGCCTTCGGGAGCGCCAGCGCCGGTACGAGCAGGGCTCCGGCGACCACGACGAGGAGGGAGACGGAGAGGTTTCCCCAGAGGAGCAGCGAGTCCAGGAGGCCCAGGACGCGCAGCCGGTCCGGGACCGGCTCGATCCCCCAGCCTTCCGACATTCTTAATCCTTGGTCTGGAACAAACCGCAGGGTATCGCTATCCTGATTGGTGCTTGTCCCCTCGTACGCGTCTTGCCCTCTTCTGCGCCGTCGCAGCCACCTCGCTGGGATCGGCCGCGGCTGTCTGGGCTGCGACCTCCTCGCACTCGGCCGCCGCGACGAGCTCGAAGAGCCAGTACAACATCGTCGCCGGCAAGCAGGACTACCGCACCTACTGCGGACAGTGCCACGCCCTCGCGGCGGCGCTGGCGGCCGGCTTCGGCGGCGTCGGCAAGTTCGGTGAGGACGGCGGGCCGAGCTTCGACGACCTGAAGGTGTCGGCGGGGCTCTGCATCATCGCGATCACCGAGCAGTTCGGCGGCCACGAGGTCATCGTCCGGAAGATGAACTGGACGCAGATCCACGACGTCTCGGCGTTCGTCCAGGCCGCGACGATCAACCACCCGATCGTCGCCAAGATCTCCGACGGCTAGTCCGTTAAGCTAGGCGGCCATGCGGGTCGTCGCCGCGGTCGTCGCCACTCTCGTCCTTGCCGCGCCGGCGCTCGGCGGGACGAACCTCGTCGACGGCAAGACGGTCTTCAAGTCGAAGTGCGGCAGCTGCCACACGCTGGCCGATGCGGGCACGCACGCGACGAGCTCGACGCCGGGCCCGGTGCTGACGGACCTGCACGTGAAGGCCGGCAAGGTCGAGCAGGAGATCTTCGGCGAGGGCAGCGCGATGCCGATGATGGCGAGCGTGCTCACCCAGCAGCAGATCAACGACGTCGTCGCCTACGTCGTCCAGGCGACGACGCCGCCGCCGAAGAAGAACGCGACGAAGAAGACCGCGAAGTAGCCGGCGTCAGGCGGCGAGTCGCCGCACGATCAACGGGAGGATCCCGCCGGCGCGGAAGTAGTCGCGCTCGCGCGGCGTGTCGAGGCGCACCGTCGCCGTGAACTCCCTGCCGTCGGCGACCACGGTCGCCTCGGAGCCGGCACCGCCTTCGATGCCGAGGATCGAGAACTCCTCGCGGCCGGTGAGGCCGAGCGACTCGCGGCTCTCGCCGGGCAGGTACTGGAGCGGCAGCACGCCCATCATCAGCAGGTTCGAGCGGTGGATCCGCTCGTAGCTCTCCGCGATCACGGCGCGCACGCCGAGGAGCAGCGGGCCCTTCGCCGCCCAGTCGCGTGACGAGCCGGTGCCGTACTCCTTGCCGGCGAGCACGATCAGCGGTGTGCCCAGGTAGCGCTCGGCGGCGTCGAAGATCGTCATCTGCTCGCCCGACGGGACGTGCACCGTCCACGTGCCCTCGACGCCGGGCACCATCAGGTTGCGCAGCCGCACGTTCGCGAACGTGCCGCGCACCATCACCTCGTGGTTGCCGCGCCGCGCGCCGTACGAGTTGAAGTCGCGCGGCTCGACGCCGTGCGCGACGAGATAGCGCCCCGCCGGCGAGTCGGGGCGGATCGCTCCGGCCGGCGATATGTGGTCGGTGGTGACGGAGTCGCCGACCGACACGAGGCAGCGCGCGCCGTGGATGTCGGCGGCGGCCTCCTGCGCGCGCAGGTACGTCGGCCGGCGCACGTAGGTCGAGCTCTCCTGCCACGCGAACAGGTCGCCCTCGGGGACCGGCAGGTTGCGCCACTGTTCGTCGCCCGTGAACACGTCCGCATAGGTGGACGCGAACATCTCGCCGTGGACCGCGGCGGCGATCGTCTCCTGGATCTCCGCCGAACTCGGCCAGACGTCGCGCAGGAACACGCCGTCCTGAAGCGGCTCGCGCTCGAGATCGACGTCCATCCGCCCGGCGAGCGCGTAGGCGACGACGAGCGGCGGCGAGGCGAGGTAGTTCGCCTTCACCTCGGCGTGGATGCGCGCCTCGAAGTTCCGGTTGCCGGAGAGCACCGCGCAGGCGACGAGGTCACCCTCGCGGATCGCCTCGGAGATCTCGGTGGGCAGCGGCCCCGAGTTGCCGATGCACGTCGTGCAGCCGTAGCCGACCGTGTTGAAGCCGAGCTCGTCGAGGTACCGGTCGAGCCCGGAGCTCCGGTAGTACTCGGTGACGACGCGGGAGCCGGGCGCGAGCGACGACTTCACCCACGGCCGCCGCGAGAGCCCGGCCTCGACCGCTTTCTTCGCGAGCAGGCCGGCCGCCACCATCACCTGCGGGTTCGACGTGTTCGTGCACGAGGTGATCGCGGCGATCACGACGGCGCCGTGGCCGAGCTCGACGTCCTCGCCGTCGAGCGAGACGCGGACGTGGCTCGCCTTCGGCGGCGCGGCGATCGCGACGGCGGCCTCTTCGGGCACGGGCTCGCCCCCCGGTGCCTGCTCGCTCGTCGGATCGCTTGCGGGGAACGTCTCGGCGAGCGCGCCGTTCTCGTCGGTCTCGACGCCGAAGGTGGCGAGCGCCTCGAGGAACGACTCCTTCGCGCGCGCGAGCGGCACGCGGTCCTGCGGCCGGCGCGGCCCGGCGAGCGAGGGCTCGATCTCGCCGAGGTCGAGCTCGACGACGTGCGAGTACTCGGGATGCTCGTCGGGCTCGTGCCAGAGGAGGTTCTCCTTGCAGTACGCCTCGACGAGCGCGATCCGTTCGGCCGGCCGGCCGGTGAGCCGCAGGTAGGCGAGCGTCGCCTCGTCGACCGGGAAGAACCCGCACGTGGCGCCGTACTCGGGCGACATGTTTCCGAGCGTCGCGCGATCGGCCACCGAGAGGCCCGCGATCCCGTCGCCGAAGTACTCGACGAACTTGCCGACGACGCCCGTCTTGCGCAGCATCTCCGTCACCGTCAGCACGAGGTCGGTCGCGGTCGCGCCCTCGCGCAGCGCGCCGCGGAGCCGGAAGCCGACGACCTGCGGAACGAGCATCGAGAGCGGCTCGCCGACCATCGCCGCCTCCGCCTCGATCCCGCCTGCGCCCCAGCCGAGAACGCCGACGCCGTTCACCATCGTCGTGTGCGAATCGGTCCCGACGAGCGTGTCGGGGAACGCGACGCCGTCGCGGTCCTCGACGACGCGCGCGAGGTACTCGAGGTTCACCTGATGGCAGATGCCCGTGCCGGGCGGCACCACCTTGAAGTTGTCGAACGACCGCTGGCCCCAGCGCAGGAACTCGTAGCGCTCGCGATTCCGGGCGAACTCGAGCTCGACGTTCTGCGAGAACGCCGTGCGCGAGGCGAACGCGTCGACCTGCACGGAGTGGTCGATCACGAGCTCGACGGGGATGAGCGGGTTGACGCGCGCCGGGTCGGCGCCGAGCTCGGCGACCTCGTCTCGCATCGCGGCGAGGTCGACGACGGCGGGCACGCCGGTCAGATCCTGGAGCAGCACCCGCGAGGGCGAGAACGCGATCTCGCGCGAGGGCTCCGCCTTCGGGTCCCAGCCCGAGACGGCCGCGACGCCCGCCTCGCTGCCGGCGCGGAGCACGTTCTCGAGCAGGATCCGCAACGTGTACGGCAGCCGCGTCGGGCTCTCCGTCTCGTCGAGCCGGTAGATCGAGTACGTGCGTCCCCCGACAGTCAGACTCGAGGCGGCCATGGCGCAAGTCAATCAACAGATCGTCGCGCTCGGCGGCGGTGGAGAATCCGACGCGCAGACGCGCGTGCTGCTGCGGCACGTGCTCGGGCTCACGGGCGCCGAGCGGCCGCGGATCCTCTTCGTGCCGACGGCCGTCGGCGACTCGAGCGAGGGGATCACGCGCTTCTACGAGCTCTACGCCGGGCTGGGCGAGCTCGCGCACATGCGCTTCTTCCCGTACCCGCCGCCCGAACCGCGCGAGCTCGTGCTCTCCCATGACGCGGTCTGCGTGAGCGGCGGCAACACGGCGAACATGCTCGCGATCTGGCGCGTGCACGGCTTCGACCGGATCCTGCGCGAGGCGTGGGAGTCCGGCGTCGTCCTCTTCGGTGCGAGCGCGGGGATGATCTGCTGGTTCGAGGCCGGCGTGACGGACTCGTTCGGGCCGCAGCTCGAAGGCATGCGCGACGGGCTCGGCTTCCTCGCCGGGAGCGCCTGTCCTCATTACGACGGCGAGGAGCTGCGCCGGCCCCGCTACCGCGAGCTCGTCGACGAAGGATTCCCGGAGGGCGTCGCCGCCGACGACGGCGTCGCCCTGCACTACGTCGGGCGCGACCTGCACGAGGTGATCTCCTGCAAGCCCGGTGCGACGGCGTATCGCGTAACCCGAACGGGTGAAGAACGGCTCGACGCCCGCGCGCTCCCGGCCGCTTAATCCCCCCTTAATCGGCGGTCGGATACAAGGGGCGGTGATGCTGCGCGCCGCCGCCTCACTCGCAATTGCGGTCGCCGGCGGCGGAGTCTCTCTCCTCGGCGCCGGCGTCACGGGCAACCTCGGTTCGAAGACCACGGTCCGCCAGGTGATCGACCATGTGTCGGCGCCGGCTGCTCCTGTCCTTTCCGGACGGTTGAGCGTCGAGCAGATCTACCAGCGCGATGCGCCGGGGGTCGTCCAGGTCTCGACGGCGTCGAGCGTGCGCGGCTCCGGCTTCGTGATCGACAAGGCCGGCCACATCGTCACGAGCGAACGCGTGGTTGCGGGAGCGCGGAAGGTGCGCGTCAGCTTCTCGGGCGCGGAGCAGATCGGCGCGAGGATCATCGGCACGGATCCGGCGACAGACGTCGCGGTCCTCCAGATCGATGCGCAGGCCCGCTCACTCGAGCCGCTTCCGCTCGGCGACTCGGACGACGTACAGGTCGGTGACCCCGTCGTCGCGATCGGCAGCCAGCAGAGCCTCGCGCGGACGGCGACCGCGGGGATCGTCAGCGCGGTCGAGCGCACGATCGACGCACCGGACGGCTTTACGATCGGTCGCGCGATCCAGACGGACGCGGCGATCAACGGCAGCAACTCGGGCGGCCCGTTGATCGACTCGAGCGGTGACGTCATCGGCGTCGACGCGGTCGTCTCGGCGACCGGATCGGGCAACAGCGGCATCGGGCTCGCGATTCCGATCGACACGGTGAAGAACGTCGTCGCGCAGCTGCTCGAGACCGGCACCGTCGAGCATCCATACCTCGGCCTGTCCGCGTCGCCCGACTCACCGTCTCTCGCGCGCCTGTTCGACCTGCCGGTGTCGCACGGCCTCCTCGTGCAGAGCGTGGCTCCCGGAAGCGGTGCCCGGAAGGCAGGCCTTCGCGCCGGGACGAGGCCCGTGCTCGTCGCGGGCGAGTCGTTTTCGCTCGGCGGCGACATCATCGTGGCGGTCGACGGTCAATCGGTCGCGACCGAGGCGCAGCTTCGCGACGTGCTCGCCGAGCACGAGGCGGGCGACCGGCTCTCGCTTACGCTCTACCGCGGCTCGAAGCGCATGAAGGTCTTCGTGACGCTCGGGAAACCTCCGGGCTAGGAAGCTTCGGTCCCGCTTGCGGGGCCGGGACCCGGTGCGCCGTCCAGCCAGCACGGCGTATCGGAGGAAATGGCCGCGACCCGCCTGCCTGCCCGGGTCGCGGCCATTGTTTTTTCGCCTGCCACGGGCTCGGTTCGACGCTACCCTGTACGGCGTGGAGCGGGGCGTGACGGTCTACGAGGAAACCCTCGTCGAGCAGGAAGAGCTGCGCTTCGCAGACGATTCGTCGGACCGCTCCGGCTGGTGGTGCGTGCGCACGGATCCGTTCCCCTGCCCGGCGAGCGGCTGCTTGTACGTCGCCGACTTCATGACGGCGGCGCATCTGATTCTCGTGTGGGAGCAGCAGGACGATCCGAACCTGCTCAAGCACGCGGCGCGCGCGCTCGACGTCGGTCGCAACCCGCGCATCGTCGGGTATGAGATCGACTACGGCCCGAGCGCGTCGTACTACGCGTGGGTCGCGGCCGGCAGGCCCGTCCACGGGGTTCGGGCGCAGTAGCGGCGGCGATGGCGACCGTCACCGAGACGATCCAGCTGAAGGGCATCACCTGCGGGCGGTGCGTGATGCGGCTTCGCCACGTCCTCAAGGATCACCAGGGGCTGGAGGCCGCGAACGCGAACCTGATGGGCGAGCTGACGGTCACCTACGACGACGACCGAACCTCTCGCGAGGCGCTGCTCGCGGACGTGGCGCGCGGCGGTTTCCGCGAGAGTTAGGGAATCTTCGGGGCCTGCTCGTCGTTGGAACTGATTGCTAGGGTGGCCGCCGGATGAGCGAGAGCGCACCGTCCGCCGCCGAGACCCGCAGAATCGCGGAGGAAGCACGTGATCGCGTTCGCTTCGAGGAAGAGGCGCTCCAGTTGAGCGACCAGGTCTACCGCGTGGCCCGGCGCATGGTCTCCACGCGCGAGGAGGCCGAGGATCTCGTGCAGGACACGTATGCGCGGGCGTTTCGCTCCTGGCAGCAGTACACGCCGGGGACGAACCTGCGCGCGTGGCTCCTACGCATCCTCACGAACCTGAACATCGACCGCGGCCGGCGCGTGCAGCGCACGCCCGAGCAGCAGCCGCTCGAGGAAGGCGACTACTACCTCTACAACCGGCTCGAGTCGACGATGCCGGACGAGAACCCGGACGAGGAGCGCGTGCTCGAGCGGCTGTCGCAGAACGCCGTCGTCGACGCTCTCGCCGAGGTGCCGCACGACTTCCGCGACGTGCTCGTGCTCGTCGACATCGGCGAGTTTTCCTACGCCGAGGCGGCGCAGATCCTCGACATCCCGATCGGCACCGTCATGTCGCGCCTCCACCGGGGCCGGCGAATTCTCAAGCAGCAGCTCGCCGAGAAGGCGGTGACCGTGTGATGGGGTGCGGATGCGGAGACTGCGAGGCGATGATGCAGCCGTACATGGACCGGGTGCTGTCGGACGATCAGATCCGTGAGGCGAAGGAGCATCTCGCTGCGTGTCCGCCTTGCGAGAAGCGGTTCCGCTTCGAGGAGAAGCTCCGTGTGTTCGTGCGCGTCGCCGCCGACGAGCCGATGTCCGAAGGGCTGAAGGAAAAGCTCGCGGGCCTGCGCTCGGCGAGCTGACTTCGTCACGCGCCGCGGAGCCTGCCGGTTCCGCCGGTGCTGCGGCAACCCCCGCCGCGAGAGCGCGGCGCCCTCGCGGAACGGCCTAGCGGCGGAAGATGCTGCCGACGAGGCCCGACATGAGCCCCATGCCTGCGCCCATCTCCATCGCCTGGGCGAAACCGCCGCCCATGTAGCCCCCGAACGGGCCGCCCATCATCATCCCGCCGCCCATCATGCCGCCGCCGAACATTCCGCCACGGCCGGCGTAGGCCGGCGCCTGCTGCTGAGGCGCCTCCTGCGGCGTGTGCCCGGGAGCGAAGAGCGGCTGGTTGTCGGCCGACTCGACCTGATCCGATGCGGGTTGGGCCGGGGCCTGTGCGGCCGCGGCGATGAACCGGTGGATCGCAAGCAGCAGCACCTTCGCCTGCGTCTGCTCCTCGTCGATGTCCTTGGCGACCAGCTCGAGGTCGTCGAGCCAGCCCTTCGCGTTGGCGTCTCCGGCCGTGGCCGCGGCCTGGAGCTTGTCGGCGAGCGCCTTCACCGTGTTCGCGACGTCTGCGAATTCCGTTTGAAGCTTTTCGTACTCCTGGTCGATCGTCTGCGTATCCATGGGCGAATCATCGCACGTCGGCTAGGGTGGGTTCGTGGCGGACGACTGGCGGGTGACGGTGACGATGGGGGAGCCCGGCGCCGGGAGACTCCTTCGCGAGCTGCACACCTACGAGGTCGAGGAGGACGCGCGGAAGGAGCTTGCCGGCCGCGTTGCGGTGAGCGGCGAGGACGACCACGTCTTCCTCTACGCCGACACGGAGACCGCTGCGCAGGCGGCCCGAGAGGTCGTGCAGCAGGTGCTGGACGCCCATTCGATCGCCGCCGAGCTGAAGGTCGAGCGCTGGCATCACGAAGAGGAGGAGTGGCAGGACGCCGCGATCCCGCTGCCGGCGACGCCGGCGGCACATGAGGCCGAGCACGCGCAGCTCGAAGCCGAAGACGAGGCCGAGTCCGAGGAGTCCGGCGTCGCCGAGTGGGAGGTGCGGGTCGAGCTCGCGTCGCATCACGACGCGCGCGCGCTCGCCGAGCGGCTCGAGCAGGAGGGCATCCGCTGCGTGCGGCGCTGGAAGTTCCTGCTCGTCGGCGCGGCCGACGAGGACGATGCGCACGCGCTCGCCGAGCGCCTCCAGACCGAAGCGCCTGCGGGCGCGACGGTCCACGTCGAGCCGGGCAGCGGGGTTGCGTGGCAGCTGATGCCCGGCAGCCCGTTCGCCGTGTTCGGCGGCCTCGGCGGTTAGCGCGGGCGAAGCAGCTCGGGCGTAAGGGGCGGTCGCCCAGTCCTCTGCCATGCCGTCTGATGGGTCATGTCTAGGTCGGACAGGTCATGCCCGGCCATTTTGCGTGAGCGCATAGGCGGGGATACACCTCGGGCACGACCCCGGGGTAGCTCAACTGGAAGAGCACGCGTCTGTCCAACGCAGAGATGCCGGTTCGAATCCGGCCCTCGGGGTCCAGGACGCACGAAGGCCCGCCGAAGCGGGCCTTCGTGGTGTAGCTCAACAACGCGTCTGTCCACGCTTAGTGTATCCCCGGCTCCTTCCCAAGGCACCCTGTCGGAGTGCACTCATGAACGCTCGCGCAGCCCCTCGCCAGGACGTCGAAGGCCCGCCGCGAGGCGGGCCTTCGAGTAGCTCAAGCGTGCAACCAGTTGTCCGTAAGGAATCATAGCTCGGGGTGCATAGCGGAGCACTCAGGCACCCGTGCGCCTGTTCCATGTGATGCCTCAGCGTGAGCCAGAGGGTGGTGGAACTGCGAGTTGACGGCAGATCGCGCGTGCGGTGCCGAGCGGAATCTCCCGATGCCGTGGAAGCGGCGCGCGTAGATCGCGCGCACGGTTGACCCAGATCGCATGGTTGGCGCCCTCGCGCAGCTTCTCGCAGCCGTTTTCAGTCAGATGATGCTCGAGATCCTGTCGCCTCAAGCGACGGCAAGGTCGATCGTGACCTGCTCCGCATGGCCACCGCCGATCGGCGGCTCGCGACCCTCATCCCGGTACGAGGCAATCATCTCTCGCGCGGCGTCGAGCAGCATCTCGCGCGCCTCCTCGACCGTCCGTCCGCACGTAACGACCGCCGGCCATTCCGCGAGCTGAGCCATCGTCCAGCCGTTCTCGTCTGGAGTGAACACCGCCGTCAGCGTCACGGGCTCAGGCACAACCAAAGTATGCCGTGGAAACCCAGGTCTGCCAGGCGTCAATTGAGAACACTCGGGCAGGGCAGCGCCTCTCGGCTCAGCGTATTGACGCGGATTCGACGCGATGAGAGAGTCAGTGGGTGAAGAGGCTGCTGGCGGCCGTCGGGGTGGCGCTTGTGCTGTGTGCGCCGGCCGGCGCTTCGCGCCGTGGTTCTGAGCAGAACATCGCTTATAGCCCGGCGACGCTGCCTGCCGCGAAGGTCGGTACGAAGTACGACGTGACCATGACGGCCAAGTATCCCGCGATAAATGGCGGTGGTTACGCATCTCTCGGCACTCAGATGACGTTGACCACCTCCAGCCAAGCGGCGCCTGGAATCTTGTTTCGGGTTGGAAAGGTTCCTGGCGGCTCTTCGCTCATTCTGATCGGGAATCCGACGGCACCCGGGACGTTCCATTTCGCGACCTGCGTGGTTTTCAGTGACGGAAGCTGCGACCTGAAACAGTGGACGCTGGTCGTCAACGGGAAGGTGAAGAAGCCGAGCTGGGTGGCGGAGGCGCAGGACATGCGCGACGACGTCGAGGACTCCCTGACCGAAGAGTTCCACGCCGTCGCCATGCTTCAGGCGGAGAAGTACACAAAGGCGAAGGGAGACATCCTGGGCGCCAGCGTCGAGCTGTCGACAAGCCTCGATGCCGGTGGATCTCTCCCCGACATCGTCCCTCCCGGTTCGGCGGCCAGCGCTGAAGCGAAGACCGCCGTCGACGAGGTGAACGCAGCGAAGAAGCTCGATCTGAGCGCGTTGAGCAAGACCAAGACCGCAGATGACGAGACAGGCGACAAGGAGATCGCCGCCAAGCACGAAGCGATCAACCTGCTCGATCAGGCGACCGCCGCGAAGTACAAGGCCGCGGACGCGCTCGCGGCGATGATCGCCTCCCCGAATTGATCACCAGCGCCCCGGGTCGACCCGCTCTGCATGGCCGCCGCCGATCGCCGTTCGCGCGTCAGGTTTCGCACGCGATCTGCCGATGGGGGAGGGATGCTGCTGCGGCTGACAGTCGCGTTCCTGACCGCCGTCGTGCTTGCGGCGGTCAACCTGGCGGTGAACGCCGCGCTGACGACGCACCCGTGGGACTTCCACCAGCGTTCGCACCTGTGGTTGTCGCTCACCGCCGCGCTCGTCGTCGTCCTGCTGCTACTCGCCGCGCTGCCGTCGCGATTCGTCGCGGCGTCGGCGGGCGTCGTCGCGGGAGGCGTGCTCGGCGATCTCGTCTCCGCGCACGAACACGGCGGGCGCGTGCCGAATCCGATCGTCGTCGGCTCGTCCGCCTTCAACCTCGCCGACGTCTTCGTCCTCGTCGGCGTCCCGGTGATGGTCTTCGCGCTCGCCCGCTTCTCGATCAGCCGTCGCGAGCAGATCGACCGCATGATCCCGCCGCGGCAGTGGGAGGGTGCCCTCCGCCGGCTGCTCAGGCTCTGAGGTCCTGCCCGTTCGTCTGCTCGGCCTGCGGCGGTCTCGGGCGGGCCGGCAGCGCCGCAAGGGCGACGAGCGCTCCCGCGAGCGCGACCCCGGCACCGACGGCGAGCGAGACGTTGGCGCCGCTCATGAACGCCGGGCCGGCGTAGTGGGCGAGCGCCGCTCCGGCGGCGCCTGGAAGCTTGGCCGCGGTGTCGAACGCGCCGCCGATCGAGCCGAGCGCCGCGTGCATCGCGGTCGCAGGGATCGGCTTGCCGGAGAGCGCGGCGGTCAGGTGGTGCTGATAGCGCGTGGAGAGCACGCTGCCGATCACGGCGACTCCGAGCGCTCCGCCGACCTGGATCGCGACGCCGTTCGTGGCCGACCCGACACCCGTGTCGCCGCGCGGGACCGAGCCGACGACCGCGTCGGTCGCGGTCGGCATCACGAGCCCGGCGCCGAGTCCGATCAGGAGCATGCCGGGGACGACCTGGGCGTACGTCGTCGAGGCTCCGGAGACGGCCGAGATCTCCCAGAGGCCGCCCGCGATCGCGAGCAGGCCGCTGAAGGCGACGACCTTGCTGCCGACGTAGCGCACGAGGGTCGGCGAGAGCGGCGCCGCGACCGCGACCACGGCGGCGATCGGCAGGATGCGCACGCCCGCTTCGATCGCCGAGAGATGGAGATCGAACTGGAGGAACTGCGTCTGCACGAACAGCGCTCCGAACAGCCCGAAGACGCCGAGCGAGAGCGACGACGTCGCGGCGGAGAACCGGCGCGCCTTGAAGAAGCGCAGGTCGAGCATCGGATGGCTGCTGCGGGCCTCCCAGGCGGCGAAGACCGCGAGGACCGCGAGCCCGGCGAGACCGACTCCGATCACCTTCGCCGAGCCCCAGCCGTCCGTCGGCGCTTCGATGATCGCCCAGAGGATGCAGCCGAGGCCGAGCATCGACAGCAGGCCGCCGCCCGGATCCGGCCGGGCCGCGTGCGGGTTGCTCGACTCCGGCACGAGCAGCACCGCGCCGATCGCGCCGGCGGCGGCGATCGGGACGTTCACGAAGAAGACGGAGCCCCACCAGAAGTGCGCGAGCAGCAGGCCCCCGGCGATCGGCCCGATCGCGATCCCGATTCCGCTCGTCCCCGCCCAGAGCCCGATCGCGCGGGCGCGCTCGCGCGAGTCGCGGAAGAGGTCGTTGATGATGCCGAGCGTCGCGGGCATGGTCAGCGCCGCGCCCCCGCCCATCACGGCCCGCCACGCGATCAGGGCGCCGACGCTGCCCGAGAACGCGGCGCCCACCGAGCCGCCGGCGAAGGTCGCCAGGCCGATCAGGAAGAGCCGCCTGCGGCCGAAGCGGTCGGCGAGGCTGCCGCCGACGAGCAGCAGACCGGCAAAGACCATTGCGTAGGAGTCGACGATCCACTGGAGCTCGCTCGCGGTCGCGCCGAGCTTGCGGACGAGCGTCGGCAACGCGACGTTCAGGATCGTATTGTCGAGGTTCACGATGAGGATCGACACGCACAGCACCGCGAGCGCGGCCCGACGACGCGGCATAGCCTCGTCGCCGGTCGATATCGGCTCGAGCGGTGCCGCCGGCTGCCGCTCGAGGAGCGCCGACGACATGCGATCGGATGCCATGTGCACGAGGCTAGGCCGCCGCTCGGCCGCGCGGCATCCGTGTCTTCGCGCGTCCGGCCCGCGTAGTTCTCCGAAGGCGTCGCGTTCGCGGTTCGGCGTCGGGCTGCTCCTCGCCGCCGCGCTCGCGGTGACGACCGTCGCGGGTGCAGCCGGGACGTCGACGCCGGCGTGCTCGCTGGTGCTCGGAGCGGGCAACCTCGCCGGCCCGTACGTCGTCGGCTCGAGGCTCGCAGGGCCCGGCGCGTTCGCCGAGGACCCGCTCGCTACGGCGGCCGGCGCCGCGTCGCGTCTCGCCGGCTTCGGATCGGAGGGTGAGTGCCGGGTCGAGCTCGTCCGTCCCGTGACGGCGACCGGACTCCAGGAGGGCCCGCTCGAGATCGAGAGCTCCGCCACCGTCTACCGCGACCAGGCGGGTGCCCGGGCCGCGTTCGGCTATGCCGTGCGCTCGCTCGTCCCGGCGACGTACGCCGGCCTTCCCGTCGACTTTCCGCTCGGAGACCGGGCGCGGGAATGGGTCCGGCAGGACGCGAGCACCTACGGGACGATGCTCGCCTACCTCCTGCTCTGGCGCGACCGGAACGTCAACGCCTCGATCGTGATCGTCGGGCGCGTCGGCGTCGTCTCGGCCGCGAGCCTCGAACCGCTGGCCCGGCCGCAGCAGGGCCGGATCCGGGCGGCGCTCGCGCGTCAACCCGGCGGATAGTCGAAGTCGCCGGGCGGATCGAGGTCGCCGCATTCGACGAGCGTCGCCTCGAGCGCGCGTGCGCCTTCGTCCGGAACGTCCGACCATGCGGCGCGCGAGAGCACCGCCGGGTGGTCGCGCGTCCCGTCGTAGCTCGCGGCGACGACCGCTGCGTCGCCGCGATGGGCGAGCACGCGTTCGACCGCGCGCGGGTCGAGCTCGGGCCCGTCTGCAAGGACGACGAGCGCCGCCTCGACGTCCGCGCCGAGCGCGGCCAGCCCGCAGCGCAACGACGCGCCCGGGCCGAGCTCCCAGTCGGGACAGCGGACGACACGGGCGGCGAGCGTCAGCTCGTCGAGCGGATACGCGCCTTCGACGACGACGACCTCGTCGACCGACGTCCGGCCGAGGCGTTCGAGCACGGCGGGCAGGTAGACGAGCTGCTTCGGCGAGCCGTAGCGGGTCGCCGCGCCGGCCGCCAGCACCACGGCGGCGATCAGTCCGTCTGCGTCGGGAACCTCGAGCGCTCGAACAGGGCTCACGCGGCTACGAGGTGCTGACTGTCGCCTTCTCGATCTCGACGACCTCGGTCGGCGTTCCGTTCGGGTCGCTCGCGTTCCCGAGCTTGCCGATCCGCTTGACGACGCCGAGGCCGCTCGTCACCGTCCCGATGATCGCGTAGTCGGGCGGCAGGCCGGCGTTCGCGACCGTGACGATGAAGAACTGGCTGCCTGCCGCCCCCGCGGGCTGCGCACCCGTCTTCGCCATCGCGACGACGCCGAGCGTGTACTTCGCGTCCGCCGGCGGCTTGTCGACCGTGGTGTACCCGGGCCCGCCGGTGCCGGACGCGGTCGGGTCGCCGCCCTGGATCACGAAGCCGGGAACGATCCGGTGGAAGATCGTCTTGTCGAAGTAGCCGGCCTGGGTCAGTGCGACGAACGACGCAGTCGCGTTCGGCGACTCCTTCTGGTCGAGCTGGATCGTGAACGTGCCGCAGTTGGTCTGCATCGTCACGTCGTAGGTCTTCGTCGCGTCGAGCGGCGCCGTCGGCTTCTTGCCGGTGCGGGAAGCCGCCGCCGGGGCCGTCATCGGGACGCAGCCGGCGGCGTTGGTCGTCGTCTTCGTCCCCGACTTGCCGCCGCAGGCGGCGAGGACGCAGACGAGCGCGATGATGGGAAGTCGCCGCATCTTCCCCCGACTCTAGCCAGCGACCGCGGCGCGCGCGCGCTCGACCAGCGCCCGCGCGATCTCGACCTTGTACGCCGTGCCGGGAAGCGGCGTCGACTCGTCGAGCGGCCCCGCCAGGAGCCACGGGATCGGCGCGGCGCCGGCGAGCACAACCGTCGTCTCGTCGCCGCGGCGCACGGCCGCGACTCCGACGAGCGCGAAGGCCCAGCGCTTGCGGTCCATCGCCTTCAGGTACGTCGACGCGTCGGCGGGCGGGACGTCGAGCTCGAGGATCAGCTCGCCGGGCTCGAGCGTCGTCGTGCGCCGGTCGTCCTCGGTCGGCAGCCGGTAGAGGTCGCGCACGGGCAGCTCGCGACGAGTCGTGCGCATCGTCGCGCCGAGTGCGACGAGAGCGGCCGCGATGTCCGACGGATGCGCCGATGCGCAGAAGTCGTTCGCGAAGATCGCGTGCTCGCGGTGCTCGCCGTCGCGCGCGTGGCAGCGGTCGCCGCCGTGCAGCCGGCACGGATAGCCGAGCCGCCAGTACCAGCAGCGCGTCGACTGGAGGAGGTTGCCGGCGATCGAGCCCATGTTGCGAAGCTGCGGCGACGCGGCGAGGCGGCACGCCTCGCGCAGCACGGCCGGCACCTGCGGATCGACCTCGAGCTCGGCGAGCGTCGCGCCGCCGCCGATGCGCGAGCCGTCGATCCCGCGCGGAATGAGTCCGCTGACGTCGACGAGAACGTCCGCATGCAGGAGCCCCTCGCGCAGGAGCGGCACGACCTCGGTGCCGCCGGCGAGCGGCAGGCCACCGGGCACCTCGTCGAGGCTAGACGCTCGTAGCAGCTCCACGTGCCTTCTCCTTCGCCTCGGCGAGCGCGCGCAGCATCTCCTCGCGCGAGATCGGCAGCGAACGCACGTCGGCTCCCGTCGCGTCGCGGATCGCGTTCGCGATCGCGGCGGCGACCGGGATGATCGGCGGCTCGCCGATCCCCTTCGAGCCGAGGCTCGTCAGCTGCGCGTCGGGCAGGTCGATGAGGTCGGTGACGATCTCGGGGACGTCGGCGATCGTCGGCATCTTGTAGGCGTCGAGCGACGTCGTCAGGATCCCGCCGCTGCCGGGATCGAGGAGCCGCTGCTCCGAGAGCGTGTGGCCGATCCCCTGGATGATCCCGCCCTCGATCTGGCTCGACGCGCCGAGCGGGTTGATCACGCGCCCGACGTCGTGGATCGCAGCGATCCGGTCGACCGTCACCTCGCCCGTCTCGACGTCGACCGCCACCTCGGCGACCTGGACGCCGAACGTCAGCACGGTCATCCCCGCCGGGTTCGGGCCGCGCGAGCCCGTGCCGAGGATCTGCGAGTTGCCGAGCAGCGACAGCAGCTCGCGCAGGTCGAAGTCGACGCCCTTGCCGTAGCGCTGCTCGGCCATGTCGAGGATCTGGCGCCGCGCGTCCGCGGCGGCAGCGCGCACGGCCGGAGCGATCGACGGCGTCGTCGACGAGCCTGCCGACAGCGTCGCGTACGGTCCGCGCAGCGAATCGCCGACGGCGACCGTGACGTCTTCCGCCGGAATCCCGAGCTCTTCCGCCGCGACCATCGCCATCGTCGTCTTCGTCCCCGTGCCGACGTCCTGCATCGCGGTGACGACGGTCGCGCGCGCGTCGGAGCCGACGCGGATCCACGCGTAGCTCGGCGGGCCGCCGCCGCCGAACCAGACCTGCGACGCCATGCCGACGCCGCGCTTGACGGTCGCGGTCGACCGCGAGCGCACCTCGTGCCGGCGCTCCCAGTGGGGCTCGGCGCGCCGGTAGCACTCGAGCAGGTTCTTGCCCGAATACGCCTCGGAACCGCCGGGGTCGCGGTCGGCGTGGTTGCGGCGGCGCAGCTCGAGCGGGTCGAGGCCGAGCTTCGCGGCGAGCTCGTCGAGCAGGCACTCGAGGCCGAACGTGCCCTCGACGAACCCCGGCGCGCGAAACGCCTTCGCGGGCGGCAGGTTGAGCCTCGCGCCCCAGGTCGTCGACCGCACGTTGGCGCACTCGTAGAGCATCAGCATCGGGCCCTCGGTCATCGAGTTCCAGCCGTCGGCGCCCACCGCGTTGACGTATTCGCCGCCGAGCGCCGTCAGCGTGCCGTCGCTCCTTGCGCCGACGGTGAGCCGCTGGATCGTCGCGTTGCGGTTGCCTGCGGCGATGTGCTCCTCGCGGCGCGTGAGCGCGCAGCGGACGGCGCGGCCGGTCCGGCGCGCGAGCTCCGCTGCGACGTACGTGAACTCGCCGGGGCTGTTCTTCGAGCCGAAGCCTCCGCCCATGAACTCGCAGACGACGCGCACCTTGTCGGCCGGCATGCCGAGGGTCTTGGCGACCTCGCGTCGCACGCCCCAGACGTACTGCGTCGAGGTGTAGACCTCGAGCACGTCGCCTTCGAAGCGGCAGATCGACTGGTGCGTCTCCATCGAGTTGTGGAGCACGGTCTGCGTCCGGTAGGTCGCCTCGACGACGACGTCGGCCTCGGCGAGCCCGCGCTCGAAGTCGCCGCGCTCGTGATGTCGCGGCTCCTCGAGCAGCTTGCCGCGGGCGACCGCCTCGTCGGCGTCGAGGAGCGGCTCGAGCTCTTCCCACTCGACGTCGACGAGCGCGAGCGCGGCGTGGGCCTCGCGCATGCTGTCGGCGCACACGGCGGCGACCGGCGCGCCCTCGTACTCGCACGTCGCGGAGAGCTCGGGCGCGTCGCCGGGTCCGATCGCGCCCCGCACGCCGGGCGCGGCGAGCGCGTGGTCGAGATCGACGCGCTTCGCGCGCGCGTGCGGGTACGGCGAGCGGAGGATCGCCGCGTGGAGCATCCCCGGGAAGCGGAGGTCGGCCGTGAAGCGCACCTGCCCGCGCGCACGCGCGAGGCCGTCGTCGCGCGTCTTCGGCCTGCCGACGACGTTGCGCGGACCGGCGGGCCACTGCTCGAGGTCGTCCTCGTCGACGACGAGCCACACCTCTTCGCGCCGTCCTTCGACCTCCTTCTCGGTGCGGATCAGCCGCGCCACGTTCGAATCGCCTCCTCGATCTTCGTGTAGGTGCCGCAACGGCAGAGGTTCCCGGACATGCGGTGCCGGATCTCGGCGGCGGTCGGATCCGCGTGCGCCTCGACGAGGGCGACGGCGCTCACGATCTGGCCCGGCGTGCAGAATCCGCACTGCACCGCGTCGGCGCGCACGAACGCGTCGACCATCGGATGGTCACGGAGGCCCTCGATCGTCGTCACCTCGCGGCCTTCGACGCGGTGGGCGAGCGTGATGCACGCGAGCGTCGGCTCGCCGTCGACGAGCACCGTGCACGCGCCGCAGTGGCCCTCGTTGCACGAGATCTTCGTGCCGGTGAGGCCGATGCGCTCGCGGAGCGCCTCGGCGAGCGACGTGCCGACCGGCGCGTCGAGGACGTAGCGGCCGCCGTTGACCGTGAGCTCAGGCAACGCACGTCACCGCCTCGATGTCGGCGAGGTGGACGAGCCGCGACGTCAGCCGTCCCGCCTGGATCTGCTCGGCCTCGGTGTCGAGGTCGGTCCACGTCTCCCACAGCTCGCGGGCCGCCTCGAGCAGCTCGCGGATGCGATCGACCGCGTCGGCGTGGCCGTCGCGCTCCGCGCACGTGTTGATCGCGAGCCCGAGCATGCCCATCGTGTCGGGCTGGCGCGTCCACAGGAGCGGCGTGCACATCGAGACGTACTGGTGGATGCGCGCGAGCTGCATCGGCTGCTCGAGCGTGGCCGCGCCGCCTACGGGCTTCGTCGGCTCGGGGAACTCCTCGCCCGCGGCGATGCGCAGGGCGTTGCCGGCGAGCATGTCGCGCACCTGCCGCTCGCCGTAGCCCGCGAGGCGAGCCGTCCGGAGCGCGAGGAAGAGCGAGTTCGTGTGGGTGCCGTACGGATAGTCCGACGCGTAGACCACCTGCTCCGGCGGAATCTGCCGGTAGAAGTCGAGCAGGTCGACCGGGCTCCACGTCGAGGTGTCGAAGAAGACGTTGCGGCGGCCCGCCATAGCGCGTGCGAGCCGCGCCATGTCGGCGATGCCGGCGTGCGCGACGATCAGCGTCGCGCCGGGATTCCGGTCGACGAGGGCGGCGAGGCCGGCCGCGATCGGCGGCAGGCCGCGGCCGCCGTGGATCAGGATCGGCACGCGGCGTTCCGCCGCGAGTGCGAAGACCGGCGCGAGGCGCTCGTCGGCGGCGTCGAACCGCTGGGCGCGGGGGTGGAGCTTGATGCCCCGCGCGCCGCGGTCGAGGCAGCGGGTCGCCTCCTCGATCGGCGACTCGTTCAGGTCGAGCCGCACGAAGGGGATGAGGCGGCCGCCGGAGCGCGTCGCGTATTCGAGCGTCCGGTCGTTCGCGGCGCGGAACGCGGGGTGGCGGTCGGGCTCGTCGAGGCAGAACATGAACGCGTGCTTGACGTCGGCCTGCGCCATCAGCGCCTCGAGCTGGTCGTAGTCACCCACCATCCCGTCGATGTCCCGGCCGAGATGGAGGTGGGCGTCGAAGACCTCGGCGCCGTCCGGGCGGAGCTCCCGTACCTCGTGCTCGTAGCGGGCCATCAGCTCCAGCGCGCGTCCCAGTGCCTCGGTCACGACTGGAGGCTAACCGCACGAGCTATCGTGCCGCCGTGCCCGACGTCCTGATCTACGCCGACACGATCCGCTCGCCCGAGCTGCGCCACGAGGTGCCGGTCTCGGTCGGCGACCCGTTCCTCTACGTCGAGCGGAACGGCTCGCGCCACCTCCTGATCAGCGCGCTCGAGGCGCCCCGGCTCGAGGGCCGCGGGTTCGAGCTGCACTGCTACGAGGAGTTCGGCTCCGACGAGCTCAAGAAGAGCGGGATGAGCTGGCTCGAGATCGACGACGAGCTCGCGCTGCGCGCCGTCAAGGCGCTCGGCGTGACGAGCGCGGTCGTCCCCGGAAACTTCCCGCTGCTCCTCGGCGACAAGCTGCGTGGCGCGGGCGTCGAGCTCGAGCCCTCGCACGACTACTTCGTCGACCGCCGCCGGGTCAAGACCGAGGCCGAGCTCGCCGGCATCCGCCGGGCGCAGGCCGCGGCGGAGGCCGGGATGGCGGTGGCGCGCGACCTCTTGCGGCGTGCGACGCAGAACGGCACCGGGCTCGAGGTCGAGGGCCGCCCGCTGACCTCGCAGCGGATCAAGACCGCGATCTCGCAGGCGTTCGTCGAGCACGGCGCGAGCTGCGACGAGTTCATCGTCTCGCACGGCTCCCAGTCCGCGATCGGCCATCACATGGGCGAGGGCGAGATCCACGCGGGCGAACCGGTCGTGATCGACCTCTGGCCGCGCGACAACGAGTCGTCGTGCTGCGCCGACATGACCCGCACGTACGTCGTCGGCGACGTTCCCGGCGAGCTCGTCGAGTGGCACCGGCTCTGCCTCGAGGCGCTCGACCGCGCGGTGGAAGACATGCGCCCCGGCGTCACCGGCAAGTCGGTTCACGACGGAACGTGCGAGATCTTCGAGCGCGCCGGCTATCCGACGCAGCGCACGAAGGCCGAGGGCGAGACGCTCGAGGAGGGTTTCTTCCACTCGCTCGGGCACGGCGTCGGCCTCGACGTCCACGAGTTGCCCGTGCTCGGCATCGTCGGGCACGAGGAGATCAAGCGCGGCGAGGTGTTCGCGGTCGAGCCCGGGTTGTACCGGCCGGGCTTCGGCGGCTGCCGGCTCGAGGATCTCGTCGTCGTCACCGAGAACGGCGCCGAGAAGCTCACCGACTTCCCGTACGAGCTGACGCCCTAGAGCTTCGCGACGGCGAGCTTCGCGGCGGCCTTCGCGGTCGCAAGCGGATCGACGGTGAGTCCGGCGACGACCATGAGCGCATACCCGTGCCGGAACGCGTTTACCGACTTCAAGGCGCCGTGCGTCGAGTAGGCGGTCTCGCCGATCCCGGCGATGCGCACCGCACCCGGCGTCTGCTCTGCAACCTTCTTGAACGCTGCCTCGGTCGTCGTACTCACCTGCACGATCAGGCTCCGCTGGGCCGGCATCGCGTCCGGGCGCGCCATGTTGGCGCCCTTCCAGGTGCACATGCCGTAGCGCCCGTTGCCGGTGGGTGTCGCCTCGACGACCTTGCTCCCGAGGACCTTCGCGACCTGCGCGTTCGTGAGCAGCGTGCACGGATTCGGCAGGCCCGCCGACGCGGCGGGTGCGACCGCGAGCGCCGCCAGCGCTAGGGCGATGAAGCGCACCGGTGCGAACGATATCGGCGAGCCTGCGCTCGTGGCGCCGAGAGGAGCTTAGCGGCAAGCGCCTATGCCGTGTGCCCGAGTGCGATGGCGACCCATTTCAAGAACGCGCTCCGTGGCAGCGGCCCAGGTGGGTAGCCAACGTAGCCTGAGCCGGCAGTGGAGCCCCAGAACTCGATCGGGCCGACGACGTCGAACTGGTTCGCGTCAAGCCCTCCTTGCTGTTGCACGAAGCTGTAGTCGTCACCGTACCCGGTCTCAGCTAGTGCGTGACTCGTATAGACGGACACGCATAGGACGAAGAAGCGTGAGACGTGATTCGGGTAGTCGATCCAGGTACAGAACGACGCTTGCGGTCTTGGATCATATGAGCCGCTCGTGCGGTAGGCCACTGTCTGGTGGGTGGCGGTGAGACGGCGGACGATCGCGAGACCTATGCTGCTGCCCTTCGCGTTCGCCGGACGTGACCACTCCGTGTGGGCCGAAGCTGAACGCGTCGAGGCCGTGACGGTCAGCACGGCCATGCAGGCGACAAGGACGACGTGCCGACCACTGCCGCGTCCGGTCCGGCGCCAGGGGCATGCGTGGGCGATTACTTGAGATCCTTGACTGCGATCGCAGCGGCGCCTCTTTCTGTCGTCAACGCCGAGCCGGTCAAGCTTGCGATGAACTCGATCGCGTAGCCGCGCGCGTAGACGTTCAGGGAGACGGCGGGACGTGCCGTCCAAGCGACATCGCCGATGCCGGTGACGCGGATGGCGCCTCTCACGTGCTTGGCATCGTTGACGAACGCGGCTTTTGTGCTGTGCCGGACGAAAATCATCAACCCGCGCCGTGCTGGCATGGCGTCGGACGGGCTCATGTTCGCCCCGATCCAAGTGCAGCTGCGTTCGAGCCTGTTGCCTTGTGGAGTGATCGAAGCGACAGCGGTCCCCAACAAGGCTCGTACTTGCGTGACGCTGATCAGTCCACAGGGATTGGGGAGCGCCGCCGTTCGCGATGCGACCGGGGCGAAGCCGCGTGTAGTGGATCCTCGGGCATGGTAGGCCCGGATCCCGACTGCCGCCGCGACGAGAAGGACGAAGACGGCAACGGCAGCTCGGCGTCGTTGGCGTCGATGTTTCCGTTCCCACGCCTCCTCGATCAACGCATCGCGGGCCGGCAGGCGGCGATTGCGGAAGCCCGGCCAGACCACCGACACTTGCATGGAGCTAGTATGGCTAGCACCATGGCGAGTGTCAACTCACGTTCGGGCTCGCCTGTGCACGTCCATTCGGCTGGCGTCGCGGCGGGTGTTTGGCTTGCTCTGTTCGCGGTCGTGTTGCCGGCGTCGGCGGCAGCGACTTGGTCGCTGCCGCCGAGCACGCGTGGAAGCGCCGAGGGAACGGCGATCGCCCGTCGTCTGAACGCCGCTCGCGACGCGGTCACGTACAGCACCTCCGGAGCAGGACCAAGACCGCAGGCGGCGTTCTGCACCTACCCGACATACATGGCGAACGGCGCCGCGCATGTCTTCGTGTTCTGCGTGTCGGTCTTCGCTAACCACGCGAGCGCGGAGACCGACTACAACCACGACCTCGCTTTCGTTGAGGAGTACGGCACGCTGGCTGCCAACCAGCTCGACGTGGTCGGCTCGGTCAGCTTCTGGGGCTACACGGGTGGGCAACTACCGACCGGTTCCAGCGGGCCGCCGCCGCTTCCGAGAGCTTCGTTCCTCGCGGTCGTCGAGACGGCGCTCGGTCGAGGCTAGGTGTTCGCCAGGCTTTGGATCAGGGCGACGAGCTCGTCGGTTGCCAGGCCGTGGTGGCGTGCGAGCTGGACGAGGTCGCGGGCTCGTTCGATGATGGTGCTCTGTTCGGGCGTGCCGCTGACGGTGACGCCACGGCCGCGGCGAAACTCGAGTAGGCCTTCGTCCCGGAGCGTGCGGAGCGCGCGCAGTACGGTGTTCGTGTTGACGCCGAGCACGGCGGCAAGGTCTTTCGCGGGCGGTAGCCGTTCGCCGGGTTTCGCTTCGCCGTCGGCGATCGCGCGCCGGAGCTCGGCGGCGACTTGCTCGTGGAGGTCGAGCGGTTCTGCCCGATTGACCTTGACGTTCTTTATGATGCTAAGCATACTAGCATCATGGGGGTCGCGCAGGGGGTCGGGCTTGGGAGCGTTTTGCCGCGTTGGCACCATCGTCGGCGCTCGAACGAGGCGCTGATCGGGGAGGCCCGCGATCGCCAGCGTCGGCGGCGTCGCCGCTGGCTCGCGGCCGGTGTGCTCGTGGCGGTCGCGGTGATCGTGCTCGCCGCGAACTGGCGCGGCGTCGACGCGGCGAGCGTTGCGCGCAATGCCGATCCCGCCGCCGCCGTCAGGCTCCCGAATCCCTGCTCCCTGCTGAGCGAGGCCCAGGTCGAAAAGGAGTTCGTCGGCCACGTCGTCACGACGACCGCGCAGACAGGCGGCGAGTTCGCGCGCGTACCCACCTGTACCTGGTCCGGACAGCCGTTGACGTCGCACTACGGTCAGCCGACGGCGTCGGTCTTTCTCGAGATCACGCGCGAGAGCAAGACCACGTTTCTCTCCGATCAGCGTCAGTCGGTTCCCCCGCCGATCGCGGCCCGAGTCCCCGGCGCGGTCGCGACGTGGTCGGAGGTGAGCCAGACCCTCGATGCGTGGAACGACGGCTACCGGGTGATCGTCTCGATCCACGGCCCCTATGCAACCAACCCGTTCGCTCGCGCCAGAGCCCTCGTCCGCGATGCCTTCGCCCGCCTGTAAGCGCGCTTGCTTCGTGCTCGTGCTGGTCGCCGTGACCGGCTGGCCGACGTCGACCGCGTGCGCCACGAAGCCTGCTCGAAGCAAGGAGAGCCTTGCGACCGCGATCGAGCAACGGCTGACCAGAGCCGGCGACCTGACCTTTCCGATGCAGCCGTCGGCCGGCTACTTCGAGGGCGATCCGATCCAGCCGCAGCAGGGCTTCCAGGTCTACGCGAGCCTGAACGGCATGAAACCGTTCACGTTCTCGGTCGTCATCTACAAGACTGCGGCGCAGGCGGCGACCATGTACGCGAACGACGTCAACAACGTTCACGCGATGGGCGGCGACTTCCACGCGTTCAAGATCATCCGCTCCGGCCGAGTCCTCTACATGGCCGCGACCGCCCCCGCGCCGGACCCGGCCGCCCCACCCGTGCCGATGAATGACTTCCTCAGACTGATCGCCGTCACGAAGGCGAACCTCTAGACGCGCGGTGCCGCTGGCTGAGCGATTCGCCGCGGTCGTCGCCGCACCGGACTAGGCTGCCCTTGGTGCGGGTTTCTGCTCACTGGCGGAAAGCGCCGTACGTGCTCGTCCTCCATCGCAGCGTGCTGCTTGCGGTGACGGTGGCGGCGCTCCTCGCCGCGCTCGCGTCGTCGTCGGCGCCGTTCGTCACCACGGCGGCGGCGAGCGAGGCGCTGAAGAACCGGCTCGCCGAGCTCACCTCGTTCGCGACCGGCGTCGAGATCGACGGCGCGCTCGACGTTCGCGGCGGGGACTCGGCGGCTTCGCTCGCGCGGCAGGCCACCGCGATGGAGACCGCGGGGAACGAGTTGCGTGCGCGCCTCGGGCATCTCGGGCCGCCGGTGGTGACGCTGCAAGCTTCGGGGTTCTCGGGCAGCGGCGTCGGCGTCGAGGCCAGGGGGATCACCTCCGTCGTCCTGATGACGCGGACGGATGCCCTCGCCCACGTTCACGTCGAGCAAGAGGTTGCTGGGCCGGGCGTCTTTGTCTCCGACATCACCGCGCAAGCGGCCGGCGTGAAGCCCGGCGGCACGTTGCGCATCACGGGCCTCGAGGGCTTCGGGCGCCAGGTCGCGCCGCGCGTGCGTGTCAAGGGGGTATACCGGGCGCTCGCGCACTCGCCGGTCACCGACTACTGGGGCAGCCTCTACCACGAGATCTATCCGCAGACCCTGGATGCTCCGGTGCCGCCCTCGTTCCTCTTCCTCACGCCCGCTGCGTTCGACAAGCTCCTTGGCGGTGCCTACGCGGGGGTCGCGAGCAGCGTCGAGCTGCCGATCGACTCGAGGGGGCTGACGCTGAACGCCGCGCGCGCCCTCGAGCCGAGGTTCGCCGCGCTCCCGCGCGAGCTGCGAAGCTCGTCGCTCGGGGAGAAGCTTGGTTGCATCGTCGTGAAGTGCGGTGTGATCACGTCGTTGTCGGCTGCGGTGATCCTCGCGAACGACAACGCGCGGGCCGTGACCCCCGCGATCACGCTGCTCTCTGACCTCGGCACCGGGATCGCGCTCGTCGTTGCAGCGGCGGCGGGCATCTTCATCGTCCGCCGCCGGCGCGCTGAGGCCGCCCTCGTCTACGCGCGCGGCGGGCACGTCGCCGGCTTCGCGGCGCGTACGGGGCTCGAGGTATTCGTGCCGACGCTTGCCGGCGGCGCGGCCGGCTTCGCCCTCGCCTACGGCCTCACCGACGTGTTCGCGCCGACGGGCTCGATCGCGAGCGGGACGGTCTGGTCCGGGGCCGTGCATGCGGCCGTCGCGGTCGCGATCGCCGTCGCCCTGCTCGTGCTCGTCGCCGCCGTCGCGTTCACGCGGCTGTACGACACCGGCTCGCGCGGCCGCCGCTGGGTGCGGTGGCTGCCGTGGGAGCTTCCCGTCGGCGTCGCCGCGGTCGTGCTCTTTCTCCGCATCCGCTCCGGCGGTGGGGTCTCGAGCGGCACCGAGCGCACGCCGACCCTCGCGGTGTTCCTCTATCCGCTGCTGCTCGTGACCGCGGTCGCCGGGGTCGCGGCCCGCGCGGCGCGCGTTCTCCTTCGCCGGAGCTCGGGCCGCGCCAGGCACGGCCGCGCGGCGGTCTACCTCGCGCTCCGCCGGCTCGCGGCCGCACGCGGTCTCGTCGTCGCGCTCGGCGTCGTCGCGGCGGTCTCGCTCGGGAGCCTCTTCTACGTCGAGACGCTCGCCACGTCGCTCCAGCGGACGACGGTCGAGAAGGCCTACATGGCGACGGGCAGCGATGCCAACGCATTGGTGCCGACCGCGCAGCTCATCCCGAAGCACTTCCCCTACCCGACGACCATCGTCGACTTCGCGAATCAGGCCGCGACGCTCTCCGACGACGTCTCGCCGGTCGACGTGATGCTCGTCGACCCGGCGACGCTCGCGCGCACGCTCCACTGGGAAAGCGACTGGGGGCCGAACCCGACGGGCTTTCTCCGGAAGCTCGCGCAGGCGCCGTCGCAGCCGCTGCCCGCGATCGTCACGGACGATCTCGCGCACACGAAGTCGATCGTGATCGACGGGCGGAGCTTCACGCTCGACGAGCTCGCCGTCGTGCACGCATTCCCCTTCATGGCGCAGGGCATCCCGCTCGTCGTCACCTCCTTCCGCGCGCTGCACGACCTCGAGCAGCGGACGAGGCTCTTCGACTCGCTCGGCGTGCTCCAGGGCTACGTGTGGGCAAAGGGACCGCCGCTCGCGGCCGGACGCGCGCTCGCGACGCTTCGGCCCGAGTTCCCGCCGCAGACGACCGACACGTTCCTCCGCGATCCGAACGTCGTGCTCGCCACGCGCACGTTCGGATTCATGCGCCTGATCGCGGCCGGCGCGGGCGTGCTCGCACTGCTCGGCCTGCTGCTCTACCTCCAGGCGCGCCAGCGCTCGCAGGCGATCGCCTCGGTGCTCGCGCGGCGCATGGGCCTCGGCCGGCTCGAGGAGACGGCGTCGCTGACGATCGAGCTCGGCGGCATCCTCGCCTTCGCCGGCCTGCTCGGCGGCGGTGTCGCGATCGCGGCCGCGGAGCCGATCGTCCACCGCATCGATCCGCTGCCGGTCGATCCGCCCTCGCCGCTCTTCACCGTGCCGGTCGCCGTCCTGCTGATCTCGGCGGCGGCGCTGCTCGTGTTCGCGCTCGTCTCCGGAGCGCTCACGAGCTGGCTCGCACGCCGCACCGACATCGCGGAGGCACTCCGTGTCGCGTGACGTTCTCGCCGTCTGCCACGGGCTTTCGAAGGTCTACGTGACGCCGACCGGCGGGATCGAGGCGCTGCACGCCGTCGACGCCGAGTTTCGCGCCGGCGAGATCACCGCCGTCGTCGGACCGTCCGGCAGCGGCAAGTCGACGCTCCTGAAGGCGCTCGCTGGGCTCGACCGGCCGACCTCCGGACACGTGACCGTCGGCGGCCGCGAGCTCGCGGCCGCGTCGCCGACGGTGCTTCGCAGCCACCGGCGCGAGGTCGCGACCTACGTGAGCCAGAAGGCCTCGGACAACTTCGTTCCGCACCTGACGATGCGCGAGCAGGACGACGGGCGATCCGTTCCCACGCTCGCCGAGTTCGGGCTCGCGGAGCGGACCGACTCGAAGCCGATCGAGCTCTCGGGCGGCGAGCAGGCTCGGGCGGCGTTCGCGCTCGCACTCGCACGCCGAACGCCGCTCCTGCTCGCCGACGAGCCGACCGCCGAGCTCGACCGCGGCTCGGCCGGGCCGCTGCTCGAGGCCGTCCGTCACCATGCCGGCGCCGGAGTCGCCCTCGTGATCGCGACGCACGACGACGACGTGATCGCGATCGCCGACCGCGTCCTCCGCCTCGACCGCGGCCGGGTCGTCGCCGAGGGCGCCGTGCGTCCCGGCGGCCGGACGGCGGCGCGCGCCGGCTCGTCCGACCAGGTGCTCTTCGCCCGCGGCGTCGCCAAGAGCTACCGGCACGGTCCCGAGGCCGTTCACGCCGTCGTCGAGGGAACGCTCGACGTGGGTCGCGGCGAGGTGGGCGCGCTGCTCGGCCGCTCCGGCTCCGGCAAGTCGACCCTGCTCGCGCTCCTCGCCGGCCTCCAGCCGGCCGACGCAGGCGAGCTCGGCGTCCTCGGCAGTCACGACCCGACCGCGCTCCCGTGGGACGCGCTCGCGTTCCTGCCGCAGCGCTTCGGCCTGCTCCCGGAGCTCTCGGTGCGCGAGAACGTCGAGTTTCCCGCTCGCCTCGCCGGCCTTCTCGACGAACGGGCCCCGGCGGTCGAGCGGCTGCTCGACCGCCTCGGGCTCACCGAGCTCGCGTCCCGCCCGCCCTACGAGACGTCGATCGGGCAGCAGCAGCGAACGGCGCTCGCGCGTGCGCTGGTGCTCGGCCCAGGCGTCCTCCTCGCCGACGAGCCGACCTCGCACCAGGACGCCGGCTGGCGCGACGCCGTCTGGCAGGTGCTCGTCGAGGCGGCCGAGTCGGGGACGGCGTGCCTCGTCGCCACGCACGAGGAGCAGATCGCCCAGTACGCGAATCGCGTCTGGCAGATGGACAGCGGCGTCGTGAAATACGCCACAATCGTCGGCTGATGGCGACCGGGACGAGCGGCCACGAGATCAGCACCCTGCTCGACGAGGAGCGCCGCTACCCGCCGTCGCCGGAATTCGCAAAACAGGCGAACGCGCAGCCGGCGATCTACGACGAGCCGTTCGAGGCGTTCTGGGAGCGCGAGGGCCGCGAGCGCGTCAGCTGGTTCGAGCCGTTCACGAAGCTCTACGAATGGGAGCGCCCGTACGCGAAGTGGTTCCTCGGCGGCAAGCTCAACATCGCCTTCAACTGCGTCGACCGTCACGTCGAGGCCGGTCGGGGCGATCGCGTCGCGTACCACTGGGAAGGCGAGCCCGACGGCGACCGCCGCGCGATCACCTACGCCGACCTCCTCGTCGAGGTGACGCGCTGCGCGAACGCGCTGAAGGCGCTCGGTGTGAAGAAGGGCACGCCGGTCGGGATCTACATGGGGATGGTGCCGGAGGCGCCCGTCGCGATGCTCGCCTGCGCGCGGCTCGGCGCGCCGCACACGGTCGTCTTCGGCGGGTTCTCAGCCGACTCGCTCTCCGACCGGCTCGTCGACATGGGGTGCGAGGTGCTGATCACGCAGGACGAGGCGTGGCGGCGCGGGTCGACGGTCGCGCTCAAGCGCACGGCCGACGAGGCGCTCGCCGCCGCCCCCGGCGTGAAGAAGACGCTCGTCCTGCGCCGCACCGGCGGCGACGTGCCGATGACGGAGGGCCGCGACCACTGGTGGCACGAGCTCGCGACGGACGACGCGCCGTGCCCGCCGGAGCCGATGGACTCCGAGGACCTCCTGTACCTGCTCTACACGTCAGGCACGACCGCGAAGCCGAAGGGCATCGCGCACACGACGGCCGGCTACCTCGTCGGCGTCGCGACGACGCACCACTACATCTTCGACCTGAAGCCGGAGCAGGACGTCTACTGGTGCGCGGCCGACGTCGGCTGGGTGACCGGCCACAGCTACATCGTCTACGGGCCGCTCTGCAACGGCGCGACGTCGGTGATGTACGAGGGAACGCCGGACTTCCCCGACAAGGACCGCTGGTGGGCGATCGCCGAGCGCTACGGCGTGACGATCCTCTACACGGCGCCGACCGCGATCCGCACGCACATGAAGTGGGGGCCGGAGTTCGCGCAACGACGCGATCTCTCGACGCTCCGCCTGCTCGGATCGGTCGGCGAGCCGATCAACCCGGAGGCGTGGATCTGGTACCACGAGCACGTCGGCGGCGGCCGCTGCCCGATCGTCGACACCTGGTGGCAGACCGAGACCGGCATGATCCTGATCACGCCGCTGCCGGGAGTGACGACGACGAAGCCGGGCTCGGCGACGCGGCCGTTTCCCGGCGTCGACGCGGCGGTCTACAACGAGGCCGGCGACGAGGTCGGGCCGGGCGGCGGCGGCTATCTCGTGCTGCGCAAGCCGTGGCCCGCGATGCTGCGCGGCATCTACGGCGACGACGCGCGCTACCAGGAGACGTACTGGTCGAAGTACGGCGACGTGTACTTCGCCGGCGACGGCGCGCGCATCGACTCGGACGGCGACTTCTGGCTGCTCGGCCGCGTCGACGACGTGATGAACGTCTCGGGCCACAGGATCTCGACGATCGAGGTCGAGTCCGCGCTCGTCGACCACCCCGACGTCGCCGAGGCTGCCGTCGCGGCGCGAAACGACGCGATGACCGGTCAGGCGATCGTCGCGTTCGTGACCCTGAAGACCGGCGTCGACGGCACGGTCGAGAAGCTCGAGGAGCTCCGGAGCCACGTCGCGCAGAAGATCGGTCCGATCGCGAAGCCGGCGAACATCGTCTTCACGCCCGAGCTGCCGAAGACGCGGAGCGGCAAGATCATGCGGCGGCTCCTGCGCGACGTCGCCGAGCACCGGCCGCTCGGCGACACGACGACGCTCGCCGACCCGACCGTGGTCGACGAGATCAGGACGCGCTCGGAGTCCGAGCGCTCGACGGAAGACTGAACGGTCCCTAGACGAGCTTGACCATCGTCTTCGCGAGCGACTCCTCGCGGCCGAGGGTCACCCCCGAGGCGCTGATCTCGAAGACAGCCTTGCCGGCGACGTAGACCCAGAGGTTCTGGGTAGTCACGGTCTTCTGCGTGCACTTGCCGCCGGGGACGCACGTCGAGCTCGTGTTCGAGCCCGTGCCGCTGAACGCGCTCGTGCCGATCCCGGTCACGGTCGAGACCTTGGTCGCCTTCTTCAGCATCGCGAGAAGCGAGGCGAACGCGGAGCTCGTGTCCGGCGAGATGAACGAGATGTTCGCCGTCGCCGAGTACGTGCAGCCGAGGTAGCTGAGCCCGCTGATCTTCGAGTTGCTCGTCCCCGGTGTTGCCTGCATACTGCCGCCGAGCGCCGCCTGTACGGTCGCCGGGCTGACGGTGGTGCACGTGGGCGCGGCGGCCGGCCTTGCGCCCGCCGAACCGGCGAGTGCGAGTCCGAGCACGGCCACGAGTGCGACAACTCTCACGTGCGTGACCTTATGCGGCGCGGACGCGGACTGTCAACGCTCCGGCCCGGCTTGTAGGGTTCCGGCGTGTTCGCGGGATTCGTGGCGGCGCTCAGCGCGTCGGTCCTGGCGCTCGTGGGCGGGGCGACGCCCAAGCCCGCCGCCTTGTCCTGCCCTTCCGCCGCGGCGGTCTCGGCGGTGATGGGCGGGGTGAGCACGTTCACCGCCTACGGCCCGTTCACACAGAAGTCGTCGAGCGAGCTGAGCTGCACCTACGGGACGGTCGACGTCGAATACGTCAGCGGCATCAGCGCCTCTCTCTTCAACGCCACGCACGAGTCTCTGCCGCAGTACGCAGTGCCGGCGACGGAGCTCTCGCATCTCGTCGCGACCGGTTACTGGGAGACCGACTACGTCAACGCGCAGACCACCGAGACCTGGCTCGCCGTCCTGAACGGGACGACCGAGATCGAGGTCGGCGGCGACAACGTCACCGACGCGAACGCCGAAGCGGTGCTCGCGAAGATCCTCGGCTAGCGAGCGCCGTCAGCCGGCGAGGAGCGCCGCAAACCGCTGCTCGTCCGCGAACGGCCCGATCACCGCGAGGTGGAGCCGGTCGTTCGCGATCAGATCCCGGGCCACGCGCTGTACGTCCTCGGCCTTCACCTCGTCGATCTTCGCGAGGAGCGCTTCGGGCTCGAGCACGTCACCCTCGAGCACCTCGCGGTTCAGCCCGTACATGATCAGCCCCTGCGGGTTCTCGGTTCGCAGCACGAAGCGTCCCTTGACCATGGAGCGCACCTTCTCGAACTCGTCGTCGGGGACGCGTTCGTCCGCCATTCGCTCGAACTGCTCGACGATCACGCCGACCGCTTCGTCGATGCGTTTGATGTCGACGCCCGCCTGCGCGAAGAGCGAGCCGGCGTCCGTGTAGGAGTGGTTGACGCCGTGGACGTAGTACGCGAGGCCGCGCCGCTCGCGGACCTCGATGAAGAGGCGCGACGACATCCCGCCGCCGAGCACCGCAGCGAGCATCTGGAGCGCGTAGCGGTCCGGATGGTCGATCGGGTAGCTCGGGACCCCGAGGATCAGGTGGGCCTGGTCGGCGTCCTTGTGAGAGACGCTGACGCGCGGGCCTCCGGGCCGCTCGAGCTCCGCGGGGGCAGGCTTCTTCGTGCCGTTCCGCGACATGTCGCCGAGCAGCTCCTCGAGCATCGGGTCGAGGTCCTTGCCCACCATGCCGCTGACGCCGATGACCATGCGGTCCGGCGTGTACCACTCGTCGATGTAGTCCATGAACGTCTCGCGGGTCGCGCTCCTGACCGTCTCCTTCGTGCCGAGCGTCTCCCAGCCGAGCGGGTTGTCGCCGAACATCAACGCTTCGTAGACCGCGCCGATGTGGTCGCGGGGCGTGTCCATGTACATGTTCATCTCCTCGAGGATCACGCCCTTCTCGCGGTCGATCTCCTCGGGATCGAACTTCGAGTGCCGCAGCATGTCGAGCAGCACGTCGAAGGCGGTGTCGCGGTCGGCGCCCGCGCAGCGCACGTAGTAGCCGGTGTACTCCTTCGACGTGAACGCGTTGAACTCGCCGCCGATGCCGTCGACGAGCGAGGTCAGGTCGCGCGACGTCGGCCGGCGCTCGGTGCCCTTGAAGAACATGTGCTCGGCGAAGTGGGCGATACCGCGGTTCTCGGCGCGCTCGTACCGCGAGCCGGCTGCGAGCATGACGAAGCAGGCCACCGACTGGGCGTGGTCCAGCGGTGCTGCGAGCACGCGCAGCCCGTTGCCGAGGGTTCGGCGCTCGAAGACAGGCACGCCGCGATGCTATAGAGAGCGACATGCCGGGTGAAACCCAACGCGCCGTCGGCCTCCAGCCGCAGTGGTTGCGCGAGCTTCGCGTCGAGCAGCGCCTGCCCGGCGGCGCCCGCGTCGTCTTCACCGGGTGCGGCACGTCCTTTCACGCCGCGCAGACCGACGGCCGCGCGGTTCAGGCGCTCGAGGCCGTCCTCGCCCCGCCCGACGCCGACCTGCTCGTCTGCATCTCGCACGAGGGGACGACGCCGCTCACGCTCGAGGCCGCCCGGGCGTTCGCCGGCCCGGTCTGGCTCGTCACCGGCGCTGCCGACTCGCCGCTCGCCGAGCTCGCGGACGAGGTCGTCGTCTGCACGCCCGAGCTCGAGCGGTCGTGGTGCCACACGGCGAGCTACACTTGCGCCGTCGCCGCGATCGCGGCGCTCCGGGGGGAGGACGTCGGCTGGCTCGCGGACGCGGTCGAGGCGGCGCTCGCGGTCGAGGAACCGGCACCGGCGCAGGCGAAGATCTGCGTCGCCGGCGCGGGACGCGACTGGCCGACGGCGCAGGAGGCGGTGCTGAAGCTCCGGGAGGGCGCGTGGGTCTCCGCGGGGGCGCATCACACCGAGCAGCTCCTGCACGGCCACCTCGCCGCGATCGACGAGAGCGTCCGCGCCTACGTGCTCGAGGGCGAAGGCCGGGCGGCGGAGCGGGCCGGCGACGCCGTGGCGGCGCTCCGCGAGCTCGGGTGCGAGACGACGCTCGTCCCGACCCGTCACCCCGTCGTCGACATCGTGCGCTTCCAGCTCCTGACGCTCGCGGTCGCCGGGCGGCGGGGAATCGACCCCGACCGGATCCACCGCGACGACGAGCGCTGGGCGCGGGCGCGCGCAACGTACCGTTAACTCAAGTCGAGGCCCTTTCGTGCCGATTCCCGAGGCAAATGGGCCGTGGCGTGATCGGACTCTGTGCGATGGCGGGGCTCACCGTCGGCGGCTTCGTGCCGATGCTCTGGGGCGCGTCGTCGCTTGGGCTGTCGTCGCTCGTCTTCAGCACCCTGGGCGGCGCGGCCGGCGTCTGGGTCGGCGTCCGGATCTCCGAGTACTAACCGGACATCGCCGCGAGCAGGCGGTCGACCTCGTCCGCCATGTTCGTGTGGACGATGCCGACGCGCACCGCGCCGTCGGGCAGCTCGAGGTGCTTGAAGACCTCGACGGCGTAGTAGTTGCCGTGCCAGACGGCGAAGCCGGCCGCGCCGAGCCGCGCGGCCGCCTCCTCGGGCGTCTCGTTCGGCGGCGTGAGCGCGAAGGTGGAGACGCGCCCGTCCATCGTCTGCGGTCCATGCAGCTTCCAGTCGCCGGGAAGTCCGTCGAGGAACCGCTGCCCGAGAGCCCGCTCGTGACCTGCGATGAACTTCCAGCCGACGCCGTGGAGGTACTCGACCGTCGCGATGAAGCCGCAGAGCAGCTCGTGCTGGAGCGTCCCGGTCTCGTGGCGCGGCCCCGGCGCGTCGCTCGACGGGCGGACCTTGTACGGCCGCCAGCCTTCGAGCAGGTCGCGGCGCGCCCACGCGAGGCCGAGGTGCGGGCCGTAGAACTTGTACGCGGAGCAGAGGAGCACGTCGACGCCGGCGTCGGGGATCTCGATGTCGCCGTGCGGGGCGTAGTGCACGGCGTCGCACCAGGCGAGCGCGCCGACGGAATGCGCGAGCTCGACGACGTCCTTCACCGGCACGATCGTCCCGACCGCGTTCGACGCCCAGGGGAAGGCGACGACGCGCGTGCGATCGGAGAGCAGCGAGCGCAGGTGGTCGAGGTCGAGCCGGCACTCGCCGTCGATCTCGGCGAACTGGACCTTCAGGCGCTTGTCCTCGGCGAGCTGGAGCCACGGGGCGACGTTCGCGTCGTGGTCGAGCTTCGTGACGACGACCTCGTCCCCCTCGCGCCAGTCTCGTGAGGCGGTGCGCGAGAGCGCGAAGTTGAGCGTCGTCATGTTCGGCCCGAAGATCACCTCGTCCGTCATCACGCCGAGCAGATCCGACGCCGCGGCGCGCGCCGACGAGATCACCTCGTCGGTGACCATCGAGGTGAGGAACTTGCCGCCCGCGTTCGCGTTCGCGGTCAGCAGGTAACCGGAGACCGCCTCGATCACCGCGTCGGGGCACTGCGTGCCGGCCGGGCCGTCGAAGTAGGCGAGCGGCACGTTCAGCGTGTGGAAGCGGTCGCGGACCGCCTCGATCGTGACGTCGACGACCTCTTCGTGCTCGTGGTGGCCCATCCCGCGAAGAGACGCTACAGGGTCCGTCCGGACCCGGTCCTACAGTGAGGCACCGTGAGGCTGAGGCCCCTTTCAGAGGCCGAGTGCTACACCCGCTGCTACGGCGGACGCCGGGGAGAGCGCGTCAGCCTCGTCAAGATCGTCGCTCACGCCGAGCGCCGCGACGCCGAGAAGCTTCGCCGCGCCGACGAGCACCGGGAGAAGGCGGCGTGACGAGGGCATGCCGCAGCTGGACCTCGCGCCGGCGCTACGGCTCGCGCGCGACGGGCCGCCCGGCGCCGCCGCTACCGAGCTCCTGGAGCTGTACGGCGACGTGGGTCTCGCGTCTGCCACGCTGTCGGCCGCGTGGCCGATCCCGTCTCTAGCGTCCCAGACGTTCTCGCCGCCGAGCTCGCCTGCGTCTTCTGCGGCATCAACCCGGGACGCGTGTCGGCGGCTGCGCACGCGCACTTCGCGAATCCGCGCAACGACTTCTGGCGGCTGCTGCACGACGCAGGCTTCACGCCGCGCCTCTACCGGCCGAGCGAGCAGTTCGAGCTGCGGGCGCTCGGCTACGGCTTGACGAACGCGGCCTACCGGACGACGCCCGGCTCGGGAGACCTGCGGCGCGGCGACTTCGACGGCTCGCGCCTCGAGGCGATGGCGCGGGAGCTCCGGCCGCGGGCGATCGCGTTCGTCGGCAAGGAGGCCTACCGCGGCGCCTTCGGCGAGCGCCCCGAGCTCGGGCTCCAGCCGAGGGTGCTCACGGAGACGGCGCTCTACGTTCTGCCTTCGACCTCGCCCGCGAACGCGGCGGTGCCGTACGACGAGCGGCTGCGCTGGTTTCGCGCCCTGCGCGAGTGGCTGGAGCAGGAGCAGCGCGAGGCGGTGCGCGCCCTCGTCGTCGACGCCCGCCGCCGCGTGCTGCTGCTTCGCTGGGAGACCCACGAGGGCCTCTGGTGGATCACGCCCGGCGGCGGCATCCACGACGGTGAGGAGGTCGAGCCGGCGCTGCGCCGCGAGCTCCTCGAGGAGGTCGGTCTCGCCGGCTTCGAGCTCGGCCCGCTCGTCCACGAGCGCACGCACTCGATTCCGTGGGGCGTCGGGTTCGTGCGCCAGCACGAGCGCTACTACCTCGTGCGCGTCGAGTCGCCCGCGGTCAGGCCGACGATCGACCTCACCGCCGAGAACGTCGCCGGCCATCGCTGGTGGACGGCAGAGGAGCTCGCAGCCACGGACGAGCGCATCTCGCCGCCGAACCTCGCCGACCTTCTAGCCTCTCACTGATGTTCGACGTCGTCGTGATCGTCCACCTGCTCGCCGCCTGCGTCTGGGTCGGCGGCTCGATCGCGCTGATCGTCGCGGGCGTGCCCGCCATCCGCATCCTCGAGGGCGAGCCGCGCCAGCGTGCGATGCGCGAGATCGGACGGCGCTGGCGGCCGCTCGGCTACGGCGCGCTCGCCGTGCTCGTCGTCACGGGGATCCCGCTCGCGCAGCACGACTACAGCAGCGGACGCTCGCCGTTCCACACCGTCTTCTGGATCAAGGTTCTGCTCTCGGTCGGGCTCGTGCTCGCCTCGTACCTCCACAACTTCATCCTCGGCCCCAGGCTCCAGGCGCAGATCCGCGAGGGGAAGCCGCAGACGGCGCGCCCGCCGCTCGTCTACGTCGGCTACCTGAGCCTCGCGCTGACGCTCACGGTGCCGGTGCTCGGCGCCGTGCTCGCGAACCTCGCTCCTTGATCAGCCGCGCCAGCGGTTCGTGATCGGCGTGCGCCGGTCGCGGCCGAACGCCTTCGGCCGCAGCTTCACGCCGGGCGGCGCCTGGCGGCGCTTGTACTCGGCGCGGTCGATCATCGCGAGCGCGCGTTCGACGACGTCGGGGTCGAAGCCGTCCTCCGAGAGCTCGTCGCGCGAGCGATCGAGCTCGACGTAGGCCTCCAGCACCTCGTCGAGCTTCGCGTACGCGGGGAGCGAGTCCTCGTCGAGCTGGTTCTCGCGCAGCTCGGCGCTCGGCGCGCGGTCGACGATCGACTGTGGGATGAGCCCGCGCCCCTCGCGCTCGTTCAGATGGCGCGCGAGGCGGAAGACGTCGGTCTTGTAGACGTCCTTGAGGAGCGCGAAGCCGCCGGCGAGGTCTCCGTAGAGCGTCGAGTAGCCGACGGAGAGCTCCGACTTGTTGCCGGTTGCGATCACGAGCCAGCCGAACTTGTTCGAGAGCGCCATCAGCAGCGTGCCGCGAATGCGCGCCTGGAGGTTCTCCTCCGTGAGATCGGGCCCGCGTCCCGCGAACGCCGGCGCCAGCACGCCGGTGAACGCAGCCACGACGGGCTCGATCGGGAGCTCGCGGAAGTCGATCCCGAGAGAGCGAGCCAGCACTTCGGCGTCGCTCCTCGTTGCGGTGGACGTGTACCGCGACGGCATCGAGACGCCGTGCACGCGTCCCGCGCCGAGCGCCTCGACGCACAGTGCGGCGGTGAGCGCCGAGTCGATCCCGCCCGAGAGGCCGATCACGACCTCGCCGAAGCCGTTCTTGTCGACGTAGTCGCGCAGCCCGAGCCCGAGCGCCAGGCGCATCTGCTCGAGGTCGTCGAGGGCCGGTGAGAGCTCGCCTCGGACGCGCTCGCTCTGCGGCCGCGGCGGCGCGAACGTGAACACGTCGGCGCGCGAGTCGACGGGCGAGTGCGCGGGTGGATCCACGTCGACGACGAGCAGCGCCTCCTCGAACCCCGGAGCGCGCGCGACGACCTCGCCTTCGTGGTCGATGACGACGGAGTGTCCGTCGAAGACGAGCTCGTCCTGGCCGCCGACGGCGTTGCAGAGCGCGACGAAGCACCCCGTGTCACGTGCGCGCCTGCGGAGCATCTCCTCGCGCTCGCGGTCCTTGCCGACGTGGAACGGAGAGGCCGAGATGTTCGCGATCAGCTGGGCGCCTGCATCGGCGAGGTCGGCGATCGTCGGACCCGGCTGCCAGATGTCCTCGCAGATGGTCGGGCCGACGAGCACCTCGCCGAAGCGCAGCAGCACGAGGCCGGAGGGGTGGTCCCTCGGCGTGAAGTACCGCGCCTCGTCGAAGACGCCGTAGTTCGGGAGCAGGTGCTTCAGGTACCAGCACCGGATCTCGCCGTCGGCAAGCACGTAGCAGGCGTTGTAGAGGCCTCCGTCCAGGTGAGGCACGCCGACGAGGACGGTGATCCCGCGCGATGCTCCGGCGATCTCCTCGACGGAGCGGCGCGCGGCGCGGATGAACCCCGGGCGCAGGAGCAGGTCCTCGGGCGGATAGCCGGTGACCGCGAGCTCGGGGAAGAGCACGAGGTCTGCGCCGGCCGCGCGGGCCGCCTCGAGCCGCGCGAGGATCCGGCCGCGGTTGCCGTCGAGGTCGCCGACGACGGTGTCGATCTGTGCGAGCGCGAGTCTCATCCGGTCGGGTCCGAGGTTTTCTCCTCCCGATCGAAAACTGTACCGCTTCAGAGGGCGGCGGCGATCGCCTCGAGCGACTCCGGGTTCTCGAGCGACGAGAGATCCCCGGGGTCTGCTCCCAGCGCCGCCGCGCGGACGGCGCGGCGCACGATCTTCGCCGAGCGCGTCTTCGGCAGCGAGTCGACGAAGAAGACCCGCTCCGGCCTGAAGGCGCGTCCGAGCTTGCCGGCGACGGTCTCCGCGACGTCGGCTTCGGAGGCCTCCGCGCCCGGGAGCAGGCAGCAGAAGATCCACGCGACCTCGCCCTTGACCTCGTGCGGGACGCCGACGGCGGCGGCCTCGCGCACGGCCGGGTGCGCGACGGCGGCCGACTCGAGCTCGGCCGGCCCGATGCGCTTGCCGGCGATGTTGAGCGTGTCGTCGGAGCGGCCGTGCAGGAACCAGAAGCCGTCCTCGTCGACGGAGGCCCAGTCGCCGTGCACCCAGACTCCCGGGATGCGCCGCCAGTACGTGTCGAGGTAGCGCTCGGGATCGCGCCAGAACCCCCGCGTCATGCCGGGGAACGGCCTGCGGCAGACGAGCTCGCCGACCTCGCCGGTGCCGACGAGCGAGCGGCCCTCCCCGTCGACGACGTCCATCGCCATTCCGAGCGCGGGCCCGCCGAGCGAGCAGGCCTTGATCGGCACCGAGGGAACGGGCGAGAGGAAGCAGGCGCCGACCTCCGTCCCGCCCGAGCAGTTGATGATCGGCGCGCGCCGGTGCCCGACGCGCTCGAAGAGCCAGGCGTACGGCTCGGGATTCCACGGCTCGCCGGTCGTCACGAAGGTGCGGAGCGACGACAGGTCGGCGGCCGGCTCGCCCTGCGGAAGGAGCGCGCGCGTCAGCGTCGGCGAGAGGCCGAGCATCGTCACCCGCTCGGATTCGACGATGCGCCAGAGGCGGCCGGCCGGCCAGTCGGGGGCGCCCTCGGCGAAGACGATCGTCGCGCCGAGCGCGCCGGCGCCGACCACCGTCCACGGCCCCATGATCCACCCCATGTCCGTCGCGAAGTGGACGACGTCGCCGGCGTGGACGTCGGCCTGGTAGCAGACCTCGCGCGCGATCGAGACGAGGAAGCCGCCCTGTACGTGGAGCACGCCCTTCGGCTCGCCGGTCGTGCCGGAGGTGTAGGTGAGGAGATACGGGGCTTCGGAATCGACCTCGAGCGCGGGCAGCGTGCCGGGGCAGTCGCCGACGAGGTCGTCCCACGGCGCGACGACGACGTGCTCGACCGACGGCGCATCGCGGCGGGCCTCCTCGAGGATCGCGAGCATCGGCACCGGCTTGCCGCGGCGTGACGACTCGCGGGCCGTGATCGCGACCCTGGCCTCGCTCGCCCGCAGGCGCTGCGCCACCGCCGGCGCGGCGAAGCCGGAGAACACCGGCACCTGGATCGCGCCGATGTGCGCGCAGGCGTTCGACGCGATCGCGACCTCCGGCGACATCGGCAGGTAGATCGCGACGCGGTCGCCTTCGCGGACGCCGAGCCGCACGAGCGCCTCGGCGAGCCGGGTCGTCGCGCGCGAGAGCTCGGCGAAGGAGAGCTCGCGCCGCGAGCCGTCCTCTCCGAGGCCGACCGCCGCCGGCGCGTCCGGCGTGCGCTCCGCCCAGCGGTGCACGCAGTTCCGGGCGATCGACACACGCCCGCCGGTGAACCAGGTCGTCCATTCCGGGCCGCGCGAGGCGTCGAAGACGCGTTCCCACTGCTTCGAGAACTCGATCCCCATGTCCTCGATCGCGAGCGGCCAGAACCAGTCGGGCTCGGAGGCCGAGCGGCGCACGAGCTCGCGGTAGTCGTCGAGGCCGGCGCGGCGGAGGAGACGGGTCGCGTTCGCATGCTCGACGACCTCGCGCGGCGGCCGCCAGACGACCTCGCTCATCCGTTGAGCGTAGCGGCGGCTACGCGAGGTACCGCTCGATCGCGTGCATCAGCTCGGCGGTCTTCGGGTCGCTCGTGTCTCCGTTGCCGAGGTAGCCGCGGGCCTGCGCGAGGCACGACGCGATCTCGTCGCGCAGGAGCTGGTTGGAGAAGAGATGGACGCGGCGCTGCCAGTGGTAGTCGCGGGTGCGGGACAGCTCGTTCGACGACTCGAGCTTGACGAGCGCGAGGGCGAGCTCGCTCCCCGCCGTCCAGTCTCGAACGACGAGCTCCCACACCTCGCCGCCGTAGTCGCCTGCCTCGCCCTCGTATCGCTCGCCGCGCCTCCCGTGATTGCCCTCGTACCAGCCGGCGAGCCTGCCCTCTTCGCGTGCGGCGTCGAGGAGACGGGCGACCTCGGCCCGGAAGCCGCTCTCGTCGCGCTGCCCGCCGGTGCGGAGCCGCAGGCGCAGCGCCCATTCCGGCTGGGACTCCCAGAAGTAGAACCAGGCCGACAGCGCCCCGGCCAGGTCCTCGTGGACGAGCGGGTCGACGACCTCGACGAGCAGCCGCTCGGGCTCGTCCCAGGACGGCGGCGCGATGTTCACCTCGATCCACTGGCGTTGCCGGGACACCCCCGAGCAGTGTGGACGAAGTGAAAGAGCCCCGGCTGCGGCACCCGGGGCTCTCTCTTGGTCAGGCGGGGCGCTTCGAGGAGCTGCCCCGGAAGCAATGGCTCTGCGGCCCAGCCAAGGCAACCGTTTGGGCTTGCTCTGGCGCTCCCCTCGTTGCGATCCTGCGGCGGGTCGCTGCGAGGTGGACTCACTCTAGGGCGGTGCCCGGTGCCTGTCAAGTAGTCCGGTCAAGTGCGGCGAGTCCCGCTCGCTTCACGCCGTTTCCCCGAAACCAAGCGGGTTTGCGTCCGACCTGTCCCGAATGGGGGATTGCGTTGCGGAGCGGATTGCGCGAGACTTCGCCCAGTCGTGGCCGCAACGACGAGACGGACGGTTGCAGCAACCCCGAGGGGCTCGCGCCTCGGCGATCGGGTGCGCTCGCTCCGCATCTCCGCGGGGATGACCCAGACCGATCTCGCCGGCTCCCGGTTCTCGAAGGAGTACATCTCCCAGATCGAGCGTGGCAAGACGCGCCCGACGCCGGAGACGATCGGCTGGCTCGCAGAGCGGCTCGGGGTGGATGCGTCGTTCCTCGCGAGCGGCGTCTCGAACGACCAGCGCGCCCGCGCCGAGGCGATCCTCGCCCGCGCCGAGGCGCAGACCGAGCGGCGCGACTTCGACGCCGCCGTCGCCGATTACTCCGACTCGCGCACCGCCGTCATCTCGGCCGGATCGGTCGAGCTCCAGGTCCGCGCGCTGATCGGCGAGGCATGGGCGCGCATGCACCTCGGTGACGTCCGCCCGTCGATCGCGCTGCTCGAGGAGGCCCGTTCGCTCGCGGAAGGGCCGCAGTTCACGGACGTCGATCGCGCCGAGGTCCTGTTCAGGTTCGGCGTCGCGCGGTACCTGATCTCGAGCATCGCCACCGCGGTCGCCCTGCTCGGCGAGGCGCTTGCGCTCGTCGAGCGCTCGCCGCTTCCGTCCGACGTGCTGCGCGCGAACATCCTCACGTGGCGCTCGCGCTGCTACCGGCGCCAGCGCGACTTCGAGGCCGCCCGCGAGGACGTCGAGCGCGCGCTCGAGCTCGCAGAGGCGATGCACGATTCCAAGGCGCTCGGCGAGGCCTACTTCCAGGCGTCGCTGATCGCGGAGCGCGACGGCCACTGGGTGCTGGCGCGCACGTACGCCGAGAAGGCGAAGGCTCAGTACGAGGAGCTCAACGACCGGGTGCACGTGGGCCGGCTGCTGAACAACCTGGGCGGCCTCGAGTTCCTGCTCGGCAAGCCCGAGCAGGCGGTCGCGAGGCTCCAGGAGGCGTTCGGAGTCGTGCTCGAGCACGGGAACGACGACGAGGTGGCAACGGTCGTCTCCTCGCTTGCCCAGGTGCATCTGAAGACGGGGGAACCGGTCAAGGCCGAGGAGCACGCGCGTCACGCGCTCAGGCGCCTCGGCGACGGGCAGGCGCCGATCGCGGGCGCCGACCGGATGGACGAGATCGGAAACGTTCGGCTCGTACTGGGCCGCGCGCTTCTCGAGCAGGACCGGCTCGACGAGGCCGAAACGGTGCTCGCCGAGGCGGAGGACGCGTTCGCGCAGCTCTCGTCCGGTTCTCACCGGGCCGCCGCGTGGGTCGCACAGGGCGACCTCGCACGGCGGCGTGGTGACGACCGGGCTGCTGCCGGGCTCTACAGGCGCGCTGCGGAAGCGCTCCAGGACTTCAGGTTCTAGCTCGCAGAGGAGGTGAGTTCTGTGGCAGGGAAGCTCAACTGGCTCTATGGAAGGCGTGGCCTTCTGCTGGTTGCCGCTGTGGTGGCTGCACTGATCAGTGCAAAGAGCGGCGGTCACCACCTGGGTGGCCAAGGCTTCTTCGACGGCTAGACCTGTTTCGCACGCCAGTGTGATCCCGAAAGCGGCAGGCACCGCGGGGGTCTCCACCGGGAGGCGGTTGCAGGGACGGCGTCCCGGGCGGCGAAGCATGGTCAGGCAAGTCAAGACGTTCCTCTCCCTGTGAGCGGCGGCCTTCTCGGCCGCCGCTCTCGTTTTCAGGGGCGGCCTGTAGGGCTAACCTGACGACGTGGAAACCTCGCTCCCGCGCCTCCGCGGGTTCACCGTGTCGGCGCGGACGTTCCGGCGCGCGGCGCTCGCGAACATCGTCACGCTGTTCGTGATCATCTCGACCGGCGCCACGGTGCGCCTGACGGGCTCCGGCCTCGGTTGCGAGCACTGGCCCGGCTGCAACGCGGGCACGCGGATCTTCCCGACGAGCTACCACGCGTACGTCGAGTTCTCGAATCGCGTCATCTCGGGGGTCGCCGTCTTCGTCGCGCTCGCCACCTGGCTGCTTGCGCTCGCAATGCCCACGCTGCGGTCCTGGGTGCGCTGGGTCGCGGGAGCGGCGTTCGTCGCCACGCTCGCCGAGGCGCCGCTCGGGGCGATCACCGTCGAGTACAAGCTCAACCCCTGGCTCGTCGGCACGCACTTCCTGCTCTCGATCCTCGTGCTGCTCCTCGGCGTGCTCGTGCTGCTCGAGGCGTTCGGCGTGCGCGGGGACGCGGTCCCCTCGTGGGTGCGCCGCGGCGGCTTGCTCGTCGCGCTCGCGTGCGCCGTCCTCGTCGTCACCGGAGCCGTGGCGACCGCCGCCGGTCCGCACTCGGGCAGCGTCGCGGTGCCGCGCATCTGGTCGTTCCAGCCGGCCGTCTACTGGCACGTCCGAGCGTCCGCCGTGTTCGGAATCTCGCTCGCTCTCCTGCTCGTCTGGCTTGCGGTCCGCCGCGTCAGCCAACGGCGCGCCGCCGCCGTCGTGCTCGGTGTCCTCGCCGTGCAGATGGTGGTCGGCGAGGTGCAGTACAGAACGCAGCTGCCCTGGTGGCTCGTGCTGGTGCACGTCACGCTGGCCGCCGCCCTCTGGGCGTCGACCGTCACCTTGATCGCGCTCCTCTGGCGGCCGCGGACAGCGAGAATGAGCTGATGGCGAAATCCGAGCTCAACGTCGAGACGCGTCCCGAGCTGACCAAGCCGGTGCTGGTAGCGTCGTTCCGCGGCTGGAACGACGGCGGGCAGGGTGCGTCGATGGCCACTGCCTTCCTCAATCGCCACTGGCGCGCCGAGAAGTTCGCGTCGATCGACTCCGAGGGCTTCTTCGACTTTCAGGCGACACGTCCGCACGTGTCGCTCGTCGACGGGACGGTGCGGAGGATCGACTGGCCGGAGAACGCCTTCTGCTACGCGCGACCTCCCCGCGGCGAGAACCATGTCGTCGTCCTGCTCGGCACCGAGCCGAGCCTTCGCTGGCGGACGTTCGCGGGCCTCGTGACCGGTCTCGCGAAGGATCTCGGCGTCGAGCTCGTCGTCACCCTCGGCGCGCTGCTCGCCGACGTCCCGCACACGCGGCCGGCGCCGGTGACGGCGAGCGCGAACGACGCGTCGGTGATCGACAAGCTCAACGTGCAGGCCTCACGCTACGAGGGCCCGACCGGGATCGTCGGGGTGCTGCACGATTCGTGCCGGGCGGCGGGGATCCCGTCGGTCTCGCTCTGGGCGGCGGTGCCGCACTACGTCTCGCTGACGCCGTCTCCGCGCGCGGCCAAGGCGCTCTGCGACCGGCTCGCGACGCTGCTCGACGTGCCGCTCGACACGTCGGAGCTGGAGGAGGCGAGCAACGCCTACATGCAGCAGGTGAGCGAGGCGGTCGCCGCCGACGAGGAGACTGCCGCGTACGTGGAGGAGCTCGAGGGCCGCGTCGACGAATTCGTCGAGGAGAACGAGCTGCCCTCGGGCGACACGCTCGCCGCTGAGCTGACGCGCTTCCTGCGCGAGCGAGACGAAGGGGCGCAAGGCGAGGCGTAGGCGCGGCGGAGCCGGCACCTTCAGCCCTAGCTGTCTTTTACCCGAAGGTGAAGCTGTACGCCTGCACCCCGGGCGAGAAACGCAGTTCGAGCAGCGAATTCGCCACCGTCTTCGACATCCGCACCGTGTAGAGCTTGTACGCGTCGACGCGTAGCGGCGCGGCCTTCTTACCGCCGATCGCGACGTCGACCGTGCCGTGGCCGCCGAGCACGATGTACACGTCGCGCGCGTGGAAGTGGAGCTGAAGGCTCGCCTTCGACTCCGCGACGATCTTCTCGGCATCGACCATCCACGCGCCGCCGTAGGCGAGATCGTCTTGCGGCACGCGTGCCGGTAGGCGGTACTCCGCAACCCGGTTGCGCTTGATCGCGGAGCCGACATACCGGTCGAGCCGGTTATAGCCGAGGTACGACTCGGGGGTCGTCAGCTCGGTCGGCGTCAGGTTCGGGACGTCGGTCATCTTCCCGCCCTTGATGCCGAGCAGCTCGCGGATCGCCTGCTCGCTCTCGCCGTAGGCGCCCTCGCCGAAGTGGACGTGGCGGACGTCGCCCTTGCGGTCGATCAGGAACTCCGCCGGCCAGTACTGGTTGCCATACGCCTCCCAGGTGCGGTAGTCGTTGTCCTGCACCACCGGGTACTTGATCCCCAGTCGCTTGATCGCCGCCTTCACGTTCGAGGACACGTGTTCGAACGCGAACTCGGGCGTGTGCACGCCGACGATCTCGAGCCCGTCCTTGTGGTAGGCGGCATACCACGCCTCGAGATGCGGCAGCGTGCGCAGGCAGTTGATGCACGAGTACGTCCAGAAGTCGACCAGCACGACCTTGCCGCGCAGCGACTGGATCGTGAGCGGCTTCGAGTTGAACCAGTCGCCGTTCGCGTAGAAGTTCGGCGCCGAGCCGTAGTTCTCGAGCTTGACGCCGACGCTTTCCTTCGTCTGCTTGCCGCCGCGGAGCTTCGCGAGCTGGCGCTGCGCCGTCTTGCCGTCCTCGATGTGATTCTGGAGCGCCTGCGTGTAGCCGGGGAGCAGCGTCTGGAAACGCGCGTCCTGGTTGAACGCGATCGCGAGCGCGACGAGGGCGATCACCGCTCCCGACGCCATCCGCAGGCGCCCGCCCTCCGCGCGCATGCGCGTCGCGAGGCGGCGGCCGCCGAGCGCGATCAGCAGCATCGGGATCGCGGCGCCGACCGCGTAGGCGACGGTGAGCAGCAGGACGCGCCAGCCGACGCGGCTCGTCGCCGCGACGACGGTGATCGCGGCGAGCACCGGCCCCGCGCACGGGACGAAGACGAGGCCGAGCGAGGCGCCGAGGACGAATCCGCCGCCGCCGGCGCGAAACCGGGTGAGCCGGGCGAACGGCCGCTCGACGAGCAGGCCGAGCTGCGGCACGAGCAGGGTGGCGGCGACGACGAAGAGCAGCGCGATCGCGAGGTTCCGCAGGAGGTCCTGCGGCAGTCCGAGCTTGCCGAGGAGCCAGGAGGCAAACAGCGTGAAGACGACGAAGCTCGCCACCAGCCCGGTGACGATCCGGAGCGGCTTGCGCCCCGACGCGCCCCCGGCGAGGAGGACCGGCAGCACCGGGAGCACGCACGGCGAGATCGCGGTGACGAAGCCGGCGAGCAGGCCGATGCCGAGAAGAACGAGCACTCTTCGAAGGTACTACGCCGCTGCGTCCGTTTCGGTTGGCGCCTCGGCCGGAGAACCGGCCGGCGCCTCACCGTTGCCCTGCGCCGCCTGCCCCGGCGTCTGCGGCCGGCGCCGCCGCCGCCGCTTCGGCCTGGCCGCCGCCGGGCCCTCCTCGGCCGGCGGCTGCGCGGCCTGTCCCTCGGCCGTGCCCGAAACCCTCTTCTTGCGCCTGCGGCGCCGCCGCGAGCGTGCGGGTCCGGTCTTCGGAGCGGGCAGGTCGTCGGCGAGCGCCCCCGCGAGCTCCTCGATCGTCCCGAGCTTCTCGCGCGCAGCCTCGAGGAGGTTGTTCGCCCGCGGGGTGTAGCCCTCGGCGCTCGCGAGCAGGGCCGCGCCGACCGCGATCGGCATCTCGAGCGCGGCGGTGACGAGCCGCGCGGCGTTGTCCTCGTGGCGATGGCCGCGTGAGTTCGCGAGCGCGCCGAGGAGCCGCTTCGCGTCCGGATACTCCTGCGAGGCCTTGCGGTCGAGCGTCTTGCGAACCGCGCGTGCGAGCCGCCACGTCCAGCGGGCGAGGATCTGCTCGGGTGCGTCCGGCTTTCCCTCGGCGATCGCGCGGAGCAGGAGGCGCACGCCTGCGGCGCGGTCCTTCTCCCACGGCGGCGCCTGCGTCACGAGCGTGACGAGGTCGTCGAAGTCGGCGCGGTCGACGCGCATCGAGACGCGGTCTGCGAGCGCGATCAGCCGCAGGCGGCGGTTCGGATTCTGTGCGGCGCACGTGGAGAGGAACGTCTCGAGTGCGGCCTTCGAGGAGTCGTTGCCCATGAACTTCTGGACGAAGGTCGCGCGCTCGTCGAAGCGCATCTGCCGGCCGGCGATCGTCGCCCAGTAGCGCTGCTCGTCCTCGTCGAGGTACTTCGGGTCGACGCGTTGCCACTCGCGCTGGATCACCGCGAGCCGGCGGGCGACGTCGGGAGTGACCGGGACGAGCCACGGTGCAGGCGTCAGCTTGCGCCGGGCGCGGCGCTGCATGCGGCGCCGCGGCGCGGGAGTCACGCGTGCGCCCTCGCGATAGAAGTCCGCGCCGAGCAGCGAGTGGAGCGAGACGACGCGCTCGCTGTGCGTCGCTCCCTTCGGCACGAAGTCGACGACGATTCCGGCCTCCTTGCGCGGGTGGATGCGCATGATGCGTCCGATCCGCTGCTGGTACACGCGCTTCGACGCGGTCGGAGCGAGGTGCATCACGACCGTCGCCCGCGGCGAGTTCCAGCCTTCGGCGAGCAGCATCGCGTTGATCAGCACGTCGATCTCGCCGCGCTCGTAGGCCGCGAGCACCTGCGCGAGCTTCGTCGGCGACGTGCGGCCCGACACCGCCTCGGCCTTGATGCCCGCCGCGCGGAAGGCGGTCGCGAGGTTGTACGCGTGGTCGACGCCCGCCGCGTAGACGATGCCCGGCGAGTCGCCGAAGCGCTCGCGGTAGAGCGTGGCCGCCGCCATGTTCAGCGCGTCGTGGTCGAGGGCGGCGGCGAGTGCGCGCTCCTCGAAGTCGCCGCCGACGATCGGCACGGAGTTGATCGCGGCGACCGGCGGCACGCGCAGGCAGCGGAGCGGCGCGATCAGCCCGCGGCGGGCGGCGTCCGAGAGCGGCAGGTCGTCGACGGAGGCGGGGAACACGTCCGAGACCTGCTTCGCGATGAGCTCCTCGGTCGCGGTCATGCCGACGTAGATCGGCTCGTGCAGGCTGCGGATCGCCGCGGACGTCTTCTCGCCGAGCGCCGTGTGCGCTTCGTCGCAGATGACGAGCTGGTAGGCGGTGCGCGAGACCTCGCCGACGTGGCGCGCAAACCACGCGTACGTCTGGATCGTGATCGGGCTCTTCTTCCTCGACTTGTCCTCGCCGAGGATCACGTCGGCGATGCGCGAGCCGTAGCCGTGCTCCTTGAGCTCGCGGCGGAACTGGTCGACGAGCAGGCGCCGGTGCGTGAGGATCAGCACGCCCTCCGTTCGCGCGGCCTCGACGAAGCCGGCGGCGGCGATCGTCTTGCCGGAGGCGGTCGGGTGGCGGAAGCGGTAGCGGCGCTCGGCGCCCGGGTCCTGGCTCGGCGGGAGCGGCAGCGGAATCGTCTCGTCCGCCTCGGGCTCGTCCGCGAGCGCGAAGTCCTCGTCCTCCTCCTCGTCTTCTGCGACGAGCTCCTCGACGGCGACGCCGTTCCCCTCGGCGCTGCCGTTGCCGTTCTCGTGCCGCTGGTTGGCGGCGATCAGCTCGGTGAGCATGCCGGCGAGCGCGTCGACCTGGTGGCGGCGCAGCTCGGTGCCCGAGGCGAGGTGCGGCGGCTTCTCCGAGAGCACGCGCTCGAGCCCGAGCATCAGCGCATAGCGCACCTTCCATTCCGGCGAGGGCGCGCGCTTGCCGCTGTCGATCTCGGCGACCGCCGCGTCGAGCGCGTAGCGGAACGCGGTGCCGGGCGCGAGCACGACCGCCGGGTCCTCGTCGGCGCGCAGGAACGGCTCGCCCGCCCAGGCTTCCGCCCGAAGCGCCTCGGCCCGAATACCGTCCGGCGCCTCCGACAACGTCGAAGAAGGAGTGAGTGTCTCGTGCATGCCTGCGACACGAACCTCGTGCCGCCTCTACAGGTGACCCGCGGGTACCTCCGCGCGGGCCGTTGACCGAACAATACCGGATTTGGGGGACGCCGAGAGGGCCGGCGCGCCGGCGCTCAGTGTCCGCCCAGGTAGGCCTTCGCCTCCGTCTGGACGAGCTCGACCAGCTCGGCCAGGTCGATGTTCACGTCGGCGGCGTGCAGTCCCCATGACGGCGCCAGGATCTCCTTGACCGTGGGCCGCGTGTCGCCCGCCTTCGCGACCCGGCTGACGAGCAGCCAGGCCCGCTGCCCCTGGCGGACGCATCGCGCGGTGTAGAGCGACGGGTAGGACATCCAGAGCGTCGTCGCCGGCGGCGCCGTCCACTGGGGGGCGATGCCCTCGGTCGCGAACCACGGGAAGACGGGCGTGGCCGGTGAGGAGCCGCCGCCGGGCGCGCCGGGGTCGACGCAGAGGACGTGGTCGGACGAGTTGTCGACGCTCTCGAACTTGGCATCGGCCGGCGGTGTGTGATCCCAGCTCGAGTAGGCGACGATGCAGCCGGTCTGCGTCTTCGACGCGCACGCGGGGATCGTCCCGTCGAACCTGTTCTGGGCGTCGACCTGGACGTCGCCGCCGAGCAGGATCGCCGACACGAGCAGCTTCTTGAACGAGCTGTACTCCTGGGCGAGCAGCTTCTCGAGTAGGAAGCTGCCCTCGGAGTGGCCGATCAGCACGACGCCGCGGCCGTCGTTGTAGTTGGCGAGGTAGTCGCGCCAGGCGGCGAGGATGTCGGTGTACTCGAGGTTGTAGTCGCCGTGCGCGGCGTTCGTCGTCACCTGGTTGTACATCGGTGCGAACACGCGGCAGACCTGCGAGAAGGGCGACGCTTCGAGAAAGGCGACCACCTGCTCCGCCGGCTGGATCGTCAGGTCGGAGTTGTTGCCCTTCTCGGTGCTCACCGTCGGGTAGAGGTAGAAGCAGTCGATCGGCGGCTTCGCGGGCACGTCGATCGACTCGACGTAGGTCGAGCCGTCAGGGAAGACCGCCGTCGCCCGGAGGTTCTGGAGGCAGTAGTTCGGCTCGTGCCCCGGCAGACAGAGCCACACCTTCCAGTGCGGCGCGTCGGCACGTGCGCACACGGCCGTGACGAGCGCGAGCAGCACACACGTCAGGACGACTCGGCGGTGCACGCGCCTACAGTACGACGCGGTGGACTGGGAAGCGATAGTCGAGCGGGAACGTTTGCGCTCCGACGGCGCGCAGTCGCTCGTCCTTCGCGGGAACGCGGCGTACGGCGCCGGGCTCGCGCTGCTGATGGCCGGTCGCGACGCCGACGCATGCGAGTGGTTCGAGCGCGCCGCCGTCGCGTGGCGGGAGAGTTGGGCGGACGCGACGCCGACCTCGTGGGGCAGGCCGATCGGCGCGCTCAAGGCGCTCCTGCTTGCAGGCGACGACGACGGCGCCGCGGAGGCGGCGGAGTGGGCGCTCTCGCTCGGGTGCGTCGACGCCGAATCGCCGATCGGCCGCTACGCCGCCGCGCTCGCGCTGCTCGTGCTCGCGCGCGACGCCAACGCGCGGCATCAGGCGATCTCGATTCAGGAACGCGACGACTTTCCGCACGCGGTCGCCGACGCGCTCGCGTTCGTTGCCGCCCACGATCCCGTTGCATACGCAGAGGCGGCCGAGGCGGTGCTCGACTCGTTCGAGCAACGCGACGAATACCTCGAGGACGTCGCCGTCGCCGACACCGTGCTCGTGCTCCAGATCCTCGCCGCGCGTCGCGGCGTCGTCGCCGAGCTCAGCTCCCCGCTGCTGCCCGATCGAGGTAGACGATGAGCGGCGCGTCGCCGGTCCGGAGGAGGCTGGCCGGGACGTCGTCGCTGATCGGCTCGCGGAACGCACGCCGAACTGCCTCGGCCTTGTGCGCCCCGGTGACGAGAAAGACGACGACGTGCGCCGAGAGCAGCGCCGGCAGCGTCAGCGTGACGCGGTCGACGAACGGCTCGAGCCCGGCCGGTCCGCTCGTGACGAGACGGTCGCGCACGGCGAGCTGCGGCGACCCCGGAAAGAGCGAGGCGACGTGTCCGTCGGGGCCGAGGGCGAGCAGCAGGAAGTCGAGCGTGACGCGTTCGAGCTCACGCTCGTAGAGATCGGCTGCCTCGGGGGGCGGCAACTCGCCGCGCATCCGGTGCACCTCCGCGGGTTTCAAGGCGAGCGTATCGAGCAACGTTCTCTTCACGAGGGCGTAGTTCGAGCGCTCGTCGTCGGGCGGCACGCAGCGCTCGTCGCTCCACCAGAGGCTTGCCTCAGGCCAAAGAGGCTCGAGCCGGGCAGCTTCCTCGTACGCCTCTCCCACCGTCGCTCCGCCGGTGAGCACAATCGACTCACCCTCGAGGGCCGATGCGACGAGCAGTCGTGCGACGCTCAGCGTCGGATGATCTTCGACGTGGAGCTCGGGCTCACTCATCGCCGCGGGCGAGCTCTTTCGAGCGCTCCATCGCGGCGTTGATCGCGTTCAGGAATGCCGCCCGGACTCCGGCCTGCTCGAGCTCGCGGATCGCGCGGATCGTCGTGCCGCCGGGCGAGGTCACCGACTCGCGGAGCTCGACCGGGTGCATCTGCTCGTCGCGCAGCACGTGCGCGGTGCCGAGCATCGTCTGCACGACGAGCTTCGTCGAGATCTCGCGCGAAAGGCCGAGCAGGATCCCGGCTTCGATCATCGCCTCGGCGAGCAGCGCGTAGTACGCCGGGCCGGAGCCGGAGACGGCCGTGATCGCGTCCATCAGATCCTCTTTCACCTCGACGACGTCGCCGACGGCGCGCAGCACCGTCCCGGCGCGGTCGAGATGCTCGCGTCCGGCGTGGCGACCGGCGCACATGCCGGCGATGCCTTCGTGCACGATCGACGGCGCGTTCGGCATCGCGCGCACGACCGGCACGTCGGCCGCGAGGTGCTTCTCGATCTGCGAGGTCTGGATCGCCGCCGCGACCGAGAGCACGGTCTGCTCCGGCCGGAGGAGATGTCCGATCTCGCCGAGCAGCGTCTCGATGTCCTGGGGCTTGACCGCGAGGACGACGACGTCGGCGTTCTTGATCGCAGCCGTGTTGTCGGTCGTCGCCTCGACGCCGTGCCGCTCGCGTAACTCCTCGGCGCGCTCCTCGCGCCGCGAGGTGGCGACGATGTCGGCCCAGTCCGAGCTACGCAGCCCGGCGAGCAGCGACTCGCCGATCTTGCCGGCGCCGAGGATCGCGATGCGCATCCGGCAAGACTAGGTAACCGGCCCCATAGCCCGCCAGCAGATAGACGCTCGCGAGGCCGGCCCACTCCCCGTAGGGGGTGAGCAGCTCGTCGGTCTCCTCCGCCTCGACGCGCCTGCCCCAGAGCGCCGCCGCGAGCTTCACGAGGCCGAGGTCACGGGCGAGCCCGCGCTCGTACCGCCCGAGGCCTTCGAGGCAGATCACCCCGACCGACCACGGGCCGAGTCCGCGCTCGCGTTCGAGCCGCCGGGCGACGGCGTCGGTCGGGAGGCCCTTCAGGTCCTCGAGCTCGAGCGACCGGCAGAGGCGGACGAGCGTGGCACCGCGTCGCGCGCCGAGATCGAGGCTCCGCAGCTCAGCCGGCGAGAACTGCGCGAGCTCGGCGCACGTCGGCGCCGCGTGGAGCCCGTCGAGCGCGGGGGTCGTGCGCCTGACGATCGTGCGCTCGATCTGCCGCGCCCGCGAAGCGAGGATGAGCTGTCCCGCGACGGCGCGCAGGAGCGCGTGCGCGACGGTGGCGGTCCGCATCGGTCGAAGGCCGCGCAGCCGCGAGATCGACTCGCCGAGCAACGGGTCCTTCGCAAAGCGAGTGAGGAACTCGGAGTGGTCGTCCTCGAGGCCGAGTGCGAAGCGAACGTGCTCCACGCCTCCGTCGCTCTCGGCGCGCACGCCGATCGCGCCGTCGGGCCGCTGCCAGGCGCGCACTCGCTCGAGCCTGCCGTCGACGCGGATCGTCGCCCGGTAGGTCCCCTCGGCGACGACGCGCGTGGCGTCACCGGCATGGCGGGCCGAGGTTCGCAACGAATACGGCCCGCGCGGGCGCAGGTACGCCGAGATCACCCGGCGACACTAACGCGGAGACAGGACCGCGGAATTGGTCGGCGCGGTTGCGCCTCGGTCCCTAGCGCGGTTCTCGTTCGGCGGACGAAGGCTCGCCCTGGAGGTTCGAGGCGACGTTCGCGGCGCGTTCGAACGCTTCCATCGCGTCGTGGTCGCGCCCGACCTCGCGCAGGTAACGGCCGTACACGCGCAGGACGTTCGCGTAGTCGCGGATGCTGCTGTGCCCATGAAGCAGGTCGATCGCTGTGAGGAAGGCCTCGTCGGCGTCGGGATCGCCTTCTCCCGCACGCGCCTCGGCAATCGCCCGCCATGCCAATCCGGCCTCCCACGGCAGCTCGACTGCAAACTCGAGCGCCTGCCGGCCGAAGTCCTCGGCCTGGTCGTAGTCGTGGGCGCTCACTGCGGCCATCGCCTGCAGCCTGCGGAGCATCGCCATGTCGTCACTCTTGGCCCGCGGGCCGAGCAGCCGTTCTGCGCTCTCGAGATGCGGCGAGGAGGTCTCTGCGCCGTCGCCCGAGCTGATCGCCGCTTCCGCGCACGCCATGTGCGCGCGGGCGAGGTGCAGCGTGTCGTCGGTCGCCTCCAGCAAGGAGAGGGCGCGGCGGAAGCTGTCGAGGGCGGCGCGCGGATCGACTTGCTCGAGCGAGATTCGCCCGAGCGACCAGTAGAGCCTGACGCGCGTGTACGGATCGGTCATTGCCTGAGATGCGAACAGCGCTTCGGAGACGACCGTTCGAGCGCGCGTCAACTCCCCGAGATCCGTCAGCGCATAGCTCAGATAGGTGCAGAAGCGCACGCGAGTCGCGCTGTCGTCCGGCGCGAGCTCGTCGAGCTCGGCCAGGCCGCGCTCGAGCAGCTCGACGGCACGGCTTGGTGAGCCCGCGGCCGCATAGGAGTGCGCGAGCGCGAGGTAGACGTCAGGCCGTGAGGCGGCGGTGATCAAGGAGAAACCGATCGCGCGCTCGAGGTGGTCGATCGCGTCCCCGTGGCGTCCCTCGGTGTCGGCGGCGACGCCGAGCGCGATGTGGGCGCGCACCGCGGCGCTTTCGTCGGCGTGTGCCGTCGCCTCTTCGAGGAGCGCCTCGAGCTCAGCGGTCGACGCGTCGCCGTCGAGGCGCAGGCGCAGCTCGAGGTCGGCGAGACGGAGCTCGCGGGCCTCGGCGTCGCCGATCTGCGAGCCGGTCTCGAGGTACCCCGCGGTGACGCCGAGCTTCTCGGCGAGCATCCGGAGCGCCTTCACCGAGGGGCGTCGCGCACCCGCCTCGATCCTCGAGATGTAGGCGTACGAGACGCCTGGGGACGACAGGTCGCGCTGCGACAGCCCGCGCTCGATGCGGAGCCGCCGTAGGCGATCGCCGACCGTCTCTTGGGGCTGACCGGGCACCGCCGTCTGATCATGCCGCCTGTCCAACCGCCCGTCAACACTTGATTCAGGTACTTGACAACAAAAGTAATCAGGTGTGTGCTACTCGGACTGCCGTCTGACCCAAGGAGGAGGTGTGGACATGCTTTCTGCGCGCGTGAAGCTCGCGCTGCTCGCGGTGGCGTCGATCGTTGGCGCAGCGCTTGTGGCGGGTGCCCCCTGGGGCCCGTAACAGGCCCAGGTTGGCCCAGCTAGTCGAACTTTCACTCGATTTTCCCTTGAGAGGAGGTGCGGACAATGTTGAGTGCGCGGATGAAGCTCGCGCTGCTTGCCGTAGCGTCGATCGTCGGCGCGGCGCTGGTGGGCGGTGCTCCCTGGGGCCCGTAGGGCCTGCTGAATCCCGGGCGGAGGCCCCTGACCACTCCGCCCGGGTCGTTACGCTCCCGTGGTGCCCGGCCGGCTCGCGTCTCGCGTCTCGCTCGCGAGTCGAGAGCGCAAGCTGCGCCTGTTCCTCGACCTCTACCGGCCCGGACCGGAGACGACGGTCGTCGACGTCGGCGTGACCGACGCCCCGTTCGGCGGCGGCTCGACCGACAATTTCTTCGAGGCGCTCTATCCATGGCCGGAGCGGATCACGGCCGTCGGCCACACCGAGCTCGATCGGTTCGCCGCCGCGTTTCCGCGCGTGCGTGTCGTGCGTGCCGACGGCCGCGAGCTCCCCTTCGCGGACGGCGAGTTCGAGCTCGGGTTCTCGAATGCCGTGGTCGAGCACGTCGCCGGAGGCCGGGAGGGGCAGCGGCGCTTCATCTCGGAGCTCTGCCGCGTTGCCCGGCACGTGTTCGTGACGACGCCGAACCGTTGGTTTCCGATCGACCCGCACACGTTGCTCCCGTTCGCCCACTGGCTTCCGGCGGGCGGCGCCCGCGACCGCCTGTTCCGCGCCCGCGGCTTCGACGACGTGCTCGATCCGCTCGGCCCGAGCGAGCTCGCGTCGCTCTTCCCGTATCCGGTGCGGCTCGTCAACCGCGGGCTCACTCTCGTCGCCGCGGGGCCGGTGTGATCCTGCGGCGGCCGGTCTGGGCCGTCCACGTCTTCGTCGTCGGGCTCGCCCTCCACAACTTCGTGATGGCGGAGCTCTGGGACGCCGGCATCCACGGTGACGCGCTCGACGTCGTCTCGGCGTGGAAGGACGCGCTGCTTCTCGTCTGTCTCGTCGCCGTGTGGGTCCGTGTGTGGCGGACGTTCGACTGGCGGCTCGTCGACGTGCTCGCTCTCGGGTATGCGGCGATCGTCGTCGTCTGGTCGATCCTGCCGCAGCATTGGCTGGACGGCCTGGCGACGCATCGCGGGATCGTGCTCGGCGCGCGCGAGGACCTCATCCCCGTCGGCGCGTACTTCCTCGGGCGCGGCCTTGCGCTGACCGAGCGCGAGCTGCGGCGCATCGGCGCGACGATCGTCGCGACCGCCGTCGGGCTCGCGGTCTTCGGCCTCGTCGACATCTTCGCGATCCCGCTCTCGTGGTGGCGCGGGTCGGGTGCGCCGGGCTGGTTCCACTACCAGCTCGGCTTCAGCTACGCGGGCCTCTCGCACCTCCCGCAGAACTTCGTCTACAACACGGGCAACGGGCACGTCTACCGCCGCCTCATCTCGACGTTCCTCTCGCCGCTTGCGACCTCGTACGTCTTCGTCGTGGCGCTGCTGCTCGCCGTCGCGTGGCTCGTACGCAGGCGGCCGTCGCTCCTCGTCTGGATCCCGACGGTTGCGGTGATCCTCGCCGGGCTCCTCTGGACACATTCGCGCTCGTCCGAGCTCGCGCTCGTGCTCGGCCTGTGCGCGTTCGCGCTCGTTCGCCGCTCGCTCCGGCTTCCCGTCGCGGCGAGTTGCGTCGTCGTTCTCGTACTCGCGCTCGTCTTCGTCAAGGCGTATCCGCACGTCGCCCCCAAGACGAGCTTCACGACACAGGAGATCGCGGTCCAGGACAAGATCGCGAAACAGACGGGAAAGCCGGCCGAGAGCGGGTTCACGGATTCGAGCATCTCGAGCCACTGGGCGAGCCTGAAGGCCGGCGTCGCGAACGTCGTGCACCACCCGCAGGGCTTCGGCGTCGGCAACTCCGGCTCGACGGCCGCCCGCACCGGCGTGCCGCTCGAGACCGGCGAGTCGACGTACACGCAGCTCGGCTCCGACGCCGGCATCGTCGGTGCGCTGCTCTTCATCGCGTGGTCGCTCGTGCTCGTGCGCATCGTCCTGCCGTGCACGGCGTGGGTCGGTGCGTCGTTCGTCGCTGTGCTCGCGCTCGCGCTCCAGACCGACGTGCTGGGCGTGCCGTGGCTCGCGGTCGTGTTGTGGATCCTCGGCGGGGCGGTCGTCACGAGCGCACTCGCCCGTCGCCTCGAGACACGTCCTTCGTACCAAGAGTGAGACAATGTCGCGCGCGCCCTTGCGCTGTGCGTGCGCATCCGTACCGTGGATCGGATGCGCAGGCTCGACCTCGTCGTGCTCGTTCTCGTCTCGGCGCTCGTCGCGTACGCCCTGGTCGCCCGCGGCCGGCACGCTTCGCCGTCGGCGGTGCTCGCGAGTCCGACGCGCACGCCCGGCGTGCTCAACCCGGCGGTGACGCAGGCGACGATCGGCTCGACGGTCTGCGTCCGCGGCTGGACGGCAACCGTGCGTCCACCCGTGAGCTACACGAACGCGCTCAAGCTGAAGCAGATGCGGCTCTACGGCGAGACCGGGTCGCCGTCGGCCTATCAGGAGGACCATCTGATCAGCCTCGAGCTCGGCGGCAATCCGACCGATCCGCGCAACCTCTGGCCCGAGCCGTATCCGCGCGCGGCCGACGTCGACAAGATCGAGAACGAGCTCAACGCCAAGGTCTGCTCGGGCGAGTTGTCGCTCGCCGACGCCCAGCGAAAGGAGTCGGAGTTGAAGCACGACTACGGCTAGCCCGCATACCCTTGCCTGCGATGACGGCGATCGACCCTCGCGTGGAGATCGGGCACGTGCACCTCAAGGTGTCCGACCTCGACCGTGCGCTCGCGTTCTACCGCGACGTGCTCGGCTTCGAGCTCCAGGAACGGTTCGGCGATCAGGCGGCGTTCGTCTCGGCGGGCGGCTACCACCATCACATCGGCCTCAACACCTGGGAGTCGGCCGGCGCCGGGCCGCCGCCGCGCCGGACGACGGGGCTCTATCACGTCGCGATTCGCTACCCGGACCGCCGTACGCTCGCGGACGCGGTCAGGCGCGTCCTCGCGGCCGGGATCCCGCTCGAAGGGGCGAGTGACCACGGCGTCAGCGAGGCGATCTACCTGCGCGACCCCGACGACAACGGGATCGAGCTCTATCGCGACCGGCCGGTCGAGGACTGGCCGCGCCCAGACGACGGCGGCGGCGTCGCGATGATCGCGCGCGCGCTCGACCTGGAGGCACTCCTCGCGGAACCCGAGCCGGGGTCGTGATGCGCGCCGCGCGTCTGCACGAGCTCGGCGGAACGCCGCGGGTGGACGAGGTCGAGGCGCCTGCGGGCACGAACGTGATCGCCGTCACGGCCGCGGCGCTCAACCCGGTCGACGTCTCGATCGGCAGCGGTCGCTTCTACGGCGGTTCGCCGGAAGTCCCGTACGTGATCGGCTCCGAAGCGATCGGCACGGCCGTCCACGGCAGGCGGGTCTGGTTTCGCGGCGGCGGCACGGTCGCCGAGCTCGTCCCGGTGCCCGAGCACACCTACGAGGTTCCCGACGGAATCGACGACGGGCTCGCACTCGGGTGCGGGATCGCCGGCCTGACGGGTTGGCTCGCGGTGTCGTGGCGGGCGCGCGTGTCCTCCGAAGACACGGTGCTCGTTCTCGGTGCGAGCGGGACCGTCGGCAGCGCTGCCGTGCAAGGGGCGAAGCTCCTCGGTGCGCGCCGCGTCGTCGGCGCCGCTCGCAAGACGGATCTCGTTCCGGGCGCCGCCGACGATGTCGTCGAGCTTTCGGATTCGTACGAGCTCCCCGCGGCGACCGTCGTCATCGACGGGCTCTGGGGCACGCCCGCGGAGCGCGCCCTCGAAGTCGCCGCGACCGGTGTCCGGTACGTGCAGCTCGGGCAGTCCGCGGGCGCGACCGCCTCGATCGCGTCCGCATGGGTGCGGGGCAAGGTCGCGAACATCCTCGGGCACTCGCTCTTCTCGACGCCGCACGACGTGATCGCGCAGGGATACCGCGAGCTGTGCGAGCACGCGCGCGCCGGGCGTGTGAGCTTCGCCGTCGAGAGCTTCGAGCTCGACGACGTCGCGAGCGCATGGCAGCGTCAAGCGTCGGGGAGTCCCGGCGTGAAGATCGCCGTCAAGCTCTGAACGGCGACGCTAGTGACAGACCGGTTCGGACGGCCGCGTGAGCTCGAATCCGTAGACCGAATTGCCGATCGTCAGGATCGATGTGACGGCCTGCCCTGATCGCGTTGAGACAGCGCCGTATCCTGAGCAGGCTGTCGTGGAACCCGACATGTCGTTGAACTTGCCGAACAGCGTTCCCACGCGAATGCCGTTCGAGGTGTGCCAGCCGTCGGGCATGCCGAGAGTGAACACGCCGGTTACCACACCGCCGCGGAAGCTCACTCCGGCGCCGGTGCCCCTCTCCGTCACGTAGAGCCAGGTTGTCGGAAGACCGGGAAGAACGGTGAAGTCACTTCCCCATTTGGAGATCACCTGAGCGGCCGTGTCTCCGAGCTCGACGCCGCCGAGGCTCTCGCCGCGAACGAGCACGCCGTTCGCCGGCAGTCCTGGGCGGTGCTGCGCCGCCTGATGCGTGAGTGCGACGCGGGCGGGCTGCGACGGGGCGATTGCGCCTGTGACGTACGCGACCCCGGCTGCCGTTGCGGCAGCTGCGAACGCGAGCACGCCGGCCCAGGCCGGCCGTTGCAGCGCGAATGCGGGCACCGGCACGCGTACGCGAACACGCGGACGTGTCCGCCGCGGTAGCGGCGGGAGCGCGCGGCGGCGGCGAAGCTCGCCGGTCACCGTCTCGAGAGCGCGGAAAGTGCCGTCGGCCTCGAACGGGTCGACGAATCGCGGTGTGCGGATGTTCGAGAGACGCACGATCATCGCGTCGAACGCGGCGCCGCGATCGCCGTCCATCCAGATCCACTCGAAGCCGAGCTCACGCAGTGACTCGACGTAGGCGAGCTGCGTCTCGGAGGTGAAGTTCCAGGTGACGACGAGCTTGCGGTGCGTCGAGGCCAGGATCGCGAGCTCGTGGCGGAACTCGTCCTCGCCCGAGCGCAGATAGCGCGTGCGCGTCTCGCGGTTGTCGAGGTCGACGTGGACGAACCCTCGTGAGAGTTCGAGGTAGCTCCCGAGCGGCCGCTTGCCCGTTCCCGGCGTGCCCGTGAGGAGCAGCAGCCGACGCCCCTCGCGGCGCCTCTTGACCGCAGGAGCGTGCAGATGACGGTGACGCGACATGCTCGTCGGAACCCCGTCAGACGCTACCACGGGGAATGTGGAAAAACCACCTCATTCAGGTTATGATCGACCCCAACGGGGCCGTTTGCGCAACGAGGGGGGCGCAGCGGCCTCTCTTTTTTCGTCCACTATCCTCGGCCCGTGGGACCCCTCTGCGTCTCCGACTACGAGGCGCTCGCGGCGTCGAAGCTCGAGCCCGGTGCGTTCGGGTACTTCGCCGGCGGAGCGAACGACGAGCAGACCCTCCGCGAGAACGTCGAGGCCTACGGCCGCTGGCACCTGCGTCCGCGCGTGCTCCGCGACGTCGCTTCGCCGAGCACGGCGACGACGGTGCTCGGGCGGGCCGTGTCGATGCCTCTCCTCGTCGCGCCCGTCGCCTATCAGCGTGCCGCTCACCCGGACGGCGAGATCGGGATGGCGCGGGCTGCGCTCGCGGCGGGCACGATCATGTGCCTGTCGACGCTCGCGACGTGCAGTCCGGCCGATGTCGTCGCGACCGGCGCGGACTGCTGGTTTCAGCTCTACGTCCCGCACGACAAGGGTGCTGCACGCGATCTCTGCCGGCAGGCCGGCGAGCTCGGCTTCCGAGCGCTCGTCGTGACGGTCGACCTGCCGGTGTCGGGTCGCCGCGAGCGCGATCTGCGGAGCGGGTTCTCGGTCCCGCCCGAGCTGACGGTTCCGTCGATCGGCCGTGGCGGATTGAAGCCGCACGAGTTCGTCGAGCTCATGTCGCCGTCGGTCACCTGGGACGACATCGACGCCTTCGCGGGCGAAGCGCGCCTGCCCGTCGTCCTGAAGGGGATCCTGACCGCGGAGGACGCCCGGCTCGCGTGCGAGCACGGCGCCGACGCGATCGTCGTCTCGAATCACGGTGGACGGCAGCTCGACGGCGTGCCGGCGACGGTCGACGTGCTGCCCGAGATCGTCGAGGCGGTCGACGGCCGGCTCGAGGTTCTCGTCGACGGCGGCATTCGCCGGGGGACCGACGTCGTCAAGGCGGTTGCGCTCGGCGCGCGCGCCGTGCTCGCCGGTCGTGCGCCGCTCTGGGGCCTTGCCGGGGCGGGAGAGCAGGGCGCCCGCCACGTGCTCGAGTTGCTACGCGCCGAGTTCGAGCTCGCGCTTCAGCTCTGCGGCTGCCGGACGCCGGCAGACCTCACGCGCGCGCACGTCTCGCGCGTGCCCGGCCGTGGCTAGCGGTGCTCGGCGGCGAGTCGCAGGCCGAAGCCGATGAGCACGACCCCCGTGAAGCCGTCGAGGATCCGCCGCGGCCTGGGGCGGCGAAGGAAGTCGCCGATGCGCGAGATCGCGAGCACGTAGAGCGTCAGCCACGAGAGGCCGATCGCGCAGAAGAGCAGCCCGAGCAGGACGAGCGCGAGGAAGCTCGCATGGTGGGCCGGCGTGAACTGCGGCAGGAAGCTCGTGAAGAAGACGGCGATCTTCGGATTGCCGAGGTTCGTCAGTGCCCCCTGCCGCCAGGCCTGCCGTGGCGCGATCGCCCGGCGAGCGAGGTGGCCGCCCGCGCGCGGGCCGCGCTTGCGGATCGCACCCCAGAGCGCCTGCGCGCCGAGGAGGACGAGATACGCGGCGCCGACGATCTTGAGTGCGACGAACGCCGGCTCCGAGGCGCGCAGGAGCGCGGCGACCCCGATCCCCGTCGCGAGCGTCCACACGGCGAGCCCGCACGAGATGCCGAGGATCGTGTAGAGCCCCGCGCGCCTGCCCGCGACGAGGGCGTTGCGGGTGGCGATCGCCGTGTCGGGTCCCGGAGCGATCGAGATCAGCGCCGAGAGCGCGAGGAACGCGTCGAGATTCGTGATCACGGTTTCACCGCTTGACTAGTCAGAGACTGAACAATAAAGTTGGACGCGCTACGGGCAACGCCTCGGGACAGGCAGCCCGGGCGGGCTCCCACGCATTTCCATCCCTTCTGCGTGGGAGCCCGCCGCGCTACTGCGGTCACTCCTTGCTGCGGTCACTCCTTGCGTGCTCTCGGGTCAGACGGCCGCTTCGAGCCGAGGGGTCGACTCGAGCAGGCCTTCGACGAAGCGCAGCACGGCCCGCGTCGACTCGAGCCTGAAGCGCAGCAGGATCCGCTCGCTCCCGAAGCTCGCCCGGACCCGATCCTCGAGCGTGCCGAGGCCGGCGGCGATCAGGTCGCGCTGCTCGACGAGCATGGGCGTCGGGTCGAGCCCGATGCGCTCGGCGAAGATCAGCTTCAGGAGCAGCAAGGAGCGCACGTCGCGAACGTGGTCGACCGGCTCGTTCACCCAGCCGAGCAGCGATGTCGCTCCCTCGCACGTCGTCCGATAGATGGTGCGGTTCGGGCCGCGGAGCCCGGGCTCGTGACCGAACGGCTCGATCAGCCCGCGCTCGGCCAGGATCTCGATCGACCTGTAGACGAGCGGGCGGCCGAGCGACCACACCGAGCCGAGCTCGCCGTCCGGGCCGAGCTGAGCGGCGAGCGCCCAACCGTGTGCGGGCCGCTCCGAGAGCAGCGCGAGCACGGCCCACTCGCCCGGTGCGAGTTCCCGTTCCGCCATCAGGAAGCAGTACGGGCGCGGGATTGCGAACGGTTTTCCGCGAGCAGCCCGTCGATGAAGTCGACGACGGCACGCGTCGACTCGAGCCGGAAGCGGACGAAGATCGCCTCGCTGCCGGCGCTCTCCGCGAGCCGCTGTTCGAGCGCCTTCACCGCGGGCACGACCACGTCCCGCTCGGCGTGGAGGAGCGGTTCCCGGTCGAGGCCGGCGCGGTCGATCAGCACGAGCTTGAGGAGGAGCAGCGAGCGCACGTCGCGCACGTGCTCGACCGGCTGCTCGAGCCACTGCGCAAGCTCCTCGCGTCCCGCCGGCGTCGCTCTGAAGACGGTGCGGTTGGGGCCGCGGATGCCGCGCTCCGACCCCGCCGGCTCGATCAGCCTGCGGCTTTCGAGCAGCTCGAGCGCGCGGTAGACGAGCGGCCGGCCGAGCGCCCAGACCCGCCCGATCTCGCCGTCCCGGCTCATCTGGCGCGCGAGCGCCCAGCCGTGGCCCGGCTCTTCGGCGAGCAGAGCGAGAACGGACCACTCGCCGGGTGCGAGCTCTCGCTCGACGGTCACCTCGGGGAGGGTACTCGCCCGGGATGTCCCGACTGAATAGTCACCGTAGAACTAGCCCTGAGGTTCGAGCTCACTTGGCGAGCATGACCTCGGTCGCCTTGACGAGCGCGACGACCTCGTCGCCCTCGGCGAGGCCGAGCCGCTCGACGCTGTGCCTGGTGACGGCCGCGACGAGCTCGCCGCCGGCGACCTCGATGCGCACCTCGGCCATCACCGAGCCGGTCTCGATGCTCGCCACCTTGCCCTTGATCTGGTTGCGAGTCGTCAGCTCGTCGTAGGTGCCGGAGCCCTTCGCGAGCATCACTTCCGTCGCCTTCACGAGCACGGTGACCTCGTCGCCCTTGGCCAGGCGGAGGCGCTCGACGCTGTGTTTCGTGACCGCGGCGACGAATTGCTCTCCGCGCACGTCGATCTCCACCTCGGCCATCACCGAGCCCGTGCGGACGTTTTCGACCGTTCCCCGAAGCTGGTTCCGGGTCGTCAGATCTCTCGCTTCGGTCGTCATGTCAGCCTCCCCTTTCTCGTCGTGCCTCGTTTGCAGCTCCTGAACGATGAGGGCGCCGAGCTCCACGGTCTCGGGCGGCTCGTGCATCGGTGCGCGGCCGGCTCGCGTGCGAGCAGCTCGGCCGCCAACGCGCGCGCCGGCTTGAACGATCCGTCCCGGTCGAATGGATCCACCGTGCGCCACGCCGACGCTCGCCGGCCGCCGCGGTTGCGGTCGAGCCGGACGAGCTCGAAGTCGAGCAGGCGCAGCGACGCGACCGTTTCCTCGGCGAGCGGCGCGGTCCACGTGACGACGACGTCTTGGTCGGCACCGCAGGCGGACACGGCACGGAGGAGGCTGCCTGCACGCGCCCGGTCGCCCACGCGCAGATGCAGGAAGCCGCGTTCGAGCTCGAGCAGGGTGCCGACCGTCCTCCTGCCCGTTCCCGGCGCCCCCACGACGAGGATGCGTCTCGGAAGCGCCTGGAGCTTTTTAGTCATACCGACGACTAGTCTACACTCTGACGTCCGTCGGATCGCGCCGACAGGATCGCGCCCAGCTTGCCCTCGTACCAACCGATGCGGTCGGCCGCGATCGCGTCGAACTCCGGCACGTACGGCTTGAGGTCGAGGACGGGCGTGCCGTCGAGGAGGTCCACGCCGGCGACGTGAAGGCGATTCCCGTCGATGCCGAGCAGGCGCAGAGCCGAGAGCCCGATCGGGTTCGGCCGTGACGGAGCGCGGGTGGCGAAGACGCCGCGAGGCTCGTCGTCGAGGAACGGCACGAGCTCGAGGTCGCCGGCACGGGCTCGATGGAGATGCGCCACCACCAAGACGTGGGAGAACCCGGCGAGGTCGCGAAGGCCGGCCTCGTACCTTGCGTAGATCTCGACGTGGCCGGTGACGCCGGCCGCCGACGCGGGCTGAATCGGCATTCCCGACGCCTCCTCGAACGGTGAATGCACGACCCCGATCGGCTCGAAGCTCACGGGAGCCATCTGGCTTTCTCCTTTTTCGAATAGTCTTGACAGGACCTATTCCTGATGACTACGATGCCGCCGCTTCCTGCCTGAGATTCGCTCCCCTCGGGGCCCTCTTGCGGGATCGCCATGAACACCTCCATCGCGGTCGGGTCTGACCCGTAAGGGGACACCAATCAGGCCCGGCCGCACCGATTTCGATTAGGTGTGAGGGAGACTACGTGGGCAGCTAGATTATGGACGCCGACAGCGCCGCTGAGTACGTTGTCTTCGTGGCCGAGAAAGAGCTGACCGCGAGTGAGATGACCGTGCTCGCGCTCGTTGCCGAGGAGCCCGTCCACGGCTGGGCGCTGGCGGCGAGGCTGGCGAAGGGCGGCGAGATCGGCACGATCTGGTCGCTCGGCCGCCCGCTCGTGTACCACGCGCTCGAGCGTCTCGAGAACGACAGGCTGATCCGCTCGATCGGTCTCGAGCGCGGCGACCGCGGCCCGCACCGAGTCGTCTACGCGGCCACCGCGAAAGGCGTCAAGGCCGTTCAGGCGTGGCTCCGCGAGCCGGTGGAGCACGTGCGCGACGTCCGGACGCTGCTCCTGCTCAAGATCGTCCTCTCGCAACGGGCCGGGCTCGACGTCGAGCCGCTTCTCGTTGCGCAGCGTGCGGCGTTGATGCCTCTCGTCGGCTGGCTCGAGGCGCAGCTCGACGACGTCGACCCTGTGAGCACGCCGTGGGAGGCGACGCTTCTCTACTTCCGGCTCGAGACGACGCAGACGATCGTGCGCTTCATCGACGGGATGCTCGACGACCCGGGCAAGCGTGCGGTGCGCAGGCCGGCGCCGGCCAAGAAGCGCGTCTCGCGGTAGCCGCGGCAGCGGGGCGGCGCCTGGCGTCGTTTCGTCTTCTGTATTACTATTCGCCGACATGTCTAGTTCTCACGAGGAGGAATGATGAACCGCGCCGTCGGTGTTGCACTCGCCTTCGTTGTCGCAGCTCTCCTGTCCGGCAGCGTCGCCGCCGCAGGGACGCCGTCGGGCGCCGGCGCGCTCGTCCCCAGCGTCGAGATCAACGGCGACGTTCCCGCAACGGTGACGCTGAAGACCTCCGAGCTCGCGCTCCTGCCGCAGCAGACGATCACGGTCAGCATCGGCGGGACGTCGTACACGGAGTCGGGGCCCTATCTGAGCGCGCTCCTGACCTATGCGGGCGTGCAGTACAACTCGGCCTGCAAGAACGACGAGCTGCGCTACTGGATCGAGGCGACGAGCTCCAACGGGCAGGCCGTGGCGCTCACCGCGGGGGAGATCGACCCGGGCTTCGGCAACAAGCCCGCGATCCTCTCGATCAACCAGGACGGCGGCTTTCTGACGAAGAGCGGCCCGCGCCTGATCGTGCCGGGCGATGCGACCGGCAGCCGTGACATCTCGCACGTCAGCGTGATCACGTTCGGGCGCGCACCGGCACAGCTCGCCGACGTGACGCCCGCGTGCGCGGCCACCGGCGCCGTCTCGCCGGCGCCCACCCCGGGCTCGATCATGATCAACGGCGACGTCGCCAAGCCGATGACGCTCACGTGGTCGCAGCTCCAGGCGATGTCGCAGACCTCGCAGAACGTCAGCTTCCTCTCGGGCTCGAGCTCGACGACCGACAGCGAATCCGGGCCGACGCTCTATTCCGTCATCCAGCCCGCCCAGCCGAAGTTCCTGTCCTGCGATTCCGCCGACAACCTGCGCTTCTACGTCGAGGTCACCTCGAGCGAGGACGGCTACGCCTCGCTTCTCTCGTGGACGGAGATCGACCCGTCGCTCGACAACGACTCGTCGCTCCTCTCGCTGATCGAGAACGGCACCTCGCAGCAGAGCGTCGGCCCGCGCCTCACCGTTCCGGGCGACGTGAAGGGGGGCCGCTACGTCTCCGGCAGCGCGATCGTCACGGTCTTCCGGGCACCGACCGAGATCCGGATTCCGAGCTGCGCCAAGAAGTGACGGAGGGAGAGCGGTTAGGCATTGCAATGGCGCCCGGACGCGCAATCAGCGAGTTGTTACCGAAGGCTGGCCGCTGTTGCATAGGCGTTGCTATAGTAGAGCGCCGAACGATCGTGTCATCTCGGGAGAAGGAGCAAAGAGCACCGTGGATGCCCTCATCACCAGAGCACAGCTGATCTCGCGGGGCGCCAAGGGCGGCGCGGCGCTCGCGGTTGCCGGCATGGCGATCGGCCCGCTCGTAGAAAACGCCGCCGCCGCACTTCCGACCATGGATCTCGCCTACGCGCGTCTGCTCGTGGGCGCCGAGCTCCTCGCGTCGGACTTCTACACACAGGCGATCAACGCCGCGAACACCGGGCGTGTGGTCACGAAGTACCTCAAGCGCGCGTACGCGAACGAGCAGGAGCACTACCAGTCGGTCGCCGGGATCCTGAGCGGAGCCGGTGTGACGCCCGCGGTCTCGACCGACATCACCTTCAGCTACCCCGCGGGGTCGTTCGACACCCAGAAGTCGATCCTCGCCCTCGCGAACACCCTCGAGACGACGATCCTGGGGACGTACCTCGGTGCGGTCGGCGGCATTCAGACGACGACGCTGCTGCAGGGAATCGCGCAGATCGCGTCCTGCGAGGCCCAGCATCTCTCGTACTTCACCTCGGTGTCGGGCGGCAAGGCCTTCGACCTGTCGTTCCCGCCGGCGCTCACCATCGATCAGGCGTCGGATGCCATGAGCGCCTACACGTCGTAGGCAGGAAAGGAGCTTCACGTGCGGATTCGGACATTCGGCGGGTTGATGGCAATTGCGGTGCTGTGCGCGCTGCTCGGCGCCGCGAGTGCGGGCGCGAAATCGAGCAAGGAGGCGGCGGGCGTCTCCGGCCTCACGATCTTCGCGGGGTCGTCGATGACGACGGTTCTGCCGGCGATCGATCCCAACAACACCTACTCGTTCGGCAGCACGACGTCGCTCGGGACACAGATCACGAACGGCGCACCGGCAGACGTCCTGATGGGCGCGAACACGACCGAGACCGCGCTGCTCTACTCGCAGGGCAAGTGCGAGAAGCCGGTGAACTACACGCGTAACACGCTCGCGGTCCTCGTGCCGAAGTCAAACCCTGCGGGGATCAAGTCGATCTACGACCTGACGAAGCCCGGGATCACGATCGACGAGGCAGCCTCTTCGGTGCCGGTCGGGAGCTACACGGTCCAGGTCCTGAACCAGATGGGCATCAACACGGCGATCCAGGCGAACGTCGTCAGCCAGGAGACCGACGACGCGAGCGTCGTCTCGAAGGTCGCGACCGGGCAGGTCGACGCGGGCTTCGCCTACCTCTCCGACTACGTGATCGATCCGAACCAGGTCTCGCTGATCACCGTTCCCGCCTGGGCACAGCCGAAGATTCAGTACGCGATGTGCGTCGTCACGGCGAGCCCGAATCAAACGCAGGCCCAGGCCTGGGTGAATCAGGTCCTCGACTCGACGTCGCAGGCGCTCTTCGTCAAGGACGGCTTCCTGCCGATCACCGCCCCGGTGCCGACGCTGACGAAGCTGTCGATCACGTCCGGCAAGGCCGGCGCGAAGGTGACCCTCACGGGTACGAACTTCACCGGTACCACGTCGGTGACGTTCAAGGGTGTGGCGGCGAAGTTCACGGTCGTGTCGGGGACGAAGATCACCGTCACCGTTCCGGCGAAGGCGAAGACCGGCACGATCACGGTCACGAACCCCTCGGGCACGGCGACGAGCTCGAAGAGCTTCACCGTCAAGTAGCCCCCGCGGCGCCCGTAGCGAACCAGGCTGCCCGGCCTTCCCCGGGCGGCCTGGTTGCGGGCTAGGACTTGCATAGGTAAGTTGAAGGGAAAGCAAGCACCGGCCACGAACGGAGGGTGGGTATGCCCAGGGAGTACTACAGCGTGAGCGAGGCGGCGAAGACGCTCGGGATCAGCGTCGACACGCTCCGCCGCTGGGACCGGCAGGGCCGGATCAAGGCCGAGCGCGACAAGAGCAACCGCCGGGTCGTGCCGGCGAGCGAGATCGAGCGCCTGCGCGGGGAGCCGGGCTCGTCGCACCTCTCCGCGCGCAACCGCTTCAACGCCGTCGTCACCGACGTCAAGGTCGAGGGCCTGATCGCCCAGGTCGAGATGGTCGTCAGCGACCCGGTGCGCCTGGTCGCGGTGGTCACGCGCGACGCCGTCGAGGACCTGGGGCTCAAGCCCGGCATGCCCGCGACGGCGATCGTGAAGTCGACGTCCGTGATGGTCCAGCACTGATCGCGCTCGAACGTCGCTCCGCGTTCGCCGAGAGAGGGACGTTCGTTCGCATCCTTCTCGCCGTCGCGTTCTTCGCGGCGATCGTCTTCACGTTCGGCTTCATCGTGCTGCCGGTGGTGGCGCTGTTCGTCCACGTGCCGCTATCGGACATCTTCCACCAGCTCTCGAACCCCGTCGTCACCACGGCCCTCGAGATCAGCTTCAAGACGTCGCTTGCCGCGCAGATCGCGATCCTGATCCTCGGAACGCCGACCGCCTGGTTTCTCGCGTCGCGCCGTTTCCGCGGCCGTTCGCTCGCAGTCACGATCGTCGAGCTGCCGATCGTGTTGCCGCCCGCGGTCGCGGGTCTCGGGCTGATCGTCGCCTTCGGGCGGTTCGGCCTGCTCGGATCGACGCTTCGCTTCCTGCCGTCGTGGATCCCGCTCCATCCGAACTTCAACGAGACCGCGGTTGTCTTCGCCGTCGCCCTCGTCGCCGGACCGTTCTACGTTCGGCAGGGAATCGCAGCGTTCGAGGCGGTCGACCCGAACATGATCGCCGCCTCGCGCACGCTCGGCGCCGGGCCGCTGAAGACCTTCCTTCGCGTCACGATGCCCCTCGCGCGCGGCGGCCTGGCGGCCGGGCTTGCGCTGTCGATCGCCCGTGGCCTCGGCGAGTTCGGCGCGACGATCATGTTCGCCGGCAGCTTCCCGGGCAGGACCGAGACGATGCCGCTCGTCGTCTACACGGTCTTCGAGTCGCAGGGCGGGCTCGTCGTGCCGCTCACGATCAGTGTCATTCTCGTGATCATCAGCCTCGCGATCCTGCTGACCTTGAAGGCGAGTGGGTTGTGGACGCGCGCCCGGCCGGCCTTCTCCGGGCTCGGCCGCACTTCGTCGTAGGCGATGCTCGCCGTCGACTTCAAGCTGCCCCTGCGCTCGTACGAGCTCGAGCTCATGCTCGAGGTCGAGGGCACGGTCGCGCTCGTCGGGCCGTCCGGTGCCGGTAAGACGTCGGTGCTGCGCGCGGTCACCGGTCTCGTCCGGCCCGCGTCGGGGCGGATCGCGCTCGACGGCGATGCCTGGTTCGACTCCGCGCGCGGCGTCTTCCTGAAGCCCGACCAGCGCCGTGTCGGGCTCGTGTTCCAGGAGTACGCGCTCTTTCCGCACATGAGCGTGCGGCAGAACGTCGCGTACGCAGGTAGGCACCGTGTCGACGAGTTCCTCGAGCGCTTCCGGATCTCGCACCTCGCGGACGCGCGGCCGACCGAGCTCTCGGGCGGCGAGCGCCAGCGCGTCGCCCTCGCCCGCGCGCTCGCCCGCGATCCGGGCGTGCTGCTGCTCGACGAGCCGCTCTCGGCCCTCGACGCGCACACGAAGATCGCGGTGCGCGGCGAGCTCCAGGAGCTCTTGCGCGAGTTCGGGTTGCCGACGCTTCTCGTCACGCACGACTACGAGGACGCGGCGTCGCTCGCCGAGCGCGTCGGCGTGATCGTCGACGGCCACCTGCGCCAGCTCGCCTCGCCGCAGGAGATGGTCGCCCGGCCGGCCGACGGCTTCGTCGCCTCGTTCACGGGCGCGAACCTGCTCCGCGGCACCGCGCGGCGCGGTGAGGACGAGCTGACCGTGATCACGCTCGACTCCGGCGAGACGATCTACTCGACGGATGCCGCCGAGGGACCGGTCGGCGTCGTCGTCTATCCGTGGGAGGTGCTCGTCGGCCGCGCACACCAGCCCGACTCGGCGCTGAATGTGCTCGAGGGCGAGATCCGCTCGCTCGTGCACGTGGGCAACCGCGTGCGCATCCGCATCGGACCGCTGACGGCCGAGGTGACGGAGGCGTCGGTCGAGAAGCTCGCGCTCGCGGTCGGCGGCCGCGCCGTCGCCTCGTTCAAGGCGACCGGAACGCGGCTCGTGTCGTACGGCTAGCCCTAGCCGGCCGTGTTGCAGGAGGTGTCGATCCCGGCGAGCGCGTCGAGCGCCCGGCGCGCCGTCACGGCGAACGCGAGCTTGATCGTTCCAGGTCGCACGACGTCGACCTGCGTCATGCCGTCCTTCAGCTCGCTGATGCACGTTCCCGGCGCGGCGAAGTACGGGGAGTAGCGGACCGCGACGCGGTAGTCGCCCGGGACGTTCGTCGCGATGTCGATCTCGGTCTGCGTCAGGCTGACGACGCGCGGGTCGTCGGGCCCGCGGACGATCGGAAGTGCGTTCGGCACCGAGTACACCGTCGCGTTCTTGTCGCTGAAGACGACCGGCAGTCCCGAGCGCCCGCTTCGCAAGAGCTTCTCCTCGTACACCGAGCTGTAGTCGGGCGGCGCGTTCGTCAGCACGACGTAGCGCACGCCGAGCCAGTGCAGCCAGCGCAGGTACGTCGTCGCCGTCAGCGGCTTGTAGAGGATCTCGTTCTGCGGGAAGTCGTCCTGCCGGAACCAACCCCGCGCGATCGGGATGCCCGCCCGCGGCAGGTACACGGCCTCCCAGTGGTCGACGGTGTCGACCGCTTCGACGCGGTAGCCGCGCGGGAGCGAGTGCTGCAGAAACGAGATCGTCGGCTGCCAGTAGGAGGCAACGGCTGACGGGTCGCTGCTCGATTGCGCAAGGCTGAACGCGAGCGGTGAGATGTTCCACGAGCACGCGAGCCCGAACGCAACCGCGGCGACAGGCCACGGCCGCCAGCGCCGGAGCGAGAGCGTCAGCGCCGCGATCGGAATCGCCGCGTAGCGCAGGCGGGCGACGTTGGAGCCGATGTCCGACGGCACGACGTAGGCGGCGATGCAGAGGACGCCGTAGGCGGCAAAGAGCGTGCGCAGGATGCGGGCCTTCTCGACGCGCCAGGTGAGGACGAGCCCCCCGCCGCAGAACGTCAGGGCGGCGAGGAGCTCGCCCGACGCAAACGGGAAGCGGCCGGGATCGGGAAACAGCCGCCACGTGACGACGCCGACGACGCACGTCATGCCGACGACGAGTGCGGGCTTCGTGATCGCGCGGGAGACGTGCGAAGCGCCGACCGCGACGAGGCAGACGAGCAGGAAGAGAAACGCGAGCGGGCTCGTCACGAGCGTCAGCACCACCAGCACCGAGAACCAGCCGAGACGGCCGCGGCTCAGTGCGAGGAGCGCGGCGAGCGTGAAGGTGAGGCCGAGCCCGTACGGGAACGCGGCGGTCAGCACGGACGCGGCGGTGGCGATCGCGAACAGACGCGTCGCCCACACCGTTTGCTCGCCCCACGTTTCGCGCACGATCAGCGTGAACGCCGCAGTTGCCGACGCCGCGCTGAGGACTGCCAGCAGCCTGATCCCGATCAGCGCGGCGAGCGGGTAGTAGGTGAGGCTGTAGCCGACGAACGTGTAGCGGCCTGCGTACCAGTAGTTGGTCCACAGCTCGAAGCCGTGGCGGACGAACACGTCGAGCTGGTAGATGTGCGCGGCGAGATCGGTTCCCGGCGGGCCGAGCCAGGCGACGACCGATGCGAGCGCCGCGGCGAGGACCGCGTTGGCGGTTGCCTGCCTTGCCGCGGCGTGACTCACCTCGGGAGTATCGCGTAACGGAGGAACAGGTGGTCTGCCTCCCGGCGCACCCCGAGCAGACGGAGCGATCGGCCCGGCAGGAGATCGACGCCCTCGACGAGCGCGAAGCGCGGATCGTGCTGCGTCCGGCCGGTCAGAAGCGGCGACAGGGTCAGGAAGAGCTCGTCGACGAGGCCCGCCTCGAGGAACGACCCGATCGCGTGCGGGCCGCCCTCGTGCAGGACGAGCTCGTGTCCACGCGCGCGCAGAGCCTCGAGGGCGGCTGCCGGATCGACCACCGTGGCGTCGCCGACCGAGACGAGCGTCGAGGCGGCCGGCAGCCGGTCGCGAATCGACGCGCGGCCGGCGTCGGTCGTGATCAGGATCGCGCCGGCTTCGAAGACACGATGGCCGGGGTCGACGGCGCCGCTGGCGGAGAGAATCGCCACCTCGGGCTCGTCGGGACGGCCGCGCGCGCGGCGCAGCTCGTGGAAGAGCTTCGTCGCGTCCGGATAGGCCTGCTCTGCCGTCCACGTTCCGCCCGGCGAGCCCGACAGGGTCCCCGAGCCGACGACGACTGCGTCTGCGCAGGCACGCAGCAGCCCCATCACGAAGCGGTCGGCCGGGTTGCCGGCCGCGATCAGCTGGTTCGACTGGTCGATCGACGGGATCGCGACGACCCCGTCGGCCGTCTCGACGAAGTTCCCGAAGACACACGGCGCGTCGAAGCCGAGCGTCCCGGGATAGAGCGCCGCGAGCCCGGCAGGCAGGTCGAAGGCCGTCAGCCCCTCCGGCTCCCAGAGGAGCTCGAGGTTCACGCCGAGCCGTAGACCGGGACGATCGCGCCGCTCACCGCGGCGCTGTCGTCGCTGAGCAGGAACGCGACGACCGAGGCGAGCTGCGACGGCGGCACGCCGCCGGTGATTCCCTGTGCGCGGTTCGCAGGCGTGTCGATCACCGACGGGAGGATCGCGTTCACGCGCACCTGCCGTTCGGCGAGCTCGCCTGCGAGCACCTCGGTCAGCCGCACCACCGCGGCCTTCGAGACGGCGTAGGCGGCCGAGCCGGCTCCGCCGCTCACTGCCGGTCGCGCTGCGACGTTGACGATCGCGCCGCCTGCCGGGAGGCGCCGCGCGGCCGCGCGGCACGACCACCACGCCGTCGCCACGTTCAGGTCGGCGAGGAAGCTCACGTCGTCGGGCGTCGAGTCGGCGACGGTGCCGGTGCGGTAGCCGCCCGCCGCGTTGACGAGCCACCGCGGCGTCTCGGCCAGCGCGTCCCAGAACGCCTCGACGGCGGCTGGGTCCGTCAGGTCGACGTCGTCCTTGTCGACGGCGATCACCTCGTCGCCGCGCGCACGCAGCGCGTCGGCGATCGCGCCGCCGAGGGCACCGCGGCCTCCGCACACCAGAGCCAGATCAGCCACGGACGAGCTGGAGAAACTCGCGCCGCAGCTCGGAGCTCTCTTCGAACGCGCCGCGCCAGTACGTCGTCACGGTGCGCGACTGTTCCTCGACGCCGCGCATCTGCGTGCAGAGATGAGACGCGGACAGGTGCACGGCGACTCCCTCGGGTTCGACCAGCGCGACGAGCGTGTCTGCGATCTGCTCGCCGAGGCGCTCCTGCACGGTGAAGCGGCGCGCGTACATGCGCACGAGCCGCGTGAGCTTCGAGATGCCGATGATCCGGTCGCCCGCGACGTAGCCGACGTGCGCTTCACCGAAGAACGGCAGCGCGTGGTGCTCGCAGAGCGCCGAGAACGCGATCGGCCCTTCGACGATCTGGCCGCCGCGCCCCTCCGCGGGGAACGCGGTGAGCAGCTTCGGGTCGCCTTCGTAGCCGACGGTCGCGTCGTACAGCGCACGCAGGAAGCGCTCGGGCGTGTCGCGCGTGCCGGGCGTGGCGAGGTCCATGCCGAACGCCTCGAAGATCTCGGCGACCGAGCTCCGGAAGCGCACCCAGTCTTCGGGCGCGACCTCGCGCTCGAAGTCGGCCCACGTCTCGCGACCGTGTGAAGCGTCGAGCTCGAACACGTTGTCAGGCTCCAAGATCATCCCCTCGTTTGACGTGGCGGTCGCCGGCCGGATTCAGACTACGCAACGAGCCTGCCTCGTGAGCCATTCCCGGTAGGAAAGGAGCGGGACGAGAGCTGCGAAGCATCCGACTGCGATCCAGAGATAGGCAGCCGGCCGTCCGATTGCGAGGCAGATCCCGAGCGCGGCGAGCTGCGTCGAGAGCCCGAAGTTCGCCAGCACGGTGAGCGTGAAGCGGTCGTGCCAGGCGCGCCGCGCGCGCTCCGGCAAGCCGTGCAGCCGCCGGTCGACGAGGCGCTCGATCGCGCGGTCCTGCGGTGCGTAGACGATGGCGTACGCGCGCGCGACGAGAGCCGTCACGCCGGTCGCCGGATGCAGCTGCTCGGGCGGCTCGCCGAGCTCGCGGCGGTAGAGCCGCTCGAGGTTGTAGTCGACGCTGAGGACGATCGTCAGCGCGCAGAACGCGAGCGCCGCGAGCAGCGGTCGTCCGGTGACCTCGCCGAGTGCGGCGAACAACGCGGCGTCGACGAGCAGGTCGGACTCGGAGTCGAGGTAGCGGCCGAACGCGGAGACGCGCCCGGTCGCACGCGCGAGCTGGCCGTCGGCGTTGTCGAGGACGGTCTTCAGCTGGAGCAGCAGCGCGGCGGCGAGCAGGTGTCTCCACACGACGAGCAGCGCGGCGACGGCCCCGGTTGCGGTGCAGGCGAGGACGACCGCGGGAGGCGGCACGCGAAGCGGCGCGAGCACGCGGACGACGGCGTGGGCGGCGGGGCGAAACACCGTCTCGCAGAGGAGCTCGTTGCTCGGCGCCGCGCGTTGCTTGCGCGAGGCGCGCAGAGTGGGGCGCTCGGCGAGCATGCCGCCGATCGTACGTAGGATTCGGCATGTGGCTGCACCCGACGGCTGGAGCGACGTCGACGGCAAGCTCGAGCGCGAGTTTCGGTTCGGGAGCTTCGTCGAGGCGATCGCATTCGTGAACCGCATCGCCGATCTCGCCGAGAGCGAGAACCACCACCCCGACATCGAGGTGCACTACGACAAGGTCGTGCTGCGCTGGTGGACGCACAGCGCCGGCGGGATCACCGACCGCGACCGCGGGCTCGCCGAGCGCTCAGCCGCGCTTGTTGTCTAGCTTGTCCAGCTCGCGCTGGCGTTCCTCGGAGCGCTTTGCGATCTTGACGCCGAACCAGTAGAGAGCGACGGTGAGGATGACCGGCACGAGGGCCGACGCGAGGAGCACAAGCTCCTCCGCGCTCACACCGATTCGGTGCTCGCGACCAGCTCGTCGAGCGCGCTGAGGTCCATGTCGCGGGTCGAGCCGTGCCCGCCCGCGACTGCTGCCCGCGCCGTGACCAGGTGATAGAGGATCAGGAGCTGCACGACCGCGAGCGAGTCGGATCGGTGAAGCTCGGTGCCGATCGTGAACTCGCCGAGCCGCTGCTCGCGAAGGTGGCGCGCGAAGTGCATGCGCTGCCAGATCGCCTCTTCGATCCGGTGCGCGCTCTCGTGCCCGATCTGGCCGGGGACGTAGAGCTCCTGCACGCCGTTCCCCTTGTCCTCGAGCGTGACGCCGTCCTCGCCGACGACGTCGCTCAGATCGGGGTGCGGCAGCGTGTCGCGCAGCGTGAGCCGGCAGTCGAGGTGCTCCTGGTCCGAGGTCGTGCTCGGCTGGAAGGCGACGACGATGTCGGCGTTGTGGCGCTGCGGGCGGATGAACGCCTCCGAGTCGGGCTCGCGGCGGTCGAGCTCGCCGAGCACCTGGTCGGTCGTGTAGCCGCGCCGTGAGCAGTCGCGCTGCACCTTCCACTGCCGGCGAAGCTCCTCCGGCGGCGCGAGGTACACGCGGACGTCGAACATGTCGCAGAGCTCCTGGTTGTAGAACGCGAGGAGCCCCTCGGTGATCAGGAAGCGGCCCGGGACGAAGTAGTCGGGCGGGCCGAACGTCCCGTCGGTGTGCTGGTAGACGGGCTTCATGATCGGCTCGTTCGCGCGCAGGTGACGGAGGTGCTGCGCGAGGATGTCGAGGTGGTTGCAGTCGGGGTGGAGCGGGGTGATGTTCCGCTCGGCGCGTTGACGCCGGTCGTAGCGGTGGTAGTCGTCGGTGCAGAAGTGCGTGATCCGGTCCTCGCCGAGCACGCGCACGAGCCCGCGCGTGATCGTCGTCTTGCCGGAGCCGGAATCGCCGACGATGCCGAGCATCACCGGGCGGGGCATTAGGAACGGCCTCCCATCGCGAGATGGTAGCGGTGTCGAGGCTTAGAGGTCAAATACATCTTCAACCACTTGCCATAGGTTATCTCTTAAGCTTGGCGCTGAGCTCCCGAAACGCCTGGGCCGGGTCGTCGGCGCCGAGCACGCTCGAGCCGGCGACGAAGAGCTGAGTGCCGGCGTCGCGGGCCTCGTCGATCGTCTCGAGCGAGATGCCGCCGTCGATCTCGAGCACGACCTCGCCGGGCAAGAGGTCGCGAAGCGCCGCCATGCGCTTCGTCGAGCTCGGGATGTAGCGCTGGCCGCCCCAGCCCGGATTGACGCTCATCAGCAGGCAGAGATCGATGATCTCGGCGACCGGCTCGACGGTGCTCACGGGCGTCCCGGGGTTGATCACGACCCCGGCCTTGCAGCCGAGCTCTCGGATCAGCTTCAGGCCGTAGTGGAGGTTCGGGGTTGCTTCCGGATGGATCGTGATCACGTCGGCGCCCGCCTTGGCGAACGCCTCGATCTGCCGCTCCGGCCGTTCGATCATCAGGTGCACGTCGAGGATTCCGCCGCGCCCCTTCACGAGATCGCGGATCGCGTCGACGATCAGCGGCCCGAACGTGATCGGCGGGACGAAGTGGCCGTCCATGACGTCGACGTGGATCACGCGTGCGCCTGCGTCCATCACCGTCTCGATCTGCTCGCCGAGGCGTGCGAAGTCCGCGGAGAGGATCGACGGCGCGATTTCGGGTTTAGGGATTTCAGCCATAGCTTCCACAGCTTCGATGACCCGGCGGTTGGCATCCGGGCGAGATCTCCAACGAAAACAGACGCGTAGCGTGCGGGATCTCGGTCACGCGGCGTCTCGTTCTTCGAACGCGCGCTTGCCGGCCGGGCCGTTCACGAAGCGGAGGAACTGCTCGACCGCCGGTCGCGGCGGCACCGTCACCGAGTGCACCGCGTACCACTGCCGCTGCGGCAGGCCGCCGCGCACCGAGACCTCGGCGAGCGCGCCGGAACGAAGCTCGTGCTCGACGGCGACGCGGGACTGGAGCGAGACGCCGAGTCCCAGCCGCACTGCCTCCTTGATCGCGCCGTTCGAGCCGAGCGTCAGCGTCTGCGGCCGCAGGTCGTGCTCGGCGAGGAACTCCGAGACGAGCTGGCGCGTCCCCGAGCCGGGCTCGCGCTGAAGCCAGACGCGCTCCGCGAGCTGCTCGGGCTTGACTGCCTTCGCGCCGGCGAGCTCGTCGTCGGGCGCGACGATCAGCGCGAGCTCGTTCTTCAGGAACGCGACGCCGGCGATCCGCTCGTCGCTGGGGGCGCCCGTGATGGCGACGTCGGCCTCGTGCTCGAGCACCCGCTCGAACACGCTCGCGCGGTTCGCGACCTCGAGGGCGAGGTTGATCTCCGGGTGCAGGCGGTGGAAGGCGCGCAGGAGCGAGGGCACAACGTACTCGGCCGCGGTCGCAACCGCGACGATGCGCAGGCTGCGCATCGAGAAGTCGGCCGCCTCGCGCGCCGCCTGCCTGCCCTGCTCGATCAGGCCGAGCACGTCCGCGGCGTACGGGCGGAACGCCTCGCCCGCCGCCGTCAGGCCGATCCCGCGACCGACGCGCTCCGTCAGCTCGACGCCGAGCTCGCGCGAGAGCGACGAGACCGCCGCCGAGATCGACGGCTGGGTGACGTAGAGCCGCTCGGCTGCGGCCGAGACCGAGCCCTCGCGCGCGACCGCGAGGAAGCTCTGCAATTGGTTGAGCGTGATCGCCATAGCGTAAAGACTATGAAAGCATGAGAACATTTCGATTGTCAACGATGGCCCTGAGTCAGTAGGTTCTCGGTGGCGTTTCGACAGGTCGCGCAGTCCGCGCGAGAATGCGCCGACCCCGCCGACAGAAGGAGCTGCGATGCCACTCGCCACGTTGCGCCAGGTGCTCGACGAGGCCGCCAAGGGCGGCTACGGCATCGGCGCGTTCAACGCCAACAACATGGAGCAGGTCCAGGGCATCGTGGGGGCGGCCGACGAGGTCGCCTCGCCGGTGATCGTCCAGGTCTCCCGCGGCGCGCTCTCGTACGCCGGCAAGAACTACATGCGCCACCTGATCATGGCGGCGGCGGAGTCGGCGCCCGACGTCCCGATCGTCCTCCATCTCGACCACGGCGACAAACCCGAGACGTGCTTCGAGGCGATCGAGCTCGGCTTCACGAGCGTGATGATGGACGGCTCGCTGCTCGCCGACGGCAAGACACCGTCGGACTACGAGTACAACGTCGACGTGACGCGGCGCGTCGCCGAGGCCGCGCACGAGCAGGGCGTGAGCGTCGAGGGCGAGCTCGGCACGCTCGGCGGCATCGAGGACGGCCACGGCTCCGGCGAGGTGCACCTCACCGATCCCGACCAGGCCGTCGACTTCGTCGAGAAGACGGGCGTCGACGCGCTCGCGGTCGCGATCGGCACGAGCCACGGCGCTTACAAGTTCACGGCGAAGCCGACCGGCGACGTGCTCGCGATGCACCTGATCGAGGAGATCCACCAGAAGCTTCCCGACACGCACATGGTCATGCACGGCTCGTCGAGCGTTCCGCAGGAGCTCGTCGACCGCATCAACGCTGCCGGCGGCAAGCTCGTCTCCACGTACGGCGTTCCCGTGGCCGAGATCCAGCAGGGCATCCGTCACGGCGTGCGCAAGGTCAACGTCGACACCGATGGACGGCTCGCGATCACCGCGGCGCTGCGCGAGGCGATCAACGCCGGCCCGTCCGAGTTCGACCCGCGCGCGTTCTTCAAGCCGGCCCGCGAGGCGCAGAAGCAGGTCTGCATGGAGCGGATGCAGCAGTTCGGCTCCGCCGGCCACGCGCGCGACTACACGGTGCTCTCGCTCGCGGAGATGGCAGAGCGCTACGCCGGGAGCACCGTCGTTGCCTGACGTCCCTGGTCGCGCAACGCTCCCGCCCGGCGAAGCCGGGCTCCGCGTTGCGCTGCCGCCGCTCGCGGCGCGATGCTGCGCTCGCTCGGCTCCGTCGTACCACTCGTACTGCCATCGCCTCGCTCGCTTGCCTCGCTTGCGGGCGACGACCCAGGAACGCCAGGATGCCTGAGAGCATCGAGCAGCTGAGCATCAACACGGTTCGGACGCTGACGATCGACGCCGTGCAGGCTGCGCAGTCGGGGCATCCCGGCGCGCCGCTTGCGCTCGCGCCCGCCGCCTACGTGCTCTACACGCGGGTGATGAGGCACAACCCGGCCGATCCGAAGTGGGCGGACCGCGACCGGCTCGTGCTCTCCGCGGGCCATGCGTCGATGCTCCTCTACGCCTGCCTCCATCTCTCGGGCTACGACCTGAGCCTCGACGAGATCAAGAAGTTCCGGCAGCTCGGCTCGCACACGCCCGGCCATCCCGAGAACTACGAGACGCCGGGCGTCGAGACGACGACCGGGCCGCTCGGCCAGGGAGTCGGGAACGCCGTCGGTATGGCGATGGCGGAACGGTTCCTCCGCGAGCACTTCGGCGCCGAGGTCTGCGACCACTTCATCTTCGCGATCTGCTCCGACGGCGACCTGATGGAGGGCGTCGGCGCGGAGGCGGCGTCGCTCGCCGGCCATCTCGGCCTCGGCAAGTGCGTGTTCCTCTACGACGACAACGGGATCACGATCGACGGGCCGACGTCGCTCGCGTTCTCGCGCGAGGACGTCGCCGCGCGCTTCCGCGCCTACGGCTGGCACACGCTGACCGTCGAGGACGGCAACGACCTCGAAGCGATCGAGGCGGCGATTCGGGCGGGGATGGCGGAGACCGAGCGCCCGACGCTGATCAGCTTGAAGACCGTCATCGGCTACGGCTCGCCTCGTGCGGGGACGCGTAACGCGCACAGCGATCCGATGCCCGACGAGCAGGTGCGGGCGACGAAGGAGGCGCTCGGCTGGGACCCCGAGGCCCAGTTTCTGATCCCGGAGGGCGTCTACGAGCACTGGCGCGATCCCGTCCGTGCGCACGGCGCCGAAGAGCAGGCGGCGTGGAGAGCGCGATTCGACGCCTGGGCGGCGGTGCAGCCCGAGCTCGCCTCCGAGTGGAACGACGCGTGGGCGGGCAAGCCCCGGGCCGGAGTCGCCGCGGCGCTGCCCGTCTTCGATCCGGCAGATGCGCCGATCGCGACGCGCAAGTCCGCGAGCCTCGTCATGCAGGCGTTCGCCCCCTACGTCCCGACGATGATCGGCGGCTCGGCCGATCTCGTCCACTCGACGTTCACGCAGTTCGACGGCGAGCCGGACTACAGCGCCGAGCATTCGTCGCGGAACGTGGCGTGGGGCGTGCGCGAGCACGGTATGGGCGCGGCCGTCAACGGCCTGGCGCTGCACGGCGGGATCGTGAAGCCGTTCGGGTCGACGTTCTTCGTCTTCACCGACTACATGCGCCCGTCGATCAGGCTCTCGGCGCTGATGAAGCTCGACGTCGTCTGGATCTTCAGCCACGACTCGGTTGCAGTCGGCGAGGACGGCCCGACGCACCAGCCGGTCGAGCATCTCGCCGCGATGCGCGCCATTCCGAATCTCACCGTCATCCGCCCCGCCGATGCGAACGAGGCATCCGAAGCGTGGGGCGCGATCCTCGAAGGGCTCGCGGGACCGATTTGCCTCGTCTTCTCGCGGCAGAACGTGCAGACGATCGACCGCAGCACGTTTGCCCCGGCGTCCGGTCTTCGCCGCGGCGCCTACGTGCTCGCGGATGCCGACTCGCCCGACGCCGTGCTCGTCGCGACCGGCGCCGAGGTCGCAACCGCGCTCGCCGCCCGCGAGCTCCTCGCCGAGCAGGGTGTGCAGGTGCGTGTCGTCTCGATGCCGAGCTGGGAGCTGTTCGAGAGGCAGGACGCCGACTACCGTGACGAGGTGCTGCCCGCCGGCCTGCCGAAGATCTCGCTCGAGGCCGGGTCGACGTTCGGCTGGGCGCGCTGGGTCGACCGCTCGATCGGCATCGAGACCTTCGGCGCCTCGGGCAAGGGCGACAAGGTGCTCGCGCACTTCGGGATCGCCCCGGAGCCGGTCGCCGACAGGGTCGCGGCCATGCTCGCCGAACTCGCGCAGCTCTAGCTTGCGCGTCAAGGTTGGCTTCACGCCGGTCGAGGAGGTCTCGGCGCCGCTCGGGATCGTGATCGACGTCCTGCGCGCGACGTCGACGATCTGCCAGGCGCTCGCGTCGGGCTACGAGCGGGTGATCTGCGTCGGGGAGATCGACGACGCGCGCGCGCTTGCCGGACCGGGGGTCGCCCTCGCCGGCGAACGCCACAACCTCCGGATCGACGGTTTCGACTTCGGCAACTCGCCGCGCGAGTTCCCGACCCAACGTCGTCCCGGACGACGTGCGGTTGAGAAAGTGTTGGCTCTGACGACGACGAACGGGACACGTCTGCTGCTCGCGGCGGCGGCGCGGTGCGACGAGGTGCTCGTCGCGTCGCTCCTCAACCTCGACGCCGTCGTCGAGGCCGCGCGCGGTGCGGCCGAGGTGGCGGTCCTCTGCGCAGGCGTCGAAGGGACGTTCGCGATCGACGACGCCTACGTCGCCGGCCGGATCGCGGCCGCGCTCGGGGGCGAGCCCGACGACGCGGCCGTCGCCGCGGTCAGGCTCGCGGACGCGTTCCCGACGGCGGAAGCGGGAATCGGCGGCGGCGTCAGCGCGGCGAACATCCGCAACGCGAAGCTCGACGAGGACATCGCCTTCTGCGCACGCGAGAGCGTGCTCGATCTCGTTCCGCACGTCGTCGCGCGCAGCGCGACTTCGGTCGAGGTCGCACGCGCCTGACGCGCGACCTAGCGCAGGTCCTTGTTCGACTCCATGTCGAACCACATCGCGAAGAGCGAGAACTGCAAGCCGAAGATGAGAAGCAGCGCGACGAGCACGATCGTCGCCGCGGTAATCGTGTTGCCGAGGATCCGGAGCACGACCTCGGCCACGCCGAAGCACAAGCCGATGGTCGACATCGCGATCCCGAGCACGTAGAAGAAGACGAGCGGGTGGAAGTCGCGGATGACGTACTTCTGCCAGAGCCGCCACCAGAAGCCCTTGAACAGGAGCAGCGAGATCGCCGGCACGACCTTGTACAGACGGATGCCCGAGCGCTCCCCGACGCCGTAGATCGGCTTCGACGGAACGTCGCGCACGCGCGCGTTCCACACGTTCAGGTGCACCAGCATGTCGTTCGGGAACCCGTAGCGTGTGTAGACGCGGTCGAGGTCGAGCTGAGCGAGCACCGGCAGCGAGAGCGCGGTGAATCCCGACTGCGAGTCGGCGACGTGCCAGTAGCCGGACGCGATCTTCGTCAGCAGCGACAGCGCCGCATTGCCGAGGTAGCGGTGGTGCGGGATCAGCTCCCAGGCCTGGCCCGACACGAGCCGGTTCGCCTTCGCGTACTCGACTTCGCCGCGGGCGACCGGCGTCGCGATGTGGAGCAGGTCGTCGGGATCCATCTGGTTGTCGGCCGCCATCACGCAGGTGACGTCGATTCCCTCGGCGAGCGCGCGCTTGTAGCCGGTGACGATCGCCGCGCCGACGCCGCGGTTCCGCTCGTGCTCGAGCACCTCGATCCGCGCATCGCCGCCGGCGGCCTCGCGCGCCCGGGCGAACGTGCCGTCGGTGGAGGCGTCGTCGACGACGACGATGTGGTCGACGAACTCCGGAATCGCGCCGAGCGTGACCGGAAGCAGCAGCTCCTCGTTGTACGCAGGGACGACGACCGCGACACGCTTGCCTTCGAGCATGGAGCGTGACGTTAACGACGCGCCGCGAGTGCGAGCGCTCGTTGGATGCGCATAGTCGCTAACAATACTCATTCCCGGTATCTTGTCCAGTCGAGAGGCGCTACCATTTAGTCCGATGAGACGGCAGCCGGAGACCGATTGGGCCGAGTCGACGCTCGCCTCCCTGCGCGCCCGCGGGCACCGGAACGGGGGCGCCCGCCGCGCCGTCGTCGAGCTGCTCGGCTCGCAGGACTGCTGCCTCACCGCCCAGGAGATCTTCGACCGGCTGCGCGCCGACGGCCGGCGCGTCGGGATCGCCAGCGTGTACCGCACGCTGACGGAGCTCACGGGCGACGGCTTCGTGCAGCGGATCGACATCGGCGCCGGCACGGCGCGCTACGAGAAGCTCTACGCCGGCGGCGAGCACCATCACCACCATCTCGTCTGCGACGACTGCGGCAAGGTCGAGGCGTTCGCCGACGACGAGCTCGAGCGCGCGCTCTCCAAGGTCGAACGCCGCACCGGCTATTCGGTCGCGGGCCACGACGTGGTCCTGCGCGGCGCCTGCGGCGACTGCCGCTAGCGCCGGCCGGATTCGGCCACCGCGCCCGGGCACGCGCGGCCCGTCGATGGAGCGGATCGGGTCGACGAGACGCGGGATGCCGTTGTTCGGCGTGCTCGGCTTCGTCGTTGCGGAAGATCCGCAACCGGCGGGCAACGCGCCCGCGAGAACGCTTGCCGGCGTCCTGCGCACGGCGGGCAAGGCGACAACACCAAGCGGCCTACACTGGGAAACGTGACACGAACTCTCGTCGTTCTCGGTGCCGTGCTCGTTCTCGGCGCGGTTTCCTGCGGCGGCGCGAAGGTGCCGGCGACGAGGCCGCTGTCGACGCTCGGGCATCTCCAGCCCGCGCCGGATCCGGGCAAGCTCGGGCCCGAGCTGATCCCGATGCCGAACGCGCCGGCGCTCGCGCCGGCCGGGGCAAAGGCGACGCCGACGAAGACCGTCGACGGGATCAAGTGCCAACATGACGAACGGCTCGCCTTCCACATCCACATCCATCTGACGTTGTTCGTCGACGGCAAGGCGCGCGCGGTGCCGGCCGGCGTCGGCGTCTGGCCGAAGCTCCAGAAGCAGAGCGGCCTCTACGGGCAGTTCGTCGTCACGCAAGGCGAATGCTTCGCCTGGCTGATCACGCGCTTCGCGGACGGGCTCCTCCACGTCGAGGCGCCCGTGACGCGGTCGTTCGTGCTCGGCGAGTTCTTCGACGTCTGGGGGCAGCCGCTCGGCCGCGATCAGGTCGGCCCGGCGAAGGGCGCCGTGACCGCGATCGTGAACGGCGCCGTCTGGACCGGCGACCCGCGTGAGATCCCGCTGATCTCGCACGAGCAGATCCAGCTCGAGGTCGGCACGCCGCTCGTCGCGCCCGAGCACATCACCTTTCCGGGCGCGTTCTGACTCCGGTCAGAGCGTCTCGATAAGGTCGATGAGATCGCGTCGACGGTAACCGTGCCGGCGCGCGAACTGGAGCAGCTCGCGCGTTCGCTCGATCACCGCGCCTTGATCGGCCGTGCCGTTCACGGTGATGCCGCGGCCGCGGCGGAACTCGAGCAGCCCTTCGTCGCGGAGCGCGCGCAGCGCTCGCAAGACGGTGTTCGTGTTCACGCCGAGCACGGCGGCGAGGTCCCGTGCAGGTGGAAGCCGCTCGCCGGGCTTCGCCTCGCCGTCGGCGATCGCACGTCGAATCTCACCCGTGACCTGCTCGTGCAGCTCGACCGGCTCGTGGCGGTTCACCTTGACGTCCAGTATGATGCTAGTGATAATAGCGTCATCTGTGCTGCTCGTCGATCGTCCGAATCCGGCTGAGGGGTCCGTCGCCGATCCGGAGGCGCTGTTCGCAGAGGCGCGGCGCCACCGGCGTCAGCGTCGCCTTCGCATCGCGCTGCTCGTGCTGGCGGGGCTTGCCGCCGGCGGTGGGTTCTACGGCGCGTTCGGAGGCGGTTCCTCGCACCTGCCGACCGTGCCGCAGATCGAGGCCGCGGTGGCGGCGCGGCTCGCGCGCTCGCACGACCTCGTGCTGCACGAGACAGTGGTTCGTTCGCCCGGTGGGGCGGTCTCGTTCACGAACGTCGGCGCACCGGTCGTCGGGGTCAACGCCGATCTCTGGACCGATCTCAGGACCGGGGACGAGACGAGCATCAGCTTCAACGCCGCAGGCAGGCGCACCCTGTCGTCCGCGACAACGTTTACGCGCGACGCGCGTCAGCCGAACGTCGCATCTCTGTCGACGACCTTTGTCTATTACGGCAGCCGGACGTGGTTCCGCCAGCTGTTCCACGAGCCGCTTGCCGGGATCCGGCGGAGGTCTCCTGGCAATCCGTTCGTCGGCGACCTGAAGTTCCGTCTCCTCGGTCGCGACACGGTCGACGGTCAGCAAGCGTTCCATTTGCGAGCCGACTATCCGCAACGACCCGTCGTGAACCCGAAGGTGAAGCTCGATCTTCCGACAGCCATGGACGTGTGGATCTCGACGGCCGACTCGCGCGTGCTCCTCGAGCAGACCGACAGCGGCACGAAGTCAATTGCGACGACTGACTTTCGCTGGCTGCCGCGTACCTCCGCAAACCTCGCCGAGCTGGAGCTCAGCGTTCCGAGTGACTTCACGTACGAGGCCCAGTGGACCATCCTCAGGCTCCCGTCCAAGCCGCCGACGAGACTCACCCCGCCGCTGCGGAAGGGAAGCGATCTAGGCGTCTCGGTCGTCGTCGGCACGAACGGCGTGGTCGTCTTCGACGCAACGCACGCAAACGGCCTCGCGCGCAAGACGTTCGACGGCAGGAACGCCTCCTACACGTGCTTCAGGGTGACGACGAGCGGCGATCTCACGACGGTCGCGAGCGGCGAGCGTCACGGTGCGTTCGCAGGGCAAGCCGCCTTCCAGCTGAAGACGCGGGGGCCGTTCGACGGCTGCGAGCTCTCGACGGGCTACGGCCGGAGCTGGCCCGACAAGTTCGGCGGCCACGACCCGGTCGAGATCGCGTTCACGCCGGCCGGCACGCGTTACTTTGCAGATCGCGCCGCTGCCCGCGACCTCGCGCAGTTCGTACGTTCGCGCAGGGTGCACGAGATCAGGCGCGAGCCTCCCCCCGAGATCGCCGGTGCGCTTGCGGCTGCCTACAAGCACGGCGTGACCCGAGTCACCGGGCAGGCGCCGGCCTCGCCCGGCGAGATCGGCTACGCGATCACCGGCGCGGGCGTCACGTTCAGCGATCGAAGCACGACCGGGCGCATGTTTTCGGTCCAGGTCGAATACGGGAAGATCACGCGCCAGAACGTGAAGCCGCTCGGGTACGTCTTCTAGCTCGCCTCAGCCGGTGACGGTGAAGCGCGTCGGCTTGCCGACCTTCGTGAAGAACGTCCACGTCCCGGCCGCGAGCGTCACGCGCTCGGTCTTCTTGCCGACGAAGAGCTTCGTCGTCACGACGAGCGCCTTCTTGCCGGCGCGTTGGACGAAGAATCCGGCATCGGTGGCCAAGTCGTCGACGGCGATCTCGTAGCGTCCCGCCTTCAGCGAGCCGATGCCCTTGCCGTCGAGGTCGAGCGTCGCCTTGCCGGCGGCGCTGACGGCGGCGGCGAGCTTGCCGCGGTACGGAACGATCGCCGAGCCGACGATGTCGGTCTGCGTCGTGCCCGACGACTTGCCGGTCGAGGTGGTCGGGGCCGGCAGTAGCGACGTGCTCGATCCGGTGGCCGACGTGGAGAACACCGTCTGCGTTGCGCTCGGCGCGTTCGTGTCGTCGGCGACGTAGGTCGACGAGGGTTGGAGCGTGATCAGCCGTTCGTCGTTCAGCGCCTGGTTGGGAAACAGGATCGAGACGTTCACACCCGGGCCCGTCAGCGCGAACGACGGCTTCGAGCACGGCGAGTAGCCCGACGACGGGTTGCCCATGGTCGTCAGGAGGTCGTACGTCCCCGGCGGCAGGATCGTGCCCGGCGCAGTCGTGGCAGTGAGCGGCGTGCCCGGATCGACCGACATGCTGAACGTGCAGTCGACGTTGTAGACGACGTACATCGACGGGACGCCGGGCACGGCGGCGGGCGCGCCGGCCGCGGTCACCGCGACGACCGCGAAGATGGAACCAAGCAGAGCGCCCCGCATCTCAGCTCGCGTCGAAGCAGCCGTCGAACTCGAAGAGCGGATTGACGACGCGCTTCCCGGCTCGTGTGCGAATCTCGAGTCTGCCGATCGTCAGCGGCGGCCCCTGTGCGGTGTAGCAGCCGTTCGGACGCACGGTCACATCGTAGTTCAGCGGCAACTGCCTGAGGTTGGCCGCGATCAGGTCGAGCCCGCAGACCCAGTCGTCGCCTGCGCCGCGCGAGCTCGTGGTACTCGTGCGATGACACGAGGAGAAGACCTTCAGCGTCGCGTGCGCGGGAACCTTGCGCCCGAGCAGCTCCTGCTGATAGACGACGAGCCGTTTGAAGGTCGGGACGATCGCGCCCTCGAGCCGGCCCGCGGTGATCGCCGGCGGGCCGAGTCCTTCGGCGAGGACGATCGCTCCCGTGATCGCCGCAACGGCGACGGCCCAGCGCGCGGCGATCCGCGTGCGCGATCGGCGCGGGCCGCCCACACCGGCGAAGTCCCTTCGCGAGAACGCCCTCCGCGCGGTGAGTAGACAGACGAGCGCGTACACGACGCTGACGGCGATCTCCAGCTCGAGGGGACGATGGAAGGCCGGCGCGGCGAAGAGCCCGTGCCAGCCGTCGAACGCGGTCCCGAGCAGCAACGTGTGTGCGATCTCGCCGTTTCCGACCAGCGCGAGCAGCTGCATGAGCAGACCGACGACGGGCGGGCCGAGCACGCCCGCGATGCTGCTGCGCGTCAGCACCGAGAACGCGATCGCGATCGCAGCGAAGCCGAGTGCGGGCGCGAGCGACGCGCCCCATGCTGCGACCACGAGCCCGGCTGCGTGCCACGGCGCGATCACCGTTCCGCCGAGTCCGACGAGCGGTTGCGCGCCGACCACCGACAGGCCCGCCGCGATGCTGCTCGCGGCGAGGACGACGACGACCCCGACGAGGCACGTCGCGGCCGCGAGCGTCTTGCCCGCGAAGATCTGGCCGCGGCTGCACGAGCGCGTGAGGATCGTCTTCCAGGTGTCGTGACGGTCCTCGCCGGCGAAGACGTCGCCGGCGACGAGCCCCGCGAGCACCGGAAATCCCCACGAGCCGGTGAAGCCGAGCACGACGAGCGGCACTGCGAAGCCTGACGTGTGCACCCAGCGGCCGAACAGGGTGTCGGCAGGAACGGCGCCTTGCACCTTCAAAGCGGCGACAAGGGCGAACGGTCCGGCGGCGCAGACGAGTGCGGCGATGCGCGCCGGCGTCTGCGCGGCGATCTTCGCGAGCTCGACCTTGTAGCTGCGGTAGAGGCCGCTCGCGGTGACCGCGTCGGCATGCCGGCCGCGGGTGAGCTCGTCAGCGAGCGGCAGCGCCATGCGCGTCCTCGGAGGTGAGCGAGAAGAAGACCGACTCGAGCGGCGAGGCAACGAGCTCGAGCCGGCGAACGGCGACGCCGTCTCGCCCGAGCTTGACGACGTACGCGTCGAGGGCGGCGTCCTCGGCGACGACCGACAGGCCCTCGTCCGCATCCGCCTGCACCTGAACGTCCGGACGGCGGGCGGCCAGCTCGAGCGCGCGGCGGTCGTCGCTCGTTCGCAGCCGATAGGCCGGCGCCGGCGCCTGGGCGGCGAGCTCGTCGGTCGCGCCGTCCCACGCGACGCGTCCGCGGCGCAGGATGGTCAGCCGTTCGCACAGGCCCTCGAGCTCCGCGATGTCGTGGCTCGAGAGCAGGACGGTCGTTCCCGATCCGGCGACGTTCTTCACCAGCGCGCGAACGTCGCGCAGACCGTTCGGGTCGAGCCCGGCGGTCGGCTCGTCGAGGACGAGCAGCCGCGGCTCGCGCAGGAGCGAGGCGGCGATTCCGAGTCGCTGCCGCATCCCGGTCGAGAACGTTCCGGCCCTGCGATCGGCGCTCGGCGAGAGACCGACTCGCTCGAGGATCGATTCGATTCGGTCGGCGCCCGCGCTGCGGCCGTCGAGTTCGGCAAGCAGCTCCAGGTTGCGGCGCGCGGTGAGATAGGGGTGAAAGCGCGGCTCTTCGACGAACCCGGCGACGCCGTCGAGCGCGGCAGCACCCTGCGTGACCGGCCGGCCGAACAGCGAGATCGAGCCTTGGTCAGGACGGACGAGACCCAGAAGCGCGCGGAGGAGCGTCGTCTTGCCCGCACCGTTCGGACCGAGCAGGCCGTGCACGCGCCCGCACTCGACGCGCAGGTCGACGCCTGTGAGGGCGACGACCCCGCCGAAGCGCTTCTCGAGCCCGGTCGCGTCGACCGCTGCCGCCGCCCCAGTCATCGCAGCAGGATCGTCCGCCCGACCCGAAGCGCTGATTAAGCCTCGGCTAAGCGGCGGTTGCGGACGGGGTCACTAGTCTGGAAAGCGGCGCCTTGGCCGAGCTCCCGTCTTCCGTCCGCCTGCTCCTCGTCTCACTGCTCGCGTTGGCGTTCGCCGGTCCCGCCCGTGCGTGCGCGACACCGCACGCGTCCGCGGCGAGCGTCCGCCGGATCGACGCGGCTCTCCGCGCCCGGACGGACGTCTGGGGAGCGAGTCTGCTCGCTGCTCCGGCCGGCCCGACGTACGCCGCCGCCTCGAAGTTTCTCGCGCCGCTCCTCTACGCCCGCGGCCCGCACGGAGCGCGCCTGACGGCGTCGGGGGTCTACTACCTCGCCTTCGGGCTGCCTCAGGGCGCAGCCGGCACGAGCGCGGTGGCCCTGCACGTCGCCGACGGCAGCGAGATCCTCTGGCACTCGACTCGCGGGCCCTCGCTCCTCGTCGAGGTCGGCGAAGGGCGCGGGGAACGCTACGGGTCTTGTGTGGAGCGCCTCGAGCCTGCTCGGCTTGCGGAGGGTTGGCTGCCCGTGCTCGAGACCGGCTACGCCGACGCCGCCGGCACGCACTACCACGAGGAGTCGTTCGCGGGTCGTGGGCCCGGAGGCGGTCTCGCGAGCTACGTGCACCTCAGCGCGAGCCGTCCGACCCGCCTCCGGCTCGTGACAGGTGCCGGCACGACCGGTGTCACCTCCCGCTCGCTGTATGCGCGTTGGGACGGGCACGGCCGGGCGCAACGCATCGACGCCGCGGCATACGCGGCCGCACGCCGCAGCGTCGTCGCCTTCTGGCGCTCGCGTCTCACCGAGGGCGCCTCGATCTCGGTCCCGGAGCCGCGCGTCGAGCACGCGCTCGAGGCGGTGCTGGCGCAGGAGCTGTTGCTGACGTGGCGCTACAGCATCGGCAACCCCTACCAGGAGTTCTCATTTCCGGAGAGCGTCGACGTGGCGCAGGTGCTTGCCGAGTACGGCTTCTTCGCGGAGGCGAAGTCGATCCTCCGCACCTCGTTCACGCGCGCGCCGGAGCCCTACCCGAGCTGGAAGAAGGGGGAGCGGCTTCTCGCCTCGGCCGAGGAGGTCGGCCTTGCCGACGACCCGGCGTTCCTGCGATCGGCGACGCCCGTCCTCAGCCGCTTCGTCTCGGGCCTCGCCGCGCGCATGCACGGCGATCTGCTCGCACGCGAGCGCTACTCCTCCGACATCCCGGACGAGGTCTACGGTCTGCACGCCCAGACCGTCGTCTGGGAGGGTCTGAACGCGATCGCGCGCGAGTGGGCCGCGCAAGGCGAACCGGGTCTCGCCCGCCGCGCGCGAACACTCGCGACGCGTCTCGAGCGGGGCCTGCGCAGCGCGGTGCGAGCATCGGAGCGAAGCCTTCCCGACGGCTCGCTCTTCCTGCCGGCCGCGCTCCTCGACGACGAGCAGCCGTATGGCTCGCTGACGAGCTCGCGGCTCGGGAGCTACTGGAACCTCGTCGTTCCCTACGCGCTCGCCTCGGGTTTCTTCCCACCGGGGAGTCGCGAGGCGCGCGGTGCCCTGCGCTACCTCGAGCTGCACGGCTCGCGCCTGCTCGGCCTCGTCCGCGCGGGAGCCTACGCCCTCTACGGCCGCACTCCGACGCCGCCGGCTTCGGGCACGGACGAGGTCTACGGCCTCAACGTCGCCCGCTTTCTCGGCGACCTCGACCAGTCCGACCAGCTCGTGCTCAGCCTCTACGGCGAGCTCGCGGCGGCGATGACGCCGAACACGTTCGTCTCGGGCGAGGGTGCGACCGTCGCGCCGCTCGACGGTGAACAGGACCGCACGATGTACCTGCCGCCGAACAGCGCCTCCGGCGCGGCGTTCCTCGAAACCCTCCGGCAGCTCCTCGTCCACGAGACGCGGACGGCGGACGACGCTCCCAACGGCCTCCAGCTCGCGCCTGCGACCCCGCGCGACTGGCTCGCGCCGGGCAAGCGGATCGCGGTGAGGAACCTGCCGACGAGCTTCGGGCCGCTTTCGTACTCGCTCGCGGCCGGAACCGCGTCGGTCCGGGCGACGATCGACGTTCCGTCGCGGGCCCCGGTCCGCACGCTCACGCTGCGCCTGCGACTGCCGGCAGGCCGCCGGATCGTCTCGGTCGACCTGAACGGCCGCCCGTATCACCGTTTCGACCGTGCGACGGGCGCGATTGCGCTCAGCGGCCTCTCGGGCCGGCTCGAGCTCGTCGCACGCTTTGAACGCCCCCGCAAATCGTCCTAAGCTGAGTCTCTGCCTTCCGCTCGTCTCAGTTCCGCGCTCGCCGTGGCGGCGCTCTCGTGCGCGTTCGCGCCTGCGGCGCTCGGCGGCGGTCGGGTTCCGGCCAGGGCGCCGGGCAAGGTCAAGCTGGTGCACATCCACTACCGCGCCCACAACGGCGTGCGCCGCAGCGCGTGGGTGATCCTGCCGGCCTGGTACGGCCCGCATGACGATCCGCCGCTTCCGCTCGTGATCTCTCCGCACGGCCGCGGTGTGGGCGCGCTCGCGAACGCACGGCTGTGGGGTGCTCTCCCGGCCCGCGGCGGGTTCGCGGTCGTGAGCCCTGCCGGCGAGGGGCGCCGGCTCCCGCTCTACTCGTGGGGCTCCGCCGGACAGATCGACGACCTGGCGCGCATGCCGACGATCGTCCACCTGACGCTTCCCTGGGTGCACGTGAACCACCGTCGGATCTACGCATTCGGCGGCAGCATGGGCGGTCAGGAGACGCTGCTCCTCCTCGCCCGCCATCCGAAGCTGCTCGCGGGTGCCGCCGCGTTCGACGCCGTCACCGACCTCTCGCAGCAGTACAACAGCTTCAGGCGCCTCGGTTGCGACAAGGCGTGTCAGAAGCAGTGGGGTGGACAGCTCGGGAGGGCTCTCCAGGCGCTCGCGCGCGTCGAGGTCGGCGGCTCGCCGTGGAAGCGGCCGCAGGCATACGCCGAGCGGAGCCCGATCACCTACTCGCGCGCGCTGGCTGCCTCCTGCGTTCCGCTCGAGCTTTGGTGGAGCGTGAACGATCAGGTGGTGCTCGACGAGCGTGAGCAAACCGGGGCGCTCTACAGGCGGATCATGAGCCTGAACCGTTACGCGCCCGTGGAGGAGTTCGTCGGCTACTGGAGACACTCCGCCGAGATGCAGTCGCATGCACGGCTGCCCGCGGCGCTTGCGGATCTCGGCTTGATCCCGCCGGTGAAGCCGCTTGCGAACGTCGGCGTGCACGTCGAGGCACCGGTGAGCCTGGCGCCCGGCTGCCGGCGGACGCCGCCCGCGGCGCGGCCGGCGCCGTCGCGGCCCGTGTCGACCAAGACGCGATCCGCGAATGGCCCCTCGGACCGTTGAGTGAGAGGTTTCCGGTCGTGGGCGAGCTCCGAGGCCCGCGCTCTCGTGGTCGTGGTGACGGCGGTGCGGATTCCCGCGGCCGCGCGCGTGCTCGCGTGGGCGACGCCGAAGCTCGTCGTCGAGGAGGTCGAGCCCGCGGGGGTGCCGGCGTCGGTCTACCGGCTCGGGCGTGACCGCCCCCGGCCGGCGCTCGTCTTCCTGAACGGCGTCACGGCGCGCGGGCGGCACCATCCGGACGTGCGGCGGCTCGCCGAGGCGCTCGCCCGCGCCGGGTTCCTCGTCGCCGTTCCCGATCCGCCCGGCCTCGCGGACGGGCGGCTGGCCGGGGAGACTCTCGACTCGACCGTCTCGGCCATCCGGGCGGTCGCCGACCGCCCGGACGCTCTCGGCGGCCGGGTCTGCCTGCTCGGCGTGTCGATCGGAGCGACCTTGGCCTTGCTCGCAGCCGAGGACGAGGAGCTCGCCCGGCGGGTGACGGTCGTCGCCGGCATTGCTCCGTACCCCGACTTCCTCAACGCCGCGCGGCTCGCGACGACGGGACACGCGCTCGAGGAGGGGAAGCTCGTCCGCTTCCGGCCGCCCGGCTTCCTCGGTCTCGTGACCGCACGCTCGCTGGTCGGCGCTCTGCCGCCGAGCGCGTCGCGCCGGGCCCTCCTGGACGAGCTTGAACGCGTCCCCGACGACGCCGACGACCCGCTCGCCTGCTTCCGCTCGCCGGACCGCGAGCCCGAGGACGCAGCTGCGCGTGCGGTCGTCGCGTTCCTGGGCAACCGCGACCCCGAGCGCTTCGACGAGCTCTACGGCGGGCTGCCGGCCGAGCTGCGGGCCGGGATCGCGCAGCTCTCTCCCGTCGAGCGCGCGGCCGCGCTTCGCGCCCCTGTCGAGATCGCCGTCGCCCGCAACGACAAGTATCTGCCGCCGGCCGAGGTGCAGGCGCTCGCCGAGGCGGCGACGGGGACGACCGTGCGTCTCACGGTCACCTCGACGCTCAGCCACGCCGACCTGCGCCTGCGGTGGCAGGAGGTCCGCGACTTCCTCGCGTTCTACGGCTGGGTGGTGCGAACGATCATGGCGGCTGGCCGGCCGTGAGGGGCTACGCGCGCTCCGCGCCATCAGGAGCTAAGCGTCGATGATTCCGCGCCGGACGAGGCTGCTCTTCGGCTCGAGCCGCCTCGGCAGCGAGGCACTCGGAAAGAGCCAGGGCCTCTGGCTCCTCTACTACTACGCGCCGCCGAAGGACGCGCACCTGCCCACGCTGCTGCCGAGCCTCCTCGTGGGAGTGCTCCTCACCCTCGCGGGAGTGGTCGGGGCGCTCGACGGCGTACTCGTCGGCTACTTCAGCGACCGCACGCGCTCACGCTGGGGCCGTCGGATCCCCTACATCGTGCTGGGGACTCCGCTCTGGTCGATCTTCTTCATCCTGCTGTTCACGCCCCCACCCGACGCCGGGCACGCCGCTACCGCCGTCTACCTGTTCTTCGTCGTCGAGGCCGTCGCGCTCTTCAGTGCGATCGTCGTCAGCCCCTACGAAGCGCTCTTGCCGGAGCTGGCGGGGGAGAGCGGCGAGCGTGTCCGTCTCGAGGCGGCCAAGGTGTACCTGGGCGTCGCCGGCACGGCGATCGGACTGGTCGCCAGCGGCGCGCTCAAAGACGCATTCGGGTTCAAGGCGATGGCGGTCGCGTTCGCCGCGTTCGCCCTCGTGTGCCAGTACATCTCGATCGGAGGCGTCTGGGACCGGGCCAGACGGTCACGCGTCCCGGCCGAGATCGGTCTGCGCGAGGCGCTGCGCGTGTCGATCCGCAACCGATCGTTCCGCGTTCTGGTGGCGAGCGTGGTCTTGTTCGCCCTCGCCTTCCAGCTCCTCGAGACCGACGTCCCCTTCTACGTCCATGCCGTCGTCGGCAAGCACAGCTGGCTCAGCTCGACGCTGCTTCTCGCGGTCGCAATCGCAGCGGCGCTCGTGTGCGTGCCCCTCTTCTCGAGGCTCGCGCGAAGGACGTCGAAGCGGCATGCCTACCTCATGTCGATGCTCGCCGCCGCCGCCGCCTTTCCGCTGCTCGCCGTGGCAGGGTTGCTGCCGGAGATCCCGGCGTCGGTGCAGATCATCGTCGTCGGGGCGCTCATCGGCGCCCCCATCGGCGCCCACTTCCTGTTCCCGATTCCGCTGACCGCCGACGTCGTCGACGACGACAGCGCGACCACGAAGCTCCGGCGGGAGGGCACCCTCCTCGGCGCCTCCAGCTTCGTCCAGGGAACCGCGACCTCACTCGCGCCTCTGCTCGTCGTGCTCTTTCGGCTGCTCGGCGATACCCGGGGCCACGCGCTCGGCGTGCGACTCGTCGGCCCCCTCGGGGGGCTCCTCATCTTCGCCGCCTACCTGCTCTTCCGAACCTACGACCTCCCAGACCGGGTGAGTAACCGCATCGAGCCGGAGGCGCTCGTCGAGCCTTAGCCCGGAAGCCCTTCCCCTGGGCGACGCATGCGCGATCGTGGACTGACCCGGGACGCCGGTTAGGGTGGCTTTCGTGGCCCGCGACCTCGTACGCGAAGAGGGCCTCCTCGCGTCTCCGAGGCCGAGCTCCCTCTACCGCCTCATCGCCTTCGTCACCCGGCCGATCGTCGAGAAGGTGTATCGGCTGCGGGTCGGAGGCTTCGAGCACGTCCCGCCGCGGGGCGGCTTCGTCGTCGCCGCAAACCACACGTCGAACCTCGATCCTTGGCCTCTGGGCATCGCTCTCTGGCCGCGCCCGCTCCACTTCATGGTGAAGCACGAGGCCTGGTGGCCGCCGCTCAGGTGGGTGCTCGCCGGCGTCGGCTCCTTCCCGGTGCGACGGGGCGAGGCCGACGTGAAGGCGGTCGCGACGGCAACGGCCCTCTGCCGTGAGGGACGCGTGATGGCGATGTTCCCGGAGGGGACGCGCCGCTCGAAGGGGCTGCGCAAGAGACACGTGCCCCGTCCTCACAGCGGCGCCGGCTGGATCGCGCTCGACGCGGGGGTGCCGCTCGTCCCGGCCGCGATCCGGGGCATGGACCGGCTGAGCCGGCTCGGGCCGCTGCGGGTGCTGTTCGGACCGGCGATACCGCTCGGCGACCTGAGTGACGTCGACCTGCGCGCCGCCGCCGACGAGGCGACACGGCGCCTGTGGGCGGAGATCCGGCGCCTCGAGGCCGAGCTCGACTCCGAGACGAGTCAGCCGCCGGCGTAGAGCCGCTCGATCTCGTCGCGGAAGTGCTGCTCGCAGACGCGGCGTCTGAGCTTGAGCGTCGGCGTCAACTCGCCTTCTTCCTGGGAGAAGGGCCGCGGGAGGACGGCGAAGCGGCGCACCTGCTCGGCGCGTCCGTGCACGCGGTTGACCTCGGCGACAACCTGGTCGACGAGCGCGCGCACCTCCGCTTCGTCGTGGGCGGTCCCGCGGAGCGCGTCGTCGTCGAGCGCCAGCAGCGCGACGAGGTACGGCCGCCGGTCGCCGACGACACAGGCCTGCGCGATGTACGGCGAGGCTTCGAGTGCGGCTTCGACGTTCTGCGGCGAGACGTTCTCGCCGCCGCTCGAGACGATGATCTCCTTCTTGCGGCCGGTGATCGTGAGGAAGCCGTCGCCGTCGAGCTCGCCGAGATCGCCGCTGTGCAGCCAGCCGTCGCCGGGCAGCACCTCACGCGTGGCCTCCTCGTCGTGGTAGTAGCCGCCGAAGACGATCTCGCCCCGGATCAGGATCTCCCCGTCCTCGGCGATGCGGAGCTCGACGCCCTCGAACGGCAGCCCGACCGTTCCGAGCCGGAGGCGGTGAGGGCGGTTGAAGGTGGCGGCGCTGGTGCCCTCGGTCAGGCCGTAGCCGTCGAGCAGGGGAATGCCGAGCGCGAAGAAGAAGCGGGCGAGCTCCTCGCTCAGTGGGGCGCCGCCGGAGACCGCGACGCGCAGGCACCCGCCGAGCCGCCCCCGCAGCCTGGCGAGGACGAGCCGGTCGGCAAGCGCGAGCCGGAGCGCGAGCGTGGGCAGGTTGCGACGTCCCTGCTCCCGGCGAGCGCTCGCCCGAGCGCCGGCGCCGAGCGCCCAGCGGGCGGCAACTCGCGCAGGCCTGCGCTGATCCTCGAGGCCCGCCCGGATCGCGGCCGCGAACCGCTCGTACAGGCGGGGCACGCTCGGCAGGATCGTCGGACGCACCTCGCGGAGCGCCTGCGGGATCACGCTCGGATCGGGGCAGAAGGCGATCGTCAGGTGCGCGGCGGCGCCGAGGAATTGCACGAGGCGGCCGAAGTTGTGCGCGAGCGGGAGATGCAGGAGCACGCGGTCGCCCGGCTCGATCAGGCCTTCGACATTGCGAGCCATCTCGACCATCGCGACGTAGTTGCGGTTGCTGAGCACGCAGCCCTTCGGCGGCCCGGTCGTTCCCGACGTGTAGACGATCGTCAGCGGGTCGTCCTCGCCGATCTCCGCGCGCGCCCGCTCGACCGCTCCCGGATCGGCCGCCAGCAGCGCACGGCCGCGCTCGCGCAGGTCCGGAAGCGAGAGCGCGTCGCGACCGTCCGCCCCCTCGAACACGACGAGCTGCTCGATCGCCTCGAGCTCGTGCCTGGCCGGCGCGACCTTGGCCTGCTGCTCGGCGTCCTCGCAGACGACGATGCGCGCCCCGGAGTTCCCGAGGATGTACGCGCACTCGAGCGCGGAGCTCGTCGGATAGAGCGGAACGCACAGCGCTCCGATCGCGATCAGCCCCCAGTCGCAGAGCGCCCACTCGAGCCGCGTGCGGCTGAGGATCGCCACCCGCTCGCCGCGGCCGACCCCGAGCGCGAGAAAGCCGGCGGCGAGCTCGTCGACGCTTCGTGCCGCCTCGGCCCAGCCGATCTCGCGCCACTCGCCTCGCTCCCGGGCGAGGAACGCGGGCGTCTCAGGAGGTTCCGCGAGCGCTTGCGCCCACAGGGCGGCAGCCGTACGCATCTCGATCATCCTGCACGACGCCTGCGGTCCGGGCGCCACGTTCGACATCGAGGGGGCGACCGGCGAGAATGCGCGACAGACTGCCGTGTCAGGCAGCCACTCAGGAGGTCGTTCGATGACCGGTTTCTGGCTTCATCCACGCGAGGCGGCGGAGGCCGCCACCGGCCGGTGGTGGCTCTTCATCCTCTCGGGCGTCAGCTGGCTCTTCGTCTCCCTGATCATCTTCCGGTTCGACTGGGCCTCCGTCTTCGCGATCGGGTTCCTGTTCGGCTGGATCGCGATCACAGCCGGATTCTTCGAGTTCGCGACCGCCGGGGCGTCGTCGAAGGGCTGGAGGATCCTGCGCTACGTCCTCGGGGTCCTCTTCGTCGTCATCGGCGTCGTCTCGCTCTTCACCCCGGGGAACACGTTCGTCGCGCTTGCGGCGCTTGTCAGCTTCTTCCTCGTGTTCGCCGGAGCGTTCGACATCGTGAACGCACTCGCCACGCGGCACGCGTTCGAAGGCTGGTGGCTCGGTCTCGTCTCGGGCGCGATCGAGATCGGTCTCGGCTTCTGGGCCGCGGGCTACTGGAATCGCAGCGTCGTGCTCCTCGTCGCCTGGATCGGCGCGATGACGCTGTTCCGGGGCGTCGCCATGCTCGTCTTCGGGTTCAAGCTGCACGCTCTTCACGAGGAGCTGGGGAAGCCCAAGCCTGCGTAACCGACACCACGTCCTTCATCCCCTGCGAATCCGCAGCGTCCTGCGCTGGAAGATCGGTTCCGGCGGAGGTTCATGATCGAGCACGAACACGTCGATCAGCGTCGCCACGGCCGACGTCACCGGAATCGCGAGAATCACGGCGAAGCCGCCGAACACGACTCCGACCACTGCGACGGACACGAGAGTGACGAGCGGCGAGAGCCCGACCGAGCGGCCCATCAGGTGCGGGTTCACGACGTAGCTCTGGAACTCCCGAACGGCGACGAGCACGATCAGGGAGAGCGCGGCCACGTGGAGTGACTGTGGGAGGCCGACGGCGAGCACGAGGAGCGCCCCGACGACCGGCCCGATCACGGGGACGATCTCGACGAGCCCGACGAAGCCGCCGACGAGCAGCCAGTAGTGCAGCCCGACGAGATAGAAGCCGGCCGACAGCACCGCCCCGACGGCGACGACCATCAAGAACCGCAGCCGCGTGTACGAGCCGAGCCGCCGGTCGATCGCCAGATACGTGCGGCGGGCCGTCTCTCGCTTCGACTCGGGCGCGAGCGCCGACAGGAGCTCGATCATCCGGTCTCGCTCGGAGACCCAGTACCAGGTCGCCGCAATCGTGAAGAAGACGGCGACGACCGCATCGGTTGCCTTGCGTCCGTAGGAGGCGATCGGGTGGAGCAACGCCGCTGAGCCGGACGGAAGGTGGTTCAGAGTCTTGTCGATCCAGGCGAGGACGTCGTGGCGGACTCCCGTCGAGTTGGCCACGGTTCCGCTCGCAATGGGCTGGTTGAGCGCGTGCCCGAGCTGATGGAGCGCGGGCGGCACCGCCAGCCAGAAGAACAGGCCGAGCGTTCCGAGGACGACGACCAGGAAGAAGAGGATCGCGATGGACTCGGGGACGCGGCGACGGTGGAGCCACTCGACACCGGGACGGATCGCGGCGGCGAAGGTGAACGCGAGCAGGAGCAGGACGACGATGTTCCGCACCTTCCAGAGCGCAACGCCGATCGCAAACACTGCTATCGCTGCCGCCGCCGCCTTGGCCGCGAGCCGGATCACGTCGCGATCCGGCCAGACGCGCCCGCGCCCGGGGTCGTCGAGCCCGGTCGGATCGTCGAGCGCCACGCGCTAGCTTAGGCCGATCAAGACGGCAGCGTCCGATTCCGCCGAGGCGTCCGCGGGGGGTGTCGAACGGCGGCGGCACATCCGGTCCGCCGTGTTGCTGGTGGCTGCCGCGGTTTCGCTCTACCTCGTGCTGCCGAGCCTGCTCGCGGTGTTCGCGTCGTGGCGGTCGCTCTCGCACGTCAACTGGTACTTCGCGCTGCTCGCGCTCGTGCTCGAGACGGCGAGCTTCTGCTCGCTCTGGGAGCTCGACCGGATCGCGCTGCGCACGCGAAGCTGGTTCGGGGTCGTGACGGCGCAGCTCTCCGGCAACGCCGTCGGCCGGATCCTGCCGGGCGGCGGTGCGACGTCGACTGCATTCGCGGTCGGACTGCTCCGGCGGGCCGGCGTCGACACGGGCCAGGCGGCGGCGGCGCTCGCCGCGTCGACAGGACTTCAGATCGCGACGGCCCTGTCGCTGCCGCTGCTGGCGCTGCCGGCGATCATCGGCGGCGCACCGGTCAGCCACAGCCTCGCGACGGCGGCGTACCTCGGCATCGCCGTGCTCGTCCTGCTCCTCGCAGCCGGCGTCGCGGCCTTTGCGACCGATCGGCCGCTCGCGCTTGCGGGCCGCGGCATCGAGTGGCTGCTGAACGCCACGGTGCGGCGCCGCCGGCCCGTGGCCGGGCTCCCGCAGGAGCTCCTCGCCGATCGGAACTTCATCCGGACGACGCTCGGCGAGCGCTGGAAGACGGCGGTTCCGGCAGCCGTGGCGAACACGGGATTCGACTACCTCGCTCTGCTCTGTGCGCTCCAGGCGGTCGGCGCCAGTCCGCGGCCGTCCCTGATCGTGCTCGCCTACGCCGCCGCGGAGGTGCTCGCGCTGATTCCGTTCACACCGGGCGGCCTCGGCTTCGTCGAGGCCGGGCTCGTCGGCATGCTCACGCTCGCCGGGATCCCGGGCGCCGATGCGCTCACCGCGACGTTGCTCTACCGCCTCGTCAGCTACTGGCTGCCGCTTCCGACCGGCGGCGTCGCCTACCTTCTCTTCCGCCGCCGCTTCGCCTGACCGCGTTTGGGAAGCGGGAGCGACGGGACTCGAACGACGAGTACCAGGACGTCAACACAGCCCAGGAGAGGCTGATCGACCGGCTCGCAGGAGAGCCCGTCCACCTTTGCGTCGTAGGAGACGACGATCAATCGAGCTTCTGAACTCGTGCCACACCGGAGATCTCGCGTAGAGCGGGCATGGGCTCGTCGACTTGCGGCGTCGTCCGACCGGCTTGCGAGGCTTGCCCAGTGGGCGCAGGCGTCGTCGCCGTCATCGCGCTGATCGGCGCGACCGAGAGCAACATCCTCCCGGTCGTCGTTGCGGTGATCGCGCTGACCGGCTCGGTCGTCACCGGCGGGATCGTTCTCTGGGGACAGTTCAAGACGCAGGAGAGGACCGCTCAGGCGCAGGCCGAGGCGGTGCTCGCCAAGTATTCGGCGCCGCTGCTCTCGGCCGCCTTCGAGTTCCAGGCGCGGCTCTACAACATCCTCAGGCTCGACTTCCTGCCGACCTACTACGCCAACGGCGACGAGTGGCAAAAGACCTACGCCCTGGAGAACACGCTTTTTGTGATCGGGCAGTTTTTCGGCTGGCGCGAGATCCTCCGCCGTGAGATCCAGTTCCTGAGCTACACGGATTCGGAGCAGACCCGGGTCGTCGCGCGATGCCTCGGCTTCGTCACGGATCGACTCCAGCACGACGATCCCGAGCTCGGGCGGCCGTTCCTGATCTGGCGCGGCGAGCAACGCGCGATCGGCGAGCGGATGATGGTCGTCGGTACCGACAGCGTCGAGTGCCTCGGGTACGCCGACTTCGTCGAGAAGCAGGCGCCTGAGTTTCGGCGCTGGTTCGAGCGCATCTCGAAGGATCTCACCGACATCATCAAGGAGCCGAACCGGCGTCTGCTCGAGGTGCAGCACGCGCTCATCGACCTGATCCACGAGCTCGATCCGCAGGGTCTCCACTACCCCACAGAGACCCTCGCGAAGGCCTAGAGCCTCTGGGGGTCTGTTAGGGGTCGCCGGCCCTGGGGTTCTCCTGCTCGCAGGTGGGGCGATGCTCGCGCGTGTGGAGCGCGGCGACCGTCCCGATCCGGCGACGTCCGCCTGCGCGGCGAGCTGGGCTTCGGGTTTCGGCATGAGGCGCTGCCTGTGCTGAGTTGTCTCGCTCGAGCCTCTGGGTCATACTCGTTGCGCCTCGGTCGTGACCGCATGGACTGGAGCTTCGGTGGAAGCAGACGACGATCATTACGGCTCGGTTGTCGAGAAGCTCGCCTCGGGGCGCCTGATCCCTTTTCTCGGCGCGGGCGCGAACCTGTGCGATCGCGGCGATGTGGCGTGGGAGCAGGGGAACCCGTTCCTGCCGAGCGGCAGTGAGCTCGCGAGCTTCCTCGCGCGGCGTGGGCGCTATCCGGAGCCGGACGACGCCGACCTCCTTCGCGTCTCCCAGTTCGTCGACAACGCGCGCGGCCAGGACGAGCTGTACCTCTACCTGCACGAGGTGTTCGACTCGACGGTCGAGGCAACCTCGCTGCACAGGTTCCTCGCCCGCGTCGCTCGCCTGCTCGGCGAGGCCGGCCGGCCGCAGCTGCTTGCGGTGACGACGAACTACGACGACCTGATGGAGTCGGCGCTCGCCGAGGAGGGGCTCGAGTTCGACGTTGTGTGGTACGAGGCGAAGCAGAACTCGGTCGACCACCGGAGGTTCCTGCACCGGCCGCCCGGCAAGCCGCCGGTTGTCGTCGCGCGGCCGAACAAGTACACGGGTTTGCCGGTCGACCGGCTCGAGCGGCCTGCGGTCCTGAAGTTGCACGGCTGCCTCGACCGAGAGAACGCGACGGGGGACAGCTACGTCATCACCGAGGACAGCTATATCGACTACCTCTCCGGTGGGGACGTGGGGCAGCTGATTCCGATCGCGCTGTGGCAGCGGATGATCACCGACAGCTTCCTCTTCCTCGGCTACTCCCTCGCAGACTGGAACATGCGCGTGATCCTGAACCGGATCTGGGGCGCGCGGAAGCTGGTGTCGAAGTCGTGGGCGGTCCTGCTCGAGCCGGCCGATCCGAACGAGAGCAAGATCGAGCAGATGCTGTGGGAGAGCAGGGAGAACGTCGATCTCGTCTTCTGCCGGTTGAGCACCTACACGGAGGAACTCGACTCGAGGGTTTCCGCGGCCGCCCCTGCGTCACCGGCGTGACGGAGACCTCACCCGTTGCCGAACCTGGGGACGCGGCTCGCCCGGACAGCCCGTATGTCGGGCTCGTTCCGTTCGGCGAAGGTGACGCGGCGTTCTTCTTCGGCCGGTCGACCGAGACGGCGATCGTCGCAGCGAACCTGCGGTCGAGCCGTCTGACGATCGTGTACGGGCCGAGTGGGGTCGGGAAGAGCTCGCTCCTGATGGCCGGCGTGGTGCACCGCCTGCGCGAGGAGGCGCGCGCGGCCGGGGCCGAGGCGGCGTTCCCGGTCTGCGTCTACCGGGCCTGGCCCGGCGACCCGGTGGCCGGGCTCCGGGACGCGATCGACGCCGCGCTGGGACTGCCGGGGGAAGCGGAGGCGACGCCGATGCTCGCGGACGCGGTGCGGGCTCGTGTCGGGGAGGGCCAGAGGCTGCTGGTCGTGCTCGATCAGTTCGAGGAGTATTTCCAGTACCACCCTGGCGAGGGTGGCGACGAGACGCTTTCCGGCTTCGCCGGCGAGCTGGCGGCGATCGTGAACGACCCGAACGTGCCGGCGCACGTCCTGCTGTCGGTGCGCGAGGACGCCTGGGCCAAGCTCGACCTGTTCGAGGGCCACATCCCCTCGCTGTTCAACAACTACGTGCGCGTCGACCATCTCGACCGCGACGCCGCCCGCGAAGCGATCGAAGCGCCGATTGCGGCCTGGAACAAGACGCTGCCGCCCGGCGAGGAGCGCTACTCGATCGAGCTCGCGCTGACCGGCGCCGTGCTCGAGGCCGCCGCCGGTACCCTCGCCCTCACCCCCGGCACCGAGACGCCCGCCCAGGTCGTGTCTCCCGGGCAGCGGATCGAGGCGCCGTTCCTGCAACTCGTGCTCGAACGGCTGTGGCGCGCCACCCTCGCCGACGGCGCCCACGTCCTCACGCTGGCGCGCCTTCAGGCGCTCGGCGGCGCCCGCAAGATCGTCGCGGACCACCTCCTCGACGCTCTCGCCCAGCTCACGCCCGCCGAACAGGACACCGCCTCCGACTGCTTCCGCTTCCTCGTCAGCACCGACCGGACGAAGATCGCCCGCCCCGCATCCGACCTCGCCGAATGGACACAAAGGCCAGAGCCGCAGGTCACCGCGGTGCTCGAGAAGCTCTGTAGCGCCGAGGGCGGCCGCATCCTCCGCGAGAACGCCCCCACCCACGAGGGCGCAACCGCGAGCTACGAGCTCTTCCACGACATCCTCGCGGCGCCGATCCTCGAATGGCGCCGCACCTACGAAGCCGACCGCCGCCGCCGCGCGGTCCGCAGACGCATGCTCCGCGTCGGCAGCGTCCTCGTCGCTCTCATCGCCGTGTTCGCTGGGCTCGGTATCTGGGCGCTCATCCAACGCAGCGACGCCATCAGCGCCACGAAATCCGCCAACTCGCTCGGCCTGGCAGGCAGCGCGGACGCAGAGCTTGAAAGCAATCTCGACTTCTCGCTGCTCCTGAGCCTCGAGGCCTACCACGCTAGCCCGACCGTCCAGGCCGAAAGCGCCATGCTCGTCTCGCTCGAGGCAGCCCGGAGTTCAGGGTTTAAGGCGATCCTCAACGACCCGAACTCGCAGGGCGTCTACGGTGTCGCGTTCAGCCCTCGCGGCGGCATGCTGGCCGCCGCCGACGAAAACGGAACGGTCGTGCTCTGGAACACCCGCGCTCCGCGCGGCAAGCCAATCATCCTCAACGACCCCAACTCGAATGGCCTCGCTGGTGTCGCGTTCAGCCCGGACGGCGGCACGCTGGCCGCCGCCGACGGTAACGGGTCGGTCGTGCTCTGGAACACCCGCGCACCGGGCGATAAGCCGATCATCCTCAAGGACCTCCGCTCGCAGGGCGTCTATGGGGTCGCGTTCAGCCCGGACGGCGGCACGCTGGCCGCCGCCGACGACAACGGGTCGGTGGTGCTCTGGAACACCCACACCCACTCCCAGCTGGGACAGCCCCTCAAAGACCCGAACTCGCAGGGCGTCGACGGGGTCGTGTTCAGCCCGGATGGCAGCACCGTGGCCGCCGCCGACGACAACGGAACGGTGGTGCTGTGGGACACGCGCGCACCGCGCGGCAAGCCGATCATCCTCAAGGACCCCCGCTCGAAGGGCGTCAATGGGGTTGCGTTCAGCCCGGACGGCGGCACGGTGGCCGCCGCCGACGAAAACGGAACGGTGGTGCTCTGGAAGACCCGCGCCCCGCGCGGCAAGCCGATCATCCTTAAGGGCCTCGGCTCGCAGAGCGTCTACGGGGTCGCGTTCAGCCCGGACGGCGAAACGCTGGCCGCCGCCGACCAAAACGGAACGGCGGTGCTGTGGAAGACCCGCGCACCGCGCGGCAAGCCGATCATCCTCAAGGGCCTCCGCTCGCAGAGCGTCTACGCGGTCGCGTTCAGCCCGGACGGCGGCACGGTGGCCGCCGCCGACGACAACGGGTCGGTGGCGCTGTGGAACACACACACCCACGCCCGGCTCGGCCAGCCCCTCAAAGACCCGAACTCGAAGGGCGTCTACGCGGTCGCGTTCAGCCCGGACGGCGGCACCCTCGCCGCCGCCGCCCGTGACGGGACTGTGGTGCTGTGGAAGACGCGCGCACCGCACAGCAAGCCGATCATCCTCAACGACCCCCACTCGCAGGGCGTCGACGCGGTCGCGTTCAGCCCGGACGGCGGCACGGTGGCCGCCGCCGACGAAAACGGAACGGTGGTGCTGTGGAAGACCCGCGCTCCGCGCGGCAAGCCGATCATCCTCAACGACCCCAACTCGAAGGGCGTCTACGCGGTCGCATTCAGCCCGGACGGCGGCACGCTGGCTGCCGCCGACGACAACGGGTCGGTGGTGCTGTGGGACACGCGCGCACCGCGCGGCAGGCCGGTCATCCTCAACGACCCCCGCTCGCAGGGCGTCAATGGGGTTGCGTTCAGCCCGGACGGCGGCACGCTGGCCGCCGCCGACGAAAACGGAACGGTGGTGCTCTGGACGACCCGCGCACCGCGCGGCAAGCCGGTCATCCTCAAGGACCCCCGCTCGCAGGGCGTCGATTGGGTCGCGTTCAGCCCGGACGGCGGCACGCTCGCCGCCGCCGACGACAACGGGTCGGTGGTGCTGTGGAACACGCGCGACCCGCGCGGCAAGCCGATCATCCTCAACGACCCGAACTCGCAGGGCGTCTACGCGGTCGCGTTCAGCCCGGACGGCGGCACGCTGGCCGCCGCCGACGACAACGGGTCGGTGGTGCTGTGGAACACACGCGCCCACGCCCGGCTCGGCCAGCCGCTCGAGGACCCGAACTCGAAGGGCGTCTACGCGGTCGCGTTCAGCCCGGACGGCGGCACGCTCGCCGCCGCTGACTTAAACGGGTCGGTGGTGCTTTGGGGCGGCATCTTCTGGCACAACCTCGCCGAACTCGAAAGCACGGTGTGTGGCCTCGCCTGGGGCAACCTCACCCCGACCCAGTGGCAGACGCTCGCGCCCGGCCTCCCGTACCGGACGGCCTGCCCCGGCTAGCCGAGTCTTCCGTTTTCCTGCCGAAGCGAGCGCAATGCCACCGAGGGGCTCGCAAGTCCTGATCATGTCCAGCGCCGTTTCCATCATCGTTCCAGCGGGGGACGCCGCGGGCGTCTTTCGCGGCTGGCGTTTCTATCGCCCAAACGCGTTACCGAGCCGCACAACACAAATCCAATGATTTACAGGTTTTTTAGCGGGAGCGACGGGACTCGAACCCGCGACCTCCGGCGTGACAGGCCGGCGTTCTAACCAACTGAACTACGCCCCCGCGGGCGGAGGGCAGTGTAGCCCGGCGCAGAACTCACCCGTATGAGCAGTATGACCACGGTCGACTGGGTGATCGTCGGCTTCGCGGCGTTCACGGCGCTGATGGGGTTCCGTCGCGGCCTCGTTGGGACGTTGCTCTCGTTCGCGGGGCTCGCCGCGGGGGCGGTGATCGGCGCGCGCGTCGCCCCGCACCTCCTCGCGCATACGACGGCCTCGCACTACTCGGCGCTCGTCGGCCTCGGCGGCGCGATCGCTGGCGCGCTCGTCCTCCAGGTTGTCGCCGGCATCGTCGGCAGCTTCTTCCGTGCCGGCCTGCGGCTGGCGCCGCCGCTTCACCTGCTCGACTCGCTCGGCGGCTTCGTCGTCGGCGCCGTGTGGGGGCTCGCGCTCGCGTGGGTTGTGGGCGCCGTCGCGACGCAGGTGCCCGGCCACACGAAGTGGGCGCGCGAGGCGCGGCAGTCGAAGGTGCTCCATCGCCTGAACGAGATCGCGCCGCCGCGCGACGTCCTCCGCCTGCGCGCGAGCCTGCTACTCGAGCAGCTCCAGGACTGACGTCGGCCGCCGGAACGGCGCGACGATGTAGACGCCGTCGCAGCGCGAGCGCGCGGCGCGGATCAGCTCGCGCGCATGCGCCATCCCGACCTCGGCGGCGTCGGTGCCCGCAGCCTCGAGCTCGTGCTGAAGCTCCTGCGGCACGACGATCCCGGGCACCTCGTTGTCGAGCCGCAGGGCGAGGCGGTAGCTCGTGAGCGGGAACACGCCGGCGAGCAGCGGGATCTCCCAGCCGCCCACGAGCTCCGCGAAGCGATCGAGGTCGTCGAGGTCGTAACAGACCTGCGACATCGCGAACTGCGCGCCGGCCGCGACCTTCTGGCGAAAGCGCTCGGCCTCTGCCTCGAGATCGTCCGCGTTCTGATTGACGGCGACGCCGACGAAGAACGAGGTCGGCGCGTCGATCAGGCGGCCGTTGAAGTCCTCGCCGCGGTTGAGGCCCGCGATCAGCCGCGTCAACCCGATCGAGTCGAGCTCGTAGACGCCGCGCGAGCCGGGATAGTCGCCGAGCTCCGGCGCGTCGCCGGTGATCGCGAGCACGTTGCGCACTCCTTCCGCATGGGCGCCGAGCAGCATCGACTCGAGCCCGAGCACGGTCCAGTCGCGCGTCGTCAGGTGCGGGATCGTCTCGAGCCCGGTCGCGCGGGCGATCGCGCCGGACACCATCAGCGAGCTCATGCCGGCGCGGGCGGTCGCGTTGTCGTTGACGTCGACGAACTGCACCTTCCCCGACTGCTCGAGCGCCGCCGCGACCTCGAGCAGCCCCGCGTGCGAGGCGCCGAGCGGCGGGTCGAGCTGGATCGAGACGACGAATTCGCCGCTGCGGAGCGCGCGCGCGAGCGACGTCTCCCGCTGCTCCTCGCCGAGCGCGACGACGAGCTCGCGCTCACCCGCCTCGAACTGCACGTGCGGCGTGCGGTCCTCCTCGATCGCGGCGCGGATCGCGGCGATCTCGGTCGGCGTCGTCCCGCAGCAGCCGCCGATGATCCTCGCGCCGAGCTCGCGCGCGTGCGCCGCGAACTCGGCGAAGTACTCCGGTGTCGCGTGCGGATAGATCACGCGGGTGCCGGACATGCTCGCGAGGCCGATGTTCGGGAGCGTCGCGAGCACGCGGCCCTCGCCCCGCATCTGCTCGAGCGCCGTGAGGGCGGCGAGCAGGCCGGCGCCGTGGTTCGCGCCGATCGCGACGACGTCGAGGCCGTCGAGCCGCTCGGCCGCCTCCTGCGCGGTGACGCCGGCGAGCGTCTCGGCGCCCTCGTCGAAGGTGAGGAGCGCGACGATCGGCAGCGCGGAGACGCCGCGGACGGCGCCGATCGCGTCGACGAGCTCGTCGAGGTCGTAGAAGGTCTCGAGCATGAAGAGGTCGACGCCGCGCCCGTCGAGCACGGCCGCCTGCTCGGCGAAGAGCTCCTGGCGCACGCGCTGCACCGCCGGCTCGCCGATCGGCCCGATCGCGCCGCCGATGAAGACGTCCCGGCCCGTCGTCTCGCGCGCCTGGCGGGCGAGCTTGACGCCGGCGCCGTTGATCGCCTCGAGCTCCTCGTCGAGGTAGTTGGCGGCGAGCTTGCGCCGGTTTCCGCCGAAGGTGTTCGTCTCGATCAGCTCCGCGCCCGCGTTGATGAAGGCGATATGCAGGGAAACCACGGTTTCGGGGGCTCTCAGGTTCGCCTCCTCGGTCGTCCGCAGGCGCGGGACGGCCGCGGTCAGCAGGGCGCCCATGCCGCCGTCGGCGACGATCGGCGGCCCCTCGTGGAGTCGTGTCTCGAAGCGGCCCGGCATGCCAGAAACCTAGAGCAGAGGCCCGCTACTACCGTTTTCATACGGTCAAGTAGGCCCGTCAAGCACTGGAAGGGGGATGGATCAAGCGACCCCCGGCGCGCGATGATGCGCCTGTTCACGGGGCCCGATGCGGCGGGGCCTCGGGATGAAAGTCGAAAGTGGGACCCAGGCAGCAATCCCCCCGCTGCCACCGGTTTCGAAGCTCCCTGGCCTGGGACTGACGGCAATCACTCCTGTGGCAGGGTCATGACGGCGGCCTCCGGGCCGCCGTCAGCTTTCTCTAGGGCTCGTGGAGGAGCCGGCCTTCCATCCCGCCGGCGACCGTGACGACCTGGCCGGTGACGTGGCCCGAGAGGGTCGGCGAGGCGAGCGCGACGATCTGGGCGGCGACGTCCTCGGGGGTTGCGACCTTGCGCAGGGCCATCGTGCTCGTCACCTGGGCGACCTTCACCTCGGCGAGCACGGCGTCGCTCATCGGCGTGAACGTCCAGCCCGGCGCGACGCCGTTGACCCGTGTACGCGGGTTTCGCCGAACGGCCTCGTTCTTCAACGAGAGCAGCAACCCGCCGAGGATCGCGGACTTCGCAGCCGCGTAGTCGGCGTGCCCGGCCTCGCCGAAGATCCCCGCGGTCGACCCGACGAGGACGAGCGAGCCCTCGCGCTCGCCGAGCTGCGCCAGGAACCCGCGCGCGGTGAGGAACGTCGCGGTCAGGTTCTGGTCGATCGTCTCGCGGAAGCGCTCGAGCGAGAGCTCCGAGACCGGCACGTCCTGCTCCGGCCAGACGCCCGCGTTCGCGATGCAGGCGTCGAGCTCGCCCGCCTCCGAGAACATCCGCGCGACGTCGGGCTCGCTGCGGAGATCGGCCTGGACGACGGCAGCGCCGCCGGCCGCCTCGGCCCGCTCGCGGGCGCGGTGGTAGTGAACGACGACGTGCGCACCTTCGGCCACAAGGAGCCGGACGCAGGCCGAGCCGATGCCGCCGGAGCCGCCGGTGACGAGCACGCGCATGTCTTCGAGTCCGGTGTTCATCGATCGCTCAAAAAAGAGGTTCTCATTCTTCAGGTCCTGATGTAGAGTCCGGCGCGAGGATGAGCCGGGGCATGGGGGTGACCGGCTCTGAGAGGTCGTCGCTTCGTCAACCAACGGTAACCGGAGGTCAGGCTCAGGTGCTCACGGTCGACATTTCCCTGCCCGAGGTCGAGGAGCTGCAGAAGCTCGTCGAGACGGGAAAGGAAAAGGGCTTCCTCACCTACGACGAGATCGTCTCCGGGGTCGAGGAGCTCGAGCTCACCAAGGAGCAGCTCGAGGACTTCACCACCTACCTGATCGATCACGGCGTCGAGCTGATGGAGGGCGAGCAGCACAAGTCGCTCCCGCACGAGCAGCCGATTCCCGAGGAGGAGAAGGCGCCGAAGCTCGACCTGTCGGTCGAGCCGTCGCTCGACTCGCTCCGGCTCTACCTGCGCGAGATCGGCAAGGTGCCGCTCCTGACCGCCGACCAGGAGGTCTATCTCGCCAAGCGGATCGAGCGGGGCGACATGACCGCCAAGACCCAGATGATCGAGGCGAACCTGCGGCTCGTCGTCTCGATCGCGAAGGGCTATCTCGGGCGCGGCCTCTCGTTCCTCGACCTGATCCAGGAGGGCTCGCTCGGGCTGATCCGCGCCGTCGAGAAGTTCGACTACCGCAAGGGCTACAAGTTCTCGACCTACGCGACCTGGTGGATCCGCCAGGCGGTGACGCGCGCGATCGCCGACAAGGCGCGCACGATCCGGATCCCGGTGCACATGGTCGAGAAGCTGAACAAGGTCGTCCACATCGAGCGCCAGCTCGTGCAGCGGCTCGGGCGGGAGCCCAGGCCCGACGAGATCGGCGAGGAGCTCGAGATGACGACGGAGGAGGTCCGCGAGATCCTCCGCATGGCGCAGCATCCCGTCTCGCTCGAGAAGCCGATCGGCGAGGAGGAGGACTCCGAGCTCGGCGACTTCGTCGAGGACGACCAGGCAGAGTCGCCCTTCGACTCCGCCTCATTGACGCTGCGCCGCTCGGACATCGAGCAGGCGCTCTCGTCGCTCCCAGAGCGCGAGCGCCGCGTGATCGAGCTGCGCTTCGGGCTCGACGGCTCGCAGCCGTGCACGCTCGAGGAGGTCGGCAAGGCGTTCGGCGTCACGCGCGAGCGCATCCGCCAGATCGAGAACAACACGCTGAAGAAGCTCGAAACCCTGCCCGAGGCGCAGGGTCTCAAGGACTGTGTGTAGCGGCCGACCCGCCGCGCCCGGTCGGACTCGTGAGTAGCTTCTTCGGGCCTCTGTCGAGGCCCTCAGGTCTCAAAGACTGCGTCTAGCTCGAACTAGTCCGCGATCGAGACCGACTGGATCTTGACCTCGGTCAGCGGCCGGTCCTGCATGTCGGTGTCGATCTGCGAGATCGAGTCGACGACGTCCATCCCCGAGGTGACGCGGCCGAAGACGGTGTGCAGGCCGTCGAGCCACGGGCAGGCCTCGGCCGTGACGATGAAGAACTGCGAGCCGTTCGTGTTCGGCCCCGAGTTCGCCATCGCGAGCGCGCCGCGTGCGACCGGATGCTGGTTGATCTCGTCCTCGAACTGGTAGCCGGGCCCGCCCATGCCGGTCCCCGTCGGATCGCCGCCCTGGACCATGAAGTTCTCGATCACGCGGTGGAAGACGACGCCGTCGTAGAAGCCGTCGCGTGCGAGCTTCACGAAGTTCGCGACCGTCTTCGGCGCGTCCGCGTCGAAGAGCTCGACGTCGATCGCACCGTGATTCGTCTCGAGGCTCGCGGTCGCCACAGGCGCCGATCGTAGCGGCGTCGCCCCCTGCGCGGGACGGTAGGGGATACTGGCGCGCATCGCTTCCGAGCTCAGAGCCCTGCCCGCGCTTGCGTCCATACCCCTCCCGGTCGCCGTGATCACGGCCGCGGCGGACGGCGAACGCTCGTGCGCGACGGGGACGCTCACGTACGTCTCGCTCGAGCCGCCGCTGATCGCGACTCCGCTGCGGCCGGGCAGCCGCACCCGCCGCCTCGCCGAGGCGAGCGGCGAGTTCAGCGTCTCGATCCTTTCCGAGGCGCAGGCCGAGCTCGCGGTCAATCCGGTGTCCGACGTCCAGGACTGCGCTGCCGTTTTCCGGTGCACCGTCGAGAGTGCGGACGGGCCGCTGCTCGTCGGACGCGTCCGCGACTCGGTCACCACCGAGCTCGCGCCGCTGCTCCGCTTCCGGCGGCGGTATCGCGCGCTCGGCCGGGAGCTCGACGTCGCCGCAGAGGCGGACTACCAGTTGTGAACAGAATCGTCGTCGGCATCTCGGGTGCGTCGGGCGCGATCTACGGCGTGCGGCTGCTCGAGGTGCTGCGCGGGACGGCGGAGGTCGAGACGCACCTCGTGATGTCGTCGGCGGCGGAGCTGACGATCCGCTACGAGACCGGACGCGACCCCGCCGCGGTCGCCGCCCTCGCCGACGTCGTCTACGGCGAGCGCGATCTCGCCGCGTCGCTCGCGAGCGGAACGTTCCTCACCGCCGGCATGGTCGTCGCGCCGTGCAGCATGCGGACGCTGTCGGGCGTCGCGAACTCGGCGAACGACAACCTGCTCGTCCGCGCGGCCGACGTCCATCTGAAGGAGCGCCGCCGGCTCGTGCTCGTCGTCCGGGAGACGCCGTTGCACGCGGGCCACCTGCGGCTGATGTCGGAGGCGACCGCGGCCGGCGCCGTCATCCTGCCGCCCGTGCCGGGCTTCTACCAGCGCCCCGAGACGGTGGCCGACATCGTCGATCACACGGTCGGCAAGGTGCTCGACGTGCTCGGCATCCACGAGCACGGGCTCTTCCGTCGCTGGACAGGGCCGGAGGACTGAGCGGTCGAGCGAGCCGCACGAGGTTGCGGCTAATTTGGATCATGTTCCGAGTTCTGGCGGTCGCCTTCTTGCTCGTCTTCGCGTCGACTGCCGGCGCCGCACAGGTTCCGACGTTCCATCCGCAGCTCGCCGTCGGCGGGTTTCCGACCGGGATCACGCTCAATCCGCTGACGGACACGATCTACGTCGGGAACGGCACGACGGAAACGCTCTCGCTGATCGACGGCAAGACGTGCAACGCCGGCGACGCAAGCGGTTGCGGCCAGCACGTGACCGCCGTCACGGCGGGCGACGATCCGATCGGGATCGACGTCGACCAGTCGACGAACACCGTGTACGCGGCGAACTTCTCGGGCACCGTCGCCGTCGTCAACGGCCGGCGGTGCGATGCCGCCGACACGTCGCGTTGCAAGGTCGAGCCGGCGACCGTTCGCGTCGGGCTCGGCCCGCAGTTTCTCGCCGTCGACGCGAAGACGCACACCGTGTATGTTGCGAACAGCGAGTCGAACACCGTCTCGGTGATCGACACGAGGACGCGGCGCGTCCGCGCGACGGTTTCCGTCGGCCCGGCGCCGTTCACCGTTGCGGTGAACGAGGTCACGAGCTCGGTCTACGTCACCGACCTCGGCGCCCACACCGTGTCCGTCATCGACGGCAGCCGCTGCAACGCCGTCGTCACGAGCGGCTGCCGGCGCGCGCCGATCTCCGTCAACGTCGGCGAGACGCCGGGCGGCATCGCGCTCGACGCGAAGACGAACACGATCTACGTCACCGGCGAATCGTCGAGCGACGTCTCTGTGATCGACGGAACGACGTGCAACGCACACGTCACGAGCGGCTGCCGGAAGACGCCGTTCCACGTTCTCGCCGGGGCCGGCGCGCGCGGGATCGCGGTCAACACGGCGACCGACACGATCTACGTCGCGAACACAGAGGTGAACACGGTCAGCGTGATCGACGGCTCGACGTGCAACGCGTCGGTGCAGACCGGTTGCGGCCAGGAGGCACCGGTCGCTGCGGTCGGCGTCAGTCCGCGCCGCGTCGCGGTGAACGAGCTGACGGACACCGTGTATGTCACGAACGCGGGCTCGAACTCGGTGACGATGCTGAACGGCCGCACGTGCAACGGGCTCGTCCATACCGGCTGCTAGAAACGGGCGTGTGAAACCGGCGGTCGCACTGCTGCTCGCCGCCGGCGTGTGCGCGCTCGCGGGCACTGCAACCGGGGCTGCCCCGTACGCGACGACGCCGGCGAGCCCGGGCCCCGTCAACCTCCACGCCGTTCCGCTCGGCGACGGCTACGTCGGCTCCACGCCGAAGGTCGGCTACGTCGACTCGTGCGTCACGGCCTTCCCGAGCGTGGGCGGCGCGCAGGTCGCTGGTCCCTGGATCGACGAGGCGACGAAGACGTGGGACTCCACGACGAAGCCGTCGGTCGAAGGCTCGGTCTCGTGGCCGTCGGCGTCCTACAAGACGACGATCTCGGGCAACACACGTCTCCTCAGGTTCAACGACCTTCCGATCGACCACACGACGGGAACGTTCCCGATCTCCCCGAGCGACCCGGCGTACGCGTACGACAGGAACCCGAACCACATCGCCGCGCACGACGAGTCCTGGAGCCTCCCGCTCGATCCGACCGCCGCGAAGAAGCCCTCCTGTCTCGGGCTGGGCGCGATCGGCGTGCTGAGCGACGGCGTGCTGCTCTACGACGCGCTCGACGGCGAGGGCCGCGACGCCGGCGCGCACGAGGTGCTCGACGCCTGCGCCGGGCATCCCGACCAGTCGTCGACGTACCACCACCACGACGTGCCGCCGTGCATCCTCTCGACGGTCAAGAACGGAACGACGAAGCTCGTCGGCTACGCGCTCGACGGCTACGGCATCTACGTCGTCAAGGACGCTGCGGGCAACCTACCGACGAACACACAGCTCGACGCCTGCCACGGCACGACGAGCCCGGTGGTCTGGAACGGCAAGCTGAGGACGATCTACCACTACGTGGCGACGATCGAGTACCCCTACACGGTCGGCTGCTACCACGGCACGCCGATCAAGGTTGCGCCGCCGGGCCCCGCGCCCTGACGACGGTTCCGCCCCAGTCGGCGGGGTCGACGTCCGCGATCGTCTCGGAGAACGTCCATTGGTGGCCCGCGAGATCCTCGGCCGTGTACTGCCGTTCGCCGTATGGGAAGCTCTCAGGCTCCATGACGATGCGCGCGCCGGCCGCCCTTGCACGAGTGCAGTGTCCGTCGACGTCTTTCACGCGCACCATCACCGAGTGGGTGACTTCACCGGCCCGCGGCGGGCGCCGCTCGCCGCGTACGTCGCCGAGGATGACGGCGCCGTCGCCTACGGAGACCTGCGAGCGGTGGCTCTCGCCGATCTGTAGCCGCTCCTCGAAGCCGAATGCCGCACTCAGCCAGCTCACCGCTTCGCGAACGTCGGGATAGATCAGCACCGGGATGACGGAGGCTGACGGGATCGAGCGGTTTCGCCTCATGCGTCCCTCAGCCTACGGAGTCTGGCTCGTTGCAGCCGTGCAGTTCGCGGTGCTGGTCGCGACGAGCACGAGGTACGGGTTCCACCGCGACGAGCTGTACTTCATCGTCGCGGGATCGCACCCGGCGTTCGGCTATCCGGACCAGCCACCGCTCGTACCGCTCCTCGCCTGGGCAATGCATTCGCTCTCTCCTTCGCTGCTCGTGTTGCGGCTGCCGTCGGCGATCGCCGCGGCGGCGACCACGATCCTGGCTGCGCTCGTCGCGCGGGAGGTGGGCGGCTCACGGCGCGCGCAGACGATCGCGGCGGCCTGCACGGCGTCGTCGGGATTCGCTCTCGCGGTCGGACACTTCGTCACGACGACGACGTTCGATCTCCTCAGCACGACCGCCCTGTGCTGGCTGATCGTGCGGGCGGTCGTCCGCGCGAGCGGGCCGAGCGTGCTCGCGGCCGGAGTCGTCGTCGGGATCGGCTGCGAGGCCAAGCCGCAGGTGGGCTTGGTGGCAGCCGTGGTCGTCGGAACGCTGCTCCTCGTCGGCCCGCGCCGGGTGCTGCGCTCGTGGTGGACGGCCGGCGGCGGCGCCGCCGCCGTGGCGCTGGCCGCTCCGTACGTGATCTGGCAGGCCCGTCACGGCTGGCCGCAGCTGACCGTGGCCCGCAACATCGCGGGCTCGGCCGAGGGCGGCCGCATCGGCTTCATCCCGTTCCAGCTCGTGATGGTGAGCGCCGTGCTCGTTCCGGTCTGGATCGCGGGCCTGCTCGTACCGTTTCGCCGCGCCGCGTTGCGCGGATTGCGGTTCGTCCCACTCACCTACGCCGTGCTGGCGGTGGCGTACATCGTCGGCAACGGCAAGGCGTACTACCTCGCGAGCCTCTATCCGGTCCTGCTCGGTCTCGGCGCGTTGCCGACCGCCGACTGGACGCTGCGTGCGCGCCGTCACACGCGCCTGCTCGCGGCCGCGATCGTGGTCTCAGCCGGGATCGGCGCCTTCATCGCGTTGCCGCTCCTGCCCGAGCGGTCGCTCCAGGGGAGCGTCGTGATGGCGGTCAATCCGGACCAGGGCGAGACCGTCGGCTGGCCGCGCTTCGTCGCAACCGTGTCGAAGGCGTGGGACGCGATTCCGGCCGCCGAGCGAGAGCGGACGGCGATCTTCACCGCCAACTACGGTGAGGCCGGCGCGGTCGACGTGCTCGGCCGCCGGCTCGGGCTGCCGCGCGCCTACAGCGGTCACAACGGTTTCAGCGAATGGGGCGAGCCGCCCACAGGCGACAGGTACGCGCTCCTGCTCGGCTTCGAGGGCCCGGCGGACGCGGCGCCGTCCTTCGACCGCTGCCGCCGTCTCACCGTCGTGAACGACGGCGTCGGCCTCGACAACGACGAGCAGGGGCTGCCGGTGCTCCTCTGTCGTCCGACCGCGCCCTGGCAGGCACTCTGGCCCGGCCTCACACACTTCAATTGAGGCTTTTTATGCTCGTTTCACAGATCTGACGCACACTTCGGCAGTGACGATCCTGGTGGTCGACGACGACGCGAGCCTGCGCAGGGCCCTTCGCCGCGTTCTCGTCTCGAACGGCTTCGAGGTCGAAGTCGCCGAGGACGGCGAAGAGGCGCTCGAGCAGCTGCGCACGCGGACGTTCGACGCGGTCGTCCTCGACGTGATGATGCCGGGGAGCGACGGGATCGAGGTCTGCGAGCAGCTGCGTGCCGGCGGCGACGCGCTGCCGGTGCTGATGCTCACCGCACGCGACGCGGTGCGCGATCGAGTCGTCGGCCTCGAGGCGGGCGCCGACGACTACCTCGTCAAGCCGTTCGCGAACGAGGAGCTGGTCGCGCGGATCCGCGCGCTTCTCCGCCGCGCCGGCGGGACCACCGACACGCTCTCGTTCGCCGATCTCGAGCTCGACCTGCTGACGCGCGACGCGCGGCGCGGAAGGCGCGAGATCGAGCTCTCTCCGATCGAGTTCGAGCTGCTCGAGTTCTTCCTTCGCCATCCCCGCCAGGTGCTCGCCCGCGGCCTGATCTACGAGCGCGTCTGGGGGTACGACGCGTCGCTCTCCTCGAACTCGCTCGACGTGTTCGTCGGCCATCTGCGACGCAAGCTCGAGACCGGCGGCGAGCGCCGGTTGATCCAGACCGTCCGCGGCGTCGGCTTCACGCTGAGAGAACGATGAGCTTCCGCCTGCGGATGACGATCCTGGTGTCGCTGGCGGTCGCGGTGGCAATCGTCGGCACGTCCTTCCTCGTCTACTACACCGACCGGCGCGAGCTGATCGAACAGGTCGACGGCGACCTCGTCGCCACCGAGTCGCTGCCCCCGATCAACGCCCTGATCGCCGCTCCGCCTGTCGGTCTCTCTCCCGGAGGCCTCGCGATGTACAGCGCCGGGAAGTCTCTCGAGACGCAGGTCAAAGGCGCGAGGTCGTTCGTCGTCCACATTTCGTCGGGCGGAAGCACGTCGAGTCCAAAGGGGCTTCCGTTCAAGCACAAGGAGCTCGTTCTGCCCGGGACGGGAACCGCCGTCGGAGTGGAGCTGGTCACCGGCGGGCCGGCGACGGTGCCGAAGACGGCGAAGGCGAAGCCGACGTTCAGCAACGAGCTTGTCGGCGCCAAACGTGTTCCTTCCCGCGTGCTTGCCGTCCACACCACGTTCGGGAAGATCCTGATCAGCCGTTCGCTCACGGACGTCGACCGCAATCTCTCGCATCTCCGCTGGCTGCTCGTGCTCATCTCCGGCGGCGGGGTCGGTGTTGCCGCCGTGCTCGGCGCGTTCGTCTCGCGCAGTGCGGTGGCGCCGCTCCGGAAGCTCACGGAGACGACCGACCGGATCGTCGAGACCGGCGATCTCACCGAACGGATCGGGCAGCGGGGAAGCGACGAGATCAGCCGCCTCTCGTCTCGACTCGACGAGCTCCTTGCCACCCTCGACGCGTCCTTGGCGGCGCAGCGTCAGCTCGTCGCCGACGCCTCGCACGAGCTGCGCACGCCGATCGCGGCGCTGAGGGCGAACTTCGAGCTGCTCGCCGCAGGAGGCGCGCTCGACGAGAACCAGCGGGTCGAGCTGCTCGCAGACGTGCAGGACGAGCTCGAGTCGATGACGACGCTCGTCGGCGAGCTCGTCGAGCTGGCGCGCGGCGAGGAAGCCGACGTGCCGCCGAGCGAGTTCCGGCTCGACGAGGTCGTCCAGGCGGCGGTCGATCGTGCGGCCAGGCGCGCGGCCGACGTCTCGTTTCGCACACAGCTCGAACCGTCGGTCGTCAGGGGTGCACCCGAGCGGGTGGAGCGGGCCGTCGCGAACCTGCTCGACAACGCGCGCAAGTGGAGCCCGTCAGGAGAGACCGTCGACGTCTCGGTGCGCGACGGTCTCGTCGAGGTGCGCGACCGAGGACCGGGCATCGCCGCGGATGACCGGCCGCTCGTCTTCAACCGCTTCTACCGCGCGAGGGCGGCGCGCGGGATGCCCGGTGCAGGCCTCGGCCTCGCGATCGTCAAGCAGATCGCCGACGCGCACGGCGGGAGCGTGACGATCGACGACGCTCCCGGCTGCGGCGCCATCCTCCGGCTCCGGCTTCCACCGGCTCGTTGAGTGGCCGGCCGCCGTTTCGCCGCCGCCGGAGTGACGATCCTGGTGCTGCTCGCCTTCGCTGCCGCAGGCTGCGGCGGCTCGAAGGCGCCTTCGGTCGCGAGCCTCGGGACGACGACCTCGAGCGGCGAGGGGAGCACGACGACGGCCGCCAAGCCGAGCACCGCCGCGCTCGCCACCTGCCTCAGCGCGCATGGAATCCAGGCCTCGGTCGGCTCGGGCGGCGGCGGCAAGGAGATCACCTTCGGGGGGGTCACGATCAGCGGCAACGTCGACCCGACCTCGCCGCAGTTCCAGGCCGCGGCGCAGGCGTGCCGCAAGTACCTGCCGGGTGGCGGCCCTCCGGCCCTGACCCCTGCTCAGCAGGCCGAGCACGCGAAGGCGATGGCGAGCTTCGCCGCCTGCATGCGCAAGCACGGCGTCCCGGGCTTCCCCGACCCGAACCCCCAGGGGTTCTTCCCGCCGGCCGGCCTCCAAGGCCTTGATCCGAGCTCGTCGTTCTTCCAGTCCGCGTTCAAGGTCTGCGGGCCGCTCCAGGGGAAGATCGGGCCGAGAATCGAGTTCGGCCCGTGAGGGTCCTCCTCGTGATCGGGCTGGCAGGGCTCAGCCTTGCCGCGGCAGGCTGCGGCGGCGGCTCGAGCCTCTCGGTGGCGAGCCTCGGCGGAACGACGACGACGTCGAGCGGGACGGAGACGAACAGCACATCGGGCGGCCTCGGCCCGGCGACGAGCGCCGGCAGCCGTTCGGGCGGCCAGTTCGCTCTGTCGGTCGGCGGCAGCGTCGGGGAGCTGACGAAGTTCGCCTCCTGCATGCGCCGAAACGGCGTCCCGAACTTCCCCGACCCGAACGCGCAGGGGCAGATCTCGGCGAGCGGGATCGACCCCGGGTCGGCGTCGTTCCAGAACGCCCAGCAGGCCTGCCGGAAGCAGTTGCCGAAGGGCGGTCAGCCGAGCCCGGCCCAGCAGGAGCAGGCCCGGAAGCAGGCGCTCGCCTTCTCGGCCTGCATGCGCCGAAACGGCGTGCCGAACTTCCCCGACCCGCAGTTCGGGTCGAACGGCGGGGCGGCGATCCGCATCGACCCGAGCTCCGGGATCGACCCGGGCTCGCCGCAGTTCCAGGCCGCGCAGAAGGCCTGCCAGAAGAACCTGCCCGGCAAGCAGTTGACGGCAGGTTGAGCGTTCATCAAGTCGTTGTGCTTGTTTTAGAGCCGTTTTAGAGCGATCGGCTTTGCTTGTGTGCGCGTGACGAGAGGCCGTCTCCTCCTTGCAGCGATGTCCGCGGCGCTTGCCGTCGTCGCTGCAGGCTGCGGCGGCTCGAAGAGCCCCGGTGTCGCAAGCCTCGGGCCGGCGGCGACGACGACGACGTCAGGCGGCGGGGCTTCGCAGAGCACCTCGCCGCCCAAGGGCTCGACCGCGGACTTCGTCAAGTTCGTCGACTGCATGCAAAAGCACGGCGTCCAGGCGCAGCTCGGCCAGGGCGGTCGCGGCGTCTCGATCGGCGGCGGCCCGAACTCGACGGCCAATCCGGGCTCGCCGCAGTTCCAGGCGGCGCAGAAGGCCTGCCAGAAGTTCCTGCCCGGCGGCGGCCCGCCGACGCTCTCGCCCGCCCAGGAGGCGCAGGAGCGCACGGAGCTGCTCGCGCTCGCGCAGTGCATGCGCAAGCACGGCTATCCGAACTTCCCCGACCCCGACAGCCAGGGGGCATTCGATTTCGGCAGCTCGAGCACTCCGAGCATCGACCCGAGCTCGCCGCAGTTCCAGTCGGCGATGAGCGCCTGCAGCCCGAGCAACGGCAAGGTCCCGCTTCGGATCGGCATTAGGGTGAAAGCCAGCCCGTGAACAGGATCCGCGCTCCGTACGTGTTCGCCGGTGCCGCCGTCGTCGTGGTCGTCGTCGCCCTCTACGTGAGCGGCGTGTTCGGCTCCGGCGGCAAGCCGAGCGGCGGCGGCATCGACAACGCGTATCCGACCGCGCTCGCGACAGTGTCGCGGCGGTCGCTCACGGAGCAGACGCAGGTGAGTGCGACGCTCGGCTACGCGGACCCGTCGACGATCGTGGTTCCGGCCGGGACGCAGCCGTCATCGCTCGCGCAGGCGCAGCAGTCGGTGACGACGGCCGAAGCACAGCTCGCGACGGCGAAGGCCGCTCTGTCGACCGACTCGTCGACGTTCGAGCAGGCGCAGGCGACACTGACCGCAGACCGCCAGAAGCTCGCCGTCGACTGCGCGGGCGACAACGCGGGCGAGAGCGCGAGCTCGTCGGCCGCCGGCGCGGGCTCCGGCTCGGGTGCGTGCGCAACCGACGCGCAGGCGATCTCGGCCGACGAGCAGAGCGTGACGCAGGACAGGGCGAAGCTCGCAAGCGACCGGCAGGCGGTCGCGTCTGCGACGACGGGGCTCGGCACCGCCGAGACCGGCCTCGCGCAGGCGGCGACGTCGGCGACGGTGTACGGCCAGAGCTCCACCTACACCGAGCTGCCCGCGGTCGGGGCGATCGTCAGGCGCGGCGGGACGCTCTACGAGGTCAGCGGCCAGCCGGTCGTGCTGCTCTACGGGTCGGTGGCGCCGTGGCGCGCGTTCGTCCCCGGCATGTCGCCGGGGAAGGACGTGGCGGAGCTGAACGCGAACCTGCGCGCGCTCGGCTACGGCTCCGGTCTCTCGGGCGATGCGTTCACGTCTGCAACGGCCGCTGCGATCGACGCGTTCCAGGCCGCACACGGCCTGAGCCAGACGGGCGAGTTGTTGCTCGGCTCCGTCGTGTTCGAGTCGGGGGCGGTGCGCGTCACGAGCGTGACGCCCACGGCCGGCGCGACCGTACAGGCGGGGCCGGTGCTCGGCATCACCTCGCTGTCGCGCGAGGTGACGATCGAGCTCGACGCGGCCCAGCAGTCGTACGTCAAGGTCGGCGACCCGGTCACGATCACACTGCCCGACAACAGCACCACGCCCGGGAAGGTGTCGTACGTCGGCACCGTCGCCACGGTTCCGTCGGGCGACCAGGGCGGCTCGGGCACGCCGACGATCGAGGTCGACGTGACGCCGACGAATCCCGCTGCGACCGGACATCTCGACCAGGCGCCGGTGAACGTCTCGATCACGACCGGCAGCGTGCAGAACGCGCTCGTCGTGCCGGTCGACGCGCTGCTCGCGCTCGCCTCCGGCGGCTACGCGATCGAGGAGGCTGGCGCCGGCGGCGCGCATCACCTCGTCGCAGTCCAGCTGGGCCTCTTCGACGACGCCGACGGGCTCGTGCAGATCACCGGCTCGGGTGTCGCTCCCGGACAGCGGATCGTGGTGCCAAACGAATGACCGTCCTCGAGCTCAACGGCGTCACGAAGACGTACGGCACCGAACCGCGTGTGGTTGCGCTCGACGGCGTCAGCTTCAGCGTCGACCAGGGCGAGCTGCTCGCGATCGTCGGCCCATCCGGCTCGGGCAAGTCGACGCTGCTGCACGTGATGGGGACGCTCGACCGCCCGAGCTCGGGGTCCGTGCGCGTGACGGGTCACGACGTGTCGGAGCTGTCCGACCGCGAGCTCGCCGCTCTGCGCGCGACGCGGATCGGGTTCGTGTTCCAGCAGTTCTTCCTCGCCGAGCACGCGACCGCGCTCGAGAACGTCGCCGACGGGCTGCTCTACGCCGGGGTCGCGGTCGAGGAGCGGCGCGAGCAGGCCGCCGAGGTGCTCGCGGCGGTCGGCCTCGGCGACAGGATCGGCGCTCGGCCGACGCAGCTCTCCGGCGGCGAGCGGCAGCGCGTCGCGATCGCACGGGCGCTCGTCGGCCGGAAGGCGATCGTGCTCGCCGACGAGCCGACCGGCAACCTCGACAGCGCGACCGGCGCCGCGATCCTCGCGCTCCTGCACGAGCTCCACGCCGGCGGCGCGACGATCGCCGTGATCACGCACGACCACGCCATCGCCGCCGGATTGCCGCGGCAGGTCGAGATGCTCGACGGGCGCATCGTCAAGGACGCGGCGCAATGACGACGCGAGCGATCCTGAACGCTCTCGCGGTCGCAGGCCTGGCCGCCGCGGGCTCTCTGCTCGGTGCTCCGGGTGCGGTGGCGGACACGTGCCCGACGTACAACCTGCCGAACGAGCTCGTCCTCGTCTCCGGCACGCCGCAGAGCGCGAAGCTCGACACGGCCTTCCAGACGAGCCTCCAGGTTCAGTTCGAGAACTCGAACGGCTGTGCGGTGACGACGCAGCTCGCGGGGCTGCCGGTCACGTTCACGGCTCCCGGCAGCGGACCGAGCGGGACGTTCGCCGCGAGCGGCTCGAACGCCGTGCTCGTCGGCTCGGGGACGGACGGGACCGCGAGCGCCTCGATGTTCACCGCGAACTCGCTGCCCGGCGGCTACCAGGTCGTCGCGTCTTCCGAGTACGGCTCGGTGAGCTTCTCGCTCGTGAACACCGCGAGCGGCATGCCGGCGACGATCTCACCGCTCTCACCGGCAAGGCAGTCCGCGAGGGTCGGAGGTCAGTACGGCTCGCCGCTGAAGGTCAAGGTCGTGGACGCAAACGGCGTGCCGGTGCCGGGCGCGAACGTCACGTTCGCGCTCGGCTCGTCGGCGTCCTCCGCCGGGGGCGCGCCGAGCGCTGGTGCGAGCTTCGTCACCGGCTCCGCCCAGGCGACCGAGGTGACGAACGCCTCGGGTGTCGCGACGTCGCCGCTCTTCACCGCGAACAGCGCGACAGGCACGTTCACCGCGACCGCGACGACGGCGGGCATCGCAGGCGCGTCGACCTTCATGCTCGACAACCTCGCGGCGAAGTCGGCGACGATCTCGGCGAACGGGCACGGCGGCCGCTCGGCGACCGTCGGCAAGCGCTACGGCGAGCCGATCCGGGTGGATGTCCTCGGCGGGAACGGCAAGCCGGATGAGGGCGTCACCGTCACGTTCTCGCTCGGAGCAGCCGGCGGCGCTTCCGGGACGAGCGCGGCCGGCGCGACCTTTGCCGGCGGCTCGACGCAGGCGACCGAGGTCACCGACGCGGCCGGCGTCGCGACCTCCCCGCGCCTCACCGCGAACACGACGGCCGGCACCTTCGACGCGACCGCATCGACGACCGTGACGACGAAGACGGTCGTGCTCCGGCTGCGCAACCTGCCTGCGAAACCGGCGTCGGTGACGGCCGGCGTCGCCGCGACCGAGTCGGCGCCGGTCGGAAGCCGCTTCCCGGTTCGCCTCGCTGCGAAGGTCGAGGACGTGCACGGGAATGTCGTTCCCGGCGTGATCGTCACCTTCACGGCTCCCGCGCGGGGGCCGAGCGGGCAGTTCGCCGGCAGGCACGCGCGTGTCGTCACCGCGAGAACGGATGCCGCCGGCGTGGCCGTCGCGCCCCCGTTCGTCGCGAACGGCAAGCAGGGCGGCTACGTCGTCCGCGCGCGCGCCGGCGGGCACTCGGCCGCGTTCGCGCTCGTCAACCAGCCGGCGCCGTAGCGGATGAGCGCCACCGCGTTGCCCGCGCCCGGCAAGCTGCGCCCGGCCGACATTGCCCGCGTCGCCAGCGTCGGCCTCCGAACGCGGCGGCTGCGCGCCGCTCTCTCGGCGCTCGGGATCGCGATCGGCGTCGCGGCCATCGTCGCGGTGCTCGGCCTCTCCGCCTCCTCGCGCGCGGGCTTGCTCGCGGAGATCGACCGGCTCGGGACGAACCTGCTCACCGTCACGACCGGCCAGACCCTGTTCGGCCAGACGGCGGAGCTCCCGCTCGCGGCTCCCGGCATGATCGGCCGCGTCGGGCCCGTCACCGAGGTTGCCGACACGGGCTCGACGAGCGTGAACGTCTATCGGAGCCCGCTGATCCCGTCCGTCAACACGAACGCGCTCGACGTCCAGGCGGCGACGCTGAACCTGCTCCCCGCCGTCGGCGCGACCGTCGCCCGCGGCAGCTACCTGAACGCCGCGACGGCGACCGAGCCGGTCTGCGTGCTCGGCGCGGAGGCCGCACAGCTCCTCGGCATCGACCGCGTCTTTCCGGGCGAGCGCGTGTGGCTCGGCGGGATGTGGTTCTACGTGACCGGCATCCTCACCTCCGCGGCGCTCGCGCCCGAGATCGACAGCTCGGTGATCGTCGGCTTCCCGGCGGCCGAGCGCTACCTCGGCCTCGACGGTCACCCGACGACGATCTACGTCCGCACCGTCACGAGCGAGACCGCTGCGGTCTACAACGTGCTCGCGGCGACCGCGAACCCCGAAGCGCCGAACGAGGTTCAGGTCAGCCAGCCCTCGGCGGCGCTCACCGCACGCGCCGAGGCACAGGGCGCGCTCAACGGTCTCTTCCTCGGGCTCGGCGCCGTCTCGCTGCTCGTCGGAGCGGTCGGCGTCGCGAACATCATGATCATCTCGGTGCTCGAGCGGCGGTCGGAGATCGGCCTCCGCCGGGCGCTCGGCGCGACGAAGGGCCACATCCGCACCCAGTTCCTCGCCGAGGCGATCCTGCTCGCGCTGCTCGGTGGGGCCGTCGGCGTCAGCCTCGGCGCCCTTGCGACGGCGGTCTACGCCCACACCAAGCACTGGACGACCGTCATCCCGACCCTCGCCTGGGCCGGCGGTCTCGGCGCCGCCTTCGCGATCGGCGCCGTTGCCGGCCTCCTGCCGGCGATCCGGGCCGCGCGCCTCTCGCCGACAGACGCCCTGCGAACCGTCTGAGGGGAACTGACGCACGCTCCTCGCGGCCGTTGTATGGTCGCCTGGAAGGGACGAGCTGGGGGAGCCGGATGGCCGCGCAGGGCCAAGCGTGAGCTCGACGCAGAAGAAGATCGCGGGAATTCTCGCCGTGGTCGCGGTCGCGGGCGTCGCGATCGGCTTCTACGTCGTCGGCGTCTGGCTGGCCGGGCCGAAGGCGTATCGCCCGCCCGTGCTCGCCGGTGCGACTCCGACGGTCGACCTGACGCTCCAGACGGACGCCGCCGCCGGCCCGACGCTCGCCGCGAATCCCGACTGGGTCTCGTACTTCGTCCTCGACAGCACGAACCACTGGCGGCACACGACGATCTGGACGCTGCCGGCCCACGCGACCATTCACGTGACGATCTACCAGTTCGACGGCGACAGCGGCCTGCGCAATCCGTTCATGGCGAAGGTGCGCGGCACGGTCGGCAACACGATGACCCTGAACGGCGAGACGACGGACGTGATCAACCCGAACGACGCGTCGCACACGTTTGCGGTGCCGGCGCTCGACCTGATCGTCCCGCTCGTGGGCGTTGCCGACGACGCCAAGAACCAGTGCGGGTTCGGCCCCTGTCCGCTGAGCACCGCGCACCAGACGATCACGTTCACGTTCGAGACGCCCGGGAAGGGGCGCTACCGCTGGCAGTGCTTCGTCCCGTGCGCGGCCGGCTTCCTCGACGGCTTCGGTGGCCCGATGCAGACGCTCGGTTACATGGACGGATTCCTGAATGTGGTCTGAGCCATGATGAGACGGCTCGGCGACGGTAGGCGCATCGCGCTGATCTGGCTCGTCACGACCACGGTCGCCATGGTTCTCGTCGCGGTCTTCCTCGCGCCGCACCTGCCGCCGGGCAACGGCAGCAAGGAGGCGTCGGGGCAGCGGTTCGACAACGAGGTGCTGACGCTCACCTCGATCCCGCTCATCACGCTGATCTTCGTCTACTTCGGCTACGTGCTCTTTGCCTTCCGCGATCGCGGCGACGGCGCGGGCGACGGCCCTCCGATCCGCGGGCACATCCGGGTTCAGACGGCCTGGGTCGTGGGCACGACGCTGACCGTCCTCTTCCTCGCCGCCTTCGGCACCTACGAGCTGCTCGGCGGTGCCGGCGGCGGGCAGGGCTCGAGCCCGGTCTTCGTCCCGGCGGCGGAAGCGGCGACGCCGGGCGGGCCGCCGGTGCCGCCCCTTCAGGTGCAGGTGATCGCGCAGCAGTGGCAGTTCACGTTCCGCTATCCGAGTGAGGGCGGCTTCGAGTCGGCGCAGTTCGTCCTGCCCGTCAACCGGCAGGTCGAGCTGCACGTCACCTCGCTCGACGTGATCCACTCCTTCTGGGTGCCGGCGCTCGGCGTGAAGGCGGACGCGAACCCGGGCGTCGACAACGTCGCCTACGTCACGCCCACGCGCATCGAGAACGTGCGGTTCGAGTGCGCCGAGCTCTGCGGCCTCTTCCACGGCTACATGTTCGACACGGGGCGGATCGTCAGTCAGAGCGCGTTCGCCGCGTGGGTCAAGAGCCAGCGGGCCTTCGTCGCGCCGGTGACCAAGTACCTGCCGAAGTACAGCACCAGCTACCTGCCGCAGCCGGCGTTCCGGGCCGGATGAACGTGCGCCGCCTCATCGGGTTCAACCTGCTCACCGGCATCGTGCTCGGGGTCGGCGGCTTCTACCTCGGCTGGTACGGCGGGCACTGGCTGATCAACGGTCTCGACATCAAGAGCCTCGACTACTTCGGCGACACCGACCAGAACGACGTCTCGCTCTTCCTCGCGTACCTCCTGGGCGTGATCGGGTTCCTCGTCGGCCTCGGCTTCGCGAACTACCCGCTCGCGCGGCTGCGCGGCTATCCGTCGTCGCTGCGCGAGAAGGAGACGACCGGGATCTCGCGCTACTTCGGGCTCAGCACCGACCACAAGGTCGTCGGCATGCAGTACTTCGTCGGGATCGGGCTCTTCTTCTTCGTCGGCGGCCTGAACGCGATGCTCATCCGCTTCGAGCTGCTGCGGCCCGAGCCGAACGTGATCCCGGCCGGCAACTACCTCACGCTCGTCACCGAGCACGGGACGATGATGATGGGGATGATGACGAGCGGGATCCTCGGCCCGTTCGCCAACTACCTGCTGCCGCTGATGATCGGGGCGCGGCGGATGGCGTTCCCGCGGATCGAGGCGCTCACCTTCTGGCTGCTGATGGCGGCCGGCGTGATCCTGATCAGCGCGGTCTTCTACGGCGGTGTCCCGACGGGCTGGACGGGCTACGAGCCGCTGAACGTCCAGGGGAACATGGGGATGGACGCCTACATCATGTTCTTCGCGCTCGTCGGGATCTCGATGTGCCTCCTCGGCCTGAACATGCTCGCGACGGTGATCACGATGCGCGCGCCCGGCATGACGTGGACGCGGCTGCCGATCTTCGTCTGGGGCGTGATCTCCACGGCAGTGCTGATGCTGCTCGCCGCGCCCGTGCTGATCGCGGCGCTGACGATGGCGGCGATGGACCGGACGGTGCAGACGAGCTTCTTCGTCACGGCTCAGGGTGGCTCGAGCTACCTGTTCGAGGACCTGTTCTGGTTCTTCGGGCATCCGGAGGTGTACATCCTCGCCCTGCCGGGATTCGGGATCGTGCTCGAGCTGATGGCCGTGTTCGCGCGGAAGCCGGTCTGGGGCTACCGGCTCGCGGTCGCCGGGATGCTCGGCGTCAGCCTGCTCAGCTTCACCGTCTGGCAGCACCACCTCTTCGTCAGCGGCATCAACTCGGACCTACGGCCCTTCTACATGCTCTCGACGGAGCTGATCTCGATTCCGACCGGCTTCATCTTCGTCTGCGCGATGGGAACGGTCTGGCGCGGACGAATTCAGTTCACGGTGCCGATGCTCTTCTGCCTCGCCTGGGTCTTCAACTTCCTCTTCGGTGGTCTCACCGGCATCTTCGTCTCGGACGCGCCGAGCGACGTGACGACGCACGGAAGCTTCTTCGTGATGGCCCACTTCCACTACACGATCATGGGCGGGCTCATCTTCACGTTCTTTGCCGCGATCTACTACTGGCTGCCGAAGATGACCGGCTACATGATGAACGAGCGCCTCGGCAAGGTGCACTTCTGGACGATGTTCATCTCGTTCAACTCGACGTTCGGGCCGCTGTTCGCGCTCGGCTTCATGGGCATGGCGCGCCGCGTCGTCACCTATCCGACGAACCTCCAGCCCCTGAACGACTGGGTGTCGGCTTCGGCGTTCGTGCTCGGGATCTCGATGCTCGTCTTCCTCTACAACCTCGTCTACTCGCAGCTCTTCGCGAAGGTGCCGGCGGGGGCGAACCCCTGGGGCTCGAGGTCGCTCGAGTTCCAGCTCCCCTCGCCGGTGCCGGTGCACGACTTCGACCGGATCCCGGTGATCGTCGGCGATCCGTACGGCTACGGCGAGGAGGGCGCGGTGGTTGCGCGGCCCGCGTTCGCCGGCGCCGGAGGGCAGCCGTGAGCGAGTTCGTCTCGCCGAGCGCCGGCTACGGCGTCGTCGAGGAGGAGCCGCCGGAGGTCGCCGCCAGGAACCTGCGGTCCGGCGCCCAGCTCTGGGCGAGTGCGTCCGGGTTCTTCTTCATCGGCTTCGTCTTCGCCTACTTCTACCTCCGTTCGCTGAACAACGGCCACATGTGGCGGCCGAAGCACGTCGATCCCTCGCTCGGGATCGGCACCGCCTTCATGGCGTGCCTCGTCGTCGCCGCCGCCGTCCTCTGGTTCGCGGTGCAGGACATGCGTGCTGCCAGGCGGCCGCAGTGGCGTGCCAAGGGCCTCGCCGCGCTGGCGCTGTTTCTCGCCGCGATCGCGCTCCAGATCGCCGCGTGGGCGACGCAGGGCTTCGGTCCGACGGAAGGGGCCTACGCGAGCGTCTACTTCGGCTGGACGGCGATGCTGTTCGTCTTCGTCGTCGGCACGACGTTCTGGCTCGAGACGGTCGTGGCGACGGCGATTCGCTACCGCAAGGTCCCGATCGGCGGCATGCCGCCGGCGGGCCATGCATCGGGCGATCCGCACCGGATGCGGCACGACATCGCCGATCCGATCTCGCTCGTGCGTCCACAGCTCGAGGCGGTGAGCTTCTACACGCAGTTCATCGCCCTCGTTGCCGTGATCACCTGGATCGTGCTCGACCTCGTGTAGCACCATGGGAGTTTTCACGAACGCATCCGACTGGCCGCTCGGCGCGCCGTTCGTCGTCTGCGTGCTCCTCGCGCTGCTCTATGCGCAGGGCGGTCGGGGGCGAACACACGACCAGCGGCGCGCGGCGGCGTTCTACGGTGGCGTCGCCGCGATCATGCTCGCGCTCGACACGCCGATCGACGCGTATGCGGACAAGCTCTTCTGCGATCACATGTTCCAGCACGTCCTGCTCTTGACGGTGGCGCCGCCGCTGCTCGTGCTCGGCCGTCCGTGGCCCAGGCTCTGGCAGCCGCTTCCGGTCGCCGCACGCCGCGCCGGCGCACGGTTCTTCGCCGCAGCTTCGTTCCTCGCCCGGCCGACTCCGGCGCTCGTGCTGCTGGCCGGGACGATGGGTGCCTGGCATGTGCCCGCGCTCTACGATGCAACCCTTCGCAGCAACCTCGTGCACCAGGCCGAGCATCTGTCGTTCGTCGTCGCGGGAATCCTCTTCTGGGCCGCGATCCTCGGCGCCCCGCCGCTGCGCGCGAGGATCAGCGGAGCACGGCGCACGCTGTATCTCGTGCTCGCGATGATCCCGGGCTGGGTGCTCGCGATCGTGCTCGCGTACGCACGCACGCCGCTCTACGCATACTCGACTCTCTCGCACCGCCCGTGGGGCATCTCGGCTCTCGCCGACCAGCAGCTCGCGGCCGGAGTGATGTGGGTTCCCGGTTCGATCGCGTACGTCGCGGCGGCCTGCTGGTCGCTCTACTCTTGGCTCGAGCCGGAGGGATCGCGGCAAAGGGACCGCTCAGCGTCCAAGGAAAGGAGGTCTGCACCGTGCCCGTCGCCGGTTATCTCGCGAGTGGAATCCTGACGTGGGGAGTTCCGCTCGCCCTGCTCGTCCTGGTCGGGATTGCCTGGGTCGTGTTCTTCCGCAGGCACCCGGAGGAATTCTGAGCGCGCACCTCCGCCTGCTCGCCGGCGCCGTCGCGGCGGCCACCGCATTCGGTGTCGGTGCCGGTGTGGGGCTGCACGTCCTGCTCTCGCCGGGCAGTTCGGCGCGCGCTCCGGCCCTGCCGACGCTGCACGGGCAGGCGGTGTGGCCCGCGGCGAGCCGCCGCGCGCCCGCGTTCATGCTGCCCGACCAGAACGGCCGGCTCGTGTCGCTCAGGGCGCAGAGAGGCCGCAACGTCGTCGTCGCGTTCATGGACCCGCTCTGCAAGCACGTCTGCCCGACCGAGGGCCGCGAGATCAGCCTCGCGATGAGCCAGCTCAGCCCGGCGCAGCGCCCGACGCTCTTGATCGTGAGCGTCGACCCGCTCGCGACCCCGGCGAATGCGATCGAGGCCGCGCACAAGTGGGGCATCACCGGGAACTGGCACTGGCTGCTCGGCGCGCAGAATCAGCTTGCGCCGATCTGGCACGCGTACGGGATCACCGTGATTCGGCGGCTTGCCAACCTGCACAGCACGGCGCTCTACGTGATCGACCGGAAGGGCTACGAGCGCGCCGGATTCCTTGCGCCGTTCCTGCCGCAGTTCCTCGCCGACGACCTGCGCACGCTCGCGTAGGCGCCGCTCGTCAGCGCCGCTTTCAGGACGCGCGGGTTCCCCGTGCGTCCGTCTGCGCTGGGAATCTCCAACGTTCGAAAGTGGCTCACGCTTCTAACGGGAGAGATCAGGGGCCGGCGCGGGCGCTGATCGACGGCCGCCCGCCGCTCGTGACGACGAGCACATCCCACATGCGCGCCGCCTCGTGGCCCGGCACTATCGACGCGAACCGGTACGAGCCCGCACGCGACGCCGTGAACGAGAACGTCGCCCTCGCGCCAGCCGCGAGGCCGCTCACCGGGTTCGGCGTGGTCGCGCCGGGAAACGCGACCGTCGTCGCATCCGGTCCGGCCACGACCGCACACGAGTTGCGAAGCGGCCCGTCGTTCTGGAAGTGCACCGTCACGCGCCAGCCGCGCGGAACGCTGACGAGCAGCTCGCCCCGACCGTAGTCGTCGAAGTTGAAGCCGCTGTTGCTCTCGCCGTCGGCTGCGATCAGCGTCAGGTCGACGGTGCGGCTCGCCGCGTGCACGCTGAGGAACTGCGCGGGAGCGGGCTTCGGCGCGGCGAGGACGAGCGCGAGCACATGGGGATCATCGCCGATGCCGCGTGGCGGACCGGATGTGAACCTTTGGGGGCGAATTGGTGACGCACGCATTCGGCCCCGTGGATTGGGTGCTAGAAGGGGTCGCGTCGGGTCCTGACCTGCCGCACGCCCTCATATCGTCGCCGTCACGTGGAGGTAGTCATGCGCGTTCGCATCGCCCGCTCGTTGCATGTTGCGGTGGTCTCGGCCCTCGTCGTCGCGGTGGTCTTCGCCGTGACGGCGGCTGCGACGGGCGGCGGGGCGACGAGCTACACCCCGGTTTCCTCACCGGTCCTCGACGGCGTCCTGAACGGCCCCTGGAACACCTCCCAGGGCGACTCGAGCGTCGGCGGCACGCTTCCGTCCGCGAATCTCTTCCCGACCTACACGCCTCCCGGCGGCACTCCAAACCTCGCCGTCTACCCGGCCGCGTCGGGAGCGACGCCGTATCCGAGCGGCGTCGCCGGAACGCCCGGGCCGCTCGCGGGCTACTGCTCTCCCGGCTATCCGGGGAACGAGGGTGCGGCCGTGCAGAGCGAGCCGTCAGGCGTCGACCTGCCGATGGCGCCGTACTACTTCCCGGACGTGGTGCGGAACGCCGACGGGTCGCTGACCGGGTACTTCGACTACCGGCCCAAGGATGCGGACGAGTCGATCGTGTCCGCGACCTCGACGGACAACGGCCAGACGTGGAACGTGACCGGCGACGCACTCGATCAGAACCAGGGCTACTGCCCGACGGCCGACACCAACGACGACGGTGAGGGCCACCCGTACGTGATGGCGGTCGGCGGCTCGACGAACCTGTACACCCTCCAGCGTCCGGCCGGCGACAACACGGGGATCGGGCTGCTCGTCCATCCCGTGAGCCCCGGGGCGGCCGATCCGTTGACGGGCCTGCCCGCAGGCGAGTCGGTCGGCGTCGACCCGAACACGTTCGCCGAGGCGACGGTCGCCGTGCCGACGAGCGGCGGCGTGTCGATCCCGGTCTCGACGCTCGGGAGCGCCGGCTCTCCGGAGGACATTGTCGCGGGTCCCTACGAGGTGGTCCCGCCGGGAGCGAGCTCCTCGAGCACGCACGTGACCTGCACGGGCACCGATCCCGGGACGACGTCACTGACCGGCTGCACGAGCTCGGCGCCGGTGACGGTCGCGTCGGGCGAGGACCTGCTTCAGGTGATCGCGACTGCGAACCCCGGTTCGGGAAGCACGTACACGATCCCCGCGGGGCCGAACCTCCCCGACGGCTCGGGCGGCCTCGGGACCGTGAAGATCGCGAACGCGACGGCCGTCTCGCCGCTGACGACGTACATGATCAACGTTAACGCACCGAACCGTGTCTACATCGACGGGGCGACGGTCTACTGCGCGCAGTCGAATGCGAATCCGACGAACAAGATCGAGAACTGCACGACGACGCAGGCGACGAGCTTGACCGTGCACCAGGGTGACGCGATCACCGCCGACCCGATCATTCCGCCATCGGCGACGATGACGACCGGTCTCCTCGCGCCCGACGGGATCGTCGGCACGCTCCCGACCTATCCGGGCGCACCGGCCGGGTCGACGGTCGTCCTCTACACGGAGAAGGTCCTCTCCTACTTCATCGAGGGGACAACGACGGCCAACGTCACGCTGCCCGCGCTCACGATCCCCTACGCGCCCTCGGTCACGGGGAGCGAGCAGCCTCTTCCGACGAGCGGCAGCTTCACCGTGTATCTCGGCACGACGACCGCCGCTCCGATCCAAGCAGTGACCTGCACGGGCAGCACGCCCACCTCACTGACGGGGTGCAGCGGAGGCAGCGGCACGGTCGCGTCGGGCAACTGGGTCGGCGGGCCCGGCGCCGCCGTCGTCCCGTACTCCGTGCTCGCGCAGACCGGTGAGGGCAACAACGGGTCGAGCAAGGGCCCGGAGAAGCTCTTCGGAAACAACGAGGACTACACGGTGCTGCGCGCCGCCTACACGACCGACGGCGTGAACTTCACCGATCTCGGCGCGATCAGCGGCGACGACGGAGGCACCGGCAACACGACCGGCACCTACGACGACATCTCCAACCCGCTCCAGCAGACGAGCCCGTCGGCGGCGAATCCGACGAACCTCTCGCCGGGGAGCCCGGACACCGACGAGCTGCGCTGGGTCGGCTCGCGGGGGACGATCGTCACGAATCCCGACGGGAGCTACGGGATGTTCCTCTCGGGTGCGTGGGCGACCGACGGCGACAGCGACGCCTTCAACCAGATCTTCTACTCCTCCTCGACCGACGGCGTGCACTGGACCGTTCCCACGGTCGTGCTCAGCACGGACTACACGTTCGCCGCGTCGGCGGCCCAGGAGGGAACGAGCAACCCGCTCGGCATCTCGGCCTACTACTCCGGCCGCGCCTACGGCCCGTCCGTCGTCCAGAACCCGAACGGCACGCTGACGATGGTCTTCTCGGGGTATCGCCTGCCGAAGCCGATCACGTCTGCCGGCACCGTCCTCGGCACCGCCGGGCAGTACACAGTCGGCGCCGACGACCCGGCGCTCTATCGAAACATCCTGACGATGACGCTCGATTCGTCGACCTCGCCTGCCGTCGGGACGTCGACCGCGCTCGCATCGACGGCGAATCTGTCGTCCTATGCCGCGCCGGTGACCTACACGGCGACCGTCACCGTTCAGTCGCCGGGCACCGGTACGCCGACCGGCACGGTGGCGTTCACGGACGGCGGCACCTCGATTGCAGGCTGCTCGGCGGTCTCGCTCGTCCAGTCGACGCCCGAAACCGCGGTGTGCACGACGACGCCGAGCTCGCCGGGGAGTCACGCGATCGTTGCGACGTACTCGGGCGACTCGAACTACGCGAGCTCGTTCGGCGACCTGAGCCAGGTCGTCGAGAAAGCCGTTCCGACGCTCGCGACGGCGGCGTCGAGCGGAGCCCGCGTCGGCAGCTCGATGTCGGATGCGGCGACATTGAGCGGGGGCTACACGCCGACGGGGACGATCACGTTCAGCCTCTACGGTCCCGCCGACCCGAGCTGCACGAGCAGTCCGCTCGCCACCCTGACGGCGAGCGTTGCGGGAGCCGGCACCTACAACTCGGGCAGCTACACCCCGACCGCGCCCGGCACCTATCACTGGATCGCGAGCTACGCCGGCGACGGAAGCAATGCCGCCGTGAGCGGAGCCTGCGGCGATCCGGGCGAGTCGGTCACGGTCGTCGACGCCCCGATCCTGCACCTTCCGGGTGACCTCGTGGTCGAGGCGACGGGGCCGTCGGGTGCGCGGGTGAGGTACACGGCGACGGCGACGGATCCGGTCGACGGCTCCGATTCCGTGAAGTGCAGCCCGAAGTCGGGCTCGACGTTCCCGCTCGGGGTGACGACGGTGGATTGTTCGGCGACGGATGCGGTCGGTTCGACGACGACCGGCAGCTTCACGGTGACGGTGCAGGACACGACGCCGCCGCGGCTTCGTCTGCCGCATGACCGTGTGGTCGAGGCAGACAGCCCGGCGGGGCGAAGGGTCGACTTCCGCGCACGCGCGACAGACGTCGTCGACGGCCGGGTTCCGGTGACGTGCGTGCCGCCGTCGGGGTCGACGTTCCCGATCGGGACGACGACGGTGGAGTGCTCGGCGACCGACGCGGCCGGGAACACGGCGACGGGGAGCTTCACGATCACCGTCCGTGACACGATCCCGCCGCGGCTGCACCTGCCCTCCCACCTGACCGTGGCGGCGACCGGCCCGAGGGGAGCCGTGGTCGAGTTCACGGCGACCGCGAGCGACGTCGTCGACGGCACCGACCCGGTGACCTGCGTGCCGCCGTCCGGCTCGACGTTCCCGCTTGGGACGACGCTCGTCAACTGTTCCGCGACCGATGCTGCCGGCAACATCGCCCACGGCAGCTTCGCGGTGACGGTGACGCGGCGCTGACCCCCGCGCAGCAATGACGTAGAAAGCCGCAGGCCTTCTTGCGGGAACCCACGGTGCTGCGGGCGGGCCGAGGCCGCAAGCTGGTCGGAATGGCGAGGCCCTCGAGGATCGTGGTCGGCTACGACGGCTCCGAGTCGTCGGGACGCGCGCTCGAGCGGGCGGCCGCGCTGACGGGATACGGGACGGAGCTCACCGTCGTCTCGGTCGCGCCCGACCCGGCGGGACTGGAGGAGAGCCGGCGGCTGCTCGGGCAGGCGAGCGACCGCCTCGTGCTGGCGCACGTCTTCGCCCGGCTGGACGAGCGCGTCGGCGATCCCGCCGACGAGCTGATCGCGGCCGTGAAGGAAAGCGATGCGGACCTGCTCGTCGTCGGAAACGGCAAGACGGCGCTTCAGCGCCTGCTGCTCGGCTCGGTGAGCACGACGCTCGTGCACAACGCGCCGTGCGACGTGCTCGTCACGCGCTAGTGGCCCACTAGCCGCCGAGCAGGTCGCGGCGCCGGAAGACGGCGAGCGCGGCGGCGGCCGCGCCGAGACCGATTGCGACCATCGCCGCCGCCGCGCCCGCGCGGAAGGCCTGCGTCGGCACGAGCCCGACGTGCGCGAACGGCGTCAGGTCGACGAGCCAGGCAGGCGCGCCGACGAGCGCGCCGACCGTCTGCCAGAGAAAGGCGGCGGTGACGACGGCGTAGCCGATCCCGGCGCCTGCACGGGGGGCGATCGCATACGCGAGCGCTGTGATCCCGAGGAAGAGAAGTGCGGCGGGCAGGCAGTTGGCGCCGGCCTCGAGCAGCCGCGGCAGCGAGGCGTCGACTCCGGCGGCGGCGGCGCCCGCCCACGTGAGCGCTCCGGCCAGGAGCGAGATCGCCGCCGCGGCGAGGCCCGCGAGGAGCAGGCGGCCGCCGAGCCAGCCCGTGCGGCCGACCGGCAGCGCGAGCAGCGTCTCGAGCTGATCGGCCTCCTCGTGCCGTGCGGCGCCGATCTGGGCGCAGACGAAGAGGCTGACCGCGAAGACGAAGACGAGGAACACGAAGGCGAGGTAGCCGGTGGGCGTCGCGATCGAGCCCGAGCCGAGCTTCGCGATCTCCTGCTGGATGCTCTTCGAGATGCCGGCGGAGGAGACGCTCTGCGAGACGATTCCGAGGACGAACGAGAACGCGGCGACGCCGCCGGCCCACGCGACCAGGCTGCCGCGCTCGCTTCGCAGCGCCTGCGCGGTGGGCGACGAGAGCAGGTGCAGGTCGGGGTCGGAGCTGTCGTGTGCCGGAAGCAGGCCGTTACCCACGTCGCGGGCGGCGCCGATCCGCGCGGCCACGGCGAGGAGCAGCACGGCCGTCGCGCACGGGAGGAGCAGCACGGCCGGCTGCGGGGAGCTGAACGGCCGGAGCTCCTCGGCCCAGCCGAGCGGGGTCGCCCAGCGCAAGAAGCCGACGGCGCTCGACGTGTCGGCGACGGCGCGCAGGAGCAGGAACAGGGCGACGAGCGCGCCGCCCAGCCCGAGCGCGATGCGGCGCGTCGGCGCGAGCTGGCTCACGCATGCACCGATGCCGACGAACACGGCCGTGACCGAGGCCGTCGCCAGGGCGAGGTAGGCCGAGCCGCCCACGGGGAGCCGGCCGGCGACGAACCCGGCGAACTCCGCGAGCCAGAGGACGAACGTGCCGGCTGCGATCGCGGCGAGCGCCGAGGCGAAGGCGGTGCGGCGGCCGATCACTCCCGCGAGCACGAGCTCCGTGCGGCCTGCGTCCTCCTCGGTTCGCAGCGCCCGCACCGCCGCCAGCAGTCCGAAGATCGCGGCTGCGATCGCGAGCGTTCCGCCCACGCGCCAGGCGGTGTAGCCGCTGACCGCGATCAGATCGTGTGGCTCTCCGTAGAACAGGCGGAGCCCCTTGTTGCCGCCGAAGCTGTGCGCGAACGCGGTCCTGCTCGCGAGCGTCTTGTAGGCGTGGCGGAAGCCCACCGGCTGGATGTAGGAGTAGAGGGCGAACAGGTAGGCGAACGCGAACGTGCGGATGCGCGCGTCGCGGAACGCCTGCGCGACGACGGCGAGCGCACTAGCGGGCCGCATCGCGGTCGGAGCCGTCGTAGTGGTGCAGGAAGATCTCCTCGAGCGACGGCTCGCGGCTCGTCAAGTTGAGGATCGGATGGCCGCCGAGCGCGGTGAGCAGCGCCTGCGGGCTCCCGGTCACCTCGAAGCGGAGTGCGCTCGGTCCGGTGCGCTCGACCTGGACGCCCGGCAGCGAGTCGATGCTCGGCGCCGGGCCGGCGAAGACGACGTCGATCGTCTGCGCGGAGAGGTGGCGCAGCTCGGCGAGCGTCCCCTGATCGACGAGCCGGCCCTGCTTGAGGATCCCGACGCGGTCGCAGATCGCCTCGACCTCGCTGAGGATGTGCGAGGAGAGAAAGATCGTCTGCCCGCGCTCCTTCGCCTCGCGGGCGCACTCGCGGAACGTCATCTCCATCAGCGGGTCGAGCCCGCTCGTCGGCTCGTCGAGGAGCAGCAGGTCGGCGCGCGTCGCGAGCGCGGCGACGAGCTGCACCTTCTGCCGGTTGCCCTTCGAGAGCGCGCGCACCTTCTTCCTCGTGTCGAGCTGGAAGCGCTCGACGAGCTCGTCGCGGTAGGCGACGTCGGTGCCGCCGTGGAGATGCGCGAGGAACGCGAGCGTCTCCGCACTCGTGAGCGCCGGCCACAGGAGCGGCTCGCCCGCCACGTAGGCGACGCGGCGGTGTGCCTGCACCGGATCCCGCCAGGCGTCGACGCCGAGCAGCTCGGCCCGCCCCGCCGTCGGACGATGGAGCCCGAGCAAGAGGCGGATCGTCGTCGTCTTGCCGGCGCCGTTCGGGCCGAGGTAGCCGTACACCTCGCCCTGCTCGACCGAGAGGTCGAGGTGGTCGAGTGCCAGCGTCTCGCCGTAGCGCTTCGTCAGTCCCTCGGCGCGGATCGCGTTCATCGGCGTTCAGAGCGTAGACGGGCGGATGAACGAGGCCGGCGGAGGACGCCGGCGCTCAGGAGCGGGTCCGCGCCTTGAGGATGGGCCCGACGTCGGTGATCGAGAGCAGACCGACGACGAGGTTGCCGCGGCGCACGAGCGCCCGTCCGAGCCGAGCGGGGTCGAGCACGGTGAGCGCGTCGATCAGACGGTCGTCCTCGCCGACCGACGGCGCCTCCGACAGCGGCAGCATGCACTCGCGGACGCGCACCGTCGGCCAGGCCGCGTGCGGCGCCCGCAGCACCGCCGCCAGCGGAAGCAGGCCGACGACGTACCCGCCGTCGACCACGGGATAGGTCGCGTAGTGGTAGCGCGTGGCGTACGCGTCGACGAACTCCGCCAGCGTCCAGTCCGCATCGACGGTGACGGGCTGGCTCACCATCACGTCGCGCACGCGCAGGCCGCCGAGCCTCGAAGCGAGGATCGAGTGCTGTGTCTCGGCGCCGGCCGCCGCGGAGAGAAACCAGCCGAGGAAGACGAGCCACACGCCGCTGACGATGTTCACGGTGAGCGCGGCGATGACGCCGATCGCGATCAGTCCGTATGCGAGCATCTGTCCGATCCCGGACGCGCGCGCCGTTGCCGTCGCGAGGTTGCCGCTTCGCCGCCAGAGGAGCGCGCGCAGCACCCGGCCGCCGTCGAGCGGGAAGGCCGGCATCAGGTTGAAGACGAGCAGAATCGCGTTGATGTAGCCGAGCCAGGCGGCGACGCCGCCGATCGCCGTGCGCGGCCCGACGGCGAGCGCGCCGCCGGTGAACGCCGCCGCGAGCACAAGCGTGACGAACGGCCCTGCGAGCGCGATCCGCAGCTCGGCGCCGGCCGAGGGAAAGTCCGTCTTGAACCGCGCGACGCCGCCGAAGAGCCAGAGCGTGATGCCCTCGATCTCGACTCCCTCCTTCCGGGCGCGCAGCGCATGGCCGAGCTCGTGCAGGAGGATCGAGCCGAAGAAGACGATCGTGGCGGCGACGGCCATCGCCGCGTACGCCGCCTTGGAGTGTCCGGGCGACTGCGCCGGGAACGCGCTCGCGGCGAGCATCCAGCCGATCAGCGCGAACGCGAAGAGCCAGCTCCAGTTGAGCCCGATGCGGATGCCGGCGATGCGTCCGAGCGTGAAGGTCGGGTTCATCCCTGACAGCGTGTGCCTCGACCTTCGCGCGGGAATCAGGCCGGGTGCGGATCGCCGTTGCGGTCTTTTCCGGATGGCGCGGGAGCACATGCGCGGCAAGGCTGTCTCTCGTGTCCACCACACTCGAACCTCGCACGGAGAGCGACCCGGTCCGGAGCTGGCGCCTCGAGCGCCTGATCGCCGTGGGCTTCCCGCGCGACACCGCGCTCGCGCTCAGCGAGCGCTCCGACGTCGACCTGCATGTCGCCGCGCGGCTGCTCGAACGCGGCTGCCCGGTCGACACCGCGCTTCGGATCCTTCTCTAGGTCGCAGCGCCGCTGCGGACGATCACGACGGGACAGCGCGCGTGGTGTGCGCACGCCTGGCTGACCGAGCCGAGCAGCAGCCCGCCGAAGCCCCCGTGGCCGCGCGAGCCGACGACGAGCAGCTCGGCGTCCTTCGCCGCCTCGACGAGCCCCTCGGCCGCGTGACCCTCGACGACCTCCTGCTCGACCGCGTCAGGGACGTCGGTCGCCTTTCGCACCGCGTCCGCGAGCCCGGCGACAGCCAGCTCGCGCAGCTCGCCCGGATCGATCGGGAGCGGGTCGAAGCCGGGGCCGAAGAACGCGTCGCCTGTGCTCATCAGCGGGTACTGCCACACGTGCACGGCTCGGACGGCCGTCTTGCGCAGCCGACCCTCCTCGACGGCCCAGCGAATGGCCGCGATCGACTCGGCCGAGCCGTCCACTCCGACGACGATCGCCATCGCGTGATCCTCGCACTCAGGCGGCTGCTGCGGCGGTGCGAACGTGCACGTTCAGGCGGACCGGGGTGTCGAGCGACGCGGCGACGAGGCACGAGCGCTCGGCGTCGAGGGCGGCTCCCTTCGCCTCGGCCTCGAAGCCGGCGTCCGTCTCGAGCTCCACCTCGAGGTCGACCCCGACGAAGCCGTAGCGGCCGTCGGGCCGCTGGGTGACGTCGCCCGAGCTCTCGACCACCAGGCTGCGGAGAGGCACGCTTCGGCGCCGCGCGACCGAGACGAGCGTGACCGTGTAGCAGGTCGCGACCGAGCCGACGAAGAGGTCCTCCGGGCTCCAGACGCCTTCGACGCCGCCCTGGAACTCCGGCGGGGTCGCGACGGGGAGGGATTCCTTGCCCGGAACGGACGCCAGGGTCAGCTTGCCGTCGAGCCAGCGCACGTGAACGGGGAAACGGTGTGTCTTGAGAGTTGCCATCACGCCCAGTGTCGACCCGGGTGGATCCCTGGGCATCGGTGAAGTGCCGTGCGCGTCTGCGGGCTACTACGCCACGCGCTCCGCACCGGTCCGGATGCCGAGCGGCGCCGCCCCGGATTGGATGGGGAAAAAGCGGCCGAGAGGAGACCCGGTGGCGACATTGACCCTGACCACCAAAGAGCGGATCGAGCGGCTGCCCCACCAGCTGCACGCCGAGTTTCCGGAAGTGCCGCTCGCACTGCTCGAGCACGACATCGAGGAACGGGCGCGCGAGCTGCTGAGGAGTGCGCACTTCGACGACTTCGTGCCGCTGCTCGTCCGGAAGACCGTTCGCGACCGGCTCCACGACAGCGCCTAGCAGGTTGCCCGCCGGTTTCCGTACACTCGCCCGATGGGCCTGCTCCAGAAGCTGAAGGGCACGCTTTCCGACAAGAAGGCCGAGCGCGAGGCGATCGAGCGCGCCCGCGAGGAGTCGCTGCGGGCGGGTGAGGAGCCGGCGGAGAAGACCGAGGCGGAGATCATCGACGACGCTCTCGGCACCCTGCCGCCGCCCGACTAGGAGGCCTCCCGCGCGTCTGCGAAGCGGTCGGCGGCGAAGTCGAGGTCCGCGCGCGTGTGCGCCGCCGACATCTGCGTCCTGATCCGGGCCTTCCCGCGGGGAACCACGGGGAACGAGAAGCTGACCGCGTAGACGCCGAGCTCGACGAGCTTCGCCGCGAGTCGCGCGGCTGCGAGCTCGTCGCCGACCATCACCGGGACGATCGGGTGCTCGCCCGGCAGCACGTCGAAGCCGAGCTCGGTCATGCGCGAGCGGAAGTGCGCGGTGTTCTCGCGCAGCCGGTCGCGCAGCTCCGGTGAGCGCTCGATCAGGTCGAGCGCGCGCAGGCTCGCGGCGGCGACGGGCGGTGCGACGCTGTTCGAGAACAGGTACGGGCGGGCGCGCTGGCGGAGCAGCTCGACGATCTCGCGCCGCCCGGACACGTAGCCGCCGCTCGCGCCTCCGATCGCCTTGCCGAGCGTGCCGGTGAGGATGTCGACACGCTCGACGACGCCGTGATGCTCCGGCGTTCCGCGCCCGCCGGCGCCGACGACGCCGACCGCGTGCGAGTCGTCGACCATCACGAGCGCGTCGTGCCGCTCGGCGAGCTCGCAGATGCGGTCGAGCTTCGCGAGGTAGCCGTCCATCGAGAAGACGCCGTCGGTTGCGATCAGGCGGTGGCGCGCGCCGGCCGCCTCCGCGAGGCGCGCTTCGAGCTCGTCCATGTCCCCGTTTGCGTAGCGGAGCCGCTGCGCCTTGCAGAGGCGGATGCCGTCGATGATCGAGGCGTGGTTCAGCTGGTCTGAGATCACGGCGTCGTCCTCGCCGAGCAGCGCCTCGAACAGGCCGCCGTTCGCGTCGAAGCACGAGCTGAAGAGGATCGTGTCCTCGGTGCCGAGAAACGCCGAGAGGCGCTCCTCGAGCTCGCGATGCAGCGCCTGCGTCCCGCAGATGAACCGCACCGAGGCCATGCCGTAGCCCCACCGGTCGAGTGCTTCGTGCGCCGCCTCGACGATCTCGGGATGGCTTGCGAGCCCGAGGTAGTTGTTGGCGCAGAGGTTGAGCAGCTCGCCCCGGTTCTCGATGTCGACGTGTGCGCCCTGCGCCGTCGTCATCACGAGCTCGCTCTTGTACAGGCCCGCCTCGCGCACCTCCGCGAGCGTTGCGACGAGATCGTCGCGGAATCGTCCGTACACGGCCCCTTCTCCCTCCTAGGTGTCGGTCCAGTCGAGGACGACCTTGCCCGAGTCGCCCGACCGGGCGACGGCAAACGCCTCCTCGAAGTCGCGGTGCGAGAAGCGGTGGGTGATCACGGGGCCGATGTCGAGCCCCGACTGGATCATCACCGTCATCTGATACCAGGTCTCGTACATCTCGCGGCCGTAGATCCCTTTGACCGTGAGCCCGTTGAAGATGACGGGCTCGAGATCGAGCTCGACGTTCGCAGACGGGATCCCGAGCACGGCGATGCGGCCGCCGTGGGCCATGTTGGCGATCATGCCGCGCAGCGCGTCCGGGTTGCCCGACATCTCGAGCCCGACGTCGAAGCCCTCGGTCATCCCGAGCTCGCGCTGCACGTCGGCGAGGTCGCGTGTCCGCGGGTCGACGCCGAGCGTTGCCCCCATCCGCAACGCGAGCTCGACGCGATACGGGTTCGGGTCGGTGGCGACGACGTGCCGAGCGCCCGCGTGGCGTGCGACGGCGACGGCCATGCAGCCGATCGGACCGGCACCGGTGACGAGCACGTCCTCGCCGAGCACGCTGAACGACAGCGCCGTGTGCACGGCGTTCCCGAACGGGTCGAAGATCGCGGCGACGTCCTCGTCCACTCCCGGCGCGTGATGCCAGATGTTCGTCATCGGCATCGCGACGTGCTCCGCGAAGGCTCCCGGGCGATTCACGCCGAGGCCGATCGCGTGGGCGCACAGGTGACGGCGGCCGGCCATGCAGTTGCGGCAGCGCCCGCACACGACGTGGCCTTCGCCGCTGACGAGGTCTCCGACCCGGAAGTCGCTCACGTTCGACCCGAACGCGGTCACCTCGCCGACGAACTCGTGGCCGACCACCATCGGAACCGGAATCGTCTTCTGCGCCCACGCGTCCCAGCCGTAGATGTGGAGGTCGGTCCCGCAGATGCCCGTCTTGTGCACGCGGATGAGGACGTCGTTGATCCCGAGCTCGGGCTCGGGCACCTCCTCGAGCCAGAGACCCTCCTCTGCCCTCGCCTTCACGAGCGCGCGCATCGTCCCCACGACCCCGTCGTCCGAGCCACGGGGCAACCGTACTCGGCAGCCGTCTAAGCTCGCGTGATGAGGGCGATGGTGCTGCGGGCGCCCGGCTCGCCGCTCGAGCCGGCCACGCTCCAGACGCCGGAGCCGGGCGAGGGCGAGCTCCTCCTCGAGGTCCGGGCGTGCGGCGTCTGCCGAACCGACCTCCACGTCGTCGACGGCGAGCTCGAGCACCCGAAGCTGCCGCTCGTACCCGGCCACGAGATCGTCGGGGTCGGCGCCGACGGACGCCGCTTCGGCGTGCCGTGGCTCGGCTGGACGTGCGGAGCCTGCCGCTTCTGCCTGAGCGGCCGGGAGAACCTCTGCGACCGTGCGCGCTTCACCGGCTACGACCTCGACGGCGGCTACGCCGAGTGGGTGGTGGCGGACGAGCGCTTCTGCTTCGCGCTTCCGGACGGCTACGACGACGTCCAGGCGGCGCCGCTTCTCTGCGCCGGCCTGATCGGCTATCGCTCGCTGCGGCTGGCCGGAGACGCCGAGCGCCTCGGCCTCTACGGCTTCGGCGCCGCCGCCCACATCGTCGCGCAGGTGGCGCGCTTCGAGGGCCGGCGCGTGTTCGCGGTGACGCGCGAGGGCGACGAGGAGGCGCAGGCGTTCGCACGCTCGCTCGGAGCGGAGTGGGCGGGCTCGGGGCGCCCGCCGGAGGAGCTCGACGCCGCGATCATCTTCGCCCCGGCCGGCGAGCTCGTCCCAGCCGCGCTGGGCGCGGTTGCGAAGGGCGGAACCGTCGTCTGCGCCGGGATCCACATGTCCGACATCCCGTCCTTCCCTTACGAGCTCCTCTGGGGCGAGCGCGTGCTGCGCTCGGTGGCGAACCTGACGCGGCGCGACGGCGAGGAGTTCCTGGAGCTCGCCCCGCGCGTGCCGGTGCGTACGGAGGTGGAGAGCTTCCCGCTCGAGCGGGCGAACGAGGCGCTCGCGAAGCTCCGCGCGGGCGACGTCCGCGGCGCGCTCGTCCTCGTCCCCTAGCGAAATCCGGCAAGATCCTGTCATGACGAGCAGATTCACGATCGCGAACCTGAAGGAGATCGAGGACTCGGGCGCGGACGGGATCGAGGCGCGCTTCGGGCGCAAGCACCTGGACTCCGAGCATCTCGGCGTCACCTACATCCGCTACGCACCCGGCGTGCGCTCGCCGATGGCGCACAGCCACCGCGAGCAGGAGGAGGCCTACGTCGTGATCGACGGCAGCGGCCGCGTCAGGCTCGGCGACGAGGTCCGCGAGCTGCGCCGGTGGGACGTCGTCCGCGTGAGCCCGGCGACGATTCGCGCATTCGAGGCAGGCGACGCCGGCCTCGAGCTGATCGCGGTCGGCTCCGACCGGCCCGAGGGCGGCGACGGCATCCGCGCGGAATCGGTCTGGATCGACTGAGTGGGTTACGAGCGGCGAAGGGCAGCCGCGAGCGCGGCGCGAGTCTTGGGGCCGACGATCCCGTCCGCGGTCAGCCGGACAGAGCGCTGGAACCGCTTGACGGCGGCCTTGGTCTTCGGGCCGTAGTTCCCGTCGACCTTGCCGGTCGAGAAGCCGAGGCTCCCGAGCGCGCGTTGCAGCACCTCGACCTGTGGGCCCTGGTCGCCGGGGGCGAGGCTGATGTTCGGGGCGGGTAGCGCCTGCGTCTGCGTCGTCGTCGTTTGCGTGGTCTGAGTGCCGACCGTCGGCGTCGACGTCACCGGGGGAATGGGCGTCCGGGAGCCGCTCGAGAAGACGCCGGCAGCTGCCAGCACCGCGAGCACGAGCACGATCGCCAGGGCGGCGAGGATGGGCACGCGCCGGTCGATCGCCGCGAGCCGGGGCCGAGGCGGCGGTTCGGAAGGGCGCAGCCAGTCCTCGACCGGATGGTCCGCTTCGGCGCCGCCCGGAGCTTCGCGCTCCTCGGCCTCGATGCCCGAGAACCAGTCGTCGCGGTCTTGCCCGCGATCCATGCCGCGACGGTAGCGCAGACCGGCCGAGACCGTGGGGCATCGGCCGGCCTGCGGTTGCCACGCCTAGGAGGCCGTCGCTCCTTCTTCCGCGAGCTCACCGGCGAACATCTCGCCTGCGGGCGCCTGGAGGTGCGCCGGCTTCAGGCGCTGCACGAGCGCGAAGTACGCCCCGCCGACGAGCAGGATGACGACGAGCACCGTCCAGAGCACCGGCTGCTCGTTCAACCAGTGCCAGTGGAAGTTCAGGCCGAGACTCGTCTGGATCGGAGTCGGATTCGTCGCGGCCCGCCGCCAGGCGAAGTTGACGAGCATGCCGCCGCCCCAGGCGAGCGCGAGCAGATTCAGCGGCACGCCCCAGCGTCCGAGCGAGAACGGCGCCTTCGCCTTCGGCCACCCGCGCAGCCTGGCGCGGAGCAGGGCGATGTTCCCGACGAAGTACGACAGGTAGATCATCCCGGTCGCGGCGATCGCGATGATCCCGGCGCCCGCGTACTGGAGCATCGGGATGAACGCGAGGATGCCGATCGCGATGCACGAGGCGATCGGCGTGTGCAGCTTCGGGTTCACCTTCGAGAGCACGCTCGAGCCCGGCAGCCGGTCGTCGCGCGACATGCCGAAGCAGAGGCGGATCGTCGAGGTCTGGATCGCCAGGCAGCAGACGAAGATCGCCGCCGAGACCACGAGCAGGAACACCGTCGAGAACGCATTCGAGAAGTTCGCGTCGATGATGCTCGCCGGGCCGAAGCCGCCCTTGATCGCGGCGGGCAGATTCGGGATCGCGAGCAGGCAGGCGTAGAGGAAGACGCCGCCGATCACGAACGCGCCGATGATCGACGCGAGGATCGCCTTCGGTGCCTCCTTTCTCGGGTCGCGTGTCTCCTCGGCGAGCGTGCCTGCCGTGTCGAAGCCGTAGATCACGAACAGCGACATGAACATCGCGACGAGGAACGTGCCCGTCGTCAGGCTCGTGCCGCCGGTGTGGAAGATGACCGAGCCCGACTGGTGATGGTGGAACGCCGCCATGATGAACGCGAACACGACCATGCCGAGGATCTCGAACATCACGCCGGTGTTGTTCACGAGCGCGACGAGCTTGACGCCGTAGATGTTCATCGCTGTGATCACGACCAGCGTGACGACGGCGATGTAGCGCTGGTTGTGCAGGCTGTTGTGAATGTTCCAGCCCATGTTGTTGAAGGCCGGGATCAGCGCCAGCGGCAGCGTCACGCACACGGCGGTGACGGTCAGGATGCCCGCGAAGAGGTAGATCCAGCCGGCAAACCACGAGTACGTCTTCCCCGCGAGATACTTGGTCCACTGAAAGACCGATCCCGCGACCGGGTAGTGGCTCGCGAGCTCCGCAAATCCGAGCGCGATGCAGAACTGACCGATCGCGACGATCGGCCAGCTCCAGATGAAGACGCCGCCGATCGTCGTCAGGCCGAGCGCGAAGAGCGTGAAGATGCCGGTCGACGGCGAGATGTAGCTGAACGCGACGGCGAAGGAGCTGAAGACGCCGAGCGACCGGCGCAGCTCCTGCTTGTAGCCGAACTTCGCGAGGTCGGCGGCGTCGCGCGCGGCCTCGGCGCCGGTCTCGTCGTGGATGTCGAGGATGTTGATCTCGTGGTGGTGGTGCTCGTGATCGTGATGCTCGTGGTCGCTCAAGCCTGCTCTCCCTCCCGCGGACGACGTGTGGGCGATTCACTCACGCCCGGGCACCGCCTGTCAATCGGCCACTAGCCGAGCGCGGCGCGGAAGCGGGGATCCGCCGCCGTCCGTCGGGCCCGCTCGAAGTGCTCCTCGGCGTAGGCGGCGAAGTCGAAGTCGAGCGCCGAGAGCCGCTGCTGGACCGCCCCCCACATCGCCTCCCGGAAGTCCGACATGAAGCGCATCAGCATCTGCTCGGGCGGCTCGCCGTCGGCGATCGGGAGCCCGTTCGAGACGGCGAAATTGGCGTCGTCGAAGGCCGGATCGCCCATCCCGGCGTACTCCCAGTCGACGAGCCAGAGGCGGGCGCCGTCGTGGATGAAGTTCGCCGGCAGCAGGTCGTTGTGGCAGGGCGCGAGCGGCCGGGAGCCGAGACGGGCCTCGATCCGCTCGGCGAGCTCGTGCGCCCAGGCGTAGTGGGGCGGCTCGTTGATCCCGGCGTAGGACTCGACGACACGGAAGGAGTCGAAGCGGCCGGGGATGGGCGGCCCGTCGTGCAGCCGGCGAAGCAGCGCCGCCGCCTCGGCGGGGTCGGGGTCGCCGGGCTCGCCCTCGACGAAGCGCGTGATCAGGAAGCCCTCCGGCTCGAGGAAGTCGACGACCTCCGGCCCGATCCCGAGCGCGGCGGCGTTCAGCGAGGCCCGGTGCTCGACCGCGCGGTCGATCCCGAGCCGTTCGGTGTCGTTGCCGCCGATCCGCAGCACGAACGACTCGCCGCCGGCGGTCAGCTTGAAGTTGTGGTTCGTGATCCCGCCGCCGAGGTGCTCAATTCTCATGCGCGGATGCGGGCTTCCTCGGGATCGAAGAGCGGCTCGGCGCTGACGACGCCCTCGACCCACTCGCCGAAGATCTCGACCTCGACCCGCCGCCCGGGCTCGGCGCGGTCGGCCGGCAGGTAGGCGTAGGCGATCGAGCGCTCGACGCTGTAGCCGTACCCGCCGGAGGTGACACGTCCCAGGGTTTCGCCCTCGACGCGCACCGGCTCCGAGCCGAGCGCGACCGCGCGCGGGTCGGCCAGTGTCAGACACGCGAGCTTCCGCTCGGGCTCGTGTGCGAGCAGGGCCGCGCGGCCGAGGAAGTCGCCCTTGTCGAGCTTGACGGCGAAGCCGGTGCCGGCCTCGAACGGCGTGTCGTCGGGCGAGATGTCGGTGCTCCAGACGCGGTAGCCCTTCTCGAGCCGCATCGAGTCGATCGCCTTGTAGCCGCCGGCGGCGAGATCGTGCGCCCGGCCCGCCTCCCAGATCGCGTCCCACAGCGCCAGGCCGTCGTCGAAGGCGCAGTAGAGCTCCCAGCCGAGCTCGCCGACGTAGGTGACGCGCAGCGCGTGGCAGTCGATGCCGTCGACGCGAAGCTCGCGTGCACGCATGTACGGGAAGTCGAGCGCCGACCCGGTCAGCGGTTCGAGTATCACGCGCGCGCGAGGACCCCAGAGGCCGAGGCAGGCGTAGTCGCGCGTGACGTCGTCGACGGCGACGCCGTCGGGAGCGTGCTCGCGGATCCACGCGAGATCGTGCCGGCCGAACGCGGTGCCGGTGACGATGCGGAAGCGATCGTCGGCGACGCGCGTGACCGTGAAGTCGCACTCGATCCCGCCGTGCGTGTTCAGCATCGAGGTGTAGGTGATCGCGCCGACCTCGCGCGCGACGCGGTTCGCGCAGAGGTACTCGAGGAACTCGGCGGCGCCGGCGCCCGCGACCTCGATCTTCGCGAACGAGGTCTCGTCGAACAGCGCGGCCGTCTCTCGGCAGGCGACGTGCTCGGCGCCGATCGCGGGCGACCACAGCCGTCCGGCCCAGCCGCGCGGGCGCAGCGACTCGTCGCCGCGCGCCGCGTTCGGCTCGAACCAGTTCGGGCGCTCCCAGCCCGACTTCTCCCCGAAGACGGCGCCGAGCTCCGCGAGCCGCTCGTAGGTCGGGGAGACGAGCAGCGGCCGTCCCGCTTCGCGTTCGTGCCCCGGGTACTTCACGTCGTAGTAGGTCGAGTAGACCTCGATCGTGCGCGCGAGCGTGTAGTCGCGCGAGCGGTAGTTGGCGCCGAAACGGCGCGAGTCCATGTGCCAGGTGTCGAGCGACGGCGTGCCGTCGACGATCCACTCGGCGACGAGCTGCCCCATCCCGCCCGCGCCGGCGAGCCCGTGCGCGCAGAAGCCGGCCGCGGTCCAGAATCCGCGCACGTCGGTCGGCCCGAGGATGAACTCACCGTCGGGCGTGAACGCCTCCGGTCCGTTGATGAGGCGGACGACCTCCATCTCGGCGAGGCTCGGCACGCGCACGACCGCGTTCTCCATCAGCTCCTCGAAGCGCGGCCAGTCCTCGGCGAGGAGCTTGCCGTTGAAGTCGGGCGGGATCCCGTCGAGCGACCAGGGCGCCGGGCGGCGCTCGTAGCCGCCCATGATCAGGCCGCCGGACTCGGGCCGGAAGTAGACGAGCAGCGAGGGGTCGCGCATCGTCGGCATCTCGAGCGGCAGCCCTGCCGGCTTCGTAACGAGGTACTCGTGCGCCATCGGCACGATCGGGACGTTGACGCCCGCGAGCGCGCCGAGCTCCTGCGCGAACATGCCGCCCGCGTTGACGACGACCTCGGCCTCGACCTCGCCCTTGTCGGTGACGACGCCGGTGACGCGGTTGCGGTCGGTGGCGATCGCGGTGACGCGCGTGTGCGTCGCGATCTCGGCGCCGCCGCGTCTCGCTCCCTCCGCGAGCGCGAAGGTGAGCTGCGACGGGTCGATGTAGCCGTCGGTCGGCAGGTATGCCGCGCCGAGCACGCCCTCGGTCGACATCGGCGGAAACATCTCTTGCGCCTCTCGACCGCTGATGAGCTCGAGCGGCAGGCCGAACGTCTTCGCCCAGCCCGACTGCCGCTGGAGCTCCTCCAGCCGCTCCTCCGACGACGCGAGGCGGAGCGAGCCGACCTCGCGCCAGCCGGTCTCGAGCCCGACCTCGGCGCCGAGCGTGCGGTAGAGCTCGACCGAGTTCATCATCATCTTCGTCAGGCTGAGCGTGCCCCGGAGCTGGCCGACGAGGCCGGCGGAGTGGAAGGTCGAGCCGCTCGTCAGGTCGGCCCGCTCGACGAGGAGGACGTCCCGGCGGCCGAGCTTCGTCAGCCAGTAGGCGATCGCGCAGCCGCCCACGCCGCCGCCGATCACGACCACCTCCGCCTGCTTCCGCACGGCGCCGACGCTACCGGAGGCCGGGTGCGCCGACGCCGATTGCAGACGGGCCCTGGCGGCCGGATAATCCCGTGGTGTCCGTCCAGCCTGAGTCGGCAGAGGCTTCGGTGCTCGCGGGCAGGCGGCAGTATGTGGCGCGCGGAATCGCGACGCCGCGGCTCGCGGTCGCCCGCGCCGAGGGGGCGTGGATCGAGGACGTCGACGGCCGCCGCTTCCTCGACTTCGCCGGCGGCATCGCCTGCCAGAACCTCGGCCACGGCCACCCGGCGGTCGTCGCCGCGATCCACGAGCAGGTCGACCGCTTCCTGCACCAGTGCTTCATGGTCGGGATGTACGACCCCTACGTCGAGACCTGCCGCCGGCTGGCCGAGCTCTCGCCGTGCGGCGGCGGCGAGCAGCGCTCGCTGCTTCTCAACTCGGGCGCCGAGGCGATCGAGAACGCGGTCAAGATCGCCCGCGCCGCGACCGGCCGGCAGGCGGTCGTCGTCTTCGACCAGGCCTTCCACGGCCGGACGCTGCTGACGATGGCGATGACGGCGAACGTCAAGTACAAGCACGGCTTCGGCCCGTTCGCGCCCGAGGTCTACCGCGCGCCGGCGCCGTATCCCTACCGCGGCGTCTCGTCCGCGGACGCGCTCGCGGGCGTGCGGCGCCTCCTTGCGACCGAGGTCGCCCCCGACGAGGTCGCCTGCGTCGTCCTCGAGCCGGTGCAGGGCGAGGGCGGCTTCATCCCGATCGAGGCCGACTTCGTCCGCGGCCTGAAGGAGCTCTGCGGGGCGCACGGGATCCTCTACGTCGACGACGAGGTCCAGTCAGGCGTCGGCCGGACCGGCACCGTCTGGGCGATCGAGCAGTTCGGCGTCGAGCCCGACCTGCTCGTCGCCGGCAAGTCCCTCGGCGGCGGCCTGCCGCTCGCGAGCGTCACCGGCGCGGCGGCGATCATGGACGCGCCGGCGCCGGGCGGCCTCGGCGGCACGTTCGGCGGCAACCCCGCCGCCTGCGCGGCCGCCTGCGTCGTCCTCGACACCGTCGCGAGCCCCGAGCTGCTCGAGCAGGCGCAGGCTATGGGCGCCCGGCTCGCCGAGGCGCTCGACGGGATCGCCGCCCGCCGTCCGGAGATCGGCGAGCATCGCGGCCTGGGGGCGATGCGCGCGCTCGAGCTCGCGGAGCAGACCCCGGAGCGCGCCGGCGCCGTCGTCGCGGCGGCGTTCGAGCGCGGCCTCCTCCTCCTCACGTGCGGCATCTACGGGAACGTGCTGCGCCTGATCCCGCCGCTCACGATCGCGCCCGACGATCTCGATCGCGGCCTCGAGCTGCTGGAGGAGTCGCTTGTCGACGCCGCTGCGCGCTGAGACCTTCCCGCGCGCGCCGCGGGCGCTCGCGCCCGAGGCGGCCGACGTTCGCTGTGTCGGCATCCGCAAGACCTACGGCGAGGTCGTCGCCGTCGACCACGTCGACCTCGAGATCGGGCGCGGCGAGTTCTTCACGCTGCTCGGCCCGTCCGGCTCGGGCAAGACGACGACGCTGCGGCTGATCGCCGGCTTCGAGCGGCCCGACTCCGGGCGGATCGAGATCGCGGGCGCCGACGTCGCTTCGAACCCGCCGTACGACCGGCCGGTGAACACGGTGTTCCAGGACTACGCGCTCTTCCCGCACATGACCGTCGGCGACAACGTCGCGTACGGGTTGCGGGTCGCCGGCGTCGGCCGGGGCGAGCGCCGCCGCCGCGCCGACGAGGCGCTCGAGCTCGTCCGCCTCCGCGACTACGGCGCGCGCAGGCCGGCGCAGCTCTCCGGCGGGCAGCGCCAGCGCGTCGCGCTCGCACGCGCGATCGTCAACCACCCGGACGTCCTGCTCCTCGACGAGCCGCTCGGCGCTCTCGACCTGAAGCTGCGCCAGGAGATGCAGGTCGAGCTGAAGCGGATCCAGGGCGAGGTCGGGATCACGTTCATCTACGTGACCCACGACCAGGAGGAGGCTCTGACGATGAGCGATCGCATCGCGGTCTTCAACACCGGCCGGATCGAGCAGGTCGGGACGCCGTCGGAGGTGTACGAACGGCCGGAGACGGAGTTCGTCGCCGGCTTCGTCGGCGTCTCCAACGTCCTCGAGCGCAACGGCCGGCGGTTCACCGTCCGCCCGGAGAAGATCCGTCTGTTGCCGCCCGACGCCGCCGGCGGCGAGGGCGGGACGATCGTGGACGCGGTCTACGCGGGCGCGATCACGCGGTACACGGTCGAGCTCGACGCCGGCGGCCGGCTCCAGGTCGTCGAGCAGAACCTCGAGACCACGTCGGCCGACGTCTCGGCGGCTCGCGGCCAGCGGGTCAAGCTCCACTGGAGCCAGGACAGCGTCTTCGAGATCCAGCAATCCAAGGAGGAGATGTGAAGCGAGTCATCGTCGTGGTGGCAGCGGTCGCCGCGCTCGCGGTGCAGGCCGCGACCGCGGGCCCGACCGGCCTGCCGACGTCGATCGGCAAGGGCGAAGGCCAGCTCAACCTGATCGCCTGGGAGGGCTACACGCAACCCGAGTGGGTGAAGCCGTTCGAGAAGGAGACCGGATGCCAGGTGAACGCGAAGTACGCCGGTTCCTCGGACGAGATGGTCGCGCTGATGAGCCAGGGCGGCGACAGCCAGTACGACCTCGTCTCGGCGTCGGGCGACGCGAGCCTGCGCCTGATCTACAGCAAGCTCGTCCAGCCCGTGAACGTCAAGCTCGTGCCGTCGTGGAAGCAGTTCAACCCTGCGTTCCAGTCGCCGCCGAACAACACCGTCGACGGCGTCCACTACGGCATCTCGCTCCAGTGGGGGCCGAACACGCTCCTCTACAACACGAAGCTCGTCAAGCCGAAGCCGACGAGCTGGGCGGCGATCTACAGCCCGAAGTACAAGGGCAAGATCACCGTCCCCGACAACCCGATCCAGATCGCCGACGCGGCGCTCTACCTCTCGAAGTCGCAGCCGTCGCTCGGCATCACCGATCCGTACGAGCTGACCCAGGCCCAGTTCAACGCCGCGATCGCACTCCTGAAGCAGCAGCGCCCGCTGATCGTGAAGTACTGGGCGCTCGCCTCGGACGAGATCGACCTGTTCAAGAACGGCGACGCGGTCATCGGCGCCTCCTGGCCGTACCAGCTCTCGACGCTGAAGGCGGCGAACGCACCGGTGGCCGACACGATCCCGAAGGAGGGGGCGACCGGCTGGCTCGACACCTGGATGCTCTCGGCGAACGCGCCGCATCCGAACTGCGCGTACAAGTGGCTGGCGTACATCTCGACGCCGAAGGTGCAGGCCGAGCAGGCGGTCTCCTACGGCGAGACGCCGGTCAACTCGAAGGCGTGCCCGTACATGAACAAGATCGCCAAGGGCTCGTGCGCGCAGTACCACGCGAACGCACCGCTCGCCTACTACAAGCAGATCAAGTTCTGGAAGACGCCGCTCGCGACCTGCGACAACGGCAAGAACGACTGTGTTGCCTATCCGGAATGGCAGACGGCCTGGACGGAAATGAAGGGGTAGCCCTGTCCGGGCTCGATCGCACCTCGGCGGGCCTTCCGGCACGGAAGGCCCGCCGTACGTTCGGAGGCTTCCTGTGGCGCGCGCCGTGGCTGCGGGCGGTGCTCTTGCTCGCACCCCCGGTCGCCTGGTTCGCGTTGATCTACCTCGCCGCGCTCGTCTACCTGTTCGTCTCCGCGTTCTGGCAGGTGAATCCGTTCACGAGCGAGATCGAGCGGATCTGGAACGTCCACAACTTCACGACGATCTTCTCGTCGGGCGCCTACCGCGCGATCGCGTTGCGCACGGTCGGGATCGCGGCGGCGACGACGCTCACCGATGCGGTGCTCGCGTTCCCGTTCGCCTACTACATGGCGCGCGTCGCCGCGCCGCGCAAGCGCGCGGTGCTGTTCGTGCTCGTGCTGCTGCCGCTCTGGTCGAGCTACCTCGTGCGCGTCTACGCGTGGCGGCAGATCCTCGACCACGACGGCGTCCTCAACTGGTCGCTCGAGAAGCTCGGACTGCCGGCGGCCAACATCGCCTACACGAATACGGCCGTCTGGCTCGTCTTCTCGTACGTCTGGCTGCCGTTCATGATCCTGCCGGTCTACGCGGCGCTCGAGCGGATCCCCGAATCGATGTTCGAGGCCTCGGCCGACCTCGGCGCGCGCGCGTGGTCGACGGTGCGCCGCATCGTCATCCCGCTGGCGCTCCCCGGGCTCGTCGCGGGCTCGATCTTCACGTTCTCGCTCACGCTCGGCGACTACATCACGCCGACGCTCGTCGGCGGTGCGAGCTCGCAGTTCATCGGCAACGTCGTCTTCAGCTCGGTCGGAATCGCGAACAACATCCCGTTCGCGGCCGCGTTCGCGACCGTGCCGCTCGTGATCATGGGCGTCTACCTCGTCGTCGCGCGGCGGCTCGGCGCGTTCGAGGCGCTCTGATGGAAACCCGCTCCGCACGGATCGCGCTGCGCGTGTGGGCCGGGCTCGTCATCTGCTTCCTCTGGCTGCCGCTGCTGCTGATCATGCTCTACGCGTTCAACAGCTCGAACGTCCAGAGCTGGCCGCTGCCGAGCCTCTCGACGAAGTGGTTTCCGGTCGCCTGGGACGACCCGCAGGTCCATCAGGCCTTCTGGCTGTCGATCCGGGCCGGGCTCCTCGCGACGGGCATCGCGCTCGTGCTCGGCTCGTGCGCCGCGTTCGCGATCCACCGCTTCCGCTTCTTCGGGCGCGAGCTCGTCTCGTTCGTCGTCCTGCTGCCGATCGCGCTGCCCGGAATCATCACCGGCATGGCGCTGAACTCGTTCTTCACGAACCGTCACATCAACCTCTCGCTCTGGACGATCGTGATCGGGCACGCGACCTTCTGCGTCGTGATCGTCTACAACAACCTGCTCGCCCGGCTCCGGCGCACGTCGCCCTCTCTCGTCGAGGCGTCGATGGACCTCGGCGCGAACGGCTGGCAGACGTTCCGCTTCGTCACCCTGCCCGTGATCGCGACGGCGCTCGTCTCGGGCGCGCTGCTCGCGTTCGCGCTCTCGTTCGACGAGGTCGTCGTCACCTACTTCACGGCCGGCGCGCAGAACACGCTGCCGCTCCTGATCTTCGGCCTGATCCGCGAAGGGCAGCAGCTGCCCGAGGTGAACGTGATCGTGTTCGCGGTGATCCTGCTGACGGCCGTCCCGGTCGCCCTGGCCCAGCGCCTGACCCGCGACACCGGCGTTCTGCGTCGGCAGTAGTACGATCGCCTTGATGGCGGCGACGCTCTCACAGCATCGGAACCTCGTCGGCGGCGAGTGGGTCGACGCCGTCGACGGCGCGACGATGGAGGTGCTCAACCCGGCGACGGGCCGCCCGATCGCCGAGGTGCCGCGCGGGACGCAGGCCGACGTCGACCGGGCGGTCGAGGCGGCGAAGGCAGCCCTTCCCGGCTGGCTCGAGACGACGCCGGGCGAGCGCGCCGAGCTGCTCCTGAAGCTCGCGGACGCGGTCGACGCGCACGCTGAGGAGCTGGCCGCGCTCGAGTCGCGCAACGTCGGCAAGCCGCTTGCGTACGCGCGCGACGAGCCGCCGGTCTGCTCCGACAACCTCCGCTTCTTCGCCGGCGCCGCCCGCGTGCTCGAGGGACGCGCCGCGGGCGAGTACATGCGCGGCTACACGTCGATGATCCGCCGCGAGCCGCTCGGCGTCGTCGGCGGAATCGCGCCCTGGAACTACCCGCTGATGATGGCGATCTGGAAGCTCGCGCCCGCGCTCGCCGCCGGCAACGTCCAGGTGCTGAAGCCGTCGGAGCAGACGCCGCTCTCGACGCTGCGCTTCGCCGAGCTCGCCGCCGAGATCCTGCCGCCCGGCGTGCTGAACGTGATCACGGGCGACGGTGAGCCGGTCGGCGCCGGCATCGTCCGCCATCCCGACGTGCGGCTCGTCTCGCTCACGGGCGACGTCGCGACCGGCGTCGAGGTGGCGCGCGCCGCCGCCGACACGCTGAAGCGCGTCCACCTCGAGCTCGGCGGCAAGGCGCCCGTCGTCGTCTTCGACGACGCCGATCCGGCGGCGGTCGCGGAAGGGGTCAAGATCGCCGGCTACTGGAACTCCGGCCAGGACTGCACCGCCGCCTCGCGCGTCGTCGCCGGCCCACGGATCTACGACCGGCTGCTCGAGGCGCTCGTGCCGGCGGTCGAGTCGCTCAAGGTCGGCGACCCGGCCGAGCACGACGACCTCGACATGGGGCCGGTGATCTCGAAGGCGCAGCAGGAACGGGTGCTCGGCTTCCTCGACCGGGCGAAGGGCGCGACCGTGCTCACCGGCGGCGGGACGAACGGCCGCGACGGCTTCTTCGTCGAGCCGACCGTCGTCGCAGGCGTCGCACAGGACTCGGAGATCGTCCAGCGCGAGGTGTTCGGGCCCGTCGTGACGGTGCAGCGCTTCGCCGACGACGACGAGGCGATCCGCTTCGCAAACGGCGTCGACTACGGGCTCGCGGCGTCCGTCTGGACCCGCGACGTCGGCCGCGCGCTGCGTGCGGCGCGCGCGCTCCAGTTCGGCACGGTCTGGATCAACGACCACATCCCGCTCGTGTCGGAGATGCCGCACGGCGGCTACAAGCGCTCAGGCTACGGCAAGGACCTCTCGATGTACTCGCTCGAGGACTACACGCAGATCAAGCACGTGATGGCGAAGCTCGACTGAGGCGCCGCTTGTCGGCGCCGCCCTAAGGACGCGCGGGTTTCCCGCGCGTCCGTCTGCGCCGGGAACCTCCCACGCTTGCAACTGACCAACGCTCTGACCAGCCGTCAGAGCTGCACGACGACGAGGCGCTCTTCCGTCATCTCGCGCATGGCCCACGCCGGCCCCTCGCGCGTGTTGCCGGAGTCCTTGACGCCGCCGTAGGGCATCTGGTCGGCGCGGAAGGTCGGCGTCTCGTTGATCGTCACGCCGCCGAAGTCGAGCCGGCGGGCCGCGTTGAGCGCACCGGTGACGTCGCGCGAGAAGATGCCGGCCTGGAGGCCGAAGCGGGTGGCGTTCGCGGCCGCGATCGCCTCGTCGAGCGAGTCGACCGGCGACACCGTCGTGACCGGGCCGAACACCTCGTCGCACGCGACCCTGGCGGTCGGGGCCGGAGAGGCGATCACGGTCGGGCGGAGGACGCCGTTCTCGTCGGCGCCGCCGCCGGTGAGGACGTCGCCGCCGGAGTCGGCGATCCACTCGAGGATGCGGTCGCGGTCGCCGGTCGAGATCACCGGCCCGACGTCCGTCTGCTCGTCGGCGGGGTCGCCGACGACGAGGCTCTCGGTCGCCGAGACGAGCAGCGCCGAGAACGCGTCGAACACCTCGCGCGCGACGTAGATGCGCTGCACCGAGATGCAGCTCTGGCCGGCGAACGAGAACGCGCTCGCCGCGAGCTTCTTCGCCGCGACCTCGAGCTCCGCGTCGGCGAGCACGATCGCGGGCGTCGCGTTGCCGAGCTCGAGGTTGACGCGCTTTCGCGGTGCGCGCGCCCGCAGGCCCCAGCCGACCTCCGCGGAGCCCGTGAACGTGATCAGCCGCACCCGTTCGTCGTCGACGAACACGTCGCCGATCTCGGACGAGGGGCCGGGGACGACGCTCAGGAAGCCGGCCGGAAGACCCGCGTCCGCGATCAGCTCGGCGAGGAAGAGCGCCGAGAGAGGCGTCTTCGCGGCGGGCTTGAGGACGACGGGACAGCCGGCTGCGATTGCCGGCGCGAGCTTGTGCGCGACGAGGTTGAGCGGAAAGTTGAACGGGGAGATCGCCGCGACGACGCCGATCGGAAACCGCTGCGTGAAGGCGAGCTTCCCTTCTCCGGCGGGCGACGCGTCCATCGGCACGATCTCGCCCGCGAGCGAACGGGCGGCGACGGCGGCGAACGTGAGCGTCGAGACGGCGCGGTTCGCCTCGACCCGCGCGGCCTTCATCGGCTTGCCCGCCTCGGCGCAGATCAGCGCCGCCGCTTCGCCCTCGCGGTGGGCGAGCGCCTGGGCGACGCGGTCGAGAATCGCCGCGCGCTCATGGGTCGGCGGGGGTTCCGCCAGCGCGCGCTCGGCGGCGTCGATCGCCTGCCGGGCGAGCTCGGCGCTGCCGCGGGCGACGCGACCGACGACCTCGTTCGAGTACGGGGAGGCGACGTCGATCCACTCCCCGGTCGCGAGCCACTCGCCGGCCACGAGCAGCCTGCGGTCGGTGATGCGGGCGGCCGTCTCCGTCACGGCTTCACACTACGTGCCGGGGCCTCCACCTCGACGTGGGGCAGCCAGCGGAGCCAGCCGGGCAGGTACCAGCTCCGGCCGTCGAGGAGGACGAGCGTGCTCGGCAGCACGACGGTGCGGATCACCGTCGCGTCGAGCAGGAGGGCGACGGCGACGCCGAAGCCCATCTCCTGGAACTGCACGAGCTGCCCGCGTGCGAAGCCGGTGAAGACGACGATGATGATCAGCGCGGCGCCGGTGATGATGCGCGCGGTCGAGGAGACGCCGGTCAGGACGGCGTCGCGTGTCGAGCCGCCGCGGTCGTGGCGCTCCTTGATTCGGCTCATCAGGAAGACCTGGTAGTCCATCGAGAGCCCGAAGAGCACGGCGAAGAGAAACAGCGGCACCCAGGCGTCGATGACGTGCACGTGCTCGAAGCCGAAGAACCTCGTCGCGAACCCGTGGATGAACACGAGCGTCAGGAGACCGTAGGCCGCTCCGACCGAGAGCAGGTTGAGCACGATCGAGACGAGCGCGACCACGATCGAGCGGAACGCGATCGTGAGCAGGACGAGGCTGAGTGCGAACACGAACGCGAACACGTAGGGCGTCGGCCTGGTCACCGCATTGAAGTACTCGGAGTTCTGCTCGGTCGTGCCGCCGACGAGCACCGTGGCGCCCGTACCGGCGAACGCGGCCGGGATCAGGTGCGAGTGGAGGTCGCGGACGGCGCGGATCGCCGGTCCCGCGACCGGATCGCCTTGCACCGGCACGGTCAGGACCGAGAGGTGGTGCGTCGGCGAGGTCTGGATCCGGCCGGCGCCGAAGCGCGGATCGGTGGCGAGACGCCGCTCGAGGGCGACGAGGGCGGGCTGCACCGCGGCGGTGCCGCCCTCGACGACGATCTGCGCCGGGTAGGGGCTCTGCGTCGGGAAGTCGCGCTTCAGCACGAGGTAGCCCTGCTTGGACGGCGAGCTGTCCGGGAGCGTCGCGACGCCGCTCGCGCCGATGTGGAGGCCGAGCACCGGAACGGCGAGGGCGATCATCGCGCCGGCGGCGACGGTCAGGCTCAGCGCCGGCCTGCGCAGGACGCCGCCGACGGCGGTCCCCCAGAAGCGTCCTTCGACGACGTCGGCGCGGCCGAGGCTGCGGCCCAGCACCGGAATGCGCAGGGCGTTGACGCGGTCGCCGAGCAGGCCGAGCAGCGCCGGCAGCAGCGTCAGCGCGGCGGCGACCGAGACGACGCCGACGATGATCGCGCCGGCGGCGAGGCTTCGCATGATGCTCGTCGGCACGATCAAGAGGCCGAGCAGCGCCACCACGAAGGTGCTGCCGCTGAAGAGCACCGCGCGGCTCGCCGACGCCCCCGCGAGCGCGATCGCCGCCTCCTGGGGAGCGCCGCCCGTGCGTTCCTCGCGGTAGCGGGAGATCACGAACAGCGTGTAGTCGATCCCGAGCGCGAGGCCCATGCCGCTGAGCATGTTCACGATGAACACGGAGAGGCTGAACTCGAACGAGAGCAGCGTGACGACTCCGATGCCGACCATGATCGACACGATCGCCACCAGCACCGGGATCAGCCCGGCGACGACGGCGCCGAAGACGAGGAGGAGGATCACGAGCGCGGCCGGGAGGCCGAAGCCGAGCTCGCCGTGCTTCAGGTCGCTCGTCGAGAGGTCGGTGAAGTCGTTGCCGGCGGTGTTGTCGCCGGTGACGGCGACCTGGAAGCCCGCGATCCGGCCGGCTGATTCGCTGAGCGCGACGACCGGCTTGATCGCCGTGTTGCTCGCGACGAGGATCGGCAGCAGCTCCGCGCGCCGGTTCGTCGAGACGAGCGGCGGCGTCACGACGTTCTGCACCGTCCCGGTCGCGTGCAGCTCGCCGATCAGCTTCGTCACGAACGCGTGGAACTGCGGACTGCCTGCGGTGTATCGGTCGGAGCTGACGACGACGACGTCGCTCGATTCACGGCGCTGCTCGGCCGACGTCGGCGGGAAGGCCGCCGCGATCGCCGCCGCCGCGCGTGCCGACTCCGGATTCCCGGTCACCGACGCCGTCGAGGTCAGTCCGTGCAGCGACGTCGCCGCGAGCCCGAGCGCCACGACGATCGCGATTCCCCACGCCGCCAACACGCGGCGAGGGCGAGCAGCACAGGCACGCGCCAGACGCTCGGTGATTCCGGCCTGCGTTTGACGGGCGATCAGCGAGCTACCTCCAGGCGTCGAGGTAGAGACACTACGTCAGACCAAGGCGCTCCCGAAGTAGTCGGCCTTGCCGTTCAGCCCGGGAGGGCAGAAGAAGTAGCCGCCGCCGATCGGGCTGATGTAGTCGGTGAGCGGCTCGTTGATCAAGCGCGTCTGCGTCGCCACGAACTGCCGCTCGATGTCCTGCTGGTAGCAGGTGAAGAGCAGGCCCATGTCGAGGTTGCCGTTCGGGTCGATGCCGCGGTCGTAGTTGTAGCCGCGGCGAAGGATGCGGTCCGCCGCGGTGGCTGGAGTGCGCGGGTTCGCGAGGCGGATGTGCGCGTTGAGCGGGATGACCAGTCCCTGCGGGTCCGTGGCGTAGTCGGGGGCGTCAAACTCGGCGTTCGCGTCGAGCGGCGCGCCGCTCGCACGGCGGCGGCCGATCATCGTCTCCTGCTCGTTGAGCGACACGCGGTCCCAGAACTCGACGAGCATCCGGATGACGCGTGCGACGAGATACGTGCCGCCCGCGGCCCAGGCCGGCTCGCCCGCGCTGCCCCTGACCCAGACGAGCTTGTTCATCTGCGCGTCGTCGGCCGTGCTCGGATTCGCGATGCCGTCCTTGAAGCCGAGGAGGTTTCGCGGCGTGCCGGAGGGTCGCGGCGGGCTCTTGAATCCGTCGAGACGCCAGCGCGGCTGCATGCCCCCGCGCGTGTGCTTGGTGAGGTCGCGCACGGCGTGCAGCACGGTGTCCGAGCTCTCAGCGCACACCTGGATGCTGAGGTCGCCGCCGCACTGTGCGGGATCGAGGTTGTCGTTCGGGAAGGTCTGCATCTCCGTCAGCTTCGCGGGGCGCTTCGAAGCGAGGCCGAAGCGATCGTCGAACAGCGTCGAGCCCAGGCCGAAGACGAACGCGACCTGCTGCGACGGAAGCGTTGGCCCGAGGATGCCGTTGTCGTCGGGCGGCGAGGCCGGACCGAGGTTCTCCGGCAGGCCGCCGCGATACAGGATGCGCATGCGCTCGGTCACCGTGCGCAGCAGATCGCGCAGCTCCGGCTTGGATTCGGCGGTCACGTCGAAGGAGAGGAATGCCGTCGCAGCTGTCGGCTCGCTGAGGATCGCCGCCTGATGCGCGCCCTCGAACGACGTCAGCTGCATCTTCTCGGCCGAGGTCGTCGTCGCTCCGTCGGGGAAGGTCCCGGCCGCGGCGGTTCCGACGCGGACGCCGCTTGCAGCGGCGACGGCGCCCGCTCCCGCCGAGGCGGTCAGGCCGAGGAAGCGGCGGCGCGAGAGTCGCAGGCGCTCAGTCATTCGCGGGGGCGAGGAGCGCGAGCCGGAGCTCGTCGGGGATCTGCTCGAGCTCCTCGAGCAGGTTGCTCGTGGCACTGTCGAGTTGCTCGCGCTGGGCCGTCGTCAAGGAGCCGAGCCCCGTCCAGCGCCCGTTCGGCTTCTTGTAGGCGGCGAAGGCTGCGGTGAGACGCGTCGTGCCCGCCGTCGCCGTCGCGAGCAGGGCGGCGTCGCGCGTGCGCAGCAGCGGCTTCAGCGCGTCGAGGGCGAACGTCTCGCCCTGTGTGTTCGCCCACGCCGTCGCGAGGTTCGTGTTGCTGCCCTCGTTCGTCTCGCCGGTGAGCTCGAACTGGAGCGTGTTCTCGAGGATCTCGTGCGCGCGAAGCGGGAGGTCGGTGTTCACCCAGATCATTCCCGCCGGCGAGCCGGCCTTCTTCACGAGATCGCGGACGGACCGGGCGAGCGCCGCGGCGACGGGTCGGAGCTGCGAGCTCGGCTGACCGTGCCAGAGCCCGTACTCGAGCCGCAGGAAGCCCTGGAAATCGGGGCTGTGCACGCCGCCGGCGAGGCCGAGCGGGCGCCCGTCGATCTCGTCGTTCAACGCGCCGAATGTCCCGTAGGCGACGCCGAGACGTGCATAGTCGAGGTGAGCCGGAAGCCAGAGCGTCCGGGCCAGAGCGAGCCGGCCGGCCCGAACCGCCTGCGCCAGCCGATCGGTGTCGAGGGCGAGGCGCTTCATCACGGGTCCGATCTCGCCGCGATACGCCTGCATCGCGTACGCGAGCTGGTTCGGAGTGACCGGCGAGTAGGGATGTGCGCCGGAAGCGGGCGGTCCGGTGACCGACACGATCGGCGAGTTGAGGGTGTTGCCGTTGCTGTCGAGGCAGTGGATGAAGTAGCGGCCCGGCGGCAGGACGACGTCGAGCGGCACCGAGGTCTCGGGCGCGACCATGTTGATCTGGCCGTACACCGGCGCGTTGGCAGCCGCGGCTGCGTACTCTGCGCTGACCGGGTTTGCGGCGAGGAGCGGATTGGCGCCGCTGACGACCTCCACGGTGAAGAAGTCGTGCGGCGCGGTGTTCTGGACGGTGAAGATCGTCCGGCCGGAGGCGGCCGACCAGCCGGGCGCGCAAGCCGAGTCCGAGACGGCGATCGTCGGAGCGGCCGTGTGACGGCCGTAGGCGGCCGCGGCGACGAGGCCGACTGCGGCGGCCGCGACGAAGGCTCCGAGAATCACGATCCGCTTGCTGCTCATTGCCCCGTCAACGCCGTGATTGTGTCTCGGGCCGAGGTGTTCTTGCGGTGTCCGAACGATGACAGACTGGTGAACGGAAGCCGCCCGCTCTTCGGGCCCGTTTACCGCGTCAGGGCGAATCCGAGCCGGAGCAGCCGACTGCCCTCGCGGGCGTCGGCGACGGTGGCCTGCGCCCGGGCGGCGATGTGCGTCTCCAGCCGGCGGAGGTTCTCGAGGTGCTCGACGGCCCAGAGGAGCGAAAGCGCCGTGTTCTTCGTCGCCGGATCGCGGAGGGCCGCACGCGCACATTCGACGAGCGCCATGCGGCCGTCGCCGTCGCGCGAGTGCGGCGCCCCGATGGGTCGGCGGTTGACGAGTCCGTACGCGAGCGAGGCGTACCACGCGTGGAACGCGTTGAGCTCGCTTTCGAGGTGCGCGCCGCATGACTGGAGCGTGGTCACTCCATTGCACATGGCGGCGAGCGCCGTCAGCGACTCGGCTGCACGGCGCACACGCGTCGCCGCACTGACGAGCCCGGCGACGTCCTCGACGCCGTATCGGGTCGCGGAGCGTTCGACGAGGTACTGCCGGAACGAGTCGTCGAGACGGTGTGCGGCGCCGCCGACCGCCGCGGCAGCGCGGCGCGTCTCCTCCGCGTCCCCGCCGCCGATCATGTCGTGCATCGCCGCGACGACGTAGTCGGCGCCCCGCGCATAGGCCTCCGCGAGATCCGAGCGTAGAGCTGTCGCCGCGCCGCGCGGCCAGAAGAGAAGACCGACGCCGAGGCTGACGGCGAACCCGATCGCGACGTCCTCGAGGCGCACGACACCGACGCTCCAGCCGACCGGCTGGATCAGGTTGAAGAGGACGAAGAGCACGATCGTGAACGCCGCCTGGCCGGCCGCGAACGAGATCGCGCGCGGCGCGTACGCGGCGAGGAAGACCGCCGCCGGCAGGACCGCCCACAGGGCTGCGTGATGCGTACCGATCCCGATCACGATCGCCGCGCCGACGACGATGCCGGCGGCCGTCCCGGCCAGAGCCGTCACGATCGACCGGCCGGTGCCGAGCGCGTTCGACCGCAGGACGGAGAGCGTGCCGAGCACGACCCAGAAGGCGTGCTCGAGGCCGGAACGCTGTGCGACGAACACCGCGAGCGCGAGCGCGACGGCGCCGCGCACGCTGTTCTGCAGCCACACCGAGCGCACGCTCGCGTGCTCGATCGCGAGCCGCTCGGCGGCGTCCAGCTTGTCGGCTCTCGACGGGCCGGCGGCGCCGTTCGGCTCCGGCTCGTCGCCGTCCGTCGCGCGCATCGCGTAGACGGCGAGCTCGCGCGCGGCGAAGCTCGAGGAGCTCACGCGGAACGGGGTCTCGAGCACGTCCGTCAAGGCGGTCGGGTCGTCGTCCGGCATCAGCTCCGGGAGCGTGCGGATCAGCGCGCGGACGTGATCCGCCCGCGCCCGGTCGAGGCGTTCGAAGTCGGCCTGCGCGTCGCCTCCCTCGAGCCGGTCGGCGCTCGCATCGAGGACGGCCGCGGCAGCGGCCATCGTCTCGGCGTTCTCGCGTGCCATGCCGTCGACGGTCTGGTCTTCGCGCGTCGCCGGCAGGAACGACAGCAGCCAGTCGAGCTCGTCGGGCAGCGCCACGAGCGCCGCCGTCGCTGCGGTCGGGCCGGCGGGGCGGTGCTGCGAGCCGAGGAACCTTCGCGACAGCCCGGCGACGCCGGCGCGGGCAGCCTCGGCACGCGTTGCTTGCTCAGCGGGGTCGGCCTCGATCAGGTCCAGCACCCGGCGGATCGCGCCGGCTGCGGCCCGGCGCAGGTCGGCGCGACGCCGCGACGGCCACAGGACAAGTGCGGCGACGGTGCCGGCGCCGGCCGCGAGGCACCAGCCGAGCAGCCGGTCCGGGATGGCGGAATCCGGTGCGGGGACGTTCGCGGGCAGGACGAAGAGAAGGATCGCGCCGTTGGCGGCGGCGGCGAGGTAGCCGCTGAAGGCGCCGGCGAAGAGGATCGCGAAGCCGACCGCCGCCATGGCGCCGGCGGCGAGCCACGGATCGCGCGAGCAGATCGTCCCAAGCGAGATCAACCCTGCGCCCGCAACGGCGAACGCCAGATACGCGACGAGACGTATCCGCCGGCGGCCGCCGAAATCGACGAGCACGAGAACGGCGAACGAGCCGAAGGCCGCGAAGAGCGACGTCTGCGGTCTCGCGATGACGTTGCTCGCAAACGCGAAGACGGCAGGCATGACGATCGCAGCGCGGGCGGCGGCCCTGAGCGCCTCGACGTTGACCGCGCGCGCGATCATCCGCGCCGCGTCACTCCGCGAAACGCGACTTACGATCGTCGGCGGCGTTCCTCGTCTGCCGTGAGCTCGGCCGTCGGCAGCGCCTCGAGCCGGTCGTCCGCGATCGGCTCTCCGCTCTCGATCGAGAGTCCGTAGGTGCCGTTTGCAAGACGCTCTTCGGCTCGCTGGACGGCGGCGAGCTGGTCGCGGAGATCGTCTGCGAGACCCTCGTCGAATTCGTCCTGATAGAGATCGGATGCCAGGTTCGCCGGGTCGAACTCGTCGGCGGGCTCGCTGTCGTCCTCGTGGCCGAGCCGGGCGAGCGCGGACTCGATCCGTTCGCGCTCGGCCGCCAGCAGCTCGCGTGCGCGGTCGGCATCCACTGCGTCAGCTTACGGCTGCCGGAGCTGCCAGGCGCTGGTGGACGAACTGGACGGCCATCGATCCTTCGCCGACGGCGGCTGCGCAACGCTTGGTCGATCCGAGGCGGACGTCGCCGGCGGCGAAGATGCCGGGCACGCTCGTCTCGAGCAGGTGGTCGGCGCCGGCTGCGCCGCCGGTGAGGATGAAGCCGTCGGCAGCGCGTGCGACGGCGTCGTCGAGCCATTCCGTGCACGGTTGCGCGCCGAGGAAGAAGAACAGGAACGAGAACGGCAGCTGCTCGCCGTCTTTCAGCGTGATCGCCTCGAGCCGGCCGTCGGTTCCGTGGAGCGCGGCGACCTCGCTGCGGTCGCGGACGGCGACGCCGGAGCGATCGAGCTCGCGGATCAGATAGTCGGACATCGTCTCGGCCAGGTCTGCGCGGCGGTGGAGCAGGGTGACGAGCGCGCCGCCGCGGGCGAGCCAGACGGCAGCCTGTCCGGCTGAGTTTCCGCCGCCGACGACGGCGACGCGCGAGGCGCCGCAGAGCTGCGCCTCGGGCGGCCCGGCCGCGTAGAACACGCTCAGACCCTCGTAGTCCGGCAGATCGTCGAGCGGGAGCCGCCGGTAGGCGGCACCGGTGGCGAGGATGACGGCGCGCGCCGCGATCTCGTGCTCCTCTTCGAGCCGCACGAGGTGGCGTCCGTCGCCGGGCTCGAGCGAGACAGCGCGATACGGGGTCGCGGATCGGGCACCGAACTTGCGCGCCTGGCTGACGGCGCGGCTGGTCAGCTCCGAGCCGGTGATCCCGGCCGGGAAGCCGAGGTAGTTCTCGATCCGGCGCGACGACCCGGCCTGGCCGCCGAGCGCGGTGCTCTCGACGATCAGCGTGTCGAGACCCTCGGAGGCGCCGTAGACGGCGGCGGCGAGGCCGGCGGGGCCGCCGCCGACGACGAGCAGGTCGACTTCCTCGCGCGGTGCGAGCTCGCGGCCGACTCCGAGCGCACGCAGCACCTCGCCTCGCGACGGGTGCTTCAGCTCGACGCCGCCCGGCAGTCGCACGAGCGGTGGCTCGGTCCCGTCGGGCGGCGCGGTCTCCTGCCAGGTGAACGGGAGCCGGTTGGCGCGGGCGAAGTCGAGCATCTCCATCGTCGCCTCCGACGACCGCGGCCCGACGATCTCGAGCCCGATGCCCTGGATGCGCTGGAGCGCCTCCCGCCGGGCGATGAACGTCGAGAGGACGAGGTCGCTCAGCGGGCCGTCGTCGAAGAGGAGCGCGCGCAGCGTGTCGCGGTCGACCGCGACGTACCGGAGCGGCTTCGTCACGACCGCGGTGAGGAAGACGGTTTGGCCCGAGAGGAGGTTCAGCTCCCCCAGGAAACCTGAGGCGCCGTGCCGGACGATCTCGTTGCCGGCCGCATCGAGGATTGCCACCTCGCCCTCGCGGATGGCGATGAACGGATAGGCCGCATCTCCCACCCGGAACAGCACGTCGCCGGCGCGTGCCGTGCGCTCCTCGCCGAGAGCGGCAAGCGTCGCCAACTGCGAAGGCGACAGCGTCGGGCTGGCTGGAGCTGCCACGAGCCGAGCCTAGTCGCACGCTGCGAGTCTGCGTCGAGCGCCGTGACCCAGAGCCCTCTGACGGACTCGAACCGTCGACCCCCCCTCACCATCAAGGCTCGGGTGGCTGCCGTGCGTTGTGAGCGGTTGCCGATCGTCGCGTTCTCGCCGTTTCTTCGGTGGCTGCACCTGCCGGCGGTTGCCACCGTTTGCGCCTCACCTGCGGCGACGGCGGGGACAGGTCGCCTGGTCGCGTTCCTTTGAGGGTGATGCTGATCACTGCGCCTCCGGTTGGTTGGTTGCGGGCGGTGATCGCGGCGTGCTGGTGCTCGAGGAGGCGTTTGGCGATGGCGAGGCCGAGTCCGGCGCCCTCGTCCGGGGTACGCGACGCTGAGGCTCCGCGGATGCCGGGTTCGAAGATGTGCGGGAGGAGGTCGGGGTCGATCCCGGGTCCGTGATCGTGGACTGTGATCTCGACGCTCGCCCCGTCGTCGGCAGTCCAGGTGACGTGGACCGGAGCGCCCGCGGGGTTGTAGCGGAGGGCGTTGTCGAGGATGTTGGTGAGGGCGCGTTTGATGCGGTCCTGGTCGACGGTGACAGCGACTGTCTGGTCGCCCTCGAGCACGAAGGTGTTGTCTCGGAGGCGGGCTGCGTGCTCGAGGCCGGCGGTGACCTCTTGGACGAGTTCGGCGACCGGGACGGCTTCGAGCTGGAGCGCCGGTTGGGTGTAGTCGTCGCGGGTGTAGGTGAAGAGGTTGCCGATCAGGCGTTCGAGCGCGTCTGCTCTCGCTTCGGCTCGCTGCAGGTGAACGGCCGGGTTGCCGAGCCGTGAGCCGATCGCTTGCAGATGTCCGCGCAGCGCGAAGAGTGGTGTGCGGAGGTCGTGGGCGATGCTCGTGACGAGGAATTGCCTCGCCTCCTCTGCTTCGGCTCGCTTTCGGGCGCTCTCGCCGAGGGCGGCTGTCATGCCTTCGAGTGCCTGGGCGATGTTGGCGATCTCGCCGACGCGGCTGCGTGGGACCTCGATCGTCAGGTCGCCGCCGGCGACCTTGTCGACCTGGTCGCTGAGCCTGGTGAGCGGGGCGACCATCCAGCGGCCGGCAAGCCACACCATGACCGCGAGCCCCGCGAGCAGGACAAGGAGGCCGGTGATGAGCGCGACCAGCGCCCGGGTGGTGCGGGAAGCGGGCCGGTAGTAGAGGTCGACGGCCAGCGTGGCTCCCGACCCGCGCGTCCCGACCGGGAGGAGACGGTGGTCGTCAGTCCAGGACGCGGCGCCCGTCCCGACCGGCGTCCCTGTACCCGGCTTGCCAGTCTGTCCGGCGGCCGCTTGTTTCCTCTGGGCGAGCAGGTTGAGGGCCGGGCTGAGGTAGAGCAGGCCCTTCGTGTGCGGCCCCGCGACGACCACCTGGGCGAGCAGATCGAGTCGGTCGAGCAGGCTCGCGAATCCTTGGATCGAGCCCTTCCTTTCGGCGTGATGGGCCTCGACGTACGCGACTGCGGTGTCGAGTCGGCTCTGGATGCCGGCCTGCTGGTGGTCGCGTTCGATCAGCCAGGCCGCGCCGCCGGCGAGCGTCGGCACGAGCAACAGGACGAGGACGGTGCCGAGGATGAAGCTGCGGATGCGGATCGGCGCCCGTCTCATCTGCTGCCCGGGTCGAGGCGGTAGCCGACGCCCCAGACGGTGACGATGTAGCGCGGCTTGGCCGGGTCCGGCTCGAGCTTCTGCCGCACGCGGCCGACGTAGACGGCGACCGCGCTGCGGTCGCCGAACGACCCCCAGACGAGCTCGAACAGCTGATCGCGGCTGAACACCTGCCGCGGATGCTCGACGAACACGCGCAGAAGCGCGAACTCGCGCGCCGTCAGCTCGATTGGCCGCCCGTTGCGGCTGACCTCGTGCGCGGCCAGGTCGACTTCCAGCTCGCCGAAGCGGAGCCGCTTCAGCCCACCGGCTGGAGCCGTGCGCCGCAACACCGCCTTGACCCGGGCGACCACCTCCGCCGGCGTGGCCGACTTGACGATGTAATCGTCGCCGCCGAGGCCGAGCCCGCGAATCTTGTCTGCGTCGCTGTCGCGGGCACTCAGAAACAGCACCGGGACGCTCGAGTCGCGTCGAAGGCGGCGACAGATCTCGAAGCCCGACTCGTCGGGGAGCATCACGTCCAGCAGAACCAGGTCGGGACTGCCTCGTGCGAGCTGCTCGCTTGTCTCGTGGCCGCTTCCGGCAACCCGCACGCGGAAGCCCTCCGCCTCGAGGAAGTCGCGCATCAGCTCGGCGATCTGCTCGTCGTCCTCGACGACGAGGATCGACGCGCCCGCGTCCTGGTGGCCGCTCACGCGGCTCAGTGTCGCCCAAACCCTGACTCGCCCGCCGCCCCGCCGCCCAGCTTTCAATGGATTTTCATCGTCGGTTCGTGCGGCCGTCATCGGGGCCGAGCGACGATGCCGACATGGACCCGTTCGCCGATCCCGTCCGCTCGAGCGGCCGAAACGAGCGTCGGTCGGCAGCGGCGGGGAGGCGAGCTGCGGCCCTCATCGCGGCGGCCTGCCTGTCCCTGCTCGCGGCGGGCTGCGGCGGATCGGCAGGAAGCCACGTCGCGCAGCTCGGCACGACGGCGACGCAGGCGAACGCAGCGAGTGCGAGCGGCGGCTCGTCCACGAGCGGGTCGACAGCCGCCCACGCGGTTGCCTACGCCTACTGCATGCGCTCCCACGGCGTGCCGAGCTGGCCCGACCCGAACAGCAGCGGGGTGTTCGACAAGTCGAAGCTCACGCTTCAGCAACTCGGGGTCAGCGGCTCGCGGCTTCAGTCAGCTCAGACTGCGTGCAAGCACCTGGCGCCGAACGGCGGCCGGCCGCCGAACCAGGCCCAGTTGCAGCAGATGAGAGCGCAGGCGCTGCAGTTCTCGCAGTGCGTACGCGCCCACGGCGTCCCGAACTTCCCCGACCCGGACAGCACCGGCCGGATCCCCGACCCCGCCGGCGACGGGATCGATCAGGGAGCGCCGAAGTTCCAGGCCGCAAACCAGGCCTGCGGCAAGTACCGGCCCCCGTACATCCCCTCAAACGCCGCCTACGACGCCTATGCCAGGACACACGGTGGGTGATGCGTTCGGCGACAAGGGGCGCGCCGCTCGTATCGCGGCGGCGGTAACAGCCACGGTAGGCCTCTCGCTGCTGGCGGCTGGGTGCGGTGGCTCGCCGGGCAGTCACGTCGCGCAGCTCGGCACGACGACAACGCGGAGCGGCTCATCAGGCTCGACACACGACGAGGCGCTCGCCTTCGCCGGCTGCATGCACACCCACGGCGTGCCGCTCTGGCCCGACCCTGAGAGCAACGGAACGTTCGACAAGTCCAAGCTCACCCCGGCGCAGCTGGGGGTGGGCAGTTCGCAGATCGCGGCAGCGGAACGAGCCTGTAAGTCGCTGCTGCCGACCTATTCCGCGACCCCGCAGCCGGGCGTCCTGGTGCAGGCGCTGAGGTTCTCTCGGTGCATGCGCACTCATGGCGCCACGAACTTTCCCGACCCCGAGAGCAACGGTGCGATCGTCATCCCGCACGCGATGGAAAACACACCGGCGTACCTGACTGCCCTTCACTTCTGCGTGCACGAGTACGGGGTGCCTCCGCCCCCCAGCCCGGCGGGCGGACGGTCTTGAACAGCCATCGTCACTCGCGCCCGCTTGTCCTCACGTTCGCGCTCGTAGGGCTGTTCGGCTTCGCCATGCTCGTGTCTGGTTGCGGCGGCTCGTCGAGTCCCGGCGTCGCGGCGGTCGGTACGGCGACGACCTCGGCGACCACCACGACGACAGCGTCAAACACCTCGCCCCCTGGGAGCTCGACGCAGCTGCGCGAGGCGCTCGCCTTTGCGCGCTGCATGCGCGCGCAGGGCATTCAGAACTTCCCCGACCCCAACAGTCAGGGCAACTTTCCCCCGTTGAGCCAGCAGGCGCTCGGCGTGTCGAAGCAGACGGCGCTGACGGCGCAGCAGGCGTGCAGGCATCTGCTCTCGAACGGCGGCAGCGCGACTCCGCAGCAGCGCCAGCAGAAGATCGCGTTCGGTGTGAAGGTGGCGCAGTGCCTGCGCGCGCACGGATACCCGAACTTTCCCGACCCGACCGGTCTCGGTTCACAAGCGCTTCCCCCCGGGATCGACACGAACTCGCCGCAATTCCAGACGACCGAGACGGGATGCGAGAAGCAAGTGCAGAAAGCGCTCGGTGTGCCATGATGGTGTCCCGCCGAGTCGCCTCCCGCACGGCCCCCGAACTCTGAGGACTTGATGAACCACGGCGGCTGCGGCGTACGCAAGTCAGGGCAGGACTGGCTCGCTGGTGCGCGGATCGTGGCCGCGATCGCCACGGCGGGCAGCCTGGCGCTGCTGGCGGGGGGATGCGGCGGCTCAGCGGGGAGTCACGTGGCCCAACTCGGCTCGACCACGACGCAGCCTGCTGCCGCGTCGGGTACATCGAACGGGGAAGGCTCGCCGAGTTCCCATTCCCTGATCTCCCAGCCGCTCGCCTTCTCCCACTGCATGCGCTCCCATGGCGTGCCGAACTTCCCCGACCCCGACAGCAACGGCGTGTGGCCGAAGAGCCAAGTCGAGCTCTCCGCCGGCAACCCCCGCTTCCAGGCGGCAACCGAGGCCTGCGGGCACCTGCTCCCAGACGGCGGTCCCGGCGTCCCGCCTTCGCCGGCCGTCGTGCAACAAATCCGGATCGACATGACCAAGTTCGCCGGCTGCATGCGCTCCCACGGCGTGCCGAACTGGCCCGACCCCACCGTCGACGAGCAAGGCAGAGGTAACTTCGACACGCAGGCCGCCGGCATCAACACGAACTCGCCCCAGATCAACGCCAAGATTCACAACTGCGATCACGTGTACCCCGCAAGCATCGGGATTCCGTGGTCACCATGAGGCGCCGGCTCGCCGTCGAATGCTGTGGGCGTCCACTCGAAACCGTCGACCCCCTCCTCACCAGACGGGAACGAGCGAAATCGATCGGTCGGGCTCGCTTAGCCCGCGAGTGCGAGTTGTCCCGCGAGAAGGGCAAGGTAAACGGTCGTCACGGCAAAGCCGGCCAACGGCCAGGAGGCGAGGTTCTCGACCATATCGGCGATCAGGGTGGCCAAGCCGATCGCGAGAGCGATCGGGAGCACGTGCAGCCCGCCCCAAAGCGCGGGGTGATGCGGATCGACGTCGGTGTTGGCGCGGATGCCGCCGAAGGACGCCGCTCCGACGAGTGCGAACCCGGCGACCGCTCCGAGCATGAAGAGCAGCGCGTCGACGCTCGTCGGCACCCCACGCGCGTGCGTGAGCACCGCGCCGGAGGTCCAGATTGTGAGGGTATAGCCGTAGGGCGCGATGCTGAGGCTCACCACGCGGCGGGCGGCTTGGCGGTACGAGGTTCGTCTCACCGGCCAGCGTTTCTTGCGTCCAGGGCCGGTTCCTGCCCCGGGCGGGCAGCGCGCCGCAACCTGCGGCCGCTGCGGATCCTCATTGAGCGGCGGGTCGCGGCTCGACTCGACAGCCCGCGATCGCGTCGCGGACGTCGGCGGCGAGCGCAGCGATCGTCTCGGGCTCGGAGATCACCCGCCAGACGAGGCTCTCCCTCGCGCGGCAGCGCAGGTACGGATCGCGACGGATGTCGTCGAGATCGCGGCCGTCGCGATGCTCGCGGAGGATGTAGGAGCGGAGCTCGGCCTCGACGAACGGCCGTCGGCCCAGGAAGAGGTAGGGGTTGCCCCGAAACTGGCGGAGGGGCCGTTTCATCTTCCTGCGCACCGGCTCAACCCGCCGGGATGATCGTCCAGCAGTGGGCAAATTCTCAACTCCCGAAGTCTACACCATGACATGGTGTAACGTGGCTTGGAGAGCTCCCGGCGACGGCGATTCACGTCTTTCCAGCTGAAGGCGATCCCGTCGGCGCCGGCACACCGCGGACAAGCTGAGACCGTCACGCGACCCATGCGAAGGCGGTGACGGACGGTGCCCGTTGGGCGTCCGCGCGCGGCGCAGATCGCGGGCGTCGGCTGCGTTCGTCTACGCATCGACTCACGCGTTGACGTCGAGATCCGTCGGGAACGGCATTATCCGGGTGTGCCCCGCAAGAAGCAGTCGAATGCGGACGAGCTCGAACTTGCTGCTGCCTACCGCGCCGCACTGCGTCGGTTCTTGCGCCGGACTGAAGCGATCGCGGCGGACGCGCGGCTAACGCCGGAGCGTTACGACCTGCTGCTCGCGATCAAGGCTGCGACCGTCGCGGGCGAGCCGGCAACGGTGAGCATGCTCACAGAGCGGCTCGAGCTTCGTCAGCAGGCGGTGACGGAGATCGTCAAGCGCGCCGAAGAGGCGGGACTTGTCGAGCGCCGCCGGTCGCCGACCGACGGCCGGATCTTCCACCTTCGCTTGACCTCAGAGGGAGACGCGCGGATGATGAAGGCGTTCCGCGCCCTTGGCCGAGACCGTCTCGCGCTTGCGGCTGCCTTTCACGATCTCGATCTCCGCTTCCATGCCTCGGTGCCGCCGGATCCACGTCGTCGGCGCAGATCTTGAGGCTCTCGTCGATGAGGGGTGGCCCGGCGGCCGGACTGCTTGCCGGCCCGCCGGGCCACCAACGGCGCCGGTCTCGGGTGTCCCAGATTCTCGAGTCGGCGCCGAAGATCGGCGCGAGCAAACAGGCGCTGATGATCACCACCAGTGCAGCGATCACCAGCGTGCCCGATGTCATCCCACGACGATCCTGGTGTGGACGACCGCACCCGAGGGTGCGAGCACGTACCAGAGACCGCCGTTCAGGTTGAGCGCCTGCCCGGTTGCCTGGCCGGGCTTCCTGTCGCCGATGTAGGTGTAGAGCGGCCAGCCGTGGTAGGTGACGACGCGACCGCCGGCAGGATCGCGGTCACTGCCGAGCAGCTTCTGCTTCGCCTCTCCCTTCGCCACGATCGTCGCGTGTGCAGGGAGCTTCACGGGCGGCCAGATCGCCGCGCAGGTGCTTACGCACGTCACACGCTTGCGCTTGTCGGGGACGAACATGTACAGCGTCAGCCCTTTGCTGTCGACGAGGATTGTTCCGAGTTTTCCGACCTTTCTCGTCGAGATCACGATCGAGCTGTGCGTGGACTGCGCGGCCGCCCCCGTGCCTCCCGCACCTGTCACCGAGAGGACAAACAGGAGTCCCACGACTGCGAATAGGCGTCGCCGGCGTTTCCAGGGTTTTGACATATCTCGCCTTTCGTGGAGAGGTGAGGCCAGTGTGCCACAACCACACAATGTAATGGTGTAGTTCCTCTCGGTTTCAGCTCCGGGTCAGGGTCTCACGGAGTGTCCATGGGTCAGCGCCGGTCGGCGAGGGGACTGGCCGGCGTCCCGGTTTAAACACACCAGCTCGTGGTACATGTCAACCAGAACATGGTATAGCTGAGCCACGGCCCTGCTCTCGCAAGGGCCTTCTCCGGGTTTCTGGCACCCACAGGGTCACCCGATCGAGTATTTGCACCCCACGGGCTCAGGTGCGGAAGCAGCCGCCGAACTCGGATCCCCAGACCCGTACGTAGCCGCAGACCTCGAACGGGTTCGTGTTGATGCTGGCGGTGATGCCGAAGATGTGGGCCCAGTTGGTCCATCCCCACCAGAACCAGCCGCGGTACCCCCACGTCTTCCCGTACAGGTCGCCCGAGCCGTACCCCTTCAAGGCGACGTACGGCGAGTTGCTCGAGATCGTCAGCGCCATGTCGTAGCTGAAATCGGCGTAGAAGGCGACGACGAGCAGGTAGATGTGCGGCGAGCTTCCGTAGAAGCGCCCCGAGGCGGGGCTTCGCGCGGTCGCCGAGAACGAGCCGTTCGAAGAGATGTGGACCTCGATTCCGAACGAGAACCCGCCGAATGACATCGCGGACTTCGCGTCGAGCGTCGTCGTGCTCTTGCCTGCCTTGCACGAGGCGTCCGTGCAGTTTGTGAACACCGCCTCGGCGGTCACGTTGATCACACGCAGGTCGAGGTTTGCGTTCACACCGAGGTAGAACCTGCTGCCGACGATCGTCAGGCGTCCCGAGGCTTTGAACACCGACCCGGCGTCGATCTTCACCTCGGCGAAGAGGCCGGCGTCGGAGGGGAAGTTCGAGAACGCAAACTTGGCGCTGGCGAGGCTGTAGCCGGCGAGCACGAGGTTCGCCTCGCCCTTCAACCGCACGCGCGGCGTGCCGCCGTCGTATTGGAAGTCGCCCGAGAACGCCACGCTCGAGCCGAGGACGGAAACCGTCGAGTCGCCGTGAACGGTCACCGTCTTGCGCACCTTCGCGACCTTGACGTTCACGCTCGCCGTAACGCCGACGAGGTTGAGGTTGCCTGAGCCGCTGAACGAGAAGTCGCCGTCGCTCGAGAACGAGCCCGCGATCGAGACCGAGTTGCCGCTGGACGAGCCGAGCAGCTGGATCGTCGTCGCGAGATTGCCCCAGACGCCGCCGTTCGCGCGGCCGAGCTCGATCGTGCCGTTTGCCTTGAAGCCTCCCAGGTTGATCGACACGTCCTTGGCCGAGATCAGGAAGTCCCCGGCCTTCGCGTCGACCTTCGTGCCGTTCGGGCCTGCGATCTTCGTTCCGCTCGGCACGCTTCCGTAGTAGACGGCGCCGGCGAGCTTCGCCGTGAAGACGTCGCCGAACTTGAGCTCGGCGTCGAGTGTGAGCGAGCTCGAGCGAACGGCGACCGTTGCCGAGCCGAACGTGTAGCCGCCGACGCTCGCCCTCACCGTCGCGTCGACCGCGAAGTTCTTGCCCGGCTCGTAGTCGAGCTTGAACGTTCCGTCGAGCGTGATCCCGCCCGAGCCGCCGACGACGATCTTCGCCTTCACGCTCGCCTTCGCCTTGAGCAGCTTGCCGTTGTCGATGCCGAGCTCGAAGTCGGCCTCGGCGCTCGACCCGAGCAGCTCGATCGAGCCCTTCGCCTTGAACGAGAGCGACGACGTCGATCCGATCTGGATGTGCGCCTCGACCTCGACCTGCTTGATCGCCACCGCGCCGAGCGCGAGGTTGTCGAGCTTCCCGGTGAAGTCGATCTTGGTCGTCGTGCCGTTCTGCGCCAATCCGCCCGAGAGCTCGACCGACGCGCCGAGCACGGTGACGCCGCCGGCGAACTTGATGCTGAACTTCGACGACGAGATCGCGAGCGCGATGTCCGTCTTCTGGACGTTGAGTCCGCCGACCGCGAACTCGCCGATCGCGAGTTTCGCGTCGACGGCGAACGGCGAGAGGCCGAGGTGCGCCTCGACCTGGACGGCGACGCCCGCGATCGCGCCGTCGAATTCGATCGAGAGGCCGGGCTGGTAGGAGAACTGGCCGACCTTGCAGCCGGTGGGTGCGACCTCGACCTCGAACTGCCTGGCGGTCAGGACGCCCTTCTTCGCGATGTCGAGGACGTTCGCAGCCGGATTCGCCGGGTTGTCGAGCTCGATCCCGATGCACGGGTTCGTCACCGAGATGTTCGCGACGAGCGTCGTCTCCGCCGTGTTCGGGATGCCGAGCGGATCGCGAATCGCGCCGGGAAGGATCGCGCGCGCGCCGAAGCCGATCCCCGGCGTCAGCGTCGTCAGGTTGATCTGGAATGCGACGGCGAGATCCTTCAGCGTCAGGTCCTTGACGCCGAACGCCTGCTGCCAGCCCGCCTCGCTCTTCAGCGTGAACTCGCCTGCGACCGTCTGCGTCGAGGCCGAGAAGCTGAGCGCGATGCCGAGGCCGACGCTGCTCTCGGGCGCTGAGCTCGTCTTCGCGATCTTGAGATCCGCGGTACCGCCGAGCGCGATGCTGAAGTCGCCGCTCTTGCGGAGGATCTCGAAGTACGCCGAAGCGAGCTGCACGCTGCTCGCGCTCGTCGAGCTGCCCATCAGGTAGGTGGCAGACGGGAGCGTGAACTCCATCCGCAGCCCGAACTCGCCCGTCGAGAGGTTGACGGAGCCGTTCGCGCGCCCGCTCACGTCGCCGGGCAGCTTGAGCATCGACTTGAGCCAGCTCGGCGTCGTGAACGAGCCGGAGAGCTCGAACGTGTTCGCCGGCAGCTCGAGTTTCGAGACCGCCTTCGTGACCGGGTCGACGACCTTGAGCGAGGTCTTGAACGAGGACCAGCCGACGATCGTGTCGCCGAGCTTCGAGCCATCGCCGCTCGAGCCGGGCAGCGAGAAGGAGCCGAGCTGCGCGGCAATGCTCCAGCCCGAGCCGGAGAACGCTGCCTCGACGACCGGAATCTTCCCGACGACCGGCAGCGTCGCCGAGCCGTTGATCGCGAGCTGCAGGCCGCCGGCCTCGCTCGAGCCCGCGAGCAGCGCGGTCCCGGCCGCAACCGAGACGCCGCGAGTGAGCACGATCTTGCCGGCGTCGATCGTGATCCCGGCGCCGACGTCGATCGGGTTCGTCAACTTCGCAGCGAGGCTCAGGTCGCCGCTCGGAAGCGCGAGCACACCGCGCAGCTCCGTCGAGATCTTGCCGACCGACGGCAGTTGGAAGTCCGCGCGTCCGGACGTCTGCAGGAAGAGCGACGCGTCTCTCGGACACGGTGCGCCGGTGTCCTCACAGGTGCTCGCGAGCAGGAGCTCGACGTCCGAGATCGACACCGCGCTCGTCGGCGACCAGGTGCCTTTCGGCGAGACCTTCAGCGAGAGCTCGTACTTGTCGTCCTTCGCCGTGATCGAGCCGTGCACGTCGCTCGGCGAGATCGTCAGGCCGGGCAGCGGCGTCCACGAGGACGTCCCCGCGCCATCGGCGGTGAGCGACCAGTTCTTCGGGTCGTCGTAGGTGAGCTTGACGTCGACGCCGAGCGATGTCGAGCCGCTCTGCACGAGGATCGTCCCTTCGCCCGAGAGGCCGAGCGACTCCGTCGTCGGCGCGAGCTCGACCGACAGGGCCTCGACGCGCAGGCCGGGGACGATGTCGAAGCCCTCGTTCAGCTTCCCCGTGAGCTTCACCTCCAGCGGCCCGTCTGCGGTCGCACGTGCGACGTGTCCGGTCACGTCGAGTGAGTGGCCTTGCAGGTCGACGAGGCGGGCGAGCGTGACGTCGAGCGAGAACGTGCCGTCGTTCGCGACCGAGCCCTGGATCGACACGGTCGGTTTCGGCGAGTCCGGGCTGGCGTCGCGCGCGGGTCCGGTTCCCTCGGTGTCGACCGAGACGCTTGTCGAGCCGCTGCCGGCGGTGAACGTCAGCGACGTCGTCCCGTCCCAACCCGACGGGAGCGGCACGAACGCGAGACCGCTGCCGGTGACGGTGCCGTCGATCTCGACATCCGAGCCGCTGAACGGGAGCGAGAGGCCCTTGTCGCCGATCGTGAACACGGGCGAGTGCCACGCCGCCGGGCCGGTGAACGTCCCGGCGGTCAGGCTGATGCCGTTCTTGGAGATCGAGCCGGCAAGGCCGGTCGCATCGAGATACGAGCCGAACTTCAGCGACGAGCTCGAGAAGCTGAGCGTGGTCGCCGTCGTGCAGCCGGTGCCGGACAGCTGCACGTCCGAGAGCGAGAAGGAGATCGACCCGAACGACTGTGAGAACGACTTGCCCTTCGCAGCGTCACGGACGAAGTCGCACAACGGGCCCGTCACCGCCGTCGAGGCGGTGGTGGTCGTCGTGGTCGTGGTCGTGCCGGCGGTCGTCGTCGTCGCCACGGTGTCGGCGGCAGGTGCGAGCGGCGCGGCCTCGTGCGCCTTCGTCGTCGCCGTCGTCGTCGCCTGCAGGTGCTCGGCGGGAAGCGGCAGCCGGCGTTCCGCGGTGCGCGGCCCGGCCGCCGGCACCGTCGTCGGCGGATGCGGATGCGCGAACGAGAAGCCGGCGCTCGCCGGCGTCTCCGGCACGACGCGGACGCGCGTCACAGCCGTTGCAGTTGCGCTGCCGTCGCTGACCGAGAGCTTGAACGCGAGCGTCGTCAGCTTCGTGACGGCCGGCACCGAGAACGACACGTCGGCGAGCGATTGCGCTCTGAGCCAGCGGACCGGCGGGCCCTCACTTTGTGTCCATGCGTACGTCAGGCCGGCGCCGCTGCCGCCGCTCCCGTCTCCCTCGAGCGTGACCGTGCTCGCCGAGAGTGGTGCGTTCGCGGTCGTACGCGGCTCGTCTGCGAAGACGACGTTCTCCGGCGCTTTGATGACTGCGCGCAGCGCCGGCCGTGGCTCGACCGTCGCCGCGGCGACTGCGGACTTCGGCACGCGTGCCGCACCGTCGGCCGCGTGTGCGACGACGGTGAGGCTGCGTTGCGCCGTCCCCCGCGCGAACGTCGCCGTGAGCGCGACCGGCGCGAGCTCGCCACCGGGGGAAAGCGGCGGCGCCGTGCAGACGGCGGTGGTCGCGGCCGGCGTGCAGCTCCAGCCGGGGGAGCCGATCGTCTCGAGCCTTGCTCCGTGCGGCAGCCGCAGCGAGAGTCGCACGTCCGAGCGGGTCGTCCCGGTGCCGGTGTTCGTCACGGCGACGTCGAAGCGGCCGATGCCGCCCGCCGTCGGGACGAGCTCGGTTGTGATGTCGGGCTGAAGGCTCGCGAGCGCCTCGCTCACCGACACGAGCACCGGCAGGTGCGTCACGTTCGGGACGCCGCCCGAGACGAGCCGCACGCTCGCGGGCCAACTCGTCGCGGCCGGCGTCGGCCGGGTCGGGACGAGGGTGATCGTCGGTCCGGAAAGGGACTGCGCGGGCTGCAAGTCCTGGGCGATCGGGAAGGTGCAGCGCAGGACCGGCGCAGGTCCTCCGCTCGTGCCGCACGTCCATCCGGGCGGCGTGCGGATCGACTGGACCTCGACGCCCGCACCGAGGGTCTGTTCGAGCTCGCCCTCTGCGCCGGCCGCGATCGGCGCGCCGCCCGCGTCACGAACGCCGAACTGCTCTGCAAAGTACCCACCGGTGAGGAGCTCGGCGGGGGCGCCGTCGACGGCGGGCTGAAGCTGGAGCGCGTTGGCCGCCGCCCCTGTCGCATGCGAGAGCGTGAGCGCCGGGAAGCCGGCGTTGCCCGGGAGCACGATCAGCGGCACGGTCGCCGACTTCGCCTCTGCGCTCGCCGGCTGGTTGGCGGCACTTGCGTCGAGGATGACGGCGCCGTCGCCGGGCTTGGCCGTCGGGGCCGCCTCGAGCGGCAGCGTCAGCTCGACCGAGCGTGCGGCCGGGATGACGGCGCTCGACGTGCACCTGAGCTCTTGCAGGGTTGCGTCGAGCGGCTGCGTCGTGCACGGCCAGCGTCCGGACGTGCCGCCGACGCCGCGCTCAGTTGCGCCGGCGAGCTCGACACCTGCCGGCATCGTCCCTTTGAGGACCACCTCGCCGGCCGTTGCCGCCTTGCCCAGGTTCGTCAGGGTGACCTCGAGCGTCGTCGACGAACCCGGCAGCAGCTCGTCGATGCCGTGAGCCGCCACCACCTCCGGCATCAGCAACGAACCCGGTGGTGCCTCGACCTCGAGCTGTTCGCCGAAGGTAGCGGCGCTCGCGGGCGACGCGCCCCGCGCGTTCGCGGTGATCGTCCAGTCCTCGAGGTGGCTCTTGCCGCCGATCGGCAGCTGCAACGCGTCGTAACGGGCCTGGTCGAGCGTGTAGGTGAGCGTGAGCGGCGGCGCGAGCTTGCCGACGCCGACCGTTCCAGAGTACGAACAGCTCGGCACCGTGCCCGTGCAGGTCCATGTGCTGCTCGACGAGCGCCAGGTGCCGAGCACGGCGGCGGGCAGCAGGTCCGAGAGCGACATCGACGTGGCAGCACCCGAGCCGACGTTCATCACCTCGACGCGCTCGGTCGACCTCGTTCCCGCCTGGACGCTCGCGGTGCCCCCGAGATCGACGAAGAGCTGTGGCCGGGGGAGGTCGTTCGCGATCGTGACGTCGGCGTCGACCGACGTGTCGCGCGCATTCGTGTTGCCGGGCGCGGCGATATGGAATCCGGCGGTGAGCACCGAGCCGCGCTGCGGGACGCGGAGCCCGCTCGCGACGTCGAATCGCACGAAGAGGGCGCTCGAGGTCTTGCTCGGCAGTGGCTCTGCGAGCAGCCTGCCGCCGACGCGGCGCGCGAACTCGCAGCGAACAGTGCTCCCGGCGGCCGCGCAGCGCCATGTCGTTCCCGGAGGCGAACGACTCTCGGTCGGGAAGCCGAGGAGGCCGCTGACCTCGTCGAGATCGGTGACGCCGGCGAATGCGAGCCCGCGCGGCACGCCGATCGTGAGCACGACCGGCTGACCTGGCGTGGTCGCCTCGCCGCCGCTGTTCGTGACGAGCACGAAGAACGGGGCTGCGGCACCGGGCGTGCTCGCGCCGCTGCTCGACCGCGCGAGGACGGCGACGCTCGCACCCGGGGGCACGGCCTGCGACTGCGGCAGCGCCGCGCCCCCGTTCGGCGGGCCCGTCGAGCCGGGCGGCACCTCGATCGATCCCGCGGGCAGCTCCGTCACCGGCGTGGTCGCGGGGACGAACCGCCGACTGACGCCCGCGCCCGCGAGGTTCTCGGTCGCGCCCGAGATGAGCACGCACGCGGTTAGGAGGGCGAGCCAGCGCGCCTTCACAGTTCTCTTCTAGCGCCTCGCTGACGCGACACCGTGACGGGAGTGCCGGCGACGGCCGCCGCCGTCGTCACCGGGACGGCGACGAGTTTCAGCAAGGCTTTGGGAGTATTTCAGCCAGAAACGTCCTGTCAAGAGCCGAAGGGGCGCCAGATCTGTTTCGAGATGCGCTCGGACCGAACGCGCGAGCTCGGCCGCTCGAGGGGCCACGGGGTGATCTGATCCGCCTTCAGCCAGGCCTCGTCGGGCCGTGCGCAGCGTGGGGAAGCTCGATCTCGATGATCGTTCCGTTGTGCGGTGGGCTGTGGAGGTGGAGTGTTCCGCCGAGTGCGGCGATCCGGTCGGTGAGGCCGATCAGGCCGGTGCCGTCGCCGGCTTTGGCGCCGCCGATCCCGTCGTCGCGGACGGACGCTCTGAGCATGCCGTCAGCGCTCTGGATCTCGATCGTGACCTGACTGGCGTGTGAGTGTTTGATTGCGTTCGTGAGCGTTTCGGCGACTGCGTAGTAGGTCGCGATTTCTACGGGCTCCGGTGGGCGCTGTTCAGTCGTGACGTGGAGATCGACCGGAATCGGCGATCTGCGGGCAAGTGCTTGGAGGGGTGGTAGCAGCCCGCCTCTGGCGAGCAGCGCTGGGTGGAGGCCTCGTGAGAGTTCCTGCAGTTCTTCGAGGATCGATTCGATCTCGTTCTGTAGCTTGCTCAGGCTCTCGGCGGTGGTTGCATCGCCGACCGGCAGTCGTGTCTGCAGGCGCTGGATGTCGAGGGCGAGCGCGATCAGCCGTTGTTGGGTGCCGTCGTGGAGGTCGCGTTCGAGGCGGCGTCGTCCTTCGTCCGAGGCGGCCACGATGCGCGCGCGCGAGGTGACGAGTTCCTCGGTTGTCGCGGCGTTGGAGATTGCGGTCGCGACGAGCTCGGTGTATTCGGCGATGCGCGTCTCGGAACGGTCTGGGAGCGGGTCGGACGTCGAGACGGCGATGATCGCTCCCCAGACGTGTCCGGCGACGACGATCGGTGCTCCGGCGACTGACTGGAAGCCTGCGGTTTGGGCGATCGCGGCGACCTCACCGGCGAGCCCCGTGTATTCGTCCATTCGTGCGGAGCGGCCGGTGTCCAGCACGGTGGCGGACACGCTGGGGCCGTCGAGCGTCCAGCTGCCGCCGAGAGAGATGTGTGGATTGCCGCCTGCTGCGCCGACGACGGTCACTCGTCGTCCCTCGTAGCGGGTGACGGCGACGAACGGGACACCGAGGAGCGTCTTGACCTCGTCGCCAACCAGAGCGAAGAGTTCGTCGGATGGGGCGTGGTGCGCGACGAGCGTCGCGACCCTGCGTAGTGACGCTTGCTCGGCGGCGAGGTAGCGGAGGTCCTCTCGCGCCTGCGCGTTGGAGATCGCGCTGGCGACGAGCTCGGTGAAGTCGGCGAGTCTCGACTCGGCGTCGGGGACTGCGGCGGTCTGGATGGCGGCCATCGCGCCCCACAGCTCTCCGTCGACCACGATCGGGACGCCGTAGGCCGATCGTGCGCCGGCTGCGCGCAGGCCGGCCGCTATCTCGCCTGGCAACCCTTCGTAGGACTCGATCCGTGCGGTTTTGCCGGTTTCCAGGATCGTGGCGATGACACTCGGTCCGTCGAGCGCGAGCGTGGTGCCGACCGGAAACGGCTTGTCCGAGGCGGCCGAGATCACGGTTGCGGTACGGTCGGGGCCGTATCGGATCATGGTCAGGATCGGCACGCCGAGTAGTCGAGATGCCTCTTGCGTGACGAGATCGAAGACGGCGTTGGGCGCAGCTCCCGAGGCGACGAGGGTCGCCACCCGGCGCAACGCGGCCTGTTCGTCGGCAAGCGTCGTGGTGCCCGCGGACTCGCCGCGACTCACGATCCGACCTGCTGCTGATTTGGGTGCCCGAGGCGCGGGCAAGAATCGACGGGCGCGCGCGTAAGCTCTCTCGGAGCGTGGCCGGGGAGCGTCTTGTCGTCGCGGAGGATGATGTCCTCGTACGGGAGGGCATCGCGAGCGTGCTCGAGGATGCTGGATACGCGGTCGTCGGGAAGGCCTCCGATGCTGCCGAGCTCCGTCGCGTGGTTCAGGAGACGGTTCCCGATCTCGCGGTGATCGACATCCGCATGCCTCCGACGCACACGTGGGAAGGGCTCGATGCTGCACGGGAGATCAGAGCGGAGCATCCCGAGGTGGGAATTCTGCTTCTCTCGGCGCACGTCGAGATCGACACTGCGATCGACCTGCTCGAGTCCGGCGACCGGATCGGCTATCTGCTCAAGAGTCGCGTGACCAAGGCGGAGGATCTGATGGAGGCCGTGGAACGGATCGCGGGGGGCGGAACCGTCGTCGACCCCGGTCTCGTTCGAGAGCTGCTCGGGATCCGTCGGCGGACGGATCGACTTTCGGGACTCACGCCGCGGGAACGCGATGTGCTCTCGCTGATGGCCGAGGGCCGCTCCAACAAGGGCATCGCCGACAAGCTCTGGATCAGCGAGGGTGCCGTGGAGAAACACATCCACCACATCCTCGCCAAACTCGACCTTCCTGACCAGAGCGGCGACCATCGTCGAGTTCTCGCGGTCCTCACCTTCCTCGACGACGGCAAATCACCTCGATCGCATGCGCGCTGAGCGCGGTCTTGGCCAGGTATCCGGCGGCGCCCGCCTCGGCAACGAGTTCGGCCACGTCGCCCAACGGATGCGCCGATACGAGCACGACGGCCAGGTCGGCGTTCTCAACGGTGAGATGACGCGCAAGGGCGATGCCGTCTTCCTCTCCGAGTTCGACGTCTACGAGCGCGACGTCCGGGTTCGTGTCGGCGGCCATCCGCAGCGCCTCCGCTCCTGAGCAGGCGCAGCCGACGACCGTCATGCCCTGGGTGTCGAGAAGGGCTGCGGCCGAGGAGAGAAAGGCGTCGCTGTCATCGACGATCAGGCAGCGTCGCCTCATCGCCGCACTTTCGCCGATCGCCTACGGTTCCGCAATCCGGCTAGCGGGAACATCCAGCTAGCCGGATCATCGATCCACACGCTTGCTGGATGCGGATTCGCCCGCTGCCACCAGCGACACGGCGAATCCGCGCTGCGATCGTCCCTCCGTCACCATGCGGAAAGCGGAAGCGTCGACCCAGATCATGCGCCGCTGGTTCACGGAAGGCTGGGCGGGCAACGACGCGCTGGCCGACGAGATCTTCAGCGACGAGTTCTCGAACAACGGCGTGGTCGTCGGCCAGGCCGGCCCGAAGCGGAACATCCGCAACCGGCTCATCGGGTTTCCCGATCTACAAAGCGTCGTAGAGCAACTGCTCGCCATCGGCGAGATCGCTTTCCTGCGTCTCAGTTGGACCGGAACGCATACTGGCTCCTACCTCGGCGTGGCCCCGACTGGCAAACGCGTCCGAGTCCGAGGCATGACGACCTGGCGCTTCCACGACGGCAAGGTCGTCGAGGACTGGACCACCGGCCATATCCCGCTCGAGATCTTCGGCGTCGAGCTCGCGCCACCGGTGCCGGCTAGAGGCCGCGAACAGCCTATGAACCCGCGTTTGGAGGAGACAGATGAATGAGAGCGCTTCACCGAGCACGATCGTCCTGGTCCACGGCCTGTGGATGACCCCGCTCAGCTGGGAGCACTGGGTCGAGCGCTACCGGAGCCGCGGCTACGAGGTCCTCGCGCCCGCCTGGCCGGGCATGGAGGGCGACATCGACCGCCTACGGGCAGACCCGAGCGAAATCGAGCAGCTCGGGATCGAAGAGATCGTCGACCACTACGACGGAATCATTCGCGGCCTGGACAACCCGCCGATCATCATGGGCCACTCCTTCGGCGGCGCGTTCACCGAGATCCTGCTCGACCGCGGCCTCGGCGCGGCCGGCGTCGCGATCGACGCCGCCGCCGTCAAAGGCATCACCAAGCTCCCGTTCTCGACGCTCCGCTCCGCCTTCCCGGTGCTGAAGAACCCGGCGAACAACCATCGCGCCGTCGCGCTCACGCTGCCGGAGTTCCACTACGCGTTCGCCAACACCATGACCGAGGAGGAGTCGGCGCCGTTCTTCGAGCGCTATGCCGTCCCCGGGCCTGGTCGCGTCCTCTTCCAAGGCGCGTTCGCGAACTTCAACCCGCGCGCGGCGACGCGGGTGGAGTTCGGAAACAACGACCGTGCGCCGCTGTTGCTGATCGCCGGCGGAGAAGACCACATTGTCCCCGCGGCGGTCGACGCCTCCACTGCCAAGCACTACCGCAAGTCGTCGGCGATCACCGACTACAAGGAGTTCGCCGGACGCTCGCACTTCACGATCGGCCAACCGGGCTGGGAAAAGGTCGCAGACTACGCGCTCAACTGGGCTGTCGAACACGCTCGATGAGCCCGTTCGCGCTGCCGAGCATGCCGGTCACGGGGATGAGCCCGGTCCCGGGAGTGGAGAGCCCGGCGGAACTCGTCGTCCGCAACGCCAGGGCCTTCACCGGCGATCGCGCCAAGCCGCTGAGGCAGCACCGCCCAGACCCGAGTGCACTTCGACCCGCGGCGACTGCCGCTCCGGCAGCCGGCGGCCCACCCCAGAAGGAGGACAGGACATGAGCAACTCAATGCTGATCGAGACCGACGCGGCTCTCGCCGAGTTCGTGAGTCGCTGCCACGACGCACTCGCCCAGCAGACGAAAGGCCGCTCCGAGCCGTTCCTCGCTCTGTGGTCGCATACCGACGACGCGACCGTGATGGCCGCGGTCGGCGGATACCACATCGGGTTCGCGAACGTCAGCAAGGTGCTCAGCGAGGCATCGAAGTCGCAGAGCTTCGACACCTTCGAGGCCGAGACGATCGCGGCTGGCGTCCACGGGGACTTCGGCTACACCGTCGAGATCGAGCGGATGACCAGACAGGACGAGGATGCGACCCAGGAGCTCGCCGTCCGCGCAACGCAGGTCTACCGCCGCTCGGACGGGGAGTGGCGTGTACTGCATCGCCACGGCGACATTCTCACCCCGGTGGCAGTGAAGTGGTAGCGACGTGACCGTCGAACCCGACTGCCTTCACAGCTGAAGGCAAGCGCATGGCCGTCGCAACTCCAGCTCGCTGCGGGCGACTGCTTCGATGACGCTCCATGGCACCGGCCGCGATCGCTGCAGGAAGCGGGTTCGACTGCTCGACCGGCGATGGCTTGCTTGACGCCCTCTTCTTGTAGAGCTGCGCGGCGCACGTCTACGGAGACAACTCTGAATCTCGCTCTATTGGCCCGTGTTCGCTTTGAATAGGGCGCTCTGCCAGGTTTGGCGTGTGCGCGCGAGGATGTAGCTGGCTGCGCCGATCGTGCCGACGTAGAAGCCGACCGGCCAGTTGGTTTGGTAGGCGGCGGCGATCGAGGCCCAGACGGTGGCGAGCGCGATCAGGATCGAGAGGGCGAGTGCGGCCAGGGGGCTGGTGGCGATCGTACGGGCGCTGCCGGCGGGGGCGATCATCAGGCTGAAGACGAGGAAGGTTCCGACGACGGGCACGGTGGCGCTGATCGCGAGGGCCATCACGAGCAGGAAGCAGAGTTCGAGTCTGCGGGTGTTGAGGCCTCGTGCCTCGGCGGCGTCGCTGATCACGGAGCTGAGCAGGAGGGGCCGGTAGAGGACGACGGTCGCGAGGACGGAGGCGGCGCCGAGGGCGGTGATCGGGAGGAGGTCGCTGCGGCTGACGCCGAGGATCTCGCCGAAGAGGAGCGAGTAGATCTCGGGGGCGTATTCGACGCTGAAGCTGAGAAAGAGCGCACCGAGCCCGAGCATCAGGACGAGGGTTAGCGCGGTGACGGCGTCGTGGCGGCCGCGCCTGCCGAGCAGCGCGATCGAGATTGCGCCGAGGATCGAGAACACGAAGAGGCCGAGGATCGTGCTCAGTCCGAGCAGCGAGGCGCAGGCGGCGCCGGCGAAGGCGCCCTGGGGGAGGGCGTGCGCGGCGAAGGCTGAGCGGCGCAGGACGGCGAAGAAGCCGATCGTGCCGGCGACGATCGCGACGATCGTCGCCGCGAGCCAGGTGTTGACCATCAGGGTCGAGAACATCCCGGCTAGGGGTTGGTTGTGGCGGCGACGGGCGTACGCCGGTCTGTTTGTCGGCGGAGCGCCGGGAGCTGGGCGAGGAGGTAGAAGGCGAAGATGGCGGCGACGATCAGGAAGCTGACCGGCCAGCCGTGCTGGACGGGCGGCCAGTAGTAGCTGTCGTAGGCGAGCAGGATTCCGAGCCAGGTCGTGAGCACTCCGATCGCAGCGGCGGTGAGCATCGCGAGTCCGGGTCGCTTTGTGAGGCGGAGGGCGGTGGCAGGCGGGCCGATCAGGAGCGCGGTGCTGAGGACGGCGCCGATCGTCACTGCGGCGAGCGCGACTGCAAGTGCGAGCGCGATCAGGTAGGCGGCGCCGACCAGGCGTACGGGGATGCCGCGGGCGGCGGCGAGTTCGGGGCTGATCGAGCTCAGAAGCAGCATCCGGTAGCTGACGGCGACCAACGCGAGCGCGACCGCCCCGAGCGCGATCAGGGCGGGCAGCGTCGCGGTGTTGAAGACGAACAGCGATCCGAAGAGGATCGTGATCGAGACGCCGGTGGTGCTCGAGGAGGTGGTGTCGAGGTAGAGGAAGAGCGCTGCGAGTCCGAGCCCGGCGCCGAGCACGATCCCGGTTGCGAGGTCACGGTCGGGTCGGCGGCGGACTCCGAGCAGCTCGATCAAGCCGGCGCCGATCAGCGCCGCGATTGCGAATCCCCAGACCGGGTCGCTGACGCCGAGTAGGTAGCTGGCCGAGCCGCCGGTTGTTCCGAGGTCGCCGAGCGATTCGCCTGCGAATGCCTGGCTGCGGATAACGGTGAAGATGCCGACGCAGGCGGAGATGACGGCGACGACCGCACCGACCAGGAGCGCGGTGTGGACGGCGCCGTTTGTGAAGAACCCCGGCTCGAACAGCCGGCCGGTCACGACAGACGGACGAAGTCGAGGTTCTCGTGTCGCGCGGCCGTACCGTCATCGATGCCGGTTGCCTGCCCGGCGACGACGACGATCCGGTCGTGGACGTGGAGCACGTCGACGTGGCTCCCGTAGAGGCTCGAGAGAACATCCGAGCGGACGACCTCGCCGACGGTGCCGCTGGCGGCACGACCTGCCGCGAGGTACACGATGCGGTCCATCACCTGGAGCAGCGGGTTCATGTCGTGCGCCGAGATCAGCACCGCGAGCTTCTGCTCGTGCGCGATCCGGGCGATCAGCTCGACCACCTCTTGTTCGCTGCGGATGTCGAGGTTCGCGAGTGGCTCGTCGAGGAGCAGCAGCGTCGGGCGGCTGATCAGCGCGTGGGCGATCAGGACCCGTTGCTGCTCGCCGCCGGAGAGGTTGCCGACTCGCGCGTCGGCGAAGCCGGTCGCGTCGACTGCGCTGAGCATCTCCTCGACGAGGGCGCGCCGCCGCCGTGACGGGAGCGGGATCCCGGGCCGCTCGCCGTCGAGCCCGAGCGCGACGAGGTCGCGGGCGCGGAGCGGCATGTCGGGATCGATCAGCACTTTTTGGGGCACGTAGCCGATCACGGCGTTCCGGCGGCCGCGCGGGCGTCCGTCTATGAGCACGCTGCCGCTGGAAGGCTGCTGGAGGCCGAGAATGACCCGCAGCAGGGTCGTTTTGCCGGCGCCGTTGGAGCCGATCAGCCCTGTGAACTCGCCGGCGCCGATCGCGAAGCTGACGTCGTGCAGGATCTCCCGGCCCGACAGCCGCACCTCGACGCCGTCGACGACGAGCATCGGCTCACCAGGGATGGTGTCCGGGGCCGGTGCGATCGCGGTGCTCACCCGCCGAGCGTCGTCGTCGACTGTTTATCCGCGAGTGCCTTCTCGAGTGCGTGCACCTCGGCGAGCATCCAGGACTGGTAGGTGTAGCCGGGGGTCGGCATCGTTTCGTAGACGCCGACGATTGGGATCCCGTCCTTCTTCGCTGCGGCCAGGAACGTCTGGGTAACGGTGTCGGTCACCTGCTGGTTGTAGAGGAACACCTTCACCTGGTGTTTGCTGAAGAAGCTCTCCTGCAGCGAGACTGCTTGGGGGGAGGGATCGACGCCGTTCATGATGTCGGCCTGCAGTGTCCAGGGGGTCATGTTGTCGGTGCCGGCCGCCTGGAGCATGTAGTCGGCAACCGGCTCGGTCGTCGCCACGGGCGCATTCGGGTACTTGGCCTTCACGGCAGCGATCGCATTCAGCCACGGCTGCAACGACTTGTCGAAGCTCGTTGCGTTGGCCTTGAAGTACGCGGCGTGGGCCGGGTCGAGCGCAGCCAGGTCGGAGGCGATTGCCTTTGCGACCGCCGGCATCGTCTTCGGGCTGTACCAGAGGTGCGGGTTCGACGTGCTGTCCGGGAGGCCGAGCAGCTTTTGCACGTCGATCACCTTCCGGCTCGAGCTCGGTGAGGCCGCTTCGATCTTGTCCATGAAGCTGTCGTAGCCGACACCGTTTTGGATCACGAGCTGCGCGGCGCTCACGACCTGTGCGACCTTCGGGCTCGCCTCGAAGGTGTGTGGGTCGGTGTTCGGGTTGCTCATGATCGCCGACACCGACACGTACTTGCCGCCGATCTGGCCGATCACGTTCGCGTACTCGTTCTCCGCCCCGACAGCGACGATCGTTCCGCTGCGGGCAGTCCCGCCCGCAGCCGAGGCTGCCGACGCCAGCAACGCCGCAAGCAGCCCCAGCAGCGTTACCGAGGCCGCCCGTCGCTGCCTTGTTCTTTGGCGCTCATCGTTCATGTGTTGCTCCTCCGTGCCGGAACGGGCCGCCGACCAGCCCGTTGGGAACAGGAACAGTAATCACTCTCATATATGATTGTCAAACATGAGCGCCCCAGGCAAGCTCTGACCCGTCTTTGAGAGCGGCTATCATTTCCGGAATGCCCTCGCGCAGCGATCACGGCGACTGGGCCGAAGCAACGGCGAACGCCCTCCAGAGCAAGGGGCTGCGCAAGGGAAGCGCCCGCCAGGCAGTGATCGAGCTGCTTGCCGCCCAGACCTGCTGCCTGACCGCGCAAGAGGTCTTCGACGAGCTCCGCGCCTCTTCCAGGCGCCCGGTCGGGATCGCGAGCGTCTACCGGATCCTCGACCTGCTGACCGCTGAAGGGCTCGTCCAGCGCATCGACCTCGGCTCCGGCGTCTCCCGTTACGAGCCGGCCTGGCCCGACGGCCACCACCACCATCTCGTCTGCGACAGCTGCGGCAAGGTCGACGCGTTCGAAGACAAGGCGCTCGAGCGGGCACTTCACAAGGTCGAAGCCGACTCCGGCTACACCGTCGACGCACACGACGTCGTTCTGCACGGCACCTGCGCGAGCTGTCGTTAGCCCGGCGCGAGCTTTTACAGAACGCGAACGGAACCCGAACCTCGTCTTCGGCGGGAAAGACAATCGGGCGTCGAACGAGGGGTCATGGGGAAGCTCACGGTTGTCGTTGCATCCTCGTGCGCTGCCGCGGCGCTCGTCGTCGCAGCCTCCGCCTCGGCGACGACGCTTGCGGCGCCGCCGGTGTCGAGCGGCCAGCCGCCGCCGCCGACCGGCGTGCTGTCCGTCGGCTCGACGCTGACGGCCCAGACCGGGAGCTGGAGCGGCGATACGCCGATCTCGTTCGCATACCAGTGGCAGGACTGCACGGTGGCGAATCCGACGTGCACGAACATCGCCGGCGCGACAGCCTCGACCTATGTGCTCGCGACGACCGACACCGGCTTCGAGCTCCGCGTCGAGATCACCGCCACGAACGACGCCGGCTCCGCGCAGGCGAACTCGAATCTGACGGGCGTCGTCACGACTGCACAGGGGGCTCCTGTCGGCGTGGTCGCACCGTCGATCAGCGGGACAGCGCAAGTCGGAGCCACGCTGACTGCGAGCGCGGGCACGTGGTCGGGGCAGCAACCGATCACGGAGACCTATGCCTGGCAGCGCTGCGACGCGACCGGCGCGAACTGTCTCGCGATCTCCGGCGCGACCAACGCGACGTACGTTCCGGTGTCGGGTGATGCAGGCGCGACGCTGCGGGTCGTCGTATCGGCGATGAACACCCTCGGCTCCGTGTCGGCCTCGTCGGCCGCGACGGGAGTGGTTTCCACGGTTGCGGTCAAGGAGATCGCGATCGGCTCCGTTTCGCTGCCCGACCGGCTCGTGATCGACAAGGAGCAGTTCACGCCCGATCCGGTGCGCTCGCGAACGGCGCCGATCACCCTGCGCGTGCACGTCAGCGACACCGGCGGTAACAGCGTCGGCGGCGCGCTCGTGTATGCGCTACCCGTCCCGTCGAGCTGGGCGGGCCCGAGCAAGGAGCTCGCCACGTCAGTCGACGGGTGGGTCACGCTCGAACTCCAGCCGAAGGCCGCACTCCCGCTCGCCTCCGGGAACGACCTCGACGTCTTTCTCCGTGCACGAAAGCCGGGCGAGCCGCTGCTCGCCGGCGTCTCCACGCGGCGGCTCGTCGCGGTGCCGCTCGCCGCCGCGAAGCTGGTCGGCGATCTCTATACGAGCGCGACGAAAGGCTTCGACGTCAGCTTCCCCAACTGCGGTCGCTCGGGCGCGCCGGGAACGGGCTTCTACATCGTCGGCGCAAACGACGGGCGCCCGTTCACCACGAACCCGTGCTTCGCACGCGAATACGCCTGGGCGCAGGATCGGGCGCCGGCCGCCGTCTACGTCAACACCGGCTACCAAAGGCAGCTCCTCCGTCACATCACCGCCGCATGCCGCACGCGCGCCGCCGCCGAAGATAGGACGGTCGACGCCGCACAGGCGTTCGCGCTCGGCTGCAGCGAGGCAACGACCGCGCTTCCCTCGCCGCTGCCGTCGCCTGCTCCGAGCGTGATCTGGCTGGACGTCGAGCCTTCGAATCCCTGGTCGTCGAACAAGGAGCTCAACGCCGCGACGGTGCAAGGGCTGATTGCGGGCTTCGCCGTCACCGACCCCGCGGCCGTCGTCGGGATCTACTCCCGGAGCTCGTGGTGGAACGAGATCGCCGGCACCTGGCGGCCGGCCGCGTCGACACCCGAGTGGATCCCGCGCGCAGGCAGCGATCCCCCCGGCTGCCCGGCGAGCTTCGCCGCAGGCGCCGTCTGGTTGAGCCAGGGCGGGGGTGCGAGCATCGACACCGACACCGCCTGCTGAGAAGCGTCAGTCGCGACCCGCCCGGAAAACCGTCGGCGTCAAGCCGCTTCGCGCTCGGTGCCGGACTCTCAACCTTCGATCTCTCTCGCTACATGGTGCCAGCTTGGCGATGATCGATCGGCGCTACGGCCACCCCAGCCGCGACGGACGCGAGCACGCGATCAAGCTCCTCGACGCACTGAACGCGCCCGAGCTCGACCCGTGGAGGCTGGTGGACGCTCCGTGGACGCCGAAACAGAACAACGGCGTCAAGGCCGACAACGACAGCCCGGAAGAACATTGCGGATCAGGTCCTTCTCCGGGTTTCTGGCACCCACACGGTCACCCCATCGAGTGTTTGCACCCCACGCGGTCATTCAGGCACAAGTGAGGTACTCCGCCTCGCCCAGTTGGCCTGAGACCCGACGCCGTGCTAACGACGGAGTGACTCGGCGGTCGTGTTCACGAGCGAGCGCTGCCCTCCTCACTGAAGCCGTTGTCCAGACTCTGGCAGGCCGTCGTGGTTTGCTGGTACTGGGGCGAGTTCGGGGAGAGGATGCCCGTCGCATTGGGGATTTGGATCACTCCTTGGCCGTTAGGGTCAGGAAAGTCCGGCTCGCCGTGGGAGCGCATGCACTGGGCGTACTTGAGTGCCTTTGCATTGGCCGCTTCCTTGTCGGCCGACGTGTTTCCCCCGAGGTTGGGCAGGTCCGTCTTGCAGGCTTTTTGAGCCGCCTTCCACTCCGATGACTGGGGGTTGAGATTCGCGCTGCCATTGATGCGGAAGCTGGGCAGGCCGTTCGAGCCGACGGTCGGGTCGGGAAAGTCCGGCTCTCCGTGGGAGCGCATGCACCCGGCGTACTTCAGCGCCTCCGCCTCCAGTGACGCTGATGCGGTGGAATTCGAACAACCGGACGGCGAACAGCCGGCGACGGTCGAGTTCGATGAGGTCTTTGTCGCGCCGGGACCCGCCAAGGACGGTGCGGGGGAACCGCCACAAGCGGCTGCGACCAGCGCGAGAACTCCCACACCCACGGTCAGCGCGGCGACTGGCGGGCGAACGAGGCGGCGACGCCACCCATGTAACGTAAGGCCCGGCCGCCGCTGGTTCACTTCGTAAGGAAAGCCCACCTCCCTAAGACGGGTCTTAAGCGGCCGCGCGCCGCCACTAGGGGCGGGACTAACGGTGATCTGGCACACCCGGCGGCTCCGTGCGTGGTGGTCGCTGTGCATCACCGAGCCGACGATCAGGACGCGATAGTCGCCGTTCAGCGTCTCAGGCAGTCGGTGCCGAATCTCGACTCGAACGCGGGTTCGGCGCTGCCAGCCCCTCGCTCGGCAGAGGTTCGGCTTGGGCCGGCCAGGTCGCTCGAACGCTTGGCGCGGTGGCTCTCGTCAGTTCGTCTACGGGCGGCTCCTCGTGGGTGTGTCCGCGGCGGAAGCCGGCTGGAGACGGTCGGCGAACACCCCGATCGCGTCGACGAGCGGCCGGAGGTCGGTGATCCGGGCGAGGGCGTGGTCGGCGCCGTCGATCTCGAGCACGTCGTTGGACACTCTGCGCGCGAGGGGGCCGTCCCATGATGCGTCCGCCGAGGATCGCGCCGGGCAGCACGATCGCCGTCTGCGTCGAGTCTGCTTCCCACTCATAGCCCCGGGCGCCGGCGAGGACGATCGGACGGATCACGCCAGCGTTTCGCAGACGCCCTGTGAGACAGCCGAGTCCTTGGCCCGGCTCGCGACCTGCGGCATCACGTCGGCCATCATGGGCCCCGTTTCGCGCGACCTCACCGGCGTCCAGGGTGAGTTTCGTGGTTCGGGAGGCCCGCTCGCTGCTGCCTCGGGGTAGCCTCGTGATGATGGCGTCGCGACGCGCGAGGCAGAAGGTGGTGCCTCACCTCGGCTACGAGGATCCTGTTGCCGCGCTCGCCTGGCTTTGCCGGTGTTCGGCTTCACCGAGATGAAGCGCTTCGACCGGGGTGAGGACAACCTGACCGCGAGACTCAGAGGGCCTGGCGGCGGTGTTGTGATGATCTCGGGCCACGAGGCCGACTTCAAGGATTGGATGCGCGAACGAGCGCCGCGCTTCGAGGAGGCGAACGGGAAGTCTTGGCCGCTTCTGACCCACACGATCACCGTCGTCGTCGAAGACGTCGATGCGCACTTCGAGCGAGCCCAGGCGGAGGGTGCCGCGGTGCTCAGCCGGCCGAAGGACCAACCGTGGGGCGTTCGCAGCTACGCCGCCCTCGACCCCGAAGGGCACCAGTGGGAATTCGCCACCGCAACGGAGAACTCGTCAGGAGTGTCTGGCGAGGGCAGACGATTGTGACCTCTCCGTAACCGAGTTCACCTATAACGGGTGCAGGTAGCTCGGCGGCGCGAGCAGGCAGGAAGTGAAGGCAGTGACGTGAGTCCCACCGGAGTCCCAACGCAGACCGTCGATCGTAGCTGGCTCAGCCGGGAGCGAGCGTTGCGATTGGCCCGACTCCTTCCTGTCCTCGTTGCGATCGCCGTGGGGGCGGTCGCTTGTGGCGGACGGGCGGCATCGCCTGGCATCGCGACCGTTCGATCGACGACATCAAGCCAGGGGGCGTTGTCCCGTTCCTCGGCTGTGACGACGACCGCGGCCTCGGGTGCGTCGGCGCGGAGTTCCTCACCGGCGACCGATCTGGGGTCTCTGTTGAAGTTCTCGCAGTGCATGCGCTCGCACGGCGTCACCGACTTTCCCGACCCGGTGGTCCCCAGCACCCATCCGGGAAAGACGAGCTATCTGGGCAACGGGCCCAACCCCAGTTCGTCACCGACCTACGACGCTGCGTCCGCGGCCTGCAGGAAATACGCGGTCGCGGAGCCGGTGACTCCCGCGGGAGCGGCCAAGGTCATGGGCGAACAGATCGAGTACGCCGAGTGCATGCGGGCGCACGGGGTGCCCGCCTTCCCCGACCCCGGCGCGAACGGCGGCTTCACGCTCCCGAGTTCGATCGATCAGAACAGCCCGATCTTCCAGGCTGCCCAGCTCGCGTGCGACCGCTTGCAACCCGGATTCGCCGGCCCGCCCGGCAGTGGCGGCGGCTGACAGGAGTCCGCGAACTCCACGCTCGCCCGCGGGTCCAACCGTCCCGGCTGTCGCTTGCCGTCACATCGCGTCGACAGTTCAGTTCCCCTGAGCGCCACGAAGACCGTCGTGAAGTAGGACACGCTAACTCGACCGCTCGTCAGAGTCGACCTCATCATCCCCCTCCGGGCTTGGCGCGTGCGAGACATGCGTGGAAGGCGCCGATTTCCGGGGTTTTTGCAGAGCCCTCTGACGGACTCGAACCGTCGACCCCCTCCTTACCATATGCTTGTGCACGCAACTAACGGCAACCGGTGGCAAGGGTTTTGGCTTGTTTGAGCCGTTTTTGGGGGGAGTGGCCTTGCCACCGGTTGCCACGGTTTGCGTCCGCTCTGCTCCATAAATGCTCCATCCTCGGCACCGAGATCGCTGATCGGGAGCGGGATAGCGAGCTCGTGCGAGCACGGGGGACGACGGTCGAGTCAGATCCGCAGGGAGGGGGTCGACTCGGCGAGGTCTCGGCTTCGTCGGGCGGAGGCTTCTGTACGCCCCCGACCAGGAGGGCGAGGGCGCGGAGGCTCTCTAGCCCTTACGCCAGATGCGCGACGGCGGCGATCAGCCCGAGCGCGATCCGGGCGTCCCGACCGAGGTAGCGCCGGGTGATGACCGTCGCGCCGACGAGCAGGAGCAGCGCGAGCACGAACGCGGTTGGTTGTTTCATGGGTCCCGGATGCGAGCGACCCGCGGCCCACAGCGCAAGTGTTTGACCACAGGCTGAGGAGATGTCACACTATGTGACATGTCGAGAGACCCAATCCTGGCAGCCACAGCGCTCGCTCGCCTACAGAACACACTGTCCCGCTTCCGGGAGGCGCAGGCCGAGCTCGCTGCGGTGAAGACCGAGCGGGACCAAGCGATACTCGATGCGGTCAACGCGGGAGCGCCGTTGCGCGAGGTTGCCGAGGTCGCGGACATCTCTCACGAGACTGTGCGGCGAATCGTTGCCGCCGACGGCCAGGTCACGCTCGAACTCGACGGTGAGACATTTCGCCTCACCGCTAGGCAGGTCGAGGTGCAGATCTACAAGCTCTCTGGACTTGCACAGGGCGCGTTCCCCGGGGAAATCGAACGCCTCGGCGCGGGCACGGACTGGCTCCCCGACGCCGCCAAGCTCGCCCACCGGCTTCAGGCAGCGATGGCCGACGAAGAAGGAGCGCCCGTCAAGCTCACCGAGAAGACCGGCTGGCCGCTCTACCTCGCGATCTGCGGCACCTACTACGACGGGCTAAGCGTATTTGGCCGTCTGCGCAAAGCGCTGCAGGCTCGATATCCCACTCAAGCGCAACAGGTGATCGCCTCCATCCAAGAGCACGCAAGACCGCTCAACTTCTGACTCGTCAGCGGTCGAGGCAGAATGCGCGAAGGATGAGCCTCGCTCGTATTCATACCGTCGAAGATCTCGCTGGATGAGCGGCGGGATCTACCTGCTACGTGGCGAGAACGAGCTGCTCGAGATGCGCGAGCAGCCATACGACAGCGAGGACATCCTCCAGAGTCTCATCGAGCGCTTTCCGAGCCTTCTGGCTGGCGACCAGTTCGGCGCAGAGACACCGCGCCAGTGGCTGCTCATCAAGCGGGAGGCGGGCCTGCCGGATGACCTAAGCAGCGCGGACCGTTGGAGTGTTGATCATCTCTTCCTCGACCAGGAGGCGGTGCCGACGCTGGTCGAGGTGAAGCGGAGCACCGATACGCGAATTCGTCGCGAGGTGATCGGCCAGATGTTCGACTATGCCGCGAACGCGGTCGTGTACTGGCCGATCGAGCAGCTGCGAGAGATGTTTGTCAGGCGCTGCGAACGCGAGGGACACGATCCAGACGAAGCCGTCACGGCCCTGGTCGGCGCCGAAGGCGACACGGAGGAGTACTGGCAGCGCGCCGACGAGAATCTGCGAGCGGGCAACGTTCGCCTGGTCTTCGTGGCCGACGAGATCCCGCGAGAGCTGCGACGGGTGATCGAGTTCCTCAACGGCCAGATGAACCCGGCCGAAGTGATCGGCATCGAGGTCAAGCAGTACGTCGGTGAAGGAATGAAGACGCTCGTGCCGCGCGTGATCGGCCAGACAGCCGCCGTAGAGGCACGCAAAGGCCGGCGAGCAGGCAGTGAGCGGCGCGAGTGGGATGAGGACTCGTTCTTCGACGACGTCGAGGAGAGGCACGACGCCGACGTCGCGCGCATGGTGCGCGACTTGTATGACTGGACGCTCACGCAAGGCATGAGGTCACAGTTCGGGACAGGCGGCAAGTTCGGCTCGTGGGCGCCTGTCATCGAGGCCGGCGGCACCGAATACGCGCCAATCCGCATCACGATGGAAGGACGGGGCGTGTTGTACTTCGGCTTCTCCTATCTCCGGCCGCCATTCGACCAGGACTCGGTGCGGCTCGATTTGCTCCGACGCGTCAACGACATCCCCGGCGTCTCATTCGAGCCTGACGTGCTCAATGCGTCCAAGAGTGTTCGGCTCGCGACGCTCGCGGCCGAACCTGGTTCGCTGCAGGCGCTCGAGAACGTGGTGTCGTGGGTCGCCGCGACTGCGGCCGCCTTCGCCGCCGGGTCCTAGTCACAGACGGCGACGGCCGCTCAGCACGTCCGCCGCCATGCCGAAGTGGCAAGCGACCGATGTCGCTTCACGCAAACCTGCCGTTGCTGATGAATGTAGCTCCCGTCTGCTCATCGAACACGTCCACGCGGGCAGCGAGATACCTCTCCCAGCCACTTGCGGAGGGGGAGACGGAGCCCAGGCGATCGTGCTCGTCCTTCGTGACAACGCAGCCGAGCGCGCTGCGAATGATCTCGTCGGCTCGTTCGGGATCGGCGACAAGCGCCTCAGTCAGCTCCTTGCGCGTCAGAACGTGGTCGTGCCGAAGTGACTTCGTCTCCGCACCGCCGGCGATCACCGCCCGAGCGCCGGCACTCCGGTAGCGACAGGTGTACTTGCCGTCGACTTGAGTTGCGAACCAAAGGATCTCTGACAGCAGCTTGCGCCGCTGCGGCTCATAGACGTTCCGTGTCGCGAGCACAGCACACGCGAGTGTCACGGCACTGGCGAGCTGCCACTCGCGGTCGGCGCCTGGCGCATACGCCGTGCCAGCGACCCGGCGGGTGCGTCCGGCGCGGGCAACACCTGCCTGATAGGGATCAACCCAGGCGCGGTAGAAGCCCTCCGGGTCGTCCCGATACTCAGCCGCGGCTACGAGCCCGCTTGGAGTAACCCACCAGCGACCGTTCTCCTTGACGAGCCAGCCGCGCTTCACGAGTCCGTCTGTCCAACCGCCGAGATAGTTGTTGATCCGCTGCTCCTCGGCACTCAGCGTGAAGCGCTCGAGCACGAGGCGCCGAACCTCCCCGAGCGGGAGTCCGGGTGGCCCCACTGGGAGCACTTCGAACAGCACGCTTGCGAGCGCCGCCTGGCGGTGTTTTGTCGGCATTAAGTTGAGCCTACGGCCCGCGCCGTCATGGGAACAAGCCGGCCAAGCCAGGAGGTCAGTCGATCGGTGAGGATCGAACCGGCGGCCGTCAGGTCTCGGTGCCGCCAGTGCCTCCGGCGGGTGGAAGCGCGAGCGGCTTGCGTTGTTGCGATGTGAGTTGTCGGGTGGCTTCGAAGAGTTCGCCGAGTTGGCGGCCGACCTGGCTGCGGCGCGCGGCGTTGTACTTCCACTCGTGCGCGTAGATGCGCAGCGTCGTGTCGGGTTTGCGGTGACCGAGCCGACGCTGGATTTCGACGATAGAGGTGTCGAGAGCGATGAGCATGCTGGCATGGCTATGGCGGAGGTCGTGCAGCGTCGGCGCGGGGGGAGTGATGCCGGCCTCTTTGACGGCGCGCTTGAGCGCTTCGCGGGCGACCTTTCGTTCGATGCCGCTGCCGTTGCGGCTGGCGAAGACGAACGCCTCGGGGTCGGTGTGGGTTCCGCGCTCGCGGGTGAGGGCGACGAGCCGCCGCATCAGTTGCGGCGGGATATCGATCGCCCGGCGTGACTCTTCGGTTTTGAGTGGGCTGCGGGTTCCGTCACGGCCGAGCTGGTGCTCGACGCGGATCACGCAGTCGTCGACGTCGAGATCGCCGACTGCGAGCCCGAGCGCCTCACCGATCCGCAACCCGGTCGTGAACAGCAGCTCGAGCAGGCAGCGGTAGAGCGTGCACTCGCTGTTCGCGAGGACGGCTTGCATTTCGTCGAGGCTGAGGACGCGGTGCGGTCGTGTGTCGTTCAGCTTCGGTCGCTCGCCTCGCTCGAGCTGGCTGCAGGGGTTGATCGGGATCGCGCCACGCCGAGCGGCGTGCGAGAGGATGCGTGACAGCGAGCGCAGCGCTGTGTTTGCGGTCGAGCCGCGCAGGCCCTTGTCTTGCAGCACGACGATGAAGTCGGCGACGTCGTCGACGGTGATCTGATCGATCCGACGACTGCCGAAGTAGGGGATCAGGTGCTGGCGAAGCGCCCAGCTGTGCTTCTCGCGGGTGCGGTCGCGGGTCGACTGCCTTTCGAGCCACTCGAGTGCGTATTCGGCGAAGCGCTGCGTGCTCGGTTCGATTCGCTCGCCGCGGCGGCGCCGCAGTCGCAGTTCCGCTCGCTTGGCTTCGGCGTCGGCGAGGCTGCCGTGCACGACTTGCCAGCGGCGACGGCCGGTGGAGTCGAGGTAGGCGATCTCGTACGGCGGTCCGACACGGCCGCCGGGCTGGGGCCGGTAGTAGATGCCAGGGTGGCGGGCAACAGGCCGCCGCCGCGGGCGCGGGTTAGCCTTTGACTGCATCGGAGCTCATACCTCCGTTGCCGGCCCCGGGGCGGTCCGCCGCCGCCGGGGCATTTGTCTAGCGGATCGACGACGTTAGCTCGACCCGGAAGGTGCTTCCAGTCCGCGGCGATAGCCGCCGCCGCGACGTCTTCGGCGGATCACCGCTTTCCACCAGCTTGTCGCGGATAGAAGTCGACCGCGAAGTCGCGAACGTGCAGCCGCTTTGCGGTAGTCGGGGGATCGCATCCTAAGGCGATGCCAGAAGCGATCCCAGATTCGATGACAGAAGCGACGACAGACGGGCACCCGAGCTCAGCGGTCGGCGGGGGAAGTGTCATGCATAGGTCAAGCGGAGCTTTACCTTCTCGGACCGGCGAGGCGGACTTCTTAGCCGAATCCGACAAAGCTGGGTAAGACCGGCACAATCCACGGGCCTGAACCTCGGCGCTGCTCGTCCGACCCAGCTGGCAACATGACGAACGTATGTTCGCGATCGCAGAAGGGAGGCGATGATGGCTCAGACCTACAAGCCCGGCGACACCGTCCCTCGCGACGGCACAGTCGAATGCACCCAGTTCAACGGCACGAAGGATCACGTCAAGGCTGGGACGACGTTCGCGCCGTGTGACCACTGGGGCGACCACCATGGCAAGGACTGCACCTGGCAATACGTCGATTAGTGCGCCGTCGGGATCGACCGGCAGAATCGCCCAGGTGAACTCAGAGCGTGAACTGGTTGAGGCGGCGCTCGCGCTTGGCGCGCGCGATGTGCTCGGGTGGTCAAGGGCCGAGCTGGACTACGTCAAGAAGATCGGCGCGAGGCATCCCCGAGCTAGGGCCGTGGTCGCCCTCAAGCGCGAGATCAGAGGCGGTGGCGACCCGCTAGGCGACGCGTACACGAGCCTCCGTTCTCCGGAGGAGCGGCGTCCTCATGGCGCGACCTACACGCCACAAGCGATTGTCGATGCGATGGTCGAGTGGGCTGCCGGCAACGGCGTCCCTGCGCGCGTAGTTGACCCCGGGACCGGCTCGGCGCGCTTCCTTGTTGCCGCCGGCCGTCGGTTCCGCCGTGTGCCGTTGATCGGCGTCGAGATAACGACACTCGGCTCGATCCTCGCGCGCGGGCACCTCGCCGCAGCTGGGCTCGCCGACCGGTCGACGATCTGCACCTGTAGCTATCACGACTTCGCCGCGCCGACGATCGACGGCAAGACGCTGTATGTCGGGAACCCGCCATACGTGCGCCACCACCACATCCCGGCGGTGTGGAAAGAGTGGCTGGCCCGCACGGCTCGCGAGCGCGGCCTCAGCGCAAGCCAGCTCGCTGGTCTCCATGTGCACTTCTTCCTTGCGACCGCCGCTCGCGCCGATCGCGGCGACCTCGGCGCCTTCATCACGTCGGCGGAATGGCTCGACGTCAACTACGGGTCGCTAGTGCGCGAGCTTCTACTCGACGGTCTCGGCGGCCTCGCGATCCATGTCCTCGAGCCGACGGCTACGGCCTTCGAGGATGCAGCGACCACAGCTGCAATCACGTGCTTCCGAGTCGGCTCACGACCGAAGTCAATCCGACTGCGACGCGTCAAGACCGTCGAGGAGCTCGGCAAGCTTGACGGAGGACAGCTGGTCCGCCGGGAGCGACTCATCGAGGCGCATCGCTGGACGCCGTTCACGCGCGCGCCTCGCAAGATGCCCGAGGGCTACATCGAGTTGGGCGAGCTCTGCCGCGTCCACCGCGGCGCAGTCACGGGGTCGAACGCGACTTGGATCGTCCCCGTGGACTTCGACGCGCTCCCTGACCGTGTGCTGTTTCCATCCGTGACTCGCGCGCGCGAGCTGTTCGCCGCGAGGGATGTCCTCGGCGGCGTGGCGCACTTGCGGCGAGTGATCGACCTTCCTGTGGACCTGGATGGGTTCGACCCGGACGAGCGCAAGATGATCGACCGCTTCCTCCGAGCCGCTAGGCGTCGCGGTGCGGCCAGCGGCTACATCGCGCTCCATCGAAAAGCCTGGTGGGCAGTTGGTCTTAGGCCAGCGGCGCCGATCCTCGCGACGTATATGGCGCGACAGCCGCCTGTGTTCGTGCGCAACGTCAGTGAGGCCCGCCACATCAACATCGCGCATGGCCTGTACCCGCGGCAGCCGCTGACCGCGCGCACGCTCGAGCGGCTCGCTAGGCACCTGCGCGAGACGGTTACGCTCGGCCAAGGTCGCATGTATGCGGGAGGTCTCACGAAGTTCGAGCCGAAGGAGATGGAGCGTCTGCCCATCCCTGATCTCGCGCTGCTGACGACCTGATGCCCATCGATCCGCCTCGCTGGACGGAAGCCGAGCTCGAAGCGGCTCGCCAGACCGCGATCGAAGCGTTTCGTACGGAGCGGATGCAGGAGCCGCTCGAGGCATATCTCGAGGCGTTCGACGAGTACCGCGGCGCTGTCGAGGACCTGCTCGAAGCGACGGTCGACCTGACACAGCTTTCCGAAGCGACCGAGCAGGTACTCACGGATCCTGCGCTGCTCGAAGCCGTCCGCTATCTCGCTGGGCCGCCAATATCCGCTGATGACCTGAAAGTGCTCGCGGATGTCGAGAGCCTTGCCGCCGGCAGATTGCGCGGGGATCCCGAGATGGCGCAGCGCGTCGTCGACACGGTGCTTCTCGCGCTCGACCGTCGACGCTTCCCGTGGGTCGCTGAAGATCGCGAACCCGACGAAGCAGAGCGCGAGGCGGCCGCGCTCGCGTCAGCCGCGCTGATGGCGACGAGCCGCGTACAAACGAATCGCAGAAACGAGTCGAAGGAACAACAGGAGCAGGCGGTCGAGGATCGCCTCGTTGAGGCCGGCTTCGAGAAGGTGCCTGCGCCGCGCAACGTCCCGACACTCGCGGCTGCGCCGGCGCCGGGCCAGTTCTGTCGTGAGACGACATTCGGAACCCGCAAGGCCGATCTGCTCGTCGGGCTGTGGGACGACCGGAAGATGCCGCTCGAGTGCAAAGTGAGCAACTCTGCGACGAACTCGATCAAGCGCATCAACAACGACGCTGCCGTCAAAGCCGTGCGGTGGATCGATGAGTTTGGCACCCAAGGGGTTGTGCCAGCCGCCGTGCTCTCCGGCGTCTACAAGCTCGCGCACCTTGTTAGCGGGCAAGCGAACGGCCTGACGCTGATATGGGCGCACGACCTCGACGCGCTCACCGACTGGCTCGAAACGACGCGTCCGTAACGGAGACTTTCGGGGCGGACGCGGCCCGCGTAACCTCATCACCGGGCCGGGGTCAACGTTGGGAGCGCTCTTGCGTTCGGCTCGCCACCCGGCCCTCCTTTGCTCGGGGCTGGGAGCTGGTCGCCCCTCGGCGGTCAGAGCGCCGATGATGGAGGGCGCCTGGCCGATCTACCACATCTACAATAGTTCTAAAGTTCTGCTACAATGTTCTCCATGCGGAGAACATTTTGGCTGTAGTAGCTATAAATATAGATCCTGAGCTGTATGAGCGGGTGGCAAGCCGCGTGCGACAAGGCGCCTACCTCGACCTCGACCAGTTCTTCGACCTCGCGGCCCGGAACCAGCTAGCCCTGGAGACGAACTCTGCCGTCCCGACGCCTACGCGACAGACGTCGGACACTCGGGTTCCCATCGCCAAGCAGGCTGCGCCTTCGGTTGAGTCCTCTCGCGACGCCGCCGGCGCGCGTCGTACGGCTACATCGAGTCAACTACCCCAGTGGCAGAAGTTCGTGGCTCGCGCCGAGCTCGCGACCGAGCGCTTCCCACGACCCGAGGTCGATACCGATATCGACCACTTGCTCTGGGGCCAGACGAATCGCGTGCTTCCGGTCGCTGTTGGAGTTCGTGTCCTCGCGAATCTCCTTGACGGCTCGGATGATGTCTTAGCCACATCCTGGTATCAGCAGGCGACGGAAGTGGCGACCGCCCTTCGGCATGACCTACGGCGGTGGGATGAGGACGCGAAGAGGCCGCATGGCAGTCGCTGGGCCACTGCGTTTCCGGAGAAGAAGGATTCAAGTGTCCAGCGCTACGTCCACCAGTTCTTGGGTGTTGCTGGCCGCGAGGGCGGCTCCGACGGGGGCGCAGTCTTTCTTGGCCTTGTCTCGATCGCCGGGGCGGGCGAGGATGCGCGGGCGACTCTGACGACAAGCGGTGCCTCCTGGACAGGCCTCCTGAATCCCATTCTTGACGCAGACGGGGAGCCCACCCGGACGTTCAGCGATGAGGAGGTGCGGTTCTTCCTGAACCACCTGCGCGACTTCAGGATCGGGGAGTACCGATTCCTCAACACGATGGCAACGCTCGTCGCTGAGGGGCTCACCCGTGACGAGCAGAACGAGGCGATAGCGCGTGCCTACCCGCGATGGAAGTCGGTTGCCTCGACAATGCGTGCGGGTGGTATCGGCCGCCTTGGCGACCTGGGGCTTCTCGAGCGGACTCGTCGTGGGCTCAACGTGGACTACCGGCTCTCGCCCCTTGCTACGAGCCTCGGCCTGCCGGAGGCAACGGAGGAGGTCGAGCGGTGACAAACCCGACTGAAGCGCTGTCGAAGGACCAGCTCGTTGCGGCCATGCTCGCGGCGATGGGTGGAGACCGGCGTGAGGTCAACGAGCGCGATCTGTTCTTGGCGTGTTGGCACGCGTTCCCCAATGCGATGCGATGGGCAGACAGCGCGCTCCCGAACCCGGACACGTTCACTGCGTCCCTCCGCCGACTCGATGCCGACGGAGTGATCGCTCGCATCGGAAAGCAGGTCCGTACCAAGTCCAAGAAGACCTCACGTCGGTCGGCCTTGGAGGTTGGTCGCTCGGGCGTCGTCAAGGCTCGGGTGAAAGAAGGCGGACTCGAACGGGCCGGAATCACCGAGGACGATGTCGATGCTGTCCGGAGGCTCGCGCCGGAGCCCGATACCTATCGGCGCCTGCCGCATACGCTTCTCGTACTGCTCTGCCTCGCCGCGCGTGACACTGAGGGACGCGTTACGGACGAAGGTGCTCTAGTCGAGACGGCGTTCCACAAGTTTCCAGCTGTCTTTGCCTACGCCCCGCGGCCTGAGTTCCCCGACGTTGAGACGATCCGACTCGCGGTCGCCCAGGCGCAGGCTAGTGGTCTGATTGGGCCACGGTTCGAGCTGACGGAGGTTGGCAAGGAGATGGTCGCCGCACAGGGAGCATCGCTCGCGGTGCGCGTCGACGCCTCCGGGAGTTACAGGACCGGCGCCTTCCGCTTCGCGCAGCGCCTCGATACATCTCCGGCTTACCAGGAGTACGTCTCGAGCGGTTCGCTCTCGCAAACCAAGGGTGACGAGTTGTTCCGCGCGCTTCGCCTGCCGGCGACGACGGACACCCGAAGAATCGCGACGGCGCTGCAGTCTCGTGCGAGGGAGCTTCGCCGCATCGACCGTGGCGACCTCGTGGACTACCTGCTCCGCGTGGCCGAGAGGCACAACCCCGAAGTCATTCCGCTCCTCGACGGAGAGCTCGTCGAGCCGGGCAACAAGCCAGTACACCAGGAGGGCACGTGATGAGCACGCCGACGGAGACCACTGCCGAAGGCTACGAACCGTACGAGTTCGATCCGCGTTATTACATCCACACCGCAAAGAACAACATCACGAGCTTCGGCCACGTGATCGCGGAGATCGTGTCGAACAGCGATGAGGCGATTACTAAGCGCGCGAAGCGGGACAGCGATACCGACAAGGGCACCATCCACATCCATTACGAACCCGCGTCGATGGACCTGGTGGTCGTCGACGACGGCATCGGAATGGCGACCGCCGAGATGCGCACGAGGCTTAAGAAAATCGGAGCAGAAGCAATGGAAGAGGCGCGGCGAGCCTTCTTCCACCGCGGCGTCCGCGAAGTCTTCATCGCAATGGGCAAGAGCGTTGTCGAGAGCATCGCGCTTAAGGATGGAACCGCGGTGTACACGAAGGCGGTCTTCCATCCGACTGACGGAATGGCGATCGTCGTGAGCGACCAGCCGGTTACACCCGAACTGCGCAACGAGACGGGTATCGCAGGAACGGGTACGAGGCTGACGATTCCGCTTCGACCGCTCGCATCTACCAAGCCGAGCCAGTACACGTTCCCCAAGCTTTCCGAGCAGGTTGAGAACTGCGTCCAGGTAAGGCCGGTCCTGATGGATCCGAACCGCGAGATCCTCTTCGAGTTCGGTGACGCACCCGCTCGCCAGATTCGGTTCTCCTACCCGAAAGGCGACGCGCTCGTCGAGCAGACCGAGGTAGAGGTCGACGGGATGCCCGGCACGCTGTGGGCGAGCGCGACGGACGAGCCAATCAAGGGCGGCGGGATGAGTCGCCAGACACGGCGCTACGGCATCCTCGTTCGGGGTGAGCGCGCCGCGTATGAGGTCTCCCTCGGCACGAAGCTTCAGGGCTACGCGTCACACAAGCAGCTGTTCGGGGAGCTGCGCCTCGACGGAATCGAGAAGGCCCAGCGTGAGGCCGACGATGCAGCCGATGAGGAGGCCCAGCTCATCTACAAGGCAGACCGAAGCGGACTCAACCCCGACCATCCGTTAGTCGAAGCGATCTACGCGTCTCTCGACGAGCAACTCGGCCCGCTTCTCGCCGGCCTCGAGACGAAGGAGCGGAAGAAGAAGATCGGCGTGGACGTGCAACGGCAGCTGCTCGAACTCGCGCGGCTCATCAACGACGCAGTGAAGCTCGAAGACTTCGGTGACATCGATTCACCGGATGGTAAGCCGAAGAAGGACACGCCCAAGAAGGACGGCGGGGAACCACCTGAGTCGCCCGAGAAGCACCCGCCCGTTGTCGAAGACGGAATCGCGTTCGCGCACAGCCGGATCTTCATGCCCGCAGGCAAGGAGCGGACCGTGAAGGTGTGGTTCGACACCGCAAAGATCCCGGTCGGCAGCGCGGTCGAGATCGAATCCGATCCTGATGGCGCGGTCCGCTCAGCAAAGCTTTCCGCGCTGGCTGTACCCGAGCCGCCTGAGCACGGGATCGCCGAGCTCTCACTCGCACTCAAGGCGGACGAGGCGGAGGGGCGACACGAGATCGTCGTGCGCGCCGCCGACTACAAGGCGACACTGATTGTCTACGTGCGCTATCCGCGCGCGACAGGCTTCATCCGCGACATCGTTCCTGTCGAAGAGGACTGGGAGTCGGGCGCAGCCGTCTACGACCCGCAGACCGGTCGGGTGAAGGTGTACGTCGGTCGTCCGGAGTTCGTCAACCTCGCGGGGCATGCGAAGAAGGAGAAGGTCGACGACCCCTTCAAGTACCTCCCCTACCGGACGCTCATGGTTGAGAGTGTCCGTGAGGCCGCGCTCCGGACGGCTGCAGAGCGGCGCGCGGAAGTTCTGTTCGACGAGCTGCCGCAAGAGGAACGGCAGGAGCAGGACGCATTGTCGAACCTCATCCTCTACGAGTATCAGGCGCTCGACTACAAGCTTCGGCGTCTCCTCGTCGAGGCGTTCGTCTATGTCTAGGACGGTGACGAGGGTGTCGAAGAAGCAGGGCACTCGGCGCGGCCGTGCGGCTCGGATGGCCGACGCGTACGTCGCCGGCGCCACCCTTCAGGGGATCGGCGAGGAGCATTCGCTCAGCCGTGAGCGCGTCCGCCAGATCCTTCGCGACGCCGGCTATGAACTGAACGAGCTAAAGGCGAAGGCGAAGCAAGCCCGCCGGCGGCGGATGAGACGCGAGCAGGGGCCGGCCATCCGCGAGATGCTCGCCCTCGGACGCACCCCCAACGAGGTTGCGTCCGCGCTCGGCGTGCCCGTCGATCTCGTGAAACGCATCGATGCTAATGACCCTTCCTACGCGCGGACACGGAAGGTCGTACGGCGCAAGTCGTATGCGGTGAAGTACACCGAGGACGACGTAGTCGGTTGTCTTCAGGAGGCCAATGCTGCGCTCGGCGGCATCCTGACTACCGCGGCCTACGACAACTATGCGCGTGAGCGCACCTTGGATGATGGGCGACTCTGGCCGACGCATCAAACAGCCTTTCTCCGCTTCGGATCTTGGGTCGCTGCGTTGGAACACGCAGGTCTGCCGGCTAACGCGAGCTCGCCCATCGCGGGTCGGCGCCTCTTTACCGAGGGGCATTGCATCGATGCGATCCTCGAAGTTGAGCGTGCGGTCGGTCACCTGCCAACCGTCGTCGAGTACGACGGCTACGCGTCCGAGATGGCGGGTGTGCTGCCCAGCTCTCCAACGATCCGCAATCGCTTCGGTAGTTGGCGACGTGCGCTGCAGGCAGCCGCTGACTTCACGGATTAGCACGAGGTCGGATCGAGTGTCGCGCTCCCTTCCGTCTTCCGGTCGTATCGGGCGTACCGGCATCGATGGCGAGATGCTCTCCGGGCGCGGAGGCGAAGGGCTAGCCGTGGACCTGCTCGCGTGGCAGATGATCTTTCGACGAGCGCAGACGCTCTGATGCGCGCCGTTCGGCAGCTGTGGGTGTGGCTGACGTCGCTGACCGAGCGCTGGCTCGGCGCGATTTCGAATTGGCTGCTGAATCAATTCAATCGCCGGCGGCCGTACTCACTCGCTCGAATGGCGCGTAGGGAGAAAGCGCGGCTTGCTACTGAGCCGCGCCACCTTCGCGCGAGGCAGCGCGCATCTTCAGCCATGGTCGAACTGGCGCGCGACGAGCTGTCCTTCCTGTGGCTTGGCAGCGTGGCGCTCATCGTGTTGGTCCAGCCGTGGCTGTCCCTCCCCGGGTTCAGCGTGTTCGGCCACCACGATGAGAGATCGTCGAACTTCATCGGAACTCTGTGGCAGGTTCAGGGTGCTGCGCTGGGGCTTTCGCTCGCCGTCGTCCTCTTCGTGTTTCAGTCGGTTCACGGAAACCGGCTTGGCGGATCGCTCCGTGACTTCGCCGAGGAGACATGGCTGTTCCCGATCTTCTACGCCGGGCTGATCGGACTGGTGATCGACGGTGCGGTGTTGCTACACGTCGGCCAGAGCGCGCCAGGCGGTTGGGCCGCAACGTGGGCAGTCATCTGGGCAGCGGGGACCGCGGTCGCCCTCGGCTTCCTGTTCGTGTTCACAATCCACGCGATCGATCCCCGCGCGCTTCACGTACTGCGTCTCAAACGGACGCGCCGCGCGATTGAGGCTGCAATTGAGGACGTCATCTTCCGCCGTGTTGCGCTCGTCCTGCTCGACCAGTTCTGCAAGTCGAACTCGATCGAGTATGCGCCCTACTTTGGTCGTGCCGCCCGAGATGCGGTAGCCGTGCGCGCACTACGGGACGGCGAAGTGCGTGACATCAGGTTGCGACGTCTCCAACGGCTCGGGAGCGACGCCACCAAGCGTGAAGTGGCGCAACCGGTCCTGCGCGCCGAGATCGGTACTGCCGTTCGTGCAGGCACCGAGCTCGCCGCTGTGGATGCGTCGCAGCGCGGCGCGGGCTCTCAGCTTCTTCGGTCTTTCAGGATCGGCCCGCGACGGAAGGATGAGTTCCGCTCCGTGCTCGAAGACCTGCATGACGAGGCGCTCGTTGCGATACGGGCGCCCAGCCCATCGGGCTACTCGGCGATAGCGGAGCTTTACGAGCACTTGCTTCTGGTGCTTCCGGAGACGTGGGCGCGCTACGGGCAGCAATACGCAGGCGGTATCGAAGGTGGCGCCAATCCGTTCGAGCTGTCGGTTCAGGACTACCTAGAACGGCACCTGTACGAGCAGATGACGCAGGCCGCGCGCAGCGGCAGTCGCGACGTCGCGCACGACGCTCTCGACCTGCCGATCATCGTCGCGCAGCGCGCACTGGAACTCCGCGCACTTGCGCTGACGAAGCGGATGGTCTTGCTCTGGGTGGCCGCCCGACGGTCGATGCTGCGGTATGCCGACGACGAAGATATCCAGAACCTTCTCGGGTGGAGTTGGTTGCGCTTGTCGGAGTACGCGATGCGTCCGGAGATGCTCGTCACGGACGACGACTCAGATACGCACGCCCGCGAGCTTGGAAGAGACGCACTCCTCCAGGTTTGGGACGGGTACGCAGCTATCTGTAAGGACGTCCTCGACATTCGACCGCGTGACACGCAGCTGCTTGGCGAGATCAACGAGGTGTGGGATCAGCCGCTTCAACACTGGGATCCGGAATACGCTCGCCCGCACGAGTTTGAGCTTCAGCCCGCAATCGACCGCGGCGAGCCAGCTCAAGCGGTTGAGCGCCTGCGTGTTGCGGTCGAAGAGAACCAAGCGAGGACTGAGGTCAAGCGGGAGATCGTGGACTGGCGGGCGCTACACAGGTTCGGCCTGCTGTTCTGGATCCTCCGCAACGTCCGCGAGCGCGGTGATGCCGATCGGTGGATGGCGGCTTGGCGGACGTTCGCAGGCTACTTCGGTGACGTGCCGCGACTCGCGCAAATCCTCGACAAGGGCATCGAAGCTGACTGGGAAGAGCGTGGCCGATGGTCGAACTGGGTGCTCGACACGCTTCCGAAGCGGCAAGTCCACGGCCTAGCGGTTGATCTGGAGTTCATCCAGACCTTCGTTGTTCTCGCGGTTTCGCTGATCGCGCCGGATGGGCCAACGCCACAGATTGAGCCGTTGAAGTTTGGACGCGGGAGACTCGAGGATCCAAGAGCAACCGTTGAAGGCATCATCGCGATCGAGAACCTCAAGTCTTTACTCCCACCTGATCGCCTCGATGAGCGGGCGAATCTGCTTATCAGCGCGCTTGAGGCGATGCGGACCGTCCAGAAAGAACGGGAGGAGCAGGCCGTGATCGACGCGCCGCTCGACCGCGAGCTTGTGGACGAGTTCGTGGCAAAGCTCCGTGATGCCTGGAGGACGTCGCGCACGCTGCGTGCAGCGTTTGAAGCAGCCGGCGCAGTGGACCGGGTCGAAGGCGCGTTCGGCGAACGCAGCGGATCGCAAATCAAGCGCTGGACGCTGAAGAGCATGTTCATCCGCGAGCCACGCGTGTACGGCCTCGAACACATGGCAGAAGAATGGGGGAGGGGCTTAGCAGGCTGGGAGTGGCACGCGCTCGTCGAGCGGGCTGACGCAAGTCCCGCAACCACGATCACCGCGGGGATGACGGCAGCTGAGCGCGTACGCGCGGCGCTGGCCGAGCTACGAGACGCGGGGTTCGTTCCGTCGCTCGTAGTCGTTCCAATGAACTGGCGTCTGTACCAGGCGCTCGACCTGCGCCCAGCGCGTGACCGTGGCGGGGACGCGCCTACACCAGCGTGGTTGGAGGATGACGAAGGTCGCTCCAGCTTTATCGGCACGATCGACGACGTGGCCGTGCTCGAGCGCCACGATGTCCCCGAAAACCGCGCGTACGTCTTCGACCTTGCTGCCTTTGCCAGGTTCCGCGAGCGTGACGTCCCTGATCCGGCCGGCCCAGTCACGGTGGAGGTGACTGCACCCGACGAAGAGAAGGTGCGGCAACTCGTCCGAGAAGACCGTGTCGAGTTCGACGAAGAACTTGACGATGAAGCGAAGGTCCGGCGACTGCGTCAGCAGGTCGTGGTGGACGCGATCTATCCCTTCGAGGTCGACGTCAGCGATGCCGCCGCTGCTCGACACCTAGACCTAGCGGGCGCGGTTCCACCAGCGGTTTGAGACCGCGCCCCCACTTGAGCTGCCGAGAGCGGCGAGGGCGAGGCCCGGCGGTTGACCTCCTCGTTCGCGCGGAAGAGGTCGCCTCGCGAACGCGAAAGCTCCATAAACGGCTCCATACCCACCGCACGCACGACAAAGAGCAAGTCGTCCTGAACGGAAAATCCCCGTGAGCGGGGATTTTGCAAGCCCTCTGACGGACTCGAACCGTCGACCCCCTCCTTACCATCAAAGGTCTCCTTGTTGCGACGGGTTGCGACCGGTTGCCGATCGGCGCTTCTGAGCCGTTTCGTTGGAGGGTGCGTTTGCGAGGGGTTGCCGCTGGTTGCGCCCGCTTGGCTCCATAAATGCTCCATACCTCTCTGGTGCCTCGACCGCGGCGCGCGACCACTTTTCTCGTAGAGAGGGGGTCGAGGGCGGGTAGCTTCCGAGTCATGCTGAACGCGATCGGAGGCGGCCTGATCGGGTGGGGCGCGCTCCTCCTTGCGTCGACCCTCGTGTTTCCTGTCGTCTCGTCATCGGTCGTCGAGTACGAGCGGACGAGTCGGAACACGCGCCTTGCAACGGAGCTCTCGATCGCCTCCACCGCAGTCGGCGCCGTGCTCCTGCTCGTCAACAGCGCATGGCTCTACGCGTTCGTCGGCCTCGGCAGCGGCGTCGCCGTCTGGTACATCATCCAGGTTGCGACCACCTGGCGCGCGTGGTGCTTTCTCGCGGCTCAGGTTGAGCGCGAGCGCTCCCTGACCGGCGGCCGCGTTGCCGGTGACACCGCGGCCCGTGCTGGGGTCGTTCCCGGCTCGGTTAGCATCCGGCCGCTGAGGGCGCACCTTATGCCGAGCGACGGCCCAACCGCACCGGACGCTGCCGCTGTCGTAGCCGAGCGGTCGCGTCTCCGCTGGGCGCTTCTGCATCCGCGTGGCGGCCGACCCCCGATCCCGTTCGGGAACTTGTACGGAGACGAGGTCGTCGCGGGAGAGGGCCAGGGCCAGCGCCGGGCGCGAGACAGTCGCGCATCAGCCGGGCCCGAAACGCTTTAGCCAGCTGGTGGTGGTGATGGTGTGACAGCGATGAATGCGTCACCGACGGCGAAGCCGACGCCCGGGCCTGGCTCCCGCCGGGCCGCGCCCTGGAAGTCGGCCCTTGGGATGACGAAGAACGTCGGTGGCGCTTCTTGGGCGCCGTCAGGTTTGACTGCGAAGAGGACCGATTCGCCGGAGGGAAGCTCCGCCGCGTTTGCCGAGAAGTCTGCTGCGTAGCCTGCTGCGAGTCGGCCTCCGAGCATCGCCACAAGGCGCCGTTCGTCGCGGCGTGTGTTCCATCCGTGCACGGCGACCTCGACCACTTGCCCGATCAGGGCGTGCAGTTCCGAGAGCAATTCCTCGTACGTGAGACTTCCCACGTCGCCATGGTCGCGCGTGACGCGGACGACCCCGGCTCCAACAGGTGGATGTCGCGAACGGGATGGTGCGACAATCCGATTCGTGAGGAGCAGGGTTGGGCTGAGGAGACTTGCCCAGCTGTTGATTGCAGCGACCCTTCTCTGCTCATTGGTCGCTGCGGCGAGCGCCTCAGGCTCCTATACGTCCGCGGCGATTCCGTCGAACCTTGCCTTCGCCGCGATAGCGAGTTCACCGTCGGGCCTGGTCCTTTCGGGCACGACGACGCTCGGTGGAGATCAGGGCGTTTTGTGCCTGATGGCGAGAGCTAACGCGAGAACACTCGCACTGTCCGGGATCGTCGAGCCGTTCTGCGATTCCCCGCTTCTTTCCGGGCACCCCGTCGTGGCGGTTGAGCAGGGCTCGCGATCGATGGTGACGAGTGTGCGGATCGCTCACCTCTCGCCGACAGGCCAAGTCGAAGTCGGTCCTGTCGTCGTGAAGTACGAAGAGGCTTCGGATACCCACCTCGAGTCGGTGTATGCCGCGGGTTCGCTGTGGCTGTATGCGCCGAGCACACCGAGCGGTGGGCGCGCGCTGCGCATCTCCGAGACGACCGGACGGGTGTTGCAGGACACGACGGTCTCGCCGGCTATGGATAGGCCCGTCATCGGCGCCAACGCGAACGGGCTCTATCTTGCTCCGAATCCCGAGACTGGCTTCCTTGGTTCCGCGAAGTTGCCGAATGAGAACGGGATCATCTATCACGTCGGCATCGGCGCGTCGGGCGTCCAGATCTTCGACGCTTCGCCGGGCAAGCGGTTTCCGGGTTATGTCAGTTGGATCGCCGGCGACGGGAACAGTCTCTGGGCAGATATCTGTCAGCGGCCGGTCGCCACCCCCCGCTGCATGATCACGCGTTTCAACGGCTCAAGCCCGAAGCCCGTGTTCCGACACTCAGATCGCAACCTGACCGCGTTCTGGGTGATCGGCAGCATCGCGCAAGGCTTCTACTCGGTCGCGCTACCAGGTGGTCGGACCTCGTCATCGGGTGACGTGATCAGGATCGATCCGGCAACCGGTGCGGTGAAGCTCATCACGTCGCTGCCGCTCCCGAAGTACTGGCAGGGGTACTGGTATGACGGCTCGACTGAGGCCGCACTTCATGGACGGTCGCTCTATCTGCTCTCGCCGCCAGGCAATCAAACTGCCGGCATGCTCTACCGCGTTCGGCTCCCAGGTACGGCGTGAGCCGTCGGCTGCGACAGCGACTGATGGTGTTCGGCCTCCTTGTGGTGCTGGCACTCGGTGTGGCTGCGAGCTTCTCCGTGTCCGGCGTGACCGCATTAGGTGCTGTCGCGACGGTGTCCGCACCTACGACTACTGGATGGAAGATCGCTCAGACGAGCGCCGGCTCGTTCAATGTCGTGTCGTGCGCAAGCACGCGTTTTTGCATGGCTGTTGGAACCTCGACGGGCACCGACTACGCCGTCGAATTCAACGGCACCAGGTGGGAGGCAGCGCGCACGCTCGAGCGGTTCAAGGGAGAGGTCGTCTCGCTCTCCTGCCCAACTGTCGGGCGGTGCGTCGCCGTCACCGACCTCGCAGGCGCAACAGTCCTCAAGAACGGACGCTGGTCACGACTCACGACGCTTGACCCGAACCCCGGTCCCCCGTATCCCGGCATGGCGAACGCGGTGTCATGCACCCGTCCAAACTTCTGCGTCGCAGTCGATGGGCAGGGAAACACGGAAACGTACAACGGCACATCCTGGACAAAACCAGAGCAAGTCGATCAGGACTTTCCGCTCACCGACGTCTCGTGTGGCTCAACCGGTCACTGCGTCGCGGTGGACGGGGGCGGCCAGGCTGTCGAGCTCCGCGACGGCCACTGGTCAGCGCCCAAACCCGCCGACACCTCACCCTTTACCACCATCTCGTGTGTTGGCATCCACTTCTGCGTCGCAATCGACCTACGCGGACGAGCTGTTGTGTTCACCCGTTCTGGCTGGGCGCGTCCGGCTCCGATCGACTCACTTGCGAATGCCCCCCTCGAAACGTCTTGCCCACAACAACAGAAGTGCGTGGCCGTTGATAGCTCGGGACGGATGCTGTTTCTGAGCGACCGCGCCTGGACAGCGCCCGCGCGGCCGAAAGTGGACTCGGAGGCATTCATCAACTCACTGATCGACGTGTCCTGCCCGATCGGACATGCGAACTTCTGCGCGGCAGTCGATGCATCCGGCGACGCCTGGACGACAAACGACGCCTTTCGCTGAGACGAACGCTGCTCCATGATCAAGGGATGGCGTGCCGGCATAAGGGAGTTGGCCCGGGTAAAGGCGGCGCGGCGATGTTCGGGCTCGGCATCGATCACGGGGAGCGGTATGCCGACTACGTCGTTCTTGCCAAGGGCACGCGCGGGAAACCAGAGTTGGTTCGTTGGGGCCGGGCATGCGCCAGGAATCTCTCGTGCGGCGGCTGGGTTGACCTGACCGGTTGGGCGCGACGCGTCACCAACGCAGGTGGTGTGTTGGCGCTCGACGCGCCCCTGCAGAACGCCCGAATGTCGAACTCGCATCACGGTCTCGGTCTCAACCCTCGGTTCGCCGACGCTCGCTGCGCCGAAGCTGCGCTCCGGGTTTGCGGCATGGCTGTGTCGTGGCCGACAGGCCCATCACTCGATCCCTGGGTGGTCTCGGCACAGGCAACCGCGGCAGTACTGAAGGCGGCTACGCGCGACCGGCTCGAGGTGATCGAGACTTGGCCACACGGGAGCTATCGGCGGCTTGGCGGACCGAGCCTCCCGCAACCACCCGGCCAGAAGAAATCAAGGGTCGGGCGCAGTTTCCGTGCCCATCTGCTCGACGTGTTGGTCCCCGGATTACACGCTCGCGCGTGCCCAACGACAGGGTTCTGGTGGAGTGCCGACCGGCTCGACGCGACCGCATGCGCCATCGTGGCCTTGAGATACGCCATGGGTAGGAACGCGATCACGTGCTTCCGATGCCCGTGCCCGGGGCTCGGGCCACATGGCTGCGGCTCCACGCACCGCGACGACGGCTCGGCTATTTGGCTTCTCTAAGAGTGTGGTACGTCTGCGATCGCTTGGCTCCACGGATGCTCCATTGGCAGGGCGAGTCCGTAGACCGTTTTCGTTTGTGCGGAGCGGGTCGTCCGAGTTCAACAGCCGTTGCAGCTGCTTCGTGACGCCGAGTCTTCGCAGAGTCTTCTAACGCCGAGACCAGTGAATGAGCTGCAGGCGGCATTGCCCGAGTTCAAAGGCCACCTCCGCGATCTCGTTGACGGTCTTCTTGAAGCTCTCTTCGCCAAGAATCTCTTGATCAAAGGCGACGTCGCCTCCCTCGGCGTTCTTCGCCGTAAGGTCGGAGCGAAGGATGCCGGCGAGCTGGCCGCCGCTTTCCAGGAAGATGTAGGCGGAGTGGACAACGCTGTTGCGTCGTTCGGCGATTCGTCGGCATCGGTCGAGCAGTCCCTCTGCCCGATCGAGGAACTCGCGCTCCTCACCGCGATGCTCGGCGACGAAGGCGGTAACACTCTCCGATGTCTTCTGCACGAGCTGCCAGAACTTGAGATCAGCGACTGCTCTTCGGCCCGCGCCCGAGTGTTGAGGATCGAGCGCGAAGCTCGCGAACTGGATCAGCTCGCTCTCGAGCGCTTGAAAGACAACGATCAGAAGCCCGATCTCGCGGAAGATGCTGTCGGCGTCTGGTGGCTTCGCTGGTTTAGGACGAGATGTGCTTATGGGCGAAGCCTCTCAGGAACAGTCGGAAGGGCGGGCATCCTCCTCACGGATGATGACGGGCTGTCAACTCCGATTTACAAAGACTATTTGGTCAAAAGGTCTTGACACCGCGGAGTTCGTCACCGACAATCCGCGCAATGGCGCTGTACAAATCGGCCGTCAAGGAGTACCGGGAGAAAGCCGGCCTCTCGCAGGAGGCACTCGCACGCAAGGTTGACGTCAGCCGTCAGACGATCGTGAACATCGAGCGGGGAAACAACGAGCCGCGCGTGCTGCTCGCGCTCGCGCTCGCTGCCGTTCTCGGTGCGGCGGTTTCTGATCTCTTCCGCAAGGAGTTCACGGGATGAAGCACACCTATCGCATTCGCATCCAGCCGCAGCACCACTACAGCCTGATCGCACACCAGGTGCCACAGCTGTCGGCCGACAATCTCGTACGCGCTCTCTCGGGTGTTGTTGTGCGTGAGATCAGCAGCGGCGACTACGGCGACTACTTCGTCGACGTACAGCTGCAGCGCGAATCGCACGAGCAGGCGCTGAACGAGATCCTCGCCGCAGTCCAGAACTTCGGCTACTCGTGGCTCGAGGCGACAGCCACCGAGTGGGCCGATCAGACGCTCGGCGGAGCGCTCGCCGGGGGCGTCGGCGGCGGGATCGCCGGCGGCGAGTCGGGTGGCCCAGTTACAGCTCTTGTGCTGGGACTGTTCGGCGCCCTGATCGGCGCCGCCGTCGGCTCACTCATCGAGAGCCACAAGGTCATCTACACAGTGCACTGGACCGCCCAGGGGTGGGTGTTGGCGCCGCAGACGCCGCCCGAGGCACCCGGCTTCCAGCCCGAACTCGCATAACTCCACTGACCTTCGCGCGAGGCGTTCGACAGTCGCGCGTCGTTAGTGTCGACGTGCCGGGAGGGTCGACGTCATATGTGCGCCCTCTGTCGCCGAAAGCAGCGAGCAGGAAGGTCTCGCTAGGGCGGAAAGGCGGTTACGAACTCTGCGAGAACCTCCGCTACTTCCTGCCGGATCGCCCCAAGCCGGCGAATGGTGATTTGCGAGGTATCTCCAAACGCGATCGCCACGGCGAGCGAGTCCACCTGCACATCCACGTTCGGCCCATAATCGGCGACCCAGACGTCCGCTATGTGTGCGCCCTCTGTCAGTGGCTCACCGTATCGGTACGACGACTCAACGATCTTACCGTCGCTGACGAGGAACTTCGGCGCGGGTTCTTCGACCGAGACGAGCAGCGGATGGAAGGCTTGGTGCTTGTCTCGATCATTCATTTCACGAAGCGCGGCAAGCGGGTGGTTCGCGGTGTCCTTTCGCTTGTACGGCTGGTGACGTTGGATCGCGAGCCGCTCGCTGTAGGTGACCCGGTTCCTTCCAGGCGGATCGGGTCGCCAGGTACTCCGCGGCTGGCCCTTGGGTCGCTGCCTGAAGCTCTTGATGCCGGGCCACTCGCTGAAGGTGCGGTAGGTCCGCGCGATAGGGAAAGAAATCGTGCGTGCCTCGTTCCAAGTTGGCGTTCCGCGACGGGTGACGAGTTCCCAGAACAAGTGGTCGAGCACGCCGCGCAGGTTGTGCAGCACGTCGCCGAAGATCAACCCCAGCTCCCACGGCGGCGCTTGTACTACTCCGATGTGCATCTCGAAATGGAGCGCCTCCTCGAACCAAGCGTCCTGCTCGACCGGAAAGATCTCGTACGGGTGAGAGTCAAGCCACGCTCCAGCCTCGGCGTGAAGAGCATCGAAGTGCGCATCCGCGCGTCGGAGCTTGTCGCGGGCGCTATCTAGTGAATGCTCCACTCGATAACCTCATCAGGCCATGGCTCAGACTGAGCAAGAGCCGGTCGATCCCTGCCACGAAGCGTTCGATCGGGTAAAGGAGGCAACTCGACATCTTCGGGCACTGCATGCGCGGCCGGACAGCGAGCGTGACCAGAATGAGGTCGACGAGGCGCTCCGAGAGTTGAACGAGGCGTCCACCGGCCTCGTCGACTGCTGGAACCAAACAAGCCGCTGACCAAACGGCAGAGTGGAGTGGACGGGTGCCTACTGAGGTGCAAGGTGTCACGTGGGATAGCGCACAGGGCGGACGCGTTCTCGCTTGGCTCCCAGACTTACGATCCCTAGGGTGAGCTTCACGGAGCAAAATGTGCCGCCGCGCGAGCCTGCTGGGCCGTATATCCCGGATGGGGTGCGCAAGGCGCTGCTGTCGTGGTTTGCGCAGAACGGGGTCACCCCGACGACGTTGTGGGAGAACCTCATCGCCCGGGAGACGTATGGGACGTGGAACGAGATGGAAGCCGATATCCGCGCGCGCTTCGGGGACGAGGAAGGGGACTTCTTCGGGGAGGCAATGGCCGCTCACCGCGAACGGGAACGCCACCGCATGGTCGTTCCGCCGAGACACATCAACAGTGATGCTGAACCGGCGCTGCTGGCGATTCCTGCAGGCCTGTTCCTGGACGTGCTGGAGAGTGGCGTGTCAACGCTCGGTGGAGCCATGCAGTACTCCGCAGTGAACGAGATCAACCGGGTCTTCACGAAACGCGGGGTGACGTATCGCTTCGGCTTCAACGGTCGCGCCGAGTGGCACGGAGACCAGGGCGCCTACGAACAGCTGCTCAGGCCCGCCCTTGATGCGCTCGTTGACGCGCGCCTGGCAGGGTGCCAGTCGGAGTTCCACGCGGCGATGGAGCATCTTCGCAAGGCGACGCCGAAGGACTACGAGGACGCGATCGAGGAGGCAGGTAAGGCAGTTGAAAGCGCGATGAAGGTTCTGCTTGACGAGCGCGGGATTGTCCGGACAGGGAAGGAGACTGCGACGCCGCTGTTCGAGAAGCTGCGGGATAGCGGCATCGTGGAAGCCGAAGCCGACAACGTGGTCCTCGGCGCTGCCCGTGTTCGCAACCAGTGGGGCGGCCACGGATCAGGTGCGGCACCCCGTGACCCGCCAGCAGATCTGGCGGAGCTTTCCGTTCGTGCAGCCGCAGTCGCGATCGTCTTCCTGTCGGGGCGCTTGCCGTAACCATCGGGCTGCATCCCGTCGGCGGTCTTGTTGCATCGCAGGGATACTCCGCCGCGGTGAGCGATCAGCGCAAGGTGCAGGCGAGAGTCGTTGGGGATTACTTCCCGGCATGGTGTCGGGCGCAGAAGACGGCGGTGGACGCGTCGACTTTCGACCCGGATTGGTCGTTTCTCACGCCTGGGATGGCGCAATGGTTCGCACGCGCGGTCGATGAGGGCGTTGTCGAGATCAAGGACGGCTGGCCGACGTTGCCGGATGGCCGTCACACGTACCTATTCGAGAAAGGCGGCGGCCGCGCGCGCGTCTACCGTGAGGGCTTCCTCGAGGTCGCAGCCGCCGGGCTGCTGGCGCGTCGGTACGGGTGGTCTCCAGAGCGGCTGAAGTTCCAATCAGCGGCACTCGGTCGATCGGGCGCCTGGACGTTCGACCTTCTCGCCTACGCCGACGGCGCCCAAGACGGAGTTGCGATCGCCGCCGACGCGAAGTGGCGCCAGCGCGACGCGATCAAGCTCGTGCACACGCTCGAGGTCTGTGGCCGGCGCGGTGATCACGACGAGGCAGACTGCGACGCGCGCAAGGACGACCATCGCAAGTACGTCGGGCTAGTTGAGTTCCGGCCCCGACTTCTGTGGGTGATCGGCCCTGACGCGTTCGCCGACAAGGGCCCTGACCTTGTCTTCACGGTGGAGATCCAGAGCGAAGGCCGGGTGCGGCTGTTCCGAACGCAGCCAGACGAATTGCGAGTCGGCTAGCGACCGAGGTGCCCGTGCCGGAGTTCGCCGGGCGAGTCCCACGCGTTCCGGGCCAAAAACGCGACCAGGCGCCTGACGTGCGAAAAGACACACGCCCAACCGAGGAGCACCTTGCGGCGACAGCAGGGCGGCGAGAACAATCAGCAGGATGGGCGATTGGCTTCGATCGGCGCGGGTGTACGCGAGACTCGTGGCGCACGGCTGGACGCAGCTCATCGTTGCCGTCGCCGGAGGTGCGTACGGCGTGGCGGGCGCGTTCGTGCACCTTCCCCTCGTGCCATGGTGGGTCGGCCTCACGACCGCCATGTGCGCGCTGTTTGTCGCGCAGTTCAGAGCCTTCCATGTCGTGCGGTTAGAACTCGTCGCCCAGACGAGCGGAGTTCGGGTACTTCAGGCGATCGGCCTCGTCAACGGACTCGGCCCAAACTACTGGCCCGGGCAGATCGGCCGACCACCCGATCGAGTCCCCGATGACGCATACAACAGTGAAGCTAACGAGCTTTACGTGCGTGTTGCGCTTGCGCCGGAGTACGTGCTTCCCAACGCCGAGCTTCAGCAAGACGTTCGCGATCGCATGCGTCTCGCTCTCAACGCGTCGGCCCTTGAGGGATGGCTACAACGACGTACCCACGCCGCGGGGGCATGGACGCTTCAGTCGCACACACACAAGAAGGTTGTGGCTGTGCGCACACTGCAACGCGAGGGGAATGGAGCGGTCACCTTGCACGGCGACGCCGAGTTCCTCCTGCCAGTCGGCCCCCAAAGTCCCCGGGCGGTTCTTGTTCTGGACATCGTCTTCCAACCCGATCTCGGGGCGGCCCACCGGCTCTCTCTGAAGGACCTCTTCGAGCTCTGTCACGTGCTCCTTAGAACGGCAGTCGACGAGCTCGCGCCACTCCTCTTCCCCCGGGTCATGCCGAAACGGCGCTGGTACGAGCGCGAACCCCCTCCGGCCGGACCAAGCATCTACATCGCGGCGATGGGGCAAGGGAGCACGATCGGAACCTTCGTCGACCTCTCGCATTTGACGCAAGCTCCGGCTGCCGACGAGGGCAGCGTCAACTCCCGCGCCTCGATCGACACGCCGACCGGCGTCCGTCTGAAACCGCGCGACCGAGACGTCTTCGTTCGGGACGGACTCAAGAAGTTCCTCGCCGCCAGTCAGTTCGTTGATTCAGAGAGCCCGATCGATTCACTTACGCTCGATGTGAACATGCGCAGCCTTATCGAACACGGTTGAACCCGCGTCGGAGTCGGGGACGACGTTAACGCGTCATCGGTGACTCCAGCGCGATGGAAGCGAGTCGACCGAGACAGACTCCTCCTTTCTCGTCAGGGCGTTGGCGGTGCCGCTTGGCTCATCAGCTTCTTGTCTTGCGTTGCCGCGACATGGGCGACCTCGGTCGACGCGAGGCGGCCGAGTGCCGCGGTTGCCTCTTGCAGTTCGCGTTCGGGCACGTGCGTGTAGCGCGTGACTGTTGAGAGGTCTGCGTGGCCGAGGTACTCGGCGACGAGCCGGGCGTCTCCGGTTTGCTGACGCAGCCAGGTTGCCGCGGTGTGACGGAGCGTGTGTGCCGTGACGTGTTTCTGAAGGCCGGCGCGTTCGGCCGAGCGTCTGATGATCGTGGCGAGCACCCTCGGGTGGAGGCGACCACCGCCGAGGCCGCAGAAGACTGGGTCAGTCTCGTCAGGATGTACTCGCAGCTTTAGCTCTCGTAGTTCATCGGCGAGTTGGGGAGCAAGAGGCTGTCGACGTGGCTTGTCGCCCTTGCCTTTTCGGATGAGGAGCGATGGCGGCTCGTCGAGCGTGAGGTCGGACCAGTCGAGATTGAGTAACTCGGAACGCCGCAACCCAGTCGTTACCAGCGCGAGCAGGACCAGTCGGTCGCGCTCGACGATCCCGCTGAGGCGTCGTTGCGGTCTGCCTGCTGCGTCGAGCATCCGCCGAAACTCGGTGTGGGTTAGCCACGCGCTTTGCTGTTGCGGCTTGCGCGGTGCCTCGAGGTTGACGAAGGGGTCGCGTAACCCCTCGCGTTGGCTCATCCACCGCATGAAGCGACGAAGTAGTACGAAGCGACGGTGGTACGTCGCGGCTGCGGGGGCCTTCAACTTCCGGTAGTCGTCGAGGTGGTCCACGATCGTTTGCTCTTCGAAAAGGTCATCGAGGCGATCGCAGCGTTCGCCCCAGGCGATTAGGTCGTCGATCGCGTTGCGGTAGGCGCGCAGCGCGCTCTCGCTGCGGCCGGCGGTGCGTAGCCGTCGCAGCCAATCCTCGCGCCCACGCTTGACCAGAGTCTCGGCTCGTCGCGGCGCGGCAGGGACGGCAACGCCGAACTCAGCAAGGGAAGCAGCGATAACTGCGAACGGAGACTCAACGCTTCCGGTCTCGCGAGCTTCGACGAGAACGCTCGTGATCGCCGCGAGCGCCGCTCGATCGGCTCTCCTAAGCCCGTCTGCAGCTTTGGTGGCGACGCCTCTCACTTCGACTATCGGTTCAGCGGGCCGCCACGTCTCATTGCGAGTCCAACGACGGAGGCGCTCCGAGATTGGGGAACTCTCCTGGAACGCCGTCGTGCTCCTGGACGAACTGCTCTGTTGCCGGATGCATCAACCCGGGGCCGAACGATCGATTCGTGTAGTGCTCCTCGTCGTCCTCGCAGCGAAGCACGAGCGTCGTCGGCGGCAACCCGTCGGGTGTGTCCGGGTCGGGGAGCAACGGTGTCTCGACACCGTCCTCGTAGCAGTACTTGTTCTCGAGCTGTCGGGTTGAGCCCGGTAGGTCGAGCTTGTGCAAGAGAGCCAGGAGATTGCGGCGCGAGAGGGTCACTTCGACTCGCCGGCCCTCGTCGAAATTCATGATGTGCAGTCGCGCCATCAACCGCACCCTTGCGACCCGTCGCCGGACCGACGCTGACATACGGGCTGCTTGAGTCCGAGAGGGTGTGTGGCGCGAGTAACGCGTGCGAGCATCGAACGCGTTCTTACATCAGCTGGGGCTTCAGTGCATCGCAGGAGCGCCCCAGGCAGCGCGGCGCCGCAGCCGCGCCCGTCGCGGCTCGCCGAAGACTGATGCCCCCGGCTCCGGCGACCCGTCGCGACGGCGACGACGCGGCGTGAGAACATACGTTCGTGATGTACGCGGACGCGCTGCTGCTCCTGTTCGAGCTTGCCGACCGGGAGGACGAACGCTTCCAACAGGCGGCCGCCCGCTGGCATGCACGCTTCGTATTGGAGGCGGGGCTGCCGCTGCGGGAGGCCGAGGGCGTGATGACGCTGCTCTGCCGGTTGCGCGGCGCAGACCGGCTGGTCGTCCGCCGCCGGCTGCTGGCCGCGGTCGAGCGGGCTGGGCTGACGACGAGGGAGATCCGCTCGGGTGCGTAACGTGGCGGCCGAGGAGGGGCGACGCGGCGATGCCTGACTACCGGTACGAGCTCCGGCGCGGCGATGAGGTGATCGCGACCGGCCACCTCAGCCGCGAGCAGCCGATCGAGATCGGCGAACGGCTGAAGATCGGCGGCCGTACCGGCATCGTGCGCGAGGTCGCGCCGCTCCTCGGCGAGCGCGAGCTGCGCCTCGTGGTGCAACTCACTCGTGACGAGCTCGTCGGCTGAGTACTGCGCTGGTCAAACTCGCGCACCGTCGCAGCTCGCCCGCCGGTTCGCAGCACAATCTGGATCGTGCTTGTTTGTGCCGAGTGCGGCTGCGTGTCCGGTGAGGGGGCGTCCGGCTGGCGGGCCTACCGTGAGGACGCGCCGGGCGAGGATGATCCGCCCTCGCTTGCGATCTTCTGTCCGGCGTGCGCGACGCGCGAGTTCGATGCGGAGCCTGCCGAGTGATCGAGCCTCGCGGAGGGGGTTTACGCTTCCTCGTATGGCGGGTCGGCCGAGACCGCTTCCTCCGGAGAACGACGACGTCGTGTTCGGCGTTAGCTCGGTGCTTCTGACCCGGTCGGCCGAGTTCTGGGCAAGCGAGGAGGACAGCGACACTGAGCGCGTCGAGCTCGGCGCCGGCCGCCTCGGCGGCGTTCCTGCGGTTGAGGCGTGGCGGCAAGCGGTCGCGCGTGATCTGCGCGCGCTCGGCCTGCAGGTGCGGACGCGCGTTTTCCAAGAGGGACGGATGGGGAGCGTCTACCTCGCCGAGGTAGAGGATCTCGAGCTGCGGCGCGCGCTGGAGCAGGAGATGATCGCGTACGGACCTGGTCGCGCAGCGGAGCTCGATCTCGAACGGCTGCTGCCCCTGTTCGATCGCTACCGGACGGGCTTACCGGAGTTCGTGCAGCGCCGCCACGCGGACGCGCTCGACGCGGCGAGGGCGAAGGCCGAACGCGGAGTCGACGCGATGCACGAGCTCTACCCGCGCCGTCCGGTGCATCTAGCCGGCAGCGACGACCCGAGCGCGTAAGGGCGCTAGTTGCTGGAGAAGCGAGAGCCGCTGCTGCGGCTCCCGCATGGTGCGTGCGTGGACGGTGCTAGTGCGTGCGCTTCGCGGCGCTGCGTGTTCGCGGCGTGCGTGAGCGCTTCGCTTTGCTGGACGCGGCGGTCTTGGCCTTGCGTGCCGGTGCCCGCTTCGCCGTCGTTGCCGTGGGTCTCGTCGTGCTCGGCGTCGCGGCCGCATCGGCGAGGGTGTAGGTGCCCTTGTCGACGCGGGTGAACGGACCGCCGGGCTTGGAGCCCACGGCGAGCATGGCGCTGATCGTCGCCTCCGGCGTCTTGCCTTTCAGTCCGCCGCAGCGGCCGGAGGCGAGAACGCGCTTAGCGATCTCGCTGCCGTGAAGCGGCTCCCCCGCCTTACGCAGGACGTCGATCGCGACCTGCTTCGCCGAGGCGCCCTTCTTCGGTGCGCTCGTGGTTGGCATGGTGTCCTCCTTCTCCTCGTTGCTGGTTGTGGGCGGTGCGGCGAGGAGGGGCCGCTGCCGCCCAAGCTCACTCGCGCCCGATGTCACGCTGCGTCTGTGGGTGTGGGCGTGGCGGGCGCGTTTGTGCTCGGGCCAGTGGCCGAGCGGTCCGCCTGTGGGGCAGTCGATGCAGCGGACGTCGTCGCCGAGGTGGTTGAAGCCGTGCTTGTCAGGCATCGTCGGGTGCGGGTGGCAGGGCGAGCCGGACCGCGGCCGGGTCGGGCGGGAGTTCGCGGCTGGGGTGGAAGAGGTCTGCGAGTTGCTGGCCGATCTGGCTGCGGCGTGCTTCGCGTTCCTTCCACTGGTGCGCGTAGATGCGCAGGGTGGTGTCGGGCTTTCGGTGTCCGAGCCGGCGTTGCACGTCGACGACGGGTGTGTCGAGCGCGATCAGCATGCTGGCGTGGCTGTGGCGCAGGTCGTGCAGGCTCGGCTTCGGCGGCGCAAGCCCGGCTGCTTTGGCGGCGCGATCGAGCGCGCCGCGCGCGACCTTGCGCACGAGCCCTGAGCCGTTGCGGCTCGAGAACACGAACGCAGTCGGGTCGTCAAGCGTGCCTCGCTCGCGGACGAGTGCGACGAGCCTCTGCATCAGCTGGGGCGGGATGTCGATGGCGCGGCGCGACTCTTCCGTCTTGAGCGGGGTGCGTTCGCCGTCGCGGCCGAGCTGGCACTCGACCCGGATCAACGCGTGGCGTTGGTCGAGATCGCCAACGCAGAGCCCGAGCGCCTCGCCGATCCGCAGCCCACTGGTGAGTAGGAGCTCGATCAGGCAGCGGTACTGCTCGCACTCGCTCGCATCGAGCAGCGCGTGCATCTCTTGCAGGGTGAGGATGCGCTTCGGGCGTTGGTCGTCGAGGCGCGGTCGTTCGCCGCGTTCGAGTTGGCTGCACGGGTTGACGGGGATCGCGCCGCGGCGGGCGGCGTGGGCGAGGATCTTCGACAGGGGCCGCAGCGTCGTCAGGATGGTCGAGCCGCGCAGGCCTTTGCGGCGCATGGCGGCGATGTAGTTGGCGACGTCGTCGACGGTGATCTGGTCGAGGCGGCGGCGGCCGAAGCAGGGGATCAGGTGCTCGCGCAACGCCCACTCGTGCACGTCCCGGGTGCGCTCGCGGACGGGTTGGCGGTCGAGCCACTCCCAGGCGTACTCCGCGAAGTTCTTGCGGATTGGCTGGATCCGCTCGCCGCGGCGACGGCGTAGCCGCAGCTCGGAGCGTTTCGCTTCGGCGTCGTCGAGTGAGCCGTGCACGACCGCCCAGCGGCGCTTGCCGGAGGAGTCGAGGTAGGGGACCTCGTACGGTGGGCCGACGCGGACGCCGGGGCGGGGCCGGTAGTAGATGCCGGGGTGGCGGGCGACCGGCCGCCGCCGTGGCCGCGGGTTAGCCTTCGTCTGCATCGGAGCTAGTACCTCCGTTGCCAGGCCCCGGGGCGTTACTGGCGCTGCCGGGGCATTTACGTGTCGGTGGACGACCATAGCTCCACCTCGCCGGCACAGCCAGTCGGCTCGTACTCGGCCTCCAGCCAGCGCTCCAGTTCGCCGCGGTGGAACAGCAGCCCTTGCCCGCCGCGCTTTTTTCGGCAGGGGATCGCGCGGGCGGAGGTGAGCTTGTACAGCTGGTCGCGGCTGAAGGGCAGGAACGCGAGCGCCCCTTCTACGTCGAGCCAGGGCGAGGCTGGCGGTGGCTGCTCGAGTCGCGCGACGACGCGGCGGGCGACCCGTTCGGCGAGCGCGTCGAGCAGCTGCTCGGAGACCCCGAGCGCGATCGCCGGCTCGCCGGGGTGGGCGGCCGGGGCGCTGGGAGGCGTTCTAGGCTCGCGCATGTCGCATTTCCGGGCTGCTGGTATCGGTGGCCGGGGCCGGCCGCTGTGCGACATCGGCACCGCATGGTTGAGCGGAATCCGAGCCCGGTTCGCGCAGGTCCGGGAGCTGGGTGTGTTCTTGGCGCAGGCGGTGCACGGTGGCGCGGTGGAGTTGCGCCATCTCCGCGATCTCGGCGACCGGCAGGTGCCGCTCGCTGAGGGCGAGTGCGAGCTCGGTCTTCTGCGCCGGGGTGAGACGCCAGCGGCGGTCGAGTCGTTGCAGAGCGAGCGAGAGCTGGCCCAGCTCGTCGGGCTCGAGGTAGCTGGCGGCGGTCTCGTAGACGAGTTCGCTGCCGAAGCGTTCGGCGTGGCGGATGAACTCCTGAAGCGTCGGCTCGTCGATACTCATCGCCGCTCGCCTCTCCGGCGCGACCGCGCGTCGGCGGCGCGCGTGAAGACGAGCACGTCTTCGTGGCCGATGAGGAGCATCCGTTCGATCGTTCCGGCGCGCTGGTGGTAGAGCTGGAAGAAGCTCGCCCGCGAGGCGAGCCGGTCGTCTTTGAGGCCGCAGAGGAGCGCGACCTCGCGCGAGCAGAACGCGAGGCCGTTGCGTTCGGCGAGCGCGATCAGCCGTCCGGGCAGGTCGACGAGCGCACCCTGCTGGCGGTAGGGACGCACCGTGAGCACAAGCCGGCCGCGCCCGGGCTCGAGCATGCGTGCGCAGCGGCCGAGGATCTCGCCGAGCGCCTCCTCGAATGCGGGCCGATGGGTGCGTGGCCCGCGTCGGGCGGGCAGGTGAGCGAGGTTGTCCGGGTTGGACGAGTAGCGGTCGTTCAGCTTCTCGACCCGATCTGGGTGCTTGCGCACGTGCCCGTGCGTTGAGGGGCCGTACGGCGGCGAGGTGAGGATCAGCGCGCAGGAGTCGCGGTAGCCGTTGAGCAGTCCGCGGCCGAGTCGGCGTGCGTCGCCTTGCAGCGCGATCGCGCTGCCGGCAGCGCCGTCTGTTTCGGCGTGGAGGATGTTGGCGGCGGCGAGCTGCGCCCAGCGCGGTTCGAGCTCGATCCCGATCGCCTGCCGTCCGAGGTGGGCGGCTTCGACGAGGGTGGTGCCGATGCCGCACATCGGGTCGAGCACCAGCTCGCCCGGTCTGCTGTAGCGGCGGATTGCTTCGCGGGCGAGCGCGGGCAGCATCTTGCCCGGGTGCGCGTTCGACTCGTCCAGGTAACGGCGGCGGCGTTGCTCGCGCGCGAGCTGCTGTGCGACCGGCCAGACCGAGAGCGCCTCTACGCCGTCCATCGCCGCCTCCTTGTGCGCGCTGTCTGCGCTGAGTGGTTGTCGCTTCGGCGTGCGCGCGCGGCGCGCGCCCGCGCGGCTGCGTGCGGGTCGGCGCCGAGCGAGGCGAAGGCCTCGACGACCTCGAGGTAGCGGCCCGCCTCGCGCGCGAGCTCGTCTGCTGTGGGACTGGTGGCGGGGAGTCGGGCGGTCATGCCGCCCACCTCGCGCCGATGTTCCCGTGCTCGTGCTGTTCGTCGGCGGCCTCTGGCTTGCGAAAGGCGAGCAGGTCGCCGTGGCAGCGGTTGCGGCTCGTCGTTGCGATCGGGTGGAGCTGGCCGTTTTCGATCGGGGCGCACAGCACGATCACGTGCTGCCAGTACTGAAGGCCATGCGACTGGCCGATGCGGACGAGCTCGCTGACCAGATCGGTGTCTTCAGCGTTCGGGTGTGCGGTTGGGGCGGCGAAGAGGAGGAAGCCGCCCGGCCTGAGCAGTGCCGTGCAGGCAGACAGCAGCTGGTCGCCGCTCGCGGCGGATGTCCACCAGTGGCGCCGGCGCGGCTGCCGCTGCTCGAGCGGCAGCAGCGTCGCGCCGAGCAGCACGAGGTCGACGGCGCCGCAGGGGTGACGGGCGACCTCGCGCAACCCGGCACCGTTCGCGCGCTGGTTCAGCAGCGGGCCGGCCTTGCGTGCGAGCAGGCGCGCCAGCTCACACGGCTCGCCGACGAACACTTGCGCGTTGCCGCTGGCGCCGCTTCGTTGCGCCTCGTGGAGCGCGAGCGCCTGGTCAGCGTTGCGTTCCGGGTCGAGGCTTGTGAGGCCAAGCGCGTCGCGGCCGAGCCGGATCGCTTCGATCAGCGTGCCGGGATCGTCGCAGAGCGGATCGAGCACGAGCCCGCCCGGCTCGCTGTAGTGCATGATCGCGCGGCGGCTGATCTCGGCAGCCTCCGGCTCGCCGCGGTTCTGGGCGCAGGGCCAGACCGCGAGCGGCAGGGGAGCGCCGCCGTTATCGGTGTGTGGTGTGTTGGTCAGTCATCTGGGGCCGGCAGAGGAGCCAGATCAGACGATCGGTTGTCGGTGTGGGTGTGGAAGTCGTCGGTGGCGTCGCGCAGGGTCGCAAGCGGCGAGAGCTCCGGTGTCCAGACGCAGACGCGCAGCGGCAGGCTGCTGCCGGCGAGCTGCGCGGCTGCGTTGTCGCGCCGCGCGGAGCTCGGGACGGCGATGAGCAGCAGCGGCTGCGCGTCGGCGAGGATCGAGCGCGGCAGCGCTTTCTGGTAGCGGCGCGCCTTCTGGCGCAGCCGGCCGTGGTCCTCGGTTGAGCGGTCGAGCTCAAGCAGGAAGCTGACCGGCGGCCGGCCGGGCAGCAGCAGCTTGCCGTAGCCGTCGGGGGCTGCCTGGCCGTCGAGGGCGGCCAGGCAGCGCCGCTCACCCCACCACTCGGCGAGGCGACCGCCCCCGAGGCGTGCCTCGTCAGCGAGGCGAGTGAAGAACTCGTTCACCTCGAGCTGGTGGCCGAGCTTGGCCGAGCCGGCGATCGCGATCGCGCCCTGGCGGCGCCAGCGCAGCTCGCTGCGCTCGACGCCGAGCGCTTCGGCGGCGATGTGCGCACCGGCCTCGTCGAGTAGCCAGTGGTAAGGCGCGCTGCCCTCATTCGGCTGCCGGGGCGGGCGGAAGCGGTCGAGCACGCGCAGCTCGTAGAGCTCGGCGAGCCGCTGCGCGGCGCGCCGGCTCGAGCCGAAGTGGAGCCGGCGCAGCTGCTCGGTGGTGAGCACGCGGTGCTCGTAGCAGGCGAGCGCGACCAGCCGGTCGCGCTCGGTCAGGCGTGAGGCGAGCGCGGCGATAGCCGCGGCGCCGATGCGCCCCGCGCGTCCTTGCGCTGAGGTCACGAACTTCCGCCACCTTGTCGCGAGCAGAACCGAAGCTGGAAAGCGGCGAACGTGCGGCGGCTTTGCAGGGCGTGGGGGCATCCGGTCCGGACCGGATGCCAGAACCGATGCCAGATCGGATGCCACATTCGACGACAGACGGGACGGCTGCTCATGCGCGTCTACGCCTTCGCGTCTGCCGCTGGACGAGCGCGGCTTCCACCTCGGCGCGCTCGGTGCCGTTGCGAGCGCGCGAGTCGGCGCGGACCGCATCGGCGCGCTCCGGATCCGCGTCGTCGAGCGGCTCGGTAGCGAGCGTGAACGCCGGCCCGGTCTCGCCGGCGTGGCAGAGCCGCACCGCCGCGGTGTAGCGCGGCAGGTGCGCGAGGTCGTGCGCGGCGAGTTCCGGCTCGACCTCCTTCCCCAACGTCTGGGCGTCTTGGGGTGAGAGCTGGAAGTAGAGCTTGGTGCGCGCGTTCGCGGCGAGCGCCTCCCGCATCTCCTTTGGCAGCTGGCCGAGGTGCTGGTGGGCAAGGCAGAGCGAGAGGCGGTAGCCGCGCGCCTCGGCGAGCATCTCCTCAAGCGGGGTTGGCAGGTTGAGGTAGTTGTGCACCTCGTCGACGTAGAGGGCGCAGTCGGCGCGTGCGTGTTCGGGCCGGCCGGCGCGCGCGAGCGCCGCCTGCCAAACACGCGCCACGACGAACGAGCCGAGCAGGCGCGAGGTGTCCTCGCCGAGCGTGCCCTTCGGCACCCGCACCAGCAGCAGGCGACCATCGTCGAGGCAGCGGGCGACGTCGATCGTCGAGGTCTGCTGGCCAACGATCGCGCGCACGGGACGGCGGAGCAGGAAGGCGCGCAGCTTGTTCAGCACCGGCCCAGTGGTCTGCGCGCGCATCGCTTCGCCGAGGCCGTCGTACCACTCCCAGAACGGCTCCAACCCGACCGGGTCGTCGAGCTCGTCGAGCAGCTGCTCGCGCCAGTGCGCGTCGGTCAGCAGCCGCGGCACGTCGGCGAGCGTCGCCCCTGTTCCGGTCTCGAGCAGCGTCAGCAGGCCGGCGCGGAGGATGTCGTCGGTGCGCGGCCCCCAGAAGCGCTCGTAGACGCGGCGGAAGATCCCGACCAGCTGATCGACGACGAGGTCGTGGTCTGCGCCCTCGAGCACGTTCAGGCCGGGCGGCTCCGGGTCGAGCGGATCGAAAACGTCGACCTGCTGCTCGCGGCCGCCGGGGATGCGGGCGAGGATCTCCTCGACCAGGTCGCCCTTCGGGTCGATCACGACCGCTCCGCGGCCGGCGTCGAGATCAGCGAGCACGAGTCGCGCGATCAGCGTCGACTTGCCGACCCCGGTCGGGCCGAGCAGGTGCAGGTGGTAGCGCGCGTCGGCGACCGCGAGCACAACCGGTGCGGCGCGCACCGTCACACCGAGCGGCTTCCCGTCTGCCGGCAAACCGGGTGGCGGGCTGACGCTGCGCGCACCGGCGCGCAGCAGTCCGGGAAGCGCGCGCTCGGCGGGGAGGTGCGCGAGCGCCGCCAGCTCGGGAATCGAGAGCAGGTAGCCGCCACGGCCGAGCGTGCGCAGCCGCAGCTTGCGCGCAGCGCCGCGCACGCGCCGGCGCCGCAAACCGACACGGCCTTCGTAGGCGGCGAAGGCGCCGGCGAGCGCGTGCATCCGCCCCCGCGCGACCCGCGGGTCGAGGCCGCTGACGCTCAAGCGGACGAGGCAGCGGTAGAGCGGGTGCGAGGCCTTCTCGAGCACCGCGCGCACGTCGGGGCTGACGGTCGGATCGAGCGTTGGCCGCTGCGGCGCCGGTCCCGGCAGCAGCAGCTCGAGCAGCCGCAGCGTGCGCGAGGTCGGCACGCCGGCGCGGATTCGCTTCGCAGCGGCCAGCAGCCGCCGCTGCTCGCGCGCGGTCGCCGGCCGCGCGACCACCTGCACGAGCGCCTGCTCCTCGTCGCCGAGGTCGGCGAGCTGACCGAGCACGAGCCGCAGCGGATCCGGCCCTTGCTCGGCGCCGAGCGGGAACCAGTCCGGCCCGGAGAGCGCGAACTCGCTCGCGAGGCGCGCGTCGGTCTTGTTCTCGGCGCTCGCCACTACACGTCCTCCACACCGGTCGCACCCAGGTCGGTTTCCGTGCCGGCGGGTTGCTCGAGCGGGGTGGTGGTGATGCCGGGCCAGGCGGACGCGAGTGCGCGCTCGACCAAGCCGGGCGGGACCGCCCCGGGGATCCAGAGCCGGAAGCGGCTGCCGCCGCGGTCGGCGGCGATCTCCCAGGCGATCTGCGGCTGCCCTCCGAGCAGACGCGCGAGCCGGGGCCGTAGCAAGTCGTGCAGCGCCGACCACAAAAGCAGCGCCCCGTCCGTGTCGAGCTCGGGCGGCACCGCCAGCTCGATCAGCCGCGCCCCGGCGGCAAGCCGTCGTTCGCGCACGCGGGCGAGCACGATGCGCGCGACAAGCAGCGCGGCGGCGAGCGCGCAGATCGCGAGCCCGAACGGCAGCAGCTGTGGCGCTGCGTGCGCGAGTCCTTCGAGGGCGTGCGCGAGCTCGCGCGACGGGTTGCGCAGGAAGCGGATCAGCAGCGATCGGTGCGCACGGATCACGGCTGTGCCCCCGCGGGCCGGGTGGCGGCGAGGTAGTCGGGCCAGTCGTAGGGCTCGATCCGGACGACGGCGCCGGTGTGGGGTGCGTCGACCATCTGCCCGTTGCTGACGACGATCCCGACGTGCGTCACGTCGGCGAGGTCGGCGCCGAAGAAGACGAGGTCGCCCGGCTCGAGCGGTCCGCCCGCCGCAACCGCGTCGTTGGCGGTGGCGTCGTACTGCGCTTGCGCGACGCGCGGCAGCGCTATCCCGGCCGCGGCGTAAGCGGCCTGAACGAGACCGGAGCAGTCGAAGCCGCCGGCGCCCTCGCCGCCCCAACGGTACGGGGTGCCGAGCTGGGCGAGCGCGTACGCGACCGCGGCCTGCGCGGCCGAGCTGGGCGGCGCTCCGCTCGGTGCGAGTTGCGCTCCGCCGGCAGCGCTCGACCCGTCGAGGTTTGCGTACAGGTCGGCCCAGGCGAGCACCTGCTGCACGTAGGCCTCGGAGTGGTCGTAGGCGAAGACCGCCTGCTCGATGTTGTCGGCGGCGCCGTTTTGCTTGAGGAAGTTGGCGGCGGAGACGATCGCGTCGGCCGGGTTCCAGCGGTCGGGCGTGCCGCTGCCGCTCGCGCTGATCCCGTAGGTCTGCCAGGTGGAGGCGAGGAACTGCATCGGCCCGCCCGCCCCGGCCGCGTTGGTGGCGCCCTCCTGCCGGCAGGCCGGGTCGGGGTCTTGGCCGTGGTCGCACTCGACCTTGCCGATCCCGGCCAGCACCTGCCAGGGAACATCGAAGGCGAGCCCCGCCTGCTGGTAGAGCTGCAGGTAGTCGGGTGGGATGTCGGCGGCGGCGGTCTGGGAGGGGGCGGCGATGTTGATGGCGCCGCTGACCGCGGCGAGCGCGAGTACCGGCACGAGCAGCAGCAGGCAGACGCCGATCAGCGCGGCCTTGATCAGCGCTCGTCCTCCAGCTCGAGTTCGGCGAGCTCGGCCGGGTCGCTGGTGACGAGCCGGTGCTCGGCCTGGCTGGCGACGACCTTGAGCGGCACCCGCTCTTCGCCGTGTGCGCCGGCGAGTCGGAGCAGGCCGCTGCCGGTCGGGCAGGAGAGCAGGTAGCGACGCTCGCCGGCGCTCAGGTGGAAGGCGTCGCCGATCCGGTCGATCGCCTGCGGCGCTTGCCGCAGCAGCACCTGTGTCGCCGCGTTCGCGATCACCGACTGGCCAAGCTCGGAGGAGAGGAGATCGCCGGCGTCCTGGGTGACCGTCGTCAGTCCGCACCAGCGCTTGCGTGCGCTTTTGGCGAGCCGGTAGAGAAACTTGGCGCCCGCCGGCTCGCGCATCAACAACCACGCCTCGTCGACGAGCACGCACCGCTTGCGCAACGGTCCTTCGAGCGAGCGCCAGATCGCGTCGAGGCAGAGCAGCAGCGCCGCCGCCTTCAACCTGTCGGGCAGACCGCGCAGCGAGAAGCAGACAAGCTGCCCGTCGGGCTGCGCCGAGCTCGCCCGCGCAAACAACGAGGAGTGCGACCCGGCCGCGTACGGCTCCAGCCGCGAGGCGAGACCCGCACCGACGTCGCCTTCGCCCGCGAGCTGGCGGGCGAGGTCGCTGAGTAGCGGCGCCGGCCGGCCATGGCTGGCGGGGTCGTCGCTGATCCCGGCGCCCGTGTAGCAGGCGCGGATGGCGCGCTCGAGCACCGGCAGCTCCTCGCTCGCGAGCCGGCCGAGCAGCAACGCGACGAGCTCGGCGAGAAACAGCGTCCGCTCGCCGAGCGCGTGCCGGCCGCCGCCGGCCGGCAAGTCGAGCGGGTTGAGCGTCACAGCATCGTCGCCGGCGAGCGGCAGGTAGACGCCGCCGACTGCCCGGCAGAGGCGGCGGTACTCGTCCTCGGGGTCGAGCACGAACACCTGCACGCCCTCGAACAAAAGGCGCAGCGCTTCCAGCTTGGCGAGGTAGCTCTTGCCGGCGCCGGAGCGGGCGAGCAGCACGCTGTTGTAGTTCTCGCGCGCGAAGCGATCGAGCAGCACCGGCGCACCGCTCGCCGCGAGGCCGTACAGGACCCCGTCGGGGTCGGCGGACGGATCGGCGGCGGCGAACGGAAAGCTGGCGGCAAGCGCTTCGGTGTCGAAGGCACGCCGCAGCCGCAGCCGGTCGAGCCCAAGCGGCAGGGTCGAGAGCCAGCCCTCGAGCGGCCGGAAGCTCGCCGGCACGAGATGGAGGAGCAGCGAGGAGCAGATCGCGCGCAGCCGCTCGCTGCGCTCGTCGAGCTCGTCGCGGCTCGCGGCGCTGACCGACAGGTAGAGGCCGCTGCGCAACAGCTTGCTCTCACCGCGCGCCAGCCGGCCGGCGAGCTCTTCGGCGTCGTCGGCGGCGGCGGCGACGGTCGGGTCGGGCAGGCGGCCGCGCTCGGCCTCGAGCCGCCGCGTCGATTCCAGGCGCGCACGCTGGCGGCGCAGCCGGTCGGCGGCAAGCGGCGGCGGCACCGGCTCGATGTGCAGGGCGACGTCGGCGTCGCGGGCGGCGTGCAAGAGCGGTGCGAGCCAGCCGCGGCCGACCTCGCGCGGGTAGCCGGTGACGGCGAAGCTCGCCTGCCAGCGCTCGCCGACTCGCAGTCGGTCGTGCTCGAGCTCGAGCGCCGGCGGCCCCAACAAAGAACCGCCTGCCGATGCGGGGCGGAGACGGTTCAGCATCCGCTGACCACCCCGTCGAGCTCGCTGCCGGTCGGCGGGCCGGGCGGGTCGAACGCCCCGGCAAGGAGCGCGGCCGTCTCCTCGCCGTCGAGCGCGCTCAGTTCGACGCCGGCCGCGCGCAGGAGCTCGGACGTCTCGCGGCTGCGCCGTTCGAGCGCGGTGCGCGCAGCGGACGCTTCTCGCGCGCGCGCGCGAGCAATTAGGACGAGAAGGATCTCGCGGCGGCGCAGCTCACCGTCGGACGGCAGCTCACGCAGGAAGCGCGCGTGCGCGCGTGCCGCGTCGGCGAGCTCCGGTCGCGCGATCGTCGCGGCGGTCTGTTCGAGTGTGTGGGCGCGCGCGGCGAGGTCGACCGGCTCGCTGCGCACGTAGATCGCGACCGGGTCGGCGAGGCCGTTGAGGAAGCGACCGAACGCCTCCACCAGCGCCGCCTGCTCCTCGTCACTCTTCAGCGCGAAGCTGCCGCTCGCCGCGCGCAGCAGCAGACAGAAGCTGCCGTCGGCGAGCTCAACAAGGCCGGAGCGGTAGACGGCCCGCACCGGCAGATCAAGCGGCGCCACCGCGGGCTGCCGCGGCGCGCCCGGCAGCGGAGCGGAAAGCCCTTCCGGTGCCAGCAGCCGGCGCCGCGGCGCCGTCAGATAGCGGAGCGCGAGCCGGGCGAGCCGGTCGGCCGGCAACCCATCCCTGTGTCCGAGCGAAAGCACGCTGCCGGCGATCGCGAGCGGCGCGCAGAGCGCCGCGGCGACCGGCATTGGCAGCGCCGCCGCAGCGATCGTGTAGAGGCCGTAGCTCGCGACCGCGCACGCGCCCAGCAGCAGCAGCTGGCGGGCAGTGAGGCCGAAGGCGAGCTTGTCCTCCAGCTCGAGGTCGGCCGGCAGCTTCACGCGCGAGCTGGCCGTCGGCGCGTTCATGTGAAGAGCGCCTTCCTGCCGACGCGGGCGAGCACGTAAGTGCGTGCCGCCTGCCCGACCAGCGTGCGCCGGCCGGAGAAGGCGAGGTCTTTGGCCCAGAACGGGATCCGGATCAGGATCCAGAACAGGCACAGGCAGACGAGCAGATCGATCAGGCTTCCGGTGACCGACAGTCCGAGCGCTTGCCGGCCGCCAACATTGAAGAAGACACGGACGGCGGTCGCGAGTACGAGCGCCTGCGCGACCTGCACACCCAGGGCGGCGGTCATGCCGCGCCACCACAGCCGCGCGAGCCCGTCGGTTTGCGGCAGCGCGTGCGTGATCAGAAGCAGCGGCGCGCCCGCGATCAGGATCAGCACGACGGTCGCGCGGACGATGTAGAGGATCAGCAGCACGACCGCGAGCACCGCCGCGACGAGCCCGAGCAGGATCACGAAGATCCCCGAGCTGGCGACCGCGCCGAGGACGAAGCCCTTCAGCTGGGTACTGGCCTGGACGGGATCGACTCCGCCGGCGAGAAAGCCGGCCGAGAGCGCGTTCGCGAACGAGATCAACTGCCCCGACAGCGACAGGCTGGCGTTGGCGGCGATCGCCGCGATCGCAATCCTGGGCAGCGCATCCTTGAGTGCGTAGCGGCTGTGCAGCGTCTCGTTAGTCATCAGCAGCGCACCTGCCGCGAGCAGGAAGAGCACAAGCAGTCCGTCGGCGATCCCGAGCGAGATCAGCCAGATCTGCGTCACCGCGCCCTGGCCTGCGACCTGCGGTGTCGCGAGCACGGTCTTGCCGATCAGGTCGAGCATCGGGTTCAGTGCGTCGGTGACGAGGCCGCGGAACCAGCCGTCGATTGCGTTGCTGATCTGGCCGGAGACGTCCCAGAACTGCCACCAGGCAGGCCCGTGACTGCCGGCGCCAGACACCGTGTCGCCACCCGTGTGTGCGGGCAGCTGCGGTGTCGGCGTGGGCGGCCCGACCTGGATTCCCGGCGTCGTCTGCGTCTGCGTCGAGGGCGACGTCGTGGTTGTCGGTGCCGCCGCCGTGGCGCGACCCGGGAGCGCCGCCGCCGGGAGCGCCAGCAGCATGGCCGCGGCGAGCGTCGCGATGAGCAGGCAGCGGCGTTTCATCCGCCGACGATCTGTTGCACGATCGAGACGAGCACCGGGGCGAGCAGCGCGAGCGCGTAGCCGATCAGCGCCGCGCGGATCGAGCCCTTGGCGCGCTCGTGCGAACCGGGGTCGCCGGCGGCGAGCAGGTAGCGGACGCCGCCGATCATCAGCAGCAGCGTCGCCAGCGCCGCCAAGAGGCCGGTGATCCAGACGCGCACGTTGTCGATCACCTGGTTCAGATCGTTCGCGGCGGCAAGCGCAGCCGGCGCCGCGATCAGCGCGACGGTCATCGCAAGCGCGAGCGTGGTGACAAGTCGTTTGTGCATTGCCTCCTTTCGGGTTGTGGGTGCTCGGGTGTCGACGCCGGATCTGAGCGGGCCCGTTCACCTCCTTCGCGTGTGGTCGGTGGCGGCTCCTCTGCCGGCGCTGCCCGTGAGTCCAGCGCCGACTACCCGAGCACTAGAGAGAGGCGCTTCTGACGCCTGGGAAGTGACAGCGGGTCTTCCGAGAAAGAGGAGAAGCCGCTTCTCCGCGCGCAAACGGCGCACGACCAGCGTGTTGTAGGGAAGCTGCAACTCGTGCGCGAGGACGCGCAGGTCTGTCCGGTCGATTCGCGTGCGCAGGATCAGCTCGGCTTCCTCATCGCTGATCGCAGTCGCCGCGACGGCGTGGCGAAGGACCTGCTCGACGTCACTGGCTGCCGGGTTGGCGGGCTGCTGCGGCGAGAGATCGCCGGCGAGCTCGCGGCGATTGCGGCGCTGCCGCTTCAGTTCGCGGGTCGTCCGCTGCAGCGTGTCGAGCAGGACGTTGGCGGCGATCCGCGTTGGTCTGCGCTCGAGCGGGTAGCGGCGGATCCGCTCCCAACCGTGCGCGAGCAGCGCCGACCAGATCTCGTCGCGCTCGTCCGGCTCGAGCAGCAGCCGTCCGGCAAGGTTCTTCAGTCCCGGAAGCAGCGCCTGCAACACCACGCGCGCCGCGAGCGGGTCGCCGCCCGCCTGCCGGACGAGCGCCGCCAAGATCGCGTCCTCCGCGTCGCCGCGGCCGCGCAGGCTGCGGAGGTGGCGAATCAGCTGCTGCGCCGTCGCGAACCCGGCAAGCGCCTCCTCCTCCTTGGCCCAGCACCGGAGGCGGCCCTGAACCGGCCCGGTCGCGAGCGCCGGCCACTCCGCCTCCAGCCGCTCGACCACATCGCAGGGCGGCTGTAACTTCTTGCCGCCCGAAAGCGCCTCTCTCTGGTGCTCACCTTGCACACCCGGACCGGCGTTCCCGGTCCGGTCCCTCCGCCTGGCCGCGGGCGGCGACCCCTTTGTGCAAAGCGCCTCGTCGCCGGCCAGGTCGAGTTCGCGTTCGTATCTCACCGTGACTCCTTCCGCTGGTGTTGAAGGAGCGGAAGGGTCGCCCCTGCTGCTGACCGGCAACTGGCGTGTCGGCCGACACACCACCGACTCTCGCCGGGCCGCTCGCCCTCACACCCACCGACGCCGACCTTCCGCGACCGGGGATGCGCGCTCGTGTCCGGTCGGTGTTGACCGGTGTTAGAGCCGTCGATTCCTGGGTATGTGCTTTGAAAACAGTGCCCGTGTCGGCTCCGGGTCAGCTGCGTGTCAGCACCGTGTCGGTCGCGGGTCAGTCGCCAGAGGTACGACGGAGGCCATGCACGGCCGCTACACAAGGCGAACGGGCGAGGGCGCAGACGACGACAGAAGCCGCCCGCCCACACTTGCCGCCGTCGAGCCCGAGCGGCCCCGCCTCCGCACCCGCCCCGACCCACACGGAAGGCAGCCGCACCCACGGCGCCAGCACCGCCTCCTCCAACCACTCCCGCTCGCCGCCCTGCTCCTGATCCTTGTGGCGCTGATCGGCTACTGGTCGGTCTACAGCCGCACGACACACCGGACACAGCTGCTCGTCGCCGCGCACGCGCTCCCCGCAGGAGCGGTGCTGCGCACCTCCGACCTCACCCACAGCGGACTCGCCGGCAGCAGCCAGCTGCTCGCAACCTTCCTCCCGGCGAGCGAGCAGAGCCTGCTCATCGGCCGGTCGCTGAAGCAGCCGGTCGCAGCTGGTGCGCCGATCCCGGCCGCGGCGCTCGCGACTGCGCGCGGCGGCGCCGACTCGATGACGCTCGCCGTCCCCGTGCAGCACGCCCTCGGCGGCCAGCTCGCCCCCGGAGACCGCGTCACCGTCCTTGCCACCTACACCAGTGCGACCGGGCAGGCGCAGACGCGCGCGATCGCCCGCAACCTGCAAGTGCTCGCCGTCGGCAGCGCCTCCGGCTTCAACGCAAGCGCAGAAACGATCCCGGTCACCGTCGCACTGCCGAACCCGTCAGTTGCGAGCGCACTCGCACTCGCCAACGAGGCCGGCAAGCTCGACCTCCTCCGCGAAGCGGGCGCCGGCGCGAACGCCCCAATCCCGCCCGCAAGCGCGCCATGAGCGACGACGACCAACCCCGGCTGCTGCTCGGCCTCACCCCGCTCGCCGAACGCCAGATCGAAGAGCAACTCTTCGACGCCGGACAACAGATCGCAGTCGTCGGCAGCGCCGCCGACACCCGCGAGCTGCTCGCGCTCGCAGAACGCCGGCACGCCGACGCCGTCCTGCTCGCCGCCGAGCTGCCCGCACTCGACGCCGGCACCTGCGCACGCCTGCGCTCACACGGACTACGCCTGCTCGGACTCGCCCTCGACGACCAGAACGCCCAAACACTCGAGGCGTTCGCCGTCGACGTCACCCTGCAGCCGCCACTCAGCGCGGCCGAGCTTGCCGCCGCCTGCACCGAAGAACCCGCCGATCCGACAGGCGAGCCGGAACGACCGCAACCACAGATCGACTCGCAGCAGCGAAGCGCGCGAGCAGGCAGCGTGCTGGCCGTCGTCGCGGCGAGCGGCTCACCGGGCGCCAGCGAGTGCGCTGCATCGCTCGCCGCGCTCGCCGATCAGCGCTGGCCGACACTGCTCTTGGAGCTCGACCTGCTCGACAGCACCCTTGCGCTCCGCCTCGGCTCCGACCCACAGCACGGTTCGCTGCTCGGCCTCGTGCGCGCGCAGGCGGCGGACGGCTCGCTGCAGGACCTGCTCGACCGCTGGACGGCCGCCGGTGAGAAGGGCTGGCCGCCGGTGCTGCTCGCCCCACCAGAACCGCAGCACCACATCGACGAGCTCGCCCGGCCCGGCGCGATCCGCGCCGCGCTCGACGCCGCAACAACCGTGTATCCGCTCGTCGTCGTCGATGTCGGATCGCTGCTCGCCCTTCCCGGCGAGACACCGAAAGCCGTTCGTATTCATCGCGAAGCGCTGCTCGCTGCCGACGCCGTGCTGCTCGTGGTCGGCGCGCGCGAGCAACAACTGCACGCCGGCCGCCACCAACTCGAGGTGCTCCTCGACGAACTGGGGATCAAGCGGGAGCAGTTACGGATCGCGATCAGCGGCCTCGGCGCACCCGGCGCCGGCAGCAAGACCGAACTCGAGGCAGCACTCAACCCAGAACTCGCCGAGCTGCGCCTCGCCGTCGACGCCTGGCTTCCCTATGACGGACGGGCTGCGACCCGCGCCCGCCGAACCGGCACACCGCTCGCACTTGCGCGGCAGCGTGGCCGCTACGCGCGCGCCCTGCGCGGACTGCTCGATGAGCTGCTGCTCCCCAGCCAGCCGGTCCCACGGGAGCGTAAGACCCGACTGCCGATCCGGACACCCGTCGCGGCCGCGAGCCAGCCGGTCGGGGATGAGGAGGTGGCGCTGCCGTGGCGGAGCTGACCGCAGCAGCCGAGCGCGTCCGCGCCAACGTCGAAGGCGCACTCACCGCCAAGCAGGTCAACCTCGCCTCACCCGACGGACGTGCCCACGCCGAAGCGCTGATCGAGGAGGCGCTCACCGCCTACCAGGCAGACGCGCTCTCAAGCAACGGCGACGGCTCATCAGCGCAGCTGGAGCAGATCAGGCGCGAGCTGCGCGACGATCTGCTCGGCCTCGGCCGCATCGCCGAACGGATGCTCGCCGACGAATCCGCGCAGGAGTGGATGATCAACGGGCCGCGCCGAATCTTCAAAGACACCGGCGACCGGATCGAGCGCGTCACCGACATCGCCCTCCCCGACGACCGCGCCGCGCTGCGCATCCTCGAACGGCTGCTCGAGCACGTCGAAGGAAAACGTCTCGACCGGATCACGCCGCTGATCGAAGCCCGCCTCCCCGACGGATCCCGCCTCACCGCGGCGATCCCGCCGGTCAGCTCCAACGGGCACGTCATCTTCACCATCCGACGCTTCCGCCTGCGAGCAAACACGATCACCGAACTCGTCGAGCTCGGAACGCTCAGCCAGCAGGCGGCCGACTTCCTCGTCGCCTGCGTACGCGCCCGCAAGAACATCGTCGTCGCCGGCCCCGTCTCCTCCGGCAAGACCACCCTGCTTAACGCGCTCGGCGACGCCATCCCCGGCTCCGAACGCGTCGTCGTCTGCGAATCCGGCGCCGAGCTCAAGCTGCCCGATCTGCTCCACAACTGCGTCGCCTACGAAGCCCGCCCCGACAGCGCCGACAACCTCCCCGGCATCACCCTCGACCAGCTCGTCGCCAGCGCGCTCCGCCTCAACCCGAGCCGGATCATCGTCGGCGAATGCCGCGGCCCCGAAACGATGGCCATGCTCTGGGCCTTCGCCACCGGCCACGCCGGCATGACCAGCGTCCACGGCGAAACAGCCGACCACGGCCTGCGCAACCTCGCCCGCTTCGCGCTCACCGCCGGCCCCCAAATCACGACCGAACAGGCCCTCGACTGGCTGCGCGAGATCGACATCGTCATCCACTGCAGCCGCCCCACGACCTACGAGAACGGCGAACAGCGCTTCCTTCCCCGCCAAGTCGACGAGATCGTCGAAGTCCAAGGCGTCGAAGGAAACCGGCTCACCACCAACCCGCTCTTCGAAGGCAGCGGCGCCAACATGCAATGGCTCAGCGCCGGGCCACGCTTCCTCAGCCAGCTCGAGTCCCTCGGGTTCGCCGCATGAGGAAGACGGCCGTCGTCGGTTGCATCGCGATCGCCGTTCTCGCAGCGGGATGCGGCAGCGGCAGTGCCAATCCTCCGACGACCAAAGCGAGCGCTTCCACAACGACGCGTGACCCAACCACTGCGCTCACCCGAGCAATCCGACAAGCACTCCGCAAGAACTATCAGCTCTCGAGCTATGTGCTTTGGCACAACGCAATTCCCGCGAGCGCACAGCAATCAACCCGCGGGCCAGCTCTCGCTGCGCTACGGAACGCCGCGGCGCAACGCCGCAAGAGCGGGATCCGGATCAAACCGATCAGCGGGCTCTTGACAATCATCTCCGTCTCACTCGACCCCTCATTCACGAAAGCCACTGCAACGACGATCGCCTCCGGGCGCGTACGTCCATATGAGGGAGGCAAAGCTGAACCCCGGACGATCGCCCTCCACGAGAGAGCGCGTATCCAACTCCGCCGCCTCGGCCGCTCTCAGAACTTCGTTGTCTGGCAGGTGACGACCCTGCGATGAGAGGCAGACCTGCACTGATCACACTTGCCGGGCTCGCGGTCTTGCTCGCTGTCCCGCAGACAGCACAAGCAGGGGGCGGCATCAAGGTGGGCTGGTACTCACAGCAAGTTCGCCCCTCACGTGCGGCCGCCGGTGCCCGCATTCACGTTTCGGCGGCGCGACCAACCCAGACGGGCGATCGAGGCGCGACGTCCGGCACGCAGGCGGTGGTGGTGACGGTCAAGACTCAGGGCGGTGCAGCGTCGAATCTCCCACCGCCGTTCCCGGCGCTGTCGACAAGTTCGCCAATTCTGAAGGACCGGCATCCGGGTGGGCCGGGGAGCTTCTGGTACGCGGACGCGGCCGGTCATGCCTGTCAGTACGTCCCGAACAGCGTTAGTCCGTGCTTCACGCTCGTGGGTCCCGGCTCGAACAGCGCCGGACAGGTTTCGCCGTCCACAGTTGCGCAGTCGCTCGCGCGGCGGGTTGAGCTCGCGCCGGGCGAGATCAAGACGAGCCCGGCGCGCTCGGGCCTTACCGGTGCGCAGTCGTGGTTCTGGCTTGACCCGGCGCCGACGAGGCAGTCGCTCTCGATCTCGCTCGCTGGGGAGACGGTGAACGTCACGGCTGACCCGACGGTTGACTGGCGCTTCGGGGACGGCGGCTCGCTCGACGGTGGCCCTGGAGTTCCGTATCAGGCAGACGCTCCGCTGAGCGATGCGATTACGCACGTGTACGACACGCGCTGCCTTCCGGGCGATCAGGGTCACGACCCGTATGTGCTCGCGAGTTGCGGGCAAGACGGCTACTCGGTTGAGGCGCTGGTCATCTGGCGGATCAGCTACAGCGCCGCGGGTCCCGTTGTCGGGAGTGGGGTGCTGCCGGCGCGGACGACGGAGACGTCGGCGTCGTACCCGGTGAGCGAGTCGCGCGCTTTCTTGGTGAGCGGGGGCGGTGAGTGATGGGTGCGCTGCTCGCGGTCTGCTTCGCCGCTGGTGTTGGGCTGCTCGTGCTCGGGGTGGCGCGCGAGCCGCGGCCGTTTGAGATCGGGTCGTGGTCGACGCGGCTGTTCGCGCGGCGCGAGAGCTTGCCGCTGGCGCCGGCGCCGCTCGGCGGTCTGTCCGCCGTGCTCGCGTTCGTCGCCGCCCTGTTGGTCTGGTTGCTGGTGGCGGTGCCGGTGCTCGCGCTGGCGGCTGCGGTTGCGGGTGCGTATGCGCCGGTGGCGTGGGTGAGACGTGCGGCGGAGCGCGCTCGCCGCGAGCGCGAGCGTGCGTGGCCGACAGCGCTCGCGCAGCTCGCGGATGCGCTCGAGGCCGGGATCGCCTTCCCGGCTGCGATCGCACTGCTGGGCGAAGCGGGCCCGCCGACGCTTCGCGCGGAGTTCACGTCGTTTCAGGCGCGGCTGCGCGCCGCGGGTCTGGAGGCTGCGCTCGATGGTCTGGCGCGCGCCGGCGAGCGCACCTCGGACACCGTGGCGTTGCTGCTTCGTGCGGGGCTGTTGGAGTTGCCGGCAGGCCGGCTCGCGCCGCTCCTGCGCGAATTGTCGGAGGTCCTTGGCGAGCGGTTCGAGGCACGCGAGAAGGCGCGCACCCGTGCCTCGTCGCTGCAGGTAGAGGCGGCGGTGCTTGCGCTGAGCCCGATCGTGCTGCTGCTTCTCCTTGGTGCCGCCTCGCCCGGCTATCTGGATGCGTACCGGACGGGGGCTGGGACAGTCGTCGCGGTCGTCGGCGGCGGATTGATCTTTGGCTGCTACCTGCTGATGCGCCGGCTCGGTCGCGTCCCCGAGCCGCGTCGCACACGGAGCGAGCGATGAACACGACGCTCCTTCTCTCAAGCGTTTCGCTTGTGATCGGTGGGCTATTGCTTGTCGCACATGTGCTCGCCGGGCGGCGGGAGCCGCTGGCCGTCCGGCTCGCGCGCGTCGAGGGACGACTCGGTGAGCTCGGCATACCCGGTACGACGCTACAGCTGCCCGCCTGGCTTGTCGGGTGGCGCAAGAGCTACGAGCGCGACCTCCGCCGGGCGGGTGGCGAGAAGACGTTGCGCCGCCTCCTCGCCGAGAAAGCACTGCTCGCGTTCGCCGCCCCGTTCGTCGTGCTGGCGCCGTACGCGACAGCGACCGCGCGCATGCCCAGCCTCGCGCTTGTTGTGTTGCTCGCGATCGTCGGCTCGTTCGTGCCGGATCTGCTCTTGCGTCAGCAGGTGAAGCAGCGGAGGGAGGCGATCTTCCTCGACCTGCCAGAGGCGATCTCGGTGCTCTCGCTTTCACTCGGGGCCGGCCAGTCGCTGCGGCAGGCGCTCGAGCTCGCCGGACGCGATTGCGCCGGCCCGCTCGGCGCCGAGCTCGAGCGGGCGCTCACGCTCGCCCGTAAGGAGCGCGGCCTCTCCGAGCGCGAGGCGCTGGTGCGGGTTGCGCGCGAGGCGGGCGAGCCGACCTTCACCCGCTTCTGCGAGCTGCTCGCGGTCAAGGAGAGCCCCTACCTCGACTTCCTGCGCCAGCAGGCGCGCGAGGCCCGCGCCGAGCAGGCGCGCTACCTCGAGCGCGCCGCCGATCGCGCCTACCTGGCGATGCACGCACCGCTCGCGCCCCTGCTGGCGGTGCTGGTGCTGGTGCTCGCCTACGGCTTTCTCAGGTTCCTTGCCCACACCGTCTGAAAGGAGGACGGATCGATGATCGACGCACTCTGGTTCCGGCTCTTAGGTTGGGCCGAGCGCATCCGCCGCGAGGAGCGCGGCGACAGCCTGGTCAACTGGGTCGTGCTCGCCGTTGGCCTCGCCGCCGCGGCCGCGGCCGTCGTTGCGCTGCTCCGGCCCGCGCTCGAGAACGCCGCTCAGAGCATCGCCAACTTCATCGGCGGCGGATAAGGCGTGCTTGGATGCGGTCGCTCGCACCCCGACTTGCAGAGGAGCGCGGGCAGGCCCTGATCGAGGGTCTGCTCGCGCTCGGCCTCGTCCTGCTCGTGTTCGCGTTCGCGGCCGAGGCGATCACCTACGCGCATGCACGCAACGTCGCACAAGCCGCCGCCCAGGACGGCGCCCGCACCGCCGCTGCAGGAGGACCTCAAGCAGGCATCGACCGCGCCGACGCCGTCCTCGCTGCCGCCGGCGGCGCCGGCTCAGCGATGCACGCGAGCGCGAGCGTCAGCGGCAACGAAGTCACGATCACGGTCAACGGACAAGCGCCGCACCTCTTCAACGTGCCGCTCGTCCTGCCCGCGGTCGCGGTGAGCGCGAGCCTGCCGCTCGAGCAATACCCAGCCGACGAACAGGCCGGAGCACCATGAGCCTGCTCAAGAAGCTCCGGCGCGAGGACGGCGAGCTCGGGCTCGTCTCGGCTCTGCTGCTTCTCGGCGGGGTGCTGCTTCCGATCATGTTCATCGTCGTCGCATTCGCCCGCATCGAGAATGGACGACTCGCGGTCTCGCAAGCCGCACGCGACGCCGTCCGCGCCGCAGTCGAAGCACCAACCGCCAGCGGCGCACAACAAGCAGCCGATGACGCCATCGCCCGCGCACAGTTGCAGACGGGCGTCACACTGCAGCTGCAGCTCAACGGAACCTTTGCCCGTGGCGACGTCCTACAGGCGCAGACGAGCGCGCAGATCGGACTCGCGTCCCTGCCGTTCATCGGCCAACTCGGAACGATCACCGTCCACGGAAATGCCGCCGCACCCGTCGACACCTACCGCAGCCTCATCGGGGACAACTCGCCATGACGCGCGTAACCCGGAAGCGCCTCGGAGATGAACGCGGCTCAGTCGTGATCACCGGGCTGTTGCTCACGCTCGCGTTGCTGATGGTGCTCGGCGCCGCCGTCGACATCGGCCACGCCTTCATCGTCCGCCGCGACCTCACCTCCCTCGCCGACAACGCCGCCCTCGCAGGCGCACAACAACTCGACCAACAAGCAATCCACCAAGGTCAACTTGCGCTCGACCCCCAGCAAGCGCAAGCAGCCGCCCTGTCAGCCCTCAGCGGCGAGCCCGGCATACGAGCACAAGCCGACGCAACGACGGGACAGGTCTACGTCAAGGTCACGCGGCGCTTCCCGACGATTCTTCTTCGCCTTGTCGGACTCTCCGATCTCACCGTCTCCGCTCAAGCGAACGCAGCCCCACGCGCGCCATGATCAAGCACGGCCTCATCGCGGCAGCGGCTGGCAGCGCGACCTTCGCGAGCGCGGGACTGCAGGCGACTGCGAGCCCGCTCACACTGCTGCGCCTCGCTGTCCTGGGAGGCGTGCTCGCCGCGGCTTCCTACTACGACCTCGCTCAGAGGCGAATCCCGAACCGGATCGTGCTCCCCGCCGCGGCCGCATGCGGAGTGCTCACCCTCGCCGCCGGCGAGCCACTCTCGCTCGCTTTCGGGCTCGCGACAGTCCTGATTCTCATGATCGTCAGTCTGCGCTGGCCAGCGGCGCTTGGCATGGGGGACGTCAAGCTCGCCCTTCTTCTCGTCCTCGGACTCGACGGAAGCGCCTTGCGCGCGCTCGCGTTAGGACTCGCCCTCGCTGCGTTCGGGGGCTGCGTGCTCGTGGCTCGGCACGGCAGGACGGCTTGGAGAGCCTCGCTGCCTCTTGCCCCCTTTATCGCCGCTGGCGCTCTCGTGGCGGTGATCGTGTGATCGGCCGGACGGCGATCGCGCGCCGACTCGAAGCAACGCTCGCCGCGACGGCGTTGCTGCTCGTTCTCGCACTCGGCTGGGAGGTGCGCCCGGCGCTGCCGCAGTTGCCGCGGTCCTTCTCTGCGCCATTGCCGCTGAGCGCGATCAGCGCCATGCTCGAGTTCGCCGCCTGGATCGTGTTCGTGCTGCTCGACCTCGTGCTCATACGAAAGGTGCTCGAGTTCGCCGTCCGGCGAACGCCTACGCACACAGAGTCGCGCGTGCGTCGAGCGTTCGCTCAACGACAAAGAGGACAACCTGCGCAATCACCTGACTGGCGTGCACATGCCGCAACGCTCGCAGCGCCCGTTCTTAGACTCCCTGCACCGCACACACCCGAGCCGCAGCGTGTACAACGCGAGGCTCCTCAAGACGATCTGAACGTACCTTCGACGCCGGCCGACCTCGGGCTCGGCGCACGCGACGTAGTGCCCAGTGTGCTGCTCCTCGGACCGTTCGAGCTCACCGGTTGCAAGAAAAAACAACCACGGAGACAAGCCACGACAGAACTCATCGCCTACCTTGCGATTCAGCGCCGGCCAGTCAGTCGTGATGAGCTGTTAGAAGCCTTCTGGCCCGGCGACGACCCGCGTCGCAGTGCCGCTCGCCTCTACCAAGCAGTGAGCGAGGCTCGGAAGCTACTCGGTGATGCGTTCCAGCGCGACCATGACACCTACATACTCGACCGGCAGCAACTCGACATCGACATCGATGACCTTGAGCGCCTGCGCGCGGAAGCAGAGATGTCAACCGGAGACGAGCAACGTGCGCTGCTCGAGCGAGCGCTTGCGCTTTTCCGGGGCGAGCCTCTGGCAGGAATCGACGTGCTAGTAGCGGAGAGCGAGCAGCGTCGACTCACCGCGCTCCGGATGGATCTTCTTGAGCGGCTCGGCCGACTCCGACTGCAGTCGGGCGATGGCGCGGGGGCGATCGGACTCGCTGAGGAGGCGACTGCGGTCGAATCGTCAAACGAACACGCGACGCAGCTGGCGATGCAAGCGGAAGCACTACTCGGACGGCGCGAAGCCGTTGTCGAGCGATACGAGCGTCTTCGAGTTCAGCTAGATGAGCAGTTTGGCCTTCAGCCCTCGCCCGAGACCAAGCGCCTCTACCGTCGACTCCTCAGCCAAGAGAAGGATGACTTCGACGGCGTCACCCCTGCAAGTCCTGCGAGTTCTGACTCAGCCTGATCCGGGTCGGCGGACCCTGATCAACTCTCGCTAACGGGAATGTGTCCACAGATGAGGCATGCGGCGCCCGTATTGGGCTGGGGCCGGAGCATCGCCTCGTGGCCACAGCGAGCGCACGCGGTGATACTCGCCTCAGGGTCATCGCGGTACTCCGACAGCCGGGTTTGCGCCACGCTGATGGCGTGAGCTCTGATCTCCTCGATGGCGAGCAGTTGGTGCCAGTCGGCCGCGACGATGACATCGCCGGGCCAGGCCTTGAGTTCCTCGACGACGAAGCGGTCGATGAGAATGAGAGCTCGCCGGCAGAGGTCAAGGGTTGCCCGCTGATTGAACCGAGCTGAGCTGTGCTGGAGATCGTTGCGCAGTCGACGGAGTTCAGTGAGCGTGGCGGTTTCGTCTGCGGAGAGGGTGACGCCGATCGCAGCTAGGCGGAGGAGGACTGTGGGATTGTTCGGCTGATCCCGGAGACCGAGAGGGTCGCTCGCATCCAATCGCACCTTGAGCAGCAGTTCGATGGCCTGAAAGAGATCCTTGACGGCATCGATCAAACGCTCGGGTTGCACGTAAGCGGCGAGGTAGGCCGACGCTCCATCCGCAAGGGCATGGCCGGCACTGTCCATCATGTCGACGTCGACTGAGCCATGCATGATCTGGCTGGCTGGTGCGGGAGGCATCGGATCGGGAAGGAACCCGGCCTCAAGAAGGATCGACGCGTCGGCCTCAGTGCCACGGATGGCCTTCTCGAATTCCTCGGGCGTGGCCCGGGCATGGAGGACGTAGTCGTCGAGCGCCTCGTCCCACTGGTTCGTCGACCAGATGAATGGAGCGGCCTTCTCTATGTCCTGGACGTCGACGATGGCCAGGTCGACCGGCTCATGATGTCGGCTACCGGCGGCGCTAAAGAGATCGTCCCACTCTTTGGGACTAATCGTCTGACGAAAGGTCGTTAGGACCGGTTCTCTCAGAACAACGTGAGTCGCACCGCACGACATGCACACGAGCCTATGACGCGTGGTGTACACGACGTCGGCGTAGTGGCAAGGACAGGTGTAGAAGCAGCGTTCGTTTGCTCCGTGGATGACACCGGCGATCAACTCGCCGGGCGTGAGGTACGGGTCGGCGATCCCCGTCGAGATGCTCGACCAGGTGAAGGGGCCGTCGTCGGCCATCTGATACGGGTCCGCCAAACCGAAGTAGGCACGCTGCTCGGGTCCCCAATGGCGGCGCTCGGGAATGTCCAGTGGCGTCTCGATGCTGACCGCCTCGAAGCACGCCTCCCATGGTCCGACCCGGCGCAGACTGGTGATGACTTGGCCGTCATAGGCGACGAAACCCCTTGTTTCTACGATCTCCTCGATCTCCGCCACCATGCCGTCGACATCCATGGTTTGCGGGGTGAGCCATCGGCGGGGCGCCCAGAACCCGACCACCTTGGTGAAGCGACGGTCGAGGCCCGGCTGGACCGGTGTTCCGCATTCGAAGAGGCCGTTGCGTTGAAGCAGGGTGATGCCGTCGACCTCCGTCGGGCCCCATCCCAAGGTGCGGCTGGTGGTCACGGCCCCCAGTATCGCGAGACGGTATGACGAGAACGGCGAAAGCATCCACCACCCTTCGTCGCCAACTTCGGAGGTTTGCGGGCTCCCGCTGGAAGCGCGCAAGACGTGCAGATTTTGGACATCTAGCTATGGAAGAAGAGCGATCCTTCGGCGGCCTATGTGCCGCCTATGACCCGGAGGTTGAATAGATGGCTGTCATTGATCGTTTGCTGAGCGAGGTTGATCGCCAGCAGAAGTACCTTTCGAAGCTTCCAGCGGACTTCTCGTTTCCGCTGTTCAACGCGCGCGTCGCGCTCGAGTCGCAGCGTGCGAGCGGCTATCGCAACACGGCGGCGGCGAGCCGCGAGATAGTCGATAACGCGTTCGAAGCGGGTGCCGACTGGGTGCACGTTGTTTTCGAGTCGTTGCGCAGCGGTGGCCGCAACCAGCAGATCGTGTCGCGAGTTGCGTTCATCGACAACGGCGCCGGGATGCTGCCGACGATGGCGCGTTACGCGCTCAGTTGGGGCGGCGGCACCCATTTCGAGGATCCGAGCCAGATCGGCCGTTTCGGTTTTGGCCTTCCAAACTCCTCAATCAACCAGACCCGGAAGGTCGAGGTATACACGCGCACTGATCCCGGCGAGTCGTTCACGCGTGCCTACCTTGACCTCAACGAGTTCACAGAATTCGGCGCACAGGCGGTTCCCGAAACCGAAGAGGCGGAGCTGCCGGAGTTCGTCCGGTCCTATATCGATCGAAACGGTCTGACGCTCGACCACGGCACCGTGGTTGTGTGGGTCAACCCGGACAGGCTGAGCTACAAGCGCCCTGCCGCACTCAAGACGCACCTGCTTGACGACTTCGGAGCAACGTACCGGTACCTGCTGCGCAGCGAGGAGAAGCCCGACGGACTTGAACTCCTTGTTGACGGGACGGCCGTGCTGCCAGTCGACCCACTGTTCATGCTGCCGAGCGGGCGTTACTACGTCGCGCCGGAGGATGGCGGCGCGGTTCTGATCCAGGACAGGTTCCTGCCGGTTGTCTACTTCGAGGACGTCGAGACAGGAGAGAGGCATCTTCGCGAAGCAACCGAGGGCGATGTGCGCGAGGCGACGCCGGACACGGCGCCGCCGGAGGACGACGAGCAACAGGAGCGGGTGCTCGCGCGCGGGGCGATCAACGTGCGGATCGTCAGGTTCCCGCTGGGGTTCGCCGACGAGAAGGGGGACGGCGACGCAAAGAACCGCTTCGAAGTTCGGAAGAGCCGCCGCGGAATGTCATTCGTCCGCGCCGGTCGTGAGATCCAGACGATCGATTCGTTCCCGCGCTCCGCGAGGGACGTTGCGAACGGGATGGGGCGCTGGCCGTTGCTGCAGAGCTACGCGTACCACTGGGGCGTCGAGGTCAGGTTCAAGCCCGAACTCGACGACGTGTTCGGGATCACGAACGACAAGCAAGCGGTCAGACCGATCGAGGATTTCTGGCGCGTGCTTGCAGAGAAGGAGATCGACACGGCCGTTCGCGAGGAGAACAAGTGGCAGTCGGCGCAGCGGCGCAAGAAGCCCGAGCCGGCGCCGGCCGAGGGGCCGTCTGCGGCTGAGCGGGCCGCCTATAACGCGGATGTCGCGGCTGGTGTTGCTTTGCGTGTTCCGAGCTTCTTTCAGACCGAAGCGCGCAAAGCGCTCGAAGCTGAGATTTCTCGGCGAACGGGAGATGGCGCCGCCTCGATCGAGGACGCACGCAAGGCCTTCGAGCAGGAGAGCAAGATCCGCCCCTACCGGATCGAGTACTTCGAGGCGCAGTACGGCCCCTTCTACGAGCCGAAGTGGATCGGCACGCAGATCGTGGTCAGGATCAACAAGCTCCACCCGTTCTACGAGACCCTGTACGGCGACCTGCTTCGGCTCGCCGGCGGCACTCGCGCGAAGGAAGGGGTCGACGTGCTGCTGATCGCGCTCGCGAAGGCGGAGTTGACGGCGGAGAGCGAGCAGATCGCGCTCTTCTACGAGACGCAGCGCGCTCGAGTGTGGAGCCCCTTCCTGGAGACAGCGATGAAGAGCCTCGGCCAAAAGCTCGAGACCCCAGAGGAACAAGCAGAGGAGGATGCGGCCGCCGAAGAAACCTCGGCGGCCCCCGAGGTGGGGTAGATGTCCGAAGCCTCGGCAGCCGCGCCGAGGTGTGCCGACTTGGACATCTAGAATCAGGACGCTCGTGCTGGTGCGGGACGCGGTCTATGTGCCGCCTTCGACTCTCTCGGTCACCTGCAACAGCCGTGCGGATAGCGCGCCCCGGCAAGGGCGCGTGTTCGTCGTGTTGTTGCAGGAACCGGAGGAGGAATCGTTTGACCCAGCAGTACGAGAAGTCCGACGAGCAGTTGCTCGCCGCGATCTTCAAAGACCGACGGTCGGCGCCACGTGAGGCGGCGATGAAGGCGGCCCGGGAGCGCTTCGACGGTCCGCTGCGGGCCCGGGTGGCACTGCCGCCGGCGCTACACGGCCAGGGCCTGGAGGAGGATGTGCTGCAGCGCACCTGGGAACTCGCGTGGCGTGCCGGCTCGGCCGGCTTCGACTCGGCCCGCGGCTCGGCCCTCGCCTATCTGGAGGGGCACGCCCGCAACGCGCGGCGCGACGTGTGCCAGGAGCACGCCCCGCCCGGCATGCGCCGCCGCCCGGGAACCGATGCGACGGGCACGCCGGTCGCATGGGTGCCCGCGGTGCCGATCGAGCCGACGATGATCGCCGACACGAATGCGGTGCTCGCGCCGGCGGTGGTCGCGGCGCTCGTTGTCGAGGACGCGAGCCTCGAGCAGGCGCTCGACAGGATCGTCGTCGAGCAGTTCGAGCATGACGCGGCCCGCTCGCACCCGCTGGTCGCCGATCTGCTCGCGTGGATGCGGCGCGACCGCGGCCTCGGAGAGGCTGCGGCGGAGATCGGCGTGAGCCGCCACGTGGCCCGCCGTGCGCTCGACCAGTTCGCGCTCACGGTCGCTGCGTAGCAGGGAGAACGCCCTCGCTGCGGCTCTCGGGCCGTGGCGGGGCCGGTCCCCAGGATGGTCCGCCCGTGTGTATTAGACAGTGCGCTCGAAGTAGGGGTTAATCGTGACCCGGACGAAGCGCGGGAACTGCTTGCTGTAGAGCACGCACGTCAGCGGTGGCAGGCCGCGCATGATGCTGGCGAGGTGGTCGGCGTCGGCGCCCGACGTCTTGCCGAGGATCGTCCGCTGGATGTCGCGGATCTGCTCGACGTTGGTCTGCGAGAAGTAGAGCTTGGTCGCGGTCGAGCCGGCGACCGGTGTCGGCAGGTCGGTCGGGAACTGGGACGCGATCACGACGCCGAGTCCGAATGCACGGCCTTCGCGCATCAGCGGTTCGAGAAACGGCGATTCGACTAGCCGCCACGCCTCGTCGAGCACCGCCAGCCGGGCGAGCTTGTGCGTCTGCGGCTGCCGGATGAGGTAGTTGTAGAGCGCCATCAGGAAGAACTCGGCGACTGAGTTCTTGACCTCGTCGCCGGGGAGCTGCGCGAGCCGAATCACGGTGCTCTGCTCGGCGACGCTGGCGAAGTCGGTCACCTGCGCGCCGGAGCTGAAGAGCTCTAGGTCGAAGATCGGTGACATTCGGCCGAGCAGCGCCTGGTTGTCTTTGTCCTCGGCCAGCTCGTGTTGGACCGCCTCAAATGGCGGATATGCCTGATCGGCCTCGGGGACGAAGGCCCGCGTCGGCACGCCTGCGTTCTCGTAGACGGTCTTCATCGCCTCGCGCAGCCGGTATGCCTGCTGATCGCCGAGGCGGTAAATGCGCTTGATGATGTCGGTCAGCTGATGCAGGTGGTGGGTCGGGTTGACTCGGCCACTGCGCGGGTCGACGGACGGGGCCAACGGGTTGAACGGCAGCGGCTGGTCGCTCGGGTCGTAGACGTTGAGGCCCTCCGTCTCGGCGTACACCGGCTCGGAATAGTCGTCCTTGAAGTCGAGGATCAAGGACGGCACGTCGAACGGCCGCATGTCGGCGAGGATCGCCTTGGTCGCCTGCGTCTTGCCGCTTCCCGTCTCGCCCGTGATCATCATGTGCGGATTCGGCAGCCGATCATCGGGCGCCTGCGGGTCGAACCAGATGTCCCGCGCCTTGCCGTACTCGCCCGGCGAGGTCCCGAGCAGCGCGCGCGGGCGGTCAGGTGTCGCGGCGGGCTCTGGCTCGGCTGTGGGTACCGTCGCCGCCGGTTCGTCGGCGGCCTCGGACTCGGGCGTGTCGGCAGAGCCCTCGGGGCCCGTCGGTTCGTCGGGCTCATCGGGTCCCGGCGGCGTCTCATCGTCGGGCGGCTCGGGCTCGCCACCTTCATCCGACTCGGGATCGGGCTCGGGCGGCTCGGTCGGGATCAGGACCTCGATCTGCCGCTCGTTGAGTTCGGTGATCTCAACCGGGACAGAGTTCTCACCGTCGAGCGCTGCGACGTTCATTGCGTTGAGCGAGTCGGAGTCGACGCCGAGCCGGACGTCGATGAGATGACAGCGCAAGTCGGTCGCGACGCCGCCGTCGAGCAACCGCTGGAGCCGGTCGGCCCAGAGCTTGCGCTCGTCGGCGGTGTACGCGCCCTTGGTCAGTTCGCGATAGAGGTGCTCGCGCACGATCTCCCGGCGCGCCGGGGTCGTGATCAGCTCGTCCTCACGATCGTCAGCGAAGACCTGTTCGAGCAGCCGTCGCGTCGAGAGCATTTGGTCGATGGCGGCGCCGGCGACAACCCCGGCCTCGACGGTGTACTCGGTGCTCTTCGCCTGGACCGCCTTGACCTCGATGACGCTGACGGTGCAGTGGTCGTTGGTCCAGGTGAACCCGACAAGATCCGCACGCAGCGGGTCATCGCTCAGGTGCAGCCATCGCCGAGCCTCGGCGCCGTCGAGGCTGACGAGCAACCGTGTCGCGTCGTCGCCGCTCTTGCGGAACCAACGCGCCGCGATCAGCGTCCCGAGCAGCCCCTTAATCCGGTTGAAATTGGTCTTGCCTGAGGCGTCGGGTCGAAGGTTGAGGATGCCGGCGTCGAGCAGGTCACTCAATTGCTCAAGCAGGTCATCGAGATCCTCGTTACTGATGTAGGCGTTGTATTCCCGCACGACGTCGCGCAGCGGCCGGCGGAAGGGGACAGTTGAGCGTGCGAATCCGGCGACATCGCGCTCGCCGTCACGCGCGGTCATGATCCGCATCTCGCCGATCCGGAGATCGCGATCCACCTGGCGATCGGCAACCGCGGTCCAGGGAACGCGACTAGCAATCGCGTGGAGTGCCTCCCGTAGCTTCGTCTGCTGATGAACGGCGAGGTAGGATGTCCCCGCCGCGGCGAGGCGCCGGACGAGCTTGTTGTAATCCTCGAACGGACCTCCAGAAGCGGGCTCCAACTCGACCGTCTTGTGAATCTCGCGATACGCGATACGGCGGGGGATCGCCAACGGCTGAATCGGGTGCAGCGCCGCCCGCGCCGGATTCATCTGACCGGTGCTCTGGTCAAACGCCACCACGAGGTGATGCAACTCGTCCTCGGGCGGCGCGAGTTCCTGCCTCGGTAGGTCGCGAATCTCGAACGTGAAGAGCCGGTGCGTGGTGATCGCACGGAACACCCGTGCGATCCGATCCTCTTCGGCCTCATCGAGTCTCAGTTCGACGCCGACCTTCGAGCGCGGATGCCGGTAGATCGTCAGGTGCGCTCCGCTCAGCTTTCCCTCTTCCGCAAGGTCGGCGAGCATGCTGAGATAGGCGCCGGCATCCGGTGGATCGATCAGCCCGAGCCGATAGCCCCGCTGCGAGTGTGGCTCAAGCGCCAGTTGCGCCTCGACCAGCGCGCGGACACTGGCGAGACCGTCGTCGGAGCCGCCGCCCTCGCTCTCGCGCCCGAAGTACGGCAGCGGACCGACGCGGCTCAGGTAAATGAGGTTCGCCTCTGCGCTCGCCGCCGTCGAGGGAATAAAGATCGACGTCAGAAAGAACGGCAGCCGCTCGGCCGCCTGCGCCACCAGCGCACGGTCACGGTCGTCGAGACGGTCGCGCTGAGCGTTGACGATCTCCGCGTAGCGGGCGTAGTGCCAGAGGTAGAGCGGATGGGTCGGCGCGGCGATCGCATACGTGCGGTCCTCGATCTGGATTACGACAGTTTCGAGCAAGAGCAAGTGTCCGAGGACCTCGTTCGCGTCCTGGCCAAAGCGCTGGTAGAGCGGCTCGAACCCGTCGCGAAGTGTCCGGTTGAGCGTCTCGTAGGCGTCGATGAAGGCGATCAGAATCGCCTGGGTCGGCGGATGCGCCGCGACCGCCAGTGGCTCGACCGCCAGCGTCCGAATCCACGGCAGCACCGCCTCGCGCGCGGCGACGTACACGGCGAAGCACGCGGCAAGCTCGGCCCCAGCATCGTCGTCCGCCAAATGCTGGAGGAACTCGCCGATCCGGTCGCCCTGCCACCGTGCGATCAGGTGCTGCTCGACGTCGAAGCGTCGGAGCGCACTCTCCAGGTCGGGCGCGTCGACCTCGATCAGACCCCCATATGTGTCCTCGCCAAGAACCTTGCCGAGCAGGTTGAGCAGATCGAGCCGGGCGGTGGTCACCGCCTCGGTGGTGCCGTCGGGGAGCTTGGTCCGGATCGTCTCCGGCCGGAGTTTGCCCTCGTCCAGCGCGTTGAGCTGGGTCTGGAGGTTGTCGACAATTGCGGCGACGTCCTCGGCCCGATCCTCGTCGACCAGCGCCTCAGCCGCGACCTTGGTGACCTTCTCCGTCGGCGCTCGCTTGCCCGCATCCGACTTGGGCTTTTTGACCCGCGCTCGCACAAGCTGATCCGCGGCATGGAACGAGATCGCCGGCCCACCGCCGCCGTCAAGGCGGGTTCGGTCGAGTTGACTGAGCGCTTCCTGGAGACTCTTGCGAACGTCGTCGTCCGTCTCGGCCTCGAGAACGTCCGTGATCCGACGTCGGTCCTGAGCGTTGAGCATTTGGAGGCGATTCGACAGCTCGCGGTTGCGCTCCAACCGGCGCTTGACCGCCGCCTCGTGTGGATCGTTGAAGAACTCGGGGTCTGGAAGAAGACCGAGGTGCCCAATCTCGCGGCTCGCCGCGTCGAGGAAGTCATGGCCCGTCTTGCCGGCCAGGGCCGTGTAGTAGTCGATCAAAGGCGCCAGGCCGACCGAGTCATCCGCATCGAGCTGCCTCCACCAGCGGGACTGAACTTCGCTCTGACCCGCCTCCTCGCCGAGCGCGCGGCGCACGAGGACGGACTTCAACTCGCGCGATGTGATCGCGCTGAAGTCCTCCAGCGAGGAGAGCTTGGCCTCATCGCCGTGAGCGATGACGACGATCAGCCCGGACAGGTCGCGATCGTTGCGCCAACGTTCGGCCTGCTCGACCTCGGTCGAGAAGACGCCGTCATCGAAACCCGCCCCCTTCGCCGCCGCCTGGCCGCCCTCGCGCAGGTAGGCGATCCGCAGTTCGATGCCCTCGTCGCGAAGTGCTGCGAGCGCGTGAAGCAGACGGTTGGGATCCGGCGCCGGCACGTCGCGGACAAGGACGCCAACGGCGCCCTCGCGGCGGCGCACACCCTCGGCGATGAGATCGGCGAGGACCTCGGCTGGTGTCAGGCCGGTCGCCATCTCAGAGGCTTCCCTCTGGGCGGGTCGTCACCATCGTGCGGCCGTCGGCGTATGCCTTGGCGTATCCGGACTCGACCAGCAACTCGCGGAACTCCTCGACGTTGCGACGCAGGTCCTCCTCGTTGATCGAGACGACCGGCGGCCAGAACTCCTCGTCGCGCAGATTGGTGTGGCGGATGACCGCGTCGTCTTCGGGTCGGCCGACGACCACCCCGAAGTAGTCGCGCAGTCGTTCGAGGAACTCGGGGAACTCGGCCGGGTCGTCGGGCTCGACGGTCGCCGCGACCAGTGTCTCGAGAAACTCGGCGGTGGCGGTGTAGCGTTTGCGCAGCTTGCCGCCTCGTCCCTGGTTCGACCACGGCGCCAGGAACCCGGCGCGGCGGCCCAACTCGATCAGCGATCCAATTGGCGCCTCACGCTCTCGGTCGACCGCGTCCTCGGACATGGCCCGCGCGAGCGCGTCGGCGGGCTCCGTCCCGCCGTCGCAATAGGTGCGGTATAGCGCCGCCACCCGATCCCCGAGCCCGGACTCCAACAGCGCTGCATCGATCTGCTTGCCGGTGGTGCCGTACTCGGCGACGACATGCTCGTGGAACCGGGAGCGGATGACGCCGTCGATCGCGTCGCTTGCCGCCCGCAGGGTCGCCCGGCTGGCATCGGCGACCGAAACCAGCGTGCCGTCGAACAGGTCGAGCAGGATCGGCGGCCTCGGCGCATGGTCCTCGCGTTCTGACCAGCGCGACACCGCATGGACGTGGAGCACGAAGCAGCCGAACAGCATGAGCCGCCGGAGCGAGTTGAGCTTAGAGCCCGAGTGACGCTCGAACCGGGCGAGGCGGTCGTACGCATCGCGCAGGTTGCGCAGCGTCGGCGAGGCCAGCTCGCCGTTCGCCGTTTCGAACAGATGGCTGCTCTTCGCGATCCGCTCAGAGACCTCGGCACTCGGCGTGTCCTCACGGACGTCGCCGAACTCCAGCACTGGCAGCGCCAGCGTCGTCCAGGGGTCGCTCTCGGACTGGAGCAACTCACGCAGATACTCGGCAGCCTCGATCCGGCCGTCCGGCTCAGCGGTCAACAGCCGCGAAAGGAAGAGCCCCATCCGGACATCGGAGAGATCGGTCGTGATGAAGCGCTCGTTGGAGAGCGTGAACGACTGCTGGGTCGGAAAAACGGCACCATCGGCGGCGAGCACGTCGAAGGCGAGCGAGCGGAGCCGCGTCACCTTGAGCGCGTCGGGCTCGTGACCCTTCGAACTCGCGAACGCCGCTGCGTAGTCGGCGATGATCTCGGCGTTCGGGTAGCGCTCCTCGTCGACCCCGAGTTTTTGGTTGCGGACGTAGCGGCGAACCAGCTTCGTCACGGCAGTCGTGTCGTACGTCCGCCCGGACAGCGCTCGGGCGAGGCCGTTGGCGACGTGGACGGGCTTGATCGAGAAGTTGGTCAGCCTAAATCCGAACTCCTCGTCGAAGACCGACTCCAGCAACTCCTTGGTGTCGACTGGCGTCACAACTGATACCTCGCTGGATCACGCTGGATCGCGAAGCGCTCGTCAAGATCGCTCTCGACGTTCCGAATTCGGATGTCCTCAATCGGCGACTCCCGCTCGACTGAGCCGTGGACGCGATCGATGAACCGCGTAATCCGCCGCGTCGCCGTCCGCGACCAACTCGACCGGCCGAGTCCCCGCTCCGCCTCGATCAGCGTGAGGAACAACTCGCGGTCGATCTCGACGACCGCGACGTCACTGTTCTCCCAAGTAGCGACCAGGGCGAAGCTGCGACGGTCGACCTGCTCTGCGGGCAACCACGATTCGACCCACGGCGCCGTCTTGAGTGGTTCGATGCGCAGGTGCTGATACGAGAGCGCGTGAAACGAGACGAAGGTCGACGGCGCCCGGACGTCGTAGCGGTGGCTCTGCCAGAGCTGGACGTGATCCTTGTCCGTGTCCGCGCAGTCCGGCTCGAAGAAGCGGTTGAGCGCCAGCACGAGATCGCGAACGACCGCGGCGGTCGCCTCCTCGCCCGAGCGAAGAGTCTCCTGGAACTCTTGCTCGTCGGTCGGGACGAGCGCGAGCAGTTCGGTTCCGTCCTTGTGCTCGAAGAAGAAGCGCCGCTTGATCGCCCGGTACGCGCCGTTGCGCTCCGATTCATTGAGCGTCATCGGCCCCGGCGGCGGCTTGCCCAGCCAATCGCGGGAGTCGGTGTCGCCGAGCCAGAGCCGGTCATCCCAGTCCGGGTGCGTGATCTCGGCCGGATCGAAGACCGCGCGGACCGCGTCGAACAGCGCGCCAACGCCATCCTCGAAGGCGAGGTTGGAGTAGACAAACCCGAGCGTGTCTTGACCCGCGCGCACGCGGTCAGTCGCCGACTGCCCGCCCGTGATCAGGTAGGCGATGAATCCGACAAGCTGGCGCATCGTGACGTGGCCGGTCCGGGTCGCTACCAGTTCCAGCAGTTGGACCAGCCGGCCCCGCACCTGCGGCTCCCGCAGCGCATCGCGGTTCGCAATGGCCGGGTCCGCAGCGTTCAGGCCGACGAAGAAGCGGTCCTGAGTCAGCCGGTCGATGACCCGCTCGACCACGCTCGCCGCGAGCAGGTTGCGCAGACTCAAGTCGACGACTACGACGTTCTCGGTCGCATCGGCCGGGCGGTGCACCTCGACGAAGAACCGTGCGGTCGTGACCTGGCGAAGGGCCTCGGCGACCGGGGTGAAGCCGCTCTTGGCCGCGAGCCGTTGGAGGACATACAACGGCCACTCGTTGATCGCGAGGACGAACGGCTTGCCGTCATCACGGCTCGCGACCCACTGCTCCAGGATCTCGGCGTCGGTGCAGGCGTTGGCATCGGTGATAACTCGCGCGCCGAGCGCTTCCAGCTTGGGCCGCAGCCGCTCAATGAGATGGGTCTTACCGTCCCCGGGGTTCCCGGTCACGACGATTTGGCGACCGGCCTCGGCCTGCTCAACGAGATAGTCGTCGACGCCGAGGTCAACGTGGATCGACTCGAGTTCGTCGGCAGTCAGGCGGTCGGCGTAGCTGTTTGTGCTCCGGTACAACCGCTCGATGAACGTGTGGTCACCCTGGTCGCCGGACTGGCCGGTGACCCCAATGTCGGCCCCGCTCTCGTTGCCGGTTCCGACACGCCCCGCCCGGCGGCTGGCCCCACCGCCGCCACCCGTGGGACCCGACGTGAGACGAGCGGTCTCGCGCGATAGCCGGAAGCCTTCGAACTCCTCGCCCCGGACCGATTCCAGCACGTCTGGCCGAGTGATCCGGCTGGACAGCCATCGGTTGCGCCAGTAGTCGACCAGCACGGCCGTGCCTTCCTCGCCCGGCGGCAGCAGATAACGGGGCCGCGTGCTCATCCGCAGCACCACGTCATCCGTGTTGGTGCACAGCGGTACGCCGTAGATGATTCGCCGCGAGTTGTGGCGCAAGAAGCTGTTGGCGTCGAGGCCGAGCGCCTCCAGTCCGCTCCGGATCAGACGCATCTTCGGGCTCGTGCCCTCGCCAAACAGGTTGTTGACCTCGCGGCGGTTCGAGTCAGAGTGGCGCGCGACGTCGTTGAGCGCATGCACCGTGTCGGGCGCGAACTGGACGGTGCCGAAGCTCTCTGTCCGTGCAACCTTGCCGTACGCGAGCGCGCCCTTACCGGTCTCGATCTTGAGCCGGTTGTACTGGCTCGACCCATACGCCTCGTACAGGCTCGAGGTCGTGATGAGCGCGAGCTTGGCTGGCCGGCTGACGGGTCGTCCGGCCATCGCCGAGGCGATGATGCTGACCCGGTCGCCGTAGCGCTGCTCGACATCGTCGACGACTTGGCGGCTGAGCATCATCAACGCGACGAGCTTGCCGCCCAGGACAGCCCGGTACGGCGGTACCGCTCCGCACGTAATCAGCTCCATCACGTTCGAGGCGAGTGCCTCCTGCTTGATCCGACGCAGCGCGGTCTCGATCGCCCGGCGTCCCTCCGCGTCGGCGAGGGCCTGCGGCAGCTTGCCGCCGCGCTCAGTGAAACCGAGTGCAGTTAGTGTCGCAAGCGCCCGGTATAAATCGGCGAGCGCTCCGGCACGCTTGCGCCGGTAAAGCGCGGTGCGCGCGACGCTCTCCCAGTCGACTGAGTCGACGTCGCCGTGATCAGCTGCATTCTGAGCCTCGCGGATCAGCAGGTAGTCGGCGTCACGGTCCTCACCCGCCGCGTCGAGTTTGGCGAGTCGGTCGGCCGCGCTGCGCCGCTCCATCTCTTCCAGCGCCGCGACGGTGGTCGCCGCCGCTTTCAGTGGGTCGGCCGGGACGCTGAGGTCGCCGCTGTAGGTCGCGTCGATGGCGTCGCGGAGCACCCGGAACAGGTGGCCGGAAATCTCGCGGCGCTTGCGAGCATCGAGATCCGGCAACCGCCGTTCAAGGCCGTTCGCCGACCAGCCGAAGTGGTCGTCGCGCTTGGCGAGCCCGAGAACCGGGTTACCGAGCGCCGCGATCCCGATAAGCGGACGATCAGGGAGCGCTGCGTCACGGATCAGATAGAAGAGGTTGCGGCCCGGAGTGCTCTGATACGGGATCGACCAGAAGTGGCGCGCGTAGCGCCAGACATCCTGGAGCCAGATGCCCGTCGTCTCGTCGCGGGTGCCAGGTTCAATCACCTGGAGGACCGGCTGTATCCCTTCTGGCCCTCTCTCGGTCAGCCGGGTCGCCAACTCGGCGCCGCTCGTGAACAGCCGCTCGATGCCGCGCCGCTCAGTCGTCTTGATGAACTCCAGGGTCGAAGCCTCGCGCAGTTGCGCGTCGCGGGCGAACGCGAATGAGCGGCGGATCGATTCCTTGGCCGCCTCGGGATCATCGATCCGGACTGCAGCGCGGCCGGGGGCGTCGAGGATGACGCCCTCGTCGTCCTCCCGGATCGTCCAGCCCTGGTTGAGCAGGTCGCGGAGGACCCTCAGCGTCGCGCCGTAGCTGACCGTCGGGGCAAGGTCTATGCCGGACAGCCCGAAGGTCTGGAGCGCGCTCTGGCGCTCGTCGAGCGTCGTGATCGCGGAATCGAGGATGGTGCCCGCCTCAACCGTGCCCATCGCGGTGAGTTCCTTGATGAGCGAGTTGAGGTCCTGCTGGTAGCCGAGTACCAGGCGTGGACGGAAGCGCCGGTACCGAGAGCCCGCAGCTGGGGACGTCGTGCTCCGGTTCTCGACCGTCAGCGTTGGCATGCCACTCCCTACTCCATTCCTACTCCCAGACAATCCGCCAGGGCGGTCAAAAAGACGGCCCGCGCCGAACAATAGAGTTCCGTCCGGCGGCCAAACGAGCTACGCGTTTCGCCGCCCGAGCCACATCTCGCGCGCCGGGGTACGCGTTTTGAACGCGAAAGCTCCATAAACGGCTCCATATCCACCGCACGCTGCCAACTCTGCAAGTCGACCTGAACGCGAAGACGCCGACGTGCGGCGTTTTTGCAGAGCCCTCTGACGGACTCGAACCGTCGACCCCCTCCTTACCATGGAGGTGCTCTACCAGCTGAGCTAAGAGGGCAGCACCACCATTCTAGGCGGTACTCCCACCGGTCTCCCGCACGGCGCGTCTAGCGATCTGCCGGAACGACGCCGGCCCGAGCGGGGAGAAGGGCCTGGGCCAGCGCCTCGATGTCGATCGCCACCTGCGCGGGGTCCGACCCGGACGTCCTCGCACGCCGGCACGCCGATCGGCGTGTTCCGCTCGGTGCAGCGCCCGGTCTACGACGACCTGGTGGCCGGGCAGATCGCCGCCGCGACCGCAGACCGGGGTGCGGGCGACCTCGCCGAGCTGCTCGGAGGCGGCGACACGTGGTCGATCGGCTGACCGCCCGCTAGCGTGAGCCCGTGGCGCTTTCGAAGGGCGAGGTCAACGAGCTGTACTACAACGCCGTCGGCGGTCAGATCGCGTTCCAGACCGAGGGCAAGGGCGTCTTGCATCCGCTCGCGGTCGCGAAGCTGCTCGGCGCGCGAGCGCGCGAGTCCGGCGCGCGCGAGCTGAAGATCCTCGAGCTCGGCGCGAACGACTGCGCCTTCGCGATCTCGTTGCTCAAGGTGCTCACCTCGCTGACGATCCACGGCGAGGTCGAGCTCGCGAGGGTCGAGTACTTCGCAGTCGAGTTCGCGCGCCCGTCGCTCGAGACGGTCTTCTCGTCGCAGGCGGAGGTGGGCGACTTCCAGCATGCGGTCCCCGGCCCCGCCGGCAGTCCGCTCGTCGGGTCGCTCACGCGCATCGGCGTCCCGGAGTCGACGCTGTACCTCGTCCACGCGGAGGCGGGCGCGTTCGTCGGCGGTGGCTCCGGTCGCTACGACATCGTGATTGTGAACGAGCTGTTCGACGATCTGCCGTGCCGCGTCTTCTTCGCGGACGCGGCCGGCCGGACGTTCGAGCTCGAGGCCCACGCGGAGGAGCAGGGCGCGCGCTGGCGGGTCGCGGTCACCGCCTCCGAGACGAACGCGGCCGAGGCCCGCGCCCTTCAGCCCGCGACGCTCACCGTTACCTCGGCGCCGTCGCTCGCGATCGTGCGAGGGGCGGCCTCGCTGCTCGACTCCGGCGGCATGCTGCTCGTCCACGACTACGGCATCACCGAGCGGCAGGTGCCGCTCGCGACCTACGAGTCGCTCCCGCCGACGCAACCCGACTTCGTCGACCTCGAGTTTCCGCCCGGCAGCGAGCACGGGTTCCCGCGGTCGTTCTTCCGCGTCTTCGGCAACATCTTCGCGAGCGTCGTGCAGATGACGACGGACGTCGGGTTCGCGGAGCTCGCCGACGAGCTCGCGCCGCTCGGTCGCGTGATCGTCCTGCCGCACGGCAACGCGCTGCTCGCGACGCGCGACTCGCCCGAGGACCGGCGCAAGGGCGACGGCGTCTTCCTCAGCGAGTTCTCGCTGCTCGAGCCGGGCGACGACCTGGAGGAGCTGCTCGCGCGGCTCGACGCCGAACAGGAGGCGCTGCGCCGGAGCTTCGCCGACGAGTTCCTCGCGGGGCACCCGAGCGTCTTCGCCGACCTCCTCTTCGTCAAGCGGTGAAGGCGATCGTCCGCCGCCCGAGCCCGCTCCTGCGCGAGGGCATCGTCACGCACGTCGAGCGCCGTCCGGTCGACGTCGAGCTCGCCTTCGCGCAGTGGGAGGCCTACGTCGACGTTCTCCGCGCCGCCGGCTGGGAGACGGTGGAGGCACCGGCCGCCGACGAGCATCCGGACGGCGTCTTCGTGGAGGACGCCCTCGTCGTCGACGGCGGCCTCGCCGTCGTGGCCCGGCCCGGCGTCGACGCGCGCCGCGGCGAGACCGCCGGCCTCGGCGAGCTCGCCGCCGCGCTCGGCCTGCGCGTCGCGTGGATCACGGAGCCGGCGACGCTCGACGGCGGCGACGTCCTCCGGGTCGGGGACGGCTTCCGTGTCGGCGTCGGCGGCCGCACGAACGCGGAAGGCGCCGAGCAGCTCGCCGCCGCGACCGGCGCGCGCGTCACGCAGGTGCCGGTTCGCGGCGTCCTCCACCTGAAGACGGAGCTGACCGCGCTCCCCGACGGCCGCCTCGTCGATGCCAACGCGCTCGACCTCGGAGGCGGGAAGGTGCTCGTCGCGGCCGGCGACCCGGCGGCGTATCGCGTCGCCGCACACGGCTTCGAGCCGGTGCACGTCGACATCTCCGAGTTCCAGAAGCTCGAGGCCGGCGTGACCTGCCTTTCCGTGCTCGTGCGCTCTACGATTTGATCGTGGCCCAGGTCGCCGCCGAGAACGCCGAAGCCCTCGAGGCCTGGAACGGCGTCCTCTTCGACCGCTTCCTCGCGTTTCGCGACCTGATCGTCGTCGGGCTCGCCGAGCACGGCGAGCAGGCGATCGGGCTCGCGCCGCCGAAGCGCGGAGACCGCGTGCTCGACGTCGGTTGCGGCTTCGGCGACTCCGCGCAGGCGCTCGCCGCGATCGTCGGGCCGGAAGGCTCGGTGCTCGGCGTCGACGTCGCGCCGCGCTTCGTCGACGCTGCCCGCGCCGAAGCCGCCGGCGCCGGGAACGTCCGCTTCGAGGTCCGCGACGTCGAGATCGCCGAATTCGACGAGACGTTCGACTACGTCTTCTCGCGTTTCGGAACGATGTTCTTCGCGAATCCGGTCGCCGCCCTGCGCAACGTCCGCCGCGCGCTCGTGCCGGGCGGAAGGCTCGTGAGCGTCGTCTGGCGGCAGAAGCTCGACAACCCGTGGATGCACCGCGCCGAGCTCGTCGTCAAGCCGCTCGTCGAGGTGCCCGAGGAGACCGACGAGCCGCGCTGCGGCCCCGGTCCGTTCTCGATGGCGAACGCCGACACGGTCAGCGCGCAGCTCCTCGCCGCCGGCTTCGAGGGCGTCGCGCTGCGCCGCCTGGACCTGCCGCTGCTGATCGGCCGCACGCTCGACGAGGCCGTCGAGTTCAACCTCGCGCTCGGGCCCGCGGCCGAGGCGGTGCGGCTCGCGGGGCCGGAGGGCGATGCGCTGCGGCCGCAGCTCGCCGAGCTGCTGCGCGAAGCGCTCGCGGAGTTCGAGACGCCCGCCGGTATCGTTGCCCACTCCTCGACATGGGTCATCACCGCCTCGTCGCCCTCGCACTGATCGCGTCGCTCTGCTTCGCCGGATCCGCCTCGGCGAAGCGCAGCCCGACGAAGGCGGAGACGACCGCTCTGAAGGCTGCGTTCACCGGTTACGTGGCGATGCCGAACTCGCCGGCCGCCCGCGACAACCGCATCGTCTCGGAGTCGGTCTCGACGCGCGACCCCCGCTACGCGGCGTTGAAGCTCGACTCGAAGACGGCGGGCCCGTCGACGATGGTGCTGCACGAGAGCCTCTCGACGTGGTGGGTCGTCGGCTTCGGCTCGTCGCTCGGCTGCGACACCGCGCCCGCCTCGGTGCTCACCGACCTCGGTGTGCCGTGCTCGCCGCCCGCCGGCGTCGCGTGGATCGACACGTGCGGCCCGCTCGTCAGCGCGCCGAGCGAGCTCGTGATCTCCTGCGCGGATGCCAACTACGAGTTGACGAAGCTCCACTGGCACGGCTGGGGTTCGAGCTCGGCGTCCGCGACGGCGGTCGCGAGCGCGAACGACTGCACGCCGAACTGCGCCGCCGGTCACTTCCACTCCTACGCGGCGAGCGTGACCGCGGGCAAGCTCGGCACGTGCGGCGCCGCACGGTACTACGCGCGCCTCGTGGTCTCGTACAAGGGAAGCCGGCCGGCGGGCATCTCCGCCCGCACCACGTACCCGCTGCGCTGCTAGTACGCGTAACGGACGCGCTTGCCCACGTGGTACCAGATGAAGACGTAACCGCCGAGGTTGCCGCCGCCGAGGTTGCTGAAGCCGTTGATCACGGGCGGGATCCCGATTCTGGTCGGAGCGGCCCCGCCGTTCGATTCCACCAGCTTCGCGTAGCTGCTTCCGGCGACGGGTGCGAACTGGACGCCGGCGAGCCTCACCATCGCGCCGTAGAAGTTCTGGAGAGCGGTCGCGCCTGAGCCCGTCGGATTGATTCCCGGACAGCAATCGGCCACGATCCCGTCGATGTCGGTGACGTCGGGGATGTGCCACTGCCGCTTCTGCGTCTGCGTGATGTGCGACGCGTAGGCGCTCGCGTCGGCGTACGTCGACACGAGCGGGACCTTCTGTATCCAGAGCCGCTGGGTCTTCTTGTCGTAGAAGTACCCCTTCGGCACCGCCGGTAGCAGCGTCTTCAGCTCCTGTGCGAGGTTGCTCTTGACCGACTTGACGGCTGCCTTCGCCGCCGCACGGTGGCCGTGGGCGGTGAGGTCCTCGGTCCTGAGCAGCAGCAGCTTCGCCTCGTAGGCCTGCCAGAAGTTGAGCACCTCGCGCACCGGCCCCGCCGAAGCCGCGGTGAGGAGCGAGGATTGCGACTGGACCGCCTGGCCGCACGCCGTCACGAGACCCTCGGCGCCGGCGCCCGGGCTGACGAGCGTGTTGTGGATCTCGAGCTGGGCGACCGGAAAGTTGATCTGGCTGTCCAGGTAGGTGAGCAGAGCCTTCGCCTGAGCCTGCCGCGCCGCCTGGGACTTCGCCGTCGCGATCTGCATGTACTGGTTCCAGGCGACGTCGATTGTGCTCCGCGTCTGCGCGAGCTGTCCGGAGAGCGTGGCGCAGGTGCCCTGCTGGACGGCGCTCAGCACCTGCGAGACCTGGCTGCTGAGCGCGTCGAGCTTGCTGTTGATCTCGTCGAGCTTGCTCGAGATCGCCGCGAGCTGCGCACCGGTGTCGTCGCCGAGGCCCACCGCGCTCAGAACCTGACCGAGCACCGCATCGGTCGCGTCGCCGACGAGCGCGCTGCCGATGTTCGAGAGGATGAAGCTCGCGATGTCGCCGTAGACGCTGTTCGACCTGGCGGACACGGAGCTCGTCGCGGGCGTCGCGGGCCTGGCATCGGCCTGCCCGGCCGCCAGGCAGAGGGTGCACACGCTCGCGACGACTCCGGCGGCGAGCAACGACCGGAGCGATCTGCGTCTCACCGCCCGGATGCTAGTCCTCGAGAACGCGAGGGGTCAACCTGCCGGTGGCGTTCGATGCGGGCGGAGAGGACGGCTTTCGAACACTTCTGAGGCTGGGATGCCCTGTCGGTCAGGAGTTATGACGCGAGTTCGGGCCCACGGCGAGCACGGAGGGGGATCAGTTTCAGAGCGCTGAGCAGATAGAGGGCGAGCGCGCTCGTCCAGGCGAGATAGAAGGCATTGACCCGCCAGATATGCGTTTCGGCGAAATGAGGATGCAGAACGTCGAACGTGAGCCAAAGGCACAGCGCGACGAGCAGTGTTGCCACTGGAAGCTGCCGTACAAGTAGGCGCCGCTCCACTTCCCACGTAAGCAGCGCGAGCACCAGAGGTAGATGGAAGTAACCTTGATCGTCCGGATCGAGGACGCATCGAAGAAGGAACAGAAGCGCCAGAAATGCGAACACATCCGCGGTGCTGATGCCTCGCCTCCAAAGCAGCAAGCCGAACGGCACTGCGATCAGAACGATGAGTGCGTGACTCGCAGGCGGGATCCATTTGGCTACCGGATGCGATGTCAATACAGGGAACTGTTTGAAGCGAAGGGGCTTTGGATGAGATGCCTCCAACCAAATCGTTTCAGGAGTGGCAGCGGGTATCACGCGCGCTTCGATACGGGTTGCGGTGAAGAACGCGTGCGAGTCGGCGACAACAAAGGGTGCGTAGAAGAGCGCTGCGGTTAGGGCGGCGACCACTCCAAGCTTGATCACCTCCTTGAGCGCATGGCTGGAAGCGGCCAACAGGGTCGGCACGACCGCGAGGAGCGCCCATTGCTTCGTCGCCACTGCGAGACCAAGGCTGATCGCAGACCATCCCAGACGTCCGCGCGTTGCGAGCATGACAGCCGCCACGCTCAAGGCTCCGGCGAGGGCCTCCTCCGGGTGGCCCTCCCGGACGGCTGCAACCGACGCGGGGGAGACGACCGCCAGAACCGGGATCACGAGCGGCCAGGACTGCGTCCGATCGAGCCGCATCGACCTGCGCGCCAGTTCGACGCCGAGGGCGCTCGTTGCTGCCACACATGGGAAGATCCCAGCCCGGTAGGCGCCGAGGCTACTCGTCTCGATCGAGCTCGCCACCCACGCAAACGGAGCGCGGAGGATGATTGAGAACGGCCCCATCAAGAACGGCACTGCCGCAGCCCGTCGGAAATTGCCTGCGGCGAGCGCTGCGACGGCGGGTCCGGCGTCGACCGGGTAATCGCCAAGCTGCCCGACGAGCGACAACGCGATTGCGCATGCCAAAGCAAGAAAGCCAAGGATGAGTGCGCTCCTCACCATCCGCACCTATATATCTGGGTCCACAGACGGCGAGAAGAATGGGGGCGGAAGGATTCGAACCTTCGTAGGCTGAGCCGACGGGTTTACAGCCCGTTCCCTTTGGCCACTCGGGCACACCCCCGGAGAGCGCGGGCATTGTAGCCCCGCCCTGCGGCCGTTAGCCGCTTTCTTGGCCGTTGGTGAGTTCGAAGTGGGTTGCGGTGCTGGTGTCGGCGTACTGCTGGCCGTCGGTCAGGTTGCCGATCGAGGGGAAGGTGTAGAAGTTCGGGTAGATGCCCGGGGTGTCGCTACCCCCCGTCGCGAGGTCGATCGTGTTGCAGATCACCGGGCCGCTGTCCTGGAACTGCTGGTGGATCCAACACTCTCCGGTCGAGTAGAGGACGCCCTGGAAGCCGGACTCCGGGTGGCCGTTGTAACAGGTCGGGGGCGTGTTCCCGCTGCAGCTCGTGCCGCCCTGGTCGTACTCGTCGTAGTCGTCGCTGTCGTGGGCGTTCCACGAGGCGGCGGTGTCTGACATCAGCACCATCATGTTCTGGCTCGGGTCCCAGTTCGACATGTCGGTGATGCAGCTCGTCGCGGGGGTCGTGCCGCTGCCGCCTGCGCAGACGAGTGAGTCGATCTCGTCCTCCTTCGACGACATCAGGTCGCCGCGGCCGAAGTAGTGGATGACGTTGCCGTCGTTGTCGAAGCGGAAGCTTCCGTCGATGAAGACGGTCCCGTCGATCGTCATCACGTGGGTGGTGTGGTTCCAGGCGATCTCGCCGAGGAGCGTGCCGCTGGTCGGCGGGATCGACCAGACCTGGCAGTCGTAGTCGATGCTGGGCGTGTTCGTGTCGTAGGTCCAGTTCGTGCCGGACTGGTGGTTGCCGGCCATCTCGCCGTTGAGGGTGAGGCTGCCGTTGAGGGTGTGGTCGTTGTCGAAGAATGTGCTCGTGATGCCGGGGTTGGGGTTCGTGCAGAAGTGGTCCGGGCCCGGCTCGGCGTTTGCGTACCAGTAGGCGAAGTCGACGACGGGCGGCGTGAACGCCGGGTTCGA